>Ga0209634_1000004_pt1 | contig 858461 bp, 791 predicted proteins | sample LinPmetageLP40_FD_184043 | JGI IMG/M metagenome (GOLD analysis project Ga0209634, IMG submission 184043) | Marine viral communities from the Pacific Ocean - LP-40 (SPAdes) (version 2) | ecosystem: Environmental > Aquatic > Marine > Oceanic | place: Pacific Ocean | collected 2010-08-26
TCTAATTTACTCGATCCAGAAGACGCGCTTGATGAGTACAACAATGAAAACCTTGATAGCGTTGATGATTTACTGAGTGAGTTAGAACAAACAAGTGATGATTATGTAGAAGCACCTGATTGGTCAGCCGATGGCTTAGACGAGCAACCTGAACCAGAAGCTGAGCTTGAACTTGAAGCAGAGCCTGAGCTTGAAGCAGAGCCTGAACTTAAACCTGAGCTTGAAGCCGAGCCTGAACTTGAAGTAGAGCCTGAACTTGAAGCAGAGCCTGAGCTTGAAGCAGAGCCTGAACTTGAAGCAGAGCCTGAACTTGAAGCAGAGCCTGAACTTGAAGCAGAGCCTGAGCTTGAAGCAGAGCCTGAGCTTGAAGAAGAGCCTGAGCTTGAAGTAGAGCCTGAACTTGAAGTAGAGCCTGAGCTTGAATCAGAACCTGAAGCAGAGCCAGAACTTGAAGCAGAGCCTGAGCTTGAAGCAGAGCCTGAGCTTGAAGTAGAGCCTGAGCTTGAAGTAGAGCCTGAGCTTGAATCAGAGCCTGAACTTGAATCAGAGTCTAATGTCGGATCAGAAGATGATTTTACCGATACGTCTTCTAATTTACTCGATCCAGAAGACGCGCTTGATGAGTACAACAATGAAAACCTTGATAGCGTTGATGATTTACTGAGTGAGTTAGAACAAACAAGTGATGATTATGTAGAAGCACCTGATTGGTCAGTCGATGGCTTAGACGAGCAACCTGAACCAGAAGCTGAGCTTGAACTTGAAGCAGAGCCTGAGCTTGAAGCAGAGCCTGAACTTGAAGCCGAACCTGAGCTTGAAGCCGAGCCAGAGCTTGAAGCCGAGCCTGAACTTGAAGCAGAGCCTGAGCTTGAAGTAGAGCCAGAGCTTGAAGCAGAGCTTGAACTTGAAGCAGAGCCTGAGCTTGAATCAGAGCCTGAACTTGAATCAGAGCCTGAGCTTGAAGTAGAGCCTGAACTTGAAGCAGAGCCTGAACTTGAAGCAGAGCCTGAGCTTGAAGTAGAGTCTGAACTGGAAGCAGAGCCTGATGTTGGATCAGAAGATGATTTTACCGATACTTCTTCTACTTTACTCGACCCAGAAGATGCGCTTGACGAATACAACGATGAAAACTTCAAAAGTGTCGATGAGCTTTTAAGTGAGCTTGAGCAAACAGGCGACGAGGATGAACAAGTACCTGATTGGTCAATGGATGACTTAGACGAGGATCTTGATGAAGAGGAAATTGATTTAGGCGATGACCCGCTTGCTGGCGATATCCAAAGCAACGATTTATCGACAGAAGACGATGAGCTATATGAGCCTGAAATAATCACCCCAAGTGAAGAACTTGAGGAGTATCCTGAGTTAGAGCTTGATGATGAACTGTCTTTATCAGATGAGGAGCAACAATCACTAACTCCAGAAGAGCTACAAGGTGATAATTTAGATGGCGATGCTACAGGTATGTCACCTAGTCAGGCAGAGCAAGATCTCGCTAATGCTCTATCAGCAGGTAACGACCTCGATAGTTTAGAAGATGATTTTGATGATGAGCTATTACTTAATAATGAATTTTCAGAGTTAGATATAGAGCAAGCTCTAGATAATGAAGTTTCAGAGTCTACAGATCTGACTGAACAAGCTGCAGATGAGCAAGTTGTTAGCTCTAATGATGATTTTGATGATGATCAACTTGATGCGTTAACAGAGTCAGCAGAATTTACCGATCAGCAAACAAATGCTGATCGTGAAGCTGATTTAACGCAAACCTCAGTACCATCAGAGTCAGAAATGATTTCAGATGATGAGCTTGACGATGAGTTCATGGCTGATTTAACACAAACAGATTTTGATTCATTACTGAATGAGTTGGCTGAACCTGATGATGTTGATTTAAGCGACAGCAGTGAATTCGATGTTGATTTTAATAGCTTACTTAACGAAGATTTAGCTGATGATAAAGCACCATCGTTGCAAGAGCCCATTGAGCAACCTGAGGTTACTGAGCCATTAGATCAAGATGACTTTGTTGATATTGATGCATTACTAGAGCAAAGTGATGATGCGGATATAGATCACGAACCTTACACCGACGTCGATATGGATGTTGGTTTGGGTGACTATGATTCATTACTTGCTGGTGATAACCCTATGGATGTTGATACGCAAAGTGGTGGTTACTCGGCAAAGCTTGATCTTGCTCACGCATATATAGAGATAGATGATGCTGACTCGGCAGTTAAAATTTTAGATGAGATTATTAATAATGGCCCAGACGATGTGCAAGAAGAAGCACAAAATCTAAAAGCTAAGCTGAAAAACTAACAATAGCTAATCCTGAAAGGATATCTGAGCTGTAAAACCCGTTATTGGCTAACACTAATAACGGGTTTTTTGTATCGCATAGTTAGGAACCTTAGTTCGCTGCTTTTATTGGAACGCCATATAGCATAAAATGCAGCGTCGATTAGCACAGTAGGTAAAGCAGTAATTATGCGAGTAGCACTTGGAGTAGAATACAACGGCGCGCGTTACAGTGGTTGGCAGCGTCAATCTCATGTAAATAGCGTACAACAAGAAGTAGAAAAAGCGTTGTCGCGCATTTGTAATCATCCGGTTGAAATTGTATGTGCAGGGCGCACCGATGCCGGTGTTCATGGCACTGGTCAAGTTGTGCATTTTGATACCCATGCTGAGCGTGAAATGGTCGCCTTTACATTAGGCATGAATACCTTATTACCAAAAGACATTGCCATTCGTTTTGCCCAGCCTGTGGTTGAAGACTTTCATGCTCGCTTTAGTGCAACTGCTCGTCGTTATCGTTATGTGATTTATAATTATGCGTTTCGTGGTGCGGTATTAAATGAAGGTGTTACCCATTTTCATCATCCTTTAGATGAAGTGAAAATGCAGCAGGCTTGCCAATATTTATTAGGTGAGCACGATTTCACCTCGTTTAGAGCGCTTCACTGCCAAGCTAATACGGCAACGCGAACGATTCATCATTTATCGGTACAGCGCCAAGGTGCTTATGTCATTATTGATATTAAAGCCAATGCGTTTTTGCATCATATGGTACGTAATATTACCGGGTGTTTAATGGATATCGGTTTACATAAACATGAACCAATTTGGTTAAAAGAGCTGTTAGATGTTAAAGAGCGTGCCAAAGCGAGCGCCACAGCAAAAGCGGCGGGTTTATATTTAGTAGATGTTGATTACCCAGAACACTTTAATATTCCTAGAACGCCGTTGGGGCCATTGTTTTTAGCCGATACCGATATTTAAAAGGTAATCAGGTGGTTATTTTTATACGCTATTATTCGTAGGGCTAACTACTAAGACCAGTTTTTTATACCGTGATAGCGTAATTCATGTTTTAATTGGAAAAATTTGTTTGCATGGTTAACATGTAGACTCGCGACACAGAACAGCATTAAGAGAGTTGCAAATGAGTTGGCTAGAAAAAATCTTACCAAAAACGACTAAATCTTCAGGTCGTAAAGAAATTCCAGAAGGTGTATGGGCTAAATGTACGTCATGTGATTCAATTTTATATAAAGCAGAATTAGAAAAATCACTAAATGTATGCCCTAAGTGCGACCATCATATGCGTGTTAGTGGTCGTAAGCGTCTTGAACAATTTTTAGATGACGGTGACCGTCATGAATTAGGCGCTCAACACGAACCTAAAGATGTGCTTAAATTTAGAGACTCTAAAAAGTACTCAGATCGTATTAATGCAGCTCAAAAGTCAAGCGGTGAAAAAGACGCACTGGTTGCAATGAAAGGAAACCTAAAAGGTATTCCTGTTGCTGCAGTTGCATTTGAATTCTCATTTATGGGTGGCTCAATGGCATCGGTTGTAGGTGCTCGCTTTGTTGACGCAGTTGACCAATGTTTAGAGCATAATATGCCGCTGATTTGTTTTTCTGCATCGGGCGGCGCGCGTATGCAAGAGGCGCTAATGTCACTTATGCAAATGGCTAAAACCAGTGCTGCACTTGCTAAAATGACCGAAAAAGGCCTACCGTTCATCTCTGTAATGACTGATCCAACAATGGGTGGTGTATCAGCATCATTGGCAATGCTTGGTGATATTAATGTTGCAGAACCTAAAGCTTTGATTGGTTTTGCAGGTCCTCGTGTTATTGAACAAACCGTGCGTGAAACACTACCAGAGGGTTTCCAACGCAGTGAGTTTTTATTAGAGCACGGCGCAATCGACATGATAATTGACCGTCGAGAAATGCGCGATACGCTAGCACGTATCTTAGCAAAATTTATGAACTTGCCTTCTACGGAACAAGAGCATAGAGTAGCGTAAATTTCAGCTTTACTGATTACATGCTATGACAAAAACAATTCCTAGCCAATCATCAAGCCTTGATGATTGGCTTTGTTATTTAGAGAGTGTTCACCCTGCTAATATAGAAATGGGCTTAGAGCGCGTTGCTCGTGTTGCTAACAACATAGAGCTTTTAACTTCCTCAAGTAAAATTATTCTTATTGCAGGCACCAATGGCAAAGGAACAACGGCACGTTGTTTAGAGTCATTATTATTAGCCCAGGGTTATTGTGTTGGCACCTATGCTTCACCTCATTTAGTTCGCTACAACGAACGTGTACGTGTTAATGGCGCAGAGCTTGACGATCAATACCATGTAGATGCGTTTAATTTACTAGAGCAAGGACGTGGTGACACACCATTAACCTATTTTGAATATGGCACCTTAGGCGCGTTGGCAATATTTAAACGCTTAGAAGTTGACTACGTGTTGTTAGAGGTCGGTTTGGGCGGGCGTTTTGACGCGACTAATATTGTTACCCCATTTGCCAGTGTGATCACCACCATCGATTTAGATCATAAAGAATATTTAGGTGATACCCGTGAGCTAGTGGCTTATGACAAGGCGGGAATTTTTAGAGAGAGTACTCCGGCAATTATTGGGGATTTAAATATTCCGTATACAATGACCGATTATGGCAAAGAAATTAACGCTAATATGGTGTTATCGGGTAGCGACTTTATTTTTAAAGAGTATGCGCAGAGTTTTAGTTGGCAATTTAAAGCACATAAACTCGAGTTACCTAAACCGGCTATCCCGTGTCAAAATGTGGCCACTGCGTTAACGACCTTGTCGGTGCTAGATTTATTACCAAGTGATGAAGTGATAACTCAGTGCATAGCTAACTTAGTGGTAGAAGGGCGCTTTCAACAATTAAGTGAGTCGCCATTAGTGTACACCGATGTGGCACATAACCCTGAATCGGCACGTTATTTAGCAACTAAGTTAGCAAGCTATAAAGATAAAGGCTTTAAAATTCATGCATTAGCCGCTATGCTTGCTGATAAAGATAAAGTCGGTGTGCTTAAAGAAGTGGCTGATATAGTCGATGAATGGTCTTTAGCGAGCTTAGACGGCCCGCGTGGCGATAGTGCCGCCCATCTTCAACAGGCGCTTTCAAGTATACCCAATAGTCATTTTAAACAGGGTTATAGCAACGTAGAGGTAGCATTGGATGCTATTTTGCCAAGCCAGCCAAGTAATACACTATTGATTGTATTTGGCTCATTTTTTACCGTGGCTGGCGCTATTCATTACTTTAAAAAATAGAGAGGATGTCGGTGAACTCAGGTTTTATTAATCGCTTAGTCGGAACAAGTATTGTGGTGATCGCAGCAATTGTGTTTATTCCCAATATACTCGATGGTGAAAAAGTGCACTATAAAGAAGGCTTTAAAGCGATTCCAGAACGCTCTGAGTTCAAGACCATTGATTTACAAGAATCAATTGATCAACAAGTGGCAAATGCAGAACCATTAAAAGAGGATGAAATTGAAGATATTCAGCCTGATGATGCTGCATTTGAGCAACAAAACAGCTCTGCTGAAACTGACGTTACTGCACAGCCAGCAATGGTTGAAGCAGTTATAGCCGATACAAAACAAGGCACAGTCACTACCGGGCAAGATGATGCTATGCGTAATACTAATGAAAACCTAACAAGTATGGCGTATGTCATTCAGCTTGGTAGTTTTTCTCATGCGGCAAATGTAAAAGCGTTGCAGGCAAAGCTAAAAACGAAAGGTTTTAAAAGCTTTACTAGGCCAATTAAAACGCCAAATGGTACGTTAACTAAAGTATTTGTAGGGCCGTCATTAAGTAAAAATGAGCTGCAGTCCCAACTTCCCGCACTGAAAGAACTAACTAAATTAAACGGTAAAGTTACTCAATTTGAAGTGGCAAAATAACTTAGTCATTAATAGGTAAATGTGTTTATCAGCTGATATTACACATTTATCTATTCCCTGAACTATCCTCACTTCTAGCCTACATATTTCACGCTATTTTTTATCTAAAAACTGCATGTTTTTACTCATCTGCAATCTCACGCTTAAACTTGCATCACGAGGAGGTTTAGGTATAGAATGCGCCCAAAATTAGCGACTATTTGGTTCTTATGATCTGGGTTGATTACGCCATTCTTGGCATTATTGCACTCTCTACCATCATCGGTTTAATACGCGGCTTTGTTAAAGAAGCTATGTCATTAGCGGTATGGGCAGGGGCTTTCATCATCTCCAGCTTATTTTATCAATATTTAGCTTCCTTCCTAACATCCATTTCTGAACCCCTTTTAAGAAATGCGGCGGCCATTGCCATATTATTCTTTGCGACGCTATTGTTAGGCGGTTTACTAAACTATATTTTAGGTGAGCTTGTACAGCGAACCGGATTATCCGGCACAGACCGTGTTTTTGGTCTGGTGTTTGGTGCTCTTCGAGGCGTGTTGGTCGTGAGCGCGTTACTCTTCTTTCTTGATGCTTTTACTGGTGCGCCAAATACGCATTGGTGGGGCAACTCCATTTTGATTCCAGAATTTGGCTTTGTAGTTGAATGGTTCTTTTCGTACCTAGAAAACAACTCGAGCTTTTTAAATTCAGTAAACCGTTAATCGGCGAGGATAAATTACATGTGTGGTATCGTTGGAATAGTCGGAACATCGCCAGTTAATCAGGCGATTTATGATGGCTTAACCGTTTTGCAACACCGTGGCCAAGATGCTGCGGGTATCATAACTATTGAGAACAATACATTTAGCTTGCGCAAAGCAAATGGCCTAGTGAAAGATGTATTTCACACTCGTCATATGAAACGTTTGCAAGGCAACATTGGCATTGGCCATGTGCGGTACCCAACGGCGGGCTCTTCAAGTTCGTCAGAGGCTCAGCCGTTTTACGTGAACTCTCCTTTTGGTATAGCACTTGCCCATAATGGTAATTTAACCAATGCAGAGTCGTTAAAAGAGCAGTTATTTTCAGAGGCACGTCGCCATGTTAATACTACCTCTGATTCTGAGATTTTACTTAACATCATGGCACATGAGCTAAGTAAGTCAGACAAGCTTAAATTAGACCCTGAAGATATTTTTACCGCGGTTACTGAAGTTAACAATAAAGTGACGGGTGGTTATGCCACTATTGCCATGATTATCGGCCATGGTATTGTGGCGTTTCGCGATCCAAATGGTATTCGTCCTCTTGTATTTGGTAAACGTGAATCTGCTGCGGGTACTGAATATATGTTTGCCTCAGAAAGTGTGGCGTTAAAGCCAGATGGCTTTGAGTTTATCCGTGACGTTGCCCCAGGCGAAGCTATTTATGTGACGGAAAAAGGCGAGTTTCATTCTTTTGCCTGTGCGGATAAAGTGTCTTACTCACCGTGTATTTTTGAATTTGTTTACTTTGCGCGCCCGGATTCAACCATTGATCGTATGTCGGTTTATGCTGCACGTGTAAATATGGGGACTAAACTAGGCGAGAAAGTAGCACGTGAGTGGGCCGATAAAGACATTGATGTCGTTATTCCTATCCCAGAGACTTCGTGTGATATCGCTTTAGAAATGGCACGCGTGCTTGATTTACCTTATCGCCAAGGCTTTGTTAAAAACCGCTATATTGGTCGTACGTTCATTATGCCAGGCCAAGAGCTACGTAAAAAATCAGTACGTCAAAAACTTAATGCAATTGACCGTGAGTTTAAAGGTAAAAATGTCCTACTTGTTGATGATTCAATTGTACGTGGTACAACTTCAGCACAAATAGTTGAGATGGCACGCGAGTCTGGTGCTAAAAATGTTTACTTTGCGTCAGCTGCACCGGAAATACGCTTTCCAAATGTATACGGTATAGATATGCCATCGGCGGCTGAACTCATTGCACACGGCCGTGAGGTTGAAGATATTAACCAAAGCATTAGCTCTGATGGTTTAATCTTTCAATCATTAAGTGATTTAATTGCTGCAGTTAGCCAAGAAAACCCTGAAATCACTAAGTTTGAAACGTCAGTGTTTGATGGACAATACATTACTGGCGACGTTGATCAAGACTACCTAAATCGTATTGATAAGCTACGTAACGATTCTGCTAAAAGCACCCGCGAAAACGCGATGTCGTCTGGTTTAGAAATACATAACCAAGATGAAAACGAATCTGATTAAAAATGATAATACTACCCGGTAGCATTATCGGCGTTACAAAAAAAGGAGCTTAATCGCTCCTTTTTTGTTTTTCAAAAACTAATTTTTTATGTAAACATAGGGCTGATTATACCGTTGGTCCATAGCATGGCGGTAAGCGCTAAAATAATAACGAGCAGAATTAATCCACAGGTGACAACAGAGCTTGCATAAATAAAGCCGCGCTCCTGCGGAATGTGCATTAAAATAGGGACGCCGGTATACAGTAAATAAACTGAGTAAGCGAGTGCCACTAATCCAACACACACCACAAACCATAACTCAGGCCAAAAAGCAGCCAATGCTGACATAAACACCGGTGTAGCGGTATACGCTGCCAGCTCGATAGTTTGGGTAAAGGTTGGTTTAGCACCGAAAGTAACCGCCATCCAATGCGCTAAATAGGCCAGTGCAAATACACCGCCAATTAAAGCAACATACATGGCTGCGCCAATCATCAGTGCGCTTTCATGGGTTAAAAAAACGGGGTTACCTGTGCCTATACTCCAGCCTAAGTAAACCGATGAGTAGTACCCCATTACGGAGGGGAATAAAGCGATAAGCAAAATGTGCGATAAGCTGTAGGTTAAGCTTTCGTGACGGTTATCAATTGTTTGCCACTCTTCGAGTGGGTGGGCGTATAAGCCCCATAGGTGATTTAGTATCATTGCGTGCTCTCCATAAAGGATAAGTTACTGTTTGGTTATAGTTGGTTTGTTTTTTATACAGTCCATTTAGTTATGGTTCAGTAACTAAGTAAAGTCAAGTTATCCACATGCTTGTAATAAGGGCGTGTGTTTATTTTATTCAGGACATTATTTCGTGTTAAAATGCGTAATCGCAATTTTTAGCAATGAGTAGTCAGCGTGCCACATAGCCAGCTTTTAGAGCCAATTAACAACTTTTTATTATGCCGTACCCCTGATGAGTGGGTTGAACAAGCGACCAAAAAAGAAAATTTACCCATCATATTAATTGATCATTTAATTTGTGAGCTAAAAGCGGCGCAAAGTGCGATGTTTTTAATTCGTAAGTATGCAGTAGATAAAGACAGCAGTGATGCACTGCTTGAATGGCTAAAACCGTTTGAAATGCTTATTTATAAACGTGAGGGGAACTGGCGTGATTTAGCGGCTAAAAATAAACTCACTAAGTCTATTATTCCTAAATCTAACTCACCTTATGGACAAGACTTAATTGATAAAATGGTCATGCTAATAAAAGAAGAACTACATCACTTTTATCAGGTGCTAGAAATTATGGATGAATACGGTGTTGAATATAAAAGTATAACACCATGTCGTTACGCTAAGGGTATGTTGCGCAATGTTAAAACCTTTGAGCCTAATGCCTTAGTTGATAAACTTATTGTAGGTGCGTACATAGAAGCGCGCTCATGTGAACGTTTTGCTGCGCTTGCCCCCCATGTAGATAAACGCTTAGGGGATTTTTATATTTCACTGCTTCGCTCAGAGGCTCGTCATTATCAAGATTACTTAACCCTTGCTCAAGAAATTGCTGATTTTGATATTACTGAGCGGGTAAAAGAATTTGCTGAAATAGAAGCGCAGCTAATTACATCGGACGATGAGGACTTCAAATTTCATAGCGGCGTCCCCATTATTGCTTGCCAACAACCCGCATAATTTACACATGAAGCTGCTATCAGTTAAACAGCAAACTGTTGTAGCAGCTACTTTTAATTAAATTCTTTTTAAATTAGACACATCCAATACCCTCACCTAATATTAGAATAACTATTTAAATTATTTAACTTATTGCTTTGTAATTCATTTTAATAACAAGGTCATACCTTATTTATTATTGGGTGAGAAGATATGCAAGATAAAGAGGGATTATTTGTATTTGCAGCTGAAGAAGCACAAGCAGATACAGAGCTAAAAGCATGGAAAATATTAACCGTTGAGGATGACCTTGATTATCAGAACGCGTTAGTTAATAGCTTAAAAGAATTAAAAGCCAAGGATGGTTATAAATACGAGCTGTTAACAGCAAATTCTGTGCCTGAGGCTGCTTTGGCGTTGAGTATGCATCCTGATATTGCACTTATTTTTATAGATGTAGTAATGGAGGAGGATGACTCAGGCTTGCGTTTAGTAAATACTATTCGAGAGGTTATAGGTAACGCAGAAATGCGTATTGTGCTATTAACAGGTCAACCTGGTTTTGCTCCAGAGAGTGATATCATGAAAGTCCTTGATATCGATGAATACTGGAATAAATCAGATATTACAGCAGAAAAGTTGCAATCAATTGTTAATAGTAACATGCGTACATGGGAGTATATTTCACAAATTAGGTCCGCAAAGCAAGGTTTACAGCTGGTGCTAGATGCGTCTAGAAGTATTAACGGTAAGCATGATATGGCCTCTTTTTCTCATGCAGTGCTTAAAGAAATTAGCAATATTTTAAAAATAACCGAAGGCGGCGGTATTTTTTGTTCGAGTAATTCAAACTCTAGCTCTGAATGCTTAATACTCTCTACCCATGGTTGCTTTAGTGGTACTAAAGGGCAACCTGTTGTACCTAACCTGCCTGCAGAAATGCTGCAAGATTTTAAACAAGCGACTATACAGCGCAGTCATATTTTTTCAAGGCACCACAGCGTATTTTTTTTCGAGACTCCCTTAACGCAAGAACAAGATATTTCTTATATAACGATCGTAAAATCAGACAACCCAATTAATGAGCAAAATGAGTATTTACTCAAAGTATTTAGCGAAAATGTGAGCACGGGATTTGCGAATATTTCGTTATTAAATCGTTTAACAGAGCTTGCTTATACCGATGTATCACTAAATTTACCAAATAGGAACTGGTTAACCCGTGAAATAAAGAACATGAATGCCCATGAGCGATTAAAAACACGATTAGTCATTTTTGACATTTATCAGTTTGATGAAAAAGCATTTACTTTCGGGAATGACTTTTGTAATAAATTAATGAAGTTAGTTCATCAAAATATAGTTGATACTTTTGCTAAATATGAACCACGCATAGCACTAATTAGTAACAAAACCTTTGGCATGCTAATTAGCGTTGACTTTGATATCTCTGATGCAATTAGTTACTTTCAAAATAAGCAAAAGTTCGAAATTGAACAGGTGAAGCAATATATTGATGTGCGTATACTGGAGTTGAAGTTAAGCGCTGCTTTAAACTTAACACCTGAAAAAGTGATTAGCTTAGCAGAGTCTAGCCTCAACTATACGTTGGCAAACCATGCAAAGTATATTCAGCATACAGAGGAAAAAACAGATCAGATAACTCGTCGATATGAGCTGATGGCTGAGCTCAGAACGGCTATAGGTAATAAAAGCTTAGAGGTGGTGTTACAACCCAAAATCAGCTTATCAACCTTGAAACCAGCAGGTTTTGAAGCGCTCGCTAGGTGGCAAAGAGTCGATGGCAGCTTTGTACGCCCCGACGAGTTTATAGAATTAGCTGAAACAGCCGGATTAATTAATGAACTAGACCATGTGATTTTTGAGAAAATACTAGAGGCTATAAATCAACTTAAAGAGCAAGGCTGTAACTTACCCGTTGCATTTAATGCGTCCTCTTATGATTTAGTTGAGCCAAGCTACTTTGAACAGATAAAAAATAAAATTGAAGAATACAGTATTTTGCCTTCTATGCTTGAGCTTGAGGTGACCGAAACACAAGCTATTAGTAATTACAGCTTAATTAAAGAGGCGCTTGAGCGGTTTATTTCTTTGGGCATGAAAGTCAGCATTGATGACTTTGGTACAGGGTATTCGTCTTTGGCTCACATTAATGAAATACCGTCTACGTCGATAAAAATAGATCGCTATTTTGTTAGTGACCTTGAGTTTAATGACAATAATCAATACATGATTAAGATGATATTGTCTTTGGCAAAGCAATTTAACTTTTCGGTGATTGCTGAAGGTGTTGAGAATGAGTTTGAGGCCAAGTGGTTGCAGCAACAAGGCTGCGAAACAGCTCAAGGGTATTATTTTTCTAAACCTCTATCTCTAAAAGACCTGTTCGGATGGTTAAAGCAGTATGAAGTGACTGATAATGAATAGCATTAATAGTTTGCCTGTTGGTTCAAAAAAAAGTGTGCTAGTTAAATTGCTATTCAGTTTATTCATTACCTTCTTTATTGGTTGGCTTATATACGAACAAATATATCAAGAAAAAATAAACACCATTAAAGCTCAGCAAGATGAAAAGTTAGTACTAATTAGTAGTGATTTCTCCAAAGAGCTCAGCAGCATTAAAAAGCTAACTCGTATTTTGGCTCAAGGCCCAGTTTTAAAAAGCGATGCACAAAACAAGCCTTTGCAACAAATGCGAAGCAGAGATGAAATAAATAATTATTTTTTAAATTTTGCGGCTATCTCTACTAACATAGCCCAAATTCGCTGGCTAGATAAGCAAGGGCAAGAGCAATACCGCATTAACGCAGTGAATGGTGTAGGCGAAATTGTATCGCCTGATGGTTTGCAAAATAAGCAAAACCGTTACTACTTTCAAAAAGGGATGCAGATCAGTGCGCCTGACATTTTTGCTACAGAAATAGATTTAAACATTGAACACAACAAAATCATAAAACCTCATCAACCATCAATCCGCGTAACCTACCGTACCAATCAAGAAAATTACCTATTAGATGGCCTATTGGTGGTTAACTTTAACTTAGATTATCTATTTAATCAGATAAAAAGCTATAGCCAAAAAAGTACCCATATAAGCATTTTGAATCATAATGGTTTTTGGTTATTAAATAGTGATGAAGATTTAGAATGGGGGTTTATGTATGGTAAAAATGAGCAAACGCTTGCCATTGAAGAGCCTCGGCTCTGGCAGCAAATTATTGGTGGCAAAGTCGAGTATGGTTCGCACTTTTTTGACCATAACCTCTATACTTACCGACGTTTTTCTATTTTTTCACTGCGCGAGAACAAAGGCAGAATTAGTGACACCGATAAAGAGTTAATTATTTTAATAAGTAGTCCTGATGAATTACTAATAACTGGACAGGTGAAAGCCTTACAGTTTGCGTTTTTGTGTAGTGGATTACTGTGTTTAATTAGTTTTGGCTTTATTTATCGTGAGTATAAGTTTCAAAATAAGCTGTTAACCCTCTCGCATAAATTACATATAGAAAAGATAGAACTAGATATAGTGAACCGAGAGCTTGATGCCACAATAAAGCAGCAACAACAGCTACAAGAAGGACTAATTGAAGCGCAAAAACTATCCTCATTAGGATTGCTCGTAGCAGGAGTTGCTCATGAAATGAATACACCCATTGGTGGAGCCGTTATTTCGGTTTCTAATGCAGATATGGCATTAGCTAAATTAAATGCGGCGATGAGGGAGGGGCTGACTAAATCAACGTTAGAGGAAACAACAACCAGTATTGGTGAGAACCTAGCACTAGCTAAAATTAACTTAAATAAAACCGCAGTATTAGTGAAAAGTTTTAAAAAAATGGCCATTGATCGCCATAACGATGAATTTATTGCATGTGATATTGAAAAAATCATTCAAGAGTTATTATTGTCATTAAATTCCAGATTAAAAAATTCACCAATAAAAGTGAAAACTATTTTCTTGCTCAATAAACAGGTGATTAGTTTGCCGGGGATTATTTCTCAGGTGGTCGAAAACCTTGTAATTAATGCGCTAAATCACGCTTTTGATGAAAAGCACGAGGGAGTGATAGAAATAAAAGTAGAGCAAGCGACAAATAATAGCGTAAGGCTTAGCGTGTCAGATAATGGTAAAGGAATTAATAATGAGACTAAAGCAGATATATTTGAGCCTTTTTATACAACCGCACGAGGTAAAGGTAATACGGGCTTAGGTTTATATATGGTGCACCAATGGGTAACACAAGTTTTGAAAGGAGACATTAAACTTCATTCAGAACCACAAAGCGATGCCTATTTTAAAACACAATTTCTTATTACCTTGCCTGAGTTAACCGCAAAGTCTCATTACGATTAATTACTAGGGATGTTATAAAGGCGTTGAAATTAATTGTTGTGACTCGGGAGTAATCACTAAATACGAACCTTGAGTATACCAATCGCCCAATACTGTGCGAGTAAGCGTTTGGTTATTAACTTCATAGGTATGTAAATTAGGGCGGTGAGTATGGCCGTGGATCATATTAGCCACGTTATGCTTAGCAAAGGTTTCGAGTACCGCGCTTTGCACCACATCCAGTATTTCTATAGGTTTGTCTGCTTGGCTAAGTTTACTTTTTTCACGCGCATCGCGGGCTATTTTTTTTCGATACCATAATGGCATAGCAAGCATTAATTTGGGCCACCACCAACCACGACTTTTTTGACGAAACTTTTGATATTCAATATCTTGAGTACACATTTCATCACCATGTAAAATTACCGTGGGTGTGCCGTAAAGGTCGATCACTGTTTGCTCATCGAGTAGAGTCATTCCTGCCATATTGGCGTATCTTTCACGCATAATAAAATCGCGATTACCATGTACAAAATAAATAGATATACCCGAGTTACTAACTGCCTTTAATTGTTTGGCCACTGTTGCTGATAGTTCGCTTACATAATCGTCACCAACCCAGACTTCAAAAAAATCACCTAAAATATATAGGGCGTCTACTTTTTGAGGAACAATATGGGAGTGTAAAAATTTAAAAAATGCCGCTGTAATATCAGGGCGATTTTCACTCAAATGTAAATCTGCAATAAAGTAGGTTTGGCGAGTCATGGTGATTCCAGTTAAATAAAAGCGGGTGAATACCCGCTTTATGTATTCTTCAAAGAATAAAGGGGGTTTTAGCTTACAGTTACACTTTCAATTACCACATCTTCAAGTGGTACATCTTGGTGAAAACCATTGCTACCTGTAGCAACACCTTTGATTTTATTTACTACGTCCATACCCTCTACTACTTCAGCAAACACACAGTAACCCCAGCCTTGCGACGTTTCGCTGCTGTGGTTTAAAAAGTCGTTGTTATTCACGTTAATGAAAAATTGCGCTGTAGCTGAGTGTGGATCAGGCGTACGGGCCATTGCTAAAGTACCTACTTTGTTAGATAGGCCGTTGTTAGCTTCATTTTCAATTGGATCGTTTACTTCTTTTTGTTCCATACCCGATGCAAAACCACCGCCTTGAACCATAAAACCATCAATTACACGATGAAAAATAGTGCCGTTATAAAAACCTGAGTTTGCATACTCTAAAAAGTTTTTTACTGTATTTGGAGCTTCGCTTTCGTGCATTTTAATGGTGATATCACCAAAATTTGTGTGTAGAACAACCATGAGATTTCCTATAGCTGGTTTGAATATTGGCGCTATTTTATCGTAGTTGACCCAGATTAACAAAGTGCTTTGATAAACCGCTAGAGCCCATGCTTAGCAAGTGGTAACATAGCTTTTCTGTTAATCGTGAAGGAAAGCAACTAAATGGTACAAATATACAACACACTGACACGCCAAAAAGAACAATTTAAACCTATGGTTGATGGAAAAATCGACATGTATGTGTGTGGTATCACCATTTATGATTACTGCCACATTGGCCATGCACGCACATTTGTGGGTTTTGATGTGATTGTTCGCTATCTTCGTCACTTAGGTTACGATTTAAAGTACGTGCGTAATATTACCGATGTAGACGATAAAATTATCAAGCGCGCAAATGAGAACGGTGAAGCCATTAACGACTTAACCGTGCGTATGACTAAAGCCATGCATGAAGACTTTGACAGTTTAAATATGCTGCGTCCTGATGTAGAGCCAACGGTAACGGGTCATATGGATGAAATTATTGCCATGGTTGAGCGTTTGATTGCCAAAGGCCATGCTTATGTTGCAGCCGATGGCGACGTTTTATTTGATGTATCAACCTTTGAGCAATACGGGGCACTTTCACAGCAAGATTTAACCATGCTCCAATCGGGCTCACGTGTGGAAGTAGCACAAGATAAAGACGATCCTCTTGATTTTGTTTTATGGAAAAAAGCTAAAACAGGGGAGCCATCGTGGTCTTCACCTTGGGGAGAGGGGCGCCCTGGGTGGCATATAGAATGTTCAGCGATGAGTTCAAAGCACTTAGGAGAGCATTTTGATATTCATGGTGGTGGTTCAGATTTACAGTTCCCACATCACGAAAACGAAATTGCGCAATCATGCTGTGCTAATAACGGTCAATACGTCAATACTTGGATCCACACCGGTATGGTTCAAGTGAACAAAGAAAAGATGTCTAAATCGTTAGATAACTTTTTTACCGTTCGCGATGTACTTAAAGAATATGATGCTGAATCAGTACGTTACTTTTTAATTTCTGGCCATTACCGCAGTCAACTTAATTACTCGCAAGAAAACTTAGACCAAGCACGTTCATCACTTGAGCGTATTTACACGGCATTACGTGGTGTTGAGCCAGTTGAATGTGAGCTTGAGGGTAATGAGTATGTGGCTAAGTTTAGAAAAGCTATGAATGATGACTTTAATTCGCCAGAAGCATTACCGGTTGTATTTGAAGTTGCTAAAGAGCTAAACCGAGTAAAAGAAAGTGATAGCGAAAAAGCAGGACATTTAGCCTTTGTTCTACGCAGCTTAGGTGAAATACTTGGTATTGCTCAACAAGCACCAGAGGCATTTTTACAAGGCGGTCAAAACGACGATGAAGTGGCTGAAATTGAGGCACTGATAGTCAAACGTAATGACGCACGTGCCAGTAAAAATTGGGCTGCAGCTGATGAAGCTCGCGATGCTTTAAATGCACTGGGTGTGATACTTGAAGATTCAGCGGGAAAAACAACGTGGCGTAAAGCTTAGCTACAACACGCGGATCACCAAAAAAAGGGTTGCCATTGGGTAACCCTTTTTTGTTATATCAATTGCATTAAATTGATTATGCTTTTAATAAAATTGATATTGTTGACCTCAATTATTGTTGAGGTTTTAAACTCGCATTCATCAATTTAAAAATGGAAAATTAATGAATATTTTACTTGCCATGATCCCTGCTTTTTTATGGGGAACGACTTATGCGGTAACTAAATACGCAACCCCAGAGTGGCCGCCAATCTTATTAGGGGCCATACGTGCACTTCCTGCTGGTTTATTATTGTTGTTATTTAAACCCTCTTGGCCAACTGCAAAGCAATGGCCTGGCATCTTTTTAATCGGCACGATTAATATTGCGCTATTTTTCAGTTTTATTTTTGTAATGGCTATTAACCTACCATCAGCTATTGCAGGCGTGGGTATGGTGTCTGTACCGGTTGTTGCATTATTATATGCATGGCTTGTTAAACGACAACAGCCAGCGCTAGTGCAAGGTATTTGTGCGCTTGCTTTAGTGGTTTTGGCATGGCGTTTATTTGATCCACAACATATAGCACTTAATGTTTTGGGGGTTTTGGCGCTGATAGGGGCGCTATTAACTATTGTGATAGGCAGTACGCTGGTACAAAAAGTAACGGCTAAAGTCCACTGGTGGACGGTACTCACATGGCAGCTAATCATTGGTGGCAGTTTGCTAGCAGTTGCCGCTATGGTTCAAGCTTTCTATTTTGCTCCACAGCAGTATCAATTTTTAACTGCATCAATAAATACCACGCAATGGCTGGCGTTATTTTGGCTGGTGGTCCCTAATACTGCTTTGGCTTACATCCTATATGTTTGGTTATTAGGGCGAATGTCAGTTGTTGAATTTACTTTTGGCACTATAGCCAACCCAATTGCCGGTATTTTATGTGCAGGAATATTAATTAACGAGCAGTATGCAAATTGGCAGTACGCGATTATGTTATTAATGATTGTGTTTTCGGTTTTGCCACAAGGCTTGGACTTAATAAAACGAAGAATGATGACACAAAAAGCCCGCAATTAAGCGGGCTTTGCATTACTTTATTTTTTATTTATTAGCTGTGATATTTCTCACATGCTTCTAACGTATTTTCAATTAAGCTAGCAACTGTCATCGGGCCTACGCCGCCAGGTACAGGGGTAATAAAGTCAGCTTTTTGTTCTGCAGTAGCGTATTCAACGTCACCCACTAACTTACCGTTGTCTAAACGGTTAATACCCACATCAATAACAATCGCGCCGTCTTTTATCCAGTCACCCGGAATAAACTCTGGTTTGCCTACAGCAACAACCAATAAGTCAGCACGGCGAACATGGGTTTCTAAATCTTGTGTGAACTTATGACAAACAGTAGTCGTACAGCCAGCTAACAACAGTTCAAGTGACATAGGGCGACCCACAATATTAGAGGCACCCACTACCACTGCGTGCATGCCTTTGTAACGCACGCCGGTTGAATCTAATAATGTGATAATACCCTTTGGCGTACATGGGCGAAGGGCAGGCATTCGCTGCGCCAAACGACCAATGTTATAAGGATGAAAGCCATCAACATCTTTATGCGGGGTAATACGCTCAAGAATTTTTTCTGCGTCTAAGCCTGCAGGTAAAGGAAGTTGTACTAAAATACCGTCAACTTCGCCATCAACATTCAATTCATCAATTAATGCTAATAGCGCTTGCTCAGTTGTGTCTGCGGGCAAATCAAATGATTTAGAAATAAAACCAACTTCTTCACAGGCTTTACGTTTTGAACCAACGTAAACTTGGCTGGCTGGGTCTTGTCCAACAAGCACCACAGCTAATCCTGGGGCTCTAAGGTTTTGTGCAACACGTTCTGAAACTCGTTCAGCCACTGCGCTACGTACTTGTTTTGCTACTGCTTTACCATCAATGATGTTTGCCGTCATGGGTGACCTTTAATTAGGTTAATTAACTTGATACCGATACATTTAAAAAACGAATGCATATATAGGGGTTAAAATGCCGATAAAGAAAAAGACCTTCACCTTACTCATTTTTTAATATGGTGGCTATTTTCGCAGAAAAGCGGTTGAGCGCCAAGTTGCTTTTAAATTATAAGCCCCCGAATTATAAAAAAGAGTTTAAATTTTATCCCTGTATCGTAATATTTGACCATTATGAACTAAAAATGAGCAATTGATTTGTTTTCTTAAAAAAACGTTTGACCTAACCCGGTCAAATCACTATTATGCACCCCGTTGTCAACGAGGTCACTCGCAGACAATAGTAAGTATCGGCGATTAGCGCAGTTTGGTAGCGCACTTGGTTTGGGTCCAAGGGGTCGCAGGTTCAAATCCTGCATCGCCGACCATTTTTATGTTTACTCATAACAATTTAACTTACTAGTGAACTATGAAGTTTTCGATGCGCCCATAGCTCAGCTGGATAGAGCAACGCCCTTCTAAGGCGTCGGTCGAAGGTTCGAATCCTTCTGGGTGCGCCATTTTGAAAACACTGTAATGCCGTGGTGATTGTAGCTCAGTTGGTAGAGCCCCGGATTGTGATTCCGGTTGTCGTGGGTTCGAGCCCCATCAGTCACCCCAATTTACAAAAAAGAATATCGGCGATTAGCGCAGTTTGGTAGCGCACTTGGTTTGGGTCCAAGGGGTCGCAGGTTCAAATCCTGCATCGCCGACCACTTCCTTATAGGTGGTCTTAAATCCTAAGTTTAAGTATTCGAGAAAATATCTATATCGGCGATTAGCGCAGTTTGGTAGCGCACTTGGTTTGGGTCCAAGGGGTCGCAGGTTCAAATCCTGCATCGCCGACCATTTCCCCTTAAGTCACATATTCTGAATCTCTATTTTATCTTAAATAACTCTATTTTTTTTCTCCTATTCATTCTATACAGTTTAATTAGCCTGTTTTTTATTCGCTTAGGCGTTATCTGCCTTTAACTACCCCAAATAATTGCCCCCCACACTCGACTATCATGAATATTAGGTTATAATGCCGCGTCTATTTGTTTAAAAATATAGTGCCCTTAGGGCAGAGCAGCAATGGTATCTCCTGGTAGCGACGGATTTTTTTAAGCTCTAAGGCTTGAATTTTATCAAGACGCCTATAGATTACTTTGTTTGTAATGAAGGCGAAAAGTCGCCAAAATTGAATATTGAGGTAAATCATGCAAGTTTCTGTTGAGACGACTCAAGGCCTTGAGCGCCGTCTGACCATCACCGTTCCTGCAGAGAACGTTGAGACCGAAGTAAAAAAACGCTTACAACAACTGTCAAAAACGCAGCGTATCGACGGTTTCCGTGCTGGTAAAGTACCAGTATCAGTAATCAACAAGCGTTTCGGACCAGCTGTTCGTCAAGAAGTTGCTGGCGAAGTAATGCAACGTAATTACATTGAAGCAATTGTTGCTGAAAAAATTAACCCTGCTGGCGCACCTACATTTGCACCAAAAGCACTTGAAGCAGGTAAAGATTTAGAATTCTCAGCAACATTTGAAGTTTACCCTGAAGTTGAAGTTCAAGGTTTAGAGAAAATTGCTGTTGAAAAACCAGCGGTAGAAGTAACTGACGAAGATTTAGCAAACATGCTAGAGACACTTCGTAAGCAACACGCTTCTTGGGCTGACGTTGATGCAGCTGCTGGCGCAAACGACCGTGTAACGGTTGATTTCGTTGGTACTATCGATGGTGAAGAATTCGAAGGCGGTAAAGCTGAAGATTTCCCATTAGAACTTGGCCAAGGTCGTATGATCCCAGGTTTTGAAGACAACATCGTAGGCAAAAAAGCAGGCGAAGAAGTTGTTGCTGACGTAAACTTCCCTGAAGATTACCACGCTGAAAACTTAAAAGGTAAAGCGGCTCAATTCACTATCACAGTGAAAAAAGTTGAAGCGCAAGAATTACCTGAATTAAGCGATGAGTTTGCAACTAAATTCGGTGTTGCCGAAGGCGGCGTAGACGCGCTTAAAGAAGAAGTTAAAAAGAACATGACACGTGAGCTAGACCAAGCGGTTAAAGCTAACGTAAAAGATCAAGCAATCAAAGGTCTTTTAGAGCAAAACGAAGTTGAAGTGCCTAAAGCATTAATCGACCAAGAAGTTGACGCTTTACGTGAGCAAGCTGCTCAACGTTTTGGTGGTAACGGTCAAAATATGCCTGAGCTTCCAGCTGAATTGTTCCATGAGCAAGCAGTTACACGAGTTAAAACTGGCCTATTATTAGGCGAAGTGATCAAAGCGAACGACATCAAAGTTGATGACGCTAAAGTTGAAGCACTTATCGCTACTGTAGCATCTGCATACGAAGATCCAACTGAAGTAGTAGAATACTACAAAGCAAATGATCAACTAATGCAACAAATGCGTAATGTAGCAATGGAAGAGCAAGCTGTTGAAGCTATTTTAGCTAAAGCAACTGTGACTGATGTTGAAAAAGCATTTGATGACATCATGAATCCACAGCAAGGTGCATAATAAGTCATTGACTTAAGCGCTCGCTAACGATTAAATGGCTCGTGTTACTCTGTTTATGCAGTGTGCCCGGGCCATTTTAGTTTGTGGTTCTTAATTAGCTAAAAATGATCATTATGCTTTTCTTAGAATAAGTATAAGCGCATAAGGAATTAAATAAGTATGAACACTGGTATGACAGATCCCCTAAACGCATTAGTACCAATGGTTGTTGAGCAAACAGCTAAAGGCGAGCGCTCGTTTGATATTTATTCGAGACTATTAAAAGAGCGTATTATCTTTTTAACGGGCCAAGTTGAAGACAACATGGCAAATCTGATTTTAGCGCAAATGCTTTTCTTAGAATCAGAGAACCCAGATAAAGATATCTTCTTATATATCAATTCACCGGGTGGCTCGGTCACTGCGGGAATGGCTATTTACGATACAATGAATTTCATTAAACCTGATGTAAGTACTATTTGTGTGGGCCAAGCGGCTAGCATGGGTGCGTTTTTACTATCTGGTGGTGCTAAGGGTAAACGTTTTTGTTTACCTAATTCACGTGTAATGATTCACCAACCATTAGGTGGATTCCAAGGTCAAGCATCTGATTTTGAAATACACGCGAAAGAAATCTTGTCTATTAAAGACAAATTAAATCGCTTAATGGCTGAGCATACTGGCCAACCGCTTGATGTTGTTTCACGTGATACAGACCGTGATAACTTTATGAGTGCAAGCCAAGCTGTAGATTACGGTATTGTTGACTCAGTATTTACTAATCGCGGTAGCAAGTAAGTATGCCTGCAAGCAGTAATGCTTGCTAATGAGAGTTACTATGCGAAAAAGCCTAAATTTTGGTATAGTTAAAGCGTATTAAAATAGCCACCAAGACTTTGGTGGCCAACGTAATAAAATGAGGTAGCTGAATGTCTGACACTCCTACAGACGGCGACAAAAGTAATAAATTGTTATACTGCTCTTTTTGCGGCAAAAGCCAGCATGAAGTTCGAAAATTAATTGCAGGACCTTCAGTATACGTTTGTGATGAATGTGTAGAGCTGTGTAATGATATTATCAGGGAAGAAATTAAAGACATCGCGCCTAAGCATGATGCCGCTGACAAATTACCTGTGCCAAAAGAAATTCGTAACCACTTAGACGACTACGTAATTGGCCAAGAGCATGCGAAAAAAGTGTTGTCTGTAGCGGTTTACAATCACTACAAGCGTTTACGCAACCAATCAACTAAACAAGACGTTGAACTAGGTAAAAGTAATATTTTATTAATTGGTCCAACGGGGAGTGGTAAAACACTACTAGCTGAAACGTTAGCACGTTTGCTAGATGTGCCGTTTACAATGGCCGATGCCACCACGTTAACCGAAGCCGGTTATGTGGGTGAAGATGTTGAAAACATCATTCAAAAGCTTTTACAAAAATGTGACTACGACGTAGAAAAAGCACAACGTGGTATTGTTTACATTGATGAAATTGACAAAATTTCACGTAAATCAGATAACCCATCAATCACCCGTGATGTATCAGGTGAAGGTGTACAACAAGCCTTACTGAAACTGATTGAAGGTACCGTTGCTTCTGTTCCGCCACAAGGTGGACGTAAACATCCACAGCAAGAGTTCCTGCAAGTAGACACCTCTAAAATTTTGTTTATTTGTGGTGGTGCATTTGCTGGTCTTGACAAAGTTATTGAACAGCGTAGCCACAAAAATACTGGCATTGGCTTTGGCGTTAACGTTAAAGAGTCGTCAGCGAGCCGTTCTTTAAGCGAAACATTTAAAGATGTTGAGCCTGAAGATTTAGTAAAATATGGTTTAATACCAGAATTTATTGGCCGTTTACCTGTTGTTGCTACCTTGACTGAACTTGATGAAGCTGCATTGGTACAAATTTTAAGTGAGCCTAAAAATGCCATTACTAAGCAATTTTCAGTATTGTTTGGTATGGAAGATGTTGAGCTTGAGTTTCGTGATGATGCACTACGTGCTATTGCTCATAAAGCAATGGAGCGTAAAACAGGTGCACGTGGCCTGCGTTCAATCGTAGAAGGTGTATTGCTTGATACTATGTATGAGCTGCCTTCAATTGATAACGTAAGTAAAGTGGTTGTTGATGAAACCGTTATTAAAGGCGAGTCTGATCCAATCTTGATTTATGACAGCAGCAATCAAGAACAAGCCGCAGCAGATTAAATTCTGAGCAAGTTGTAAAAAAAAGGAGCCAATGGCTCCTTTTTTTATAATTAATTTAATCGAGTTGGTAAAAATTGTTGAACTTTAATTAGGTTATCCCCATATACTTGAGTAATCTTTAAATAAATGAAGTGCAAAGAGAAAATACAATGACGCTTGAGAGAAACGATCGAGTCGAAATCCCTGTGCTAGCACTGCGCGATGTAGTGGTGTATCCACACATGGTGATCCCGCTTTTTGTAGGCCGTGAAAAATCAATAAAATGCCTTGAAGCGGCAATGGATAAAGACAAACAAATTTTCTTAGTTGCACAAAAAGATGCAACTGTAGACGAGCCTGAGAAAGACGATATTTATCGTGTAGGGACAATTGCGACTGTACTTCAATTATTAAAGCTACCCGATGGTACAGTAAAAGTATTAGTTGAAGGCACGCAGCGTGCAAATATCGAAGAGTTTGTTGATAACGAAGACTTCTTTGTTGCCAATGCTCAGTTTATTGAATCTGATTCAGTGAATGAACAAGAGCAAGATATTTTTATTCGCAGTGCATTAAGCCAGTTTGAAGGCTACGTAAAATTAAATAAAAAAATCCCACCTGAAGTGATGACCTCGGTCTCTGGTATTGATGAGCCCGCGCGTCTTGCTGATACCATGGCTGCGCATATGCCATTAAAAGTGCCTGAAAAACAAAAGGTACTTGAAATATCAAGCGTTACGGAGCGCTTAGAGTACTTAATGGCGTTGATGGAAGGTGAAATAGACTTATTGCAAGTTGAGAAAAAAATTCGTACCCGCGTTAAAAAGCAGATGGAAAAATCGCAGCGTGAGTACTACCTCAATGAGCAAATGAAAGCGATTCAAAAAGAGCTTGGTGAAATTGACGATGTGCCAGATGAATTCGAAGCGCTAAAAAAACGCATCGAAGAGTCAGGTATGCCTAACGAAGCGAAAGAAAAAGCCACGGCAGAGTTTAACAAACTTAAAATGATGTCGCCGATGTCGGCAGAAGCTAGTGTTGTTCGCTCATACATAGATACGCTAATTAACGTACCGTGGAAAAAACGCTCTAAAGTTAAAAAAGATTTAGCAGGCGCGCAAAAAATACTAGATAGCGATCACTACGGGCTTGATAAAGTTAAAGAGCGTATTATTGAATACCTCGCGGTACAGCAGCGTACTAATAAGCTTAAAGGGCCTATTTTGTGTTTAGTTGGGCCGCCAGGGGTAGGTAAAACTTCTCTTGGGCAATCTATTGCGCGTTCAACTGGCCGTAAGTACATTCGTATGGCATTGGGTGGTGTACGTGATGAAGCTGAGATACGTGGTCACCGTCGTACTTATATTGGCTCTATGCCTGGTAAATTGATTCAAAACATGACTAAAGTGGGCGTTAAAAACCCGTTATTCTTGTTAGATGAAATTGATAAAATGTCAGCGGATATGCGTGGCGACCCTGCATCAGCTTTACTTGAAGTACTTGATCCTGAGCAAAACAGCCATTTTGCTGATCATTACCTAGAAGTCGATTACGACTTATCTGATGTAATGTTTGTTGCTACCTCTAATAGCTTTAATATTCCTGGGCCTTTATTGGACCGTATGGAAGTTATTCGTTTAGCCGGTTATACCGAAGACGAAAAATTAAATATCGCTAAAGAACATTTAATTCCAAAGCAAGTTAAGCGTAATGGCCTAAAAGAGAAAGAAGTTGAAATTGCCGACAGCGCCATTATCGGGATTATTCGTTATTACACGCGTGAAGCGGGCGTTCGTAACTTAGAGCGTGAAGTGTCTAAATTATGCCGTAAAGCGGTTAAAAATATTTTAATGGAAAAAGGCACCAAAACGGTCACTATCGATGCAGATAATCTTGAAGAGTACCTAGGTGTACAACGTTTTGATTATGGTAAAGCAGAAGATGGCGACCGTATAGGCCAAGTAACTGGCTTAGCATGGACAGAAGTAGGCGGTGACTTGCTGACTATTGAATGTGCTGCAGTACCAGGTAAAGGCAAATTGACTTATACCGGCTCGTTAGGCGATGTAATGCAAGAGTCGATTCAAGCGGCAATGACAGTTGTGCGTAATCGTGCTGATGAGCTACGTATTAATAGCGACTTTTATGAAAAACGTGATATTCACGTGCATGTACCTGAGGGCGCAACTCCTAAAGATGGTCCAAGTGCGGGTATCGCAATGGTTACGTGTTTGGTTTCAAGCCTAACGGGTAATCCAGTGCGCTCTGATGTGGCCATGACGGGTGAGATTACCCTACGTGGTGAAGTACTGCCTATTGGTGGTTTAAAAGAGAAATTATTAGCGGCTCACCGAGGCGGTATTAAAACGGTGGTGATCCCTAAAATTAACGAACGTGACTTAAAAGAGATACCTGATAACGTATTGGCGGGTCTTGAGATTCACCCTGTTACGTGGATTGACGAAGTATTGAAGCTTGCTTTAGTGCATCCAGTTGATAGTTTTTCAGTCGAAACACCAAAAAAGCAGTAAAAAAGCCAAAAAAAGTGCTTTTAGGGGCTTTTCAAATCTAAACGGTATGATAAGTTAAGCACTGGTTTTCAAGCCTAGCCCTTGCAGGGCCTAGGCTTAAGAAAAATATAATCATATGAGCTTTAAAAAAATTGCTCAAAAATTTCAAAACAGTGATGTTAGTTTAAAAAACAATCGCTCTTGATAACAACAATGAAAGAGGATGATATTGTGAATAAATCTCAATTAATCGATCAAATCGCAGCTGATGCTGACATTTCTAAAGCGGCTGCAGGTCGTGCACTAGATTCATTCATCGAATCTGTATCTGGCGCGCTAAAAGATGGCGACTCAGTTGCACTTGTTGGTTTTGGTACTTTCTCTGTACGTGAGCGTGCTGCTCGTGCAGGTCGTAACCCACAAACTGGTGAAACGATTCAAATTGCTGCAGCTAACATCCCAGCTTTCAAAGCCGGTAAAGCGCTTAAAGACGCAGTAAACTAATCATTGTGTAAACAATTTAGTTATGGCGAGTAAAGATACGCTTAATTATTGCAATCGATAAATTAAGTTACTTCACCGCCAGTTACTTCAAGTGAAAAAGCGTATCTGGTAAGATACGCTTTTTTTACATATGACAAGGTAGAAAATACCTTGCTCAGAAAAGAGATAAACAAATGCTTGAGAAAATCAGAGAAGGTTCGCAAGGGCCGGTAGCCAAAGTCATTTTAGGCGCGGTGATTTTATCTTTTGCCTTAGCTGGGATCGGTAGTTACTTAGGTCAAACCACAGAACAACCCGTTGCTGAAGTAAATGGAATTAAAATTAGCCAAACAGAATTTAGCCGTGCGTTTCAAAATGAACGTAGCCGCTTAGAACAACAATTTGGTGAGTACTTTACCCAAATAGCAGCTGATCCAACTTACATGGCTCAAATCCGTCAAGGTGTGATTGACCGTTTAGTACAACAAGAATTACAAAGTCAGTTAGCTGCCGAGCTTGGTTTGCGCGTAAGTGATGAAAGCGTTCGTAAAACAATTTTAGAGCTACCTTATTTTAAAATTGGCGACAAGTTTAATAACGACCGTTATTTACAAGTTATTCGTCAAATGAATTTTCAACCTGACGCATTTCGTGAATACCTGCGTGATGATATGACGCGTAGCCAGTTAGTATCTGCCGTTGCGGGTACAGACTTTGCGCTGCCAAATGAGCTTAAATCAGCCATTGCGTTGCAACAGCAAACACGAAGCATTGATTATTTAGTAATTGATAAACAAGCAATGCAAGCTGATGTTGAAGTTACAGAGCAAGAAGTTGCGGATTACTATGAATTAAACGCAGGTCAATTTTTATCACCTGAATTAATTTCAGTTAATTACATCGAACTAAATGCAGATGATATTGATGTTGCATCGGTAAGCGAAGACGATGTAAAAGCATATTACGAGCAGAGTAAAGCGCAATATGTTGAACCAGAAAAGCGTCGTGTATCGCATATTCTAATCGACAATAGCGAAGATGATGATGCGGCTAAAGCGAAAGCTGAGTCGTTACTTGCCCAGCTTAACGCTGGTGCTGATTTTGCTGAGCTAGCAGAGACATCGTCAGATGACATTGTTAGTGCAGAAATGGGTGGCGATTTAGAGTGGATTGAACGTGATGTTATGGAACCAGCATTTGAAGATGCAGCGTTCGCATTGCAAAACAAAGGTGATTACTCTGACGTTGTTGCCTCTGAGTTTGGTTATCACATCATCAAACTGACTGATCTACAAACTCAACAAGTTAAACCGTTTGATGAGGTTAAAGCTGACCTACGTGCTGAACTTGAGCAAGCTGAAAAAGTAGATGCGTTTTACGAGAAGCAAACAGAAATGGGGGCATTAGCCTTTGAGATTTCTGATCGCTTAGACGATGCTGCTGAAGTGGCGGGTGTAGAAGTACAATCTACTTCTTTACTAGCGCTTAGCGCACTTCCTGAGCCGCTTAATAACCCAGCGGTTGTGACTGCCTTATCATCAGTTGAACTACTAGAAGATAAAGTCAATTCAGAAGTAATTGAGCTTGGTAATGAGCACGTGATTGTGGTGCGTGTAAATGAGCACCAACCTGCGGCAACGAAAGCATTAAGCGAGGTAAGTGAGCAAATTAAAACACGCTTAATGAATGAAAAGGCATCAGACCTTGCAAAAGAAAAAGCACGCACGTTATTTGCACAAGTAAAAGAAGGCAAGAGCTTAAACGATGTGGCTGCTGAGCAATCACTAAACGTTCGTCAAGAGTCGCAACTAACTCGTGAAAGCTTTGCTGTTTCACCTGCTATTGTTACCCAAGTATTCAAAATGGCACATCCTAGTGATGCGGCTATATATGATATGGTTAACTTAAATAATGGCGATGCAGCGATTGTTGCGCTTAAAGCGGTAAATGATGCACCAGTAAGTGACAACATTGAGCCACAAATGAAGCAAAACATTACTATGGCGCAAGCGCAGAAAAACTATACGGTATTCATTGAATCGCTTAAGCAACAAGCAGAGCTTAATGTACCAAAAGCAGCTCAAGCAGCTGAATAAGTAATAGCTAAATTAAAAAGGGCGCCAATTGGCGCCTTTTTTGTTTGTTTAGACATTAACAACTCAATAAGCGCTGAGTAACCTTTGATTGCGGGTTTTGAAAAATAGTTTCTGTAGCGCCGTATTCAACAATCTCACCCTTATTGAGTACCACTAGCTGGTCGCTAATATGGCGCACTAAACTTAAATGATGGGTGATCAAAATATAGGTTAATCCAGTTTCAAGCTGTAGTTTAAGTAATAGATTTACTATTTGCGCTCTTACAGAAGGGTCAAGCGATGAAAGTGCCTCATCGAGTACAACAACCTTAGGATCTAATATAAGCGCGCGAGCGAGCGCTACACGCTGTAATTGCCCTACACTAAACATATGCGGATAGTATTGCTGATGATCGACCAATAGACCCACTTTAAGCAGCGTACTACCAATTTTTTCACTACGTTGAGTTTTATCAAAATCAGTATTGAATTTTAGGCAATCATCGAGCATTTCAGCAATGGTCACTGCTGGGTTTAATGAGGTGGCGGAGTCTTGAAAAATCATTCGGATATAACGACACTGGGCATCACGATTACCATTGTTTTCTATGGTGTTATTCTCTAATAATATCTGCCCGCTATCGGCACTGTATGCACCCACTAATAATTTAGCCAGGGTACTTTTTCCTGAGCCTGTTTCACCAATAATGGCAATCGTTTCACCTTTACCAATACAAAATGAGATGTTTTTTAAAACATCAAACTTTTTACGGCTAAACAGACCCGCGCGCATGTTAAAGGTTTTTGATAAGGCTTGAACTTTTAACAGTGGCTGCATTATTTTATTTCCTTGATCAGCGGGAAGTGACAGGCGTAGCTATGACCATGATGCTTTGAAAGTTTAGGCGCAACCACACATTCTTTTTGTGCTTGTGGGCAACGTGGACCGAGTCGACAACCAATCGGTAAATGTTGTAATGTTGGAATAGTGCCTTTAAGCGCATAAAAGGGTTCTTTATGGGCTAAACCATGCTCATAATCGGGCAGGCTTTTTAGTAAAGCCTGCGTATACGGATGACGAGGTTGGCTAAAAATACGGTGTGTTGGACCTGCTTCAACCATTTGACCGCAGTACAACACATGAATACCATGCGACCAATTAACAATTTCTTCCAGCTCATGAGAGATCATCAAAATAGACATGTTCTTTAGCTGATTTAAACTTTTTAATAACCTAAACACCTGTGCTCGGGTGGTGCTTTCTAGTGCGGTTGTTGGCTCATCTGCAATTAACAACTTAGGTGTGCGGGCAATCGCCATGGCTATCATGACCTTTTGGCATACGCCCTCAGAGAGCTCATGCGGGTAACTATCAAGCACCGCTTCATGATTTTTAATACCTACTTTATGTATTAAGGCTTTAACACGGTCTTTACGCTCACGGTTGCGTTTTAAGAAAAACCCTTTAGCAGCCACTTCAGGCAGTGTTTCAGCAATTTGGTTAAATATTTTAGCAGTAGGATCTAGACATCGACTGGGGTCTTGGTAAATCATCGCAATGTCTTGGCTAACCGTTTTACGGCGTTGCTCTGGTGTTAAGCGCATTAAGTCAACACCACGCCAATGCATTCTATCTGCGGTTATCACCCAACGCTCATTAAGCACGCCGACGATGGCTTTTGCAATTAAGCTTTTGCCAGAGCCTGATTCGCCCACTAAAGCGTGTACTTCACCTTCTTTTAAACTAAAGCTTACGCGATCAACAGCACGAATGGCGGTTTCGGAAGTTTGAAGTTCAATGGTTAAATTTCGAATATCTAGTAACTGCATCTAATCGGCCTTACGCGCTTGTAAAACTTTGCGAAGTCCATCGCCCACTAAGTTTGTTGAAAGAACCGCTAAAAATAACAGCACGCCCGGCAATGCTACCGTCCAAGGTGCTAAATATATAAGTCCTAAGTTCTCTGCTAAAATTGCGCCCCATTCAGTAGTCGGCGGCTGTGCACCCAGTTTTAAAAACCCTAACGCCGCAATATCTAAAATAGCAGTAGAAAGCGCCATCGTAAAAATAACCACAATATACTCATACACATTAGGAAAAATCCCACGTGATAAAATATGCCATTTAGAGGCGCCATCTAAGCGGTAGGCTGTAACATAATCTTTGCCAAGTTCGTCAACTATTAGGTTTCTAATTGAATGAATAAACTGGGGTAATAAGGCTAAAATAATTGCCCATACGGTATTCATTAATCCAGGGCCGAGTATGGCAATAATAATGATGGCCAGTAACAATGAGGGAATTGACAGCGTTACATCCAGTAAGTGGTTCAAAAAACTAGAACGTATGCCTTTACTGATCCCTGCAAAGGTACCTACCAACACACCAATAACAGTGGTGATCAGTGCAGCCACAACCGATAACCCGAACGTATATGTGGCGCCATTCATTAAACGAGACAGCACATCTCGGCCTAAATCATCGGTGCCAAGTATAAACCGCACATCGCCCATTTCATTCCACGAGGGAGGCAGTAATAGTGCATCACTGTGCTGTTGATTTACCCCATAAGGCGCAAGAAAAGGCGCGGTAGCCGCTAACAGGCTAAAGGCAATAAACACCCATAAACCAACCAGTGCAGGGTGGTTATTTTTAAACTTTCGCCAGAGTCTCGCTAATGGCGATTTATTTGAATCTTCTGAAAATAAGTTAAACTTTGCCATGCGCTTGGTTCCGAGACAGAGGATCGAGTAGGGTGTAGGTCAGTTCGGCCATAATTGTGGCAATAATAATAAATAAAGAGACGGCCATTAACCCACCTTGTATGGCGGGATAATCACGTTGATAAATACTGTCTATTAACCAGCGACCGATCCCAGGCCACGAAAAAATAACTTCAGTGATCATCGCTAGGGTGATCAAGGTACTAAACTGCAAACCTATTTGTTTTATAACCGGTAGTAAGGCATTTCTTAGGGCGTGATGAATAATAAGCTGTCCACGAGTAAGCCCTTTGGCACGAGCCGTTTTAATGAAATTTTGATCCATTACTTTTAACATCGATTCGCGAGTAAAGCGCACTAATACCGTGGTTGGATACATAGCAAGCACAATAGTGGGTAAGGTAAGGTGATGCAGTGCATCTAACATGGCCAAACCATTGTAAGGAAAATCAGCGAGTAAAATATCAAGTAAAATAAACCCTGTGCTCGCAGGTATCTCATACAACAAGCTCACTCGCCCCGACATGGGAAACCAGCCAAGTTGGAGCGAAAAAACCATAATTAATAATAATGCCAGCCAAAAAATTGGCATAGAATAGCCAATCATCGCTGTAGAGCTAATAAATTTATCAGGCCATTGTTTATTATATGCCGATGCTAAAATACCGACAGGCACACCCACTACCACCGAGATAACTAACGCGTAAATACTTAGCTCTAACGTTGCAGGGATTAAATCAATCACATGGGCGAAAACACTGCCCCCCGAGGCGAATGACATTCCCCAGTCCCCTTGTAAAATTCGTCCCACAAAGGCGATGTACTGCATAAAGTAGTTACTGTTAAACAAGTACTTTTCTTCTAACTGCGCATTTTGGGTGAAGTTAGTATCTGGTATGCCGCTTAAATTACTGAGTGGATCGCCGGGAAATAAGTAACTCAACGAAAAGGTAAAAATACTGAGTAGTAACACCATAAAAAATAACAGTCCGAGGCGGCGTAAAATATAATCTAAGATCATTATTTTTTCCTCGCGTTAGCCAACGAAATAGCACCGAATGGCCCTAAGGTAATGCCCTCAACATCTGCACTACTTGCTTGAAAACGCATGCCGTGGGCAATTGGCAGTAGAGGCAATTGTTTGATGATCATACTCTGTGCTGCGTCATAATATTGTTTACGTAAATTTAAATCTGTGGTGTCTAACGCTTTGGTTAGCAGTAAATCAAATTCAGGATTACACCAGTTTGCGGGGTTTTTGCCGCTGAATGTCGCAGTACAACTTAATAATGGGCTAAAAAAGTTATCGGGATCAGGCGTATCAGCTGCCCAACCTAATAACACACTGTCGTGGCGATGTTCTCCAATGCGTTGAATAAAGGTGTTCCATTCATATTCAACAATATTTACGTTAACGCCAATTTTGCGTAAATCACTTTGCATTAGCTCAGCCATTTTGCGGGCGTTGGGGTTATAAATACGGCTTACCGGCATAGCCCAAATGCTCATATCAAAGCCTTTTGGAAAACCGGCTTCAGTTAATAACCTTTTTGCCAACTGTGGGTCAAAAATAGGCATGTTTTTTTGTAGTTCAAACGCCCAAGACGTAGGCGGAAGAATAGACTGTGCACGCAAGCCATTACCGTAATACACCGCCTGCATTATTTTATCTATATCAATGGCATGAACTAATGCTTGACGTACTTTTAGGTTATCAAAAGGTGGACGCTCGGTATTAAATGCCCAGTAACCAATATTTAAGTTAGTTTCTCTTTCAACATTAATATCATCACGTTGCGCTAAGATACTTAATTGGGCACTGCTTGGGTGTGCAGTAACATCACATTCTTTGGTCAATATTTTTGCGATACGGGTGGTACCATTTGGAGTAATGTCGTACACCAACTGCTCAAGGGCAACATCATGTTTCCAATAATCAGCGTTTTTATAAAAGCGTACTAAATGGTCGCGTCGATACTCTTTGTAAATATAAGGACCCGTACCAATTGGGTATTGGTCAAATAAGTTTTCTTGATTATTAGCTTCAAGCGCCATGGCATATTCTTTAGAAAGCACTACAGCAAAATCGGTCGCCATATTGGCTAAAAAGCTGCTCTCGGCATTAAATAGCTCAAATCGGACTTGATGATCAGAGACTCTAACAATTTTACGAATTAGCTGGTCAATCCCCACACTTTGAAAATAAGGGTAATTAGCATCGCCAATAAAGTGATAAGGATTATAAACGTCGAATAATCGACTAAAAGTAAATATTACATCATCAGCGTTAAATTCACGACTAGGAGTAAAATAAGAGGTGGTATGAAACTTAACTCCTTTGCGCAAAGTGAAGGTAACCGATTTACCGTCTTTACTGATCTTCCAATCAGTGGCAAGTTCACTCTTAAATTCGGCGGTCACGGGGTCAATACTAATTAACCGGTCGTATAACTGGTTAGCAATAATATCGATAGTTGATCCTGTGGTTGTGACTTGTGGGTTAAACGACACAGGATTAGCCTCGGCGCAATAAACGAGGCCTTGGTTTTTTTCTTCTAAGATTTCTTCTTTACTATCAATGCAACCTACTAAGCTCAATGATATTAAAGCAAGTAATAATTTATGCACCCGCACAACCTCTACTATTCTAGCAAATTGTATTTTTTCAAATAACCACGTAGTTGATGATACGTTAAACCAAGTACTTCTGCAGTCTTCTTTTGATTAAATTGGCTATGTTCTAATGCTTTTTTTATCAATGTAATTTCAAATTCATTAGAGAGCGTTTTTAAGTCGCATGGAAACTCAGGTTCTTTGGTACTTGAACTCAATGCTACAGGCGCTTCTGCAGGTTGAGCATGAGTAGTCGGTTCAGATTGTATTATAGCAGGTGCTTGTGCATGTTTTATGCGGGCTTTAGGTCTAAAGCGACTTTCGAATGGGTCTAAAATAATTTTATGTACAGGAATATGTTCATTGCCGTGGCGATACAGGCTTCGTTCTACCACATTTTTAAGTTCACGGACATTACCTGGCCACTCATAACTGAGCAAACTTTCTTGTGCACTGCGGGTAAAGCCACTAAATAGCTCCCACTCAAGGTCTCGTGCCATGTTCATCGCAAACTGTTCAGCCAGCAACATAATGTCATCTTGACGTTCACGCAGTGGCGGTAAGGTGATCACATCAAACGCGAGTCTATCGAGTAAATCACTTCTAAATTCACCTTGCTCGGCTAAATGGGGTAAGTCTTCATTGGTTGCACAGACTAAGCGAGTGTCTACTTTAACGGTTTGCTTGCCGCCAACACGTTCAAACTCACCATACTCAATCACTCTTAATAGCTTTTCTTGCACCATGGCAGAGGTATTTGCTAACTCATCTAAGAACAAGGTACCACTATTGGCGCGCTCAAAGCGGCCTTCATGGCGTTTACTTGCGCCTGTGAAAGCGCCACTTTCATGACCAAATAATTCACTCTCGAGCAGGTTTTCGTTCAATGCCGCACAGTTAAGCTTGACGTAACTTTGATCCCAGCGCTTGGATAAAAAGTGTAAACGTGCTGCAATTAGCTCTTTACCGGTACCACGTTCACCAATAATGAGTACGGGTTTATCTAGGTTAGCCAGTTGCGAAACCTGATCAAGCACCGATAAAAAGCTGTCTGATTGGCCAAGTAAATTGTCCTGTTGGCGATATTGACTCATATTTCCTAACTCTTAGTCATTTTTACTAACAGTTAGTGTATTTCATTATGAAGGATAACAAAAGTAATTTGTAATTTACATTTAACATATTGAAAATAAATGGTATTTTAAAAATATAAAAGTTGGCAAGCATATTGATACTAATAAAAGCAGACACATTTAGATTAAATAATAGAGGTATATGTTATGGGAATTTTTTCACGTTTTGCAGACATTGTTAATTCTAATATCAATGCCATTTTAGATAAAGCAGAAGATCCTGAAAAAATGGTTCGTCTTATTATCCAAGAGATGGAAGATACACTTGTAGAGGTACGCTCTACGTCAGCAAAAACCCTTGCTGAGAAAAAAGAATTAGTACGTCGCGTAGATACACTAAAAGCTCAAGTAAGCGATTGGCAAGACAAAGCCGAATTAGCACTGAGCAAAGATCGTGATGATTTAGCTCGCTCGGCTTTACTTGAAAAGCAAAAATCAGCAGATGCAGTCGCCGCAGTAGAAAGTGAACTTGATCATGTAGAATCTCATATCGAGAAACTACAGCAAGAAGTGACTACGCTACAAGAGAAACTAGCGGATGCTAAAGCACGTCAAAAAGCGATTATTTTACGTCAACGCTCGGCTGAGTCGCGCCTTGAGGTTAAAAAAGCACTTGATAGTTCTAAAGTGGATGATGCACTTAATCGTTTTGAACGTTACGAAACCAAAATTGATGGGCTAGAATCTCAAATAGAGTCTTACGATTTGGGTAAACAAACGTTAGCAGATGAAATTGCTGATTTACAAAAGAATGAAAAAATTGACGACGAGTTAGCTGAACTTAAAAAGAAACTCTCGAATAAATAAATATAAAACAGGGGCCTTGTGCCCCTGACATCAACATTGAATACGGATAGTTAGGAGAGGATTATGTTTGATTCAGACGTAATAATTGTACCATTTGTTATGTTTATGATTTTTGTTGCGCCATTGTGGTTAATTTTACACTACCGAAGCAAAAAGCAGGTAAGCCAAGGGTTAAGCGAGCATGAGCATCACCAGTTATTGGAACTTGCTCAAAAAGCTGAAAAAATGACTGATAGAATCGAGACATTAGAAGCGTTACTTGATCAAGAGTCACCACAGTGGAGACAAAAAGTATGAACACCAAACGCGAATTATTAAGAGACCCACAACGCGGTAAAATTGCCGGTGTATGTGCGGGATTAAGTGACTACTTTAATATGGAGTTATGGTTAGTTCGCATTATTTTTGTTAGTGCTGTACTACTAACCGGTGGCCCATTATTTGTGGTAGCGTATATTGCAGCGTGGTTTATTTTAGATAAAAAACAACCCAGTAATGTAAATAAAACACAATCAACCTATGGCGGTGATCCGCTAGAAGTAAAATTTAAAGTATGGCAAAAAGGCGAGCCACCGCGTCGTGCGCTGAAAGACTTAAAAGAGCGATTGACCCGTGTAGATAGCCGCCTTCAAAACATGGAACGCTACGTTACTTCAAGCGAGTTTACGGTCAGCCGTGAAATTAATAAACTTTAAAGGATTAATAAGCACCTTGTTTGCAGCCTGAACAATGACGGCAACTAAGGTGCAAAACACTTTATGAGCCAATCATTTGCAAAAAAGACCTTTAAAAGCGTTAAAGGCAAAGCACAAAAAGCCCTGCACCGTAGTTTAGATCAACACGTTAAACTTGCCGTAACAGGGCTGAGCGGCAGTGGTAAAACGGCGTTTATTAGCGCGTTAGTTAAGCATTTAACCTCTCAGGCGAATGACAACAACTTACCTTTTTTCGATGTAATGCGTGAACACCGCCACATTGCTACTAAAATTGTGCCGCAAGAGGCATTAAATGTTCCCACTTTTGATTACAACCGTGCAATAAGTGCTTTACTACCAAGTGAAGGCGACCCTGCATGGCCCGCTTCTACCGAGCGAATTAATACTTTACGTTTGGCGATTAAATATCAAAGCAACGCGGGTCTGCGCGGTCATTTCTCACCACAATCGACGCTGTATTTAGATATTATTGACTATCCTGGTGAGTGGTTGCTTGACCTACCTATGCTCGCGCAAAGCTTTAAGCAATGGTGCGAGCAACAATATCCTTTACTTAGCCAAACGCCACGTAACCAAACCTCAGCTGAATTTTTACAATCCATAGAGCTGATTGATCTAGATGCACCGGTAGATGAAAACGCACTGGCTGATATTGCACGATGTTATCAAACCATGTTGGTAGGGCTAAAAAAAGACACTAAGCTTGCCATGTTACAGCCTGGGCGGATGTTAATGCCGGGTGACTTGCAAGGTGCACCATTATTACTATTTTTTCCAATTAGTCCTGAAAAAATCAGTGACGATGTAGTAGCGGGTTCTAACTTAGCGCATTTAATTAAACGTTTTGATGCTTACGTAAAAGAAGTCGTTAAGCCATTTTATAATGAGCATTTTCGCCATTTTGACCGTCAAATCGTCTTGGTAGATGTACTTAGTGCGTTAAATGAAGGTTATGAAACGTTGGCTGAGCAAAGTCGAGTTATCAATCAACTATTGTCACACTTTAGCTATGGTGATTCTGGTTTTTTTAAACGCTTGTTTAAACCTAATATTGATAAAATATTATTTGCTGCTAATAAGTCCGATCATATCAGTGCGAAGCATCACAAAGATCTTGCATTGTTACTCGATTCGTTAGTTAAAGAGCAAAGCAATCACTTAAAATTTGATGGGGTAAAAATAGAAACATTGGCGATGTCATCAATTGCTGCCACTGTGTCTCGCCAAGTGGTTGATAAGGGGCAAACACTCGACTGTATCTATGGCAAGCCATTGGATGAACAACAGTGGCTAACTTACCTGCCTCCTCAGCCGCCGAGCAGAATGCTCAATAAAAGTGAGTGGCCAGCACATGGGTTTGAGTTTTTATCGTTTGCACCTATGCCAAGCCCAGATCAACAGCTTAAGCACATTCGCTTAGACCATGTGATGCAGTACTTGTTAGGAGATAAGTTAACATGAGTGAGTCAACACACCAATTTCAGGCTGGGCGTCGTATTAATGCCCAAAATATTGAGCAAAATGAACCAGATTTATTAGCGGCTAAAGTCGTAGAGCAGGGACAAAGTGAGCAGCCTAGCAAAGATAGCGACGAGCTAATTGAACCTGAAATCGATATTGAGCCTGTATATAAAAAGTCTAAGTGGCAAACCCTTAAAGGCCTATTTGCACTGAGCTTTATTGTTTTAATATTACTTGAGTTCGCATTTTCAATTGTATTGGCGTTTCAGCAGTCAGTTATTTTAGGTGGGGTGTACTTAACCGCTGTAATAACCGGTGTACTACTGATATCGCGTTTATTGTGGCGTGAATATAGAATGTTACGCAGCTTAAAGCGTAATCAGCTGCACCGCCATGAAGCTAACCGTTTGCTCAATAGTGAGCAGGTAGGCGGGGCGATACCTTGGCTTGAAAAGCTTAATAAACATCAGCAATTAGATAATTTCGAAAACTTTAAAAATCAGGTCGCTACGCACCACAGTGACAAAGAAATAATGTCTCTGTACGCGAATAGCTTACTGATAACGCAAGACAATCAAGCCAAAAAGTTAATAAACCGTTTTGCAACAGAGTCAGCTTTATTAGTTGCTCTAAGCCCAATTGCGCTGGTGGATATGATGGCTGTGCTGTGGCGTGGCACTAAATTAATAGAGCAAATAGGCCGCATATATGGCATTGGCTTTGGTTATGCCAGCCGCATTAAACTTTACCGCATGCTTATTAAGCAAGTAATGTTTGTAGGTAGTGCAGAGCTCGTTTCTGATTTAGCTGCCACGGCACTCAGTGCTGAATTATTAGGAAAGCTTTCAGGGCGAGCTGCACAAGGTGTTAGTGCCGGTATATTTACAGCGCGTATTGGTTACAAAGCTATGGAATTAAGCCGACCCTTACCGCGTCTTGAAAACAAGCGCAGCTTGTTAAAAGGCACAGTCCAAGGGATTGCGAGTAAAATTATGAGCCGTAAGGGAGCTGAAACTAAGTAGTGAGAGTTCGTTGGCAATATTTGTGTACAGCTTTTTGGGTAAAGTTTGCACAAATAGCCATCTGAGCATCCGGCATGCTTGTGATTTTAAGTGCGATGCGTTTTATTTATGCTATTGACACACATAATAAAAACGAGAACACACAATGAGCAAGCATCATCAAAATACCCAATGTATCCATGGCCCACAAAAAGCAAACGACCCCCATGGCGCATTAACCTCACCTTTGTATCAAACGTCTACGTTTCATTTTGAAAATGCCGCCCAAGGTGCTGCCCGCTTTGCAGGTGAAGAGCCCGGTTATATTTACACGCGTTTAGGTAACCCAACCACTACTGAACTTGAGCAAAAAGTGGCGCAATTAGAAGGCTGTGAGGCCGCCGCCGCCACGGCAACAGGTATGGGGGCGGTATCCGCTTCGGTACTAAGCTTCCTATCGCAAGGCGATCATTTAATTGCATCAAGCGCTCTGTATGGCTGCACCTTTGCTTTTTTTTCGCATATGTTGCCGCGATGGGGAATTGAAGTCACCTTTGTTGATATGACCAATGAGAGTGAACTGCGCGCAGCCATTAAGCCTAACTCAAAAATGATATTTGTAGAAACACCAATCAATCCAACCATGGCAGTGATTGATTTAGCACTTATTGGCAATGTGGCTAAACAGCATAATTTACTGAGTGTGGTCGACAATACGTTTTTAACCCCGCTGCTGCAGTCACCAAAAAAGTACGGTATCGACATTATAATGCATAGCGCGACCAAGTACTTAAATGGTCACGGCGATGTTGTTGCGGGTATTGTGTGTGGTTCACTTGAGCATATTACACAGATTAAAATGACCGTGCTTAAAGATATTGGTGCCACTATTAGTCCACACGATGCGTGGTTAATAAATCGCGGCTTAAAAACTTTAGCTATTCGCATTGAACGCCATTGCCAAAGTGCGCAAACGATTGCTGAGTATTTAGAAGCTCATCCGCAAGTAAATAAAGTGTATTACCCTGGGCTTAAGTCTCACCCGGGTTACAAGTACATTGGTAAGCAAATGAAAGCGGCTGGCGGTGTTATTGCCTTTGAAATTAAAGGGAGCTTAACCGACGGTGAGCAGTTTATTGATAGTATGCAACTGTGCACATTAGCGGTTAGCTTAGGCGATGCTGAAACGCTCATTCAACACCCAGCATCGATGACGCATTCGCCATACACTCCCGAAGAAAGACTAGCTGCTGGAATTAGTGATGGTTTAATTCGATTATCAGTTGGACTTGAAGATGTTAACGATATTATTAACGATCTCAACCAAGCATTTACTAAAATATCCTGAGGTGTAATTTATTGTTTACGACTATTTCCATCTGTAGATGCCAGTAAATAGGGTGTGTGTTTTTATCTTTGCTTTGCTGTAATTTTAAATTTACGATATGTGTGATCTGCAAAAGTATTGATCTGCGTCAAGCTATTAAACTTTTGTTCACTTTTGCATAGTATGGCTACATCGAATAGCCAAGCATTTGGCTGTTATTTTGACACCGATTTAGGGTTTTATCCCAAAGAAGGTATTTATGGCTAAAGCAAGTAATTACACCTCCAAAACACCTGATGAAAATGGGGTTATACATTGGAGCGATGAAGAAAATAAAATTTGGTCTGAGCTTGTAGCACGCCAACTTGCGTGCATTGAAGGCAAAGCCTGTGATGAGTACATGGAAGGATTGAAAAAAATCAATCTGCCTCATGATCGTATCCCACAGCTGAGTGAGCTAAACGAAGTACTTTTAGCAACCACAGGTTGGCAGGTTGCACCTGTACCTGCACTTATCGATTTTGATGAGTTTTTTAGGTTACTCGCTAACAAGCAATTTCCTGTAGCGACCTTTATTCGTAGCCGTGAAGAATTTGACTACTTACAAGAACCCGATATTTTTCATGAGATATTTGGTCATTGTGCCATGCTAACCAATCCTGACTTTGCAGAATTTACCCACAAGTATGGGCAACTAGGATACGCGGCAGAGAAAAAAGATCGCGTTTATTTAGCGCGCATGTACTGGTTTACCGTTGAGTTTGGTTTGATGCAAACTGAAAAAGGATTGCGTATTTACGGTGGCGGTATTTTATCAAGCCCAGGGGAAACCCAATACGTGTATTCAGATACACCAGAGATTAATCCAATGAATGTGTTAGATGTGCTACGTACACCGTACCGTATAGATATTATGCAACCATTGTATTACACGATAAATTCGATTCATGATCTGTTTGAAATATCTCAAATGGATATAATGACTTTAGTTGAGCAAGCTAAATCACTTGGTTTGCACGACCCTAAGTTTCCTCCAAAAGAAAAATTAGCTAGTTAATTTTTGAAAAAAGTAACGCTAAACTAAGGATTTTAAATGTCTTCATTAAGTGCACAAAAATGTGAAGCCTGTCATGCAGATGCACCAAAAGTATCTGATGTTGAATTGGCTGAATTAATTAAAAAAATCCCTGACTGGGTGCCAGAAGTACGCGACGGTATTATGCAGTTAGAGCGCGTTTATAAGTTTAAAAACTTTAAACAAGCCATTGCGTTTACCAATAAGGTAGGTGATATGGCTGAAGACGAAGGGCATCACCCGGGTTTATTAACCGAATGGGGCAAAGTAACCGTGACTTGGTGGAGCCATTCAATTAAAGGTCTGCATAAAAATGACTTCATTTGCGCTGCTAAAACAGATGACGTATTTAACGCGTTGTAATTAATTAGATTTGAGTAAATAAAAAGGCACTTCACAGTGCCTTTTTTATTTTTGTGGTTATTAAGTTAACCTGAGTATTGGTCAAGAGGCTTTGTAAAGTATTGAATTAAAATGATATTTATTTTTATCTTCTCTGGCCTATCTTATTATATATCCCGTTTGTTAGCCAATTCAGTAGCTTGTTTTATATACTTATATTAGAAGTAAAAAAGTAGATAAAAGTTAGTTTATAGGCTTCTAACTAAGCTTAGCTGAACGTTTGTGACTTAAAGCTATAAACTTTTCTCCCAATTGCATTGCTTTACTAAGTTAAACCAAGGGCTGGTAAACTCTTTAGCGGTAATGGGCTCAGGTAGTGCTAAAGTAACATCAAGTTTTTTAGCTAGATAATGTGCTACTAGCTGTTTCATTTTATCGCTTTCTAATTGCTCATATGCAGCTTGAAGCTGATGTTTATCTTTTTGACTTATAAACTCGCCAGTTAAATTTTTGTAGCCTAGTTCAAGCCAAATTAGCAGTGCTTGTTTAGACTTGTTGGGGAATGCATGAGTCAACGTTGCCGTTGGGGTATAGAGTCGATCAAAGTTAAGCTGATGTTCTTGAATTAAAAAAACCATTAATAAATTAAGCCCAGCCGAAATTTGCCCTGCGCGTTTATCAATATTTTGGTTAAGGCTTAATGCACTTCTAAAGTAGCGTTCAGCGTTAGCAATATTGCCTTCATCAAGTGCTAAAGAGCCCAAATTATTTTTTATAAGTGCTGTTACATTAGGAAGTGTTAATTGTGTTGTGAGATCAAGATTATTTAAGTATAAAGCACGCGCTTTAGCAAAGTCGTTTTGCGAGCGAGCAACCAGTGCCATACTGTTGGTGAGTGTTAATCGTTGGCGATCGCTTTGCGCATATTTATAAGCACATTTAAATGAGAGCTGGGCATCGCTTAAATATTCAGCATGGCGAAGCCATATTCCCAAGGCACTCATTATGGTGGTCAATTTTTGTTTAAAGTAGTCAGCTTGATGATGCTGAAATATTGCGTCAATCGATTTATAAAGCCGATCGTAATGACTGGTGGGAACCGCTGATCGGGCATAAAGCAAGTGCCAGCGGATAAATAGCGCAGCAGGAGCTGTATTTAGTTCTTTGATATTTTCAAGAATGATTATTGATTGTGCAGGATTAACAACAAGATAATCTTCGGCTTCGTTAAGTTTAGCTTCAAACGATGTAAAATCATTAGCCATAGCCTGCGTTGAACCAAATAACACCAACCAACCTAAAACGAAAAGGCGCAACAACTTATCCTCGATAATCGAATTATGCGTTTATTCACTATAGATGCAGGTATCTAACAAAGCAACGCGATTAAAGGGTACAGGTTTGTGAGAAGGTATTTTAAAAGCACTAAAAAAGCCCTAAACCTATACAAGCTTAGAGCTTTTTCTGTATGTAATTAAATTTTAGCGAATACACTTAACTTTAATATGTTGTTGGGTTTCTTTTTACTCAACCCAATCTACGTTTAATATTAACCTGCTTAGCGCTTACAGCTAAAAATTTACAACTGCTTTTTAATCATCAATTGAGCGAAGCAGAGCGTTAATGCCTACTTTTTCGCGTGTTTGTTGATCAACTTTTTTCACAATAATCGCAGCGTATAAACTATGCGTGCCATCTTTTGAAGGCAGAGCACCAGGAACCACAACAGCACCAGCAGGTACGCGACCATAATGAATTTCACCGGTTTCACGGTCATAAATACGGGTACTTTGGCTAATGTAAACACCCATTGAAATAACCGCACCTTCTTCAACAATAACGCCTTCAACAATTTCTGAACGTGCGCCAATAAAGCAGTTGTCTTCAATGATGGTAGGATTTGCTTGTAGCGGCTCTAAAACACCGCCTATGCCCACACCGCCTGATAAGTGTACATTCTTACCAATTTGAGCACATGAACCTACAGTAGCCCATGTATCAACCATAGTGCCTTCATCAACGTAAGCACCAATGTTTACATACGATGGCATTAGTACAACATTTTTCCCTACAAAGCTGCCTTTACGGGCAACGGCGTTGGGTACTACGCGCATGCCACCTTGCTGAAATTGCTCCGGCGTATAGTCGCTAAATTTAAGCGGTACTTTGTCGTAAAATTGATTTACGCCATCATTCATTGGTTGGTTTTCACGAATTCTAAATGAAAGCAGCACGGCTTTTTTAAGCCATTGATGAACAACCCATTCGCCAGAAATTTTTTCTGCAACACGCGCTGCGCCACTATCTAATAGCTCAAGTGCATCAATAATTGCTTGTTTAATATCGCTTGATACGGTTGCTGGGCTAATGTTGTCGCGGTTATCCCACGCATTTTCAATCATGGTTTTTAAATCTGACATAGTGTCCTCTTATTCAATTTCGGCGTTGAGTTTTTTACGTAATGCCTGATGAATTTTTGCTTGCTCTTCATCAGTCAGCGCTTGATATTCGTTATTAGATACCACAAAGAAATCTTCTGCGCGCTCGCCTACCGTGGTAATGCGTGCGGCATGTATGTGGAGTAAGTAAGCTTGGAAAACCTCGGCTATTTTAGTTAATAGCCCAGGTATATCAACCGCTTGAATTTCTATTAAACTACGGTCCTTACGAGGGTGCGGGCGCAGTACAATTTTTGGTTTAATATTAAAGTCTTTAAAGCGTTGTGAGCGGCTCTTTTTAAAGCGTATTTTTTTTCGCGGATCATTCAATGCTTGCTCTAATCCGCGTTTAATCGATTGTGCACGGCTACTGGCAATTGGGTCACCGCTAACTTCTAAAATAACAAAGTTAAACAGTACGTAGCCATCTTTGGTGGTCAGTACTTGGGCGTGTTGAATTTGTGCTTTTTTAGAGCCAATAACACTGACTAATCGAGCAAATAGTCCACCTGAGTAAGGGCTGTATGCAAATACTTGAGTACCGCCATGCATTGCTTTATTCGAGACAATAACACTAGGTAGGCTCAAGTCAGTGCATTTTAGTAAATGCTCTGTATGCCACGAAATTTGTTGTTCACTAAAGGCGGTAAAGTAATTCGCTTTAAAACGACTCCAAGTTAAGTCAATTTGTTCCTCGTGATAATGCAAATTAATCAGGCGTTGCTTAGCTTGATGCTTCTTATCTCGAATTTGGTCGCGTTGATCCATTGGGTTTTCAAGCCCAAGACGCAAAGCTCGTTGTGTATGTAAGTACAGCTCACGAAGTAGCGTGTTTTTCCAGTCATTCCATAAGTTGTCATTGGTAGCGCGTATATCGGCGACCGTTAAACAATAGAGGTAATCGAGCTGACGCTCTGTTTTTACTCGCGATGCGAAATCTTTTATTACATCTGGGTCGTTTATATCTTTACGCTGCGCCGTAACTGACATAAGTAAGTGATTGCTAACAAGCCAAGAAATTAACTTACCATCGGATGATGCAAAGCCATGCAATTTAGAAAAAGCAATGGCGTCAACAGCACCCAGCTCAGAGTGATCCCCCCCACGTCCCTTGGCAATGTCGTGGAAAATACCGGCTAAATACAGTAGCTCCGGTTTATCCATACGCGTGACAATTTCGCTACAAATTGGGAATTCGCTAACCCCAGTTTTATCAAAATACTGATAAATATTATTAATTAGCTTATGGGTGTGTTCATCAACCGTGTAGGCATGAAACAAATCAAACTGCATTTGGCCAAAAATATTTCGCCACTGCGGCAAATAAGCGGCAATCATGCCGTGTTTGTGCATCAGCGTAAAAGCACGTCCCATACCATTAGGATGCTTAATAATGCGTAGAAAAGCTTCTCGGCAGGCCGCGTAGTCTTGTAGGTCGCCCAATAAACGACGACGAACTTGGCGAATAGTGCGAATAGTGCTCGGGTATATATGGGTGATTTCTGGGTGGTCAGCAATATGCTCAAACAATACAAAAAGTTGATCGCGCCTGAAGAATACTGACGGGCTTTTTACTCGAATTTGATGGCCAACGCGCTCAAAGTTGAGATCGAGTTCTTCAACGGTCGCTTGACTACTGTCTGGCGAAATACTTTGCTCAAAGTACGAAAGCAACATCTGGTTGAGCTCACGTACTCGGCTCATAATTCTGAATAAGCGTTTCATCATGCGCTCAACCGAGGCCTTACCATCGCTACCAAAGCCCAAAATTTCTGCTGCTTGGGGTTGGTGATCAAACAATAAACGGTTTTCTGAACGTTCTGCAGCTAAATGTAACGCAAAACGAATATTCCATAAATTCTCAAGACACTCTAACAGCTCTTGATATTCCTCGTGGGTCAGGTAGCCGTGATTAATTAGCTCTTGCAGAGTTTCGGCTCTAAAGTGTTTTTTCGCCACCCAAATAATAGTTTGCAGGTCGCGCAGACCCCCTGGGTTTTCTTTTATATTTGGTTCTAAATTATAGGCTGTGCCGTGGCACTTTCTGTGACGCAAATTTTGTTCTTGTACTTTTGCGACAAAAAATTCACCTGAGCCCCAAACCGGTGTTTCAATAATATGGTTTTTGAGTTTTTCAAACTCAATATGATTGCCAAAAATAAGACGGCTTTCTAATAAGCTGGTGGCAAAGGTAACGTCTTCACGTTTTTGTTCTATGGCTTGTTCAATAGTACGAACACTGTGGCCTATCTCGAGATTAAGATCCCACAACATAGTGACAAACTGACCGATTTTTTCGCAAATATCATCATTAGGCTGTTTCGTAACAAGTAATAAAAAATCTATATCAGAGTAGGGGTGTAGCTCGCCACGACCATAACCACCTACTGCTATCAAAGCGAGATCTGGTTCGTGAGCTAAATCATAAACTTGGAAAAGTTTGATCAGCAGTCGGTCAATAAATTCTGCACGGGCATTAATTAATTTACCAACCGGTTGTTTTGAGAATTCATTATGCAACCATTTATAGAAATAGGCGGAGCAATCGCGGTAATCGCTTAATTGCTCAGCATCATTGAGCAACTTTTTTACTTTGTTAGGTAATGCCACTTAGGCTGGCTCCTATATATGGACTGCATTATAAGTTTGAGATTTATTTTTATAATATATTTGCTGTAAGGGCAATAAGTTATGTTAGCCCCTTACAGCAAACCACTTAAGCGATATACAGGCAAAACCTGTTACAACCGCGATTAAGCGCGCACTTAATTAGTGCTCGATAATTCTATCGATTGTATCATCTGATCGTAGTGTTAAAATTTCAACACCATTTTCAGTTACTAGTAAGGTGTGTTCCCATTGAGCGGATAAACTACGGTCTTTTGTTACCACAGTCCAGTCGTCTTTGAGTAATTTACATTGGCGTTTGCCCGCATTTACCATAGGCTCAATAGTTAAACACATACCTGCTTTTAATGTTTCGCCAGTGCCTGCTTTACCGTAATGCATTACCTGTGGTTCTTCATGGAACTCGCTACCGATACCATGGCCGCAGTATTCACGTACGATAGAGTAGTTAAAGCTCTCTGCATATTTTTGAATAGCTGCACCAATATCACCAAGGCGAACACCTGGTTTTACCATTTTAATGGCAAGGTAAAGACTTTCTTGAGTGACTTCTGCAAGACGTTTACCTTGGATATTAGGCGTGCCTACATGAAACATTTTTGATGTGTCACCATGGTAACCATCTTTGATAACAGTGATGTCAATATTAACACTATCACCATCTTTTAATGCTTTGTCATTCGGAATACCGTGACAAATTACATGATTTACTGAGGTACAAATTGATTTTGGAAAACCATGATAATTAAGAGGAGCAGGAACAGCATCTTGCACATTAACAATATAATCATGACAAATTGTATTTAGCTCATCGGTGGTGATACCTGGTACCACATGTGGTTCGATCATTTCTAGCACATCAGCAGCCAAACGGCCGGCTACACGCATTTTCTCGATTTCTTCAGGGGTCTTAATCACAGCGCTCATTGAGGCTCCAAAGTTGCGTTTTTAGATGATTATCGTCGCACAATTTTTGCACGAGACGTTGAGTATTTATTTTTAATATGGTATAAAGCGCGCCGTCTTTTTACAAATAAATTCTTAAATGATTTTTTGTATTTAAGGCAAACACAATTTTATTTTAACACACACACGTATCGTCACATACACTTGGGTGCATTTCAGTTTCATTTAACTGCGGTGTTGGTGCTATGGGATATGTGGAGGCCTAACCCTAAACAACTTAGAGGATTTACAAAATGGCAAACGTTTCAATGCGCGATATGCTTCAAGCTGGTGTTCACTTTGGTCACCAAGCACGTTACTGGAACCCTAAGATGAAGCCTTTCATCTTCGGCGCACGTAACCGTGTACATATCATCAACCTTGAGCAAACTGTACCAATGTTCAACACTGCACTTAAGTTTTTATCTGGTGCTGCTGCAAACAAAGGTAAAGTTCTTTTCGTTGGTACTAAGCGCGCAGCAAGCGAAGCAGTAAAAGAAGCTGCTTTACAAAGCGATCAATTCTTCGTTAACCACCGTTGGTTAGGCGGCATGTTGACTAACTGGAAAACAGTTCGTCAATCAATCAAGCGTCTTAAAGACCTTGAAGCTCAAAGCCAAGACGGTACTTTCGAGAAGTTAACTAAGAAAGAAGCGTTAATGCTTACTCGTGAAATGGACAAGCTTGAAAAGAGCCTTGGTGGTATTAAAAACATGGGTGGCCTTCCAGACGCTATCTTTGTAATCGATGCTGACCACGAGCACATTGCTATCCGTGAAGCTAACAACCTAGGTATCCCAGTTGTTGCAATCGTTGATACTAACTCTAACCCAGACGGTGTTGATTACATCGTACCTGGTAACGATGATGCTATCCGTGCAATCAACCTTTACACTAGTGCTGTTGCAGCTGCGATCACTGAAGGCCGTGAGAGTAACATCGTTGCTCAAGCTGAAAAAGATGACTTCGTAGAAGCTGAGTAATTAGCTGTCATCAAGTCTTCATCTTTTAAAGGTGAAGACTTGCTATTCTTGTGGAGCGGGTAACCCGCTTATCTAAACCTGATTTCAGATTTGAGGATTTACTAATGGCTGTAACTACTGCCCTAGTTAAAGAATTACGCGAGCGTACTGGCGCTGGCATGATGGATTGTAAAAAAGCGTTAACTGAGACTGATGGTGACATCGAGTTAGCGATTGAAAACATGCGTAAGAGCGGTGCTGCAAAGGCTGCTAAAAAAGCAGGTAACATTGCTGCTGAAGGTACTATCATCATCAAGCAAAACGCGGGTGTTGCAGTACTTGTAGAAGTTAACTGTCAAACTGACTTCGTTGCTAAAGATGCAAGCTTCCTAGCATTTGCTAACAAAGTTGCAGATGCTGCTATCGCTGACACTACATCTATCGAAGACTTACAAGCTAAGTTCGAAGAAGACCGTGTTGAGCTAGTAACTAAAATTGGTGAAAACATCAATGTACGTCGTCTTCAGTACATCACTGGCGAGCAACTAGTTGAGTACCGTCATGGCGAGCGTATTGGTGTTGTTGTTGCGGGTGTTGCTGATGAAGAAACACTTAAGCATGTTGCAATGCACGTTGCTGCTTCAAACCCAGATTACCTAACTCCAGATGACGTACCTGCTGATGTTGTTGAAAAAGAAAAGCAAGTACAAATCGACATCGCGATGAACGAAGGCAAGCCTGCTGAAATCGCTGAGAAAATGGTTGTTGGTCGTATGAAGAAGTTTACTGGTGAGGTTTCTCTTACTGGTCAAGCTTTCATCATGGAACCGAAAAAATCTGTTGGCGAAATTCTTAAAGAGAAAAACGCAACAGTTACTGGCTTTGTACGTATGGAAGTTGGTGCAGGTATCGAGAAGAAAGAAGAAGATTTTGCTGCTGAAGTTGCTGCTCAAATTGCAGCTGCTAAAGGTCAGTAAGACATACTATTTGTGATACAAAAGGAAAATACATGCAATTAAAGTACTATTTGCTTTTGCGTCACGCTTAGAAATTCTTTAAAATAACCGCGCTTTTATGTTTAACATAAGCGCGGTTATTTTTTATCCATAATTCAATAAAAGTTGGCCCCAAAACTATGACTATCAATCGCAAACCTATTTTTAGACGTGTTCTTCTCAAATTAAGTGGTGAAGCTTTAATGGGAGACGAAGGCTTCGGCATCGACCCAAAAGTTTTAGATCGTATGGCACAAGAAATTAAAGAGCTTGTAGAACTCGACGTAGAAGTGGGTTTGGTTATTGGTGGCGGTAACTTTTTACGCGGTGGCTCATTAGCCGAAGCGGGCATGAATCGTGTTGTTGGTGACCACATGGGGATGCTTGCAACCGTAATGAACGGCCTAGCTATGCGTGATGCGCTACACCGTGCGTTTGTAAATTGTCGCTTAATGTCAGCTATCCCATTAAATGGCGTATGTGATGCGTATAACTGGGCTGAAGCAATTAGCTTGTTAAAAACAGGTCGCGTTGTTATTTTTGCCGCTGGTACAGGTAACCCGTTCTTCACTACTGACTCTGCGGCGTGTTTACGCGGCATCGAGATTGAAGCTGATACGGTAATTAAAGCGACTAAAGTAGATGGTGTATTTAGTGATGATCCGGTGAAAAACCCTGAAGCGACACTTTACCGTCACTTAAGCTACAATGAAATTATTGATAAAGAATTAAAAGTAATGGATTTAGCGGCATTTACTCTTGCTCGCGACCATAATATGCCATTGAGCGTATTTAATATGAATAAATCAGGCGCATTAAAGCGCGTAATAATGGGTGAAGAAGAAGGAACCCTTATTTCTTCACAAGCCTCAGATGAAGTTAGTAACTAGATTAGGATTAAACCGTGATTAACGATATTCAAAAAGATGCGCAAGAGCGCATGCAAAAAAGTGTAGCAGCACTTGGTAGTCAATTATCTAAAATTCGTACTGGCCGTGCTCATCCTGCAATTTTAGACGGCATCATGGTGTCGTACTACGGCGCACCAACGCCTCTAAACCAAGTTGCAAATGTAACTATTGAAGATTCACGTACACTGGCTATTGGTGTATTTGATAAATCTTTAGCTCAGGCAGTTGAGAAAGCGATTATGGCTTCTGACCTTGGTTTAAACCCAATGTCTGCAGGCACGGTTATTCGTGTACCACTTCCTCCATTAACTGAAGAGCGTCGTAAAGATTTAATTAAAATCGTGCGTGGCGAAGTAGAAGGCGGACGTGTTGCTATTCGTAATATTCGCCGTGATGCAAATGGCGATATTAAAAACTTATTAAAAGATAAAGACATCTCTGAAGACGAAGCACGTCAAGGTGAAGATGCAATTCAAAAAATCACTGATAAGTTCATTAAAGAAATGGACACACAACTAACAGCAAAAGAAGCTGAGTTGATGGAAATCTAATAACTGTTCTAGACCCAAGTAAACAGCTTTAGTTAGATATTTAAGTCGCTGCTTATCAGTCTTCGCACTTTATTTTAATAGTGTGATTTTAAAGGGTAACAGATTGTGACTGCTCTTTAGTGACGACTCAGTTGTCAGTAAATACAAGGTTGTTAGCTGTATAATTATTTGCTTAAAGTAGATTTATTATCACGGGTACAGGTTAAATTTATTAGTTTTGAAACGCCGTCTGGGGTATACTAGGCGGCGTTTTTTTATGGAATACACAAAATTTATGGTTCTAGACGCTGATACAATTTCACAGCAATGTTTGCCTAAACATGTTGCTATCATCATGGATGGGAACGGGCGTTGGGCACAAGCTAGAAATAGGCCTCGTGTATATGGGCATAAAAAGGGCGTGGATGCAGTTCGTCAATCTGTGCAGTTTTGTACTAAATTAGGGATACAATCGTTGACCTTATTTGCTTTTAGTAGTGAAAACTGGCGCCGCCCTGAAGACGAAGTAAATACATTAATGGAGCTTTTTTTATTTGTACTAAGTAAAGAAGTTAAAAAGCTGCATAAAAATAACGTAAAACTAACCATCATTGGAGATTTATCTCGATTCTCTGAAAGCTTGCGCGCGAAAGTACATACTGCACAAGAACTAACAGCGAATAATACCGGCCTGCACTTAAATGTAGCGGCAAATTACGGTGGTCGCTGGGATATGACCCATGCTGCTAAGCTGGTTGCTTTACAAGTAGCAAATGGGGAAATTGATCCCGCAGACATTACAGAAGAACATATTGCACAGCATATGAGTATGGCAGATCAGGCACAGCCTGATTTACTGATCCGTACTGGTGGCGATGTCAGAATTAGTAATTTTTTACTTTGGCAGGCAGCCTACGCTGAACTTTATTTTACCAATACACTTTGGCCTGACTTTAACGAAGCTGCTTTTGCAGAGGCCATTGCATGTTACGTTGCCAGAGAGCGACGTTTTGGTTGCACGGGCGAACAAATAAAACAATTACTCGCTCAAACCTAAAATAGATTAAGGGTCATCATTTTGTTAAAACAACGTATTTTAACCTCACTAGTGCTAGCGCCATTAGCACTGGCTTTGGTTTTTTACACCCCACTAACGTTATTTAGTTATTTTGCGGGTGCTATTGTATTAATGGGCGCATGGGAATGGTCTGCTTTTATGGGGCTATGCGATAAACTAAAGCGCGGTGCGTTTGTATTGTTAGTTGCAGTTTTACTAGGCTTACTTAATTTACATTGGCCGATAGAAACCCTATGGCAGAACGGCAAGCTTGTAGGTGATGCCAATTACTTATTTACCTTATCGTTTTCGTGGTGGCTGGTTGCAAGTTATTTAGTGTGGCGTTACCCCGCTATGGCTAAAGGCTGGAACGAAGGACTTGTAATGCGCGGTATTGCCGGTTTACTGACATTGGTACCACTGTGGCTTGCGCTTAATACGCTTCGCAGTGCGCAATATACAGAATCAACACACTATGGTTCTATGCTGATTTTAGTGGTACTGGGTATTGTATGGAGTGCCGATATTGGCGCTTACTTTACCGGTAAAAGTTTCGGTAAACATAAGCTAATGCCTAAAGTTAGTCCAAATAAAACCATAGAAGGCCTCGCTGGTGGCGTGGTTGCTGCGGTGTTATTTGTATTGGCTTTTTGTTTTTACACCAATGTTGACACTTCTGTATGGCCTATTTATGCAGTAATGACAGCATTTATTGCTTTGTTCTCTGCGGTAGGTGATTTACTAGAGAGTATGTTTAAGCGCGAAGCGGGTCTTAAAGATAGCGGCAGTTGCCTACCTGGACACGGCGGTATTTTAGACCGCATTGATAGCTTAACTGCAGCAGCGCCGATGTTTGTTATTTGCTTTGCCTGGACACTTAGTTTATGAGTGCAGTGCAACAACTGGTTATTTTGGGTGCGACGGGGTCGATAGGTCTTAGCACGTTAGATGTTGTTGCAAGAAATCAACAGCAGTTCAAGGTGTTCGCATTAGCCGCTGGGCAAAATGCAAAAAAAATGGCTGAGTTGTGTCTTGCTCATCAACCTCGTTATGCTGTTATGGCTTCAGAGCAAGCCGCTAAGCAGCTTTGTGAACTTTTAAAAGGCATAAGTAAAACACAAGTAATGCATGGCGAGAAAGCTATGAGTGAGCTTTGTGCGCATGTTGATGTTGATACTGTGATGTCAGCAATTGTTGGTGCGGCTGGATTACTACCCACTTTGAGCGCAGTCGAAGCGGGTAAAAAAGTGCTGCTGGCAAACAAAGAGTCATTGGTGATGTCGGGTCAGTTGTTTATTGATAAAGTGAAACAACACCAAGCAACTTTATTACCCATCGACAGCGAACATAATGCTATTTTTCAGTGTTTACCTAGTGCGTTACAAAACACCCAAGGACAAGCACGGCTTGAGCAGCATGGTGTTAGCAAAATTTTATTAACAGGCTCTGGAGGGCCGTTTTTAAACCGTGACATTAATACGCTTGCTAGTGTTAGCGTCAGTGAAGCGGTTGCTCACCCTAATTGGTCAATGGGGCAAAAGATATCGGTAGATTCAGCCACGATGATGAACAAAGGTTTAGAGTTTATTGAGGCTAAATGGTTATTTAACTGTGATGCCAGCGACATTGATGTGGTGATCCACCCACAAAGTATTATTCACTCTATGGTGCAATACCAAGATGGCTCTATTTTAGCGCAAATGGGAAACCCCGATATGCGCACCCCAATAGCGCATGCGCTTGCTTTTCCACAGCGAATTGATGCGGGAGTTAAACCGCTAAACTTTTCTGATATTTGTGATTTTTCGTTCACCAAACCTGATTTCTCGCGCTACCCTAATTTAAAATTGGCAATTGCTGCGTGTGATGCGGGACAGGGCGCAACAACTACGGTGAATGCTGCCAATGAAATGGCTGTAAATGCATTTTTACAAGGTCAAATTAGTTTTACTGATATTTATAAAGTGAATGCGCAAACGTTAGAGACTGCAAAGTTTACTAATGTGCAAACTCTAGATGAAATTTTAGAGTGTGATCGTTTAGCACGCATAAGCGCAACGCAGTTTATAACAAAAGTGGTACATTAAAATGTTCGATTTTTTTTGGAATTTAGGCTCGTTTATACTTGCGCTCGGTATTTTAGTAACCGTTCACGAATATGGTCATTTTTGGGTAGCACGCAAGGCTGGCGTTAAGGTACTGCGCTTTTCAATTGGTTTTGGTAAACCCCTATTAAAATGGCACGATAAATACAATACTGAGTATGTGATTGCGGCAATACCACTAGGTGGTTACGTAAAAATGTTAGACGAGCGTGTTGATGAAGTACCTGCCAATCAACGTCATTTATCGTTTAATGCTAAATCTGTTCAAGCGCGAATAGCTATTGTAGCAGCAGGGCCCATGGCGAACTTTTTATTCGCTATTTTTTCTTTAGCGGTCATGTATATGGTGGGTGTGCAAACCATAAAACCGGTTGTAGGCAATGTTGTTGAAGGCAGCAGAGCAGAACAAGCGGGCATTTTGCCTACTCAGCAAATAATTAAAATTGGTGATGACGATATTAGCAATTGGCAAGATGCGACTTTCTCTTTGATGTCGCACTTGGGTGATAAAAGCGTTGCTGTTACTTTACGTAACGAAAATTATCAACAAACAACGCAGACTCTTAACCTCGATGGCTGGAAGCTTGATCAGCAAGACGTACCGCCATTAAGTTCGTTGGGGATTGTGCCGTTTCGCCCTCAAGCAACACTCACCATCGCTGCAATTACCAAAGACTCTGCTGCTGAACAGGCAAATTTACAGGTTAATGACGTTATTTTGGCTGTAAACGGTGAAACAATGAGCAGTTGGCAGCAATTAGTTAATCTTATTACTCAATCGGCTAACAAATCCTTACAATTTAGTGTAAAAAGACAAGATAGTATAAAAACCATATTAGTTACCCCAAAGAGCCGAGTTGTTAGTAATGGTGTTGAACAAGGCTTTTTAGGTGTTGCTCCAGTTGTAGAGCAGTGGCCTGATGATTTTGTTGAGACTAGACATTATGGGCCCCTAGATAGTATTGTGCTGGGCACAAAAGAGACATGGCGTTTAATTACGCTGAGTTTTGACATGATAGGTAACTTAATTACTGGTCAAGTGTCAGTGAAAAATTTAAGTGGGCCTGTCGGCATTGCAGTCGGCGCAGGCACAAGTGTTAGTTACGGATTAGTCGCATTTTTAAGCTTTTTAGCTTTGATCAGCGTTAATTTGGGAGTATTTAATTTACTTCCTCTGCCGGTGCTTGATGGTGGGCACTTAATGTATTACATAATTGAACTTTTTCGTAAAAAGCCGGTCTCTGAAAAGACACAAGAGTTTGGTTTTAAAGTGGGAGCCTTGCTACTCATTTTTCTAACATGTTTCGCTTTGTTCAATGATGTATCGCGCTTGTAGTTGTTTAAGCGTGGTAACGACAAATTAGAACACGATTGTAAAGCTCGTAACTATTTAGTTTTCGATGCTAAGCGGTAATACAGTTGTAAAGGATAAAGATAATAAAATGGCTATAAAAAAACATTTGGTAGTTTCAAGTTTATTGGGTGCAAGTTTTGCAGCCCTAGGCCAAAACTCCTTTATTGTTGAAGATTTAAAAGTTGAAGGATTGCAACGTGTTGCACTTGGTGCCGCATTAACGCATATTCCTATTAACGTGGGCGACAATGTTGATGAATACACAATTTCAAAAACAATTAAGTCACTTTATCGCTCTGGTCACTTTGACAATATAAAAGCGTTGCGTGATGGCAATAACGTAATTTTTAAAGTAACTGAACGTCCAACAATTAGCTTTATTGAATTTGAAGGCAATAAAGACATTAAAGATGAGCAGTTAAACCAGTCCCTTGATCAACAAGATATTCGTCAAGGCGAGCCGCTGGACAAAACGGTTATCGATAATATTGAAAAAGGTTTAGTTGAGTTTTTTCACAGTATTGGTAAATACAATGCAAAAGTGGACATTAGCATCACTAAGCTGCCACGTAATCGGGTTAAACTGAGACTCGAGTTTGATGAGGGCGATGCTGCCTCTATTCGTCAAATTAACTTAGTTGGTAATGAACTTTTTTCAAACGAAGAGTTATTACAGCTTGCTGAGTCGCAACAAGATTTACCTTGGTGGCAGTTTATGGGTAGCGATCGCTATCAAAAACAAACCATCGAAGGCGATTTAGAAAAAATTCGTAGCTTTTATTTAGACCGTGGCTATTTACGCTTCAATATTGATTCGACTCAAGTGTCAGTCAGTCCTGAGCGTGAATCGGTTTATGTAACGGCAAATATTACCGAAGGCGTAAAGTACAAGGTAAAAGGCTTTGATTTTATCGGTGATTTACTCGGCCGAGAAGAACTAATCAAAAGTGTTATCCCGCTTCGCACCGGAGAGCTTTATAACGGCTCAGTGGTAACTTCTTCAGAAGAGTTTATAAAAAGTTACTTAGCTCGTTTTGGATATGCTAACGCTGAAGTACGCACCATTCCAGAAATTGATGACGAAAACCAAGAGGTACAACTGACTTTATCGGTTGACCCTGGTAAACGTGTTTATGTACGTCGAATCATTGTAGGTGGTAACCAAAATACAGCTGATGAAGTACTGCGTCGTGAAATGACACAGCTTGAAGGGGCATGGTTATCTAACCAAAACTTAGAGCGTTCTAAATTGCAAATTCAACGCTTACCTTATATGGAATCGGTTGACTTTAATGTAGTGCCTGTTCCGGGTGTTGATGATCAAGTTGACGTTGACTTTACTGTTAAAGAGCAATCTGCGGGTAGTTTTAACGCCGGTCTTGCTTATGGTTCATACTTAGGTCTGCAATTTAATATTGGTGTAACCGAATCTAACTTTTTAGGTACGGGTAATCAAATTGGTTTTAACATTAATACCTCACGTGGCTCTGAACGCGTGAGTGTGTCATACACAGACCCTTACTTTACGCCAGATGGTGTATCGCAAGGTAGTAGTATTTTTTATAGTAACTACGATGCTAGCCAGTTTAGCTTGATTGACTATAAGTCAAAAAGTTATGGCCTTGGAACCAACATTGGTTTTCCAATTGATGCTATAAACCGTATTAACTTTGGAGCTCGTTGGATAGAAGAAGAGCTATCTGATATTGCAGAATATGAGCAAACACGTGTACTACGTGAAACTTTCCTAGACCCAGAGAACCCAGATGCGGGCTTTGAGTTTACCAAGTATGAGTTAAGTGTGGGTTGGTCGCGTGTAACGGTTAACCGTGGTTTATTCCCAACAGCAGGCTCAAGACAAACATTAAACCTGACAGCCACAACGCCGAACTCAGATTTAAAATACTTTAAGTTAAATTATGATTCACGTTTTTACTGGCCTATCTCAAACGATCATCGCTGGGTATTTTCGACCCGTGCGGCATTAGGTTATGGTAATGGTTATGGTTCTACCAACGGGTATGATCAGACGTTACCGTTCCAAGAATACTTCCGTATTACAGAAATGGAACTACGTGGCTTTGACAGAAATACTATTTTACCGCGTGCGGTATCAAGAGAGCCACTACCTATACCTGGTACGCCATCAGGTGATGGCACAACCACAGGCAATATTGGTGGAGCTCCAGAATTTGACGTGCTTTTCCCACAAGGTCGTATAGGTGGTAATGCGAAGGCCGTTGCAGGTATGGAGCTTATTGTTCCTACACCGTTCTTAGACGAAGAAAATACCAGTTCAGTACGTACCAGTTTCTTTGTTGATGCTGCCAACGTTTGGGATACCGAGTTTAACGTTGATCGTTATCAAAATTTGGGTATTGATGAGCGTGCAAAATTAGATGACTATTCAGACCCAATGCGCTTTAGGGTTGCAACCGGTTTATCTTTACAATGGATCTCACCTATGGGTCCTATGCTGATCAGCTTTGCGTATCCGTTGCAAAAAGAAGAAGATGACGATACCAAGACCATCAGTTTTAATATTAGTAACACTTTCTAAAGGAGTTTTTTGTGAAAAAATTATTCAAATCAACAGCCGTTGCCGTTTTAGCTACACTTATGATGGGTACATCAGTTAATGCTTTTGCTCATAAAGTAGGTATTGTAGATATGCAAGAAATCTACAAGCAGCTTCCACAAATGGCTAAAATCGAACAGTCTCTACAAACGGAATTTGCTGAGCGTCGTCAAGAGCTTGAAAAGTTACAAGGTGATATTCGCTTTGAAGCAGAAAAGTTTAAGCGTGAAAGCACCACAATGAGTCAAGAACAAAAAGACGCATTACGTGATAAAATTCAGGGTATGCAAAAAAACCTTGCTGAAAAGGGTCGCCCATTAGAGCAAGAAATTAAAGCACGTCAAAATCAGGAGTTGGCTAAAGTTCAGACTTTAATCATTGAAACTATCCAAGAGATTGCTAAAAAAGGCGACTTCGATGAAGTTAAAGTAAAAGACACAACTATTTACTTCAACCCTAAAGAAGTAACTGATCTTTCTGAAAAAGTAGTTACAGCTGTAAGTAAGAAATAATTAATCTATGCAAAATTATACGCTTTCGCAAATTGCGGAACTTCTAAGCGCCGAGCTTCAAGGTGATGGCGCTTTAGAAATTAAAAAAATAGCGACACTTGCAAATGCCCATTCTGGGCATATTGCATTTTTAGCGAACAAGAAATATCGCTCTCAGCTTGAGACAACAAAAGCCAGTGCAGTAATACTTAGCCCTGACGATGCGCCTTATTTTTCAGGCAATAAAATCATTGTTGCCAATCCTTATGTTTGTTATGCCAAACTCGCTCAGTTTATGGATACTACACCACGTAGTGCAAATAGTGGTATACACCCGAGTGCGGTAATACATGCCAGTACACAAGTGAGCAAAAGTGCAGCCATTGGTGCTAATGTTGTAATTGAAGCTGATGCTGTAATTGGTGATAACGTACAAATTGGTCCGAACAGTTTTATTGGTGAACGTGCTAAAATAGGTTCAGGCACCAAACTTTGGCCAAGTGTGAGCATTTATCATGATGTTGAGATTGGCGCAGACTGTCTATTGCAAGCAAACACAGTTATTGGTAGTGATGGCTTTGGTTATGCAAATGAACGCGGTCAGTGGCTTAAAATTCCACAATTAGGATCTGTGATCATTGGCGATAAGGTAGAAATTGGCGCAAGTACCACGGTAGATCGTGGTGCGCTCGATGATACCATTATCCACAGTAACGTTATTATTGATAATCAGTGCCAAATAGCACACAACGTTGAAGTTAACTCAGGCACCGCTATCGCCGGTTGTACTGTACTTGCAGGCAGTGTCACCATAGGTAAAAATTGCCAGATTGGCGGCATGAGCGCGATTAACGGTCACATGTCTGTGTGTGATGGTGTTATAATTACCGGCATGAGTATGGTGACCAAATCAATCACCGAACCAGGTATTTACTCATCTGGTATGCCTCATACGACTAACAAAGAGTGGCGAAAATCAATTGCTCATTTGCGCAACCTTTCAGACATGAAATCACGTCTAAAAGCGCTTGAAGCATTGAATAAGTCATGATCGTTGAACACTAAAAAGGATGCTATTTTGGCAAACGAATTAAATAGCCTTGATATTCAAGAAATTTTAAGTTTATTACCGCACCGTTACCCGATGCTACTAATTGATCGTGTAATCGATTTCACCCCAGGTGAATCGTTGCATGCAATTAAAAATGTATCGATTAATGAACCTATTTTCACTGGCCATTTCCCAAATCAGCCGATTTTTCCTGGTGTGCTAATATTAGAGTCAATGGCGCAAGCAACGGGTCTATTAGGGTTTAAAACGGTTGAAAATCGTAGCGAGAACGAACTTTACCTATTTGCAGCCGTAGACAATGCTCGTTTTAAGCAGCCGGTTGTGCCAGGTGATACCATGCATCTTCATGTTAAGTTTTTAAAAGAGCGTCGTAACATATGGAAATTTGCGGCTGAAGCTAAAGTTGACGGCAAAACAGTGTGTAGCGCCGAAATCATGTGTGCTAGAAGAGAGTTTTAATTGTGATCCATGCTACGGCAATAATCGAACCGGGTGCAAAACTTGGTAACAATGTGTCAGTTGGACCATACAGTTACATCGGTAATGATGTTGTTATTGGTGATGACTGTATAATTGAGTCTCATGTTGTTGTTAAAGGGCCTGCTACTATTGGCTCTGGTAACCATATTTTTCAGTTTGCTTCTGTAGGCGAAGCCTGCCAAGACAAAAAATACAACAACGAGCCAACCAGCTTAATTATTGGCGACAATAATGTTATTCGCGAGTGTGCGACTATTCACCGCGGCACAATCCAAGATGAGGGCGTCACTAAAATAGGCAGCAATAATCTATTTATGGCTTACACTCATGTTGCGCATGATGCTGTTGTTGGCGATAACGTTATTTTTGCAAATAATGCCAGTGTAGCGGGTCACGTTCATGTTGGTGATTGGGTTATTTTAGCAGGTAACTCAGGTGTGCATCAATTTTGTAAAATTGGTGCGCATGCATTTGTTGGTATGTATTCGGGGGTAAATAAAGACGTGCCTCCATTCGTTACTACCATAGGTATGCCAGCAGGCCCTGCGGCAATCAATACTGAAGGCATGAAACGCCGTGGTTTTGAAAGTGATGAAATCATGGCAGTACGCCGCGCTTATAAAGCGTTTTACCGCAAGAGCTTAGGTGTTGATGAAGCGATTGAATTACTTGCTGAAGATGCTGCAAAGTTTCCAGCAGTGCAATTGATGATTGATTTCGTTAAAAGTTCTGAACGCGGTATTGTGCGTTAACAAATAGTACTTTTAACAGATTTTAAAAACCACCTTTGAGTAATCAAGGTGGTTTTTTATTAGCTGATTAATAATTCAGTCTCTACTCAGCCTTGTCCTATTACACTTCCTACACATTTCCCTATAAAGTATAAAGAATGAAACTGATAAAGTTAGTATTGCTTTCAATGCTATTGGTTATTTTAAATGCATGTAGTGCTTTGCCAAGTAATATAAATAATCAACAACGTGATGTTGCAGAGCAAGGTAAAGCATCATTTTATGCTGATAAATACCATGGCCGAACTACTGCCAGTGGCGAGCGATTTAGTCAACAAGCGGCAACAGCTGCTCACTTAAAACTCCCGTTTGGTACACGAGTAAACGTTACCAATATTGCTAATAATAAGTCAGTGGTGGTGAGAATTAACGACAGGGGTCCTTATATTCGGGGGCGAATTATAGATTTATCTAAGGCGATGTTTAAAAAAATAGCCGACTCTAGCGCCGGCGTTATTGATGTATCGGTCACCGTTATTGATAATAAGTAATACTGCTAAGGACTAAAAGCGGGTCGTTAACGCCACATAGTCAGGGTGTTCATTGAGCAATTGTTGATGTGAACCTTGAGCGATGATTTGTCCGCTATCTAACCAGATGACACTATCCATTTGCGATAACAACGCTGGATCATGAGTAATTGTTAAAACACTGGCATGCTCTTTCAGCTGTAAAACACTGTTCATAACAGCTTGTTTAGAGATATTATCGAGCCCTTCAGTCGGTTCATCGAGTACTAAAATGGCGGGTTTTTGCAGCAGGGCCTGTGCCAAGGCTATACGTCTTGATTGACCTTGAGACACATTTCGCCCGCCGGTACCTAAACGGGTTTTCAGCCCTTGTTTGAGCTCAGAGAACCAACCACCAAGTTCTGCCTGTGTTAATGCTGCTATCATTTGTTGCGAGGTTGCATCGGGAGCTGCATAAGCAAGGTTTTCGCTTAATGTGCCATCAAAAATATGATGCTGCTGAGCTAAAATATTTAATGTCTTTGCACGACTCTCATTATTTAAATCATGCAGGCTTATGATTTCTTTGTCGCTTTGTAAGTTTATTGTTCCTTGCTGCAGTGGCCATAAACTACTGAGCAAATTCACTAAGGTAGTTTTACCACTGCCGCTTCTACCAACAATAGCCACTTTTTGCTTCGCGGGGAGCTCAAAACTCACATTATTTAATGCCTGCTTTTGGCCATAGTGATAGCTGACATTATTTAACGACAAAGCCCAGTGCTTATTTAATAGCTCAATATCTGTGGTTGATACATTGTTTGTGCTAAGCGTTTTGTCTTCAAGAATAAAGAGTCGCTCAGCTGCTTTTAGTACATTAGGAAGCTCAATAAAGGCGTTAGGCAGTAACAATACGCTTTCAAAACTGGCAAGCACAAACAGGCTCAACATCGCCAGCTCTACATTGACCATAGCACCGCTAAACACTAGCGGCACAATAGTAATAATGCTGGCAAGCATAGCCAATTGCACTATGAGTAAGCTTAAGCCATCAGCGTTGCCAAGAGTCTTATGACGAATAAATAATTGCTGATTATACTGTTCACTTAACTGATCACACTTAGTGAGTTGTTGGTTTCGAGCTTGATAAATATTTAGCTCTCTAAGACCCGTAAGAGTGTCTGACAGCTCTGCTCTAAGTTGTGCACTAAGTAAGGTTTCTTGGTGACTATTTTTATCTAATTGCTTACTCAATATTGCCGGTATAATCACCCCAATAATAATAATCCCAACAAAACAAATAAGAGCGACATTTACATTGTAGGCTGACATAAACAGCATAATAATAGGCACAGTCAGCAAAGCTACTAACATCGGCAGCAACACATTTAAATAAAACTTATCTAATGCGTCTACATCGTTTTGTAAGCGATTAACTAAATCGGCACTGCGGCTCATAGCTAAATCAAGGTTATTGAGCTTGCTGAGAGTGGCGAACATGTTTACTCGTATTTCACTTAACAATAAAAATGTGGCGTTGTGAGTAACTAAGCGTTCAGCGTAACGTGAGGCGGTGCGCACAATCGCTAAAAAGCGGATGGTGCCAGCTGGGGTAAAGTAGTTCATATGGACGCCGGCAATTCCTGCGGCTGCCATAGAAGCTAAAAACCAGCCTGAAATAGCGAGTAAGCCTACATTAGCTAGCACCGTGAGTGACGCTAGAAACGTCCCTAAAAGCATCGCTTTATAATGAGGGCGGCACAATTTGAGCAAACGAATAAAATTAGCCATTAGTTACCCCTTGTTGTGCTGTTTTTAGCAGCTTTGCAAATTCGCCAGGTTGCTGGCTGAGCGCTTTAAAATCGCCGTGTTGAACGATGCAGCCGTTTTCCATAACGATAAGTTGCTTAGCATTTTTTACTGTATTTAAGCGATGTGCGATGGTGATCACCAAGTGGTTTTTTGCATACTCAGCAATTGCGTTTTGAATGAGTTGCTCGGTTTGACTATCTAAATGAGCGGTTGGCTCATCGAGCATTAGAATAGGGGCGTGTTTTAAAAATGCACGAGCTAATGCTATACGCTGTTTTTGCCCGCCAGATAGTCCTTCACCTTGCTCACCTATTAAGGTGTTATAGCCATCGGGCAGCTCGTTAATAAACTCCAGCGCACCTGCTTGCTCTGCAGCATGTACAAGTGCTTCATATGAAGCGTCTGGGTTACCTAATTTTATGTTGGCGGCTAGGGTGTCGTAAAATAAGGTTGGCTTTTGTGGGATCCATGCAATGTTTTGTTGTAATTGGCTTATATCCGCTGTCGTCAATGGTTGTTGTCCAATGGATATGTGTTGTATTACTTCTGGGTGAAAACCAAGCATGCAATCAAGTAGGGTGCTCTTACCTGAGCCGCTAGCTCCGACAATGGCTACTAGTCCTGTGCTTGGCAGGGTTAAATTAATATTATTTATTCCCTCATTGCTATTAGGGTAACTAAAGTTAAGATCATGGATGCTGATAGTATTGTTAGCATCAATATTGATCTTTGCTTTGTTGTTATTATCATTTGATGGCAGTGGTGCGTTTAAAATGATCAGCATATCTGCGGCGGCACTAATTCCCTGCAGGCGCGCATGGTAATGGCTGCCTAATTGGCGAAGGGGTAAATAAAATTCAGGTGCTAGTAACAGCACTACAAAGCCAGTAGCAAAATCTAGGGTGCCAAAAAATAATCTAAAGCCAATAATTACCGCTACCAGTGCCACACTAATTGTGGCTAAAAACTCCAGAGCAAAAGAGGATAAAAAAGCAATTTTTAACACGCTTAGCGTTGCGTGCCTAAAATCATCTGAAATACGCGCAATTTGTTTGAGCTCTTTGCGCGTGGCATTAAATAGTTTTAGTTGAGTAAGCCCTTGTACGCGATCAAAAAAATAGTTTCCTAGTACTGCCAGTTGTTGCCAACGTTTTTGATTAAGTGCCTCGGCTTTGTGGCCAACTAAAATCATAAAAAAGGGAATAAGTGGCGCGGTTAATAAAAATATTAATCCTGCTTTATAATCGGTCGGAAATATAACCACTAATATTGCAATAGGAATAAGCGCACTGTAGGCAACCCCAGGTAAGTACTTTGCATAGTAGTCATGGAGTGCTTCTACGCCATTGTGCAGCGTGTTGAGCGTTGCACCTTGGCCATGTTGCTCTATATAACTTGGGCCGAGTTGTGTGAGTTTATCGAGTAAGGTTTGGCGAATAGCCGATTTAATTTTAAGGGTAGCAAATGCGCTCAAGCGCTCACTTAACGCTAAGAAAATGGCGCGCAGTAAAATAATACCCGCTAAAGGCCATAAATAGTGGGTTACTTGGGCTAAACTATGCCCTTCAAACATCACCTCATGAATGGTTTTCGCGAGTAAATAAGCACCTGCAATCATTAAAATCGCATTAACTGTGCCAAGTGCAATGCTTAGCTTTAACCACATTGCAGCCGGTTTACTCTGCTGTTTTAAAAAAGCGCGCAGGGGTTGTTGCTGCGCGCGATTTGGTCGGGGATTAGTCGTCATTGTGATTTGTATTATGCTCGTTTAATAAATTATGGGTGGCTTGTTCATCATCAGCAATGCTGTTTTTATTTTGATGAAATTCATACCACATCACGTTTATAACGCCTAAGGTACAAGCAAGCAGTACACCTAAAATCCACGCGAAATACCACATAATTTAGTCTCCTTAATAACTGCCGTGAGGGTTATTTTCAATTTCATCAACGGTCACTCTGCGCCACATTTTCACATAACACCAGGTGGTGTAGGCTAAAATGAGTGGCACAAATATAACCACAGCAATGAACATAACATTGAGTGTTCTGTGGCTCGATACCGCATCCCAAATTGTTAAGCTAATATCAGGGTTATTGCTTGAAGGCATAATAAACGGAAATAACGATACGCCCGCAGTCATAATCACCCCAATTAACATCACACTGGTTGCTAATAATCCCAAAGCGGGCTTATTCAATTTAGAAAACAGGAGTGCACACAGTGCCATCGCAAATGCCAAAATAGGGAAGGTCATTGTCCATGGACGCTCACTGTAGTTATTAAGCCATGCGCCTTGAGCAGTGGTAACTACTTTAGCCAGTGGATCTGCATGGCCTTGGGTGTCACCCATAGAGGCAATTTGATAGCCCGTTAGGTTGGCAACCCACACACCAGCTGCCGCAAATAACACTATAAAGGCAAGTAATGAGTAGCGACCATATTGTCCTGAGCGCTCAGCAACTTGATCAGCGGTTCGCAGTTGTAACCACATGCCCGCATGTGCCACTAACATAGTAATACTAACCAAGCCGGCAATGAGCGCAAACGGATTAAGTAAAGCAAAAAACGACCCTTGATAACTGACTCTTAATAAGTTATCGATATGAAACGGCACGCCTAAAAACAAGTTACCAAACGCTACACCAAATACTAGGGCAGGTATGGCACTGCCGGCGAATAAGCCCCAGTCCCAGTTATTACGCCAGCGTTTAGAGTCAACCTTAGAGCGATAATCAAAGCCAAGAGGTCTAAAAAATAATGCAAATAACACCAGCATCATGGCAAAGTAAAAACCAGAAAATGCTGCTGCATACACCATAGGCCATGCTGCAAATAAAGCGCCACCTGCGGTTATAAACCATACTTGGTTACCATCCCAATGGGCGCCAATAGTGTTAATAACGGTGCGGCGTTCAGAATCTGTTTTGCCGACTAAGCGTAGCAACATAGCAACGCCCATATCCATACCATCGGTAATGGCAAAACCAATTAGCAGCACACCAATAATTAACCACCAGAGCATTTTTAATGTTTCATAATCAAAAATCATGATAGTTCTCCTTTAGCAGCCGTGCTGTGATCAGGTAATTCAAAATGGTACTTACCGGTATGCAAAGAGCTTGGACCTTGCTTAATAAATTTAATCATTAACCATGCTTCAACAATCGCCAATCCAGTATAGAAAACAATAAAACCAGTTAAGCTAATTAAAATATCATTTACCGTCAGCGATGACGTTGCTAAAAAGGTCGGTAACACTTCAGAAATAGCCCATGGCTGGCGGCCATATTCAGCCACAATCCAACCAAATTCAATGGCAATCCAAGGCAGAGGAATGCTCAATACCGCCGCCCACAACAACCAACGTTTTTGTTCAATAATACGATGGGCGTTGTAATAAAAAGAAAGGATGAATACGCCAAGCATAATTACACCACAGCCAACCATGATCCTAAATGACCAAAACATAGGGCCCACTTTAGGGAAGGAGTCTTTAACGGCTTGTTGTATTTGTGCCTCACTGGCATCTACCACGTTAGGGGTATAACGTTTCAGTAATAGGCCATAGCCTAAATCATCTTTCACGTTATCAAACTTTTCGATATTTGCAGGGGTATCGTCACCTGCGCGAAGTTTTTCTAGGTATTCATAAGCAATCATGCCATTGCGAATACGCTTCTCGTGTTTTTTCTCAAGATCTGAAATACCAATTACTTGTTCATCAAGTGAGCGCGTTGCAATAATACCTAATGCGTAAGGAATTTTAACCGCAGCATGAGTTACTTGCTCTTCAGAGTCAGGAATACCAAGCATGGTAAAAGCTGCGGGGGCTTCTTCAGTATGCCATTCAGCTTCAATGGTCGCGAGTTTTACTTTTTGTACTTCACCGACTTCGTAGCCAGATTCATCACCGAGTAAAATAACACATAAAATAGAGGCTAAACCAAAGCCTGATGCCACCGAGAAGGAACGTTTAGCAAATGCCAAATCACGTCCTTTTAATATGTACCAGCTACTAATCCCAAGCACAAACATAGACGCCGCAACATAACCTGCAGACACAGTATGAATAAACTTAACTTGCGCTACAGGGTTAAATACTAGCTCTGCAAAACTAGTCATTTCCATACGCATGGTTTGATAGTTAAACTCTGCCCCGACTGGGTTTTGCATCCACGCATTAGCAACTAAAATCCATAGCGCAGACATATTTGTGCCCAGCGCCATTAAAAATGTTACCCCTAAATGCTGGCGTTTAGAGAGCCTGTCCCAACCTAAAAAGAACATCCCCACAAAGGTTGACTCTAAAAAGAAGGCCATTAAGCCTTCAATAGCTAGTGGTGCACCAAATACATCACCCACATAATGAGAGTAATACGACCAGTTAGTACCAAACTCAAATTCCATAGTGAGGCCGGTAGCCACACCAATAGCAAAGTTAATACCAAATAACTTGCCCCAAAACTTAGTCATATCACGATAAATCTCGCGACCGGTCATAACATAAACCGATTCCATAATAACTAAAATCCAGGTCATACCGATTGTTAACGGCACAAATAAAAAATGAAATAGAGCGGTGACAGCAAACTGTAATCGCGATAGATCCACAAAGGTTTCATCTATCATTTTTGGCTCCTTTGGTTGTGATGCAGTGACAGCACAAAGCAATTGTTAATATTTTAATAAACTTTCAGTAATTTCTGAAAGTTTGCGTCATTATTAGTGTTTGTACAATTTTTGTCAATATGTATATTAGAAAACTTTAATATACTATGACATTACATCAGTCTATAAAATACGCAATCATCAATTAAGAGTAAGCTAGAAAAAGGTGGTGCGTTTTAAGCGTTTAACCTAGCCTTAAAACACGGTAAACTAATCGGTATGAACGCCGGGTTTACTTGTGAAAAAATAGCAAATGAAAAAAGATAAAAAACAACTACGAATTGGTATTGTGGCAGGTGAACTGTCGGGCGATATTTTAGGTGAAGGGCTCATAAAAGCACTTAAAGCGCATTTTCCTGATGCAATTTTTGAAGGTATTGCAGGTCCTAAAATGCAAGCTCAAGGCTGCAAAACGCTGTTTGATATGGATGAACTGTCGGTTATGGGGTTGGTTGAAGTCCTTGGCCGTTTACCGCGCTTGCTAAAAATTCGCAAACAACTTGTGCAGCACTTTATTGATAATCCTCCTGATGTCTTTATAGGCATTGACGCGCCCGATTTTAATTTACGTGTAGAAAAACCGTTAAAAGATGCGGGCATTAAAACTGTGCAATATGTTAGCCCTTCAGTATGGGCGTGGCGTGAAAAACGCATTCACACTATAAGTGCAGCCACTAACTTAGTATTGGCTTTATTACCTTTTGAAAAAGAATTTTACGACAAGCACCAAGTACCTTGTACTTTTGTAGGCCACACATTAGCCGACGACATTGCACTTGAGCACGACGATAGCCAAGCCCGTAGCCAACTAGGCTTAAGTGCTGATGACAAGGTGTTAGCGTTATTACCCGGGAGCCGGGGCTCAGAAGTGGGCCTGTTAAGTGAAACTTACATAAAAACAGCGGCTCAGTTACAAACGCAGAACCCAGCGCTTAAAGTCGTTGTGCCACTGGTGAATGAAAAGCGTAAAGCGCAGTTTATTGCTATTTTAAATGCCACAGCGCCCTCACTTAATGTTAACTTACTAGACGGCCAATCAAATTTAGCCATGCAAGCCGCCGATGCCATATTACTGGCATCAGGTACGGCAACGCTTGAGGGCATGTTATATAAAAAACCAATGGTGGTTGGTTATAAAATTAAACCCATGAGTTATTGGATTTTTAAAACCTTATTTACCTTTAATATTAAATATTTTTCGTTACCTAATTTATTAGCAGACGAAGAGTTAGTGCCAGAGTTTTTGCAAAGCGAATGTAATGTCGCTAATTTAACAGCAGCACTTACCCCTATGCTAAATAGTGACAATAAAGAATTAAAAGCCCGCTTTTTAGCCATACATGAAAAAATTAGATTAGATGCAAGTAAACAAGCTGCAAATGCAGTGGCGGAGTTAATAAATGCAAATTGAACGACCTAATGTAACCCTAATTGCCGGTGTAGATGAAGTGGGTCGTGGGCCGCTGGTGGGCGACGTGGTTACTGCCGCTGTTATTTTAAACCCCGCTAAGCCAATCGCAGGCCTTGCCGATTCTAAAAAATTAACGGATAAAAAACGTCAATTATTAGCCACTGAAATAAAAGAAAAAGCACTGTGTTACGCCATTGGCCGTTGTAGCCCCAGTGAAATAGATGAGCTAAATATATTACAAGCCACTATGCTTGCTATGAGCCGCGCAGTGGAAGCACTTAGCACCGTGCCTGAATTTGTGTTTGTAGATGGTAACCGCCTACCTGAATTAGCTATGCCCGCCCAAGCGGTGGTTAAAGGTGATAGCTTAGTCGCTGAAATATCAGCCGCATCTATTTTAGCAAAAGTGGCTCGTGATGATGAAATGATTGAACTTGATGCGCGCTATCCACAATATGGGTTTGCAGGGCATAAAGGGTATCCGACTAAAGCACACTTTGCAGCGCTTGAGCAATACGGCGCTATAGATGAGCATCGTAAGAGCTTTAAACCGGTGCAGCGTGTGCTTGCGCTTTCGGGTAAGGAGTAATTATGCCAACTCCTGATTTTGTTCACTTACGAGTGCACTCAGACTTTTCGATGGTTGATGGTTTGGCAAAAACCAAACCAATAGTCGCTAAAGCACAAGAGCTTGAAATGCCAGCGCTGGCAATTACCGATCAAATGAACTTTTGTGGTTTAGTGCGTTTTTATGGCGCAGCGCATAACGCAGGTATCAAGCCACTTGTTGGTGCTGATTTTTGGGTACGCAGTCCTGAGTTTCCTGATGAGCCAAGCCGAATAACGTTATTAGCTAAAGATAACACTGGCTATAAAAATATTACTTTATTGATTTCTAAAGCCTACCAACGTGGTCATGTGTTTCATCGCCCAGTGATTGACCGTGAATGGTTAGTTGATTTAAAAGAGGGGCTCATCATACTCTCGGGTGCTAAAGATGGCGATTTAGGAAAAGCATTAATAAAAGGCAACCCCGCTATTGTTGAGTCGGTGGTAAGCTTTTATAAGCAGCACTTTAGCGATCATTATTATATTGAGCTTATTCGCACCAACCGTGCTCAAGAAGAAAATTATTTGCATATGGCAGTGGAGCTTGCAACCACAGAGCAACTGCCAGTGGTGGCTACCAATGAAGTGGTATTTTTAAAGCCAGAAAACTTTGAAGCCCATGAAATTCGGGTGGCTATTTTTGATGGTTATACCCTAGATGATAAACGCCGACCAAAGCGTTTTTCACAAGAGCAATACCTAAAAACGCCAGAGCAAATGGCAGAGCTATTTAGTGATATTCCAGAGGCGTTACAAAATACCGTAGAAATCGCAAAGCGCTGCAATGTAACCGTTCAATTAGGTGAGTATTTCCTACCAGATTACCCTACAGGCTCATTAAAAATTGATGAGTTTTTGGTTAAAGTCTCACAAGACGGACTTGAAGAACGACTGCAGTTTTTATTCCCTAATGAACAAGAACGCCAAGAAAAACGCGGCGAATACGATGAGCGTTTAAAGATAGAGCTCGATGTAATTAACCAAATGGGATTCCCAGGCTACTTCTTGATCGTAATGGAATTTATTCAATGGAGTAAAGATAATAATATTCCAGTAGGTCCAGGGCGTGGTTCAGGTGCGGGCTCCTTAGTAGCTTATGCGCTTAAAATTACCGACCTTGATCCACTAGAGTTCGATTTACTCTTCGAGCGCTTCTTGAATCCAGAACGTGTTTCTATGCCCGACTTTGACGTCGATTTTTGTATGGATAGACGTGATGAAGTAATTGATCACGTATCGGCCTTGTATGGCCGTGATGCGGTATCGCAAATTATTACCTTTGGTACTATGGCGGCCAAAGCGGTTATACGCGATGTAGGCCGGGTACTTGGTCATCCTTATGGATTTGTTGATCGTATTTCTAAGCTTATTCCGGGCGATCCGGGAATGACCTTGGCTAAAGCGTTTGAAGTTGAACCTCGTTTGCAAGAAGCCTACGACGGCGATGAAGAAGTTAAAGACTTAATCGACATGTGTCGTATTCTTGAGGGGTGTACCCGTAATGCCGGTAAACACGCAGGGGGGGTTGTAATATCGCCGACCACGATTACCGATTTTGCTGCGCTCTATTGTGATGATGAAGGCAAGTTTCCGGTTACTCAGTTTGATAAAAACGATGTAGAAACCGCCGGTTTGGTTAAGTTTGACTTTTTAGGCTTACGTACACTGACCATCTTGCAGTGGGCAGTGGATATGACCAATGAACGCTTAAAGCGTGAAGGCAAACAGCCGGTTGATATCAACACCATTCCACTGGATGATAAAAAAAGTATAGAACTACTGCTGCGCGCTGAAACCACCGCCGTATTCCAGCTAGAATCACGCGGCATGAAAGACCTAGTTCGCCGATTAAAGCCCGATTGCTTCGAAGATATGATAGCCCTTGTTGCTTTGTTCCGTCCAGGTCCACTGCAATCAGGCATGGTAGATAACTTCATCGACCGAAAGCTCGGCAGAGAAGAGATTTCATACCCCGATGCGCAATATCAACACGAAAGTTTAAAGCCGATTCTTGAGCCGACTTACGGCATTATTTTGTATCAAGAACAAGTTATGCAAATAGCGCAGGTGCTGGCCGGTTATACACTAGGCGGCGCCGATATGTTACGTCGTGCCATGGGTAAGAAAAAGCCCGAAGAAATGGCAAAACAGCGCTCAACCTTTGAAGAGGGCGCGCGTAATAATGGCATTGATGGCGAGCTTGCGATAAAAATATTCGACTTGGTTGAAAAGTTCGCGGGTTATGGTTTTAACAAATCTCACTCAGCAGCTTATGCATTGGTATCGTATCAAACGCTGTGGATGAAAACCCATTATCCGGCCGAGTTTATGGCTGCGGTAATGTCGGCCGATATGGATAACACCGACAAAATAGTAACGCTGGTGGATGAGTGTGAAAACATGAAACTCACTTTGTTACCGCCCGATGTAAACGCTGGTGAATACAAGTTTACTGTTAATCTTCAAGGTGAAGTTGTTTACGGTATAGGAGCAATTAAAGGCGTGGGTGAAGCCCCCGTTGATGCCATATTGGAAGCGCGAGCGAAAGGTGGCCCATTTAAGGATTTATTTGATTTTTGTGCGCGTGTTGATTTAAAACGCTTGAATAAACGTGTCACCGAAAAATTAATTTATGCAGGTGCATTGGATCAGCTAGGACCAGAAAAAAACCAACCAGGGCGAGCAACGCTGCTGGCAAGTTTAAAAGATGCAATGCGCGCAGCCGATCAACACAACAAAGCTGAGCTGTTAGGGCAAAGTGATTTGTTTGGTTTACTGGCCACAGAGCCTGATGAAGTAGAGCAAGCGTTTATTAAAGCCACACCACTTACAGATAATCAGTGGCTTGATGGCGAAAAAGATACCTTAGGCCTTTATTTAACTGGCCATCCTATAAACCAGTATCGACGAGAGCTTGGCCATTATACTAGTGGCCGACTCATTGATTTGCAACCCACTAACCGTGATGTAGTCTCAACTGGGGCGGGCTTGGTGATTGCCGCGAGAACCTTAATTAATAAAAAAGGAAATCGCTGGGGCTTGATAACTTTAGATGACAAAAGCGCCCGAATTGATGTACGCTTGTTTCCAGAACAGTTTGAAATGTACCAAGATATGTTGCAAATCAATAATATTTTGGTGATATCCGGACAGGTCAGCTTTGATAACTTCTCTGGTGGTATTACAATGACCGCCAGAGAAATAAACACCATTGCTCAGGCGCGTGAAAAGCGTATAAAAGCGATTAAGATGACGCTGAATATGGTGCAGATCGAGGCTGGTTTCTTCGATAAATTACAAAAAGTACTCGAACCATACAAAATGGGAACGTGTCCGATCAAGGTATATTATCAACGCCCCGATGCGTTGGTGCAATTAACCCTAGGGATCGAATGGTGTGTTACGCCAAGTGACGACTTAATTCATAAGTTATCGCTGATGGCAGCGCAAAATGTAGAACTAGAATTTAACTAATTAGGTAGTTTAGAGCATGAGCCTCAATTATCTTGATTTTGAGCTTCCAATCGCAGAATTAGAAGCAAAAATTGAAGAATTACAAAATGTAAGCCGCGCTGGCGAATTAGACCTTGGATTAGAAGAGGAAGTCAGCAAACTTAAAGAAAAGAGCGCACAAATGAAGGAGAAAATTTTCTCTGAACTTGGTGCTTGGCAAGTATCACAGCTAGCACGTCATCCGCTGCGTCCTTATACTCGAGATTATATCGAGCGTATTTTTACGGAATTTGACGAGTTTGCGGGTGATCGTACGTTTGCTAACGACCCTGCAATTTTAGGCGGCGTTGCTCGTTTAGATGGTGAACCTGTTATGGTGATCGGTCAGCAAAAGGGCCGTGGTACTGCTGAAAAAATTAAACGTAATTTTGGCATGCCAAAACCAGAAGGTTACCGTAAAGCATTGCGCTTAATGGAAATGGCTGAGCGTTTTAAAATGCCAATCATGACATTTATCGACACCCCAGGTGCATACCCAGGTGTTGGCGCAGAAGAGCGTGGTCAGTCTGAAGCAATTGCACGTAACCTAAAAGTAATGGCCGCACTAAAAGTACCTACAATTTGTACTGTTATTGGTGAAGGTGGTTCAGGTGGTGCATTAGCGATTGGTGTAGGCGACAGAGTAAACATGCTGCAATACAGCACTTACTCAGTTATTTCACCAGAAGGTTGTGCCTCTATTTTATGGAAAAGTGCTGATAAAGCTCCACTTGCAGCAGAAGCAATGGGTGTAACAGCCGAGCGTGTTAAAGAGCTAGATTTAATCAACAACCTAGTTGATGAGCCGCTAGGCGGCGCACACCGTAATTATGATGCCATGGCACGTAATTTAAAAGTTCGCCTTAAGCGCGATTTAGCAGACTTACAAGCGTTATCGCTTGAAGAGATGCTTGATCAACGTTACAAGCGTTTAATGTCGTTTGGTTATTGCTAAACATAGCTAAATATAGCTAAATGTAGCTAAATATAGAAAAAAGCCGCCTATGCGGCTTTTTTTGTTTTAATATACCGTAACGTAGAGCCTTTTTTATTCGGGTTATTAGCAATTCACTCATTGGTTATAATAATGCACACATCACAAATTTATCTGCAGGTACAAAAAGCCCTTAATCATTATATAGAAAACGGGCAATTCACATTTACTGTGGCCTTATCTGGTGGCGTAGATTCGGTGGTGTTGTTGCAGATAATGCATGGGTTAAAAGAGCAGTGGCCACAATTAAATTTAAGTGCAATTTATGTAAATCATGGCTTAAGTGATAACGCCCATCACTGGCAGCAATTTTGCCAAGCACGTTGTGAGCAACTTTCAATTTATTTTAAAGCGGCACACGTCATAATTAGGCAGCAATCGCGCACCAGTATTGAAGCGCAGGCTCGCGAAGCTCGTTATCAAGCGCTTGACGAATACAGCCCAAGTGATAGTGTCATTTTGTTAGGCCAGCATTTAAACGACCAAGTAGAGACATTTTTACTTCGTTTAAAGCGCGGCTCAGGCTTAAAAGGGCTCGGCGCTATGCAGAAAACTCGCATACTTAAAAGTGGCCGTGAGTGCTATAGGCCATTATTGGCGGTAAAACGCAGCGAGATAGAAGCGTTTGCCCAGCAATTTAATATTAGCCATATTACCGATGAATCCAACGCTAATGAGCACTTTGACCGTAATTTTTTGCGCCAACAAATAGTGCCTAAGTTGGCAGAGCGTTTTACTGGTTTTGAGCAGTGTACAGCACGAAGTATTGAATTATTACAGCAGCAGCAAGCACTACTGGATGAGTATACCCAGCAAGATCTCGCTCAGTGCATTAATCAACATCAGGCGCTTAATATACAAAATATGGCTCATTACAGCGCTAATCGCATTGCTAATGTATTACGCGCGTGGCTGGCATTATTTAGCCACACTATGCCCTCACAAAAGCAATTAACACAAATAATGAGCCAAGCCCTTCATGCACAAGCTGATGCACAAATAAAAATTGAGCTAAGTGATGGGCAAATACGTCGCCATCAAGGTTTACTTTATTTTGTGCAACCAAAGCCATTAGCCGTTAATATTGAGCAGGTAATAAGTAATGAGCTGGTTTTGAGTGACGGAAAAAAATTATCATGTCAGCAAGGAGTGGGTATACGAGCCCCTAAAACGGATGAACAAGTTAGTGTGCGCTTTAACTGCAATAGTGCGCGTATTAAACCACTCAAAAAACCAGGTAGTAATACGCTTAAACATTGGTTTAAAGATGCAAAAGTAGCGCCTTGGCTACGTGCTGATATTCCATTAATTTTTTACAACGATGAGCTAGTGCAAGTGGTTGGTTATTTTGTTAGTGATAACCATAAAGATGAACATGGTGTAATTTGGGAGTATAAATTATGAGTCAACAAGCTCATGTTGGGCTGTCGCTTATCAATAAGGCACCCATTGGCATATTAATTACGCTATTGATTGCGGTTTTAGCGAATGTATTTTTAACCCTTAGTATTACTACCCTCGGCTACGCTGTATTGGGTGGCATGGTATGTGCCGCCATTTTACTTGCCTACTGGTTGGGTAAAGGGGGCGTGTTTTTCATTTTAGGAGTGAGTACGCCTTTACTGTTGGTGCTTTTTACACCGCTTGCAACAATTGCCGCACTACTTAATTTACTCAGTGGCTTCTTTTTTGGCTTTTGCGTCATGTTGCTAATTTACAAATACTTTATATTAAAAAAGTAGCGTAAAAAAGCCCAGCGGGGGAGGCTGGGCTTTTCTAATATTTTATTCTTTTATTGCTTAGTAAGCTTTTGCGCAATTTCGCCCAGATGCCTTTGCTTTATATAAGCCCTTATCCGCACGAGAAAATATCTCATTTTGGCAATCATCACTGTTAGTTAGGGTAAAACCAATACTGGTTGTTACATTGTACTTAGACATAATCGGTGAGTTTCTTACTAAACGCATAATACGTTCAGCAATCACTTTATTAGTGGTGAAAGCGGGATCCTCAATTAGTATTGAAAACTCATCGCCGCCAAAACGAAATACCGAATCTGTGCCTCGAATACTGCTAGATAAAACTGAAGCAAATTCTATTAAAACGTCATCGCCAATTTTATGACCATAGTTGTCATTCACTTGTTTAAAGTTATCTAAATCAAGCAGCATTAAACTAAATGGATGGCCGTTACGTCTATGATTTTCAAGCTTTTGTTGTAACATGTCATTAAATTGACTACGGTTGTTTAACCCCGTTAAAGAGTCTTTAGTTGCTAGCTTTAATACACGGCTGTACATTATGGCATTTCGCAGTGGATATATTAATACGCTGTGAAAGTGCTGCAGCTTTTTTTCAATAGCCGCACTAAGCGGATATTTGGTGTAATAAGTGAGTGTGCCTAAATGCTCATTTTCCACTTTTAGATCAAATGAGTAGGCTGGGTTTTCAACATCACTATTAGGTGTTTTTACATCAATATGAGCTGATTGAAAGTGCACCCCAGAAAAATTAAGCAGTTGTTTTGCAAAGCTTGCAAATGTACCTAAAATATCTTCCAGCACTAGGCTAGTTTGCAGTTTGGCCGCCAGCTCATGTAGTGCTGTTGGTGTATTGCTATTGTATTGCTCCGCTGAGAACGGCAAAAATTCACCGCGTCCAGAGATACGTTGTGTCAAAATATGAACGTTTTCCACTATTTATTCCCCCTATAGTATTACTTTTTATAAATAAGCAGATTGCGTGCCATATTTTTATTCTGGCTGAAAGTTATGCGGTTGCTATAGTTAAGTCACACTCCATAGATTGTTTTAAGGTTTGCGTTGCAAAGTATTAATGCTCAGATTTTTGGACTTTTAGTCGCTGCGGTTTTATTTGTATGGCTATTTAAGCGCATAGGGCTTCCCCCTGTGTTGGCATACTTGGCTGTGGGTTTATTCGCGGGTGGTCATGGTGTCGGCTGGATGACACAAAGCCATGAAATAGACTTTATTGCAGAGCTAGGTATTGTATTTTTGCTATTTAGCTTAGGTTTGGAGTTTTCAGTATCGCGCCTAATGGCAATGCGTAACATTGTATTTGGTTTAGGGTCGTTGCAAGTATTTGTTAGTAGTATTCTGCTGATTGTGATTCTGTACTTATTAAATTTTAACTTATTAACCAGTTTTACCATGGGCATTATTATTATGCTTTCCTCTACTGCGGTAGTTGCTAAATTATTAAAAGAGAGCGGCGATTTAAATAAACGCCGAGGGCAATTGGCAATTGGCGTTTTATTATTTCAAGATATTGCCGTTGTGCCATTACTGATTATTTTGCCTTTGCTTGCCAGCAATGACTCAAATGGTATTGGTTGGGCTTTGTTATTCGCACTTTCTAAAGGGGCGTTTGTATGCCTTTTGTTATGGGCTATTGGAAAATGGGTTTTACCTAGAGTATTTAATGAAGTGGCATTAGCAAAAAGTGATGAACTATTTGTGTTAACAACTCTATTAGTTGCTTTGTTTGCGGGTTTACTTACTTATTCATTTGGCTTATCAATGGCATTAGGGGCATTTTTAGCGGGTATGATGCTTGGTGAAAGCCATTATCGTCATCAGCTAGAAGCGGATATTCGCCCTTTTCGTGATATTTTAATGGGGCTATTTTTTGTCACCGTAGGTATGCAATTAGACATAAGTTTTGTTGTTAATCATGCAGGGATTATTGTTGTTGCCTTACTAGGAATTCTAATTTTAAAAATCGCCGTAGTAACCGTGTCGTCTTTACTTATGGGAGAGCGAAAACAGGACGCATTAGCCTGCGCTATTATGTTATGGCAAATGGGAGAGTTTGGTTTTGTGTTAATCGCACTCGCAGCACAGCATGACTTACTGAGTGTGGAGCAAGTCTCATTTTTAATTGCCATGGGCGTAATTTCTATGGCACTCACCCCGTATTTAATCGATAAAACTCCCTTTATTTTAAAGCGACTGGGTATGTTAGAGCGCGCTAAGTTTGCCTATGAAGACGAGCCACAAAGCAGTACGCTTTATAATAATCATGTCGTTATATGTGGATTTTCTCGGGTAGGGCAAACTATTGCCCGCTTTTTATCGCCAGAGGCTATTGATTATGTGGCCATTGAAAGCGATCCCATACTAGTGCAAGAAGGAAAAGCGGCGGGTGAACCGTTATTGTTTGGTCACGTTGAGCAAAAAGATATTTTAAAGTGCGCAGGGGTAGAGCGAGCACGCTTAGTGATTATTACCTTTACGGAATTTCAACAAACTCAAATAGTGATTGATGCCATAAAGCAGGTTGCTCCTAGGGTAAAAATACTCATAAGAACCCGTGATGACAGTCAACTAGAGCGTTTAAAAGATTTAGGCGTCACTGAGGTTGTTCCTGAGGCGTTAGAGGCAAGCTTAATGCTGGTCTCACATGTGTTGTCTATGTCGGGTGTACCAATGAGCCGAATAATTCGCCGCGTTAGTAGTGAGAGGCGTAACCGCTATAAGCTATTGCAAAGCTTTTTTGCAGGCGAAAACATCGAAAGCGATACCAATTTGCCCGAACGCTTAGAGTACTTACATGTCATTGCCTTGCCGGATAAAGCATTTGCGGTAAACAAGGCTATTAGTGAGCTTAATTTAGCTAAAAGAAAGGTGCTAATTAAGGCGCTTCGACGTGAAGGCGAGGAGATAGAGATGCCACAGGAGCATACCATATTATACGCAAATGATATTTTAGTATTGCAAGGTAAACCTAGGCGAGTAGAGCATGTTGAGCATTACTTACTTGATGGCATTGAGTAAGAGTGGCTTCTTAGTCTAGCTCTAAAAACTTTCTCATCTCGGGCAGTTGCTTCATGCCATCTTCGTATCCAATTTGAATTAAGTGCTGGGTGTAGCGTTTTTCAAATAATAAATAACTGGTTAAACTCGACTGAGAGCGTTTTTTTACACCTATCATACGCAGTAACACTTTAATTGCCCAAGGCATATCGTCATAGTATTGCGCTGCAATTGCATTAAAGTTTTGCGAGGGGTTAATGATAAAGCTGTCTATTTGTTTTAACTCTTGATGCTTTTGCTTATTTGGTAATAACCCCAGTGTACGGTTTACTCTATCTAAGCGTTCTAAATCAGACTGCATGGTGTCGGTAAATACACTGTCGAGTAAGTGACCTGCTACCGCAGAAAGCCCTGGAAAATGCGCAGAGTAACCTGGAGGATGAGGTTCCTTGGGTTGCTCAACACCAATAATAAATATTTTGTTTGCCCCTAAGTGAATAGACGGGCTTAAAGGTGAAAGTTGATGTATTGAACCATCACCAAAATAGTGGTTATAAATATTTACACTAGGGAACACCATAGGGATAGCACTAGAGGCCATTAAATGCTCAACATTGATACGCGTAGCGCGACCCTCGCGCTTTGCTCGTTGCCAAGAATGCTGTGTATTTGACTGAAAAAAAGCAACAGAATCACCAGTAGTATAACTAGATGCTGTAATCGACAGCGCCTCTAAATAGTCACGATGTAAGTTACGTTCAATTCGATGTAAATCAAGAATATCGTTTAATAGTTTTCTAAGTGGCCGATTATTTAACAAACTCGCTGGTGGATGGTTTATATGCTCAGACTGAAAACTAGTTAAAATATTACGAGTAATATGGCCAAATACACTCAGAAAGTCACTTTTGTATACCATAGAGGTGGAAAAGTTTTTCCATACTGTTTCTAGCTTTCTAACGGCTAAATGCATACATGAAGCGTAACACGCTAACGCCGCAGAATTAATTGCGCCAGCAGAGGTTCCATTTATCACTCTAAAGGGCAGTGGGGCAGTTCTGGGCATACTTTGCGCTAATGCTTTTAACACGCCCACTTGGTAAGCCGCTCGGGCACCACCACCGGTAAGTAATAAAGCCACTTTTGGTTTACTAGGATCGACTTGCTTAATTTTCATGTTACGTATTTAAACTGTTCACTGTCTTTACTTTATTTATTCACTGTAAGTCTTTAAGCTAGAAGAATCAAAGGATACATTAGCTACATTAATAAATATTAGTGTAAGTTATGAATTAAACCTGTTTAGAGTACTCTAAACAGTATCGCATTTTTATATTTATGGAGTTCGTATGTCAGATAAACCATCAGGATCAGACGTTCAAAAACGTCCGCCGAATAACAATCTTATCTTTGCTGGGGTTATTTTATTAATCATCATTATTGCCGCTGCGTTTGCTTTATTAAAACCAAGTGAAGCTCCAAAAACAGTTATGCAGGTTGCAGAACCAGTAAAAGAACAACCTATTATGGAGCTAAAACCTGAGAACGACCCTGTGGTAGGTGCGCCCTCTGTTAAGCCTGAAAAACCTGCCGAATTAGCCGTTCCAGCTCAGCGCCCAGAAGTTGAGCCTGAAGCTGAAGTTGTGCCTTTACCAGCGTTAAACGACAGCGACCCTGTAGTCATCGCAAAATTAGATGAATATTTGGGGGATGTAGCGATGAGCTTAGTGTTAAATGATGATGTTATTCGTCGTGGCGTGGTATTTATTGATAATTTAGCAAAAGGCAAAGTGGCTACCAAGCATACCCCAGTTGCAAAATTAGAAGAGGGTTTTAGCGTAAACGAAGGGGATATTTTAACAATTGACCCTAATAGCTATGAACGCTATACCCCGTATGTAAAAATACTCACAAGTATGAGTGCAGCTCAAACTGTGCGTTTATACGAAGAGTATAAACCGCTGATCAACAGCGCATACACTGAGATTGGTTATGGTGATGATGAGTTTACTCAAACACTTGAAGATGCCATTGACCTGTTACTTGATACTCCTGAGCCAAAAGGTAGCTTACCATTATTGCGTGATTCAGTGACCTATCAGTATGCGTTTTCAGAATGGGAGCAATTACCCGCTGCGCAAAAGCAACTTTTACGCATGGGCCCAGAGAACATGAAAAAAGTAAAAGCGGCACTACGTAACATAAAAGCTGAGTTAGAGAGCAATTAATAATCGCTTTAACACCCAAATAGACTGCGATTGTATATGAAGTATGCAATCGCACTTTCTTTTTTGATTACCCCTTGAATAACAGAGCAAAAGTAGAGATAATCTCAATCGCGCCAACCAAGGCCCTCAATGGTAGTCTTATTGGTCCTCTCGCAACACTAGCAGGCGAACCTGGTCAGGCCCGGAAGGGAGCAGCCACAGTTTGTGACGTGTGTGCCGAGATGTGGCTGGTAAGACTGCCACCCAAATTCCTCATTTGGTGTTGTTTGAAGTATAAGTTGACATATTTGTACTAAAAGGTGGCATAAATTGGAAGTATAAGGTGGCATAGTCTAGTATTTAACCAAATGGTTAGATGGTTGACTCACATGTACAGAAGAAAACTCAAACACTCCCGTGTTAAAAATCTCCATAAATTTGCTAGTCAAAAAAATAAATCCACATGTTTAGTTGAATCCTCTTTAGAATTTGATGCGTGTTTCCATTTTGAATTTTCACCATCAATAGCCGCATTTGAAGCACAACCACTAGGTTACGAATATGAGTTTGATAACCGTATTTGCCGTTACACACCTGACTTTTTACTTACCCACACAGACCGCACGCAAAAATTTATCGAGGTAAAACCACAAAGCAAAATTGCCGACGAAGACTTTCGTGCACGTTTTATTGAAAAGCAAACCATAGCAAAACAAGATGGACGTGATTTAATACTGGTTACTGATAAGCAAATCCGTGTATACCCAACACTCAATAACTTAAAGCTTTTGCATCGCTACTCTGGTTTTCAGTCTTTAACAGAGCTGCAAGCATCGGTGCTAGAATTTGTTAAGCAATACGGCTCTATTAAAGTGGGCCAGTTAGTTAACTTTTTAAAAGTAACTGCCGGTGAGCTACTTGCTACGGTGCTACGCTTATTATCACTAGGGCAGTTATTTGCCGACTTAACTAAAAATGAAATATCAATAGAAACAGCAATTTGGTCTAACTATGTTTAATGACGGGCTGTTTGAAGATGAATTTAACCAGCCATTACCAAAAGTAGAAACCAAACCACCTCAAAATTACGCCAAAGATTTACAAGCCCTTCCTGAAAAAATTAAAACTACAACATTTGCTAAGCTTAAATATATTCAATGGCTTGAGGCTAATATTCAAGGCGGTTGGACACAAAAAAACCTTGAGCCTTTATTAAAATTAATGCCTGACGTTGAGGGTGAAAAAAAGCCCAGTTGGAGAACAGCAGCTCGGTGGTATAGCGCTTATACCAATGCGGATAAAAATATCATGGCACTAGTACCAAGCCACCAAAAAAAGGGTAACAGGAAGCGCGAGACAGCAACTGATAAGTTTTTTGAAAAAGCACTTGAGCGTTATTTAGTAAAAGAAAAACCTTCGGTGGCTTCGGCTTACAAGTTCTATAAAGACTTAATTATTATTGAAAACGACAGTGTTGTAGGCAGTGTTTTAAAGCCTTTAACATATAAAGCATTTAAAAACAGAGTAGATAACTTACCACAATACGAGGTGATGGTTGCTCGTTATGGCAAGCGCCTTGCTGATATTGCTTTTAATAAAGTGGAAGGGCATACACAGCCTACCCGAGTACTTGAAAAAGTTGAAATTGACCATACACCGCTAGACCTTATTTTATTAGATGATGAACTGCATATTCCACTTGGTCGGCCAACACTTACCATATTAATAGATGTGTATAGCCACTGTATTGTTGGCTACTATTTTAGCTTCAGTGCGCCTAGCTACGATGCAGTAAGGCGAGCAATGCTAAATGCAATGAAACCTAAAAATGAAGTGGCAAAACTATACCCAGATACGATTAATGAGTGGAAGTGTGCAGGTAAAATTGAAACACTCGTTGTTGATAACGGCGCTGAATTTTGGAGTAACAGCCTTGAACTAGCTTGTGAAGAAATAGGCATTAATACTCAATATAACCCTGTTGCAAAGCCGTGGTTAAAACCGTTTGTAGAACGTATGTTCGGCACAATAAATACTGAATTATTAGACCCTGTGCCAGGTAAAACCTTTTCTAACATTTTACAAAAGCATGAATACAATCCCAAAAAAGATGCAATCATGCGGTTTACAACCTTTATGCAGTTATTTCATAAATGGGTAGTAGACGTTTACCATCAAGATGCCGACAGTCGCTTTAAGTACATACCAAGCCAATTATGGGATCAAGGCTTTAGTTCGTTACCACCAACAATGCTGAGTGATGCTGACCTTCAACATCTAGATATTGTGCTCAGTATTTCAATTCACCCTAAACTTCGAAAGGGGGGAGTATGGCTGGAAAACTTAAGGTATGACTGCACGGAGCTGTCTAATTACAGAAAGCAATTTAGTTACAACGTATCTCATAAGGTTTTAGTTAAGTTAAACCCCGAAGATATTTCTTATGTATACGTATACCTCGATAAGCTAGAGCATTACATAAAAGTACCATGCATAGACCCAAACGGTTACACCCAAAATTTAAGTTTGAATCAGCATAAAATAAACATACGCATCCACCGCGACTTTATTTCGGGCTCTATCGATAATGTCGGCTTAGCAAAAGCGCGTATGTTTATTCATAATAAAATTCAAAACGAGTTTGAAGCGTTAAAAAATGCGCCAAAACACTCAAAAGTAAAAGGCGGTAAAGCGCTAGCTAAGCATCAAAATGTCAGTAGTGATTCACAAAAATCAATAACTCAGTGCAAACCCATAGAGCCCAAAAAGGTCACACCTAAAGAGCAGCCAACTGATAGCTGGGATGACTTTATCTCAGACCTTGATGGATTTTAATTATGCTGACCGACAAACAAAAAGAAAAGCTTAATGAATTTCGCGATGTATTTATTGAATACCCAATAATAACAACTGTATTTAACGACTTTGACAGATTAAGACTTGGTAAAGGGCTAACAGGTGAAAAGCCTTGCATGCTTTTAAATGGCGATACAGGCACAGGTAAAACAGCACTGATCAAGCAATATAAAGAACGTCACTTACCGCAATTTATTAATGGAGTGATGAACCATCCTGTATTAGTAAGTCGCATACCTAGTAACCCAACACTAGAATCAACTTTAGCCGAACTTCTTAAAGACTTAGGGCAAGCGGGTAGCACAGAGCGGAAACTGCGAGTAAACGGGACTCGGTTAACGACATCACTAATAAAATGCCTAAAGACATGTGGTACAGAGCTTATAATTATTGATGAGTTTCAAGAGCTAATTGAGCACAACCAAGGTAAAAAGCGCCGCGAGATTGCCAACCGATTAAAATACATTAACGATGAAGCGGGTGTATCAATTGTATTGGTAGGAATGCCGTGGGCAGCAAAAATAGCAGACGAACCGCAGTGGTCATCGCGTTTATTAGTAAGGCGGCAGCTGCCTTATTTTAAATTGTCAGAAAATCCAAAGCATTTTGTACAACTAATAATTGGCCTAGCCAACCGAATGCCATTTACCGAAAAGCCAAACTTAAGTGATCAAGCTACAGTATTTGCTTTGTTCTCATTATCAAAAGGCTGTTTTAGAACACTCAAATACTTTTTAGATGATGCAGTACTCTACGCTTTAGTGGATAACGCAAAAACCCTCACGACTAAACACTTGGTAAAAGCATTTGAAGTACTGTTTCCTGATGTACCAAACCTATTTACCTTGCCGGTTTCAGAAATTACAGCAAGTGAAGTCGAGCGTTATTCACTTTATAAGCCTGAAAGTGCTCAAGATGAAGATCCGTTTATAGCGACTAAATTTACTGACCGAATGCCGATCAGTCAGTTGTTGAGGAAGTGAAGTGTTGACTTACAGAACTCATAGTTATTTGGATACTAATTTTTCATATACTTAATAAGTTTTTCAGGAATAAAATAAATATTATGCTTAGCCCTAGTACATGCGACATAAAGCTTGTTCTTGGTCTGAGGTTTTAACTCTTCAAGCTTCCCATTTTCAAACAATTTTAGTGTTGTTGGATTCAAAATGATGCAAATATTTTCGAAACAATCTAGCCCTTTAGTAGCTCCCCAATTTTCTGTGTATCCCTTATATTTTCTACTATCTTGGTAAAAAAGTTTAGCAGTGTCTGGGCAACTCATTATTTCGATAGCTTGATTTTTACATTCAATAAACTCAATTTTGGTCTGGTCACTTCGATGAGAATCGATGTGTATAGATAGATTTTCACTAACAAAACTACACACTATAGGGCTACAACGGTGGCTCTTAGAAAGTAACTCTTCATCGACTACGTAACCAACTTTAGCAAATTTTGCTTTATATTTGTCATAGCAATCATGGAGCGACTTATTAACGTTTCCATCCCTAGAGGTATCAAATGTATGCTGATAAAAGTCCCCAACAAATAATTGGTTTATATTTGCTGGAAAAATGCTTAATAAAAAGTTGAAATCGTGCCCTGCAAAATCTTGGACTTCATCAACGCAAATACTATGAAAATACTTTTCTATGCGCTTGATAACTTCATCATTGATACTAAGCTGTTCTATTAGTTTTGCAATGCGATTGGAGTACAATCTACTATGGCTATCGATATAGAACCTAGGATCATTCCGTTTCATCTTTAAGGTATTAAATGGAGGGACATGCCAATTGATACCTTTAGTTTTTAGCTCGTGACCATATAGAGGCCTAAAACAAAATGAATATATGAATTGAAAATATGAATACACTTTAATTCCGGAAGGAATTTCACCAAACTTTTCCAATATCCTATGCTTCAGGTTCGATAAATTGTTATCTGTATAAGTTAGTATCAGAGTTTTGGAGTCACTCTCTAACCCATTTATTATGTGGCTTGTTTTACCTGAGCCAGCGACAGCAAAAACTACTCGTTTATCCATTGGAAAGCTCTTTCTATATAGTCAGGTATTATAATTTGGTCTGCTTTTTTATCTAGTAATTCAAATGCACAGTCAGCTTTATTTTTCAGCATATACTCTTGTACTGACAGTGTTTTTCGATCAGCGAGCCAAAGCTCATCACAAACTTCTCGATTTAAGTCGTAAAGGCAGATCTCAAATGTACTGCTGGTATTAACAGCATCATAAAAAACACCAATGTTATCTGCCACATAGCCGAGATAACTATCAATACAATTCGTTTGATAGTCGCCATCATTGTCACGTATCACAGCGGTTCTTATTCCCAAAACTTTTGCTATGTCTAAATACCTTTTAAAACTTGTACCACCAACTGAGATAACATGAATGTCATCAGCTTCTAATGAAGAGCCTGTTACCAATGAATAAAATGAGTCCAAAAGAATGTATTCAGCATCGCCCTCTACTAATATGACTTTCGCAGATAGTATGAATTCTAAAACATTATTATCAGGTGCTTTCATAAAAAATTTAGCTGTATCTTCTGGCAAGTCCCTCATTGTAAGAGGCTCAGGAGAAGAACTATTGAGGAGTATTGAGTTACGTAAATTTAATCTCGTACTTATTAAGCTATTATGAGTAGCAACAAAAATTTGTTTAGCATGTGACTCTGATATTCTATGGACCAACCTTTTCATATTCGTATGACTAAGATGGTTTTCTGGCTCTTCTAACAATAATACGTCTAGTGGTTTATCTGCATCATGCTCTCTTAATGCAAACTCTGTTTTGATAAAGCATTGTCTGCCTTTTCCTTTATTTTCGATGGGAACGTCATCTTCAACAATATTTAGATCTGTCTCTAGGTTTGATTTAGTACTAGATCTAATCGAAAACTGGTATTCATCAAGTTTGTCATTAATTGACTTAAGGTTTGTTTCTTTAAAAGCTACTTTTTGTTGGCGGTACTCATTTTTCAACTTTATTCTCGCTGTTTGCTCGACAAAGTTGTCATATACTGCTTTTATATACTCTTTGGTTGCATAGTCATTGTTTATCTGTGAGCTATCTAATGCTAGAAATTTTAAGAATTTTCGATAGCCCGAATATGCTTGGCCTGAAAAAGTTGCAAAATTAACAACGTAATATTCATAAGGGAAGTTACTTTCTTCTTGAGCTAAAACTTCTGATATTTCATGTGTTAACTCTTCATTTGGCTCACATGTTAAAACCAGCCCGTCGCAAGCAACACCTTCAGAATTAACTTTGCCATTTAAGTGAGGATTATTTTGTTCATTTAAGTATAGCTCTATACGTAACGTGGGAAGGTTTGCAATGCTTTTATCTGAAACTAAAAATTCATTAATAATTTGCTTATTAAATAAGTTATCAATCCCTATTGAGTCGATTTTGGATTTACTACCACTTAAAACAAGCTCAATAGCTGTGAGTAGACTACTTTTTCCAGCTTCATTATCGCCTATTAATAAATTAATTTCTTCAGTAAATTGAACTTCAAAATTTGAGAATCTCTTAAAGTTAAATAGCTTAATTTTTTCAATGATCTTCATAGCATCCCTGTTTCTATTCATTTCATAAGAAGTACTAAATCATTGTGCAAAATAGCCAGCTAATTAGCAAGTGGTAGGTTTTAAGCCTATAAATTTAAATATCCACAAAGCATTTTCATATAGCTAATTTTTTGCAGGTAGCATTTGTATTTTCAAATCGTACTTGCGTACAAAATAATTGGATTCTTTTACTACTGCCAACTTTTCCTCAAAAAATGATAAGGAAGTATTTATAATGCTTTCAGGCTTTAGTAAGTGCTCTAATTTACCTGAAACATTCATTTTCTCTGCTTGCTCGACAAAGAGATTGTAATTATGGGAAAGTGGAAATTCGTTTTTTAGTAGCTCAAATATGTATTTTGTATCTATGGGGGTATTGATTGGATAGCTGTCAATAAACTCGGCTAACTTACTAAATATTAATATATACCAGCGATCAAACATCCAAAGTTGAGGGTGTGTATTATTTGTTTTTAATAAAGCCGGATACTTGGTTTTTTTAACATTAAAATTTTCGTTGGAAGCCATATCGCTTTGTGAAGCAAGCCAGGTTTTCCATTTTGGGTAATCATTTGAAAAATATCTATCTTGTTCTAATGCATAAACGTCAGCATAGTTTGTTACGTGCTCTATAAACTTATACTTTATTAGTTGTTCTTCTTTTTCAGCAATTGCTATAAATTTGGCTCTTTCTAAAGCCGAGTCTGGTGGTGTAAAGTTAAGCCATTCGAACTTAAATCGTTTTGATTTTTTTATTCGACCTACGATGATTTGGCCTGAGTCTTTTTTGAGGATATTGGGGGTATCATGTTGAAATAAAAGGGCAACATTTAACACTCGTTCTTGATTAGAGTTATTAAGAGCTACGCATTTCAATAGTAAAAAATGTTCATGCTCTGCTTCAAGTAAAACTTCTTTAAAATGTATACTTTTACTTTTTACTACTTGGGCAGATAAATCGTAATTTTTACCATTGATATTATGGTTAAATCCAATGTTGTGGCTGGGTATTTTTAATCGTTGTCGCTTTTTTAAGTTATCAAATTTACGTAGAGCTTGTTTTCTTGACTCTTCAATTTGTTGTCGAATTTTTTTATTCATTTCTATTTGGTTGAGTTCAACTTTTTGATTAATCTCTTTTCTTAATTGATCCTCACACCAACCAAATAACCAATTAGACGTATCATCATTATGCTTAAGAGCGCAATTTACATCAGCATAATCCGAATCAATATAAACTGATAAATCATACTCTAAGGAAGCGAGCTTTTCTTCACGATAAAAGTTAATTTTCTCTGCTGAGCAAGGCGATGTTACCTTAATTTCAATTAATAAATCACCGATATCAGTTTTTAACTTCACATCGGCGATGTATTTGTTATGAATGCTATATTCAAGTTTTGCAGAGTTAATTAAGGCTTTTCTACTAGGTTCAGTTTTACTGTAACCTCGATGATATATAGTAATTTCTGGAAGGTTTATTGTTTTAGCCGTTAAAAAATATTCTTGAGCGTACCGATGCAAAGCGGTCATTAAGCATGTTCTAGACTCTTCTTTTGTTGTATGAGCAAATGAATGAGCATTTATAGTGCCGCCATTGCGTGCAATTAGAGGGTCATTACATGCGATACAAAAGCAATTACATGCTTTACCATTTTTGACATTATTTATTGAAACAATCTTACCCGAAGCATCGCTAGCAAAAACAAGCATAAGATCCCTTTTAACTCATAAATGTATAGTTTAAGACATTACTAATTAAGTGTATATTTAAAAACTAAAATATCCTTAGTACACTTATGGGTTAGATACTAAGAAAATCTTAGCAAGATATGTTTTATAGCTAAGGTTCACATGGAAACTCCAACACCTTCACGCCTAAAATCTGCAAGAAAAGCAGCTGGCTTTACTCAGCAACAGCTAGGTATGGCATTAGGAATGGAGCCAAACACGGCTAGCGCTCGCATGAACCAATACGAAAAAGGCAAACACGCCCCTGATTTTTTAACCATGAAACGCATTGCTAAAGAGCTAGATGTGCCAGTTGCTTACTTTTATTGTGAAGAAGATATTCTGTCTGAACTAATTTGTGCTTTGGGTAAGTTAAAAAAAGAAGACCAAATTGAATTATTAAATACCCTCAAACCAGAAAAGCTATAAAGGATCAGAAAACATGGAAGTAAATGCTAATTCAATTAGGAAAATAGGTAAGACGGGAGATGATTCTTGGCTCTTAAAGGATACTCGTCAAATAACATTTTTTATTGGCCCAAATAATTCAGGTAAAAGTCGCGAATTAAGAAAATTGTTTAATGAAAATGTAAAGCAATGGGCATTAGAGTATGAAGGCTTTGAAATAAAGGGAATAATCGAAAAACTAGAAAGTGACTTCCATCAAGGTCGTTCGAGGGGACTGCTAGTAAGAATGAGATCGCTAAATTATGATCAAATGCTTAATCAATTATCATCAATTCAGAATAAACCTATCGGTTTAAACAATTTAGCAGAAGAAATTTATTCAATGTTTAAGGCTTCAAACTATACCTCCCCTGTAGAGCAAGGCCGATTTGTTGAGGCCATTAATTCAATGATAAATGGATATTTCTCTGAAGCGTTATTAAAAAATATTAGCGATTACTCTGTGACCAATCACTGGAGTAAAATTTATATTCCAACTTTGAGAGGGCTTCGGCATGTTGCTGGAGAAGATATTTTTGAGTCTCGAACTAAGTCTGATTACTTTCCTCAATTAAAAAAAGATGAGTGTGAGGTTTTTACAGGTCACAGCCTTTATAAAGATCTCACACAACACTTACTAGGCTCTTACGGAAAACGGCAAAAAGTTCGCGACTATGAACAGTATCTTTCTGAAAACTTCTTTTTTGGCAGGGATATTTCGTTAGTACCAATGGTTGATAAAGATGTTGTTTATGTAAAAGAAGGTGATGATGAAGACAGGCCAATTTATGATTTAGGCGATGGTATTCAATCAATTATATTATTGACGTATAAAGTTTTTATGGCTGAAAAATCGACAATGTTTTTTATTGAAGAGCCAGAACACTTTTTACACGCTGGACTTCAAAGAACATTAATTGAAACATTTGCAAAGCATAAAGAACATATGTTTTTTATGACTACCCATTCAAACCATTTTTTAGATTTGGCTCAAGAGCGTGACGATATTTCTATTCAACAAGTTTCAAGGGTAAAAGGTGAGAGTAAAGTACAAGCCTCATTAGATTACGGTGAGTTACTTAATGAGCTTGGTGTACGTGCATCGTCGGTACTTCTTGCTAATTGTTCAATTTGGGTGGAAGGCGTTACTGATAAATTATACTTGCGAGCCTATCTAAATAAATACATTGAAGAGCTCGAAGATGAAGATAAGAAAAGTAAGTTAAAAAGTTATCATGAAAATCTTCATTTTGTTTTCACAGAATACCAAGGCAGTAATATTACTCACTGGGATTTCAGTGATGATGTTGAAAATAATGGTAGTGAAACCCCCGCTAAAAGACTCAACAGAAATATCTTATTAATTGCTGATGCAGATATTGAAGGCAAAGGTGAGCGTGTTGAAAGCTTACGAGAAGCTTTGGGTGAGGCATTTTATTTACTTGAATATAAGGAAATCGAAAACTTTATACCCTTTGATATTTTGATTGATACAGCTAAAGCTAGATGGGAAACTTTTAAACAGAGAACTGATAGTAATATCGATAGATTTGAAAATATGAAGGAAGAGCTATTTAAATCTAATAGGTATGGTATTGGTGAAGTGTTAGAGCGTTATGTCGACAAAGCTGATGGACTTGAACGGAAATTCTATTCTGACAAATCAGGTACAATTAAAGACAAAGTTAAATTTTGTCATACTGCAATTTCACTAATGAATGAGTCTGATGATTGGAAATTAACGCCAGAGCTAACTTCGCTATGTGAAACGGTTTGGGATTTTATTGAATCACATAATCAATAACTGCTTATGTGATTCGATCTTTTAGATGTAAGTGAGCAGACTCAGAAATATCACATCCGATAGCTTGTCGATTTAAGTTATTGGCTGCTACTAAAGTAGCTCCTGAACCAAAAAAAGGATCGACGACGAGTTCATTTTCATTACTGCTTTGAGAGATAAGCGTTTCAATTAACTTAACTGGTTTTTCAGTAGGGTAGCCCCTGTATACTCTTTTACACGTAAGGATATCTGGAACGCTTAGATCATTTAACTTGCGCTTACCTTTCTCGAAAAAAAGAATATATTCGTGTCTAGCTCTGTAATGATAACCCATCCCGATATTTACTTTATCCCAAATTATTGGCTTCCAAAACTTGAAACCTACGTTTTCAGCTATTGGCTTAATATAAAACATTGTTTCCTGATCGCAGAATAGATAAAAATGCGAACCTTTTTTCAGTACTCTGTATATTTCTATTAGAAGTTCTTCAAAGCGATTATTTGGAAATATGTCGAACCATTGATTACTTGACGATTTACTTACTTTTAGGCGAGTGGTTGTTCCTATTTTTCGATGTTTTTCTAATGATTCGTAGGGTGGGTCAGTAATTAAAAGATCAACACTTTCGGTTGAAAGTGTTGATAACCAATTTACCGCATCATCTTTATGTACTTGCATTAAATCTCTTTAGCTAAAGTGTGCTACACAAACGGCCATTGTGAAAAGCTTTCGAAGCAACGCCCTTTTTTAATCGTCGACAATCAATGCAATAGCTTTGATATCCATCAGGGTTGCGAGCTGTTTTACGAGCAGGAGTAATACCAAAAGAAGCCGGATATGGATGGAATATATGTTCAGAACTATTAGCGTCTGAACAATGAGGGCATGATTTAAACTTTTGACCGGTTGATGAATCTTTCTTTTGAACCATGCCGCTATTTAAAGCTTTGCCACAGCAGTTACAAGCCATAAGAATCTCCTTATAAGTTAGCTTTGTATTTTTAAATTTGAGTTTTTTATTATGTTACTGGCTATTAATACATCCATTAGAAATGCCGTAACGCTCTCTACAGTATCAGATATTGTACTTTTGTGAAGTACGAATGATTTAACGATAATTATTTTTGACTATCTAATTTATTTAGCCTAAACCTAAGCTAAGATTTTCTTAGTTTAGGTTGGCGATGCATTTTTTAGTTCAAACAAAACCTTACTCAGATGAGGCGCTTGAAAGCTATTTGTTGAGGCTTGCAAGGGATAACTCATACGATGGCTATAGTGAGCTTGCTGATATTTTGTGGCAATGGCTTGCAGAGCAAGATCATGAGCTTGAGGGTGCGTTGCCGTTAGAGCTGAGTAAAGTTGATATTTATCATGCTAGGCAAGCGAGTAGTTTTAGAATAAGAGCGCTCAAGTTAGTAGCTCAATTAGCAGATGTTAACGCCGGTGATATTCTTGCGATTGCATGGCGGCGCAGTAACTTTAAATTTGGCAACCTATCAGCAGTAAGCCGTAATGATCTGACTATTCCTCTTGAGCTACTTCGCACTGATAACATATCTGTTTGCATTGAATGTTTAGCTGAATCTTTATACATTCCTTTTTATTGGCATTTAGAGCCCTACAAAGCTTGCCATAAGCATAAAACACAATTAACCATACAATGTATGGAATGTCATAAATTAGTTGATTATAGAGCTTCTGAGACGTTTCTAGAATGTAATTGTGGTTGTAAACTAACCAGTAGTGAACAGTTAAACGATGCAGACTTTAAAATTGCATCTGCGCTTGCAAGTAATAACAGCCCAAAAATAATGGGGCTGTTATCGTGGTTTGCGAAGGTTAAACAACTTGATGTAAGTGATGCTGACTTTAACCGTACTTTTGTTGATTACTTTAGTACTTGGCCTGAAAGCCTTACCGTTGAATTAAACTTACTCACAAACAATGCGCGGCTTAAGCAACTTAACCCTTTTAATAAAACTAAGTTCAACTCTGTATATGGCAATGTGATCCGTGATGCTCAAATAGCCTCAACAAGTAACCGTAAAAACAAGGTAATTGATGAGGTTATTAATTACTTTGTCGAATTAGTTGATAGTAATCCTAAAACTAAACATCCAAATATTGCTGACTTACTGCTTTGTACTTTTGATGCCGCAGTATTATTAAACACCACTACAGAGCAAGTTTATCGGCTTCACCAAGAAGGCTTTTTAAACTGTGCTTATCCACAAAAAAAGCACGAACAGCTCAGAGCTGATAGTCATGTATTTTATTTACGCCAAGTGATTGAGCTACAGCAAGCATTCACAGCTGAAAAGCCTCAAACAAAAAAACAATTTATAGCGCCGTGGTAACTTATGAACTTACAAGATGCATTTGCAATTGAATCATTAAAAGAAAAAACCACAATACTAAGAAAGTTGTTTGCCCCATACACGCCTCACGTTGCGATAGATGGCTTTGAAGAACAAGCGCTGACTGTACTCATTAACCTAGTTTATAAGCGCAGTGAAATTGATGATCTAACAAGTACAAGAACCGCTAAAAGTGTATTACGCGATGAAGTGTTACTGAGTAAGTGCATTAACGAAGTTAAATGGTTTCATACTCATAATTTAAAATACCCAGATATACGAGTAAGCCATCAGCGTTTAATTAGTAAGGTAGTAAGTGAAGATATTGCGGGTATTTGTAGCCGGTCATTACCTTTAAGTTTTGGCTGGTCGCACAACAGTGCTGAAATTAATCATGCAAAGTTATTTTTAACCTCGTTTAATTGGCAGGGCGAAGTGACTTGTTTAGCAAAGTTATTAATAACTGAAGAGCTTGTTTGGATTAATTTAATAAGAGCATACGGGTTTACTAAAAAGGCGGTTTTAGATATCGCGGGTAAAGTAAAACAGCAGTTGCCAGTGGCAGAGCTCCCATTAGAAGTAAGGTCTTTTTCACCACAGTTACAAATGCCATTTCAGCAAAGCTACCTTGCGGTTACGCCTGTAGTAAGCCACGCAATACTAGCTAAAATTCAGCAATTAACAACAGATCGTAAGTTAAATTTTGCTTTAGTTGAGCACTCAAGACCAGCCAATGTTGGCGATTTAGCAAGCTCAGTAGGCGGCAATATAAGAGTGCTGCTTTACTTTCCTAAAACATATGCTAAGGCTATTAACCGCTCCAAAGTAGTCGATAATGATATTGAGAAAACATTTAAAATTCGTGCGCTAATAAGCAGTCAATTTCAACAGGCGCTTTTGGTGTTGGTAGGCATTAAACAGTTTAATACGTTAAGGCAAAAGCGATTAGCGCGAGTAGCGGCTATTAGGCAAGTACGTGTTAGCTTGCAGTTATGGCTGGATAACATTCTGGAAGCTAAAAATAACGCGCAAAACCAAGCTTATCCTGAGTGGGCAAAGCATTACTTAGATCAGAGTGTTACTAACTGTATTAGCCAATTTAGTAACGTACTAAATGAGAGTCTTGGTAATTTAAGTAAGCTCAAACGCTTTGCATATCACCCTAATTTAATGGGGCTGTTTAAGGTGCAATTAAACTATGTGTTTACTCACTGTGCAGCTGAAGAGGAAACATTAAATGATGAGCAAATAGTGTATGTACATTGTCAAGATATGCGAGTGTTTGATGCCGAAGCAATGGCTAACCCGTATATTCAAGGCATGCCGTCACTTACTGCTTTAAATGGGCTTGCTCATAACTTTGAGCGTAAGCTAAAAAGCTTTATAGACCCTTCAATTAAGTTTATTGGCAGTGCCATTTACATTGAAAACTATCAACTACATACGGGTAAACCATTACCTGAGCCAAGCAAGTTAAAACAAGTTACAGGACGTAGTCATGTTATAAGTTCTGGTATTATCGATAAACCTAAATGCGATATAACACTCGATTTAGTATTTAGGCTTTTCGTACCAAACATTAAGCTGTTAGATAAATTAAATAGTCAGCTTATAAAGCCCGCACTACCATCTTCATTTGCAGGCGGGACTATGCATCCACCTTCGTTATATCAAAATATTGACTGGTGTCATGTACATACTAAACCGAGTGAGCTGTTTAAAAACCTTAAGGCAAAATCGTTAAATGGCAGTTGGTTGTACCCATCAAAAAAAGTAGTCAAAAGTTTTGAACAATTGATAGATGCGCTTAACGGTAACTTTAATTTAAGACCCGCTGCAATTGGCTTTGCTGCGCTTGAAGAACCCGTAAAGCGAGATGCAGCATTACATGAACACCATTGTTATGCAGAGCCCGTAATTGGGCTCTTAGAGTGTGTTAGCAATACATCAGTAAAGTACGCAGGCGCTAAGCAGTTCTTTCATGACGCATTTTGGATTATGGATGTTCAAAAAGGGTCTATGCTTATGAAAAAGTCTAAGTTTGAGTATGAATAATGCAATTACCTCGGCACTTAAGTTACACGCGTTCGCTCTCACCCAGTAAAGCGGTGTTTTTTTATAAAACACCGGAATCTGATTTTGAACCGCTACAAATAGAGCAAAATAAATTAGTTGGGCAAAAGTCAGGGTTTAGCGATGCGTATCAAAAGCAAAATGTGGCTAAAAACTTAGCGCCACAAGATCTCGCTTTTGGGAACCCTCAAACAATTGATGTGTGCTACGTGCCTCCAACAGTAAATGAGCTATTTTGTCGTTTTTCACTCAGGGTTGAGGCCAATAGTATTGAGCCTCATGTTTGTGATGATCCTAAAGTTATTTATTGGTTAAAACGTTTTTTTGAAACCTATAAAAAGCACAATGGCCTTAATGAAGTTGCTACCCGTTACGCTAAAAATATACTGATGGGCAATTGGCTTTGGCGCAACCGTCAATCACCGAACGTTGATATTGAAATCCTCACAGAACATGCAGACCCAATTATTGTTGAAGGTGCACAAAAACTAAAATGGCAAGACAATTGGCAAAATAATCAAACGGCATTATTAACTTTGTCAGAAGCTATTCAAGAAGGGCTTAGTAACCCTCAAAATTATTGTTATTTAGATATAAACGCAAAAATTAAAAATGCATTTAGCCAAGAGGTTCACCCAAGTCAAAAGTTTGTAGATACTGTTGAACAAGGTATGTCATCTAAACAACTTGCATATACTCAAGTAGGCGATAAAAAAGCAGCAAGTTTAAACTCGCAAAAAGTAGGGGCCGCTATTCAAACTATCGATGATTGGTATGAGGGAGGTTACAAACCTTTGCGCACCCATGAATATGGCGCAGATAAGCAAATATTAGTTGCACACAGAACACCTAAGACCCATTCAGACTTTTATTCATTACTCCCTCGCATTGCTTTGCATATTAAACACATGGAAAAGCATGGTTTAGATCAAAGTGAACAATCAAACGCAGTTCACTTTATTGCGTCAGTGTTGATCAAAGGTGGCTTGTTCCAAAGGAGTAAAGCTTGAAGCGCTATTACTTTACCATTACTTATCTACCTAAAAATTGTGATGTAAGCCTGCTGGCTGGGAGGTGTATCGGCATTTTACACGGGTTCATGAGTTCACGCGGAATAAGTAATATTGGTGTGTGCTTTCCTAAGTGGAATGAGCAAACGGTAGGTGATCAAATAGCGTTTGTATCAATAGATAAAAAGCAATTAACCAACCTATCTCAGCAAAGCTATTTTGAGATGATGGCTCATGATAAGTTATTTGGCTTATCAAAAATACTCGAAGTACCAACAGAGCAAAATGAGGTTATGTTTATTCGCAATCAATCAGTAGCCAAAGCTTTTGTTGGCGAAAAGCAAAGGCGGTTAAAACGCGCTAAAAAACGAGCTGAAGCCAGAGGCGAAGTCTACAATCCAGAATATCAATTTGAGGCAAAAGACATAGGCCATTTTCATTCAATACCCGTATCAAGCAAAGGCAACGGGGAAAATTTTATACTGCATATACAAAAAATTGAAAATGCTGAATCTATAAAAAATCAGTTTAATAATTATGGCCTTGCTACAAATCAAACATTTCAAGGCACGGTTCCCTCTTTGAATACCCTTATTTAATAGTTAAAAACACTCTTTTGATTCTCAATGAGTTAGCAGATTAATTGAAAATAAGGGTAAATGATTTAAATTCGTTTAACAGTTTGGTATTTATAGAAATTTAAACTATTTTTTATAGTGAACTGCCGAGTAGGCAGCTGGAAATTACGCCAATGTTTACAAAGTATTGACTGAGAAGTGAACTGCCGAGTAGGCAGCTGAAGTTAGGCCTGGAAGTAAACAACCACATCTTGTGACTTTTAACTGCCGAAAAGGCAGAGGCTAAATAAAAAGAGCCCAGAAAACGCTGGGGTGTTTTTAAGCGTTGTAACCGTATTTAAGGCTATTTACAACGCTCCTAATTAACCTTCTACCAGCAATTGTATTTACAAATGTTAAAGGTGTTTTAGAGCTAAATTGTAAGGGGCATGTATTTAGCCATTTATTCCATCGTTCAATACTTTCAAAGTAATCAATACAAGTTGATGCTAAATGAGCCAGCTCGAAGGTATTTTCACTCAAAGTTGCATTTAAACGTTTATGCTCTTTTTTATGACTTTCGAAAGTTCTAGTATTTGTACCAATTGCTTTAGCAAAGGATTGAATATCCCAACCTAACTGAAGCCTAAACTTCTCAACACTTTTTATATCTAAACCGCGCTGAATTAATTCAATTTCATCTAACGGGTTTGAGCTTAAATTAACTTTTCCATTGCTGAGTATATCTACAAATTTATGATTAGCACTAGATTGAATATCACTAGGCATACATACCTCAAAGCCAGAAAAAGTTATATTTAATAATAGCACTTCTAATATTAAGCTGATAGTCGGGTTAGAGCGAATAGCGGTCATTAGAAAATTATTTTTCAACACTGATTTTGTGTCTAATTGCTATGTGTTTCTCCTATATTCAGGAAAACGACCCATTTGGTCGTTTTTACCTTTTTCATAATCTCTATAATGATTAAAAGTTTATCTGCAGCAACAAGTTAGTTAGTGTGGTAGAACTGGTACAATGATAAAAATGACCCGCGGCTCGGTAGAAAAACGACCCAATGGGTCGATATTAAATTGTTATATGCCTAAAAAACTCGGAGTCTAATATCCTATTTATAGCGTTATTAACAATACATTTAATTTTCTGCCTTGTTGTAGGTTTCAAGGTCAATACAAACTTGATGCTTACAAATTCAGAAAAGCTTAAATTAATATTGTTAGCCTTGTTACTACCGATAATAGGATCTATTTTAAGTTTCTCTATTAGTCGAGGCAGTGAGTTTGGTTCATCACCTAAAAGCAGTGAATTCTTTGGCAACTCATCAGGTTCCTATGATGGCGGTTCAGATTCGGGTGGTGAATAGCGGCATATAACAAGTTACTTAAAAGGACAAAAAACAGTTGGCTTTTTGTTCACTACGTTCACTTATTTTAGCCAACTATTTTTCGCCTCTTAGTAAGGCGTTAGCTTCCAAGGAGTAACATGCAACCAATTTGGATTGACAAGATAGAAGTTGCTAGACGACAGATTACTGAAGCAGTGACTCTGTTTTTTGAGTTACGTGATTTTGTAGTGGTTCATACTGTTATTGCATCTGCTCATCAGGTGTTAATTGATGTGGGCAAAGAGCAAGGAATAGTAAGTGTAGTCAAGAACCCAAAAGGCATGACGAGAGAGGAATTCAGGAAGCATGTAAGAACTGTCAATGAACCTTATAATTTTTTCAAACATGCAGATAAAGATCCTGAAGGAAAGATAAATATCGCTCCAATTGAAAGATTTACATCTGATTTCATGCTTGATGCAATACTAATGCTTCAAAATATTTCGGGTGAAATTCCTCTCGAAGCAAAGGTCTTCTGGAGTTGGTTTGTCAGTACATACCCAGATGAGTTCAGCGATTGTCCTGAAGATGGAGCCCTTAAGCACCTGATGTCTTTAGGGCTAAATGAGTGGGATTTTCCTACAATCAGGCAGTTTCTAACATTTGGTGAAATCATGCAGGAAGCTAACAAGTAAATCCAGGTGACGCCTAGGGCGCACCTGATTTAGGCATTATGTAACTCAATTTTAAGGTGTATCAATGAATGTAATTGTCCTGCAAGTGAAAGAGTATTTAGGCTGTATCATTCACATTGCATTTCCCCTGATTTAGATACTTTATTCAATTTATTAAATGCAATTCATAGCCTTAATGACAAGTTAACAAAAGCTAAACTGTTTAATTTCTTTGATATGGATGAATTTATTGCACTGAAAGCACTGCGCAATGTATTTCATCATCAAGAAGAGTTGTTAAATGAGTTGAGACTAATTCCAGTACAAGAGTTACCACCGATTACAACTGATTTATTGTACTTGTGTTTGGTTCCATCAGAATTGGTAGATAAATCCATTGAAACTATCCCCAAAAAATATCGAGTCAGCGAAGAACCTATTATTAGATCTACTTTGGGGTGGTATGGTGAAGTTGTTAATATAAATCCATGTGTTTTCAATTTTATGGTAAAGCTTTATGAAGCAATATCTAACACTGAAATTGAATTAACTGGTGATGAATACTTGGATTTTGATAACTCCTATAAATTTGAAGCTGATAATGGGCATTCGCACTTTATAACTGGTGTTATCAGTTGCCACGCTGGCAGTGTAAATGTCGTATTAGAAAAGGCGTTTGCCAACGTTACATAACAAGACCTTAACGTAGAATTCGTATTTGTTGGCTCGGTTTCGTTTCGCTTTAGATTTTGTCAACTATTACACAGTGCTTAAGGCGAGTTATTTAACGCAAGTGAAATTTGGAGTTTCGATTGAATAAAAATATAGAAAAAAAGATCTATCAAATTCGAGAGATTCTAGCTCGATTTGAAAAGGCTGACTTTCATAGTATGACTAGCTTTTATTTTTCATCAGGCTTTCCTGCTGGCTGCTGTGGAGATGCTACTGATTTACTTGGCATATATTTATTGAAGCATCACAGTCTAGAAAGTGACTATGTTTGTGGGCATGGGTTAGGGGATAACTCAAACCAGACACATGCATGGCTAGTATGCCAAGATTACATTATTGATATTACAGCTGATCAGTTTAACGATGATGGCTATGAGCTACCTTCTGTCATCATTGAAAAACAAAGTCCATTTCATGAACTATTTTATGAACTTACCAGTCGCCCAATAAGTGTTGAATATCTCAAAGGTACTGGTATTCCAAGTGTATTGGCAAAAGTAATGTCAGTAATGCAAGCACGGGAAAATGAACTATAAAGGAACTTGGTGGCGCGTCTTGCAATGAGCATGATAAAGATGCTCAGCGTCCGCTTCTGGCACCGAACCGCCCGTCGACTCTAACTCATAATTGTCCAAATCCTAATCAGTAATACATCCACTATCCTCATAGTGACTTTTAAATAGGAGGTCACTATGAAACCAGAACTAAATCACAATGCTACTAGTGTGAAACGTCCTTTCAAGCTTGAAGAGATTTGGCGTATTCGCACTCGAATTGAAATTCAAAATAACTTGATGCAATTAGCTTTACTTAATTTGGCTATAGATAGCAAGCTAAGATCATGTGACTTACTCTCTTTAAAAGTTCGAGACGTCACTACTCTCGATCAAGTATTTGAAAGGGTTCAATTAACGCAGAAGAAAACTGGGATCGAAGTTCAATTTGAGATAACTCCGAGAACACAACAAAGTATTATCCATTGGATTCAAGAAGTTAAATTGCAACCCAGTGATTATTTGTTTCGGAGTATACGTCGCTCCAATCAACCAATAAGCTATTCATATTACAGGTCTATCATCAGGAGCTGGGCTGAGCAATTAGGACTTGATTGCAAATTTGGACAGCATGATGTGCATGAACATCATTATCAGGACTGATTCCGATGTAAATCGCTTTGTAGGGCCACAAATGAATATGCATGGCTGACTCAGTATCAAAAGTTCAGGCTATTGATTTTTGCCTTATAAATCTACACAAATGACGAATGTTAGCCGATAGATACAAGTTAAGGTGAGCGCGCACAGTGAAATTGTGTTCTTCTTACAATTTTAAGTGTGTAAATAATTTAAAATACCACAGTCCCTAATGGTTTTGTCTTGGTCACACGATGACGCCATATTTTCGAGTGATGACTTTAATACGTTTAGCTCTTCAATGCGAATAATGACGTCTGATAAATGCTTAGCTATTAACGTATTGATATTTGAACAGCTCTGATCTGGCCTCGAACGACTGTCCATTAGCGTTTTTACTTCCATGATAGACATATCTAATGAACGACACTGTTTGATAAACAGGAGTTGTTCAATAGTCCCCTTGTCGTAGACACGATAATTTCCACTTGAGCGCTTAAGCTCAGGCAAGAGCCCCTTCTTTTCATAAAAACGAATGGTCTGAATACTACAACCTGTCGTCTTTGCGACATCACCAATTTTCATTTTTTTCTCCTAACCGTTGACTCTATACCAAGTATAGACTTTATACTCATACTATTCATCAGTAAAGAGTGTTTCTAATGAGCGGATGTGGGTGCGAAGTTGAAATAAAAGACCAGTCTCAACGACAGGTTTTGTATTGGCTTTTGGGAATAAACGCGACAATGTTTGTTATAGAAATGGGGATCGGGTTGCTTGCTCATTCAACCGCATTAATAGCCGATTCACTTGATATGCTCGCCGACGCAGTTGTCTATGGTGTTGCCCTTTATGCTATTGGTAAATCGCTATTGCACAAAGCCAATGCGGCTAGAATTAGCGGCTTTTTTCAGATGGCACTGGGTGTGTTGATTATCATTGATATTGTAAGACGGTCAATTTACGGTAGCGAACCTGTATCGGGACTAATGATGGCTATGGGGGCAGTTGCACTGGTTGCTAATGTCATTTGTCTTGTGATCATACGCAAACAAAGAAATGAAGAAGTGCATATGCGGGCAAGCTGGATATTTTCAGCCAACGATGTGATTGCCAACTTAGGTGTTATCTCTGCTGGCGTTTTGGTGTTTTGGCTCGATTCTCGATGGCCTGATCTGGTTATCGGTGTGATAGTTTCGTGCGTTGTGTTGCGCGGGGCAAAAATGATCCTCGAAGATGCTGGAAATGAAAGACAGCGAGCGCTTAATGCGCAAAGTTGATAAGAAAATGCCAATTTTTAATTGCACATCAAAACTGCGTAGGTTGGCATGGCTACTTATTACTTTGCTCATGTGTCAATCGGGCTTTTCGTTCGCCGCTCAATGCGATGACTACCCTGCGGAGGTATCGTCAGTCCCTGAACAATCAAAGTCGATAGGCACTTATGATGTTCCCGAAAAAAATGTAAATGCTGGTGATAATACGTCGAGTGAAGAGCCTAAGTGTTTCCATTGTGTGCTGTGTCAATGTGGACAGATTAAGTTTCTGGCACAACACCCAATAAATGACGTATCTAAACCGTTATATACCAATCAATACAGTTATTCCCGCAACCTCACTGACGGCCTAGTCGAAGGCCTTTTGCGCCCACCTCAACATTAATCCATTCCCTCCTATATGTTTGCATGGGTACTTTCCATGTATGTCGTTATCTTATGAACAAAAGGTTCTTTTATGAGTTCTTCACGCCCATTGGGCATAAAAAAAGCTAGCTCAGCGTATCTGAAATTGATATCTGCTGCACTGGTAACCATGAGCATATCTGTTCAATCTGCCAATGCGCAAAAGTCTTCAATCACGCTTGAAAATGCGCTCAAACGCACATTATCAAACAACCCAGATTTAGTTGTGTTCGAATTTAAATCTTCGGCTTTGGATGGTGAATCAAAAATGGCCAGCTTACGACCTGAAATGTCTGTTGGGGTTGAAGTTGATAATGTGTTGGGAACAGGCGAAGTGTCTGGTATCAAAGATGCCGAATTGACACTGACCTTATCGTCGGTCATCGAGCTTGGAGATAAAGTCAGCGGCCGAATGAATGTGGTGAGTTCAAAAAAAGCACAACTGCTTACACAACGGCGCATTCGTACGCTGGACATCTTGGGTGAAACAACTCGACGATATATCAATGTCATTGTCCAACAAGCGTTGCACAAGACTGAGCAACGAGCTGAAATGCTGGCTCGCACAATGCTTCAGACAGTCTCTACACGGGTTGAAGCGGGGGCTTCTTCACCACTTGAGAAAAAACGTGCAGAGTCAGCGTTGTCGCAGGCGCGTTTGTCGTTATTGATAAGTGAACAAAAACTCAATGAGTATAAACGCGACCTGGCCATCATGTGGGGTGACACTAACGCTGCGTTTGCGGAAGTTGAAGGGACACTGTTATCGTTTCCAAATTCACTATCACTTGAACATATGCTTTCACAGCTTCAAAACAATCCACACGTTCTGCTTTATGCTGATAACTATCGGGTACAAGAGGCCAGATTGAGAGTGGTTCAGGCCAGTCAGCAGTTCGACATTGCGTGGGAAGCCGGTATCCGAAGAATGCAGGGAATTGATGACACAGCGTTAGTCGCCAGTATTTCGGTGCCGTTAAATACCAAGCAGCGGAATCTAGGTGAATACGAACAACAGCGCGCATTGCTTGACAGTATAGACTATCAAAAACAAGCGAAAATTCGTGAACTCACTCGCCAATTAAATCAAGTCATTAGCGCAAAAGACCAAGCCTTGCTCACTGTTACGACCCTTCAAGACAATGTCGTCCCAACATTGGAATCTGCATTGAAATTGGCGCGGGATGGCTATGAAAGTGGTCGCTACAACTACATAGAGTGGGTGACAACGCAACAGCAACTCATAGATATGCAACGAACTATGATAAAAGCCGCAGGCTTAGTTCACCTTCGAAGCGCAGATCTAGAGGCACTTACGGGAATTCCCGTGTTTTCTGACTCTCCCTCGACGTCTGCTCAATCATCACAATGAATAGAGAAAAAATAATGAATAAATCACAATTTACATTAGTTACTAGCGCACGTGACTTGCTTGGCATGTTAGTCATGCTAGTTACTTTACTGTTTGCTTCTGTCGCCCTGGCTGATGATGACGATGAGGAAGCCGAAGAAAGACCCGAGTACGTAGTGTTATCTCAAGAACGGATGCTTGAACACGATATCGTGACTGCATCGGCCGCATCAGGAACATTATCGCTCACAACCAGAACCTTTGGGCGGATAGTTCATGATCCTGCGTCACTGAGTCATATTCGTGCCCGCTTCGACGGTGTTGTAAAACGTATCATGGTGAATATTGGAGATAAAGTAGAAAAAGGTGACACACTGGCAATCATTGAGTCAAACGAGAGTTTAAATCAATACTCAATCACCTCACCGATGTCTGGAAAAATCATAGCTAGACACGCCAATGATGGTGAGCTCACCAACGGTCAAGTACTGCTTTCTGTTGCTAATTACTCTCGCGCAATTGCTCAATTGGCTATTTTCCCCAAACAACGTACTCGTATTGCCGCTGATATGGAAGTCACTTTAAGGCTTGAGGAATTGCAGCAACAATCAAGTATAAGCCACATTACGTCCTCACCTGATGACAAACCTTATTCTATCGCGTTTGTGAACGTTGATAATGGCAGTGGTTATTGGCCTTTAGGCGCTATGGTAGAGGGTTATATTCAGATTGGGTTCCAAGAAGTCAATCTGGCTCTCCCCAAAAGTTCAATACAAGAGTTAGATGGGCAAACCATTGTTTTTGTCAAAGAAGGGGAGCGATTTTACCCCCGCCAAGTAAAGCTTGGGAACACGGACAACCGTTTAGTAGAGATTGTGAAGGGCGTTCAAATAGGCCAGCAAGTCGTTGTAGAAAATAGCTATCTACTAAAAGCTGATTTATTAAAAATGGAGGCGGGCGATGATGACTAATTACCTGCGCATTTATTGTCAAAAGCAAAGCCAAGTCCATAAAAACGGTGAGGTGAGAACATGATAGCACCAATACTCCGTCTATCCATTGAGCGCCGTGGTGTCATGATGTTGTTCGCCTTGTTTGTCGCCTTTTTTGGTATGTACAGTTACAAACAATTGCCGATTGATGCTGTGCCTGATATCACCAACGTGCAAGTGCAGATAAATACCGCAACCCCAGGTTACTCGCCTTTGGAGACTGAACAACGCATAACGTTTATAGTTGAAACCTCGCTGGCCGGTTTGCCTAATTTATCGTATACCCGCTCGATATCACGCTATGGTTTGTCGCAAGTCACAGTCGTGTTTAAAGAGGGCACTGATTTATATTTCGCACGAAATCTCGTCAACGAGCGTCTCACCGCCATCGCGGCGCAATTGCCAACAGGGTTAACCCCTGAAATGGGCCCTATCTCCACAGGCTTGGGTGAAATTTACATGTACTCGTTAAGTGCTGAGCCTCAGGCGCGACAGGACAACGGTCAACCCTATGATGCTATGGCATTAAGGGAGATCCATGATTGGGTAATTAAGCCCCAATTGTCGCTTGTTGAGGGGGTGACCGAGGTTTATGCGATAGGCGGATTTGAAAAGCAATATCATGTGAATCCTAATCCAGTCGCAATGATAAACTTTGGGATAAGTACAGGTGACCTTCTCAGTGCGCTAGAACGCAACAATGCGAATCAAGGCGCTGGTTTTGTAGAACAAAATGGGCAACAAGTACTGATCAGATCGGAAGCCCAACTTAAGGGCATCGACGATATCGGCCAAGTGGTTGTTAAGATCATTGATGGCGTACCGGTAAAAATTCAAGACATCGCCCAAATCAACCTCGGTAAAGAGCTGCGCTCTGGAGCCGGCACGTTAAATGGCCAAGAAACAGTGATTGGCACGACAATGATGTTAGTGGGAGAAAACTCTCGTACGGTCGCCAAAGCTGTGGACAGTAAGCTCGAAACCATTAAAACAAGCTTACCCGAGGGCGTAATCCTTGAAGCGGTTTACGATAGGACAAGCCTCGTTGACAAAACCATCGACACAGTGCAGAAAAACCTCGTCGAGGGCGCTTTACTTGTCATCGTTGTGCTATTCGTTTTGCTTGGGAATGTGCGAGCTGCACTTATTACCGCCGCTGTAATACCCTTGGCAATGCTTGCCACGATATCGGGCATGGTCAAAACAGATGTGTCTGCTAACTTGATGAGTTTAGGCGCACTGGATTTTGGCTTGATTGTCGATGGCGCAGTTATCATTGTTGAAAACTGTATCAGACGATTATCCGAATCCCAGAAACAAAACGGCGTTACTCTACCGCTCAAAGAAAGGCTGAATGTTGTATATGAAGCCACTAATGAAGTCATACGCCCCAGTTTGTTTGGTGTATTGATCATTACCATTGTTTATATCCCCTTGTTCACGCTCACTGGCGTCGAAGGTAAAATGTTCCACCCCATGGCAGCGACCGTGATAATGGCTTTGCTTGCCGCAATGGTATTTTGTTTTACCGTAGTGCCTGCGGCGATAGCAATTTTCATGAGAGGTAAAATTAGCGAAAAAGAAAGCCCAATTATTAAAGGTGCAAAGGCAGTCTATCGTCCTGTTTTAACCGGAGCGCTGCGTTTTAGATGGCTAGTGGTAGTAGCAGCGAGTGCTTTGGTTGTCGGCAGTTTATGGATGGGCAGTAAATTAGGCTCCGAATTTATTCCCCAGCTCAATGAAGGTGATATCTTAGTACAAGCGATACGCATCCCTGGGACTGGGGTAGAACAAGCAGTTGAAATGCAAAAAACTCTTGAAGCGAAACTTATGCAGTATGAGCAAGTACAGACGGTATTCGGTCGCACGGGTACGGGTGAGGTCGCCACCGACCCTATGCCACCAAACATTACTGATACGTTTGTTATTTTAAAGCCTCGGGAGCAATGGCCCGATCCATCAATGACAAAAGCTGAGTTAGTGAAAACGTTTGAAGAGGACTTGTTTACTTTGCCCGGCAATAATTATGAATTTACGCAACCTATACAAATGCGTTTTAACGAATTGATTAGTGGCGTAAGGGCAGATTTGGGGATAAGGCTATTTGGGGATGACTTAGATACGCTCTTTGCATCTGCTTCTGACATTTTGACCGTTATTTCAACGATTGAAGGAGCTGATGACGCGAGGCTTGAGCAGGTAGAAGGCATTCCAATCTTCACCGTCACACCAAAGCCTGATCAATTGGCACGCTTTGGTTTGGATATAGCCGACTTGCAGTTATGGCTCAATGCTGCGACAGGTGGAGAAACCGCTGGAATGATTTTTGAGGGCGACAGACGCTTTGAAATTGTCGTGCGATATGCCGACGACATTCGAAATGAACTCACTCAGCTTGAGAGCGTTCCCATAGTCACGCCCTCTGGTGAGCATGTACCAATAAGCGAATTAGCCACACTTGCATTTAAAGAAGTACCTAGCCAAATAAGCCGGGAGAATGGCAAACGTAGTATTGTTGTCACAGCAAATGTGCGTGACAGAGATATTGGCACTTTTGTTGAAGAAGCTCAGGCGAGAATTAATGATGAAGTAGATTTACCTGCTGGTTATTGGCTCGACTATGGTGGAACCTTTGAGCAGCTCGAAAGTGCGAGTCAACGATTGACGATTGTGGTACCGGTTACGTTGTTTGTGATTTTGACAATGCTGGTAATTGCGTTTGGTTCTATACGCGATGCGTTGATTATCTTCACAGGTATCCCTTTGGCATTAACAGGCGGTGTAATGTCTCTTTGGTTAAGGGATATGCCTTTATCCATATCCGCGTCGGTAGGATTTATCGCGTTGTCTGGGATTGCCGTATTAAACGGATTGGTAATGCTGTCCTTCATCAAGCAACGTTTGCTAGAAACCGGAGAATTAGTGAATAGCATTGTTGAAGGGGCACTTATTCGCTTGCGTCCGGTATTAATGACAGCACTAGTGGCAAGCCTTGGATTTGTGCCCATGGCGCTCAATACGGGCATAGGTGCAGAGGTGCAACGGCCTTTGGCCACGGTGGTCATCGGCGGGATAATATCGTCAACCTTGCTAACACTGGTAGTGCTGCCTGTACTCTATCGACTCGTGCATAGTAAAGGGGATCAGTAGTGTTCTTGGGCATTTATTCGTAAATGCCCAAGTTTTACCTGAACGATTTTTAGGTACCTATTGACTCTTTATTAAGTATAGACTTTACAATCATATTCTTAACGTCATGTACGATAAGGATAGATATGGTTTCGCTTATTTTAATTAGTAGTTTTTTGGCGCTAGCCGTCCTCGGTAGAAGCTTTGTTCAATATAAGAGAAATGGTGATTTTGGTATAAGAGCAGCATCTATAAACGCACCATTAATAGAAATTGTACCAGGGGCTATATTCGTGGTTACGTTTTGCTTTGCATTTGGTCTAGTTCTTTTTGGTTACTTAGGACGTGCGCCCCTACTATTTGTTCCTTCAATTCCATTTCAGCTTCTCGGCTCCTTGATTGGCGCCTGCGGAATTGCTGTAACTTTGTTGTCTCAAATTCAAATGGGAGATTCATGGCGTATTGGCGTTGACCAGCAAGAAACGACTGCACTTATTACCCATGGGATTTACGCAAAGTCTCGCAACCCCATTTACTTAGGTATTTTTCTATTTTGGGCAGGGGTGTGTATAACGTTCCCACATTTGCTGCTTTGGGCATGTGTTTTTGTATGTTGGATTTGCATTGAAGTGATTGTTCGACAAATTGAAGAGCCTTATTTGAAGAAAGTGCATGGCGATGATTTTCTGAAATATAAGTCTGACACTAACCGATACATACCTAAGCTTTCACGCTTTAAGTTTTGACGCTTAAATAAGTAATGGCGCAGGCTGCTTTATATGCATAAACTAACGAACGGTATCTTTTAACGTCCATTTTTATGAACTGTCGTTATTCTTAAATAAAGTGAGCCGACTGATTATGTTTGCAAGCCCGTTCTCGATTAGCGTGAGTTCATTGTCAATTAAAGTGAGTCAGGCACCGGTCATATTCTCACTTAATGTGAGTCCAAAATGTACGATGTAATCAAGTCAGAGGGATTATGTTCGCGAGCCACTACATCTAGCAAGTGATACCTATAAGCGCTTTTTAGCAAATCAATCGGAAAGCTGTAGTGGCGATTTTGGCATGTCTGAGATGCTCATGAAATTTTACGGGGGACAATCAGATAAGTCTTTTGGAGAAATCTTTCAGCAAGGTTCTGTTGATTTACAAAAGTACATGATGGAAGCTTTAGAGGGAATTGACGAAATTGCGCTAGATGAAACCATACATATAGAAAGTATCAAAAAGCTTATTGCAGATTTGCCTGCGTTGATGAGCAGTCAATCTTCGAGAGTAGCAGAGGAACTTGATGAAGGAGGCGAATCCCCAGTTTCAGAGTTCGAGGCCAAAACGGGAATTGGGCCAGTTATATTAAAAAATGTAAAACCGCCAAACGTGGTGGAAAAAATATGGCAGATTTTATCAGGCATTGAAGAATTCTCAGGAATTGGTATAGAAACATTTTTTGGAGTGAAACCTCGTAGCTTTGAAGCAGATTCGGATAGAGAAAGAACTATTCAAGAGAAAGTCAACGCAGTCTATCACCAGTTAAATTTTCTCGGCTACTATCGTGATTCAAAAATGAAAAAAGATAGAAGATTTCGGGCATCCTTTAGTGATATGACGCATGCAGGTGTTGCTTCATTTTGTCATTTTTTTCTGTGTAGAGACGAAGATTTGGTAATGAAGGCTGCTGCGGCTTATGAATATTTAGGTGTAAACACTAGAGTATTGCACTATAAAGCTTACAAGAAAATGCAGCCGACCGCTGACACGTCGGCTGATTAGGAATTACCAAATAAATACTCTAAAACATTTTGTCCAATAACATTATTAAACGCCGTTTTGGTGTGTTATAAGCTGTTAGTAAGACACGAGTATTTCGCATATGGAGTTGCTAATGAATAACGAAACAAATAACCCTCGCATTAAAGAAGATGTTGAGCCAAAAGACCTAATTAAAATGCAAACTGAAGTCGGTTTAATTGAATCAATGCTTCAGTCGAAGACGCTCACAGCTATAGTCATCATTGCAATTATTTTGTTGGGTGGCTTTTTCATGTTCTTGTCCAAGGTGACAGGTTAGCCGCAACAGAATGTATTGCTAACAAGCATCTAAATCCTACATTGCCGGCAGCCACACTTTTAGCAAGCAACGCAAAAAGCCCGCCAGTGCAAGGCGTATTAGGCGAGCGTTAACAATGTCCGCAATTGGCACAGAGCAGTCAACTAAACTGGGCTGCATTATTAAGTGGTTAGCTACATAAAGCCTGTATTTGGTAACTTTATGCCATTATATACTTCAATTTTATGCCAAGTTATACTTCACTTACGACGCTGTAGCTCAGTAAAAGCATATGTTCTTATGCCAACTTATACTTCAAACAACATTTGGGTGCTTATAATTCTTCAAATATTAATCCATGTATTTTAAGTCAGTTTTACTTAAATCTTGTATCAGAATAACTTTTTTCAATTAATGTTTTTATAAAGTAAAGCCAACCGACGGCGTTTTATTTCTTATACAGATATTATAAGTATAAATTTCATAGAAATTAATGTTAATAATTATGTTTTTTGCTACAAATCAAACATTTCAAGGCACGGTTTCCTCATTAAATACCTTTTAAAAATTGCTTAATAGAATGGCGCTTACTAATTCAAGAAACAAAATCTATAAGCTCAATTTTATAAATACATTACGTGGCGTGAAAATAAAAAATCATAAGATGCCAGCCAGTGTTATGCTGCTAGAAAATGCTAATTGGGATGGTAAATCATGAAGTTGTTTTCGTTAAAGCCCGTTACTAATTCTTACGACATGGTTGAGTGGGACATGCTTTCATTCGCGGAAAAATACAACCAATGTTGCCATCTAATCAAGATGCTTGCATGTTTCTACTTGATATCCATATGAATAACGACTCTTTATTAGCGTATTGGCCTGAAGGTTATGAGTTGCCTTTTTTACCTGGTTATCTAAAAGATAACTACGATATAAGTATCATGGATGGGTTTATCGCTCTTCGGATGAATGCTTATGAAGCTTTAAAAGATTTATTAGCGCCTTTAGGTGAGTTTATTGAAACAAAAGCTGATGGTGAACCTATTGTAATCTTTAACTTGCGTACATTTGGACTAGAAGATGAAGCAAAATGTGAACGCGAATATTTAGATGGTTATCCTTTAGATTATATCAAGATTGCTTTCATAAATGATGATGTAAAAAATAAGCCTGTTTTTAAGAGTAAATTTACGGGTGGTTCTCGTTTGTATTGTACAGATAAGTTTAAATCTGCTGTAGAAGATAATGGATTAACGGGTGTTTATATTGACGAAGATCTCGATAATATTTTTTCTAATTAAGTTAATTTAGATAAAGAAAACATTATTTAGGCCGCGTTATATAAAACGAAAATCAAAACTACCTTTAAAAACCAACTATTATATTTTAGTAATTTCAATACCCACATGGATGTGGGTCTTTTAATGCCTGAAAAAAACTGGGTGCTATATGCCAATAAACTTTAACAACTTTTCTGGTGGTTGTTTTTTACCAATTTCTCTTACATAAAAATTTAATAACATATTTGTAGTAGCCCACATCTCAGTTTGAAAAGAGGATTTTGATTTTATCTAACAGTCCCTAGTGAGCGAGAAGCAGTCAATCAAAAGCGTTTTTACCAAATCCATATGCTTACTATATACACAATAAAATAGTGATATATTTTATCGTGCATTATTAGGTACATTAAAACAATAGTTATTTTTGTGGGCTACCAGCGTTTGTGCTTTAAACTATTGGTTAATTAATTTAATCCATTCAATTGGATTCGAGACAATGAATTGATATTTATTACCATCTTTTAATACGATTTCAATTGCATCATGTGTATAAGGCAAAATAGCCAAAACTTTACCAGAGCACTTACTCACTTTTACAATTTCACACCGTGCAAACATATAAGGCCCTAACCCAAATTGTACATTCAACGGCGCAAAATGAATATCGGTGTTGGTTAGCCAAAATTTTCCGTCGGCTTTAATCGCCCCTTGTTGAATCGTGGCGATGGTCGATTTGATTGTTATTGCATGCATAATAGTATTCCTTTATGTAGTGCTGCTTTTAAGTCATTACCAATTGACGACATTTAAGCTGACTGTATTATCTTTCTCTTGGTTTGCCTACCGTTAAGTAGTGCGCCCAACCACGTATTTTTAACTAATAATAAATAACTTACTTGACCTATAAATAATGTAACCACCACGCTTACTATAAACTTTACTAAAACTGGCCAATTAGTATTAATCAATGGCATCTGAATATAAATCAGCACTGGCACATGTATTAAATAAATCCAATATGATGCATTTGAGATGCTGCGACTGAGCTTACTTTGGTGATTTAAAAAACGATGCCCAAGTAAAAACGTTATGGCGGTTAACAAAATAACACTCAGTCCTTGTGATAAAACATGTAATACATGTAGCTCTCCCGCTGCGGCAAAATACCCCGTAGTTGCGGCGGCAATCACTTCATCTAAGCTTGGCGCGGCTGGTAATAAAGAAAAATAACCAGTCAGCGATATTGCAATACCCAAAATAAGAGGCCATAAGTACTTATGATATGACCAAATGAGCTGCTGTTTTTTATAAAGCCCCACTCCTAACCAATAAAAACTGCCGTAAAAACCATACGACCATAACTGTGGCGTGAGTTTATCAGGAGCAGGAAATGGAATAGATTGCCCCATTAATGAAAACGTTAACACGATGGGAAGTACAACCCACATAAATAAAGGGTGAACGCTAAGCGCATCGAATTTATTGCCTAATAAGTTAGTTGTTTTCAACAACCAGTGAATTAAGCAAAACTGGAATAAGTTCCACAAAAACCATAAGTGCATAGTGCTAACAACAGGCTCTTTAATAACTTTAAACACAGCAAAAATCGGCGGTATTGGATTAGCTATACCGGCTCCAAAACTCAAGGCATGGTAGTAAACGGCAAAGCTTAACGGTAAAAATACAATAAAAGGGAGTAGAATATGCTTACTGCGATGATGTAAAAAGCGCGCGTTGCTCGATTTATCTATCAAAAGTGCACTGCAAAACCCTGCAATAATAAAAAATAACGGCATCCGAAATAAGTGCAGCGTATGCGTAATATAATCAAATAGACCATGTGTGCTTGGGTCTGCCGTAAACCAAATATTGCCAAAGAACGGACTGTAGGCTAAAGCGGCATGAAATACGATGCCGAGCAATAGCGCGAGGCTGCGTAAATTATCAATGTAGTGTAATCGACTGTCTTTATTCATTAATGTGCCCAACTAACTTTTATTAATCAAGCATAAATGAATGAGGTTTCATGGCACTAGTCACAAAGCTCATAGCCCGAGCTATGACAGATGTCACTGTTTTTACAACGCGAGTTCTGCAATAATTGCTAAAAAAATATGGCCACAGTAATGGAATCAACTATACGACATACAACCGATTGGCATTTCTCAACATTGGCATCGTGGCTTGGGGTGACATCGGCGTGTGCCTATTATGCCAACTCAGAATTAGCGCTATATTTGCAAATCATAGTAAGTGGTTCCATTTTAGCTATTTTGCTGTATGTGTTAAAACAGCCCAACAAATTTGTTCACGGCGTAGCGCTTGGCTATTTCCTGCTTATTTTGGCAATGATACAACTGAGTTCAACATCCTTAGTTTTTATCCACCTAGTGATGTTTACCGCGGTTTTTAGTCCTCATTTTTCGCTTCCTAAAATACTGGCTTGCGTTGTGGCCGCCATGCTGGTGTATGGTTTAACGCATTATGCGCGTTGGGAAAATGGCATTCCTTGGATCACGTTTACAATTTGGTTTTTCTTTTGCTTGATGAATTGGTTTGTTAGCCGGCGTATTGTCGAAAGTTTAAATACACATTACCAATCCCGCCAAAACTACAAAGAGTTAAAAGCCACCCAACACATGATGGGGGCGATGCATGCAGCGCAAGAGCGACAAAATATATCACGCGAGCTCCATGACTCACTCGGCCATAAGCTTACCGCGCTCAGCATTAATTTAGATTTTGCTAAAAGAGCAGCAAATGAAGCCACCGTTGAAACCCTCTCTCTTTGCCACCAACTTAGCCAAGAAGTATTGGCTGAGGTGCGCGAAATCGTTTCCACTCAACGTAATGACAAAACGATTCTTAAGCAAGCTCTTGAGGCCATTTGCGAACTGACACCTAATTTACACTGTGATCTCCAACTAAGTAAGGAGACAGAGCAGCTTCCTCAAGACGATACCCTGTGTGTATTGCGGTTTACCCAAGAGATGATCAGCAACACCCTTAAACATACCCAAGCAAACCATTTTACTTTGCATGTAAATGTCACCCACGTTGGCCAACAGCCGCTGTTAATTGCAAAGGCGTATCATAATCAGCCAGAGACCCATTTACCAAAACAAGGGAATGGATTAGCAGGATTAAATGAGCGAATGGCACAATTTGGCGGTGAATTTTCACAACACCTTGAGCAAGAAACACTGATCAATACCATGACACTACCACTCAATTTAGAAGAAAAAAGCCATGATAAAGTGCCTACTAGTTGAAGATCAGACCTTAGTTCGTTTAGGCCTCGCTAATTTACTTAACCTCGATAGCGCCATTAATATAGAAGCCCAAGCTGAAGATGGCTTACAAGCGCTTGCACTATTAGCTGAGCATAGTTTTGACATTGCTTTACTCGATATGAAAATGCCGAATTTAGATGGGCTCGGCGTGCTGCAAAAAATGCGTGAAAAGGGTGATAAAACCCCTGTGCTGATCATTACCACATTTGAAGATTGTGATGTATTAGTCAAAGCCCTTAATCTAGGTGCTCGTGGGTATGTGCTTAAAAACATTGAGCTTGAAGAACTTATTAGCGCTATCAAGCAGGTCGTTGCAGGTGAGCGAGTATTGCAAAGTGCGGTGACTGATTTTTTACTCAAAAAGCAGCAAAGCCCTCAGCTCTGCTTAACAGGCAAAGAACAAACCGTATTGCAGTGTTTGTCTTTAGGCATGTCGAACAAAGTGATTGCCAAAAAATTAGATAACTCTGAGGGGACTATTCGTAATCATGTGTCACAAATCCTTGCTAAATTAGAGGTAGAAGACCGCACTCAGGCCGTTATAAAAGCCATTAATCAAAACCTAATTTAACACGCGAACAGCATCAAATTCGCACGGAAACACCCCAAACTAACCAAGGTATACCACCAATAAAAAAGAGAGGAATAGCTAAAAACAATTGTTGAAGCATCCACGTTTTTTAGATGAATTGATAAAACTTTTTTAAAGATACTGATTTTTTCTATCTTAAATTCAGGTGAAGAATTTAGTTCAAGATCACAATTTAGTTGCCACCAACCATCCTTTAATATTTTTGAAGTGAATGGGGTCACCCATTAGAAAGTTCCGGTTAAGCAGGCAGCCGTGTTTCCTTGATCTTTTATTCAAAAACTAAGTGTTTTTTATTGTTTAAACTCAATTTAAATATGACTACGCACCTAGTAATAACGTCGATTGGTGTGAATATGTACTATGGCTTAGGTAAAAAACGCGATATGAATTTAGGCAGTTTAATTAAGCATTATTGATGATTAATTAATGCCCTTGGCTTTCGCCTCAGTCATCGTTTAGTACCAATGTCAGCCCAGTTTCTGGCCTTGTTTACACACTGCGCTGTAACAATTCTGTGGTTTATACTACACATAACCAACCCTTTGTGGCTCAAATATTGGACATATCCAGTATTTAAAATATGAGCGGTTAACGTGCAGGCTCAATCAAATCTAGTGGCTTTATCAACCCCATTACTAGATCAACACGTTAACCTAATTTTTTTATAGTCGCTAAGTAAACGCCTTGTGTTCATCAAATGGGACATTATCTTTAAGCCTGTGATAACAGGCTCTTGCGAGCTTATGCGCAACCGTTTTAATTGCGATAACTTGGTTCGTTTTAGCCAGTTTTCGTTGATAATATTTTTTGATTGTCGGGTTGTACCGAATGGCAAAATTAGCGGCCTCAGTAAACGCCCACGCTAAATAACGATTACCATTCTTCTGATTCGTAGCGCCTTTTTTCTTTCCATAACGGTACCTTACTCCTTTAACACAGCGACAATACGATGAGAAATTACCTGGCCTATTAAAACGTTCAATAGTGCCTGTCTCTAACATAATGGTCAGTGCTAAGGTATTCCCAATTCCATCAATACTGGTTAGGTTCATAAACTCAGGGGAGAGTGATGTTTGTTTTAAAATAGTGCCTTCTATCACATTAATTTGCTGTTGAGCACAGCGTATTAATGAGAGGTTAGAAATGACTGGCAGTGCTGTACTCATTGAGCAAAGTCTGCATGTACCTGCTCAGTATCAACGCCTTTTCTGATAGCGGCCATTTGTTTTATTTTGTTGCTACTGAGCTTATATCCAAGATGTCGCATGTAGCAACTTTGTACTGGTAATAAGTTTTTAGTGGACTTTAAATTCTGTATCCATTAAAGCGTCGACTAACCAGTACCAATTAAATGTTGATTCGACAACAAGCTCTTTTAAGTTGTCTTTATAAGGACTTAGAAAAGATAAAATGACAGACATGTCATTATTTAAACGCTTAACGGTAAGTGTTTCACCTTGTTCATTAATGATAGCAACAACAAAATTTTTTGAATACAAGTCAATTCCACCATATAGTTTCATACCAAGCTCCTCGAAATACAGTTTATGTTTTGGTCAACACAACTGTATCGAAAAACTCGAGAAGCTTTCTATATGATTATCAAATCTTGATTTTGGACATTAAAGATTTTCAAGGTCTGCTCAAGGCACAGAGCAGTCAACTAAACTGGGCTGTATTATTATGTGGTTAGCTACATAAAGCCTGTATTTAGTAACTTTATGCCATTATAAGCTTCAATCTTATGCCAACTTACACTTCAAACAACATTGGGTGTATTAAAATTCCATTTATCTATTTTCTAATATTTTATTTTGTTATTCGTGCGCTAATTCTAGCTTTTACGCACTTAGCTAATTCTTTGTCTTTATAGACAATAGCTAATGGGTAAGTAATAATTAAAACTCGTGATTATACTTTACGCCGCAGGTGTTCAATAAAGCTATTAAGGGTCAATATGACATCTCAGAGGAATAAATGGGCGCTGGCAATATTACTCGGGCTTATTGGAGGTTGCGTTAATCTTTTACCTCTGTATTTTTTTGATAGCTCTGAATTTTTATTTGGTCAGACGTTTGTAATACTTAGCCTAGTGTTTGCAGGGCTTCGTTATTCTCTCCTTAGCTTAGCGATTGTAACTGGTTTTTTATTTTATCGCTGGGGACATAGCTGGAACAGTGTTGTTTATGTGCTTGAGCTGTTTTGGCTTTATGCCTTTTGTTTAAAGCGTTCTAAGCCAATACTTCCCTTAGGCGCTGTATTTTGGTTTTTAGTAGGTTTACCACTGGTGTGGTTTTTGGGTCACTTTGTTATAGGCCTGCCTTGGCTCACACTTGTTGTGGCTGCCTCAAAGTACTTAATAAATGCCATGATTGCATTGGCCCTGGTCGACTTGGTCAGTCTGTTTGTTCCTCATGCCAGTCGAGTCTATCAAGGGCAACCTCTTGCACGTATTTTAAGTTATATTGTTAGCGTTATCATTATTTTAGTGGTGTTGATCACCAGTGTTTCTTTGGTTAATCAGCATTATTCGCGTTTAGAATACGAAGTGAATACGCAACTCAAAGAGCAGTCTCAATCAATTAGCACTCAGCTCAATGATTATTTACAGTTTCATAAAAACGCGGTTGTAATGACCAGTAATACAATTAGCGTTGGTGGACAAATTCAGCCTCAGTTAGAGCAGTTGATGGCTTTATATCCAGGTTTTTTAACTAGCCTTTATGCCAGTCCAAAGGGCCTTGTTAAAAACAGCATGCCGAGCGAGCTACTAAGTGGACTAACTAAAGAGCAGCGTTATGTTAATGATCGCTCTTATTTTTCGCAAGCTCAGCAGTACCCTTTCGGTTATAGCAGTGGTGTATTTCGAGGAAGGGGATTAGGGAATCAACCGATCGTAGCACTTTCCGCTCCTATTTATAGAGATGATGAATTTTATGGTGTTATTGAGGGCTCGCTCCAACTAGACCGACTAGAGCGATTTATTCCGGACTTATTTGAATATAAAGGGCAGTTAGTAATTTTAGATGCCAACAAAAAAGTAGTATTTAGTTCACTAAATCAGTTTACTGCACTGAGTGACTTCAACCTGCAAGCTTTTAAAGCTCAGCGTCAACCTAACAGCCAACTATTTCGCTCTGCTGATAATGAAATGTATCACACCAGTCAGTTTATTGATGACAAAAATGGTTGGCAGGTCATTTCTTTTTATAATCGAAAGTACATAACCATAGTGGTCGTCGGTACATGGTTGCCAACCATGCTACTAGGCTTAATTTCGATGGTATTGGTTGTGTTGTTTATTTATAAATTTACTCACTTACTTACCAAGCCAATTAGAGAGCTGACTAATTTAATTCAAGACTTTAGCAAAACAAAAAAGCAGGTATTCAATACGGAATCTAGTTGGTATGAAGTACTACAATTGCAGTATCAATTTGACATGTTGGGCAGTGCGTTACAGCATTCAATTGGCAATTTAGAAGCATCTAATATAGAAAATGAAGAACTCAATAAGCAGCTTAGCCAATTTAATCAGCAATTAGAAAATAAAGTCGCAGAGCAAACAACTGAATTAACACAAGCGGTTAAACTCGCCAATGAAGCAAATATTGCTAAGTCACAATTTTTAGCAAACATGAGTCATGAACTTAGAACACCTATGAATGGCATATTAGGTATGGGAGAGGTTTTGCTTCGAGATCAGTCCTTGAGTACCGAACAAAAGGAATTGTTAATCACACAGCAAAAAAGTGCCAAAAACTTGCTTAATATTCTTAACGATATTTTAGATTTTTCTAAAATTGAAGCAAATGCCATGGAGCTAAATATTAGGCCCACGCAGCTAACTCCATTTATCGAAAATATACGCTCTTTATTTTCCTCGATTGTTGCTGCCAAAGAGGTAGAATTTACGGTTATTCAAACTAATAATTTGCCACAGTGTATTAGTATTGATGAATTACGCTTAAATCAGGTGATCATAAATTTACTCTCTAATGCGTATAAATTTACGCAGCAAGGCTTTGTAAATTTATCGTTTGATTATCACGATAATAAGCTTCAAGTTAGCGTTGAAGATAGTGGTATTGGTATTGCGAAGGCACAGCAATCACTGTTATTTAGCGAATTTACTCAAGCTGATGTGGGCGTTGCGCGTAAATATGGAGGAACAGGGCTCGGGTTGGCTATTTCTCAAAAGCTGATAAAAATGATGGACGGTGAAATTCAGTTACATAGCGAAGAGGGTAAAGGTAGTACGTTTACATTTAGCATTAGTGCACCAAAATCAGCAGATGCCCCATCAACGTTACCTAAAAAAACAGCTATGCAACCAAACCTGTTGGGTAAGCACATACTGTTAGTTGAAGATAATGCGATTAACCGACATGTTATTTCAAAAATGTTGGAGCCGACTGAAGCGGTGATAGTTATGGCCGAGGATGGTGTTAAGGCTCTTGATGTATTAAAAGATCAATCGTTTGATTTGATTTTAATGGATTGCCAAATGCCTAATATGGATGGCTATGAATGCACACGTACGATTAGAGTTATGGAAGTTAAAACAGGTTTGCGAGTGCCTATAGTAGCGATTACGGCTAATGCCTATGAAGAAGATAAACAGCGATGTTTAATAGCAGGTATGGATGACTTTATTGCCAAACCAATTAATAGTGATGATTTATACACTGTGATTGGTAACATTCTCAGCTGATAATAGTTCAACAGGCAAAAGCTTACACCGTGCCAGAGAGTATCCGCTTGCCAAATGGTTAAATGTATCTAATTAGTTTTATGAGCAGAAAAATAAGATAATAGAATGGGGGATTAGCCTGAGTAAACTAATGGAAAGTCGGCGCTACTCAGGCTATATAATTACATTGACTCTAATTTCATGCCGCGTGTTTCTTTGATGTATTTAACCACAAAAAATACACTAATAAATGCCGAAAGAGTGTAAAAGCCATAAGCACCTGCTAAACCAATACTGCCGAGCATAATCGGGAAGGTCATAGTAATAGCAAAGTTAGCTATCCATTGTGCGCTAGCTGCAACAGCAAGGGCTGCTCCGCGAATACGGTTATTAAACATTTCACCAAGTAGTACCCATACAATAGGGCCCCAGCTTAAGCCAAAAAATACCACAAATAAATTAGCCATTATTAATGCAAAGGTACCCATATTTTCGCTAAGTGCTAACTTGCCCGCTTCATCAAGGCCTGCACTTCCAAAGGTGTAGGTAAGTGCACTTAAACTAATAAACATACCTATGCTACCTACCAATAATAGTGGCTTACGGCCTACTTTATCGACTAAGGCAATAGCTATAAAGGTAGATAAAATATTGGTGGTGCCTGCAAGTACATTAATAAACAGTGATTGTGATTCATCAAAACCAGCGGCTTGCCATAGCTCTGAGCCGTAATAAAATACCACGTTAATACCAACAAATTGTTGGAAAACTGATAAAGCCACACCCACCCAAACAATAGGATGTACTTTTTTACTGCCATCAATAAATAAGTCGCGAATACTTGGTTTTTTATCACTTTGCAGAGACTGTTTCACGTCATTGATTTGCGTATCAGCATCGTCATTTGAGATTTTATTAAATACAGTTTTAGCGTGTTTAAGTTTACCTTGTGCGACTAGGTAACGCGGTGACTCAGGAATAAAAAGTACGCCAATTAAAAATAAGCCTGCAGGAACAAGTTCAGCCCAAAACATCCAGCGCCATGCGGCTAAATCTAACATTAAAATACCTTCGGCACCGCCAGCGGCGTTAGCAATTAGGTAATTACTTAAAAAGGCTGCAAATAAACCAAGTACGATAGCGAGTTGTTGTAATGTCGCTAAACGACCACGTAAACTTGCTGGTGCTACTTCTGCAATATAAGCAGGTGCTAAAACAGAGGCTGCACCTATGCCTAATCCGCCAAATAAGCGGTAAAAAATAAACTCAGCAGAACTATCGGCAACCCCAGAGCCAAAAGCGCTGACTGCAAATATAATGGCAGTGACAATCATAATAGCGCGACGGCCAAATTTGTCAGCTAATGGGCCAGCAGCTAAAGCCCCCAGCGCACAACCTAATAATACAGATGCAACATTAAAACCAGTTGCAACACTGCTTGAGTTAAATGTATTACCTAATGCCGATACGGTGCCGTTTATAACGCCCGAATCGAAACCAAATAAAAAGCCACCAATAGCGGCAACGGCCGATATAAAAATAACATATAAAAGCGAGCACTTAGTCTGTGCGCTATGCTCACCTTTAGTTGCATGCTGTGTCGTCATGTTGTTCAATCCTAATTTTTATTATGTGTAATGTAGTTAAAGTAGCACTAAATTTGCTGGCAACCTTAGCACAGAGTGATCACGCTAAAAAAGATATTTCAATAGTAATACGTATGCATAAAAATTTTATTGGGTTGATAAAAATAACGAGATACTAGATACTGTTTTTATATACAGTATGGGCGGTTTTATGAAAAAAGAGTTACCAGCGAAATATTATTTGGCACATTTTAGAGAGCTATTAACGTTTGTGAGCGAGAAATGCATGCATTTACTCGAGCAAAAGCATATTTCATTTATTAGTAAAATAAACACGCTCGACGAACAGAGCCAGTGTATGTTGGCGCGCATTTATTCTCGTAAGCCTTATTTAGTTCAAACCCAATCATTAAACTACGAAGAAATTAGCTTGCCATACCAAGCACTTTTTAAATTAAAAGCGGCAAAGTTAATTGTAGAACCCTCTGATAAAGATCATAGGCAACTACTAAGTCACCTAACAAAACCGGCCTTAATAGAGCTGCTAGAAAAGCAAGAACAACCGCCATTATTTAAAAAAAGCGCTGCTAAAAGTAACTTAGTTGAAATAGCTAGTTCATTCTTTGAATCTAAGCCAGAGTGTCTTGCACACTTATATAATCAGTACGTGATAAATAATAGAGAAGAGTACTACGAGTATTTTGAATTTTTATATATTGGCAGGCTCAGTGCAGGCGATATTAATCATCAAAATCGATTTGTACTGCGAGATTTAGGCGTAACACCTGTTAGACAAGAGCATAGTGAAAGCTTGTCGCGCTTTGATTCAATAGAGGAAGCTCAGTCTAACTATGCATTAAACCGTTTGCGACTAACGCTTAAAAATACAAAAGATGACAATGAAAGAGAGGAACTAGCAAAGAAGCTAATAAATGAAGTAGCGTTAGGGGATATTGCAAAAGAGTTAAAAAACAAGTTACTGGTTACACTTTATAAGCAACTAAAAACAACTAACCCAACACTTGCGTTTGATGTACTTAATGCTTGCGAAGACGATGCACAAGCCCTCGAGATTCAAATAAGGGAGCAATATCGACAAGGCAATAAGCAATGGGTAAAAACGCAGCTTGAGCAAATTATAGAAAACCCGCTTACTGATGAGTTACTGTATTTTGCAGATGACTTTTTAATGCGTAAATTTAACAAGCAAACCCGTTCGCGGCTCAGTGAAATGTTAGCCAGTACACGCTGCATTATAGAAGTTGATGAACTCTACCGCGGCGATGTTGAGTTAGGTGTAAGCGATCACTACACTCGTCAAGGCAAACAGGTTTTTTATACTGAAAATACTTTGTGGCAAAGCCTATTTGCGCTGGTTTTTTGGCAAGAGCTATTTATTGAAACCCCGACGCCGCTTTGTAATGAATTTGATATTTTCCCACAAGCGTTAAAAACAGACTCCTTTTACTTAAATCAATCCTCACAAATAGAAGCGCGGCTGGCTGCGTGTAATAGTACCCCCAAATTGCTGCGTTTAGTGTGTAACCATGCCGCGAAGTATTATGAGCAACCAAATGGCTTATTTAGGTGGCACCCAGATGTGTTAAAGCCAGTAGAGATGCTTATATTAAATAGCCCAATAACGGCTTTACTTCAGCATTTAAAAAATATGGCAAAGAACTACCGACAGCTAAAAGACGGTTATCCCGATTTAATGATTGTTGATAATAACGCCGTTCATTTTGAAGAGGTTAAAGCGCCTGGCGATAAGCTCAAAAGAAACCAACTAGTGAGTATCGATAATTTAAAAAACTGTGGCTTTATCGTAAATATTGCAGCGGTAAACTGGTATGTAGATCCTAAGCGGATTTATAGTGTGGTAGATATTGAAACAACAGGGGGCCTAAAAGGGGGGAACCGAATTACCGAAATTGGTGTTGTTAAAATACAGCAAGGCAACATTATTGATACATGGACTACGCTGATAAACCCAGATCGGCCTATCCCTCGTTTTATTACTAAACTAACCGGTATCAACGACGCCATGGTAAGTGATGCGCCTATATTTAGCGACATTGCTTCGACTTTATTAGATAAGCTTTCGGGTAGTATTTTTGTCGCTCACAATGTTAATTTTGATTATGGCTTTATTAAAAAAGAGCTTGAGGGGCTGGGAATCAACTTTAAAATGCCAAAACTATGTACCGTTGTTGAATCACGTAAAGCATTTAAGGGATTAAAGTCGTACTCACTGGGGAATTTATCTGCACACTTTAATTTAGATTTAACTAACCATCACCGTGCATTAGATGATGCTAAAGCGGCCGCGCAGTTATTGTTACTGGTACAACAATCTACAAATAGGGTTTGCGTTTAGGAAGTAAAAAGCGCTAAGTGCGCTTTGTTACTTTATTTTCAAAGTCACTTTTTACGATATCGAGCGCTTTTAATACTTCTTCTGGCTCTACATCGTGTTGCTCTAAAATCATAATTAAATCAACAGCCAGTTTCACGTGTGTAGGAGCTTCTTCTAGTGGGTTACTCATGGAGCGCTTTCTTTTTAGCTATTTGATCAATCGCAAAATTAATGGCAACTTCTACGCGTTGCTGCATATCTAAACGATCTGTTTGAGTTAAATAAAACGCCATATCTACATCGTAACGAATATAGCGGGGTGGTAATTGATTGAGAACGGTGCAGCAAAAGTCAGCCATTACATCGTCGTTGTAACGCTCATTAAGTTTACGTTTTTCTATTTCTTCTAAAACGAGTTTTTCGTAAAAATTGTGTATGTCGTCATCTAATCGCATATTCCTGTCACTCTTTTTTATTGTCTGTAATGAGTCTATACCAAGGATTGTTATAAATCGAGAGCCGCTTTAAATAGTTGCTTATGGACACTAATTAAATTGTTGATGTTACGTTGATAACCGCCACCTAAAGCGCACATAAGCGGGATGTTTCGCTGCTTACAAAAGTTAAGAACGGTAAAGTCACGCGCGTATACGCCAGCTAAAGAAACATCAAATAAGCCAAGTTCGTCTTTGGTATAAATATCGGCGCCCGCATTATATAAAATAATATCGGGCTGGTGCAGACGAACACATAACTCAAGAGCTTGCTCTAGTGTTGTTAAATACTCTGCATCTGTGGTGTTTGCAGGTAAGCCGAAGTCGTAGTTTGAGTGCTGTTTTTGCCGAGGAAAGTTTTGTTCACAGTGAATTGAACAACTAATTATCTGCTCGTGCTGTTGGGTTATTTGCGCGGTACCATCACCTTGGTGTACGTCGCAATCAAATATTAATACGGTGTCGGCTTGCTTCGTTGCAATAAGGTGCGCTGCCGCAATGGCTAAATCATTAAAAATACAAAAGCCACTGCCGTAATTGCTGTAAGCATGATGATAACCGCCACTTAAATTAGCCGCTAAACCACTTTTAATTGCACTTTCTGCGGCTTGAATGCTGGCACCAACAGAGTAAAGTGTTCGCTCAACAAGTTCAGGAGAGTGAGGAAATCCCATTTTCTTCACCGCTTTGTCAGTTAACGACCCGTTTAAAAAGTCAGCAATATAATCTGAGCTATGGCATAAGCTTAACTGCGCTGTAGTTGCAGGCGAAGGCGATATAAATTGGGTGTAGCCTAAGCGCTCTATTTCATGCTTAAGCTGCTGATACTTTTTAATTGGAAATCGATGGCGCTCATGGAGCGTTAAAGCAGAGTAGAGAGGGTGATAAAAAAGCTGCATTAGCGTAGCTGTTGTTTTTCTACTTGTTGAATTTTGTCTTCGGTGGCAGAAATCGCTTTTCTACAACGGCCGAGTCGTGCATGAGTAGTTAAAATTTCTTGGTTAAGCTTTTGTGCTTGCGCAGGCGATGCTTTTTCCATTTGCAATTTACGCTCTTCAATCATCAGTACTAGGCGACGTTCAAATTCATGGTTTTGTTTAAGTTCGTCATATAACTCGTGGGATGATTGCATGATTTTTTGCACCGCTTGTTTATAAACAGGCTGTTTAGCACGAGGCTTATAATGACTTTTATTTTCTTTCACCCAAATAGGGGTCGATTTAATAACATTAAATACCGCTTGTACCTGACTGGCAATACGCTCAAGTGCATAGGTGTAAGCATGGCGGTGTTCGCTAGGTGGTAGGCTAGCTATTTCATCTTCTATTTCTACTACGTAGTCGGCTAAGTTCATACTTTTGGTGCTAAACACGGCTCTGTCAAATAGGCTCGGCTGTGCCTGCATATACCGGTTTTTAGAAAAGAGCTTTGCTTTGTCAAATTGCTCTGCTTGTTGCTTAAGCGTGGCAACTTGTTGGCGTAGTTTGTCTAAAGCAGCAGATTGCATATTAAAAGTATGCCTCGTAAATTAGTTTTAATGCTAAAAGTATAACCATCGTATTAAATACTGGACGAATAAATTTACTGCCAAAACGAATCGCTGAATGTGCGCCAAACCATGCACCAAGCATGATAAAGAAGCCCATTGTAATTCCCAGTAAAAAGTTAACATGGCCAAGTGCAACAAAGGTGATCAGCGAGATAAAGTTAGAAACAAAATTCATTGAACGCGCCAAACCACAATTAAGTAGCAAACTCATTTTATAAAGCATACCGTTTGAGGCAGTCCAAAAAGTTCCCGTTCCAGGCCCCGCCAAACCATCAAAAAAGCCTAGGCTTAACCCTTGTAGCCACTGTTTAATTTTTATTGCGCGGGTTAATTCAGGTAGGTCGTCGCTTTGTGTGGTACTTAAATTACCAAATAAGCTGTAGCAAGCCACTAAAATAATAATAATGGGTAAGAGCTTATTTAAAAACTCAATGCTTAAATGATCAACAATAAGTGTGCCTAACAAAGCACCTATGGCGGTGGCGATTATAGAAGCAAACCAAAATCGTGGGTTAAATAATTGTTTTTTATAATAGGTAATACTGGCAGTTAACGAGCCAAAACTGGCGGCCAATTTATTAGTGCCGAGCGTTAAATGAGGAGGTAATCCCGCCGTTAACAGTGCCGGTACAGTGAGTAAACCACCACCGCCAGCAATAGCATCAATAAAGCCTGCTAAAAGTGCAACGCCACATAAAATAGCCCAAGTTGTTGGGTCGAGTGCAAGTTCAAACATCAGTAATCTATTTGTCTTTTAAAAGGTGGTAAGGTGTCGAGCATGGCTTTGCCATATCGTTTGGTGATTAAGCGTCTATCTAAAATAGTTATTGTGCCAATATCACTTTCTTTGCGCAGCAGTCTACCACAGCTTTGTACCAATTTCTTTGCTGCGTCTGGCACGGTTATAGATAAAAACGGATTACCGCCTTTACTTTGCACAAACTCCGCTTGTGCTTCTTCTATTGGCGATGTGGGCACCGCAAATGGAATTTTTGTAATAATTAGGTTTTCTAAATATTTACCAGGTAAATCAAGTCCTTCAGAAAGGCTTTGGGTGCCAAATAAAATACTGCCTTTGCCTTCATCAATATTTTTAGTATGTAATTTGAGTAAAGCTTCTCGTGACATTTCACCTTGTACTAATAAGTTAAATCCTTTTGTTCTAAGGAACTTACTTACATGGTCCATTTGCCAGTAAGAGGCAAATAATACTAAGTTGGCTTTTTTAGTGTTTAGATACTCGGGTAGTGTTTTAGCAATATGATCGCTAAATTCTTTATCTGTTGGCTCTATGCTTGACGTCGGAATTCGCAGAGTGGCTTGTTTTGGGTAGTCAAACGGGGAGGGGACTTTAATAAACTTTACCCCTTCTTCTTTAGCAAGGCCACTTTCATAGGCAAAATGATCAAATGAGCCTAGTGCGCTCAAGGTAGCAGAACATAGCACGGCTCCAGCACATTCGCTCCACAGCTTATCTTTTAAATAGTAACCGACCTCAATGGGGCAGTCGCTAAGCAAGTGATCATGATGGCTTTTATATTCAAGTCGTTTTATCCAACGCGCATGCGGCGTGCCTTCGCCTTTAGTAGCGTAACTAAACCATAATTTATTAAGTTGTTCTAACCGGTTTATGTATTGCCCACTTTCAGCCAGAATGGGGTCGGCAACATAAGGTTTAATATCACCGTCGCTTACATCTTGTGTGAGGGTATCGTGCATTTTATTCAAACACCGTAATGCATCAAGCGTGGCTTCGCTAATGTCTTTTGCCTTCGCATGTAGCGATTTAGGAATTTCACCATGTTCAAAGCGATAGGTATCGTCTTTTGAATATTCAAAATCGGCGTTGTCGAGAATATCGCGGACTACTTTTAAATCTTTGTTAGCATCGTTAACGCTATCGCATAACTTAAAGTTTTGCCCAATACCTTTTTGCCCCACTAACACTTTGGCCATTTTGCCACTAAATTTAGTGAGTTTGTCGAGCCAATCTATCGTGCCTTTTATGGTAGCTGCAGCAGATGAAAAGTCGCGTGTAATATGCGCAAGGTGATGCGCTTCGTCGATTATATAAATGGTATTGTCGGGTTCGGGTAAAATTTTTCCGCCCCCTAAATCTAAATCGGCTAATAGTAACGAATGGTTTATAACTAATACATCCATTTGCATTAACTGCTGGCGGGCGAGTTGAAAAGGACATGTTTGGTGTGCTTTCATCTGGCGTTGGCAAGCATGCTTATCGCAGGCGATTAGTCCCCATACCCTATCAGGAATGGTATCAGCCCAGCTGTCTCTATCGCCTTGCCATTTTTTGTTTACATAGGCATCGTAAAGTTGCTTTAAGCATTTAGTTTCCATATCACTAAGTGGCGATGTAAGGGTAGGCATAAACTCCATTTGAGTTTGGCTATCGCTGTTCAGCGCATTATGAAGTTTGTGTGCACAAATATAACGTTGGCGGCCTTTTACTAAATCAAATTTAAAATCGAGCCCGGAGTGCTTTTTAAAAAACGGCAGCTCTTTAGCGATTAACTGCTCTTGCAAAGCGACCGTAGCTGTAGAAATAACCAGTTTCTTTTTTTGTGCTAATGCCAGCGGTAGAGCGCCTAGGCAGTATGCTAATGACTTGCCGGTACCTGTGCCTGCTTCAATAACGCAAATACGTTGTTTTTTATGGTATTCACCGGCTAATGTTTTGGCGATTTCAGCAACTAAATAGTTTTGACTACTGCGAGGGCGGTAATCGGTTAGGTTATTTGCAACATGCTGGTGTACTTGTCTAATTGTTTTTTTAAGTGAGCTCGATAGCATGTGATGATTAACCTAAAATATGTATATAATTACAGTGTATATATTAAGTGGGATCGAACATTGACACAAGCAATCTATCAGGGCTTTATTTTATCAAGGCAACAATACGGGGCTAAAAATGCACAAGGTATTACTTTGTGTTACTGGCTAAGCTCTGATCAGGGCCCGATAAAAGTGACGATTGAAAACCAGCAAGCGGTATTCTTCATCCCATTAGCACAGCAGCAGGCAGCGAATACCTTGTTGACTAAGGCGAGTGTTAACGTCCAGTTTAATAATGTTGAGCTTTGTCACTTTAGTGGTAGCGAGTGTGTTGCCTGTTACTTTAACGATATAAAAAGCCTATACACTGCAAGAGCTCTTTTAGAGCAAGTAATGCCAATTTACGAAGCCGATGTGCGCCACAGTGATCGCTTTTTAATGGAGCGCTTTATTAAAGGAGGTGTATGGGTAACCGGTAACGCCAAAGCTCAAAACGGCTTTATTGAAATTAGTGATGCAAAGCTAAAAGCAAACACCGAGTATACGCCAACGCTTAAGTCTGTTTCTTTGGATATAGAATGCAATGGCGACGGGGTGTTATTTAGTGTTGCACTGGTGGGAAATGGTTTAGATTGTGTATTGATGATAGGTGAGCAACAGCTGCAGAGCGACTCGACATTTGAAATAGACTGGTGCTTCGACGAAATTAACCTGCTCACCAAGCTGCAGCAGTACATTATAAATAATGACCCCGATGTTATTGTTGGTTGGAATGTTATTGATTTTGATTTTAGTTTATTGCAAGAACGCGCTGAGGCGTTAGGGCTTACTCTAAACTTTGGCCGAGATAATCAACCTTTATATATTAATAAAGGCCATTACACTCGATTAACGCTTCCGGGGCGGTGCGTCATTGATGGCATTGATACCTTGAAGAATGCCACTTATCGATTTGACAGCTTTTCGTTAGCCAATGTTGCAGAGCGAGTGCTTAACGAATCTAAATTAATAAAAACCGATAACCGATTAACAGAAATTGTTCGTCAATTTAATGAAGATAAGCTCGCTCTAGCGGCTTATAATCGTCAAGACTGCATTTTGGTTAATCAGATTTTCGAAAAACTAAAGTTATTTGAATTTGCCATAGTCAGAACTCAAATCACCGGGCTAGAACTTGAGCGCATGGGTGGCTCGGTTGCCGCATTTACAAACTTATATTTACCGCTGTTACATCGCAGTGGTTATGTTGCTCCCAACTTAGGCGATCATGGTTTATCTTTTGAAAGCCCTGGTGGCTATGTGATGGAGTCGACTCCAGGGCTTTTTAAAAACGTATTGGTACTTGATTTTAAAAGCTTATATCCGTCAATTATGCGTACGTTTTGTATTGACCCGCTAGGTTTAATCGCAGGGCTAAATGAGCCAGAACAAGCGGTTGAAGGATTTAATCAGGCATTATTTTCAAGAACGCAACACCACCTGCCTAAATTAATTGAGCACCTGACACAAACTCGCCAAAAGGCAAAAGACACTAATCAACCCATGCTATCGCAAGCGATTAAAATTATTATGAATAGCTTATATGGTGTACTGGGCTCTAAAGGCTGTCGGTTTTACGACCCGCGCTTGTCGAGTTCTATCACTTTACGTGGCCATGAAATAATGCAAACAACTCGTAAATGGATAGAAGCGCAAGGCTTTGAGGTGATATATGGTGATACCGACTCTACGTTTGTAAAACTCAGTGAAGATACAAGTCCTGAGCAATGCAACGAGATTGGCAGCCAACTTGTTCGACATATAAACGAAAAGTGGCAGGTCGACTTAAGGCAGCGTTATGACTTACAAAGCTATTTAGAAATTGAATTTGAAACCCATTACAGTCCGTTTTTTATGCCAACTATACGAGGTAAAAAAACAGGTTCTAAAAAACGTTATGTTGGTCAAGTAACCAAAAAAAATGAAAAAAAGTTGGTCTTTAAAGGTATGGAAACCGTTCGCAGTGATTGGACTGAGTTTGCACAGGAGTTTCAAATACAGTTGTTTGAAACTCTTTTCTCTAGTCACTTCGAAATACAGCAACTGCACAATATAATAAACAGCTTCACGCAAAAATTATACAGCGGTGACTTTGACCACAAGCTCGTTTATAGAAAGCGTTTAGGGCAGCACCTGAGCGATTATATTAAAAATATCCCACCTCACGTTCAAGCAGTTAAAAAACACAAAGCAAGCCATCCTGAGTTTGAAATAAAACGCGGGCAAGTAATCGAATATGTTTACGCAGTATCCGGCGCTGAGCTTTATACCGGTAAAAACACCCTTAATTACCTCCTATACATTCAAAGACAGCTTGAACCCGTAGCGCAAATGATATTAAGCGCTTTAAACACATCAACTGAATCTACTCAAGCTACATTATTTTAACTTAGCTATGAGGAAAATAGGTGCTTTGTAGGTTTTTTTTCGATTATAAGTTCCTATTTCGCATAAAAATTGTAAATTTTAAAGTTAACATTTGTGATCATGATTACAAAATTGTTTTAAATCACTACAAAATAAAAATCTAACATAAATTGATAATTACCCTTCAAATCAAATGTTTATCTTTTTGTTTTTGGGTTGTTTCTAAATCAAATCCAAAAAAAAGCTTAAAAAGCGAACCAAATAAACTTAAAAATGATAACGAGAAGTCACTTAAAGTGTTTTTAAGGTTAATTTAATGTTGACCGTGTTGTGATCAAAGTATTATCATCTAGGGCATGATCACATTTTAATTAACAAAAGTGGTCAAAAATAAAAAAACAAATAGTATTCTAGGGAGAATCAAATGTTAAATAACAAAGTTTCAAAAGCAGTTCGTTTAGCGATCGCTTTTGGTGCAGCTTCTACTGCTGCTTTCTCAGCAAGCTCAATTGCTGCAGAAGAGGGTGCAGAACAAGTTGAAAGAATTCAAGTAACCGGTTCACGTTTAACAAGAACTGATCTTGAAGGTGTTGCTCCAATCACTACCATTTCTGGCGAGTCTATGGGTGATATGGGTATCAGTAATGTTGGTGAATTCATTCAGTCAAACCCTGTAATGTCGGGCTCACCAGCTACTACAAGCACAAACAACGGCGGTAACGGTGGTGTATTCGTAGAGCTTCGTGGTCTAGGTTCGTCAAGAACACTTGTACTAATTAATGGTCGCAAACCTGTTTCAAGTGATTTCCAAAACATCCCATCTGCAATGATCGAAAGAATCGAAATTCTTAAAGATGGCGCGTCTGTAACTTACGGTTCAGCTGCTATGGCAGGTGTTGTTAACGTTATCACTAAAAAGCAATTTACAGGTATTGAACTAAAAGCTAATACTTCTTGGTACGACGATTTCAGCGCAGGCAAGCAAGAAAACTTTGAAATTGTAGCTGGTAAAGAATTTGACTCAGGTCATATTACTGTTGGTTTTGATTACTCTCAACAAGACCCAATCTATCAAGGCGATGTAAAGGGTGTAGATTTCTTCCAATACCCTTGGTACGTAGGTTCTACAGATCAAGCTAAAAGCTTTTATGAAAATGGCCTAATCACTCCACAAGATGATCCAGATAATGCAAACGTAATTATTTTAGGTTCAGGCTCTGTTCCATGTGGTAACTTCTACCTTAGAAATCAACCAGGTAGCTTCACAAATGGTAATTGTCCAACAGGTGCTGATGGTAAACCTGCAGCAGGTGACATGAGACCTTTCGTTGGTGGTGGTGCGAATAACGATACATATAACTACGCTCCAGTTAACCTAATGCAAACACCTTATGAAGTAGTAAACTTCTTTGTTGACACGTCATTTGAAGTTTTTGACGGCGTAACGCTATACACAGAAACTCGTATCAACAAACGTGAATCTCGTCAAGAGCTTGCCGCTGTTCCTTACGATACTCGTTTTGATCCAGGATACTTAGTACCTGACTCTGCTGGTAACATGGTAAATGGTGTTTCTGCAGATAACTACTACAACCCATTTGGCGAAGATGTAATTCGTTCACGTCGTCGTATGCTTGAAGGCGGTCGTTCATTTGAGCAAGATTATGTTCGCTTCCAAAACGTGATCGGTCTTACTGGTGATATTAATGATTCTTGGACCTATGACGCTTACTACAACTATGGCGCTAATAGCCTAAATGATACTGATTTTGGTCAGTTATATGGTCCTAACTTATCAAATGCAATGGGTCCTTCATTTAAAGACGCTGACGGTAACATCGTATGTGGTACAGAAGCTAACCCAATTGCCGGTTGTGTATCGCTAAATGTATTTGGTGGTCCAGGTACTGTAACTCAAGAAATGCTTGATTATGTTACGGCTCCTCTTGGTGATTCTTACAACGATTCATTCCACCAAGTTCGCATAGACGTGTCAGGTGAGTTATTTGAACTACCTGCAGGTTATGTAGGCAGCGCGTTCGGACTTGAGTATTACGAGACAGAATTTGAAGATGTAACTGACTCAGGTAAATTCTTTGACGAAGTGACAGGTAATACTGGTCAACCACTTACAGGTCTTGGCAGACATTACACTGCAGCAACAGCTGAATTCTTAATCCCGTTAATTGCAGACATGGGTGTTGAAACTCTTGATCTTACAGTAGGCGGTCGTTACGATGATTTCAGTACGACTGGTACTAGCTTTACTTGGAATGCCAAGTTAGAGTCGCGCGTTTTTGATGGTTTGAAATTCCGTGCTAACTACTCAGAAGTATACCGTGAACCTACACTAGATGATCTATATTCTCCTGCTGCGGATTCTTTTGAAACAGCATCTGATCCATGTGGCGCTGCTCGATACGGTGATTTATCAGCTGCAGGTCAAGCATTATGTGGCACTCAAGGTGTACCAACAGGTGGTCACTCAAGCACTGACTCTCAAATTCGTACTCGCGTAGGTGGTAACACAGAGCTACAAGCTGAAACAGGTGAAACAATCACTGTTGGTTTCGTATGGGCTCCAAACTTTATCGATAACCTTGGTATCACAGTTGATTACTGGGATATCAACATCGATGGTAAAATCGATTCTTTAGATACTACAGACATCATGAATGGTTGTTACACAGGTCTTCTAGAAGAGCAGTGTGCTAAAATCACTCGTGCGGCAGATGGTACTATCGACAAAGTTGATAGCCGTACAACTAACCTTGCTGGTATGACAGCTAAAGGTATAGACGTAGATGTAAACTACAGCTATGAGCTACCTAAAGGTATGTTACGCCTTAACCTTGCTTGGACTCATTTCTTAGAAAGAGGTGAAGAAAACTTCAACGCAGAAACAGCAACGTTTAATCTTGAAGATTTAGCTGGTCGTTTTGAAAATGATACGTCTTACTTTGAAGACAAAGTATTATTTAATGCAACTTACATGTTAGATGACTTAAGAGTTGTTTACGCAGCTAACTACCTTTCAAGCCTAGAATATGCTGACCTTTCTTTCTTCAATGCTGCAGGTGAGCTTGAGGGAATGAAAGCTACTATAGACTCACAGGTTTACCATGACTTGTCAGGTCAATACACATTCAGCACTGATACTACAGTACAGTTTGGTGTTCGTAACTTAACTAATGAGTTACCTCCTTTCATCGAAACTGCATCTAATGGTAGCACTGATGAAAGTAACTACAGACTTTATGGTCGTCAGTTCTTTGCTGGTATTTCTCAAAAGTTCTAATGTTACTTTTCAGGACTTATTAAACTAATAATTAGTTCTAAGTTAAAAGTTAAACGGCCCCAGATACTGGGGCCGTTTTTTATTTTTAAAGGAAATATAATTAAAACTTTTTAAATATTTATAAATGGCTATTAAAAAGTGGTTTGTTTGTTAAAATTTAACTACATAAACTAAGTTAATATCTAAATGACCTACACCCTTAGACCCTATCAGAGCGAAGCGGTTGAACGCACCGTTTTACACTTTAGAAAAACTAACGAACCTGCTGTTATTGTTTTACCTACAGGTGCGGGTAAAAGTTTGGTGATAGCTGAACTTGCGCGTATTGCTAAACAAAAAATATTGGTGTTGGCGCACGTAAAAGAATTAGTGGAGCAAAATGCTCAAAAATATAAAAGCTTTGGTCTTGAGGCGAGTATATTTTCCGCAGGACTCAAAGAGAAGTCGTTAATCCACCAAGTTACTTTTGCCAGTGTGCAGTCGTTATCGCGTAATCTAAATAAACTTAATGAGCACTACTCATTACTTATTATTGATGAGTGTCACAGAGTAAATGGCGAAAAGAAAAGCCAATACGGAAAAGTTATTAATGCACTTAAATCTCACAACCCTGAATTAAAAGTATTAGGTTTAACCGCGACGCCTTACCGATTAGGGCTAGGCTGGATTTATCAGCATCATTACCATGGCTTTGTGCGTGGTAATAAGGAAAGCCCATTCAAACGCTGTATTTTTGAATTACCTTTGCGTTATATGATCAAGCATAACTACTTAACTCCCCCTAAAGAGGTTGATGCTGCAATTAGCCATTATGACTTTTCATCTTTAACTAGCAATGCATTTGGGCAGTATAGCAATGAGGATATGAATGCGCTGTTAAAAAAATCGACCCGTGCAACTCAAACAATTCTGCAGCAGGTTATTCAATATAGTGAGAAGCGCCATGGCGTGATGATATTTGCTGCTACGGTTATGCATGCACAAGAGATAATGACTTATTTACCCGAGGATGAAAGTGCGCTGATCACCGGAGATACTCCCAATAGCGAACGCGATAAAATAATTAAACAATTCAAAGCTAAAAAAGTAAAGTATTTAGTGAATATATCGGTTCTTACTACCGGCTTTGATGCACCCCATGTAGATTTTATTGCTATTTTACGGCCCACAGAGTCAGTAAGTTTATACCAGCAAATTGTCGGTAGAGGTTTAAGGTTGGCTGAGGGTAAAGATGATTGTTTAGTGATTGACTATGCGGGTAATGGCTTTGACTTGTTCTACCCTGAGGTTGGTGATAAAAAAGGCGATAGCGATAATGAACCCGTGCAAGTGCTGTGTCCTGGGTGTGGCTTTGCCAATATATTTTGGGGTAAAACAGAGGCTGATGGCAAAGTAATCGAGCACTTTGGTAGGCGTTGCCAAGGCTTATTAGAGGACGATAATGGGGTAAGCGAGCAATGCGATTATCGTTTTCGTTTTAAAGAGTGTGAGCAGTGCGGCGCACAAAATGATATTGCTGCTCGAAAATGCCATGACTGTGGTGCTGTGATGGCCGATCCTGATGATAAGCTTCGTAATGCGTTAAATCTTAAAGATGCATTAGTACTTCGTTGTAGTGGCTTGAGTGTGACTAAACTTAAAGAGCAATTGTTAAAAGTTACTTATTTTGATGAAGACGGAGCCAGTTGTGATGAAGTTTTTGATTTAGCAAACAAAGGATCACAGTATTACTTTAATAAGCAATTTGGTAAGCGTGTAGGGCAGGGACAGTCACCAATTGAATTTATCAGTGCAGAGCAAGTTATAAAAGCCCAGTTTGATTTAATACCACCGGATTTTGTGATTGCTCGAAAAAGTAAAAAGTATGGCTGGAAAGTAGCAGATAAACTTTTTGATTATAAAGGCAGCTTTAGAAAAGCAAACCAGCTAAGCCGATAGGCTAAGCTGGATATCTCATTCATCATGAAATTAGGGTTATACTTCTTCTGCGTCTAATCCCCAACCATCGCCATAACCATTTAAGCTATTAGCGATACTTTCAATATATTGTTCTGCTTGGCCTAAAAGTGCATGCTCTGGAACCATTTTTACATGGGCTATTACCTCCCAAACACCGGTATCTTTACATTTCTCAACATCAGCAGTTTGCACTAATGCATCGTTTACAATCTCAGTTGCAAATTTTTCGGCATCAGCCTGTTGTTCAAATAAAATGTAAAAATCAATTTGTTGCATTTTACTTAAATCTACACCGGCGGCAGAAATTTCAGCAAGAAGCTGGCCATTATCATCATCAGGAAATTGCATTTAAAACTCATAAATTAGTGTTTATTCATTAGCACTATTGTAACCAAAATAAATCATTAAAGCGCAAAAATTTTTAGTTAAGCTTAAAGCGGTTTAAAAGATTCGCATAGAGCCAGCTAATATTTTAGACGCTGATAATGATTAAGTTAATGTTAGGCTCATTATCGCTATGCTATTATTGTGTCGTTAATTTGTTGTTTTTTATGGGTACATAGTAAGGATGATTACTTGTTCAATCAGTTTTTAAAATCCGTTATTTGTTTTTGCTTATTTTTGAGCTTTTTCGCTATTGCAGCTGACAATAAAATTGAAGATTATGAAATAAAAGGAATTAGTGGAGAGTTAGAAAACAACGTTGCTCTTTATTTAAAACCTTTAGTGGGTGAAAAACCAACGCGCTCACTGCGTCGTTACGCTAAAACGCAAGTTGAAGATAGCTTAAAGGCATTAGGTTATTACAGTCCAAATGTAACTATTGATTTTAATAAAGATGAGCGTGAACTCGTTGCGACTATTGAGCGCGGCTCAGCAACCCGTATAGAGGCGCTTAATATTAGCGTTAACGGGGAAGCTAAACATGACCCATTAATTCAGCAAGTTATTGAAAGTTTAGAGTTAAAGCAAGGCGACATTTTAAATCATGGAATGTATAGCGCAGCCTATAAAAAAATTGAATCCGTTTTGTTGGAGCATGGTTACTTTGACGCAAAATGGCCTGCCCGAAAATTTGAAGTGTCATTAAAAAAACACAGCGCCATTATTACCTTTACCATTGAAAGTGGTGTGCGTTATCGCTTTGGTGATGTGTTAATTACCAATCAAAGCCCAGCAGAAAAATATATTCGCTCTTTAGCCCCGTTTGAAATGGGTGAGCACTATAAAGCATCTAAGATTGCTGACTACAACCTAGATTTATCGAGCACTCCTTATTTTACAAGCGTGCGTGTTTACGCTGATATTTCAGCTAGAAAAAACAGCCAAGTGCCTATTAAAGTGGACGTATTACATAAGCCCGCGAATAGCTACGAAATTGGTGGCGGGTTCAATACCGAATTGGGTCCAAAGGTACGGTTTAAGTGGAGTAAACCATGGATCACGGAGCAAGGACACTACCTAGAAAGCAATCTTAATATTGCAAAAAAACAACAAGATATTTCTATGGCGTATACCATCCCTGTTAATAATCCGAATGATGATTTATGGCGTTTATCAGCAGGCTATAAGCTCGAAGATGAATTAGCCGACAATATTTACAGTGAAATTTTAACAGCGCAGTTGCAAAGGCAATGGCTCACCGAGCAAAAATGGATAAGAACTGCATTTATCAGGCGCGAGCAAGAAACCTATCGGATTGGCGACGGGCTAGAACGCACCACAGAAATGTTATTACCAGGTGTCAGTTATGCCCGAAAGCAATCGAAGGGAGGAACCACCCCTTATTCGGGAGAGCAGTGGTCTATATCGGCAGAGTTTGGTCTCGATAGTGTACTCTCTAGTACCAATATTGTTAGGGTGCAATTACAGCATGCATGGTTGCGCACTTATCTTAATAAGCACCTTGTGTTTTTAAAAGCAAACTTAGGGGCCATGTTAGTTGACGATATTAACAATGTTCCATATTCATTAAGGTTTTATGCTGGTGGCGATCAAAGTGTGCGCGGCTTTGCTTATCAATCAATCTCACCAGAAAATGACAATGGGGATCGCATCGGCGGTAAATATTTAATCGCGACGACTGCTGAATATAATTACCAATTTGCCAAAAACTGGCGAGCAGCTTTATTTGTTGATGGAGGGACGGCGACCAATGATTTTTCTGAGCAATTTGAAATAGGTGCAGGGTTTGGTTTTCGTTATTTAACGCCTATAGGACCAATAAGAATAGATCATGCGTGGGGACTCACTAAAGAAAGCAAAAGCACTCGTTTAAGTATTACCATAGGGCCGGAAATTTAATGTCTGTATTTAAAAAAGTCACTGCAGCACTTAGCACCTTAGTTGTTGCTGTATTAGTGACATTGTTTTGCGTTGTTTTTACAGCTCCAGGTAACCAGCTAATTGCTTATAGCGCCAATAAGTTAGTTGACGGCTTAAAAATTGAAATAAAAAGCGGGCGTTTTTTATATAATGATGCGTTTAATTTTCGCTTTGAGCGTGACGGTTTATTACTTGATGCTCAGCAGCTTAAACTAGATTTATTTTGGTGGCACTGTGATGGTATGTGTATTGATAACTTAAGTGCCCGGTCTATAAAACTAAACTTACCAGCATCGTCATCTAATTCTCCTGATACATCTAACGAACCGTTGGAACAAATCAGTTTGCCATTTAATATTGCACTTAAGCGTTTAGCGGTCAGTGAGTTTGTGTTAAATCACACAAGTGCAAACGTAGTTGTTAATAATATGGAGATTGCTGCAAAGGCACAAGGTGCTGATATTCAAATTAAAAACGTGAATATTCCGAGTGTTTTAATCGCGTTAAAAGAGCAGCCTGGAGAAAATACAGCCAGTTCTACCCCAATTACTGAGTTACCAGCATTACCTAATATCGCATTTATGTCGCCACTCAATATTTACCTAGAACAGTTTAATATTGCGCAGTTCACGGTAAAGAAAGGCGAACAGCAAAATATAATAAATAATATTGCGCTACAAATGAAGCTAATAGGTTCTGAGATTAACGTTGCCTCATTGTCTGCAAATTATCAGCAGTGGCAGCTTAATACAGCACTTAGCGCAAAGCTCAAAGACAGCTTACCTATTAATGGTGATATCAGTCTAAAAGGGCATGGTTATGATGCCAATATGCAAATAGGCGGAGACTTAGAGAAGCTCAATGTTGATATAAAAAGCAATGAATCTTTTCCTTTTCAACTTGCAGCCACGGCTAATCTTAAACAATCAAATTATCCGTTCAGTATTAATGGCGTTGTAGAGCAGTGGATTATTGAAACAGCGAGTAAAGAGTTAAAGGTAACCGACGTAAAATTAACCGCGCAAGGCAATGCCAACGATTACCAATTAGCATTATTTGGTAATAGTCAGTTAGGTGCGTATCCAAGTGTGAATTTTCACAGCCAAATTAATGGCTCACTGAGCGAAGCAAACTTAAAAACCTTAGCCCTTAAAGCGAATGATAGTCAGGCTACTATCCAAGCGAATGTCGATTGGCAAAATGGGGTTAGTGCTAACTTTAGCGGCGGGCTATCGAGTTTAAAAGCGCAATACCTTACTGACATACTCACTAGCGATATTTCAGGGCAGTTTAAAGGGGCATTTGTTGCCAGTTCAAATAGCTGGCAGTTAAGTATGGATGATACCCAATTAAGCGGGTTACTAAATGATGTACCGCTTAATTTTGCTGCTCAATTTAACTTAAATGATGAACTTAAAGCCACTGTAAAAAAATTTAACCTTAGCAGTGGCACAAATAGGTTAACCTTAACAGGTGAAGTCGATCAGCAATGGCAGATTAATGGGGCTATTGCGCTGCAAAGTAATGATGAGGCAAAGCTTCCGTTTATTGCTAATGGTAAAGCAGATTTAAGTATAAGAGGCGAGCGGTTGACGCCTGCAGTTGATTTAGCGTTAAAGCTAGAGCAGTTTATTTATGACGATATTAATATTAATAAGTTGGCGTTAAAAGCACAGTTAGACACCGCTACCGATTGGCAAACAGATATTAGCGTTACTCTTGATTCAGCGCGTGTCATGCATCACTTAATTAATAAAGTGGAAATAGTTGGTAGTGGTGATAAAACCGATCACCAACTAAGTGCATCTATTGATGCTGATGCTGGGGCTGCTACGTTTGAGCTAAATGGCAAACTTGCTAACGCGATTTGGCAAGGTGAACTCAGTAATATTAGCATAAGTGATAAAACGCTTAGCTTTGAAAATGCTAAAGATATAGCTGTAACTATAGATTCGAAAACGGGCGACTTTAATGTGAGTGCGCATTGTTGGCAATCGAGTAATAGTAAGTTATGTATTGATAGATTAAATCAAACCCGCGAATTAGGTCAGCTTAACGTAAAACTGACCAAGCTTTCATTGCAAGAGCTAAAACATTGGTTACCAGATAATGTAATAACTCGTGGTGATATAGCGGGAGACTTTGCTGCTAATTGGCAAGCTGGCACACTTAAAACTCTACGCGCTAATTTAAATTCATCAGGGCTTAACGCGGTACTTATTAACGAAAAAGATCGATTTACGCTACCTATAGAAACGCTAAACATAAGCGCTTTTTCTGATGCTAAGGTTGGCCAAATAGAAGCTAATATAGAATCGAGTGTTTTGGGTAAAGTAACGACTAAAGTTAATATTGATGATATTCAAAATAAGCAAACGCTTAACGGTAATATTCAAATTGATAAAATTTTATTGTCTGATATACAGCCTTTTTTATACACCTTCGAGCAGCTTAATGGCGCCATTCGTGGGCAAGTTGCATTAGCAGGCACACTTAAAGATCCCTTGTTAGAGGGAAATTTAAATATTGAGAATATCAACCTAGAAGGTGAGCAACTGCCTGTCGCCCTTAAAAACTCCAATATAAATGTGGCGTTTAATAAGTCCACCGCCACCATTGAGGGAGATTTAAATGACCCTCAAGGCGGACAGGTAAAATTAACGGGGAATGTTGATTGGCAAGGTGAACAACCAGCTGTAAATATGAATGTAGTCGGCAGTGAGTTTTTTGTAAGAGCGCAACAAGGCGTGGTGTTTAAAGTATCACCAGAGTTAAAAATAAGTTTAGCTGACAATGCACTTAAGCTGGCAGGTGATGTTGTAGTGCCTTATGGTCGAATAGAAATTGAAGAGCTGCCAGAGGGGGCTGTACAGGTTAGTGATGATGAAATAATTTTAGATCAAACTACGCAAAGTACAAAAAAAGCCCCATTTGACTACGATATTGATTTAAAAGTAACGGTTAAAAATGATGTCAGAGTAGCCTCATTTGGACTTGAGTCTAAAGTTGTGGGTGATATGGATATAAAAATGAGCCAAGACTCACCCATTATTGCCATTGGTGAGCTTAATTTAATTGAAGGAACTTACTTGGCATTTGGTCAAGACTTAATAATTAGAACCGGACAAATTGGTTTTAGTGGCGCAATAGATAAGCCTCATTTAAATATTAAAGCCATTCGCAACCCAAATAATACCGCCGATGGTGTTATTGCAGGTGTTACTTTAACTGGCAGTGTTGAGCAACCAAATTTAAAAGTATTTTCAGAGCCAGGCATGGACCAAGCACAAGCCCTAGCGTATTTGCTGAATGGTCAACCATTAGGGGAGGGCGACAGTTCAACGGATGCAATGTTAACTCAATTACTACTTTCTCAAGGAGTGAGCCGAAGCGAAAGCTTAGTGTCTAAAGTCGGTGAATCGTTTGGCTTGTCAGATGTGAGCTTAAGCTCTAAAGGTAGTGGCGAGCAAACAAAGGTAGAAATATCAGGTTATTTAGCACCGAGTTTGCAGGTTAAATATAGCGTGGGGGTATTTGAGTCGCTCAGTGAAGTGGCAGTGCGTTATCAGCTAATGTCGAAGTTATATATAGAAATAACCAGTGGCCTGTATCAAAATGTCGACATACTGTATAAATTCAATTGGGATTAACCTTTATCTACCAATACCAATACCAATACCAATAATAAAAAGGAAAAGGTATGAAAAAATTCGTAGTCACTATTATAGCGTCGGCTTTGCTCGGCGGATGTGTCCAGCAAAGCACTTTGCCATCAACGCCAGTTAAAAGCCTAACCAGTAGTGAGGTTATTGCTGCTACAACAGATGAGCAATGGCGATGGGTTGATCCTGAGAATATTTTAAAACTAACCCTACCTACCGGTGCTGCGTATATTGAGCTCAACCCAGCGCTTGCGCCAAAACACAGTGCTAATATTAAAAAATTGGCACGACAGGGCTTTTATCAGGGCACTCATATTTATCGTTTTGTGGAAGGGTTTGTTGCTCAAGGTGGTGATAGCACGGGTAAAAAGTTAACTAAAACCAAAAATAGCACAGTACCTGCCGAGTTTTATTTAACCACGAATAAGCCGCTTATGATCACTGAAATGGGTAGGGATGGTTATGCACCAATAACCGGGTTTTTAAATGGTTTTGCGGTGGCGCAAAATGAAACACGTGATCAAACATGGCAAATTCATTGCCATGGTGTATTTGCAATGGCGCGCGGCAACGATATTAATAGTGCCAGCACGGAATTTTTTGTCACCATAGGGCAAGGTCCACGTTATTTAGACAAAAATATCACCGTATTTGGGCGAGTACTTACAGGTATGGCACATTTTCATCAGCTAGCGCGCACACCTGAAGGTGGTAGCGAGTTTAACCCCATTACAGATTTACAAGTATTAGCCGACGTTAGCAGCGATAGCAGCCGATTTAAAGTAATGAAAACAGACTCAGATGCATTTAAACAGTTAATCTCAGCACGAGGTAGTCGTAGCGAGGAATGGTTTGCGTATAGCCATAATTACATTGATGTGTGTGGAATGCCAGTGCCAACTAAGCAACTTAACGATTAAAAAAAGGAGCCTCGGGCTCCTTTTTTGCTTAGCTTATTGACGGTTTATTTTTACCGCAAAAGGGGTATCGTTATGATGCGTTGAACGATATGGATTAATATCAAGGCCGCCACGACGCGTATAGCGCGCATACACTTCAAGCTCTTTAATATTCAATTGAGTGGTTAAGTCGCTATAAATACGCTCCACACATTGCTCATGGAACTCATTATGGGTCCTGAACGAAATTAAATAGCGTAATAATGACTCACGACACACTTGCTCACCAGTATAACGAATAATAATGCTGGCCCAATCCGGCTGTGAAGTAATTAAACAGTTCGATTTAAGCAGGTGACTATGCAAGGTTTCGCTAACCACTTTATCGCTTTGTGATTTTAGAGAATGTGCATCAATATGGTAGTTATCTATTTCAATATCTAACTCATCAATACACTCACCTGGAAGCGGTGTGCAAGGAATACAATTATAATCATCAGCGCTGTATAAGGTCACCTTTACCGGGCTGTTTACCGCATTTGATAAGTCGTCAATTAAATGTTGCTTAACAATTTCAACACTACCAAAGCGGCTTTGGTTAAAACTGTTTAAATAAAGCTTAAACGACTTTGACTCTATAATGTGACTACTTTGACATTCGAAAGTAAATATCGCCACCGCAACTTGTGGTTTGCCTTTGGTATTTAACCAAGATAGTTCGTAACCGGTCCAAATATCTTGGCCTTTGAATGGTAATGCGGCTTCATCAATACTCAACGCGTCGCGATTAAGCTTGCGAGCAATAGGAAAAAGCAAGCTGGGCGTGTATTGATCTACATACTCAGTAGATTGACCAAGTACGCTGCCTTTAAGATCGGGAGAATTGCTGTAATCTGTCATGTTTGCTCTTAAATAGTTACAATAGGGACATTATATCTAAATTAAATGAGTTTCACAGTATGTCTGTTGCAATGCAATTAGCCCAACTTCACCAACGCTTTAGTGAAAAAACCATCAAAAATACACAAAAGCAGCCACTCATCGCCCACGATGAGCAATGGCCAAGCCCTTGTGAAATAGGCACAGCCGATGAGCACGGTATGATTCAATGGCAAGCGATAGTGAGAGAGCCTGCAGGTTCTCTGGCAGATCTCGCTAACGCATTAGAGCTTGAATTTCCTGATGAACTTAGCCAGTTTTATGGCCATATGTTTGCTGGCAGTATTTTAGCAAGCGTTGATGGTCATCAAGTAGAATTATTACAAGCGTGGAATGAGGATGATTTTGACTTACTGCAACAAAATATCACGGGTCATGTTTTAATGAAGCGAAAGCTAAAGCAAGCGCCAAGTGTTTTTATTGGTTTAACTGATCAAGATGATTTACTTGTTACGGTATTAGTGGAAACAGGTGAGGTGTGCCTAGAGTATGTAGGTAAAAAGCCACATCATGTACTCGCCAAAAACCTCAGTGAATTTATAGCGTCGTTGGCAGTATAATTATAAGGTAATTTTAAGGTGTGATGTTTTAGACATAGCACCTTAAGTATGGGATTTATTGAAAATCCCATGAAATATTAGACACTAAACCACACGGCTCACACCTAAAATCAAATAAACCAAACCACGGCTCAGGTAATTTCCATTCACCTTGGCAACTAGGGCATTTGCGCTTAAGCTCCGAGGCTTTATCGACACCACCTACACGATATAAGTAATAGTAAACAGGCTTTTTAGTTAAGAAGCTGATGCGTTTGCTTATATCTTTACCTCGGCGATACAAATCACTTTGCGTGCTGGCTATTTCCTCTAGTGCAGGAAATTCACAGCGAGTTGCGCCATTAATTTGAATTTGATCGCATGCTTGCCAATCTTCTTGCCATTTAATCAGGGTTTTATAATCGCCATTGGCAATTGCTGGAATATTAAATAACGGAACGGGTAAAAAGTCATCGCCACAATACAGTGGGCTGCAGGTGTGCACATAGGTAGTATATAAAATATAGCTTGAGGGCTCTTTACAACCATCGGCGCCGTTTGAATGAATGTCTTGACCTATTATTTTCACCTTTGGTGCTAACAAGCCTGCATCATGAAGCTTTTCAACACTGTGCTTTACAAATGCACTGTTGTTAAGAGGGTGCATAGCGTCTTCGGTCGGACACATAACGCGAGTGATAAAATAGCCATCTTTTAACACCGTTGGAAATTCTTCTCCAATGATTTGGCCATTAAAACGTAATGCATTTACCAAGCGATTTATTGCTTGCTCGGCTTGCTCTAAGGTGGTGTCTTGGTAGCAATCAAATGTTAAATCAACAACAAACATTTATAGTCTCAAATTATTTTGGCGCGAGCAGTGTAAGTAATTGATCTAACTTTTGCTCAATTCTATCTAATTGAGAGCTGTTTTGATCTTCATTACTGGCACTTTGCTTTGGGGTTTTCATTAAATTATAAATTGAATCAGGATTATTCTTATATTGACTCACCGCAGCAATAATAACCGGCATTGGGGTCGGTGTTGTTAAACGACTTTTAGTTAGTGCAACAGTGGGAACTTTGCCTTCATCAAGAAGGACTTTAATAGCTTCAAATACAGCAGCATTCATTCAATTATAACTCTTTTATAAAGTAAGCTCGCAACATTGACGCTGCGAGCGGGTATGGTATCAATAAAGTGGCTAAGGCACATTAAAATGCGCCATAAAATTAATTATTTTTGACGAAGACGTACGTCTAGTTCATCAATTATTTCACTCCAATCGCCATCAACCGCTAGCGATTCGGCAATAAAATGTTGTTGGGCTTCATCCCAAAATGGAGCATCTTGCAACAAGGTTGTATCGGCAATGGAGTGCGAGGCAATAAATGCATCTATTTGCGCATCCGAATCCGGCAGTCCTAGTTGGGCGAACAAGGTATTAATTGTATGTTTTGTTGTATCCATAATAATGCTCCTAAATGAATTAATATGTATTAACTCTAGGGGGGAATGGTATATCTAGCCAGTTTAACCCTTACTGAATTTACGCTTTATTTATTCAGTAGTAAGTCGCTAAAGCATGATCTGACTCAATGCAATGGATGAGCGTACTAACTAAAATGTAAATTCGCTTATTTGTCTCACTTAGGTATATAGTTATATAAGCATTTGGTCATCGTTGTAGTTCAAAATTAATCCCTTATGCGTTACTTGGCGTAACGATGGGGGTGTAAAATAACAAAGGAAATAAAATGACAGCCACAGCAGAATCGACAGACGCCTTTAGTGTTCAGCATATTGCACCAGAGGATATAAGCACAGCAGCCAGCCTAATTTATCAGGCATACCAAAACGATCCTATTTTACAAACTCTGCTAGGGTATAACGAAGACAACCCGCTCGATTATGAAAAAAAATTACGTGCACTTATCCGTGAAGAACTCAGTAGCTTTTGGCAAGAGAAGCAGCCTTTAATCGGCCTTTACCGCAATGATAAATTAAAAGCGGTTGCCTGTGTATTTGAGTCAAATAGCCAATTACAAGCTGAGCGTTATTGGCATTGGCGATTAAAACTGATGCTAAGTGCAGGTTATTTACAAACGAATCAATTAATTGAAAAAGAAAAAACCATTCGTGACGCCTTAAAGCCGCAAGGGAATTATTACTTTTTAGCGTTTATTGCGGTTGATCCACACTTTCACGGGCAAGGGTTTGGTCGCACTTTACTTAAAGGTTTAGATGGCTTAATACACGATAATCCTGAGTCTTCTGGTATAGCGGTATTTGTGACTCGTGACGAGCATACGAAATTTTTTAAATCGCAAGGCTTTGAGCACTTTAAACAACTTTCATTTAACCAAGTTAAGGGTGAATTACTATTTAAAGTTGCTAATGCTCAATAAAAGTAGTTGTTCATAATGGCGTATCTGTAAGCCTATGTTCCAAATCGGGCACACCAGTGTAAGATATATCCTACATTAGTGTGCTCTTTGTCAGTTTAAATCCATTATTTATCCGTATATAAGCATCAAGCTTATGTTATTTATAGCTATTTTAGTTTTTTCAATTTTGTGACATTAAATTTTTTAGTTTTCCTCACTATTATACCCAGCCGTTTGGTTTAAACTTTACTTTGTCAAGACGACATAGCTCAATGACTGAGCTAATGCCATGGATATGGAATCAGGCAGCATAGTAGTGACTAGCAGGAAGCGCAAAGGACAAGTTAACACGGATGCAAGGATGAAACAGGAAGTACATGAAGTACTAAAATAGCTAGGAGCTATTTAAAGGATACCAAGGATGATGCGATAGGATATTGCAGGAGCGTTAGTTTACGCAGGACGGCCAAGGCGGCAAGAGGATATTGCAGGATGCAATGGAGGGCTAACAGGGTAGTTTGCTCGTTCAGTGGATGATAAACAAGGATAAGGTAAAGGATACCTTACAGGATGTTGGCAATTGGGGCGTAACTGAGGTTACGCCTTAGTTTTTTGTATTATAAAAATTATATCTTATGTGGTGGCACAACCACACTTCTTAGCTTTTCATCTTCCATGATTAACACTCCCTGATAAGCATTTTCACCATCGCTTGAAAATTCAAAAATAAATTCGCTTTTCATGCCCGGTTTACCACTTTTTAAAATGCCAAACCGACGCTTGCGACAAGCCACACTCATTAGTTGTACCTGCAATTGCTCACTTTGGCGTTTGGCATGAACGTTCGCTGCTTGGGCTATTTTACGATTTAGCCAAAAAAAATAAATTACAGCCCCAATAAGTATGAACGTCCATAAACTAGCCATTTAAGAGAATAACCTTCCAATTGCGCGAGCTAACGTCTCGCTTCTGTTTTCTTTACGTAGTAATGCTAATAAATGTGGGCGAATAGTTGGAATTGCAACTAAATCTGCAAAAATGCTGGGAAATAACTCAGTTATTTTCTCATGGTGCGCACAGTTATCCATAAATACATGCAAACGCTGTGGCTCTTCTAATTGTTTAAAGCAGCGACCTGCAATAGTTAATAAAATGTCTGAGTCTTGCCCAAGCGTAGATTCTAAAGCGCAGTCAACCAGTTGTGCGCTAAGCCCTGTTGCTTGCCCTGATGATATGGCGCGAAGCGCGGCAGAAGCCGTAACCACATCATTATTCTTAAGAGCGGTTTGTCCATAACTTAAAATTAACTCACTTAGCGTGGGTGGTATTTCGATGTGTTCAAGCATTGCGCTTAATGGTTGTAATACTTCAACAGGTAAATTAGGCCACGCAGCGTGTAAGTGTTTTAAGTTATCAGCACTGTTGAGGCGATAAGCAAAATCAGCAATGCCTTGTAGTGCCACACTTTGCCAATTATCAAAACCAATCTGGCCACTAAAATAAAGCTGGGCATGCTCATAATACTGTGAGGCTGGTTGTTTTAATAACACTTTAACTTGTGCATTAAACGCCGCTAATTTATTAGCATTAGGAGTAAATACGTACGGGTTATTATCGAGTTTGCCATCGGCTTGTTCGCCGGTAATTTCTGTTCCTAGTGCTTGAATTACCATGTCTGCAAAGTGGTCGCGGCTGGCACTAACGAGTTTACTTTGTTCATCAAGTGGGAATTTTAAAAACCACACATAGGGTTCTTTGTTAGCTTTACTGTCCCAAAATTGAATTGCTAGCCATGCATGGCCTGCTAATGGGTAAGGGTAAGGAACTTGTGCTTGTTCAACAGCTAAAAATTGTTGTTTATCAAGCTTGGTAATATGCCTGCCAATATCAAAAGCACGCCATTGAGTTCCTGCACCGTCTAAAAGCTGGCCTAATGTGGCTATATGTTCACTCATGAATTTCCAACTGTTTTTACTACAAAATTACGCTAATTATACGCCATAGCGACTGTTGAGGGAACAGGGTATAATTGTGCAATATACAAAGTAAAGGGTGATTATGACCGAGCAAACCCAACTCTATTTAACACAATTAACTGCGCTACTTAAAAAGTATCAGCTTTGGCAGAATGAGCCGATTGACTCTGCATTGTTGCATTCAAGCGTCCCTTTTTGCCATGATACGCTTGCATTTGAACAGTGGTTACAGTTTGTATTTATAGAAAAAATTCAACAGATTATTACAATGAAACAACCGTTACCGCGTAATTTTGCGATTGCTCCTATGGCGCAAATGACACTCATTGATAAGTCCGGAAGCGAAGAGATTATTTCTTTGCTGACGCAATTAGATTCATTGCTTGGAGAGTCAAATGACTGAACGTCCAGCGCCAGTTGAATACGGCGAACTGAACATTCTCTATCAAGATGAGAACTATGTAGCGATTGATAAACCATCAGGCTTACTTGTTCATCGCTCCTTTTTAGATAAGCATGAAACTCAATTTGCAATGCAAATGCTACGCGATCAACTCGGTCAGCATGTGTTTCCTGTGCACCGTCTTGATAGGCCGACATCGGGTGTGTTGCTGTTTGCTCTAAGCTCAGAAGCCGCGCGTGATATGAATCAGCTGTTTATTGAGGGTACGATCTCAAAGCGTTATTTAGCTTTAGTACGCGGATTTGCGCCTGAATCTATTTTTTTAGATAAACCGTTAAAAGAGGAGCTAGACAAAATTGCTGATAAATTTGCCGATCAGAATAAAGATGCTCAAGAAGCACAAACTCAGTTTAATTGTTTGCATCAAGCTGCGTTGCCTATCCCTATAGGAAAATACCCAACAGTTAGGTATTCTTTGGTAGAGTGTTTCCCTAAAACAGGACGTAAACATCAAATTCGTCGCCATTTAAAGCATTTGTCGTTACCGATAATTGGCGATGTTAATCATGGTGATAACCAGCACAATCAGTTTTTTAGAGAACACTTTTCTCTTAGGCGATTAATGTTATTTGCTACAGAGCTTAGCTTTGTACATCCTTATAGTAACGAATCGATAATAATTAAAGCGCCACTAGGTGATGCAATGTTGAGTATTTGCAAACAGTTAGGGTGGCCAAGTGAAGAAAAGGATTATTAATGGCACATATTAGTATTTTTGTAGGCAGCGTGTATGGTGGTGCTGAACGTTTAAGTGAGCAAATAAGCGATACTATAGAGCAAACTGGCCATCAGGTAAGCGTATTTGCAGAGCCAAGTTTAGAAGATCTAAAAAATGCATCGCATATTTTAATTGTCACCTCAACAACAGGCCAAGGTGATATACCCGCTAACTTGGCAGAGCTTTATAATCAGCTTAACAGCACCTTTCCAATGTTAACTAATAAGCCATTTGGCATCGTTGCTATGGGTGACAGAAGCTACGGTGATACGTTTTGCGCAGCAGGGCGTAGCTTTGATGAACTATTACGTGACTTACAAGCAAAACCTGTGGGTAATCGATTAGAAATTGATGCCTGTGAAGACTTTGAGCCTTGGCCTGTCACCGAGCCGTGGTTACAAACTTGGCTTGATAAATTACCCTCTTAAATGCGCAGACTCTAAATGAAAAAATTTAAACTGAGTTTAATTGTGCTTGCAGGTGGCTTAGGTAGTCGCTTTGGTGGCAATAAACAAATTGCAGAAATTCCAGGGCTAAATTGCACTATTATGGAGCTGAGTATTATTGATGCGCATGCTGCAGGCGTGACGCAGGTGGTGCTGATCATAAACCAAGCGGTACGCAGTGAAATAGAGCGTACTATTTTGCCCCGATTACCTAGTGATATTGATGTGGTGCTGGTGGAGCAACACATTGAACAGGTGCCCGAACAATTTAAAGCAACACTTTGCCAGCGAGTAAAGCCTTGGGGCACAGGTCATGCTCTGTTGTGTGCCAAAGCCCACATTAATAATCCCGCTATTGTGATCACTGCCGATGACTATTATGGCAAATCTTCGTTTGTATTACTGAGTGAGCACTTTAAAAGAAGCGCTGAATGGGCAATGGTAGGGTATCCGATTATTGATACTCTTTCTGAGCACGGTGGTGTTAATCGTGGGGTATGTAATATTGCGGATGGAAAGCTTGTTGCCGTAACCGAGTATTTGAATATTCAACAACAGTCTGAGCATATTTTTGGCGACAACCCACAGGGTTTACGTGAGAAAATTAGCCCAAACTCCCTAGGCTCGATGAGTTTTTGGGGGATCACCCCCTGCTTTTTTGACTATTTGCAACAAGGCTTTGAAACGTTTTTACAGCAATATAACGTGAATACTCAGCAAGAGTACTACTTACCTGATCAAATCCAGAAAGCTATTAATGTAAAAGCACAGCCTGTATTTGTATACACTGCAAAAGAGCCTTGGTTTGGTGTTACCTATAAATCAGAACTGACAAGCATTGCGGCTACTTTGTGCGCATTACGTCAAGCGTAGCTATTAAATTATTGTCGCCTTGGGCGAAAAGAGTGAAGTAGAAAATGAATACAGTTCCTATAGAAGTTTATTTATCTGAGAGTTTTGGCCTTGACGAGAAGCATGCGAGCATAAAACCCATAGGCAGTGGGCATATAAATACTACTATGTTATTAAGTACTTCGAAGCGGTCACTGGTTGTACAAAAGCTCAATACGGTGGTGTTTCCAAAACCACAGTTACTTGTTGATAATGCGCGATTAATAGAGCAACACTTAAGTAAAAAACAACAAGCAGGTGAATTCAATCTAGCAATAATACGCCATGTAGCGACGACTCAGAATGACTATTTAGTTAATAATAATGATGATACTTGGCGAGCACTTGAGTTTATTGGTGGCAGTTATAGTGAAGATGTGGTTAATACTGCTAGCCAGGCACAAACAGCGGCCAATGCATTTGGCCAATTTGCGCAAGCGCTACAAGACTTTGACGCGAACAATTTACATGCGGTTATTCCTAATTTTCATAACTTGGCCATGCGTGCAGAAGTCTTCAAGCAAGTGGTTAGCACCGATCCTCATAAACGTTTGGCTCATTGTCAGGAAGAGGTTGATTTTTGCCTGTCGCAGCTTTCACTTATCGATGAGCTTAATGCCCTTGAGGGAAAAGTGCCTATTCGTGTGTGCCATAACGATACTAAAATAAACAACATGCTCTTTTGCTTAGACTCTAATAATGCAAAAGCGGTGATAGATTTAGATACCTGTATGCCTGGTTATTGGCTTAATGATTTTGGTGATATGGTCAGAACATTTTGCTCTGCAGAGCAAGAAGATTCAACTGCGCTTGAAAAGGTAGGTGTTCGTGAAGATATTTTTGCAGCGATTGTGAAAGGCTATGTTGAGCCACTAAAGGGGGTATTAACGCCCGCCGAGAAACAAAGCTTTTGGTTAGGTGCTAAAGTAATGCCCTTTATGATTGGCTTACGCTTTTTAACTGATTATATAGATGGTGATAATTACTTTAGCGTTAAGCATAAGAAACACAACTTAGATCGCGCAAAAAACCAATTTGCCTTATACAAGGATATAGTAAGTAAGCAGCAGGTCTTAAAGGAGATTTTGACTCAGGTATAAACCCAATTAATTATATTGCTCAAAGCGTCATAACTAAAACTTTGAGCAATATAAATTGAGGTTAAACATTGAAAGTATGTGTTAACTTCCAACATCTCAATTTTTTACTTATTAAGCATCCGCTAGTTTTACACGGATTTTGCTTTTGTCTACTGTGGTTTGATTAAGCGCTTTAATTGCGCCTTTAACTTCAATGTCATTAGGCATTTCTACAAAGGCAAAGCCTTTAGATTGGCCTGTTTCTTTATCGAGTACCAAGTTACAGGTGGTCACTTTACCGTGAGCCGTAAATAACGTACGAAGTTCATGCTCAGTAGTGGCACGTGATAAGTTACGAACTAATAATTTCATATATAACCTAAATAATGGGTTCAAGCATAATTATCTCAAGTAACCTTGCTTTAACCTAACGTTATTTTATAAACAGTAAAAATAACTATTAAAAAACAAAAAACCGCCTAATGGCGGTTTTTTATACATTGCGAGAGATTACTTTACTTCTTTACCCGCTGCTTGTTGATCTGCATGATAGCTTGAACGTACAAACGGGCCTGAAGCGGCGTGTGTAAAGCCAATTTCATCAGCATATTCTTTTAATGCGTCAAATTCAGCTGGTGGCACGTAACGCTTAACGGGTAAGTGATGCTTAGACGGTTGTAGGTATTGCCCTACAGTAAGCATATCAACGTTATGAGCACGTAAATCGCGAAGTACTTCCTCGATTTCGCTAATTTCTTCACCAAGGCCAACCATTAAGCCTGATTTTGTTTTAACCTCAGGATGGGCTTCTTTAAAGCGACGTAATAATTCAAGAGACCATTTATAGTCAGCACCTGGGCGCGCAAGTTTGTATAAACGTGGCGCCGTTTCTAGGTTGTGATTAAATACATCTGGCGGCGTTTCGATTAAAATTTCTAACGCTCTGTCCATACGGCCACGAAAATCGGGCACTAAAATCTCAATGGTAATTTCTGGGTTATGCTTACGAATTTCGCGGATACAATCAGCAAAGTGCTGAGCACCACCGTCACGTAAATCATCACGGTCTACAGAAGTAATAACTACATAGCTTAACTTCATGTCTTTAATGGTAAGTGCCAGCTTTTCAGGCTCAGCGGCATCAGGTTTTAATGGGCGACCATGTGCAACGTCACAGAATGGACAACGACGTGTACAAATAGCCCCTAAAATCATAAAGGTCGCTGTACCGTGGTTAAAACACTCTGATAAGTTAGGACACGAAGCTTCTTCACATACAGAGTGAAGGCCATGCTTACGCATTGCTTGTTTTATGCCGTCAATCCGCTCGGTTGACTTAGGTAAGCGAATTTTAAGCCACTCTGGCTTACGGAGCATTTCGGTTTTTTCTGTTGGTAAAACTTTAACGGGGATCAACGCCATTTTTTCTGCGTCGCGTAGTTTTACACCTGGTTCCATTTTGACTGGTTTATTCATTCGTTTTCAAACCCTTCAGTATGCTTAACCTGTGTTGCATTAAGCTTCTTGATCATGTGTTTTACCAGCCCTTCACCTGCAGCTTCAAGGTTTTGAGGGCCATTTAGTTCTTTAGTTTGCACCATATTCATGCCCGCATAACCACATGGGTTGATGCGTAAAAATGGACTTAGATCCATATTAACATTTAATGCCAAGCCATGAAATGAGCAGCCACGACGAACTCGTAAACCTAAAGAGGCAATTTTACTGTCGTTAACGTAAACACCAGGGGCATCCGCTTTCGCGTATGCATCTATGGCGAACTCTGCAAGGGACTCAATGATGCACTCTTCAAGCCAAGTAACTAGCTCTCGCACCCCAATTTTTAAACGACGTAAATTAAATAATACATACATCATTTGCTGACCAGGGCCGTGGTAAGTAACCTGTCCACCGCGGTCAACTTTAATCACTTCAATGTCACCTGGGGCGAGTAAGTGCTCATCTTTACCGGCTTGGCCTTGGGTAAATACACTTTCATGCTCTACTAACCAAATTTCATCTGGCGTATTTTCATCACGGGTGTCGGTAAAGTCTTGCATTTTTTGCCAAATCGGCATGTAACGCTGACGACCCAGTTGGCGTACGATTAGGGTGTTTTCGCTCACAACAAATCTCAACTATAGCTTAAAGCATATGGCGCACGTCATCGATATTGCTGATCACGTTGTAAATTTCTTCAATGTGTTTGCCGCTTGTTACTGTGGCTACTAAAGTGACTGACTCATAGTTACCTTTACTGCTCGGTTTTACTTTTGGCGCATAATCACCCGGAGCGATAGGTTGTAACTTTTCTAAAATTTGATCAGTTAAGTTTACGTTTGCTAGACCCATAATTTTAAATGTAAACGGACAAGGGTACTCTAGATACTCATCAAATTTAGTGTTTTTAACAGGTTCAACCACGACGGGAACTCCTCAAACAAAAGTGTTGGCTTAACTTATACGTTAAGCTTAAAACTGACAGGCTAATGACAATCTTGAAATGATGTTACTTTTGACCTAAGCCAACGATAGTCATTCAATACGATTGGTATATATGGGGCGCATTCTAGCACTTTTCAAGCAAAAAAAAACGCCTCACAGAAGAGGCGTTCATATTACTTTACTCGTGCTTACATTATTTGTAAGCGTAAGTAGTCATATATTTTGCTGAAGAAGCTACCTTCTTGTATTTCTTCAAGCGTAACTAGCGGATATTGTGCAATATCTTCGCCTTCAAGTTGTAAAAACAGCGTGCCTACTTTAGTGCCTTTAGCTAAAGGTGCTTCGAGCGTATCGTCAAGCTCAAAGTTTGCTTTCAGGTTTTTATGTTGGCCACGAGGGATTGTAATAGGGGTGTCTTCTAAAATACCTAAAGAGACATTCTCTTTGTTACCCATCCAGATGCGTTGCTCTGCAAAACTATCGCCAGCTTTGTAAGGCGTAATTGTTTCAAAAAAGCGGAAACCGTAGTTAAGCAGTTTTTTACTTTCAACTTTACGCGCACGCTCGCTTGAAGTACCCATAACAACCGCAATTAAACGCATGTCATTTTTTGTTGCCGAGGTGACTAAGCTGTAACCCGCATCAGATGTATGGCCTGTTTTAATACCATCAACATCTAAGCTTTCATCCCATAACAACGAGTTACGGTTATATTGCTTTATACCATTAAAAGTAAAAGATTTTTCTTTATATAGGGCGTATTCATCCGGCACATCTTTGATTAAGGCTGCACCAAGTGTGGCCATATCGCGTGGCGTTGTGTAGTGCTCGTCTGTATCAAGACCGTGACTATTAATAAAGTGAGTATTTGTCATGCCTATCTTTTCAGCATGGGCATTCATTAAATCTGCAAAGGCACTTTCGCTGCCTGCAATATGCTCAGCCATAGCAACACAGGCATCATTACCCGATTGTACAATAATACCGTGATTAAGATCATCTACGCTAACTTGCTTACCCACTTCAATAAACATTTTAGATGATTCAGGAAAGTTTTTTGCCCATGCTTTTTCGCTAATAGTCACCATATCGGTAGGTGCTATATTACCTGCATTAATCTCTGTACCAATTACGTAACTAGTCATCATTTTAGTTAAGCTAGCAGGAGCAAGTTTTGTATCAGCTTCACCTTCTGCAATCACTTTACCTGTGGTGAAATCCACCAAAAAGTAACCTTTAGCATTAACTTGAGGGGGGGCTGGAATAATTTGTGCGGTGGCTGAAAAGACGGCGGCAGAACAGACTAAGCCGCAAACACCAGTAAGAATTTTATGTTTAATAGATTTCATCATACTCATTAATGGTTAAAGTTAAAAATATGCATTCTCCCTATTCTAAAGGGCTTACTGAGTGTAAAGCAAGAACGCGTTCTGAAATTGATTTTGTTTTAATGTTTCTAATACTTGTTGCGCGTGTTGGGCATCTTTTATCGGCCCTAAGTGCAATCTATAAATAGCGTCTTTTTCGACGATATTTGTTGGTAATTTATATTGCTCTCGTAGTGTGTGTGCCAATGCTTCTATGTTGGCTAACGTACTACCTGCAGCTACTTGAACATAGGTTTTTCGTGCATGGGTATCTGCGAGGGTAATCGCTTCAAGCTTAACCTTTGCTGTACCGTATTTATGGTAGCCAAGTTTATAGGCAGCAGCATAGGAAAGATCAATGATTCTATCATCATGAAAGGGCCCACGATCATTAACCCGTACTATAACAGATTGGCCATTGGCTGTATTTGTTACGCGTACAAAACTCGGTAATGGTAAGGTTTTATGGGCTGCCGTCATAGCAAACATATCGTAAACTTCGCCGTTAGAGGTATGATAACCATGAAACTTTCGGCCATACCATGAAGCAATGCCCGTTTCTGAATAACCGGTTTCATCGAGCATAGGGGTATAACGTTTGCCCAACACTTCGTAAGGGCGTGTGGTGCTCGCGCTTTTTATAACTTTAGTGACAATAGCATCTTGCATTTCTAATTCAGTTGGTGCTCGCAGTGGTGCGGCATCATGACGCATACTATAACGACTACTTGAACTGCTGCACGCACTCAAAAAGAGGCTAACGAGTGTAATAATTATAAGTTGTTTATAAAGGCGCATTATTTTAAGAGCATCCTTTTATCTGTGGCAATCGACATAATAATGCCAAATGCAGCCATTAAGGTAACCATTGAGGTGCCACCATAGCTAATCAATGGTAATGGCACACCTACAACGGGTAACAAGCCCGAAACCATGCCAATGTTTACAAAAATATAAACGAAAAATGTCAGAATGAGTGAGCCCGCGAGTAACTTGCCAAAGGCATCTTGGGCATTAACGGCAATATAAAGTCCGCGACCAATAATGAATAGGTATAGGCTCAGTAAAACACACACACCGAACAGGCCAAACTCCTCACTCAGTACTGAAAAAATAAAATCAGTATGTCTTTCAGGTAAAAATTCTAGTTGTGATTGTGTGCCTTGCAACCAGCCTTTGCCTTCTATACCGCCTGAACCAATCGCTATTTTTGATTGGATTATATGATAGCCAGAACCAAGCGGATCGCTCTCTGGATCTAAAAAGGTCAGTACTCTTTGCTTTTGATAATCGTGCATACCATAGTGCCAAAAAGGCCATGCCGCTAAGGCAACAACAGAGCTTAAGAAGCCAATTAAACGCCAACTCAAGCCAGATAAAAACAACACAAATACACCTGAACTGGCAATCAAAATTGAGGTGCCCAAATCAGGCTGTTCTTTTATAAGTAGAGTAGGTAGCATAACAATGGCAAAACCAATCACTAAATGCAGCGCTCGAGGGGGTAAATGGTTACGGCCAATATACCAAGCCACCATCATAGGAACCGCTAATTTCATCAGCTCTGAGGGTTGAAAGCGGGTGATGCCTAAATCTAACCAGCGTTGCGCACCTTTGGAGCTCACACCAAATAGGAGTACTCCAACCAGCATGAGTAGTCCTAAGCAATACATAGGGATGACTAAGCGTTTTAAAGTTGCTGGAGGGATTTGTGCTAACACAAACATACCAATAATAGCACCAGCCATACGGGTACCGTGGCGCATCATCATTGCAGAGTCTTGGCCAGAGGCACTGTAAACAATTGTGATGCTGCCTGCCATCATTAGTAATAAAGCAATAAAAAGCGGCAAATCAATATGCAAGCGCAGCCAAATAGAACGCTTATCATGTAAAGCCGTCATGGAACTTTACTCCCTGATGATTGAATGGGGTTAGCAGCAAAATAGTAATCCATTAATTGGCGCGCAATTGGGGCACCTACTGAGCTGCCGCCCCCAGTATTTTCTACCACAATAGAGACAACGATTTGAGGGTTATCGTATGGGGCAAAACCGACGTAAATGGCGTTATCACGCTGGCGCTCTTTAAGTGCATCGGCGTCATAGCGCTCGCCTTGAGCAATACTGACCACTTGGGCGGTACCGGTTTTACCTGCTGGGTCGTACGTAGCCCCTTTAAACGCGCGATGTGCTGTACCGGTAGTCTTTTTAACCGTGTTATGCATGGCATCAATAGCAATTCGCCAGTTATCCTCGTTATTAAGAACAACAGGTGGCTTTTCTTCATTATTGAGCTGGGTAATTTGGTCTTCTTTTTTAGCTACTTGCACTAAATGAGGTGGATGATTTATCCCTCTGTTAACTAAAATATTAGTGGCATTAGCTATTTGAATCGGGGTGGCAGTCCAATAACCTTGGCCAATCCCGACAGAAATAGTATCGCCACGCCACCATGACTCTTTAAAACGATCTTCTTTCCACTCTTTTGAGGGTAAAATAGCGGTTGCTTCTTCATGTATATCAATACCTGAAAGTTCACCAAAGCCAAAACGCGCCATAAAGTTACTTATTTTAGTGATCCCCAAACGATACGCTGCATCATAAAAATAAGTATCGCATGACTCTTCTATGGCTTTGTAAACATCAACATGGCCATGGCCCCAACGTCGCCAATCGCGCCATTTATGCTTTACGTTTGGTATTTGAAAAAAACCGGGATCCCACATGGTGGTGGTTTCTTGCACTATATTTTCTTCTAATGCCAAAATAGCCATGTGCGGCTTAATAGTCGATGCTGGTGCATAGCGTCCTTGAGTGGTACGGTTTATAAGCGGGAGATCTGGATTAAGTAGGGCTTTGTAGTCTTTGCTGCTAATACCGTGCACAAATAAATTTGGGTCATAACTTGGGTTTGAATAAAGCGCTAGAACGCCGCCATCTTTTGCATCCATTACCACAATAGCGCCGCGCATATCTTTAAGTGCATGTTGGGCTATTTGTTGTAAACCAATGTCGAGAGTAAGTACTAAATCATCCCCCGGCTGCGGTGGTTCCATGTTTAAGGTGCGAATAATACGGCCACGGTTGTTTACCTCAACTCGCTGTGAGCCGACCTGACCATGTAGTAACGGCTCGTAATATTTTTCGATACCCAGCTTGCCAATATCATGAGTGGCTCTGTAATTGGTGGCTTCACCTTGTTGCTCAAGTTTGTTTAGCTCTTTTCTATTGAGCTTAGCAACGTAGCCTAATGCATGGGTTAAGGTATCGCCAAAGGGATAATATCTCGCTAGGCGCGCTTCAATGCTAAACCCTGGGAATTTATGCTGGTTTACTGAAAACATCGCTACTTCGTTTTCATTTAAACGGGCTTTGAGGACTTGGCTTTTAAAACGTCGAGTATGTTTTATATCATCAAGGAAATCAGCTTGTTGTTGCTCGGTTATTTCAATGATTTTGCTGATAGACTTCAAAGAGGCGGTTAAATCATCAACTTCTTCGGGGATCACTTCAAGGTTATAAACGGGCTTATTTTCGGCCAGTAAAACACCGTTGCGGTCGTAAATAAGTCCGCGATTAGGTGCAATAGGGATTACTTTTATGCGGTTGTCATTAGAGCGAGTTTGGTAATCTTGGTGGTCGTCAACTTGAATGGTGTACAAGTTAGACAATAATATGGCTACTAGGGCTAATATAAATATAAAACCCACAAATGCACGCCGAGCAAATAAATTAGCTTCTGCTGAGTGGTCGCGAATAGTGGGTCTTCGTTTTAGCATGGCAAGAAACTACTCGCGATGATAAGGGTGGTTGTTATTTAAGCTCCAGCCTCTGTAAAGGCTTTCAGCAACAATAATGCGTACTAAAGGGTGTGGGAGCGTTAAATTTGATAACGACCATTTTTGCTCAGAGGCCGCAATACACTCGGGAGCTAAGCCTTCTGGTCCTCCAATCAGTAAACTGACATCGCGACCATCAAGTTGCCACTTTTCCATGTTTTTTGCAAGCTGGTGAGTATCCAGTGGTTTACCAGTTACTTCTAGTGTGACAATACGATTGCCTTTAGGTATAGCGGCTAAGGTTTTTTCACCTTCGATGTGCAAAATACGCTTTATATCTGCGTTTTTGCCACGTTTACCTGCAGGTATTTCGATTAGTTCCAGTGCCATATCTTTGGGAAAGCGGCGCTGATATTCTGCAAAACCTGTTTCTACCCATGCTGGCATTTTTGTACCAACAGCAATCATTTGTATTTTCACGACGTTATTTCCAAGCGTTGTCTAAAATAGGGAGCTATTAGCCCCAAAGCTTTTCTAGATCGTAATAGCTACGTGCTTGATCTTGCATAACGTGAACAATCACATCACCTAAATCAACTAATGCCCATTCGCCATCGCTTTGGCCTTCGTAGCCTAATGGCTCTTCACCAGCGTGACGAGCTTCTTTTGCTAAGTTATCAGCAATTGACAATACATGACGTCTTGATGTGCCTGAACATACAATCATGTAATCGGTTACGTCTGAAGTGCCAGTTACGTCAAGTTGAATCACATCACGTGCTTTCATATCGTCAATTTTGTCTAGTGCAAAAGCGAGTAGTTGTTTCGAATCCAAGGTTTTGTCTCAATTTAAAATTTAATAGCGGTTATTTTAACACGCCGAGGGGTTTATACCAATCACTCTTGATAAAGCTGGTGCTGCTCAATATAGTGACTCACGGTGTCGGGTAATAGTTCACTCTTTTTAATACTTTTTTTAAGAGCTTGACGGATATTACTGGATGCGGCATCCAGTTGCTTACCTTCTAAAAAGTAAAGGTGTCCGCCATTTTTTTCGTTTAGTAGGGAAATATCGTTGCTCATAGCCTGCTGTTTGTAGTTTTTAAGTTCACCTTGTACATCACAGTTTTGACCAGGGCGTTGATACACCACTATATGGCATAGACTCGTTATTATTTGCCACTGATACCATTTATCAAGGTTGTTGAATGAGTCCATTCCAATCAAAAATAGAATCGGGGTATCGGGATTTTCTGCTCTTAGTTCTTGCAAACTTAATAAAGAATACGACGGGCCGCTGCGTTTTAGTTCTCGTAAATCAAGCTTAAACTGCGAATATGGTTTAATTGCGGTTTTAAGCATTGCAATACGATGTTCGGTGCTGATCCCCGGTGCCGCTTTGTGTGCGGGTATTGCACAGGGCATAAAATAGAGTGAGTGTAATTCAAAAGTAGCCACGCATTGCTGCGCCATATTAAGGTGCCCAAAATGAATGGGGTCAAAAGTGCCACCAAAAATTGCAATCATGATATTTTTCCTTTACTGACGGTTAGTATGGCACGGCAGTGGAATATCGAGTGGTTGGCAAAATTTAATACAAATATGTGCTAATGCTTGATAGGGCGCAATCAATACACCTTGTTTGTAGCTTGCATCAAATAATGCCAGTTCACTGCTAATGCTTTCAAGGGTGTGAATATTTAGTCTGTTTATCGCTGTTTGTACCGGCACTTGCTGATTTTTCCAAATCGCTTTTTGCTTAAACAGGGTCGCTAATGACTCACCCTGCAGTAACCCTTGTTGTACACCTATTAAGGTATTTAAATCTTTATTGATGGCCCATAAAATACTCACTACTTCAGTGTTATCACTGGCAAGCTTATTTAATACTTTTATTGCTTGTGAAGTATGGCCGTTTAAAAGAGCATCACTTAAATCAAAAATATCGAATTTAGATTGGTTTAGTAGCCCTTGCATTACCAGTTGCTGGGTAATGAGAGCGTCACCATGTATTAGTGACAGCTTTTCAAGCTCTTGGAAACAAGCCAGTAAATTGCCTTCAGTGGCATTAATTAAACTGAGCTTAGCCTCGTTTTGTAAATTAAGTGACAAGCGTTGGCACTGTTCATCAAGCCAACGTTTTAAGTGATTACCACTAAGCGGATAGCAGGGTACAAATAACCCTTGCTTATCGAGTGCTTTAAACCACGCACCGCGTTGCACATCTTGGCTTGCTTTGGCGCCTTTAACAATTAAAATGGTGTCAGGGTTTTCAAGCTCAACGACCTTTTTAAAGGTGTTTGCGCCGGGTGTACCAGGTTTTTGCTGGTTTAAGTCAAGCTCAATAATTGTACGCGCACTAAATAACGACATACTTTGGTATTGCGCTATGATTTCCTGCCAATCAAAGCCTTGGGCTAAAGTGAATTTAATTACTTCATCAAAACCTTGCGCTTTTGCGCTGTCGCGTATGAGCTGTACACATTGCGCTTCTTGAAAAGGCTCTTCACCAAAAACCAAATAAAAAGGTTTTAACCCCTTTTTTAATTCGCTAGGCAGCTGATTTGCATAACAACGCATTATAGTTGCGACAACTCTCTAACAATTCGACGACTCGCTTGCTGGCGAATTTCGCTGATCAGCAGTTCAAGCTCTTTTGCTTTAGCTAGTGCGTTGTCAGGATCATCTTGGTAATTACGGTAAAGCTCAAAACGTTTTTCAATGGCTTCTTGTTTTGGGCGTTTTACAACATAACTCACACTGTATGCCAGTTCATATTCAGCTACTTGTCCGTTTTGAAACAACGACAAGGTTTGGCGCTCTAGCTGCTCTTTAAATAAATAAAGTTGCGCAGACTGTTTACTCGCAGGGACTAAAGTGACATCGCTCATAGCAAGTTCTGTTTGCAAATAGCTAAACAATGCTGATTTTTGATCATCACCCACCAAGGTTAGCTGTTTTAAATCATTGGGTAGGCTTGATGCTTTTTTAAGGTGAAAGCCACAGCTCGATAACAAAAAACAGACTAGCACTAAGGCTAGTCCGTTTTTAATGGCATTTAAAGTAGCCATATTAGTTAGCTACCACGTTAAGCAATTTACCTGGTACATAAATTACTTTGCGGATTGTTGCACCATCAGTAAATTTAGTGACGTTAGATTCTGCAAACGCGAGTGCTTCTACTTGCTCTTGCGTTGCATCAGCTGCAACCGTTAGTTTTGCACGTAATTTACCGTTTACTTGTACGATGATTAATTTTTCATCTTCAACTAGGGCAGATTCGTCAACTTTTGGCCATGCGGCATCTAAAATATCACCTTCTTTACCTAGCTCTTGCCATAACTGATGCGATAAATGCGGTGTTATTGGTGCTAGCATAATAAGTAATGCTTCTAATGCCTCGTTAGCAATGGCAACATCTTGAGTGTCGTTTAATGGCGCTTTTAATAACTTATTAGACAGCTCCATGATTGCGGCAATCGCAGTGTTGAATGTTTGACGACGTTCAACATCATCGCTCACTTTTGCAATGGCTTTATGTAGCTCACGGCGAAGTACTTTTTGTGGGTTAGTAAGCGACGATTTATCAAGTGCTTGGAAGCCAACCGTTTTAACATCTACCGCGTATTTCCATACACGTTTTAAGAAACGGTGTGCGCCTTCAACCCCTGAATCTGACCATTCAAGCGTTTGCTCCGGTGGTGCAGTAAACATCATAAATAAACGCACGGTATCTGCACCGTATTGAGCAATTACTTCTTGTGGGTCTATGCCGTTATTTTTCGACTTAGACATTTTGCTCATGCCAGATGAGAACACAGGTTCACCATCATCGACGTGCCATGCCTTGGTTACACGGCCTTTGTCGTCGGTTTCGGTATTTACATCACTTGGCGAAATCCATACATCGCCGCCTTTTTCATCTTTACGATAAAATGTTTCGGCAAGTACCATACCTTGACAAAGTAAGCGGTCGAATGGCTCGTCTGAATTTACTAAACCAAAGTCACGTAGTAATTTATGGAAAAAGCGCGAGTACAATAAGTGTAAAATTGCGTGCTCAATACCACCAATGTATTGGTTTACTGGTAACCAATAGTTAGCGGCTGCTGGATCTAACATACCCTCGTCATGACGCGGACTACAGTAGCGAGCGTAATACCATGATGACTCCATAAAGGTGTCAAAAGTATCAGTTTCATGAGTGGCTGGTACACCATTTACAGTTGTTTTAGCCCATTCTGGGTCCGCTTTAATTGGTGAGGTAACGCCATTCATTACCACATCTTCTGGTAAACGCACTGGTAGCATATCTTCAGTGGCAGCAAGCTCATTACCATTCTCATCACTCAGCATTGGAATTGGCGAACCCCAGTAACGCTGACGGCTTACACCCCAATCGCGTAGACGGAAGTTTACTTTACGCTCTCCCACACCTAATGCTTCTAGCTTGTCGGCAACAGCGTTAAAGGCGTTTTCAAAATCAAGGCCATCAAATTCACCTGAGTTTACTAATACCCCTTTTTCGGTGAATGCTTCTTGAGCTAGGTTTACTTCAAGCTCAGAGCCTTCAACTGGCGCAATAACTTGTTTAATATCTAGGCCGTAAGCTGTTGCAAATTCAAAGTCACGTTGGTCGTGCGCAGGTACTGCCATTACCGCACCTGAGCCGTAATGCATTAATACAAAGTTAGCAACCCAAATTGGTAGCTGCTCGCCCGTTAATGGGTGAGTGGCGTAAAAGCCTGTTGCAATACCTTTTTTCTCCATGGTTGCCATGTCTGCTTCAGCAACTTTGGTGTTTTTGCATTCTTCAACAAACATTGCAATCGCGTCGCTATTTTTAGCCGCTTCTTGTGCAATAGGGTGGCCACCAGCAACGGCTAGGTATGTTACGCCCATAAATGTATCTGGGCGTGTAGTGTATACGCTAAATTTTTCGTTGTTATCGGTACGCGTAAATTCTATGTCTAAGCCTTCAGAACGACCAATCCAGTTGCGCTGCATGGTTTTAACTTGTTCAGGCCAGTCTTCTAATTTGTCTAAATCGTCTAATAGCTCTTGTGCGTAGTCGGTAATTTTAATAAACCACTGTGGAATTTCTTTTTGTTCCACTACCGCACCTGAACGCCAACCGCGGCCGTCAATTACTTGCTCGTTAGCTAGTACAGTTTGATCGACCGGATCCCAGTTAACCGTTGACATTTTTTTGTACACTAGGCCTTTTTCGTAAAGCTTAGTGAAAAACCATTGTTCCCATTTGTAATATTCTGGGTGGCAAGTCGCAATTTCGCGATCCCAATCGTAGCCAAAACCTAATTGCTTAAGTTGGTTACGCATGTAGTCAATATTTTCGTAAGTCCACTTTGCAGGGGCTGTTTTATTTTTAATAGCCGCGTTTTCTGCAGGTAAACCAAACGCATCCCAACCCATAGGTTGCATTACGTTTTTGCCTTGCAAGCGCTGGAAGCGAGAAACCACGTCACCAATGGTATAGTTACGCACATGACCCATATGCAGTCGACCACTTGGGTAGGGAAACATTGAGAGACAATAGTATTTTTCTTTGCTCTCATCTTCTGTGGCTTTAAATACTTGGTTTTCTTCCCAGTAGCGTTGGACTTTTGACTCTATGTCTTGTGGGTTATATTGCTCTTGCATTTACGTTTCCAAACTTCTTGCATACTAATAAAAAATTGTCGATAGGATACCCCAAATAAAGCGCTATTCACAGCGTCAAAGCGGCGCTTTTTGTAAAATTGCGAGTAAATTAGTTTTCAGTACAGGTTAACCTATACTTATCTATGATATAGAGTAAATCAGTAGACGTTTTCAAGGAGTATAAAATGGCAGATTACAGAACATGGCTTAGTGATTTATCCGATTGGTTAAAAGATGTGAAAGAGCATGAAGTTAAAGCCGCAGTAAAGCGATTTATTGAATCTGAGCAGGCACTTAAAGATTTAGGTGAAGAAAAATACCAGCTTTATCGTAATTACTTAATGCGTGACATTTCTCACCTACAAGAAAATAATAGCTACTATAATTCGCTTGCATGGCAGGAGCTTAAGGAGTCATTGTGGTTTGAGCTTTCTCACATTGAAGACAAAACACAGCTTGAATGGCAGTCATTAAGTGAAGATTTTAAGCATAATGGCGTTTATCACGCAGGTGAATGGATAGCCATGGGCACATTAGTATGTAAGAATTGCAACCATAGTTATGATGTTTACCATGCAACGCAAATTATTCCTTGCACGCAGTGTGATGGCATCTATTTTAGCCGCCAGGCTTTACAACCCTAAATATAAGTATTGAGTGGCTGTAGGCCACTCAATATGCCCAAATCTAGCAATTAAGCTGGTAAAAAAAGAAGTTAGAATGACGAAAAAACTGCTGCCACTACCCGTATCAAATCTTGCACCGAGTATTTCTTCGAGCCATGTAAACACTTGCATGAGCAATCCATACCCTGAGCAACTTACCTTTATAGGCCAACAACGTGCGCAAAGTGCATTGGACTTCTCTTTAGGAATGGACCTACCTGGTTATAATGTTTACGTAATGGGAGAGGCGGCACACGGGCGTTTTACCTTAGTAAAAGACAAATTAAAACAACACGCTAAAGAGCGCACAACACCGCATGAGTGGCTGTATGTTAATAACTACGATGATCACCGTGAGCCTATTGCGTTATTTATGCATGCAGGGCAAAGCAAACAATTAGCCGATGATATTGACTCATTTATTGATGAAGTACTCGACACCTTTCCTGCTGCATTTGATAACCCAGCTTATCAGCGCAAGAAAAAATCGATAGACCGCGAGTTTAACGATGCTTACGACGGCGCCATTACCGCGGTAGAAATAGCCGCGCTTGAGCAAAGTGTGGCATTAATCGAAGAAAAAGGCGTAGTCGGCTTTGCCCCGCTGATTGATGGCAAGCAACTTACCGATAATGAATTTTCTGATTTGGAAGATGATTTACGCGAAATGTTTTTTGAGCGTATAGAAAAATTAGAAGATGCCCTCATTGAAGCGCTTATTGAGTTACCGCGCTGGAAACGTGAATCTAAAGAAAAGCTTCGCAATCTTAAAAAGTCTACCGCTGAGCAAGCCACTAAACCGTTATTAAAAGATTTAGAACATAAATACGCCAGCCATATTGGTGTGCTGCGTTATTTAAAAGATATACGTGTAGAAATTATTGATGCCGTGCTTGAATGGCTTGATGATGAAGGTGAAAGCGAAGAAAACAAAGAAGACTTTGACCGTAAAGGTATGCTTACCGACTTTTTTGCACCTAATATTTTAGTTGAATATAAAGAGGGCGATGCAGCACCGGTTGTGTATGAACCTAATCCAACCTTTGGTAATATTTTTGGCAAAATTGAATATGCCACATCGCAAGGGTCGTTAATTACCAGCTATCGATCAATTCAACCTGGTGCATTGCACCGCGCGAATGGCGGCTATTTAATTATGGATGCTGAAAAAGTAATGGCTCAACCCCAAGTGTGGGATGGGCTAAAGCTGTCGCTAAAAACCCATCAAATTAAAAATGACTTACCTTATCAAGACAGTGTCGTTGGTAGTAGCTTTACACTTCGACCGCAGTTAATACCGCTTGATGTAAAAATTATTTTACTTGGCTCACGTGAACTTTATTACACCATCGGTGAATACGACGAGGAATTTGCTGAGTTATTTAGAGTACTTGCCGATTTTGATTATTACTTACCAAGTAGCGATAAGTTGCAGTATCAGTTTATTACTAAAGTCAGTGATTACTGCGAGCAAACATTAAAGTGCACGTTAAACGAAGCCGCAATGGTGCGATTACTTAAATTTAGTTATCGCCAAGCAGAGCACCATAATAAGTTATCAGCACGTTTTGCTGATGTGTTAGAGCTTGTGGCTGAGGCCAGTTTTTACGCTAAGCAAGACAAGCTAACGGTGATTGATGCACGCCATATTGACGAAGCCATACAAGGCAAGCAGTACCGTACGGGGCAAATTAGCGAAAACATGCTCAGCGATATAAAGGAAGGGCATACTTTAATAGCTACTGAAGGCCAAGCCGTAGGTAAAGTAAATGGTTTGACTGTACTACACATTGGTGACACCTCATTTGGCACACCTGCACGTATTACTGCTACCGTTTATGCGGGCGCCGATGGCGTAATTGATGTGGAACGCGAAGCTGAGTTGGGTAAAGCAATTCACTCAAAAGGGGTAATGCTGCTTACCGGTTATTTAGGTAACAAATACGCGCAACACTTTAGTTTAACACTCAGTGCGAATATCGCTATTGAACAAAGTTATGGCTACATAGATGGTGATAGCGCCTCTCTTGCTGAACTTTGTGCGCTCATTTCGGCCATTACGAGCTTACCTATCAGTCAGTCTATTGCTCTAACCGGCTCAATTAACCAACATGGTGATGTGCAGGCCATTGGTGGTGTAAACGAGAAAATAGAAGGCTTCTTTAAGCTATGTAAAATGCGCGGCTTAACGGGTGAGCAAGGGGTTATTATTCCTAAATCGAACCAAGTTAATTTGGTGCTTGATGACGAAATACTCAATGCCGTTGAGTTAGGTAAGTTTAATATTTATGCTGTGGAAACCGTTGACCAAGCATTAAACTTATTAATGGATATTGAAGCGGGTGATATGGTTGATGAACACTACCCAGAAGATTCGGTTAATGGCATCGCATTAGCGCGATTAAAAGACATTGCTGATATTGTTAATGGCGATAACAGCGACGAAAAAGACCACGACTCAGAAGATGAAAAAGGGGAGTTATGATCAATATAATTTTACTGATTGTTATCGCTATTTTTTGCGTTTTAATTTTTAAAAACAGTAAAAAAGCCAAGCAGCAAGCAATCGCAAACGCACAGATTGAAAGTGATTATTTAATTGCCAATGTAAAAACTGAAGGCGTACATGAAACGGCTTCTGGCTTGCAATATAAAATAATCCATAAAGGACAGAGCGAAAATACACCTAGCCCAACGAGTATGGTTAAAGTGCATTATCATGGCACTTTAATCGACGGCACTGTATTTGACAGCTCAGTGGAGCGCAAAACTCCGATTAGCTTTGGTTTGCACCAAGTTATAAAAGGTTGGACAGAAGGCCTACAACTGATGAGCCCGGGGGATAAATTTCAGTTTTATATACCGCATCAGCTCGCCTATGGTGAAAAGCGAGTAGGGAGTATTCCTCCTGCATCATTGCTTATTTTTGAGGTGGAATTACTGGCTATAGAGTCGTAATTTTAAGGTAAAAAATACTTTAAGCCCTGCTTTAATCAAGTAGGGCTTTTTTATTTGCTCTTATCAGTCAATCCTACTCAAGAATTTAAAATATCAGTCGATACCTAAAATAGTGACAAATTCATTTTAGGGATAAAATAATGAAGATTTCAACCGCCTCAATTCAATATCAAGCATCTAATTATAACAATCAGCCTTTAATAGAATCAGAACAGCAACACATTGATGATAAATCAGAGGAAGAGCCTGACTATGTTTTATCAGAGTTTTTAGATGCTAAGGTTCAAAAATACAGCGAAGATAACGCAACATTTGCTGAGCAATATCAAAATTTAGAAAAGGCATATAAATATTTCACCCAGCAAGTGGTTGCATTGCAAGAGCAAGTAAATAAGCTTAAGCAGAGTACGGTACAACGCAGTTTAACCATTGATAATAGCCAATATGGGCCAGCTGAAGACGATAGTCGCTTAACTATGGATGCTGAGCATATGGGAGCTAAAAAGTATAAAACCGAGCAACAACAAGAAGAGATAAATAGATTGGAGCTGCAACTTAGTGAGGTAAAGTCTCAGCAGGCAGCAATAAAACAACAAATTATTGAGCTAGTAATCAACGAAATGAAAAGGCGAGGCGACGACTTTACTATTTAACCAAAGTCTAACTGTATTAGTTCAGGTTATTTAACCTTGTAATGTACGCAGAAAAGTTAGTTTTTAAACTCAATTTTTTCAACCTCAAGCCTAAATTCTCCCGCCTGTTTACCTGCAATCATAAACCCAAGCTGCCTTACATCTTTAAAGTTAATTGTAGGTTGTTGTTCAAGTAAGCGGCCGCGATAAGTAAGCTGAAAATCCTCAGGTAAAAACTCAATATTAAGCCACTCGCTCTTTGTGGTACTAAACGAGCGGGTATAAGCCGCCCCATCCATGTACTCATTAGTTCTTAAACGTAATTGGTAGGTTTGACCATCGCCCTTAACACGCAGCACTATTTTAGTAATGTTTTGGTTTTTTACATCTAATAGCGTTCGGATAGAAGCAAACCCTCCATTGTTTGCAAGCGATACGTTGCCTGTAAACACTAAATTGCCGTCATTTTGTAAAACCTGACTATTAGAAATGCCACCCATCACCGAATCATTAACCACATACCAGCGAGCATTGGCATTTGCCTCGGTGGTGGCAAACAGTAAGTTAAAAACAAAAAGTGATGAGAGTTGTTTGGCGGTCATGAGTAATTCCTTAAAACCATTATTAACAGTAATACGTTTTGATGTAATAATTGTTCACTTGATTATTTTAATACTGGGATAAGGTAATCCTTGATTAAAATACTGACCAAATTAAAGACGTTATAAAATATAAGGATATTAATTTATATGACAAAAAAGCCTGTGATTCTCATTATCATAGCATTTATTGTTATGATGCTCGGCCCTGTTGGTATTTATGAGTGGTACACTTCAATCGATCCCTCCTTTATCCCTAACCGTTTTTATGACTTTTTAAGTTCTTGGGTTTTAGGCTTTATTACTATTTCTTTAGTGTGTGCCTTTCTATTTCATTTAATAAAAACGCCAAATGCAAAAGAAGAGTTTAATACTCACTTTGATCAAGAAGGGGTTATCCTTAAATATTTAAGTATCATTATGATACCTATTTTGCTGTATGCATATCTTTGGGCTGTCATTTGTGCGCCGATTCAACTATGGGCGCATTATCATTTAGGCGATTATTGGTCTGAAGAATATATCTTAGTTGAGTCTGAAGCTTGTTATAGCGATTATGAGCCGAATTGCGTTCGTTTACTCTTTGCAGATATATCTACAAACAAACAGCATACCATCAGGTGGTATTTAGATAAGCACAAGGTTTTAAAACTTAAAAATACAAAAGTGAACTTAGTCGGCGAAAAAAGTTACTTTGGCTATCTTGTTAACGAAATACAATGGTAAAAACCAAAGGGAATTAAATGGACACTAATAATTTTAACGAGAGTATAAAAGGCTTTTTTTGGGGCGTCGGGTTTGTAATAGCTATACTTGGCGGCATTAGTGCGTTCGCCCTTACAATCGCCGCTGATGTTGACAGTGGATTTAAAACAATGGTTTCTAATAAAGCATTAGAAACAAGTGATGAAATTAATAATGATTATAAACTAACCCTTTCTGCAATATATAAAGAAAATGGTCAAGTAAGAATCGCGGCTGAATTAAAAAATATTACTAACGAGAGCATTTATACGGGAACCGTTATTGCTTCTACATTTGACGAAAGTGGTAAGTTTATTGGTAACTGTGTAGGCAAAAGCACAGACAGCTTTCTAGAACCTAGCGAAGTTAGCTATGTTGACATTAAATGCAATTTATTTAGATCACAAGTAAGTAAAGTTCACTCGACAAAGCTTAAAATTAAGTGGTTTTAGGGTAAGTTTAAATAAAAAGAGCCATACGAAGTATGACTCTTTTTTATTTGAAATAGATGTAATAGAGTTATTTTATTGAGGCAATAAACTCTTCATCTGCATATAGGTTTGTTAGTAATTTTTGAACTAACTCTACGTAGCTTTTTTGACCATTAGGGATGGCGATCGCTCCCATAAATGAAGAGTCAAAAGTGTGTTCGGCCATTATTTCTTTTTCGAATAAGATAATGTTCTCTTCTGAGACGATAAAGTTTACTTTTATAAATGAACTTCCCTCTGAGAAACCCGAAACATCAATATCTTGGTCAATTACTTTGCCAGTTACTTGCTTTTTAGCAACACCAGACCAAAGCTTGGCTAACTTAAGCTCTTGCAATAAAGCATTTTCAATATATTTACCATAACTGTTACCTACAGATGAAATAAGAGGTGAGCCTCTAAGTGAAATTTTATTTAGTTTCTTTTCAGATTTAATTGTGCCAACAGATAGAGGGGAAACTGTTTCTTGCTTTAATTTTGAAACGTTACCAATGTCTGCACTATAAGGAGGCACTTGAATTGTACATGCACTTAAGAATAAAACCCCGATTAATCCTATTGAACTTCTATACTTCATTTTAATTCTTTCCTTACTCATAGTTTTGACTGCTCTAACTCTACAATTAGTTTGTTAAATGCTTCTTCTGTTGCACGCTTTGCTGATAAAGAAAAGTCGTTTTTAAACTCATCAAATTCAGCTTTGCCAAAACCTTTAACTTCAGTATTCCATGCTATATCGCCATTGTTATTTAAAGTTTTACAGTTTAACGTGAAAGTAAACTCTGTAGGTGGCCATGTAAATAAACTATCTGAACTAGATTCAGTTGTTATTGTAGGTATAAACACATATTCAATTTTATTGTCTTGTAAAAATGTATTATCAGTTAATGATTCAAGCTTATAAACGTTTTCAAATTTATTAGAAAGTACAGTATATAATGCAGCTTCTGTGTCTTTATAAGGTTTGTAACTAACATTATCGCCACCACCGCCAGGTGTTTTTACTTGTTTTTTAATATCATCTTCAGAAATATAATAACCTACAACGGATATTGATTTACTTTCTGAAAGCTGAAGTTTCTCAGTGTCTGGATTTAAACTTATCTGGTGGGCACAGCCACTTAAAACAAGTACCGAAAACAAGAAAAACATGTTAGTTAATAACTTCAAAATATACTCCATATATTTAATTTTTAAAGAAAAAGTAGTTCCATCGATAATATATGTTTTGTAGTTGCATTGTAAATAATGTTAACTTTATATTTGTAAATGGTTGTAACTTTTGTATTTAATAATTTTTGGTTTTGAGGTGTTTTTATTTTAAATAGAGATGAGTTCGCTTGAGCAAAAATTAAAAAGCGCGTAATTTAACCGCGTCACCTATTTTAATAACAAGTATAATAATGAAAGCACAAGAATTAGAACAATTAGCGTTATCTAAAGCCGAAACCAGAGAAGTGATCACGCCGTATGCCTTTAAGGTTGATAATGCTTTACTTGGCTTGCCTTTGGCTTCGCCGACTCGGCGCGTATTAGCTATGATTATAGATGTTGCATTAATATTTTTAGCTGCAAAGCTCAGTGCAACTATTATTGCATTCGTTGCTGCGATGGCGTTTTACAAAGGAACGGCGCAGCAATACCTTCCTAAAATGTCGAGTGTGTGGCGAAGAATATTAAAAATAGTAGCAGCAAGTATTTTATTTGTAAGCGCTCTTGCTGTGCTTTCAATTGGTATAGATTATTTAGAAGGCGATGACTCTGATCAAGGCTTAACTGTTCAAGGCTTAAAAATACAGGATGACATTCAGCTTACCTCCACAGAAAAAAAGCAGGTAAATGCTTACTTAGTGCAAACAGCAGACGAAAGCTGTGAGCAATCTTGTCAACAAAATGCACTTGATAACTTGATAGGGCAAGTACCCAAATTAGCCGAAATGGACGACCTACAAAACCCACAACTTGCAAAAGCATTTTTACAATTATTAGTGCTTGGTGAAAATAACGGATTAAAGCTTGCGCAGTTAACAGAAGATAAACCCGCACAAACAACCACACACAGTATTTTGCAGTGGGGTAAAGGGATCATTCAAGATTTAGGTTTGGGTTTTGGCTGGGCGGCTGTGTACTTCACACTGTTTTCTTTATTATGGCGCGGTCAAACCCCTGGTAAAAAGCTCTGTAACACCAGAGTGGTTGCATTAAGTGGTGAATCACTGGGTTTACTTGATTGTTTTGGCCGCTACGGTGGTTACGGTGCAGGTTTTGCCACTGGCTTGTTAGGTTTTTTACAAGTTTACTGGGATCCAAACAGGCAAGCCATTCAAGATAAAATATCAGCCACGGTAGTTATTCAAGGGAATGTGAACCAAGTTGTAAATGTGCAAACAGTAGAAGAGACTGTAAAAAGTTAACTCTGTTTCATAACTTACAAGGATGGTTATGAAAGTTTTATTGATTGTATTTATTAATCTGTATTTTATTACGGTTGCGTATGCTTCAGAAAATATTGTGTTAGCAAAAGCGCATCAGCTTAAGTCTGTTGTTTTAGATGAGCAACGCAGCTTCAGCATTTTTTGAAAATAAAAGCACACAAGAGCAATAATTTAATTATAAATCAACGTAACTTTGAATGTGGAACTCATGGCACAGTCGCTGCACTTAGTTGGTATTATGGGTTAAAAAGTATACTTAAAAAATAATTTTATCATTGAAGTTGAATTGGAGTTTAATTGCTAAATATAAAGCACAAAGAGTTTCATAAAAGCTTTTTATATCTATTAATTATATTCGCACTAATGAGCTATTTAGTGTTGCTCATTGGATGGTACGAGTTTAACGATCCTGCTTTTATTGCTAATGAGCGATTACATTTTATAGAGCTAGCAGTGCTACCTATATTAACCATGGCAGTAATATATACATTATTTAAAAAGTATAGGTGTGATCACAACTTTAATTATTTAATAACTCGTCACTTTTTTAAAGGTAGCAGGCTAGTAAAAGGATTTTTGATAGTAATGTACCCTTGTTTGATCTATATGGCGTTGTGGAAATTTAGCGTAGTTCCCATTATGTATTATGCTGAAAATAATTTAGGCGAACTGTGGTCTGAAGAATATTTTTTAACTGATGTAACTACATGTATTATAAATGATCAGCAGCAATGTATAACATTAAACATTGCTGATTTATCCACTGGTGAAGAGCATTCGTTTAGATGGTACTTAGATACGGACGAGCTACAAACACTTAAAAACAAAAATATAAATTTAGTCGGTGAAAAAAGTTACTTTGGCAATCTTGTTAACGAAATACAATGGTAAAAACCAAAGAGAATTAAATGAAAAGCAATAATTTTAATGAGAGCATAAAAGGTTTTTTTTGGGGCATCGGGTTTGTAATAGCTATACTCGGCGGTATTAGTGCATTCGCCCTGACAATCGCCGCTGATGTTGACAGTGGATTTAAAACAATGGTTTCTAATAAAGCATTAGAAACAAGTGATGAAATTAATAATGATTATAAACTAACTCTTTCTGAAATATACAAAGAAAATGGTCAAGTAAGAATCGCAGCTGAATTAAAAAATATTACTAACGAGAGCATTTATACGGGAACCGTTATTGCTTCTACATTTGATGAAAGTGGCAAGTTTATTGGTAATTGTGTAGGCAAAAGCACAGAAAGCTTTTTAGAACCTAGCGAAGTTAGCTATGTTGACATTAAATGCAATTTATTTAGATCACAAGCAAGTAAAGTTCACTCGACAAAGCTTAAAATTAAGTGGTTCTAGGCATGTATTCAATTTTTGTAGGTTGGGCTTTGCAAAGCTAAACCCAACAAAAATCATCTTCTGTTGCTGATAGCTAAAAGCTCTAATTTACTTCTTAGACCTAACCCCAAATCCAATTATACCCAACAACACCATTACTCCCCATACAAACCCATTGCCGTATTGGCTATACACGCTATCCCCTTGTATGAGCTTTATATTGGCTTTGAGTGTAGTAGCTTCAAACTGTGGCATAGTTTGGCGTGTTTGGCTTATGGGGTCGTATACACCGCTTATACCGTTGTTGGTAACACGCACTAGTGGACGCTGAAGTTCAAGGGCGCGCATGCGGGCAATTTGCATATGCTGATGGGGGCCTATTGAATCACCAAACCAAGCATCATTACTCACCGTGAATAATATGTCTGAGTCGCTTTTATAATTGCCACGCACTAAATCGGCAAATACTATTTCGTAGCAAATAGCGGGCAGTAAATTAAAGCCATTCGCACGTAAGTTATTTTGCACTTTATCACCGCGCGAGAACGATGACATAGGCAAATCAAATAACGGAGCGATGGGGCGGAGTATGTCTTCAAAGGGAACAAACTCTCCAATCGGCAGTAATTGATGCTTTTGATAGCGGTTACTATCTAAGTAACGATAGTGGCCGTGTTCATCACTTTGCTCTTTGTTACCGACCACAATTAGCGTATTGAAAATGGTTTTAGTGTCGCGTTGGTAATCGACAATACCGGTCACTAATGCAGTTTTATTGAATGAGGCGGCACTGTCTAAGCCTACTAAGTATGAATCAGCAAGGGCTTCAATTTCAGGCACTGCAGCTTCGGGCCACACAATTAAATCGGCATCCCAGTGACGGCGCGTCATATCCTGATACTTACTCATGGTGGTCCAAAACTCACTGGGGTCAAAGCGCAAGTGTTGTTTTATATTACCTTGTACAAGCAGCACAGAGAGGTCTTTATCTGAATAATGGGTTACCTTTGTAAAGTGTGCGCCTGTGAAGGCTAAAACAACCACAGCAGCGGTAACAACAGGCATTTTAAATTGTTTTTGCGTTAAGCTGTACAATGCAAAGCCAATGGCAATACACAATAGCGTGAGCCCAAATTCACCAATTAAAGGAGCAAGGGCATTCAGAGGGCTATCGGTTTGTGTATAACCAAAGCTTAACCAAGGAAAACCGGTTAACAGGTTGGCACGCAAATATTCACTAATAGCAAAACAAGGGAGTAATAGCGCTGCAAAACTTATAGAGCCGTTTGAAAAGCGAGTGGTTGCCCACAGCGCCAGCGCAGGAAATAACGCAAGGTAGCTACAAAGCAGTGCCATTAATGCAATTGAGGCGACAAGTGGCATACCGCCAAAGGTGGCGATAGAAACATGTACCCAACTTATACCGGCACCAAACCAGCCTAGACCAAATATAAAGCCATATTTAGCGGCTGTTTTAGCATGTACTTTTCCATTGAGGTTTGCAGGAATACAAAAAAATAGCGAGCCTATGCTAAAAAATACAATCGGCCAAATACCAAAAGGCGCGTAGCTAAAAGTTAAAACAAGGCCCGCAACCAGTGCGAGCCATGCTTTTTTATCTTTTGCTAGTAGGGTGAGACTAGTTAGCAGTTTCTTCACTGTCGTTATCATCAGCCTTAGGAATGGTGACTTGCAGTTGCAATATACGACGATTATCAGAATTGGTTACTTTAAACTGAAATCCTTCTATATCAATGGTTTCGCCACGGCTCGGCATATGGCCAAAGGCGTGTAACACGGTACCACCAATAGTATCTGCGTCTTGCGAGCTATAACCTGATTTAAAATGCTCGTTAAAGTCATCTACAGGGGTCAGTGCCTGCACAACGTAAACGTGCTTAGCCAGTTGTCGAATATCTTGTTGTTCTTCTTCTTCATCGTGCTCATCTTCGATTTCGCCTACAATGATCTCAAGAATATCTTCAATGGTTACTAAACCCGATACACCGCCGTATTCATCAATTACAATCGCCATATGGTAACGTTGCTGACGAAACTCATTAAGCAGAGTATCAACCCGTTTACTTTCAGGCACTACCATAGCAGGGCGCAAATAGTCACGTAGCGATGGTAAATGCTCATCTTTATTTAAAATGAGGGGTAATAAGTCTTTTGCGAGTAAAATCCCTTCTACATGGTCTTTATCTTCACACACCACCGGAAAACGAGAGTGGGTTGAGTCAACCATCATAGGTATGTGCTCTTCAAGCGGGCTATCAATTTCCAAAGTGACCATTTGTGAGCGCGGGATCATAATATCTCGCACTTTTAGCTCAGACACGCCAAGCACACCTTCAATCATTTCTTTGGTTTCAGGATCGATTACATCCCGCTCTTGGGCATCGGCAATTACCTCAACCAGCTCTTCTCTATTCTGGGGTTCCCCTTGCAACATCTGGGTTATACGACCCAGCCAAGTTTTGCCAGAAGAACCCTGGCTAGATTGCGAGTTATCGTCGCTCATTACGTCTAATTGCTCCGTTTATTTAAATATCGTCCCGATATGGGTCTGCTATGTTTAGTTCAGCAAGTAATTGCTTTTCTATACTTTCCATCTCTAACGCGTCTTCACTCTTTATATGGTCAAATCCAAGTAAATGCAAGCATCCATGAATAACCATATGAGCAAAGTGGTCATGAAATGACTTTTCTTGCTCTTGTGCCTCAGCCAAAACAATGGCAGGACAAATAATTAAGTCACCCACAAGTGGGATATCAATACCCGGTGGCGCTTCAAATTCAAATGATAATACGTTGGTAGGCTTATTTTTACCACGGTAGTCATTATTGAGCTGTTGCGACTGTTCTTCATCGCTGATAACAATGGTCAGCTCAGACTCATCACGATATTGGCTAAGTACTTTATCGGCCCACATGGCAAACTGCTCAAGGCTGGGTAAGTTGTCAAACTCACACGCTATTTGTAAATCAAGTTCTGTTTTCACGGTATTACTCTTTAGTAGCAGGTTGCTCTTGAGCGGCAAGCGCTTCTTTGGCTTGTTGTTTCTCTAATCGCTTAAGGCGTTCACGCTCATCGTTGCGCTCATACGCTTCCACAATGCGGGCTACTACAGGGTGGCGTACTACATCGTGCGATTTGAAAAAGTTAAAGCTAATTTCATCAACGCCATCTAATACTTCAATAGCATGGCGAAGACCTGAGCGCGCACCCCGAGGTAAATCAACTTGGGTTATATCGCCGGTGATCACTGCTTTAGAATTAAAACCAATACGGGTTAAGAACATTTTCATTTGCTCTGTAGTGGTATTTTGGCTTTCATCTAAAATAATAAACGCATCATTAAGTGTGCGCCCACGCATGTAAGCCAATGGCGCAATTTCAATGATGTTTTTTTCAATCAGTTTTTCAACACGCTCAAAGCCAAGCATTTCAAATAAGGCATCGTAAAGTGGGCGTAAGTAAGGGTCTATTTTTTGGCTTAAGTCACCCGGTAAAAAACCGAGTTTTTCACCCGCTTCAACCGCAGGACGAGTGAGCAGTATACGGCGTATTTCTTGGCGCTCTAGTGCATCAACTGCCGCTGCAACAGCAAGATAGGTTTTACCTGTACCCGCAGGGCCAATACCAAAGGTAATGTCGTGGTGCAAAATATTAGCAACATACAAGCCTTGGTTATCGTTACGCGGTTTAATAACGCCACGACGGGTTTTAATCATCATTTCTTTGCCGTAGGCACTACTTGAGGTGTCTTGCTCAAGCGCTTTAGACTCAGTGATGGCTAAATGTACGTTGTCAGGCTCAATTTCGCCAATTTCCCCACGTACAGGTTGAGTATCAATATAAAGGTTTTTTAAGATCTCTACCGCGCCGGCGCTACTGTGTAGTTTACCGGTTACTTTAAAAAAGTTATCACGATGAATAATTTCAACACCTAGACGGCGTTCAATTTGTTTGATGTTTTCGTCAAACGGGCCACATAATGAAGAAAGGCGTTTGTTGTCGGCAGGTTCTAAATAAATCTCTAATGTTTTTAACTGATTACTCAAAATTACTTCCTATTACAGTGCGCCAGCGTTAACTGGCGCAATGAATTTTGCAACTAAGGTACGAAAGTAGCAACGCCAATTTCGTTAGCTGTCTCGGTTTTTTGCTCACTCGCTGCTTTGGTTAAAATAGCAGAAGGTGCAATTTCGCGGCGTAAGTTCATTTCTGATTCTGTACGAATTAAATCGCCACGTAAAGAGTTTGGCAACGCTTCGGTAATACGTACATCAACAAACTGACCGATCACTGTGTGTGGGCCAACAAAGTTAACTACACGGTTATTTTCAGTTCGGCCACGTAGTTCCATCGGGTTCTTCTTAGAAGGACCTTCAACTAAAATGCGTTGCTCAGTATCAAACATTTGGCGGCTAATTTGCTGCGCCATTTGCGTAATACGGTTTTGCAATAAGTACAGGCGCTCTTTTTTCTCTTGCTCGGTTACGTCATCTGGCAAATCGGCTGCTGGTGTACCTGGGCGTGCGCTGTAAATAAAGCTAAAGCTCATATCAAAACCAATATCGTTGATAAGGTTCATGGTGGCTTCAAAATCGGCCTTGCTTTCACCTGGGAAACCTATGATGAAATCTGACGACATGCTTAGGTTAGGGCGAATTTTACGTAGCTTACGAATTGTTGATTTGTACTCAAGAGCAGTATGGCCGCGTTTCATTAAATTTAAAACACGGTCTGAACCACTTTGTACTGGAAGGTGTAAGTGATCAACCAGCTCAGGCACATCAGCGTACGCATCAATAATGTCTGGTGTAAACTCTACAGGGTGTGAGGTGGTGTAACGAATACGGTCAATCCCGTCAATTGCAGCCACTAAACGAATTAGATCTGAGAAATAGCAAATTTCACCATCGTGTGTATCTCCACGGTATGCATTTACGTTTTGACCTAATAGGTTAACTTCACGTACGCCTTGCTCGGCTAACTGTGCAACTTCTAATAATACATCATCAACAGGGCGGCTTACTTCTTCACCACGGGTGTAAGGCACAACACAGAAAGTACAGTATTTAGAACAACCTTCCATAATTGATACAAACGCAGAAGGACCTTCCGCTTTAGGTTCAGGTAAGCGGTCAAATTTTTCAATCTCAGGGAATGAAATATCAACTACAGATGAACCTTTATCGCCTTGTACTTGTTTAATCATCTCAGGTAAACGGTGCAAAGTTTGTGGACCAAAAATAACATCTACAAACGGCGCACGTTGGCGAATTGAATCACCTTCTTGTGATGCAACACAGCCGCCTACACCAATAATAAGGTCTGGTTTGTCATCTTTTAATAACTTCCAACGACCTAGTTGGTGAAATACTTTTTCTTGCGCTTTTTCACGAATTGAACAGGTGTTAAGTAAGATAACATCAGCATCAGCAGCTTCTTCAGTTAGCTGATAGCCGTTGGTAGCATCTAGAAGATCAGCCATTTTCTGAGAGTCGTATTCGTTCATCTGACAACCCCAGGTTTTAATATGCAGCTTTTTGCTCATTGAAATATAGCCTCGTGTTCAATTCGATAGTGGCACAAATATGTGCTAGAAACAGGTATAAGTGGCAGAATTATTAAAATTTCGCTCGACTTAAAGGACGCGTATTTTAGCTGGATACACGCTCAAAACCAAGTATAGATTTCATGTTTGTGATCTGAAATCAATATAGTATGGGTTTAATAATAGAATTAAGCGAAGCGCTCACACTGAGCAAACTAATTACGATACAATCTAAGCAGAGTTAAGTCAGAATTAAAATGATGAAAAACATGGCTAAAAATAATGTAATTGTAGTAGGGGGCGGCATGGTTGGTGCCGCTATGGCTATTAAATTAGCGCAACAAGGCAAAGTCGTACGTGTTATTGAAAAACACCCAATAGATGAATCACAGGTACTTAACAGTGATGACGTTGATATACGTGTTTCGGCTATTAATCGCTTTTCTGAGAAATTGCTTGATCAGCTCGGTGCAATGCCATTACTACGAGCAAATAGATTGGCTCCCTATGAACAATTAGAGACCTTTGAACGGGGTAACGATCATTTATTATTTGATTGTCATGCTATTAATACCACCCATTTAGGTCATTTGATTGAGAATAAGCTAATTCAAGCCAGTTTATGGCAGCAATTTGAGCAACATAATATTGAGATGATTAACCCTTCATCGGCTTTAACGGCAATAGAGCAAAACCCTGATAGCATTAGCTTGCACTATAACGAACAAAGCTATACTGCTGATTTAGTCATTGCAGCGGATGGTGGGCAATCACAATTACGCAGCAAAGCCAACATTGGTATAACCGGATGGCAATATCAGCAGCATTGTATGGGCGTGCTAATAAAGCTCGATGCACCACAACAAGTTAAAACATGGCAGCAGTTTACACCTACGGGGCCAGTTGCGTTTTTACCTATGCAAGCACCTTATGCAAATTTAATTTGGTATGACGATGCAAAAACCCTCAAAGCATTTAAAGCCCTACAACCTAACGAATTAAAGGCTCATATTATTGAAAAGTTTCCAAAGCTTGCAGGTGATTTTGAAGTACAAAGCCATGCTATATTTCCTTTGGCAAGGCAGCATGCCAATAATTATTCACAAGGCAGACTCGTTTTAGTGGGTGATGCGGCGCACACCATTAATCCTCTGGCAGGACAGGGTGTTAATTTAGGCTTTCAAGATGTAGCTGCTTTAGCTGAAGTGTTACGTACAGCTGATGATGTAGGGTGCCCGCTAATGCTTAAAGAATACGAGCGTAGTCGTCGTAACGCTAATTTGTTAATGATGAGTATGATGGATGCTTGCTACTTTGGTTTCTCAAATCAAATAGCCCCATTAAAATGGGCGCGCAGCACATTTTTAAAGTTAGCTAATAATACAGGGCCGGTAAAAAACTGGGTATTAAAATACGCAATAAGCGGAGAGCTTAGTTAATAACAGTTAATTGGTATAAAAGGCTCAAATTTGGGTCTTTTTTTATGCCCAAGAAAAAGTGGTGTAGATTATAAAGGTAGAAAAAATTAAAGATATAAATTATATAATTGGAGTTTAGGATAAATCGTGAAGTGTAATCAAAGAAGTGTGCAAATTGGCTGGGATACCAGGATTTGAACCTGGGAATGCCAGGATCAAAACCTGGTGCCTTACCGCTTGGCGATATCCCAACTCTAAATTTGGATGAGTTTTAGTTCTAGTTAAGAACATGGTGCGGAAGGAGAGACTTGAACTCTCACATCCTAAGATACTGGAACCTAAATCCAGCGCGTCTACCAATTCCGCCACTCCCGCATACAGGCTTATATTTATACTCTTAACAGAGTTTTCTTATACAACGCTCTTTGGTAGAAGAAGTTGGCTGGGATACCAGGATTTGAACCTGGGAATGCCAGGATCAAAACCTGGTGCCTTACCGCTTGGCGATATCCCAACTAAGAAATTGCCGATAATTTTAATTCTTATCAAGAATGTGGTGCGGAAGGAGAGACTTGAACTCTCACATCCTAAGATACTGGAACCTAAATCCAGCGCGTCTACCAATTCCGCCACTCCCGCATACAGGCTTATATTTATACTCTTAACAGAGCTTTCTTAATTCAACGTTCTTTGGTAGAAGAAGTTGGCTGGGATACCAGGATTTGAACCTGGGAATGCCAGGATCAAAACCTGGTGCCTTACCGCTTGGCGATATCCCAACTAAGAAATTGCTGATAATTTTAATTCTTATCAAAGAATATGGTGCGGAAGGAGAGACTTGAACTCTCACATCCTAAGATACTGGAACCTAAATCCAGCGCGTCTACCAATTCCGCCACTCCCGCATTATCACTTTGAATTAATCAAAGAAATGGTAGTTATTTTAAACTCTTCATTGAGTTGCAATTTAACTCTTGCAGAGCCACTTCTAGAAAAGAAATGGTGGCTAAGACGGGATTTGAACCTGTGACCCCATCATTATGAGTGATGTGCTCTAACCAGCTGAGCTACTTAGCCATTGTTGGCTGGGATACCAGGATTTGAACCTGGGAATGCCAGGATCAAAACCTGGTGCCTTACCGCTTGGCGATATCCCAACAATAAACAATTGATAGTTTTAATTCTTATCAAGAATATGGTGCGGAAGGAGAGACTTGAACTCTCACATCCTAAGATACTGGAACCTAAATCCAGCGCGTCTACCAATTCCGCCACTCCCGCATTATCACTTTGAATTAATCAAAGAAATGGTAGTTATTTTAAACTCTTCATTGAGCAACAAAAAACAAATGGTGGCTAAGACGGGATTTGAACCTGTGACCCCATCATTATGAGTGATGTGCTCTAACCAGCTGAGCTACTTAGCCATCTTTTTTGTTAGCACTTCATCGCTGAGTGCGGGGCGTATTATGCTGATATGCCCCAAATTCGTCAACACCTTTTTTGCAAAAAAACACTTAAGTTGGTTTGTTTGCAGGAAAAATAGGCTAACCGGCTACTTTTTAATTAAAACGTTGCTTTTTTAACACTCTTTATGAGCGGGGCATTGTAATTATAGCTTTGTTTTACAATTCTGAGCTTACGGGAAGAGTAGACTAATTATTGTTTTTATTCGGCTGAAAATAAAAAAGGCCCGTAAAAACGAGCCTTTCAAAACAATTAGCCACTCAAGGTGGTGCAGTGTTTAATTATACGTTGAACAAGAAGTTCATTACATCGCCATCTTTAACAATGTATTCTTTACCTTCTTGACGCATTTTACCTGCTTCTTTTGCACCGCTTTCGCCTTTACATGCAATAAAGTCATCAAAAGCAATTGTTTGTGCACGGATAAAGCCACGTTCAAAGTCGGTATGGATTTTACCTGCAGCTTGTGGCGCTGTTGCACCCACAGGGATAGTCCATGCACGAACTTCTTTTACACCCGCAGTAAAGTAGGTTTGTAAGTGCAGTAATTCATAACCGCCACGAATAACAAGGTTAAGTCCTGGCTCTTCAAGACCAAGGTCAGCCATAAACTCTAACTTGTCTTCATCTTCAAGCTCAGAAAGCTCAGACTCAATAGCAGCACACACAGGCACAACAACCGCATCTTCAGCGGCAGCTATTTCACGTACACGATCAAGTAGTGGGTTATTTTCAAATCCATCTTCTGCTACATTGGCAATATACATAGTTGGTTTGATGGTTAAGAAGTTAATAGGCGCAATTGCTGCTTTTTCTTCTTTTGTTAGTGCTAAAGAACGTAAAGTTAAGCCTTCATCAAGATGCACTTTTACTTTTTCAAGTACTGCATTTTGCTCTTTTGCGTCTTTATCACCGCCTTTTGCTTTTTTTGCATTACGGAAAATTGCTTTATCAGCACTGTCCATATCAGCAAGCACAAGCTCAGTGTTGATCACGTCAATGTCATCCGCAGGGTCAATAGTACCGGCTACGTGAATAACGTTTTCATCTTCAAAACAGCGAACTACATGGCCAATCGCATCTGTTTCACGAATATTTGCTAAAAACTGATTGCCTAGGCCTTCACCTTTCGATGCACCTTTAACTAAACCTGCAATATCCACAAATTCCATACTTGTTGTAAGAATACGTTGTGGGTTAACAATTTTAGCAAGTTCGTCTAGGCGAGGATCTGGCACCGGTACCACACCTGTATTAGGTTCAATGGTACAAAAAGGAAAGTTAGCGGCTTCAATACCCGCTTTAGTCAATGCATTGAAAAGTGTTGATTTACCAACATTAGGCAAGCCAACGATGCCACATTTAAAACCCATAGTAAGATACCTTGTTTAGATTCGTTTAAAACGTGTGTACGTATACCCCTAAAAATTAGGGTTTAAACGAATGTAGTCTGTTTTGTGCTTTTAACACACCGTCTTTAGCAAGTATTTCCATACAACGAACTGCTTCATCAACTGCGGCATCCATTTTTTCCTGATCTTCCTTGGCTGCTTTTCCAAGCACCCAACCGGTGACCATTTCACGATGTCCTGGATGACCAACACCTATGCGTAAGCGCATAAAGTCTTTTTGATTTGCCATTTTTGCAATAATGTCTTTTAAGCCATTATGACCGCCATGTCCGCCGCCTTTTTTTAATTTGGCAACGCCTGGGTCTAAATCCAATTCATCATGGGCGACAAGTATGTCTTCCACTGGGATTTTAAAAAAATTGGCTAAACTACTCACCGCTTTGCCACTTAAGTTCATGTAAGTGGTGGGGATCAGTAATTTGAATTCTTTGCCTTGAATAATCACTTTGCCAGTAAGGCCGTGATATTTAGGGTCGTGTTTTAGCGTGCAGTTGTAGCGTGCAGCGAGTTCTTGAATGAACCAAGCACCTGCGTTGTGGCGTGTATTTGCGTATTCGGGGCCTGGATTAGCCAGGCCCACAAGCATTTGAATAGAATTCAAGGTGCGAGACCTTAAATATTATTCTGCAGCGTCTGAAGCGTCGTCTTCAGTTGGAGCTGCTTTGTTAGCTTTGATAGTAACGATAGACTGATCGTGGCCTTCGCCTTTACCAAGCTCAACAGATTGAACACCTTTAGGGAACGCAAGATCTGTAAGGTGGATTGAATCACCAGCTACAAGATCAGATACGTCTACTTCGATGAATTCTGGAAGTGACTTAGGAAGACAAGAAATCTCAACTTCAGTTAACTGGTGAACAACAGTTGCACCTAACTTAGTTACTTTATCTTCACCGATGAAGTGTAAAGGAACCTTAGTTACTAGTTTGTGAGTTGCGTCTACACGTTGGAAATCAAGGTGAGTAAGCTTAGGCTTGAAAGGGTGACGTTGGATATCTTTTAAGATAGCTTCAACTTTCTCGCCACCTACATTTAATGTAAGGATGTGAGTGTAAAAGCCTTCGTCTTCTTGTGCTTTGATCATATCTTTATGTTCAAAAGTAAGCGATAAAGCTTCTTTATCAGCTCCATAAAGGATTGCCGGCACTTTGTCTTCGCGACGTAGGCGGCGGCTCGCACCAGTACCAGTTTCTACGCGAAGTTCAGCGTCATAAGTATAAGTTGTGTTAGACATGATGTCTCCAATAATTAAAAGTGTTAGGGCCTTTGCGACCAAGGTCCCTAGCCAAAAGGCGCGCTATCATACCACTGCGGGTTTATAAAATAAACATCACCTACAAAAAAAGCGCCAAAAGGCGCTTTTATACTCATTAATGTTTAACTTTAATGTTCAAACATTGCCGAGATAGATTCTTCGTTGCTAATGCGACGAATAGTCTCTGCTAACATATCTGCAAGTGTTAATACTTTAACAATATCAAGCGCTTTTAGTTCGTCAGACAGTGGAATTGAGTCAGTTACAATCACTTCATCAATCACAGAGTTACGTAAGTTTTCTGCAGCTGTACCAGAAAGAATAGGGTGAGTAGCGTAAGCAAATACACGTTTAGCACCATGCTCTTTAAGAGCTTCAGCTGCTTTACACAATGTACCACCGGTATCAATCATGTCATCAACAATAATACAATCACGACCTTCAACGTCACCAATAATATGCATTACTTGAGAAACGTTAGCTTGAGGGCGACGTTTATCAATAATAGCTAGGTCGGTATCGTTTAATAGTTTTGCAATTGCACGGGCACGTACAACACCACCAATATCAGGAGATACAACAACCACGTCATCAAAGTCGCGGTTTTTCATATCTTCTAATAATACCGGGCTGCCAAATACGTTATCTACTGGTACATCGAAGAAGCCTTGGATTTGCTCAGCATGTAAATCAACCGTAAGAACGCGGTCAACACCTACACTTGATAAGAAATCCGCAACCACTTTAGCTGTAATTGGCACACGCGCAGAACGTACACGACGATCTTGACGAGCATAACCAAAATAAGGAATAACAGCAGTGATACGACCGGCAGATGCACGGCGTAGCGCATCAACCATAACGATAAGTTCCATCAGGTTATCGTTAGTAGGGGCACAGGTTGATTGTAAGATAAAAACATCCGAGCCACGAACATTTTCATTAATTTGAACACTGATCTCACCGTCACTAAAACGGCCAACAACAGCATCGCCTAATTCAATATATAAACGTTTTGCAACTTTTTTAGCTAGGTCAGGTGTTGCGTTACCAGCGAAGAGCTTCATGTCAGGCACGGTAGGGTTCCTCAGGCACTGAATTTTTGGACTAACTTACATTGAATGAACAAAGTAGGTTAACTTATGATTACTTGTACGTTACTTCATTTATCAATGATGGCGGCTAACTCCGTGTGAGCAGGAGAAGTATTAACGCTTGATGCGATAAACCCCTGCCAAGTATGGGGGAGGTTAGCAAGTACATCTTGTGCTTGAACTTGACTAGCAAATTCAACAAAACAACATGAACCTGTTCCGGTCATCTTTGATGGGGCGTATTTTAGCAACCACTGCAGGGTTTTTTCAACCTCGGGACACAGCTTTTTCACTAAAGGCTCACAATCGTTAGTTAAAACCTGTTGTTGCCAGTCACCTGAAAGTTTAGGCGTGTCACGTTTTAAATCGGGGTGAGTAAATATTTGTGCAGTACTGACATGCTGGTTTGGAAAAACAACGCAGTACCATTTTTGTGGCAATTTAACATACTCTAATTGCTCGCCAATGCCATGTGCTATGGCGCTTTTACCTTTAATGAATACAGGTACGTCTGCACCGAGCTTCAAGCCTAAATCTGCAAGTTCATCTAGTGTAAGAGCGGTATTCCACAGTGTATTCAGCGCTAAAAGTGTTGTTGCGGCATCGGATGAACCACCACCAACACCTCCGCCCATAGGCAAACGTTTAGTTAAATTTATTTTTGCACCTAAATTCACTTTACACTGAGTTTGCAATAATAAAGCTGCTTTATAAATTAAGTTGTCAGTTAGTGCAATGCCATGAGTGTCACCGCTAATACTAATATTTTTATCATTAGTAAGCGTAAAATGGAGCTCGTCGCCATAGTTTAAAAATGTAAACAGGGTTTCTAATTCATGATAGCCATCATCACGGCGACCATTAATATGTAAAAATAAATTTAGCTTCGCCGGCGCAATCAGCGAAAGTTCAAAGGGAGTATTCATAATTAGTTAAACTGCCAATCGTAGAGTTTGATTTTAATTTTAATCTTTTGATGGGTTAAGGTTAGCGCGTTAGGTAACCAAAAACCGTGTTTTTGTATGTAACTGGTGTAGTTTATTTGCCATTTTTTGCCAGCGTCATCAAACCATAACACGCTTTTAGCACGGCCTAATTGATCGACTTCTAAGGTTTGATCGTCAATAGTGGCTTTTAACCACTGACCGGCGTTATTTACCGGTAAAGTAAACCCCGTTAAGCGTTGTAAAAGTTTACTCGCATTAGTATCAAAAAACTGTTGATCATCAAATATTAATTCAGCCCCCACTGCGGTTTGTTTGAGCGATAAAATTCGGGTGCCAATAAATGTGGTTAACACTAAATGATTACTATTTTGTGTTTGTTGCCAATTTAAGTTAGCAGATTGGCGCTCATCAGGGCTAATAAACGCTAATTTACCTTCCACCTGCCAAGTTTTTTGTGTACTAAGACGTAACTTCCAGTCTTCGTAAGTTTTTGTATTGTAGTTGTTTTTATTGGCACAGCCCGTTAAAAAAATAATTAACAGGGTTAAAATAAAATATTGTCGAGTCAAATGTTGTTCCTTACTTTCCATATTCCTGAGATTTTTGATAAAATTGCCGCCTATGAAGTAGGGCTCAGCAATATTTGGCAGATATGACCATAATAGCACTTGGTATTAATCACAAAACCGCATCCGTAGATTTACGAGAAAAAGTGGCCTTTTCGCCTGAGCAAATTTCAGAGGCGCTACAGCAATTAAGTGGTCATGCCGACTTTAATGAAGCGGTTATTGTATCTACCTGTAATCGCACTGAAGTGTATTGTAGCCTTGCGCAACAAAATTCCCAAACATTGTTGCAATGGTTAGCCAGTTTCCATGGTTTAGATGAACATGAACTGAGTAAAAACATCTACTGTTATGAAGACAGCGCAGCAATAAACCATTTAATGCGTGTAGCCTGCGGGCTTGATTCGCTGGTATTAGGTGAACCACAGATTTTAGGGCAAATAAAGCAAGCGTATAACAGTGCTAAAACCCACGATGCGGTGGGTGTAACTTTTGATCGTTTGTTTCAAAAAACCTTTTCAGTGGCAAAAGAAGTACGCACCGAAACTAACATTGGTGCGAGTGCAGTCTCGGTTGCGTTTGCTGCGGTTAATCTTGCAAAGCATATTTATGGCAAATTAGACAAAACCAAGGTGCTATTAATTGGTGCTGGTGAAACCATTGAGCTGGTAGCAAAACATTTATACCAAAATGAGCCACAAAAAATAACGGTAGCTAATAGAACAATAGAACGCGCTCGCGGCTTAGCGGATGAAGTGTCAGCAGATGTTATTGCCTTGGCACAATTACCAGAACGATTACACCAAGCCGATATTGTTATTAGCTCCACTGCCAGTACTTTACCTATTATTGGTAAAGGGGTGGTGGAACAAGCACTGAAACAACGTCGTTATAAGCCTATGCTATTTATAGATATTGCTGTACCACGCGATATTGAAAGCCAAGTCGGAGAGCTTGACGACGCTTATTTATATTCTGTTGATGACTTACAAGCCATTGTTAGCGAAAACATGGCTGCACGTGAGCAAGCGGCAGAACAAGCACAAATTATTATTAGTGAGCGCACCAAAGAGTTTTTTATGTGGCTGCGTTCACTTGATTCAGTGGATTTAATTCGCCACTACCGTAATGATGTACAAACTACAAAAGCAGAACTTGTAGATAGGGCCCTAAGCCAGCTAAATACAGGTAAAAATGCAGAAAAAGTAATTTTAGAGCTAGCCAATAAATTAACCAATCGCTTAATGCACGCGCCTACCCGTGCCATCCAAGATGCAGCGAAAAAAGGTGAAGTGGCTCAGTTAAATCAATTGAAAAAAATGTTAGGTATAGATCAGGAATAACAGTTAAATGAAAGAGTCCGTTTATCGTAAATTAGAAACCTTAGTTGAGCGCTATGAAGAAGTACAAGCGTTACTAAGTGACCCATCGGTCATTAGTGATCAAAACCGCTTTCGTGCTCTTTCAAAAGAATACTCTGAGCTTGAAGAGGTGGTAAAAACATTTTTAGCTTACCAGCAAGCACAAGAAGACTTGAGCAGCTCTGAAGAAATGCTTAAAGATTCAGACCCTGAAATGCGCGAAATGGCACAAGAAGAATATAAAGAAGCAAAAGCACAGATTTCGACTTTAGAAGACGACATTCAAGTTTTAATGTTACCTAAAGATCCAAAAGACAATAATAACGTGTTTTTAGAGGTTCGTGCAGGAACAGGGGGCGATGAAGCTGCTATTTTTGCTGGCGACTTATTCAGAATGTACAGCCGTTACGCAGAAACAAAAAAATGGAAAGTAGAGGTTGTTACCACCAACGAAGGTGAGCACGGTGGTTACAAAGAAGTAATTGCTAACATCAGCGGTGAAGGTGTTTACGGGCAATTAAAATTTGAATCAGGCGTTCACCGTGTGCAACGTGTCCCTGAAACTGAGTCTCAAGGCCGTGTACATACCTCAGCATGTACTGTAGCTGTTATGGCTGAAGTACCAGAAGCAGAAGCCATCGAAATCAATACTGCCGACATTAAAGTTGATACTTTTAGAGCGTCGGGAGCGGGTGGTCAGCACGTAAATAAAACCGACTCTGCCATTCGTATTACCCATTTACCTACGGGTGTAGTGGTTGAGTGTCAAGATGAGCGCTCTCAGCATAAAAACCGTGCTAAAGCGATGTCGGTATTGGCTGCGCGCCTTCAGCAAGCTGAAGATGAAAAGCGTCATGCTGCTGAAGCATCAGAACGTCGTAACTTAGTTGGTAGCGGCGATCGTTCTGAGCGTATTCGTACATACAACTATCCACAAGGTCGTATTACCGATCACCGTATTAACTTAACGCTTTATCGTCTTAATGAAGTGGTAGCAGGTGATTTAGGCGCCGTTGTTGAGCCACTAATGCAAGAGCATCAAGCCGATTTACTTGCAGCAATGGGCGACGATTAATCGTGACCCCTTCTGTTGAAAACGCTATTGCTACAGGTGCTAATTTATTAGCATCAAGTAGTGATAGCGCAAAGTTAGATGCACAAGTTTTACTGCTCAATATTTTACAAAAGCCACGAAGTTATTTATTTACTTGGCCTGAAAAACAGCTCACAGATGAGCAGTATCAGGCATTTCAACGTGCCTGTGAACGTCGCTTACAAGGCGAACCTGTTTCGCATATTACCGGCTGTCGTGAATTTTGGAGTTTGCAGCTTGAAGTGAACCCAACAACACTTATCCCTCGACCTGATACAGAAACCTTAGTTGAACTTGCGCTTGAGTGCGAAGTGCCTAAAAACGCGAAAGTACTTGATTTAGGCACTGGCACAGGGGCAATAGCATTGGCGCTTGGAAGCGAAATGCCCTCATGGGATATTATTGCTGTTGATCGTATTGATGATGCGGTAGCGTTGGCAAAGCGCAACCAACAGCGATTAGCTATTAATAATGTGACTGTTGAGCAGAGTAACTGGTTTAGTGCGTTAAAAAGCAAAAAGTTTGATCTAATTGTAACCAATCCACCCTATATAGAACATGACGATGTACACTTGCATCAAGGCGATGTGCGCTTTGAACCTTTGTCTGCATTAGTTGCGGATGATGCAGGATTAGCTGATATTAAACAAATAATTACACAATCACGTGACTATTTACATTCTAATGGCTATCTTTTAATTGAACACGGATTTGATCAAAGTGCAGCTGTACGTCACATTTTAAATAAAATGGCGTTTATAAATGTAAGCACAGTGAAAGATCTTGGTAATAATGACCGCGTAACGTTCGGACAATGGCCTTAAATTATTTTTAATAGCTCCGTTGTTTGTTTGCATATGGTTTAAGGAATTCTATGTGATGGAAGATTTTTTATTTTCAAATGAACAACCACCTGAAGTAGCATGTGAAGAGCAAGGGACATGGAAAGTTTTAATAGTTGATGATGAGCCTGAGGTTCATGCTGTTACCCGTTTAGCTTTAAGTGACTTTAAGTTCCAAGATAAACGGTTGGAATTTATTAGCGCATATTCAGGTGCAGAAGCAAAAAAGTTAATTGATGAGCACCCAGATGCAGCCATCATCCTACTCGATGTTGTAATGGAAACAGACGACGCTGGTTTGCAAGTCGCGAAGTACATACGCGATACCGTTAAAAATAATTACATTCGTATCATTTTACGTACAGGGCAACCAGGTCAAGCGCCGGAGCGTCAAGTCATTGTCAATTACGACATAAATGACTACAAATCTAAAACAGAACTCACCGCACAAAAACTATTCACCGTGATGATGGCTAGCCTTCGTTCGTATCGCGATATTATTTCTATTGAGCAGTCACGTGAAGGCCTAGAAAAAATAATCACTGCTTCTCGCAATATTTTTGCAACTCATTCAATGGATAATTTTATTGAAGGAGTGATGCAGCAGCTAACGTCTTTACTTAATGTGGCCGACGAAGCTATGTATGCCACTACCTTAGTTGCGCAAAATCCGTCAGAGGAATTAAATAAAAAACTGATTGTTTGCTCTGGCACCGGCGACTTTGCTAAGCGCGAAGGAGAAGAGCTAGAAACAGTATTAGCAGCAGATCAACTCTTAGCGTGCCAAGAAGCCCTAGCCAACAAAGCAATTGTTTATAAAGATGACTATTTGTTTGCTTATTGTAGTAGTAAATTTAATCATAATTCGATGTTATTTGTATCCGGTGTGCCATCGAAACTGACAGATACGCAACGAAATCTAATTGAAATTTTTTCTCAAAATGTGCAGTTGGCATTTGAAAATGTACAATTACATACTGAAGTTGAAGCTACCCAACAAGAACTTGTTTATCGTTTAAGTGAAGCGGTTGAACAACGCTCATGCGAGACGGGTAATCACGTAAAGCGGGTTGCTTATATTTGTTATGAGTTAGCAATAGGATATGGGTTATCTGAAGAGCAAGCGAATTTAATTCGTTTTGCATCGCCTTTACATGATGTGGGTAAAATAGGTATTCCGGATGCTATTTTAAATAAACCCGGTAAATTAAACAGTGATGAGTGGGAAGTTATGAAAACCCATGCAGGCAAAGGCTACGCCATTTTAAAAGATTCACCGCGTAAAATAGTCAGTGCAGGGGCCTTAATTGCACAGCAACATCACGAAAAATGGGATGGGTCTGGTTACCCTTGCGGCTTAAAAGGCGAGAGTATCGATATTTTTGCTCGCATAGTGGCATTGGCCGATGTGTATGATGCACTGCGTCATAAACGGTGTTATAAAGGTGCGTGGACACTTGAAGAAGCCGTTGCTGAGATCAATGCAAACAAAGGTAAGCATTTTGATCCTAAACTTGTTGATGTATTCAATGATAAACTTGAAGAACTTGAAGCGGTAATTTTACGCTTTCCTGATAAAACACATAACTAAACAGAAGTAAAAATAAACATGGATTATTTAGCATTAAAACATACGCACATGGCGATTGCGCTAGTGAGTATTATTTTATTTTACGTACGTTCTTTTTCTCGCATGGGCAGTGGCAGCCTTGCTAAAAATAAAGTGGTTTTCATTGGTAGCCACAGTATAGATACCTTACTAATTATCTCGGCTATTACTTTAATGGCCATGGCTAAAATAAACCCACTAGAGCAACTTTGGCTATTAGAAAAAATTGTGCTGGTGGTTATTTATATCGCCGTTGGGATTATTAGTGCTAAGCAAACCACAACATTACCTAAAGTTATGTTTTTAGTGTTTAACACTGCGGTTATCTTAGCTATTGGCTTTTTAGCAACTGCTAAAGCCCCGCTATTGTTGTAATTAACAATATTTGCTTAAGCTTTACACCTATGGTGTAAAGCTTGCCTCTTTATTTCATTTCTGATTATTGGTATCTAACCTTAAAATTAGGTAAACTACGTGTTCGTTTTCTAGAATGTTGTAGTATGAATGACCACCCTCGGGTTTGATGAACACGATGAATCTTATATAGAAGATGCCTACGATGACTTTTTGCCACCGGCAATATATCGTTGTATTAAAGCAGAAGCTAAATGGGACCCTCAAATAGACTTAACACCAAGTCTTGAAATATTGACCGCGTTTGAGCAACAAATAGAGACTATTTGTTCGCAAACACGCGACATGCACGAGCGTTTAGAACAATTACTTGATTGTTTTTACAGTCAGTGGTTATTTAGTGCGTCAAGCCTTAAAGTACCTGAGTACAAGCTAAACAGTATTAGCTACACCTTATCTATGCGCAGTGGTACACCCACGACCTTAGCTATTTTGTTATGCCATTTTTTACAGCATGCAAAACTTGATGCTAGTGTAAGCATAACTCAAGGCGAAGTGGGCATTCACGTCGCAATGAGCGATGATGAAGGGTACATTGTTGAGCCAAGTAGTGGTCAACAAAGCTGGTATATCATTCCTGAAAATACCAACGAAGATAATGCACAAGAGCAAGAGCCTCTTGAGCTTATTTTTGAAGACGAAGTATATAAATTATTTTTAGCGCAACAAAAATGGTCTTTTATTAGTGAGAACAAATTTGGTCATGCGTTAACTTGCGTTGATTTGTTAATGGAAATGCTAGGGGATGATCCCTATGAGCGACGCGACAGAGGCTATTTACTAAATCAGCTAGGCTGCCCTAAAATGGCACGAGATGATTTACAATTTTTTGTTGATGAGTGTCCCGACGACCCTGCTATTGAAGTCATCCAACATCAAATCGAAGAACTTGAAGATAATCATAAGACCCACCATTAAAAATAAAAATAGGAAACGTTATGGCTGATCCCCAAACTGCCTTAATCACCAATGATGCTGTTGTACTAGGTTTACTGGCGATTATTTTAGGCTTTATTTTTAAAACCTCGTCAAGTCAGCGCCCAGGGCTGGTCGCATTTTACAAATATGTGCCTGCATTATTGCTGTGTTATTTTTTACCATCGTTGCTGAATACCTTTGGTATTGTTGATGGCTCGCAATCGAGTGTGTATTACGTTGCCTCGCGGTATTTATTACCTGCGTGTTTAATTTTATTAACCATTAGCATTGATTTAAGAGCGATTATTAACCTAGGTCCTAAAGCATTAATTATGTTCTTAACAGGAACCGCTGGTATTGTGATTGGTGGCCCATTAGCTATTTTAATCATGAGTGCCGTTTACCCTGAAGCAGTGGGCGGACATGGCCCTGATGCGGTTTGGCGCGGTATGACAACTATTGCTGGCAGCTGGATTGGCGGCGGCGCAAACCAAGCGTCTATGAAAGAAATGTTTGAAGTTGGCGGTGATATTTTTTCTGCTATGGTCACTGTTGATGTAATTGTGGCTAATTTATGGATGGCGGTATTATTATTAATGGCGGCTAACCATAAAGCGATTGATGCCAAAGCGGGGGCCGATACCACTGCGATTGAAGATTTAAAACAGCGTGTTGAAAAATACCATGCAGAGCATGCCCGTATGCCAACGCTGAATGATTACATGATGATTATTGCTATTGCCTTTGGTATTACTGGTTTAGCACATTTTTGTGCTGATATTTTAGGACCGTTCTTTGCCAATAACTATGCATGGGCAAAAGAATACAGTTTAAATAGTAAGTTCTTTTGGCTTATTGTTATATCGACCACTATAGGCATTAGTTTATCGTTCACTAGAGTGCGTCATATCGAAGCCTTTGGCTCGTCTAAAGTGGCATCAGCATTTTTATATATCTTAGTAGCATCAATTGGCCTGCATATGAATGTGATGGCGATTTTTGATTCACCAATGTATTTTGTGCTTGGTGCAATTTGGATGCTAACTCACGCCAGCTTAATGCTGATTGTTGCTAAACTAATTAAAGCGCCGTTATTTTACATGGCTGTTGGCTCTCAGGCCAATGTAGGTGGCGCGGCCTCGGCTCCTGTTGTCGCCGCTGCGTTTCATCCATCACTGGCACCGGTCGGCGTTTTATTAGCAGTACTAGGTTATGGTGTAGGTACATATATGGCGTATATTTGTGGATTAATGATGCAAGCAGTTGCACCATAAGGAATTAAAATGAACAACCAAGTTATAAATATTAATCAAATAGAACTGGCAAATGATAAACCTTTCGTTTTATTTGGTGGCATGAATGTGCTGGAATCTCGTGATTTAGCGATGCGTATTGCCGAGCATTATGTTGAAGTGACTACTAAATTAAATATTCCTTATGTATTTAAGGCGTCATTTGATAAAGCCAATCGCTCGTCAATCAATTCTTACCGTGGTCCGGGCATGGAAGAAGGCTTAAAGATATTTGAAGAGATTAAAAATACCTTTAATATTCCGCTGATCACCGATGTGCACGAACCTCATCAAGCAGCACCGGTTGCTGAGGTTGTTGATGTTATTCAGCTACCGGCATTTTTGGCTCGTCAAACAGACTTAGTGGTTGCAATGGCAAAAACAGGCGCGATTATTAATGTGAAAAAGCCACAGTTTTTAGCCCCACATGAAATGCGTCATATCATTACTAAATTTAATGAAGCGGGCAATAATAATGTGGCCTTGTGTGAACGTGGTTCAAGCTTTGGTTATAACAACCTAGTGGTTGATATGCTGGGCATGGATGACATGAAAACCATGGCGCCCGTTATATTTGACGCTACTCATGCGCTACAACGTCCTGGCGGTCGAGCTGATTCAGCCGATGGTCGTCGTGCTCAAGCAGCAGAACTGGCTCGTAGTGGCATGGCACTGGGTATTGCAGGCTTATTTATTGAAGCACACCCAAATCCAAATGAAGCAAAATGTGATGGCCCTTGTGCATTAGCACTGAGTAAATTAGAAGGGTACTTATCGCAAATGAAAGCGGTTGATGATTTAATCAAAAGCTTTGCTCCGCTTGATACCAGTGCTAGCGATTTATAAAAAAGTGATTAACTCATTAAAAAGCGACTTAGGTCGCTTTTTTTGTGGCTTGAATATACTCTTTCCCAGCATAGGTATATAATTCACCGCATAAGAAAAACTAATTCTAAGCTTGGTTGCTATGTCAAGACGAGTTCCTCCATTAAACGCGCTAAAAGCTTTTGAAGCTGCAGCCCGTCATTTAAGCTTTACTAAAGCCGCAGAAGAGTTGTATGTGACACAGGCTGCGGTAAGTCATCAAATTAAAACCCTCGAAGAGCACCTAGGGTTAAAGTTGTTTTTGCGTAAAAATCGCTCGTTACTTCTGACTGAAGAAGGTCAAGGCTACTTTTTAGATATTAAAGAGATTTTTACTCAGCTAATTGACGCAACCGAAAAGCTACTAGCCCGTGGTGCAAAAGGCTCGCTAACAGTGAGTTTAACCCCGAGCTTTGCGATTCAATGGCTTATTCCTCGATTGAGCTTATTTAACGAGTTACACCCTGAAATTGATGTGCGAATTAAAGCCCAAGATCAGGACGAAAACTCGTTAACAGACGATGTTGATATTTCAATTTATTATGGTCGCGGTCATTGGAGTGGCGTACAAGCTTATAAATTGCACACTGAATACTTAGTGCCACTGTGTAGCCCATTATTGTTAAGTGGCCCTAGAGCGCTTAATCAACCAAGTGATTTAGCAAACCATACCTTGTTGCATGACACCACTCGTAAAAACTGGAAAACGTGGATGAAAACCGCGGGTGTTCGCAACGTACAAGTTAATCAAGGGCCTATTTTTAGTCATTCATCTATGGTGCTGCAAGCTGCGGTACATGGCCAAGGTGTTGCAATTGGTAATAGTGTTTTAGCAAAACCAGATATTGATGCAGGTCGATTAGTGATCCCGTTTAATCACAGTTTAGAAAGTAAAAACGCCTATTACTTGGTGATCCGTGAGTCGCAAAATGAATTAGGTAAAATTGTGTCATTTAAAGATTGGATGTTAAGCCTAGTTGAGCAGGAGCAAGAATATTAATGAGCATTGAATGGGTTAAAAGCAGTCAGCAACCTGCAATCGCACAGTTTATATTTGCGCATGGTGCAGGGGCTGGCAGTGATTCTGAGTTTATGCAAACCATGGCCAAACAGCTCAGTGAGTATGGTATTGACGTTGGGCTGTTTGATTTTGAATACATGCAAATTGCTAAACAAACCAATAAACGTCGCCCACCAGAGCGAGCACCAAAATTACTTACATATTTTGAGCATATACTTACTCAAGCTGATGCAAATTTACCGCTATTTATAGGGGGTAAATCAATGGGCGGGCGCATGGCGTCTATGCTTGCTTGCTCAACCTCGCATACTGTTTTAGGCGTACTTGCGTTTGGTTACCCGTTTCATCCACCGGGAAAGCCAGAAAAGCTTCGCACAGAGCACTTTGCAGATATACCGTGTCCTTTTTTAGTACTGCAAGGTGAACGAGACACCTTTGGTACTCGCGAAGAACTTGCCACAATGGCAATGCCAAAACAGCCGCAGTATATATGGTTAACTGATGGTGACCACTCACTAAAACCACGTAAAAAAAGTGGTATAACCGAGCAACAAAACCTGAATGTTGCAGCAATGCAGGCGGCTAACTTTATCAAAAGCACTGTAGAGAATATAAAAGAGGAAAAACATGATTAAACTATTTTTACTCGCAGGCAGCTTTTTTTGTATGCTTTCAGTGATACTGGGTGCATTTGCTGCCCATGGTTTAAAAAGTCGCTTATCAGGTTACGCTATTGGTATTTTTAAAACCGCCGCCGAGTATCAAATGGTACATGGGCTGGCACTGATTGCAGTGGCAATCTTAATAAAGTGGGGCATTAACTTAAGCATGGCAGGTGGTTTTTTTATAGCGGGTACACTGTTATTTAGTGGCAGCTTATATTTACTGGCTTTAACCGGCTTAAAGTGGCTGGGCCCAATTACACCACTAGGTGGACTGTGTTTTATTATTGGTTGGATAGTTATTTTAGTGCAAGTTGCACGATTTAAGTTTTAAAGAGTTTAAGGGTTAATATGTCTAGTGTTGTGATTTACTGTCGTAGTGGTTTTGAAAGCGATGCCGCTGCTGAAATAACGTTTCACGCCGCCGAGCAAGGGTTTGCTGGGTATGTAAAAGCAAAACCAAATACCGGTTATGTTATTTATGAATGTTTTGAAGCGCAGCACAGCGACGAAATAATCAAAAAAGTTGATTTTAAAAATATGGTATTTGCACGCCAATGGTTTGCCGGTAACCTGATAGAAAATATGCCATTAGAGGATAGAGTGGGCGCTATTGTAGATGCCGCAAAAGACTTTACTTTATGCTCTGAACTACGAGTAGAAACACCCGATACCAACGAGGGCAAGGAGTTACTGACTTTTTGTAAAAAAATATCAACTCCGCTTAAAAAAGCGCTCGAGAAACAAAATACCGTATTGCGTGAACCAAAAGCCAATCGTCCAGTAATGCATGTACTGTTTTTAGCTAATAATACTGCGTATGTGGGTCACTCTTATAGCTATAACAACTCACCTTTCTTTATGGGGATTCTGCGTTTACGTATGCCAAACGATGGCCCAAGCCGCTCAACCCTTAAGTTAGATGAAGCATTTAATGTATTTATTCCTGAGCAGCAGCGTGAGTCAAGAGTGCAAGCTGGCATGCGCAGCGTTGATTTAGGTGCTTGCCCAGGTGGTTGGACTTATCAGTTGGTTCGCCGTGGTATGTTTGTTAGCGCGATAGATAATGGCCCAATGAATGAAAGCTTAATGGAAACAGGGCAAGTAAAACATTTTAGAGAGGATGGTTTTAAATACCGCCCAGAAAAAAGAAACATAACCTGGTTAGTTTGCGATATGGTAGAAAAACCAACGAAAGTAACTAACTTGATGATTGACTGGGCAGTAAACGCCTATGCAAAAGAGCTTATTTTTAATCTAAAACTACCGATGAAAAAACGCTTTGATAGTGTGTATGAATGTCTAAAAATGATTAGAGAGGAAATGGCGAAGTTCGGTATCAGCTATGAATTACAAGCTAAGCATTTGTACCATGATCGTGAAGAGATAACGGTGCACTTAAACGTAATTAAAGTACCACAAAGCTTATATAGTTAATTGATTAGCGAGTATAAAAAATGGGCCAACAGGCCCATTTTTTTTTAACTACGATATTGTGGTCGGTAATGCTCAACCCATAACCGTGTAGCGCCGCACACTGCCACAGGCATCACAATTAAATTTATAAATGGGATAGCGGTTAGCAGCATCACTGCAAAGCCAAACCCGTAAGATAAGCCTTGTTTGCTTTTTAAGTCATTTTTCATTTGAGTGAAGCTAACTTTGTGGTTATCAAAAGCATAATCTTTATATTGCACCGCATACATCCAGCAGGTAAAAAGCACCCAGAGCACTTGGCCTATTACCGGTAACACCCACAATAGAATAAAAAAGCCAATAGCGCGCGGGAGGTAGTAGCAAAGCTTAGTCCATTCTCGGCCTAGCATTCGCGGCACATCTTTGACTAAATCAGCTAATCCATCGTCGTTAATTTTTTGACCAGTTAAATACAGCTCAACTTTTTCACTTAGCAAGCCATTAAAAGGGGCGGCGATAAAGTTAGTAATAACGGTAAATAACATACTGTAACTAAACAGCACCACCAGTACAGCAATTGGCCACATTAACCATTCGAGCCAACTTAACCATTCTGGGAGCATGGTATTTACAGCATTAAAGCCATCACTCAGCCAGCCAAATAAAAAGAATAAGGAGCTACCAAATAATAAAATATTAATAAGTAGGGGGATTAGTACAAAGCGTTTTAGCCCTTTTTGACTAATTAACTTAAACCCGGAAAAAAAATATTCCATACCTTGTGTTATTTGCACACTAACCTCACCAATTATTTATATTTTAGCTATTATAAATAGCCTGATGATTTTAAACAGTACTTTTAAGTAACAAAGTATTTAATAAATGGAATTTCAAATAGAATGATAATAAATTGTTAGCTTGGGCAATTGCTTTGAATTCTTCGAAAGTGCTTAATGAAATAAAATGCTCGGCAATAGACAAAATTACCATAGATGCTAATTTCAATATTATGTATAGTCAAAAGACTATAATAAATTATTATATAGAATATAGCGGCGTATTTAGCGTAAGTGACTGTTGAGGAATATAATTTGATTGAAATAATGAGACTCAGAAAGCTGCTTTCTCAGCAACAAAATATATTATCTAAAATAGCCTTGGGTGCGCCACTTGATGAAGTACTTGAAAATATTTGTTTATCTATTGAGGAGCTTATTGAAGACTCCTCTGCAAAGTGCTCTATATTAACACTCAAAGGTGAACAGCTATTTCATAGTGCGGCGCCTAATATTGCAAAGGGTTACTGTGAGGCAATTAATGGCGTACATATCGGCCCCAGTGTTGGCTCATGCGGTACTGCAGTGTATGAAAAAAAGCGAGTAATAGCCTCAGATATTGCAACATCACCCTTATGGGAAAACTATAAAGCGTTGGCATTGAGTTTTGATTTAAGGTCGTGCTGGTCAACCCCTATTATTTCAACACAATCAGACATATTAGGCACTTTTGCAATTTATCATGACAGTGCCAAGTCACCGACAACTCAAGATTTAGAGTTAATAGACTTTTTTGTTGATTTCACCAGTATTGCTTTAGAAAAGCACACAGAGTCACTAAAATCAAAAGTTTTACTTGCAGAATTACAGCAAAGTAATGAAAAGTTTAAAGCCTTCGCAAAAGTACTTCCCGATCTAACCCTCATTTTGAGTGAAGAAGGGGAGTATACCAACGTTTACGGCACTGCTAATGAAAGTTTATATTTAAGCAAAGAGCATGTGATTAATCGAAATGTCAGAGATATTATGCCTCCCGAGGATGCTAATCCTATTATGGCGGTAATTGCCAAAACGCTTCAAACTAATGAAGTTCAAGTGTTTGAGTATCAGCTAAATATAAAAGGTAAGCAACTTACATTTGAAGGGCGAACAGCCCCGCTTGAAAGTTACCAACCTAATAATCCCTCTCAGCGACATGTAGTATGGATGGCCAGAGATATCTCTACTCGTAAAGCGGCAGAAGAAGAGGTGCAACGGTTAGCATTTTTTGACCCGCTTACAAACCTCCCGAACCGCAGAATGCTCAATGATAAACTCAGTATGTATGTTGAACAAATTAAGCAGTCTGATCACACGGGCGCACTCTTATTTTTAGATTTAGATAATTTTAAACGTATAAACGACTCATTAGGGCACAATGCCGGTGATGAAATACTGGTTGAGCTATCACAGCGACTAACGCGTGTTTTAAACCCAACAGATACCCTTGCCCGTGTTGGCGGTGATGAATTTATTATACTCATTGAGAATGTAGGAGATAGCCATAAGCAAGCGAGTCTTGAATCAGAATTAATGGCTAAAGTGGTACAAAGCGTTTTTTATGACAAGTTTGAGATAGGGGATTTGGCGTTTCAAGTAAGCTGCAGTATTGGTATATGTTTAATTAATAACGCCAATGCCATTAGCGAAAATATTTTAAAATTTGCAGATACCGCTATGTACCGCTCTAAAATGAAGGGTGGAAATAGCAGTAGCTTTTACGATCCTGCATTGCAAACCTTACTGGAAAATCAAACTGAGCTTGAAACAGATATAGTCAGAGCGATTGCATGTGATGAATTTTGTGCTTACTTTCAGCCTCAATTATCAATTGATGGCAGTATTATTGGTGCAGAAGCACTCATACGATGGAATCACCCAACCAAAGGACTAATCTCTCCTAATTCGTTTATTCCGATTGCCGAGCAATTTGGCTTAATTCAAAAGTTACAAAACATTGTATTGCGCGATATTTGTATTTTACTGGAAACACTTCGAGCTCATAACGTACTGAAAAACCAGTTTAATGTGTCTATTAACATTAGCCAGTGTCAGTTTAATTCTTCTACTTTAAAAGGAGAATTGTTTAAAGCGATTGAGACGTATGATGTATTACCCTCACAAATTAAATTAGAGATCACTGAGTCCATGTTAGCGGGTGATTTAATGAGTACGGTAAAGCAAATGAAAGAGCTAAAGTCGCAGGGATTTGTATTTTCAATTGATGACTTTGGTACTGGCTACTCGTGTTTAAAGCACTTGAGTGTTTTACCGATAGACGAACTAAAAATAGATAAAAGCTTTATTGATAAAGTGTTGGATAACGCATCGGGACAAAGCATTGTTCAGTCTATTATTGGTTTAGGTCATAGTTTAGATATTAATATTGTAGCCGAAGGGGTCGAAAGTGCTGAGCAACTACATGTATTAAAGTCGATGGGTGTAAATGCTGTGCAAGGTTATTTATTTGCAAAACCATTAACACACAGCAATTATTTAAAATGGCATAAAGAGCACCAGTAACCTCGTGTTTATCATTAACTGAGGCGACAAGTTTAGTTACCCCAATCGATAAGTCGCTTTGTTTAACCTCTAATTGGGCAGTAACGTTTGCTAACTTACTGCGTTTTAGCTCAAACAGAAATGTATACTTTTTGTTTGTTTGCTAGCTAAGTGTAATGAATTTTTTACTATTTTGTAACAGTTGCACAAATCATTGCTGTGGCATTGGTTTAGTGTTTTTAACGCGTTAAACTAGCCATGAATTGGCAATAAGTCTACTTGTTGTGACATTATCTAAGCGTAAACACGACAGGTACTTAAAACTTGCTTTTGAGTTGCTTTTTTGTTCGTTGTAACTATGGTTTAGGGTTATGTCATGGTATGTCGCTATGTCGGTAACTGTAAAAAACCATTAGGAGCGATAAATGAATACCACGAAAGCAGCTTTAAAGTCGGGTGAAATACACTCTCCCCGAGTAAAGTTTCTGGAAGGGGTTGATATACCCGTTTTTTTAATCAGTGGCGGTATATTAGTTTTATTTGCCGCGCTGGCACTATACGACATAAAACTGATGTCGGATTGGATAAACTCTGCCTTTGCCTTCTCCACCAAAATATTTGGCGCCTTTTGGCAAGTTCTGCTGTTATTAACCTTTGTGATTGGCATATTTTTAGCCGTAGGCCGCACCGGTTCAGTGGTGCTCGGCGGTTTAAAAACCCCTGAAATATCTACCTTCAAATGGATAAGTATAATTATGTGTACTTTGCTTGCAGGTGGCGGTGTATTTTGGGCCGCAGCAGAGCCAATGGCACACTTTATTTCTCCGCCCCCGTTATTTAGTGGCGAAACTGGCACAAAGGATGCCGCCTACAACGCTCTTGCACAAAGCTTTATGCACTGGGGCTTTTTAGCCTGGGCTATTTTAGGTAGTTTGACCGGTATTGTTTATATGCATCTCCATTACGAAAAAGGCTTACCGCTTAAACCGCGCACTTTGCTTTACCCCGTATTTGGCGATCGCGCAATGAAAGGTGCGCTTGGTACTATTGTTGATGCATGTTGTGTACTCGCTGTGGTTGCTGGCACTGTTGGTCCTATTGGTTTTTTAGGTTTACAAGTGAGTTTTGGTCTAGAAAAGTTGTTTGCCATTCCTGATACCTACACCACGCAGGTGGTTATTTTATTTAGCTTAATTGGAATTTACACACTTTCAGCGGTAAGTGGGGTTACCAAAGGTATTCAGCTACTAAGCCGTTTTAATGTTGTACTGGCAGTGTTGCTGATGTTGTTTATATTACTAATGGGGCCAACTGCGTTTATTATCGACAGTTACATTCATTCCTTTGGTTTGTATTTAGATAACTTTATTCCTATGGCTACATTTCGTGCCGATAAACCATGGCTAGACTGGTGGACTGTATTCTTTTGGGGCTGGTTTTTAGGTTATGGCCCATTAATGGCTATGTTCGTTGCACGTATATCCCGTGGACGTACTATTCGAGAAATGATTTTACTTATTTCTGTGGTTGCCCCTGTGATCACGTGTTTTTGGTTTACTATTGTTGGCGGCTCAGGCATCTTTTTTGAATTAAATAATCCTGGCGTTATATCAGAGCCTTTTGCTGGGCTTAATTTGCCAGCGGCATTGTTAGCCATCACTGAGCAGTTACCTATGGGAGTTGTTGTGTCGGTGTTATTTTTAGTACTGACCACTATTTTTGTGGCAACAACAGGTGATTCAATGACGTACTCGGTATCTATGGTAATGACGGGCACCGATCACCCACAAACCTCTATTCGAGTGTTTTGGGGGATTATGATGGGGGTGATGGCGGCGTTGCTTATTTCTATAGGCGAGGGCGGAATTTCAGCCTTGCAGTCGTTTATTGTGGTCACTGCGGTGCCAGTTTCGTTTGTGTTACTGCCTTCGTTGTGGACAGCACCACAAATAGTTAAGAAAATGGCAGACGAACAAGAGCTTTAATAATTGATAAAGAGCGCTAATAAGCGCTCTTTTTCTGGGTACATCATATTCTCACCTTGTTATTGAGCTATTTATTATCCTAGCAATAAACTAACCCACTAAAAATAACTTAGCCTAAGTAGGTTGTTCATTCCTATCGATACGGTATAGTTTAAATATATTTAAGCATAACCTTGAGATAAACCATGCAGTTAGTCGATTTAGACCCTTGTGATCAAGATGTAATCAACGTATTTGCTGATATAGATCGACTTATTAGCTCATTATATCCTGTAGCAACTTCACAAGCGCTTACAGTTAATGAGCTTGGTTTACCGGGCGTTTACGCTGTAGGGTTAAAAAATCAAGACGGAATAGTTGCCTGTGGCGCGATAGTAAAGCAATTTGATGGTAGCTGGTATGGCGAAATTAGACGGCTTTACGTAAAACCTAGCTATCGCGGAAAAGGCTTATCACGGCGTATTATGCAAATTTTATTGCACTATGCTGGCGAAGAAGAAATCCCAATCATAAAACTAGAAACAGGACCAAAGCAAATACAATCAATCCATCTTTATGAGAATTTAGGGTTTGTGCAATGTGCCCCTTTTGGTGAATACACAGAAAACCCGAATAGCTTATTTATGGAGCTTGCGCTCAGCTAATATTGCTTTGTTTGAAGCTTTTATTTATCAATTTCAATCCTAACTCGTTACGAGTAGAAATACTTGTTGGACATGAATCACTATTTTTCTTTTAATGCGCGGCAACTAGCCGGTTTGGCATTCATAAATAAAAGAGAAAGATAAATGAAAGAGACAACATCACTAGAACAAGCTCGTACGAGCTACAACGTTCGTCATTGGAGCCAAGGTTTTTTTGGTATTAATGATCAAGGTGATGTGTATGTTGCGCCAAAGGCTGATGCCCCACAGCAAACCATTGCACTAACAGACATTGCTAAGCAGCTTGAAGAAAAAGGCTTAAGTTTGCCAGCACTCGTTCGTTTTCCACAAATATTACACCATCGTGTGCATAGCTTATGTGGCGCATTTAATACCGCAATAGAAAGCTATGGGTATCCAAAAGACTATTTATTAGTTTATCCGATTAAAGTAAATCAACAGCGCGAAGTCGTTGAAGAAATTGTTGCCAGCCAAGCACAAGTAGAAAAAAAACAGCTAGGTTTAGAAGCAGGCAGCAAGCCAGAGTTATTAACCGTATTAGCATTGGCTGAAAAAACCAGTGCGGTGATTGTGTGTAATGGCTACAAAGATAAAGAATATGTGCGCTTAGCGCTGATTGGCGAAAAGCTGGGCCATAAAGTGTATATCGTACTTGAGAAATTGTCTGAGCTGGACATGGTACTTAGCCAAGCCAAAGAACTTAATGTAAAACCGCGCATTGGTATTCGTGTGCGTTTAGCCTCGCAAGGCAAAGGTAAATGGCAGGCCAGTGGCGGTGAAAAATCGAAGTTTGGGTTGTCTGCTTCGCAAGTGCTGTATGTAGTAAACCGTTTAAAAGAAACTGATCAGCTTGATTTAGTACAGCTTGTGCATTTTCACTTAGGGTCGCAAATGGCCAACATTCGTGATGTACGCTTAGGTGTAAGTGAAGCTGCTCGTTTTTATTGTGAATTACGTAAGTTGGGTGCACAAATAGAGTGCCTTGATGTAGGGGGCGGTTTAGCGGTTGATTACGACGGCACACGCAGTCAATCACACAACTCAATGAACTACAGTTTAGCTGAATACGCAAATAATATTGTGTACACCATAGGTGATATTTGTAAGCAGTATGAACAGCCTTTTCCTACCATTATTTCAGAGTCGGGAAGAGCATTAACAGCGCATCACGCGGTACTAATTTCCAATGTAATTGGCACTGAAACGTATACACCGGAAGAAATAGAAGCGCCAGCTGATGATGCGCCGCAATTACTTAAAAATATGTGGATTTCATGGCAACAATTGCATGTGCTTACTGATGACCGTGCATTAATTGAGATTTTTCACGACAGCCAAGGTGATTTAGCTGAAGCGCATAGCCAGTTTGCGATGGGATTATTAGATTTAACTCAGCGTGCATGGGCAGAGCAAATAAACTTACGCGTGTGTTATGAACTTAATAAATTAATGGATAACAAAAACCGTTTTCATCGACCGATTATAGATGATCTGAATGCGCGTTTAGCGGACAAGTTTTTTGTCAATTTCTCATTGTTTCAGTCATTGCCTGACGCGTGGGGTATTGACCAAGTGTTTCCGGTATTGCCTTTAAGTGGTTTAACGCAAGCTCCACAAAAGCGGGCAGTGTTACTAGATATCACCTGTGATTCAGATGGCGCTTTAGAGCACTATGTTGATGGTCAAGGTATTGAAAGTACGTTACCAGTACCTGAGTTCACAGCAGATAAACCTTATTTAATGGGTTTTTTCTTAGTAGGTGCCTATCAAGAGATTTTAGGCGATATGCATAACTTATTTGGTGATACGCACAGTGCTATTGTCAATATGGATGAGCAAGGTATTGCTAGCATTACAGAGATCAATCATGGTGATACTGTGGCTGATATGATGCGTTATGTACATTTAGATGTTGAAGGTTTTCAGCAGTCATATGCGCAGTTAGTGAGCGCAAAAATTGCACCAGATGAACAGCAAAGCGTTTTAGACGAGTTGCAAAGCGGTCTTGATGGCTACACTTATTTAGAAGAGTTATAAGCAATGTCTAGCTTGTTTGGTTGTGTTGACCACTCACTGTACTCAAATGGGATGACGTTTTTACGTCGTCCTATGGTACAAAACATTAACGCGATTGAAGCCGATGTAGTGGTACTGGGTTTACCGTTTGATTTGGCCACTTCAGGGCGCCCTGGTGCCCGCTTAGGGCCTGATGCTATTCGCAGAGCATCGGTACATTTAGCATGGGAAGATACAAAATACCCATGGACATTTCCATTGTTTGAGCGCTTAACCGTGGCGGATGCTGGCGACTTTACTTATCCGGTAGGCGACCCTGAATATTTTACCGCGCAATTAGAAATGGCGGCAGAGCAAATACTTCGCCAAGGTAAAACATTATTAGGCTTGGGTGGCGATCATTTCGTAACGTTACCACTATTGCGCGCACATGCAAAAATTCATGGCAAAATGGCATTAGTTCACTTCGATGCGCATACCGATACCTATAGCAACGGCTCGCGTTTTGATCACGGCACCATGTTTTATCATGCGCCAATGGAAGGGTTAATTGATGTTAATCACAGTATTCAGCTAGGCATTCGTACCGACTTTGATCAAAGCAAGCATGAGTTTGCAGTGATTGATGCCATGCAAGCTAATGATCTGCATGCAAATGATATTGCAGCACAAATTATTGAGCGAGTGGGCGATTTGCCGGTTTATTTAACCTTTGATATAGATTGTTTAGACCCTGCCTTTGCACCAGGTACGGGCACACCCGTGTGTGGTGGCTTAACTTCTGATAAAGTGCTTAAAATTTTACGCGCACTTAAAGGCATTAATATGGTGGGAATGGATGTGGTTGAAGTATCCCCGTCGTACGACCAAAGTGAGCTTACCGCCATTGCCGCTGCAACGATTGCCAGTGAATTACTGCATTTGTGGGCACTTAAGCATAAATATTAATATGTGTTAATGTAGATTAAAAAGCGCCAATTTGGCGCTTTTTTTGTATAAAAATAAAAGTACTATTAAAACTGCATATTGTGCTTTTTAGCATAAATAAAAAACACCGGGATTTCGATTACGACGTAAGTTAAAAAAGTAAACCAAAACCAATTAACTTCAAATACTAACCAGCTAAATTGCACGCCCGAGTTGTAATAAAGGCTAGATGCAATTAATAGTGTAATGCCCGTTGCAAATAAATCTTGCACCGATACTTTTTTAAAGCTGCTGCCTGCAAAGCGCGGATAAATAAATCCGTAGCCAAGCGTTATCATAATGATAACTAATAACAATAAATTCAGTTCAGGGGTCATTGTGGTTTATATTGCCTTGCATATTCTATTCGCTCTTGGGAACTTGGGTGCGTTGATAAATACTTTAACCAAGCATCATCATAGCTCCCTTCTTGCGCTTGTAAATTATTTTCCAGTGCTTCAATTGCATCAGCAAAGTCGTGGTTAGAATAGCCTAATTTTAAAAGGTTTTTAATCGCATATATATCGGCTTCTTGTTCCATATCTCGCGAAAACGCTTGTTGTAAAAAAGATGAACCAGAGCCAAGCACGACTTCTAATATACCTTCTAAGTCACCAAAAATAACTGCAAATACAACGGTGCTCGCTGCAGCTTGTGCCGCAAGTCGAATGCTGTGATGGTGCTGAACATGACCAATTTCATGAAGTAAAATAGCACGCAGGGCATCAGGGTCATTTTTTAATAGATCAACAAGTTCGTCAGTTACTACAACCTGACCATTTGGAAGAGCAAACGCATTAGCTGAAAAATAATCAGACTGATAAAAAGATAGCCTAAACTTTGCACTGTCTAAATTGAGCGAGTTAAGCATTAAACGCCATTGTTGCTGTATTTCTGATTGCTTATTAGTGGAAAGTTGAGAAGGTTCCAATGCGACTTTTTCTATTACACTGAGCGTTTGCTCTCCCATCGTTTCAATTGTCGAGGCAGGTGCTAAGTTAACGCTATAAACGGCTACTGATGGTATTAAGCGGTATAAAATTAACCAAAGTAATAGGGGAATTAGCAGCACGGATGCAACAATAAGAATCTTATTTTTTTCTAAGCGTTCACTGAGTCCATGCTCTTTAAGCGCGAATGGCCACCTAAATTCTACATCTTGAGGAATAAATCGCCCACCATCAGCAAAATTTAACTCTGACGCCATGCCAGGTAACGGGCTATCAAGTTGGCAATTGTCTATTTTTGATGCAAGTAACGTCGTATTCTCAGAGTCAACAAGTGTTATTTGCTCATGAGAAAGGTGTGCATAGCTTTTAATATGTTGGCTGCTATTAGGGTAATAATAACAGCCAAAAATAGGATAATTACTCATTAGGTGAGTGAAATATCAATATCAAACACATTGGCCGCTTCTTCAGCAAATGATGACTGCTCATTTTGTGCAACATCAATCAACGAAAGTGCGCCGCTATAAATAGTGACTTCAGTAACCGATGCTAACAGCTTTGCTCTGCGTACTTTAGCCCAAGGGTAGGCCAGTCCTAAGGTAAATATAATTGCCAATACATTGGTAAATAGTAAGATGGCATAGTCAATGGCTTTTAAGTTCGAATCAAAGGTAGCGACTTCTGTAAATTCACTGTTATTAAAAATATGATTTCTAATAAGCGAATGATAAACAGCGCCTACCAGTGTTAAAAACGCAACATACAACGTAGCAATTAATAGCGGCACTACAATTGTCGAAAGGCTAAAGTTTTGTGTGTTTAAGTTATCGATAGTTAAGGCACTTGCACCAGCAAAGAAGCCAAAAATAACTAAGCCACCTATTGCAACTCCTAGGGTAATAAGTGCTGCGATGTAATAGCGTTCGCCCTGAAGATTTACTGTAAGTGGTTTATTTCCATAGCTGATGTTTTCATGCATATATTGATCAATTCGCTTTAATACATACGGCAGTAATAGGTGTAATGTGAATACACTTGCAATAGGCAATAAAACAAAGTTAATAAATGCATCGCCGTAATTACCTGAAAAGGCAAAGCGTACATTACGATGGCGAGTCATACGCATATTAAAACGCAGACCTTGGTTGATGATCCACGGCAATAAAAATAAAAAGCCAATAGCAAATAAAAGGCCTATTGCCGGTGCGAGGCTGCTAAGTAAGGTGTAAATTAAAAATGCGATGACCGCTAAAATGCGCCCTTTTAAAATTTGTATTGGGGTCGCTAGATAGTCAAAGCTATGGCCGTCGATACGCGTATGACCGTAAAAATAACGGTAGGTGCGCACTTTTGCCCATGCCGAATAAATTCCGAGAGTAATAATACTCAGCAGTATATTAACAATCCATATACCAAAAAATTCGCCGGCTTTGCCGCTAAATTGTACTTTACCGCTAAAAATAGCAGGGGGTGTTTGATTTGACTCAGATGAAGTTGGGTGTACTGGTTCCATTTTAAAAATATATCCATGTTGTTTTTTGTAAATTTACCTTTTTTAGATAAAAAAAACAATCTTTATAATTAGCTAGTTGGTTGTAAGTAGGCTATTTTTATTGCTTTTAATGTTTATAGGGCTGCACTTTAAGTCACCTCTGGTATACTGTGCAGATAATTTAATGGGGCTGTCATGATTTCAAAAAACCAACTTAAACTTATTCGCCAGCTTGGCCAAAAAAAGTATCGCAAGCAATTTAACCAATACTTAGTACAAGGCGAAAAAAACGTACTGGAGTTATTAAATAGTCCATTAAAAGTAAACGATGTATTTGCAACGCAAAGCTTTATTGATAATAACCAAAGCGCATACCCTCATACGCATTTTATTGCAGCAGATGAAGAGCAGCTAACAAAGGTAAGTACTTTGGTAAGTAATAATGCGGCTATTGCAATTGTTGATATGCCAAGCACCGTATTACCAGATGAAAACAGTTTAATATTAGCCTTAGATGGCGTATCTGATCCTGGTAATTTAGGTACCATCATTCGCGTGGCTGATTGGTACGGTATAAAACATATTGTTGCCAGCACTGACAGTGCCGATCCGTATAACCCAAAAACAATTAGCGCCACAATGGGGTCGTTCGTACGCGTATCGGTAAGCCAAGTTGAATTGCCTGAATACTTATCTACATTAAACATGCCTATTTATGGTGCATTTTTAGATGGCCAAAGTGTGCATAGCACTAAATTTAGTGGCCAAGGTGTATTGCTTATGGGCAGTGAATCACATGGAATACGCGAGCAGTGTGCAAAATTAGTGAGCAACAAAATAACCATACCGGCTTTTGGCGGTGCAGAGTCGCTCAATGTAGCAATGGCCACGGGTATTATTTTAGATAATTTTAAACGCCAAGCTTAACTTTTTAGCTATTTATGCGTTAAGTTACTTATAGTAAAAAACAATAATAAATCGGTAATAACAATAAAATGCGCTTAAGCACTATTAAATTAGCGGGCTTTAAATCGTTTGTAGAGCCCACTAAAATTCCATTTCCTGACCAAATGACGTGTGTTGTCGGCCCTAATGGCTGTGGCAAATCAAACGTTATTGATGCGGTGCGATGGGTGCTTGGTGAAAGCTCAGCTAAAAATTTACGTGGCGATGCCATGACCGATGTCATTTTTAATGGCTCTACTAACCGCAAGCCCATTTCGCAAGCCTCCGTTGAATTAATATTTGATAATACCCAGGGTAAGTTACCCAATACTTTTGCTGATCGTAACCAAGTGGCTATTAAGCGTTTGGTGACTCGCGATGGTCAGTCATTGTACTTTCTAAATGGCAGTAAATGCCGAAAACGTGATATTACCGACATATTTTTAGGCACGGGCCTTGGGCCGCGAAGCTACGCTATTATTGAACAAGGGATGATCTCACGTTTAATAGAGAGCAAACCGCAAGAGCTACGTGTTTTCTTAGAAGAAGCCGCAGGGGTCTCTAAATACAAAGAGCGTCGCCGCGAAACGCAAACACGCATAAAAAGCACCCGAGAAAACCTAGAGCGACTGCTTGATGTTCGTCAAGAGTTACAAAACCAGCTTGATAAACTGGCGGTACAATCGGTTGAGGCTAAAAAATATCGCGAACTTAAATCCCAAGAGCGCACCTTAAAGGGGCAAATAGCGGTATTAAAATGGCAAAAACTGCATCAACAACAGCTCGATAAAAGTGCGCAAATAAAAAAGCTGGATGAACAAATCAGCTTCTTTAAAACGGCGCATTCAGGCCATGATGATGTTCTGGCAAGCCTTGATGCTCAAGTGCAATCTCAACAAGATAAACTCGATGATGCACAGCAACAGCAGCATCATACGCATACTGAATTGACTCGCAGCGAACAGCAGCAGATTAGCATTAAGCAACAAACGCTTTCACTGAAACAAAATTTAGCCAAGTTAAAGCAACAAAAAAACCAAAGTGAAGAAGCTAAAACGCAGCAACAAAGTCTTTGCCAAGAGTTAGATGACAGCTTGCAACAGGCTGTAGAGTATAACTTAATGTGCAGCGAGCAGGTTATAGAGCTTACCGATGAGGTTAATCGGCTGCTGGAGATTAAAAATACCGACACATCACAGTGGCAATCACTAACAGAAGACTATCAAAAATTAAATAATCAGCAGTTAGCGCATGCAAATGCAGTAAAACATACAGAGCAGAAAATCAGTTATGTTAAGCAACAACTAACGCAGCTTGATGAGCAAATAGATGAGTTAAAACGCAGTGAGATAGAGCAGCAATTAATTCAGCAACAGCAGCACAGACAAACGCTAACAGAGCAGCTGGCTAACGCGCAAACTGCTCATAGTAGAGGTCAAAGTGCTCAGGCAATACAGCAGCAACAGCTTGATGAAGCTCAGCAGCAATGGCAGCATTTATCTCAGCAAGTTAATGAACTAAAAGCCGGTATAGCAGGGCTAAAAACTACCCTTGGACTTGAAAAAAACAGCGATAAAACTTTAACTTTATTCAAACAGTTAACTGTTCAGCCTGGTTATGAGTTTTTAGTAGAGCAGGCGCTGTCATCACTTGAGCACATTCATATTTCACCAGGTAAAGCAGAAAATAGCACGTGGCAAATACCCTCACAGTCTGTGGCAAACAATAGTATTGCTGCCTTTATTAGCGCTGGTATCTACCCCGAGTTATTAAACCATATTGCTTATGATGCCGAGGGTCAAACACACCATCTTAACGATGCCAGTTATATTGCAGTGATGGACAAGCAAGGGGCGTTACATGGTCGAAATTGGCATCTCAGTGGCGAAAAAAATGCAGAAAATTCCTTATTATTAATGCACAAAAAGCTCAAGCAGCAAGAAACCTTACTTGAGCAACAACAACAGGCATTGACGGACGCACACTCCACACTTGAAGAACATCAAGCGCAAGCTGCATTAATAACCGAGCAGCAAAACGAGCGTAAAGACACTATTCATCAATTAGCACAACAGTTAGCCGTAGCAACAACGCGTGGTGATATGCTCAAAGCGCAAGCTGATCAACATCAGCAACAGGTGACGAAATTACAACAACAACGTCAGCCACTGCTAGAACAACAGCAGCAGTTAAGCGAACTGTTGGGCGAAGAGCTTGATAAAAATGAACAGCTTGCAGAGCAATTAGAGGCCTTAGCTGAAGAGCTTAACCAAGCCGATAGCACACGAATAAATAGTGATGAAGGTTACAAACAAGCTTTAAATAATGCTGAACAGTATAAAACGCAAGCACATCAGGCAAACCTTAATGAGCAAAAAGTGCGTAGTGAGTGGCAGCTCAGTCAAACCAAGTTGAACCATGCCGAACAAGCATTAACAATGGCTGTAGAAGGAACGCAAGAGCTAATAGAGCAAATTGAGGCGTTACTTATTCCTGAGCAAGAGCTTGCACTAAGTATTGAACAATTATTAGTGCAGCACCAACAAGGCGAACAAACCCTTGTGGATATTCAACAGCAATTAGCTCAAGCAAAACAAGAATTACAAAACAAACAAGCGAGTTTAAAAACGTCACAAACTGAGCTGGTGGCATTACAAGAGCAACACCAGAAGCTGAGTATTGAAGAGCAAAGCCTATTAATAAAAGCGCAAGCGGTACTTGAGCCACTTAGCGAGCTTAATCAAAATTTAAAACAGGTTTTAGCAGAGCTTCCTGCAGAGTTGTCATTAAATGCAGCGCAAAATCAACTTGCTGGAGCCAGTAATCAGCTTGAGCAATTAGGAGCCGTTAACCTTGCAGCCATTGATGAATTTGAACAAGCTAAGCAAAGAAGTGATTATTTAAATAATCAGCTGGATGATTTAACCCAGGCATTGACAGCTTTAGAAGGCGCTATTCATAAAATAGATCGTGAAACTAAAACGCGCTTTAAGTCTACCTTTGATCAAGTGAATCACGATTTTGGCCAGCTTTTTCCAAAAGTATTTGGCGGGGGCAGTGCTTACTTAGAATTAACCAGTGACGATTTACTCGAAAGTGGTGTTAGTATAATGGCAAGACCTCCGGGTAAAAAAAATTCGACAATTCATTTGTTAAGTGGTGGAGAAAAAGCGCTGAGCGCATTATCATTGGTGTTTTCTATATTCAGGCTCAATCCAGCTCCATTCTGTATGCTGGACGAGGTAGATGCCCCATTGGATGATGCCAATGTGGTCCGTTTTTGCCGATTGGTTGAAGAAATGTCACAATCTGTGCAGTTTATTTATATAAGCCATAATAAAATTGCAATGGAAATGGCGGGTAGATTAACGGGTGTAACCATGGCAGAGCCAGGCGTGTCGCGCATGGTTGCTGTAGATATTGAACAAGCGGTGCAACTTGCACATGCATAATTTTATAGTCATTTGCTAGTTGTTTTGGGTAAAATGATGGCAGTTAGGCATATTAATAATAAAAGGTGAGGGGATGGCCGAAGAATTAAGATGGGTTTTAATTGTGATCAGTGTGTTTGTCATTGGTGGCTTATTAATACACGGTTTGTGGTCAGTAAGAAAAAAAGAGAATGCTGAACTCCCTTCAAGCGAGCGAGTTGAACCTGTTCAAGAACAGCAGCCTTCATCTGTGCATACTGAGCCACAAGAGCCAATGTTAGCGCAACGAGAAGAGCCACAAATGAGTGAGTTAAACTTCAGTGCTGATGAGCCACAAATAGATGTTAGCCCAGCTGATACAGCTATTGAAAATGACCTTGAAGTCGTAACCGAAGAGGCTGTTGATACACAACAAGACGCCCCTAAAGATGTTTCAGACTTTGTGATTGTGCATATTCAAATGCCAGAAGGACTGACCATGCAAGGCAGTAAATTACTGCCAGCAGTTAACACGCTAGGTTTTAAATATTCAGAAGAAGGCTTTTTTAATCGCCATCTAGACTCTGCAGGCCAAGGGCCGGTGTTATTTAGACTGGTAAATATGTATAACCCTGGCACGTTCGATATTGATAATATGGAACAGTTTAGTACCGCAGGCGTGAGCTTATTTATGACTCTACCATGTGATGGCGATGGCCTTGCTGCGTTTAATATGCTGCACAGCGCCGCTAAGAAGCTAGCAGATGAATTTGGAGCTGAAATCTTGGATGCTGAGCGAAACGAAATGACGGTAGAGCGTATTCGTCAATATGTTGAGCAGGTTCGCGCATTTTCTGCGTAATATACGCATAAGTTAAATTTTGTAAGCCACTGGGCGTTCACTCGTCAAAGTGGCTTTTTTTATGTTTTTGAGGTCTACATGGCAAGCAGCATTAGTGAGCAAATTAATCATCTTCGTACCACGCTTGAGCAACACAATTATAGTTATTATGTGCTTGATACACCCAGCATACCCGATGCCGAATATGATCGCTTATTACGTACTTTGAGCGAATTAGAAACCCAGCATCCTGAGTTTTTAACCGCCGATTCACCTACTCAAAAAGTAGGTGGGGCGGCGCTTGCCAAGTTTGAGCAAGTAGCACACCAAGTGCCTATGTTGTCGCTTGATAACGCTTTTGGTGAAGACGAATTCAATGGTTTTAATCGTCGTATTAAAGAGCGTTTAATGAGCACTGAAGAGCTTACATTTTGCTGTGAGCCTAAACTGGATGGCTTAGCGGTATCGATTATTTATCGCGATGGGGTATTAGTGCAAGCAGCGACTCGTGGCGATGGTTTTACTGGCGAAAATATTACTCAAAATGTAAAAACAATTCGCAATGTGCCATTAAAGTTACGCGGTGATGATTACCCGCGTGAGCTTGAAGTGCGCGGTGAAGTGTTTATGGATAGCGCGGGCTTTGAAAAATTAAATGCCGAAGCAGAAAAGCGCGGTGACAAAGTTTTTGTAAACCCACGTAATGCGGCAGCGGGCAGTTTACGCCAGCTAGACTCAAAAATTACCGCAAAACGGCCACTGATGTTTTATGCCTACAGCACCGGATTGGTCGCCGATGGCACATTACCTGAAGATCATTACCAGCAACTTGCCAAGCTTACCGACTGGGGATTACCACTGTGTCCAGAAACAAAATTAGTTGAAGGCCCAAAGGCCGCGCTTGCCTATTATAATGACATTTTAACGCGCCGTAGCGAGCTAAAATATGAAATAGATGGCGTGGTAATAAAAGTAAATAAAAAAGCCCTACAAGAGCGCCTAGGCTTTGTTGCGCGTGCACCGCGCTGGGCTATTGCTTATAAGTTTCCGGCGCAAGAAGAAATAACACACTTGCTAGATGTAGAGTTTCAAGTAGGGCGTACTGGGGCTATTACCCCTGTTGCGCGACTAGAGCCGGTATTTGTTGGTGGTGTTACGGTATCGAATGCAACGCTGCATAATGCTGATGAAATTGCCCGTTTAGGCGTTAAAGTGGGCGATACTGTGATTATTCGTCGCGCTGGGGATGTGATCCCACAAATTACCCAAGTAGTGCTTGAACAACGCCCAAGCGATGCAAAAGAGATTGTCTTTCCAACTATGTGCCCAATTTGTGACTCGCACGTTGAGCGGGTTGAAGGTGAAGCTGTTGCACGTTGTACAGGCGGCTTGGTATGTCAAGCACAGCGCAAACAAGCGATTAAACATTTTGCCTCACGTAAGGCTTTAGATATTGACGGCTTAGGCGACAAAATTGTTGAGCAATTGGTTGACCGAGAGCTGATCAAAACGCCTGCTGATTTATTTATTTTAAAGCAGGGACACTTTGAGTCACTTGAACGAATGGGACCAAAATCAGCAAAAAACTTAGTTGCGGCGCTTGATGATGCTAAAACCACTACCTTAGCAAAGTTTTTATATTCACTGGGTATTCGTGAAGTCGGTGAGGCCACAGCTCAGAATTTGGCTAATCATTTTTTAACGCTTGAAAACGTGATTGATGCCAGCATTGAACAACTAATAGAAGTAAGCGATGTAGGTGAAATAGTGGCGAAGCATGTTCGAGGCTTTTTTGCTGAAGAGCATAACCTGACAGTGGTAAACGAATTAATAGCGCAAGGAGTAAACTGGCCACAGTTAACTGCGCCATCAGAGCAAGAACAGCCGCTAGCGGGTTTAACTTATGTGCTAACTGGGACGCTTAATACGCTTAATCGTAATGATGTAAAAGCGCGCCTACAACAATTAGGCGCCAAGGTTTCTGGCAGTGTTTCAGCAAAAACAGATGCCTTAGTGGCGGGCGAAAAAGCCGGCTCTAAGCTCACCAAAGCGCAAGAGCTTGGTATAGAAATACTGACAGAGGATGATTTAATTACTTTGTTAGAGACTCATAATGGCTAGTTTTACAAATATACTTAATACCTTGTTAATTGACCTAGGCCAATGGTTACAGGGCTATTTGCCGCATTTATCACTGCTTTTAATGGTGTGCTTAGTGTCGCTGTATGCGGATGACATTTTAAAGTTAACCAAAGGCGTCGTAGCTAGGCGCCACTTTATTATTAGGGTGGCGTGTTTTGTGTTGATAACTGCGTTTGGCTTTGGCTTGTTAGTGGTGTGGTTAAGCCCACTGCTAACTAAAGCTTTACTGTTTTTTGGCACTAAGTGGTTAGCGCTTACCTTATTAGTGGCATTTTTTATTTTGGGCACTATTGCCGATAGGAAAAATCAGTTGTGAGTCGATATGGGCCTGAATACTGGGATAAATATGGTAGCTATCGTACGCCATTAGCGTTTCACTTGAGTATTTTAGTACTATTGCGCGCCTATTTTATTTGGGTAATAGCCGCGTTGAGTCGTCGACCTGAGCTTGATTTAATGTCATTGTTTTTTAAGTCAAAAGATGATTTTTTTATTGCTATAGCGATCGGTGCTGTAGCCATTGTACCCACTATTTTATTTTGTTTACGAAGGCCAAGAGACTCGCATCAAGCAACACAACGCTTGGCGCGTATTTGGCGGTATATGCGTTGGCCGCTGATTGCGTGTGCATTAATTGATTTGTCGTGGTTAAGTATTCAGGCAGCCCATAGCCATTATCGCTTCTCATTGTTTTTAGCTGTGCAAATGGTGATTGTATTATGGGTGTTGTGGTATTTGGCAAAAAGTCGTTACTTAAGTGTTTTCTTTAGTGATTGGCCCGAGCCGACAGAAAAAGCAACTGATAAAAAGTAAGAGGGCTTATGCACAGTATCAATAAAAAAATAGCACAAGTAATTGCTTTAATAGGGCTCATTATTATAGCGAGTGGCTATTTTTTTTCTTTAGGCGAATTCCTTTGGTTTAAAGCTGCCTTAGTTATGTGGGTTGTGGTGTTTTGTTCGTGTTGTTACCGATTAACGCCGTTGTTTAAAATGCGCAATCCGCTGCGTAATTTTATTCAACGCGATGCGCAGCACTTATTTGTTTTTAGTTTAACAGGGCTGTTTGATAAAAAAAATGGCCCGCATTGGTTAGTCATCAGTAATATTGAGTCGATAGAAATAAGAAACGATGAACTAATAGTGCACAGTAATAATGACCGGCAATTAAGCGTGAGCATTCCTGGCAGTCAAGCCCAATTGCATGCCTATGTAAGCCGTATACTTACAGCAACAGAAAAGCACACTATAGTCTTTAGATAGCGTTGATCGTGGTATTAGCCACAGGCGTACCAGACTACAAGTAAATGATTGCTAGTTAAATTAATAACGTAATGAGGTTGTTATGTTGAAGTGGAACGATATTGTTAATTTTGCCAACCATGGTAATCCAACACCGGTTCGAAAAGTGGTTAAAACAGATCAGCAATGGCGCGAACTGTTAAACGAAGAGCAATATTATGTGACCCGTAAAAAGGGAACTGAACGACCAAATAGTTCGAGTAGTTGTACCTTGTTAGAGCCAGGTAAGTATGTGTGTGTTTGTTGTGACAACTTACTATTTGATGCAGATGAAAAGTTTGATAGTGGCACCGGCTGGCCTTCATTTACCCAACCGGCAACTGAGGAAGCGATTGGTTATGTCATGGATAATAGTCATGGCATGGAGCGAGTTGAAGTTGTTTGTAATGTGTGTGATGCGCATTTAGGGCATATTTTCCCTGATGGGCCACTTCCTACTGGTTTACGCTACTGTGTAAACGCACTGGCAATGAAAAAGCTCTAGGGTCTGTTGACCTTTCAAGGTTAAATTTGCAGCGGTCTGTTTGGGATTTAGGCAAGGCAGCGCCTATGTGGTGTGGTTACTCCCCATAAATAGGCGATAACGTAGCATTAATGCCAAACAGGCTCTAACTAATCTCTAGTTTCATTTCTTTAGCTATCTGAAGTAGTTTATCGAACCGCTCTGATTGCTCTTCTGCTAAGGGGGATTTTTTTAATAGTTTAAAGCACTTTTGGGCCAACAGACTATTGAAAGAGTCACCATGTTTTTTTGACTTATCCACTAAACATTGCAATAAATTAAGCGCAATACTTGGATTGTGTGGCATGACTCTAAATGCTTGGCTGAATGCCTCTAAGGCAACATTTAATTGGCCGCGCTCAAACTGCTTAACAGCATGATTATTGAGCTCTTTCGGCCCCATTTTAATATCACGTCTTTCACTTTGCTGTTGCTGTATATAACGCAAGTAAGTAGCATCGCTTCTACTTGGGTGACGTTCGCAATGATCAATTATTTGGCTAAATAGCGCTTGCGCCTTTTGGTGAAAACCTAATTCATGCAGTGCTTTTGCTTTGTCTAGGGCACCATCTACTGAACGTATTTGAGTATCGCTGTCATCAAGTTGCTCAATGAGCTGTTTCGCTTTTTTATGTTCATCTTTTAAATAATAAAGGCGTGCATTGAGCACATCGATTTGAGTTTGCGCATTACTGGTTGGGAATTGTGTTTTTAGCTCATTAATATATTTATTTGTTTGACGAGAGATCCTGTTTATTTGGTCGGTTTGATCTGTGGTCAATGCAAAATCAATCCCAGCACGAGCAGCATTTAAATAAATGTCTGGGCTATCATGCATAGAGTACTTAGCATAAGCGGCAATATCTTTTTGAGTTAAGTAGCTGGTTTCATAATCTCTATTAATGAGCGATACGCTGTTCAGTGATTTTTGACGGTCTATATTACGTGGAGCAATATGTGTCGCTTGGCTTAAAAAGTCTTGGGCTAAATCAAATTGGTTTAGTTTTATTTCTAAACGCCCTAATAAGTCTAAGGCTATAAGTCGAGTCTCATTACGTTCAAGCATTGTTTTAAGCATGCGCTGAGCCAAAATATGCTCATTGTTAGCAATTAAGGCTTCTACCAATCCTACTTTTGCCCATGCAAACTTTTGGATATTCAAAACTGACTTAAAAAAATCTTTCGCTTCTTGGTTTTGTTTTAGCGCCAGTAAAATATTGCCTTTTAATCTAAGTAGAATAGGGCTGTATTTATTACTTTTATCGAGTTGGGCATTAATTTGTTTCAATGCTTTAGACTGGTTATCGTCATCAATTAAAGTGTATATAGCTTTTAAGTCGCTTTTACGTTTGAGAATACGCTCTATGCGCACTCTTAACTCTTGTACAGAGAAGGGTTTTACTAAAAAGTCATCGGGTTGAAGTTCTAATACACTGTGAACTAACTCTCCGCTAGTTTCCGCAGATGTAAAAATAAATCCAGTAGAGTGTTTTATTAATGCTTTAGCGCGTAATTCTTCATAAAGCTGGTAGCCATCTTGGCGTTTGCTTAGATTAAAAGAGCAAATTACCAAGTCAAATTCTTCATGTAAGCATTGTTCTTTTGCTGCTAGAGCATGATCTGCAAAACGCATATGTCCAAAGCCAATTTTTTCGAGCGACTGTTTCATGTAGCTTTGAGCAAGTGGCTGCTCTTCTACAATCAGTATTTTTGCTTCATTGAAAATATTTTTAGACATTGGCTTAAGCGTAATTGAATTTAACACAGACTATAATCAACAGTTTAGACGCTTACAAGGTAATTTAAAGATTCGCCTCGAAGATGAGAGCTTATTAAGCAAATTAATTCTAAAGGTTTATATTTTTACCTTAAAAGAGCTAAAAACCCATTTAAAGTAAATGAATAGCACGCGTAATAAAGTAAGTTTAAACAAAATGATTTTGGAGATAATAAAACTCGAAAGATAAATTTTTGGTATGTGATTGGAATACTGATTTTTTGAAACCGAAGAATTACTTGGTAACGAATTTCTAAATGGTAATTAATACTGAACTTGAACTAAAAGAGTGGAGGATAATGAATATTAAAATGGAAGGTGGTACTGGAGGATTTAGATTTTTGTAATATGCACCATTCAAAGAATGGTGGGTCGTACTGGACTTGAACCAGTGACCCTCGCCTTGTAAGGGCGATGCTCTCCCAACTGAGCTAACGACCCATATTACAAATTTACACATGACTATTAACATAATAATAGATTTTATATGTGGTGGGTGATACTGGACTTGAACCAGTGACCCTCGCCTTGTAAGGGCGATGCTCTCCCAACTGAGCTAATCACCCACATATAAATTAAAACGCTACTATTAAAATAAATAGTACTGGACTTTAACCAGTGAACTTCGCCGTTATTTGTAAATAGCGGTGACGCTCTCTTTTTCTAACTGAGCTAATCACCCATTTAGACATCTTGTAATATGCACCATTCAAAGAATGGTGGGTCGTACTGGACTTGAACCAGTGACCCTCGCCTTGTAAGGGCGATGCTCTCCCAACTGAGCTAACGACCCATATTACAAATTTACACATGACTATTAACATAATAATAGATTTTATATGTGGTGGGTGATACTGGACTTGAACCAGTGACCCTCGCCTTGTAAGGGCGATGCTCTCCCAACTGAGCTAATCACCCGCATATAAATTAAAATGCTACTATTAAAATAAACAGTACTGGACTTTAACCAGTGAACTTCGCCGTTACTTGTAAATAGCGGTGATGCTCTCATTTCTTGTAACTGAGCTAACGACCCATATTACAAATTTACACATGACTATTAACATAATAATAGATTTTATATGTGGTGGGTGATACTGGACTTGAACCAGTGACCCTCGCCTTGTAAGGGCGATGCTCTCCCAACTGAGCTAATCACCCACATATAAATTAAAACGCTACTATTAAAATAAATAGTACTGGACTTTAACCAGTGAACTTCGCCGTTACTTGTAAATAGCGGTGATGCTCTCATTTCTTGTAACTGAGCTAACGACTCATATTACAAATTTACAATATGACTATTAATATAATAATAAGTTTTATATGTGGTGGGTGATACTGGACTTGAACCAGTGACCCTCGCCTTGTAAGGGCGATGCTCTCCCAACTGAGCTAATCACCCACATATAAATTAAAACGCTACTATTAAAAAAATAGTACTGGACTTTAACCAGTGAACCTCGCCGTTATTTGTAAATAACGATGACACTCTCTTATTTCTAACTGAGCTAATTACCCATATAGAACTTAGATACGACACATTAGAATGTGGTGGGTGATACTGGACTTGAACCAGTGACCCTCGCCTTGTAAGGGCGATGCTCTCCCAACTGAGCTAATCACCCGCATCTAAACAACACCACATTGCTGCGTTGTTGTGGGGCGCTATTATAGATAGACTTGTAAATGTGTCAACACTTGAATGATAAAAATGTGCTGAATGAAGCTTTTATAATCAATGCAATGCAAATAGTGTTCACTTTATCAACAAGGTAACATAAAACGAACAATAAGCAGCTTTGGCTGGGGGTTAAAATAACTATATTTATATTCACTAGAGCGAGTTATGTTGCTTTTTAAGGATGAAAATTAATTCAATTTAGTGGTAATTGATTTGCCGAGTCAGGGTTGCAACCAAGAAATCAAAGTAAAGCTTTCTAGTTCAGATCATCCTGCCTATGTTATTCAATTGTTTAAACCACTCAAATTAGTAAGTTGTTTATCGCTTAGCATAGTTAAGCTTTACAATTAGCATTTAATAAAATCCAGCTAGGCTATGATGGAAGTAGGCACGTTTTAGGAGAAAAGCTGTGATAACTCAATTTGCATATAAATGTATACCTTTTGAGTCCGATGTGAATAGGTACTTTTAGTATTATAAAGTCGTTATGCTCAACTCAAACTTAAATGTGGCACACTTAACGTAGCTCATGGTTACTAAATAGTATGAAAATCTACTTTTTAGCATGTATGATAGCCAGTTTGTTGAAAATTAAACCATTTAAATAATGTCGCACAAAAAACTGTTGACTTTATTTTGGGGGGTGCATAGAATGCGCCCCGCACTAAGCGATACACGACGTGGTTATCACCGAGCGTATTGAATAAGTTGGGGCTATAGCTCAGCTGGGAGAGCGCTTCGCTGGCAGCGAAGAGGTCTGCGGTTCGATCCCGCATAGCTCCACCAATTTTTAGTGTTTGTCCTAGGGTAGCAGTTTTCTGTGTCCCCATCGTCTAGAGGCCTAGGACACCGCCCTTTCACGGCGGTAACAGGGGTTCGAATCCCCTTGGGGACGCCACTTAACTTTTTAGTTAAAGGCGGTTTTACCGAGAAAATAGCGTAACACATAAAGCTCGAGTCTTTATTTGTACTATACGCCATTACCTTAAGAGCTCAGGATGTGAGTTAAACTAATCAATCGTCCTAGTGACACTTTTTAGTGTCCCCATCGTCTAGAGGCCTAGGACACCGCCCTTTCACGGCGGTAACAGGGGTTCGAATCCCCTTGGGGACGCCACTTACTATTATATAGTAGGGTAGTGTTATTAAAGCTCGTCTGAATCGAGTCTAAACTTTCAGTTGTCCTAGTGACACAGGAAATGTTTCTGAGAAGATAATGCCATTCGCCTCGCAGGCTCGGCTCATCTTACGCAGAAATAGCAAATCAGTGATTTGCAAACCAATTTCTGCGTCCCCATCGTCTAGAGGCCTAGGACACCGCCCTTTCACGGCGGTAACAGGGGTTCGAATCCCCTTGGGGACGCCACTTACTATTATACAGTAGGGTAGTGTTATTAAAACTCGTCTGAATAGAGTCAAACCATTCAGTTGTCCTAGTGACACTTTTTTAGTGTCCCCATCGTCTAGAGGCCTAGGACACCGCCCTTTCACGGCGGTAACAGGGGTTCGAATCCCCTTGGGGACGCCACTTACTATTATACAGTAGGGTAGTGTTATTAAAGCTCGTCTGAATCGAGTCTAAACTTTCAGTTGTCCTAGTGACACTTTTTAGTGTCCCCATCGTCTAGAGGCCTAGGACACCGCCCTTTCACGGCGGTAACAGGGGTTCGAATCCCCTTGGGGACGCCACTTACTATTATATAGTAGGGTAGTGTTATTAAAGCTCGTCTGAATCGAGTCTAAACTTTCAGTTGTCCTAGTGACACATATTCTGTGTCCCCATCGTCTAGAGGCCTAGGACACCGCCCTTTCACGGCGGTAACAGGGGTTCGAATCCCCTTGGGGACGCCACTTACTTATTTTAAATAGGGAAGTGCAGTGTTATTAAGCAGCTCGCCTGAAACGAGTCAAACCATTCAGTTGTCCTAGTGACACAGAAAATGTTTCTGAGAAGATAATGCCATTCGCCTCACAGGCTAGGCTCATCTTACGCAGAAATAGCAAATCAGTGATTTGCAAACCAATTTCTGCGTCCCCATCGTCTAGAGGCCTAGGACACCGCCCTTTCACGGCGGTAACAGGGGTTCGAATCCCCTTGGGGACGCCACTTACTTATTTTAAGTAATCTACAAAGCAGTATCACTGCAGCACTCTCTATCCGCAAAATAATAAAGAGTGAAAAATCTCTTGGTATGCCACCTACTATTCATTAGTAATATAGCTTTTAATAAAAAGTATCTAAAATCAGTTTACCTGCATTTCCATCACTACTTCAAAACTATCCAGTGAAGTTAAAATCTCAAAATTAAATAATTTAATATAATAACTCCTATATATTATTAGTTTCTTTCCTTTCTTTATATTCAGCTTAAATATACTTCGCCTATGTTAGGGTACATATAAACGTCCAAATAACTAGGAGGTTATATGGCAAGTGGATGGGCACGCGATGGTGCAATTCAAGAACAAATTGACGCCAGCGTTAATGACGCTGTGCAGTATGCTAGAAGTAATTTAGTTTCTGGAGCCAGTGCCGAGCTATGTGAAGAATGTGATGAACCAATACCACAGGCACGAAGACTTGCAGTACCTGGGGTTAAGTATTGTGTAAGCTGCCAAGCTGACCTAGAAGGTAAAGGCGGGCTTTCAAAAGGGCTTAATCGGCGTGGCAGTAAAGACAGTCAATTACGATAAAAAGGTGCATACAGCACCTTTTTTAATATCGTATCAGAGTTGAGCTTAGATAATTAAAAAGGGGTTAGTAAACCTATCAAATAAATTTACTAAAATTTATTCATGTTCTCTTTTTTCTGAATAAGTTCAATTGAGTAGCCATCTGGATCTTTTACAAACGCAATTTCTGTTGTGCCACCCTTTACTGGGCCTGGTTCACGGCTAACGTTACCACCAGCGCCCTTAATATCTTCACAGGCTTTATAAATATCATCAAACTCAATGGCGATATGGCCATAGGCATTACCTAAATCGTAGCTGTCGGTATCCCAGTTATAGGTTAGTTCAAGTACTGTCGTGTCAGTTTCATCACCGTATCCTATAAAGGCGAGGGTGTAGCGGTACTCTTCGTTATCAGCACGGCGTAACTCTTTCATACCGAGAACTTGAGTATAAAACGCAATTGATTTATCTAGATCAGCAACCCGTAACATGGTGTGTAGTAAACGCATTTAAACCTCTTAAAATTCACATAAATTTTGATAACGCAGCTACTTTGTAACGACTACTGCTGCGCTGTTAAAATATCAATAATCCGATTATAAATTATTTCTGTGAGCATCACAGTATCATCGCCATTAGTATTTATAAACTGTACAACGACTGTATCGATATCCTTATAATAACGAGCAATGCTTGAATACCCTAATACCCAACCCGTGTGTTCATACTTATAAAGCGATGTATACAAAGCTTGCTCTTGTTCGTCGAAAAAAGCGCCTTTGTTTAAAGCAATAAGAAAGTCGCCTATATCTTGTGCGGTAGCCACATAGCCTTGATCGAGTGCTTTAAAATCATTCTCATAACCTACGTAGTAACCACTCATCAAATCTACTAAATTTATTTCATGCACTGATGAAAACGTGTTCGTTAGGCCAAGTGGCGTTAAAATTTCATCTTTAATATATTGGTTGTGATCATAACCCAGTACGTTAGACATAATTTTTCGCAGCAACAAATAATTGGTATTAGAATAGCCATAATCAGCATCAGGGCTAAAATCAGCGGGTTCATCGAGCACTAATGCAAGTGGATCAGGGTAGGTGATTGACCAATCAAAATTATCGGTGTCTGTGTAATTGGGTATGCCACTTTTGTGTTTTACCATCATTCGTAATGTAATCTTATCTGCGTTTTCAATGCGTCCAATTAATGATGGAAGATAATCAGCCAGTGTTTTATCTATTTCAATACGTCCAGCGGCTGAAAGTTTGGTTAAAGCTGCTGCATCATATAACTTTCGAATGCTGCCAATTTTAAAAAGTGCATTAGGGTATGCGGGTATTTTTTGCTCTCGATCATGCCAACCATTTGCAAAATATTCAGGTTGCTGTCCTTGTTTATGAATGTAAACAATAATGCCATCAATTCCTTGTTCAATAGCCTCTTGTGTTTGTGCTTGAACGTTAGCGGGCAGTGGGTGAAAGTAATATAAAGCAAACTGCCAAGGGGCAAAAATGTATATGCTAGTAAGAGTAACAATGAGAGCTGCAACGCGCAGAAGCGTGAGCGCCTTTTTGTTCTTCAATTGTATCATTGCATTCTGGCCTCATTTATTTTTGGAGTATGAGGATCAGCTCTTTATTCTACTAAACAGCAATATCATGTGATATTGCTGTTTAGTTATAAGGAGTTCAACTCTATTAAAATATACTTTTTACTTATTAGCTTTGCCCTTAAGAACATAGATTTCGCCATCAAAACTGCCTTGAATTGTTAATCCTTGTCCTGCAAGCTCCTTAAGATAGTCTACATGTTCTTGTGTAATATGTTGCCCCGGAACCAAAAGCGGAATGCCTGGCGGATAGGGCGTAACTAAACCGGCGCAAATGCGGTTGTTACTTTTGCTAATAGGTACCGATTCGCGCTCGCCATAAAAAGCTTCGCTTGGAATACAGGCTAAGTCTATAGCTGGTAGGTTTTCCGGTAAGCGAGAACGTCGCGTCGATGTGGCTAGTTTTACCTTGCCACTATCGAGCTTTTTCAACGCATTGTATAAACGAATGATCTTCGAACGCGTGCCGCCAAGAGTCAGTAACACCAAAATGGTACTGTGGGTGTATTTTTCTATTTCTAGGCCAATTTCATCGAGAAGGTATTTATGAATATCTTTTAATGAATAGGGTAATTCGCTAATGTCGATGAGAATCTTTAGCGGATCGTGACCCATGTTATCACCACTAAAGTGTGGAAATATTTCCATAAAATCTTGTTTACCAAGCACTTTAATTTGTTTGAGTGAAGCCATCTGTTGTTTAAATTCTTCCACATGGTTCAACAAAGCATTGAGTAACTTATAGCCTTCCATCTCCAATTGCTTTTGGCACACATCAAGCGACGCGATAAGCTGATATTTCGGCGATGTACTGGCATAAATACTGTAAATCTCGCGAAAGAAATCAGCATCGAAATCAGGATCGTTAACATGAATATAAGACGCCTGAGAAAACGCCGACACCACTTTATGCGCTGAATGAGTAACATAATCAGCGCCAGCATGAATGGCGGAATAGTAACGTAAGCTTGGATGAAACAGCGAGTAAGCAAACCACGCTTCGTCGATAAACACCTTAATACCATGCTGATGAGCAAATTCTACTACCTGTTTGAGGTCGCTTAGCAGACCATCGTAAGTACAACCGGTAAGAACCAGTAATTTTGCATCGGTATTTTGTTCTATTGCTTGTTTTATATCAGCCAATGACGGTGGCGCAAAAATCCCATATTTAGGATTTAAAATACTCGACAAATAAATGGGTAAACTGGCTGATTGCAAAATGCCGTAGTGCACAGATTTATGGCAATTACGGTCAATAATCACTTTATCGCCCTTGCGAAGCAGTGTCTGCAAGATGATTTTATTTGAAGTTGATGACCCATTGGTAACAAAATAGGTATGTTTCACTTCAAACGTTGCCGCTGCTGACTCTTGGGCACGGCCAATGGTATTGGTGCTATCTGATAATGAGCCTAACGAATCGACTGACACCGACAAGTCACCCACGAACACATTACGGCCATAAAACTGATAAAAATCTTTAATATAAGGAGAATTTCTAAAGCTTGAACCGCCACTATGTCCTGGAGTGTGCCATGAATCGTTTGATTCACCAACATATCGGCGATATGCCGTCCAAAATGGGGTTTCTGAGCGATCATCGAAATCGTTAATCATATAACCTAAAATTGCTTCAGGGTCCGAGATTACTTCATCTTTAAAGAAGAATGACTCAATCTCCTCCGACTCATTAACGATTTCTAGCCCTTTTGTATCATCGCCAATAACATAAACGGGTAACTCAAGGCGGATCCTCTTTAGTTGCTCGATAAAGCGGCTATACATTTTCTCGCCTACTTTATTTTGCACATCCCAACTAAGTACAACAGCTTGAATATCGCCATCTTCTTCTACACACTCAAGCGCTTCTTTAAGTTCAAGACGTTCGATAATATCAATATGAATATCGCTTCGCTCAAAATTAGCAATTGTTTTTGACAAATTCGTTGAAAGCTCTTTTAAGATGCTAAGGTCTTGCTCAATTAGCAATATACGAAGTAAGGGTAACATAGAGGGTTCGCACTATAATTTTATTTATGCTCAGTAGCATAACTAAAGGAATGATACTTGTGAAATTAATACTTTGAAAATGTGCCTATTACTGCTTTTAGTACGGGTGCAGATATAAGCGTTTATTTAATTAATTTGCAGTATAAGAAAGTGCAAGGTGCCAAGTTAGGCACCTGCATTAGGAAATTGTACGTATTGATCGAAGAGCACTCGCCATATGGCTATTCAGCCTTATCTTTAAACTCACACAAGTCTTCAATAATACAGCTGCCACATTTGGGCTTGCGGGCTACACAAGTATAGCGGCCATGCAGTATACACCAGTGGTGTACATCGACTTTGAATTCTTTGGGGATCACTTTTTCGAGTTTTTGCTCAACCGCAACCACATCTTTACCCATAGCAAGCTTGGTACGATTTGATACACGGAATATGTGCGTATCTACAGCGATTGTCGGCCAGCCAAAATATAATGAACGTAGAACGAAAATACTTTCTTTTTCAAGACTGCTTTGAGCGAAAACCTGTCATTGATATTGGATAATATAAAAGTCAATTGGGTGATCAAACTCTGCTTTGCGCATATATTCACGATAATGAGCGACGCGCGCATATTGTTCTATTTAACTTTACTTTAAAGTTTGAAAAAACTTAGTGATAGTAATACCTTAGGTAATTTGTTAAAACTATATAAAATAGATAAATGAGCGTTAAGTCGGCAGAAATATGCGCGATGAGCGCACTATTAAATTGTTAGCCTCCTTTCGAGCCATGGAACCAAGGAAAAATTATGAGTGATGAAAAATTACAATGTGGAATCGTGATGCCAATTTCAGCAATAGATGGCTGCAACGAAGCTCATTGGGCCGACGTTCTTGAAATTATCAATGATGCTATAGACGAGGCAGGTTTCGATGGTGAGCTTGTGAGTAACGCCGATGATGTTGGTATCATTCATAAGAGAATTATTCAGAATTTATATGAAAACCCAATGGTCGTGTGTGATGTTAGTGGAAAAAACCCTAATGTTATGTTTGAACTGGGAATGAGATTGGCATTTGATAAGCCCACACTCATTATCAAAGATGATCAAACGACATATTCTTTTGATACTTCAGCAATTGAGCATCTCGAATATCCTCGCGATTTGAGATTCACAAAGGTTGTGGAGTTTAAGAAAAAATTAGCAGCTAAATTAAAGGCTACCTACAAGAAATCTACAGAAGATCAGAATTACACGACGTTTCTTAAGCATTTCGGTGAATTTAAAGTTGCTAAGATTGATCAAAGAGAAGTGTCAGGCCAAGAGTTCATTATTGAAGAGTTGAAAAACATGAGGCGCTCTATAAACAGGCTGGACAGAATGGGGCGAAGCAAATATGAGTTCGATAGATATCTGGGTGAAAGTGATATCGATATTTGCCTTGGAAAGGTTTCTCCATCAAAAAGAGACGAGGCAATAGATCGTCTTATGAAACATCCCGCAGTAAAGAATGCTGGAATGGTAGAAAGAGGTGAGGGTCACTATCATCTTGTCGGCAGTACAAGTGGAACTATGGAAGGCATAGACGTTGAGCGCGAAATTATGGATTTTCTTGACATTAAAAGCGTACGTAGCCGAAAAATTCGGGATAGAAATATTAGTAACAGCGAAGGCTAACAAAGCATTGCACCGGACAAGCCGGTGAATGCGGCGTTAGGTATTTCTGAGTTCAGCATTCAGTTGGCATATTTTCAATTATTTAAAGGGAATTAATTTTGAAGAATAATTTTGTACGGCGTATCTTAACTTCGGTATATGTTTACATGGCTCTATACACATCTACGATAACTATTGCTAGCGCAGGAGAATCTCAGGATTTTATTGATAAGCTTAAATTGCAGTATAAGGATACATCTTCAATAACTGCATTTTCATTAACCTATAGGTATTTGGGGCAAAGTGATGCCTACCAGTCATGGGATTATAAAGCATCAAGTAGATATAAAGCGTTCAAAGTAACTGATATTGATCTGGTAAAAAAACATTATGCTCAAAATGTAGTGCATCATTTTACAGGTGGGCTTCTAGTCGATGAGGTGCACTTTCAAAATGATAACGAAAGCTTACGTTATGAAAAAAATGGCATTCTTTTTGGTAAACGCGTCAGTAAACAAAATATGAATAGCTTTGAGCGCTACAAAAATCTTACATTAATGAATGTCGATTTTTTCGCGGTTAGACCACTTTTTGAAGAAACTAATGTCGTAACAAACATCAAATTACGACAGAGTAAATTAGCAAAAAAAACTACACTGATTCATAAAACCCCTGATGATAAAATCATGGAATATGTTTTCAGCAATAGTCCGTTGCGCTTGTTGTCGATTAACAATAAATCTCGACGCCGTATTTATATTTATGATGACTATAAAACATCTAATGGCTTAACCTTCGCTCACTCATTAGTAAAATATTATAATGGTGACACAATACCAAGCTTTATCACACAAACAGATTCCTTCACAATTATTGATAAAATTGAACCAACTAAGCTTCAACTACCTGATGGATATGGCCCCATTATTTCTGATAGTGATATAATACTTACATCAACAGAGATTGCGCCAGATTTATATCTAATAGCTAACGCTTCAGCCGATCGTAATACGCTATTTAAAGTAAATGGCAATGAAATTATGGTTTTTGGTGCACCTGTTAATAACAAACGCTCTGAGCAGACTATTGAACTAATCTCAGAGCAATTTCCGCAAAAGAAAATTACTTCGGTGTATGTTACTCATCCTTATAGCGATCATATTGCTGGCCTTAGAGCTTATGTAAAGTTAGGTGCGGTGATTCGCGCTGATGCATACAGCATTGAAGCTATCAAAGCCTATCCACGATTTAAAGAGGATCTAGAGCTTTTTAAATTTCAAACAATTGCAAATGATGGGTTGATTGATGGCGTGCGTTTTTATGTACTAGAAAACTCCCGTGCTAAGCGGCAAAGTTTTGCTTACTTTGAAAGCAATGGCATTCTCTATCAATCAGACTTTCTTGAAGTTGCTTTCGATAACACGATACCTAAAATACTGCCTAGCTATACTAAAACGTTTATTGATTTTATTCGAAGCAAACAACTTAAAATTGACCGCATTGTAGGTCATCACCGTAATAATAATATTTCTATTGACGTTATTAATAAGCTGTATGATTCAAATAGAATGTAAAAATATTAAAGTAGTGTCGGGATAAAATACCTAACAAGAAATTAAACAAGGACAAAAAACAGTTGGCTTTTTGTTCACTCCGTTCACTTATTTTAGCCAACTACTTTTTGCCTGTTAATTAGGCGTTACCACTGTCTGCAAATGGCACAAAGCAGGCTTTGATTACTCTGTTTTCTCTTTAAACTCACACAAGTCTTCAATAATACAGCTGCCACATTTTGGTTTACGGGCAACGCAGGTATAGCGCCCATGTAAAATGAGCCAGTGATGTACATCGACTTTAAATTCTTTGGGGATCACTTTTTCAAGTTTTTGCTCAACCGCAACCACGTCTTTACCCATAGCAAGCTTGGTACGGTTTGATACACGGAATATGTGCGTATCTACCGCTATTGTTGGCCAGCCGAAGGCCGTATTTAATACTACGTTAGCAGTTTTACGGCCAACGCCAGGGAGGGCTTCTAGGGCTTCACGATTTTCTGGCACTTCACCGTTATGCTGATCTACCAATATTTGGCACATTTTATATACATTGGCTGCTTTTGAATTAAATAAGCCGATGGTTTTTATGTAATCACGCAGTGTGTCGTGGCCAATATCTAAAATGGCTTGTGGCGTATTAGCAACCGGAAATAATTTACGAGTGGCTTTATTTACCCCAACATCGGTGGCTTGTGCTGACAGTGTTACAGCAACTAGCAACTCAAATGGGCTTGAATATTCAAGTTCCGTCTCAGGATGTGGATTGTCGTCGCGTAAGCGAGTAAGTATTTGGTGACGTTTTTCTTTATTCATATAACTTAAAACGCATTAGCTTTATTAAGTTAATGCGTTTTCCCCTTAAGTTAAGCTAGTTACACGCGCTCTAGGGCCTTTTTCAGCTTCTGGCGGTGCGACTTGTTTTGATTTTATTTGTGCATCAATTACGTTTTTAGCGGCAATTAGCAGCCCAAGCCCTAAGAATGCGCCCGGTGGTAAAATGGCCAATAAAAACTGGCTATCAAAGCTAAATACTTCAATGCGCAATATAGCAGCCCAAGGCCCGAGTAATAAATCGGCACCATCAAATAATGTACCTTGCCCAATCAGCTCTCGCATAGCGCCAAGTACAACCAGAACCAACATAAAGCCTAAGCCCATCATTAAGCCATCAAAGGCAGATAAATGTACTGGGTTTTTTGAGGCAAACGCTTCTGCACGGCCAATAATGGCGCAGTTGGTTACAATTAACGGGATGAAAATCCCTAAAGATTGGTAGAGGCCAAAAGTGTAAGCGTTCATTAACAGCTGCACTATTGTTACAAAACCGGCAATGATCATCACAAATACAGGTATTCTAATATCTTTAGGTACCCAGTTACGCACTATTGATACGGTAATATTAGAGCCCACTAATACCAATAAGGTTGCTAAGCCTAAACCTAGCGCATTAGTAATTGTAGAGGTAACAGCGAGTAAAGGGCATAAACCTAATAACTGTACCAAGGCGGGGTTATTTCCCCATAAGCCTTCTTTGTAAAGGGTTTTTAATTCGCTCATGGCGTTACCTCTGGGCATGCGTTTGCTGCTGCGAACAGAGCATCAAAGTTATCTTGTGCATAAAGTACCGCGTTTTTGACTGAGCCTACAACGGCACGAGGTGTAATTGTAGCGCCAGTAAACTGATCAAACTGGCCGCCGTCTTTTTTAACGGCCCAACGATCGTCGCTTTCGCTTTGTACTGTTTTTGCATTAAATGTGGTGATCCAGTCTGATTTTTTTACTTCAACTTTATCACCTAAACCTGGCGTTTCTTCATGTTTGGTTACCCTTACACCCGCAATGGTACCATCGCGATATACTGCACTGAGTAAGTTTATATCACCACTGTAGCCGCTAGGGGTGACATGACGAATGACTAATGCCACAGGTTCGTTATCTTTTCGGGCACGATAAATAACTTGGTTGTCGTATGGCCCTAGTAATGGATCAGATATAATTACACAATCTTGCGATAGCTCATTGCTGTATTCGGAATGCGGCAATACTTCTTGAAGCTGATTAGTTAATTGCAATTGCTCTTGCTCTGCAATTTTATCAGCGGTAAGTGTATTAATTGTGGCAACGAGTCCAGTTGTTAGTAACGCAAACCCACACAATATTGCGCCATTTTTTACCATTGAAGAAATAATCATTTTACTGCTCCATGGCCATAGGTTCTTGGTTGTGTATAGTAATCGATAAGCGGTACCGCTATGTTTATTAGCAACACCCCAAATGCAACTGCATCAGGAAAACCACCAAAGGTGCGAATTAAATACACAATTAAACCAATTGCTGCACCATAAATAAGGCGACCTCGATTAGTGGTTGCAGCTGATACAGGATCGGTGGCGATAAAAAAGGCCCCCAGCATAGTCGCACCACTAAACAAGTGAAACACTACACCCGGCTCTGTACCTGGCGAGGCAATATAACCAATTGCTGCGCATAAGCTTAAGCTTGCAATAAAACTCACTGGTATATGCCAGTTAATTACTTTTGTTTTTAACAGGTAAAGGCCGCCGAGTAAGAAGGCTAAGTTAACCCATCCCCAACCTAGGCCAGTCCACTCATTAAATACGCTCTTTTGCATGCTCTCTGTCACCGTTAGTCCGTGAGCAATATCTGTTTTTAAGGTATCAAGTGGGGTAGCCATTGTGCTGCCGTCTATTCCTACTCGGAGCTGATCTAAGCTGTATCCTAACGTGGTAAAGTCGCTAAAGATTAAGCTTAACTGCTGGCTAAAAGTAATACCCGTATTAAGTAATTCTGTAACGGGTAACCAAGCAGTCATTTGCACAGGGAACGACACTAATAAAAGCACATAGGCTGCCATTGCAGGGTTAAATAAATTAAACCCTAAACCACCATATAGCTGTTTAACAATAACTATGGCAAACAAACACCCTATAACAATAATCCACCAAGGCGCTAAAGGCGGAATACTTATTGCCAATAACACACCGGTAAGCCATGCACTGCCATCGCTTAATGCAGGCCAAATAGGGCGCTTACGCATTAACATAACGGCTGCTTCAAATGCGCTTACACACACTAACGCTAATAATAATTGGATAAGGACACCGGTGCCAAAAAATACAACTTGCGCAATAACACCAGGAATACAAGCCGCAATCACAGTTAACATTAAACGTGTCACAGATTTGTGACTATGATTGTGGGGTGAACTGGCCATGGTTAGTTTCATGACTGATCGTTTCCTTCTTTTTGTTGCTTTTTAGCTTTAGCGCGAGCAATAGCGGCGGCTACGGCGGCTTTCTTTTTTTCTTGAGCTGTTTGCTGTGAACCTTCTGAAGATTCATCGTTGCTTTGTGGCTCAGTGTTTTCACTTTGTTTTGCTAATTCATCAGCCTGCGCTGCTTTTTTGGCTTTAGCGCGGGCAATAGCGGCTGCCACGGCAGCTTTTTTATCATCGGTAGCAACTGGAGATTCACTTGTTGTGTCATCGCTTGCTGTTTGCTCATTAGCTTGTGCTGCCTTTTTGGCTTTAGCACGAGCAATAGCGGCAGCGACGGCAGCTTTTTTATCATCGGCAGCAACTGGAGATTCACTTGCTATGTCATCGTTTGGTGTTTGCTCAGCAGCTTGCGCTGCCTTTTTAGCTTTAGCACGGGCGATGGCTGCAGCGACGGCAGCTTTTTTATCATCGGCAGCAGCTGGAGATTCACTTGCAGTGTCATCGCTTGCTGTTTGCTCATTAGCTTGTGCTGCCTTTTTGGCTTTAGCGCGGGCAATAGCGGCAGCGACGGCAGCTTTTTTATCATCGGCAGCAACTGGAGATTCACTTGCAGTGTCATCGCTTGCTGTTTCCTCATTAGCTTGTGCTGCTTTTTTGGCTTTAGCACGGGCAATGGCTGCAGCGACGGCGGCTTTTTTATCATCTGCAGCAGCTGGAGATTCACTTGCAGTGTCATCGCTTGCTGTTTGCTCATTAGCTTGTGCTGCCTTTTTGGCTTTAGCGCGGGCAATAGCGGCTGCAACTGCTGACTTTTTGTCATCTACAGCTTCGTCATCACCATTATTTTGTGCTTTTTGCTCTTTATAAAGGCGAGCTTGCTCTTTACGTGCTGCGCGCTCTTTTGCAACTTCACTGTTATCTGGCTCAAGTTCGCCACCTTGTTTTTTAGCTTTAGCACGCGCAATTGCCGCTGCTACAGCTGATTTATTGTCACCATCGCTGGTTTTATCTTTAACGCGGGCAAGGGCATCGGCTACTTTTTGCTGCTCTTCGGTAGATTTAGCTGCAGGTTTACGTTTATGGCGATTTTTTCGCTCAGCTTGTTCTTGCTCTAAACGCGCTTTACGTGCATCAAATCGTTCTTTAGCGCGATCAGATTTTATCTTCTCGGCAATTTGCTCTTTAATCTCAACTTTTGCAACGCGGTAGTACTGAACGAGTGGTATTTCACTTGGGCAAACATAGGCACACGCGCCACATTCAATACAATCAAATAAGTTATGCTCTTGGAGTTTGTCGTATTCTTTTGATTTAGCAAACCATTGTAATTGTTGTGGCAATAACGAGGCAGGGCAGGCATCGGCACAGGCACTGCAGCGAATACAGGCTTTTTCTGGGCCAGGCTCTGCTAATTCTTTGTGATCTGGGGCAAGTATGCAGTTTGTTGTTTTAACAACGCCAATACGAACCGTGGGTAAGGTAAAGCCCATCATAGGGCCGCCCATAACGACGCGCTGTTGTGGTACGGGTGAAAACCCTTGGCAATCCAGTAAGTGTTTTATCTCAGTACCTAATAGCGCCCATACATTACCGGGCTTATGAATAGTATTACCCGTTACTGTAACTACGCGCTCTATTAATGGTTTGCCTTCGTATACGGCTTGCGAAATGGCGTACAAGGTACCTGTGTTATGTACTAAAATGCCGATATCAGCAGGAATGCCACCATTAGGAACTTCACGGTTAGTGAGTAGTTTGATCAGCTGTTTTTCACCGCCAGAGGGGTAAACCGTGGGCACGGTTTGTATTAAAATATGCTCGTTATGCTTCGCCGCTTCTGTCATGGCTGTGATAGCCTCGGGCTTATTATCTTCAATACCAATAATACACAGGGTAGGATTGAGCAGCTGTTGCATGAGCTCAATACCTTTGATTATTTCAGCGGCATGTTCGCGCATTAAAGTATCGTCAGCCGTGATGTAAGGTTCACACTCAACCGCGTTCACGATTAAAAACTCAATCGGCTGCTTAATATCTGCTTTAACGTAGGTTGGAAAACCTGCGCCTCCCATGCCAGAGATCCCCGCATTATGAATAACATCAACGAGTTCATCGTGTGATGCAGTGGCTGGGTTTGCTAAAGGCGATAGTTCACACCAAGTATCTTTGCCATCGGGTTCAATAATAATGCTTAATTCAGGCAAAGCAGAAGGGTGTGCTGATGGCATAGGCGTAATATCAATAATAGTGCCTGATGTAGGTGCATGCACAGGTACCGACCAGTTAGCAGAAGGCTTAGTTAATGGTTGACCTTTTAATACGTGCTGGCTTTTTTCTACAATTAACTTGCCGCTAGCGCCAATATGCTGCTTTAAAGGTAGAACGAGTTTTTCAGGCAAAGGAAGGCGCGCAATAGGCGCATTATTAGATAATGACTTTTGCTGCGGAGGATGTACGCCGCCAGGAAATGCCCAAACGGTGCCTTTTTTTATTTGTTCAAGTAACTTTTCCACTCAAACCTCTAATCTATTTGGGTAACAGGAATAGCGTCTAGTTGCCATTTCCAAGTTTGTTTTGTTGGTGCAACGGGTAGCATGTCAATACAATCAACCGGACAAGGTTCAACGCACAAGTCACAGCCTGTACATTCGTCAATTAGAACGGTGTGCATTTGTCGGGTTGCACCAACAATGGCATCAACAGGGCAGGCTTGAATACATTTGGTACAACCAATACATTCATCTTCGCGAATGTAGGCCACCGTTTTAACTGGCTCGGCTTGTTCGCCGCCGGCTAGAGGTTTAGCCTCAACACCCATCAAATCAGCCAACTTTTTAACTGTCGCATCACCACCGGGTGGGCACTTGTTTATCTCATCGCCATTGGCAATGGCTTCTGCATAAGGGCGACAACCAGGATAACCACATTGACCACATTGTGTTTGTGGCAAAATGGTATCGATTTGCTCCACTACAGGATTACCTTCAACTCGAAAACGTACGGCTGCAAATCCTAAAACTAATCCGAAAATTAACGCCAGTAAACCCAGCGCTATTAAAGCGTACAACAAGGTCATATTAAAACTTCACTAATCCAGTAAAACCCATAAAGGCCATTGACATTAAACCTGCCGTTATCATTGCGATTGAAGCTCCTTTAAATGGAGTGGGAACATCTGCTGCGGCTAGGCGTTCGCGTAATGCCGCAAATAAAACTAAAACTAATGAAAAACCCACTGCGGCACCAAACCCATAAACGGCAGATTGTAAAAAGGTGTGATCTTCTTTGATATTTAATAAAGCAACACCGAGTACTGCACAGTTAGTCGTTATTAAAGGTAAAAATATTCCCAATAAACGATATAGCGTTGGACTGGTTTTTCTAACAACCATTTCAGTAAATTGAACAACCACTGCAATAACTAAAATAAAGCTCATTGTTTTCAGGTAGGTGATATCTAGTGGTAATAAAATATACTCGTTTACTAAATAACTGGTCACAGAGGCAAGCGTTAGCACAAAGGTAGTTGCTAAAGACATACCTATGGCTGTATCAAGTTTTCCTGATACACCCATAAACGGGCAAAGGCCTAAAAATTGTACTAATACAAAGTTGTTAACTAACACTGTTCCAATTAATAACAAGACGTATTCTGTCATGTGTGCCTCACGCTAATAAAATCCCGTGTATTATCCTTTTTTCTACTGCGATTAACAACACGTTGAGTGATTATCAGTTAAATAAACAACGTTAAATAATGGGCTAATTGTAAAGGGTTAAATTTAAGGGTGTTTGCAATTAAAAAACTGTCAGCATTTTAACGGCTGAACAATAGCAAAAGCACACTTTAAAACGTAAAAAAGAGCATAAATGCTCTTTTTTATTTGAGTTAGGATGGGTTAGATGTCTTTAGGCTTTTCAATGTAATAACCCTGAACGCCATCAAGGCATAATGTTTCTACAATATGTTTTTCTTCTTGGCTTTCAACGCCCTCTGCAAAAACACTGACGCCAATTCTATGGGCAAGGTCAACCATTAAACGCATAAAGTACTGATTGTTTTTATCGTCTTCCAAACCACGTGTATAGCTTGCATCCATTTTAATAAAATCTGGTTTTAAATCTCTGAAAAATTTAAATGAGGTGAGTCCCACACCAAAGCGTTCTACCGTTATTCTGGCACCAACGCGATGCACCATATCAATAAAGCGTTTGCTTGCTTTAATGTTTTGTTGAAGACCAAATTCACTCACTTCAAAAATTAACTTAGAAGCAATATGGGTATCTTTGAGTAAGCGGCGCTCTAACCAAATCATGAATTGGTCGCTGTGCGCGCTAGATGGGGTAATATTTAAGCCAAAATACTTTTCAGATAAATTACTCGATTTTATTCTTTCCAAAGACGATTCTATTATTAACTTGTCAATTTCAATGGCCATATCGAGCTTTTCAGCCATTGCTAAAAATGAAGCGGTAGGCAAAGCTTGGTTTTCTTCTGTTTTGAAGCGGGCTTGAATTTCAGCATAGGCTTTAATGCTTTTGCCTAAAGGCATAATGTTTTGGATCACCAAATGGACGCTTTTAGACTCAATTACTTCGTTAATCACTTTACGCCAGTTTTGGTTACCAAATCCTGCGCTCACATTATTAACTAGATCAGTATCACGTTGCACATGCCACGCATTAGCTTGCTTAGACTGCGCCATGCTCATTGCATTATCAACAATAGAGAGTAACTCACCCAAAGGTTTTGATTTTTCGTACCCCACAATACCCGTGTTTGCAACCGAGCTAAGCTCTTGGTTTTGCATATATTGAGTAAATCGAGATTGTAAGTTCTCACCAAATTTTTCGGCTTCTTTCAACGGGGTATTTGGTAAAATGGTTATAAAATCAGAGCTGTTTACTCTAAAAACTTGGCTGCCGGAATAGGTGCCACTGATGCTGACAATAATATCTGCAACGGCTTTAATGTATTCATCACCTTTTTGATAACCGCGGCTTTGATTTATAGACTGCAACTCACTACAGCGAACGAGTGCTAAAGAGCCAAATGTACTTACTTCGGTGTTTTCAATATTCTTTTCGTAGTAATCAACAAACATATTGCGATTACCTAACTCAGTCACACCGTCTTTGTAGGCCTCACGTTTTATTGTGTGTGCAGCATTTTTTATATTGTCATTCTTACTTTTTAAAAAGTGCGATAAACGATTAAAGCTAGGAATTAAACTTTTCCCTAACTTAGCTAACTCTGGCGAATCAATTTTAGTCGCAAAATCATCGCCTAGTTGATTTTGGTTTATATAAATATCAATGACATCAGCAACGTCCGTACATATATTGTCATTAATGTGCTTAACAATGGTTTTCATTAATGCAATAGGTATTAGAGCGAGTAGGGTGCTAATAATTAAAATTATAAAAAAAGCAGTTTGAAACTGCTCACTCAAATGAGTGATGTTGATTTTAAATTCAACTTTTATATCGGCGTTATCATTAGTGGCATACTGAGGGCGTACTGAGTTATTGTTTGACTGAATAAGTTCTGCAATAACAGGTAATTGCGCTGAATTGTTAACTGAAAATACTTCCGCACCTTGATAATCACGTAAAGTAAAATGTGAAAAGATTTCACTGCTTGCAAGTGTATTTTTTAAGTTATCGGCAGAGAGGTCAGTTGCAGATAGGTTTTTAATATATTGCTCGACGGTCGCCTGCGCATTTTTTTGAGCTTTACCGATGGCACTATCAAAGTTTTGGCTAATAAAATAACAGCCAGCAGTCACAAGAATCAACCAAGCCATCAGTTGTATAAAAATAAGTTTTTTAAATGCTGCCATTGTTTAATCTTTATATGTCAAAGGGGAGGACACAACCTCATGATTATTAAAATAATTATAGCTTGATAAAGAAAGTTATCAAATAGTTAGTTTTTGTAATCAAAAAGTTTTTTATTTTAATAGGAAATGGTAGAGCAAATTTAAGGAGATGTCTATGGAAGTGTAGTAAATTGGCTCCCCCTCCCCGACTCGAACGGGGGACCTGCGGATTAACAGTCCGTCGCTCTAACCAACTGAGCTAAGGGGGAACTAAAATATACTTTTTATGACTTGGCTCCCCCTCCCCGACTCGAACGGGGGACCTGCGGATTAACAGTCCGTCGCTCTAACCAACTGAGCTAAGGGGGAACTACATCATAAACATAAACTTGGCTCCCCCTCCCCGACTCGAACGGGGGACCTGCGGATTAACAGTCCGTCGCTCTAACCAACTGAGCTAAGGGGGAATCGTTTATGGCTGAAAAACTTGGCTCCCCCTCCCCGACTCGAACGGGGGACCTGCGGATTAACAGTCCGTCGCTCTAACCAACTGAGCTAAGGGGGAAGCGTCTTGCCTTTCAACGGGGCGAAATATTAATGACCGCATAGCAAAGTGTCAACATATAAAAGATCATAAATTCAAAAAAGAGGTCTATTCGTTGTTTTTATGTGCAATCTGCGCGTTTTATAACACTATTTAAGTAAAGCGCAGTGATATTGTTTTACAAAAACAGCGTAATATTTGAATCAAGTGAGTAATTTCAGCTAATAAAACTTGCCGTAAAATTAAATAAAGTAGCTTTTAGTGATAAAAAACTGTTCTATTTCCTATATTTTTACAAAGTCTAAATAAACGTATTTAAAATAAATACCTCACTTTTATTTTGTATCGTTAAAGTTTGTTGAACTGAATCTTAATCAAAGACGTATATTTATTTTAAATATTGATAAAAACCTAATAATTTTAGAACTGCTATGGAGTTGTATAAAAATAAAGCAATCAAAGGCTTGGCTATTTATTAAGCACGAATGTGGATTTGTGTAACTAACAGATCTTAATGGGTAATAGGGAATAGATAAGAATAGATGGGAAAACGCGGGAGAAATAAGGGTTTAAAGCGAGTTTAACAAAAATTAAGTGCGAAAAGGAAAGAGCGAATAAAATGGGTAAAATAAAAAGCCGTTTTAAAATTCGCGGAAGTAAATGGGTAACTAAAAAATAAGCTCAGCCTTAATAACCCTACCTAAAAGCCCTAGAGTCTTCAAAATATAGTGCGATTCAGTACTACCACCCTCAATATTAAATTCAGCATCTTTACGCTTTGCGTTATCAAACACAAGCCTAAGCTGTGCATCAGTTAACGCTAGCTTAGCTGCGAAGTAACAACCGGTCATTGGGTTTAGAAAGCCATACATAGCATCAGGTGCCACGTTCTTGTTGCAGGTGTCAATGTATACGGTTGCATCCATAGGCACAGCAGTATGTGAAAGCTCACCAAGTTTCACTTGCAGTAATTCACTGCTAGTTTTGTACTTAAGTGAATTATCAAAAACTTTGTTATCGGTTGAATTTACTGCGTTTAAAGAACTAATAGCTTTTTTAGCAGCTTCTTCATTTGCTTTTGAATCATCCAGGCGTTTCTTAAGAATCTCAGTAAAAGGCACACCCACCACCTCTGCAAAATCAACCAAGTAATCAATTGGGGGATCTCTATGGCCCTCATAATTTGACTGAGTATGTCTATGCACTCCAATGCGTTTAGCAACAGTGCCTATGTCCAGGGCTTTTTGTTCCCGTAACGATTTTAAATAGTCGTTGAATGCAGCCATTTATCAGCAAGTCTGTGTTCGGATGATTGATGTATATATATTTAAGCACACATGCGAGTGCATACAAAATAAAAAATTTACACAGTCTGTGTTATCAAGTGCGATCTTTCGCACTTTAAAGCGCGAACCGCGATCCCCCCTAATAAAAAATAAATAATATTAAATATCAAAAGCTTAACCTTTCATGTATACGTTCGTATAAAAAATAGTTTGAATGTATATAAATGTATGTATATGCTTGTGTTCATGGATACAAACATATACAACAAAAAGGTGGCTTAAATGGATAGCATAGAATGTCCAGGTTGGACAAAAGCAGATATAAAAGCTGCGCTAGAGGATGAGGGTTGGTCATGCCGCCAGTTGTCTTTTAGTCGCGGCTACACCTCAAATGCTGTGCAAACTGCATTACACAGACCCTACCCAGCTATAGAGCGAATCATTGCCGATGTAATCGGCGTAAGTGCCTGTGAAATATGGCCTGAGCGCTACGGTAAAGATGGCAAGCCAAATCGTAAGCTCGGACGTCGTAAGATGAACGGGGTGTAAATTATGGAACTCTACACAGCTAAACAACTTGCTGATTACTTACTATTTAGTAAGCGCAGCATTCAAATCAAAGCTAAAAACGAAAACTGGCCTTTTACAGAAGTACCTAGCCGTGGTGGCAAAGTACGAAAATACGCGCTTAGCGATTTGCCTGTATATGTTCGTATACAAGTGGAAGAGGCTATTATTAAATCAATGGATACACCAGCGTCTAAAAGCGGTGCATCTTACCTAGCAGTTAACGAAAAAGTGAACAGCCTAGACAAAGATTTAATTGATCACCAACGCCAATCAAACCTAAAAACCTTAGCTGGATTAGAAAAAATCGATCCAAAAGCAAGCGCCAAAGTGCAAATATTAAATGCAGCAGACGCATATATAAGTGCAAACAAACTAGGCAAAATTGTTGGCTTAAAACTTTTTAGCGAGCGCTATAACCAAGGTTTAATTGAAGACGTATTAGAGTGTAAATCTGTTATACCGTCAGTGTCGCGTAATTCATTAATACGCTGGCAAAAAACCGTAGCTGAAAAAGGTATAGCAGGGCTTGCTTTAAAGCCTAAGCGTACCGGCAAATCAATCATCGACTCAGACAAAGAGCTAGCCGATTTTTGCATAGCCATGATCTACGAATACCCACACGTAAAAGCCACCCAAATAAAAGAGGGCTTAATTGCTCGTTTTTATCAAGTAGGTAAATCGTTACCAGCAGAAACCACAATCCGCGATTGGCTAACACGTTGGAAGCGCGAAAACAGCGCACTTTATACCAAAATGGCAAACCCAGATGCTTGGAAAAACAAGTATATGAGCGCCATGGGTAAAATGGACGAAAACGTAAAACGTCTTAACCAATTATGGGAATTCGATTCAACCCCATCAGACGTAATGCTAACCGATGGCCGCCACTCACTAATCGGAATTATCGACGTATTTAGCCGCCGTGCAAAAGTCGTTATTCACCCAACCAGTGACAGCACCGGTATCTGTTTAGTTATCCGTAAAGCAATACTCGATTGGGGCATACCCGAAATAGCCCGCACCGATAACGGTAAAGACTACACCTCAATACAAATCAAGAGTGTGTTTGACGCGCTCGACATAAAGCACGAAACAACACGCCCGTTTTCAGGTGAAGAAAAGCCCTACATAGAGCGCTTTTTCAAAACGTTCTCGCACGACATAGCCGAGCTATTAACCGGTTACATAGGTCACAACGTGTCAGAACGCCAAGCAATAGAAGCGCGCAAAACCTTTGCACAGCGCCTATTAGCAAAGCAGGGCGGTGATAAATCAGCTATCGAAATCAACATGACCGCGCAGCAGCTGCAAGAGTTCGTAGATAACTGGATAGACAACCGTTACCACCACAAGCCGCACAGCAACATAGGCAACAAAACACCATTCGATTTATTCGCAGCAAGTCGCGACCAAATCAAAGTGATCAAAGACGAGCGTTTGCTAGATGTAATGCTACAGCCAATACCTTCAAATCGTGGTTTACGCATGGTAGGTAAAGAGGGCATTAAACTAAGTGGCGGGTTCTATATTGCCCCAGAACTTGGCGCAATCGTAGGCGATGAAGTGCTATGCAAATGGGACCCTAAAAACGTAGGCCGTATTTACGTATTTAATCGCATGAATAACGAATTTATCTGTATCGCAGTAGACCACGAAATTCAATCAGCAGGCATGACACGTCAAGACGTAGCACACCATGCAAAACGCAGCCAATCAGCCGAAACATCACGCAAGCTTAAAGAGCTTAAAAAGACCGCTAAAAGCGTCAACGTTTCAGACATAGCAAACGAAGTGCTAGGGCATTACACAACCCAAAACAAAGCGCTTGCAACACTGCCTAAACAGTCGGTTGATCACACCAACGTCATAACGCAGTCAGCTACAAAAGCGCTCGACAGCAAGCCAGCAGTCGGCTTTAGCGACGAGCAATTAAGCGAATTTGAAAAACGTCGTAAGCAGTTAGAAATTGAAACCGCCATAGCAAACGTCAACCCAACGCCGCTATTCGACAACCCACAAAGCAAAGCCATGTTTCATAAAAAACAACGCCTAACAAATCAGTTAAGCGAAGTAGATGCAACCTGGTTAAACACATGGGAGCAAAACAATCGCGCATCATCAAAACGCCTAGACGACCTACTAAGCGACATGAACGCAGCACCCGCTGCACCAACTCAATTACATAAATAGTAAAAGGAAAAACCATGAAAACTAAAATAGCAATCGTAAGCAACGTAGTAGCAACACAAATGATGGTAGAAGCCCTAAACCAACGCGCGCATGGCGTACCAGGCATTGGCCTAATCTACGGCGATCCAGGTCTTGGCAAAACCACAGCAACAGCATGGTTGGTTAATCGTTGCGACGGCATCTACATACGTGCCACATCAGGCATGACATTAGCGCAGCTTTTACGCCAAATAGTTAAAGAGCTAAGCGGCCCAGACATTTACACCCGTGAAGCCATGCTTAACTACATCATAGAGCACATGGCAATACACAATCGCCCACTGTTTATAGATGAGGCTGACTACCTACTAAACGACAAAAACACACTCGAAATCGTGCGCGATATTCACGACCTAACTAACTGCCCAGTAGTACTTATTGGTATGGAATCAGTGCGCCGCAAATTACAGCGTCACCGTCAATTTTATAACCGTATATCAGAATGGCTAGAGTTTCAGCCAACCCAACGCGAAGACCTGCAAATTATCGTCAACGCAGTCATAGAGCCAACGCTCACAATACAAGACGACCTACTAAGCCAGCTGCTCAGCGACACCGACGGCGAAGTGCGTCGCATCATCACAGGGCTATCAAAAATAGAAGCCTTTGCACTGGCAAACGGCCTAACCAGTATCGACCTACAGCAGTGGGGTTCTAAAGAATTTTTCCTTAAAAAAGCGTAAGGAGAGATTCAGTGAGCCGCCCACAATTACAAGACGCATGGCAAGCAATGAGAATCCTAAAAACATTCTCATTGCAACAAGTGCGCGATGCCATAGAGCACACAACACTCGACAGCTTAAAAGCCTTTGCAAAACGCCTAATAGCAGCAAAGGCCATAGCTGAAAATGTTGATTACGAACACATCACCTACACCGTTTTAAACGCCCAATACAAGCCGTTTAAACAACCAAAAAACAGTGATGCAAAACAAAAAAACTCAGGGAGACAGCGCATGTGGCAATCAATGCGAATCCTAAATGAATTTGACGCAGGGCAAGTAGCAAGCACCGCCGACATATCGGTAGCCTCTGCGCGTTCATATATCTCAATTTTAAAAAAAGCAGGGTACATATTTGTTGTCAAATCAGCCCCGCGCACAGGCTCAGTCATTGAGCGAGCAGGAGAGTCAACCATATACCGCATGCTTAAAAATACCGGTCCAAAGCGCCCCGTTCCAAAAGCAACAGGCGTATTCGACCCAAACACAAACGAGCTAGTTGAGTTTAACGCCGTGCAACGTAAAACCGTAAAAATAGCCCCCGTCACACTGGGAGAAGCGCATGACTTCAATAGCTAACTGGCTACAGGTTTTAAAAGACGAAGTAGCAAAGCAAGGCATGCGCAGCGTTGCCGAAAAACTAGGCGTAAGTAAAGCCACAGTAAGCCAAGTGGTAAACGATAAATACAAAGCCTCTACACATGTAATACAGCAGCGTGTAGAGGGCGTATTTATGGCATCAACGGTAATTTGTCCAATCCTAGACGAAATACCGCTAAACCAATGCCTAGAACATCAATCAAGAAAGTTCGCAGCCACTAACCATGTACGCGTCGCGCTATATAAAGCGTGTCGCAATGGTTGCCCAAACTCAAAAATATGCGGGAGCAAATAACCATGCAACTACGCAACGTACTTAAAGAGCTACAAAAACAAGGGCTGCAAATTATCAGCTCACACAAAGGCTTTAGTCGCCATGTAATCGAAGTGGCAGGAAAAGCCCCAGCACATTTACCCGTGCTAACCGAAACCAAAAACGGGCAAACCCGCCAAGTTCGCCCAGCAAAATTACACGGCCAAATCATCATTTTTATAGAGAGGTAACCACCATGTCACAAGAGTTTTTAAAAAATCACAAAGGCCACCAGGTGCCACTTAAAGCGATTCGCCCAGCCGACATAATTCGCCATGAGTTTGTGCAATCGGCCATAGCCAAAGCCAAAGAGCAAAGCAAAGCATTAGCCGCCTTTAAAAAAGAGCAAATGAGCGAGTTTGACGCATTCATAGGCTTATTAGCACAAGAGTACGCAGTAGAACTGGGCGGCACAAAAGGCAACGTCACTTTACGCAGTTTTGATCACAAGCAAAAAGTAACCCTGCAAGTGCAAGAAAGCATAGAGCTGGGGCCAGAGCTAATAATAGCAAAAGACCTAATAGACGAATGCCTAAATGAATGGAGCGAGGGCGCAAACGAAAACCTAAAACTCATTATTGAGCAAACCTTTGCCACCGACAAAAAAGGCAAAGTTTCAGTGCAAAAAGTACTCGGCCTACGCCGCTTAAATATCACCGACGAAACCGGAAAATGGCAGCGCGCAATGGACATTATAGCCGACTCAATACTGGTAATGGACTCAACGCGCTTTATACGTTTTTACGAAACCATAGGCGAGCAAGAACACGCCATATCACTAGACATAGCCAAGCTGTAAGGAGCGCATCATGGACGTTAAATCAACAATTCAAGTAAACGAACACAGCGACCTACAAACAGTTTTAAACCTAGTGGCGCAAAGCAAAGAGCCAGTAAACATCAACTTTGTGTTTCAAAACATCAGCTTTGTAGTGCAAAGCCAGCTGGTAGGCATTAACCCGCCTAAGCAAAAAAGCGTAAACCACACCAGCTAAACCATTAAAAAGCGCGCACGGACGCGGCTTTTTATCAAAGTGTTTTACCCAAAGCAAAAAGCACTTTGATAAACAGCAAACAACAAAAGGAGGTCACATGGCCTATATCGTAAAACCAGAATTAGAGCTAAGACAGCTTGCTGCCCTAGTTAAGTTTTTAGAGTGCTCACACCAGTTATCAGTAGACACCCGCGTATTTACAGACCAAGAAGCCCAGCTAATAGGCCAAGGCTACTTAGCCCTACGCGCGCAGCTAGAAGAGTTTAAAAATGACTAAAGCAAAGCTGATACAGCTCATTCACATAGCAAAAGGGCAACTAGGGCTAGACGACGACACCTACCGCGCCGCATTACTTGGCTCAGCGGGTAAAACGTCATGCAGCCAAATGAGTCTGTCAGAGCTAAACAAAGTGTTAGAACACTTTGAAAAAGCAGGGTTTAAAGCCAAGGCTAAACGCCGTTTAAGCCCTAAATCATCAGCAAAGCAGCTAGGCGAAATAAACAAAATACGCGCAATTTGGATCAGCATGCACAAACAAAACATTGTACGTGATGGCTCAGAAACCGCCCTAGATGCCTACGTAAACCGCATGTTAAACCGCGCAAAAGTGGGGGCAAACGTAAGTTATCACACCCAGTTTTTAACTCAACAACAAGCGCTTAAAGTACTGGAGTCACTTAAGCAGTGGCAAAAGCGTGAATCGAACAAAGAGCAACCCAGAGGTAATAATGACTAATCAAAAAGAACTCCAATCAGAGCTGTTTGGCGAAAGCGTAGAGCAGTTGCAAGACTGCCTGAGCAAGTTATCTACCGAGGATGCAGCCGAAGTACGTAAACGCTGGCCTAGCAACCTACAATCGCTTGCACTACTTATTGAGTCTCAGTTAACTAAAGCCAGTGTAAACAATCCGCAAGGGGTAGGCGAGGCCATAACCCTAGCAATAGGTCATTACTTTGGTGGGCGCGACGTATACATACCCACAGACCAACGTCTAAAAGCCGCGCTGCGCGACATACAAATATGGCAAGAATATAAAGGCAACAACATCGAGCAGCTTGCCAATAAATTTAAACTAACAGAGCGGCGTATAGCTGAAATAATCCAGCACCAGCGCATTGTAGAAACCGAGCGCCGCCAAAGGAGACTATTTTAAATGATTAACCCAGCCAAAAAAGCCCCAATGAGTGAAGCGGTTAACGTAGCCGCTGAGGCCGTAGAGTACGTCGATACGCTAATAGTCGATATGTTAGAGGGTAAGCACCCAAATAATTACGTACTACTGGGCACACTGCAAGAACAGCACACCGACATACAAATACAGCTGCATGTTATGCAAGACGAAAACAAATTTATAGACGAAGTAGGCGCACCGCTCATAGCTAAAACGACCGCAGCGCTTGAAAAAACAACAGCACAAGACCTAGAGTTTATGCTTATACATCAGCCCAACCTGCTGCTAAAAGGCATTACTGAGTTACAGCAAAAGTTAAGGGATTTAACAGGTTAAATTCATGTTTGCTGCTACCCGTACTTTTTCTGCAAGGATTTATACAAAAGGTAACTTGATGGATAGAGCTTATAAAAAAGTTGATTATTTTTGCACTACTATCATTAAAAAGTTAAAAGTACACAGCATGGGTAAAAGCTAATCAGCTAAAGTTTATAAAATACTGTTTAAGTTCGTTTTTAATGTAGTAACCCTTGCTGTTATATTTTAGGAATTGGTAATGGATAACAAATTAAAAGAGCAGGCATTAAATGAGCTACACAACATTCAAGTCACCTTATCTTTATTTGCAGAGCTTGCAAGTCTCCCCAATAGTAATAATGTACCAATAGGCTTAAGTGATATCGCTACGGTACTTGCAGATAATGCCCACCGGATGAAGCAAAATCTTAGTAATCTTGGTTAATGAATTTATAAGCCGCGCAATGCGGCTTTTTAAAATTTAAATAGCTTTAAACTAAACTAGGTAAATTAATATTATTGGTAAGGTCCATCTCTTCCGATATGACTTTGGCTCTCAGGTCTAAAATCTCTAATACTCCGTCGTCTAAAAGCTCTACGAACGTACCAGGATAATCATAGGCATCGTTATCACACTCAACTACTCCTCTGTATGTAAACTCTTTCAAGATTTCGACTAGAAGTTCTTTGCTTAAATTATCGTCTCTATTTAAGAGTTCTGCGATATTGAGAGTTTTGCCATCGGTATTGTAAAGTGCTACTAAAACATCCAATTTACATAATTCTTTACTATTTAAGTGTTTGTTTAATAGATTTCGAGGAATTTCAGTTTCAAGCATTAAAGGTGTAAACATATTAAAACGTTTTTTTAATCTATCTAACTCATTATTAAAGTCAGTCTGTAAGGCGTTCAAAGCTTCTTTAGTATCATCCAATTCTTGGCTTATTTTTCCTACGGTTTCAATATCATTATCAGAATAGCTCTTGTTAAGTGCTTCAACAGCTTTCTTAAAACGAAAGTCAATTTTAAAGCTCCATAAATTCAATTGGTTTGTAAAAATTTTTAAATACAGAGCGATTAAAGGGAGCAATATCGTAAAAGCAAACGCGCAAAATATTGGGTAGCCGAAATTATGAGCTATATTTGTATGGGTTTCGTTAACCCACTTAAATTTATAAAGCATATTTTCATCACTAAAAACTACAAATAAAACTGCTTTCCAATTAAAAATAAACCAAAATATAATTAGGCTACCTAAGATTGGGTGAGACAATCTCTCGTGCATGGCTGTTTTAGTTGAGTTATAAACTTCTGATATTGAAGACATCCTAATTCCTTTTGTTTATAGTTATGCATGATTACAATAAAAGGGATATTACATGAGTCGATTTAACTGGGATAGTGAAATACCCTTCCTCAAAGAGAAATTACCACCGGATCTGCTTGATAGAGCAAAGCATGCAAGCTTTCTCACTAAAACGATCAATAATGAGGTAAATCCAAAAAGAGGGGGCGACATTAACAGTATTAAAAGTCACGTTTTGAACTTAAATGCTGATTGGGGAGCTGGCAAAACTTATTTTTTGAAGCGGTGGGCTCACTCATTAAAGCAAGACCATCCAGTCGTTTATATTGATGCATGGTCAACTGATTATCTAGAATCTCCTTTAATTACCGTGCTAACTGAGTTGCTAGAACAATTAAAAGAGCAAACATCACTAAAAGACACTCAGTCTGCAATCGATAAAGCAAGTGATGTACTTAAAAAAGCAGCACCTAAAGTTGCAAGTGCTGTAATGAAAAAGTTTCTAGGTTTTGATTTAAGTGTTTTTTCATCTGATAGTGAAGCTGAAACAACAGACCCTAAATGTGATGATGCTAGCAAGCCAAGTGATAGTAAAAAAAATGAAATTAATTTTGCTGCTGCTGGTGAAGCGATACTTAGTCAATTTTATAGCGAACACAAAAGCCACAAACAAAATGTAGAAGCATTGAGTAAATCTATAAAAGATTGGGTAAAACTAGTTAAAGAAAACCCTTCAGATAAAAGTCGGACGGCCATAATAGACTATCCCGCCTATATTTTTATTGATGAGTTAGATAGGTGTAAGCCAACTTATGCAGTAGAAATGCTAGAAGCAATAAAGCATGTTTTTGATATACCAGGGCTTGTTTTCATAGTGGCAACGAACACCAAAGAACTACAACACACTGTAAAAGCAGTATATGGAGTTGGCTTTAACGCTGAGTCATATTTAAATCGGTTCTTTGATAGTAAGTACTTTATAAGAACAAGTTTATCTGTAGAAATGCTATTAACACATTGTGAAACAAAATTTTTAGAGTTTGACTATTTAGATGATAAAAATGTGGTGCTTTTTCCGTTTGTTGAAGACACTAAAGAAAAGCTTTTAAGTTTTGCTGTGTCGTTGTTCAATGCTTTTGAACTGGCGCCCAGAGAGGCAATAAAAATAATTAATCGCTTGAAATTTTCTATCTTATCACTTGTAAATGTAAAAGTTGATATCAGTGTATTGTTAGTAATGATAACTTTATTGAGTCATAGTAAAGAAAAGTACGATACATTTCTCTATGAAATTATTAATAATCAATACACAAATATCAGATTCAATACGAATTTATCTGAGTTACAAAAAGCTTTATCGAATGTGAAAATTAATATTAGTAATGAAGAGCAGGAGAGCGAAATAGCTGAAAAGTCGCATGATATGGGGAAAATAATTTCAGGGTACCTTAAGTCTACCATTAGTTTTAATTTCGCACATTATTTATCAGCGATTAGGAATAGGCAATATGGACCTTTCGAAACGTTAATTAATAGTTTAATCAGTAATCAGGGGAAGACCATAGGAGGTTCAGAGCCTGATTACGATTTGATGATTCGAATATCAAAGTGCTTTAACAACGTTGAAATAAATATAGAGAAATATAAAGATGTTGTTGAGTTAGCAAATAATCTTGATATGGCGTAATTCCCGAAATCCCGCACGGCCACTAATAAAGCCTAATTAACCACAATACCGAAAAACAACAAGGTTTTTCGGTATGTCTCCAACCCTCAATCTAACTTACTTTAAACAATCCCCTGAAGTGCAAGCTGCACTGGCCCCGTACTCGCTTAAATTTGCCCAGTGCATATTACCTATCTTGTATTTGGAGGGAGGCTTGCGCAGCGATGGTGGGTTAAATAACGTAGCATCAGACCGTGGCGGCCTTACCAAATACGGCATAAGCCAGCGCGCTTACCCAACGGTAGATATTAAAAACCTAACGCTTGCTAAAGCGCTAAGCCTGTATCATCGTGATTATTGGCACGCCATGCACTGCGAGCAAAGCCCCGCAGGGGTTGACTTTATGCTGCTAGATGGCGCAGTACAGCACGGCGCACCCGCCATGACCCAATTAACCCAGCGATTAGTCAACTCAAAGCCCGATGGTCGCATGGGGCCAAAAACCCTAGCCGCTATCCTACAGCGTCAAGCCCTTAGCCTAACCGTATTGCTCAGCGTAAACCGTGGCCGAAAGTACGCCCGCATTTGTGCAAACGACTCAAGCCAAAAACCAAACCTAGAGGGCTGGTATAACCGCTTAGCCCACGTAACCGAATTTGCAGTAAACCAGCTAAGCGGGGTGGCCTAATGGGTAAAAATTGGGATTGGTCATATCTAAAAGGCCGCGAGAAACGCATGGAATTAGAAGTTGATGCGCGCATGCACAACATGCCATTCGACCCCCGCAAAATACCAATGCACAGCCATTGCGGCACTATGCAAAGCCACTTTAATAAAGGCTGGCAATCGGTTAGAGCCATCGACATACATCTGCGGGTAGACGGCCAGCAAAGCTACAAAAACGCCCGTGAAGCCCTTAAAAAACGCTTTGGAGAGTCTAATGGCAATTAAAAACTGGTTTAACGTGGTCGAGCCAATCACCAATTTAATTGATGATCTCTTTACTAGCGACGAAGAACGCCAAGCCGTTACCAACGAACTCAAGCGCATTGAAAACGCAGCTCAAAGCCAAGTGCTAGAGCTTGAGGGCAAAATTGTCGAGCTACAAGGCAAAGTGCTAGAGGCACAATCGCAAATTATTACCGCCGAAGCCAAAGGTGAAAGCTGGCTTCAACGTAACTGGCGGCCTATCACCATGCTTACGTTCTTAGTGTTGGTGTGCCTTGATTCATTCGGTCTATTAGCGTTTCGCTTATCAGAGCAAGCATGGGATTTATTGCAACTTGGTATAGGTGGTTATGTTATTGGCCGCTCAGTTGAAAAAGCCGCGCCAAGCGTTAAGCAAAGCATTAAAAACGTCATTGAAAAAGTAAGGAAACCGCAGTGAGCAAATTAGACGACGCGCAAAAAATAGAACAACACTTACTCGATGCCGCGCTATCAATTCAGCGCGAAAAAGCAAACACGTCCGGTGCAGCGTTTATGCACTGCCAAGAGTGTGGCATAGACATACCAAAACAACGCCGTGACGCGGTTAAAAACTGTAGTACCTGTGTAGATTGCCAATCGCTCATTGAAATACAACAACAGCACTATAGGCGCTAGCATGGATTTTATATTGGAATGGTGGAAAGCATTTTTAACCGTAGGTATTGCCATTATTGGGGCAAGCGCACTGGCATGGTTGCGCAGCACCTTTGTAACTAAAACAACCCATGAGGTTGTATCTAAAGCGTTAGAAAGCCGTTTAAGTGCCGTAGAAAAAACAATAGAAGACTTGCCCAACGCCGACGACATACACGACCTAGACAAACGCCTATTAGAAGTAAGCGTAAAAATAGACGGCCTTAACCCACAGCTCACCGACATAAAACGCTTAACCGACTTACTAATGGAAAACGAACTCAGAGGCACGCGAAATGGCGATAGTTAACGACAAGTGCCAATGCGGTGCAAAAATCACCGTACTTACAGGCACAGATAAAACCGAGGCTTGTTATAAAAACATACACGCTCAGGTTGTTACCACCAACGATTTTAATAAAGGCATAACCGATTACACGCTGTATTGCTGCATGAAATGCGGCGAACCAGTAGAAGAAGCCGTGCCAGCCCTTAAGCCCCACCCATAGGAAAAACCACCATGGCAATGTTACAAGTTCAAGCCGAGCACCAACGAATTAGCATACTTATAACGCTAAAAGAATCCGCCGATTTTGGCGCTAACACCAGCATGCTAGCCGATGTATTACAACGCTATGCACTAGGTTGCAGTCGTGATCAGCTTAAAACCTTACTCAATTGGTTAGAGCAAAACGGCTATATAACACTCGATAAACTCACAGAAAACACATGGGTAGCCCGTATTACGCAATCAGGCATCGACGTAGCCGAGGGCATAAGTGTAGTACCTGGCATTAAACGCCCTGGGCCACGAGGTTAACTATGAGCGAGTCAATCCGCAGAGGCCAACCCAGCAAGGTAGATCTGCTCCCAGAAGACATTAAAAAGCAGCTCGACTCAATGCTACGCGACAAACGCTTTAGCCAGGGCGAAATACTCGACGCCGTAAATACCCTTATTATTGAGTCAGGCTTAGACGAGGGCGCAACCATTAGCCGCAGTGGCCTAAGCCGCCACGCACAAAAAACCGAAGCCATAGGCCAAAAGCTACGCGACCTGCGCGAGTCAACTAAAGAACTTACCGCAGAGCTTGGCGAAAAGCCGACAGGCGACACCACCAAGCTTATTTTAGAAATGGGCCGTTCTCAGCTGTTCCGCGCTATGCAGCAACAAATGATGAACCCCGACGAAGACGCAGCGGTAGACATCGACACCATAAAAGACGCCATGCTAGCAGCTCAGCGACTAGAGCAAACCGCTATGGCCGCACACAAACGCCAGCAAGAAATCGAAAAAGCTTATGCGCAAAAGCTCGCCAAAGACCTAGACCAAAAGGTTAAAAACGAAAACTTACCGCAAACCGCAGACGACATGCTGGCATTTTTCAAACGTGACATATTAGGGCTAAAGCATGACTAGCACCGCGCAAAGCGTTACCCAAACCAACGAGCTACCGCTTAGCAAAGTGTCAGGTTCGTTAGCGGTTGCCATGGGCACCGACATACTTTTTGGCTATCAAAAAGCATGGATGGAAGACAAAGCAATAGTAAAAATTGCCGAAAAGTCACGCCGTACTGGGTTAACCTTTGCCGAAGCACTAGACGACGTACTAAGCGCAGCAGCAACCGCCAACGGCCAGAACACCTATTACCTTGGCTCAGACAAAGAAATGGCTAAGGAGTTTATAGACGCCTGTGCATTTTGGGCGCAAAAGCTCAACATGGTAATGGGCGAAGTGGAAGAGGGCATATTTGAAGAAAAAGACCCAGACGGCACCAAGCGATCAATCAACACCTTTGAAATTAAATTCCCAAATACCGGTAAAAAAATTGTCGCGCTCAGCTCTAATCCACGTAACTTGCGTGGCCGTCAAGGCAACGTAGTAATAGACGAAGCCGCATTCCACGACCGCCTAGACGAAGTACTAAAAGCCGCTATGGCCTTAACCATGTGGGGCGGTCGAGTACGTATTATTTCAACCCATAACGGCGTAGATAACCTATTTAACACTCTAATTACCCAAGCAAGGCGCGGCACTAAAAAGTATTCCGTGCATCATATCCCAATTGATAAAGCGCTAAAACATGGGCTATATAAACGCATTTGTTTGGTAAGTGGGCAAACGTGGACGCAAGCCAAAGAAGACGAATGGCTAGCTAATCAAGTTGATTTTTACCCCACTGCCGATGCCGCAAACGAGGAGCTATACTGCGTACCAAGCCAAGGCGCAGGCCAATACCTGAGCCGCCGCCTGCGCGAACGTGCTCTAAGCGACGACTGCAAAGTAATACGCTACGAAGCCCCCACCGACTTTGAAAGCTGGACAGAAGAGCAGCGAGTAAAAGACGTAGCCACATGGCTTGAACAAAATATAGATGATTTACTCAGTGGGTTAAATCCTGATCTAACCCATGCCTTTGGTGAGGATTTTGCCCGCAAAGGCGATTTAACCGTATTCAGTATTGGTGAAATAAACCAAGACACCAGCCTAACCGTGCCGTTTATGGTCGAGCTGCGCAACGTTACTTACGAGCAGCAAAAGCAAATCATGCTCTATATTTGTGACCGCATACCAAAACTACGTGGCCTAGCGTTTGACGCCACAGGTAACGGTGGTTTCTTAGCCGAAGCAGCAAGCCTTAAATACGGCACTGAGCTAGTAGATAGCGTGCATTTATCACAAGCCTGGTATCGCGAGTGGATGCCAAAACTAAAAGACTACTTTGAAACGAACAACATCACGCTACCAAAAGACCAAGACGTACTAGACGACCTAGGCCAAATTAAACTTAAAAACGGTATTGCACAGGTAGATAAAGGTAAAAACACTGGCACCGATGGCAACAAACGCCACGGCGATAGCGCCGTATCAATAGCCATGCTAATACGGGCAGCCGAAATGGACGGCAGCGCCATAGAATACACACCACTGCCAAGCAAAGCCCAGCAAGCTGCTAACAGCTTACGCCCCGACCACAGCGACGACCTTGCAAGTGATCGTAAGGCAGCCTGGTAATGCCACGTTTTAGAATTGTTTACCAAGCGCTATTTACAGCCAAAGCAGAGCAGCTTGATATAACCGCCGCCAATTTAGCCAAGGCCCACCAACACAGTAAAACGCTAGACGTATACGTGCTAAGCGTTAAGCCCATCATAAGAGTAACCGCATGAACCAAATAGTAGACATTCACGGCAACCCGCTAAACTCAACCGACTTTAAGCAAGCCCAAACCGAGCAAGATAGCCGCATTGGCATGCTAATGCGCCAATATGCTGAGCACCCAAGCGAAGCGCTTACCCCTGCTAAGTTGTCGCAACTATTAAAAGATGCCGATGCAGGTAACTTATCAGCCATGGCCGACCTAGCAAAAGACATGGAAGACAAAGACGGCCACCTATTTAGCGAACTTACCAAACGCCGCAGAGGCTGGCTTAAGTACGACTGGTCAGTAGAGCCACCGCGCAACGCAACAGAGCAAGAAGAAAAAGACGCCGCAGCAATTCAAGAAATACTAGAAGATGCCACCTGGCTAGACGACCTACTATTTGATTGCAGCGACGCCATACTAAAATCGTTTTCATGTAATGAGCTTAACTGGGCGTTTGATAACGGCGAGCATATTATTACCGGTTACGAATTTCGCGATCAAAACCTATTTCAAACCCACCCAGATAACCGCAATCAGCTTATGCTGCGTGACAACAGCTACACAGGCCAAGCGCTAAACCCATTTGGTTGGTGTGCCCACGTTCACCGCAGTAAGTCAGGTTATATACACCGCACCGGTTTAACCTCAACCGTGGCATGGCCGTACTTATTTAAAAACTATTCAATACGCGACTTAGCCGAATTTTTAGAAATTTACGGCCTACCGCTACGCCTGGGTAAATACCCTAATGGTGCCAGCGAAGACGAAAAAGCCACCCTGTTACGTGCCGTGCTTAGCATCGGCCATAATGCAGGCGGTATAATCCCCAAAGGCATGGAAATCGACTTTCAAAACGCAGCCAACGGCCAAGCCGACCCATTTGAAGCCATGATCAAGTGGTGTGAAACCACCCAAAGTAAAGCCGTATTAGGCGCAACGCTCACCAGCCAAGCCGATGGCAAAACCAGCACAAACGCCCTAGGCAGCATTCACATGGACGTGCTAGACGACATAACCGAAAGCGATTTAAAGCAAGTAGCCAACACCATAACGCGCGATATTATTTACCCAATGCACGCGCTTAACTCTAAAAGCTACTCAGGCGCGCGCCGTATCCCGCGCTTTAAATTCGACACCAGCGAAGCCGACGACATAGCCGTACTCGCACCTGCGCTTAAAATACTCACCGAGGCCAACTACCCAGTACCGGTTAGCTGGGTAAGTGAAAAAACCCAAATACCACTCCCAGAAAAGGGCGAGGCTATTTTAAGTCTTGCCCCAATAACTACACCAACAGAGCCAAGCGCCGCACTTAAGGGGTTTGCTGCACTTAAAAATACACCGCAAAAAGATAACGCCGACCTAGTAGCCGAGCAGCTGGCCGCACAAGCACAAACTCACTTAAACAGCATGAGCGATGCCGTAACCGAGCTGGTTAAAAACGCCAGCAGTTTAGAAGAAATACGCGACGGCATACTAGAACTAGAGCCACAAATAAGCACAGAGGGCTTTAGCGAGCTAATGGCAAAGGCCATGGCAGCCAGCGAATTACTAGGCGCACTAGAAGTGGATGAGGGGCGTTAAATGGCTGTTAGATACGGCTCATTACCGTTTGATGATGCCATACGCTTTTTTAGGCAAAAGCTAAACACACCCAGCACCAGCTGGGATGATGTATGGCAAAATGCCCATAACCGCGCATTTATGGTAGCAGGTGTAACCAAGGCCGACATGCTTAACGACTTTTACACCTCAGTCGATAAAGCCATAAGCGAGGGTAAAAGCCTGGGCTGGTTTCAAAACGAATTTAATAACATCAAATCGCGTTACGGTTGGGATCATAACGGGGAACCTGCATGGCGCAGCCAGTTAATATACGAAACCAATATACGCCAAGCCTACAACGCAGGGCGCGAGGGGCAAATACAAGCGCTAAAAGCCAGCCGCCCTTATGCACTATACAAACACGGCGATAGCGAAACCCCGCGCGTACTGCACTTAAAATGGAACAACCTAGTGCTACCGGTTGATCATCCATGGTGGGACACCCACAGCCCACAAAACGGCTGGGGCTGCAAATGTAAAAAGTTTAGCCTAAGCGAGCGTGAGCTAAAGCGCCGTGGCCTAACTGTAGGCACTGCACCCGATGAGGGTAACTACACCTGGACAAACAAAAAAACAGGCGAAGAGTTTGAACTACCACGCGGTATTGATCCGGGCTTTGACTACACCCCCAAAAATACAGCGCAGTTAACAAGCCAGGCTAAAAAGCAAGTGGCCGACAAACCACCGCTTACAAAGCGTATAGCAGACTACCAAGCAAGCCGCATTGTGCCATCGGCTTACAGCACCGCTAAAAACGTCACAGCACTAAAGCTCGACCCATTGCTAGCCCAGCTCGATAGCGAAGTACTTAACGGCTTAAACAGCTTTTTAACCGCCAAGCAAACTAAAACCCTGTTTGTAAAAAGTAACGAAATGAGCGCAGGTTCTAAAGCAAACGCAGCCATACGCAGTGAGGTAGGCGAGTACTTAGATGTAGATGACTTTTACGCCCGTATGCAATACGCCACCCGAAGCCCTAAACGGGTAGGCGGGTTTACATCAGTGGGGTTTGAGCACGTAGTGGTAAAAGTAAAAGCCAGCCAAAACTTAGCCAAAGTAGACATGCAAGCCGTGCAAGACACCGCAGCGCTTACCGTAAGGCTTGCCGCTAACAACGCAGGTAAGTACAGTTTTAAGCACAATGGGCAAACCTTAAAACGCGATCACACAATATCAGATACACTTAACGCACTGGATAAAAACGAAGCCCACGCAGTGGTAGCCACATGGCTACACGAACTAGGGCACCAAGTGCATTACTACGCAGGCGCACCGGCCTTTTTAAAAAACGCCTTACCCGTAACCTATTACGGAGCCGCCAACAAATACGAAGAATTTGCCGAGGCATTTACCGCCTGGGCGCTGGCTCGCAAAGAGCTTAAAAAATGGCAACCAGAGCTTGTAAGCTGGATAGACCAACTTGTAAAAGATGCCGCTAAATCACAGGAAAAAAGACGATGACATTACTACAACAAGCGCAGCAGCTGCTAAAGCAAACCCCATACAGCATACAAACGTGCCGTGAGTTTGATTACTTATATCAACATGCTAAAGGTGAAGAGGCCGACCAAATAGCCGACCTACTCCCTGCACTAATCGCAGGGCTAGACCAGCAAACACACGCCCAAGCCTTTGAAGAGGGGCTAGTGTAATGGCTGGCGCTAAAATACAAATAAGCACTCAAGGCGCACAAGCAGTAAGCGATGTGCTCACCCAGCTGATTAAAAATGCCAATAACTTAGCGCCCGCATTGGGTAACGTGGGCGAGCACTTAATGCTCACCCATCGCGATCACTTTGACGAGCAGCGCAGCCCCGACGGCACCCCATGGCAAGCACTTAGCCCCGACTACGCCAAGCGTAAAAAAAAGAACAAAGATAAAATACTCAGGCTAAACGACATACTGCGCGACACGCTCGCTTATAACATCGGGGACGAATCACTAGAGTTTGGTACAAACATGGAATACGGCGCTATTCACCAATTTGGTGGTACAAGCGATATGCCACCCCGTTTAGCCGCCATACCAGCACGTCCATTTTTAGGATTATCAAGCGACGACGAAAAAGAAGTAATTGAGATATGTAGTAAATTTCTTATATAGTCGCTATTAAAAATTAATATGCGGTGAACAAATGGAAAAACTAAAGAATATAAACAGAAGATTGTCTAAACTTAGCGAATTCATCGAAAGAATTAATAAATCGAGTCTTAGGGAGTTAGATTTAGATGGCTTCGGTCGTTTTATCAAAAAATTGGAACGTTTATATGGTGATATGGATTTAGATGTAAATCAACATTTAATACCTTTTACACAAGATGGAGAGCTTGCTGATACACCCGGTACAGAACAATTTAACAAGTACGTTATTGAGACTTATGAATCTAAGATAAAAGTAGTGAGTGATAAGTTAAAAGGCATGCAAAATGCCTGTAAGAACTTTAGTAAAGAATATAGAAATGCATTAGAACTTAACGCTGATTTATCCAACTCAGGCTTTAATATTTTAAATGATTTTTCAGGATATTTGAGTACCTTAAGTGAGTGGGCAAACTCAGAATTGGAGCTAATAAGTTTGGCTGAGGATATAGGTTTAGCTGAATCAGAAGGTGAATACAGTCACTTACTAGAGCAATCCAATATAAGACAATTAGAAGTACTGAAAGAATTTAAACTTCTTTCGAGAAAAGAAATAGAACTATTTGCTGAGCATGGGCAAAAAAGCTTAGACAAGTTATTCAATAGAGCACAGGAAAGAACGGAAATCATAAATGCAAATACTTCTAAACAAGAAATTGAATTGCGAGAGTTAAATGATAAAGTTGAGACTCTAGAAAAAAAATACAATGAGCAAGTTGCTAGAGCCGATTCAATTTATCAAAATGGCCTAAAAGATGTAACTAGGAAAAAATCTGAAATTGAAGGCTTCTTGGGTGAAGCGAGTAATCGAATTATGGCTCAAGATTACGATACAAGTGCTTTAAGTGAAAAAGAAGCCGCTAATTGGTTAAGATATGGCTCACTTGCCTGTATGGCTGTAATCATTATTATAGTTTGCTATTCATTTTATGATTCAACTCATTCAGGTTTTGATTGGGAAAGCTCAATCTTCAGAACAGTGCTAGTGTTTATTCTATCAATACCTGCAGCATACCTCTCAAGAGAGTCGACTAAACACCGCGAACAGCAATATAACTACCATCATACGGCATTAGATTTAAAAGCAATCACACCTTATATTGCATCGCTTCCAGAAGCAGACCAAAATAGAATTAAAATTTCAATTGCTGAGCGTATTTTTGCTTCAAGGCAAACCAATGTAGCTCAACAAGACAGTTTTCCTTTAAATACACAAGAATTGATGATGGAGCTTATAAAAAAGGTCGACTTTAAAAAAGAAGACAAAAAAAACACACAAGTTGAAAACGCGGGGAAGTAGTAAAATTTGTATATTTGTATATTTGTATATTTGTATATTTATATAACTAAATCGAATATGCACATAAAAACAATGTGTGTATAGTGACGAAGTGGTCATCACATATATGTGATGACCACTTAAGGTTAAAAGAAGTTATCCTTTATTAACATAGCCATCTGAGATAAGAACTCTCTGGTTATGGAAGTTAGAATGATTTCTTTTGCATTTACAGGCTTAACATCTTTCTTAGTTTGGTCGCTAGTCGATGTTGAGTCTGTTTTATTTCTACCATTTAGGTTGGTAATACCTTTCTTTTTGGGCATAAAGCCTCCTCTTAGTTACGAAAAATTTCTCCATATACCCTCCTATCTATATAAATTTAATCTCATATCATATCATGTTTTTTACTATCTAATGCGTGGTACTAAATAATGTTTTTACATCAACTAATTAGCACTAAATGCCTAACCCACCATTTTAAGAATCACAGCTGGCACGTTGTGAGGCACCTTGACCGCTTTTCCTTATGAAGCCCTACGGTATATCTAAAATATAAAGAAAAAGCCTTACGAGCGATTTTAAACATTGTTTAAACAGGGTTGTAATACTTAAGAGAGAACTATATCTTACTAATCACTATAGTTAATCGCTTTTTATATATTTAATTTGCACTTTTTAATTCCCGAAACACCGCACGGCCAACCAATTCAAATCTAAATCCATACTGAGCACAGATTATTCAAACAGTGCTCAGCCATGAAAAAACCATTCCAAAGCTTACTTGAAACTACAACAGAACTAGCTGTTTTATCAGCAAACCAGCCGGCTGATTTAGGCTTTGCTGCGTGCCGCTTTGCCAGCGAAATAAACGAGCAAGGCATAAGCGAGCGCGTAATGGTGATGCCAGACGGCTATTTTAAATCGCACGATGGCCGCCCGTTCGACGTACCTGCTAATGCCTGGTTACTAGACCAAGACGCTTTTAAGCTGCTTAAAAGCACAGCCAGCACACGCACCAACGACTACCACTTTGACTACGAGCACCAAACCTTACACGCCGAAGAAAACGGCAAGCCAGCCCCAGCAAGCGGTTGGTTTAACCCAAGCGACTTAGAGTATGTGCCAGGCGAGGGGCTTTATGCCCTTAATGTTCGCTGGACAGCCAGCGCCCGCGCACACCTAAAAAACGACGAATACCGCTTTATTAGCCCTGTTTTTCATTACGACAAACAAACAGGCCGCCCAACCAAATTACGCCACTTTGCCCTTACCAACGACCCAGCGGTAGACGGTATGGACAAAGTAGCGGTTTTAAAGGCTTCTAAAACCCATGTTAACAATGGAGATACACCCATGAATGCAGCTCAAAAATTGCTGAGCTTGCTAGGTATTACTGTGGATGGTGAGAAAATCACCGATGCAGACTACACCCAAGCAACAACAGCGCTCACTGCTTTAAAGGCCAAGGCCGACGAAGCCGACTCGCTCACTACCCAGTTAAGTAACGCAAACGATGCCGTTGCCGTACTAAAAGCTAATAGCCCAGATTCTGAGGTTAATTTAGCGAAGTACGTGCCGGTTGAAACCTACAACGCATTGCACACCGAAATGGTTGCGCTTAAAAGCACCACTGAAACCCAAACGGTTGAGCAGGAAATTAGCAAAGCTAAACAAGATGGCCGCATTATTGCCAGCGAAGTTGAATACTTAACGAGCTTAGGTAATCAGCAAGGCGTTGTTGCATTAAAAGCTGTGTTAGATGCCCGTTCACCAATTGCAAGCTTAACGGCTCAGCAAACCACTCACGCACCTAAGCCAGAGCAAAATCAAGACGGCTTAGCAGCACTCACCGCAGAAGACAAGTATGCAGCAGACCAGCTAGGTCTTAGCCATGCTGCTTATGCCAAAGCTAAACAGGAGCAAAACTAATGGCTTTAGTGACCCCAGCACTTTTAACCGCATTGTTTACTGGTTTTAAAACCGAGTTTGAACAAGGTAAATCAGAAGCAGCACCGCAATTTAATAAAATTGCCAGTGTAATTAAATCTACATCGGCCAGTAATACCTATGGCTGGTTGGGTAAGTTTCCAAGCCTGGCTAAATGGATTGGCGATCGTAATATTCAAAGTATGAAATCGCAGGCGTACACCATTACCAACGACGATTACGAGTCAACGGTAGGCGTAGACCGCAACGACATTGAAGACGACAACCTAGGCGTGTACTCACCTATTTTTAAAGAAATGGGTAACGCCGCAGCTATTCACCCAGACGAAATGATTTTCCCATTGCTGGCCGCTGGTTTTACAACCTTGTGCTACGACGGGCAAAACTATTTTGATGTTGATCATCCGGTTTATCCAAATGCCGACGGCACAGGTGTAGCGGTGTCGACTGCCAATATGGCCGAAGATGTAGCCTACGAGGGCGAAGCCTGGTACGTACTCGATACCTCAAAAGCCCTTAAGCCGCTTATTTTTCAACAGCGCAAAACGCCTAACTTGCTGGCTATGACAAAAATGGACGACGAAGCCGTATTCACTCGCAAAGAATACCGTTACGGCGTTGATTGCCGCGATGCCGCAGGCTTTGGTTTTTGGCAACTTGCCTTTGCTAACAAACGTGCATTAACGCCAGATAACTTATGGGAAAGCATCGAAAAAATGCGCAGCTTTAAAGCCGACGGTGGCCGTAAGTTGGGTATTAAGCCAACCATGTTAGTTGTTCCTGCAAGCATGGAAAAGCTAGCCACTCGCATGTTAGAGCGTGAAATGGAATCAAACAGCTCAAACGAACTTAAAGGCCGCGTAGAGCTATTAGTAGCTGACTACCTTTAACCACACATAAAACCCTATTAAGCACGGGGCTTTAAAGCCCCACGCTTTAAACCAGGAGTAATAATGAAATGGCTAAAAATCTTAAGCTTACTGCCCTTGCGGCTATCATTGTCCATTGCACGCAGCCTACGGGCTACCGTCGTGGCGGCATTAGTCTCACCAGCGGAAAGCAAACATTACCCGCAGATCAGCTTACTCAAAAGCAGCTTGAAGCAATTGAAAATGATCCACGCTTATCGGTGCAAGCTGTACCGCTCGATGCGAGTACTGCGCAGAACCCACAGCTGGACGCAAATAACGTGGGTGCAGATTTAGACCAAAAAACCGAGCTATACCAGCTTGTTGATTACACCCAAGCCCCACAAGAGCTACAACCTATAATCGCGCTTATTATCGGTGCGCAAATGACCGAAAAGCCTAAGTGTGAACAAGTCACTTTTGAAGCACCAGGCGAAACCGAGGGCGAAGTGATTAGCGTTAAAGTATCAGCACAAGATCGTGATGCTGCATGGCAATGGTTGCTTGGTGCAGACGCCGAAGCTAAAGCCAAAGCAGGCGAGGGCGAGTAAATGGCCTACGCAACAATAGCCGCAATGCAAAAGCGCTTTGGTGAGCGCGAGCTTATTTATTTAAGTGAACGCGACGACGCCCCCGCTGATGTAATTAATACCGCAGTTATTGAGCAGGCCATTACCGATGCAAGCGACATGATTAACGGCTATTTAGCTGGGCGTTATGAATTGCCGCTTGTAACGGTGCCTAACCTACTTGAGCAATTTTGTTGTGATATTGCCCGTTATAAATTAGGCACAAACGACACCCCAGAGCACATAGAAACGCGCTACAAGGAAGCAGTAAAGTTTTTAACCTCAGTGGCTAAAGGAGAACTAAGCATTGGGGTTAACGCACTAGGCGAAGACGCAAAAGTGCAAGACACCGCCACCATACAAAGCGCAGGTACTGTGTTTTCACGTGAAAAGTCAAAGGGGTTTATTTAATGTTTGAAATTACTACCGACTATTTTGCCGCTCAAAACCCACTTAAACAGGCGCTTGAACAAGTACCAGGCATTAAGCGTGTTTACCTAAGCGACGAGCTAGCCAACGTAAAAGAAGACGTCCAAACAACCCCCAGCATTCACCTTATGTACTACGGCGATAACTTACCAGAGAGTAAAAACGCCGGCCATTTAATGCAGCTAACCCAAACATGGATTGTTGTACTGGTAGTACGTAAGCAAGACACAAACGCAGGTGAGCACATAACTAACATTATTCGCGCTATGGCGGGCAAAGTGCTTAACGGCACGGGGCCATGGCTTAGAGTAAACACCCCAGCTAAACCCCAATTCACCAAAGGCCATGCGTATTACCCGCTGGCTTTTACTTGTCAAATGAGACTTAAAGGAGCGCTTTAATATGAGCGACGGTATTTTACTAGCGGGCAACATTTTTGTAGACCGCTTAAATGAGCAAGGCATAAGCACCGGCCAAATTTTTGGCCCAATTAACACCACAAAGCTAGGCATTAAAGCCGAAGCCGATTCGGTTGTACGTACATCAAATAAAAAAGCCACTAAGGGGCAAACACTTGATGACGTAAAAATAAGCAAGCCAACCGTTATTACATGGGAGTTTGACGACCAGCCAGCCGAAATGATCGCACTTGCGCTTATGGGTGATGTGGCCGCAATTAACGACGCAGCCGGAACATTAACCGACGAAGCCGTAACCATGCCTGCTAACCAATCATGGGTTTCAGTACCAGGGCAAAACTTTACAAACGATGTAGTAGTAAAACAAGCCACCGAAACCTTAGTTGCGGGTGTTGATTACGAGTTTAACTTTGCGCTAGGCATGATACGCGCCATTAAAGGCGGTGCATTAGATGCTGGTGGCAGTATTACTATTAACGGTACTTACAACGCCCGCACTGGTAAACGCATTAACGGTGCAACAGTAAGCCAAACGCGCTTACGTATTTTTGGCGAGGGCACAAACCTAGCCAATGGTAAGCAAGTTAACTTTGAAATTTACGACACCTCAATGATGCCAACCTCTGAGCTTGACTTAGCAAGCAGTGAGTTTGTAACCGCTGCGCTTGAGGGCACAGCTAAGCTGGTAGCAAACAAAAATGAGCCGTACTACATTGACGAGCTAGACGCTTCATAAGCCCTATTAAGCGTATTTATAAAGGGGCATTGTTTGCCCCTTTATCCCCATTTAAACCTTGTTTAAACTGAGTTAACACCATGGCAGATAAAACCTTAGAATTAGCCCTGCGCATAGTTGCTGAGGCCACAGGCAAGCAAAATATTGAGCAACTGGTAACAGAGCTTAAAAATATTGAGCAAAGCGCCGATGCTGCTAATCCTGCCGCTGATAAGCTCAATGAGTCGTTAAACCAAACCGATACAAGTGCAAAACAAACCAGCCAAACAGCGGGTAAACTTGCCAACGAATTAGACGGATTAGCTAACCAAGCTGATCTAATACGTGCGTTTGAGCAGTCAAAGCAAAAATTAGAACAACAAGAAATTGCCACCGCAGCAGCTGCACGCGCATTAGAACAATTACAAACCGAAGCCAAAAACACCGATAAGCCATTTGTGCAACTTGCGCGCTCACTCGACGCCGCAGAAAAAGACCTAACACAAATGCGCACCGAGCTTACCCAGCAAACAAGTAAGCACACCGCACTACAAAATGCCCTTAAAAAGTCAGACGTAAACACGAATAACTTACGTGCCGCAAAGCGCGATTTAGCAGCTCAGTTTGATAAAACAGGCCGCTCAGTCGATAAGTTTAGCAATGAGCTACGCCAAGGCACTACAGCGCAACGTGCCCAAGCACAAAGCCTAGACGGTGTAATAGGCAAAGTTACCGCATTGGCCGCCGCGTATGTTGGCCTTGATCGAGTAGCCCAAGCAGTAAGCCAAGTATTTAGCACCGGTGATAAGTTTGAAAAGCTAGGCGTACAAATGCAGGGGCTTATGGGCAGCATTGCCGCAGGTGATAAAGCCACTGCATGGGTAAAAGACTTTACGTTAAAAACCCCGTTACAAATGGACGAAGTAAGCCAGGCGTTTGTAAAACTTAAAGCGTTTGGCCTTGATCCAATGGATGGCACCTTGCAGTCTATTACCGACCAAGCATTAAAGCTGGGCGGTGGGTTCCAAGAGGTGCAAGGTGTAAGCCTGGCATTAGGCCAAGCATGGGCAAAACAAAAATTACAAGGCGAGGAAATACTTCAGCTGGTTGAACGTGGTATACCCGTATGGGATTTACTGCAAAAATCAACCGGCAAAAACGTACAAGAGTTACAGCAATTATCTACAGCAGGTAAGTTAGGCCGCGATGTAATTAAAGGCTTAATTGATGAAATGGGGCGTAGTAGCGTTGGTTCAGCAGCTGCGCAAATGGCGTTATTTAGTGGGCAGGTATCTAACGCTAAAGACAACATGGCCCAGTTTTATAACCTTATAGCGCAAAGTGGCGCTATGGAGTGGTTAAAAGGGCAAATAACCGCCCTTAATACCGAATTTGCAGCCATGGCGAAAGATGGCCGTTTAAAAGAATGGGCGCAGCAAATTAGTGACGCCATCGTAAGCACGGGTAAAGCAATACAAAACACCGTTACTACCATGTACGAATACCGCGAAGAAATAGCCACCGTAGCCAAAGTATGGTTAGCCCTTAAAGTAGGTACCTATTTTAGTAGTGTGATCAGCGGCGCTACTACGGCCATTGCATCGCTAAGAACCTACCAAGCAGCTATAGGCGCTACCACCGTAGCCACTAATGCCGCAGGCATTGCAGCGGGTAAGTGGGGCATGGCCTTAAAAGCCGTGGGCAAAGCCGGCTTATACACCTGGTTAATTACCGAGTTAATAGACGTAGGTTTACTATACAAAGACCTGCTAGTAGCAGAAGAAGCGCTGCGCAAATCTAAGCAGCAATCAGCCCAACAAGCCCAGTTACTTGCTGACGAGCTAAAGTATTTATCTAATTCTACTGGTTTAGTTATTACCAACATGACCGAGTTAGACGCGCTAATAGAAGCCGGCACACTTATTTGGGATGAGGCAAACCAGCAGTATATAAATGTTGAGTACCAGCAACAAAAGCTAGCCGAGGCCACCGCTAAAACCCTAGAAGCTGAAAAGCAGCGCCAGGCGTTTTTAAGCTTATCGCTACCCGAAGCCCTTAAAACCATAGCGTCATTAGAGCAACAAGCAACAGCCATGGACGGTGTAACCGTTGGGGTTGATGGCTTTATTCAAAGCATTGAGTCTGCCCGTGTGGCAATACAAGGCGCGGGTGAGCAGTACCAAGGCCAGTTGGCTATTTTAGATGCCCTACAAATTAAATTCGAAGAGCACGGCGCAATGCTTGAGCGCCAAAAGGTATTTGCTGGCGATGTTGAAAAAGCCTACAAAGAGCTTGGTTTAACCTCAACCAAAGCCCTAGACGATACAGCTAATAAGCTGCGCGCTGCTTACGAGCTAATGCAGCAATCCGAGCAGCCGTTAGGCATACAACGCCAGGCATATTTAAAATGGGCAGAGGCTGCTATAGCTGCCGCAGATGCAACAGATAAAACTATACCCGCGAGCATTCAAGCCGCAGCAGCTGCATTGGGCCTAACTAAAGAGCTAGATAAGCTCATTGAAAAAGCTAATGCCCTTAAGCCTGTTACTGACACAAACAGCGACGCGGTTAATCGCTTTGCCCGTGAGCTTGATCAAACCCGTGCGGCAATCATTACTAATCAGCAAGTAATGGCAAGCAGCACGGCCACCGCAGAACAAAAAGCCCAAGCCCAAGCCGCGCTTACTATTCAGCAGCAACGCTTAACCGACCAAACCACCGACTTAAACCGTGTTCAGCAGTTAGAACTGGCAAGCCTAGGACAATTACAAAGAGAGCACAGCCGGCTAACAGATGAATTAGCCCGCTTAAACGATCGTTACTCAGCAGGTACGTTAACAGCCCAAGAATACAACTATCAAAAAGAGCGTTTGGGCGATGTATTAGCCGTTGTAAATAACTTATTGGGCGATTTTAAAGGCGCTCAAGATGCGGCCACAGCATCTACCCGCGCAGCTACGCAAGCCACTAACGACCAAGTAAAAGCTAACGAATTTGCAACTAAAAGCCTACGTGAGCAGCGCGACGAGTTAGACCGTGTATCACGTTCAGCAAGCACAGCCGCTACTAGTGTAGGGCGTTATAACTCAGAACAGCGAGCCAGTGTAAGCGATGTTGTAGACTACCAAGAAAAAAACGGCACAGGCGCATACGACCTAGACACCAAGGCCATACGTGACGAAAAAGCGAAACGTGCTAATGAGGGTTTTTCTAATAGCCAGTTTGGTAAATTTAGCAGCCAAATAGATAACGCCAGCACCAGCGCCGCCCTTAGCGATTTATACAATAAAATTAATAAGCAACTTACGTATTTAACACGTGAGCAAAAAAGCACATTAAATGCGGCCATTAACGCACAGCGAAACGCGCTAAAAGCGCAACAAACAGCTCAAAAAGCGGTGCAGCAATATGTACCACCAACGTACAGCAGCACCCCAAGCTATTCGCCAGCGAGCAATAACACGCCTAGTTACAGTCCCTCTAACACTCAGTTAAACAGCCTTACTAACGCCGTTAACCAGCTTGTTGCGCTACTTAAAAAGCAGCAACCAAGTACGAGTAACGCTAAAACAGTGCGCTTAGAACTTGCTTTACCAGGTGGGCAAACAGCCAGTATTTTAGCCGATTTTGAAGAGCAGTTTTTACAACGCCTAGAACAGTTGAGTAACACCCAATGATTATTATTAACGCACAGCAATTAGATAATTTCACATGGCTTGATGAAATCGACTATATACCGGTTGCCGAGCAAGCAGAGCGCGCATTAAACGGCGCGCAGCACATAGAAAAAACCCTTATACCACTAGGCCGCCCAATTAATTTATACAGCGATTTTGAACAGGCAAGCGTAGTTAATCCATTACTTGAGCATGCAAAAACCACGCTTGATGCCTTTGAAATAACTATACGCGGCACGGTATTTAATGTTGTTTGGGACCACACCCAAAAAGCAGTAGAAGCCACGCCACATACCTACTTTTCAGACGCAGCACCAACCCATTACCAAAACGTAAACCTACGTTTAAAAACCGTTTAAAGGCCAAATAATGCTTAGAACCGATTTAAAAATATTTAAACCACAGCGCATTGGTAACGAGCTATACGCTGGTGGCCACCGTACCAGCAATGCAATAGTGAGCGGTAAACTTAACGATGTGTTTAGCTCAATTAGTGACATTGATCATGCGCGTTCATCGTTTGATTTAGTAAAGCTGTACCCAGCCCTTAGCACAGACGATGCAAGCCGCTTGCAAGATGCACATATATTCTTAAGTGACCAACCAGACGATGCACTTGTAAACGTACTGCTAGTAGAAGCACAAGAGCTAAAAGACACTGACACCGTAGCCGACATGCTGCCTTTACTTTCAGCAGAAACAACCAAATACCACGGCACGAGCTTATTAACCGCCCAAGTTGCTGCACAAGGCCAATCGCTTACCGTTGAGTCTGTTAGCCGCTCGTTAACGCCAAGCATTAAAACTGTTAGCTCTAAAATTGGCCTGCGTCCTCAAGCCGATGAGTTAGCCATTTACAGAACTAAGCGACTTTTAAGCTATGGCAAAATATCAGAAGTAAATATTGAGGTGCCCGATTTACTCACTCAAAGCCCTAATTTTTATGCTGAATATCAGTATCAAGCCTACACAGGGCAGGGTTCAATTGGCGGGAATAGGCTAGTAACAATAACTAAAAAGCTTACTCAAGAAGAGTTAACCCGTGTGGGTAATTCAATATCAGCCACGCTTAACCCAGCTGTTACCAAAGACCAGTATTTTACGCTCTTTTATATGTCTACTCAGGACTTACGTTTTCACTCATTTACGACTAGCCAAACTATTACGCTAGGCGCGGGTGAGCGTGTTTTAAAAGGCCATGTGCGCCTTAAAAAAGCCACCGAAGAAACCATATACACAGATGATGGTCAAGGGCGCTTTATTTCAGCCGGTTACGTATTTGCGACCATTAATTATGATACAGGCGTTATTACTGAAATTGACCCTGTAGACTACAGCGGCACAATTACCGAAAACCTCGGCGCGATTATAGAAAAAGGTGATCGTACCATCAGCGCTAAACAATGGCAGTTACCCGACAGCAGCTTTGCGCGCGACTCGCTTTATATCACTTACGAGAGTGCAACCGGCACTACGTTCTCAGCATCAAGCGATTTAAGCGGCAATATTACCGGCACTAATTGCACCGGCACAGTAAGCGAAACGGGCTATGTTGATATTGAGTTTAGCCAAGGGGTAAAGCCAGCATCTATTACTTACGACTACAACCAAGTGGAAGTAACCACTGTACCCTCACCACCAGGCGGCTTTGATACCTCAACGCTACCAAATAACGGTAATGTGCGTATTTTCCACGAATTTACACCGGTGAGTGTGCAAAATCGTTCACGGTCAAACGCTGCAACACTAACGAGCGGCCAAGTATTAAACGTATTGGCCGATGCCGACTTTATCGACATTGTAGATAGCACAGGCGCAAGCCTTTGGTCTGTAACCGATGATAACTACAGCTACGATAGCGCCACAGGCGAGCTAACCATAAATGCTGGTATTAGCGCTTTTACAGCCCCTTACATAGTAACGGCTATTCAATCAGAGCTTGCATTGATTGACGCAATACAAGGCAATCAAATAAGCCTACTAACACCCCTTAGCCGAGCTTATCCAGCTGGTGCAACACTTAGCGGCGTACAGGTTTTAGGTGACTTTCAAGCCCAAACAAAAGACGAGCGCACACTAGCTGCATGGCAAAATAACTTTGCTGATTTTGGCGCGGGTGCATCAAGTGCAATTAACACCACTCAATACCCAATCGAGGTTACAAACATCGGTGTAATAGCCCAGCGCTGGGCAATCGTGTTTACCTCAACAACCGCTTATAACGTAATCGGTGAGTTTGTTGGCAACATTTACAGCGGTGACATTTTAAACGACTGCACACCTATCAACAGCTTTGCAGGCGCACCGTATTTCATATTACGCAAAGCGGCATTTGGTGCCGGATTAAACCCTGGTGAAGCGTTTTTGTTTGAAACCATCGCAGCAAGTAAACCAACTATGGTTACACGATCAGTATCACCCGGGCACTCTGAAATAGTGCGTGACAATTCAACGTTAAGTTTTCGTGGAAATAAGGATTAAAACAATGCCTCAAACACCTACTATTTACAGATGGGATGACCCCGGCGCACCACAAGCAGGTAATTGCACTTATAGCGAATTAGTTAACATTTTAGATAAGTGTTTAGTAACTGGGTATGGCTCGAAATTACCATTAGGCTGGATTAAAGAGTTAAACGAATCACTTGCTTGCTCATATAAAAATCTTGGCTCAGGCCATTCTGTTGTGTTTAGCAGTTCAACAGGACTAGACGATGATAAAGGTGTGCGAGTTCAATCAGCTCGCAATGTAATTGACGCTGATAATTTAGAAAATACAGGCTGGAAACAAGCTTTTAAAGTATTTAAAGATAAAAACATAGCGTGGGTAGTTGTTGGAACAGATAAAGCGTTTTATTGCTTTTTTTGTGACGTAGGTAGTTACGATATGCCGGGAACAAATCACCAAAGCGGTTTTTTTGTAGGGGATTTAGCAAACGCAAACACAGGTGATTCAGCTAAGTTTGTAGCTATTTGCTCGTTTATATCTGAAAACAGCTCTTTAGAAGGCACATCGGCAACATCAGCTTATGGAACAAATATTATGTTTCTGAATTATGCAGAGCAGACTGCGCTTAAGGGCATAAAAATTTATGATGCAGATGGAGGTACAGAGTTTTCCCTTTATGTCCCCCATGAGCTTCCATTTAGAACCGCCATCCCAATACCAACAACAAACATAATTCCATCAAATACCCTTAGTAAGGTGCACCTATTTCATAAAGATTATAGCAGTGCGATTGATATAAATGGTACTCCTATTATAGAGAGCGCCATTACGCCAGCGGTTAGAGGTTCGCTACCGGGCCTAAACAGCACACTGGTTGGCCATCCGGAGAATATGGTTTGGCCTGCTACAGTAAATTATGGTGATAACTACCTATTACTTAAAGCAGTAAGCAATATCCCTAACAGGTTAGTTTTAAATATTGAGGTGTGGGATGACTAATTTATTTGTAGGTGATTTTTCACCAGATGGTTATATTTTTTATGATGGAAGTGGCACCGGGTATACGGAAACTCCCGGCGCAAAAACCAGCTTACCAATTGAAGTTACACCAGGGCGTTTATATAAATTTTACCCCGTTGGAGGTTCTTCTTCACGCTGCCGTTGTGTTGAAATACTAAATAACGGCGCACGAAGAGATTATCAGGCTTACCCTGATGGTAACTGGACTGAGCGTGATTATTCACCGTCTCAAGATGTTTCAGCAATACAAATATATTATAAAAATGCAACGGATACAGTGACGGGTCTAAACTTTATTGATGTAACAATTGATAGATTTATTGCTGAAAATATACTTCAAACCACAACTATAAAAACAGGATTAACAGCCACGCCTGCGTCTAAGTTAAACATAGATTTAGATCCAGATGCGGAGCGCTTAATTATTCTTGATAGAGAGAGCGCTAAACGTCTTTATTACTGCAAAGTAAGCGCACCCTTTATTGAAATTATACTGCCAGCAAAATATGGCGTTAACCCATTACTAACCTGCATAATTCTTGATGATAACTTAGCTTATACAGGCGGTATTTTAGATGGAGTAATTGCAGAAATAACAGACTTATCACAATGATTGAAATTAGGTTTAAGCAACGTTACTCGCAAGAAATAACGACATCACCAATCAAACTTAGTTTTACCATTGATGTTATTGAGCCAGCATTAACACCTATCGGTATTGATTTTGTAGCTAGCTGGGTAACTAACGAAGTAATACAAACAGAAGTCAACAACGTTTGGTCTTCAATAAACATTACGAATACTGTAGTTATGCCATGGCTTCATGGTGATACAAATAAACAGGAATTTACAGCATTATGGTCTATCAGCTTGCCAGTAGTTAATGATGTGTTGTTGTCATTTAAAACGAACACCAAAATAGAACATAATGAAGCGAGTTCAGATTGGCTAACGAAACTACTTAGAGAAAGCCAGACTACTTCAACATATTGGCTAACATTTTTGGATAGCGAGTTACAAGAGACCTCTCTACACTGGAATTACAGGCCAATAATAGAAGCAAAGCATACCTTTAAATGGTCATCAAACCCAAATTTGAACTCCCAACAACTTGTAATACACTACGGCGAAACTGACAAGCAATACATTTGTTACTGGCGAAATCATCCATTTAAAGGCTACGTAAATTTAGAGTTTTCAGAGCCTGCACAATTGCACAATGGCCGCTTAGTTATGCGTTTTAATAACCCCGATAAAATATGCTACTGGGGCTTACCCGGTGGCCTAGTGCGGGGTGATGACGATGTACCAACCATAGATAGAAAAATACCCATTGAACCTCAGATTAGGAATACATACATTATGCAGCCAACTATCGATTGTGTGCGTGTATCAGACGACTTAAAAATACTAATTAGCAGCGTTAGTTATTCTATTTCACGCGGTCAATTTAGCGCCACATGTAACATTAAATTCTGTTCGCGTATCGACTTTGATCGTGCCCTGGGCCAAGAGCTTAAAATCTCAATAAATGGCTACGATTTTTATGTAATTTGCGAGCAGCCAAGCACCAGTAATAGCTTTGCAAATGCAAGTTATAGCGCAAGCTGCCGTAGTCGTTTTGCCTTACTATCAGCGCCATATGCCCGCGCTACCAATTACGCTAACCCAACGGCTAAAACACTTGCGGGGATCATGTCTGATATTTTAATAAATACGGGCTGGTCACTCGACAATCAAATGATTGATTACGCAATACCAACAGGGGCATTTAGCTATACAAATTTAACCCCAGCGGCAGCATTATTAAGCGTGGCTAAATCGGTAGGCGCAATGCTTGATATAGATAACGCAAACAAAACGGTATCTATTGTGCCGCTTTGGCCTGTAATGCCATGGGACACTGACAACGCTATTTGTGATGTAATACTAAACGACTCAATCATACTTGAGCACAATACAACCCAAACCATTAACCAAGAGCATAACGCAGTATTTGTAAGGGGCGAGCAGCAAGGTGTAGCCTGTAAAATAAAGCGTGCAGGTACGCTAGGCGATAAGTTTGCAAGTGATGTGGTAGACAGCCTAATAACAGATAACCAAGCAGCAAGGCAGCGCGGCACGTGTGAGTTAGCAAACAGTGGTAACAAGCAGCAAGCGACAATGCGTACTAAAATAAAAGCTGACCTGCCACCCATTCGCCCAGGCATGTTAGTAGGTGTTACCTATAGCAATTCTACATATAAAGCCACCTGCGACAGCCTAACCATAAACGCCTCTATTAACGCACAAGGCGCTATAACGGTAAGCCAAACTATTAAGGTGACCAGCAATGTCTAATACACTAAACCGCCTAGGCTCAGTACTCGATAAAACACAACGCACAATAGCAACCATAGTTACACTCAACCCAAATGGCACCACACTCGTTGAGTATAGTGATAGCAGTCAAAGTGTAGTATTAGGCGACAGCGTTCAAGAGGGAGCCGTATATGTTGAAAATGGACGTGTTGTTGGTTCTGCTCCAACATTACCTTTCACAGAGATTGAAGTTTAAACACTATTTAAAAACTGTTTAAAGCTCTTAATTCAATTTTATTTTAAATGGATTGGTTGCTTATTGAACAGCTTATTTAAATTAGCTTACCCAGTATAACCCGCGCGGCTTACGTGGGTAATTTACATTTACCCAACTAAACCCGTGCTATTACCCATTTTTGCTCGGCGGCTACAATTTGCATTAAATAAACAAATAATCCCATATCAAAGCGTTACAATTCCATTTAACGTTGTTTGCTTATTGATAACGTAAAAAAATCACAGCACCTTTAAATTTGCACCGCGTTGTAGCCCTTTATAAACGTGGGGTTGAATGAGTTATCCACGGTTTCTGTGGATAACTCTGTTTATTAAACTTTAAGAACACCAGCACCCCCAGCGTTGTAGGGCGCTACAACGATTTCAAGTATTTAAAAGCTTTTTTTTTATGTTCTTAAAAACAAAGACTTATGATTCAGCTTAGATAGCCACCTAAACGATAAATAAAATTTTTCGTGACGATAAAGCATTATCGCTAACTGTGTAATAAAGCAACAAAACCTAAAAGCTAAATGTTGCAAAAGTTATATAAATGTATTTAATTTGGTTTTTAATGTGTTTGTGCGAAATTTATTTACAACAGCATAAAAATAATAGTTTATTGATAAAAAGCGGATTAAATGGTTTAGGTTTAATAAAGCATGGCTTGAACAGCTCGGATGCTTTAAAATATGCCGTTCAGTAAAAGAGGCTTATTTATTTTATGCGCGCACATTCTCAATCACATACTCGCCCTGATTTACTCACCGCTCCAATCTTGCCTACGCTAAAGAAAATGACCGTTCCAATGATTTTTGGGATGATAACCTTAATGATGTTCAACATAGTTGATACTTTTTTTATTAGCTTATTGGGTACAGAGCCGCTTGCCGCGGTGAGTTTTACATTTCCCGTTACTTTTACTGTAATCAGTTTAGCAATTGGTTTAGGTATAGGTACTTCTGCGGTTATTGCAAAAGCATTAGGCAGTAACAATATAGAAGAAGCGCGTTTTGATGCCAGTGTGTCGTTGTTGGTAGCGGTAATATTAGTATTGGTTTTATCTGCTTGTGGCTATTTATTGATTGACCCCATATTTACCTTGCTTGGGGCAGGGGAGCAAGTACTCCCGTTAATTCATCAGTATATTAGTATTTGGTTTTTGGGTAGTGTGTTTTTAATTACCCCCATGATTGGAAACTCAGTACTGCGTGCCAGTGGTGATACTAAAACACCAAGCATTATTATGGGCGGAGCTGGGCTTATTAATGCCGTACTCGATCCGATGCTTATTTTTGGCTTTGGTCCTATTCCCGCATTAGGTATTAAAGGGGCCGCTATTGCCAGTGTTATAGCTTGGGCAGTTGCAGTGGCGATTATTTTATACATATTAATTTTTAAAAAGCAGTTGCTTAGTTTAAAAACGGGCAAACAAACTATTATTGGTGCAATTCGTAAAATTTTAAAAATTGGTTTGCCGGCAGCGGGGGCTAACATGCTCACCCCTGTTGCTATGGCGGTAATGACCGCATTGGTTGCTCATCATGGCCCCGAAGCTGTGGCAGCTTTTGGGGTAGGGAGTCGAATAGAATCAATAGCGAGTTTAGTGGTATTAGCTTTGTCGATGACCTTACCACCTTTTATTAGCCAAAATTTTGGGGCAAGTCATTTTTCTCGCGTAAAAGATGCCTATCTAGGTACGCTCAAGTTTGTAATGTTGTGGCAGTTTGTTATTTATATTGTATTAATTATTTTTTCAGGCGTCATTAGTGAAATATTTGGTAAAGAGCAAGCGGTTGTTGATGTCATCAAGCTGTTTATTTATACCATTCCTTTAAGTTATGGCTTGCAAGGAGTGATCATTTTATCAAACTCCTCGTTTAACGCTTTACACAAACCCATGAACGCCTTAGTTTTGAGCGTTATTCGATTGTTTGTTTTTTATATTCCCTTTGCGTATATCGGAAACGAACTCGCAGGCTTAATCGGCTTGTTTATTGGCGCGGCCATTGGTAATTTATTCACAGCCCTTGTAGCCTACAAGTGGTTTATGAAAGAAATTGAAGCGTTAAGCAGTCAAGCATTACAGGAGTGTAGTCATTGAGCGATCATTTTCAGTTAGTATCAAAATTTAAACCCGCAGGGGATCAGCCAACCGCTATTGCTCAGTTGTGTGAAGGCTTAGAGGCCGGACTGGCCCAGCAAACCTTATTAGGCGCAACGGGAACCGGTAAAACGTTCACTATGGCTAACATTATTAGTGATTTAAACCGGCCAACTATTATTATGGCGCATAATAAAACCTTAGCGGCTCAATTGTATGGCGAAATGAAAGAATTTTTTCCACACAATGCGGTTGAATACTTTGTATCTTACTACGATTACTACCAACCTGAAGCCTATGTGGTAGCCAGCGACACCTTTATCGAAAAAGACGCATCTATTAATGAACACATAGAGCAAATGCGACTCAGTGCCACTAAAGCGCTTTTAGAGCGACGCGATACCATTATTGTTGCGTCAGTATCGGCAATTTATGGTTTGGGCGATCCTGATTCATACATGAAAATGATGCTACTTTTAAAAGTAGGTGAAAAGGTCGACCAACGTGACATGCTGCGCCGCCTTGCAGAGCTACAATATACGCGAAACGATATTGATTTTAGTCGCGGTACATATCGTGTACGTGGTGAAGTAGTTGATATATTTCCAGCTGAATCAGACACCTATGCAGTGCGTGTAGAAATGTTTGATGATGAAGTTGAACGCTTGAGTATTTTTGACCCATTAACCGGTGCGGTAGAAAAACATATAGTGCGTGCCACTATTTATCCTAAAACTCACTATGTAACGCCACGAGAAAAAATTCTCGAAGCCATAGAAAAAATTAAAGCAGAACTCAAAGAGCGCAGAGCACAATTGCTCAGCGCAAACAAGTTAGTAGAAGAGCAGCGCATAGCTCAGCGTACCCAATATGATATAGAAATGATGACCGAGCTTGGTTATTGCTCTGGTATTGAAAACTATAGCCGTTATTTATCGGGGCGCACACCTGGCGACCCACCGCCAACATTACTGGACTATTTACCTGATGACGCATTAATGATTATTGATGAATCGCACGTAACCGTCTCGCAAATTGGTGCCATGTATAAAGGCGATAGAAGCCGTAAAGAAAATCTCGTTGAATACGGTTTTAGAATGCCCTCAGCTATGGATAACAGGCCACTGCGTTTTGAAGAATTTGAGGCCATTGCCCCACAAACCATTTATGTATCGGCCACCCCGGGTGACTTTGAATTAGAGCGCAGCAACGGCGAAGTTGCAGAGCAGGTTATTCGTCCAACCGGCTTACTTGACCCTGTTATTGAAGTGCGCCCAGTAGGCGATCAGGTTGATGATTTACTCTCAGAAATTTACAAATGTGTTGAAGCAAAAGAGCGAGTGCTGGTAACCACGCTTACCAAACGTATGGCTGAGGATTTGACCGACTATCTGAGTGAGCACAATGTAAAAGTACGTTATTTACACTCTGACATTGATACCGTAGAGCGGGTAGAAATTATTCGTGATTTACGTGCCGGTGTATTTGATGTGTTAGTAGGCATTAACTTACTACGTGAAGGCTTAGATATGCCAGAAGTTGCACTAGTGGCTATTTTAGATGCCGATAAAGAAGGCTTTTTACGTTCAGCACGCTCACTTATTCAAACAATAGGCCGTGCTGCGCGCCACCTTGATGGTCGCGCTATTTTATACGGTGACAGAGTGACTAAATCGATGGCCAAAGCCATTGAAGAAACTGACCGACGTCGAGAAATACAACACGCTTATAATGTTAAGCACGGTATTGAGCCCAGTGCCTTGGTTAAAAAGATACTTGATGTAATGGATGTAGGTGAAGATGCCTCACCGCAAGACAATCTACAGCTTATTCGTAAAGACTCTAAAAAAATCCTCAGTGCTAAAGAAATTGCAACGCAAATTAAGCAGTTAGAAACCAAAATGCATGCGTATGCCAGTGATTTAGAATTTGAAAAAGCCGCCTCAGTGCGCGACGAAATACATGAACTACAACAACAGTTGATTAATTAAATGACAACCGATTTTACTCCCCTTATAAATGCTTTGGCAGACACGCCTTTTTCCGATAATGAGCTTTGCCGCGTTTTTCATGGGCGTGGCCACAGTGTGGAAGCGCTTAGTCATATTAACTTAGACCTTTACCCACCAAGTTTGTTTTTGGTGTCATACAGTGAAATTGACGAGGAAACACTCGCTGCACTCACCGATACGTTATGGCAATGGGCACAACAACATCATCCAGAGTTAATTACTGCATTGGTGTATCAGCAGCGAGCTGGGCTGCAAAGCCATAACACCCTTGTTCACGGTCAACTGCCAGTTCGTCATAGCGTAGCCGAAAATGGGGTGCGTTTTTTGGTTGATTTAATGAGTAAGCAAAACACCGGTATTTTTCCTGATATGCGAAAAGGCCGTGAGTTTGTTATGCAAAATAGTAAGCACGCCAAAGTACTTAATTTGTTTTCTTATACCTGTGGCTTTTCGGTTGCGGCTATGCACGGCGGCGCAGACCATGTGATGAACATGGATATGAGCAAAGGTGTGTTAAAAGTGGGTAAGCAAAACCACCAACTCAATAATGTCGATCGTGGGGTCAGTTTTTTACCGCACGATATTTTAAAGTCGTTTGGTAAGCTAAAAAAAGCCGCACCGTTTGATTTGATTATTGTTGATCCGCCCAGTTTTCAAAAAGGCAGTTTTATCTTAACCAAAGACTATCAAAAAGTGCTGCGCAGACTTCCTGAGCTTTTAAACGATACTACACAGCTATTGTTATGCGCTAATAGCCCTGAGCTTACAGAAAACGATTTTAAAGCACTTATTGAAGAGCATACTCAAGGTGCTATTGAGTTTGTTAAACGCCTAGAACCTACTGATCGCTTTATTGAAATTGATAGCGATAAAAGCTTAAAAGCATTGGTGTACAAAACAAAAACATAGTGAGTTAAATGAAACTGAGTAAACGTTTAAACGCCATCAATTCGTTAATTACACAGTCTTACGATATTGTTTGGGATTGTTGTTGCGATCATGGCTTTTTAGGTATGGCATTACTTGAGCGCGGCATAGCCAAACAAATAAACTTTGTTGATATTATTCCAGAGTTAATGGAAGCGCTTGAGCAGTCGCTACAACAATTTGAGCAAGGAAAGTCTTTGCCTTCATGGCAAGTGCACTGCGAAGATGTTGCTCAAATTAAACTGCCAACAGGTGCTAAGCAAGTAATTGTTATTGCTGGGGTAGGGGGCGATTTATGTTTAAAGCTAATTCAGCAAATTATTGCTAATAACCCACAAAGCCTTAAACAACTTAGTTTTATTATTTGCCCTATTATGCACCTTTATAAGGTACGTGCGGGTTTACAGGCGTGTAATTTGCAGCTCGAAAGCGAGCAAATTATTGTTGAAAATAAGCGTTTTTACGAAGTGTTACAAGTCAGCTTTAATGCCACGGGCACTATCACTAAAACGGGAGCTCATATGTGGGATACACATAACCCTCAACATCATCAATATCAGCAACAATTGCTTGACCATTATACTCGAATGCTCAATAAAGATAGACTTTACTATCAAAAAGTTATAACAGAGTATCAACACGTATTTGAACGCTAAATACTGACAAAAAGTGTGATCGTTTTTTATGATTAACTTCGTAAAGTGCTTCATAGTTAATATCTTGCCGCTGGGCAGATTTATTTGGTTTATATATGTCAGATAACAACATAAAAATTGAGTCATTATTAGGTGATGGGCAAAAATGGCAACACAGCTACGAGCAACCCATTTCGTATGCGCCACTAGTGCAACTGGCTAATAAAAATTGGATTGTTCCGCAGCATTTTTTGCGTTACAAGCATACACTGGCCAGTGTTAATGAAGTGCTTAACGACATTAGTTTTTCCAACCACTTCAGCGTGTTAGCAGCTGAAAAAAACAGTGATGTTTATTTGCAAGTAGCAGTACTTAGTCCCGACAATTATCGCGCTGATAATAAAGCAAAAAAACTATTGTTTGGTCGCCGTTGGCCAGTAGAGCAGAACCTGCCTACCTCGGAGCTTATTCAAACTGCATTTTTAGCGTTAAAAGTGGCGCGTGAGCATGAGGTAAGAGAGCTTTTTCAGCTGCAACACCAAGGCGCAACTAGTACGCCATTTAATAATCATCATGACTTACCCGTTATGGCACAAAATCCCGAGCTTGTTAAAAGTACATCGTTTAAAAATATTTCATTGAACGAGCTGATAGAGCGCCTTGTGTTTGCGGATAACCAAATAGAGCTAATTAACTGCCAAGCTATAATCACCGGTGAACAGGTGTATACGGTTCAACTTCATTGCGATAGTTGCCAGCTGAGTGAGTTTAATAACAAAACTTTGTCATTCTTAGCACCGGATACAACAACAAATAGCTTTTTACATAGTTTTATTGCCGCATTGGTTGCTATAAGCAATGATTATGTGAGCGAGCATTTTAAATACCAAGGTTTTGCACGTTTTAGTAAGCATGTACAGGCGGAGCAAATAGGCGAGTTAAGTGTTTCTATGCGTTCGCCAAGTTCAGTTAGTTTGTGCTCAATGGGTAAACAAGAGGCGAATCAGTTAAATTTTGAAATAGACAGTGGCAGAGCACCGCAAGGGTGTGGTCAAGCAATTGGTGGTTTTTTAGCTGCCCATGGCATTGAGCAGCCTGAAAACGCACATTTATACCCAAATTACTTGTAACGTATACATTAAAGTTTGTTTATTTCTTGTTTTACGTTATAGCTTGAGTCGGTAACAATGGCTTCAAGTGTTTGTACTCGTTGTTTAAGTTCACTCACTTGAGCGGTTACCTCAGCTAGTTGTTTGTGTGCGTCTTGATTGTTGTCCTGTACTTTATGTTTAAATTCAAGGTGCTTTTTATACATATCGTAAATAACTCCCGAACCTACAGAAATAAGTACAATGAGAACTATCATTGTTGTGCCAGACATAATTACTTCCTTTAACTTTTATTTAAGCTTAAATTATAACCATAATTAAGCGCTCATAAAGCTAATTAATTGTAACTTTATTTGTATTTATAAATATTCGATAAGTCATTGTTATTATTTGTGACGCCACCATATAGTAATTATGAAGTTTTTTAATCGATACAAGGAGTAGGTATGTTAAATAATAAAATTCCACCGGTTGTGGTTGTGGTGTTTTTTGCTGCTGTAATGGCACTGATTGCACATTATAGCGTGATTGATTTTAGCGCATTTATTACTTATCTCTCGCTAGCACTTGTCGCTACTGGGTGTATATTTTGTATTGCTGGGGTCGTGAGTTTCCGGTTTGCTAAAACAACAGTACTACCTAACAAACCAGAACAAGCGTCTAGTTTAGTTACCTCAGGTGTTTATAAATTCTCTCGTAATCCGATGTATTTAGGTTTTGCGTTTATATTAGCAGGCTGGGGCGTGTGGTTGGGTTCAATGTGGGCTTTTTTAGGTGTAGCAGGGTTTATTGCTTACATTACCTTATTTCAAATAATCCCAGAGGAACGGGCGCTCCACAAATTATTTGGTGAGCAATTTGACGATTATAAATCACGAGTAAAACGCTGGCTTTAACGTTTTATCGCAACAAAAAAGGCTACCCTTGGTAGCCTTTTAGTGTATTAACGTTGAACTTTACTCATATTCAAGCGGGTCTGTCACGTTGTTAAGCTCAAAGGCCTCTAAACGTTCTTGGCAGGCACCACATTTACCACACGCTTTGTCACGACCATTATAACAGGTCCATGTTTGGCTGTAGTCTAAGCCCATTTTAATACCGTCGGTTAAAATATCGATTTTAGTATTGTTTAAATACGGGCTAAAAATTTCTACTGCATCGTAATTTGCAATACGACATACATCATCCATCTTTTTAACAAACTCAGGACGACAGTCAGGGTAAATTGCATGATCGCCTGAATGCGCGCCGTAATATACTTTGCTCGCTTTAAGCGACACTGCATAACCTACCGCTAAGGAAAGTAAAATCATATTGCGGTTAGGCACAATGGTGCTTTTCATGCTTTCTTCTTCGTAATGGCCTTCTGGCACATCAATATCGTCTGTTAACGACGAACCACCAATAAGCTGATTAATTGCTGATATATCAACAATTTTGTGCGGGACATTTAGCTTTTCACATACGTTGGCGGCAACTTTAAGTTCTTTAACATGACGCTGACCATAATCAAACGAGAGGGCATAAACATCATGGCCTTGCTGCAAGGCTTTATTTAATACAGTAAATGAGTCCATACCGCCGGAATAAATAACAACTACTTTTTGCGTCATACGTGGTTTGCTCTTTAGTTTTGATAGAGGTTTATATCAGGGCGCGATATACTACACGGCCAAGGCATAAATGACAATTTTTGCACCGTGCTTTGCGATTTTTAATAGTAACAATTTTGCCGTCAGGTTGTAAGTGAGATTTCTTTTGTACAAAATTAATGAAGTGTTTGAAACCATTCAAGGTGAAGCGAGCTTTACCGGTACGCCGTCTATATTTTTACGCCTGCAAGGTTGTCCTGTGGGATGTTCGTGGTGTGACACTAAACAAACCTGGGATGTTGATAATGTATATAAAGTATCACTAGATGACACGGTAGAAAAAAAAGCCGACTCTGATCATTGGGCTGAGGCCAGTGCCGCGCAGGTCCTGGAGTTATTTAAATCCCGTGGCTATACCGCCAAGCATGTTGTGATCACCGGTGGTGAACCTTGCATGTACGATTTAAACCCAGTGTGTAATTTATTGCATGATCATGGCTTTAGCACGCAAATAGAAACCAGTGGCACCTTTGAAATTCTCGCCCCTGCCCAAACGTGGGTTACGGTATCGCCAAAAATTAATATGCGTGGTGGTTACAAAGTATTGAGCAGTGCTATGCAACGCGCCGATGAAATTAAACATCCGATTGCCATGCAAAAGCACGTAGAAGAGTTAGAAGAGTTATTTACCGCCACAGGCGTAAACCCAAAACTGGTATATTTACAGCCAATCAGCCAAAAAACGTCGGCAACTAAATTAGCCATTGATACTTGTATCGCCAAAAACTGGCGTTTATCAATTCAAGTACATAAGTATTTGGGAATTAGTTAAAGAGCAAGCGCAGCTGCAAGTGGTTAGCTATAAGCGATCAGCTGCTCGGCGTTGAGTTATATTACGTAGGTTGGGTTGAGTGCAGCGAAACCCAACAAAAAAGTGTCTCAAATTTTTTTGAATGGTGCTTCATAGACTATAAAGTGCCACGAGCGGACATTGTGAGCGTTGTTTTAAGCGGCGAGAAGTAGTTCGTTAAAATACAAAGTAAAGTGGCGCTTAGCAAACTATACGAATCCGACTGGGTAACACTATTTATGTTTCGAGAAGTCTATTGTATCTTTATTTTAAAGACAAATAACGAATTACCTTTACCAGTCGCAACCAATAAGTGACGATTATCATCGGTAAGAGTAATAGATGATATTCCATTTAATTCATCATCATGCACATTTACTAGCTTATTCTTATAGCTAAGTCTCCCATCAGCTTTCACACTAAATAAATATAGACCGCTACCCGACTCCCCAGCTGCATATATTTTTAAGCCATCTGACGATATCGCTAAGCTACTTGCTCCCTCTAAGCCAGAACCGCCAATATCCGAATTATTTATTGCCTGTAAAAATGTAAATTGTCCAGTATCCAATTTGTGAAAAACAACAATAGAATTACTCCCAGCACAGGCAACATACAAAAATTTTCCATTTGGTGAGACAACAATTTCTTGTGGATTAATAAATTGCTTCACACCTGCAATGTCATTTTTTAATACTTGTTTTGCTAATAAGTCACCGCTAGGGTCTCTATCATAAATGGTTAATTGATGACCATCAAAACCTAGGACGTACAACTCATTATTTAGTGGAGATAAAGCTATGGCAATAGGTTTCCCTAAATCATTACTAAGTGGCTTAGCGTCTTTTATAACTCTATTAAAAATAACCTTTTTATCCTCCATTACATCTAAAATAGAAATAGCGTTACTCATATAGCTTGCAACGAAGAGCTGCTTTTCGTTGTTAGCCTTGACGATATTCCAAGCGCCTAAAAGACCAAGGCTATCAAGTTTGCCTATTGGCACATTACTATCAAACACTCTTTCATAGCTTAGACCGTCACTGATAAATTGATTAAAACGGTAACTATTATTATTTCTAGAGAATTTGGTTAAGGCGCCATCATAGAATCCAGTAACGACTATTTCATTACCGAGATCAAAATAGGTAACACCAGAGGCGCCTTCTAAACCGTTTATGTTGGTGGCGGTATTTTTGAACACTTGGCTAAAAGTTAGCTTAAAATTTTCGTCTAAATTAAAAACAGCGAGAGCATTATCGTCTCCACTAGAAACAAAAACCTTTGAATTATCTGAAATAACCTTAACACTCCTAGGGTTACCTAAGCCATCAAAGTCGTTAACGTCATCTTTTAGTACTTGGATGAGCTGAAGATCTTCTATACCACTAGCATAAGATGCATCGGTGTTAATAAGCCCCACAAAGAGGAAAAGTGCAATCATCTTTTTATTATTAAACATTAATTTTAAACTCTTTTAGGAACATAGCGCCTGTATAAACTGTGGAGCGAGTTAGCGCACTTCTTCGCCTTTTGTATTTTGCAAAAACGACAGCTTGCGGAGTCAGATTTGATACGCTTGTTATAGGCCGTAATCTCGCTCTACTTTTGAGATCCGAACTTTAAATGAATCATACCAAGACTTACGACCAGTTTTTTGAGCTTCTAAGTGCTCAGAGTTAGCTTTCCAATTTTTAATTGAATCTAGATCTGCCCAGTAGGAGACAGTTATACCAACATTTTCTCTAGCTGATTCTATGCCTAAAAAACCAGGTTGTTGCTCAGCAAGCTCAACCATCCTATTTGCCGTTTCACCGTAGCCATTATCATCTTCAGTTCGCGTAGAAGTGAAAATCACAGCAAAATATGGAGGTTTAGGTGTATTAGCGATAGCTGACATTGGGTCTCCTAAGTATATAACGCCTCGTTAAAAGTTATCGGTTTTTTGTCCTTTTGAACGACTCATTAGAAATTTTAACATCGTTCTCTGAAATTTTCTTGCCTCTTCGCCAAAAGAGAGCATTTTCACTGCTATACCAATGCTTCCGCACACTACCTTAACCACTAAAACCAACGCATAGTAAAAATGCCACGCGTGCGAATCGTTCTTGAAGAATTTGCTAGCCAACTTCAACCGCAGAAGTAATTAACCCGTAGTCTTCTATGTCCTAGTTATTTCCCATTACATACGAAAGCTCATCGAGAGCTGAGTTTGCATGCTTAAGAAATTCAATCGTCAAAAGTTCATTATAAGGTCGCTTAAAAACTGCAAATTCGACTTCACTGTCACCCAGATCGTATTCATATCTATCGGGCTTTGCATGTGCCAAACTATTTCTTGCACCACGAAGTGCATCAAGGACTTCATGTAATCCTTCGATATGCTCGACATATAAAATCGAGAAAACATTTTTCGTTTCCAATGATACGGTTTCTTTTCTTTGAAGCTTTCTCGGAGTAAGCCAAAACCCGCCATATTTATTAACACCTCCGCCAGAAATACATGTGAGATTAAACATGCTTGCATATCCATACTAATACCATTGGAGTGACCAGAACTATTTTTTGTCTCAATGTAATCAAGTTGATATTGAGCTAAATTCGCAAGGTCTGAATGTGGGTTGTATCTAACTTGATACTCCAAATTATCTCCAGTTGGCTAACAGCTTTATCAGAGGACACTTTCCTCTTATTCTTACTAAGTTAATGACGACTCATCTGAATGACAGGTTCTCGCTGTGAGTTCAACTGGCTAGTATGCGCGACTAGGTAATCAAATTAATGAGCAATATAAAAATAAAATACGTTTCAGGGGTTAAGTAAATTACTAATTTTTAAATGTACTGTCACAACAATAACAATCATCTTGAACAGCTTAAAACTTAGTGCATAACGTAATTTTTAATCGCTAGGGTAGGCGTATTTACTATTGAGATATTAAGTCGAAGGTAAACACAAAAACGCTACTATAAAGTAAATTTATATGAAGCTGAATGGCTGTTTCTGAAAATTCAAACAATTGCACTGACAAGTGCCCCCGCGTCTGTAATACCTGCATCTTTCATGGCTTGGCTAATCATTTGCACCAGCGCGACTACTTGAGATTGTGTTGATGAAACGATGTTTGCTTGTGCTTCAATTTTTGCCTGTATAGCCTCGTCTTCTTGGTCCGATTGAGCTTGTAATTGAGTGAGTTGTTCTTTTTGTTCTTCAAGCAGCTGTTTGAGCTCTTTAAGTTGCTCTATCATTTTTGCAATATATTCAGGCATTTCTGAATTTGTGGTTTTTTCAACGTTTTGATCAGCCTCTTTTCCCGAGAGTTTATTACGCTCTCTGTCTGATAATTGATAATCAGCGTTGTCCTTATTTTTAGTTGTTTCTTTTGTTTGTTGTGCAGCATTTATTTTTTCTGCTGCAATTTTAACGTCAAAGGCTGAGTGTTTATTTAGCTGTATCACGGTTAATTATCCATAATGTTATTCGTTACCAATTTAGCTATCGGCAGGAATGCTAAAGTACTAAAGCGATAAATACAAAAAAGCGTTGCCCTTGAGCAACGCTTTTATTTTATCTTGTTTAGCCTTTAGCCTTTAGCCTTTAGCCTTTATTCAGCAGCTAAATAATCCAATACCACTTGGTGATGATCTTTGGTTTTAAATTTATCAAACAAGTGTTTAATTTTACCGTCTTGACCGACTAAGAAAGTGAGGCGGTGGATACCATCATATTCTTTGCCCATAAACTTTTTGTATCCCCACACGCCAAATGCCTCAGCAATGGCATGATCTTCGTCAGAAAGTAGGTCAAAGTTAAGCTCTTTTTTAGTTTCAAAGTTTTTAAGGCGCTTAATTGGATCTGGGCTTATACCAACCACGTGAGTGTTGAATTTTGCAAGCTCGGCTTGTTGGTCACGCAGATTCTCGGCTTGTACGGTACAGCCTGGCGTTGACGCTTTAGGGTAAAAGTATACCAATACTTGTTTTTCTTTTAATAACTCGTTGAGCACGACGGTTTCGTCATTTTGGTTTTGTAAGCTAAAAGCCGGTGCTGTGTCGCCACTTTGTAATGGGGTAATTTTGTTCATGCTAAACTCCTTAGCGAATACGTCGAAAGATGTAATCTACGTTTAAAACGTGCGAAAGGTTTTCAAAACTAATTTTAAATTGGTCAATGTCAACGTCAACGGGAATATTAAATTCAAGTTCACAGCGCATTTTAAGTTCAGTATCTTCTTCGTAGGTATCTGATTTTAATGAGCAAATATTAATATTACTGTCTGCAAAAAAGCGCGTTACTTTACTCAAGGTGCCAGGGGTGTCTATGCCAGTATATTCTAGGGTGTAACCTGCACAAAACTCGCTTTGATTATGGCTTGAAGTGCGTTTCATCATAGTAAGCAGGCCAAGCTCCATACCTTTGGTAGGCAGGGTGTGCTCAATACGGCTAATGGCTGACATATCACCGCTAAGTAGCATAATAAAAGTAAGTTCGTTGCCTAAAATAGCAATGCGGCTATCTATAATATTACAGTGGCAATCACTGACGAGTTGCGTAAGCTCACTAACGATGCCCGATCTATCTTCGCCAATTGCGGTTAAAACAATTTGATGATTTGAAAATGCAGTCATGGGTTTTAAAGTACCTAAGTTACTTGGATGATAACAACCGACTTGGCAACAAAAAATAAACACGTAGCGTTGCACGGCAGCAAAGTTTAACACAAAACCCGCGTTAAACTACAGCGACGGTTAATTTTAGGCGGTTAATAGTGCAGTGTTTCTTGTTTTTACAAGCTTGTGAAAGTACCATAGCAAAAATGTGTCTATTTGTAGCTTAGTCTGTCGGTCATCTTGTTGGCTTAATGCAGTTAGATAAGCAAATTATAAATGTAAAGTTAATATTGATTTTACACTGAACCAAATCGGTATTACCCACTCATATATTTGTTAAAACAATTAAGGGTATGCTAAGGAGAATTATCTGTGCAGTATTGGATCCCAAAAGCACTTGCAGTAAGTGTATTGGTAAGTTTGTCAGGGTGTAGTGTATTTACAAGTGATGCCCATAATGAGCGTAACTACCGCGCCCATGAGCCGGTTAAAGCACCTGCTTCGTTATCACAACCCGCTCAAGATCCTGTTTATAAGATGGATGTGGGTCAATATGATAATAATCCGGAGGCAACAAACTATCGTCCGCCGGCGCAAGTATTAACGGTTGCTAAAGGCAGTTGGGTTGAGGAAGCAGATAAACAAGCACGTATTTATTTTGATAAAAATGATGGCATTGACGATTTAGATGTATTCATTTGGGACTCGATTCAAGCAGTGCTTGCTGACAACAACATTAGTGCGACACAACAAAACAAAATGCAAGGAACACTTGAAACAGATTGGTACGCTATTGTTAAGCCAGAGGAAAGCTGGTTATGGGGCGATGATGAAAGTGTTGATTTAGAACGTTTTAAATTTACTATTGAAGAAAAAGAGCATCAACGTACAGCGTCTTTAACTGCTGAGCTTATTGATTTTAAAGGCGATAAGCCTTTGACTGATTTATTAAAACAGCAGCTAGAAGTACGTGCACTTAACCAAGTAGTAAGTGAGTTTGATTACCGCTATCGTCAACTTGAAGTTGATATGCGTAAGCGTAAAGGGGTAATTTCATTAGAGCTTGGGTTTGATAACAAAGGCAATGCAGCACTTGTTACTGAGCAAGCCTACGATACAGTATTCGATCGCTTTTCTGGATTCTTAGAGCGCTTATCTTTCACCATTGTTGAAATAAACCAAGAGACAGGTTTAATTACAGCAGATTACGCCAAAGTAGAAAGTAGCGTATGGGATTCTATTTGGGGCGATGAACCAACAGAATTACCAATTGATGAAGGCCAATACCAAATTTTGGTTAGCAAAACCAAGCAAGGTGGCACCAGTCTTACGTGGATGGATGACAAAGGCGAAACGCTTGAACCAGGTACAATGAATGGTTTACAGCAAGCATTAGAAGCGGCGTTAATTAAGCGCGGTATTAAAATTTAATAATTATAAATACTTACCACAAAAAGAGCACTTAGCTCTTTTTGTGGTTTTTACAGGTTGAAAATATGTCTCAGTTAGATTCATCACGCCCAGCATCCGTTCAAAAAAGTTATGATTTGAAAGTATGGTTGGTTTTTTTAATTCCTTCTTTAATCGGCGTTTTTTTGTTCATGACGCCAGTACCGTCTGGCGAAATAATGACGATACCTATCGCGGTAATGGCCAAGGCAATTCAAGCCTCATTCAGTGAGATAGCATTAGGACTAATAGCTACCATTATTTGTATTACTGGTGTAATGTCGCTGGTGCTTAGTGTCTTTAAACCGAAAAGCTTAACCAAATTTCGCTTATTAAATCATTTGTTTAATGTGAGTTGGATTTGGTTAGTAACACGGTTATTTGGTATGGCGTTTGTGCTTTTAACTTATTTTCAAGTGGGGCCGCATGCTATTACCTCAGAAAATACTGGCTTGCTAGTATTAAAAGATTTATTACCGGTGCTGTTTTCGGTATTTATTTTAGCGGGCTTATTACTGCCTTTATTACTTAATTTTGGTTTACTTGAGCTGGTGGGTACCTTGCTTACTAAAGTAATGCGTCCATTATTTGGTGTACCAGGGCGCAGTGCAGTTAACTGCGTTGCTTCATGGTTAGGTGATGGTAGTGTGGGCATTTTGATGACTGCGCGTCAGTACGAAGATAAATATTACACTCAACGTGAAGCTGCGATTATTGGCACCACTTTCTCAGCTGTATCAATTACCTTTTGTTTGGTTGTTATTGGCCAAGTAAAGCTTGAATACTTATTTGCACCTTTCTACCTAACCGTGTGTTTAGCGGGTGTAGTGGCTGCGATAATTGTTCCGCGTTTACCACCACTGCGTTTTAAAAAGGACGTGCTTATTGATGGTGAACAACCTGATGGCAACGCCGAGCTAGTACCTGAAGGAAAAACATTATTTAAGCACTCTCTTGATGTTGCATTGACTAAAGCAGAAAAAGCGCCAGGCTTGAAGGGCACCTTAGAAGAAGGTATACACAATGCATTTGATATGGTGTTTGCAGTATTACCAGTAGTCATGGCGGTGGGTACATTTGCACTTATTATTGCTGAATATACCCCGATATTTCAGTATTTAGGTATGCCGTTTATTCCGTTCTTGGAGCTTTTACAAGTACCAGAAGCTGAAATGGCTGCACAAACTATTATGGTCGGTTTTGCAGATATGTTTATTCCTTCTATTCTAGCTGCAGGTTCAATTGAAAGTGATGTAACACGTTTTATTATTGCAGCCATGAGTGTGACGCAACTTATTTATATGTCTGAAGTGGGCGCACTTTTATTAGGAAGTAAAATACCAGTTAATATTTTTGAGTTGTTTGTTATTTTCATTCTCAGAACATTAGTTACATTGCCTGTTATTGCCTTAATGGCACACTGGTTAGTTGGCTAAGTAATGATTTAAACGAAAAAAGCCCTGATTATTCAGGGCTTTTTTATGTCTTTTTTATGAGTAATAGAGGGAGAGGCTTTAAACTCGCTTTTTGCACTTAAACGCAGCAGTGCTAAATTACCGATAACAATAGCCAGTACAATCGAGATAACGAGTACGATTTGCCAAATTTGCATGTTGTTGACCTTATTGTTTTTTAAGCAGTAATTATGACCGCTTTCAATATAAGCCGCAACATTTTGAGTGTTTATTACGGGTGTTTAAAACCGTTGTGCTACCGACAATGTTAAAAAGTTTATTCCTGGATTAGGTGCTTTAAATCCTGCGTTTGAATAGTGGATAATACGCAGTGCTACGTTGGTTTCTCCAAAATCGGTCACTAGGCCTATTCTATCTTCAAACTGATAGTGAGTACTTAGGTTTTTACCTGCAAAATGGTGCTCATCAAGTAGGGAAAAGCCAATACCAGCCTCCACATAGAATGGCGTATTGTATACGCTAAATGCCGGAAACTGCACAACTGGTGAAACAGCGAATACTAGGTTGGATTGTGACTGTTGATCATGGCGGTAATGCCACAGGTTAATGCTGCTTTCAAGGTAAAAGCGGGCATCGCCAACAAAGTTTTGTGCACCCTTGGGATGATATTGATACGCAAGCTTTATCCCAGTCACATTACCTTCGCCTTTTAATAAGTCCACAGCGTAGCCATGGCTTGAGGATGCATAGGCTGCATTTGTTGGCAGTAAAAATAAACAAAAAATAATAATTGAAATCATCTCAAATGAGGTTTTCATAACGACCTACTGGTAGGTAAATTTAAATAGTAATTAAATGATAAGGGCGGTGAATTACTGTTTTCAATGAGGACAAAAATCCGCTTGTAGATGGCTTGTTAACTAAAGTTTTTAACTAATTGAATTTATTTAATTAATTTTATTGGTGCTAATTGGGCATTAATAAGTTGCTTATTTATGCCTTTTTTGTTGCCTGTTATTTGCGTAGATTACAATAAACTTAATTATTTAAACTATGCATTTATTATGAAACTTATAAAGCTTTTAGTGGTTATTGCTGTTTTTTTTAGTAGCGCACTCACTGCACAAACGCAGCCGTCACCTAAACAATTATTGCAAACTGTAGCCGAATCATTATTTAACGATATTGGGCAGGTAAATGCGCAAGGTAATGCCAGCAAAGAAGCGATGTCATTAATTGTTGAGCAGCGTTTGATGCCACATATTGATATTAAGTTTGTGTCGTTTAAATTATTAGGTAAACATATTAAAGGCATTAACCGTGAACAAGGCGTTGCGTTTATAGATGCGGTAGAGCATTACTTAACGGGCACTTATGCTAGTGCGCTTGTGAAGTACACAGGGCAAGATGTAATTTTTGAGCAAGACGCTGCTGCAAGCGACTCTAAATTTGCCACAGTTAAAACGCAAATTATTGAAGCTAATAAACCCACCATAGATTTACACTTTAAACTTCGTTTGGGGAACGATCAGCAATGGAAAGTATACGATATTGTTGCTGAGGGGATTTCGTTACTTAGTGCTAAGCAAAAAGAGATCATTCAACGTATTTCTGATGTGGGTTTAGATCAAGTCACAGCAGAACTTCAGCAAAGTTAGTTCCTTTGTAATTAAAAGCTCCAACCGTAAAAGCAGCTAATGACGCATGTCGTTAGTTGCTTTTGTATTTTGGCCTATATTGCACGAGTTTACGCTAGCTTGGCAACCTAGCTGTGTTAGAATATCGGCTTCTTTGATTAAGCGTGGTGTCAGCTAAAAACTGTTATAACTGACCACTCACCCGAGCTACACTGGAGTTGTGTTGTTTTAATGGAAAATGTACTAATTTGGCCAAAGGAATACCCGTTACTGGTCAAAGGGCTGGTTGAACAAAACGGTGCCTTCATTTTAGATGCTTTAGAAGCTTGGCCTGCCTGTCGTTCTACTGAAGAAGATGATGGTGTTTGCACCACGGTTTTGCCCCCAATTTATTATTTAACTTGGTTAACCCCCCTAGAGCCGTTTGAAGAATGTTACTTTCAGCATATTTGTGAATATGATGAGGATGCACAAGTCTATATTGCAGCACTTAAAGAGCACTATTTTGCTAATGACTACAGCATAGAAAATATTGTGTTAATGCTGTGTCAGCGACTTGAAAAATACGCAAGTGTATCGGCACAAAATAATATTGAAACGCCGCTTTCATTGATTAGCCTATTTTTTAGTAAACGCTTTTTCACTCTAATAGAGCATGCCCTAGAACAGGGTGCCAAGTTGTCGGCAGCAGACACCCTATCTATTTGGCAAGAGGTCGACTTTAGAGAACGCTTAAGTGCGTATATTCCTCAGTCGATTGCAGACATTGACTATTTAGCAGAGCTCACCAGCGAAAAGGTAGCTGCAGGCAAAGATTACTTTACTTTATTAACTCAGGTTTCGCCTGATGTTGATTCTATTGTGTTGTTAGAAAATGCTTTACTTGCCCACCTAAACAAGAAAAAAGCTAAGCAAACAATGGCGATGCGCTTTATTGAGCAGGGCGCTACAGGTGCTTTAACCGATGAAGATAACAAAACAGCATTTATGTGGGCAGCAGAAAAAGGCTATGTAAATGTAGTTGAAACACTCCTGCAGTACCAAGATAAAAAAGCCGTCGACAATAAAGGTAATACGGCGCTGCATTACGCAGTAATGAGTAAAAATGAATCGTTAATGATTTTACTGCTTAAAGCGGGCTATGACTTTAGAGCGCGTAATAACGATGGATTAAGTTGTTATCGTTTAGCGGTAAGTATCAAAGCCAGTAATTTAGTTAAGTGCCTTGAACGTGATTTTGGAATTAAAGAGTTATCCCCTGAAGGGCAGTTAGAGCGAATTAAAAAGGTACATGTATTACACGCGGTTGTGGCGTTATTGCTACCACTTCAGTTGTTTTTCTTTTTTGATGAAAACATCACTATAAAAAGTGAGCTTACTCTTTTTATGACCATGACGGCGGTGGTGTGTTTTTTCTTTGCGACAAATTTAAAGCGTTGTTCGTTGTACCCGCATATTAAACATCCTTGGGGATTGTTTTTATTAAGAGTGGTATCGGCTTTTAGCCTTATAGCCCAGCTAGGTTTAGCTTGCATAGTGGGGTTAGCTGCTTTAAGCGAGTTAGTTTAACCATTTATTTAATTACAAAAAAACGCGCTAATAAAGCGCGTTTTTTATGTTTTGAGCTGCTAGCTATGAGTTGTTTTTATTGTGTTCATGCGCTGCTTTTTCTTCAGCAAGTTCATCTTTAAGCTTGCGAATCTTAAGTCCAAGCTCTTGTCCTCTATGGCGTGCATAGTAAGTGCAGCCAATAAACATAGACGAGGCGAAAAGTAACTCTAGTAATACCCATACGAGTTCATCTTGAGCAACCCATAGCAATGTAAAGCCATGAATAAAATAAAACATAACGATAAAATTAGCCCACGCATAAGTGTAGGTTTTATCTTGCAGTATGCCTTTTAAAGGTAATAACAGTGGTAGTACATAGACTAAAAAAAGAAAGGCGTTACTGTGGCCTTCTCTGGGGGCTAATACAAACATCCATAGTGGCATTAAAATCAGCAGGCCAAAATAACCAAATAAGGCTAGGCGCTGAAATTTTACGGTCACTGGCTTTTTAGCAGACTCGCTCTTTTGGGTCATTTAAGTTTACTCGCTACTTGCGTCAAGCGTTTGCCTACGCTTTGACATATTTTAATTTCATCTTTACTGAGGGTAGAGCTGTTGCTGCTGCCAGCAACGTGGGAAGCGCCGTAAGGTGTGCCTCCAGTTTCGGTGCCAAGAAGTTCTGGTACATCGTAAGGTACCCCCATTAACATCATCCCGTGATGTAATAACGGCAGTGACAAGTTAAGTAGGGTTGCTTCATTTCCCCCATGCATACTACTCGATGATGAAAACACACAGGCAGGCTTATCTATAAGTTGGCCTTTAAGCCACAGGTCACTGGTGGTTTCCCAAAATGTCTTTGCCTGTGCGGCCATCATGCCAAAGCGGGTAGGTGTACCAAATGCAAGCCCATCACAAGCAACTAAATCGTCTTTATTTATCACAATGTCGTGCGGGTTTTTAGCCACAAACGTGCGCAGCAATGCGGTTGCGCCTTGTTGTTCTATCGATTCTGCAATTTCATGCGCCATGGCTTCTACAGAGCCATGGCTTGAGTGGTACAGCACCACAATGGTTGTGCTCATTATAGAACGCTTAATGCGTTTTCAGGCGGGCGACCCAAGGCTGCTTTGTTGTTGCTAACAACAATGGGGCGTTCAATTAATTTTGGATGTTCCACCATGGCAGCAATTAGTGCCGACTCATCATTTTCATCTTTTAAATTAAGGGCTTTGTACTGCTCTTCTTTGGTACGCATTAGATCTCGTGCAGAATTAAACCCAAGTTGAGAAACTAAGGTACTAATTTGCTCATGAGAAAGCGGTGTTTTTAAGTATTCAACAACACTCGGTTCAATGTTTTTACTTTGTAATAGGTTAAGTGTTTCGCGTGATTTTGAACAGCGCGGATTATGGTAAATAGTAACTGACATAAAAATAAATCCAAAGTATAAATTGTGGCTATTTTAGGTGAACTCGCCAAATACTTAAAGCCTTGCAAGCTCTTTTTGTAATAACCGATATTGTGTGAGTAACGCTTTTAAACGCTGTTGTTTCACATTTTCAGTTGGCTCAACAAAATTAAGTGCTTTTTGTATTTCGTCAGCCGCTTTTAAATATGCGCCATATTGCGACAACACATCGGCGTTTGCTTCGTGATACGCGGCTAATTTTTCTTGCTTTTTATAGGCATCGGTTAAAAGCTGCTTACCTAAACTATGATCTGGCTTCTCTAATAAAAATGACTTTAGTACATTTTCGGCTAACTCATATTGCTCAGCTTCCAACGCGGCGTTTGCAAAATTTAAAGTAATTACTTGGTTGTTTGGCCGGTAGTTATTTAACTCACTTAAATAACTAACTGCTTCAGCTGCTTTTTTTTGTGCAATTAGCAAATCTGTTTTTGTATCAATATAAAATAAATTTTTAGGATCACTTGCCAATAGCTCATCTAGGATAGGCTGCGCTTCATCCATTTTCTTTTGATCAACTAAGCTAATTGCTAAACCATACTGTAGTGCTACGTTGTTATAGGTATTTTCGCGCATTAACTTTCTAAATAAGGCCTCTGCATTTTCCGGCTCGTTATCGTAGCGTGCTAGTACACGGCTTTTAGCTAAATTAAAATCAAGGCTTGAACCTATTTGGCGTTTTGGATATTGCTCGGCACGCAAGCGTACATCCGACACGCGGCTTTCTGGTAGCGGGTGAGTGAGTAAAAACGCCGGGGGTTTATATTTATAACGAATTTGCGCTGCCAGTTTAGTTAAAAATTCACTAGAAGCTCTTGCATCAAATCCTGCATTGTTAAGGGTTTGCATGCCAATTCTATCGGCTTCTTGTTCGGCAGAGCGGCTATGGGTGAGTTGGCTAAATGCCGACTGTGTTTGGCTGGCTGAAATAATTGCTATGCCTGCATCTGGGGCTACAACGGTTGCTAAAATACCGGCTATCATACCGGCAATGGTGAGACCGCTATTGTCTTGTTGTTGCTGAATACGCCTTGCTAAGTGGCGTTGTGTTACGTGCGCGATTTCATGACCAAGTACTGAGGCAAACTGACTTTCGTTATCGGCTTGAGCAATTAAGCCTGTGTGAACACCTACATGACCGCCATAAAATGCAAATGCGTTAATTTCTGGGTTATTTAACCAAAAAAATGAAAAACCGAAGCGTACATCATTGGCGTTCGCAACTAATTTTCGGCCTAAGGTTGTTAGGTACTCATCAAGCACTGGATCGTTAATTAATGGTGAAGACCCTCTGATCTGCATCATCATCACTTCACCAATCGCTCTTTCTTTCTCCAGTGGTAATGCCTGCAGCGCAGACGTGCCTAAGTCGGGCAGTTGAAGATTTGTTTGTGCCTTTAACGGCTCACTCATTAGTAGGCTAAATGTAAGCACTGCACTGCATAAAGTGATAAAGGCGGATTTTAGTTGCATTATATTCCTTGTTTATTTTTTATCAGGGGCACTTGTTGGATCGTCTGTATATAAACGGCTGTCCTTTTCACATAATTGATAAAACGACTTTATTGTGACCCCATCAACCTTAACAATGTTCAATTGAGTTTGTAAAAAAGCAATAATCTTATGAACTACTTTATGTGAATGCAATATAAGCGCTTTGTCTGCTTCATCGCCTTGTTCTAAATAAAAGCCTATGAATTTATGTAGTTGATTAATGCGAATCACAGTTTTCATGGTTAATGGATCCCATAATATAAATTCCATTGACTCATCATGTCGAGCGTATCTATCGATGGTAGTATCATTAGAATAAGGAAACGCTTGTAGTTCAAAACCGCGTTCGGTAAATACTTGATGCAACGAAATTCGTGGCTTGTTATTACTCTCTTTCTCAAAAAGCTCGTTTGGGTCGATACCCAAGGACTCTAGGTTCCAATTGCGTTTGTCGATGATACGCTTTATAGCATTATCAAACCCGTGATCTAAAATGCTTTCACACTCACTTACCGATGAGGCTACTAAATGATAAAAATGCGGCAGCTCTCCCCAATTAATTTGTTTTTTAAACCAATTAATTTCTTTGAGAGTTGGATTGCTAGGCAATTGCGCTTTATTATGCGAATTAGGCATTAACGTATCCTTTTGGCTAACTATGCTATAAGGATAAACCATTGCAGAGGTTGTTTTAAGAAAAAGTTAAATTTAACTGCGGTTAATCTTAGTTAGCCCAGCTATAGGACTTATTATTAATGTGAACAGGTAGTGAAACGAGTATGCTAGAGCTAGATTTGCGCGCTTATAAATGCCCTCAGCAATTTATTCAGTTTAAATTAGGGCTGCGTGAGGCAATATCGTTAAAACAAGCAATTACCTTTAATATCTCAAGCGAGCAAAATACAGATGATATTGAACGATATTTGCAAAAAAAAATGTATTATTACAAGTTAAATAAACAACAAGCGTTGTTATTAGTGGAGCCGTTGCGTGTTTGAATATGTAAAAGCATGGTATGAAAAAAAGTTTTCTGATCCTAATTCAGTAACTTTACTTTTTTTATTATTGGCACTGGTTGCCATGTTGTACTTTTTTGGCCCATTAATTGTGCCTGTGTTAGTGGCGCTGATCATTGCTTATTTGTTAGATTGGCCTGTAGTTCACTTGGAGCGATTTGGCTTAAAGCGTTTTACTGCCACTAGCATAGTCATGCTGATATTTATTGGTATTATGCTCACCTTAATATTAGTTATTGGCCCGGTGCTTTGGCAGCAAAGTAGTAACTTAGTGCAAGAAACACCGCATATGGTTGAGCAAGGTAAATCGTTTTTACTCGACCTTCCAGCTAAATATCCCAGCCTAATTAGCGCAGAGCAAGTACAGTCTATTGTGGTAACGGTAGAGACCAAAGTGCTTGAATTTGGCCAAGTGGTGCTGTCGGCATCGCTCAATTCATTAAAAGATGCTGTTGCGTGGTTAATTTATCTTATTTTAGTACCGCTACTGGTGTTTTTTATGCTGAAAGACAAAGTAGAGCTCAGTGCCAGCATTGCTAAACTGATCCCGCGCCAACGACGCTTAATTTTGCAAGTGTGGCATGAAATGAATCAGCAAATAATGAATTATATTCGGGGTAAAGTATTCGAAATTTTAATTATTGGCTCGGTGTCTTTTATTGCCTTTACGGTATTGGATTTACGTTATGCGGCGCTGTTAGGTGTGTTAGTTGGCTTTTCGGTGCTCATTCCATTTGTTGGTGCTGCGCTGGTGACTATACCTGTGGCGGCGGTGGCGCTGTTTCAGTTTGGTTTAGAAACCCAGTTTTGGACCATTTTAATTATTTACGGCATTATTCAAGCGCTTGATGGCAATGTGTTAGTCCCTTTATTGTTCTCTGAAGCGGTTGATTTAAATCCGGTGTTTATTATTGTTGCCGTACTATTTTTTGGTGGGCTGTGGGGCTTTTGGGGGGTGTTTTTTGCTATTCCATTAGCATCATTAGTAAAAGCGCTTATTAAGGCGTGGTCATCCACACATGAAGAACTCGCAGAAGAGCTCGGTAACTAAAAAGTATAGTAAACGCACTTTAATTACTAAAGATTATTATTCATTCCTTTTAAAACTATGTACTATTGGGAATAAGATATATTTTTTAGTAATAAGGTGCGTTTTTAATGTCAGAGTTTTTATTGCCTGATGAACCCAACAACCAAGTTTATCTTGATGCAAATGCGACCACACCTGTATTGCCATGTATTGCAGAGGTGGTGTGCCATGCGATGCAAATTTGTTTTGGTAATCCCTCAAGTCCCCATATAACCGGTATTCAAGCCAAACACTTATTAGAACAAACGAGGCAAAAAGCGCGCAGCGTGATTGGTGCGCAACAGGGCGATATATTATTTACCTCAGGTGCGACCGAAGGTATTCAAACTGCTATCGTATCAACCTTAATTAATGCCAAACAGCACACAAAATCTAAACCGGTTTTATTGTATGGAGCAACTGAGCATAAAGCGGTGCCTAATACATTAAAACATTGGAATGCCGTGCTTGAAATTAATGCTGAAATTATTGCTATTCCGGTTAACCGAGACGGTATTTTAGACTTAGACTTTATTGCTCAGCATATTGATAATGCCCTGATGATTTGTACTATGGCTGTTAATAATGAAACCGGTGTATACCAAGATTTAAGTGCTATAGAAAAGGTGATCCGCAGTCGTAATAACGATGTGACTTGGATGGTTGACTGTGTGCAGGCACTGGGTAAACAACAACTCAACCTAAGCAAAACCACGATTGATTATGCGCCATTTTCAGGACATAAGCTCTATGCACCTAAAGGCATCGGATTATTGTATATTCGTAAAGGAAGCCCATACACGCCGTTTATAGCTGGTGGAGGCCAAGAAAGTGGCATGCGTTCAGGTACAGAAAACCTGCCCGGTATTGCTGGGCTTAATAAGCTGTTTAGTTTGCTGCTTGATAAGCAAGACGATACTTTTAAATCAGCTGATGTACTTAATTTGTATCGCGATAAACTGCATAGCGCTTTAGTTGATACTTTTGGAAGTATTACCTTTAATCATGATTTTGCCTGCTCAGTGCCCACAACACTAAACTTTGCAGTTAATGATTTAACCAGTAAAGAAGTTATTGATTTATTTGACGCTGCAGGTATTAGAGTCAGCGGTGGCTCAGCCTGTAGTACGGGCGCAACTCAAAGCTTTGTACTTGATGCGATGGGAGTGTCACAGTGGCAAAGTGAAAATGCGATTCGTTTATCGTTTGGGCCTGCTGCCACTATGGCGCAAATAGACTATGCATGTGAACAAATTCGCGCACTTAAAACAGTGTTACAAGCAAATTGTTTGGTTATTTCTGATAGTAGCTTAGTAGCACAAGAAGTATGTGCCTTGGGGCTTACCCAATTTAGACACCAAGGTGCTTGCAGTTGGTTGTATGTAGCTGATGATCAACAGGCAATTATTATTGACCCAATTATTGAACTGATCCCTCGATTTGAAAAAATAGTGAATACACAAAATTTAACTATTACTGCTATTTTAAACACGCATGAGCACCAAGATCGTCACTGTGCTCTTGATTTAATGCGCAGCGCACTCAAAACAAATTTAGTTGCTGGTGAAGTTGATCAATTAGGCTGGCCTGTTAATTGTGAACAATTGCAACTAACCGAACAAGTACTTGAAAAGCTAGCGACGCCTGGACACAGCCAAGATAGCGTGAGTTATTTATTAAAGGCTAATAACGGCGATGTACAGTACTGTTTTTGTGGTGATTTAATTTTACCTGCGGGGCTTGGTAATACAGTACTTGATGGGGGAGATGCGATGCAGATGGCAGACTCTTTGACTAAGTTAACTGCAGAGCTTAATCCGCAAAGTGTGGTGTGCTCTGGGCATGATTATCAACAGTGTTTTGCCATGAATTGGGCTGTGCAAAAGCAGCAAACACCTTTATTAAAAGCGCTTATTGAAGGTGATATCAGCCATACTGAATTTGCCATGCAAAAACAACAAGCAGACTCACAACAACACACATTAGCAAATTCGCTTTGTGGTTATGTTAATGCAAAGCCTAAAGTCGAAACTTCGCAGCTTAGTTTTAATCAAGCGAAGGAAATGCTTTCACATAACAGTGTATATTTAATTGATACCCGAGAGCCTTATGAGCATGGCGCTAACAATATCAGTGGATTGCTTAATGTGCCTGAGGCTAAAACTTTAAATATTCCTTTAAGCCGAATGGCCTATGCACTCACCCAAGGGCAACTAGATAAAAACAATCAATACATATTGGTGTGTCGCAGTGGAAATCGTTCAAAAATTGCGGCGGCAAACTTAATTGAACTTGGTTATAACCGCGTTTTTAACTTATCGGGTGGTTTAGCATTGACCAGCTAATAGTTTAATAAAAGAAAAAGGCCGACATGTGTCGGTCTTTTTTTTGCCTGCTTTAATCGAAGATTAATAAAATGTTCATTGTGCAGAGGGGGTGAACAGTTGTTAAATTCAATTTTTAATTTTATGATACCGGTGTCAAAAGCAAAAAATTGCGCTATTATCTGCATCAAAGCTTATAAAAATAACGCAATTTAGACCATTTAAGCTATAATGTTGGGCTTTGCTTTTTACAAAAATCGCTTGTTCAGTGTCGTAAAAAATAAAATAAAATGCTTAAAATCAATAGATTAATTAATTAGGGGATGTTTACATGGCGAGCCGTTCTGAGTTAGTAAGTTGGCAAGCACTAGAAAATAGTGCACAAAAGATGACACACACACATCTGAAAACTTTATTTGCACAAGACGATTCTCGTTTTTCTCAATTCTCTACTCAAATCCCAGGTGTGTTGTTTGATTACTCAAAACAACGCATAGATGAAAACGTATTTGGTCAATTAATTTCATTAGCGAAAGAATGCGATATTGAAGCATGGCGTGAGAAAATGTTTACCGGTGAAAAAATTAATATCACCGAAGACCGTGCGGTTTTACATACTGCGCTTAGAAATCGCGCTCATACACCGCTTATTGTTGACGGCGAAAATATTACAGAAGCGGTCGATAGCGAACTTGCCAAAATTAAGACCTTTGTTGAAAAAGTGCGAAGTGGTCAATGGCTAGGTTACACCGGAAAAGCGGTAAAAGATGTGGTTAGCATTGGTGTTGGTGGTTCAAACTTAGGGCCGCAAACGGCAACTGAAGCACTTAAAGCAGTGGTTGATAAGCCATTGAACGTTCACTATGTTTCAAACGCAGATGGCGTACAAATTGCGTCAGTATTAGATAAAGTAGATCCTGAAACCACGTTATTTGTAATTTCGTCAAAGACATTTACTACCTCAGAAACCATGACTAACTCAAAAACAGCGGTTGATTGGTTTTTAGACAGTGCAAAGGATGACAGCGCTATAGCAAAGCATTTTGTTGCAGTAAGCACTAATTTAGAAAAAACTGCTGCATTTGGTATAAGTGACGAAAACGTATTTACCATGTGGGATTGGGTTGGCGGTCGTTTTTCACTTTGGAGTGCCATTGGTTTACCTATTGCACTTTATGCTGGGTTTGAAGCATTTGAGGCCATTTTAGAGGGAGCGTTTGAAGTTGATGAGCACTTTAAATCGGCGCCGCTAGAACAGAATATTCCTTTAATTATGGCGCTACTCAGTGTTTGGAATACCAGCTTTTTAGGGTTTGATTCGCAAGCTATTTTGCCATACGACCAAGCCCTGCATATGTTGCCAGCATATTTGCAACAAGGTGAAATGGAAAGTAATGGTAAACATGTAACCTTTGATGGACAGACAGTGCCATACACTACCGTGCCAATCATTTGGGGTATGACAGGGATAAACGGTCAGCATGCGTTTTATCAATGTTTGCACCAAGGCAATGTAATTGTTCCTGCGGACTTTATTGGCTCTGTAAAGCCTCAGGTTAACGTAGATAAGCATCACGATATTTTATTATCGAACTTTTTTGCACAAACCGAAGCACTAATGAACGGGGTCGATGCACAGCAGATAACGGCTGATTTAACAGCCAAAGGCAAAACGCCTGCACAAATTGAAATGCTGCTAAAGCATAAAATTCACCAAGGAAACCGCCCAACAACGTCTATATTATTAGACACGATTGATGCAAAAGCGGTCGGTCGATTAATTGCACTGTATGAGCACAAGATTTTTTGTCACGGTATTATTTTACAAATATGCTCATTTGATCAGTGGGGCGTAGAACTTGGTAAAGGCTTAGCATCTAAAATTGAAGCTGAATTAACCGATGATAACGTGGTTAATGAGCACGACAGCTCAACACAAGGCTTAATGGCGTACTACAAACAATACCGTACGCAGTAACATATTCACTTATTACACAATAAGTAACCAAATACCTTTGAACGGGTAGCGCTGGAGTCCTAGGGCCTGTATTTTTGTGAGAGGAATTACAGTGTCCCTAGACCCATTTTAATCGCGCATATACGAACAACATTAGTAGGCTTTGTGCTGAGGCCTACATTATCCAGATAATAAACCGCTATAACTGATTACCAATACGGTAGTGGTAGGTAGCATAAACGTAGAGAGTAACTATGCTTAATCCTTTTGATATTATAATTTTTGGGGGCGGTGGTGATCTTGCGTTACGCAAATTACTTCCTGCAATGTATCGAGCATATCAAGAAGGTAACTTACCGCAAGGCTCACGTATTTTGCCTACCGTGCGCGAACAAAGTAAATGCGATGAATACATCGATACAGCACACAAAGCGTTACAAGAATTTTTAAGTGAAGGCGAATATAACGCCAAAGATTGGAAATCGTTTTCAGACTTTTTAGTACCCGTAGTGAGCAATGTTACCGAAGCTGATGATAACTGGGATGTACTGAAAAAAATTCTAGATGAAGACGACAGCGATAAATCGCGAGTATTTTACTTATCTCTTCCACCTGCTGTTTATGGCACCTGTTGTGAAATATTATCAACTAAAAAACTAATTACTGCCAACTCGCGCGTTGTAGTCGAAAAACCAATTGGTTACTGCGGTGAGTCAGCCGAAGTGATTAATGCGAAAATTGCACAGTATTTTAACGAAGAACAAATTTTCCGTATTGACCACTACTTAGGTAAAGAAACGGTTCAAAACTTAATGGCTCTGCGTTTTTCAAATTCATTATTTGAGAACATGTGGGATGCTAAATCGATTGATAATATTCAAATTAGCTTGTCAGAAACAGTAGGACTTGAAAGCCGTGCTGGTTTTTATGACAAAGCGGGTGCCTTGCGTGACATGGTGCAAAACCACTTGTTACAACTACTTTGTTTAGTGGCTATGGAGTCACCGCATAAGTTAAACGCTAACAGCATCCGTAATGAAAAATTAAAAGTATTAGAAGCATTACGTCCACTTGAAGATACAGATGTTGATAATAATATTATTCGTGGTCAGTACGTACCCGGTGATTTAAACGGTAAAATAGTCCCAGGTTACCTTGAAGAGCTAAACGAAGGGGCGAGTAAAACCGAAACTTTCGTTGCTATTCGTGCGCATATTGATAACTGGCGTTGGGCGGGCGTTCCTTTTTATCTGCGAACTGGTAAACGCATGGCGAAGCGCTGCGCTGAAATTGTAGTGCAATATAAAAAAGTATCACATAACGTTTATGAAGACAGCGTAGGCAATATTGAACCAAACCGTTTGATTATTCGCTTACAGCCACAAGAAAGCATTCAGTTAACGCTGATGTCAAAGCGTCTTGATAACTTAGATATGCAACTTGAACCTGTAACGATGAATATTGAATTGTCACAAGCGTATAGTAACGGTTTCCATTCAGATGCTTATAAACGTTTAATGCTTGATGCAGCCGCTAATAATCCTTCGTTATTTATTCACCGCGACGAAGTACGCCAAGCTTGGAAGTGGATTGATCCAATTATTGAACGTTGGCAAGAGAAGGGTAAACCTTCATTGTACCGAGCGGGTAGTTGGGGTCCTGAAGACGCTGATGATTTATTAGCAGAGAATAACCATGTTTGGTTTAACACCGGTGATAAGGCATAAGTAATGGCAAAAATAGTAGAAAAGTTTTTTGACGGTAAAGCCGCTTTAACTGATGAATTATCTCAGTCATTAGAGCAGGCCTTACGTAATGGGATTGAAGCTGATGGCCGTGCAGTGCTAATGGTTTCAGGCGGATCTTCACCTGAACCTGCGTACAAGCATTTATCAACCCTTGATTTAAACTGGGGTCATGTTGATGTTGCTATGGTTGATGAACGTTGGGTTGAGGCAAGTCACGAAAAGAGTAATGAAGCATTCATTAAGCGTACTTTGCTACAAAACCATGGTGCAGCCGCTAATTTTATTAGCATGAAAAATGCAGCAGCCACTGCAGAGCAAGGTGTTGATTCGTGTGAAGCGCAGTTTCAAGCATTAAAGCGCCCGTTTGATGTTACTATTTTAGGGATGGGCCCTGATGGCCACACCGCGTCATTATTCCCACATGCTCAAGGGCTGAAAAACGGCTTAGATTCAAACCGACTTGTGTGCGCCATTAACGCAATTGAGAGTAATGTAACAGGGAGTATTACCGAGCGCATGAGCTTAACGCTAAATGCAATTTCACAATCTAAAGTAGTTAAATTACTTATTAGTGGCGATGAAAAGCTGGCTGTGTATAAACAAGCTTTAGCGGGTGGTGATGTGAATGATATGCCGTTACGTGCAGTACTAAATCATCCTGAGATCAACATTGAAGTGTATTGGGCACCTTAATTTAGTCTAAACTAGGTGCTTTAAAACCACGTTAATTGATGGTTTAATGAGAGGTCAGTCGCTTTTGCTACTGGCCTTTTTTATTGCGACATGTTTTAGTCGTTAATCAATCAATAACACAGTGCTGTAAAAATTTGAAGTTTAAAATCCTCCTTAATCTAAGTATCTTTTTAATGCTCTTATATTTTTAAAAGTCACTAATTAAACTTATATTTATCAATAAAAACAGTAGGTTAGTTTTGGTTCGGCGCGGAGTTATATAACCCATTAATCTCATCTGCTATTCGCAATCTCTCTTATTTTACATACCTAGTATAGAGAGTAATTCTTGGGCGAACTCTGCTTTTTTATGAAATAATTAATCAATTTAAAATCAATGGTTTAATAATAATTAAGTTAAATTTCATACAAAAAGAGCGGAAAAATGTAGCAAAAATGTAATTTAGCATGTATGGTTTGTTACTACTATGACAGCGCTGTCATGGCGGTTAGGCAAAATGATAAACAAAACCAATAAAATGATTCGAGGGGAATCCTGTGTTAGCTAAAAATTTTAAAAAAAGCTTATTAGCAGTAAATATCGGCTTAGTTGTGGGAGCTGGCTTTACTGGTGCTGCATTCGCAGCCGATGAAGTTAAAGTTCAAGATGATGTTGAAGTCATTGAAGTACGCGGTATACGCGCTTCAAATAAAGAAAACTTAAACGGAAAACGTTTTTCTAATGCTGTTGTTGATGTTGTAACAGCGGAAGATGTTGGTAAGTTTCCTGATGGCGATGTAGGTGAATCTCTTGGTCGTATTTCTGGTGTAAGTGTATCTCGTCAATTTGGACAGGGTCAGCAAGTATCGATACGTGGTGCTTCAGCACAACTTACACGTACATTGCTTGATGGTCATACAGTTGCGTCAACAAGTTGGTTTGACCAACAAGCCGTAGACCGCAGTTTTAACTACTCATTATTACCGTCAGAATTAGTCGGCGGCTTAGAAGTTTATAAGTCGTCACAGGCTAATCTAGTTGAAGGTGGTATTGGTGGTACCGTTATTGTTAAAACACGTAAACCTCTAGATTTAGATGCAAACACTGTATTTGCAAGTGTAAAAGCTGATTATGGTACAGTTTCTGAAGAGACAGATCCTGAACTTTCTGGCTTATACAGCTGGAAAAATAATAATGAAACATTTGGTATCTTAGCGGCGGGTTCTTTATCAGAAGTAGATTACCAACGTAACGGTATTGAATCATCAGGTGGTTGGAGTGGCGGTATGGCACCAACAACATTCCAACAAGCACGTGAACGTACAGCTTATAATGTTGCCATGCAATACCAGCCATCAGATTCGCTTGTATTAGGCCTGACTTACACTAGCTTAGAGCTAGATGCAAATAATGCTAACTCGCAAATAATTATCTTCCCAGGCGACGGCTCATGTGAGCAAACTAATGCTTCAGGTAATTGTGTCTTTCGCACAATTGACGGAAATGGCACTGCTTTTTTCCAAACATGGGCGCGTAAAGCAAGCATGAAGTCTGATACGGTTGATTTTGACTGGCAATATGATGCAGAGTCATTCACATTTAAAGGTCGCGTAGGTAAAACCAGTGCTGACAGTGACGTAACAACTGCAAACTATGGTATGTTTACTAATAACAATAGTGATCTAAATGGCTCTATGGATATGACTGGTGATGTGACTAAATTTAATTTAGCAAACCAATCTTACGATGCGAGCATTTTACCTGATACCATCAGTCCGCAAACATGGGCGCCTGAATATAACCCTGATTCAGATGAAGAAAGCTACTTAAACTTAGACTTCGAAATTCCACTTGATCTGGGCGTGGTTACTGCAATTAAAACTGGTTTAAGATACGCCGATCATAAAGTTGTCCAAGATAGCAATGCTGCTATTGTAAACCCAGATTTAGTGCCAAAGCGAAATGCAACAGCATACTACCCTGGTACAGTGACTGCCGGCGGTGGTTTTGTTATACCTGAACCTGATATGGATCTAATGATTGCTGATTCATTAGCAATGACTGAAGGTTATACTGCACGTCCACAAGGCTATGGCACCATTGAAGAAGAAAATTTAGCAATCTATGCGATGGCTGATTTTGACGCAGGTGGCATTCGCGGTAATTTAGGTGTGCGTTACATCTCAACTGATATTTCTTCAGATTACTATGACTTAAGCGATGAAGGTGTTTACGATTCTACCTTATCTACAGATAAAGCAGATTACAGTGAATTCTTGCCAAGCTTAAACGTCGTTATGGACTTAGCTGATAACGTAATTTTACGTACCTCGGCAGCACAAGTTATTTCTCGTCCTAATTACGCTGACTTATTTGCAACGCGTAACCTAGCTGGCTATACGGATAATCGCCCTTTAAACGAAGTTTTAAATACTGGTAACGTTGGTTTAAGCCCGTTTAAAGCATTCCAAGCTGACATTGGTGTTGAATGGTATTTTGATGACGATGCGATGTTAAGCGTCACTTACTTTACTAAAGAAGTTAGTTCGTTTATCTCTACACAACAACAAACCAATCAACAAATTGGTATTGATATCCCAGTTTATACAACTAACCCAGATGCAGGCGAACCACCATGTGGCGCGCAGCAATATGACTGTTGGACTGTGAGCTCTTCTACCAACGGCACAGGTGGTTCAATTGAAGGTATTGAGTTCCAAATTCAAGATTCGTTTGATAACGGCTTTGGTTATTCATTTAACTACACCTATTCAGATGCAGAAGCGCCAGCAGAAAATTACCCAGATCGTGTAGGCGTATTCTCTGACTCATCGAAAAATAGCTATAATGTGGTTGGTTTTTATGAAAATGATGATTTCTCTGCGCGTTTAGCATATAACTGGCGCTCAGAGTTTATTATTCGTGAAGCACCTGGTTGGTATGGTAACCGTGAACATCAAGCTTACGGACAGCTAGACTTCAGTGCAACATACTCTGTAACTGACTACTTAGATGTTACTTTCGAGGGTATTAACCTAACAGAGGAAGACAGTATTCAGCTTGGTAATAACGATGCATCAACATCATTACCAAACCCTGATCTACTCAATGACTTCCCTGTATGGAGCTTTGAAGGTGAAGCACGTTATAAACTTGGTGTGACAATGCGTTTCTAATATGCTGAGTTAAAAAAGTAATCTAGGCCCAGCATTGCTGGGCTTTTTTATGTGATTAAACATCATTGGTGATTTATGGATATAAAAAAAGTGGCAATTTTAGGTGGTGGAACAGCTGGTTGGCTAGCTGCAAACCATATTGGCAAAGAGCTACTAAAACGCAAAGGTGTTTCTGTGACTTTAATTGAGTCACCCGATATACCGCCAATTGGAGTAGGTGAAGGTACAGTACCTGACATAAGAAACACGTTAAAAAGTTTTGGTATTCGTGAAGATGAATTTATTCGCCAATGCGATGCAACGTTTAAGCAGTCGATAAAGTTCGTCAACTGGATGGATAAAAAAAAGCATGGAGAAGGTAATTTTTTTCATCATTTATTTGATGTGCCAAGTCCCTACGATACCAAACACTTAACTCAATATTGGTTAAACGATAAGCAAACAACAAAAAGTCATGCGCAGTTCCTATCTTCTCAGCACGCTATTTGTGAGGCTGGTTTAGCCCCTAAAAATATCACTAATGCCCAATATGAGGGCGAGTTGGCTTATGCGTACCATTTTAATGCAGGGAAATTTGCGCAACTGCTAGCGTTTAATGCAAAAGATAAGTTTTCGGTGTCTCACGTACATACCAATGTAACTCAAGTAAAGCTTGCTAATGATGGCACAATAGCAGCGTTAATGACTGACAGCGAAGGTGAGCTTGAATTTGACTTTTATATTGATTGTTCGGGGTTCGAATCATTACTGATAGATAAAGCTTTAAAAGTTCCTTTTGTTGATGTGTCTGATAGCTTACTGATAAATAGCGCTCTAGTTGTGCAAGTGCCTACAAAAGAAGACGAGGATATTCCACCTTATACGCTTGCTACCGCCCATCAAGCAGGCTGGATATGGGACATTGCGCTTACAAATAGGCGGGGAGTGGGTTTTGTTTATTCGAATAACCACATGACCGACGAACAAGCACATGAAAAACTGGATCGTTATCTAGGGGCAAGTAAGCAAGACCTTAGCTATCGAAAAATCCCCATGAGAGTTGGTTATCGTAAAAAGTTTTGGCATAAAAACTGTGTCGCACTTGGCTTAGCGCAAGGGTTTTTAGAGCCATTAGAGGCAACCTCCATTTTATTAACTGACTTTTCAGCGAAGTTTTTAACCCTACGTTTTCCATCATCAACAAAGCAGCTTGAACAGTTAGAAACGCGTTTTAATCACGCTATGGGGTATGCATGGGAGCGTGCTATTGATTTTATTAAATTACATTATTGTATTTCAGATAGAACAGATTCAGCTTTTTGGGTAGCCAATAAAAATGATGACACTACCTCTGAGTCACTAAAAGAAAAGCTTAGTTTGTGGGAAGAGTTCATTCCAGTTAGAGATGACTTTTTCAGCCAGTTTGAAGTATTTTACTTAGAGAACTTTTTATTTGTACTCTATGGAATGAATTACAACACTAAGGCATTGCCTTGTTCAAAAGCAGAGCATGAACATTGTTTAGTGCGTTTACAACAACGAGCTGAGATTGATCAATACTTACTTAATAAGCTACCCAATCACAGAGCGCTTTTAGATAAAATTAAACAATATGGCCTGCAGACAATCTAATATTTTGCGAAAGGCGTAAGCGGTATATTCAAACAGCTCATCTCACACTTGCAAAAGAGGCTATCGAAAGACGGCCTTTTTTAGCATCGGCTAGGCAGCTTTGTTCAGAATAAATATTTGCACTGTGCAATAAGTTGCCTTGGTAAATAACAAGGCGGTTAAATTTAGCATCAACTTTAAAGACCTGCTCAAATAAACTGGTGTTGCCAGATAAATAGCCTTGATGTTCATCAGGGGCTTTTTTAACCTCATTAACTATGTCTGTAAGTAGTGGCTTATGTTCTTGTTTAAATTCAATAATGTTTTTAGGTATATACTTATAAATACTTGTTCCACCAAGCTCCTCTGGCGATAAGTAATGTACAAATGCGTAATCTCTTTCATCACATGAATCAATATGCGGTACTTTTTGATCAGCAATTAAATTTGCAGGTTTGCATGAAACTAATGAAAGTAAACTTTTATGAAGAATAGACTCTCGATAATTTTTATTGTCTATTTTAGGCAGTATTTCATTTTGAAAAAACGCATGTAAAACCCTTAAGTAGGGTTGTGGCATATTGTCGCGAATGCCAGGATAGAAAGAATTGTCTGAAAACATAGGATTAAAATAGGCTATGTTATGGGCAAAATTCATTACACTATTGGTATCTAAAAGAAAATCATCTACAACGAAGGCTGATAGTTTAGTGCCTGGGATCATCAACTTTTCAATTATTAAGTTTGGGTTTACAGTTAAATTTTTCATTATTTAATGTCTATTTTTGATGGGCTTATTTAAATGTGAACTTTCTATTTAGGCACAAAATTAATATACCACCGAAGACAGCGTTGTCAAAGATCGCTTTTTGAGCTAATTGTGTTTACGAATTTCTTCTTCAGTGGCGTTTATTGGTTATTTGTTGAAATAATAAGCGATAATGTTTTTGTTAATTATTAACGTACAAAATGACACAAAATTTTCACTTCCTTTTTGTCACCAAAACCATTAGCCTTAGGCCACTAACAGTAATAAATCAAATTAATAAATAACGGAGCAGTAACATGGCGGAGCAACAAGTACAGCCTTTACACAACGAAAAACATGCCAACACTAAAATTAAAAATGGCATCAACATCGAATTTATGAAAACTCAACACTTAGTGCCAGTGGTTGCACATGAGTTTGCGCGTATCGCTAATGAATTCCCAATGTCTTTTGTTAAAAATAACGAAACAGGTACTTTTCAAGCGGTTGCAATGTTTGGCCTAGAGCCAGGCGAAAATTTATTTATTGATGGCGACAAATGGACAGCTTCATTTGCGCCTATGGCAACAACGCGTTACCCATTAGGTTTAGTAAAGCACCCAGAGCAAGATCAATTTGGTATCGTAATTGACGAAGCGAGCTCATTAGTTGGTGAAGAAGAGGGTAATGCATTATTCGAAAACGGTGAAGAAACTGACTACCTGAAGCGCCGCAAAGAAGCGTTAGTATCGTTCATTGAGTTTTCTCAAGTAACCGATGCGTTCACTAAATTCCTTGCTGATAAAGAACTACTGGTAGCACAAACGCTAACAGTTGATATTAAAGGTGAGAAAAAAGACATCAACGGTATTTACCTTATCGATGAGAAGAAACTAAATGAGCTAAGCGATGCAGACTTCCTTGAGCTTCGTAAGCGCGGTTATTTAGCACCAATCTATTCTTTCTTAACGTCTACACACCAAGTAGCACGTTTAGCACGTTTAAAAGCGCAACAAGCGTAACTTTAAACGAAATTAAAAAAGCGCCTTAGGGCGCTTTTTTTGTGCCATTAAACTCAGTTCACTTGAAAAACGCTTCATAACCATTCACATTGGTTTTAATCCTGTATTTATAAAAGAACACACAATGAAAAAATCACTATTATTAGGGCTCATTGCAACAAGTTTAATGGGGTTGAGCACGCAGGCATTAAGTGCAAATACAAATACGCCGTTTGCCATTGCGATTCATGGCGGTGCAGGCACGATTGAAAAAAGTAAATTTACGGCAGATCAAGAGCAAGCTTATCGCAATAAATTAGCAGAAGCTGTTGAGGCCGGATATAAGGTACTTGAACAAGGTGGAAAAAGCCTTGATGCAGTGACTACTGCCATTGAAGTACTTGAACAATCGCCTTATTTTAATGCCGGGCGTGGTGCGGTATATACCTATGATGGTAGTCACGAATTAGATGCCTCTATAATGGATGGTCGCAATCGTCAAGCAGGCGCTGTGTCAGGTATTAAACATATCGAAAGTCCAATTAAACTTGCCCGGTTAGTAATGGAAAAATCAGTGCATGTGATGTTAAGTGGTCAAGGTGCAGAAGAGTTTGCCAAAGAGCAAGGCGTGAGCCTAGTAGAGAACAATATATTTGATACTGAGCATCGTTATGAGGCTTTATTAAAAGCCAAAAAGAAACTCGAGGCGAGCAAAAATACCAGTAAAGATTATCAGGCAGCGCATAAAGCGTTACCAGTAAATTATAAAGTGGGCACAGTCGGAGCGGTGGCACTGGATAAACAAGGTAATTTAGCGGCGGGCACGTCAACCGGCGGAATGACCGCAAAACGTTTTGGTCGTATTGGCGATGCACCGGTTATTGGCGCAGGCACTTTTGCTGAAAATGCCTCATGTGCGGTTTCGGCAACTGGGCACGGCGAATATTTTATTCGTTATAATGTGGCAAATGATATTTGTGCGCGAGTAAAGTACCAAGGTAAAACCATAGACCAAGCAGGTAATGAAGTAATAAACGAGGTGCTTAAACCGATAGGGGGCACAGGCGGTGTTATTATTATTGATACAAAAGGCAGTATTAGTCTGCCGTTTAATACTTCAGGCATGTATCGTGCGAGTAAATCGAATACGCAAGCAACCTACGTAGGTATTTTTAGTGACGAATAAACACTATTAGTTAGTGGCTGGTGGTTTATATAATAATCCGCTGATTGTTATATTCTTTACAGGATTAACCCCAGCCATTTAATTTGCTACAATCGGGGCTCTTTGACTAATTTTTATAAGGTATGCAGGTGGTAAACCTAGGTCAGTTGTTTGGCGAGCTAAAAACGTGCTTAAAAAAAGATCAATTCAGTTTTAAAAAACGTCTTCACGGCGTTAAAAAAATCACCGACGAGGCAAAGCTTACCAGTGCGCTTGAAAAAATTGCGACTGATATCAGTCGTAGTCAAACGCTGCGAGAGCAGCGCTTAGCTGGGCTACCTAAAGTTACTTACCCTGAGCAGTTACCGGTTAGTCAAAAAAAAGACACCATTAAAGAGGCCATTGCTAATAATCAAGTGGTGATCATTGCTGGTGAAACTGGCTCAGGCAAAACCACACAAATACCTAAAATGTGTTTAGAGCTAGGCCGAGGCGTTGAGGGCTACATTGGCCATACACAACCAAGGCGTTTAGCAGCACGCAGTGTTGCCAACCGTATCGCAGAAGAAATGCAATGCGAGCTTGGCCAGCAGGTCGGTTTTAAAATTCGTTTTAGCGATCAGGTATCTAATAACAGTTACATCAAACTGATGACCGACGGTATTTTATTAGCTGAAATACAACAAGACCGATTTTTAAATCAATACGACACCATTATTATTGATGAAGCGCATGAACGTAGCTTAAACATTGATTTTATTTTAGGTTATCTTAAAAATTTACTCCCTAAGCGCCCCGATTTAAAAGTTATTATTACCTCAGCAACTATCGACCCTGAGCGCTTTTCTAAGCATTTTGATGATGCACCTATTATTGAAGTATCAGGAAGAACGTTTCCAGTTGATGTACGCTATAACCCAATTAGTGATATTCAAAAAGAAGATATGGAAGCCGAAGGCGACCAACTTCAGGGGATTTTTGATGCGGTAGATGAACTTTGCGCCGAAGGTCCTGGCGATATACTGATCTTTTTAAATGGTGAGCGAGAAATACGCGATACCGCTGATGCACTAAGCAAGCGTAATTTAAAACACACTGATGTATTACCTTTGTATTCAAGGCTATCGAACGCTGAGCAAAACCGCATTTTTGCGCCGCATTCGCGCCGCCATATTATACTCTCTACCAACGTCGCTGAAACATCGCTAACAGTACCTGGTATTCGTTATGTTATTGACCCGGGTACAGCGCGAATTAGTCGTTATAGTTATCGCACAAAAGTGCAACGTTTACCTATAGAGCCTATTTCGCAAGCCAGTGCTAATCAGCGAATGGGGCGTTGTGGACGTGTTGAAGCGGGTATTTGTATTCGTTTATATTCAGAAGATGACTTTTTATCGCGTCCTGAATTTACTGACCCTGAAATATTACGTACTAATTTAGCATCAGTTATTTTGCAAATGTTAGCCCTTGGGCTGGGTGATATGGCGCAATTTCCTTTTGTGCAAGCTCCAGATAGCCGAAATATTAATGATGGTTTAACATTGCTTGAAGAGCTACAAGCAGTAAAAGCGGCTAAGCGTGATCAAAAAACCAGCCTAACACAATCTGGGCGGGAGCTAAGTCGTTTGCCGGTTGACCCGCGTTTAGCAAAAATGGTGTTAACTGCGCATAAACTGGGTGCATTGCGTGAGGTGATAGTTATTGTTGCCGCGCTCTCAATTCAAGATCCCCGCGAGCGACCACAAGAAAAACGCCAAGCCGCAAATGAAAAACATGGTCGCTTTGACGATCCTGATTCTGACTTTATCGCCTTTTTAAACCTGTGGAATTATTTAGAAGAGCAGCAAAGTGAGCTGACTAACAGCCAGTTTAGAAAGTTATGTCAAAAAGACTTTTTAGCCTATATGCGTATTCGTGAATGGCAAGATATCGTTTATCAAATCAGCACTGTGTGCAATGAAATGAAAATGAAAGCCACCACAAATGTTGCAGACAGCGAGCTTATTCACAAAGCACTTTTAAGTGGCATGCTCAGTCACATCGGTTTTAAAGACGAAAAGCAGCTTTATAAAGGCGCACGTAATAGCCAATTTCATATTTTCCCAGGCTCAGGATTATTTAAAAAGAGTCCAAAATGGATGATGTCGGCTGAGTTGGTGGAAACCAGTAAACTCTATGCTCGTATTAATGCCAAAATTGATGTGAACTGGGTAGAACCATTCGCTCAGCATTTAGTAAAACGCAGCTACACAGAGCCTCATTGGGAGAAAAAGCCCGGTGCGGTGATTGCCTTTGAGCAACAAACTTTGTATGGCTTATTAATTGTTAATAAGCGCCGCTGTGTTTACAGCAATATTGACCCAAAAGTAAGCCGTGAGTTATTTATTCGCACAGCGCTGGTTGAACAAGAGCTGGGGCTCAATGAAGGATTTTTACAATATAACCGCGAATTAATTGAAGATATTCAAGTGCTCGAGAACAAATCTCGTAGGCGCGATATTTTAGTTGATGAACAAACCTTATTTGAGTTTTACGAGAAAAAAATACCGAACGATATTAATAATCGTGCTGCGTTTATTAAGTGGTATAAAACACAAAAACAGCAAGACAAACACTACCTGCACATGACGCGAGAAGAGCTCATGCAGCATGGTGCAAGTAGCATTACTGAATTTGATTATCCAGATACATGGCAACAAGATAACTTAATGCTGCCGCTTACTTATCATTTTGATCCAGGCCAAGCAGTTGATGGTGTTGCTGTACAAATACCGGTTGCGCTATTAAACCAAGTTCAAGAAAGTGGTTTTGATTGGCATATACCGGCATTTCGTCATGAGCTAATTTGTGGGTTAATCAAGTCATTGCCAAAGTCACTTCGCCGTAACTTTGTCCCTGCGCCTAATTATGCCGACGCGGTTTTAGCGGCCATAGAGCCTCTACAAGGCTCGTTAATCGACTCACTAAGTAATCGGTTATTGCGCATGACTGGCGTGCGAGTCGACCCTGAGGCGTGGGATTTAACAGCCCTTGCTCCTCATTTAAGATTGCAGTTTGAAGTACGTGATGAAAACGACCAACTTCTTGCCCGTGGGCTCGATTTAGCTAAGCTTAAAGCGCAGCTTCAAGGCAAAGTGACAGACACCTTATCTAAAGTGGCCGACAAAGGCATAGAAAAAACCGATTTAATCCAGTGGGATTTTGGTGAGTTACCAACATCGTATGTGAAAAAGCAAGGTCAATACGAAATTAAAGCCTACCCAGCACTAGTGGATAAAAAATCAACGGCCGCAGTAGAGCTATTCGATAACGAAATAAAAGCGCAATTAGCGCACCAGCAAGGTTTACGTCGTTTAGTACTTTTAAACGTGCCATCACCAATTAAATACCTGCAGCAAAACCTACCAAACAAAGCTAAATTAGGATTGTACTTTAATCCTTTTGGTAAAATTGCCGATTTAATTGATGATTGCATTGCATCAGGCGTTGACAGCCTATTAGTTAAATATGGTGACATTCGTACAAGTGAGGCATTTGAAACGGTTAAAGAGCATATTCGCGGCGAGTTAGGCGATACCGTTGTGGCCATTGCTACACAGGTTGAGCAAGTGCTGAGTATTGCGCATGCACTGCATAAAAAAATGAAAGGGCGTGTAGATTTAACCATGATCACCGCTCATGGGGATATTAAGTCTCAGCTAGAATCACTTATTTTTAAAGGCTTTGTCAGTCAACATGGGGCAGACAAACTCGGCGATTTAATTCGTTATTTAAAAGCGATTCAAAAACGCCTAGAAAAACTACCTGTTGACCCAAATCGTGATAGATTATGTGTGTTAGAGCTTGAAAAAGTAGCGCAAGAATATAAAAAACTAACGAATAAAACACCTAAAGGAATGCCATTGCCTACTGATGTTGAGGCTATTTTTTGGATGCAGCAAGAATTACGCGTATCCTTATTCGCACAAACCTTAGGTACGCCTTATCCAATTTCAGCAAAACGTGTGTTAAATGCGATAAAAGAAATTGAATAATCTCTTTATTCTCTATTAAGCTAAGTAAGTTAACAGAGGGACTAACTTGAGAAGGAAATGACATACCTATGTCCTCATTAATAAAACACAAAGCGCGACAGTTGTTAGTGGTTGATGATGAGTATTTCAATTTTGAAATACTCAAAGCAGGGTTAGCATCAATATTTGATTTGAGCTATGCTGACTCAGGTAAAAGTTGTTTAGCATCTGCGATTGCAAATCCGCCCGATATTATTTTGCTTGATGTGTGTATGCCAGGACTCGATGGTTATGATACGTGTCGCATACTTAAACACACGCCAGAGACAAAAAACATTCCGGTGGTTATGATATCTGGACTTGAGTCGGAGCTTGAACAACAAGCTGGCTTTGACGCAGGGTGTGATGCTTACGTTGTAAAACCTTTTTCTATCGCTGTACTACGAGAAAAAATTAATAATATTGTGTAGAGGGAATTATGTTTACTGAAGATAAGCGAAACTATAGACGTATGCAGGTTAACACGCCAGCGAAGTTAACCTCAATAGAGCCTGTTGCTGGGCTCAGTTACACTGGCACCTGCCTTGATTTAAGTGCAACGGGTCTTTCATTACAACTCGATGATTTGTTAGAGCTTAACTCAATTTTATCGGTTGATATTGCATCAACACATCCGAGCATTGCACCGTTAAAAGCCACCGTTAAGGTAATACGTGCCAGCACAGAAGAGGATGGCACGATAACCGCAGGGCTTGAAATTGTAGAGTTTAACTAACTACTTAATTAGTTTTTAGTAAACCTTACAAATAAGCCCTTTAAGGTAAAAACCTTCAGGATAGCTGCCTGCAATAGGGTGGTCAGCTGCTTGATTTAAGCGCTCCATGATCAGTAAATCCTTACCTGCATCAAGGGCTGCATCTGCGACTACTTTTTGAAACAAGTTTTGTTCCATTAAACCAGAGCATGAGAATGTTAGCAAAGTGCCGCCGGGCTTTAAAATTTGCATCGCAATCATATTGATGTCCTTGTAACCGCGACACGCCCCAGTTAACTGCGCCTTGTTATCGGCAAATTTAGGCGGGTCCATAACGATCGTATCAAACATCACCCCGTCTTCACGGTATTGGCGTAATAATTTAAAGACATCTTGTTTTACAAAGTCGACTTTATTTAAATCAAGGTTGTTATGCTCAACATTGCGCTTCGCTGTATCAAGTGCTGGTTGTGAAACATCAACATTGGTTACATGTTTACAGCCACCGCGCAGGGCATAAAGAGAAAACGTTCCCGTATAACTAAAGCAATTTAATACGGTTTTATCTTTTGAAAAACGCTCCAGTGCAGCACGGCTATCTCGTTGATCTAAATAAAAACCAGTTTTATGGCCTTCTAGAATATCAACTTCAATTTTTAAACCATTTTCTTCAATTATAACAGGTGCAGTGGGTTCACTCCCCCAAAGTACGCCCTTAATAGGCTCTAGCCCTTCTTTGGTTCGAACATCTACATCTGAGCGCTCATAAATAGTAGAGCCTGGGAAAATAGCCATTAAAGCACCAACAATCTCACCTTTATGACGTTCTGCGCCTGCGCTTAGTAATTGACACACAATTACATTATCAAACTTATCTATGGTAATACCGGGTAAGTAGTCTGATTCTGCTGCACATAACCTAAAGCCGGTAAGTCCACCTTCTTCAATTGCATGGCTGCGAGCTTCTAAAGCACGGCGAAGACGACGCTCAAAGAAATGTTGATCAATCACTTCTTTTTCGTCAAAGCTCCAAACACGAGCACGTATTTGTGAATGAGGACTGTAAGCTGCGGTGGCTAAAAATTTACCCTCACTGTCGTGTATGGTTACCGTGTCACCTAATCCAGGTTTACCTTTAATTTTTTTGATGGCTTTAGAAAATAACCAAGGGTGTTTTCTTTTTAATGATTTATCGCGACCAGCTTGCAGGTAAACGGCAGATGACATAAGGCTTCTCTGTAGTAATAAATAAGCGCTGTATTTTAGTCAAGGCTCGCGCAACATACAATGAATGTTTTGCAAGGGGCTTATAAATCGCGGTAAAGTAGCCATTATTAACTCGTTTAAATAGATTTTTGGAAATTCGGTGGACAATTCAGCTCTTAGCCCCTCATTACAGCAACTTAATCAGCAATGCAGAGACTTTATAACATCCTTAGTACATGCGGATGTTGCCCATGATATTACCCATATTGAGCGGGTAGTACGTGTTGCTGTGCAGCTATGTATGGCAGAGCAAGCTGAAATGGCGATTGTATTGCCTGCAGCTTGGTTGCATGATTGTGTCGCAGTGGCTAAAAATCACCCAGATAGAGCAAGGGCATCAACAATGGCCGCGGATAAAGCGATTAACTTTTTAGCGTCTATTGGCTATGATGACGCGCTATTTGATGATATTCACCATGCCATTGCCGCACATAGTTTTAGCGCCAATATTGCTATTAAAACGGTTGAAGCACAGATTGTACAAGATGCTGACAGAATGGATGCCTTGGGTGCTATTGGCGTAAGCCGTTGTATGAAAGTAGGCGGCTCTATTAGTCGATTATTATACAACCCCGATGATCCATTTTGTTTAAACCGAGAAGCAGACGATAAAAAGTATACCCTAGATCATTTTTTTATTAAATTACTGCATATTGCCCAGAGTATGAATACTCCTTCTGCAAAAGCCGAAGCACAAAGACGCACTGCATACATGCACGACTTTTTAGCTCAGCTTAAGTCTGAAATTGGTGAACAACGCGATGACACCTAAACTTTCGGGAATTGATCATTGTCATTTAAATGTTCAAAGCCTCAACCAAGCTATTGAGTGGTATGAAAAGGTGCTTGGTTTTACCGTAGTAGAGGAGTTAGCCTTTTGGAATGCAGAGGGAAAAGGTCCTTTAACACTCGAAGATGAAAACGCCACTACACGACTGGCTTTATTTGAAGGCGATGGGCGTAGTAAAGGAATCGCTTTTGCTGCGACAGGAGAGCAATTTGTTATGTGGCTCAAGCATCTTGAGCAGCACCAAGTGAAAACCATATTAGCTGATCATGGCGTGACTTTTTCTATGTATTTTAAAGATATTAGTGGTAATAGCCATGAAATCACTTCTCATGATTATAATGTCATAAAAGTGCAACTCGAGAGCTAGCGGCTTTTTTTAGTAAAACTTCAACAGTTAAAATAGCCAAGGGTAGATTTATGATCCATCGTTTAGCCTATTTAGTATCGAGCAATATTAAAACGATACCTACTAACTGGTTTTTTCTCCTACGAATTAACTTATTAAGCTAATAGAGAAAGTTTTATTTTATAATAACTTATAGGCACTTTAGATTGTTAGATTATACGTTAAGAAGAAGCCGTCGGCGAAAAACTGTGGCTATTAAAGTCGCACACAAAGAGCTTACAGTTTATGCGCCCCATTTTGTAACGAAAACACAAATTAATGAATGGCTGTTGAGTAAACAGGGCTGGATTGATGCTCAGTTACATAAGCAACAAATTCAAGCCGATACACGACAGTTTCCACTCAAAACCCATAGCATTAAATTATTTAATGAAGCTGTTAATTTGCAATTTGAAAATGCAGCACGCACTCAATGGCAGCAGCACAATGAAAGCCAAACACTGTTACTGAGTCTTTCTTCACGTGTGAAGCATCGAACGCAAATGTATCAAAGTTTGCTAGAGCAGTTTTTGCATGAGAAATTAGAAAGTTATATTGAAATGCGAGTAAACTACTATTGTCAGCTGATGGGTGAAAAGCTACCGAGTAATATTCGTATTCAATTGTATAAGCGTCGCTGGGGCAGTTGTAACCGCAGGCGTGAGCTTACCTTTAATTTACACCTTGCAGGCGCACCCACCTGGGTCATTGACTATGTAATTGTGCATGAGTTAGCGCATTTAAAGTATTTAAATCACAGTGCACAGTTTTGGCATCGTGTAGGGTTATTTTATTCAGAACACAAAAATGCAAGCGCTTGGTTAAATAAGTATGGTATGAGTTTACAATGGGTTTTTGAATAGCAAGGAAAATAAACGAGGTAAAAAAGAGAAGTGGTGGAGGGAGCTGGATTCGAACCAGCGAAGGCTGAGCCGTCAGATTTACAGTCTGATCCCTTTGGCCGCTCGGGAACCCCTCCACACTAATTTTTATTGCATTTGGCCCCACTTAACTTAGCCTAAGAAAAGTGGTGGAGGGAGCTGGATTCGAACCAGCGAAGGCTGAGCCGTCAGATTTACAGTCTGATCCCTTTGGCCGCTCGGGAACCCCTCCAATGCAACGCGGCAGATAATAGCAAACTTCTTATTTAAGTAAAGAAAAAAGCTAAAGAAAATTCAAATTTAGCCGATAAATACTTATTAATTAGTTAAATAGGCTAAAGTCTATGCAGATTGGTGATTTGTTAATCACAGAGAGTCAATTAAAAACACGACTCAATAAAAGTGTGCATGAAAGCCGTCGGGGTGAATTTGCTCTTTTATTAGCAATGCTCTCTCATGATGCGCTCGATTTTAGTGAGTTTCACTTACCTAAAAGTGATGCAAGTGGTTATCAAGCTGATGAAGAGACCTTGCGTAAACACTTAGGTGCGGGCCCAAAGCAGCCATTGGCGCCTGAGAGTTTTAATATGTTAATTGGCAAAAATAACACGGAACTTTTAGCAAAAATGGGAAGCGCCGAAGGGATGAGTGAGATAAAGTTAACTCAGTGCTTAAAGCCTGAGCCATTTAATATTCGTGATGATAAAAACCACATTCCGCTTAACGTGATTGATAATTGTGAATTAGCGGTACGTCGACGAATTCAAAATACCAACACCGAGCTATCAAACCCTCAAATGGATGCCGCAGCATTTTATGATGATTTACAAAATGAAGCCCTCCACCAGCCATTACATTTGTTTAGTGCCTAATTAAATTACATTAAATGCTGTTTTTTAAGCGCCATTGGATTGTAATAAACCGTGTTTATATTAGTGGTTTTATAGGTGCTTTATGTTAATAACAGATTTAATATAAAAAAAGCATCCAAAATTTAAATGCAATTGCTATAATGGCGCAAATGGTATGACATTAAATGCCATTATCATTAAACCAAGGTAATTAGGAACGTAATGAAGAAAACATTCACGCTGAATCATGAGAAAATCAAATACCCTCGTATGGTTGATGCTGCAAAGCATGAAGTGAAAAAATATTTGAAAAGAGAACGTAATAAAACTTTACCTGTTGATGCCGACTACTGGGCATTCGATTGTAAGTTTGGTAACACGGCTGAAGAAGCCCAAGTTGTTCACGTTGCTGAAATTAACAATCACATCAGTGAAATTGAAAAGCAAGGTTTAACCTCTTTCTACTTAGAGATTTTAGCAAGACCTGCACAGCGTCAAGACTTCGATGAAGATGATGACGAATAAAGCGCTAAGTTGCGTTTAGTGTAGTTTTTGAAAATGGGCCAAGTGGCCCATTTTTTGTGGTTGTTACTTATACACTATGACACTTTTTATACTTTTTATTACTGCCGCAAGGACAAGTATCATTGCGTTTCACTTTAATATCAGCAACCGGTGTGATCTCACCATCAAGGTATCGCCACTGTTCATCTTCTTTAATAAACTTTGAATGCTCAGCCAGCTCGCAATACAAGTCTTGATAAAAGTAATGGGCTTTAAACTTTACAAACCCTGTTTTATCATTATAACCAGAATCTAATACGGTTAAGTTTATAAAGCGGCAACTAGTTGCAAAGTCTTTAATTTCTGATAGTGAGTTTTCAGCTTGCTTTTCTTTTGCGTAACTTTCACGAACAAAAGCCGCGTTTTTAACCGCATATGCACTGTAGCGAGCACGCATAAGTTGCTCAGGTGTTTGTGGCTGTTTGGTTTTTAAATGAAAAGGTTCACAGCAATCAGCATAAAGTTGCTGACTGCCACAAAAACATAGTAGGGCGTTAGAGGTCATAATAAATGTACTGTGTATTAAAACGCTAGTTTACCAAGCTTATTGCGTTAGTGAAATCTCAGCTTGAGCGCTTTTTTTGCTAAAGCAATACAGCTTAGTGCGTGTATGGCTCAGGTTTAATGATAACTGTGATAGTTGCTGATTATTTATTATGTCGGTCCAGGTGATCACCGCTGCAAAATTTCCATTGTGAAGTGCAGAACTTAAAACATACTCTATATTAACTAAATGTTTTTGGCGTATAACTAATAATTTACTGGTATCAATTGAACATGAATCAAGTAACGCTTTACTAGGTACATGGTCTGGCGCAATTAAAAGTGTCCATGCATTTAAGCTATTGTATTGGTGTAATACTTTTAATAATTCAAACGTCGCTGAAATCTCATCTTCAATTTGTACAACGTTAACACAATCAGATTGGTCATCTTGTTGGTAGCTCTTAACTGTTCTTACGGTAATAGGCTGTAACATAATCGTCTCACTCACTGGGTTTTTATACAGTACATGTATACAGTAGTTTATACAGTTGTTTGGTGCAAGTGTTTTTTGCTATTTTTTTGTACAGTTATTCAGCTGAGCACGATAAGGAAACTATTCAAAAATAAATAGTTCATATATAACAATAGATTATAATTTTTGGGGATGAATGCTTTTGACGGTAGCTTTTTAATCTATAACCAAATAAATCTTGAAATGCATGAGGTATACAGTAGTTTAAAAAATTAAGCGTTGTTGCATTTAACTTATAAAACGCTTAATTAATTTACAGATAGAATGAGTTACTAGCTAGTAAAACTATTTTTCGTGACTTATAGGGATCAAATGTGAAAATTGTAACTGATGAATTTGTTCATATAAGCTGGCGGCATAACACTGGGCGTCTTTAAGTCGTTTGGTACTAATGTGTTTGCGTATATCGCTCATTGCTTCTACTGCTGGATCATACCCTTGGCTACTAGCTAAGCTGAGCCACGCAGCCCCATGAAATACACTTTGTGGCACACCTTGGCCTTTAATAAAAAATAGTCCTAAGTAAAACTGTGCACGATAGTTTCCTGCCATTGCTGCTAAACGCATCCATTTTGCGGCTAAGGCGCCTTGTTCATTTTTAAGGTAATAAAGAGCTTTATTTAATGTGTCTTGATCGGTGTTTTTAGAGCTCGCAGGGGGATTTGCATCGCTTGGTTGCGTTACAAAAGAAAGAATGTTGTCTAATTGTTGCTCTAAGTCTTGGCCACTTGGTGTCGTTTTGATCATGCTACTTCGTTTGTTATTTTAATCACTTAGCTAGTTTAGTATATAGCAAGGTAAAATGTCCTGTAAAAAGTTATTTTTATGCTAAAATCTCGCCACTTTTTACAACCACAAGTTTATTATGCTCGAAGCCTTATTCAAAATCCGTGCAAATGATTCTTCGGTTCGCCGTGAATGTATTGCCGGTATGACTACATTTATTACGATGGTTTATATCGTATTCGTTAACCCAGCTATGCTTGCAGAAGCAGGCATGGACCAAGGTGCTGCCTTTGTTGCAACCTGTATTGCCGCTGCAATAGGGTGTTTTATTATGGGGTTGTGGGCCAATTATCCATTGGCATTGGCACCGGGTATGGGATTAAATGCATTTTTTACCTATGGCGTGGTGTTAGGTATGGGCTATAGCTGGCAAGCAGCGCTGGGCGCGGTGTTTATGTCAGGGTGTATATTTTTAATATTAAGCTTATTTAAGGTGCGAGAGTGGATTATTAATGCAATCCCCCTGGTGCTCAAACAAGCAATAGCAACCGGTATTGGTGCATTTTTAGCGCTTATTGCACTAAAAAGTGCTGGTATTATTGTATCAAGCCCAGCAACACTTGTGCAGCTAGGCGATATAACGTCACCGGGTCCGCTATTAGCTATTTTTAGTTTTTTTATTATTGCGGCATTACTTTATCGCGATTTTAAAAGCGGTGTATTAATTAGTATTTTACTCGTTACCGCGATAGCAGTGTCGATGGGGTTAGTTGAATATCATGGTGTTGTTGCAATGCCACCTTCAATAATGCCTACTTTTATGCAACTTGATTTTAGTGCAGCTTTTGAACTGTCTATGTTGAGTGTTATTTTTGCGTTTCTATTTGTTGATTTATTTGATACCTCAGGTACGTTGGTAGCGGTGACTCAAAAAGCGGGTCTAGCAGATAAAAACGGCAATATGCCGCGCTTAGGTCGCGCATTAAGCGCTGATAGCACTGCAACCATTGCCGGTGCAATGCTGGGAACTTCAACAACAACTTCTTATATAGAGTCTGTGGCGGGAGTATCAGTGGGGGGCCGAACGGGCTTAACGGCTGTAGTTGTAGGTTGCTGCTTTTTATTAATGATGTTTTTTGCACCTTTGGCACAAATGGTACCCGCATACGCAACAGCAGGGGCAATCTTATATGTATCTGTTCTAATGCTACAAAACTTAAAGTTTGTAAACTGGGATGATATGACCGATGCAATTCCAGTGAGTGTTGTATTGTTAATGACTCCATTGACCTTTTCAATTGCACACGGTATTGCACTGGGTTTTATTTCTTATACAGCGGTTAAGGTACTGTGTGGTAAAAAAGATCAGGTAAGTATTAGTGTTTGGGTTTTAACGGCACTGTTTATTATTAAGTTTGCATTTTTATCTTAATGCTTCTGTTAAATAGCTAGATTTAGTTTGGGTATGTAAATTTATATAGTGACTAAATTTCAGTTATAAAAAAGCCCATACAGTTGTATGGGCTTTTTATTAGGTAATGAATTACCATTTCTTTTTCGGTGCAAACAGTACGTCTAAATCATCTTGCTCTTGTTCGTTCTTTTTCTTCAATGATGTAGCGTTTGATGCCTTTAATTCAGTGCTTATTGTTTCTAGATAGCCTTCAACTTCAACTCGTTTTGCAGTAATGTAATCATCATTAAATGACACACTGTTAAGTGTGGCAGATGCTTTTTCAAAGTACTGCCTAGCAGAGCCTACCATACCGGCTGTTTGAGCTGCTAGACCACGTTTTATCTGGCTTTCAATGTTGATTCTTAGTTGTAGCTTCTCAAGGCGTTTGTCTTCTGCAATAAACGCTTGGCTGTCAACTTTCCCCTTGTTGTGCTCAGAACGGATAATAGTACGGAGCTTTTTTATACCCTGTATTAGTGATATCAGTTGCTTGTCATTACCTGGCAAAACAAAACCATCCGAGCCGTCTTGAATCGGATTTTGTAGTCGCTCTTTTGCTTCTTTTAAGCGGTTTTTTAGTCCGCTACCACCGCTTGAAATAGACACCATATTACTTAGCGCATCATGAATACGACGTTGTAATATTCGCTGAGTTGCTTCTGAAAGTGGGATATTAGCGCTATTCATTAACGCCTCTTCAGTTTCTTCAATGATAGCTTTTTGTTTTGTTAGCTCTTTACGTCGTTCAGCTTCTTGTTTTTCTTTATGTTGTTGAACAGCACTAACCCACAGTGCAATGACGATAAGCGCAACAATTAATACAATTATAATGGAAACGATCATGTTATAATTCTCAAATTCTTAACCTTATTATCTAATCTTACATTAAATATATAAAAGGTGGGAAACTTTGCGCCGATTAACTAAAAAAAACACCATGCATAAAGCGTTTAAATCTTAATGTGTTATGTTTTGTTTGCTGATAATCATTGCTATCTCAACTTTATTTATTGTGTTAACCTGAAATTTCAATAAATTAATTGTTACATTGTGTAACCTTAATCAGCCTTTTATATAGTTACCTATTAATTAGGGTGCGCTTTTATCTGTCAATGTGAATTATAACGAAACTACATAGCCATGAAATTACAACAACTTAGATATATCGTAGAAGTTCAAAATCATAAATTAAATGTTTCAGCTACCGCTGAGAGTTTATTTACCTCCCAGCCTGGTATTTCTAAGCAAGTACGTATGTTAGAAGATGAACTAGGTGTACAAATTTTTGGTCGTAGTGGTAAACATTTAACTCACGTTACAGGTGCTGGCGAAGAAATCATTAACATATCGCGAGAAATACTCTCAAAAGTTGAGGGCATTAAAGCTGTGGCTAATGAACATACGCTGCCCGATCAAGGTAAACTTAATATTGCGACTACGCACACCCAAGCACGTTATGCGTTACCAAGTGTAATTCAAGGCTTTACCCAAAAATACCCAGCAGTGTCACTGCATATGCACCAAGGTACGCCGCAGCAAATATCGGATGCAGCTGCGCGCGGTGATGCAGATTTTGCAATTGCTACTGAAGCACTGCACTTATATTCAGATTTAGTTATGTTGCCTTGTTATCACTGGAATCGCAGTATTGTGGTTGCTAAAGATCATCCCCTTGCGAAAAAAGTCGATAATTTAACGGTGGCAGATATAGCGCAGTATCCTTTGATCACTTATGTATTTGGTTTTACTGGTCGCTCAGAGCTTGATAAAGCATTTAACGCCTATGGGCTTGAGCCACATATTGTATTTACCGCCACCGATGCCGATGTTATTAAAACGTATGTGCGCCTGGGATTAGGTGTCGGTGTGGTTGCATCTATGGCAATTGATCAGGTAAACGACAACGACTTAGTGTGCATTGATGCTAGTCATTTATTTGAAGCCAGCACCACTAAGATTGGTTTTAGAAAAGGTAGCTTTTTACGTACTTACATGTATGACTTTATCGAACGTTTTGCACCGCATTTAACCAAAGAGAGAGTAGAGCGAGCAAGTTTGCTGCGTAATCAAGACGATGTTGATAAATTATTTGCTGATATCGAATTACCGGTTAAATAACAACCATACACAGTAATAAAAAAGCCGCTTAGTTATGCAACTAAGCGGCTTTTTTATACTTTCTAATTAACACTCGATAATGTTAACAGCTAATCCACCGCGAGCGGTTTCTTTGTATTTTGTTTTCATATCGTTACCGGTATCGAGCATGGTTTTGATTACTTTATCAAGCGATACTTTTTGTTCGCCACTACCGCGAATAGCAAGACGAGAGGCATTAATTGCTTTAATAGCGCCCATTGCATTACGTTCAATACAGGGTACTTGCACTAAGCCGCCCACAGGGTCACAGGTCAACCCTAAGTTATGTTCCATGCCTATTTCAGCGGCATTTTCTACGTGTACCACGTTACCACCAACAATTTCAGTCAGCGCACCAGCAGCCATTGAACAGGCAACACCAACTTCACCTTGGCAACCCACTTCAGCACCCGAGATAGAGGCATTTTTTTTGTATAAAATACCAATAGCGGCCGCGGTTAATAAATACCGAGTAGCAATGTCGCGATCAACTTCTTTGATAAAAGTATGATAGTACATTAATACGGCTGGTAGGATACCAGCTGCACCATTTGTTGGTGCAGTAACCACACGACCGCCTGCTGCATTTTCTTCATTCACTGCTAATGCGAATAAATCAACCCAATCCATAGCACGAAGTGGATCGTTACTCACTTCTACATTGAGCTTTAAATATAAGCTTGGTGCACGGCGTTTTACTTTCAAACCACCAGGTAAAATACCTTCGGTACGCATACCACGTTCAATACAGGCTTTCATTACTTGCCAAATATTAAATAATTCATCTTTTATGGCTTCTTCACTGCGTAAGGTTTTTTCGTTTTTCATCATTAACGTTGATACGCTGTAACCCGACTCTTTACACATTTCGAGTAATTCTTTAGCCGTGCCAAACGGGAACGGGGCAGGGTTTTCTTCGCGAATATCTAAAGCCGCTTGTTTTTCTTTTTCAAATTCTTCATCTGTAACAATAAACCCACCACCAATAGAGTAGTAAACTTTGCTGTATACTTTTTCGCCATTGTTATAGGCAATAATTTCCATTGCGTTGGAATGTTTAGGGAGTGTTTTTCTGCGATGAAAAACAATAGCGCCTTGTTTAGGGAATTTAGCTTTATGAGTTTGGTTTAGGTAAATAACCTGCTCACTTTCTATTTTTGCTAAAATGTCGTCCACCAAATCGGCATCTATGGTTTCAGGGTCATAACCGGCTAGGCCAAGGATCACTGCTTTTCCCGAACCATGACCAACACCTGTCTGCCCCAGTGAGCCGTAAAGCTCTACTTTTACATCGGTCACATTTGCTAATAGTTGTTGCTCGTTTAGGTCATTAACAAATAAGCGTGATGCACGCATTGGGCCGACGGTATGTGACGATGAAGGGCCAATACCAATGCTAAACATGTCAAATGCACTGATCATAATGTGTGTCTCTACTTAGTTTTCTCAGCATTAAGCTGTTCTTTGAACGGTCGACTATAATAACGTGGAAATCCAGGTGTGTAACCCTTATTAGCAAAGATTTAAACTGGTATGGCGAGTTGCTTTGTAAAGTTTTTAATAATACTGGCTGTTGCTCCCCACAAAAGCCCGTGAGGAGTGTTGAAGCCATTTAAAGTTAGGGTTCTTCCATTACGTTCAAAGGGGATTGGTTGCCAATTGGCTTCATTACTTAACGCTTCGATAGAGAGTAAAAAGCTGGCTTGTACTTCGTTGTGATCGTTCTCCCATACCGTTTCTTTTTTAATCAAGCCCACAAAAGGACGTATAGTAAATCCAGTAAGGGTAGAGTATTCCGGCAGCTGACCTAAAACCTGAACATTATGCGGGGCAATGTTAAGTTCTTCGTGCAATTCACGCAGTGCCGTGGTGCGCAGGTTAACATCATTAATTTCAAATTTACCACCCGGTAAACAAATCTCCCCAGGGTGGTGATGTAAATAGGTTGGCCGCTTACACAATAAAACATGTGCTTCGTTATCTATATCAATCAAAGGTAGCATCACTGCACTGGCGCGCTTTTTTTTATTATCTTTGAGCTGATCCACGGCTAAACTGCGGTTTAATTGAAAACGAGCCGAAATGGTTTCACTATTCAAAGCGACCTTCATTTAATATAGGGAGTATTTTATTTACTTTATCGTATGTTTCTTGATATTCCAATTCGACTTTTGAATCAGCAACAATGCCACCGCCAGCCCAACAATGTATTTGTTGTTGATGAGTAACTAAAGTTCGAATGGTAATACTGGTATCCATATTACCGCAGGCGCTGATATAGCCAATAGAGCCACAATAAATATTGCGTCTGTGCGGCTCCAGCTCTTCAATTATTTCCATGGCGCGTACTTTTGGTGCGCCAGTAATAGAGCCTCCAGGGAATGCGGCTTCAAGTTGATCGACTGCTGTTTTTCCTTCATCAAGGATGGATGTAACTGTACTTACCAAATGGTGTACTGCCGGAAAGCTTTCAATAGCAAATAAAGAAGGTACAACAACAGAGCCCGGTTTTGCGACTTTACCTAAATCATTTCGTAGCAGGTCTACTATCATGACATTTTCAGCGCGGTCTTTACTGGAGTTTGCCAGTAATGTGGCTTGTTTGGCATCTTCTAAAGCATCGGCTTTACGTGGTAGCGTACCTTTAATAGGTTTTGTTTCTACCTTGTTGTCATGCACAGCAATAAAACGCTCAGGTGATATTGATAAAATAGCGCCTTGCGGATGATTAACAAAACTAGAAAAAGGGGCTTTATTGGCTTGCGTTAATTTAACATAAGCGGTCCAAGGAGAACCTTGAAAACGTGCACTAAAACGTTGCGCTAAGTTAATTTGATAACAATCACCACTTTTTAAGTATTCTTCAATCGCTGCAAACTTTTCGCTATAACTTGTCTGACTCATATTTGACTGCCACTGTGATGTAAGCGAAAAGCTTTCGTGCTTAGGTGGTTGCGTTAAATATTGCTGATACAGCGAGAGGCGATCTACATTTGGCTGCGAAACATAAAACCAAGTATCCAGTTGTTTATCGTAAATCAGTGCATCAAGGTAAAGTCCAACGGCCATCTGCGGTAAATCAATATCGTTTAAAGCACTGCTTGGCAGTTGCTCTATGGTACGCCCTAAGTCATAACCAAAATAACCAAGCCAGCCACCATTAAAGGGTAAATTGTTAGCGGCTTTTGTTGTATCAAGCTTTGCTAATTCATCGTTCATTATTTCAAAGCAGCTTTTAGCACTCGCTTGGTTATTAAAAACAGTTTGATTATTTTTAACTTCCAGAGTGCTTTGGGGCTCAATAGCTATAATGTCATAACGACTGTTAATGTGATCGCTATCACCCGAATCTAGCAAAATAGCGTAGGGTAAATGAGCAAAATGCGAAAATACCTCTATACAATTTTGTGATATGGCTAATTCAACACAATTTTTTTTATTGTTTAGCATTTACTACCCCTTTAAGAACTGGCTCCAAACGGGCTGGGAGGGTATCATAAGTCAAATTTTTTTGGCAGCGTTTAGTGAGCGCTGTGGTTGAAAACAGTTCGAACCACCGTCACGGGTTTGATAATGCTTACGTGCAGCGTGCGTAACAACAACTTAAGGAACCACTATGAGTACAATTCGTCAGCAAGACTTTATTGATAGCATTGAAGATGCCTTGCAATACATCTCGTTTTATCATCCTCTTGATTTTGTTCAAGCGCTAGAAAAAGCGTATAACAAAGAGCAAAGCAAAGCCGCTAAAGATGCGATTGCGCAAATCTTAATTAACTCGCGCATGTCGGCAGAAGGTAAGCGCCCGCTGTGTCAGGATACTGGGATCATCACCTGTTTTGTAAAAGTAGGTATGGATGTTAACTGGGATAAAACCGATTTAACAGTACAACAAATGGTTGATGAGGGGACGCGTCGTGCGTACTTAAATCCAGATAACCCATTGCGCGCATCGATTGTTGCCGACCCTGCGGGAACACGTAAAAATACTAAAGATAATACGCCATCAGTGGTACACATTGACTTAGTTGCTGGCGATAAAGTTGAAGTGATGGTGGCTGCTAAGGGTGGTGGCTCAGAGAACAAAAGTAAAATGGTGATGTTAAACCCATCTGACGATGTGGCCGAATGGGTTGAAAAAACGCTACCAACAATGGGTGCGGGTTGGTGTCCACCAGGCATGCTAGGCATAGGTATTGGTGGCACGGCAGAAAAAGCAGCGGTAATGGCGAAAGAGTCATTAATGGATCCGGTTGATATTCATGAACTCATTGAGCGCGGCGCAGAAACAACAGAAGAAAAACTGCGTTTAGAAATTTTTGAACGTGCGAATAAATTAGGCATTGGTGCACAAGGCCTTGGTGGGTTAACCACGGTTGTTGATATTAAAATTAAAACAGCACCAACTCACGCGGCTTCAAAGCCAGTGGTTATGATCCCAAATTGTGCTGCTACGCGCCACGTACACTTTACGCTTGATGGTTCAGGCCCTGCGAATTTAAAAGCACCTAAATTAGAAGATTGGCCAGAAGTGACTTTCGAAGTCGGTGAGGGCACACGTCGCGTTAATTTAGATACCCTGACTAAAGAAGACACTAAAGAATGGAAAATGGGTGAAACCGTTTTACTCTCAGGTACTATTTTAACGGGTCGAGATGCTGCTCATAAGCGTCTGCAAGATATGATCAACTCAGGAGAAGGTTTACCTGAAGGAGTTGATTTTGATAACAAGTTTATTTACTACGTTGGTCCTGTGGATGCAGTAGGCGATGAAGCAGTAGGTCCTGCAGGCCCGACAACGGCTACTCGTATGGACAAATTTACTGACATGATGTTAGAAAAAACAGGCATCGTGGGAATGATTGGTAAAGCTGAACGAGGCCCTGCAACGGTTGAGTCTATTAAAAAGCATCAGTCAGTGTATTTAATGGCTGTAGGTGGTGCGGCTTACCTAGTATCTAAAGCAATTAAAAAAGCACGTGTTGTTGCCTTTGAAGATTTAGGTATGGAAGCTATCTACGAGTTTGAAGTAGAAGATATGCCAGTAACAGTTGCCGTTGACAGCGAAGGTGAAAATGCCCACACCCAAGGTCCTGCAATTTGGAAAGCAAAAATTGAAGAACTAGACAGCAAAATGAAATAAATTTGCAAAGTAATTATAAAAGCGAGCACCGTGTGCTCGTTTTTTTATTTTTAAATTTGCAGATACTTATACACCTCAGACCAGTTTTTGCTATATAGGCAGTTTTTATATAAGCCATTGTATTTTATGAGCTAGTGTTCTTTTTCAAGATGTACGATTAAGTTTACATATAAATTTAGAGTGACGTTCACGTAAGCGTAAACTTTAATTGCGGTGGTGTTTTTAGCTTTTATACCTAATAATATAATCATTATTAAATTTTTTATGCTGATTTATCGCAATAAGTCGTTTTGTTTTTCAGTTGAGTGCGGTTTATGTGGTTTATCTACTCATAGTATAGCGAACTAGTATCTGAAGTGATAAAGTCTCGTCAATTTGTAGCGTGCTTGCCCAAAAGGGCTCATTATTTTCGGAGTATTTAAAGTGGTTGTATTTAATCAAGTTGAATTTGATAACCATGAACAAGTGGTTTTTTGTTCAGACAAAGCGTCTGGTTTAAAGGCCATTATTGCGGTACATAACACAAACTTAGGCCCAGCTGTAGGCGGTTGTAGAATGTGGGATTATGCCAACGATGAGGATGCAGTTTACGATGTATTGCGCTTATCAAAAGGGATGACCTATAAAAATGCTGTGGCACGCTTGCCATTTGGTGGTGGTAAGTCAGTTATTATTGGTAATGCAAAAGAGATCAAATCTGAACAGCTATTCCGTGCATTTGGTCGTCAATTAGAGCGTTTAAATGGCAGTTACTACTCAGCAGAAGACGTAAATATCACGTGTGATGATGTGGCGATAATGAACAAAGAAACAAACTACGTGCTAGGCCTTGAAGGCAAAAGTGGTAATCCATCGCCATTTACAGCTTACGGCACGTTTTTAGGTATGAAAGCAGCGCTTCATCATCAACGCGGCATTCAAGATTTCTCAGGCATTAAAGTGGCTGTGCAAGGTTTAGGTGCAGTGGCTTATGGCTTGTGTAAACACTTGGCTGAAGCTGGTGCAGAATTATTTGTTACTGATATTAACCAAGCCGCAGTTGAGCGGGTAGTAAACGACTTTGGTGCAACAGCGGTTGGTATTGATGAAATATACGACTTAGATGTTGATGTGTATGCGCCTTGTGCGTTAGGTGCCACTATCAATGACACAACAATCCCTCGTTTAAAAGCAACAATTGTTGCAGGTTGTGCAAATAATCAGCTTGCAGAGTCACGCCATGGTGAAATTTTACGTGAAAAAGGTATTTTATATGCACCAGATTACGTAATAAATGCAGGCGGTATTATTAACGTGTATTACGAAACAGCACCTGAAGGTTACAGTAAAGAGGCGTCTAATAAACACGTAGAGAAGATTTTCGATACATTAGCTGAAATCTTTACACGCAGTGAAAAAGAACAAAAATCAACGCATTTAATTGCTGATGAACTTGCTCAAGAAATTATTGAAAACGGACTTTAAGTTTTTTATTTAGTTCAACTAAGGAGCGACTATCGCTCCTTTTTTTATGCCTATATAAGACTTTGGTATAACTACACCCAAAGCATCATTTTAATTAATGCGAATACAGGCAAAGCGAGGTAAAATTTTACTTTTGCTCTGTGTATACTTTATGTCTTCTGCCGATTTATCTCTTCGGGCTATTGATTTTGATCAGTGGCCGCGCAAACAACATTTTGAATTGTTTCAAAACTTCACTCAGCCTTACTTTAATGTGTGTGTAAAGCTCAGTGCTAAAAAGTTATATACCGCGTGTAAACAAACTAATCGTGCTTTTTTTCATGGTTATGTTTATTGCTTATTAAAAGCATGTCATGAGTATGAGCCGATGATGCTGCGTATTGTTAATCAAAAACCTTATTATTTAAACACCACGCGCGCGAGTGTGGTTGAGCTTGCCGATGATGACTCGTTTCGCTTTAGTTATTTTAAACAGCAAAACTCGTTAAATGAGTTTGCTAATAAAGCAAAAGCGATTAGTCATGAAGCAAGGTTAAACCCGCTGTTTTCTGATGCCTTTACAGCAACTGAAGGACAAGCTGATTTAATTCACGTTTCTGTTTTACCTTGGTTAAACTTTAGCAGCTTTTCGCATGCGTTTACCCAGGGCCAAAGCTGTGGCATCCCTAAATTTGTGTTTGGTCAATACAACCCCGATACAGGCGAAATGCCAATATCAATTGATGTCCATCATGCGTTATTAGATGGACTACATGTGGCTAAGTTCATCCAACGATTGCAACATACATTTGATAGTTTGAGTGATAATACTTAATGAAAAAGTTGTAAATCTTATGTTATTATTTGTTGGTGATGTTTTCTAATTAAATTTTCACCTTGAATTTACTCAAATATAAAAACTAATAATTATAAAGGCAGTGTCTGATGAATCGCTTGGTGATTTTATGTTTCTTGTTGGTGATTTTTACTGTTGATGCTCAGCAACAGACTCGGCTGCCGTTGCGCGATTATTTTTTTGAAACGTGGAATACCCGTTCGGGCCTTCCTCACAATAGCATTAATAGCCTTGCACAAACACAAGATGGCTATTTATGGGTGGCTACTTGGGAAGGGCTTGCCCGCTTTAACGGTCAAGAATTTAAACTATTTACCCGCTCAGAAATTACCGATTTGCCTGACTCAGGCGTACGTGCGCTTACCCCCACATCCGATGGCGGCTTACTCATAGCCGGAGCGCGCGGCGGTATTAGTTTATATCAGCACCGACAATGGGACACTCAACCTAACGCCCAAGCAATGGTTAATCACGTATTTAAGAGTAAAAACGAGGATTTGTGGTTAGCACTTGAAAATGATGGTGTGTTTTATCGACCTGCCAAAAGCACTCAAGATATCCCAATAATACAAAACGTCAGTGCTTACAGAATAATTGAAGATAAGCAGGGCATTATATGGGCGGCAACCAGTGATGGGTTGTATAAAATAGTTAATTACACGCCTACATTGATGACTCCACATCATGGTTTGCCAGATGCACCTGTATATACTCTATTGATTACCCGTGAAGGACGCCTTGTTATTGGAAGTGAAAGAGGTGCGCGAGTATTAAATGGCAATGTGTTCGAGTCACCCCATCCACAGCTTAATGCTGAGTCTATTTCTAGTTTATTAGAAGATAACCATGGTGATTTGTGGTTTGGCACTATTAATAAAGGGGTATTTAGACTCAGTGTTGATGGCATAGAGCAATTAGATGCTAAAAATGGCTTACCTGCAAACCGGATATTGTCGTTATTACAAGACAGAGAAAACAGTATTTGGGTAGGGACCAACGCGGGTGTATTTAGGTTAAGAGAAGCCCCGTTTTCATCGTGGGGAAAAAAGCGAGGCTTATCTAGCGATTATGTACGCACGGTACTGTCACATTCTGATGGCAGTTTATGGATAGGCGGGAGTACAGGCTTAGATCGGCTGCAAAACAATAAAATTACCCATCTTAAAGGTACTAAGCAAGGCTCTCCTTATTCAGTATTGAGCTTACTTGAACAAAGCCAAGGTGATGTTTGGGTCGGTACATACACTTCAGGTGTGTTGAAGGTGGTTAATAACGAGCTTGTACCTTACTTAAATCGTGATAATGGCCTTGGTAGTAATGAAGTACGATCGTTACTTTTTGATTCAAAAAATCGTCTATGGGTAGGTTCAGCCATGGGGTTAACGCGAGTTAATACCGACGGCAGTTTAGTGCAATTTACTAATGAGAAAGAGTTACCGAGTGGCTTTATTCTAGCTTTGAGTGAGGATAAGAGGGCTAATATTTGGATAGGCACTGGCAATGGCGTAGTAGTTTACAATACCCAAACGGATAAATTTAAACCAATTCAGTTCCCTAAAGCGTTTTCGGCTAAATATGCGTTTGGTTTTTATATTGACGATAAATATACCTGGATGGCGACCGATAGAGGTTTATTGCGTTATCAACATTCAAATGGCCATATGACTATTTTAGGGAGGGAGTTAGGATTACCTGTTGATAAGCTTTTTCAAATTGTTCCCTTTAAAGATTCACTTTGGCTATCAAGTAACCGTGGCATTATTGAAGTTAATTATAAGCAGGTTAATCAGCTACTAGACTCAGCTACAAAAGGTAGTCAGACGCTAGCTTTTCAATTATACGATGAGGGCGATGGCATGCTCAGTGCGCAAGCCAATGGAGGGTCAACGCCTTCGGCTACAGCGCATTCAGATGGTACTATTTGGTTTGCCACCGCAAAAGGGGTGAGTACGGTTAAACCCGCGCGATTAAAAGAAGCCACCGAGATACCGTTACCAACTATTGTAGAAAGTTTCTCTGTAGATGGTAAACCCATGTTATTGCCTGTTGATGGTGACACACTTGTTTTGCCACCTGGAGTTACACGGCTGTCGTTCCATTATGCAGGCTTAAGTTTTATCATGCCGCAGCGATTAAACTTTCAAACAAAAATGAAAGGCTTTAACGATGAATGGGTTGATCGTTTTCATATTGCAACAGCTGAATATACTAATTTACCCGCGGGGAAATATTCATTTGCAGTGCGTTCTGCCTATCCTAATACCGATTGGCAGCAAAATGACAAAGTGATTCATTTTGAAATTCAATCGCATTTTTGGCAAAAAACCAGCTTTAAGCTAGTGGTGTTTTTTATTTTTGTGGTTGTCATATATAGTGCATATCGTTATCGCTTGTATCGCTATAAGCAGGTAGAAAAAGAGCTAACTAGCCGAGTGGTGAAGCAAACCCAAGCACTGCAAGAGCAAGCAAGTGCCTTTGCTTATCAAGCTACCCATGATCAGCTCACCGACTTACCGAATCGCCGGGCATTTGATGGTTGGCTGGCCGACAACTTTACAGATTTTAAAGCGCGTAATACTCCGCTTGCGATTGCCATTATGGATATTGACCACTTTAAACGCATTAATGATGGTTGGTCTCATTTGATTGGTGATCAGGTTATATGTGAAGTTGCCAATATTCTTAAAGCGCATTGTGAAGGCGAGCAAGAAGTGGCTCGTTGGGGCGGTGAAGAATTTACATTTGTATTTCCTGACATGAATACTGTGCAAGCACAGCAATTATGTGAACAATTACGCAAAGAAATTGAAAATAAAGACTTTTCGTCTATTGCCCAAGGGCTTAGCGTAACCGTGAGCTTTGGTGTTTCTGACTCTGATAATGTCGATGATTATGATCGGTTATTATCTCGTGCTGATCAAGCTTTATACAAGGCAAAAAACAATGGCCGAAATAGGGTTGAGTGCATAGCTTCCTAAAAAGAGCTGCTTTAATGCGTTAAATCGTTTTTTCCGACAGCTTTTATCATATAGAGAATTTCAACTTCTTTATTATTTGTGTAGGTTAAGTTAATTCATTAAGTAATTATATGTAAGCATAAGTAATATTAATTAACTTTATTTTAATTTGGGTGCTATACCTTGTGTACCCATTAGGGGGTTTTTTGCTTTTTACTTAAGGAATATAAGATGAAAAACAAGATAATTAATATTACATTCGCAAGTCTTCTAGGGGCCTCACCCGTGGTATTAGCAGAAGGCGATAAGCATGATGACTTTTTGTTTACTAAACAGGCTTTAGCATCACTCAAGCTTAACTCTTTACTGACTATTGATGATACGCAATTTGTGTTTAATGACTCATTATTAAACGAAGATTGGGATAACTTTTTTTCTTTACATGCGTCAGCAATTGAAGATAAAAAAGAGCTCATTTTACACTGGGCAGGTTATACCAGCATTAATCCAAAAGTAATTTTAGCGCTGATAGAGCAACAAAGTGGCTTACTTTCAAACCCAAATGCTGATATTAAAAACCCTTTAGCTGGTATAACAGACAAGCGTGGTTTTGATGCGCAAGTAAAAGACGTAGTGATGAAATTAAGTCAACGCTTTTATGAATATAAGCAGTGGCAAGAGTCACAAGATAAGTTAAAAAAACGAAATCAGGCAACCCAAACTACGAGTAGCACAGCTGCAACTGCGGCTCTAGTAAGTCTGTTTGCAGATAGCGATAGACTGGCATCAAACTCTAAAAATAATCAACAGACTTTGACTGAGTTTTTAGCTACGTTTGACCGTGTATTTCCTAGTAACACTAGTCAATTGCAACGTTCATTGAATAGTGTAGATCAAAATAATGAAAAACAACTTTTAGCCGCTAGTTTTGAAATGAACTTACCGTGGCCGTCTGGCTATTGGTACAGTGGTGGCGCTCACTCAAATACAGGTTCTGGCTACCCATACTCATCACTTGATTTTAACAATGGCTCTGGTGGCTGGGGCGCTAATACTCCTTTTGTTCAAGCTGCGCATGGCGGAACGGTAACTCGCTTTTCTTCCTGCAATATTCGAGTAACACACGCCAGTGGCTATTCAACCAACTATTACCATATGTCAAACCTTCAATATAGCACTGGTGACTATGTTCAACCTGGTGCATGGTTAGGTCGCTATGCCAATAATTATAATCAAGCATTGTGTGAGGGCGGCCAATCATCAGGTCCTCATGTTCATTTTACTTTATTGTATAATGGGCAACAGGTTTCTCTGCATAATAAATATATAAGTGAACATCGCATAGATGTTGGCTCAAGTAATTATGATACCAACTGTAATCGTTTCTACTTTGAACGATATGGCTATCGTACATGTGCATGGCAGCCTCTGTATCGTTAGAACGATTACAAATAAACAGTCAACTAGCTAAAGTAAAGGCCACGCTCTAACAGATGTGTGGCTTTTTATTTAGTGCTAAATAATTGAATTCTAGTTTTATGGACCAATTAATACTGTATAGATAATTATTGGGCTATTAAATGGTAAACGGATTATTGATTTTCTTACTTTTTGCGTTTGTCGTTATTTTTTGGCGCTGGCCTGATATTCAAAATACTCTGTGGCACCGTAAATACAGTAATTTATCTTTAAGCCCACAACAGCATGCGCTGTTACTGCGGGCTATGCCAATCTATAACAAAATGACTGATGCAGATCGAGCCAAGTTAGCATCTCATATTGTGTGGTTTTTAAATGAAAAGCGCTTTGTTGGCTGTGATGGGTTGCAACTAACTGAAGCAATGAAACTCATTATTGCCGCCGATGCTTGCCTGCTGGTACTAAATAAACCCTGGCCTTTGTATAAAAACGTGAAAGAAATTTTACTCTATCCCAGTGCGTACTACGCGCCTCAAGAGAGTCGCGATAACGCCGGCCTTGTTAGTTTTCATAACACCGTAAGGCAAGGTGAGTCGTGGCCTGGAGGCACATTGGTGCTAAGCTGGCATGATGTACTTGAGGGAAACCGCTTACCCAGTGACGGGCACAATTTAGTGTTTCATGAGTTTGCGCATCAACTTGATCAAGAAACCGGTAAAACCACCGGCACGCCACTGCTGTCATCGCAGGTCCAATATCAACAATGGGGCAAGGTATTTAGCCGAGCATTTTCGCAGTTAAAAACGCACGTAGCTTATAGTATGCCACATGTTATTCATAGTTACGGAGCCACAAATGAGGCAGAATTTTTTGCGGTGATCACCGAAACATTTTTAGAAAAACCAGCGGATTTACGCCGTGAAGACCCCGAGATTTACAGTCTGCTGGTGGATTTTTATCAATTTGATCCTATCGTTTGGCATTAATTTTATGCACTTCATCCTATTACGCTGGTAACTTGCTAGCGTTTTTGTTGCAATCATGTAATAGAGCAACACACAGCAACAATAATAAGTGAGATAAGCATGAAAAAAATGCTGCAAACAGCGCTTGCGTTATCGGTTTCATTGGCATTGGGTCAAGTACACGCAGAGCAAACAGATGAAAAAAAATGGCAAGTTGATTCACCAAAAGGGCAATTTGTAGATGCTTCTATTAGTGTAGAGCAAGGCACATGGATGAATGTAGATATAAGCCCTGATGGAGAAACCCTAGTATTTGACTTACTGGGCGATATTTACACTATGCCAATGAGTGGTGGTAAAGCCACTCAAATAACCTCTGATATCGCATGGCAAATGCAGCCGCGTTTTAGCCCTGATGGCAAGCATATTGCTTTTACCTCAGACCAAGGTGGCGGTGATAATATTTGGGTTATGGACGTTAATGGCGAGAACCAAACCGCAGTAACGGATGAAACGTTTCGTTTACTTAATAGTCCGGCGTGGAGCCCTGATGGCGATTATTTAGTTGCGCGTAAGCACTTTACCGCCAGTCGCTCTTTAGGCGCGGGTGAAGTTTGGCTTTATCATAAAGCGGGTGGTAAAGGGGTTCAACTGACTAAACGTGAAAACGATCAAAAAGACTTAGGTGAGCCGATGTTTTCACCTGATGGTCGTTATGTTTATTTTTCTCATGATGCAACCCCAGGTAAAACCTTTCATTACTCAAAAGATTCGGTTGCGGGTATTTATAAAATTAAGCGTTATGACCGCGAAACGGGTGAAATAGAAACGATTATTAGTGGTATGGGTGGGGCAATCAGACCAACTCCGTCACCGGATGGTAAAAAACTTGCCTATGTAAAGCGTGATGACTTTCAAACTAGCTTGTACTTATACGATTTAACCAGCGGTGAGCATACCAAGCTATATGACAAGCTAGAGCGCGATATGCAAGAAACATGGGCTATTCATGGGGTATACCCAACAATTGCGTGGACACCAGATAATGAAGAGTTAGTATTTTGGGCTGGTGGCACCATTCATAAACTCAATGTTGATGATAAATCTGTCAGCGATATTGCATTCAAAATAGACACCACGAAAAAAATTCAAAAAGCGGTGCGCTTTACTCAAAATATCGATACTGAAGAATTTGATGTAAAAATGCTGCGAAATGTACAAATTAGCCCAGATGGTGAAACGGCATTGTTTGAAGCACTGGGTCATATTTATAAACGCGATTTAGACTCAGGAAAAATCAAACGTTTAACCAAGCAAACCGATCATTATGAGTTATTTCCACAGTACTCGCGTGATGGCAAAAAAATTGTCTACACCACATGGGACGATAATGAACAAGGCACAGTGCGCGTTGTTTCTGCACGAAGTGGTCGCGGCGATACGATTACCGATGAACCGGGTAAATATGTAGAGCCTACCTTTAGCCCTGATGGCAAAACTGTAGTTTATCGTAAAGCCAGCGGCGGCAGCATTTTAAATCCTAAATGGTCATTACACCCTGGCATTTACAGTGTTAGCACTAAAGGTGGTAAGAGTGAACTAATTTCTAAAAGTGGTTACCAACCGCAGTTTGGTAGTGCCAACGATCGTGTTTATGTTATGAGTCCATGGCCTAAACCAACGTTAAGTGTGGTTGAGCTTGAAAGTAAAAAAGTGCGCAAACTCTATGAATCAGAGCATGCCACTGAATTTAGGGTATCGCCTGATGGTGAGTATTTAGCATTTTCAGAGCGCTTTAAAGTGTTTGTAACACCGTTTGTTGAGCGTGGTAAAACCATTAATATTGGGCCTAAAGACAGCCAATTTCCAATTGAGCAATTATCTGTTCGTGCTGGTGAAAATATTAGCTGGAGTACCAACAGCAATAAACTCTATTGGACACTTGGCCCTGAACTATACCATGCAAGTTTAGAGGGGATGTTTGCTATTAATAAAGCCGATGACCAAGGCGTTAAAGTCAAAAGCGGGACTAACATTGGTTTTAGCAAAAAAATGGCTGAACCAGAAGGCATGATTGCCTTAACTGGCGCAAAAATTATTACCATGGACGGCGAAAAAGTCATTGAAAATAGCGTTATTGTTACCGATGGTAAACATATTAAAGCTATTGGCTCTGCTGCAGATATTAGCATTCCAAAAAATGCTAAGATTGTTGATGTAACAGGCAAAACAATTATGCCTGGTATGGTTGATGCGCATGCGCATGGCTCACAAGCAAGCGATGAAATTATCCCACAACAAAATTGGAAAAACTTTGCAGGCCTTGCGCTAGGTGTTACCACCATCCACGATCCATCAAACGACACCACTGAAATATTCACTGCCAGTGAAATGCAAAAAGCCGGTATGATTGTCGGTCCGCGTATTTTCTCCACTGGTACTATTTTATATGGAGCTAATATGCCTGGTTATACTTCGCATATTGATTCATTAGATGATGCTAAATTTCATTTAGAGCGTTTGAAAAAAGTAGGGGCGTTTAGTGTTAAATCTTATAACCAACCTCGCAGAGAGCAGCGTCAGCAAGTGATTGAGGCTGGTCGTGAACTTGAAATGATGGTCGTGCCAGAAGGGGGCTCATTATTACAACATAACTTGAGTATGGTGGTTGATGGGCATACAGGGATTGAGCATTCCATTCCGGTTGAACATATTTATGATGATATTAAGCAGTTGTGGTCACAAAGTGATGTAGGTTATACGCCTACATTGGTGGTTGCCTATGGCGGTATTTGGGGTGAAAACTACTGGTACGATAAAACTGATGTGTGGAATCATCCTCGATTGAGCAAATTTGTGCCTAAAAACCAATTACTACCTCGTTCAATGCGTCGTGTTAAAGCGCCCGATCATCACTATAACCACTTTAACAATGCACGTGTGGCAGCTGAACTACAAGATTTAGGTGTACTGGTTAATTTAGGTGCACATGGCCAGCGTGAAGGTTTAGGTGCGCACTGGGAAATGTGGATGTTTGCTCAAGGTGGTATGACGCCGCTTGAGGCTATTCGAGCATCAACTCTCGATCCTGCTAAATACCTAGGCTTAGATAAAAACGTAGGCTCATTAGAGGTTGGTAAGCTGGCAGATTTAATGGTTATTGATGGCGATCCACTGGAAAACATTCGTGATTCAGACAAAATTGATTACACCATGATCAACGGCCGCTTGTTCGACGCAGCAACGATGAACGAAGTTGGTAAAAAACAACGTGCCCCATTATTTTTTGAATAATATATAGGCTTACTGATAAAAAAAGCGGCTAGTCAGTCGCTTTTTTTATGCTGTATTTATCTAAACAGCTAGAGCTCAGATTAATTATTATGTAGTTAATAACAAGTGACGGGCATAAAAAAACCGCTTAACGCGGTTTCTTTTAAACTGAGCACTCAGTAAATTACACTACACCGCGCGGTAGGCGACAGTCGTGATCTTTACGAGCAAGCTCTACTATCCAAAGCTCTTCTGCTGTATAACCTTCTTCGTTCTCAGTGATCACGGTGAAAGGCGCTTTTTTCTGTGCTTTTACAGGAGCAGCTTTTTTAGTTTTTTTAGCGGGTGCTTTTACTGCAGCTTTTTTTGTAGACTTTCCAGAGCTTAATTCTTTAGTCAGCTCTGCTACATCAGCTAGGCGCATATTCTTGCCGCCATCAACGCTGTACCAGCCAGGTTTAGTTGTTATTTCAGGTTTTTTACCGTTAGCAGCTTCATATGCAGCTTCAAAGGCAGATAACACTTCTGTTTTGTCTAGTTTGCTCATCAGAGACCCTATACGTTGTTTTCACAGATAAAGAAGAGGTATTTATACCTATTTTAGAACTGTTTTTCAATTTTTTGCGATTTTCCTTTCATTTTTAGTGCATAACCGCCAAAATTTGTACAAAATTCAGTGCAAAGTAAGGTAAGCAGTATGCAACGTAGAGAATTTAATCAACTGTTAAACACGTTATTGAAACCAGAAACCATTAACGATTTTTGTCCAAACGGACTTCAGGTAGAAGGTAAAGATGAAATACGTACTATAGTAACCGGTGTTACAGCAAGCCAAGCGCTTATTGATGCCGCCATTGAACAAAATGCGGATGCTATTTTGGTACACCATGGCTATTTTTGGAAAGGTGAGTCGCAACCAATTACAGGCATGAAAAAACGTCGTGTGGCTGCGCTTTTAGCTAACGATATCAATTTATTTGCTTATCATTTGCCATTAGACATTCACCCTGAAATAGGCAATAACGCTCAACTGGCGCAATTACTCGATATTGAAATTGAGGCGGGTTTAGAGCCAATTAACAACAGTGTCGCGATGAAGGGGCGGTTAAAAACGCCGCTAACGGGGTGCGAATTTGCTAAAAAAATAGGCCAAGTACTCAATCGCGAGCCACTAACAAGCTTAGTGCGTAATGATAAAATTGAAACTATTGCCCTGTGCACTGGTGGTGGGCAAGGGTATATTGACTTAGCAGCCGAGCAGGGGTTAGATGCTTACTTAACCGGTGAGGCATCAGAGCAAACTATTCACAGTTCACGCGAGCAAAATATCGACTTTTTTGCTGCAGGTCACCATGCCACTGAGCGATACGGTATTAAAGCGCTGGGAGAGCTTCTCGCAGAGCAATATAGTTTTGACGTAACATTTATTGATATAGATAACCCAGTGTAAGCTTTGCCGTAAATACAATGCCGTCTAAGTAACCTATTCATACTTATCTTGAGTAGGTTCTTTAAAATCTAAAGTTAAAATAACTTATTACTTTAATATGTTATAGAGAGTTTCTATCGCGCTTGTATCAAATAAGCCGAGTAACTTTCATTCTTTTATATTCACCCATAACAGATCCTCCGCTGCAATTATCGCGTTTAAACTAAAAATATTATTTTATCGCTGCAAGGCAACTCAATTAAAGGTGTGAAATGGAAGGCGTGTTAGCTTTAATTCAGCAATACGGTTTGTTAGTTTATCTGTTACTTTTTGGGTATTGTGCTTTAAAAAGTGGTTGGCTGCCTTTGTTTGCAGGCTATGCTGCGCAAACTGGCGCACTTAGCATTGACTTTGTTGTTTTGGCAGTTTTTATGGGCGGATATTTGGGGGATGAATTACGTTTTGCTTTAGCAAGAGCATATGGCACAGCATGGCTTGAAAAGCCAAACCGATTAGGTCGGTTATTTAAAAAAGCCAGTGAGCTTGCAAATCGTTATGGTACTGCCTACATTTTTTTATATCGTTATCCAAAAGGGCTACGTACCATCGGCGCTCTCCCGATAGGGCTCACATCGATTAGTTGGCCTCGTTTTAGCCTATTAAATGCATGTTCTGCAGTAGTTTGGGCAATTGTTCTAGTTGGTGGAGGCTTTACTTTTGGCGCTACCTTTGATTCTTTAGGGGTTGAGAACCTAACAGCCCTCAGTTTATTATTTCTTTGTGTATTTTTGATCACACTTTATCGGCTTTGGAGTCAAACCGCTGAGGTTAAAACCCATCAACAATAAAAAATCAAAGAGCTTCAGGATTTATTGTACGACGTATTTTTATCCATGTATCGCCAAGTACTTCATGGGCAAATTGAGTCACTACTAGTAATGCTTTTGCGTTGGGTATGAGTTGCTTATACCAAGGGTACGCTGCAAAGTTGTGGTAGTCAGTTGCTGCGGGGATCACAGTGATGCCTTGAGCATTAAATAAATTTATTGCTCTGGGCATATGACTTACAGAGGTAACTAAAGCGGTATTATAGTCGACAAGTTTTGAGGCTAAAAATGCGGCTTCTTGCGCTGTGTCCATTGCGTTTGGATTTTGTACAATACGATTTTTATTAATACCCAAGCTAATTGCCGTTTTATACATGAGTGCGCTGTTGGTGATTTTTTCATAACCCCCACCCGATACAATTAGTTGAGCTCGCGGATATATATTTGCGAGCCTAATGCCTTCCACTAAACGTGTTAATGCACAATTTCCTAGCTGACTGTTAGCGCTGAGTGCCGGGTTAGGGTTTATATCACAGCCAAGCACCACAATTTTGTCTATTTTGGGGTGCTTAAGGAAATTAAAAGCCAATGAAGTAGGTTGATTATGTTTAATCAATAAGTTGGCAAACCAAGGCGTGCTGGCAAGTAATAAGGTTGAGAGACTCAAAAAAGATAAGGTAATAACACGCTTTCGTTGTTTGAGTGCAAAAATAAGTAGTATCAGACTAAGCAAGCCCAGTAAAGGTAACGGCATAAGTAAGCCGCCCAGTATTTTTTTAAGTTCAAACATAATGAGTAACACAGTTGAATATATTTACCAATATGTTACTCATAAGCTTAAGATTTATCGACCGTTATTTAATTTACAGGTGTTTAAAAAGTGACGGTAAACTGGATTGTCTTTCATCTCTTTTTTCATCGCTAAGTACATCGGGCGGGTTAAACCCAGCGCGCCCAATGGAATTGACTTAATTAACCCCTGGCTTTCATAAGGGGTAACTAGCCAGTCGGGTAGGGCCGCTACCCCCATACCTGCACTGACTAATTGAAATATAAGTAAGCCTTGATCAACTGTTTTAAGCGTGCCGTCAAAACGTGCATTTTGAATAAAATGCTTAAATATATCTTGGCGCTCACGCGGAATAGGGTAAGAAATAATAGTTTCGTTTTTTAAATCAAGCGCAGTTACGTAGGCTTTTTTAGCTAAGTCATGATCCGGCGCCACTATTAGCTTAAGTTTAAAGTCAAATAGGTGGGCGTATTCTAGTTTGTCGGGTTCACGCACATCTGATGTAAGCACTAGGTCTAATTCATCATTTAATAAATCTGGGATGGCGTCGTAACTAAAACCACGTTCGTAATCAATCTTTATGTCAGGCCAGAAATTATTAAATTCTTTAATAGTAGGCAATAACCAGTGAAAGCATGCATGGCACTCTACGCTTAACCGCAGTTGTGAGATTGGCTGATTTAAACTTTCCTTTAATCGGCATTTAGTTGCTTCTAACTTAGGTAATATTTCGTGTGCCAATTCAAGTAATAACATACCTTGAGGTGTAAATCGGACTGGTTGAGTTTTTCGTTCGAACAACTGGCAATCTAATTTATTTTCTAAATCTTTAATCTGATGCGATAAAGCTGACTGAGTTAAAAATAGCTCGCGGGCTGTATTAACTAACGATCCCGTTTCTTTGAGGGTCGCTATAGTTTTTAGGTGTTTAATGTCAATCATCTTTAATAAATCTCATGGCTGTGGTGAGTATTGCTTAGATTAACTACATACTACGCCTATCTAAAAATCGTTTCAACGTCTAGATGGCTATAGTAATTAGATTTGGTGTGTTTTTTACTGCAAACATTAAATTTATTAACTTTACACAGTCAGATGATGTTTTGTTATTTGTTTGTTGTTGAATTTAGCTCATGTTAAATTAAGGTGTTAAATGGGTGCTTGTCGATGATTGTGAAATCAATAGGCCCTAATATTATCTAAAAATTTGTAATGAATTTTTATATCGGTGAATTATATAAATTAGGTTGAATAGTTAAACAGAAATTAAAAACAGAGTAGGGTGAGTTTGGTTATGGAATAAGTTATGTGTTTAACAATTACTGTGTTGTTGTAAAACATTTTGTTAAGGTTAGCATCAAGGCTTAATTGGTACGCTCTTACAAACCGGGTTAAATTATTTAAGAGTATTAGAGCGAGTAAGCACAGCGGTCAGTTTAATCCTGAATACTTGAGATTGTAAATTCCAGCTGTGCTTAGCCTATTAAAGAGGGGTGTGTATTAGTGAAATAGCCTCTTTTGCTGTAACCGGTTTTGATTTTAAAAAGCCTTGCCCATAATCACATTGGGTTTTTTGTAAAATAGTAAGTTGTTCAGCGGTTTCTATTCCCTCGGCTATAACAATAAGATCTAAAGAAATAGCCAAGGTTAAAATAGCATCTATTAACGGGTTAGCAGTAGCTTTTAAATTATCAATAAAGCTTTTATCAATTTTTAGCACATGAATAGGCAGTTGATGCAAGTAACCTAAGGCAGAGTAGCCAGTGCCAAAATCGTCTAGGCAAAGCAATACTTTTAAAGGTGATAATCCTTGTATAATTTGCGTCGCTAATTCTAAATTTTCAATTAACCCCGACTCTGTTATTTCAAGACACAATGAGCCTAATGGTAGTTGGTATTTTTTATAAATTTCATGGAGCTGCTCTACAAACTCTAAGCTGGCAAAGTGTCGAGACGATACATTAACCGTGACACGTAAAAAGCGATGACCTTGTTGTTGCCACAAAGCAATATGTTGCGCTGCGAGGTCGAGTAAATGCAAGTCTAAGTTAGTAATTTGCCCGGTCTTTTCTGCAATTGGAATAAAGTCGCTCGGTGATACAAACCCTTTCTTTGGATGATGCCAACGTACAAGAGCTTCAAACCCTATAACTTCACTACTGTTAATAGTAAATATAGGCTGAAAATACAGTTCAAATTCATTATGCTCAATACCGTGCTGTAAGTCGTTTTCAAGATCTGCACGCGTTTTTAGCTTATTACGCATCACATTATTAAAAAACTTAACTTGACCACGTCCTGATGATTTTGCCTCATACATAGCCGCATCGGATTGTTGTAATAATACAAATGCTTCATCATTTACGTTGTCACTAAATGCTACGCCAATGCTGGTGGACGGCTGCAGTAAATGGCCATCAATATTAACGGGTTCAGATAATGCCGTTTTAATACGAGTCAGGGCAACGTTTACTTGATCACGATGACTAAGATTTTCCATGAAAATAGCAAACTCATCGCCACCTAAGCGAGAGAAAGTATCGGTATTGCGAACGGTTTTAGTAATAAGCTTACATATAGCAATTAAAAAGTGATCGCCTACTTCATGGCCTAATGAATCATTAATACTTTTAAAGCGGTCAAAATCCAGATAGAGCAGGGCATGAAAAGTGCCTTTTTTTGCGCGATTTAGGCGTAAAATTGCATGCTTCATCCTTTCTATTAATAGCGACCGGTTTGCAAGCCCAGTTAGCTCATCGTGCAGCGCTTTGTGCTCAAGCTCTTGACGAGCTAAGTGCCGATCTATAACCATGCTTATTTGTCGACTTACATAGGTTAGCAACGAGCTATCATGTTCATTGTAATAATGTTGATTGTCATAGCTTTGCACGACAATAACGCCACTCATGCGCTCATTAACTTTAAAAGGCACGCCTAGCCATGAATCCGCTTGTTCACCTACTAGCTTAAAATGGCCTTGTGCAATATGTTCAAAGTATTGCTGTTTATTGAGTAACAGTGGGCGTTCATTAATCAGCAAATAGTAAGAGGCTGTTTCTTTTAGTTGCTCTTTTGAAATAACTTTGTGGGTATTTGTTTGTACACCGCCTTCAACAGTATAAACAAAGTCGAGCGCGTCTTCTTTTTTGTCGTACAGCGCAATAAAAAAGTTACTCGCAGTCAATAAGCTGTCAATAATCGCATGCAAAGATTGAAAGAAGGTGTCTAAATTTTGTGCTTTATAAGTTAAATTAGCTATTTGTAATAGGCTGCTTTCTAATTTTTGTGCATTGTTTAGCTGCATAACAGTGTCTTGCAAGCTATTAACGGTATTCACTTGATTGATTTTTGCACTTAGTAAGTGAGCTACGGTGGTTAAAATCTCTAAATGTGAACTAGTAAAGTAATTTTTTATTGGGTGCTCACAATCTATAACCCCTAGGACACGATCTTTGTATATCAAGGGTACGCATATTTCTGATTGAGCCGGGCGCTCATCAGCTATGTAACGGTTGTCTTTAGTTACATCGCCAATTATTAAAGCTTGGCCTGTAGATGCTGCATAACCTGTAATGCCTTCGCTAAAGCGAATGATTTTTCGCTCAGATTGATAACTTATATGCCCGTTTTTAATACCCATAGAAGCTACTTGATTTAGCAAAGACTGACTGTCATCTGCTAAGTAGATAACACAATCTACAAACCCAAGTCGATTAACAACTTGTGTGGTGACGTAACTAAAAAGCGCTTCTAACGTATTCAGTTGCAATAAACTTGATGAGAACTGATTGATTATACTCAACTGATCCGTTTTAGTTTCGAGCGCTTTAGTGGTATCGATAGTATTCGACATAGGCAGCTTTGGGAGGCCTTATAATTATTAAAGGTACATACGTTAACCTAATATTAACGTTTCTACAAAATAAAACGTTAAATGAGAATCATGAAGTGTAAAGTTAACTTTAAATGTAGTATCTAAGGATTATTTCTAATAAGCCCTTTACTCGAAATCACCATATGCCTATGATCAGTTAACTTAAGCATTAGGACTTTACGATGACGAGCAAAATGACAACTTTAACGATTACTAGACCCGATGATTGGCATGTTCATTTACGTGATGGAGATCAGTTAAAAGATACGGTGCGTGATATTAGCCGCTATATGGGCCGCGCGATTATTATGCCAAATTTAGTTCCGCCAGCAACGTGTACAGAAACCGCATTATCGTATCGAGAGCGAATTATGGCTGCAAAACCTCAAGGGCAGTTTGAACCTTTAATGGTGCTTTACCTTACCGACAAAACGACGCCTGATGAAATAAAAAAAGCAAAAGCGACAGGTAAAATTTTTGCAGCTAAACTCTACCCAGCGGGCGCAACAACTAACTCAGATTCTGGTGTAACATCAGTAAAAAATATTTATCCAGTATTAAAAGCAATGCAAGAAGTTGGCATGCTTTTACTTGTCCATGGTGAAGTTACTGACTCTTCTATTGATATATTCGATCGTGAAAAAGTGTTTTTAGATACTATTTTAGGCGACGTTGTCGCAGATTTTCCTGAGCTTAAAATTGTCCTTGAACATATAACAACAAAAGATGCGGTAGAGTTTGTTGAAAACGCTTCGGATAATGTAGCAGCTACAATTACTGCGCATCATTTGTTATACAACCGCAACCATATGCTAGCAGGGGGTATACGCCCACATTATTATTGCTTACCTATATTAAAGCGTAATATTCATCAACAAGCGCTTATGGCGGCAGCTACAAGTGGTAGTAAAAAATTCTTTTTAGGCACGGATTCAGCCCCGCATTACAAAGACAAAAAAGAAGCAGCATGTGGCTGTGCGGGTGCTTATACTGCGCATGCAGCTATTGAACTTTATGCTGAAGCTTTTGAAGAAGCTGGGGCGCTTGATAAGTTAGAGGGCTTTGCAAGTCACTTCGGCCCAGATTTTTATGGTCTAGCGCGTAATACAGACACTATTACCTTAGAGAAAGCACCTTGGACAGTGCCAGCAAGTTATTCGCTAGGGGACTCAGAAGTTGTACCAATCAAAGCAGATAGTGTTATTGATTGGCAAGTTAAATAATTAGAATTTAAAACCACCTAAAACTAAGGTGGTTTTCTTATTTTAAGTTAGCAAAAAGCTGTGCAGATCAGCCATATTTTAAAAAAGTGCACTCTGTTTATAAAAAACACAAATTATGAGCTGTTTATCCCGTTAAAAATTAGAAACTTACAAAGAAAGTAATAAATCGATGAATCTTCAAAAATAAATCCCAATTAATAGAGCTAAAAAAATATTAATGTGTTAATCTTAATTGGCTTTGAGTTTTTGCGTATTGAATTACGGTATTGTGCTGCGTTTAAGGTTACCGGTTTGGTTATTACTTCTTCCTGTACTATCACCTCCAGTTTTTTGGGCATTGACTCAGGGAGGATATTGCCATAATAATATGGCTGAATTTTAATTATTGACTTACAGGAAAATTTAGTATGTCGGTTACTGGTAAAGTAAAATTTTTCAACGAAGCTAAAGGCTTTGGTTTCATTGAACAAGAAAATGGTCCTGACGTGTTTGTACATTTCAGCGCAATCACTGGTTCTGGTTTTCGCACTCTTAGCGAAGGTCAAGCAGTGACTTTCAGCATCAAGCAAGGTCAAAAAGGCCCAGAAGCTGAGAACGTAGAAGTAGCATAATTTATTATGTGAACCTAAGTTCATCGTGGTGAAGCACTAACCTGTTTCACCATAATTCATTAAAATGTGCAAAACTTTTTGAACTTTCTAAAACATTCCTATTTTATATCTTTCTTCAGTCAAACTTCTATCTATTTAATTTAAACCTTGATGATTTAAATATTCTATCGGGCATTAAAGATTCTTTATTTAATCTTACGATTAGTCTATCTGACTCTAATCCTTCAGAGATGATATAACTGCTTAAGGTTGAGATTGGGGCTTGGAAAAATATTAAAAATGGATAAGGCTTTTAGGCTAATAAAGATAAAAAACACAGGTGTTAATAAAAATGATTTTTTGTAATCATCTTCCCCTCCTTTGTATTGCTTTTTATTAAATCTGCACGTCATTATTATTATGCGATGAATAACCTAATAATAACGATTAGCTGTATTTTTTGTGTAAAAAGCGTTAAAAAACCTTCGAAATGAATATTCGGGACAGAAAATTAGCTTATTTTTAATTTTTTTTCAGCAACGATTAAGTTAATTTTAAATGTTATATTTTTGTTTACATTAACAGTGGTGGTTATCGTTATTCTTACTATATCAGGGCTTGCAGAAATTGTGTTTATCACGTTAGTTATAATAATGTTAATTTTTTTGTTCAAGCCCAGTAAATATCTTACAAACAAGCTGATTTATTTATAGGTTATGCTAAACATGAAGTTGACATGACATGATGCATTTAGCATTATTGGTAAGTTGATATCTATTAAAAGATATCAGGGTTGTCTTCCCCTTAGCGGGTTGATAATTAAATTATAAAAGTAACATTACTTAATTGGTTGGGAACTATGTCTGTTAAAATCAGAAAGAGTCTTGTAGCAACTGCGTTGGTTGGCGCTTTTGCATTTGCAAGCAGCAATGTGATTGCAGATCCTTTGAATGACGTGCAAAAAGCAGGTCAAACAATTCAAAAGGCTGCGGTTAAGTCTCAAACTAAAATTGACAATGTATATGGTCAAACTCAGGAGCTAATCGCTGAGTACCGTAGCATCGTTGATGAGACTGAACTTATGAAAGTGTACAACGATCACGTAGCACGTTTGGTCGCAGACCAAAACGCGTCTATCGCATCGTTCGATCGTCAAATCGCGACTATCGATAACACTAAACAAAACGTTGTGCCTTTGATGTATCGCATGATCGATACGCTTGAGCAATTCATCAAAGCGGACGTTCCATTCAACCTTGAAACTCGTCTTGGACGCGTTGAAAGATTACGTGAGATCATGGCATCTGCATCTGTAACAACGTCTGAAAAGTTCCGTCAGGTTCTTGAAGCGTACACTGTTGAAACAGCATACAGCTCAGCTGTAACTGCTTCTCAAGGTACTTTAGATGTTGATGGTCGTAGCATTAACGTAGATATCGGTCGTTTAGGTCGTATTACTTACGTAGCGCAATCATTCGATCTAAAACACGCTTGGGTGTGGGATAACAACACTAAACAGTGGAAAGAATTAGGTGAAGAATACCTAAAACCTGTTAAAGAAGTGATCCGTATGGCACGTAAGCAAGCGACACTAGAACTTGTTAAACTACCAATTTTTGGCGCGGAGTAATCAATAATGAAGAAACTATTTAAAGGTTTTGCTGTTGCAGCAGTACTGTCTGTTTCTGCCGGTACCGCGCTTAATGCACATGCAAATACTGACGCTTTAGATAAAATTCTTGAGCAAGTAAAGCAAGAGCGTATCTCTGAAGGAAAAATCAATAAGCAACGTGAACAAGAGTTCTTGTCAGATCGTGCTGATAAGCAAGCGTTACTTAACAAAGCGAAAAGCCAACTAGCTGCTGAAAAAGCACGTGGTGATCGTCTTAGCAAAGAATATGCACAAAACGAAAATACTTTAGCGGAAAAAGAGCAAGCTCTTCAAAACGCTCAAGGTACGTTAGGTGAAATGTTTGGTGTTGTTCGTCGTGCAGCAGCTGACGCGATTGGTTCAATTGAAGCATCTTTAGTAAGTGCTGAAAAACCAGGTCGTGCTGAAGTACTTCGTTCATTAGCAGCAGCTAAAGAACTTCCAACTGTTCGTGAACTAGAAGAGCTTTGGATTTCACTTCAAACAGAAATGACTGAATCAGCAAAAGTTTCAACGTTTGAAACTGAAGTTGCTGGTCTTGACGGTAACCCGTCTATGAAAAAAGTAACACGTATCGGTAACTTCAACTTAGTTACAGACGACGGATACTTAATCTACTCACCAGAGACTAAATCTATTCAGCCTCTAGGTAAGCAACCTGACAGCTATATCCTTAAAGGTATTTCTGATTTAGAAGGTACTTCAGCTGATAACTATGCTGGCGTATACGTGGATCCTACACGTGGTGCAATTTTACGTATTAACACTCAGAAAAAGTCTCTTATGGAGTACTACGAGCAAGGTGCTGAAGTTGGTTACATCATCACAGTATTACTTGTTGTAGGTCTTTTAATCTTCTTAGTACGTTTCGTTGATTTAGCGCTTACTACTTCTAAGATCAAAGGTCAGCTTAAGAACTTGTCTACACCGAATACAAATAACCCACTGGGTCGTATTCTTAAAGTGTACTCTGACAACAAAAACCAAGATGTTGAAAACCTTGAGCTTAAACTGGATGAAGCGATTCTTCGTGAAACGCCACGCATCGAAGCGGGTATTAACATCATCAAGATCCTTGCTGCTATCGCACCATTACTAGGTCTACTAGGTACGGTAATCGGTATGATCCTAACGTTCCAAACAATCACATTGTTCGGTACGGGCGATCCGAAGATCATGGCTGGTAACATCTCTCTAGCACTTGTAACTACAGCGCTAGGTCTAATTGCAGCTCTACCACTTATCCTACTTCACTCTATTGTTGCAGGTCGTAGTAAGTCGGTATTACACATCCTTGATGAGCAAAGCGCGGGTATCATCGCGACTCACGCGGAGAAGGAGAAAGCCTAATGCTAGTCCTGATGGAGATCTGGGAATCTATCAGGGATTTTGTTGGCACAGGCGGCCAGGTTTTATACGTGGTCGCGATAGCACTCTTTCTTATGTGGGTTTTAATGATTGAGCGCTATTGGTTCCTACTTGCTGAATTTCCTCGTTTAACGAAGGATATTGTAGCCAAGTGGGATGCCCGCCAAGACACTACGTCTTGGTACGCACACAGAATCCGTGAAGCATGGATTTCTGAAGCGTCTGAAAAATTAGATCAGCGTATGTTGTTGATTAAAACATTAGTAGCTGTATGTCCTTTAATAGGCTTACTTGGCACTGTTACGGGTATGATCGCGGTTTTTGAAACCATGGCAACCCAAGGTACAGGTAATGCACGTTTAATGGCATCAGGCATATCAATGGCAACAATCCCAACAATGGCTGGAATGGTTGCGGCACTATCTGGGGTATTCTTTAGCTCACGCCTTGAGGCAAGAGCGAGAATGGTGAAAGCCAAACTTGTAGATAGTATGCCTCATCACTAGAGAGAGAATTAAATATGGCACGTAAACAACGTTTTCGTGAAGAAGAAGAAGCAGCGGTAGATATGACGCCAATGCTTGACATCGTATTTATCATGCTTATTTTCTTTATCGTAACTACATCGTTCGTTAAAGAGGCTGGTATCGAGGTCAATAAACCAAAAGCTGCCCAAGCTACGAAGCAAAAAAATGCTAATATTTTTATTGCTATTCGTAATGACGGTGCAATCTGGATTGATAAACAGCAAGTTGATGTTGAACGTGTTTCAGCAAAAATTGAAAGTTTATTAGCAGAACAACCTACAGATGTTGTAATTTTGCAAGCTGATAAAGAAGCAAAACATGGCACAGTGGTTAAAGTTATGGACCAGATTAAAGCGACAGGTGATAACCTGAGAATTTCAATAGCTGGAGATCAGTAATGATTCGTTTTCTGTTTTCACTGATTGCAGGTGGGGCAGTTACTTTCGGCTTGTTCTACTTCATGGCATACCTCATCTCTGGTGGGGCTGACCGTAATACGGAACAAAAAGAGCAGATCATAGTCGAAATTATGACGAATCCGCCTGAATCTAAGGTGCAGGAGAGGAAGCGTGTACCGCCTCCGCCTCCGCCACCGCCAAAGCAGCCGCCTAAACCGCAGCCGCCACAGCCGGAAAACAGCAACCCAAGTACGAGCTTGTCGTTTAATATGCCAAGCATCGATGTGGGAAGCACGGCTGGTGGACTGAGTGGTCCAGGTGCATTTGGACGAGATGGTGATGCGACACCGATCGTTCGTATTGAACCAAAATATCCAACACAAGCAGCACGTGATGGCAAAGAAGGTTGGGTTCAACTTTCATTCACAATTGATGAGTTAGGTGGTGTGACTGACGTTGATGTAATCGACGCAGATCCAAAACGTATCTTTGACCGTGAAGCTAAACGTGCATTGCGCAAGTGGAAATACCGTCCTAAGATAATTGACGGCAAACCACAAAAGCAAGTTGGTTTACAAGTTCAACTAGACTTTAAACTTAACCAAGGCAACTAAGGAGGCGAGTAATGAGAAATTTTTCTAAAGTAACTGCACTTGCAATTCTTATGTCTGTGTCAGGTGCGGCATTAACTGCACCTGTTTTAGCGGCGCCAGATTACGCGAAAATTGAAGAGCGTAAGAAAGCAAAAACTAAAATCATGGGCGAACGTACTGGTAAAAAAGTAATTAAAGCGTTTGATTTGTATAATGAAGATGATGTTGATGGTGCAATTGCTTTATTAAAAGAGTTAGATCCGTCTAACGACTTTGACAAAGCAACTGTTAATCGTTACTTAGGCAGCATGTATGCTCAAAAAGAGCAGTACAAAGTTGCTATTAAGTATATGAAAGCAGCGATTGCACCAGATGTATTAAACTTTGCCGATCAGGCTCAAGGTTTAAAAACCTTAGGTGACATGTATGCAGGTACTGAACAGTACAATGCTGCAAAGCAAGCATATTCTGATTGGATGGACTTTACAGGCGAAGAAGACCCAAAAGTTTACACTCGTATTGCGCAAGCAAGCTATGAGCTTAAACAGTTTAATGAGGTTCTCGAGCCGGCAAACAAAGCAATTAAGTTAGCAAAAGAGCCTAATAAAGCTCCTTATCAACTTAAATTAGCTGCCTATTTTGAGCAAAAGCAATATCAAAATATGGTTAAAGTCGCTGAAGAAATCGTTCGTGTATGGCCTGAAGACAAAAAGTCTTGGGTAGGCTTAGGTAAGTATTATTTACAAACCGAAGAATACAAAAAAGGCCTAGCAACTATGGAAGTTGCTTACAAGAACGGTTACTTTGAAAACGAAGTTGAATACAAAGTTCTAGCTAATTTCTATTCTTTAAATGAAATTCCTTATAAAGCAGCTGTAACGCTTGAAAAGGCCGTTAAAGAAGAAAAAGTTAAACGCACTAAGCAAAACATGAGTGCGATTGCTAGTAACTACCATCGTTCGAAAGATATAGAGAAGGCTGCTAAGTACTACGAAGAAGCTGCTAAATTTGATAATGACGCTGAGCTTTATCGCAAAGCCGGTTCATTACTTCTACAATCTGAAAAATTTAGTGCTGCCGTTGTTCGTTTGAACAAAGCGTTAGAGCTTGGCTCTGACAAAAAAGGTACTATATATTCAGATCTAGCTGAAGCGTTTTACTACCAAGGCAAGTATAAGCAAGCACATGCCGCTATTACTAAAGCTATGGACGATCCAACCACACGTAGATTTGCAAAAGGTTGGGCTACATATATTAAAGATAAAGCCGCTCGCAACGGTGTTAAAATTTAATATTTAATGTACTCTAGTATTTTTAAAAAGCCCCATTGGGGCTTTTTTTATTGGAATTAACATGAACAGAACGCCTATTATTTCATTGCTCTTTTGTTTGCTTTTAGCATCATGCTCAAAGCCAGCTGATTTGTTTTCATCCTATGAAGAGGCACAAAGCGCGTTAATATCACTTAATACGGCTTTAAGTGCACAAAAGAACTTAAACAGTACAGGGCTCAGTAACGAACAACTGCCTTTTACTGATTCATATTTAGCGCGTCGCCACGCTATTTACCAGCAGCTAATGCAAATGAAGTTATCTTCTGCGCAAACCCATCAAGTAAATTATTTGGTGATTGCTGAGCGGTTTCCAGAGCGTTATTTTGCATGGCCTGCACACACTGATGTGTTATCAAACATGCTTTCGATAGTTAAAAATGATGCTCAGTATAAAAACATTGAGCAGTGGCTGATATTTGTTAAATCACAGCTACAAGCCGCTGAGCAAAGTAACTTAAAGCTTAATAAAATAGAGCATAATTATTTAAAGCACTATGTGCAGCAAGCAATTAATAGTACTGACACACCTATTGAGCTTAATGAGTCTCTGAGTGTATTAAATAATTACTTAACGCAGTATAAGCCCAGAGGCAGCATTGGGTTGTCTGGTCTTGCAAATGGCAGCCAGTGGTACCAAAGTAAACTAAATTATTTTGCAAATGATGTACTTTCGCCGCTTGAGTGGCTAAGCCTTATAGATAGTAAATTTAAAACAATGCAAAGCTCAACCGAGCTAATAACGGTGGGTATCTCTGATGTATCGCAGCTTAGCGAAACATTTTTAAAAAAAACGCAAGTATTAGGTTTAGATTGGTCAACGGGTTACATGCTATTACCTCAACGTGCTAACAATAAGCAATTAACGGCTGCAAATAAGCGGCTCTATTTAGCGATGATGGAAACTGATCTTGGGGTGCATTACCACGCGTGGACATTATCGCAAGCGCGCTTAAATTTACTAAAACGTTTAAATATTAGTGAAGAAGATGCGAGGATATTAGTTGAGGATATTATTTTTTATCCAGGGCAATCATTTAGTTTTGCACCGCAATTACTCAATTAAACTTAAGTGCGCTACTACTTAGCGCACTTATCACACCGCTGAGCAGCAGGGTCTCTTTCTAAGCGCTGCTCTGATATTTTCTCTTCACAGTCACAGCAGTAGCCATATTGACCAATATCTATTTGACTAATTGCTGCTTCAAGCTTGTTCATTCGTTCAATTAACGGATTATACTCATTACCTAATTGTTGAGCTGCTAAATCAAGCCACTCTTCATTAGATGTTTGGGTTAGGATGCAGAACAAGTTTTGATGTGTAGGGTGAGTTGATTGTGACAACAAACCTAATATCGTTGCTTTAACACTTTCTATTTCATCGTTTAGTCGTTGCTGATGATGCATTAGCAGTATAACCCTTAAGTTAATTTGTAGTGATACTGCTATTATCTATTTAGATTTGTTTAGGTGTTATGATTTGCATCAAATTGTGGCGCTTTCGCATATTTCTTTAATACTTCGGCTACCTCATCCTTTGCTTTTAAACGACGAATTTCATCAAATAATAGCCCAGCTTGTGGATATTGGCGTTTTAAATAACCAAGCCATTGCTTTGTTCGAGATGCAAAATATTTATTATCTTTGCTAGCTGTTTGGTGCATAGATGAATGAATAATATGGTGTAAAATATTCTCCCAAGTGAGCTCGTTGTAGCTTTCGTTATTAACTTGCGCTTTAATTTTTCTTGCGAGATCAGGATGTGAAAGGGCGCCACGACCAATCATCAAATCACGACAACCACTGCGTTTTTGGCATAAAAGAGCATCTTCTATTTGCCAAATTTCGCCATTGGCGACCACTGCAATTTTTTTATCTTTGACCAAAGGGGGAATTTTTTCCCAATAGGCGGGTGGATTGTAGCCATCGCGTTTAGTTCTTGCATGTATTGCAATGCTGTTAGCACCAGCGCTAACAACGGCATCGACAATTTCTTGGCTATTACTATCATCATCAAAACCTAAGCGAATTTTAGCACTTACCTCATACTCATCATCAACGGCATCCCTTACCGTTTTTATAATCGAGTACATATGTTCTGGATCTTTGAGTAATACAGCACCGCCTTTGCTTTTATTGACTGTTTTTGCGGGGCAACCAAAGTTTAAATCAACGCCATGAGAGCCTAAGCCAATTGCTTTTACAGCATTTTCTGCTAACACGTGGGCTACTTGGCCTAATAACTGAATACGAACCGGAGTACCGCTACGAGTGAGTCCCGCATTTTTAAGTTCAGGGCAATAACGGTGGAATACTTTATCTGGAAGGCAAGTATCTACAACACGGATAAATTCGGTCACACAAAGATCGAAGCCGCCTATGTCGGTGAGGAGTTGCCGCATTTTAAAGTCAACGACACCTTCCATGGGTGCTAAAATAAGTTTCATAGTGTGATTAATGTATTACTAAAAAAGGAGCGCCAGTTTACCTGTAAATCATAAATTCATAAAACGCTTATTAGCGTTCATAGAGAGTTAAATAACTTATTTGCAAAAAAAATAGAAAATTTGAAAGTTTTTAGTTTAATACCGGTCTACTTTTATAATGATGTTCAACAAGTTTAAAAGGTAATTAAAAATGAATACAATAAAGAAAAACTCAATTGCATTAACATTAGGCGCAGTGGTTGTTGGCAGCGCAAGTATGGCGAGTACTGATGTTCAAGCTAATCCATTTGAGTTTCAACAAATGGTAGCTGGTTATCAATTAGACGCTGGTGAAGGCAAGTGCGGCGAAGGTAAATGTGGCGGCGACGCTAAAGCGAAAAAAGAAGGCAAGTGTGGCGAAGGAAAATGTGGCGGCGACGCTAAAGCGAAAAAAGAAGGCAAGTGCGGCGAAGGTAAATGCGGCGGTGATGCTAAGGCCAAAAAAGAAGGCAAGTGCGGCGAAGGTAAATGTGGTGGCGATGCTAAGGCCAAAAAAGAAGGCAAATGCGGCGAAGGTAAATGCGGCGGTGATGCTAAGGCCAAAAAAGAAGGCAAGTGCGGCGAAGGTAAATGTGGTGGTGATGCTAAGGCCAAAAAAGAAGGCAAGTGCGGCGAAGGTAAATGTGGTGGTAGCCACTAAACTTTTCTTTTTCAGATAAGCGAGAGGGCCATTAGGCCCTTTTTATTTAATATGAGGTTTTATTATGGCTCAAAATCAAACGCCTAACTTTGGCATGGTCGGTTTAGGCTTGCGAAGAGAAATGCTAGATGAGCTTGAGCATGCTATACCAAAACAAATTGAGTTTATGGAAGTGGCTCCAGAGAACTGGTTAAAGCTAGGTGGGCGCTTTGAAAAGCAATTTAAACAGTTAACTAATAATAATCACTTTGTTTGTCATGGTTTGTCACTTTCTATTGGATCGCCTGAGCCGCTTGATATTGAATTTATAAAGTCGTTAAAATCTTTCTTTGATAACCACGATATTAAAGCTTATAGCGAACATTTAAGCTATTGCTCAGGTAAAGGCCATATGTATGACTTAATGCCAATTCCTTTTACTGAAGAAGCGATCAAACATGTCGTTTCTCGGGTTAAGCAGGTACAAGATATATTAGAGCGACCACTTGTGCTGGAAAATGTGTCTTATTATGGTGCCCCTGGTCAGCAGCTATCAGAGCTTGAATTTACCAATGCTATTTTAGAAGACGCAGACTGCCAGCTGCTATTAGATGTTAATAATATCTATGTGAACTCGATTAATCATGGTTATGATGCACAAGCGTTTTTAAGTGGGCTACCAACTAATAAAATTGCCTATTGCCATGTTGCAGGTCACTACAATGAAGCTGATGACCTAATTATTGATACTCATGGTGCTGATGTTATCGACCCTGTCTGGCAATTGCTCGATAGCGCATATCAAGCACATGGTGTTTTTCCCACACTGCTAGAGCGAGATTTTAATATTCCGCCTATTAATGTGTTAACCAAAGAGCTGGATATAATCCATCAATTACAGGCAAAGCACCTTAAGTTGTTATCAACAGCACAAAGTGCTTAGCTGTTTGAATTTAATAAGTACTTGCTATTTTAGGGTTTTATAAGAGTCGTTATTATGAGTTTTATCGATGTGCAAAATGAGTTTATGGCCCATATTCGAGAGCCTAATAAGCAGCCGTGTCCAACCTATGTTGAAGACAGACGAATGGCTATTTACCGAGATCTGTTTTTTAATAATATTAATGGCTTTGTTTCATCGGCATTTCCAGTTTTAAAAACACTCTATAGTGATCAACAGTGGCTATTACTGGTTCGTCAATTTTTTAGTGAGCATGATTGCCAATCTCCTTATTTTTTAGATATAGGTGAAGAATTTATTACCTATTTAATGACAAGCTATGTACCTAAAGAGTCTGATCCGATATTTATGCTGGCGCTAGCCCATTATGAATGGATTGAGCTTGACGTGTCTGTAATGAAGGCTGACCCCCGTGAGCTCCCTCTAAGCGCTAATAAGCTTACTCACTCTCCTTTGTATTTATCTAAAACAGCGCGTAACTTAAGCTACGACTATCCAGTGCAACATATTAGTGAAGAGTTTCAACCTCAACAGCCTTCAGAGCAGCCGTATTTCTTTGTTGTTTACCGCGATGAGAGTGATGAGGTGCAATTTTTGGCCACAAATGCCATGACCGCCATGCTACTGTCTATTATTGAAAATGAAGCGGGAAGTACGTTTGAGCAGGTTTGCCAACAGGTTAGTGAAAATGCACCACAATTTAATCTTGAGCAAATAACACAAGGGGCACTGAGTACCTTAACAGCTATGGCACAGCGGCAAATTATAGTGACAAAAAATCAAGACTAAGCTCTTTATTGATTATTTCACATCGTCTATTATAGCGCCTTTATTTGTTGTGCTTAATAAAAGGTTGTACCCATGTCAGATGATAAAGACTTTAAAGACCCGTTCAATGCGGCTTACTTTTTTGCATTCTTAGCCGTATTTGCTGGAATAGGGTGTTTAAATGCCATTTTAGGTTGGATCACCAGCTTAACTTAATCAGGTTTTATTTTAAGGCTGTTGTTTTTCATCAGCCTTACATTTTTATCACTTCCCTCTCCCGACACTTTATAATTATCGCAAACTCGCAATTTACGACCACTTAAGGTTATAATCACCTGCTTTGTAATATTAATCATTGAGCAGTTAAAATTATGACTCAAGTAACACCAGCAATTATCAAAAACAGCATTACTACAATTGCTGATTATCCTAAAGCGGGCATTATGTTTCGCGATGTAACAACCCTAATGGCAAACCCTGAAGCGTTTAAAGCAACCATAGATGCATTTATTGACGCTTATAAAGACCAAGGTTTTACTAAAATTATCGGCACTGAATCACGTGGCTTTATTTTTGGTGCTCCGCTATCTTATGCTTTGGGAATTCCTTTTATCCCTGTTCGTAAACCAGGTAAATTACCGCGCGAAGTTATTCGCCAAGATTACCAACTCGAATATGGCGAAGATACACTAGAGCTTCATACCGATGCGATTGTAGCCGGTGATAAAGTATTGCTAGTTGACGACTTGTTGGCGACCGGTGGTACAATTGAAGCAACAGCCAAGTTGGTTGCAAAATTAGGCGGAAACGCCACAGATGCTGCCTTTGTTGTATCACTTCCAGAGCTTGGTGGTGAGCAACGCATTGAGAAAATGGGCATCAATATTTTAAAATTGGTTGAATTCGAAGGTGAATAATCGATGAGTTATCAGGTTCTAGCGAGAAAATGGCGTCCTCAAACCTTTCATGAATTGGTTGGGCAGTCTCATGTAAAACAGGCGTTGGTAAACGCGCTGACTCAAAATAGACTGCATCACGCTTATTTATTCACTGGAACCCGTGGTGTAGGTAAAACCACCATTGCCCGTATTTTTGCTAAAAGCTTAAATTGTGATGAAGGTATATCTGCCACACCATGTGGTCAATGTAGTAGCTGTGTTGATATAGAGGCAGGGCGCTACATTGATTTACTCGAAATAGATGCGGCCTCACGCACTAAGGTTGAGGATACGCGTGAGATACTTGATAACGTTCAATATGCGCCAACGCGCGGACGTTACAAAGTATATCTCATCGATGAAGTACACATGTTGTCAAAGCACAGCTTTAATGCGTTATTAAAAACGCTTGAAGAGCCGCCTGAGCATGTGAAATTTTTGCTCGCAACCACTGATCCTCAAAAATTACCAGTGACTATTTTATCTCGCTGTTTACAGTTTAATCTGAATGCATTGTCGCAAGCTGAGATTAAGCAACAGCTTGAGCATGTGCTTACCCATGAGCAGCTTAACTTCGATAATGATGCGCTAAGTATTATTGCCAAAGCGGCCGATGGTAGTATGCGAGATGCATTAAGTCTGACCGATCAGGCTATTGCTCAAACAAATGGTGATATTAAAAATCAAGCTGTACAAGACATGCTTGGTTTAATGGACACCCATTACAGTCAAAGTTTACTTGCGGCATTATTAGCGCAAGATGGCACAGCCTTGATGAATGAAGTTGCTCAAGTCGCTAGCCGAAATCCAAATTACATTGCGCTGCTTGATGACTTAATTGCGCTAACGCATGTGATTCAATTGAGTCAATTAGTCCCTGAAGCAGCAGCGCTTGATAGCAATAACGCCGATTACATTGAGCATGTTGCAGCGCATACCCATGCCCAACAAATTCAAGTGTATTACCAGTTATTACTCAATGGCAAAAAAGATTTACAATGGGCACCTGAGCCTCGTTTAGGGTTTGAAATGATTATGCTCAGGTTATTGGCATTTGAACCTACGCAGTTGCAAACCAATCAACCTGAACCTAGCTCACAAGCTGCGCCAGAGCAAAATAGTGCAGGGCGTGCTAATGCACTGCGTGATATTTTAAATAAAAATAAGCCAGCGCAGAGTAATACACCTCAAACGCAGCCAACAAAAGCCGCTGAGCCTGAGGTTTCACAGCCTGATAATAGCCAAACACAACTTGAGCAAAGTTCGGTACAAAGTCAGCCTCAAATTGTCGATACCCCCGTAATAAGTGATGAACAAGCGCAGCGTCAAAGCGAAGATGATGCCTACATGCAGCACAGTGATGTAGAACAAACCATTGCCGCACAATACGATGATGTAATGAGTAGCGCTGTTGATCAAGGGTTTAATCCTGAGTTAGCAAATACCACTAGTAACGCAGAACAGTCTACGTTATCAATGGGTGAGCAAGAAGCGCGAGCACAGTCAGCAATAGCGCGTATTTTACGGGATAGAAAAATTTCGGGTGCCGGTAAGCTTTCAAGTGCCGCTATTGAAAAGCCAACTGAAGAAAAACCAGCACCGACAAAATCCGAACTTAGTCGCCCGGTGGGCAATGAAGCGCAAACTGTATCGCAGCAGCCACCGCCATGGGATAATGAGGTGAGCTATGACCTGCAAAAAAAGCCTCAGCTCCCAGCACAGGGGAGCCAAGCTCTGGTAGCAAATAAGCCAGCGAGTAAAGTTGACTTTAAAGCAAAGCATCAAACGATTACTGAAAATTTAGCACCGGAGCTATTAGAGCAAATTAACCCGCAAAAACCAGCACCTGTTGTTGAACAAGAGCCTAGCATTCCGATACCAGATGATTTTCAAAGCCCAATTAGTGAAATTAGATTTGCCCATCAACAAGACGAGTGGGCCTATTTAATAAAGCGTATGGAACTTGGCGGACGTATGCGCCAGTTTGCATTGCACTCAATTTTTACCAAACAAGACAATCATTTCCATATTGAAGTGGATGAATCGCAAAAGCACTTAGATACGCCAATGTTACGTCAAAAGTTAAATGTGGCGTTATCTAGTATTTATGGACACAAAGTTGAGCTTAATATTGATTTTGCTAGCGGGGTGATTGACTCACCTTATTTGATTCAACAAAAAATTGATGCAGGTCGTCACCAGCAAGCGATTGATGTGATCACCAGTGATGAAAATATAGTACAATTTCAACAGCTATTTAGCGCTGAAATTGACGAAAACAGTATTCAGGCATTGTAATTAACGACCAGTGCCCTTATTTATACTCCAGTTAATGTATTAAAAGAAAGAGAGACGATTATGTTTAAAGGTGGAATGGGTAACATGATGAAGCAAGCGCAGCAAATGCAAGAGCGCATGCAAAAAGCCCAAGAAGAAATCGCAACGATGGAAGTGGTTGGTGAAGCCGGTGCTGGTTTAGTGAAAGTAACTATGCTTGGTAACCACAATGTTCGTCGTGTTGAGCTTGATGAAAGCTTAATGGAAGACGACAAAGACATGATTGAAGATTTACTTGCCGCAGCGTGTAATGATGCTGTTCGCCGTGTTGCTGAAGAAACTCAAGAGCGCATGGGCAAAGTAACAGGCGGTATGCAATTACCACCTGGTATGAAAATGCCGTTCTAAGCAACTATGCAACTCTCAGATAGTTTAACATCGCTGATAGAAGCACTTCGTTGTCAGCCAGGTATTGGCCCGAAATCTGCTCAGCGTATTGCATTTCATTTATTAGAGCGCGACCGCAAAGGTGGCACTCAGCTTGGCAATGCGCTAACAAAAGCGATGACGGCTGTAGGGCATTGTCAGTCGTGCCGCACGTTTACCGAGCAAGCACAATGTGATATTTGCTTAAGCACTAAACGCCAAGACAGCGGCATTTTATGTGTGGTTGAGTCGCCTACAGATGTGTTAGCGATTGAACAAACAGGCCAATACAAAGGACTCTATTTTGTATTAATGGGACATTTGTCACCGATTGATGGCATAGGGCCTAAAGAAATTGGTCTAGACGTGCTTGAGCAAAAGCTTGCCCATGGCGGCATAAATGAAGTTATATTAGCCACTAACCCTACGGTTGAAGGTGAAACAACGGCTCATTATATTGCCCAGCTTTGTCATAAATACAAAGTGGGTGCATCGCGAATAGCTCATGGTATTCCTGTGGGTGGCGAGCTTGATTTAGTCGATGGCACAACCTTAATGCATGCATTTAGTGGCAGGCGCTTAGTCAGCCATGAATAGTTTATTTTAAGCTTAACTATTTGAACTTACTTTAAAAGCCTACATACATGCTGTAGGCTTTTTTGTTGGCTTTAATTGCAATATAAACAAAAGTTTAAGGATGGTATGGCTGCAATAACCCAAAGTGCTCATGTGATTGTTGATGACTTTATCGCACCTGTTTGCCATGAACACATAAAAATTATTTATCAAGATGATGATATTTTGTTGATCAATAAACCTAGCGGTTTGTTGAGCTTGTCAGGTAAAAACCCTCTTAACTGGGATTCGGTTCACTATAGGCTTGTTAATGGCCAACAAGGCGTTACCGCAGCGTTTCCTACTGCGATATTACCCCACCGTTTAGATTTAGGTACCTCCGGAGTGATGGTGGTAGCACTTAACGAGCAAGCAGCTAAAGCACTGAATCAGCAATTCCAATCCCGAAGTGTTAAAAAGCAATATCGCGCTATGCTCTCAGGGTTGGTTTCTGAGCCTCAGGGAGAAATTACTGCGCCTATAGCAAAAGATAAAATGTTATTTCCGAAAGTGAAAATTTGTCACCAGAGCGGCAAACCCTCGCGCACTCAATTTAAAGTGGTTAAACGCTTTAACAAAGAGCAAAAAACTTTGGTCGATTTTACTCCTATAACAGGACGCACTCATCAACTTAGGATACATAGCCTAACGTTTGGCCACCCCATACTCGGCTGTGATTTATATAAAAATGATTGCAGTGAGCAGAGTGCTCAACGATTATTATTGCATGCCAGCGATTTATTTTTTGTTCATCCATGCACTGATAAGCCAATGCACGGGCATGCCATAACGCCTTTTTAATTGATTAACCCATTTAAAGTGTCTTTGAATGGGGTTTTTTATTTTTTTTACTTGAACTTCTCACGGCTCACCCCATATTAAGTGCATAACGCAGACACTTTGCAAATTGGAGATACATAAATGACTGCAGCACAAAAAGAAACATTAGGCTTTCAAACAGAAGTAAAACAACTATTAAACTTAATGATTCACTCGCTTTATTCAAATAAAGAAATCTTTTTACGCGAGCTTGTATCAAATGCATCTGACGCAGCCGATAAACTACGCTTTTTAGCCCTTTCAAACGGTGATCTTTATCAAGGTGATGCAGATTTACGCGTACGTATAAGCGCAGATAAAGACGCTAACACAGTGACCATTTCTGATAATGGTATTGGTATGACGCGTGATGAAGTGATCAGCTCATTAGGCACAATTGCTAAGTCGGGTACGGCTGAATTTTTCAAAAACTTAACTGGTGATCAAAGTAAAGACTCACAGCTTATTGGTCAATTTGGTGTTGGTTTTTACTCAGCATTTATTGTTGCTGATGAAGTGACTGTTCGTACTCGTAAAGCAGGAGAGACTACAGCGGTTGAATGGCAGTCAAAAGGTGAAGGCGAGTACACGCTACAAGAAATCGAAAAAGAAGGCCGTGGTACAGACATTATTTTACATCTTCGTGAAGAAGAAAATGAATATGCAGATGAGTGGCGTCTTCGCAGTATCGTAACTAAATACTCTGATCATATTTCTACACCAGTACAGATGTACAAGGCAGAAGTACCTGAGTCTGAAGGTGAAGATGGTGAAAAAATTCCAGCTGTTCCTGGTGAATGGGAAAGCATTAACCGTGCAACAGCATTGTGGACACGTGACAAATCAGAAATCTCTGAGGACGAATACAAAGAGTTTTATAAGCATGTAAGCCACGACTGGGAAGATCCGCTTAGCTGGGGACACAATAAAGTTGAAGGTAAAACTGAATACACCAGTTTGTTATACATTCCTAAAAAAGCACCCTTTGATTTATGGAACCGTGAGCGCCAAAGTGGTTTAAAACTTTATGTTCAACGCGTGTTTATTATGGATGACGCTGAACAGTTTATGCCAAGCTACTTACGTTTTGTTAAAGGCTTATTAGACTCAAACGATTTACCACTAAACGTATCGCGTGAAATTTTACAAGACAACAAAGTAACCCAGGCTATTCGCAAGGGGTGTACGTCGCGTATTATTAAAATGCTTGAGCGTATGGCTAAAAACAAAGCCGATGATTACCAAACATTTTGGAATGAATTTGGTCAGGTAATGAAAGAAGGGCCTGCAGAAGATGCGGCCAACAAAGAAAGCATTGCTAAATTACTTCGCTTTTCATCAACGCACACCGACTCAGAAACTCAAGATGTTTCACTTGAGCAATACATTGAGCGCATGAAGGACAGCCAAGATAAAATTTACTATGTGGTTGCTGACTCATTTATTGCTGCTAAAAATTCACCACACTTAGAAATCTTCCGTAAAAAAGGCATTGAAGTATTATTGCTAAGCGATCGTGTAGATGAGTGGATGATGAGCCATTTAACGGAATTTGGCGAAAAGCAATTTCAGTCAATTACCCGTGGTGATTTAGACTTAGGTAAATTAGATGACGAAGAAACTAAAAAAGCACAAGAAGAGTCTGAAAAAGAAGTTGCAGGTTTAGTTGAGCGCATTAAAACTGCATTAGGTGATGATGTTAAAGATGTACGCTTCACTCACCGCTTAACTGACTCACCAGCGTGTGTAGTGAGCGATGACAACGACATGAGCTCGCAAATGCAAAAGCTAATGGAGTCAGTAGGTCAAGCTGTTCCAGAGGCTAAGCCTGTGTTTGAATTAAACCCAGAGCACCAACTGGTTAAGCACTTAAATGATGAGCAAGACGAAGATAAGTTTGCACAGTGGTCACATGTACTACTAGACCAAGCCTTACTTGCAGAGCGCGGTACGCTTAAAGATCCGACTGGATTTGTAACTCGCTTAAATAAACTTATGCTTGATTTAAGCAAATAAGTATTAAAAATCAATCATTGAGTCAAAAGGGAACGTTTGTTCCCTTTTTTATGCGCTGCTGTATAGACAATTAGTATAAGTTACTTGAGTATCTGCAGCGCTTATGGAAGAATTCAGACTTTAAAATAAACTCTCATATTAGGGGACAATGATATGCGCATTATTCTTTTGGGCGCACCGGGTGCAGGTAAAGGTACTCAAGCTCAGTTTTTAATGGATAGATACGGTATTCCACAAATTTCTACCGGTGATATGCTACGAGCTGCAATTAAAGAGGGCACACCACTTGGCCTAGAAGCAAAAAAAGTAATGGACGCAGGTCAGCTTATTTCAGACGATATTATTATTGGCCTTGTTAAAGAGCGTATTGCAAAACCAGATTGTGAGAAAGGCTTCTTACTCGATGGTTTCCCACGTACAATTCCACAAGCAGATGCTATGAAAGAAAATGGCGTAGTGGTTGATCACGTTATTGAATTTGATGTTGCTGATGAAGTTATTGTTGAGCGTATGGGCGGACGTCGTGTTCATCCAGGTTCTGGTCGCGTTTACCATGTTGTTTACAATCCACCAAAAGAGGAAGGTAAAGACAACGAAACAGGTGAAGAACTTATTATTCGTGCAGATGATACCGAAGAGACAGTTCGTAAGCGCTTAGGCATTTACCATGAGCAAACAATGCCATTGGTTGACTACTACCAAGCAGAAGCGAAAGCGGGTAACACGCAGTACCATAAACTAGACGGTACACAAGCGGTTGAAGCAGTAAGCAAGCAACTAGCTGAGCTTTTAGGTTAACTTGTAGCTAAAACTAAAAGCATAATTAAAAAAAACCGCTTTATAGCGGTTTTTTATTATTTGAAATTCGACCCTTAAAGCGTTTTAAGCTTTTCAATAACGCTATCGTATTCAGGCTCAGTTGATAAACTACTAACTAATTGCTTATAAATAACTTTATGGCTTTTATCTAAAATAAATACCGCGCGGGTAAGTAAGCCCATATCTTTAATTATTAAGCCATACTTTTGGCCAAAATCACGCCATACAGAATCAGAAAGCGTCGTCACTTTATCGATATTTTCGGCCTTGCAAAAACGTTTTTGCGCAAACGGTAAATCGGCACTAATGGTGAGCATGGCCACGCCTGGAAATTGTTGGGCGACTTTTTCATTAAAGTGCTTAGTTTGTAAGCTACAAATACCGGTATCTAAGCTCGGTACAACACTAATTAATACAGCTTGGCCTTTATAATTTTCTAATGTAACTGCAGTGAAACGCTCATCAACTACTTTAAAATTAGGGGCATCTTCACCGACAGTAAGGCCTTTCCCTAATAAGGTCACTGGCTTACCTTGTGCGGTTACTCTTCCTGCATCGAGTTTGTTTTCGGGTAAATCTGCGGCAAAACTTGCACAGCAAAATAGGCTTAATGCAAAAGCTAATGTACGACGCATGGAATTTTTTCCTTTTAAATTAACGTAATAATTGTGAGTGTATTATAATGTAGATAAGTTACCAAGCAGAATAATCCATAGCTTTATTTTTGCCTAAAATTGTAAATAGGCGATACATTGATTACTATATACGTATAGGAAATAGGTATTGTTTTTTTATGTACCTGTGGCTTGTTCTAAACGCTTAAAATTGCACCCCGTTTTAAAATAGTGAGATTGTATGTCAACATCGGTTTTAATATGTGATGATTCAAAATTAGCACGACGCCAGTTAGCTCGCTCCTTGCCCGATGATTGGGATATTAAAATTGAATTTGCATGTGACGGTGTAGACTGCATAAAACAAATAACCAAAGCCCAACCTGAAATTCTTTTTCTTGATTTAAATATGCCAGAGATGGACGGTTATGGCGTACTGGCAGCAATGAAAGATCAGGGGTTAGACGTACTTACTGTGGTGGTATCGGGCGATATTCAACCTAGCGCACATCAGCGTGTACTTGAGCTTGGCGCCATCGATTTTATTCAAAAACCATGTTCCCCCGAAAAGCTCGCTGCCATTATAGAGCACCATGGTATACGAGATAGAGCACTGCGTGAACGCTTATCTCATTCTTTAGGTGAACAAGTTGACCCTGATGTTCGTGATATATATCAAGAGTTGACTAATGTCGCTATGGGCCAAGCTGGGGATCTACTCGCAAGACTGCTTAATGTATTTGTTAAGTTACCCATTCCTAATGTTAATGTTTTAGAAGTCAGTGAGCTTAACATGGCCTTAAGCTCTGTTGATACCAATGACACTACATCAGGTATTTGCCAAGGCTTTATAGGCGGCGGGGTATCTGGTGAGGCGTTATTACTTTTAAATGATTCTAGTTTTAAAGAAATAGCCTCACTAATGAATTACGAAGGTGAATTAAACGACAAGGTGGAGTTAGAGTTGCTAATGGATGTGAGTAACATCTTAATTGGCGCTATATTAACAGGCTTGTCCAAACAGCTCGATATGACCTTTAGTCAAGGCCACCCCATTGTATTGGGCCAGCATCGTGATGTTTCTGAACTTGTTCAGTCTAATAAGTCGCGTTGGCAACGAACACTTGCCATAGAAATTAGTTACGGTATTGAAAATCATGATATTAGTTGTGATTTAATGTTGCTCTTTACTGAAGATTCACTTAAAACTTTGAAATATAAAGTTGCTTATCTACTGGAAGATTAAATATTTATGCCAGCTGATTTAGATTTAAATGAAATCCATTGGTTAATGGACATGTTCAATACTGTTGATGTAGGCCTTGTGGTGCTTGATAGAGACTACAAGGTGTGCGTTTGGAATGGTTTTATGGAAAACCATTCTGGGTTATTACCTAGTGCAGTAAAAGATAAAGACTTGTTTGATCTATTCCCAGCCATAGATGAAAAATGGTTTAGAAGTAAAGCTGAGTCAGTGTTTGTATTAAAAAATCGCTCATTTACTATCTGGGAACAGCAGCCGTATATTTTTCGTTTTAAAAATTATCGGCCGATAACAGGTAAAGCTGATTATATGTATCAAAACGCCACGTTTATTCCACTTACGAATGTACGAGGCGAAGTTGAGCATATTTGTATTATTATCTACGACGTAACAGATATTGCAGTTAACAAAAAAGAGCTTGAAGAGTTAAACAAAAAATTAGAGCAAGTAAGCCAAACAGATAGTCTTACCCAGCTTGCAAACCGAGGACATTGGGAGCATTTGTTACATCAAGAATTTTTACGTACTAAGCGCAGTGAAGGTTGCTGCTCGTTATTAATTTTTGATATTGATCACTTTAAAAAGGTAAACGATGACTTTGGTCATAGTGCGGGAGATGAAGCTCTTCGTCATATAGCGAGTTTACTTAAAACTGCATTGCGTGAAACTGATATTGCTGGGCGATACGGCGGTGAAGAGTTTGTTGTTACTTTATTAGATACCGATAAACAAGGGGCTATCGTATTTGCTGAGCGTTTACGCCAATTAATCGAAACCTCACCAGCGAAATACAAAGAGCACACTATGCATATGGCCATTAGTGTGGGTATTGCCTGCTTTGACAACGCATTTAAAGATCATGAGCGTTGGATTGAAGCTGCCGATAAAGCACTTTACCATTCAAAAGAAACCGGTCGAAATAAAGTGTCGGTATATGCTGATATAAAAAATGATGCGTAAGCATCATTTTTTAATTGGGAGGTAAAATAAGTAAATCAGTTTTGAGTAAACGCATTATTTTTTCTGCAGTATTACCAATGAGCTTAGCTTTAATCCCTACATTTCCTACAGAGCCTATAATCACTAAATCAGCATTAATCTTAGCCGCTAAGCTTGAGATCACCTCCTCGGGTAACCCCCGCTTTAATATGAAGCTTATCGCGTAAGTTATTATCAGTTATAAGGGCCTGCTGCTATTGTGGTCGTTTCTCAAACGCATTAACGAGCTGTTCCTTAGAAAAAACCAAGCCTAAATCTCTTAATATTGGAGAAATATAGACAGTGTAACTTGCATAAAACTCACAATCGGTTCGCTCTGCATTTTTTTACTCTGTTGTATGGCGTGAATCATCCATTGGGCATTGACCAATGGTTGAAATATCACCAGAATTTGACTCCTGTTCAAGTTTTACCCTAAAGCCCCATAGTCTGTAAAGGTGTTTTAATACCTCCTCATGGGAGTTGGCCAGTGGAATGGCGTTGTGAGGAATATATCGCAAGGTTAATGAGCGATCGCCACGTAAGTCTACATCGTAAACTTGTATGTTAGGTTCATGATTACTAAGGTTATATTGTGCAGAAAGTGCCTCTCTAACCGCTTTGTAGCCATTATCGTCATGAATAGCGCCTATTTCTAAATGTGGGTTGCTGGTGTGGTCGACGATAGTGAACAATTTAAAGTCTCTAATTAGTTTAGGTGATAAAAATTGGCTAATAAAACTTTCATCTTTAAAGTTTTGCATTGCAAAGTGAAGAGTTTCAAGCCAGTCACTACCAGCATGTTCAGGAAACCAGCGTTTATCTTCTTCTGTCGGGTTTTCACAAATTCGGCGTATATCTACCATCATATTAAAACCCAGCGCATAGGGGTTAATACCTGAGTAATAATCGCTATTATAAGGGGGTTGATACACAACATTTGTATGGCTTTGTAAAAACTCTAACATAAATGAGTCGGTTAGTTTTCCCTCATCATATAAGTGGTTCAAAATAGTGTAGTGCCAAAAAGTGGCCCAACCTTCATTCATAACCTGTGTTTGTTTTTGCGGATAAAAGTACTGCGATATTTTTCTCACAATACGCACGATTTCTCGTTGCCATGGCTCAAGTAAAGGAGCATTTTTTTCAATAAAATACAGAATGTTTTCCTGCGGCTCTTGCGGAAAGTGGCGCTCAGGCTTTTTCGATTCTTGCTGCTGAGAGGGAATGGTACGCCATAGTTCATTAACTTGTGATTGTAAGTACTCAGCCCGTTCTTGCTGGCGTTTTTGTTCTTCAAATAACGAAATACGCTGCGGACGTTTATACCTGTCAACACCATAACTCATTAACGCATGGCAAGAGTCGAGTATGCTTTCTACTTCAGAAATACCGTATTTCTCTTCACAGCGGCTAATATAATTTTTAGCAAACAATAAATAGTCAATTATAGAACCGGCATCAGTCCATGTTTTAAATAAATAATTCCCCTTAAAAAAAGAGTTATGCCCGTAACACGCATGTGCCATAACCAATGCCTGCATCGGCAGAGTATTTTCTTCCATTAAATAAGCTATACATGGATTGGAGTTAATCACAATTTCATATGCAAGGCCCATTTGACCTCGTTTATAATTTTGTTCTGTTTGGATAAACTTTTTACCGTAAGACCAGTGAGTATAGCCAATAGGCATGCCTACACTGGAGTAAGCATCCATCATTTGCTCAGCAGTGATCACTTCAATTTGGTTAGGGTATGTGTCTAGTTTATAATGCTCAGCAACACGTGCAATTTCATCTTGATATTGCTGAAGTAACTCAAAGGTCCAATCGGGCCCATGACTGATTCGCTCGTTATTCATATTGCTACCTCGCTTTGGCTATGCAGCCCCTTGCTGTTGACGGCCTTTTTTAAATAGCTCCCTAAATATAGGGTAAATGTCTTCAACACCTTGAATATGTTGGATGGCAAAATTACTGTGAGTTTGGCTAATGCTTTGGTACTCGCGCCATAGACTTTGGTGGGCGCGGGTAGTAATTTCTATATAGGCAAAATATCGCACTGCGCTTAACAGTTTGTTACGTAAAATATGCCCACATTGCGGGGTATCATCTGCCCAGTTATCACCATCAGAGGCTTGTGCTGCGTATATATTCCATTCATCAGCATTATAGCGCTCTGCTATTATTTCATTCATTAGCTTTAGCGCACTTGAAACGATAGTACCGCCTGTTTCTTGGGAGTAAAAAAACTCTTGTTCATCAACTTCTTTAGCTTGAGTATGATGACGAATATACACAACCTCAATGTCTTTATAGCTGCGAGTTAAAAACTGATAAAGCAAAATATAAAAGCGTTTTGCCATGTCTTTGGTGGCTTGATCCATTGAACCGGATACATCCATTATACAAAACATTACTGCTTTGCTGGTTGGGTGTGGTTGTTTATTGTAGTTACGAAAACGCAAATCGTAGTTATCAATAAAGGGTACCGATTTAATTTGCTGCTTTAGAATGTCGATTTCTTGTTGCAACAATGTCACAGCGGCTTTGTCGCAGTGTGGTTGTTCAAGCAGTAGCGCGAGTTGACCTTCAAGTTCACTAAGGCGGCGCTTTTTTCCTGCGGTCATTGCAATTCTACGAGCTAAAGAGCCTTGTAATGAGCGCACTACGTCAATATTACTGGGCATACCGTCGCTGCAAAACCCAGCGCGATGGGTTTTCATTTGTACGAGCTTATCGAGCTGGTTTTCTTGTAAATTAGGGAGTTCTAAATCTTCAAATAACAAATCAAGATATTCATCTTTAGAAATTGAGAAAACAAAATCATCTTGGCCTTCGCCAGAATCACTCGCTTCACCTTCGCCCGCGCCACCGCCTTGTCCACCTTTAGGTCGCTCAATTTTATCACCAGTAGAGAACTGATCGTTCCCTGGATGTATTTGCTCTCTATTACCGCCTCTACCTTGATGAAAAGTAGGTTCACTAATATCACGCTGTGGAATAGATATACTCTCTCCAGAGCTAGAGTCGGTGACGCTGCGTTTATTTATCGCATCAGACACCGCTTCTTTTATCTGCTTTTTATAACGCCTAATAAAACGCTGGCGGTTAACCGTGCTTTTGTTTTTGCCATTTAAACGCCTGTCGATAAAATGCGCCATAATGACCTCCTAAAAACTGCAATTATGAAGGTTATTGCGATTTTCTAACCCGTAAATACCACTCAGATAGCAAACGCACTTGTTTTTGCGTGTAGCCTTTTTCAACCATACGGTTAACAAAGTCCTCATGCTTTTGCTGATCCTCAGCCGATGTTTTAGCATTGAATGAAATGACAGGGAGTAAGTCTTCGGTGTTTGAGAACATTTTTTTCTCAATAACAGTGCGTAGTTTCTCATAACTCGTCCATAGTGGATTCTTACCATTATTGTGAGCGCGAGCACGTAGTACAAAGTTAACAATTTCATTTCTGAAATCTTTAGGATTTGAAATACCTGCCGGTTTCTCAATTTTTTCGAGCTCAGCATTAAGCGCATCACGGTCAAACAATTGCCCTGTATCAGGGTCGCGATATTCTTGATCTTGAATCCAAAAATCAGCATAAATAACGTAGCGGTCAAAAATATTTTGTCCGTATTCCGAGTACGATTCTAGATAGGCGGTTTGCAGCTCTTTACCTATAAACTCAACATATTGTGGAATTAAATAGCCTTTTAAAAAGCTTAAATAACGCTCTTCAACCTCGGCACTAAATTGTTCTCGTTCAATTTGTTGCTCAAGTACATAAAACAAATGTACTGGGTTGGCGGCCACTTCGGTGGTATCAAAGTTGAATACGCGAGATAAAATTTTAAACGCAAAACGAGTTGAAAGACCGTTCATGCCCTCATCGACACCAGCGTAATCACGATATTCTTGGTATGACTTAGCTTTTGGATCGGTATCTTTGAGTGTTTCACCATCGTAGACCCGCATTTTAGAGTAAATGCTAGAGTTTTCTGGCTCTTTTAAGCGCGAGAGAGTGGTAAATTGAGCTAAAATTTTAAGTGTTCCTGGCGCACATGGAGCATTATAAAGCTCACTGTGTTCAATCAGCTTATCGTAAATTTTAATCTCCTCGGTCACTCTTAAGCAATAGGGGACTTTAACAATATAAACACGGTCTAAAAAAGCTTCGTTGTTTTTATTGTTTTTAAAGGTTTGCCATTCTGACTCGTTGGAGTGGGCGAGTATCATGCCGTTAAATGGCAGGGCGCTTATGCCTTCTGTGCCGTTATAGTTGCCTTCTTGTGTGGCTGTTAAAAGCGGGTGTAGCACTTTTATCGGTGCTTTGAACATTTCCACAAACTCCATTAAGCCTTGGTTAGCTAAACATAATGCGCCTGAATAAGCGTACGCATCAGGATCATTTTGCGCAAAGTGTTCAAGCTGGCGGATATCTACTTTACCTACAAGAGCCGAAATATCTTGGTTGTTTTCATCGCCGGGCTCTGTTTTAGCAATTGCTACTTGATTTAAAATTGATGGGAAGCGTTTAACCACTCTAAATTGGCTAATATCACCATTAAATTCTTGTAAGCGTTTTGCGGCCCATGGCGACATCACTGTTTTAAGGTAGCGAGACTTAATTCCATATTCTTTTTCGAGCAGGTTTGCATCTTCAATGGGGTCAAATAATGCCAACGGATGGTCATTAACTGGTGAGCCTTTAATGGAATAGATAGGCACTTGTTGCATTAAATACTTTAATTTTTCGGCAATTGATGACTTACCACCACCCACAGGGCCGAGTAAATAAAGTACTTGTTTACACTCCTCTAAGCCTTGTGCTGCATGTTTTAGATAAGACACAATTTGTTCAATAGCGTCTTCCATGCCATAAAAGTCGGCAAATGCAGGGTAACGTGCAACAACACGATTTGAAAATAAGCGACTTAGGCGAGTATCGGTAGCAGTATCTACCATTTTAGGCTCGCCAATGGCCATCAGTAACCTTTCAGGTGCACTGGCATAAGCAGACTTATCGGTTTTACAAATTTCGAGGAATTCAGCAACACTGTACTCTTCTTCTTGTGTTGATTCATAACGTGCTTGGTAGTGATCAAAAATAGTCATAATGACCTCCGAAACCTACTTTGAAGATATATTCACTATTTAAAGTCTAGTCACGAATTTCATTTTTTGTGCAATAAAATTAAAAATTTATATGAAAAATGATCAAGATGAGCTTTTATAAAACAACCTACGTACAACCATAATCAAATAAAGTAGCGGGCATAAAAAAAGACGCCTAAGCGTCTTTTTAAAACTAGTATTAAACTAATTATGCGAAGTTAGCGTTCGCGAATTCCCAGTTAACTAGTGACCAGAAACCTTTAAGGTAATCTGGACGCACGTTACGGTAATCAATGTAGTATGCGTGTTCCCATAAATCCACAGTTAGGATTGGAGTAACACCTGCATCTGTTAGTGGTGTAGCAGCGTTAGATGTATTAACGATGTCTAGTGAACCATCAGCTAGTTTAACTAACCAAGTCCAGCTTGAACCAAAGTTATTTACTGCTTTGTCGTTTAACGCGTCTTTAAATGCGTCAAATGAGCCCCATTTCGCGTTAATTGCATCAGCAATTGCACCTGTTGGAGCGCCACCGCCATTTGGAGATAGGCTGTTCCAGTAGAAAGTGTGGTTCCAGATTTGAGCAGCGTTATTAAATACACCGCCTTCTGAAGAACATACGATTTCTTCAAGTGACTTACCTTCAAACTCAGTGCCTGGGATTAAACCGTTAAGTTTAGTCACATAAGTGTTGTGGTGTTTACCATGGTGAAACTCTAGCGTTTCTTGTGAAATATGTGGCTCAAGTGCATCAATTGCATACGGTAGTGACGGTAGTTCAAATGCCATTTTTTATCTCCATCTTCTTTTGGTTGATAGTCTATTTAGTAATACGTAATGCCTGCGCAAACAGGGCACTTATCTATACCAAACAGGAATATAGTGTTACTATAATTGTTGAGTATTTTACTCAAGTTTTAGCAAACAGCAATGCTCTTGCTAAAGCTAATTAAGATTGAGGCTTTAATTGCCTATTTTAATCTATATATCTGAGGCCACAGTGAAACTTTTTCAAGGCCTAATGTGTTCGCTATCGTCATTTTGAGGTTGTAAATGGAAACCATCGATAAAATTAAACAGCAAATTGCTGAAAACCCAATCATCTTATACATGAAAGGATCACCAAAACTGCCTAATTGTGGTTTTTCTTCACAAGCATCACAAGCGTTAATGTCGTGTGGTGAACCGTTTGCTTATGTAGATATTTTACTAAATCCAGACATTCGTGCAGAGCTTCCTGCGTATGCTAACTGGCCTACCTTCCCACAACTTTGGGTTGAAGGTGAGTTAATTGGTGGCTGTGACATTATCATTGAAATGTTTCAACGTGGTGAATTACAACCACTGATCGCAGAAACAGCTGCAAAGCATAAACCTGCAGACGCTGAATAAGCGTTTAGGTAAAAAAAAGCTGCAATGTGCAGCTTTTTTTATGTCTATAAATTATTTACTCTTGTTGCTTATACGCTAAAAGCAAGGAGTGAGAAGGCAGCTTTACTCGTTTTTACGAAGCTGACTAGGTCACATGCTTCAGAGCGCGATTGAATTGCCCCTAAATTGAGCAAGTTTTCATTCTTAAATAAGCAGTTCTCAGGGTAAACTAACAAAAACACTGATCCCGCCGATTTCACGATTATGCAGGCTAATTTGCCCATGATGGCCTTCAACAATTTCTCGACACAGTGCCAACCCTAATCCACTTCCTGCCACCTTGGTAGAATAAAAAGGGATAAGCGCACTAGCCATAACTGTTTCACTCATACCTTTTCCTTGATCGCTCACATTAATATGAGTGCCAAGGCTATCTTGTGTTATTTTTAAACTAATATGCTCTGCTAGCGACTCTGATTCATGTGCGTTTTTCAACAGGTTAATGAGCAATTGTTCTATTTGGGTTTGATCGGCTCGTGTGGTGATGTCTTTTTGAAGGTCGCAATTAAATTGCCATTGGCTTTGTAATTGTTCGAGTAATGAATGCCAATCAACCGTTGTTATTTTAGGTGGTGGTAGTTTAGCAAACTTACCATAGCCTTGAACGAACTCGTTTAAATGCTTTATCCGCTCTTCAATGGTAGTGAAAACGCGTTGTAAACGAGGTTCATCCACTTTCTTCGTTAACAGCTGTGCACTATGTAACATGGATGACATAGGACCTAGTGAGTTATTGAGTTCATGGCTAATGATCCGAATAACCTTTTTCCAAACTTCAACTTCTTGGCGGCTCAACTCGCGGGTCAATTGTTTAAATACAAACAACCTGTGGTGTTGGTTGTTAAGCAATAAGCGACCCATTGAAAGATGCCATGTTTGCGGTTCTTGTTCTGCTTTATCGAGAATAAATAAACCATCTACGCCTTTATTAACGGCATTAATTATTTGCTGTGGGGCTTTAGACAATAATGGTGATATTTTTTCGCCTTCTAGGGCTGTACTTGCATTAAAAAAATCTCTCGCACTATGGTTACTATAAACAATAAAATCATTGTCATTTACCAATAATACAGCTTGAGGGGCGTTTTGTAATACCTTATCAAGCATCAACTCTCGTTGGTAAACCCATTGTTTTTCTTGTCTTAATTGCTTTGCAGTTTTGTTGTAAAGCTGGCACAAATGACCTAATTCATCATTATGGTTATAGGCCAGTAAAGTCGATAGTTCCCCATCTTTAAAATTTAATAAGCCAGTTTCTAATGAAGTAATACCTTGGACCAGTTTACCGCTGAGTCGATGAGCCAATAAGCTACTTAGCGCGGCTGTGAAAATGACACTTACTGTTGTTTTTATACCGTCAACACCCAGCAGCCAACAACAGATAAAAACAGGGATCACAGAGGAAAATACACACACTAAAATCACTTTAGAAGTTAAAGAAAAGCGGTATCTTGATTTAACCATTAGTAGGCAATCTCAAACTTATCAAGGCGACGGTAGAGTGCTTGTCTGCTAAGGCCAAACTCACGTGCTACTTTGGCAATCACCCCTTTATGTAAACGCATGGCATCTTCAATTTGTTGTTTGTTAGGCTCTATTTTTTGAGTCAGTGTTTGAGGCGTAATAGGAGTTAAACCAAAGTCATCGATGCTTATCTCACCGCTGGGTTTAAGCACACTGACTCGTTTACATGCATTTTCAAGTTCACGAACATTACCGGGCCATGAATGGGCTAAAAGTAGGTTTTCGCATTGTAAATCCAGCTCACGCTCTACTAAAAAATGACGAATAAGGGGAAGTATGTCATCCGGTCGTTGGTTAAGACTTGGTAAGTTAAGTTCAATTACATTTAAGCGGTAGTATAAGTCTTCTCTAAACTGTCCTTTGCTGATTGCATCTGTTAGGTTTTCATTGGTCGCTGATATTACACGGACATTAACTTTTCGGGTCTGGGTTGAACCTAAGCGCTCGAATTCTCCCGTTTGTAAAATCCGTAGGAGCTTCATTTGTCCTGATAAAGGGAGATTACCTATTTCATCTAAAAATAATGTGCCACCATCAGCCGCTTCAAATCGACCAATCCTTTGTTTTGTGATCCCTGTAAAAGCACCTGCTTCTGCACCAAATAATTCTGCTTCTATTAGTTGATGGGGAAGGGCACCTGCATTGACCGTAATAAACGCAGCATTTTGGCGAGGTGAGTTTGCTTGAATAATTTGTGCTATGCGCTCTTTACCACTGCCATTTGGGCCTGTTATTAATACTGAGACATCAGATTTGGCGACTTGTAATGCCATTTTAACTAATTGCTCCATGGCCGTACTGCGATAAATTAAACCTACTAAATTAGCATTTTCTATAGATGCATCACGCTCTTGCTGGTGGCGCAACAAGGTTTGGTTTTGTTTTTTTGTCTTTCCTAGTTCAATTAGGTTATTAACACAGGTAAGAAGCTTGGCATCATCCCATGGTTTTGGTAAATAATCAGCCGCACCGGCTTTGACAAGTTCAACGGCCGTTTCAAGCTCAGTCCATGCAGTGATGAGAATAATCGGTAGATGGGGATTAAGCTCTCTGAGTTGATAAAAGAGCAATTTTCCCTCTTCTCCCGAGGTTGTATCGTTACTAAAGTTCATATCTTGAAGCACAAGTGCAATACGCTGATATTGCACAATTTGAATAGCTTCAAATGGGCTATTAGCAGTAACCACTTTATAGTCGTGAATCTCTAGCAATAATGATAGTGCATCTAAAATTGCAGGATTATCATCAACGATAAGTATTTTTTCCATGTGAATTTAATCGCTGTTTATTATTATTTAAATAGTGAAAATGCTACACCGTATTTAGCCAGTGTAGCATAGGTTGGGAGCTGCTTTATATTGTTCTAGTGGCGATACTAGGCGAAATATTTGCTGCGCGTTTAGCTGGACCAAATACAGCCAAAATACTCATTGTAAACACCATGATTGCCGTGACAGCAATATAACTTGGTGGTAATACTGCTATTGAAAAGTGTTTCATTAATAATTGACCTAATAATAGTGCTGCAATAGCACCTAAAAATAAGCCGGCACTGCAAATCAGTACATTTTCAACTAAAAAATAATTAACAATTGCAGATTTACGAGCGCCTAAAGCACGACGGGTTCCAATTTGCTTGGTACGTTTGTTTATATTAAATAGCGTCAAACCAAAAATGCCCAGTGCGGTTACCAATACCAGTATGGTTATGAGCACAATTAACATACGCATCATCAATGTGTCTTCAGCCATGTATTGGGCTTTATCTTGGTCAAGGCCCCGAACTCGGATAATTACACGTTTGTTGTAATTTTCTAGCATCTCGTCTTCAATTCGTTTAGCAATATTTGCCCGCTCATTGGCTGCTGTGCGAACTAAAAAATTCCCCGAAATATTAGGATTTATATAAGGAATTAATGCGACATTATTTGGGCGGCTGTCTTTGAGCCATGGGCCTTTTGCATGCTTAATTACACCAATGACTTTCATTGGAATATCACCAAGGAATATTGTTTTTCCTAATCCATCTTCATCAGGAAATAGCTCATTTAATAATGCCTGTGTCACAATGGTAACATTGGCTCGCTGATCATTATCGTTAGTGACAACCACTTCGTCTTCTCTAAAATTGCGTCCAGCAATAAGTTCAACCCCAAGTGTTTTAATTGCATGATCATCTGTAAAAAAGTAAGCAGTTCTTGCAGAAAGCCCAGGCTCAGGAGCTGAATTGATACTGAAGTCAGAAGAGCTACCACTTCCCGATAAGGGTATGTTGTTTATATAGGCGGCGTCTTTCACTGCGGGCAAAGCTCTTAACATTGCTTCATCAAGTTCAAATTGTTGGTGGCTTTTGACATCCTTGCCAAAGTGCATGACATGAAAAGCAAGTATTTCGTCTTCGGGGTATCCTTTATCCTGGTTAAGATACGTTATTCTATCTTGAATAATAAACGCTGCGTTACTGACAATAGCAGTAGTAATAGCTATTTGGATAAGTAGCAACAGCGCACCAACTTTAGATCGACACAGTGCATGGAAAATAGGTTTAATTTCTAACATCATAATGCTCGTCCTTATTGGCTTTTTAGGTAAATTGCAGGATTGGTTTTACATACCAGCCAAGCAGGATAAAGCCCAGCTATTATGCAGGTGCTAATTGCAATGAGTGGGGCGCTCAATAACATGGTTAAATCCATGGTCGCTAAGCTCTCGTAGTAGCTATAGCTTTGGCGAACACCCAATAAGCCAAACTGGGCAAGGACAATACCAAGTAGCCCACCTAAAAGTCCTAGCATGGCGACTTCGATAATATGTTGCATAAAAATCTGTCGCTTACTGGCTCCAAGTGCACGGCGTACACCGACTTCTGGGGCTCGACGTAAAAATTTTGCAAGTAATAAACCGAGGATATTCGCCAAACATACAGCCAAAAACATAAAACTAAGTGCGACTAAAATTTTGTTATCTTGACTGACCACGTTGTTATAGGCCATCCACTTGTTAACATCTCGAATACTGTAAGCTAACTCTTTGCGATTAAAACGACCAAACTTTTGTTGCTCTTGCATGTAGGCTAATAAATAATTTTCATAATCATTTTTTTGTTGTTCGTTAGTTAATTCAACCCAGAATTGAATCCACACCATTTCTGACTGTAACTTGGCACTAAAGCTTCTAACATCCTCATGTTTCCAACCATTGGTATTCCCCCAATTACCAAGCTGTTTTGCTTCAAGAAGACTAAATGGCATAAAAAGTTGTTCAGGGTCATTAAATGAACCATTATTTAAATCGTAGTATTTGATGGTTAATGGCCAGTTTCTAGTAACCCCAACCACTTCATAACTCGCATCATCAAGATAAATAATTTTACCCACTGAATTTTCGCCAGCAAAAAGCTTATTATTTAACTCTTCACTGATCACAACAACGGGGGCCGCGTTTTCTTCTTGCTGCAGAGACCATTTTTCACCATAGAGAAACTCAAGATCAAACATATTAAAAAATTCTGGGGTTGTTAGTCTCGCACTTTGGCTAAATGGTTTTACTGTGTCAGAGTCTATGTAAACAGAGAATCCACTGCGCACCATTTTTAAACGCTGGCCACCTATCTCTGATTTATATAGGTTTGCAGCATCTTGATAAGTTAGTTGTAGCGGGAGGTTATCAGACGTCCACCAAGTGTGGCCATCATCCATTACTTGCAACTGCACAGCATAGAGCTGGCTACTTTTATGCGCAATGGGATCCGCTGACATCATGTGATAAACGCTTAAACTCGTCATAGTGATGCCAATACCAATGGCAATCGCCAGTACCATTAAAAAGCTTACTAACGGTGTGCGCTTGAAGCTGCGCCAACTTAAATCGAGGTAATGTAGAAGCATGGCTTAGGCTCCAGCAACATTTTTAAGGTTTTGTGCACCTTGGTACAAGGTGAAATCAGCAAGTTGACCGTCTACAACTTGAATGTTTCGAGGGGCACGCCGAGCAAGTTCTGCATCATGGGTGACCATGACAATGGTTGCGCCATCGCGATTGATTTGTTCAAGCAGCTCCATTACTTGACGAGCCATAAGGCTGTCGAGATTACCGGTAGGTTCATCGGCTAATAAAAATCGTGGCTCGCCAGCAAGCGCGCGTGCTATGGCCACTCGTTGTTGCTGTCCGCCAGAGAGTTGCTGTGGCAAATGTTTTGCCCGAGAGGCAAGGCCAACTTGTTCTAAGCATTTTTCAATGCGACGTTTACGCTCTGCGGTTTTAATACCTCTATAACGTAGTGGAACTTCAATATTTTCATATAAATTTAAGTCGGGGATCAAATTGAACCCTTGGAAGATAAAGCCAATTTTCTGGTTACGCACATCAGCGCGTTGATTATCGTTTAACTTACCGACATCAATTCCATCAAGTAAATATTCACCTGCAGAGAAGGGCTCTAACATTCCAGCTATGTTTAAAAAGGTCGTTTTTCCTGATCCGCTAGGGCCTGTAACAGCAATAAATTCGCCTTCATCAACGTGTAGATTAAAGTCACGTAATGCATGGGTTTGAACCATTTCTGTTTGATAGACTTTACTTATATTATTCATCTTTAACATGCTTTTTCCTTTTATTGTTTGGTTCTACGCGATTGTTAGCGAAGTAATAATGTGTGTGTGTGTTTGAAACTGTTATAGCTTGAGATAATCAATTCATCGCCAGCTTGAACCCCTGAGATTAACTCAACCGCATTAATGCTGGTTGCACCAATTGAAATATCAATGAGCTGAGCTGTATCACCGGTAATTTTATAAACCTGTGTACCGCCTTGTTGTAAAAATGCCCCACGCTTAACTTGTAAAACATCGTCACGATTTTCTAATAAAATACGTGCTGTTAATCGTTGGTTTTGTCTACCCGTCATGTCTTTGTCAAAACGTACACGCGTTGTGACTTCTCTATTATTTACTTCTGGTGAAATGGCAGAGAGGGCGCCCATCACTTTGCTAGCGCCCATTGTTATCTCTACGTCCATACCTAAACCAAGCTCATTTGCATAACTTTCAGGGACTTGTAGCTCTGCTTCAAAATTACTCAAATCAACTAAAGTCATTAATGGTTGGCTTTGTGTTACCGCTTCTCTTTGTTGAACTAGTAAGTTACCTACAATCCCTGACACAGTGGCTTTAATTGTTAAGTTATTAACTTTACGAAGTAGATCATCAACAATCAGTTGTTGACGAGTGACATCTCGTTTAGCGGCCTGTAGTTCAAAAGCAAGTGTATCTTTGGACAATTCAACTTCTTGCTCTGCATGTTTATAAGAGAGTTTTGCACGGGCAAGCTCATCAATGGCTTTTTCGTGATCAATTTGACTGATCACATTTTTTTGCATTGATAAGGTCGCTCTGCGATTTTCTCTATCGGCAGCGTTTAACTCTACTTGTGCTAGATCAAGTGCTTTATTTAAGCTTAATGATTGGCGGCGTGCCTCAAGGTGTTTACGTTGTAGCTCGCCCTCAAGACGAGCTAAAACAGACTGTTGCTGCTTTAATTCGTTTGTGAGCTCAGGACTATCAACCATGGCTATTACATCATGCAGTTTTACTGAGTCACCAGCATTAACCTTCAATGAAACAAAGCCTCGTTCAGGGCTGTAAACTTTTGGTGCTCTGGCGGCCACAATTTTACCGCTGGCTGCAACATCGCGTATTAGCGATTGGCGCACCACCGTGGCTATTTGTAGGCTTACTCTATCAACCGAGATAGTACCTTCTTGATCAGCATTTAATAGTGCATATACACATAGAGCAACTAGGCCCACAATAAATATAAACAGCCTGATGTATTTTTTAAAATTTATAGGTCGTGAGATTTGCGTGTCTTGCCCGCTAGTGTCTTTAATCATTATTCATTCTCTTAGTGTTTTTCAAACACAGTAATCATTAGCGAGGCAATAAACAGAATAATTGGTGAAATTAAAAATAAGCCAATAGTAAACATTCGAACATCCTCAAAATTTATATAGTTATGCTGTATTCGAATAGCATGCCATTTTTTATCTTATTGAATTTATTTGATTTTTAACTTTACCCTTTTTGTTTTACATGTCCGCGGACATAAAAAGTGTCCGCTGCGGGCACTTTTTTGATTTGTCTATGGGATGAGGTTACCTCAACGTAAAGCAAAGCAAGTTGTTAATTAATGCATAACATGAGGGGAGCGTTTAAATCTATTGAATAAACTATGCGCTAATAGAAGCCGCTGTAATTAAATGTCGTGTTCAGATGAATTACTAATACAGCACAAAAGAGGAAATAGCCCCTAATGAATAGTTATTCATTTTTAGCTCACCTTACGTTTACGTAAACTGCTAGTCGCGCATACTTTCTGTTTACAAGTTTTTAAAAATAACACCGGTGTCAATCTATTTTTCGATTCGATATCTATGCAAATGTTAATGGGTGGCATTATTTTATGATTTTTAATTAAGTTGAAATATATTCAATATAATGAATATGTATTCATAAAAATATTGACTCAAGGGTGGAATAACGCTAATTTTGTTCGTCTGTTAGCAAATCGTCGAGCCGTTCATCCACGTTAACAGCGCAGCAAGGGGAGGGGTCCATGTTATATGACTCAAAACTAGAAAAAGATAATTGTGGCTTTGGCTTAATAGCCCAAGTTAATAACCAAGCGAGTCACCGACTCATTCGTACGGCGATCACCGGTTTAGATCGCATGCAGCACCGCGGTGGTATTTCTGCTGATGGTAAAACGGGTGATGGTTGTGGCTTGTTATTACAAAAACCAGACAGCTTCTTTCGGGCTATTGCTGCCGAGAATAATTGGCATTTAGGTAAAAATTACGCCGTTGGGATGATCTTCCTCAATGCTGATCCGGTACTAGCACAAGCAGCCAAAGATGTTTTAAGCGAAGAACTAGAAAAAGAAACGCTAAATATTTTGGGCTGGCGTGTGGTTCCAACTGATCCATCAATGTTAGGACCTATTGCTCTAAAACAATTGCCAGGTTTTGAACAAATTTTTATTAGTGCGCCAGAAGGTTGGCGTTCTAAAGATTTAGAACGCCGCTTGTATGTTGCACGTCGTCGTGCAGAAAAGCGTCTAATGGACGATGAATCATTTTATATTGCGAGCTTATCTGGGCTAGTCACCATCTATAAAGGCTTAATGATGCCTGCTGACTTGCCAAATTTTTATCTCGATCTTGCTGATATTCGCATGACCAGTGCTATTTGTGTTTTTCATCAACGCTTCTCTACAAACACACAGCCTCGCTGGCCTTTAGCGCAACCATTTCGTTATTTAGCACACAATGGTGAAATTAATACTATTGAAGGTAACCGCCAATGGGCACGTGCCCGTTCTTATAAATTTGCTTCGCCACTTATTCCTGATTTACAAAGTGCAGCGCCGTTTGTTAATGAGACAGGGTCTGACTCATCTAGCCTCGATAATATGCTGGAGCTATTTTTAGCTGGTGGTATGGATTTATTCCGTGCGATGCGCATGCTAGTGCCGCCAGCATGGCAAAAAAACCGAGCTATGGATGACGACTTACGTGCGTTCTATGATTTTAACTCTATGCATATGGAACCGTGGGATGGCCCTGCAGGCATCGTTATGTCTGATGGGCGCTTTGCAGCCTGTAACCTAGACCGAAATGGTCTGCGCCCTGCACGTTATATTATTACTCAAGATGGCTTTATTACTTTAGCTTCTGAAGTGGGAATTTGGGATTACACCGCTGATGAGGTGGTCGAAAAAGGACGTGTTGGCCCAGGCGAGCTACTCGTTATTGATACCAAACTCGGAAAAATTTGGCATTCAGATGAAATTGACCAAGATTTAAAATCACGCCACCCTTATAAATCGTGGTTAGAAGAAAACGTTAAACGCTTAACACCTTTTGAAGCACTGACTGAGCAAGATGCAGGTAATCGCTCATTCGATGATGCAACTCTAGCCAAATACCAAAAGATGTTTGGCTATACTAATGAAGAGCTAGACAGTGTTATTCGTGTTATGGGTGAAAATGGTCAAGAAGCTACCGGTTCAATGGGTGACGATACGCCGTTTGCCGTCCTAAGCGAAGGGCATCGTTCACTTTACGATTATTTCCGCCAGAAGTTTGCCCAAGTGACTAATCCGCCAATTGATCCGTTACGTGAAAACCATGTAATGTCGTTGGCAACGTGTATTGGCAGTGAACAAAACGTATTTAATGAAACGACAGGGCATGCTAAACGCCTGCAATTTGATACGCCTATTTTAATGTATGCTGACATGCAGCAGCTACTCAATGCCGATGAAGCACACTACAGTTACTGTAAGATTGACATTACTTACACCATAGAAGAAGGCCTTGAAAACGCCGTTAAGCGTGTTTGTGATGAAGCACAAGAAAAAGCAGCATCAGGCTGCATTATGCTCGTATTAACGGATCGTAACTTTGATGGCAATCAATTACCTATTCCTGCTGCTATGGCGGTGGGTGCGGTACAAAAACGCTTGGTAGATAATAACTTACGCTGTGAGTCTAACATCATTATTGAAACCGGTAGCGTTCGTGACGCGCATCAATTTGCTGTTCTACTTGGCTTCGGTGCAACCGCAATCTACCCGTATTTAGCGTATGAGTCACTTGTGGCCATGAGCGATAGCAAGGTAATTAATAAGTCATACTGCGAAGTGACACTGGCTTATCGTCAAGCAATTAATAAAGGCTTGTACAAAATCATGTCGAAAATGGGTATTAGCACCGTGGCTTCATATCGTTGTTCGATGTTGTTTGAAGCAGTTGGTCTATCTGACGCGATTGTTGAGATGTGTTTTAAGGGCGTTGCAAGTCGCATAAAAGGGGCGTGTTTTAGCGACTTCGATGACGATCAGCAAAGCTTGCATAAACTGGCGCTTAGTAAACGTAAATTATTAAGCCATGGCGGTTTATTTAAATACGTTCACGGCGGCGAGTATCATGCTTACAACCCTGATGTGATTCAAACGTTACAAAAAGCAGTACGTAGCGGCGAGTATAGTGATTACAGCGAATACGCAAAGCTAGTTAATCACCGTCCAGTCGCGACTTTGCGCGATATGTTGGCTTTAAAACTACCTGAAAAGGGTATAAGCATTGATGCCGTCGAGCCTGCCACTGAGCTTTATAAACGTTTTGATTCTGCAGCGATGAGTATTGGTGCATTATCACCAGAGGCGCATGAAGCACTAGCCATTGCTATGAACCGTTTAGGTGGTTGCTCAAATTCTGGCGAAGGTGGCGAAGATAAACTTCGTTACGGTACAGAAAAAAATTCACGGATTAAACAAGTGGCCTCAGGTCGATTTGGTGTAACACCTCATTATTTACGCAGTGCGGATGTCATTCAAATAAAAGTGGCTCAAGGCGCTAAGCCGGGCGAAGGCGGGCAGTTACCAGGTGAAAAAGTAACGCCCTATATTGCCAAGCTTCGTTACTCGGTACCAGGCGTGACACTAATTTCACCGCCACCGCATCATGATATTTACTCTATTGAAGATTTAGCCCAGCTTATTTTTGATTTAAAGCAAGTAAACCCGAATGCACTGATTTCAGTAAAACTGGTATCTGAACCGGGCGTAGGAACAATTGCAACCGGTGTTGCAAAAGCGTATGCCGATCTAATTACTATCTCAGGCTACGATGGTGGCACAGGTGCAAGTCCCTTAACCTCGGTTAAATATGCTGGCAGCCCATGGGAGCTTGGCCTTGCAGAAACGCAACAAGCACTTGTCGAAAATGGCCTTCGTCATCGTATTCGCCTGCAAACAGATGGGGGGTTAAAAACCGGGCTTGATATCATCAAAGCAGCCATTTTAGGCGCTGAAAGTTTTGGCTTTGGTACCGGACCCATGGTGGCGTTAGGCTGTAAATACTTACGAATTTGTCACTTAAATAACTGTGCTACTGGTGTGGCAACCCAAGACGATACACTGCGCCAAAAGCATTATCACGGCTTACCAGAAATGGCGATGAACTACTTTAAGTTTATAGCTCAAGAAGCGCGTGAAATTATGGCAAGTTTGGGTGTTGCAAACCTAACCGATTTGATTGGTCGCTTAGATTTACTCGAAGCCATTGAAGGCAAAACAGCCAAACAGCAAAAAATAGATTTATCAGCGGTTATCGCTCAGCCGAACAACCCAACGGGTGAAACACTGTTTTGCAGTGCACCAAATAGCTCGCACTATTTAGGTGAATTAAATGAGAGCTTGCTAGGCAAGGCAAAAGAGGCAATTGATAATTCAAGCGGCATTTCATTAGTGAGTCGTATATGTAATACCGATAGATCGGTTGGCGCAATGCTTTCTGGTTATATTGCTGATAAGCACGGTAATCAAGGTATGGCAGCAGATCCAGTGGTGATTGAACTTCATGGTACAGCTGGCCAGTCATTCGGGGTATGGAATGCTGGCGGCCTTGAAATGACTCTAGTTGGTGATGCTAACGATTACGTTGGTAAAGGGATGGCGGGCGGTAAGCTAGTCGTTCGCCCACCACTGGGTTCGTCATTTGAAAGTCACAAAGCAACCATCGTAGGTAATACCTGTTTATATGGTGCCACTGGCGGTAAATTGTTTGCAGCCGGATGTGCTGGTGAGCGTTTTGCTGTGCGTAATTCGGGTGTGCAAGCTGTTGTTGAAGGTGTTGGTGATAATGGTTGTGAATATATGACCGGTGGCGTGGTATGTGTACTTGGTAATGTAGGAGTTAACTTTGGTGCAGGTATGACCGGTGGTTTTGCTTATATTTTAGATGAACGAGGTGATTTTGAGAAACGCATTAACCCAGAGTTGGTTGAAGTGGTTACTTTAGATGATTTGAGTTCACATCAAGAGCATTTACGCGGCTTAATTGCTGACCATTTAGAGCTAACAGGCTCATGCAGAGCAGAAACTATTTTAGCTAACTTTGAACTTTATTTACCGATGTTCAAATTAGTAAAACCTAAATCAAGTGACGTAAAAAGTTTACTCGGGCATCGCGCTCGCAGTAGCGCCGAACTACGTGTTCAGGCGCAATAAGGGGGCAGTATGAGCGAAAATGTATATCAATTTATAGACGTGCAGCGTGTAGACCCACGCAAGAAACCAATCTCGTCGCGTAAAAAATCGTTCGTAGAAATTTATGAACCCTTTTCAGAAAACCAAGTTAATTCACAGGCAGATCGCTGCCTTGATTGCGGTAACCCCTATTGTGAGTGGAAATGTCCAGTACATAACTATATTCCACAGTGGTTAAAACTGATCCGTACAGGGCGCATTTTAGAGGCCGCTGAGCTTTCGCACCGTACTAACAGTTTGCCAGAGGTGTGTGGAAGAGTATGCCCACAAGACCGCTTATGCGAAGGCTCATGTACGTTAGATGAAGAATTTGGAGCGGTAACAATCGGTAACATCGAAAAATACATCACCGATACCGCGTTCAAAATGGGCTGGAAGCCAGACATGTCTTATGTGACATGGACTGATAAAAAAGTGGCTATTATTGGTGCTGGGCCAGCAGGGTTAGGCTGTGCTGATATTCTAGTACGCAATGGCGTAAAGCCTGTGGTATTTGACCGTCACCCTGAAATTGGTGGGCTGTTAACCTTTGGTATTCCTTCTTTTAAATTAGAAAAAGAAGTCATGCAAAAACGTCGCGAAATATTTACCGAAATGGGTGTTGAATTTAAACTTAATGTTGAAGTAGGTAAAGACATTAGCATGGATGAAATTCTTAATGAGTATGACGCTGTATTTTTGGGAGTGGGGACTTATCAAAGTATGCGTGCAGGGCTTGAGAACGAAGATGCACCGGGGGTGCATGATGCCCTGCCATTCTTAATTGGTAACACTAATCGTGTTATGGGTTACGATGAGTCTAAACAAGCCTGCATTGATATGGCAAACCAAAAAGTAGTGGTACTAGGTGGTGGTGATACAGCAATGGACTGTGTGCGTACCTCCATTCGCCATAACGCGTTAAAAGTAACGTGTGCTTATCGTCGTGATGAAGAGAACATGCCTGGTTCAAAACGCGAAGTAAAAAATGCAAAAGAAGAGGGCGTAATTTTTACTTATAACGTACAGCCTAAAGGGATTGTCCTTGATGATAAAGGCGCAGTTGCAGGCGTTAAAATGGTAAAAACTCAGCTTGGTGAGGCAGATGAAAATGGCCGTCGTCGTGCTGAAGAAGTACCGGGATCAGAGCACGTTATTGAAGCCACACAAGTGATTATGGCATTTGGCTTTAAGCCTCATAAAATGGACTGGTTAGAACAGTACGATGTAGAAATTAATCACTGGGGTGGTATTAATGCACCCGAGCAAGGTGAATTTACACATCAAACTACCAACCCTAAAATATTTGCTGGTGGTGATATTGTTCGTGGTTCAGACTTAGTGGTTACTGCTATATTTGAGGGGCGTAATGCTGCAGAAGGCATTATGGATTATTTAAAAGTGTAAATAATTCTTTTGTTAGAATGGAGTCAAAAGCAAACTTTCGGGTTTGCTTTTTTATTCCCTCAGTTTTACAAATAAAAATGCCCACAATACACAGGTTGTGGGCATTTTTAAACGCTATGTTAGTTAATCCATCGAGAAGTGATCAAGGCTCGGTTTCACTCTGGCTTGTCGACGTTTCACACTTTTATAGCAGATAACGTTACAAACAAGCTGTAGGGCAATAACCAACAAACTAAGTGTTATTAAGCCACTAATAGCTGTGCTGCTAAAAACTAACATAACAGCAATAACAATATGTACAATTAATGCCACATTTAAAAAACGATATAATCCTTGTTTAAATTGTGTGTGTTTAAACTTGCTAAACATGGCTAAAAGTACACTAACTATCAATAGTAGCCAGTTAATTGCTAAGCCAAAATAAATGACCGTTGTTTGCATCAAGGTATCCTCACCGTATCAAGGTAACGCACTATAAATGTATAATTTTATCCGTGCGCTTTTATAAGCTCTTTCGCATTTGCTTTAGCTGTTTTGCTAATGTTGTCACCACCCAGCAAACGCGCAATTTCATTAACCCTGCCATCTTTATTTAATGCCAGCATATGAGTAAACGTTTCACCGTCTGCAATTTCTTTGGCAACAAAAAATTGCTGATGAGCGCTACTGGCCACTTGCGGTAAATGGGTTACACAAATTACTTGTGTCGATTTACCTAATTGGCGCAGCAGTTTACCAACTGCAGCAGCTGTAGGGCCAGAAATACCGACATCTACTTCATCAAATATAAGTGTTGGAGTCGTTACTTTTTGGGCAATAATAACTTGAATAGCCAAACTAATGCGTGATAACTCACCACCAGAGGCTACTTTTGCTAGAGGTTGTAATGGTTGTCCTGGGTTTGTTGATACTAAAAACGATACATTATCAAAACCTAAACTATTAGGAGAGCGATCGGTATGTGCTGTAAGGGCTATTTCAAAAACGCCATTTTCCATAGATAAATTAGCCATGCTTTCGCTGATCAAGCCATTAAGTGTATTAGCGTATTGATGACGGCTAGCACTTAATTCCTCACTAGCCGTTTGATAATCTTCAAGAGCTGCTGTAATTTCACCTTCAAGCTGTTCGAGGCGCGAACTATTACTGCTTATAGAGTCTAGCTCTTGTGTTACATTTTGATGAAACTCAACGAGCTCTTGTGGCTTTATATGGTGTTTTCTTGCTAAATCCATAGCGCCGCTGAGCCTGTTTTCTACTTCCGTTAAGCGAGTAGGATCTAAGTCAGCTTGTTCAGTATAATTGCGTATTTCTCTGCTTGCTTCTTCAACTTGAACCGCCGCTTCTGTCAGTAATGCTGCTACATTGGCCAGGGTTTCATCATAATGTGCAAGTTCATTAAATTGTTGCGCGCTATGTTGTATAAGAGAGCACGCATTTTGCTCATCACTTTCGTATAAGTGTTGTAGCTCGCGCTGACAAGATTGCAAAATAGTTTGGCTATTACTGAGCTTATAATGCTCTGCTTCTATTTGTTCAAATTCACCTGTTTGCAAGGCAAATTCATCAAGTTCAGCTACTTGGTATTCTAATAACTGTTTCTGCGCAGCTTGTTGTTGCTGTTGATGTTCTAGTTGTTTAAATTCTTTTTGTAAATCAGCATAACGTTTATAGCGTTGGCTTACAGCATTAACTAGATTTTGGTGCCCGGCGTAAGCATCCAGTAGCTGTAATTGATGCTCTGCTTTTAATAGATGCTGGTGTGCATGTTGACCATGTATAGAAATTAAATATTGGCCTAGCTCTTTTAGCTGTGCAGCGGTGACAGGGCTACCATTAATGTAGCTTTTGCTGCGGCCATTCTTGCAAACAACTCTACGAAGTAGACATTCGTTATCGTCATTATTAAGCATGTTCTCTTCTAGAAATGCATGGGCGTGTGGCAAATTGCTTAAATCAAATTGCGCACTTACCTCGGCTTTATCAGTGCCCGGGCGCACAGCAGATGCTTCTGCTCTTTCTCCAAGGCACAGTGATAACGCATCAATAGCGATTGATTTACCCGCACCCGTTTCACCGGTAATAGCGGTCATGCCCGAATGCCATTCAGTGCTTAAATTACTTACAATTGCAAAATTTTTAATTTCTAAACCAATTAACATACTGTTCATCCATCCAGTGAGTTAACTGTTAATTTATACAGTGTTTTGGTTTATTGCAAATTAAATTTCTATATTTTAAGCAAGGCTGGGCTCAATTAGTGTTTTTTTTTCTTCATCAATAGGAAGGGTTTCATCGTTAAGATCAATATTATCAACTGGTTGTATGTTTTCTTCAGTTTTCAACTTTAAGATTAACGTAGGAAGGACTTCTTGGTAAAAATTTTTATTGTATAAAATACCTTGAGCTGGCAACTCTGCTATAAAATATTGAGTGCTGTCGGCAAATGCTTGGCTATTGTTACTTTTATAGGTTTTTATAAGTTCTTCATTAAGTATATTAATAAGTTGGTTACATAACGATTCCAACTTAACTAAATTTTCATCGGTGTGAGGCTGTACCACAAAAAAGTTACTAACAACGGCTTGAATTCTAGGAAGGTGCTTAGCACTGATTACTTTTGCATCAAGTAACTCGTTTAGTTTTATTTTTAAACGTGATTGAGTACTTGCTACGCGCTCGTTAAACAGCTTTTTCTTTGCTTCAATGGTTTTTTTTCGATTACTCTCAATTAGCATGTAACTGCCAAGTAGGGTAATTAATAATAATAAAGCAAGAAATACTACATAATTCATTACTACTTTTTCCTGATGATATTTAAAATTTCTAGTCCAATATTTTGCGCTAAAGTTGCATCTTTGGCAATAAAATTAGGGGCTAATGATTTTTTCAGATTAAAATTCGTTCAAACTAGTATAGACGACTACCCCAATTAAGCTTTTTACGTAGCACATTATAATAAGAATAATTTTTTGGGTGGATTAAGCGTAATTTTTTGTCAGCTTTACGTATAACTACCTCATCACCCGGTAATACGGCGAGTACAACATGGCTGTCACAGCTTACTTGTAAGCTATCAGTATTTTCTAAACTAAGCTTTAAACGCACTTCATTATCAGCATCCACCACTAAAGGGCGACTTGATAAAGTATGTGGAAACATCGGAACCAGTGACATTGCATTAAGCTCTGGTGTTAAAATAGGCCCACCGCCTGATAAAGAGTATGCCGTTGAGCCTGTTGGAGTCGACACAATCAAACCATCGGAGCGTTGAGAAAATACAAAGTCATCGTTTATAAAGGCTTCAAACTCAATCATATGTGCTACTTTATCAGCATGAAGCACTGCTTCGTTTACTGCAGAATTAGCGCTTTTAAGTTCGTTATGACGGTACACTTCAACTTCTAATAAAAAACGTTTTTCTTCAATGTAATCGCCGCTGAGTACCTGTTCTAAGCTACCCTCAAACCCTTCTGGATTCAAATCAGTTAAAAAGCCTAAATTACCTCTATTTACACCGATTACGGCTATATCAAAGCGAGCAAGCACCCGTGCAGCACCCAGCATGTTGCCATCGCCTCCAACCACAATCGCCAAGTCGGCACGCTCGCCTAAATCAACGAGCTTTACGAGTTTGTCGCTCGGTACATCACTAAGTTGACTCCCTGTACGTTTTTCAACAATCACCTCAAAGCCTAAAGCTAATAAAAACGTATGTAATCGTTGTAAAGTAGCGGCAGCATTAGGGTGATTTGGCTTACCAATCAAGCCGATAGTGTTAAAGGGAGAGTCCATAATAAATACACTGAGAGTTCTAATATTTGTAGAGTAACCTAAAACAGAAGTGTTTGAAAACACAGATCTTAGTAATAACCAGCGGATTTAATTAATTCACTGTAAAATTTAGATTTATTGTATTTTTTATACTTGAAATAATAATACTTAGCCCCGATATAACAGCTATGCATAAAGATGTAGATAACATGAAACTAAACCCACGAGATCAGCAAATATTTGCCGCTGTTATGAGTATGTACTGTAATGGCGATGGCTTACCTGTGCCGTCAACAAAAATTGCAAAGCAAAAAGGTATGGCGGTATGCTCTGCCACTGTGCGTAACGCGATGGCGCGCCTTGAAAAAATAGGCTTGTTGTATTCACCACATACATCGGCTGGCCGAGTGCCAACCAATGATGGGTTTGACTATTGGTTTGATGAGTTTTTTACGCTCAATGATATTGCTAATTATTGGCAACCTGAGCAGGCACAATTGGTTGAGCTAGCGCATGGCTTGAGTCAACGTTACCAAGTATGCTGTTGTGTGGGGCTACCGCAGGTTAGAACACAGCAGGTATTTAGGGTAGAAGTGCTCGACTTTGATGCAAACAACTGGCTTATTTTACTCTTAGATAGAGCAGGGCAGAGCCACAATATTTGTATTAATAAGCCTAATGACCCTAGCGATAGCCAACGCTATGAATTTGCTACTTGGCTCAATACGGTTTTTAGTCAACAATCTTTAATTGAAGGCCTCTACCGAATGCAGGCAATGGCCAATACGGCTCCGCGTAATTGTCATGACTCTTTAACTCAATGGACCCGTGAGCTAAGCCAGAAATTAGGCTCAGATAACAGTATCGTTGTTGGCGAAAACTACCTTTATAAAAGAATAGATTGTGAGCAAAGCCTTAATATTGGTGTATCATTTTTAAATTTTGTTGAAGATAAACTCGCTTTTAAAAATGGGGTCTCTATTCTCAATACTGAAAACTTACCGTTCAGTAGCTGCGATGAACTCATTGTGATTAGTGTGCCGTATTTTCAAAATCAAGAATATCAGAGTCGCTTTTGTGTTATTTGTCCAAAATCAGCGCAATTAGAGAAAATAATCCAAGAATTTAAATTATTAGAGCCATTGAGCTCTTGAATCTTTTTATTCAATCCCCATAATTACCGCAGTTGTAAAGAATTGGAGCGTATATTTTATGTCTGAGCAGACACAAAACCCAGAGCAAGAAGTAGAACTGAACGAAGAAGTGACGCAAATGGAAGCTGACGTTGAGGCGGCAGTTGAAGCAGCAGAACAACATGCTGAGCAAGAGCAAAGCCCTGAAGCAGAAATTGCTATGTTATATGCCGAGCTTGAAACTGCAAAGCAAACTATTGCAGATCAAAAAGATAGCGTAGTTCGCGCTGCTGCAGATGTGGACAATATGCGTCGTCGCGCTGCACAAGATGTAGAAAAAGCACACAAGTTTGCACTAGAAAAGTTTGCTAATGAATTACTCCCTGTTATAGATAACTTAGAGCGTGCTATTGAGTTTTCTGATAAAGAAAATGAAACGCTTAAGCCTTTACTTGAAGGCATTGATATGACAGTGAAAAGCTTTAACGACGCGGTAGCTAAATTTGGTGTTGAAATTGTAAACCCTCAAGGTGAGCAGTTTAACCCAGACTTTCATCAAGCAATGTCAATCCAACCAAGCAACGATGTAACCCCAAACACTGTTTTAGCAGTAATGCAAAAAGGTTACACATTAAACGGTCGTTTATTACGCCCTGCAATGGTTATGGTATCTAAAGCCGCTGACGCTTAATTAAGTATATAATTTAAAAATGCCTCATTATGAGGCATTTTTTTTGTCTTTAAAATAATGTATTAACTGCACCAGTATTGTCAGTACCACCGCACTAAACATTAAACTAGAAAATGGAACCGCACTTTGTGCATGCATTACCGCTAATATAGGGCCTACTAATGCGCCACTACCAAAACGCAAGGTTCCGATAACCGCCGTAGCAGTTCCGGTATTTTGTTCAAACTTCATCAAAATTAATGAATCTGCATTACTTGCTATTATGCCTAAGCTCATCATTAACGGGGCAATAGCCGCAACAATAAAGTAAAGCGATAAATGCAACACACTAAAGCTGAGTAATGCTGTGCCAGATAAAAAACCACACATTAGCCCGTAATAAAGCATTTTTCGTGAGCCAATACGTGGCACTACGCGAGTATTTAAAAAGTTACCAAACATCAGCGCCATTACATTAAAAGCGAATAGCAGGCCAAACAATTGTTCCGATACTTTAAATAAGTCGAGGTAAATATATGGAACCGAGGTTAAAAAGCAAAAAAAGCCAAACGACACAAACATCGAGCTTAAAATATCAGCGCGGGCGTGCGGGTTGCTTAATACCACTTTGTAACTCGAAAAGAATAGCGATAACCCTTTTCGATCATTTTTAAATATCGGGATATCGATTAAATAACGCTGCACAAAAAGTAAAATTACAAAGCTATAAGCCGCTAAAACAATAAAAATAGTCGACCAAAGCGAAAAGCCTAAAATAACTGAGCCGATAGAGGGGGCAAGTAAAGGCGCTATCATCATAATCATAGACACATACGACATACCCTTAGCAGTATTTTTTTGATATATGTGTCTAATAATCCCTGGAACCACAACCGTAGCTGCCGCCCCTGTAAATGCCTGTACTGCTCTTAAAAGCCAAAAAGTATGCACTTCAGTGGTAAATGCTAAAGCGAGTGAACTCAAGCCAAATAAACTGAGCCCTATTCGCGCTAGTTTACGCCTGCCAATTTGATCGGCTATGGGGCCAAAAAATAACATGCCCAATGCATAACCTGCTAAATAGATACTCAACGAGATTTGAACATTTGGCATGCTAGTATTGAGATCGTTGGCAATTACCAGCATAGCCGGTAAATACATATCGATGGCTAAAGGCGTGATTGCTACAATACTGGCTAATAAAGGCAATAAAATACGGGTATTAAAAGAAGAAGCCGAAGCGCTCATTTAAAAACTCAAAACAACGAATATAGGTTGGGCAGTATAGCAGGGCAATGGCGTTGGATAAACTTAGTTTGCCTGCTAACTTAATTGTTTAATCGCAAAAAGCAAAGATTTTAAACTAACACTGCGTTTGGTATTCTATACTCAGTAACAAACTTTTTTAGGGCATTATAATGAAGAAATTGGTTTTGGCAGTACTTGCCAGTGCAGTATTAGTAGGTTGTAAAACATCACCAACTGGACGCACACAGATTGCGCTTTACTCAGATCAACAAATGAGTCAAATGGGCACTGCGAGTTTTGCCCAAATGAAAAAAACGCAGCCGGTAAATAAAGACCCAAAAGTTAACAGTTACGTCAATTGTATTGCTGACAAAGTAGTAGCCGTGCTTCCTACAGGTTATGCATCTCAAAATTGGGAAGTGGTGGTATTTGAAGATGAATCTGCAAACGCCTTTGCATTGCCAGGTGGTTATATTGGCGTGCACACTGGATTATTAAAAATTGCTACAAATCAAGATCAGCTTGCAACTGTTTTAGGTCATGAAGTCGGTCATGTGATTGCAGAGCACTCAAATGAACGTGTTTCACAAAGCTCTATTTTACAAACTGGAATGAAAGTGGGCAGTGCGGCGCTTGAAATGGGTAACGTGCAATACCGCAATGAAATTATGCAAGGACTTGGTCTTGGCGCTCAATATGGTGTGGTTTTACCGTTTAGTCGTTCACATGAGACAGAAGCTGACGTTATTGGTTTAGATTTAATGGCGCAAGCAGGTTTCAATCCTAAAGAGTCTGTTACGCTTTGGCAAAATATGAGTCAAGCGGGCAGTGGGGCAACGCCAGAGTTTTTATCAACTCACCCAGCACCAACAAGCCGTATTGCAAATTTACAATCGCAAATGGGTAAAGCGCTTAGTGAGCAAAAAGCAGCTAAAGCACAAGGTAAAAATCCGCAGTGTAAGTTGTAATCAACCATAAAAAAACCTGTCTAATGACAGGTTTTATTTTTTAATAGTTAAGTATTTAATTATTAAAAAGTCCACTCTATGTGTACTTGTGGAACTGACTCTGTAACATCTGTACCAAGTTTGTTATGCCAGTACTGCCACTCCATACCTAACAGTAAGGTGTTTTCTTTCATTTCTAGCGCATGCCCCATATCCCATACAATAATAGGTTGAGCTAAAAACCAAGCGCGTACGTCATTACCAAACTCATCTTCACGCTCAGCAATATATTCCGCATGACCCTTAACACTAAATTTTTGTGAGCCAATCATAAATGGATATTCAAAAGCAACGTCAAACATCCAGCTGTTAGTTTCAATAGGTGCACCGCCTTTTGCAACACCTTCACTATCATCAATGTAGGCAGTCACAAGGGTTGAGAAGAAATTAAAACCAGGCACATCCCAATTTAATTTTACACCCGGCAAATATTTAACAACTTTAGCATCGCCTGCAGCATTAATACCCATGGTTAAGCCAACATCTAAAAGTGCCCCCGACGCCACTTTTTCGTCCATAACAGCCGATAAGCTAAGCGTAGAATAACCTTCAAAGTAAAAGTCTTGATCTTGGTAGTTATCGTCATTGCCATCAGTGCTGTAATCAATAAAGAAAAAGTTATCCCCATAGTCATGGCCTGAAGCATGTTGCAATGAATAAACCGTGGTGCTTGATTTTTGTTCAGTGAACGGGTTTTTATGATTACCGTTGTTAATATGAAGCGCAGTGCTGCTCCAATTAGCAGCAGTAGCTGTTGAACTTAAGGCACACGCACTAAGTGCAACGAGAGGAAGTAAGTTTTTAATTTTCATAACCATATTTTATGTGACACGCTGAATACCACATTATAGCAAAGACGGTTAATTTGTTAATTATTTATTGTCATAAACAGTGTACTAGCATGTGGCTAATACACTGTTTAAAGAAGATTTAAGCTTTATTACGACGCAAACAAATAACCGCAATAGCGGTAAAGGCTAAAATAAAGCAGTAGTAAGATGAGGTTGATACTTCCCACGGGCTAATTTTAAATGTAGCACCAAGCAGAAGTGCTTGTGCGCCGTAAGGCAAAGACCCTTGGGTAACACAGGCAAAAATATCTAATAAACTGGCAGAACGTTTACTACTAATTTCGCCATCGTCAGCCAGCTTTTTAGCAATAGGGCCAGTCACAATAATAGACACTGTGTTGTTAGCAATACACATATTGCTGGTTAGCACTAATGCAGCTATCCCCAACTGATCTGCTACCTTGCGATGCCATTTTGCAATGACCTTAGTAATAGCTTGAATTTTTTGCGCGATGTAGTCGAGGCCGCCATTAATACGAATAAACTCAGAGAGGCCACCAATAAACATAGACAGTAAAAATATTTCCTGCATATCGCTAAAGCCTTGGTAAATATCTTTTACAAAGCTGGCGCCTTCATAGCTTCCGGTAAAACCCATCAATGCGGCGAAAACAATACCGCTTAACAGTACTACAAATACATTAAAGCCCATTACCGCCAGTACTAAAATAAAGGCATAAGGAAGTACTAATAAAATATCGTAGTCTTTGGTATCAACTACTTGTGCTGCAGGCGTTAAAAACAATAGTAATGCAATAGTAAGGATAGCGGCCGGAACAGCAATTTTAAGATTTTCTTTAAACTTATCTTTCATTTCACAGCCTTGCGTGCGGGTAGCTGCAATCGTAGTGTCAGAAATTATTGATAGGTTATCACCAAACATGGCGCCAGATACAATGGTACCGGCCATTAATGCGGGATCAATCCCTGTTTTCATTGATACTGCATAAGCAATTGGGCCAATAGCACCGATAGTTCCCATTGACGTGCCCATCGCAGTAGAGATAACCGCTGCAATTAAAAACAAACCAGGCAGAAGTAATGAAGGGGGAATAAGAGAGAGACCAGCATTAACAACCGCGTCAACGCCACCGGTTGCCCCTGCAACCGCAGAAAAAGCACCTGCTAATAAATAGATAAGGCACATGGTAATAATATTGTTATTACCCACGCCTTTAATAAAGGTTTCTACACTTTGATTAATACTGGCTTTGTTTAAGATAAAGGCTAAAACAATCGCAGGTAAAATAGCGACCGGTGCTGGGAGTTGATAAAATGCATAATCAACCCCTTGAGATTGCAAATATAAGCCTGAGCCTAAAAAAATAGCAACAAAGGTGAGTAGGGGTAGCAAAGAAAATCTTGCTTTATTTTTATCAAATGATGGCTGCATCATAATCCTCATTAATTATTCATAGCAATCGAAACCGATTGATATACTTAACAGCCAAAGCATCCCTCTTTTAGCTGAATTTAGTTGTTTGTTTTACTATCTAACCAGATAAGTAACTCAACAGCGCCCGCAAGCCAAAGACCAAATCGGCGCAAAAAAGAAGTTTAAATGTATAGATGGCTAAATGCAAAGACTATCTGTTATTATTATGAGGGTCTGTTGATCTTTCAAGGTTAAATTTGCAGCAGCCTGTTTGGTATTTAGGCAAGGCAGAGCCTATGTGGTGTGGTTATTCCCCATAAATAGGCGATAACGCAGCATCAATGCCAAACAGGCGCTGCCCGAAGGGTTCTGCCTAGGAGCGATTTACTCTTTGTTGCTCGGTTTTTACTTAGCCCACTAGGTTACAAACCTCGCGCCACGATTAAACCGCTCCTAGTTTAAGCAAATTTTAATCCGCAAAGGTCAACAGACCCTAAAATAATCGAAGCTTTTTTATAAGCTTTCCTGACTATTACATGAGTTTTAGATAAAATCTAGCTAACTAAAAAATACATAGGTTGTAAAAAGATGAATCGAGTAGGTGTGTTTGGTGCGAATGGCCGTATGGGCCTAGCACTTTTAGAAGCAGCAACAATCAATAAAAATTCACAATTAGCGGCGGCCTATGTACGCAGTGAGTCTGAGTTAGTGGGTCTATCGGTTAATCAACTTAATAGTGCAGCTGCAAAAGACATTCACTTTAGCAGTGAACAGCAGGTTGAAAATGTAGATGTGCTTATAGACTTTACCCTTCCACAAGGCATGAGAAATCACTTAAAAACAGCTGTTGAGAAAAAAACACCTATGGTAATTGGCACCACTGGCTTAACTCATGATGGTATGGCTCTATTAACCGATGCCGCTAAACATATCCCGATCGTATTTGCGCGTAATTATAGCGTGGGCGTAAATTTACTGCTTAACTTAGTGCAAACAGCAGCGACAAAATTAGGCGATGATTTAGATATTGAAATTTTTGAAGCGCATCATCGCCATAAAATCGATGCGCCATCGGGTACAGCATTAGCTATTGGCGAGTCGATTGCACAGGCTAAAGGGTGGGATCATGATGAGGTTGCTGTTTATGATCGTAACAACATAGAGCAGGCCAAATCACAAAATGAAATTGGCTATTCGGTGCTAAGAGGCGGCGATATAGTAGGTGAACACACAGCCTACTTCGCTACAATGGGCGAAAGACTTGAATTAACCCATAAAGCAAGTTCGCGAATGACCTTCGCGCTAGGTGCTATAAGAGCTGCGCAGTGGTTGAAAAATAAACCAGCAGGACTTTATGATATGCAAGATGTGCTAGATTTAAAGTAGTTAAGTTCCTTTTTTAACGCTTTGAGGTGGTTTTTTGGTATAACCACTTATTTATTACAATTTACTAATTAGCGTTAGACCTAAAAGCCAACTTCATGTAGAATACAGCCAATTTGCCAAAAATTACTAAATGCGTGTTTCCAATTATACTCATATGGTTAGCAAAACCGGGGTTTGTGTGGGAATAAAAAGAGTTTTAGGCAAGAAAAATGAATGAAGGTTTAGTGGTTTACATCGGCATCATTTAAGACTGCGTAAAACAATTTAAGCTCACAGGAATCAGGTTTTGACCAATTATTTGGGTATTGGCGGGGTGTTAAGCAATTTGCTTACTCCCGTTTTTTACTGTTAGGAGGTTTAACTTGACTAAATCCGCTCTGTTAGTCCTAGAAGACGGCACAGTGTTTCGCGGTACTGCAATCGGCGCTGACGGCATGTCAGTCGGTGAAGTAGTATTCAATACGTCTATGACTGGTTATCAAGAAATTTTGACTGATCCATCGTACGCGGAACAAATCGTAACTTTGACGTACCCACATATCGGTAATACGGGTACCAACAGCGAAGACGAAGAAGCGAGTCACATTTGGGCGAAAGGCCTAGTGATCCGTGATTTGCCACTGCTAGCAAGTAATTTTCGTAACGAGCAATCGTTAGATGATTACTTAAAAGAACGTAATATTTTAGGTATTGCGGACATCGACACCAGAAAACTAACCCGTATTTTGCGTGACAAAGGCGCACAAAATGGCTGTATTGTTGCTGGTGACGAACTAGACGAGAAAAAAGCGCTCGAAGCCGCGCAAGCCTTCCCAGGCTTAAAAGGTATGGATTTAGCAAAAGTTGTCTCAACCAAGGAAAATTTTGAGTGGCGCGAATCAAGCTGGACATTAGGCGAGGGGTTTAAAACCTTACACGCTGATGATGAAAAGTTTCATGTTGTTGCCTACGACTTCGGTGTTAAACGTAACATTTTACGTATGCTTGTTGATCGTGGTTGTAAACTGACCGTTGTCCCAGCACAAACCTCTGCCGCTGACGTACTAGCCTTAAACCCAGATGGCATTTTCTTATCAAACGGCCCTGGCGATCCTGAGCCATGTACTTATGCCATTGATGCAATTAAAACCTTTTTAGAAACCGACACGCCAATTTTTGGTATTTGTTTAGGGCATCAACTACTAGCACTTGCCTCAGGTGCTAAAACAGTAAAAATGAAGTTTGGCCACCATGGTGGTAACCACCCAGTTAAAGATCTTGACCGCGATGTTGTAATGATCACTGCACAAAACCACGGTTTTGCTGCAGATGAAGCCACATTACCAGATAACTTACGTGCTACGCACAAATCGTTATTTGACGGTACATTACAAGGTATTCACCGTACAGATAAACCAGCGTTTAGCTTCCAGGGTCATCCTGAAGCAAGTCCTGGTCCGCACGATGCAGCCCCATTATTTGACCACTTCATCGACTTGATGCAAGCGCGTAACCACTAATTTAACCGGAGTAATAATGCCAAAACGTACCGATATAAAAAGCATTCTTATCTTAGGCGCAGGCCCAATTGTAATTGGTCAAGCTTGTGAATTTGACTACTCTGGTGCTCAAGCGTGTAAAGCACTAAGAGAAGAAGGCTATAGAGTTATATTAGTTAACTCAAACCCAGCCACTATCATGACTGATCCAGAAATGGCCGATGCAACATACATCGAACCAATTCACTGGGAAGTGGTAGAAAAAATTATTGAAAAAGAAAAGCCAGATGCTGTACTGCCTACAATGGGCGGTCAAACGGCATTAAACTGTGCGCTTGATTTAGATAAGCACGGTGTATTGGCAAAGCATGGCGTTGAGCTTATTGGCGCAACAGCCGATGCAATCGATAAAGCAGAAAACCGTGAGCGTTTTGATGTTGCTATGCGTAACATCGGCCTTGAATGTCCACGTGCTGAAATTGCTCATTCAATGGATGAAGCTCGCGATACCATGACCCGAATCGGCTTACCGTGTATTATTCGTCCTTCTTTCACAATGGGCGGCACCGGTGGCGGTGTGGCTTACAACATGGAAGAGTTTGAAGAAATTTGTGAGCGCGGTTTAGACCTTTCACCAACCAGCGAGTTATTAATTGATGAATCGTTAATTGGTTGGAAAGAATACGAAATGGAAGTTGTTCGTGACAAAAAAGACAACTGTATTATCGTCTGTTCTATTGAAAACTTTGACCCAATGGGTGTGCACACAGGTGACTCAATCACGGTTGCACCAGCACAAACATTAACCGACAAAGAATACCAAATTATGCGTAATGCCTCTATGGCCGTATTGCGTGAAATTGGTGTTGAAACCGGTGGTTCAAACGTACAATTTGGTGTAAACCCAGTTGATGGCCGTATGGTTATCATCGAGATGAACCCACGTGTATCACGTTCATCGGCCCTAGCGTCTAAAGCAACAGGCTTCCCGATTGCTAAAATCGCAGCTAAGCTTGCTGTAGGTTACACGTTAGACGAGTTACAGAATGATATTACTGGCGGTAAAACACCAGCATCGTTTGAGCCTTCAATCGATTACGTGGTAACAAAAATTCCTCGCTTTAACTTTGAAAAATTTGCCGGTGCAAACGACCGTTTAACAACGCAAATGAAATCAGTAGGCGAAGTAATGGCGATTGGTCGTAACCAACAAGAGTCATTACAAAAAGCATTACGTGGTTTAGAAGTAGGCGCAACGGGCTTTAACCCAATTGTGGCGCTTGACGACCCGAAAGCAAAAGAAAAAATCATTCGTGAATTACGTGAGCCAGGTGCAGAGCGTATTTGGTACATTGCCGATGCAATTCGCCATGGTATGAGTGTTAAAGATGTGTTCGAACTGACTAAGATTGACCCTTGGTACTTAGTACAAATTGAAGACATCCTAAAAGATGAAGCTAAAATTTCAGAAGTCGGTATGGCCGGCTTAAATGCAGACTTCTTGCGTAAACTTAAACGTAAAGGTTTTGCCGATCCGCGTATTGCAGAAATTGCTGGTGTGTCAGAAGCTGAAATTCGTAAAAAGCGCCATCAACTCAATATTGTACCTGTGTACAAACGCGTTGATACGTGCGCCGCAGAATTTAGCTCAGACACTGCTTACATGTACTCATCTTACGATGAAGAATGTGAAGCTAACGCATCTGACCGTGATAAAATCATGGTAATTGGTGGCGGTCCTAACCGTATCGGCCAAGGTATTGAATTTGATTACTGTTGTGTACACGCAGCCCTTGCGCTTCGCGAAGACGGCTACGAGACCATCATGGTTAACTGTAACCCTGAAACGGTTTCTACCGATTACGACACATCTGATCGTTTATACTTTGAGCCAATTACGCTTGAAGACGTACTAGAAATTGTACGTGTTGAAAAGCCAAAAGGCGTTATCGTTCAGTACGGTGGTCAAACACCACTTAAACTAGCGCGTGAGCTTGAAGCTAACGGCGTGCCTGTAATTGGTACTTCACCTGATGCCATTGACCGTGCAGAAGACCGTGAGCGTTTCCAACAACTTGTTGAGCGTTTAGACTTACTGCAACCAGAAAATGCGACGGTTACCTCTACTGAAGAAGCACTACTTAAATCAGTTGAAATTGGTTTCCCACTGGTAGTGCGTCCTTCGTACGTATTAGGTGGTCGTGCGATGGAAATTGTATACGATGAGCAAGACTTACGTCGTTACATGACCGAAGCGGTATCTGCATCAAATGAAGCGCCAGTATTACTAGACCGTTTCTTAGATAACGCGATAGAAGTTGACGTTGACGCAATTTGCGACGGCGAGCAAGTGATTATTGGCGGTATCATGGAGCATATTGAACAAGCGGGCGTTCACTCTGGTGACTCAGCATGTTCATTACCAGCTCACTCGCTAACGCAAGAAGTGCAAGATGTGATGCGTAAGCAAGTAACTGATATGGCACTTGAACTTGGCGTAGTTGGTTTGATGAATACACAGTTTGCGGTTAAAGATGGCAAAGTGTATCTAATCGAAGTAAACCCACGTGCAGCACGTACAGTTCCATTTGTATCTAAAGCAACGGGTGTAGCACTTGCAAAAGTAGCGGCACGTTGTATGGCGGGTCAATCTTTAGCAAGCCAAGGCATTACTAAAGAAGTGATTCCACCTTACTACAGCGTAAAAGAAGTGGTATTGCCATTTGCTAAGTTCCAAGGTGTGGATCCTATCCGTGGACCTGAAATGCGCTCAACGGGTGAAGTAATGGGTGTTGGTGATACTTTCGCCGAAGCGTTTGCAAAAGCACAATTAGGTGCAAGCAACACTTTACCACGTGGTGGTCGCGCGTTACTATCTGTACGTAATAGCGATAAGCCACGTATTGTAGAACTAGCTAAAACCATGACAGAACTTGGTTTTGAGCTAGATGCAACAGGTGGAACAGCTGCTGCACTTGAAGATGCTGGAATTACGGTTCGCCGTGTAAATAAAGTATACGAAGGTCGTCCGCACATTCTTGATAGAATCAAAAATGGCGAGTATAGCTATATCGTTAATACCACCGAAGGTCGCCAAGCGATTGAAGATTCGAAGGTGTTACGTCGTGGTGCATTGCAACACAAAACCAATTATACTACGACATTGAATGCGGCATTTGCTAACTGTACTGCTAACCAAGCAGATGACCGCAGTAAAGTGACGTCTGTTCAAGAACTACACCTGCGATTGAACTAAGGAAATGTGCCAAGGCCATAACCATGGCCTTGGGATTAAGTGAGAAAAGTATGCAATCAATTCCAATGACAGTTCGTGGCGCAAAATTATTGCGCGATGAGCTTAACGAATTAAAAACTGTTACCCGTCCAAAAATTGTATCTGATATTGCTGATGCACGAGAACACGGTGACTTAAAAGAAAATGCTGAATATCACGCTGCGCGTGAGCAACAGGGTTTTTGTGAAGGCCGTATTCAAGAAATTGAAGCAAAACTTTCAAACATGCAGATGATTGACGTAACAAAGATGCCTAATACAGGTAAAGTGATTTTTGGTACTACAGTAACCATCGTTAATGTTGAAACCGACGCTGAAGTTAAATATCAGATTGTTGGCGATGATGAAGCAGATATTAAAAGTAATTTAATTTCTGTTAATTCACCAATTGCTCGCGGCTTAATTGGTAAACAAGCGGATGACACTGTGATTATCAAAACGCCAAAAGGTGATGTAGAGTACGAAATCATTGAGGTTGAGTATATTTAATTAGTTAACTCACTTTAACGTTTTATAAAAACCAGTGCTTAGTAATAAGCACTGGTTTTTTTATGCTTGGTTTTTATATTTGGTTTAGAATCGGTTGAATATTATTCATTGTTTGTAAATGTAGGCTATGTTGTTATGGTAGTAACCTATTCTTCAATAAGGAAATAATATGGCAAATATACTGTATCCGGCACCTTTAACAGTGGGATCTAAAATCGCCGTGTGTTCTTTATCAGCGGGGATCAAATCAAAATATCATCCACGGTTAGATATTGTCATTAATGGCTTAAAACATCGAGGTTATCAGATTGTTGAGGGGGAGTTTTTACGTCAAAACGAGCCGCGAACTCAAGTTACAGCTAAGCAGCATGCCAAGCAATTAATGGACTTTTTATTAGATGATGAAATAGATGCGATCATGCCGCCAATGGGCGGAGAGCTGGCAATGGAAATATTGCCTCTGCTTGATTTTAGCGCAATTAAAAACGCTAAACCTAAATGGTTAGTGGGCTATTCAGATGTCAGTACGATTGCTTGTGCACTGACAGCAAAATGTAATTGGGCAACACTGCATAGCGCTAATTTAATTCAATTACACCCTGATGAAAAAGACCCGTATTGTTTACAAATTTTTGAAAGCCTAAGCTATGAGGCTAGCAGTGAGTTTGAGCAAGCCCCCTCGACTTACCATCAACATAGCAAGCCTGATTACGCACAAAACCCGAATGCATTATTTGATCACAGCGTTCCCACCCAATGGCAATGTTTAAATTACACCGATAAGCGCAGTATTGAAATGTCAGGGCGGTTGTTTGGTGGGTGTCTTGATACGGTCGGGCTGTTACTTGATTCGCCTTTTTTAGCTCTGCATGAGTTTAAAAAGCACAATGCCTCGCAAGGTATTGTACTTTATTTAGAAAGCGCAGAGCTCACGCCAGCGACCGTTGCACGATTTTTATTGTCACTTAAATTAGCGGGCATGTTTGATGATATAAATGGGGTGATTATTGGTCGTCATGTGACCTTACAAGGGCAAGACCCAGGGTTTGATTATAGCCAAGGCTTAAATGCCGCTTTTGGTGGGTGTTTATTTCCGGTGATCATTGATGCTGATATTGGCCACATTCCTCCTAATTTAAACTTAGTTAATGGTGCATTATGCACTGTTACCGCAGATGTTGAACAAGGCAAAGTGCTCAGTGCATCTGTGGTCACAAAACTAGCCTAGTAATAATAAACTGCTCACTTACTATTTAAAGTGAGCAGTTATGACTTATAAAACCTGAATAATTTGTTCTTTGCTTAAACGTGATTTTGGCAGCTTAGCATTGTAGTCTTCTTCTGCGTCGTGGTAACCCAGCGCAAGTGCGACATCACAGATGTAGCCGTCTAATTCGCTTGCGAACTCTTCGCCAATCAGTTGTGCATCAACGCCTTCCATCGGTGTGGTATCAATCCCTAAGCGTGCTGCTGCATGCATAGTATTGCCTAAAGCAATGTAGGTTTGTGCTTTAGTCCAGGCGGCATTATTACCCTGCTCATCGGTATTTAAATCCACAAACGCAAAGGCGCCAAAAGCTTGATCGCGGTTTTCTGTTTGAGTTCGGCCATTTTTTATATCTGCATCAATTACTTGGCCATAGTTTTCACGGGTATATTGCGGATTATGAGCGAATAAAATAATGTGTGATGCCGCTTTAATGTGTGGCTGATTAAATTGAAACTTATTAGCAAAGGTACTGTGCATACGCTCTTTTGCGGCATCAGATTCAATCACAATAAATTTCCAAGGCTGTGAATTAATTGACGAAGGAGAAAGACGCATAGCATTATACAATACCGCTAAATCGTCTTGAGAAATGCGCTTTGTAGCATCATAACGTTTAGCGGTGTGGCGGCTTTCAAGATCGCGAATAATAGGGTGAGTCATAGTCTCTCCATAATAAAAAAGGGCTGATAAATAGTGTTCATTGAGTGTATGAACAGCATAATACAATTTGCTTTATTTAAAATAAACAGCATAATTATTGAATCATTATCAAATAAAAATAGATAATATGCAGGTTGATGACTTAAAACTGATTTTAAAAGTAGCTGAGTGTCGAAGCATTACGCTAGCAGCAGCCAAGTTAGATATGCGCACAGCAACGGCCAGTGCTGCTATTAAGCGTGTAGAGTTGGCACTTGGCTGTGAATTATTTATTAGAACCACTCGGCATTTGCGTTTATCTAGTGCAGGGGAGCGATACATTCCCCAATGCGAACAAGCTCTGGCCGTGCTTGAAACGGCAAGGCAAAACCTTAAAGGAGAACATGATGCCATTGAAGGGGAGTTACGGGTAGCTACCTCATCTGATTTAGGGCGCAACTTAGTGATCCCTTGGATTGATGAAATCATGGATAAGTACCCAAGTGTGAGCTTGCGTACGCACATTAGCGATAGCAATATTGATTTTTTTCGTGATTCGGTTGATATAGCACTACGTTATGGCTCACCCAGTGATAGCAGTGTATATGGATTTAAAATTTGCAACGTACCGCGACTACTTTGTGCTACACCTACCTATTTAGCTAAATATGGTGAGCCAGAGCACCCAGATGATTTAGCGCAGCATCACGGATTATTTTACCAGCTGCAAGATATTATCAATAATGTGTGGGAATTTACCGACGAGCAAAAAAAATACAAAGTAAAAATGCAGGGCAGACGAGCTTCAAACGATGGCGATTTAGTCAGGCGTTGGTGTGTTGCAGGTAAAGGTTTAGCGGTTAAATCGGCGTTAGATATTGCCGATGACTTATTAAATAAACGCGTTGTTACTGTGATGAATAATTACCAGCATACCTGTGGTGAGCTGTGGCTCATTTGCCCAAGCAGGCAATCGATTACTCCCGCTGTACGACTATTGCGTGATGTGTGCAGAGAAAAAACCGCTCACTTATTGAATCAGCTAGTAAAGCAGGGTATTGTTGATAAACGTATATTAATTAACGAGTAACAAATACACGTTTAGTGACGTTAACCTAAATGGTTTTTAAAAAACGCCAAGGTTCGCTGCCAAGCAAGTTCGGCACTCTTTTCATCGTAACGGCCAGTTGAGTCATTGTGGAAACCATGGTTTGCACCTTCATACTTATGCATGATGAACTCAACATTGTTAGCATTTAAGCTTTGCTCATACTCAGGCCATGTAGCGTTAACCCGTTTATCAAGTTCACCTAATTGAATCATTAACGGCGCTTTTATATTTTTGTGTAAGCTTTCACTTGCAGGTGTGCCATAAAAGGGCACGCCCGCGCTCAATAAGTTACTGTCTACTGAGGCTAAATAATTAACAATATAGCCACCAAAACAAAAACCAACCGCGCCTAATTTACCATTACTATTTGGCTGTGCTTTTAAAAAGTGAGCAGCGGCTACAAAATCATTTTGTATTTTAGTGCGATCAAGGGTACGTTGCATGGCTCGACCTTCATCGTCGTTGCCTGGGTAGCCACCCAGTGGGTGCAACGCATCAGGGGCAAAGGCAATAAAGCCGACTTTAGCCAGTCGCCTTGCAACATCTTTTACATACGGATTTAAGCCGCGATTCTCGTGTACTACTAATACAACAGGTAGCTTGCCTTGTGTATTTTTTGGAACCACTAAATAGCCTTTACCCGAACCATGACCATCAGGCGAATCAAATTCTTGGTAAGTGGCTTTTATGTCATCGTCGTTAAATGAGACCTGCTCAGCTTGAGCGTAATTAGGTAATAATGCACCTGTAAGTACTGTCATTGAAAAGCCCAATGCGGCTAAGCCACCGAGTTTTTTCATAAACGTGCGCCTATCAATTAAACCATGAGCGTATTCGTCATACCAATCAAATGCTTCTTGAGGAATGTGTTCAGACTGAGGGGAGGTCATAGTAGTGCCTTATTTTATTATGATTATTTAATACCATAACGTAAAAGGCATAAAAAACGAGCAGTTTAATTTATAAATAAAAAGCTCGGCATAATTATGCCGAGCTTTTTTGGTTGGGATTTTACTGAATTAACTATTGGTCGTTGCTGGTTGGCCATCGACAATAGGGTCTTTACCGCGCCACTTTCGAATTATGCGTTTTGTATCTTCAAGCGCAACGTACTGACACGGTATAAGAATAAGCGTAATTACTGTGGCAAACAGCACACCAAAGGCGAGTGATACTGCCATAGGTATTACAATTTTTGCTTGTAAACTGGTTTCCATAATAATCGGCATTACGCCAATAAAAGTAGTAACAGAGGTTAGTAATATCGCTCTAAAGCGACGCGCTCCGGCTTGCATTACCGCTTCTTTTATTGCCACACCTTCTGCACGGGCTTTGTTTACAAAATCCACCATAACAAGTGAATCATTAACCACTATACCGGCTACAGCGATAATGCCGAACATTGATAATCCGCTCATTGTCATACCTAAAGCCATATGACCGAACATAGCACCCACAACACCAAATGGGATCACCGACATAATAATCAGTGGCTGAGAATATGAGCGAAGCGGGATGGCCAGTAGCGCAAAAATAATCATTAATGAGATTGCAAAATCACGTAGTTGTTCATTAGCACTTTCCATCTCTTCTTGAATACGCCCAGCAACATTACTTTTTACACCAGGGTAGTTTTTAAGCAGTGCCGGTAAGTAAACATCACGAATTTCTTGTGCAATGGCAAATGGCTCTACTTCGTCACTATTGACCGCAGCCCACACATTAACAGTACGATTTGAGTTTTCACGTCTGATACTGCTTACGCCGTCAACTAGCTTGACTATAGCTATTTCACTCAAAGAAACTTCAGCGCCCGCTGGAGTGATAATACGCGTATCTTGAATGTTGCTTATTGAGTTACGCTCGCTTTGCGGGTAACGAATCATTACTTTGATTTCTTCACCTTCACGCAGAATACGCTGTGCTTCAAGGCCGTAATAGCTAAAGCTTACTTGAGAGGCCACATCAGCAAGGGTTAAGCCCATACTGTAAGCAAGTGGTTTTAAATCAAGTTGCACTTCGTCGGTGGCACTTTGCAGTGAGTCATTTACATCACCCACACCTTCCATACTTTGTAACTTAGCTTTTAGTTTGCTAGATACTTCTTTTAACTCGTCGGCATTTTTTCCTTCGAGTCTAAAGCTAACGTCGCCATCATCACGACCACCACCAAAAATACTATCTTGAATGGTGAGTGTTTTAAGCCCCGGTAGCGGTGGCATTTTTTCACGCCACATAGTGCTTAGCTCAAAGGTATCGATTGGGCGTAAGTGAGGCTCTACTAAAATGGCCATAATACTCGCATTAGTACGACCTCGCAGACTAACAGACAAATCACGGATCATAGATTGGCCATACTGCTGCTCTAGTTCTTTATCGACGCTCAGTAATACATTTTCTATTTTACGCGCTGTTTCAAGCGTGGCTTGCTCAGAAGAGGCAAGGTTCATTTCTAGCGATATACGCGGAAAATCATGCGGAATTTTAGGATTTGGTACAAATTTAACCATTCCACCGGCAAAGAGTCCTGCACTGACAATTAAAATACATAAAAAGCCAATAATCACGGTATAGCGATAATGGATACAACGACCGATAAATGGAGTGTAATAATGTTCAACAAAATGCTTTAAGCCACTATCAACTGCATTACGTAATTTATGTAATGGGTTTTTAGGATTAGGCTTACGCGGGTTCATTGCTGCGATGTGTGCAGGTAAAATTAGTTTTGATTCAATCAGTGAAAAAATTAAGCATAAAATAATCACTACACCAATTGCTTTCGAAAACGCAGCGCTAGGCCCTGAAGCCATTGCTTGAGGTAAAAATGCAGCAATAGTGGTTAGTACACCAAAGGTTGCTGGCATGGCTACACGTTTTACACCACGAATAACGTTGTTAAGTGAGTGCCCATGTTTTTCAATTTCAGCACTGGCCGACTCACCTACAACAATGGCATCATCAACCACAATCCCTAAAACAATAATAAAGGCAAACAAAGACACCATATTAATAGTAATGTCTAAAAAGCCGATAGGCATAAATAAGAATGCCCCTAAGAAAGACACTGGTAGGCCCATCATTACCCAAAACGCTAATCTAAGTGGTAAAAACAGCGCTAATACCAGCATAACTAAAATACCGCCCCACACCATATTATCGACCATCATGTCGAGGCGACCTTCAAGGTAGTATGTTAAATCAACGATGGGTGATAACTTAACGCCTGCAGGAAGTTGATTTGCTTTGTCAGCTAGGTACTTTTTAAGGACTTTAGCAACAACGGTAATGTCTTGATCTTTTGAGGCATCAATTTCAAACGACAGTGAATTTTTGCCATTGTATTTAGAATATAGTAAGCCTTCTTCAAAGCCATCATTAATGGTGGCTACATCGCCTAATTTAATTTGAGCACCATCTTGTAATGTAATTAGCGGTAATTTTTCAAATTCACCGCCTCGGTAGGCTTGCTTTTCGACACGCATCGAAATGTAGCCAGTATCAGAGCGAATTTGCCCCGCCGACATATTAGTAGAAAAGCTTTGCACCGCATTAGATACATCTCTAAACGTGAGTCCGTATTCGCGAAGTTTATCAGGGCTAATTTCAATACCAATTTCGTAGTCTAAGCCACTGTAAAAATCAACTAGGTTTACATGAGGAAGGTTTTGCAATTCATCTTTAATATCATTGCCAAGTTCTTTTAACTGGTAATAACTCATATCACCATAAAGCGCGAGTATCATTACTTCTTGTTGAAATTTTTCACGCTGAACAACAGGGCGTTCCATACCCGCAGGAAACGTATTAATTGAATCTACTTGCGCTTTTATTTCATCAAGCGCTTCTTTGGCGTCATATTTTTCTTCAATCTCAACCCAGGCTTGTGCATAGCCTCGATTAGAATAAGTGATTAGACGCTTTATACCTTCAGTTCCTTCAAGGTTTTCTTCAATTTTTATAGTAATGCCTTCTTCCACTTCTTGTGGTGCGGCACCAGGGTAAACAGCTTGAATACTTACCCAGTTACTTTCAAATTGAGGGAATGCTTGCTTACGAATGGTTAGCGCGGTTAACAACCCACCAATCAAGATAAAAATCATGATTAGGTTAGCTGCAACGGGGTTACGCGCAAACCACGCAATTAACCCTTTTTCATCAGTTGTGGTCATCGTTTACTCTCCTTTTAATGCAAGTTGAGTAACGTCTGGTTTGGTCACAGTGTCTTCAATTTTTACTGCCATTCCTTCGCTAGGGTATTCAAGAGCAGAGGTAATCAGTTGTTCTCCCTCTGCTAAGCCTTGATTGGCGATGACCATGCCATCTTGTTCGCGAATAATATTGAGTGTTTTAAATGATAAAGTTAAATCATCGTTTAACACTGCAATTTTATTGTTTTTAACCAGATGATGAGGAACAACAATAGCGCCATTAACGGCGCGACCTTCAATTGTAGCGTTTATGTATGAGCCAAAACGAAGTGGGTGAACCCCTTCATATGGGGTTTGAAGTTGGGCAACCAAATAACTCATACGGCTTTTTTGATCAATCACACCTTCACTTCGTACCACTTTAGCCTGCCATGTGGTTTCTTTCCCTGCATATTGCGCATTAAATTCAACTGTTGCACCTATGCCACTATTATTAAGGTATTGCAGCTCTTTATCGGCAACAGGTAAACGCACCTCGGCGACCTCAGTTGAACTAAGAGAGCCAAAGCTATTACCAGGATTAACTACAGAGCCTAAACTAATGCTGCGCTCGTTTATAATCGCATCGTAGGGAGCTTTAATATATGTGCGTTCTAAATTACGTTTAGCACGTTTTACACTTGCTTGTGCCGAGCGATATCGCGCCATTTTTTCTGCTAATTGCGGTTTACGTAAATACAGTGCTGATGCAGTAACATCGCTTGAGTCTGCTTTAATGCGTTCCCATTCGGCTTTAGCAACATGCGCTTGTGCGCGTTCAATTTCGAGTGCTGAGCTTGCTTGGGCAAGGCCTGCCTCTGCTTCAATTAAATCAGCTTCATAATCATTTGGATCAATTCGTGCTAAAATGTCACCTTGCTTTACAAAGGCACCTTCAACAAATTGTTCTGCAACTGAAATAACTTGGCCACTCACCTGAGCAATCAGCTCAGTGCGGTCTTTTGGTTGCACAATACCGTACGATTTTACATCGAGGGTAATTGCATCAAGGTGGACTGGTTGTGCTGCAACCAAAGGGCGCATGTCTTGGGGGGGCTTTTCTTCTGGTGGCTTTTTCATTGCAGAAAAGCCTGCTGCGAGGCCAATGCCACCAACAAGGACCGCGATCGGAAGTATTATTTGTTTTTTAGTCGCCACAGGGCATTCCTTCATAAATTGTGCTGATGGGCTAATGATACGCAATAAAGTGTTTACAGTGTGTTTGAAGATGTAACAAGTCATTGCACAAAGCGGTTACAAATAGAACGAAACACGCTATTTATGTACAAAGCAGCAACAAAACAATTGAAATTTATTACTGAGGTTAGAATGAAAACACAATCAATGGCGTGCCGTTTAGGCTGTGGAGCATGTTGTATTGCGCCGAGTATTAGCTCGCCAATTCCAGGTATGCCAAACGGTAAAAAGGCCGGAGAACGTTGTATTCAGCTGGATGAACGTAATTTATGCAAGCTATTTGGTGATGAGTCGCGCCCAAAAGTGTGCAGTGACTTTAGTGCCACGTTAGATGTATGCGGGACAACCAATGAGCAAGCATTAACGTTAATTACCGAATTAGAGCAATTAACCTAATTTATTGTATTAAATACACATATATTTACAATTAATACGTTTGAAAAGTGTAGACACTTACTTTGTGTTTCTAAAACCCATACTCAGAGAAGAAAATTACGTATCTACTTTACATTGTCGCTAGTGTTACCTCATTTATTTCTCATTTAATTCTCTCAGTTCATAATTTTTTAATTATAAATGCACAAAGAGGGCGAAGAGGCGCTGCGCTTTAAGAGTGAGTGACTTAGACATAAAGTTATTTGGCTTAGTTACTAGTGATTTCTCATTTACTTCTCATTCACTTCTCTTTGCTCATACTATTTCAATTATGCATGTACACAGAGGAGGGGATTCTGCGCTTTTAGAATACTTAGGGAGGGCTGCTAAATGAGGTTTCTGATTCAGCTTTCTACTAGTCTGTTTCTTATTTTAATTAAAAAAACAAGCTCAGCGTGGAGTAAGCCCTCGCTGAGCGATAAAGTTACCAGCTATACGTGGCACTTAGTGTATATTGCTCGCCGCGCCCTGGCGTACCTGGAATTTCTTCAAACGACTCATCCCATAAGTTATCAGCCGCAAGACTAATAAAGAAGTTAGGCAGGGCTGGCGGAGTTATTTTTACCGTCAGCTGAGTAAATAGCGCTTCGTCGCCTGAACGGCGCAGCGCATTGTTATGCTGTTTACGCCACTCATTATCTACACGAAACTCTAATATATCCATTGGGTTCCAAATCGCACCGAGTGTTACACGATGATCAGGAAAATTTAAGGCATAAAAGCTAGCGTCAATATTTTCAGCGCCGTAGGTTTCTGTTTTATGTAAGTACGCATAGCTGGCAATAATTTCTGCGTTATCAAATTGTTTAGTGGCTAAAAACTCAAGGCCTGTAGTATCAATATCAACAGGTTGTGCAAATCGTGCAGAGCTTGAATCAAAGTTAAATGTCCAATCGGTTAGGTTGTTATCTTTACGATAAAAAAGCGCTGAATTGAGTTGCCAGCTTTGTTGCTCAAGCAATAAGCCCAGCTCTAAGCTTTTGGTGGTTTCACGCTCAAGGTTAGCGTTACTTCTAAACAAACCTCCTGACTCACTGCCACCAATGGCGGTGTAGCCTGCTACTTGGCTTGCCTCGGCATACGATAAATATAATGTACGCTCAGTGCCATCGTTATTTTGGGTATTGAAACTAACATCACCAATCAGTGATACCTCAGAATCATCACGACTAGTGTTATCAAATGCAGCCCCTAAACGCACGGTTAGTTGCTGGTTGCTTGCTAGTGTTGTTGTGTATTCAGGCAATACACTAAGCTTAAAGTAGTTACGTGAAGTAAAGTTATTTTCAAGGGTGGTGGAGTCAATACTGTCTTCTATATATTGCGCCGAGTAATTAACCGCAACTGACTTTGTTTGCGCATGACGACCTGAAATAGCCAATGATTTTACTTGTGTTTCATGAAATGCTTGGAACGCGCTTGGGTTTTCTCTTGAATAAACATAATGGTCGTTATGCTTGCGGTAATAAGCCGATACTTCAAATTCACTGTTGGTAGCATAGGCTTGTTTATGGTTTAGCATCCATAATTGAGTTTCTAAGTCTTCAGTTTCATTTACACCAAATGGGGTATAAAGGTTTGGCCAACCAAAAAACTTTTCTTGCAAGCCGTAAAATAAATCAGTTTGTGAATCGCTCCCAGTTAACTGCACTCTGCCAGAAGTACGGGTAAAATCATGGTCGCCAAAATCAATTGAACCATCACTTTGTGAGTGCGAATATTCACCTTCAAAACCAATATGCCAATTAGCGTTTGCTTCAAGCGGAGTACTCACACCTGCATGAATTGTTTGTAGGTTAAAGTCATTTGAGCCAGCGCCCAAAGAGACACTGCCACCAGTTGTTATTGGTTTCCAAGCAAATGACACAGTACCTACTGAGCTATTCATGCCATTAAGTGCATTATCGGCTCCGGTTAATACACTAGCACCTGTTAGCATTTGTGGTGCAATAGGAATTTCTGCAAAGTAGTGACCAGACTGCGGGTCGAGTAGAGTTGCACTGCCGATTCTAAAGCCGGTATTTTCAAAAATACCACCGCGTATCGTTACATCAGCTTGTGCTTCAGCCATATTACGTGATTGCAAGTCAACACGCGGGTCGTACTCTAAATTAGAAATAGGTGAATCAAATGTACCAACAGGTAATGTATTGGCGGTGGGTGACGCTTCAATTGTTATTTGTTCTATGGTTGCTGTTTCTTTACTCTGCTCTGCATAAGCAACAGTTGAAATACTGGCTAGTACGGCCGGTATTATAAGGTGCGGGGCACGATTCATATCATTATTCTCATTTTATGCAATGACGCTAAAAATTAAATACCTATCATTTTTTATCACATGATAAGGTAAGCTCACTAAGCTAGGGTGATTTTGGGCGCTATTGTACATTAATGATAAAAAACTGCATTTGATAATCAAACCTAGCGTTACAAAATAGTAACTCTGCAACCTATAAATTATTTACATTGGTCACTTTATTATGCAAACACAACAATCGAGTCATTCATTAAATCAGCACACACTTTATTTTGCTGGTGGTTGTTTATGGGGCGTGCAAGAGTTTATGAGGTATTTACCTGGAGTAGTGACTACTGAGGCGGGGCGTGCCAACGGCACGAGTAACACAACACAAGGTGAATACGATGGCTATGCCGAATGCGTGAAAGTAACCTTTGATATTCAAGAAGTAACCTTAAATGAATTAATTGGCTATTTTTTTGAGATTATTGACCCATACAGTATCAATAAACAAGGTGACGATGTAGGGGAAAAATACCGCACCGCCATTTTTAGCCAAGACAGCAATCATTTAAACATCACCAGAGACTATATTAGCCAGCGTGATGATGCTGAAAAAATAGCGGTACAAGTAGCGCCACTGACTAATTATGTCCCTAGCGATCCCGAGCATCAAGACCGTTTAACCAATCACCCTGATGATTATTGCCATATCCCAATTGATTTATTGCACAAGTATAAATAACAACTTCATTGGGGCGTATTTAAATAAAAAGTGCTGGTAACTAATGAAACTAATTTTTGCCTCGTTTGTACTTTTTTTTATTTTTATCAGGCTTTTTCTTTTTTCGCGGGAACATATCTCTAAAAAGATAGGGCACAGCTAAAAAGTAGATCCCAGTACCTAAGTAAAGAAAAAGGTAAAATAGATAAGTAAACGGCGACGCTGAAAAGAAATAAACGTCAGATTCGACCCGGTAATCTGTTGGGGTCAGAATATAGCCATCGTGTATAAATTTTATCGCAAATAAAATAGATAAAAGGCCTAAAGCCCAAAAGACTAAAGAGAATGCGATTTGGTTCAATAGCATTCTCGTATTACTTATATCTACATATTTTACTTTTGGTTTCTTTTTATTTTTTGATTGCTTCATTTTGGCCAAAAAAAGTAATAATGATTGCTACCAGTATTCCTACCAAGCCAATGCTTGAAAACATTAGACTGTATTGGCTTTTAATATTGAAGATATTTAATAGGCTGGTTATTAACAATAAAAAAATACCAATAATTTTTATAATCGTGAGTGTTTTATTCGAACAAAACCATGTTTGACAAGAAGGGCATTGTTTTTCAATAAAAATACTATTTTTGCTAATATTTTTTATATCTTTAGCTGCAAAATTACTTTTACAATTTGGGCACGTTTCTTTCATTTTAATCCTTTAATTTATCTCACAACTTTAAACACAACGTTTACTAAACGTCTTATTGATTAAGCTTTATCCTTGTAACATGATTACTATAGCATTGAGCTATCACCTTGTTATTGTGTAACTTATTACTTTATAGGTAAACAGTTTTTAAGCCATAAAAAAGCCCGCAAACATGCGGGCTTTTAAATATCAATTAAAGTTTATTGCTGCGCTTTAGGCGGAAAGTTGCTTAAAATATTGGCAACCGTTTCCTTAATAGCGGCTTCACGTTGTGATGGGGTTTGTTTTTTCTTTAAACGACCATCTTTAGCACCACGCCAAATTAATTGGTTTGACTCACGATCAATAATATCGATAACTAATGTGCCTACTTCATATTCGCGTGCGCTTACATCGTGGTTAAAGCCTGTGCCCCAGTAACCCCAACGTGCACCGTAGCCTACGTTAAAGCTGTCAACTTCAAGCTCTTTATCTACACTTGCATGGTAATTAACAAGTACATCAGCTTGCGCTACATCAACCAATTGCATACCTAATTGTTGGCTTAGTTGGTTGTTTACCGCATTGCGAACGCGTTTTTCCATAAGCCCACTGATTTGGTAGTTATTCGTGTCTTTGGTTAGACTCGCGTTTTCTACCCAAGCAAACGTTTTGTAGTTACTAAAGTTTGCTGATTTATCGTAATCCCAATCGGGCGTTTGTGTACAGGCGGTTAGTAATGCCAGTGCTGCGACAATAAATATGTGTTTCATTCCGTTTGCTCCAATAAAGTGCGTTTGTTTAAACTACCATGGGCGAGGGTAATTTAAAATCTATAAAATATGTGTAACTGGCTAAGATGAATAGCCAATTAATTCTTAGTCCAGTAGAGAGGCTTTATGTTCAACCTCAATCCAATCTTTTTCATCTACCCAGTTTTGTGCGCCGTCTTTTACTGAACGAATTGGCACAATATAATCACAACTTATTTGCGGTTTAACCGAGGCAAATATTGGCACAAAGCCAAAGCTCAGGGCAGTTTCTATAATTGCCTTTTGGTTTTGCGGGTCGATATCAGCCGCTTCATCTATATAAATAGGTATACGGTATAAGTTTTGTTCCTGATCGCTTAATAAATAACGAATAAACAACATGCCACATAATAGCTTAATGGTGATACGCGTACCATTTGAGCCAGCCGAGTCTATCTTTTCAAAGTGCTCGGTTTCACCTGCACGGTTAACCACTTCAAAACGAATATCAAATAAATCAGTTAATGTAAGGCCTGCTTTGTCTGAGGCGAGTTTAATTAAATGATCTTTTGCCTCGTTTACCGCGCTCTCGCTATAAGGCTCTTGGCTGAGTAAATCTAGGGTATCGCCTTGTTCAAATTGGTTAGAGGTACTGATAATAGTATCAATACTATCTACTAACATTTTGCGCGGGATAATATTAATTTTAAACGCTTGCAGATTTGAGATGCGGTGCTGGCTAATGCCTTTATTAAAGCTATTCATTTCACGGCGTAAGCGGTTTAAATCTTCGCGCAGGCCTTTAATTGTAGCGGCCACTTCAGTGAGGGCAACACGACCTTGGCGCTCAACTGCATCGCGCTCGTTATCAATGTTATGAAACGCGCTAATAAGCTTTTGATATTTACTAAACTCATCGTTTTCGTTATCAAACTTAGTGATACCGGCATTATAAATATGCATATAGGTATTACGTACATTTATATCGAAATTACGTAGCTCTTGGCAGTCCTTATTAAAGTGATGAATTAAATCGCTTAAATTATCAAAATCGATTTTTATATCAATCATGTAAGGCGTTACTTTACCACTGTATAAATCTAAAGTGTGGTCAATACGCTCAGTTTTAACTTGGCGTAAGCGCTCTGTTTGACGATTAATTTGCGCTTGCTTAGATTTAATTAGTGAGCGTCTATCAGCAATTGAGCCACTGTTTTTTTGAATATCTTGTAGGTAATCGTCAACTTGTTCGCGCTCGGCTAAAAGCTGCTCTTTTAGCATCGCTTGGGCGTCAACCGACTGTTGCATCACTTCAAATTGCTCTAAGCGTTTAAGTGCGCTTTCTGCACTCATAAGCTCCTCGTATAGCGCGTCTTTTTCTTTTTGTTTATCAGCAACATTGGCGGCCACTTCGCGCTGTTGTTTAAACTCTTTTAATGATTGCTCAAGCGCGGTTAACTGAGCGCTCAGTTGCTCTTTATTTTCGCCGCTTTGCATTTGTACTGGTGAGAGCTTTTTAAGTTTAATACTGGCACCAGGTAGGGTGAGTATACCGCCTTTAACATTTTCGCTCAGCTGTGATAAAAATTCACCAAAGGCATCTTCGTCATCAATGGTTATATCGCCATTGCTGGTGGTGGCAAAGGAGAGAAGATCGGGGTTTAATAGTCGTGATATTTCTTCTACCTCTTTCAGTGATAAGTCTTCACGCATACGGGTGAATAAATTAAATTCTAAGTTTTTAAGTTGTAACTTTAAGCTTTTAATTTGTTTTTGTGTTTCACCAATACGGTAATCAAGGGTGTGCAGACTTTGCCCTTGAGCACTCGTAATAGAGTGTGACAACGACTCATAGTCATTTTTTAACTGCGTTAGGTTGCTTTTGAGAGTGGCTTTATTAACCAGCTCAAATTCACTTTTAAGGGCGTTGAAATCTAAAAACCATTGTTCAATTTGAGTTTGCTTGCGCTCTATATCGCGCGATTGTTGCACGTATAGCCCTTGCTTTTGTTCAAACTCGTGTTTTTCGTGCTCAATGTCTTCAAGGGCGATGTTGAGCTCGCTTAGTTGCTCTTCTTGGTAAGCATCAAAGTCAATCAGTGCTTGGTCAATCTTTGGCGCATATGCTGCTAGTTTACCTTTAAGCACGGTTTGGTTTTCAAGCATAGATTCAAGAGCGGCTATGGGCTCTTGCATTGATTCTAGCGCTTTTAATTCACGCTTTGCGCGGTTTACTTTATCAAACGAACGGCGCCAAACTTCGTAAAAGTCGACCTTAGAATTTGACATATGGCGTTCAAACACACGCAACATAAAGCGCTTAACGTCGTTTGCGCCTAACTTATGTAAATTAAGAATACGACGAAATATTTCTTTGTATATTGCAGAGTCTTGAACGTTGTTAAGGGGGATCATTTTTAAATTGATCTCACCGTCAAATTGCGTTGCTCCGCCTGTCAGAAGGGCGTTTAATTCTTGTGCCTTAAGCTCTATTGGGTTGTAACCTTGCTGCTTTAAGTGGTTAAACAGCTTGGTAAACTTAATAATGGTATTGCCTTGGGTGTACTGGGCTAAATCAAGCTTACCTTGATAGCAAAAGTATTGGTGCGCATAACCGGCAATTTTACCTAAGCCAGCAACGCCAATGACGACTGAGCCATGAGGTAAATCGGCTTGCAATAAAATGTACGATTGATCTGATGAAAAATAAAACTTACGGGTTTCATCTAAATCGTGGCCATCCCACTCGGTTAGGCGTAAATCGTTAATTAGCGGAAACTGCAGTGCATTAATTACTGAGCTTTTACCTGTGTTGTTAGGGGCACAAATCGAGCTACTTTTATCCAGTGGGATCACACATTTGGCATAGCCTGCGGTATTTAGTAGGGCGAGTTTACTCAGTCCGTATAAATTTTTCATTGCTCGTCCTCACTAATAAAGGTCTCTTCGTTTACTTCCATTAAGGCATCAATATAGCGGTGAATAGGGGCTTGCAACATAAAGCCACCTTCTACCTCGCGGGCAAGGCCTAAACGTACCATGCGTAAATACACATCTTTTCGTAAGTCAGAACCCGAGAATATCTCAAGCTGATCAAATAAATGTTTATTAAGTTGCACCAAGGTTTGCATGAGCTCTAAATCGTTTGGCTCGTCAAATAATGCGCGCATTGGGTCTTTACCTGTATTGGCAAAATGCTCTATTAAAATGTAAATAGTGAGCGCTACAGCGCGGGAAATCTTACCCATGTTTGGGGTGCTTTCATCGCTGGCAAAATAATAAAAACCACGGCTATCGTGTTTTAACTCGTGGCCTAGTGCTGTAAATAAGGCAGTATAAGCGTCTATTTGTTGGTCAAGCTCTTGCCACATTACGGTGTCTTGTTCGCAAATGTGGTAACCGGCGACTAATTTTTTATTAATGGCTTGTAAGTGAGAAAGCTCATCTAAGTTTATATGGGTCATGGTGATTACTCGTGCTCGGCTTTATCAGCCTGAGGCTCTGAATTAAAGGGATATAAATTAAAGTGCTGGCCTGCAATGTTAACGCGAGCTTTTTTATCGCTTTGGCTAATTTCTAGGGTGTTATCGCTTACCAACTTTTGATACAAAAACAACATTTCATCGGCTTCAAGTTCAGGGTAGCTTTCGTCTAAAAATTGCAGCAAAGGCTGTGGTTTTTTACGCTGCTTTTTAAAGCGTTTGGTAAATTGCGCTTTTACATCGTGGTAGTCAGGAATGTTTGGCGTGACAAACGCGGGCACATCATTTTGTTCTGGTAGCTGATATTCGTGGTGTTCAAACTCAGCTAGGCTTGCCATATAGGCAACAATATGACGCTGTTGACCCAGTGAATACTTTTGCGCATCGCTTACAAAATGGGGTTGCACGGCGCTGAGCATATTATCCACCCCGTTTTTACGAATTAGCCCTAAAACTTTTGCCGCTTGGCGGGTAATAAGGTTATTACGGCGCAACTCTTCACGCAGTGGCATTAGCATATCGGCACTTTTACGTAAGCTTGTCCGACCAACTAGATGCATTTCGAGAATACGGGTACGTAATTGCTCAAGCATACGTTTATCACTGTACGCTTTACCTGAGCGTTCAATATGTTCTATTTGGGTGCTAATTTGTTGCTCAATTAGAGTAAAACAGGCATGAAAGTCGCCTCTAATATCGACCATTTCCAGCATGGGTTCTATATATTCATCAAACGCTTCTATGACGGCTTTGTAGCGCTTTTGCAGCGATTGCACCGCGTTATTTGATTTGGCTTGCTCAACAATATTTAAAATGGCGTTTTCGTTGTGTAAAAACAGCTTAATTATTTTACGAACCCGATCATCCATAATGCGGCTAAAGCGGCGTAAATCATCAAAATCTTCCATTTCACCGGCATTAGACAGCCGATTACCTAAGCGAGCTAAATCATCAACCAATACGCTTATTTCTTGTGCTAAGCCTAAATGTTCTTCTTGAAGTAAAAAGGTAGCAAAGTCCGCAATGGCACGGTTAATTTCTAGTTGTGACGATTTAGCCAAGGGAATAATGATTTCTTGATTTAATAACCGATTGGTTTCTTTATAAATACGCTCATTATTCCATGTCGGTTGCTTTTGTTTTATGGCATTTTGTAAATCTTTAATACTAAAGTCGGCCATTTTAAAGCGTTTAAATAATAGCTCTAATACACCCCAATGCTCAGTGAGGGTATTAAGTAGCTTTTTAGCTGGGATCATAAGGCGTTACAACATCCTAGTATTCGTTATTTTATATTTCTTGAACTTATATGGTATTCGTTTTTGCGACGATTTAATAATAGTTTTTACACTCGCTTAGTGATAGTATCCGCGCCGAATATAGGCACATAGAGTGTGTACCTCTATTTTTTACATGGTTTCAATTTTTACTTAAACCCGAAGGTTGTTTAATATCATGGTTTCCTCGATTATCCTGACGCTGATAGCGATTGCATTCTTGCTTATCGTTATTGAGGATGTGATTCACGTAAACAAAGCCAAAACGACATTATTTTTTGGTACACTTTGTTGGATTATCTCCTTTATTTTTCCTCTTAATGGGCAAAGCCCTGAAACGATTCAAACCCTCCTTGACCACAATATTTTAGAAATTGCTTCCTTATGGCTGTTTTTAATGGCCGCAATGACCTTTGTTGCCTATTTAAACTCCAAAGGACTTATCGAAAATGTTGTGAACCGGATAATGCCATCCAGCATTAGTGAACGAAAGCTAATGTTTTTGGTAGGGTGTTTTGCATTTGTATTTTCATCTATTTCCGACAACGTAACAGCTACACTGATCTCCTTGGCTGTTATAATGTCATTAAAGCTTGAAGCCAAAAAGTTAGTTAAGTACGCCACGCTTATTGTATTTGCTGTAAACTCAGGGGGTGTATCACTTATCACAGGTGATGTAACCACACTTATGATTTTCCTTGATGGTAAAGTGACTATTAGTCACTTATTATTGTTAATTGTGCCTGCATTATTAAGCGTATTATTACTGGCTACTCTATTATCAATTGGTATGAACAAGCAGTTAGAGTTTAAAAAGACTAAATTTAAACGAATTGAAAAAACTGACATTACTATCGCTGTTATTTTCTTCACTACCGTTATTTCTACCCTTACTTTAAGTGTTTTATATAGTGTGCCGCCGTTACTTACCTTTTTACTCGGCCTGTCTATTATGTTTTTAGTCGCGCAATTTTTAATGCGCAAAAAAGACATCAATAAAGATATGATCGACTTTATACGTGACATAGAGTACGACACCTTACTGTTTTTCGTAGGTGTGTTATTACTTGTTGGCGCATTAAAAGAAGTCGGCGTGCTAAGCCAATTTACAAACCTGTATACAGTGATGGCGCCAGAGTACGCAAACTACTTAATGGGTATTTTATCGGCCGGTGTTGATAACGTGCCACTAACGGCTGCGTTACTAAAAGCCGACATTGTAATGAGTCAACAACATTGGTTGTCGTTTACGTATGCAACCGGTGTGGGTGGTTCAATGCTGATCATTGGTTCGGCGGCTGGTATTATTGCTATGAGTAAGGTTAAAGAACTTACTTTTGCAAGTTACCTTCGTTTGTCGTTGTATTTGTTAGTGTGTTACACCTTTGGTTATGCTGGCTCTTACTTTATGGGTAGTTTTATTTGATTTTATAATAAAACGACTTGACAGCTAGACGTCTAAACGATAACTTTCAAAGCCGCACTCTTAGTGCGGTTTTGTTTTATTACCCACAGGTTAATAATACATTCAGAAGAGGTGCGATACTTAGGTACTTAATGTGAGGCAACGACAGCCTGCGACCATTAAGGAGGGAAGTACTCGCCGAGGAAAATAATGGGTCGTTACCATTGTTTTTCGGTTTATGGGGCTGAATCCTCAAAACTGTCACCAATTTAGGTGGAGAGCTTCTGGCAGTAGATTTTTCTTATCTTTATTTCCTGCCAAGTTCTTCTTGTTTTATTGCGGTTTGGATGCCGCGAAAGGAGACGAAATGACTACCCAATCAGTGCCACAAAGTTCACAGTGCACAAAATCAGATTACATTGTTGCCAAATTTGGTGGCACCAGCGTTGCTAACTTTGAGGCGATGAGCCGTTGTAGCGAAATCATTGTAAACGATAGCAGCGTTCGAATTGTTGCAGTGAGCGCCAGCGCCGGTGTAACTAATCACTTGGTGGCACTTTGCAAAGCCGATATTGATGCCGCTGAACGTCAGCAGCATGTTGACGGTGTACTTGCTATTCAGCAGGCAATTTTAACTGATCTGACCCTAGATGATGATTTAGCGCTTGGTTTTAATAACACCCTCGATGACTTCCAAACACTAGCAGATCAGATACTGACAACAGAGCAGCAACACGATGAGTTACTCAGCTTTGGCGAGCGTTTATCGTCGTATTTATTTACTCAAGTATTGCGCTTAAAGGGCTTAAATTCGCAGCGTTTTGATGTTCGCCAGGTGCTTAAAACCGATAGCCAATTTGGTAAAGCCACCCCTAATGTAACCGCCACAGCGCTTGCAGCTAAAAAGCATTTAATTCCTTTACTAGATAACAATGTAATTGTTACTCAGGGCTTTATTGGCAGCGATGAAAACAATGTAACCACCACACTGGGTCGCGGTGGCTCTGATTACAGTGCCGCCTTGTTAGCTGAAGCAATTAACGCTAAAAGTGTGCATATTTGGACCGACGTAGTGGGTATTTTTAGCACCGATCCGCGTTTGTGTGTAAAAGCCACACCTATTGCGCGTTTAAGCTTTGATGAAGCGGCAGAAATGGCCACTTTTGGCGCTAAAGTGTTGCATCCAGCTACAATTTTGCCAGCCAGTCGCAGCCATATAAATGTGTTTGTTGGCTCAAGCACAGAGCCAGAGCGTGGGGGCACTTGGATTGAGCGAGAAAAATCTCAGCTACCTGGTATTCGTGCGGTCACGCAACGTAAAAACCAAATACTACTGACCTTAAAAAGCCCCGAAATGCTATTAGCGAGTGGTTTTTTAGCGCGTATCTTTACTATTTTAAGTGAATGTAATATTTCGGTAGATTTGGTTACTACCTCTGAAATTAGTGTAGCTATTACCCTTGATAATGCGCCTAATGCATCACGCCCAGAGCTAGATCAAGAATGCTTAGATAAACTCGCTGAGTTTTGCCATGTATCGGTTGAGAACAATTTAACCCTAGTAGCACTTATTGGGTCTGAAATTGTATTGCGTCAGCACGAAATGAATTTAATGCAGGTGTTGAGCGAATTTAACATTCGTCTTATTTGCCATGGTGCGAGTAAACACAACCTGTGCTTTTTAGTCGAGCAAAGTGAGTCTGATGCTGTGGTTCAAGCTATTCATAGCCGACTACTTGAAGGCGAGCTTGCTGCTTAACGCTGCAAATGAGATAAATGAGCACTGCCAGTCGGTGCTTTTTTTTGCCACAACGCTAATATCAAACTGCTCGTTTACATCATTTGTTAATGCGGTACTAGTTGCACTTAATTGCGAGTTGCCAAGCTCACAAAATACATTGGGGCTTAATAGCTGGGCAATAGGGCGGCTGGTTGCTTTTGCTAACGCCTCTTTTAAAGTCCAAAGTCTAAAAAATGTCGCCGCTTTAGAAGCTGTGCATGGTTGCTTAGTTATAAGAGCCACTTCTGCAGCATCATAAAAGTGCTTTGCGAGTTTTTCAAATGGCCGTTTTAAACTGATTTTTTCTATATCAAAACCAAATAGCGAATGATCAATATTTAGCGCCACGCCTACCAAACCATGAGAGTGTGACACACAGCAACTATACACCTGGTTGTTATTTATATTTAGCTCAAGCTTACTGGTTTGTTGATTAAATTCAGAGCTGATTTTATCAAGCGTTATATTACTGCTGCTAGGTAATACACTTTTGACTAAATATTTTAGTAACAGCCGCGTTGCTACATATTCTTGCTTTGCTTGGGGCGTTTTACGACGCGCGATGACACTTAATTCAAACGGGCTTAAAAACTGTGTAAGAGTTAGCTCATCAACCTGCAATTGGCTGGCATCAAATAATAAAATGGTGTGGTTATTATTCTCAGCAAGCGGGGTGTGTAATAACTGATTGTCGAAGTAAGCTGAACTCATTATTGCTCGTTAAAAGTGAATACCGATTACATAGTTATCGTTATAAGCTGGATAGTTTGTGAGCGGTTGTTTGCTGTTATGCGCGCTAAGTACATTTTTATTACTCAGTCGCCCTTAAATATGGTTTAATTCACATTCGATAAAATAATAACAGATTTGTAGGTGTATGACACAAGTGCGTGATGGTTTTCAAAGTCGACTTGGTTTTGTATTGGCAGCAGCCGGTGCTGCGGTAGGTTTAGGCAATATATGGGGTTTTCCTACACAGGCTGCTAACCATGGTGGCGGCGCATTTTTATTGGTGTACTTTATTGTTATTTTTTTGCTAGCGCTTCCCGCGTTATACACCGAGCTGTATTTAGGCTACAAAGCCCAAGCTAATCCGGTTAAAGCCTTAGGCCAAGCATGGCAAGACCATGCGCCTAAAGTTGGCGCTGCTGCAGGTTATATAGGCTTAGCTGGCGCAATTGTCATGTTAAGCTTTTATTCAATAGTGGCAGGTTGGATGCTTTCTTACGCCATAGAGCCTATAACCACCTTTCTAGGCTTACAGAGCTTAAGTGAGTTTTTACATAGCGACTCTATGCTACGTAATTTTATATTTACGCCGCTGATGCTTATTTTAACCGCCAGCATTATTTTAAAAGGTGTTAAATCAGGAATTGAAACCTGGTCGCGCCGTTTAATGCCATTATTACTTGTTTTACTCGTTGGCCTAATTGCTTACATTGCTACCTTAGAGGGTGCCAGCGAAGGGTTTGCGGCCTATTTAGTGCCTGACTTTAGTAAAATACTCGACCCCGATTTAATTATTGCCGCAATGGGGCAAGCGTTTTTCTCATTATCACTGGGTGTGGGCTGTATGATGATTTATGGCTCTTATTTAAAGCCTGGTGCTAACTTACCAAAATTGACTGCAAGTGTTGCGTTACTCGACACCAGCGTGGCATTTTTAGCTGGACTATTAATTATACCGGCTATATATGTGGCGCAGTTCAATGGCGTTGAAGTATTTAGCAACGGCAAGCTAATTGGTGAAGGGCAGCTTATTTTTGCCATATTACCTGAGTTATTTGGCACCATGGGTGAAATTGGTTTATTGGTTGGCTTACTATTTTTTGTATTGATGTCGATTGCTTCAGTTACATCAACCATTTCATCGACTGAAATTCCTGTGGCTTTTTTAGTAGAAAACCACAGCGTAGATAGAACCAAAGCTACATGGGCCGTTAGCGCCATTGTATTTGTTTGTGCCAGTACTATTATTGTTAATTTTGATTGGCTATTTGGTTTGGTTATTATGGTATTTACCCAATACCAACTCCCGTTGATGGGACTGTTTTATTTTATTACAGTGGGCTGGTTATGGCAGCGTGGTAATAAGCTTCATCAAGCAAGTTCTGGTGCACATTATTGGTTTGCTCAGTACATTCGTTTTGTCTGCCCAGTGCTAATGACCTTAGTATTTGCAAACGTTGCGTTTGGCTAAAATACAACAACAACTCATGTGTTATTGATAACAAAAAAAGCGAACACTATATTTTGTTCGCTTTTTTGCTTTTTGTTTAGCCGCGCTATAGCACTTCGTTTGTTAAGCTATTTCCTTGAGTAACCTCAAATGCATTTTGTAAGGTGATATTGGCAATTTCTGTAAGCGCTTCTTGAGTAAAAAAGCCTTGATGGCCGGTGATCAATACATTTTTAAAGCTTACCAAGCGAGAGAAAATATCGTCTTGGTTTATATCGTCGCTGTGGTTTTTAAAAAACAGCTCTGATTCTTGCTCGTACACATCAAGCCCTAAATAACCTAGTTTTTGTGATTTAAGTGCCTTAATACACGCTTTACTATTAACCAATGCACCGCGCGAGGTGTTTATTAGCATAACTCCTGTTTTCATCGCTGCAAATGCGTCATCGTCAATTAAATGATGGGTGTGCTCGTTTAACGGGCAATGCAAAGAAATGATATCGCTTTGTGTAAGCAAGGTGTTTAAATCAGTAATTGTGTAATTACCACCTTGTGCATTAGGATCGCACACTAAAATGTGAGCGCCGAAACCGGTTAATATATTACACAATGCTTGGCCAATTTTACCGCAGCCAATAATACCCACCGTTTTATTATGTAAGTTAAAGCCAAGTAAGCCGTTTAAGTCAAAATTGTCTTCACGTACGCGGTTATAAGCTTTATGGGTTTTACGGCTAAGCGTAAGCATAAGTGCAATACAATGCTCTGCGACTGCCTCAGGGCTGTAAGCCGGAACGCGCAGAACACGCATACCATGCTGTTTAGCAGCGGCTAAATCTACATTATTAAAACCCGCACAGCGCAGTAAAATGGTGTTAACCCCAAATATAGCCAGTTGCTCAATAACCGCTTTATCTACCGAATCGTTTACAAATACGCATACCGCATCAAATTCTTTAGCTAAAACCGCAGTGTGCGCCGATAAACTTTGCTCAAAATAGGTAATAGCGATGTTAGAAAAGCCAGTTAAGCTTTGTTCAAAAAAAGGCCGCTCGTATTTTTGAGCACTAAAAAAAGCAATTTTCATTTATTACTATCCTACTAACTTAGTGGGCTAAGTGAAAACCAAGCCTAGTTACACCTACCATAAACCATTTTTATTATAGATGCCTAACCAAAACGAGTGTTTGCTGTTTTTATAATCGGCGTTGACCCTAAACTGCTTGTTATTACGCTGTGTAATGACTCTGGTTTAGTGCGCGGCGCATAGCGCGCAATTAGTTGTCCTTGAGCATTAATTAAAAACTTAGTGAAGTTCCACTTTATGGCACGGTTTTGTGCAATTCCACGCGTATGTGATTTTAAATAACTAAACAAGGGGTGTGTATCTGGGCCATTCACCATAACCTTATCAAAGACTTCAAAATTAATTGCAAAGTGTTTTTGATAGTAGTCTTTTATTGCCATGCCCTCTAATGGTTCGTTTTTATCAAACTGATTGCATGGAAAGGCTAAAATAGTAAACCCATCGCTTTTGTATTGTTGGTATAGCTTTTCAAGCGCACATAATTGCGCCGAAAAATGACATTTGCTTGCTGTATTTACAATAAGAACCGTTTTTCCTTTTAACTGGCTCAAAGGAAAATCACTGTTATTACAAAGTTTTGCGTTAAATTGATAAATGCTATCCATAGGTTACCTACCTAATTTCCTTATGCGGGAAATTTTAAAAGACTTTCATTCGCTTTTTTAGCGGCCGATTGACATAATCGAGCTTATGTTTCTAAGTTATCAGTTAAATAGGTCATTTTTATGTCAGTTAAAATTGCATTTATAGGTTTAGGCGTAATGGGTTACCCAATGGCGGGGCATCTAGCAAAAGCAGGGCACAGCGTATGTGTTTATAATCGCACAGCAGCTAAAGCAAAAAAGTGGGCCGAAGATTTTAACGGCAGCTTTGCACCTACTCCGCGTGAGGCAGCAAGCGGTGCTGAAATGGTATTTATGTGTGTAGGTAATGACGACGATTTACGTTCAGTGGTATACGGTAATGACGGTGTGCTAGCAGGCATGCAGGAAAACACAATTTTAATCGACCACACAACTACCTCAGCAGAAGTGGCACGTGAAGTTGCGGCAAAAGCGGCTTTACAGCATATCGACTTTATTGATGCGCCGGTATCGGGCGGTCAAGCTGGCGCTGAAAATGGGGTGTTAACCGTAATGGCGGGTGGTAACGAAGCGGTATTTGCTAAAGCACAACCTATCATGGCGGCATTTAGCCGTTTTAGCCAGTTATTAGGGGAAGCGGGCTCAGGGCAATTATGTAAAATGGTTAACCAAATTTGTATTGCTGGTGTAGTGCAAGGGTTAGCTGAGGGCTTACATTTTGCTAAACAAGCGGGGCTTGATGGCGAAAAAGTAATAGAAACCATTTCTAAAGGCGCTGCTGGTTCGTGGCAAATGGAAAACCGCTACAAAACAATGTGGGCAGGTGAGTACGAATTTGGTTTCGCTGTAGATTGGATGCGCAAAGATTTAGGTATTGCACTAGATGAAGCTAAAAATAACGGTGCAACACTGCCAATGACCGCCACGGTTGATCAATATTACGCTGATGTACAAGCTCTGGGCGGCGGACGATACGATACTTCAAGCTTATTAGCACGTATCGAAGCAATGCATAAAAAGTAATGTAATTGGTAAAAGTAAATTATTCACAAAGAGGATAAGAGACGCAGCGCTTTTAGAGGAAGTGATAAACATAAAAAATGAATGTTGGTTTTATGTTTTCTCATTTACCTCTCTTTGTGCAATATTTTTAATTTAAAAATGCGCTTTTCACATGAGCAAGCTGGGCTTCTACCGCTTGGTCTAAATGCAGGGTTGTTTTGTAGACGCGTCGCTTGCTTGCATGACGGGCAAGCCCGTAAATTGATTTATTCACAACGAGGATAAGAGACGCTGCGCTTTTAGAGGAAGTGACAAACAATAAATGTTGGTTTTATGTTTTCTCATTCACTCTCTAGTACTTCTCTTTGTGAGATAAATTTTACTTTGTTTGTAGTGTTACAGTTACTTAAAACAAAAAACGCGACACTTTTTTGCTAAAGGGTCGCGTTTTTTGTGTATTATATAAACTACAGCAATTACATGCTTTGCGCGTAGTTATATAAGGCTTTTAAAATTGTTAGATTTTTTTCGCTGTCATCATGTTCATGCGCTAAGTTTTCAAGGGTGATCATAAAATCTTGTGCGCTGATTGATGGCTGATCTTCGCCATGCATTAACTTGCTTTGGCAATATTGACGCCATTGATCAAGCTCTTGCTGGTTTAGCGTTTGTGGCCAGTTACGGGCGCGGTATCTAAACAGCAAAGTATTAAATTTAGGATCTTCAAATTCAAGTTTTAAGCTGGCTAAGTCTTCAGGCTTTGCATCACGAATAATCGCAAATTTAGCTTTATCAGCATGGCTAGTAAAGCCATCATATAATAAGTAATCTACGTTCGTGGTCGCGCTGTAATCGCCTTGCTCATTAAATACCTCAGTGACTTTATCACGTAGCTCGGTATTGGCTTTTAAAATGGCTAAATTAGCTAAGCATTGTTCACGGTCAATACCCAAGCGGGCAGCGTTTTCAGGCAGTAGCGTTTTAGCTGGTGCTAAAATAGGGCACTTATTTAAATGCACTAATTTTAAACCTACGGGTAAATCACCCTCCGCTAAATCTATACGTTTGGTGTATAAACGCTTGCGTAATTCTTCTACATTTAAATCAAGTAACACCTGCGGGTTTTGGGTTAAATCAAAACAAATAACTGCGTTTTTATTTACCGGGTGAAAACTCATTGGTGCAACCCAAGTAGTACAGCCTTGGGTAGCAGGAATGCGTGACGAGGTGTGCACTAATGGGGTCATATTAAACACATCAACCATTTCAGCGAGTGCTTTTTTACCGCGAAGACTAAAAAAGAACTGATACAGCTTAGGCTGCTTCTCTTTAATTAGTTTGGCCAAGGCAATGGTGGCCGTTACATCACTTAGTGCGTCGTGCGCAGCGGCATGTTCAATACCATTAGCTCCGGTTAAATGTTCAAGCTTAAAACTAGGGCTACCATCTTCTTTTAGCGGCCATTCAATGCCCTCAGGGCGCAGCGCATAGCAGGCACGCACTAAATCTATAATATCCCAACGGCTGTTATTGTTTTTATATTCACGCTCGTATGGGTCGTAAAAGTTACGATAAAAGCTATATCGGCTTACTTCATCATCAAAGCGAATACTGTTATAACCAGCCACACAGGTATTGGGTACGCTAAATTCTGCATGAATTTTAGCAATAAATTCAGCCTCTACTAAGCCTTTTTGCATCGCCACTTGTGGGGTAATACCGGTAATTAAACACGCTTCAGGATGGGGGAGGTAATCCGCTTGTGGCTTACAGTACTCAATAAGCGGCTCGCCAATAATATTTAAATCAAGATCGGTGCGCACACCGGCAAACTGACTCGGCTTATCCTTTTGCGGGCTCGCCCCCCAAGTTTCGTAGTCGTGCCAATAGATTGTTGCTTGGTTTTCGTAGTATGTTGGTTCGCTCATTCTTTCTTTAAGCCCTATATATTCGTGGGTTTTATTTGCTTTTGTTATTTATTGTCTATTTTAGAAAGCACTTTAATATTTGCATGGTGTGTATAAATTTGCGTATAAATTTTTTGCTAACTGTGTATAAAAAATTAAATGGCAATCAGTTAAACGAAAATAAGAAAGCTGCTAGGCAAAAATCAAACACCGTGTGTATTATCGCATAGAGACAATGTAAGTGTAAGTGTATCTGCCAAGAGGACTATCACTTAGCAATACCGTTGTCGTGTAGGTGCCAATCAGTATTTATTATACAAAGGCCGCTCCTTTTGTAATTGGTAAAAGTATCAGTGAAGAAATAAAAGCGCACTGATTGATTACTTGGTTCGTGGCATTAACAAAACCAATGCAGCGACACTTAATTTACCAAAACCAAATTTAATAAGGGCACTTAAGCGATTGGAAGTTGTTGTAGGAAAAGCTGATAAACTCAAAGAAATAGATTGGTCCAGTAAACTGGATTAAGTATATGGTCGAATAATTTTACACCTAGATATTCTCATTGATCTGATGTAACTTAATTAACGAATGTAAAAACACAATCATAAGGAATTTGATTATGCATACACCAATCCAATTTTATGTCACCTTGCCATTTGACCTTTTTCGACTTGGCCGTAAAACAAAAGCTAAGTTTGATTATATCCGAACTACACCACCAAGAGAGGAAGAACAAACTTGGGATGTAAGAGTTTACAAAAAGAATGATATTGACTTTGTTGACAGTAAATCGGGTGGCTTATCACTATTTAATTACAGAAACCCTAAATTTGGTACGCTGTGGTGGAAGTTACCAGCTAAGTCTAAAATGCCGCAAGGCCTTCATGTTTCTCTAGATGATGGAGGGTCTCTAGGTAAAAACCATTTTACTATTCGCCCTCTATACGATATGCCTGTAACGCTATACTTAGATAAATTAAACCAGTTAGACTCAATGGCTATCCCTTGTTTTATCGGTATACCAAATAAAGATGTAGGATAATTATGTTTTCACAATTAGAACTTAGATTAATTAAAAGTACTCTTAAAAGCAGGGTTGAAAATGAAACATTAGAGCTTAAAGAGCTTGATGAAGATAGCGATGAATATATGGAAAAGGCTAATGATTTAATGGTGCTTGATACATTAATTTCTAAAATTGATAAATCACAAAATTAAAGCTTGAGGGCGCTAGCTACTAACTAGTGCTTTTCTTTTTATCCCGACCACCCCAAAACGCCCTAAACAACCGCATTAGCCCAAGCGTTGAAACAGCAATACCCACTATCACAAATTCAAAGTACCAGGACGCGCCGTTATAACCCACAGCCTGCCAACCTTTTTGCATATACGATTGCATGGCCGGTATAAAATGGCACACAAACAAACCCAAAAAGAATAGAATAAACAATTCATCCATTAAGGTTTTGTCGCTCTATTTATAATGTTATAAACTTAAGCTAACTACTAATTAGCTTTAACAAAATGAAACTAATAATAAAAACGATTCTATTTTGGGTATTAATCACCTCTACCGCTGTGTTTGCTGAGCTTGCTAAAGTTAAAGTAAATGGCTTTGATATTGAATATGAAATGGCGGGTAGTGGTAAACACACTGTTTTACTTGAGGCGGGTGGCTCTGCAGGGCTTAGTGATTGGGATCCCATTTATAACTCGCTTATCAAGCATGCAAAAGTAATTCGCTATTCTCGAATTGGCAATGGCGGCTCTTCGCAAATAAAGAAAAACTATAGCTCAGAGCAGTATGCTACTGAGGCTTTACTATTACTTAAAGCGTTAAAAATTGAAGAACCAGTAGTTTATGTGGCGCATTCTTATGGTGCTTATATCGCAAGGGTATTTGCAGCAAGTTACCCCGATAACATTAAAGCGTTAATGTTAATTGAACCCGCCTCAGAGCATGATGTTGATATTATGCGTAAGATTGATTTACCGCGCGCTGAAAAAGAAATTGCTGCTATAAAACGTGATGATATGAAAAACGGCATGTCGAATCAGTATTTAGACTTTTGGTTGAAGCGACCTTTGCCCGATTATCCACAAATAGCAGATATTCCCGTGACGGTTATTGCCTCAGTTAAAAAATATGAAAATCCATCGGTATTATTTTTTACTGAAAAAGGGCGTGAAATGTGGGGAGAACTGCATTCAAACTGGGCTAATGCTTTTCCTCAAGGTGAGATAGTGCTAACGCGTAAAAGTTACCACTATCCACAAAATGATGAGCCAGAAATGGTAGTTAAACAAGTTTTGAAGCTATTATCACGCACTCAATAGTGAGATCGGATTATGTTTTTTAATTACGACTAACTATGAGTTCTTTCTGTAATAGGTGGTATTTTTTATTTATTGTGATGTTTATTACGCCTGCATTGAAAGAGTAAATTAAAACCAAATAAAAAGCACTGCAGGTTCACTACAGTGCTTTGTTTAGGGGAATGATATTATTTATTTTGCAGTTGCAACAAGCTTAACCCAATCGTAATTAGTGACACCTAACAGTCCGATTTGTAATGTCTGGCCTGAACTCACCTCTAAGATACAACTTTCATTGTTGTCTTTGTTGTTCGATAAGCAATCATATTGTGTTTTTGTTACCGCTGCATCCGCTCGAACATAGAGGTTAGTATTTCCCTCGCCACCCAATGTTTTTATGTTTACAGTGGTTGCGCCTGCAGGTACTACATAACTATAGCGCTGCCAAAAATCTGGAAATCCATAAGCACGAGATGTTAATACGCGAGTATCATTATCTGTAGGTGGTGCGCTATTTTCATAATTAGCCAGGATTGTTACGTTTTGATAGCTGTTATACGCTTTAAGCATAATGTAAAAACGACCTTCTCCTTGACTTATATTACAGCTTTCAGTGTTACCATTTCTAAATGGGCGGCAGTCGTAATTATTTGTGCTCGGCACTGTACTCTTTTTAACATAGAGGTCTGCATCACCTGAACCACCCGTTATGTCGATTGAGATGTTAGTGCTATTTGCAGGTACATCAATATAGTAAATAGTCTCTTGATTTAATGCTGCACTTTGGCCTGTTAATGCTTGCCCTTTAGTTAATTCAACTTCTGTTGGTGAGCCATTTGAAACACTAATCGTTTGGGTTAGCGTGTTTGTATTATTGTTACTATCTTGCACAGTAACAGAGACGTCGTAATCACCCTCAGATACAAAATTATGCACTACAGTTGCACCTGTATCGGTTTGATTATCGCCAAAGTTCCAACTATAGCTATTGATAGTACCTGCTGAGCTGGAGCTTGTTGCATCAAAATTACATTGTAATTGCTCACAGTTGTATTCAAAACGTGCGGTAGGTGGCAGTGGTGTAGTACCGTCGTTATCGCCAACAGGCACTGTGTTATTAAAGTAAGTTGCCACTTGCGGCCAAATCTTACTTATTTTGGCGCCTTTATTGTAGCATCCGCCTAAATGATGAAGTGCAATAACACGGTTACTTGATGCTGCAACAACAGGAGAACCGGAAGAGCCGCCTATAGTGTCACAATAGTATCCAATATCAGTATTACTTCCACGCCCATTCGTTGAGGGGGCATTAACTTGGCACAAACCATTGGTGTCTTGATCAGATTCAATCGACAGCTCCTTAGGATTACCTGAACCATGTTGCGGAATATAAATACGTTCACTTTGCTGTGCGTTTCGCACATCAAGCCCTAAGTAACCAAACTGTTCAATATTGGCAAAGTCATTAACACTAAATAGGGTGTAATCTAGCGTGTAGTCAGTTTTAAAAAACTCTTTACCCGTTACTTTTACAATGGTTTCTCTGGTTGTCCCATTACAACTTTTATTTTGGTAGTTAAACCACACTTCTGTAGAAGCAAGCTCAGATTCAGTTTCAATACAGTGGTTATTGGTAAATAATTTATTATCGCTGCCAACGCGCCAACCGGTACATAAGCTGCGGCCACCAATTACTAAGCGTGCTACCGGGCGGCTGCGGTCAAACTCTGTTGGGTTGGAATTAGCCCAACACTGCACATCTTTGCGCTCATTAATACCGCAGGTAGACAAAGGGGCAGGTTTATTTTGTTCATTGATATTTATATTGGCACTTTCAGTGCCGTAAAAATAGCTATCAATAACACCAAACTGGTGTTGCTGCTTACTGTTTTTTGGATCAGGGTAATATTCAATGATAACGCTGTCATTTGAAACCGACATAGAAGAAAATGAATGCACACCATCATCTCCGTTTAAGCTATCGATTGTTGAAGCGTCCATATTATTACTACTATATTCATATCGCTCTGAGTTGTCTTCGCTTCTAACGATTAACTTTGCGTCACCATTTAGATCTACTTGGCTAAAATGTAGCTTTATATAATCAGCATTAGGGTGCGATACAGTTTGAGTAATTACAGGACCTTGTGTTGTTTCGATTGTAAATTGCCTAGAAAGATTTACATGGGTATTAGCGTGTTTGGCAATTGTGGTTTTTTTTGCTTCTTGAGTGTGTTGTAAAATAGTGAGCTCATCGATTGCAGCAAAACTGTATTGTGCATAGATAGCTGAAGCGAGCAATGCTGCGTATTTACATTTTTTCATCTTTATATCCTTTTTCACTAATAAGTGGTTTGATGTAACGTAAATGATCAACTGCATGCCCATATGATTTAATTTTGAGCAAATAATCAGTACCTAATTTACATACTAAGGGTAGGCCGCATTTTGATCTTCGCCAGAAAAAATTAAAATATTTTTAACTTTAATCGGAAATTATTGCATTTTTCACTTTGAAATCAGCTTATTTTAAAAAGGATAAATGGCTTAATATTCAATATAAAAGTTTGAGCAGAATATGTTTACCGTTGACTCTAAGCGGCTGTCACCCACACTCATTAAAAGTAACATTGTTGATGTTGAGACTTCAGATATTAAACTTTTCTATTTTAATTTTTACAAAAATATACAAGAGCCAAGTATTAATTCTGTTATTTGGGGCGTTATTCTGTAAAATTATCGGCTTAACATTTGTGATTTAACCGTTACATTTGTTGTTAGGGTTAATTATTCAATTAATATAAGCAGACGTTATGATTTTTTATATTATTGGGTTAAGTACGCTTGTTATTATTTTGTGTGTGGCGCTTTATGTGATTTACAGCAATGTACGTAAGAGCCGAGTAAGAAAATCAAAAGAATATAATGTGTTATTTGATAAAGACACCATCATTGATGATCTTATTGCTCAACTTAGCGAGAAAAACCAAACCCAAGAAAACCAGGAAAAAACAATTAAAGGCAAACAAGAGATCCTTGCAACATTTATAGATTTGCATCGATCGGGTAGCTTTTGTGCGCACTTAAGCGAACAAGAAATTACGTATTTTGTTAAAAAGAAATTAAACATGGAGAGTACTAAAAATGGATAGCGAGCAACAAGCCGTCGCAGAGGCAAAAAATACATCATTTATGGCACGTTTTGGCCGTCGTAATGTAATTTTATTAACGTCAGTTGTTGTGGTGTTAGCAGTGATTGCAACATTAACATCGCAGGTTATTTCATGGAATGAAGCCGATGAACGGCTTGTTCACCAATCAGCTTTTACTGGTAATTTAACGGTAATAAACCAAGCTGGTCCTTACTTAAAAGCATTTGGCACCACATCAGCCTATAAAAAAGTTATCTCGATTAACTTTACCGGCGATAGTAGTGCAACAGCCAGTGCCATTGTACCACTCATTCCTATTCGATTCTTAGATACCACGACAGGTGGCGCCAGAGGAGTATCACGTTTTAGATTACCAGGTAATGTACCGGCAAGTGAGTCGGGCGCTTTACGTGGATTATTAAAAATTCATGAAGAATTTGGTTCCCAAGAAACTCTCATCTCTAACCTTTTAATGCGTGCCACTACAGAAAATGTAAAAGCGTCTGCACGTATGATGTCGGTTGAGCAACATTATTCAGGTGGTAATGGTCAATTAAGCCAAGATTTTTCTGATCAACTGACTAATGGCATTTTTGTTACTGAGCAAATTATTAGTACTGGCGAGCGTGACAAGTCTGACGATTTAAGCAATTTAAGTAAGCAACAACGCGTTACCATTAATATAAAGAACGATGCTGAAGGTAAGCCGCTGCGTAATGCACCTATTTTAGGCTCTTACGGCATCACGGTGGTTGATGCGAGTATTATTGATATTGATTACGAAAATAAGGTAAATGCGCGCTTAGAGGCGCAAAAGCAAGCTGCAGCAGATGAAGCCCTTGCAAGACAAAACCTTAAAAAGGCAGAGCAACAAGCACGTACAGAAGTTGCATTAGGCGAACAAGCGATTGCAAAGCAAAGAGCTGAGTCTGAAAAGCTAAAAATTAAAGAGCAAATTGATGCAGAGCGAATAAAAGCCAATGCAATTATTTCTGCACAACAGCGTGTTGCAGTAAAGGCTGAGCTTGCAAAAGAGCAAGAAGAAATCTTAAAACAGCAACGCTTAGAGGCATTAGGCATGGATGTATTAGCTGAAGCACGTTTACGCGCAAAGTCAGCAGCACTTGATCCTAAATATGTTTTTGATGAAACACTTAAAGCGGAAGTTAAAATTCAAACTGCTTTATTTAATAGCCTAGGTAACAGCCGCTTAGTGCCTGAAATTGTTATAGGTGCGGGTCAAGGCGAACAAAACAACGGCTCTGAATTTATGCGTTTGTTGGCTGCAGATGCGGCATTAAGTCTTAAAAAGCGTTTAGAAAAAGAGAAAAAATAAACATTAAAAATCATTAAAAAGCCCTAGCTTTAATTGCTAGGGCTTTTTTTTGTGGTATCGCTTTTAAACGGTGAGTTTAAAATTTAGGGCACAAAGCGTGGCTAAAGCCTTTTTCGGTTAGCAAAAAAGCGGCGCTAGGCGTTGAAAATATATATTCTTCATGAAGAAGAAACGCGATTGTTCCTTTTATTTGCTCACCTTGATGATCTGAGGCATCGCTAATTAATTGTTCAGGATCTAACTGGCTTGGAGTTGGAAAGTTATTATAAAGATGCTTAAAAATTAACGTAGCAATCGTGTTAAAGGTATCGTTATTTTTCATTTTTCAGAGCCTTAATTTATATGTGCAGCAGTAAACTGGCTGATTTAAATATGATTTTTCAAATAATAACACATTAAAATAGGTGCGTGATGACTCTGCTTTTTTAAGCTTTAATTTTGCAAGCTACTGCTTTCATTTATAAAAGTGATGAGCAATTGTCATACTTATCCTGCTTAAAAGTAGTTTGTGTGTTGCTGGTGTGTTGCGCAAAATCATAAAGTGTAATTGAAGAGTTGTAAAAATACGTTATCATTGTAAAACAACATGTAAAATCAAGCAGGTACTTAGCTCACGCTGACCAAGTTCGAGTTAATAATATCAACAAGGCAAGCAAGGACAAATTATGACACCTATGAAACCTTTAGCACTGGCAGTGGCTATGGTTGTTTTTTCACATCAGGCACATGCAGATACAGATCTTGATAAAGTTAAGCAGCAATTAAGCAGCTTACAAAAACAAGTGGAAATGCTGCAAAAGCAACTTGCAAAAGCAGAGCAAAAAAGTGAAAAATCAATCGAGCGCACCATTGAAGAGAAAGAAGATATAGCTGAAGTTAAAGTAGCTAAACATGAACACAAGCCTCAGGGAATTAAAATTGGCGGTGCTGTTCGAACCAACTACAGCCATACTTCGTATGATGACGATAATAAAAATCGCGGCGGCGATTTTGACTTTGATATTTTCCGCTTAAATTTCTCAGGCGACGTTGGTGATGTAAAGTTAAACGCTGAAATTCGCTTTTTTGATTATATGACCGCTGTTAAATACGCTTATGCAGCTTACGATTTTGCTGATGATTGGCAAGTTCAAGCAGGTATTACCAAGGTTCCTTTTGGTAACTGGCCATACAACTCACATAACTACTTTTTCAGCACTAACTATTATGTTGGCCTTGAAGACGACCACGATTTAGGGGTGTTATTTAAGCGTAATATTGCTGATAACTGGCAGCTTGATTTGGGTTTTTTCAAAAATGATGAATTAGGTGGTGTTGATGGTTATGTAGATAACCGCAGCGATCGCTATTCTTACGACATTGTTGGCTTTAGAGAAGCGGGAGATGGTGTTTATGCTGAGCCTACTAATGCTATAGGCGAGTACAATACGTTCTCAGGCCGTTACGGCTATCACCTAGAGCATGAAGGTGGTAAAACTGAAATAGGTGTGTCGGCACTTGCTGGTGGCTTGCATGACGGTGTTGACCGCGCAGGTGACTACAACGCGTGGGCATTACATTTAAACAGTAATATGGGCCCTTGGAACTTACAACTTCAACACGGTGAATATAACTACGATATTGACAACGTAAACCGTATTGCTGTGGGCGCTTACTCGTTTTACGACAGCATGGCGGCAGAGGCAACAATGTCGAGTGCAAACGTAGCATACAGTGTACCGGTACAATGGGGCGCGGTAACAAACTTACAGTTTTACAACGACTATAGTGCTATTTACGACAAATCAGACAACAGCAGAGATACGTGGATGAACGTAACCGGTTTCTCGGTAGCTGCTGGTGGTTTATTTACTTACTTTGACTTAGTTCATGGTAAAAATATGCCATTTGTTGGTGGTTCATTAGCGGGCGATAGCAGCGAAACTGAGCGTCGGTTCAACATTAATATTGGCTATTACTTCTAAACCAATATTCAAAGCATACGCCTAAACATTGGGCGTGTGCTTATGTTGTTTTAAAAAATATTTTTACTCTACCTATTTAGCACCTACAAATTGATAAATCTTTAATCAACTTCTAGTATAAAAGTTCAAATGGAATAAAATAAATAATCCATATAGCTTAGCTGGAGGCTAGACATCGATGATTGTAGTTAATGAGCAGGTGTTATCTGATGTAAACAAAAACTTTGTTATCCCACCAAAACCACAAATCTTAAATGATCTTGAAATATTAGCATCTGCACAGGAGCCCTCGCTCTCAGACGCCGCAGAAATCATCGCTAAAGATGTTGCTATTGCATCAGCTATTCTAAAGATAGTTAATTCACCTGCTTATGGCTTAGTTCGTAGTGTGTCAAATATTAAACAGGCTATTATGTTTTTAGGGTGGAATGGCATTGAAGCTTTAGTACCTAGCTTAAAGCTAAAGCAAATGTTCGCCCAAAAAGAATGTTGCATTAGTTTGGAGCGTTTTTGGGATACCGCATCAGAAATTGCTGATGTAAATATGATTATTGGGCAACGTATAAAAAACAATGTTCCCGTTGAGTACTTGTATACGCTGGGTTTATTTCATGATTGTGGCATTGTGCCGATGGCAATTAAATTCGATAATTACGTGAGTGCTTTACATACTTCAAATAATACCCATAAAGAAAGCTTAATAGATATAGAAGAGCGCTTATATGGAACTAATCATGCCACTGTGGGTTACTATTTAGCGACCAGCTGGCATTTACCTGTAGATATTTGCCAGCTTATTTTACGTCATCACGATTTGAGTATGCTAAGTGATATAACTGGAAGTAATCAACAATTGTGTTACAGCGTTTTAAAAATGTCTGAAAATTTGGTTAATAGTGTTTTACGCGGTGACACCACTAAAGATTGGGATGACATAGAAAAACAAGTTTTAGCAACATTAAATATGTCAGAAGACGATTATATTGATGTGCAAGAAGAGGTGATTGATTTTTTGAACTGTTAGACGTTTTTAGCAGCTTAAAGTCTATAGGTTAGTTTTTTTCACTTATTGGTTTGTTTTTAATCGTTTGTCGGGATTAAGTAAACACTCTAAAGTTTAGTTGTCGGCAACAAGCACGACTAACCAAATAGGAAATTAATCATGAAACGCTCACTTATCAAAACCATCGCTCTTGGCTCTTTATTAACTTGCTCAGCTGCTGTAATGGCTGATCAAAGTGATTACAAGTTAATGGTTATTGAAGAAGCTAAAACAGCTCCTCAAGAATTCGAAGTTGCATTTAACGATTGTGCATTAAATGTAAAATCAAAAAATTACAGCCAAGCTGAAGAAATTTGCTCAAAAGCAATTACTTTATTACAGCAAAGCACTGGCCCTCGCTTTAAAGTACGTGAGCTTACGTCATTTGCTTTAAGTAACCGTGGTGTAGGACGTTTAATGGCTAAAAATGAAACAGCTGCATTATCAGACTTTTACGAAGCACAACAAATGTCTGGTAACGAGTTAGTGTCGCACAACTTAACGCGCGCTAAGCAAGACCTCGCACTGTAATATCTATTACCGATTCAAAAAGCCCATGCTGTTTTAGCATGGGCTTTTGCGTTTTTAGGGTTAAACACTAGTTAGGATTATTTAGCATAATTTGGGTCAACTGTTTTAGCCCTTTACCTTTATTAGTTATTTTCCATGCAAGGTATAAGTCTTGAGGTGGACGTGGTTCGGTAAGCTCCACAACATGCAGTTTGTTAGCTTTAACATACTCAGCAATAAGGTTCTCAGGTAAATAACCAATGCCAATAGCGGATAAAATAGCGGTCATTTTTTGGCTTACAGAACTTACATAAAAACGTTGATTACCTTCGATTAAGTTAGCTGACCACGGAATACTTTGTTTTGCTGAATCATGCACTATAACCGTGGTGTATTGACCAAGTTCGCTGGGTTTAACGGGGCTTTTTACTTGTGCTAACGGGTGGCTAGGGTGAACCACTAATACATTTTGAATATCGGCTATTTTTACCGCTCTGATCCCCTTTTGATTAGGTACAGGCGCCGGTGCGCCAATCACTAAGTCAACGTCATCCTCAATTAAAGCCTCCCAAGTGCCATTGAGTACTTCTTCTTTAATGTCTATCTCGATATTTTTATGCTCATTTAAAAATAGCTGTAAGTTTTTGAATACGTCACTTATGTCAAAAATAGAGTCATAGGCAATACGTATCCGTGGCTCCCAGCCATTAGCTATGGTTTGTGTTTGCTCCGATAAATTATTTATAGCATTGAGTACTTTACGCCCCTCGCTTAGTAAATGTTTACCTGCGGGGGTCAAAACCGCTCTCCGACCTTGACGTTGAAACAAGGTTACATTTAATTGCTCTTCAAGTTTATTAACAATATACGACAAGGCTGAGGGCACTTTATTAAGTTGCTCTGCAGCGGCTGCGTAACTGCCACGATGCTCAATGGCGTCCAGTACCAGTAAAGCTTCTATGCTTATAGGGGGTGTATTCATTATCATACCAAATATCAACTGTTCAAAATAATTGAACATATAGAGCAAATAATAGGAGTTATTTAATTTTAATTCAACTTATACAATAGCTGCATACTCAATTGGAACAATACAGGTTAAAACTATGACGATTAAAAATATTACAGCCGCCATCACAAAAACTGAACAGTCTTTTGCAACATTACCTTTAAGGCTTATTGCAGGATTAGTGTTTAGTGCTCATGGCGCACAAAAACTGTTTGCGTGGTTTGGCGGCTATGGCTTGGAAGGCACAGGGCAATGGATGGAGTCGATTGGCTTAGCACCGGGCTATTTAATGGCATTAATGGCCGGTGGCGCCGAATTTTTTGGTGGGTTACTACTCATCGTTGGTTTGCTGGTGCGTCCTGCGAGTTTTGTACTGGCTATCACCATGGTGGTTGCTATTTTTACCACGCACATAGATAACGGTTTATTTATGAGCAACAACGGTTATGAATTTGCGTTATCGCTGTTAGCTATTACCTTAGCTTTACTGATCCAAGGAGCTGGAAAGCTATCTGTTGATGGAAAAATTCATAACAAATTAAATTAATAAGCTGATCACATAGGTGATTAAAATTTAAGCTGCCAATCTGCGTAAGGTTGGCACATTCTATAAACTAAGGAGACGGACATGGGATTACTTGTTAACGGTGAATGGGTCGATAAATGGTACGACACCGAAAAAAGCGACGGTAAATTTGTACGCCAAGATAGCCGCTTTAGAGATACGATTTCATCAGCGCAAAACAGTAAATTTAAACCAGAAGCGGGTCGCTATCATTTATATGTATCCTTGGCTTGCCCTTGGGCGCACCGCACCATTATATTTCGTAAATTAAAGCAGCTCGAAGACATTATTTCTATGAGTATTGTTGAAGCACCCATGATGGAAAACGGCTGGGAATTTGGCGAGCAGGGCGATCCACTTTATAACTTAGATTACGCTTATCAATTGTATTTAAAAGCCGACCCTAGCTATGAAGGACGTGTTACCGTACCTATTTTATGGGATAAAAAAACGCAGACTATTGTAAACAACGAATCAATAGAAATAATTCGCATGTTTAATAGTGCGTTTAATGAGCTTACTGGTAACAACGACGATTATTATCCAGATGCGCTACGTGAAGAAATAGAAACAGTGAATAACCGTGTCTATAACACCATTAATAATGGGGTGTATAAAGCCGGTTTTGCTACAACTCAAGAAGCTTACAACGAAGCTTACACCGCCTTGTTTGATAGCTTAGATTGGTTAGAAGCTCGATTAGCAAAACAGCGTTACTTAGTGGGCGATACACTCACTGAAGCCGATTGGCGATTATTTACCACACTTATCCGCTTTGATGCTGTGTATCACGGGCACTTTAAGTGTAATCGAGAAAAGTTAACTGAGTTTCATCATCTTAGTAACTACATTAATGAGCTTTACCAAGTACCTGGGATAAAGGAAACGGTCGATTTAGAGTACTCAAAAATTCATTACTACGTAAGTCACGTAACCATTAACCCAACGCAAATTGTGCCTTTAGGTGCTAAACACACCTTTGACGCTGCCCATGATCGAGACCGTCAATACTAAATGACGCAGAGATAACGTATAGGAAAAAATATGCTTACCCATTACCCAAAAAATAGCTTAGGCCATGCTGATCATGGTTGGCTTAAGTCAAAGCACCACTTTAGTTTTGCGAATTACTATAATCCTGCGCGTATGGGGTTTGGCACTTTGCGTGTAGTTAATGATGACTGGGTAGCCCCAGGTATGGGGTTTGGTGCGCACCCGCATAGAAATATGGAAATTATTAGTTTTATCCGCAGTGGTGCCATTACTCACCAAGATAGTATGGGCAACAAGGGGATCACCGAGCAAGGTGAGGTGCAGGTAATGAGTGCAGGCACCGGCATTACCCACTCAGAATATAACCTAACAGATGAACCACTAACGTTTTATCAAATTTGGATTCAGAGTAATCAACATAATGTTGAGCCGCGCTGGGAAAGCAAGAAGTTTCCTACACAAGCCACAAGCACCCTTAGCTTACTGGTTTCGGGTTATCCAAAAGATGCCGATAGTGCACTTTTTATTAATCAGCAGGCGCGTATTTACGGTGGCAAGCTGGCAAAAGGCACGTCAATAACACAGCCGATTGATCATCAAGCCTACGTATTGGCATCGGCAGGGGAGTTTAGTATTGATGATGAGTCAGCCTCAGTTAACATGAATAAGGGTGACGGCGCAGAAGTTACACAGACTAAAACCATCACCTTAACAGCAACCACTGAGTGTGAATTGATTATTATCGATAGCAAAAGTTAAGCGCAATTTACGTGCGCTTAACTTTATAATTGTTACTTGCTCATACTTTAAAGCTTTCCACTTGCGATTTCATTTGCTTATATAAGGCCGATACATTTTTAGATTGTTGCGTGGTTTGCGTGGAAATTTGTTTCATTTGTGCAGATTGCTCTTTTAATGACACTAAATTTCGATTTATTTCGTTAGCCACATGTGACTGCTCTTGTGTAGCTTGTGCGGTTTCAGTCGACATTTGCTGTACTTTTTCAAATGCGTGAGTCAGGCTATTAAAAATGGTAATTACTGAGTCAAAGTTGGTTAAAGTGGTATTGGCATTAGTTTGGCTATTTTTAATCGAATCAGACGACGCTTTAACGTTGTCATTTAAGCGTTGGATCATGGTATCAATTTCGTCTGTGCTTTGTTGAGTTCGTGTGGCAAGCGTTCTTACCTCATCAGCTACTACAGCAAATCCACGGCCTTGCTCGCCGGCTCTAGCGGCTTCAATCGCTGCATTTAAAGCTAATAAGTTTGTTTGCTCTGCAATATTACGTATCACTTCAAGAACAGAGGTTATATCTGTAGAGCTACTTTCTAGTTCAACCGAATTCGCTAATGCTGACTCAATATCGTTAGCTAAATCTTCAATCGCTTTGCCTGACACATCAATAGCTTGAACACCTTGCTTAACCTGCTCGCTAGATATATCGGCTTCCTGCGCAGTATTTTTTGCAAGATCTGCCATTTGTTGATTGGCCATGTCCATCTCATGGCCCGCACTAACTATTGACTCCGAGGCATTAGCAAGTTTTTGGGTTACTTCCATCGCGGTATCAGATACATCATTTAAATCACCCGTTACTGCACCAAGTTGGCTTGATTGCTGCTGAATATTTTTTATTATTGTTTGTAAATGGCTCAAGAAGTTATCAAATTCATTGCTTAAATCAGCTAATTCGTCGTGTGATGTAGTGTTAATACGCTGGGTTAAATCGCCATCGCCAGCGGCTATTTCTTTAATACGAAGGGTAATATTATTGATATTATCGGTTAGCTTTTTCGGAATGTAATAGCCCACACCTAAAGCGACAATAAAGGCAATAATAATCACAATAAAAACAATTTTTTCAAAAAGTTGAATGCTATGTTGTACGTCTTGTTTTACCGCTCTGGCATGTGTGCGTGCCTCTTCGCCCGCAACATCAAGTATATTTCTTAATTCGTTAAAGCTTTTATCAGCTTTTGCTAAATTATTATCAATTAAAGCGACTTGCTTTGCAGGAGTTGAGTAAATCAAGGCTTTACTTTGCTCATACCATTGCTGATAAAGCTGATCGAAGTTGGCATATTTTTGTGTTAGCTGCGGCTCGTCAATTAAATAGCTACGATAACTATTAAAGCGACGTATAACTTGGGCTGCGTTTTCTTCAAATAATTTTTGATTTTGTTCTAAATCACCATGTTGGTTTACTATTTTTTGTTTTGCAAGCCGGGCTTGGTATATATCTCTATCGGCATTTAGTACCTCTGAAATGGCTTCTACATAACGCCCTAAACGCTCAGCCCCCACTTTATCTTGCTGTTGTTCATTAGTATAAGCGCGAAGCTCTTCGCCTGCCTGATCCATCATTTCGCGTATTTTTATAAATTCAGGTTCAGATTTATTTAAATCACTTTGCATTTTGCCTTGCGAGTGATTGGTATCAATGAGTGTTTTACTATGATTTACCCATTCATTATACAAAGGCATAAAGCTGGAAAATGAATCATGCTTTGCGAGTAACGCTTCTTCATCTTTTAAATAGATTAAGTATTTGTTAAAGCGATCCTTTACTTGCTCTGCGTTTTCTAAAAACTCTGTTTTATTCGTCTCACTATCGCCAGTTGCGCTGAGTAAATTTTCGAGTGCAATACGTGCTTGATATATGTCTCTGTCGGCATTGAGAATAACAGTAACAGCTTCAAAAAAGGTTTCTGTTTGCCTTTTCATAGCGTTGTCTTGTATGTAAGTAATCGAAGCTATGGCAACTAGCAAGCCTGCAAGGATCAGTGCTAAAAAAGCGATTGGTAAAATGACTTTAGTTCTAATTGAATTTATTCGCATGTTTCAATCCTTGTTATCTTACTGTATCTAGAGTAAATGTTAGTCATATAGTGGGACTTATGCCAAGCAGTTGGGTAAATTAATTGGGTGTTTTTTATACGCTGCAAGTCCGTATAACATTACTATTATTTTTTATTGGTTTTATTATCCTTGTACGGCATATTCCCTTAAAATACGGCTAATTGGTTCATTTTTATAAAGGAGTTCTGCTGTTAATGAATTCAATTCAGCCTAGTATATTTGGCCGTATCTTTACCCCGCATCGCTTTGTCGATATAAACCAACAAGGTTTAGTGATCAGCAATAAAACACAAATAACCTCATTGAGTTGGTGTGATTTAACGTCGCCCATTAGCTATGAGTATGGTGTGCTTGGGCAAACACTGCGCTTTAATACAGACTCTAAGCATTATCGTATTTGGATGAGAGCCTATGGCAGCAATAGGGCATTTAAAGCGCATACCGATATGCTATGGGTTAAAAGCAATATTGCAGTGCTCAACGAGATGTTAAGTAAAATAAACCACTTTGCTCACACTCAGTTTTTGCGCCAATCATATGTGACTGATATAAAAAAACAGGTAGATGAGCAATGTAAACGTTGGCTACCTTGGATAAAAAGCAGCGATGTTTTAACACCAGTAAGCACACAAATAAAATTGCTTGAACAATACAGCCAGTGGAGTGATGCACTCACTCGTTTTTTTCAGCATAAATATACCCAGTCTCAATTAGAGCGCTATAACGATTTTTTTAATTGTGTTGAAGCAAATCCACTCACAGAGCAACAACGCCGAGCTTGTATAATAGATGACGACAATAACTTAGTGCTAGCAGGGGCAGGAACAGGAAAAACCAGTGTGTTGGTGGCCAGAGCGGGCTACTTGGTTAACAGTGAACAAGCTAATTACAACGATATTTTATTACTCGCCTATGGTAAGCAAGCTGCTTGCGAAATGGATGAACGAATTAAACAAAAGCTGGGCACTGAGTCCATTAAAGCGGCCACGTTTCACAGCGTCGGCTTGACTATTATTAGCGAGGTTGAGGGCAAGCCACCTAAAATATCTAAACTTGCTGAAAACGAAAAAGCTAAAATAAAATGGGTTGAAGGATGTTTTGAATCGCTTGCCAATGCTAAACCACAATATGCTAAAGCACTGGTAAATTATATAAATAACACTCTTAATGACGTTAAAGGCGAATTTAAATTTAGTGCTGCAAAGCCTAATCATATAGCGCTTTTAAAAGAGATAAAATCTGGCGGTCATTTAACCAAGTTAGCTACCTTATTTAGCCAATTAATCAGCGTGTATAAAACCGCAAATATAACACTTGATAGCGATTCAAAGCAGATACAGCAAGCCTGGAAATTATTAAAGCCGTTGTTAGCCAACTATAACCATTATTTACGCACGCAGGGCGAAATAGACTTTGACGATATGATTATTAAAGCCCTCGATTATGTAAACACTAAAAAGTTTACATCGCCTTGGCGTTATATCATGGTGGATGAATTTCAAGATATATCACCGCTGCGAGCTACACTTGTAAAAGCACTGCGCGATAGTAAATCTAATAGTTCACTGTTTGCAGTAGGAGACGATTGGCAAGCTATTTACCGTTTTAGTGGTGCAGATATGCGACTTACTACCGAGTTTGCCGCACATTTTGGTTTTACAACACAAACTCTATTAGATAGGACCTTTCGCTTTAATAATAAAATTGGCGAGGTTGCCGCAGGTTTTATTATGAAAAACCCAGCGCAGTTAGCTAAAGACATTCACTCAGTTGCAAAGGTAACTAAGCCCGCCGTTAGCGTGCTAAAAACATTGAAAAGTGGCTCAGCTAAAAACACCAAAATAGCGGAGCTAAATAATGGCGCAATTAAGCATTTACTACAGGGGATTAAGGGTCATTCAGGCAAGCCTGTTACTGTGTATTTACTTGCACGGTTTCGATTTCAGTTACCTTCACTGGCCGATATAAGTGCTTTACAGCAAGAGTTTTCAACATTGCATATTGAGTGTGATACGTTTCATGGCTCAAAAGGCAAAGAAGCCGATTATGTCATTATATTAGCAATGAATGGCGGGGCGTTTGGATTCCCAAGCACTAAATCAACACCTCAAATTTTAGAGGCATTATTACCCGCAAAAGATAATTTCACACATAGTGAAGAGCGTCGCTTATTTTATGTAGCGCTTACTCGCGCTAAACATAAGGTCTACATAATAACAGATGATAACAACCCTAGCTGCTTTGTTGATGAGCTTATAAACGAGCATAAAATCGAAGTATTTGAGTTAAAAATAAAGCGGCCTTTAAAAGCATTACAAAAATTGCTTAATACTGTTGCTCAAGCAAGCGTCAGAGTGCCCAATTATGTGGTTCATACGTATTAAAAAAGCCCACTTTGGGCTTTTTTAATACGTTATATTTAACTTATGGCAACGGCAAGTTGATGATACAAACCAATCCCAACAATAACATTAAATGGAAAGGTGACACCTAACGAGCTAAGCATGGCAAGACCAATGTCCGCTTTGGGAATAGCGGCTTTTATAGCAGCCGGTGCGGCAATGTAAGAAGCACTCGCCACTAAGCTCCCCAGAATAACCACTGAACCTAATTCTAAATTTAGCAAGGTGCCAACCATAACGCCAATGGTGCCTAAAAATACCGGCGTAATAATGGCGAAGGCAGCCAGTTTCCATTGCTGCCAAGGAAAAGGGCGAAGCGTTTGTGCAGCAACCAAGCCCATTTCGAGTAAAAATAGCGCCAGCACTACTTTAAAGCTACTGGTAAGCAAACTCGTAACTTGGCTACCCTGTTGGGTGCCATACATCATACCGATAATTACACCGCCAACGAGCAAAATCACACTCTTATTGGTAAGCGTTTCGTGCCACAGTGCTTTTAACGATAAGTTGGTGTTTTCGCTGTGTGCTTTGTCGAGCTTACGATACAACAGTAAACCTACAATAATGGCGGGTAATTCAAGCATAACTAGGTACAAGGTAACTTCTGCGCCCACTTCTAATTTAGCCGATTCGGCATACGCTAATGCTACCGCAAATGTACCAGCGCTAACCGAACCATAGTGGGCAGCAATGCTGGCGCTATTCGCTACGCTTAGCTTAACAACGTATTTTAAAATAGGGTATAAAGTGAGTGGAATAAGCCCACCAAGTAACATAACCGAGGCCATTTCTGGGAGTAATTGCCAACTTAAATTGCCATGCAGCACCATGCCACCTTTAAGACCTATGGTAAGCATGAGTAGTAAGCTGAGAGTGTCATACGTCGCTTTGGGAATAGCTAAATCAGAGCGAAGGATACCCGCTGCTAATCCTAAAATAAAAAACATTACTACAATATCAGGCACGCTGTTCTCCTCTTTATTACTAATTTAATTTGTTAAGCGGCGCTATTATAGGCAAATCTTTATATAGTAAATAATAAAATGAATGCTAACATCCTATAGATAAAAACCTATGAGGTACGTATGAATATAAGGCAACTTTCCTTCCGACTTCTTGAAGTATTTATGAGTGTAGTAAAAACCGGCTCTATAAGCGAAACCGCACGGAGGCTTCATTTGACTCAGCCTACGGTTTCTTTACAAATTAAACGCTTACAAGAAGCAGTAGATGAACCGTTAATAATTATGCAGCAACAAAAGTTGCAAATAACCGAAGCTGGTATGGCCTTATTTAGGACTTGCCAACAGGTTTTTGGTCATTTTGAAGATTACCAAGATTACTTAGCGGAGCTAAAAGGGGGTGAACGTGGACGATGTAAAATTGCTATGGTTAATACTGCCCAATATATTTTACCTAAGTTGTTAGGCCCATACAGTAATGAACATCCGCATGTAGAGCTACCACTTGAAATAGGTAATCGTTCAGCCGTTTTAGCACGCTTTGAACGTGGAGAAGACGATATTTATGTATTTAGTCACCCGCCATCTTTAGAGCATGCCCAGGCTGCTAGATTTCTACATAACCCTTTAGTGTTTATAGTGCCACTAAATCATCCATTAGCCGATAAAACCGCACTTAAACTGGCTGATTTAGTTCCGTATCGTTTTTTACTACGTGAAACAGGCTCCGCAACGCGCATGTTATTTGAAAGCGAGCTGCAAAGTAGAGGGTTGGTATTAAGTAACAGTGTGCAAATGGCCAGTAATGAAGCCATTAGAGTGGCGGTAGCTTCAGGTATGGGGATTGCGGTGCTTTCTCAGCATGTGCTGCCTAAAGGTGATAATAGCTTTAAAGTGCTTAATGTTACCGACACTACTTTAGCCAGTCATTGGTATTTTGTGGTGCGTACAGACCGACACATATCACATGCTGCACGCAGTTTTTTAAAGTTTGCCGAGCAACACTTAGAGCTGTATTTAGATGAGAAGTGGGTGCGAAATGAGTTAAGAGGGCTTAATTTGAAATAAAAATAAGCCTTAGAGACAATCAAATATTAACTGGTATCAAAGTTGCTTAAGTTATTTCAGTTAAAGCATATAACGATAAAAGTAAAAATGGATTTGAGCCAATGACTTCAATAACCTTTAAAAATCAATATAGTAGTTATAATACTCCCGTTAACAAAGTGGCAAAATCGAGTGACGTTCTGCCAACATCTGCCGCTGCGGCAACAACCAGTACCGCTGAAAACCAAGCAACCCCTAATTTTATCGCTAAACCAGAAGACAAAAGCTTTTTAGAAAATGCCCAAGAGGCATTAATTTATCAACGTTTAGGTGTCGATAAAGAAACTATAGCTGAGTTAAAAGCAGCAATAGAAGCCTTGGCAGAAGAACTAGGAGAGGAAGGGGTTGATGTAGATGCCATAAAAGAGCAGATTGCTGAATTACAAAAAATGTTAGAGCAAGAATTCGAAAAAGGCACGGAGCGAATGGCAATGCAACCAACACATGAAAAAGGCAAGCTAGTAACCGCATTAGCTTAGATAACGGCATGTTGAAAGGTTATTGACTCCTGTCTTTAAGCAGGTTTTAAGTGATTAACGCACAAAGAGGGCAAACAGACGCTGCGCTTTTAGAGAAGTGAACTACACCATAACTTTTTGTGGCTTCTCATTTACTCCTCATTCGCTTCTCTGTGTTCAAATAGGGTTTAGTCAATTATGCACAAAGAGGGCGAAGAGACGCTTCGCTTTTAGAGGAGTGTACTAGACCATAACTTTTTGTGGCTTCTCATTTACTCCTTATTCGCTTCTCTGTGTTCAAATAGGGTTTAGTGAATTATGCACAAAGAGGGCAAAGAGCCGCTGCGCTTTTAGAGGAGTGTACTAGACCATAACTTTTTGTGGCTTCTCATTTACTCCTCATTCGCTTCTCTGTGTTCAAATAGGGTTTAGTGAATTATGCACAAAGAGGGCAAAGAGGCGCTTCGCTATTAGAGGAGTGCTCTAAACCATAACTTTCATCTGTAACCAAAAAACCAAGCAGGGGCTTATAAAAAGCAATAGCATGCCCACACTCAGTAAGTTACCTCTAAAAAGGTTAAAATCATCAAGTATTTTGTGCAACTTATACTTAAATAAATATCTGCCCACAACAATATCTAAACTAAGCATTATTGTTAGCCAAACAAAACCCACATTTAAACAATCTAAGTACGAAATAGGGTTAACCCATGGCAAGGTCAGCCAAGTAATGGCATAAATAATCGCAGTGCCCAAAAGTAAGCTGAGTGTTTTAGCGCGTTTTAGAGCGTAAAATCGATGTAAAATCCTTACTCTAATATTGCCATTAATTATCTCAGCTAAAGCGAGTAATAGGCCAACGGCGTGTGTTTTTTAAAGCATGTAAAGCTCCTGGTGCTGATCATGTTAATTATTAACGATGACCTTACCTAATTTATAGCTATAACGCATAAGGTACTGCTCACCATTTTTACAGAATAACTATCGTTATCAGTTGTTATTATGTGTCATTTTTTATAAGGTGAACTTTGCTTATAAAAATAACAATAGGAACGCCGTCATGAAAACCCTTGAACAACAGCTCGGCCAGTATGGTTTGTACCATCGCTCTAAACGAAATGTATTAACCCATTTTTTTGGTATTCCACTCATTGTGTTTGCCGCTTTATGCTTACTCGCCCGAATTGAAATCCCTATTGCTAATTTTAGCATTGATGGCGCGCAAATTTTTGTATTAGCCTCTGTGGTTTACTATTTTATGTTGAACTTTTCGCTAGGTTTAATCATGGGAATTATTTTCACTTTATTGCTGGTAGCTGCACAACCAATTGCTGCTATGGCTTTGGTGCCATGGTTAACAATTGGAGTTGGGGTGTTTGTATTTGGCTGGGTATTACAATTTATTGGTCATTATTTTGAAGGTAAAAAGCCCGCATTTGTTGATGATTTAGTTGGCTTAATTATTGGCCCTTTGTATGTCACTGTTGAGCTGTTGTTTTTAATGGGCTTTTATAAAAATTTAGAACAGCAAGTGAATGAAATAGCGGGCCCAACTAAAGCATAATCAGTTAATAAATATAAGGTAAACCATGGATTATAATAATAAAACAGTGTGGATCACCGGCGCATCATCAGGTATTGGTGAAGAACTTGCAAAACAATTTGCAGAGCAAGGTGCAAAGGTTATTTTATCAGCGCGAAATATCGATAAACTCAACCAAGTAAAAGACGAGTTAAAAGGCGAGGGGCACCGTGTTATCCCGCTTGATTTATCAAAGCCCGAAATGGTACTGCAGGATGTATCGGAGAAAATAGATAGCTTAGGCCCCATTGATATTTTAATTAATAACGGTGGCGTATCGCAGCGTAGTTTATTTTTAGAAAACGACTTTAAAGTGTACCGGCAACTTATGGAAGTAAATTACTTTGGCTTAATTGCACTCACTAAAGCGGTACTACCTTCAATGGTGGCACGTAAAAGCGGTTCAGTAGTGGCTATTAGTAGCGTGGCAGGCAAAGTAGGCTCAAAGTTTAGAACCGGATACTCAGGCAGTAAATACGCTGTGGTAGGCTTTATGGATTGCTTACGCGCCGAAGTGGCGCAGCACAACATACATTGCTTAACTATTTGCCCAGGCTCAATTAAAACGGCGATTGCCCATAACTCATTGAACGAGCAAGGGGAAGCGCAAAACAAACCTGAGCCTTCAATAGAAAATGGTATGAACGTAAATGTAGCCGCATCAAAAATGCTCACTGCAATCTACAATAAAAAGGATGAAGTAGTAATAGGCCAAGGGTTAAGTGGTTGGGCACCGTTTATAAAACGGTTTTTCCCAGGATTATTTAATCGCTTAACCGCTAAGGTGGAATATAAATAACTAAGTACAGTACTTAAACGCCAGCATTTAGCTGCTTAGCGCAATGCTGGTTCGTGTTCAGCTTTATGGCTGTTTTTGTACCTTCCAAGGTGGGTTTAATCGATTTTCTCCAGCTTTATAGAGCTTAATTTTATTTCCTGAAGGGTCTTTTAAAACCGCTTCCTTCCATAGATACCTTTGCTCTGTGGGTTGCTGTTCGAATACGATCCCTTTTTTGATTAACTGCTGGCACAATTGCTCAAGGTTATCGTTCTCAAAATAAATTACAGAATGATTTTCAAAAAATTCACTTTCTAAAGATAATGAAAATGTAGAGTCACCTTCAGGGCAACTAAAACGTGCATAATGAGGTGTATCAACGATTTGGGTAAAGCCAAGTGTGCGATAAAAACTCACCGCTTCATTCATATCTTTAACTGGCAAAGTTACTTGATTCAGATTCATTCAAACTCCCACTTCAAAAAAATAGATAAATTTATATGGATTTACTCTCGCCCTGGCTCATGTCCCTCATAACGAGGAAGCTGAGCATCTAAGTCTTCCCAATTAGCTTTTGAGGTGATGAAATTATGCGATATTGGTCGCTCTGTTATATCGCAGGTTAACGCGCCTAATCGAAGGCGATATCTTTGAGGAGATTGAGCGTTAGCACTATAAATTGGAGCGCCGCAGGTTTTACAAAAGTACTTACGTTTACCTTCACTACTTTGGTAAAAAGTAAGTGTGCCGTTGTAGTCAGTTAATGTCAGATCGCTGGCATTAATAAATCCATTAGTAGCAAAAGCACTGCCACTGGCCTTACGACAAAGCGAACAATGACAATGAATAATATCAGTAACTTTACCATTAATTGAAAAGTTGATTGAGCCGCATAAACAACTACCTGTGTACATCTGTATTCCTTGATTTAATTATAATTTTTTCATTATATTGCATTTTTTCCAGTAATTTTTTGATGCTTTATGGCTTAATTACACACTTTACTAAAAATGCTTTCCTCGCACTCACAAAATCATCAGCGCTTTAATATTCTGCTACTTAAAACAATGCATCAACTCTTTTGGAGTAGATTAATAATTCCACTAATTAACGTTAATGTAAATAATTGTTTATGTGAGTTTTTAGGTGGGATATGAGCATAAGTAAGAGAAGGCAATAATGCTATGAGTATAATCAGCTGTGCTCAATTAAAAGCTGGTTACGATGGAGGTTAAGTTGGAGAATTATCTGGTTGGGCTTAAGTGAATTTAAAAAAGGATGTTTGTAAGTATTAAAACCCCGCGTTTTTAACGCGGGATTGGTTTGAATTGGTAGGCTATATTTTTACTTGGCCTTTTTGGCTTCGAGTGCTTCTATTTCATTCCAGATTTTTTCAGCCTCGTCAGTTAATATCGCATAGCTTTTAATATCGCCTTTTCTTTGTGCTTGCATGCCTTGCTCTAATTTTGCATCGTACTCTTTACGCAATTTTTTGATTGGATCTGGCTTTAAAAATGAAAACATCAACACCCTCGTTGTTTATTAGCTAATTACAGTAACAGTACGCAGTTAAGCTGCAAAAAGTTTGCTGTTACTGTAATTAGATGTATTAAATGACTACTTAGGATCTAGTCGCACAATGCCCTGGCCATCTAATCCAAGGTGAATAGTACCATCATCACCTTGGGCTAGGCTGCGAATACGGCCAATACCTTCAAGTAATTTACTTTGTTTAACGACCTTACCATCTGCTATTTCTAATACGCTAACAAAGGCGTATTTCATTGAAGCGAGTAAAAATTTACCTTTAAGTTCAGGGTATTTATCACCTTTTACTAGCAACATGTCTGAAGGAGCGATAGACGGTGTCCACTGTAATATGGGCGCTTGCATGCCCGGTTTTTCGGTTAAATCGGTAAACGAGGTGCCGCTGTAGTTAATACCGTAACTCACCACGGGCCAGCCGTAGTTAGTTTTAGGTTTAATCATATTAAGCTCATCGCCACCACGGGGGCCGTGTTCGTGTGCCCAAAATATACTATTGTCACCATCGAACCACATGCCTTGTGGGTTACGATGCCCATAAGACCAAACCGCTGGTTTTGCACCTTTTTGGTTTACGAAGGGGTTGTCAGATGGAATTTTACCATCGTCGTGTAAACGATAAATTTTACCGCCATCACGGCCTAAATCTTGTGGGTTAATATCTCGCGAGCCGCGATCGCCAATCGAAAAATACACATAGTTTTGGTTATCAAACACAATACGGCTGCCATAATGCTGACCTTTTTTAGAGTTATGCTCACCTTTGTATAATTGTTGTGGCTCAAGTAGTTGGCTGTGATCGTTACTTAGCTTTGCACGCATAAGTGCGGTGTTACTACCTGCGCCATCGCCTTCACTGCTTGAATAAGTAATATATAGCCATTGATTATTAGCAAAATCAGGGTGTAGCTCTAAATCAAGAAGCCCGCCTTGGCCGTTGGCATCTATTTTTGGTAGCCCAGTGATTTTAGTTAAGCTGGTGGAGTTATTACGAAGTAAATAAAGGATGCCGCTGCGCTCGGTTATTAATAAGTCACCGTTTGGCAGAGCCTCAATAGCCCACGGAATTGAAATTCCTTGGGCAACAGTTACCGGTTTTACATTAAGCGCTAATTTATCCAATTCTTTAAAATCAACTGCATAAGCGCTGAGGCTGGTGAGCCCCGAAAGTGCAAATACACAACTGATTTTGGCAAGTGTAGAAAATTTTTTACGCGTTGTTATTTTGTTCATAATGGCTTCCAAAATTAACTAAATTTTAACTACCTTAGCACGCTATTTATCATGGTGTTAAGTATTTGGGATAAATACAAGTGCACGCAATTTAATCGTTGTCCATTGGGTACTTGAGCGTTGTTAACCTTTAAATATAGCTCTAGAAAAATTGAATAATTACTCTAATGGGGTTGAAATTTAAAAATTCGAGCGTACACTTGTGCGCTGAAGTTTGGGCTTACACGTGTATGCTCAAATATAAAACCCAGCAGAAACTGATGGGTAGTCGATTTAAATAGAGAATTTATAACCATGTTAACTCCGGTATTAGATCAATTTTCAAAATGGTTTTTACACCATCAAAGCTTTGCAGCTTATATTGAGCCAATAATTCAAGTGTTTAAACCTGCGTGGCGCGCTGACCTTTTTCGAGCCAAGGTTGTTGATGTTCAAGCGCTAAGCGGGCGATTTTTAAGTATTTCACTTAAACCAAGTAAAAAGTGGCCTATACATATTGCTGGTCAACACATTAGCTTAACGGTGGAAGCTAATGGACGTTTGCTTACTCGAGTGTTTACTTTGGCATGCAGCCCCGCACAATTTAAGGCGACAGGTTTACTTCGTTTATTAGTAAAAACAGATCAGCAAGGTCATTTTACAAGCCAATTGCAAAATGCATTAGCGGTGCAGCCATGGTGTAATATTTCTTTACCAAGTGGCGACTTTGTATTTAAAAGCTGGCACAAACCCAGCACGTTTATTGCTGGTGGTTCGGGAATCACGCCTATGCTTGCAATGCTTGATCAGCAGCTAAGTAATACTGAGCATCAGATAAAATTAATTTACTTTTCAAAAGCAGGTGAGCATCAATGCACTAATGAGTTAAAAATGCTGACACAGCAATATAATCATTTTTCTTACGTACTGCTTACACGGGATCGAAGCCCATATTTAACTACTCATATAAATACGGACGATAATCCTGATATATATTGCTGTGGTCCTGCTGGCTTTATGCAAGAAGTTGCAGATTTTACTCGTCTACTTAATTTAACCTATTACCAAGAATCGTTTGGTCTATCCATGCCTAAATTGACTGACGACAATCATTTTTCAGTAATAATAAATAAAGACACGCATGTAGTGACTAGTAAGGAGGTGCTATTAAACCAGTTTGAAGCAAAAAAACTCCCTGTGCAGCGTGGTTGCGGCATTGGTATTTGCCATCAATGCCAGTGCATTAAAAAGTCGGGAGTGGTGCGTAATTTAAAAACTAATCAATTATCAGATACTGGCGAGCAGTTAATTCAACTGTGTGTGAGCCAAGCCGTTAGCGATTTGGAGTTACAGCTATGACAACTATAAATTATCAACAGTTAGCCGATGATTTAGATGAAATTAAAATGTCGACATTAGCTACAGTTGGGCAAAAGGATGCAAACTATATTCGTTCTATTGTGCGTAAGCAGCGGTTTTGCGAAATAGGCGGACGGATTTTATTGATGCTTGGTTTTGTACAGCCATTATTGTGGGTAGCGGGTGTTTTATTACTTGGTTTGGCTAAAATTCTCGACAACATGGAAATTGGCCACAACGTAATGCATGGTCAATACGATTGGATGAACGACAAACAACTTAACTCTAAAAGCTACGAGTGGGATATAGCCTGCGATGGCCAAAGCTGGAACCGCGTTCATAACTTTGAACATCATACTTACACTAACATTATCGGAAAAGATCGTGACTTTGGTTATGGCTTATTAAGGTTGAGCAATGACTTTAAATGGCGGCTAAAAAATACATGGCAGTTTATTACCTATTTAAATTTAAGCGTGCTGTTTCAGTGGGGCGTGTCGTATCATGAGCTCGCAGGCGAGCGAGTCTTTATAGGTAAAAAGAAACCAAACCGTAAAGGCGCTGTAGCGCATAGCACTTTAAAAAAGCGCTTTTTTAGTAAAGGGGCGCGCCAACTAATTAAAGACTATGTGTTATTTCCAGTTTTTGCGGGACCTCTGTTTTTATGGGTATTAAGCGGTAATTTTTTGGCAAACTTAATTCGTAACCTATGGACCTCAACCATTATTTTTTGTGGCCATTTTACCGAGCAAACCCATACCTTTTATGAGCAAGACTGCAAAAACGAAAACCAAGGGCAGTGGTATTATCGCCAAGCGCTGGGGTCGTCAAACATTAAAGGGGCACGTTGGTTTCATATTTTAACTGGGCATTTAAGCTTTCAAATAGAGCATCATTTATTTCCTGATATGCCATCGTCCCGTTATCAAGAAATTGCGCCTAAAGTGCAAGCCGCATTACAAAAGCAGGGGATTGCTTATAATACTGGCGGATTTTTTCAGCAATACACCTCAGTGTTAAAGCGTATATTACGTTATTCATTTAAATAGAGGTTAATAAAATAGCCGCTACTATTATGTATGCATTAAATAATCAGCTAACTATAAAATGTTAGCTGATTATTGCATTAAAGAGTTAGCAAGCGCTTTATTGATTAAATAATCATCAGTACATGCAAAGAATTCTTCTAATTAATTTAAAAACAGCTCGTTTTGCTATGGTTAAATAGTAGCTGGTTGTCATACAATGGAGAAAAATAGACCACACAAGAGAGAATAAAAATGGCAGCATTTGGTACTGTGTTTATGCCGCAGATGATTCAAGCTAAGTTTTCTGACAATCAGTGGGGCGAAAGCTCAATTGTTCCTTGCGATAAGCTTGAGTTGCATGCAGGTGCGCACGTTCTTCATTATTCAAGTACATGTTTTGAAGGGTTAAAAGCCTTTCGTCACGAAGATGGCTCGGTTAATATTTTTAGAATGGACGCTAATATTGCGCGCATGCAGCAAAGTTCTGAATTGTTGAGTTTACCTGCTGTTGATGGCGAGATGCTAAAAACAATGATCATCGATATTGTTCGTGAATACGCCGATGAAACGCCGCTTCCTCCTGGTTCTATGTATATTCGCCCAACCCACATTGGTACAGAAGCTGCCATTGGTAAAGCGGCGGCACCGTCAATGAGTTCGTTGCTTTACACGTTATTATCGCCAGTGGGTGATTATTTTTCAGGTGGTGCAACTGCGTTACGTGTTTTACTTGAAGAAGATGGTATGCGCTGTGCCCCGCACATGGGTATGATCAAAAGCGGTGGTAACTATGCCAGCGCACTTGGCCCAATTTCAGCAGCACGCACTAAATATAAAGCCGACCAAATTTTATTTTGCCCAGGCGGCGATGTACAAGAAACCGGTGCCGCAAACTTTATTTTAATTGATGGCAATGAAATTATTACAAAAGCACTCGACAGCACATTTTTACACGGTGTAACCCGTAATAGCATTTTAACCATAGCTAAAGATTTAGGTATGACGGTTAGCGAGCGCAACTTTACTGTCACTGAGCTTTTAGAGCGTGCAGCAAAACCAGGTACTGAGGCAGCACTTTCAGGCACTGCGGCAGTATTGACTCCAGTAGGTACGTTTATCCATAACGATAAAGAATACAAAGTAGGTAACGGTGAACCAGGGCCAACAACGGCACGCTTACGTCAAGCATTGAACGACATTCAATGGGGTAAGAGCGAAGATAAACACGGTTGGTTAACTAAAATCTAATCGGGTTCTAGGGTCTGTTGACCTTTGCGGATTAAAATTTGTTCAAACTAGGGGCGGTTTAATCGCGGCGCGAGGTTTGTAACCTAGTGGGCTAAGTAAAAACCGAGCAACAAAGAGTAAATTGTCCCTAGGCAGAACCCTTCGGGCAGCGCCTGTTTGGCATTGATGCTGCGTTATCGCCTACTTATGGGGAATAACCACACCACATAGGCTCTGCCTTGCCTAAATACCAAACAGACTGCTGCAAATTTAACCTTGAAAGATCAACAGACCCTAAGCTATTAAAAAGCCACACTATTTAGTGTGGCTTTTTGGTTTAAGCTACAGCTTAAAACTTCATTTCAATTTTGCCGTATACATAACGGCCATTAAAACCAAATGGTGAAAAGCCCGAGTACGAGAACAAGCGAGAGAAAGTGGTTACATCGCTCACCAGCTCACGAGTTGGATCTGGGTATACATCAAACACATTATTAGCGCCTAAGCTAAGAGTAAGGTTATTATTAAGTGCATAGGCAACATCTAAATCGGTGATCCATTTAGGTTCTAACACTTCGTTACGCTCTGGGTTTTCAGACGGGTCTTGTGTTTCACCGTAGCGAGTGCTGCGAAGTGTGGTGCGCCATTCGTTAAGTGTCCATGTTGCGCTAAGGTTGTATTTATTGCGCGGTGTGCTCACTTCAAAACGACGTAGCTCGTTACCCGAGAACAAATTATCTTGCTCAACCCCAACATTTTGTAATTGTGCTGGTGGGTCAATAATATCGGTGACTTGGTTTTTACCGTAGTTGTAACCTAAGTTAAAAGCTACATCACCGTAGTTGTCGGTGATTAAATTATAAGAAGCCACGACGTCAACGCCACGGGTTTTGCTATCAATCGCGTTTAAGAAAAATCGACCTTGGTTAGCGCCGGTACCCTCAAGTAAGCTTGCAACGCCTGCGCCCGATAAGTTATTTGATAACACAATACGGTCATCAATTAATATTTGGTAGTAATCAACAGATAAGCTGAAGTTGAAGTCGGTTGACCACGTAAAGCCTACCCCGTAGTTAGTAGCTTCTTCTGCGTCTAAACCTGGTGAACCCAATGCAACGGCAACATCGCTGCTTGGCGCAAAGGTACCTGTCTGTGTTGGTTCGCCATCCACAAATACAGTCGCTACCGAGGTAAAGTATTGCTGTTGTAGAGACGGAGCTCTAAACCCAGTTGATACAGAGCCACGCAGTGCTAAGTCTTCTGTAAGTGTATAGCGAGTGGCAATTTTACCATTAAGCGTGTCGCCAAAATCAGAGTAGTCTTCGTAACGGGCGGCTACGGCAACATTCCAGTTATCTGTAATAAAGGCTTCTAAGTCAACGTAAAGGCTAACATTGTGGCGGCTGTTATCACCCGCAGATTCAGGTGTGAACCCCGGGAACACTTGTGAACCTGCAGAGCCGAATGGGCCATTAACCGGATCGGTCACGGCACCACCTGGGCCAAAATTACCACGCGCATAAGAGGCTTCTTCACCTGCTTGAATTTCATACCCTTCGCGGCGATACTCAGCGCCCACTGCCACGTTAATTCCGCTGGCTAAAAAGTCAGCATCAATCTCACGGCTAAAATCAAGATTAATAGTCAGCTGATCGTAAGTTAGCGTGCCGGCATCAAAACTGGTTTGGCTACTTGGCCCATATGAAGTGTTTAAACTATTAATAACACCAAAGTTAAAGGCATCTTGGCCATATACAGCAGAAGCATCGTAGTTCCATTCATTAGCAAAGCCTTTCACACCTAAAGCCAATGAAAAGTCATCAATGTCTGAGGTGATCACCGGCAAAAAGCCATCAGGGTATATTTCTGTAACGTTACGGCTGTCTTGGGCGCGACGATAAAAACCACCGCCTTCGCCTTCACGTTTACTGTATGAGCCAAAAGAATAGAGCTCAGCATTGTTAGCTAGCTGATAACCTGCGTTGTAAAACAGCGCAAAGTCTTCAACAGTGCCGTTACCAAAGTTATGGTTGTAACGATCCCATGTGAATTCGCGTGGGTCGAGAGAGCCATCAGGTAAACGAGCGTAGTTTTCGCGTTGGTCGTAATCAGAGCGGTTGGTAGAGCTGCGATCGCGATATTCACTAGAAATACTCAAAAAGCCGTTATCGCCTAATTCAAACCCCATATTACCTTGCAGAGTTAAGGTTTGGCCGTCGGTAAGCGAGCGGTCGCTGCCCTCAGTAAAAGCTAAGTCACCATTTGCGTCCTCAGAAACCGACTGTAACTGCGCGACACCGTCCATATCGGTAATATTTGCACCATATACGGCACCCAAACTACCCCCACTGCTATTGCTTTTAAGGACGATATTAATCACCCCGGCAATAGCGTCTGAGCCATATTGAGCTGCGGCGCCGTCACGTAATACTTCAATACGTTCAATCGCGTTTGCAGGTATGGCGTTTAAATCAACCGATGACGAGCCTCGACCCGTTGAGCCGTTTAAATTAAGTAGCGCGTTACTGTGGCGACGTTTACCATTTACGAGCACTAGGGTGTGATCAGGGGCTAAGCCACGCAGTTGAGCGGGGCGTACATGATCGCTGCCATCGGTAATTGATGGTTGGGGGAAATTAAAACTTGGTAATAACGTACTTAATAGTGCATTGGTTTCTGTTTGCCCCGAACTTTTTAAGGCATCATTACTAATAATATCAATAGGAACAGGGCTATCTTCAACTGTGCGGCCTAGTCGGCGAGAGCCAATTACACTAATTTGTTCAATGTTTTCTTGGATTTGTGTTTCTTGCTCAGCAGCGTTAGCCGTCCATGAGCCTACAAGTGCAGCGGCGATACTTAAAGTGATGGTCTTTTTTGCTGTAAATAGCGGTGTAATTTGCATAACTAATTTCCCTCATTCGATGCTCTTCAGGTGGTTTCAATATAGTGTTTGTTAGAATAATGAACTAATTGAAATTACTGTTGCCAAATTAGACCATTTTTACAATCGAGGTCAATTGAATTACATTCAATCTACAATTTATTTACAGCAAGTAAGGTGAGGTGTTTATAATACCGAGGCGTAAGTAGCCATTTACCATTTAATTCTGCCAATCAACATATCTTTAAACATGACCCAATCACCCAATAAACTGTAAAACGGGTGCTTAAATGTGGCGGGGCGGTTTTTTTCAAAAAAGAAATGCCCAACCCATGCAAAGCCATAACCAATCACCGGTAATAACCATAACAATACGAATTGCGAGCTAATAAGCGCATAGCCGACTAGTAACAACACTAAACTACTGCCAATAAAATGCAGTCTGCGACAGGTTTTATTCCGATGCTCTTTTAAATAGAAAGGGTAAAAGCGTTTAAAGCTAGAAAAGGATTTAGTTTCTGTCATTACTCAACCTGCGAGTGCTTAAAAGTCGTTCGTTTATTTAAGCGCAATTTAGCGTAGGTTAACAGCGATAAATGACGTTTACCGCATCTCAATAGACAAAAGCAGTAAAAGCTAATAGGTTAGGTTCACTATAGATAAAATAATGATAAAGCAATGCTTAAAAAAACACTGACCTGTGCGGTTGTAATCGCACTTGCGGGTTGTTCACAACCTGCAGAAAACACCACTCAAAATAAAGTAAAAACAGCTATGAAAGCAGTTAACTCACTAGATTACCCTGAAACTAAAAAAGGCGCTGTGGTTGACACTTACTTTGGTGAAACCGTGGCTGATCCGTATCGCTGGTTAGAAGATGATATGAGTGATGAAACGGCTCAATGGGTTAAAACACAAAACAACCTAACCTTTTCGTATTTAGAGCAAGTGCCTTACAGAGACACACTCAAACAGCGCCTTGAAAAACTAATGAACTACGAAAAAATCAGCGCGCCGTTTACTGAAGGTGATTACACTTATTTTTATAAAAATGATGGCCTGCAAAACCAGTACGTTTTATACCGCAGCAAAGACGGCGCTGAAGTTGAAGTGTTCTTAGATCCTAATACTTTTAGTGAAGATGGCACCACTTCAATGTCGGGTTTATCATTTTCAGAAGATAGTTCATTGTTAGCGTACCAAATCTCAGAAGGTGGTAGTGATTGGCGTAAAATCATTGTTATAGACACCGAGACCAAAGAGCAGGTAGAGCAAGCACTAGTTGATGTTAAATTTAGTGACGTTAGCTGGCTAGCGAATGACGGTTTTTACTATTCAAGCTACGATAAGCCAGAGGGCAGTGAGCTTTCTGCAAAAACTGATCAACATAAAGTGTATTACCATAAGTTAGGCCAAGATCAAGACGAAGATACTTTAGTATTTGGCGATACAGCAGAACAAAAACACCGCTATGTGGGCGCTAAAGCAACCAAAGATGGTCGTTACTTGTTTATTAGTGCCAGCGTATCAACCTCTGGTAATAAGTTATTTATTAAAGATTTAACCAAGCCAGATAGCGAATTTGTGACTGTAGTGGGTAATACCGACTCTGATACCAGCGTAATTGATAACGAAGGCAGCAAGCTATTTTTGGTTACTAACTTAAATGCACCAAATAAAAAAGTAGTGACGGTTGATGCAAGCAATCCACAGCCTGAAAATTGGCAAGATTTTATCCCAGAGACTGAAAATGTACTTAATGTAACGCTTGGCGGAAATACGTTTTTTGCCAACTACATGGTTGATGCTATTTCTAAAGTGAAGCAGTACAACAAAAAAGGCGAATTGATCCGCGAAATTAGCTTACCAGGTGTTGGTACAGCGAGTGGTTTTGGCGGTAAAAAAGAGCAAACTACGCTCTATTACTCGTTTACTAACTACAAAACGCCAGGCACGACTTACAGCTTTGACGTGCAAAGCGGTGAGTCAAAAGTATACCGTAAGTCAGGGATAGATTTTAATAGCGATAACTATACCTCTGAGCAAGTATTTTATACCTCTAAAGATGGCACTAAAGTACCGATGATTATCACTTATAAAAGTGATATTAAATTAGATGGCAGCAACCCAACTATTTTATATGGCTATGGTGGCTTTAATATAAGCTTAACACCTCGCTTTAGCCCTACAACAGCGGCTTGGCTTGAGCAAGGCGGCGTATACGCAGTTGCTAATATTCGTGGTGGTGGTGAATACGGTAAAGAGTGGCATAAAGCAGGTACACAATTGCAAAAGCAAAACGTATTTGACGACTTTATTGCTGCAGCTGAATACTTACAAGATAAAAAATACACCTCTAAAAAACGCTTAGCACTGCGTGGTGGTTCAAACGGTGGGTTATTAGTGGGTGCTGTAATGACCCAGCGACCTGACTTGTTTCAAGTTGCGTTACCTGCGGTAGGCGTATTGGATATGCTTCGTTATCATACATTTACAGCTGGCGCTGGTTGGGCATACGATTACGGTACTAGCGACCAAAGTAAAGAAATGTTTGATTACTTAAAAGGTTACTCGCCAATTCATAACGTAAAAGTAGGGGTTGAATATCCGGCGACTATGATCACTACAGGCGATCATGATGACCGCGTTGTACCGTCGCATTCATTCAAATTTGCAGCTGAACTTCAAGCGAATCAAGCAGGTACTAACCCAACGCTTATCCGTATTGAAACCAATGCAGGCCATGGTGCAGGTACACCAACCAGTAAAATTATTGACCTTTATGCCGACATGTACGGTTTTACGCTTTACAACATGGGCATTAAATCACTGTAGTGTGATTTTATAAACTAACGAAAAGCCGAGTTACGTATGTGACTCGGCTTTCATGTTGACTAACCTGAGTTCAGATTAGCTAACTTATTGTATAGGAGAGAACAACCGTTGATAGGTTTTATAAGCGTATTCGTCGCTCATACCGCTTAAATAGTCACAAATAATACGCATGCCTTGATTGTGTTTCTCAGCTTCAAGGTACAGTGCTTGCGTTGTTTCGGGTAATAAGCGCAGCGGATCACTGGCAAACGCAGTAAATAATTCTATGAGTAGATTTTGCCCTTTAAATTCTATTTGCTGCATTTGTGGGTCGCGTATTAAACGCTGAAATACAAAGTGTTTGAGGATCTGTAGCACATTTTCGTATTGCTGATCTAATTTTGCGGTGTGCTTTAAAATAGGGCACTCAAATTCATCGTTTTGGGTATCTAAATGAATATGAATAATAAAGGTATTCACCAGTTCGCCTATGGCGTCTTTTCGCTCATGTTCATACTTTGAAAATAACCGCTTGGAGAGTGATTCCAGCAAAGTGTTTAACCAGTCATAGTCAAGTGCTTGTAAATGCGGCAATGCATGGGTTTGCCAATCGTCTAAACTAAGAACATCGGTAGCTATTGCATCCTCAAGATCGTGAACGGCATAAGCAATGTCATCAGCCAGTTCCATAATGGCACTGTCGAGTGATTTATAACGGGTTTTAGCGCGGTAAGCATCTGCGTGTTCTTGGCTAGATAATAACGCTTTATCACTTGCGCTAAGAGGCTCAATAATCCAATTAAATATCGCGGCATCGTCATTATAAATACCTTTGGCTGGACGCCAGTCATCGGCTTTAATAAATGCACGCTGTTTATTTTCTTGTGGGATGTTATGCCAAAGGTTATCGATAAAAGCTGGGTACTTAATAAATCCTAACAAGGTGCGTCTAGTTAAGTTCATGCCGTAGCCGTTACTGTAGGGCTCTAGCTTTGCCACAATGCGCAGTGTTTGTGCGTTACCCTCAAAACCACCATGATCACGCATCATATAGTTAAGTGCAATTTCGCCACCATGCCCAAACGGTGGATGACCTATATCGTGCGCTAAACATAGGGTTTCGAGCAATCCAGTAGATGGAAAATGTTCAAAGCTTGGATGTTGGGCCTTTAAATGGCGTAATATGCCGGTGCCTATTTGCGAGACTTCTAATGAATGGGTAAGGCGTGTACGGTAAAAGTCGTTTAAGCCAATACCCATTATTTGGGTTTTAGCTTGAAGACGCCTAAATGCAGCAGCATGAATGATTCGTGAGCGGTCTATTTGCCAAGGAGAGCGGTTATCGTTAGGGCGGTGCTTATATTGTTCAATTATTCTATTTTGCCACTGTTTATCCATGTCTCAACCTATCAATTCGTCTTCGGCTTTAGCACTTAGTATATTATAAATTGTAAGCAATAGGTGTATGAATTTTATTCGGTTGTTCAGTATTCGCGTTTATAAAGTGGCTTAGGTATAATGATGTTTCGTATGTATGTGACTACACCATGCATAACTTAGAGTTAAATTGAGATAATACATGTTAAAAACTATTTTTCAGTTGTTGTTAGCCGCCGTTGTTATTTGGGCGTTGACCCTTCCGTTTATTGATGCTGATGAACTAGTATCAGACGAGCAAACCAGCACTAACGATATTAAAAAAGAGAAGAAGAAAGAAAAACCATTGCACAACGTTAAGTTGCCAAAGTTCTCAGAATTCACTGATGTGAAAGAGAAAAAACATGCGTTTTTTAACTTTATTAAGCCTCATGTAGAAGCCGAAAACAAAAAGATTTTACAACAGCGTGCAAACCTTGAAATTGCACGCATGATGATAGAGCACAGTGAACCGCTCAGTAAAAAACAAACGGGTGATATTAAAAAAATACTTAAGTCGTACGGATTATCTGAAACCTTAGATACTATTACTTTAAGCCAAGCACTGCGCCGCGTAGACATCATTCCTAAAGAAATGGCCTTAATGCAGGCAGCCAATGAGTCTGCATGGGGTACTTCGCGTTTTGCACGAATTGGCTTAAACTTTTTTGGCCAATGGTGCTACAAAAAAGGCTGTGGCATGGTACCAAGAAGACGTAATAGTGAAGCCGAGCATGAAGTGGCTGCATTTAAATCGGTACGTGCAGCAGTAAGCTCTTATTTTAAAAATATTAATACCCACAATGCTTACAAAGAGTTACGTACTATCCGCGAAGACTTACGCGCACAACAAAAACCTATTTTAGCGACTAAATTAACGTATGGTTTAATGTCTTACTCTGAACGTGGTGAAGCGTACATTGAAGAATTAAATACAATGATAAATCAAAACCGAGCGTACTTTAATGAATAAAATGGTATTAAAATTAGTTACAGCCAGCTTTTTTGCAATAGCCGCTAGTAGTGCGGTTGCTAAAGAGTTTGTAATGTCGTACGACGGTTTTTACGACCGTTTAAAAGTGGTAAACAAAGGGGACTTTCAGTACGCCCGCGTAAACTTTTATATTAGCGATATTGGTACTAACGAAGTATGTAGTATTAAGAGTGGTACTATTTTAACTGAAAAAAATGAGTACCCGCTTAATTATACCGACAAAGCGCAATTGCTATTACCGTTCGATAAACAGCTCGATACCGATAAAGCGGTGATTGTAGTTCAGCCAAAAAATCCGGTTCACGACTGTCAGTTAAAGTTACAAATAGAAGCTAATGAACTAGATGGACTGGCGTTATCAAAGCAATCGTTATTAGTTATTAATAATGAGCTTGAAGAGCTATTAACAGACCTATCTGGCTTTTTTGTTAGCAAACTAATGTGGTTTTTATTGCCTGAACAAAAAGGCGTGGTTGTTACCTTTAAAACTCCAAAGCAATTTGATGATGAGCGTATAACATGCGAAAAGTCAGTGTGTTATTTTGAAGTAACCGATAGCTGGGAAGATAACACAACCATATTAGCTGATATTAACGAGGTTGTTAAAGTAACTCCTTGGATCAGTAAGTAACCATAAAAATGGTAAACGTATAAAAGCGGCATCAACTATGATGTCGTTTTTTTATGACTAAATTAAATGATGGCAGAGGGGGCTTTTGCTAACAAGCTTTTTTCATCGTGGGTGACCACTCTATTTCGGCCTGTTTCTTTAGCAAGATAAAGCCGTTTATCGGCTTGCAACAACAGTTCTTGCATATTTAGTTCGCGCACTAACATGCTACTCACCCCAGCACTTACAGACAGTGCAATGCTATTACCATTAAAATAAAACGGGTATTCATTAATGCTACTACAAAGCTTTTGAGCTAACAGCCTAGCTTGCGCTAAGTTCTGTTGATTAAGAAAAATAGCAAACTCTTCTCCGCCAATCCGAGCAGTAACTCCAAGCTCAAAAAACAATTCGTTAATATGTTGTGCAATCCACTTTATCGCTTCATCGCCAGTTTCATGGCCGTATTGGTCGTTCACTTGTTTAAACAGGTCAATATCGAGCATGATCAACGATACTCTGCTGTTAAGAGGCGCGGTTTTAGTTATTTTTTTACATAAACGGAAAAATCCACGCCTGTTTAAAAGCTGCGTTAAAGGATCGTGATTCGCTAAATTTATTAGTCTAGACTCAGCATTAGCAAACTTAATAAACGGTAAAATTAGCGCAGTAGCGGTAGTTAAAAATAAATGCGTTACCAATAACAACTGTAATCCAAAAGCTAAGCTGGCTTGACTTATTTGGCTTGAGTAGAGCAAAACAAGGAGTACAACTTGCAACAGCATCACCACACTGTGTATTGCAAAACAGGCAACGAGTAAGCGTTGTTGGACTACAGCAACACTTGGAGTTTTAATCATTAAATACGCAGCGTAACTAAATAATACAGCAGTAATAATACTGGTAATAATTTGCCCTGCATCAATAAGGTACACTGCAAGTAAAAGCGTGCAGCACATGGCGCTTGCATAGTATAAAGGCGTTAATTTTATCGCGGGCGCTTGGCTTTGTGGTATTAACCCTAAAATAATGAGTAATGGGCTTAAAATAATAAAAACGTAAGCAAAAAAATGGGTTAATAATGGAAACTCAATAAAATCTCTTAAACCAATTAGTGCAATTGCGGTAATAAACGAGCAACAGGCGGTAGCAAAAAATAAATAGCAAGGTTGTTTTTTGTATCTATAAACAGAAAAAAAGAACACAGCAATAAACAAGTTAAGAATAAAACAGAGGCTAATTAATGTAGGTAAATGAAGCATGTTTAAGGGGCTCTTTTAGCTAATTGAAGGCGTTTATACAGCTATAAGTATTAGGTAGTAACACAAAAATAGCAAGAGGGTAAAAAGTATTAACTTTACCCCCTACTACAAACTTAATCCGTTAAGGCCAGTAGCTAGACTAAACTTTCTAATGCAGCGTCAATTTTAGTAAAGTGAAAACGATAGTTATGGTCTAATGCTTTTTTAGGTACCACATACTGGCCGGTAGTAAGTAAGTCGGCCATTTCACCCATTAATATATTAAGCACCCCAGCAGGCATAGGCATAAACGCAGGGCGAGATAATGCTTTTCCTAATGATTTACTAAACTGCTTGTTACTTACCGGCTCAGGGGCTGTAGCGTTGATAGCACCAGATATTTCTTTATTGCGAATTAAAAATAAAATGAGCTGAACCATATCATCTATATGGATCCACGACATACCTTGCTCACCATTGCCAATTGGACCACCTACACAAAGCTTAAATGCTGGTAACATTTTACCAAGCGCGCCGCCTTTTTTAGCCAATACAATACCGGTACGTAATAAGCACACTCGAGTTTCGTCAGACTCAGCCTTTAAAGCTGCTTGCTCCCAATCTTTGCACAGTTGGTGGCTAAATTCATCATGAGGCTCTGTATTGTTTTCATCAACTAGTCTGTCGCCTTGTCGACCATAATAACCAATTGCACTGCCAGATATAAAAGTATGTGGCGGGGTATGGCACTGCTTAATAGCATCACTAATCGCTTGCGTAACAATGATTCGGCTATCGCAAATGACTGCTTTTTGTTTATTACTCCAACGTTTATTTATAATAGGTTCACCGGCTAAGTTAATAACCACGTCAACGGTATTAAAATCAACATCTTCAAGGCTATCAATAGCGTTAACCTGGTGCCCTAACAATACTTTTGCTTTGGTTGGGTTTCTGCTCAGTACAGTAACATCGTGGTGGTGCAACAAGAAAGGGCAAAGGTGCCTACCAATTAAGCCTGTGGCGCCAGTAAAAAATATATGCATTGCAACTCCGAAATTATAAAAAAAGCAGGATGTTTAAAATTTATACTCTCCAGCTCAACGATTTGCAAACTTATACGTACCAATAATTTTTATGATCACCCTTAAACATTTCATTCTATTAGCTTTTGCCTTACACTAAAGCCAAATAACAGTAATAGGATAATAGTATTGGCAAGTTTAACTGGGGTAAATAAAAGCTTAATAATTTTTGCCGCTTTGGTCATTGTGCTGGCGGGTATTAAAGCCGCAAGCGCTATTGTTATTCCGTTTATTTTGGCAGCATTTATAGCCATAATTTGTAGCCCACTCATTAATTTTTTTGCTCGTTACCGTATTCCAAAAGGCATAGCGGTAGTGCTTGTGGTGCTTATTATTATGGGCTTAGGGGTTAGCTTAGGCGGTTTAGTAGGGCAGTCGGTTAACGATTTTTCAAAACAATTACCTGAATATAAAGCACAATTAAAAGAAGAATTTGTATGGTTGGTTGATGTAGCCTCACAATACAATATTTTAATTAATAAAGAACAAATTTTGTCTATGTTTGATCCCGGCAAAATGGTTGATGTTGCCACCAATATGCTAACGGGTTTAGGTAGCGTAATGGCCAATATGTTTTTAATTATTCTAACAGTTGTTTTTATGCTGTTTGAAGGGCCGATACTTGGCAAAAAAATTCATTTAGCACTGGACGATCCCGACAGCAAAATTAAGCAAATTGACCGTTTTTTAGACTCTATTAACTCTTATTTAGCCATTAAAACCTTAGTGAGTTTAGCTACCGGTGTAATTGCTGGTTTTTACCTGTGGATACTCGATGTTGATTATTTTGTACTATGGGGCGTATTGGCATTTATGCTTAATTACATTCCTAACATTGGTTCAATCATTGCGGCTGTGCCAGCACTGTTACTGGCGCTTATTACGCAAGGTCCATTAGTGGCAGGGCTCGTCGGCGCGGGTTATTTAACTATTAATACCGTTATGGGGAATATTGTAGAGCCAAAATACATGGGTAAAGGCCTCGGGCTTTCTACCTTGGTGGTGTTCTTATCATTAATATTTTGGGGCTGGTTATTAGGCTCTGTGGGTATGCTGCTATCAGTGCCGTTAACCATGATTGTAAAAATAGCACTTGAAGCCAGTGATGAAGGGCGTTGGTTAGCTACTATGCTTGGCACAGGTGAAGAAACCGTTATCAAATCAGAAGACTGATACCTTATAAAGGCGTGCCTACATTGCACGCCTTTTAAATCATTAAATTAGCTAAGGCGCTATCTACAGCGTTTATAGCCCCCTCTAAATAGCCTGCATCTTGCTGTGCAAATTCACTCCCCACAAAATGCACTTTTAACTGTTTAAGCTGCTCGCTAAGCCCTGAAAAATTGAATTCAGGATGCTGCGATACACCTATTTGGTCATCTCTGTTGGCAACAAATTCATCCTCAGCCCAATCCTTTATAATGCAGCTTTTCGCTGTATAGGCTTGCTCACCGTAAAAATAGCTGAGCTGATCAAGGCAAGCTTGGGTTAATTGTTCTCTGGTCACTTTACTGCGCTGCAAGTAAGGCACGCCAATAAAGCCAAACAGAGCAGGGTAAGAATGCTCACTGGCTGACGCATCATGAACTTCTACCAATGGGCCTACACGGCTAAAACATTGTCCCGATAAATTTCTATCTCGCCAAAAAGCGTGCTCAAAAGTGGCAATAAACTTTGCTTGGCCTGCCATCCACGTAGGCACCGACGCTAAACGCTGTGCTAAACCATTATCAGCCCATAAATGCGGGGTTAAATGTTGGCTGATCATTCTAGGCGGTAACGCCAATAGTAACTGATCGCAAGTATAGTGTTGCGTACTCCCTTGGTAATTAGCGCTTATATGCCAGCCATCGGAGAGCGTTTTTACTTCGCTAACAGCGTGCTCTAATTTAACGGTGTTTGGCTCAAGCTGCTGATAAAGCAAATTGATAAGCTTGCTCATACCGTTTTGTATTCTAAATAACTGCATTTCGCCAGCCCCTGCAATTTGCTGTGCAGGGGCAGTATGCGATGCTTGATACAACACATCGCCTTGGGTGTATTGTTCAAACACGGGGATGTTTAAAGCAGCAACTAATTGTTGAATATTAGGCTGGTGCGGAAATATCCAGGTAGGGCCTAAATCGTGGCTAATGGTGTTACTAGTCGGTAAATAATGAGACGCAATTCTGCCACCTAAACTGGCTTTGGCCTCTAATAATAAAAACGGAATATCACGTTTTTTAAGGTTGTAAGCAGCATATAAGCCCGCTAAGCCACCACCAATAATAACCACAGGTTTATGCATTTTAAAATCTCTTTAGCTAAATCAATCTACTGGTAGGTAGTTTGTGGTTTTTATGCAGATTTGTCAAAACGTTTTATGGGCAAAGTGAATAAGCTGAGTTCCCCCTCTATATTCAGGAAAATGAGCCAACCGGGAACAGAGTGTTAATTAATTACGCTTTAAAATAATAAAAACTTAATGATAGTAATATGTTAGCTAATTTGTTAAAACTATATCTAGTAGAAAAATTAAACGTAGCGCTGGTATAGATATATGCGGATCGCGCAGTGTTAAATTGTTAGAATTTAAGGAAACTTATGGAACCTAGCGGAATAACATTTTAAGCATGAAGAGTATTTTGGAGACATAGGGCATCCAAAGCTTTGGAGTAAGCTGTTTGGGCTTAAAAGTGATATAGCTCACGGCCAACAATATGAATTTCAAGAGCAATATTCAGTTTTAAAGTTGCTTGAAAATGCAAATAGATTTCTAGATATAGTAGCGAAAGAGCTCATCAAACTTTCTATTGAAGAAAATGAATTAATAGCTGATCTCAGAGAATGTTTAATTATAAAAAGGCGCTGCTGTATCACCATTTTCGTTGTGCTCCAAATTTGTCGGAGAGGCGGCGTTATTAAACAAGGAGGTAGATTATGAAAAATAAGTTTATGGTTATTGTGTGTTCTTTTTTATTAACGTTTTCTTTGAATGCGTTTGCTCAAGAGGATAGCTCAGCAAAAGTAGCCCAGATATTAGGGAATACAATACATGTTACTGATCTAGAAATAGATTTGAGTTTTTTAAAAGGATATAAGCGCTCTTATCCTGGTTTATCAGAAGATGATGTGCTTGATAAAATGCGAGCAGATAAATTAACTTCAATAATTTGGAAACGAATTATCCAAAAGTTACCTGATGAACATAATTTAGAACCAACAGCTGAAGAAGTAGAAAGTTTTACTGAAGCTATGCATCGATTTAGCTCAGAGTCATCAACTGAGACATTAACTTCTGAAATGAAAGAAGCTTCATTTAGAGCAAATAGAGACGTCGTTAAAACTTACAAAATTAGTAAGTATCTTTATGAAACGTATGGAGGCACAGTTATTTTCCAACAAGGAAACCCTCATGAACCTGTAGGTGCCTATCGTAAACTTCTAGAAGAGTATAAAGCCCAAGGGAATTTTAAAATTTATAACCCAAAATATGAAAAAGCTTTCTGGGCGTATTATTTGAGAAAACACCCAATGGTTATTCCAGAGGATAAAGTTGATTTTTCCAAACCATGGTGGGAAAAAGCACAGGTTGAGTAGTGCAATTCAAATACCTGAAGTTTGCTTATGATTATCGAGCATTGCTTCTACCTTTGTATATTACTAGTCCAAGTCGCAAATAATATAAACAAGAATAAGGGTAAAAACTAAAATGACTCAAAATAATAAAATTAACTATATTGAGATTCCTGCACAAAATATTGCAGCTACTAAGGCCTTTTTTAGTGACGTGTTTGGCTGGTCATTTGAGGATTATGGCTCAGAATATTGTAGTTTTAGAGGGCAAGGTGTTGATGGTGGTTTCTTTAAATCTGACTTGGTTGTTTCTACTAAAAACGGAAGCCCGTTAATTGTGTTATACAGTAATGCCCTTGAAGCGACTCAAAATAAAATTGAGGAAGCTGGAGGCAAAATAATTAAGCCTACATTTTCATTTCCAGGTGGTAGACGATTTCACTTTAGCGACCCAAATGGAAATGAATTTGCGGTGTGGTCAGAGTAATCACATTACAAAGTCTATAACTACAAAAATGCAGCTTTTAAGGCTACACTTCCCAAAATACCAATAAACTAACCACGAAATTAACAAGAAACAACAAATAATGTTTAATTAAGAGTTGGTTAAAGCCCCATTTTAAGCTGCTGAATGAATTGCTCTATCATTGCTATTTCACACTCTTTATAAGTTACTACAGCTTCCAGTGAATTAGGTTGTTTTAACATGTAACGCCACTGGCAGCTTTTTTGTATGTACTTATCTTTGGCGTTAATACTTTGTTTAAACAGTGATAAAATGATGGTATTACCAGTTTCACTTTCTAATTCGGCCAGTTCAAAAGTGCGCTTTTGGATCCAACTGTCTTGTTGCTGTTGCACTTTATTTAATTTGGCATCTAAACATTGTGTGTAATCTTTAATTTGCTCTGGCAGGGCGTTGCTTTGCAATGTACATTGTTGCTCAGCAGCCATACTTTGCTGTGCCCATAACAATAATAGGCTTAAGCTAAAACAAAGGATGTAGTTATTTTTTTTCATGATAATTAAACTCGAGAATAAATTCTGCACCGCCTAAACGTTGCGACTGAGATATAGTTAACAGCCCGTGATACGACTTAACTAAGTCAGATACAATAGCCATTCCAACACCGTGTCCGCTTTCGTAGGTATCAAGGCGCGTACCTCGTTGTAACAATGATTCACGTTTATCAGGCTTAATGCCAGGGCCGTCATCACAAATGCTTATACTGAGCGTTCTAGCTTGTGAAACATTAATACTGACTTGGGAGCGGCAGGCTTTACAGGCATTATCTATTAAGTTGCCTAATAACTCCATTAAATCGGTTTTATCACCTAAAAAGTAATCTTTATCGCTCACTTGGCAGTTAAATATAATGTCTTTATCTCGGTATACTTTACTCATTGCACTTAAGATAGAATCGATAACAGGCTTGATAGGGGTTTGCTTTTTCCATGTATCGGAAGCACCTGTGGCTGCACGTTTTAATTGGTGCTCGATCATCACATTAATTCTGTCGAGTTGTTCTTGTGCATCTGCATCGTTAGCTAATGGGCTTGATTTTAAAACAGCTAACGGCGTTTTAAGTGCATGGGCTAAATCGCTAAGAGAGGCGCGGTATCGCTCTTTTTGGCGTTGCTGCGACTCTAATAGTAAATTTAGGTCGGCTTTAATGGTTTGCAGTTCAACGGGGTATAAGCCTTTAATTTCTTGAATATCGCCTGATTCAATGGCTTTTATTTCTTTATCTAGACGTTGCAGAGGTCGTGCACTCCAAATAAAACCAATGGCCATTAACCCTGCAATGGCAATCCCCATAATAAACATCCAATCAACTAAGGTTTGCTTAAAGCCATCCATTAAACGCAGTAGGGCATCGTTACGTTTTAATAAAATAAAGCGTGCTTGCTCTGATTGGTCAATATTATTAAGTATTACCGTTAAACTTAATTGCCAGTAGGTGGTGTTGTTATACACCACACGTCTGAAATCGGCAGCGCCTGCTTTGGGTTCTATATATTGGGGAACAAAGTTAACGTTAACCGCCGACTCAGAATGCCAAATAGGCATGTCGTCACGGTAAATCATGGCGTAGGTGTCTGAGTTTAGGTTGTTGAGTTCGGGGGTTAAAATAGAGCTGGGCATAATAATGCCACGCTCGGTAAAATCAACTTCGGAAATAAGTGAATACAGGTGTGCTTCTAGATTTTTTTCGGTGGCATCAACAAGTGACGCGTAATACGCCTTACCTATGGAGTAAAACAAAATAGGTAGAGCGACTAATAAAACAAAGACAAGGATAAATCCTTGCCTTATTTTTAACGAAATTTGCGGTGTTACCACTGGCTTTTAAGCCTGTAGCCACGCCCACGCAGTGTTTCCACTGGGTTAAGCACGCCATCTGGGTCGAGTTTTTTACGCAAACGTAGTACAAACACTTCAATGACGTTCGAATCAAGGTCAAAGTCTTGGTCGTAAATATGCTCTGTAAGCTCAGACTTTGAAATTACTTTTTGTGGGTTAACCATTAAGTATTCGAGTACTTTGTACTCATACGCAGTTAAGCTCAGCTCTTTATCGTTTACCCATACTTGTTGTGAACGTGTATGAATTTTAATAGGGCCTGCTGTCATTTCTGGGTTTGCTTTACCAGCACTGCGACGAATAAGCGCATTACAGCGAGCAATCAGTTCTTCCACATGAAATGGCTTAGTTAGGTAGTCGTCAGCACCGGCATCTAGGCCTTCTACTTTGTCTTGCCAGCGATCGCGCGCGGTTAAAATCAAAATAGGAATAGTCACCCCTTGGGCGCGCGCTTTATTTATTAGCTCAATACCGTCTATTTTAGGTAGGCCTAAATCAACTACAGCCATATCTAAAGGGTATTCAGTGATGTGAAAAAGGCCAGCTTCACCGTCGTGACATAAATCAACACTGTAACGCTCTTTTTCTAATGCATTGCGCAGGTTGTCTGCCAAATGTAAATCATCTTCTATTACTAAAATTCGCATTGGTTAATCCTTTTTCACTTCGCCAGTTTTCTTGTTTATTTTCAAATCGACGACGTGGCCGTCAGCTTTTAAAATTCGTACAGTAAAAAAAAGTGTTTCTTCAGAGATCTTTAACGTTGTACCGTCTGTAGTTTGTTTTGCAAGTATTACTGCTTTTTTTTTACTTACCTCAACTTTATCGGTTTTGCTTTTGATATTGTTTGCGTGGGCAAAATTAGCCAAACACACTACCGCGATTAAATTGAGTATTAATAATACACGCATTACGGAACTCCTAGAACAGACCTGCCTAGCTTAAAAACTAAGCCATTAAAACTTTAATACCTTGCGGCGTATTTAAGTTTTTAGTAAGCAAAGTTTAATTAAAAATGAGTGAACAAACCCTGAATTGCTGGTTGCAGTTAAACAGGGTGGTCATAGTTTAATTAAGCAGGGAACACTTTTTTAAATGGTTTAACAATAGAGTTTTCATATACGCCACCGGCAACATAAGGATCATCTGCCGCCCATTCTCTGGCGTCTTCTAAAGAATTAAATTGAGCAATCACTAAAGAACCCGTAAAGCCTGCATCTTGAGGGTCTTCACTATCAATGGCTGGAAGTGGACCTGCGGTTAATAGTCTGCCTTCGTCTTCTAGCGTTTGTAAGCGTGCTAAATGAGCTGGGCGAGCCGCTTTACGGTGCTCTAAACTATTTTGGACGTCTGTTGAATAAATCATATACAACATATAAATACTCTCAAAACTTGTTAAATTTAATTAACTGCATACTAGCATAGCGTTGATAAATGGTGAATTAAAAGTGTTTATGGCGATGTTTACAGCAAGAATGTTTTTTTACACGGTAATTGCTTGAAAAGCGTTGCGTAACACTGGTAGAGTCCCTTGGATAAGATAAATAATAACAAGGTTATTACATGAGTGAAAATAGAGAGCACTTTAGCTCCCGCTTAGGATTTATATTGGCAGCGGCAGGCTCTGCTGTGGGTATTGGTAACTTAGTAGGCTTTCCAGTTTCTGCGACTAAGAATGGCGGTGGTGCATTTTTGCTCGTCTATGCTTTGTTTGTCGCATTCATTTGTTTACCCGTAATGATGGCTGAAATGGCCATGGGTCGTCATGCACAAAAAGACCCGCTGGGTGCATACAAAAAATTAGCTAATAACGACAAAAAATGGAAATTTGCTGGCTTTTTAGCGGTATTAACGCCGTTTATGATTGCTGTTTTTTATATGGTGATCACGGTGTGGATTTTTGGTTACTTGAGCCAAACCGCGCTGGGTAATTTAGATATGCTGGCAAACCCTGGACACTTTGGTGAGTTTATAAATAGCTATACCGTGTTTGGTTATATGGCGCTGGTAGTAGTTATTGTTAACCTAATTTTGGTCGGTGGCGTAAAAGACGGCATAGAAAAAGCAGCTAAATTTTTAATGCCAGCTTTATTTGTAATGCTTATTATATTGGTGGGTTACGTACTCACTCTTGATAACGCCATGGCCGGTGTTAAGTACTATATTATTCCTGATTTTAGTAAAATGAATGCCAGCGTGCTGAATGGCGCATTGAGCCAAGCGTTTTTCTCATTGTCGTTAGGTATGGGTATTTTAATTACCTATGCATCTTATATCTCGAAAAAAGATGACATTGTAGGCAGTGCTAAAATGGTTGCTATTACCGACTCACTGGTTGCGTTTGTAGCAGGCTTAATGGTGTTACCGGCTATTTTTAGCTTTGATCCAAATACCGATCCGGCTAAGTTATCTGACTCGTCAGTTTCAATGATTTTTGTCTACCTTCCAAAAATTTTATTAGCGCTACAAAATGATATTGGTTACTTTGGCGCATCAGCCGTGGCATTTATTTTCTTCTTATTGGTATTTTTTGCTGCTATCACATCACTGGTATCTATTGTTGAAGTACCAACAGCAACACTAAGCGATCGTAAAGGCATTAGCCGTAAAAAAGCGCTGGGCATACTCACTTTATCAACCGGTATATTAACTATTTTGTGTATTATGTCGTTTGGTATGATTGACAGCCTAACTACTTTTACTAGCTACGGTAGTGGTAATAAGAGCTTTTTTGATGTTGTTTATGACGTATTTTACGACACAATATTGCCTTTAAATGGTTTAATGGTGTGTTTGTTTGTAATGTATAAATGGAAAAAAGTTCGCTTAAGCGAAGAGCTAAGACAAGGCTCTCCTAATTATGCTAATAGCTTTATGGAAAAGTACGTTAACTTTTCACTGCAAACCTTTATTCCAGCGATATTATTAATCATTTTTGTAAATACCGTTGCAACGAAGTTTTTTGATATCAGTATTTTTGGTTTTTAATTTAAACTAAATCTAAATAAGCCGCGCCTGTCGCGGCTTTTTTATTGCTGCTTGTTAATTCAGTGCACCAGAGTCTAAATAGTCACCCATCCCTAGGGTAAACATCCATATGCCCCATAAGCTGTGCTCAAGAACACAGGCAAAGGTTGAGCGGCTTTGTGCGTAGGTATAAGCAAATAGTAATCCGCCTATAAATGCTAAACTTACTGCAACCCAATTAGCGTAAACAATATGTGCCAGTGCAAATACACTCGCACTTATAATAATGCGTAGCCATTTACTGGGCATAATGCGCTTATAACGATGAAAAAAGTAGGTTCTAAATATTAATTCTTGTGGGATCACCGACAATAAAGGGTAGAGCATTAATAGCATTAGCCAGTCGGTGAGATTTTCACGAGGTAAAGTAAACCAGTGTCCTTGGTAAAGTAAGTTGTAAAATACCCCCGAAAATAATGCGCCAATAAAGAAAAAACTAAACATGCGGCGCTTCACAGCAGAAAACTGCCCCAAGCTAGTTAATCTAAAACGTTTAAAGTGGCTGTCGTTTAATAACAACATACAGCACACACTCATGAGGATGATCAGTGCTGGAATAAGCCAGTTAGATAAATATTGGCGAATATTAAAGCCAATTAAAGGCAGAATGATAAAAATAAAGGTAAATTCAAACCAGCGGTATTGATTAGCGTTCACGTTTGCTCACGGTGATTTTTATTTCACCTTAGCAAACGATTAAGTCATCTTTATGACTATAAAACAGTCAAGCTGATTATATTTAAACCCAATGAGTCTTACTAAGGCACTTGGCTTCCGGTTAAGGTTGACTTACCCCCTTGCAACCCTTAGCCTGCCTGCTTTTATTTTTACATCATTGTATTGCCACGTTAATAGGTTTAAGCCTAGGCGTGTATTTAGGAGCAAAAAATGAATAAAGCAGAATTGGTTGCAGCTATTGCGGATGCGAGTGAATTAACAAAAAAAGACGCACAAGCTGCGTTAACCAGCTTACAAAAAGTGATTACAAAGTCGTTGTCTGAAGGCGATCAGGTACAAATTTCAGGCTTTGGTACTTTTGCACTTAGTTACTACCCAGCGCGTACTGGTCGTAATCCACAAACTGGTGCAGCGATTGAAATACAAGGGGCTAATAAAGCCGTATTTAAACCAGCAAAAGCGTTAAAAGAGCGCCTTTAATTTAAAACTTTAGTGCCTGTAAGTTCGCTTCTTCCCCAAAAGCCACTATTTAGCTTACAGGCTCTTTGCTTTATTACTTTTGCCTGTAGTATCTGCAATCAGTGTAAATAATTTACATTACTTGTTTATTCATATTTATAAAACCTTATTATATTCAGCGTGTTATATTTGGTATGTGATATGCAAATACAGTTATGTATTGAATGAAATAAGGAGTATTTAATGAGTAACTTACATAACAGTAATCGTTTACAAGGTAAGAAAATTGCCATTTTAGCCACCGATGGATTTGAGCAAAGCGAGTTACTCTCGTCACAGGCTGCTTTACTTGAAGCGGGCGCCGATATTGAAGTTGTTTCTATTAAAGAAGGGCAGATCACCGCATGGGATGAAGACAAGTGGGGTGAAAAAGTTGCTGTTGATAAATTAGCAGCCAATGCAAATGCCGGTGATTACGATGCGCTTTTACTGCCTGGTGGCTTGTTTAATCCCGATAGCTTACGCCAAGACTCGGATGCTAAGGCATTTGCAGATGGTTTTTTTGGAGCAAAGAAAAACAAACCCGTTGCCGCTATTTGCCATGCGCCGTGGTTACTCGCGGAGATTAACAAGCTCAGAGACAAAAAGGTCACTTCATATCCGAGTATTAAAAGTGATTTAATTAATGCCGGTGCTAACTGGGTCGACCAAGAGGTGTGTGTTGATCAAGGCTTAGTGACTAGTCGCAGCCCTTCAGATTTAGACGCGTTTAATGCTAAGTTTATAGAAGAGATTCTTGAGGGTAAGCATCAAGCGCATTAAGTTTGCAGTTTAAATAAAAAAGGGCATGTTACATGCCCTTTTTTAGTGATTAAAAACACCGTTGATTAAAGCGCTGTTGCGGCTTTCATCTCACTTACAAATGTTTTTAATTGTGTGGTCATTGCATTTAAATCATTTAGGTTTGCTTCAATGATTTTTACTACTGCAGAGCCTGAAATAGCACCCGCAGCACCGGCTTTAAGCGCGGCTTTTACATCATCAGGTGTTGAAATACCAAAGCCTAATAACGCAGGCGCACTGTGGTACTCTTGTAAGCGCGAAACCACGTGTGTTGCAGGCATTTGTGCTTTAGTATCGGTGCCTGTTACCCCTGCACGAGACAGTAAGTAAGTGTAACCGCGACCGTACGATGCGCACTCACGCAACGTATCGTCACTGGCGTTCGGCGTAGCGATAAATATCGGGTCAATACCGTTTGCCATGGCGGCTTTTCTAAACATTTTAGACTCGTGTAATGGCACATCAGCCACTAAAATAGAGTCAACGCCTACTGCTTTTGCATCAGTGTAAAACTTTTCTAAGCCACGTTTAAAGATTAAGTTTGAATACAGTAATAAACCAATTGGGATGTCGGCATTGTACTGGCGTATTTCTTTAATAATATCAAAACAATCTTGTGTATTAATGTGCTCATCTAAAGCACGAATATTGGCCTTTTGAATAACAGGGCCGTCGGCAATCGGATCTGAAAACGGAATACCTAGCTCTAGTCCATCTGCGCCGCCATCGATTAAGCTTTTAATAATTTCAATGCTTTGCGATTTCCCCGGATCGCCAATAGTAACAAATGGTACAAACGCGCCTTGGTTTTGCTCTTTTAGTGCTGCAAACATTTGTCCGTAACGGTCAGTTTTTACTTGGCTCATAATTGACCTTCCTCTGATAATACCTTGTGTACGTGGGCTAAATCTTTATCGCCACGGCCACTTAAATTAACCACTAAAATGCTTTCTTCTTGCAACTCTTCCGCATATTTAAGTGCATATGCAATGGCATGACTTGATTCTAGTGCCGGAATAATACCTTCGTGTTTTGCCAGTGCTTGAAACGCATCAAGAGCTTCGGTATCGCTAATGCCTACATATTGAGCTCGACCAGTTTCGTGTAAAAATGCATGTTGTGGCCCTACAGCAGGGTAATCTAATCCCGCCGATACAGAGTAAGACTCTTCAATTTGGCCATCGTCATTTTGCATAATGTAGGTATAAGTGCCGTGTAAAATACCTTTAGTGCCTTTGCAGATGGTTGCGCCGTGCTCGTGGGTATCAAGGCCTTTACCTGCTGGTTCTACACCAATTAATTTAACACCCGGCTCGTCAATAAAATCAGTAAACATACCAATGGCATTGGAGCCACCACCTACACAAGCTAAAACCGCATCAGGTAGTCGACCTTCCGCTTTAAGAATTTGCTGTTTAGCTTCCTCGCCAATAATTTTTTGATACTCACGTACAATTGTTGGAAAAGGATGAGGACCCGCAGCCGTACCTAGTAAGTAATGTGCCTCTTGATAGTTTGCTGACCAATCACGCAGAGCTTCGTTAACCGCATCTTTTAATGTGCCCGAACCTGCTGTAACCGAAATAACTTCAGCGCCCATAAGTTTCATTCTAAATACATTAGGCTGTTGGCGTTCAACGTCTTTTGCACCCATGTAAATACGACATTTTAAGCCAAGTAATGCACACGCAAGTGCGGTGGCTACACCGTGTTGGCCTGCACCGGTTTCTGCTATAACTTCTTTTTTTCCCATGCGTTTAGTCAGTAATGCTTGACCCAACACCTGATTAGTTTTGTGTGCACCACCGTGGAGTAAATCTTCACGCTTTAAGTAAAGTTTAACTTTAGGGTTTTTAACTAAGTTGCGAGTTAACGTAAGCGGCGTAGGGCGACCTGCATACTCGTTTAAAAGCTGTGTAAATTCAGCTTGAAAATCAGGATCTTTTTGCGCTTTGTTAAATTCGCTTTCTAACTGCTTTAGCGCAGGTACGAGTAACTCGGGAACAAACATTCCGCCAAACTCGCCAAAATAAGCTGGATTTTGCATTTTAACCTCAATAGTTTCTGATGCTTGAAAAAGCATGATTTAATTTTTTTGCGCACTTTTTACCAGGAGACTGCTCTACACCTGAATTTAAATCAAGTCCTAAAGCTCCGTGATAGAGGGCATCGCTAATATTGTCTGGGTTTAAGCCGCCAGCAAGCATAAAGGGGGTGGTCGCATCACGCAGTACCGACCAATCAAATGTTTTACCTGTGCCACCCGCGTGTGAATCACTGTGGGTGTCGTATAAATGGCGATCTGCGCCTGCTACGGGTTGTGGTAAAACATCTTTTATTGCCTGCGCTTTCCAAATTTGGCAATTACGTGGTAATTCACTACGTAATGACGCAATGTATTGTTCATCTTCTTGGCCATGTAATTGAACGGCTGATAATTTAAGTTGTTTAGCGTGTTCAGCCACATCAGGTATAGCAGCATTAACAAATACGCCAACAAATTTTAAAGGCGCACTTTGACTGATTTCTTTAGCACAATCTAAATCAACAAAGCGGGGGGATTTAGGGTAAAAAATCAACCCGCCATACACAGCGCCATTGCTATAGGCTGCAATAGCATCTTGATTGCGGGTTAAGCCACACACTTTGTTCTCGCCTAATATAACGCGACGACATGCTTGTATTAGATCAGCTTCAGCCATTAATGAGCTGCCAATTAAAAAGCCATTACATAAAGGGGCTAAGCGTTTTACATCTTGATGGGTGTAAATACCTGACTCTGATATAACCACTTTATTTTCAGGAATAAGTTTCCGTAGTCGTTCTGTGGTGGCTAAGTCGGTGCTTAAGTCGCGTAAATCTCGATTATTAATCCCAATTATTTGTGCATTTAGTGCCAGCGCACGGTGAACTTCTTCTTCGTTACTTACCTCAGTTAATACTGACATATTTAACGAGTCGGCCACTTCATGCAGTGTTTTATATTGCTGATCGTCAAGCACAGATAGCATAAGTAAAATAGCGTCGCCGCCATAAAGACGTGCCATATAAACTTGGTACTCATCAATAAAAAAGTCTTTACAAATAAGCGGCTGTTCTACTTGGCTGCGCACAAATTCAAGGTAATCAAAACTGCCTTGAAAGTACTTTTCGTCAGTTAACACACTCATACAAGTGGCATATTGCTTATACGCTTGGGTGATTTCTGTTAAATCAAAAGGCTGACGAATCAACCCCTTAGAGGGCGACGCTTTTTTGCATTCTAAAATAAACTGAGTACCAGGTGCTGCCAGTGCTTTGTAAAAACTACGCTCAGTCGGTTTGGCTTGGTGTTTAAAGCTCTCTAGTGGGCGCGCCGCCTTACGCTCGATTAGTTCTATTTTTTTATCAGCAATAATTTTGTCTAATACATTAGCCATGACTTACCTCAATAATTGCATTTAATGTGTCCATGGCCTTGCCTGAACGTAATAAAGAGTGTGTTATTTGTGCACCTTGTTTTAACGACTCTGCTTGGCCGGTTAAGTACAGCAATGCGGCCACATTAACAACAATTGCGGCATTGTGTGCCTCAGTGCCTTTACCTTGTAAAATAGCAAGGCTGGCGTTTGCATTGTATTGTGGGCCTTCACCGGCTAATTGTTCAAGTGAATAGTTTGCAAGGTCAAAATCACTTGGACTGAGTGTGTACTGAGTAATTTTACCATTATTAAGCTCTACAACCTGTGTTGGGCCATGTAAGGCAATTTCGTCAGTACCAGAGCCGTGCACTATCATAGCGCGTTTAGTGCCTAGAGTATTAAGCGTTTGTGCCATTGGCAGACATAAAGACTCATCGTACACGCCGAGTAATTGCACCTCAGGAGCTGCTGGATTAGCCAGTGGCCCAAGAATATTAAAAATGGTTCGGGTTTTTAAACTGGTACGCACGTTCATCGCATGACGCACCCCACTGTGGTAGTGCGGTGCAAATAAAAAGGTAAAATTTGTGCTCTCTAAACAACGAGCAGCGACCTCTGGGGTCATATCGATATTGATCCCCAGTGCTTTGAGCAAGTCAGCAGACCCAGAATTACTCGACACGCTTCGATTGCCATGTTTTACCATATTAATACCTGCCGCGGCCGCCACAATTGCCGCGGTTGTACTGATATTGATAGTGTTTGAACCATCGCCACCGGTGCCACAGCTATCAGCAAGTAGTGTTTTATTAGTGGTAAAGGCCACGGCATTTTCACGCATTGAAGCGGCAGCACCGGCAATCTCATCGCTTACTTCACCTTTCATTTTAAGGCCAATAAGTAACGCAGAGAGTTCAATGTCGCTCATATTACCTTGCATAATTTGATCAAATAGCGATTTTGCTTGCACGTAACTAAGTGACTGCTTTGTGATGATGTGCTCAATGGCGTGTTGAACATTAAGCGGGCTGTGTAATTGATTAGTCATAATGTTCCTTTTATTTGGCACGTGTTAAATAAGCAACGCTTTGCTGTAGTAGCATTGCGCCGTTGGGCGTTAAAATTGACTCTGGGTGGAATTGATAGCCCAGTGCATTGTCTTGATGATGATAAATAGCCATTGGAATATCTTGATACTTTGCAATAACCGCTAAGTTATCAGGCACTTTTGTGGCCATTAATGAGTGATAACGCGCCACTGGTATAGTGCTACCCATCCCGTTAAACACCGGGTGATCGTCTAACTCAATAATTGATGACTTACCATGTACGGTTTCACCAGCGTGACCGATTACTCCGCCATAGCTTTGTGTTAGCGCTTGTTGGCCTAAACAAATACCTAGCATTGGAAATTGGCCCTTACACAGGTTAATTAACTCCATAAGGCAGCCTGCATCGCTAGGCGCACCAGGGCCTGGCGATAATACCAGCAGTACTTGTCCAAGCTCTGCCTGCATTTTTTCGAATATGATCTCTGCGCTAATGTTGTTTCGGTAAACTACTAACTCAGCACCAAGCATGGTTAGCTCATCGACTAGGTTGTAGCTAAATGAGTCAAAGTTATCTAAAAAGTAAATTTTAATAGGGTGTGCTTCACTCATTTTATACTGCCTTATACGTCGATTTAATCGCGGTGATCACCGCTTGGGCTTTAGCGCGCGTTTCGTTTGCCTCTGACATTGGATCTGAATCAAATACAACCCCAGCACCGGCTTGCACATACGCAATATTATTTTTAACAAAGGCGGCACGAATAACAATACAGCTGTCCATGGCACCGTCACCGGTTAAATAGCCAACTGCGCCACCATAGCTACCGCGACGTTTGCCTTCAGTTTTGCGCACTAATTCTGCCGCACGGACTTTGGGGGCACCGACTAAGGTACCCATGTTCATACAGGCTTGATAAGCATGCAGAGCATCTAATTCGGGTTTTAATTTTCCTACTACACGTGATACTAAGTGCATTACCTGTGAATAGCGGTCTACTTTTAATAGCTCTTTGGCATGGCGTGTACCAGGCACGCTAATACGAGCAACGTCGTTACGTGCTAAATCAACTAGCATTAAGTGCTCGGCACGTTCTTTTTGATCGTTTCTGAGCTCAAGTTCAATACGGCTATCTAAATCGGGATTAATTTGTCCATTTGCAAACTTACCCCGTGGACGAGTACCTGCAATCGGATAAACCTCAACTTGTTGAGACTTAACCTCATACTTAAGCGCAGACTCTGGAGAAGCGCCAAATAATGAGAAATCTTCATCACGCATGTAAAACATGTACGGGCTTGGGTTTTGCTTTTTAAGCTGGCTATAAGCATGTAATGAGTCAGGGCACGGCAATGAGAAAGTACGAGAGGGGACCACTTGAAAAATATCGCCATCAACTATGTGTTGCTTAAGTTTAATCACTTGTTGGCAATATTGCTCATCACTAATATCAACATTTACAGGGCAGTCACCTGTTTGGCTTGGGGCACTAAAGTCTGCGGCGTGGTCGCACAATGTATTAAGGCGCTCTAATTGTTTGCCCACTTCAAAACAATTAGCGTGAACATCTGGGCCATTAAACACATTACCAATTAACTCGGTTGTTTGTTTTTGGTGATCAATAACAACCAGTGTTTCGGCTAAATAAAATACGTAGTCTGGGCAGGTGTTTTCACCGTCAGGCACATCGGATAGTTGTTCAAAGTTAGCCACCATGTCGTAGGCAAATACGCCGCCTAAAAACACTGAGAACGGATTGTCAGTGGTGCTTCTAATACTATTTAAACACGTGCGTAGTGCACTAAAAGCGTTATCTGCAATCAGTTTGCTAGCTTGGTCAATGGTGTCATCTGCTGGGTGATACTCAAGTGTGAGTGTGGTACCGCTTAACTGTGAAGCGCAGTTTTGTACATTAGCCTGCAAATAGTTAAGTAGTTGTTGGCCGTTGTTTGATTGTGCACTGATGCTCACTTGGTTGCCTTGGCAAACAATACGCAATGCACAATCAACTAGTATTAAGCTTTTTACGCTATCTTTTGAATCTATTTCTGCAGATTCAAGCAATAGTGAGTTAGGTTTATCAAGTGCCGCATACAAGGCAAGTGGGCTACTTATGTAGTCTCGTACTTGCGTTATGCTGGTCACTTCACCTGGTGTTGTTGTTATATGACTAAAAATCAAACCTCATCCCCTAAAAAAATAAAACCCCGCAATGCTAAGCAGTGCGGGGTTTGAATAACGATGTCTAAATTATAGATAGACCATTACCGTCCCGCTATGCCAGGCGCCACCACCAATGATGTGTAAGAGTGTTTACGTTATTCATGTTTTTAATTCCTGTTAATCTTGTATTGCAAAATTTAGTGATAAAAAAACCCGCATGGTAGCGGGTTAGAATTTTTTGTTTAGACACGACAATTCATCACCCTTTGTTTTAAGAGTGCCACCACCAGATGATGTTTTGAATTGTATTTTTCATTGTTATTTATTCTTTAATGTCTAAAAGTGGCTACAGTAAAACGTATCAACTGCTTTTGTGTCAAGTGTTTATTTAAAACAATTTCGTTAAAAAACTTGTTATACTGTGTGAAACACCCTTAAACCATTAATTAAAGTAGTTTTCATTTGATAAAATACGACTTACATAGCCATACAACACACTCAGACGGACATTTAACCGTTGAGGAACTATTAGCGCGAGCAGTCGATAAAAACATTGATGTATTTGCCATTACCGATCACGATACTGTGGCCGCAATTGAGCCTGCGCAGGCTTTTATCAAACGTGAAAACTTGCCGCTTAAACTGATTAATGGGGTTGAAATATCAACCAAATGGGAGAGTTTTGAAATACATATTGTTGGGCTTAACATTGATACCAATGATCGCACTTTGCATACATTACTTAGCGAGCAACAGCAAAAGCGCGAAACCCGTGCAATTGAAATAGGCCATCGATTAACTAAAAATGGCTTTGAGGGTATTTATCAACAAGCCCGCGATCTGGCTGAAAATGCGCAAATTACTCGCGCTCACTTTGCCAGAGCCTTAATAGAGCGAGGTGTGGCTAAAAACTTTCCTGGGGTATTTAAAAAGTACTTAGGGCGAGGAAAAACCGGTTACGTACCGAGTAACTGGTGTGATATGCAAACGGCAATTTCAGCGATTCATGCCGCCGGTGGGGTGGCTGTTTTGGCGCACCCAAGTAGCTATAAAATGTCGAATAAGTGGTTGCGTAAACTACTCGTAGAGTTTAAATCAGTGGGCGGTGATGCAATGGAAGTTGCCCAACCGCAACAGGCCCCGAGTGAGCGTCAGTTTTTAGGCTTGTTGAGTCAAGAATACGATTTGCTTTGCTCTCAAGGCTCTGATTTTCATTTTCCGACTAGTTATTTAGAACTTGGAAAAAATTTATACTTACCTAAAGATTGCCAAGGGGTTTGGCAAACATGGGAAAAGCACGAAGGAGTTGCATTATGAGTCAATTATTTCATATACATCCGGATAACCCACAGCCTAGACTAATTTCTCAAGCTGTTGATATTATTAAACAGGGCGGCGTAGTTGTGTACCCAACAGATTCGGGATATGCGATTGGCTGTAATTTAGGTAACAAACAAGCAAAAGAGCGCATAGAGCGTATTCGTGGTATTGAAAAACACCATAATTTTACTTTAGTGTGCCGCGATTTATCTGAGCTTTCTACTTATGCTCGGGTAGATAACCAAATGTTCAGGCTGATCAAAAATAATACCCCAGGGCCTTATACGTTTATTTTTAAAGGCACAAAAGAAGTACCTAAACGCTTATTAAACGATAAGAAAAAAACCATAGGCATTCGTGTTATTGAACACCCAATTGCTTGTGCGTTACTTGCGGAATTGGGTGAGCCATTAATGTCATGCTCACTTATTTTACCGGGTGATGAATACACGCAAGCGGACCCCGATGACATTTTGGATCGTCTAGATAAGCATGTCGATTTAATTATTCATGGCGGATACCTCACAGAGCAAGCAACCACGGTAATTGATTTATCAGAGGACGATATTCAAATTTTACGTGTAGGCTGCGGCGATACGGCTCCATTTGAATAGCAATGAAACAGCCTGACACGGTTTCGTTAATACCTACAGATATGCCAGTGCAACAAAAGCTGCCACTGGCATTTTTGCATGGGAAAGCCGTTGTTGAAAAGCCTGAAGATTTATATATTCCGCCTGATGCGCTTGAAGTTATTTTAGAAACCTTTGAAGGCCCGTTAGATCTGTTGCTTTATTTAATTAAAAAGCACAAGTTAGATGTTCTCGAATTATCTATATTTAGCATTACTGAGCAGTATGTAAAATATGTAGAAATGATGAGTGAGTTTCAGTTAGAACTCGCCGGCGAATATCTCGTAATGGCAGCATTGCTGGCGCAGATTAAGTCGCGGCTATTACTGCCAGTGCATGAGGAATTAGAAGAAGAGGAAGATCCCCGCGCCGAGCTGATAAAACGTCTACAAGAGTACGAACAATTTAAAAAAGCGGCCGAAAATATCGATTCTTTGCCCCGCGTTGGTCGCGATATATTTATCGCCAATGCAACTTTCCCAGAGTTAGAAGAAAAAAACCAACCCTTACCAGAACTAGCAATCAAAGATCTATTGTTAGCGCTAAGTGACGTAATGGCGCGTGCTAAAACATTTGAGCATCATTTAATTAGTGCAGAAACCCTGTCAACTCGTGAACGTATGAGTTTAATTTTACACACACTATCCCAAGCAAAAGCACCCGTTGCGTTTACCCAACTGTTTACCTTTGAAGAGGGCCGCAGTGGAGTTGTTGTTAGTTTTATCGCCATGTTAGAACTGATAAAAGAGGGTTTAATTGCTTGCTTACAAGTTGAGTCTGATAGCCAAATATATGTATCTCTTAATGAGCCTGCCGAAAGTTAACCTCCCATAAAGTTTTTTGCAATTATACTAAATTAATAGACTTTACTGTGCGTATACGCACGATAAGTGTTTGCATATGCTATTTTAATCGCCACACATCCATTATATCGTAGTGTTATTACTAGATTAGAGATTGGCGATAAGCAATGTTTAAAAACTCAAAAACCGGTTATGGCCTGATGGCTATATTTTTACACTGGTTAATGGCGTTGACTGTCTTTGGTTTGTTTGGTTTAGGCTTATACATGGTTGAGCTAACTTACTATGATAGCTGGTATAAAGGCTCATTAGATTTGCATAAAAGCATAGGGCTGAGTTTAGCGGCTGTATTTGTTTTTAGACTGTTATGGCGTCGATTTAATGTAAAACCTAGCCCTATTGGGACCAACACTCAATTAAATCAGCTGGCCCAAACCGCACACATTTTAATGTATCTGTTTTTAGTGATTATTATGGTGTCTGGGTATTTAATTTCTACTGCTGATGGACGACCAATCGAAGTGTTTGGTTTGTTTTATGTTAAAGCCATCGACTTTACCTTTGATTCTCAGGCAGATATAGCAGGGCAGATCCATTATTACAGCGCATGCTTATTGATCGGGTTTGTGGTGCTGCATATTTTAGGTGCGTTAAAACATCACTTTATAGATAAAGATAAAACATTAATTAGAATGATCAAATTACAAAAGGAAGCTTAAAATGAAAAAGTTACTATTAACTTCAGCGTTATCAGCAGCGATGTTTATGACAGCTACCCATGCTAGTGCTGCAGACTATGTTATTGATACCAAAGGAGCACATGCCTTTGTTAATTTTAAAATTAAACATTTAGGTTACAGCTGGTTGCACGGGCGTTTTAACACCTTTGATGGGCAGTTTAACTACGACGCTAAAAATCCAAACGCATCTCAAATTAGTGTAAATATCGACACAACAAGCCTAGATTCAAACCATGCTGAACGAGATAAACACTTACGCGGTGGTGACTTTTTAAACGTAAGCAAATACCCACAGGCTAGCTTTAAAAGTACAGCAATTAAGTTTGATCAAGACGGTGAAGAAGCCACAGTAACCGGTGAGTTTACCCTTCATGGTATTACTAAAACAATTAGTTTTGAAATTGATAAGATTGGTGAAGGTAAAGATCCATGGGGTGGTTACCGTGTTGGTTTTGAAGGTGAAACCAGCTTAAAACTAGCCGATTACGGTATTGATTACGATTTAGGCCCAGCGTCAACGCACGTTGATATTGGTTTATTTATTGAAGGTATTCGTCAATAATACCGTTTTATAGTTAAAGCTAAGCGTTATCACGCTTAGCTTTTTTATTGTAAATGCGCTTCTAATTTTGATTTTAAGTGACTTGGTAACCACCGAGTTAATACTTGTTTATAGTCTTCAGTTTGCTTAATTAGTTTGAGTTGCTGATTGAGTGTGGCAATATCTTCTGCGCCTTGCTCGTTTTTAGTACAGCCAATGTAACCGTAACTAATTTTTGGTGCCTCAGTCAGCATGCGTTGCGTTAAATTGTCACTAAACCCCATCGTTTTTGCTAAATAATAATGCTCACTGGGGTAGCCTAATAAAATATCAATTCGCTCTAAGTTAAGCATATAGGTTAATGTACTGAGGGTATCGCGAGTAGGTCTAATGACAATATTTGTATTAGGTGTGGTATTAATTATTTTATCAATTTCACTGCCGTATGAGCGATTCATCGATACACCCAAGGTGAGCTTTTTATTTACTAATAAATTAGTTAACGACACTGATTTACTGCTTTCAATACCTAGCGCAATGCTCAGCTTTTGATGCATGGCAATAGAGGGTGAAAGACCAGCTGTAGAGCTTTGATGCGTGAAATAAACACGCTCTTCTCGATATTTGTTTTTATAAAGTGATAATGCGCATGCATTTGATTGCAGGTTAGCGAGTTCCTGAATAACTTTACCAGAGGGAATAATGATACGTTCAAAGTTAATATGCGGAAGTTGTTGCTCTAACAGTGAAATAATACTTTCATCACGGCCCTGAGATTTATCCGGACCGCTTAAAATATAATAGGGCGCAAAGTCATGCGTTATCCATTTTATTGTTCTGGCATCACACTTTGTGCTTAAAAATACACAGACGAACAGTATTAACCACGAAAACCGCATTTTCACTACAACAAATAAACAAACATGGATTTAAGTGTAGTCAATAATACACCAAAAAGTAAAATGCCAGCATAAAGCTGGCATTTTAATTTATTTATAAGTTAAACACTTATAAATAATAATTAACTGGCTTTCAGCCATTTTACAAATTGACGTGCATCACTTGCTTTTTGAAACAATGCATTTTTCAAACCTTGTGTATCGCTGAAGATTACACGATGTTTGTTAACCGAAATTGATTGCACTGGATGTGCTATTTGGATCATAGATCCGTTATATTTGTATGACATAATAAAACTCACTTTATTTTTGTTATTTATTCTGGGCTTTTTCTTAAAGCACATTACAGATGATAAATAATCTAATTGTGTTTAGCTTCATTACAGTGTTGACGATCTTTATGACACTTTTACGATGATATTAAAAATAAATCATCAAGGTATTAATAGGGGTTCTCGCCGTACAATAACTTAGCTTTTGAATATACGTTTTGCGGGGCTTACTGGATCAGGGTAAAGAGGTTAACCGCTAGGGCTTTTTATAGCCAAGCAGCAATCTTACGCCACAATATTTTTCTTTGCAAGCAATTTATTAAAATACTTTGAATCGAGAGCAATTCACGTATAGCCATAAATATTAATTCGTAAAGATCAACAGACTCAAATATATCTGACTATACTCAGTTTTTAACTGAGGGGGTCAAATGAGTTCACTATCTGCGCCATATCAACATTTTTTATCTAATCCAATAGCAAAGCCGCCTTGTCGTATGCACAATGCGAATATGTATGGTTTTTTTGCTGAAATAGAATCTAAGAAAGCACAAAAGTACATTGATTCAACGTTAAACATAGGGGAGGAGGGTAATATTTATTTTAAAATACTTGGCGAGTTTGCACTTATTACATTTACAGATATTGAAAAAATAGCCTCGATGACCTCGCCATTCGATCAGCATGGTTGGATGCAAGAAACAGATATTATCATTTGGTTGCCTGTCGCTAAGGTTGAGGATGAAGATATAACCTACTTATATTGGTATCCAGCGTTTATCTGTGTTAACAACATTTATGCACTTATTAATGGTCGCGAAACATGGGGCTATAATAAGTATTTGTGTGACTACACCATGCCCAGCTGTGTATCGGAGCTATCGAATTTTTCAATATCTTTAGAATGCTTTGAACATTTCTCCCCTGAATCAAAGCTACAAATGCATGAGCTATTTTCAATTACTATAAATTCTAAACACCAAGATAGCGATTTCTTATCTATTATTGATAACTTTGGCGATCAAGTAGCAAATTTGTTTTCTCGCAAACATTTAGATATTGATTTTTCATTATTAAAGCAGTTATTGAGTGGCTTTGTTAATCCACAAATGGATCAAATTTTGTTAAAACAATTTCCTGATGGCAGTGGCGATTCAGCGGTATACCAGAGCGTAATGCACTCACCTTCAATGATTAAAAAAATACATAGCTTTAAATTTTTGAAACCTGAGTTTACTTTGCATCTTAATAAATTAGATAGTTTTCCACTTGCCGATATGTTTGGCCTAAAGTTAGGTAGTCAAGCGCTGCACTTACCTTTTTATGTGCAAATGGATTTCGACCAGTTAGCCGCAACTAAAATTTAAATTGCTTAGAAGGATTTACCATGAACCAAGAAAAAATCGTGATAATTGGTGGCGGTGTATCGGCTATGACTGCTGCACTGTATCTAACTGAGCAATCTGACTGGCAACAGCATCGAACTATCACAGTATACCAACAAGGCTGGCGTTTGGGTGGTAAAGGAGCAAGTGGTCGTAATGCGGCTAGCGGGCAGCGTATTGAAGAGCATGGCTTACATGTTTGGTTTGGTGCTTATGTAAATAGCTTTAAAACAATAGAAACGGTTTACACTAAATTACAACGGCCAGCCGATTCACCTTTATCTACATGGCAGCAAGCATTAAAACCGCATAGCTTTATAGCCTTAGAAGAATATATTGATGACCAATGGCAAACATGGCCAATTGATTTCCCATTACTTCCTGGGAACCCTGCTGATGGAAGTTTAGATATAACGCCATGGGATTTTATTAAAATGACCCTAGCTTGGCTAAAAAAGTGGATATTTGATTTACAGTCAGCAGCAAAAAAAGCCAACAAAAATATACAACTAAGTACAAAAAAATCACGAGATCAATCTTTATTACGGCATTTGCACCAACAAATAACAGGTTTGGTTGATGATACCGAAGATGCTTGGCAACAATTTGCTGATGATATAAAACAATATTCGAGTGAAGTTGCTTCTACTCCAAGCTTATTAATTAATACGTTAAATAAGTTTGCCCACGCCGACAATACATTAAACCCCCAAGTACATGAGAAAAAAGATGGCCTTGTTATTTGGTATATAGTTAGAAAACTAAAGCGCTGGCTTAATAGCGAAATGATTGAGTTGTTAGACAATAATGCGCAGCTTAGACGATTATATATTTGCGCAGACCTTGCTATTGCAATGCTAGTTGGTTTGGTAAAAGACAAAGTATATCGAGATGGGTTTGAGGTTATAAATAAATTTGATTTTAGGCAATGGCTTATAAGAAATGGGGCAAACGAGCAATACAGTGCTAATTCGGCGCCCATACGAGGGTTTTATGATTTGGTGTTTGCGTACCCTGCGGGTGACCTAAGTAAGCCCAATGTTGAGGCTGGTGTCGCATCACTGGCTATGTTACGCATCGCGCTGTGTTACCGCGGAGGGGTCATGTGGAAAATGCAAGCGGGGATGGGCGATGTCATCTTTGCTCCCTTGTACGAATTACTAAAAAAAAGAGGGGTTAAGTTTGAGTATTTTCATCAATTGCAAAACCTGACTCCCAGCCTAAGTGAGCAAGGAGAGAGTTTTGTCGAGAGCATTGAGCTTCAGCAACAAGTTTCTTTGCTCTCAGACGCAGAGTATAAACCACTGGTTAATGTTAAAAAACTACCTTGTTGGCCAAGTGAACCACTTTATGCACAAATTAATAGTGAACAAGCCGCACTATTAAAGAAGCATGATATTAATTTAGAATCTTTTTGGTCAGACTGGCCGTCTCAATACGAAAACCATTTTGGGCAGCCACTGCCAATAAAAAAATTAAACTACAAAGAAGATTTTGACAGAATTGTGTTGGGTGTATCTGTGGCGTCACTTGAGCACGTATGCCCTTCATTATTAGCGTGGGATACTAAATTTGCAGCACAAGCAAAGCAAGTCAAAACGGTGGCAACCCAAGCTGCCCAACTATGGCTTAATAAAACAGACGAGCAATTAGGCTGGCAATATATTCCAAAGAGTAAAGAAGGCCCAATTCTAAGTGGCTTTAGCGAACCATTTGATACGTGGGCGGCAATGATGAATTTAGTCGACAAAGAGCAATGGCCTACTGATTGTCCTCCTAAAAACATTGCTTATTTTTGCAGTGTTTTTCCTTGTGAGCACTATCCACCAAAAAGTGAACATCAATTTCCTCTACAGGTTAAATCGCAAGTAAAGGTAAACCTAGAAGCAATACTAGAAAAAAGCATGCAGTCTTTATGGCCGCTTGCATATCAAAATAATGAGTTTGATTGGTCTGTATTATATGAAATATCGTCATCAGGGGATGAACGATTAAATGCTCAATACTGGCGAGTAAACGTTGACCCAAGTGAGCGTTATGTTTTGTCAGTTGCTGGTTCAAGTAAGTATCGACTGGCGACAGATGAAACAAAATTTACAAACCTTTTTATTACCGGAGACTGGATTAAAACGGGTGTTAATGCCGGTTGTGTTGAAGCGGCTGTTATGGCGGGTATGCAAACAGCCAGAGCAATGGTGGGTTACCCACAACACATTAGTGGCGAAAATGCATTTGCAGTTATCAAAAATTAAAATACTCTTCTAGCACAGCTTTAATCGGTTGATTAGTATATAGTTAAACATGTTGTTTACATTTATTTAGCGTAAAGGTCACGTGAAATGAAAAATAAAGGCAAGCTTCTGAATAAAAATATATGGTTGGTATGCTTACCAGGTTTTTTACTACCACTGCAGGCGAAAGTTGTTGTAGAGGGTAAAAGTGATGATCAGCCTAATATGGAAATCATTGAGGTTTATGCGCAAAAAAGAGCGCAAAAAATTGAAGAAGTCGGCATTTCTGTTAGCACAGTAACAGGGGATGATCTCAAAGCGCAACAGGTTAAAGACTCAACAGAGTTATCTGTATTTGCCCCTAATTTAAAAATTAGCCAAAACGCTGCGGAAGGTACACCGCCAGCGGTTAATATTCGTGGTGTTGGGCTAGTTGATTATAACACCGCTAATACATCGCCGGTGGCGATGTATGTTGATGAAATAGCAGTGGGCTCTGCCAGTAACCAAATTGTTAACTTGTTTGATATTGAGCAGATTGACATTTTGCGCGGCCCTCAAGGAACTTTATTTGGTCGTAATTCCACTGGTGGGGCTATTTTAATCCGCTCTAAACGCCCTGAGTTTGAACAAAGTGGTTATTTAAGTACAGGTGTTGCTAATAATAATGCAACCAGTGTTGATGCTATGTTTAATTCAGCTATTGGAGAAAACACAGCCGTTCGTGTTGCGCTAAACCATCAAAATTATGATTATTCTACAAACAATATTTTTGCTGATTCACCAACAGCGGGCATGCGGCAAACAAATGGTCGAGTATCTTTTTTAGCTGACTTTGACACTGTGCAGTTGTTGATAAAAGGGCATATTTCTGATTGGGATGGCATAGTTCAGCCTGTTGGCAGTATTGGGGTTATTGCAAACCCATTAACAGGAGAGCGATGCTCGCCAGCACAAGCAGGTTCAACCACCTGTTTTGATAACTTTGGATTTAATGATGGCAGTGATGATTTTTATACAGTAAGCGTTAATAATAATTCGCCACATAAAACCGATGGTAAGGGAGGGAGTGCCCATGTTAATTGGCAATTGGATACACACAATGAGCTTATTTCACTAACTAGCTATAACAAGTTAAAGCGTGATCATGCCTTTAACTGTGATGGCTCTCCAGCACGGTTATGTGAAGGCAATTTAGGTTTAAATACTGATTTAGTAACGCAAGAGTTTCGGTTGCAATCTCAGCTCGCAGAGCATTTTCTTACAACGGGAATTTATTATGCTGATGAGTCTATTATTCAAGACAATGTAAATGATATTTTGCGAGATTATCGAGGCATTTTAGAGACAGATTTAACCGCTACTTTTTTCTATGATAATAGGATAAAAACAAAGAGCATTGCAGCGTTTACCCAACTTGACTATCAATTAAACCAAGATTGGCTAATTACCGCTGGGCTTCGTTATTCTTATGAGTCTTTAGATTACGACTCAACATCCCAGCTTAATATTATTTTAGACCCTAACGATTTAACCGGAGTTAAGGTGCCATTTTATCGTGTTCAGGGAGAGCAATCAGATAATGGCATTTCTGGTCAGTTGGCTGTGAACGTTAAGCTGGATGATGCGACCTATGCCTATTATCGATTTGCTAATGGCGCAAAAAGCGGAGGCTATAACGGTGGGTTTTTATCATCGGTTGAACAAGCACAGCTTGCTGATTATCAAAAAGAACGATTGAACTCACATGAAATTGGCTCAAAGTCTTGGTGGCCACAGTTGGGCATGCGATTTAATTGGGCTGCATTTTATTATGATTATAATGACCAACAGGTGTTTATGAATCAGCCTTCAGTATCTGATCAGAGCCCGCCTATTCAATTATTAGAAAATGTGGCCGATTCGATTATATATGGCCTAGAGGCTGATTTTGAGTATTGGCTGACCGATGATTTGAATGTTAAGTTTGCTATGGGTTATATACCCCATGCAGAGTTTGAAGAATATGTTGATCCTTTAGGTAACGCATTATCAGATAATCGTTTGCCATTTACCTCAAAATGGAATCTCAGTGCAGGCATTGAATACACGCTTGAGTTGGCTAATCACCCACTTACAACGCAATTATTAGTTGATTATCAATCCGACTACTATTTTGATCAGAATCAAAACCCTTATGCGATGCAAGATGGCTATAGTATTTTTAACGCAAACATACATTATCAACATGATAACTGGGCGATTGCTATTTGGGGAAAAAACCTCTTTGGTACGCAATATAGTCACTTAAAATTTGATTTAAGCTCTTTCCTTGGCATGCTTGAAGACTTTAAAGGTGAAGGCAGGCGTTTTGGTTTAGATGTTAGTTATCAGTTTTAATTTTAGTCTTTAAATTAAGGTGCGAAGTATGCCAATGAAGGCAGTTCTAAAGCTATTTTTATATTGTGTATTTTTGTGCTTTAGCAATTTAGCGCCGGCAGATACACTCGCTCCTATTGTTTATACTTTAAAACAACAAGATACTGATTTGCTCGGTCAGGGTCATGTATTTCAGGTAACGAGTGGTACTTTTCCCCGTAACCACAGTGAAATAGAAATGTGGCTTGAAGATAAACAACCACAATCAAGAACATCGTTTTTTGGTGGTAGTTTTTGGTTTGTCATAGCACTTGAAAATAAAACAGACTTAGATGAACTGGTGCTCTATCCGTATAACACGTTACTTTCAAAAATCGAAACCCGGATTTATGATATATCGAACTTTGATGAACCAATAAAGCAGTATGTCACTGGGGGGGGTTACCCAAATGAGTTTGCATTTCACTATGGAAATAAAGTTAAGCTGGCGCCTAATCGTTCTTACGTATTAATTGCAAAATTTCAAAGTGAATATTTTTATACTCCACCAAAATTACTGCTTTCATCTTATGACGATTTCTTTGTAAGAAAAACCTCAGACAACATGATTATGTTGCTGTGCTTTGGGGTTGGTATTGCGTTAGGTTTATACAATTTTCTTATTTACTTGGGTGATAGAGATAAAACCCATTTGTACTACGCCATGTTCACAGCATGCTGGGTGTTGGCTTGGAGTCAGTTTTTTCATATTCCGGATCAAATTTTTGGTTTTTACAATGCCCATTTTCATTGGTTAGGTTTTACTTTAATTCCCATCACAAATATTTTATTTTTTAACAGCTTACTTAAATTAAAAGACACGTCTCCTAAGTTATCTCGATTATCAATCTACCTAGGCATTGTTGCCACAGCAGGCGCACCTTTTGCAATGGTTTGGCCTGGTTTTGGCTTTATTTGGGCCACTTTAGTAACAGGGGCAACTTTATCTTTAGGTATGGTTGTTGGTATACGAAGCTGGTTCAGTGGCTTTAAGCCGGCTCGCTATTTTGTTCTCGCCTATTTGGCTATGGCCATTCCTAATATGGTTGGCAATTTAACTAATCTAGGAATTATTGAGCCAATAAAAATGGATCTCTATTTACTTGGGCTTATTGGCACAGCGCTCGATGCGGTATTACTTGCTTTTGCTGTCGCAAATAAATTCAGTATTTTGCATCATCAGAATGTTGAATTGACTAAAAATTTGGAACACAAGGTTGAGCTGCGCACCCAAGAGTTACAACAATTGGCGGAGGAGCTTCGTGATGCAAGTGAAGCAAAAAGCCGATTTTTAGCTAACATGAGCCATGAGATCCGCACCCCAATGACATCCATTATTGGTTATGCTGATGGGATAATTTTAGGTGATATAAAGCCTCATGAAAGAAATCATGGGATCAGGGTGATTTTGCAAAACAGTCGTCATGTACTTGGGCTAATTAACGATATTTTGGATATGTCGAAAATTGAGGCTAACCGTTTAGAGATAGAATTAGTTGAAACGGATTTGTTTGCCACTATTGCTGAAATTGAATCATTACTAGGAAAGCAAATCCGCGATAAAGGCTTAAAATTCAAAGTTGATTATCAATTTCCATTACCAGATTGGATAGTCTCAGATCCAACTCGACTTAGGCAAATATTATTAAATTTAGCAACCAATGCACTTAAATTTACTACCCAAGGCTACATAATGCTGACGGTGAGTTGCAATCAAAAGCAACTAATAATTAAAGTTGAAGACACCGGTATTGGTATGACCGAAAGCGAGCAAAAAGACCTATTTACTCCCTTTCACCAAGCTGACTCGTCAATTTCTCGTAAATACGGTGGTACTGGACTTGGCTTAAATATATCAAAAAGCTTAGCAAATAAACTAAATGGCGATATTACTGTATTTTCTGTGGTAGGTAGGGGTAGCGAGTTTTGCTTTACTATGGAGTTAAATACAACCGAACATACACAATGGGTTAACGCATTTGACGATATACGTAAACCACAAACCAAAGAGCTATTTTTAAATAATAGTCAGCGAAATTTAGTGGGTAGAGTACTTGTGGCTGAAGACCATCCAGAAAATCGTCAGCTTATTAAGCGAATTTTAGAGCGGATGGGGTTAACCGTTGTCGCTGTTGAAAATGGTCGAGATGCAGCGCAAGCAGCGATGGATGAAAGCTTCGACTTAATTTTATTAGATATTCAAATGCCAATTATGGATGGTGAGCAAGCAATTAAGATTATACAAGCAACAGGGGTAACAACACCCATTGTGGCGCTCACTGCTAACACGATGAAGCATGAAATTGATCGCTATTTAAAACAAGGTTTTACTGATCATATTGCCAAACCTATAGATAGAAGCTGTTTTAGTAGTAAAATTGCAAGTTACCTTGATATTGATATATGCGAGAACATTAAGCTACCCGATGAGGAGTTTTCACTACTCAAGCAAGAATATATTAAAGGGTTAAATAAACAAAAAGATACGTTAGTCTCTCAATTTGAGCAGGGTGATATAACGGGTTTTGCACGCAGCGTACATATGATCAAAGGAACGGCTGGAATGTTTGAATGTAAAGCGTTGTATCAACAGGCTGTTGATTTTGAAACAAACTTAAAGTCTTCACCTGACGCTTTCGACATTCAACAAGTTGAGGCTCTACTCAATGCGATTGACGTTATTTTAAACGTTCAAAAAACACCTTAAACTTTACATTTTATCGTTGAATAACCGCTATACGCTTTGTTATGAAGACAAGTAGAGTTATGCATGCTTAAATATATTCTCTAGTAGGAGGACGTATGCAGTATCAACATATTAAGGTGCCAGACAATGGCGAAAATATTCACATTGATGACCAAGGACAATGGCATATACCCAAGCAACCTATTATTGCCTATATTGACGGTGATGGTGTTGGCTTAGATGTGATGCCAGTAATGCGTCAAGTAGTGGATGCTGCCATAGAACATTGTTATGGCAAGGAACGTAAGATACATTGGATGCAGGTGTATAATGGTGAACAAGCGGCCAAGCTTTATGATGGCGACTGGTTCCCTCAAGAAACCATTAATGCGGTACGTGAATGCAAAATTGCTATAAAAGGGCCGCTAACCACACCTTTAGGCGGTGGCTTTCGCTCTCTTAATGTTGCGCTTCGCCATGAAATGGATTTATTTGTTAATATGCGCACTATAAAAGGCTTTAGTGCTTTACCCTCGCCATTAAAAAACCCCTTTACCACTAACATTACCGTGTTGCGCGATAGCAGTGAAGATGTTTATTCAGGAATTGAATGGCAGGCGGGGAGTGTTGAAAGTGAAAAAGTGCTCGATTTTTTGTGTGAAGAAATGGGTGTCACCCGTCTTCGTTTCGCTCAAGAGTGTGGTATAGGGATTAAAAATATATCTAAAGAAGGGTCAGAGCGATTAATACGCTTTGCCATTAATTATTCCCTTAAAAATGAGAGAGAGTCACTTACGTTAGTGCACAAAGGTAATGTTCTTAAATTTACCGATGGGGCGTTTAAACGCTGGGGCTTTGCGCTCGCAAAACAAGAATATAATGCCAAAGAACATGAAAATGGGCGTTGGCTTGAAATAGAACGAACCGATTTACCCCCCTTGATCATTAAAGAAGTGATTGCCGATAATATGTTGCAGCAATGCTTGATGGATCCTGCGCAATTTGATGTGGTGGCTACCACAAATCAAAATGGTGACTTTTTAGCCGATATGCTCAGTGCACAGGTTGGGGGGGTAGGGATTATGCCTGCCGCCAATTTAAATACAGAGGTGGCTTTTTTTGAGCCGACCCATGGCACGTTCGAGCGAATAGCTGGTCTAGATAAGGCAAACCCAAGTAGTAGCTTATTAAGCGCGGTGCTAATGCTAAAATTTATGGGATGGGATGAAGCGGCACGTTTAATCGAAAACGCCTTAGAAACTACATTTGCCAGTGACCAGGTAACTTTTGATTTGGCTCATTCAAATCATAACTCGACAACCTTAAGCTGCAAACAATTTGCTAGTAAGGTTATCGAGCACTTTTAAACGACTGCATGTTAAGCTGCTGAAGCGTTAGCGGTTGCTTGACGATGAACACATGGACGCTCTGTTAGCTCTGCTGCTCTGTGATAAAGCTCATGTGCACTTGGCTCGTCACATACAGTGCCACTGAGCGTATCCATTAACGCAACTACAATAATGGCTGGTACTTGACAGCAGTATTCATCTAATACAGCTTCGGTTGTTTGTGCATCAACATGGCAATGAGGATGGCTTTTACGTTGATAGGCACTTAATAAAGTGTTTACGTCGAGAATATCGTTTTCTTGATGTTTATTTTTACGACACTTACAGCCGAATTCATCAACTAATGTGGCAAGTGACTGGTAAACGTGACCCGTCTCAAGCGGCGTATTTGGGCATAATTGTTGTTCAATGAATTGATGTAAATTTGCATCAATGAATAACCCGTCTTGTTGTGTGAAGCTTGCTGATGTTTGCATAATTATTACTCTTAGTTTGTTGGCTTAACTTCACTGTAGCGCTAAGTGTAATATTAATGAAATTGTTGTTTTCAATAATTGATATTGATTTAATCAATATTTTTATATGTTACCTATCAACCACTGTATTTGCGAACGCCAATAACTCACGTCTAAGCCATTGATGCGCTGGTGTGTGGTGTAATAACGGGCTCCATATCATTTTTACTTCTATAGGGACAACTTGAAATGGTACTGGGCTAATCACTAAATTAGTGTGACTGGTTAATAGTTTTGCTTGACGACGCGGTAGCGTTGCTATGAGTTGCTCAGATTGACACAGTAAGCTGGCAATCATGTAATGGCGAGTGAATACGCGTATTTTACGGGTTTGTTCTAATTGCCACAAAGCTTCATCTACCCAGCCTAATTTTTGTTTTCCTGATTTGTTAGTTACCGCGGGCTCTGGCCCCCAGCCTGCGCGGTTAACCCATATATGCTCGCTTTGTAGATATTGATTTAAGTGAGCATCCGTTAAAAAAGCATTATTTGGATGGGTTAAACAACAATAATTATCTCGCCATACAGTTGCCTGATGAAAAGAGCGCGGGAGGCCATTAAAGCGATTTATTGCCAAATCAATTGTGCCTTTTTCCATATCTTGTAAATTTACATCGCTGGGGCTTAGCACATCAAAGTCAATGCCTGGGTTTTTAGCTAGTTGTTCGCAAATAAAGGGGGCGATGAGGGTCGATTCTAAATAATCGTTTGCCATAATACGAAATGTAACTTGCGCAGTTGCTGGGTTAAACTGCTCACTTGGCTGAGTGATCTCCTCTGCCATTTTAAGCAGTGCTTCAATTTCAGGTTTGAGCGACAGTGCTTTGGCTGTGGGAGTCATAGAGCCCGCAGCTCGCACCAGCAAAGGATCATCAAATAAATCTCTTAAACGTTTTAACGCATTACTCATCGCAGGTTGGGTTAAAGCAAGCTTATTAGCTGCTTTTGATACGCTTTTTTCATCTATTAATACATTTAAATAGACGAGTAAATTGAGGTCGACATTTCTTATATTCATATGATCAATTTTATTTATTTGCTGTATTAATTACCTAAATTAAAGTGTGCTTGCTAAGGTGTAAACCTCTAATAAAAAATAATCAGCATAATTGCTAAAAATAGAAGCGCCTAAATCATGCCAAGTACGCCATTAACCTCTCAATATAATTCGGTACAATCCGTGGTCGCCACTAAGTTAGCCCGAGCGATATTTGCAGGCTTTGAGGCTATGTTTGCACAATTTTTAAATATCACCTTAGGGGCACAAAGTCGCTTTGAACAACGCCAGTACCATGAGGTGCAAGCAGCAATGCGAGAGCGCTTACAAGTGTATGAACGCCAAGTAAAGCAAGTAAGTGAAGCAGTTAGAGTGATTGCTTATGATGAATTGAACTGCCCTCAAACATGGCAGCGGGCAAAAAATATTTATGGCGAGATGGTAAAAGAGCATGAAAACCAGCCCATTGCGCATACATTTTTTAATTCTACTTTTGGCGCTATTTGGGATGATAAAAAAATTCGCACAGTTCACTTATTTGTATTAAAAGCAAAATACCGAGGTCAGCCGCGCTCCTATGAAGGGCTTGTAAGTCGTATCTCCTTAAAAGAAGGGTTTGATCAGGCAATTAAAGCCTTATTAAATGAGCAAGTGTTTAGAGTCCCCTTTAAAGATTTAAGTAGTGATTTAACTAAGCTACAAGCAACGTTAACGCAAGGTGCTCAGCAGCAATGTCGACAAGTATACGAATTAATAAACTTAAATGACGGTTATATTGAATACGCTAATTCGCATTTTTATCGTAATAAGGCGTGTTATGTCATAGGGCGATGTATTGCCAAAAATGGCGATAACATGCCCTTTGCAATTGCTATTTTAAATACCCCCGATGGGCTTACAATTGATGCTGTAATGATGGGGGCTGATCAACTTAGTTTATTATTTGGCTTTGCACGTACCTATTTTATGGTAGATACCGACCAACCTGCTCGTTATGTTGACTACCTCAGTGTATTAATGCCTCACAAACAACGTTTTGAATTATTTAATGCGATTGGTTTTATTAAACATGCAAAAACCGAATTTTATCGTTATAAAGTAGATACGACTAAAAGTAGTCCCGCAGAATACACTTACCATCTAGCGCCAGGGACTCCGGGTATGGTGATGCTAGTTTTTACCATTGACGGCCTAGATTATGTATACAAGGTAATAAAAGATAAGTTTAGTGCGCCAAAAACAGCAACTAAACAACAAGTAAAAGATAAATATAACTTCGTAAAACAAGCCGACAGAGTAGGGCGCTTAGTTGATACTCATGAATTTAGATACCTTGCATTTGACTTAAGCCGTTTTAGTGATGAACTGCTAATACAAATGAAAAAACATATTGGCGATAGCTTAGTCATTTCCGGCAAAGCCTTAATACTAAAGCATGTTTACGTTGAGCGAAAAATGACACCGCTCAACTTGTATATTAACCAGTGTAATAGTAAATCACTGCAGCAGGTGATGATTGATTATGGTAAAGCGATTAAAGAGCTTGCCAGTGCCAATATTTTTGCTGGTGACATGCTAATGAAAAACTTCGGCGTAACACGTTGGGGGCGAGTGGTATTTTATGATTACGATGAAATTTGCCCTCTTACCGATTGCAATTTTAGAGACGTGCCAAATACGCACAACGCGTTAGAGGAATTAAGCTCACACAGCTATTTTGATATTGACCAAAATGATATATTTCCCAGTCAATTTAAAGTGTTTTTTAGTGCCAGTAACAGTGCCTTTAACCACTTTAATCAATACCATAGTGACTTATTTACAGCAAAATACTGGCAATTGACCCAGCAAGGAATTGAGCAAGGCCAGCTTCCGGATGTATATCCTTATAAACAAAGCTGGCGTTTTAACACTATGTCAGTAAATTAACGCTGAGTTGGTTTCTTCAGGCACAGTTAACACGATAAGGATTATGATGAAATTTACTATATTCGTTTGCTTAGTTTTATTGCCATGCTCTGTATTTGCCAATCCCCTATTAGGTACGTGGGAGTTTGTTCAAGGAAAATACGCGGTAGAAGATGGGTTTGTCAGCGCTAAAGCCCCAGAGATAACTTCAATCAAATTAGTAACAGCAACACACTTTAGCTATATCACAGAAAAAAATGGCCAATTTAGTTATGCTGGTGGTGGCCAGTACCAATTAACCGATGGGCAATTTATTGAAACCTTTAAGTATGGCAATATTGCATCATTGATGGGTAAAACCATGGCTTTTGATTATAAAGTTGAAGGGAATTTGTGGCATCATTCTCTTACAGAAAATGGCCAGCTAGTTGAAGTCGAAGTGTGGCGAAAAATCAAATAAACCCAATACAAGGAGACTTATGCAGTACATTTCACATCATGAGCAGCAGTTAGCGTTTTCGAAAACCGATAAACCAAAGGTTAATAACAATGAAGTGCTAGTAAAAGTGGCAGCGATTGGGGTTAACCGCGCTGATTGTATGCAGCGTCAAGGTAAGTATCCTGCTCCTGAAGGAGATAGCCCTATTTTAGGACTTGAGTGTGCAGGCACCGTGTGTGAGCTTGGCAGTGAGGTAGACCCTAAATGGGTCGGTAAGCGTATTTTTACATTATGTGCTGGTGGCGCTTACAGTGAATTCGTCGCAGTGGATGCGCAGCAGTTAATGATATTGCCTGATCATATCTCTATGGCGCAAGGTGCTGCTATAAGCGAAGTATATTTAACTGCCTTTGGTGCGCTATTTGAATTAGGCAAGTTACAATCAGGGCAAACGGCGCTTATTCATGCCGGTGCCAGTGGTGTTGGTGGGGCTGCTATTCAAATGGCAAAAAGTGCTGGTGCACAAGTAGTGATTACCGCAGGTTCGGATGAAAAATGTGAACATGCTAAAAGGTTGGGTGCTGACCACGTAATTAATTATAAAACCACTGATTTTGTTGAGTATATGAAATCACATAAGCTCACTGCAAACGCAATTGTTGACCCTGTGTCTGGTAGCTATTTAAATAAAAATGCCATGGTGGCCGCAATGGATTGTCAGGTTATTATGCTGGCATTTTTAGACGGGCGCTTTGCAGAGGTAGACTTTGCACGTTTATTACAAAAGCGGATTTCGTTTCATGCATCAACACTTCGTAATCGCAGTATTGAGTTTAAACGCGATCTCAGAGATGCATTTGTCGCGCGTTTTTACGATGATATTGCCAACGAGAACTATGACTTTAATATTTATAAAACTATGCCATGGCAACAAGCTAGTGAGGCTCATGCCATTTTAGAGGGTAATGAAAACTCAGGTAAAGTTGTGCTACTGGTTGAATGATATAAGCAAGCAGAGCGGGATTAATATTGTTAATTAGGCTGTGCGCCCATATAATTTAGTGAACACTATAAAATATTAAGGCAAATAATGAATCCAATTATTGCAATATTAAAAGAGCACAACGTCAGTGATGAAAAAGTAGCCGCGTTGTTTGAAGCATTTACCCAAAACCCAATGATGGCTATGGCATTAGTGCAAGAGCTGGGTATACCACCAGAAAAACTTCAGCAATTAATGGCTGTAGTGATGACTCAACCGCATTTGATTAAAGAAGCTACTGATGAATTAGGGCTTGATTTTGCAAAAGTACAAGAAGCGAAAGACAAGTTAAATCAGCAGTAAACCATCTTTAGAGACATGTTTTATACATGTCTCTATCATTAAACATGTTTTGTTACACACTCCTTTGAACGGCTCTGCGTTTATACAGTCAAATAAATACTTAACCCATAGCAGAGAAAAAACATGAAGCGACTTTATAAATTTTGGAAAAATAATCGCTCTTTAATTGTATTCATTATTTTAATGAGTGTATTTCGTAGTGCCGTCGCCGATTGGTACGAAATACCAACAGGTTCAATGAAACCGACTATTGAAGAAGGCGACCGAATCCTTACCGATAAAATGGCGTATGATTTACGTATACCATTCACGCATGTATCCCTTTTGAGAATGGCGGACCCACAAACTGGCGATATTATTGTATTTGACTCGAAAGTAGCGGATAACCGCTTGATCAAGCGAGTAATAGGTGTACCTGGAGATACTATTGTACTTGAAAATAATGAACTCATAATCAACGGTAAAAAGCTTAATTACACAAATTTGCAAAGTAATACGACTTCTTCAGATAAAATAGAAAACTTAAATGGTTATAAGCATTCAATCCGCGTAGCTAATATACCATCACGTTTATCGGGCTTCGACGAAATAACAATTCCTGAACACTACTATTTAGCCATGGGTGATAACCGTGATAATAGTGCAGATTCTAGAGTAATAGGGCTTATCCCACGTGATGAATTACTAGGTAAAGCCGAGCGTGTGATTGTATCGCTTGATTACGATAACTATTACTTACCTAGGACAGAGCGGTTCTTAAAACCTTTAGAGTAATAAAACAGTGGGTATAGAGGCTAACCAAGCATATGTTAGCCTTAATTCGTTTGTGGTTTTTCTAATCTATATCAATTGAATACGCTTCGAGTAGCTCATTTAGCTTCGTTTGCTCTGATGCATCAAACTCGATACCAACACTTAGGCGATTACCCTTCATTTGATTATTTCTGATATAGGACGTGACTATGACAGACTTATTGTCTATTGGTGACAAAATATGCACAAATACTTGGCGTTTTTTTAGCGCAACAAATCCAGAGCTCACATGTATCGCAAAGCGGCAGCCACTGGGTGAAATATCAATGATTAACCCATGCAATAAGCTCTTACTATCGGCGTCTACATCACCTTTGTGTAAACTTATTTTAGCTGGGATATGAGTTGGTAGCCTGCTTGTTTCTCGCAGCTGACGGCTTTCAATTTTTTTAGGGTAAGCTAAATAAATTAATCGTTCTGGGCGAAATGAAATTGCTAATATGCTGGTTGAAAAAGCCACACATTCACCGCGTTCATCTTCAATGATATAACGGACAATAGCGCCATTGCCTTCAACTAAAATATCGCTGTAATCGTTCTTACCTGCTTGAGCAGGGTATTTTAATATTAAATATTTACCGGTGTCATAGCCAATTAAAGTAAGCTTAAAGCGAACTTGAATAGGGTTGTTAAATTGTATATCGATCATCTTTCCAGGAAGTAAATCGAGGAAAAACTTCTTTTGGTCTTCGGTTGGATTATCTTCAACAGTGGTGTTATTGTTATTCGTTTCCACAAACTCTTTCTCAATATTAACAGACACTTAATTATCTTTTAATATAGTGTAAAAATCACTAGAATTAAAGGGGGGATTTAGGAGAGGTAATTAATACTTTATGCTGGTTATAGTGAGTTTTTTCAGTTATAAGCTCCGGTTTATCTATAAAGCTGTTGCTATTTTGGCAACATTAAAGTAAAGAGCATACCTATAACACTTCAAGCGCTTTGCTATTGAAGCCATACCTATATAAACTTTATCACGTTAAGTATTATGGTTTTTGAGCTTATGTAGAGAATACTAGTGCTTGCAAAGCGATTGAGCAAAGGGTGATGGTACCACCTATCTACAATACTACTTAATTATTATATTGTGACATACCTAGGTCCTTGCAAATTTAACCTCAAAAGGTCAACTGGCCTTAAACACCATCTAAACGTTTAAATCAAAGTAGCACAAAGGATGATGATGATCGTTAACATACTTGATAAATTAATATTTGCTTGTGCTTTTATTATTTCATTGCAACTACCGCAGTTGAGTGATCATTACCAACAACATTTAGCGGGCTTGTATCATGCGACAAAGTGGCAAGTTGATGGCTATGCAAACACAGCAAAGCAATATAAATTTTCTAGTACACAAGCAATGATAAACCGTCATTTAGCAAATACTGAACCGAGTGTTAGAGCAGATGCAGAACAAAAACAGCAAACCTTGATGCTATTTGCTGACTTAAATCAAGGTATGAAGCTATTCGAGCAAGGTAATTTAGTGCAAAAATTGCTGTATATATTCTCCCCTGAGCGTTTCGACAGATTACAAAATACACTTGATAACTTTAAGTTAGGTATTCCTTTAACCACCAGTGCGTTATTGTTTGCGCTAATATCAGCTATCATATTAAATCAGCTCGTAATGTTGCCGTATACTTTATATGTTGCCCACAAAAAACGAAACGCAGCGAGTGCTTAATGACGTAATTACTGTTGGTGCTTTTTAATCGGCTTTTTAACGATAAAGGCGCCACGAATGTCACCCAGTTTAAAATCAGTTGCCTGATCATTAGGGTATAAAGTCGCTATTTTTTTAGAAACTGCGGGGGCAATGTGACTGCCATGACATGCCAAACACGCTTTTTGAGTAGGGATCGCTTTTACAAAATACCAGCCATCCGGTCTTTGCTCTTGATATTCTATGCTTGCTATAGGCTCGCCATTGAGCTTACGTTGTTCAAAGTTTAATAAAACATTTTTGAGCCATGCATCGGGTTGATTATCTGAGTTACGAGTTTTTAACGCACTGCGGCTAATTTGCCACTTACTATTGCTGTGTTGTGAAGCAATAGCGGGTGCTGCTATATTGCATACACTTATTGCCGCTAGTGGGCCGCTTTGCTTCATATTACTAACCAGTACCTGTTTTAAATCAGTTGAAAATGCCTTGATGGTTTGTCGTGCCTCGTCGGTATTGTTAGCAAAAGCAGCGGATGAAATAAATAAACTGGAAAAAAGTAAAATAATGCGCATAATACACCTCTATATATTAGCAATATCTAATATACAGATGAACTGGTGTTTTTCAACTAAATCGTACAGTGTTTCAGCACTTTTTTATTTTTTGATGTACCGCGCCTAAAATCGATAAACACTCCCAAGTGAGAATAATATGCATACTAGACAAGATGATAATAAAGTAATAAATCAACAAAACACCTATGATGCTGGTGGGCTTAGTGCTGATGATCCCTTGGCGGCAATTAAGGCTATTCGACTTGAGCAGTTGGCACAATGTCGGCTAAAAACACAAAAAGAAGTGCAAGCTGATCTTAAAAAAATAAACCCTAAGCGATAATAATTTGCTAAATTAAATTTATGAATCTTAAACTTCGGATAGTGCAATCAATTCCTTATCTATAAAACACCCTCATCAGGTTATTTCCTTTATTGCTTGGTTATGCGCCTTAGTTGTGCTGTTGATAGGGCTAATATCACCTAACAATAAAGAAATTTTATTGCTATTAACAGTGAGCTCGCTGTGTTTGCTGATGTTTAATAGTGTGGCAATTACGAGCTGGGTATTTCACCAGTTTAAAGATAAGCAGTTACGCTTTATAGCGCTTCTATGTAGCGTAGCTTTAATGCTGTGCATAGTAGGGGATGTAATTAACTTTAACTTATCCCAGCACTATCATCGCTATGCAACGTTAATAAAGCATGACTATTTAATTGATTCAATTTTATTGTTTGCACCTGGCTATAGCCTTTTATTTTTAGCCTGTATGTTGGCCTATAAAAGGCAGCAAGCTATATCGCGACTAAAAAGCACCTGTTTCATAGTTGCGGTACTGGTTGTAAGTGCTACGTCACTCGCCTCTATGTATCTTGATGGAGCTGGTATACCAATTTTAGCTATGACAGGTTTTTATAGTGTGGTGGTAACTGCCGTGGGGCTTATGGGTCTTGTGTTGGTTGTTACTTATGGTGGTTTTTATGCCCCTAAACCAATTATATGGGTGAGCTTAGGGCTTTTACTAGCTGCATTGGCTGATGCCATTATTGGTGCTTTTTGGATTTATGGTAACCAAGGACAAGGTTTTTATCCTCAGGTGCGCTATATAAATTGGTTTATCTATATTAGCTCCCAATGCTTAGTGATTCATTTAGCAAAAGTAGTCGCTTTAGCTAAATAACGTCAACAATAAAAAAGCCGCTAAATATTTAGCGGCTTTTTAAACAAGCACAGTGCTTACATTACTCGCATACCAGGCTCTGAACCATCGTCTGGGTTAAGAATGTATATTTCTTTACCGCCCGGGCCTGCAGCAAGTACCATACCTTCAGACATTCCAAAGCGCATTTTACGTGGTTTAAGGTTAGCAACCATCACAGTTAGCTTTCCTTCGATGTCTTCTGGTGCGTAAGCTGATTTAATGCCTGCAAATACTTGGCGCGTTTCGCCGCCTAAATCAAGAGTTAACTTAAGCAGTTTGTCTGCGCCTTCTACGTGCTCTGCTTTAGCAATTTTAGCAACGCGTAAATCTACTTTTGCAAAGTCATCAAATTCAATCTCAGCTGCGATAGGCTCTTTTGCCAGTGGGCTATTAGGATCGATTTTGTCTTTTTCAGCGATTAAGCTTTCTTTTGATTCTTCAACCATTTTATTCACTTTGTCCATTTCAACACGTTGCATTAACGGCTTAAATTTATTGATAGGGTGGCTTATTAGTGCAGTTTGCACACCTTGCCATGTAAGCTCATCATTTAAAAAGGCTTCAACATTTGTTGCCATACCAGGTAGTACAGGCTTCAAGTAAGTGATCAGCACGCGAAATAGGTTAAGTCCTAACGAACATACCTGATGCGCTTCTTCTTGCTTAGACTCGTCTTTAATAAGCACCCAAGGCGCAGCATTATCAATAAATTGATTTGCTTTATCAGCAAGCGCCATAATTTCACGGATTGCGCGGCTGTATTCACGATTTTCGTAATGTTCAGTAATAGTGGCTGAGGCATTTTGAAACTCAGCAAGCAGCTGTGGTTCCATAATTGTGTCGCTTAACTTACCGTCAAACTTTTTAGTAATAAAGCCAGCACAACGGCTCGCAATATTAACTACTTTACCCACTAAGTCTGAATTTACACGCTGTGCAAAATCTTCTAGGTTTAAGTCTAAATCGGTAATACCACTATTAAGTTTAGCTGCGTAGTAATAACGTAAAAATTCAGGATCTAGGTTATCTAAATAAGTACGCGCTTTAATAAACGTGCCTTTTGATTTAGACATTTTCGCGCCATTCACCGTAACAAATCCATGAGCAAATACGTTAGTAGGCTTTCTAAATTGAGCGCCCTCTAACATCGCAGGCCAAAACAGGCTGTGGAAATAGATAATGTCTTTACCAATAAAATGATAAAGCTCAGCGTCAGACCCTTCTTGCCAAAAAGCATCAAAGTCGATGCCTTGTTTGTCACATAAGTTCTTAAAGCTCGCCATATAACCAATAGGCGCATCTAGCCATACGTAAAAATATTTACCTGGTGCGTTTGGAATTTCAAAACCAAAATAAGGTGCATCACGGCTTATGTCCCACTGCTGCAAACCATCGGCAAACCACTCATCTAGCTTGTTCGCCATTTCTTGCTGGATTGTGCCTGAGTGTAGCCATTCTTTAAGCATGCCTTCAAAGGCTGGTAAGTCAAAAAAGTAATGCTCAGAATCTTTTAAAATAGGCTCAGCACCCGACATGACAGAGCGTGGGTTGATTAGCTCTGTTGGGCTATAAGTTGCGCCACAGGCATCACAGCTATCACCATTTTGATCTTCTGATTTACAGGTAGGGCAGGTGCCAGTAACAAAGCGGTCTGGCAGAAAAATACCTTTTTCTGGATCGAATAACTGAGAAATAGTGTGCTTTTTAATATGACCGGCATCGTTAAGGCGGTTATAAATAAGCTCACTAAATTCTTTATTTTCTTGGCTGTGAGTGCTGTGGTAATTATCAAATTTGATATTAAAATCAGCAAAATCGCGTTGGCGTTCTATGCTAACGTTTTTAACCATTTCCTCTGGCGTGATCCCTTGCTTTTGCGCATTAAGCATAATAGGTGTGCCATGAGCATCATCGGCGCACACATAGTATGCTTCGTGGCCTTGTAGTTTTTGAAAACGCGACCAAATATCAGTTTGAATATACTCTAATAAATGCCCTAAATGGGTAGGGCCATTGGCATAAGGTAATGCGCTAGTAATCAGGATCTTTCGCTGTGCCATAATCATTCCGAATTAAGCGTTCCTAGTCAGGAACAGATGAAAATTATTACATTATCGATAAGCGGGGTGCTAACAGAGTACACTGCTTATGGATATTTACTAATTGACTGGTGTTAATGCCCTGAATGTTACATAATTCCGTGGCACTTTTCATCAAAGAAACGCTATTTTATTGCTATGTTTGGACTGTCGAAACTATTCTCTGCTAAATCGGTGCAAAAACAACCGATTATTTCTGCTCTAGCGGCCTATCGCAGCGCCGCTTTTGCTGTGGGTATTGAGCAAGATTTTATTGCTGATATTACTCAAAACACCGATAAATCAATTACTGTTAAACTCATTCTTCCGTTTGCCGCGCAATCTGAAATGCCCTATGTCGCTAAATTTTTAGCTGAGCGACTTAAAACTGAAGTAAATGTAAGCGCGGTGGTTGCACTTAAAGAACCAGCAAAATTTAAAGCTATAAAACATATTATCTTAGTGGCCTCAGGTAAAGGCGGAGTGGGTAAGTCAACTACTGCTGTTAACATTGCTGGGTCGCTTAAAAATGAAGGCGCTAAAGTAGGTATTTTAGATGCTGACATTTACGGCCCGTCTATTCCTATGTTGTTCGGTTTGGTAGGCAGTGAGCCTGTTACTAAAGACAACAAACAATTACAACCATTTGATGCCAGCGGCATTAAAGCGCAATCTATCGGCTTTTTAGTGCCTAGCGACGATGCTACCGTATGGCGAGGCCCCATGGCCTCAGGTGCACTTAGTCAGCTATTAAATGAAACCGATTGGGGTGAGCTTGATTACTTAATCGTCGATATGCCCCCAGGCACTGGCGATATTCAATTAACCATGAGCCAAAAAGTTCCAGCCAGTGGCACTGTAATTGTTACTACGCCACAAGACTTGGCGTTGGCAGATGCGCAAAAAGGCATCGCTATGTTTAATAAAGTAAACGTGCCAGTGCTTGGTTTAATTGAAAATATGAGCCATTACATTTGCGGCCATTGCGGCGAGGCTAATCATGTATTCGGTAAAGATGGCGCACAAAAATTAGCCATGAAGCATGGTGTTCCTGTGCTTTCGCACATTCCGCTTGCGATTAATATCAGAGAATCCTCTGAACAAGGTAAATTGATTGCCAATGATGCAAGTGCCGCTATAAGTGAAACCTACAGTGCAGCCGCACGGCTCATTGCCAGCACGCTTTACTATCAACAACATCACAACGCGATTGAAGTTGTGATTACGGAAGATTAAAAATGAGACTTTCAGATACACATATAAAAGAATATTTAAACGATGGGCGGATTGTTATTGAGCCAGCGCCAACCAGTGAAATGATTTCAGGGGTGACTGCGGATCTTCGTTTGGGTAATAAGTTTAGAACTTTTCATGCCCATAATGCTGCTTACGTTGACTTAAGTGGACCAAAAGATCAGCTCAATAAAGCGTTAGAATCAATAATGAGCGACGAAATTGTATTAGATGAAGGTGAAGCATTCTTTTTACACCCTGGTGAGCTTGCATTAGCAATAACCTATGAAAAAGTAACGTTACCTGCTGATATTGTTGGCTGGTTAGATGGACGTTCGTCACTGGCACGTTTAGGTTTAATGGTGCATGTCACCGCACACAGAATCGACCCTGGTTGGAGTGGTAATATTGTCTTAGAGTTTTACAACTCGGGTAAACTGCCGCTTGCGCTCAGACCTATGATGAAGATTGGTGCAATGAGTTTTGAAACGCTCACCGGCCCATGTGAAAACCCGTATAACACCCGTGTTGATGCAAAATATAAAGATCAAAATAGCGCGGTGGCAAGTCGTATCAGTGATGATAAATAGTAATTCTGATTTTTAGAAACGATTACTATGTTTGTTGATGAAGCGCGTAACCTAATAATTGAAAATATTGGTTAAGTGCTTCATTGGCTTGTAGCGTTTGGCTAAGCTCAGGGTAAATTAAATTATTACTGCTTAATCCACTGACCAAAAAGCTATTTTTTATTGTTTGGTGCTGATTTATACAGGCTTCAAAACACCGAGCTGCAAGCTCCTCTGGCATACTCATGTATTGCTGCTTGTGTGCCTTATCAAACGCGATACAGCGTTGTACAAATTCATTCGCATCTTCCCCGTTTCGCGCTAAAAATACCTGCTTATAAAATTGATTAAGTGCATCATTAAGTGGATGGCTCAAATCAGGAGAGTTTGATAGCCATAACTTAGAGGCGAAACCAAAGCGGGTTTTTGATTTAAACAAATGCTCACTAATATGATGGTCGAATGCATGAAACCACTCATGGGCTAAAGCACCGCCGCCTGCGTTTTTTGCCAGTGCGAGAGTTTGGTCATAAGCATTATAGTGTGCTTGCACACCTTTTTGTCCGCCATGGCCAAAGGCAAAATTAAGTTTACCGCGAAGGCCAATTGCTGTTGGTGGTAAATGTAAAATTTGCGCTAAATCAGCCAGTGCATCATAAATTAAATTGGCACTAATACAGCGCTCTTCTTTAGTTACCCACTTACCAACCACCATCGAACGAAAACCAAAAGTCGTTCTAATATCGCTAAAATCAACTTGGTCGTCAAAACGATAGTCAGGGCCTTGGCGTGAGAATCCGCGCTTTAATCGAGAAGGGGTATTACGCATTAGTCATTTCATTTTTAATTACAGGTAACGTGCTTTTACGTGAGCGGGCATATGTTGGGTTTGTTTGGTAATTAATTCATCTAATAAATCATACAACGGCGCCGGATTGAGTGCTTCAATAAGCGATAAACTATGCGCTACTGCCTCTAGCGTTGACAAGCTATCTGCTCTTGGGGCTTTACGAATAGCATAGCGGTTAGTAGGAATATGGCGAAAGCTTACTGTTTTAAACTGTTTTAATAGCGGAGTTAATTGCAAAATTTTAAAAGCTTTATTCCATGTTCCATCGATCACTATTAAATGCGTAATCGGTTGTACGTTTTCATTGTTATTGGCTAAATCTAACTCAATTGCGCCCTCGTTTGGGTAGAGTAACACCGTTGAGCTGAGCGGCAGCTTTTGCAAGCAAGCAAAGTCTTGATTATTTTCGCCTTTAATTATTTTGCATCGCATTAAACTTAATGCCAATAACTGTGCCGTATTTTTGCTCACTTTTGCTTCGCTGGGGTGCTGTAAAACAATAACCTGAGTTTGGTTATCAACACAGGTGATTGCATTGCAAATACAGGTGCTTAGCGAAAAATTACAGCGTTCACAAAGTGCACGTGCCATAAGCTAACCATTCGATTAATACATTTAACCTAATTATACATTTTTGCATTAATAAAGTTGGTTTTTTTTGTGCTTAGATATAGAGTAAGAGATGAAAGAGAAATCGCAGGACCGCATTAAAGGGCATTAATATGACAGAGATCAGTATCGACGAATCCGCTTTAGAAAGTATGGAATCGCTATTAGGTGAACAATTTCCAGATACGTTGGAATTTTGTTGTGCGGAATTTGAGCGCTTAGGAAGCGAAACTATTGCAGCGCTTGGGCAAGATAAAGAGGCTGCTATTCGCCATTCTCATAGCCTTAAATCAAATGCGGCTCAGTTTGGAGCGGCAAGTTTAGCCGAAGTGGCACGTTTAATTGAATATAATTTAAATAATGATAACGAGGAACAGGCTGTTGATGCAGCAAATAATTTAATGGCGCAAGTTATTGGCTCACAAGCAAAATTAAATGAGTGGCAAGCTCAGAGGTAAGCTCGTTTAAAAAGAACAGAATAGAATGTTAACGTGAATTTTTTTCAGTTTTAAGCGCTTAATTTCCCTAGTAATTCACGGCTTTACTGAGTTAGTCTTAAGACTAACTTGCTCTTTAGAGGTAACAATGTCAGAAATAAAAAAGAGTCATAAATTAGACGGCGTCTGTTATGACATCCGTGGTCCCGTTTTAGTGCAAGCTAAAAAAATGGAAGACGAGGGCCAAAAAGTACTTAAGCTTAATATTGGTAACCCCGCGGCGTTTGGTTTTGATATGCCAGAAGATATGCACCGCGACATTATTCGTAATTTATATTCTGCTCAAGGCTATTGTGATTCTAAAGGGCTTTACTCTGCGCGTGTTGCTATTTATCAGCATTACCAACAGCGAGGTTTACACAACTTAGACGTTGATAATATTTACATTGGCAACGGTGTGAGTGAACTTATTCAAATGGTTACTCAAGCGTTGTTAAATAATGACGATGAAGTATTAATTCCTGCACCCGATTATCCGCTTTGGACTGCGTCGGTAAAGCTAGCAGGCGGTAACCCTGTTCACTATTTATGTGATGAAGAGCAAGATTGGTTTCCTGATATTGATGATATTAAAAGCAAAATCACCTCGAAAACTAAAGCATTGGTGTTAATAAACCCTAATAATCCAACAGGGGCAGTGTACAGTGATGCCTTGCTTGAAGAGTTGATAAGTATTGCCCGAGAGCACAAGCTTTTACTGTTAAGTGACGAAATATACGAGAAAATTCTGTACGATGGCGTTACCCATACTTCTATTGGTGCATTGTGCGACGATATTCCCTTTATTACGTTTAACGGTTTAGCTAAGACATATCGTGCCGCTGGTCTTAGAATGGGTTGGATGGTGCTAAGCGGGCGCACTGCCTTAATGACAGATTTAATTAAAGGCCTCGATATTCTTGCCTCAATGCGTTTATGCGCAAACGTCCCTGCTCAATATGCCATTCAGCAAGCATTGGGTGGGGTACAATCCATTGACAGTTTAATTGACCCCGGAGGTCGCTTATACGAGCAACGAGATATTGCTTGGCGTGGATTAAATGCAATTGAGGGGATAAGCTGTAAAAAGCCAAAAGGGGCGCTGTATGCATTTCCCAAAGTTGATACAAAATTGTTTAATATTAAAAATGATGAACAAATGATGTTTGACTTGTTAAAGGCAGAAAAAATATTATTAGTACATGGGCGCGCTTTTAACTGGCCAGATCCCGATCATTTTAGATTGGTGTTTTTACCTAATAAAGATGATCTAAGCAGTGCAATGATGAAAATGCAGCGGTTCTTCAAAGATTACCGACAAGAATAAAGTAAAAAACGAGCCAAATGGCTCGTTTTTTGGTTAATGCACTAAAGTAAATGGCCGTGTTTCAAAGCATGTAATAGGGCATTCCATTCGCTGTCTTGGAATGCCAGCTTCCATAAAAACGTGCCCTTGCACAGTAAAGCCGTTATTTTTGAATCGTTCTACTTCATTTAAAATACAGTTAATACTGACAGCCTCAATACCTTGCTCTTCGGCAAGCTTTACAATGAAATTAAGTAGAGATTTATAAACGTTGCGATTGCGGTGCTGGGGTAGTACGGCAATTCTACCTATTAAACCATCATTACATAATCGACCTGTGGCAACAGGTGAGTGCATATTATCGGTAACCAGAATATGTTGAGCGAACGCATCTAAGCTATCAAATTCAATATTCTTTGGAATATGTAATTCGTAAACAAAAACACGCTCTCTTATTTGTTGAAGTTGATCTTTTTCACTTTGCCAATCAACTTTGTCAACAGTATAAACCATAGCCTCCTCCTAGCTAAACCAAATCCCCTCATTTACCAGTGTAGTAAAGGTTTCGATAAAATCTAGGCTAGGTGTGGTTGAATTCAGCAAGCTGCTATCAAATTCAATAAAATCAGTTAGCTGTTTTACAGCCTCTAAATCAGATAGCGGTAAAGGGTAGTTTTCGCCATTAACACTTAAAAGCAGCTCATCACCTATGCATTGGTAAATTGCACGCGTGCCACCAAGACGCTCAAATGTCACATCACTGTCCAGTTGTTGCATAATTTCAGCTGTACTAAACGGGTTTTCTTCAGGCGCTAAATCCATATCATGCTTAGGTTGACTTAATGTGTTTCCTAACCAGTTTTTAAATAAGTTGTCGTTTTCTATTAAAGCTTGCATTAACGTTTTTACTTTATCAACTTCGCTTTGCGTAAGCTCACCTTTTGAATCACGTAGCGCGAGGGTATGGTCCGTGTAACGCTTTTGGCCGCTTTCTGTGTCAATAATATGATCTGCAAAACTAGACAGTAAATCTTGTTGATTAGGCGCTCTAAATCCGACCGAGTAGTTTAAAGCATTTTCAATGGCATAGCCTTCATGCGGACAACCTGGTGGTATGTACAAAATGTCACCAGGCTCTAAAACACAATCAATTACTGCGGTGAAAGCTTCAACTTGTAGCAAGCTTTTATTTTGAGCAAATTGCTTTAATGAGGCGTCAGGTAAGCCTACACGCCAATGGCGTTTGCCTTCACCTTGTATAATAAATACATCATATTGATCTAAGTGTGGTCCAACACCACCGCCAGGGGTTGAGTAGCTGATCATTAAATCATCTATGCGCCAGTTAGGAATAAAACGAAATGGTTCAAGCAATTGTGCGGCTTCTGGGTGCCAATGATCGACTGCTTGTACTAATAAAGTAGCGTGCTCGTCGGTGAGTATTTCAAAATCTTCAAACGGCCCTTGATGGGACTGCCATTGCTGGTTATGGTTGGTTATAATACGCGACTCTATGCTGTCTTCCATAGCAAGGCCTGCCAGTTCATTGGCATCAAGAGGGTCTTTAAAGTCATTAAAACCTCTTTTGATTAACAGTGGCTTTTTTTGCCAATATTGATTTAAAAACGCTTGCTCAGATAATTCATTTATTTTTAATTGATACATAGAATGCCTATAACGTTAAGACCTAAATGAAAAAAGCGAAAGGCAGGTACCTTTCGCTTTTTATTAGTAGATTTGAGTAATTAAACTAAATCATCAATAAACTCAACAGCGCGACCAATGTAGTTGGCTGGGGTTAGCTTTTTCATTTCTGCTTTTGCAGCGTCTGGTAAATCTAAACCATCAATGAAGTCAGCCATAATTTCTTGATTTACACGTTTACCACGCGTTAAATCTTTTAGCTTTTCATATGGCTTTTCAATGCCGTATTTACGCATTACTGTTTGAATTGGCTCTGCTAATAGCTCCCAGTTTTGGTCAAGCTCATCGGCTAATCGCTGTTCGTTAACTTCTAGCTTGCTTACACCTTTAAGTGTTGATTGGTATGCAATAACAGCATAACCCATACCTACACCTAAATTACGTAATACGGTTGAGTCAGTTAAATCACGTTGCCAACGAGAAACAGGCAGCTTTTGCGCTAAGTGACCTAATATGGCATTAGCTAAACCTAAGTTACCTTCTGAGTTTTCAAAATCAATAGGGTTTACTTTATGTGGCATAGTTGATGAGCCAATTTCACCAGCAATGGTTTTTTGCTTGAAGTGATTAAGCGCAATGTATCCCCACATATCGCGGTCAAAATCGAGCAATATAGTATTAAAACGCGCAATAGCATCAAATAGTTCTGCAATGTAGTCATGCGGTTCAATTTGTGTGGTAAACGGGTTAAGTGTTAAACCTAGGCTAGCTACAAATTTATCTGCGTGAGTATGCCAGTCGTAATCAGGGTAAGCACTTAGGTGAGCATTGTAGTTACCTACAGCACCATTTACTTTGCCTAGCATTTCTACTTGGGCAATTTGATCACGTTGACGCTTTAAACGCATGTATACGTTTGCAAACTCTTTACCCATAGTTGATGGGGTTGCAGGTTGCCCATGCGTACGGGTCATCATTGGAATGGCTTTGTATTCAACAGCTTTTTCTTTAATTGCGCTTAATAGCTCATCGCAATAAGGTAAAATAACATTGTTACGTGCTTCACTTAACATTAAACCGTGAGATAGATTATTAATATCTTCAGATGTACATGCAAAGTGAATAAATTCATTAATGGCATGTAATTCAGCGTTATCAGCTACTTTTTCTTTTAGTAGGTACTCTACGGCTTTTACATCATGGTTAGTGGTGCGTTCAATGTCTTTAACACGCTGCGCATCGGCTTCACAGAAGTTATCGACGATAGCATTTAATAGTCCGTTTGCTTGCTCGCTTAAAGCTGGGACTTCTTTTATATCGCTTGCTGCAGCTAACGCTTGCAACCAACGCACTTCAACGGTTACGCGGTATTTGATTAATCCAAATTCGCTAAAAATACTGCGTAGTTCAGTGGTTTTGCTGCCGTAGCGACCATCAACCGGAGAGATAGCCGTTAACGCTGAAAGCTCCATAATAACTCCTAAATTTTAGTTTGAACGATAATTAAATTTTTGTTTTAGCAATGGCGAGAATTTTTCTTTTTGCAAAAAAGAAATGACGACGTTTGCCGCCCATTTGACGCCATAATACTGCACTACGAATGCCGGCTAAAAGTAACGCACGGATTTTGTTTTGAGTGAGCTGCTGTTTTAATAACTCGGGTTTACCATAAACCTGGATTCGGTGCCCAAGGGGGCTTAGCACCGACGAGTATATATCTGCTAAACCGGCAACAACACTGTCATCAGTAATAGCAAAATGATCTAAACGACGATGAATATCATCAATACGTTTACCTAATTCATTGAGGCTCTTACTATTGGCACTAAGGGCTCGCTCTAACTGCATTAAGCCACCCACGTATTTAACTATTTCAACATCTTTTTGAGCACCGGCACTCAGTTGTGCCATTAATGTTTTATAGCCATCACGCAAATTTTGTGTGCCTTGGTATACATCCTCAGGAGAGGCGGGTGAGGTTTGCACAATACTTGATAACAACGTTGATAAGTCATGTTCATCACAACGACCGTATTGAGCAACCTTTTGTACTTGTTTTGCTACTTGGCACATGGCAGCAAGTGCCATGACTTGATGTTGATTCATTACTTAATCACCGAATCAATAATACCACCGCCTAAACAGACTTCATCAGCGTAAAATACGGCGGATTGTCCTGGGGTAACGGCTTTTTGCGGCTCATCAAACAATACGCGTGCCATACCATCTTCTCCAACGAGTAATGTACAGCTTAAGTCTTCTTGACGGTAGCGAGTTTTAACGGTGCAGCGAGTTGTACCTTGCGGGCCAACGCGATCTACCCAGTGTAATTGGTTTGCATTAAGGCCGTTACTGTACAAGCGAGGGTGATCTTTACCTTGACCAACAACAAGAACATTTCGTTCTATATCTTTATCTACCACGTACCATGGTTCGCCCGAGCCTTCTTTCATGCCACCAATTAATAAACCTTTACGCTGGCCAAGGGTGTGATACATCAAGCCTTCATGCTCACCTACATTGTTACCATCGGTGTCTTCAATTACTCCAGGTTGTGCAGGCAAAAACTTTTGCAGAAAATCTTTGAATTTACGCTCGCCAATGAAACAAATGCCGGTGCTGTCTTTTTTATCATGGGTAATTAAATCCTGTTCTTCAGCAATGCGGCGTACTTCTGGTTTGGCAATATCTCCGACAGGAAATAGTGTTTGCGCAATATGCTCATGGCTTAGTGTATACAAAAAGTAGCTTTGATCTTTGTTATCGTCTAGGCCTCGGCACATTACGTATTTGTCATCGCGTAGCTCTCGGCGCACATAGTGACCAGTTGCAATAAAATCAGCACCAAGTGCTTGCGCAGCAAACTCTAAAAACGCTTTAAATTTTATTTCTTTATTACACATTATATCTGGGTTGGGTGTACGACCCGCTTTGTATTCTGCTAAAAAGTATTCAAATACATTATCCCAGTATTCAGCAGCAAAATTAACGGTATGAAGTTCAATGCCTAACTTGTCACATACAGCTTGTGCATCTTTTAAATCTTCAGCAGCAGCGCAATATTCATCATTGTCATCTTCTTCCCAGTTCTTCATAAACAAGCCTTCTACTTGGTAGCCTTGCTGTTTTAATAAATATGCAGATACAGAAGAATCAACACCTCCGGACATACCAACGATGACTTTAATGTGACTATTTTCGCTCATGAATAATTTCGCTTATACAGATTACTGTTAACTTGGAAAGGCCGCGATTATAGCATGTATTTTGTTGGTGCTTAAAGAGAGGATGGGGGATTGAATAGATTTTGTTGTAACTTTTTCCATCCAATGGTTAGTAAGGCGTAGTTTGGTGTGTAATTTACTCATTTTTAGGCTAATGAAAAGGGATGAATTATATTGATGGCTTCATACTTTGTAAGTTGCTTTTGTCGTATTTAATTACGTAGCGCTATTCTTCATTAACAAAACTTTACATTTGAGATTACCTACCATATCTTAATTAGTATCTAAACACGTAAATACTTAAATAACCTAAAATATAATCAATGGAATGAATATATGAATTACGCCTCGCAATCACATTTGGTTAAGTCGTTTGTGCTGGATGCGTCCGAAAAAACGGTGTCAAATCTTACTTTTGAAGACGATTATTCACTACAGCAATTCAAAGAATCAGCTTATAAGTTATTTTATGACATTATAACTGTGCCAGCTCCCTATCTTTATCAAGAGCCTAATCCGATTGTTGAGCTGTTTAGGCTTATAGAATCCTCTTTAGGCTCTTTAAAATCATCACAAAAGGCAATTTTAAGCCAGTTAGAGAAATGGTGGGTAGAGTGGCATTTTGTCGCTTCAATGAATGTATCGCTTGAACGTGAAAACAAAGAACAAGACTATAATGTTATAAGCACTACCCAACACCCTATGCGCAAGCATGAGTTGAGTCATTATGCGCGGTTATTCACGATTCTACCCTTACCGGTATGTGATGTTTGTATGGTAACTGGTGATATTTTAAAAGTGAACCAACGTTTTATTGATGTATTTGGTTACACGTTACAAGACGTACCTAATCTTAATGTTTGGTGGAAATTAGCCTACCCTGAAAAAGATTACAGAACATTTGCACAAACGTTATGGCAGGAGTCACTTGAGCAAGCCAATCAAAATAATGATGATATTCCAGCTAATGATTACAGGATTTCTTGTAAAGATGGCAGTGAAATTGTGATGCAAGTTTCTGGTATCAGTGTTGAAGGAGAATTTATTGCTATATTCAACGATGCTACTGAGCGTTTAAAATCTCAAGAAATACTCAGTGATATGGCGTTTTTAGACTCACTCACTAAAATAGCCAACAGGCGGCGCTTTGATGAAAAACTAACGTCTGAATTTAACAAGTTATCGAACGAGCATCGTGAGCTTTCGATGATCATTATTGATATCGATAATTTTAAAAAGTATAACGACCGATATGGTCATCTCGAAGGAGATAAATGTTTATTTCAAGTTGCGCAAAAATTAGCTGAAACCGTCTGCAGGCCAGAAGATTTTGTAGCGCGATTCGGAGGCGAAGAGTTTGTCGTGCTGTTACCTCAAACAGGTAAGCAAGGGGCATTATTTATTGCCGAACAAATACAAAAATCGATTGAAAAAATGGCCATTCCCCACAAAGACAGCTTTACAGGTATATTGTCTGTCAGTATGGGAATAAACACCATAGAGCATGAACACGATAGCGATCATGCACAATTTTTTAAACAAGCAGATAACGCACTTTATTACGCGAAAAAACAAGGAAGAAATTGTATTGCGTTAGCTACAGATAATTAACGCAACTTGATGGTTAATTATCAATTTCTTTGAATTCTCCGCTATTTATTCCCTCTAGCGTGTATTTACCGATACTGTAGCGAATTAAACGCAAAGTAGGGTGGCCAACATGAGCTGTCATGCGTCTAACTTGACGGTTTCTGCCTTCGTTAATTGTAATACTTAGCCATGATGTAGGTATTGATTTACGCTCTCGCACTGGAGGAGTCCTTGCCCAAAGCGCTGGTTCATCCATTAAAGTTACTTCAGCGGGCAAGGTGATGCCATCTTTGAGTTCGACACCTTTATTTAAAGCATCGATAGACGCTTGTGTTGGGATCCCTTCAACCTGAACCCAATAGGTTTTGTTGGTTTTTTTACCAGGCGATGTGAGCGTATTTTGTAACTTGCCGCAGTTTGTTAATAACAACAACCCTTCGCTGTCCCTGTCTAAACGACCTGCTGCGTAAACATCTTTTATAGGAATAAAATTAGCCAATGTTTGCCTATTTTGATCGTCAGTGAACTGGCAAAGAACATCATAAGGTTTATTAAATAAAATGACTTTTTTATAGCTCTGCGCTATTGCCGGCTTTATTGGTCTTTTTACTATCCTTTTATTGATACCACTTCGAGAGTAAGTACGGCCTGTATTGCGCTTACCCTTTGAGGAGGGCGAATGTTCAGTTTTATGCTTCATTAAATACACCGTGCAGGTTTAGGTAAACCCGCAATTTTAGTTGCTTGTTTGGCTGGCCCTTTAGGAAAAAGTTTGTATAAGTACATGCTGTTCCCTTTATCCTCACCGAGTGCTTTAGCCATGGCTTTGACTAACATTCTAATGGCTGGACTGGTGTTATATTCAAGATAAAACTCTCGCACAAAGTTAACAACTTCCCAATGCTGCTCAGTTAATGTGATGTTTTCTTGCTCTGCAATAACATTGGCTAACTCTTTTGACCAAACAGTATGATCTAGCAAATAACCTTGTTTATCAGTGTCTATTGTTTGATTATTAAATTCCAACATGGTTCACCAAGTAATTGATTGTTTTGCAGTTAAACTGAGGGTAACGAACTCATCATAGCTAATTGCTTTGTCGTTCATATTTAATGATATATCTCGAGCTTCTGCATCATCTTTTAAAATATAAAGTGAGTCAGCAAATTGTCTATATTGCCCTTTTGCAAAGCAAGCGTCACCCACGAGTAAAACACTGTCTGTGAGCATAATTAGATTGTCTAAGCTGTGGGTACTGTAGTAATTCAGTGGTTTTGAAAAAATATGTAAAGTACTCATAGGGTCACCACATGCTGCTGATTGTGAATTAACTGTTTTTGGGCATTAAAGTTTACTATGTTTGCCTCAATGAGTAGTTCACTTTTACTTAAACCATAATCAATCAGTGACTTTTCACAAACGTAAATATTTTCAACATCATAGATTTCCAACATTTTAATGTTTTTAAAAAAATCTTTGATACCTAAACTATTTGGCTTTTGGTTTTTTTTAAGCGCTAACACAGCTGGGCCGCTAAACAACCAGCTAATATTTTGATCTACGGCAGCAAAAATAAGGGTCATATCAAGTGCATCGCGGATATGCATATCATCAAATGGGCTTGACTGACTAATTACGAGTACATTAATCATTTAAATTGTATCCATTTATCTGCTTCACTGGCCAGCATGGCAAATTCAGCTAAGCCTGCAACAGCAAATGCGCCGGTATTTTTTATATCTAAGCCTCGCTTTTCAGCCGCAGTAACGCATAACATTAGATTTATATTTTTTTCAGCCAGTTGCTGCCAAAGCGAGGGAGTACTTAACTCATCTGAGGCTAACTCAAAATGAGTTGAAGCATGATAAATAGCATCTTGGTATAAAAATAACGCATCAACGCTATGTCCCTGCGCTAGGCAGGCATGAGCAAACTTAACAATACGTTGAGTGGTATCGTGATCTGATGGTGGAGTATGTAAAGAAAGTACAAAGCGTGCCAAAACTATTCCAATAAAAAAGCCCCAATAAAGGGGCTATTTTAACAGAACTATTTAATTAGTCATTATTTGCGCCAAGTAAGGCAAGTAATGACGTAAATAGGTTATATACACTTAGGTATAAAGATACGGTTGCACGGATATAATTTGTTTCGCCACCATTAATGATTCTGCTTGTGTCGAACAAAATCAGGCCAGACATAATTAATACCACTGCTGCGTTTAGTACCATAAACATTAACGAGCTACCTAGGAAAATATTTACAATACTTGCCACAATAACCACAATTAAACCGACAGTTAAAAAACCACCCATGAATGAGAAGTCTTTTTTAGTGTTAAGTGCATAAGCAGATAAACCAAAGAAGATTAACGCCGTAGAACCTAGCGCTTGCATAATTAGCATAGGACCATTAGGTAATTGTGCGTAGTGATTAAGTAGTGGGCCTAAACCTGCGCCCATTAATCCTGTAAACGCGAACACCCAAAATACGCCAGATGCTGTATCTGCTTTTTTGTTAACAACAAAAAGCAGACCAAATGAGACAAGTGTAAATACAAGTCCAATAAAATAAGGTAATTGCAGTGCCATTGAAATACCGGCAGTGACTGCACTAAATGCAAGTGTCATTGCAAGTAAGAAATAAGTGTTTTTAAGCACTTTGTTTGTTTCAATGGTCGACATTACCGGCTTTGCAGTATTGTAAGATTGATTAAACGCCATTGTAGAGCTCCTGTAAGTGAAACTAAGTAGTTCCTGTAATTTAACTAAAATTAGATTACCAACTCTTATATGTTTGGGCAAACCTTTGTAGATCAATAGACAACTAAATTTAAATAAAAGTTCATTTGCCGGTTAGGATTTGCTCTCATTGCTTTATGTTTAAACAAATTAGTTGTTTTTTAATCACTTGAACAAAAAAATGAAAAAAAAGCTTCACAAAGCCCAAGGGTTTCCCTATTATTCAGGCCGTGCGGAGAGATGGCAGAGTGGTCGAATGCACCGGTCTTGAAAACCGGCAGGGGTTTATAGCCCCTCTAGGGTTCAAATCCCTATCTCTCCACCACCTAATTAAAATAATTACGAGTACACTCTTACTGGTAATTTATGCACTTTCGGAGAGATGGCAGAGTGGTCGAATGCACCGGTCTTGAAAACCGGCAGGGGTTTATAGCCCCTCTAGGGTTCAAATCCCTATCTCTCCACCATTATATTAAAGCCCGCTTATTAGCGGGCTTTTCTGTGCTTGAAACAAAACTCCCCACTTAATTATGACCTGCCTTTTTATGTATAAAGTATATTTAAAGTTAATTGAGCGCCAATACGTCTTTGTTATATTGCGTAAAATGTTTATTTAGCTTTATATTCTGACTCCGTTACCAATTAAAAATTATTCAAAAAAAGAGCTTAAATACAATAGAATGCACATATTAATGTGTGTTACTTTTAATCATCTTAAAACTAAAGGTAATTAAAATAGGATGTTGTGGCTAAAAGATGATTTAGAATCAAAGAGGTTAGTTTTATATCGTGCTGTAATGTTCTCGTTTATCACACTTTTTGTTCTTTTTATTTTTCAACCCTTTGGTACTTCAAACGATAGTGAGCCCTATAAGTTACTACGACTATCGGGTTATGGGTTGGTGACCTTTTGTGCTTTGTTGTTATCGGGTGCCATTGAAATAGCATCACTCAATATCAATCTTAAACATAACAGCCGTTCAGTTATTGTTCCTTTTATTTATTTGTTTATTACCGCAATATTTAATCACGGATATTTTGTGGTTGCAGTTTTAGGTGCATGGCACTGGCAAAATCAATTACTTTTTGTAGGTTATATATTTTGTATTGGTGTTTTCCCTCTTATTTTTTTACTTTTAGTTAACCGCCATGTAAAAAAACTAACACCTCCTCCTACAGCTAACAAAAACCAAGTACCATTAAATGAAGCGACAACCGAAATAGTTACACTTAAAGGTGAGAATAAAAACGAAGAATTGAAAGTTTCGCACCCTCATATTTTATTTATTAAGTCTGCTGACAACTACTGTGAAATAACCATATTTGATGGTGACAATACAAAACAGAGCTTAATACGGTCCTCACTTATGGCTTTGTTAAAGCAGCTACCGCAAAATACACCCATAGTAAAATGCCACCGTTCTTATGCTGTTAATTTACAAACCGTTAAACATCATAGCGGTAACGCAGGAGGGTTACAGTTAGAGATTTTTAAATCGGATTTAACAATACCCGTGTCTCGCACTTACGTAAAAACAATAAAAGATGCTTTGCTATTAACCCCAAAACCATGTTAATCACCCCAAAAAAGTGAGTTTTATACCTTAAATTACCACTAAGCCCTAATGTGTCGCTTTATGTTTTTGCTATTGCCAAGATTAAGTTGAATTTAACAACTTAACGAGGAAAATAGGTATGAAGCACGGTATGAACGCACTAATAATAATTACTATATTTGTATTTTGTCACTTTATAATGAGGCAGTTTTGGGGAGAGGGTTGGTCAAGCTGGTTATCTAATATCGATAACCAAACCGATGTTTTATTTATCCCCGCTAAATTTGTCTTTTTGTATGGACCTTTGGTTATCGCTGCCATTGTTTTATTTAAGCAAGATAAATTATTTGAAATAGTAGGGCTTAACTCTGAAGGCTTCACAAATTACACTCTCGCAGCGGTGCTCTGCTGTGTCCCTATGACACTAGGGTATGCATTTTTAAGTAATGAACTCAACCTTTCAATACCAGCCATAATTACCGGTTCAATTTACGCTGGTTTTTTTGAAGAGGTTATATTTAGAGGGGCATTATTTGGTGTGTTATTTAAATACTGTCGGTGGGGTTTTATCCCTGCAGCACTGATTAGTTCAGTGATATTTGGCATGGGGCATATTTATCAAGGTAACGATCCTTTATCAGTGTTGATGGCCGTTACAGTGACAACAATCGCAGGTACTTGGTTTGCTTGGTTATATTGCGAATGCGGTTACCGTATTTGGTTCCCTATGTGGATGCATATTTTAATGAATGCATCTTACGGGGTTTTTGGTATGTCAGGCGGGGCTGCGGGTGATTTACAAGGCAATGTATTTAAAGCAACAGCTATAGTGTTGAGTATTGTTTATGTCGAAATGCTAATAAAAAAAGGCAAACAGCGTGAAGTAACGTTATCTAAATTGCTTAACATCTGTCCTAGCCGTCTTGTTTATACAACAAATTAAAATAATAAAAGGAATTGTTATGTTTGAATTATTAATGGTTATTATCGTATTTAGTTCACCCGTATTGGTATTAGCAACTATCAAGCGTTATTTTACTTATAAGGCCTCTAAAGTAGCAGCTCAAGTAAAATTGCAAAGTACGATTCACATTGCAAAGGTTGAAGCATTGGAAAACCAATCAAAATTGTTAAATGAGAGGTTAGCGGTGCTAGAGAAAATAGTGACTTCTCGTGATTTTCAACTATCAAACGAAATAGCTCAGTTATAACGACTGAGCTACTTTGAACTCAGCGCTACAGGACCTATAAATGCAAAGAGTTAAAAGTGCAATGTGATTTGTTTTAATTTATAAATTACGACCATAGTCTCTGTTTCTAACATTGTGAACTTGGTGCATGCTTATAAAAGAGTTTAAGAGTGTTGTTAAGGAATATTAAATGAAACACCAATTAGCAAAAAGCGTTGCGCTTTCATTACTTTCTCCTGTGATTGTGGGTAGCCTATTGGGTATTTATTATTCACTAACGTTACAAGGTGAATTTGTCTCTATATTTTTGTCATTATTGATGACAGCCATATCTAACGCGCACATAGTAGGGTTAACGATGGCCGCGTTTGTAGTACCGGGTTATTTACTTATGTTTAAGTATTCTAAGGTAAATTATTCTGGAGTTTTAACATTGGGCTTGCTGGGAGGCGCTATTTTTAGTTATCTTTTGAGCGCCACTACAGGCGAGATCTTTTTAATCAATAGTGTGATGTCAGGGTTTGCCGCTGGACTGTTTTTATTCGGCCTGCGTAAATCGGTACAAAGTTAATTGCGGAATATTTAATCAAGTGTGTCGTAAAACCATGTAATTTCCTTTTTTTTACCCGCAAAAGGTTTCAATTTTTAGTGACAAAGAGTACCTTTAGCTACTGTATGTTTAATAAGAAGTAGTTTGGTATGCAAAAGCACGATTTTTACCAGTCATTAGTTAAGCAAACTGAATCGCTGATAGGCGGTGAATCAAACATAATTGCCAATATGGCAAATATAAGCGCGCTGTTATTTACCTCTTTAGAAGATGTGAATTGGGCGGGCTTTTATTTTATGGATTCACCATCAGAATTGGTACTTGGTCCATTTCAAGGCAACCCAGCTTGTATTCGTATTCCAGTAGGAAAAGGGGTATGTGGCACTGCTGCGGCGACCGAGCAAACCCAATTAATTTCAGATGTGCATGCTTTTGACGGTCATATAGCCTGTGATGCAGCATCAAATTCTGAGATAGTTGTACCTATCATGAAAAATGGATCTGTATTTGCGGTTCTAGACATAGATAGCCCAAGTATTGGCCGATTTGATACTGATGACCAAGCAGGGCTTGAAGCACTTGTAAAATGCTTAGAGGCTAGCCTGTAATGAAAGACTTGCTAAATGTTCAAGACTACCTTTTTGCCGTTCAAGATGTTGGTGATTGGGAAGGGGATGAAGAACATGTAGCGGAAACGCTCAATGATTTGATTCACATGGCATGGGATCGTCTTCCTGATGATTTAGACTGTGATTCAATTGATGAAATTATAAATGGTATTTGGGAACATTTACGTGGTGATATGGCTGTGATTGAAGCTGACTTTGAAGAGTTAGTTGATTGGTGTATCCACTATGTTGATTCTGCCCTTGATGAAAAGATGTGATTAAATAGGTTCTAAAATGGAAACCACAAACAAGCTAAAAGATATTAATGAAGTATTGGAGTTCTTATACCAAGAATTTCCACAATGTTTTAAACAAAAAGAGGGTATTCAGCCGCTTAAAGTAGGTATTTTTAAAGATATCGCTGAGCGCATTGAAGGGTCTGAAAAAGTTAGTAAGACACAAGTTCGTCAAGCACTTAGAAAATACACCTCTAACTGGCGCTACCTTGAAGCGGTTACTAAATCTGAATTTAGAATCGATCTTGACGGAAATCAAGGCGAAAAAGTTGAGCAAGAGCATATTGACCACGCACAAAAAGCGTTGGAAGAAAGCCGTGCTAAAATGGCAAAGCGTAAAAAGCAGCAACGCCCTCGTCAAGATTCAGAAGCTAAATCTTTCAAAAAGAAACCAGCTAATGCGGCTAAAAATTCATCGGCTGCAGCAAAGCCTGCAAAAGCTGCTGCGCCTAAGCGTTCAGGAAAAGTTGAACCTTTACCAGCAGGCGAGGTCAAGGTTAATAACAAGGTTAAAGTTAAACTTGGCCAAGCACTTGTTAATGCAGTAATCACTGAAGTAAACAAAGACGATGTTCACGTTGAATTAGTGACCGGTATGCAAGTAAAAACCAAAGCCGACAGCTTATACATCATTTAAGTTGCGAAAAAAATTAAGGAGTTGTGTATGAGTAAAAAGTTTACGCTCATTCCGTTAGTTGCTGCGCTGTTTTCAGGTTCATTATTGGCTGCAGTAGAGCCGGTAACATTAAAAGACTTACCTTTGCTTAAGCAAGAAAGTCAGCACGGTACAGCCAGTAAACGCGTGGCTAATCTATTTACTCGTTCGCATTACACACCTGTTCGATTTAACGATGAGCTTTCAAGTAAAGTGTTTGATCGTTACATCGAATCCCTTGATTTTAATAAAAGCGTGTTTTTGAAAAGCGATATTGACTCTTTTGAGCAATATCGTGAGCGTTTCGATAACGCGCTTATTAGCGGCAAGTTAGGGTTTACATTTGATATTTTCAACTTAAGCCTTAAACGTCGTTTTGAACGTTACGAATTTTCGCTTTCATTACTTGAAAATGAAATGACGTTCGACACTAAAGATGAATACTTTTATGACCGTGAAGATGCGCCATGGGCGACTACGCAAGCTGAATTAGATGAAATTTGGCGCGAGCGTGTAAAATATGATGCATTACGGTTAAAAATGACAGGTAAAGATTGGCCTGGCATAAAAGACGTGCTGACCAAGCGTTATAAAAACGCAGAAAAGCGTCTTGTACAATCAAAATCTGAAGATGCATTTCAAATTGTAATGAATTCACTTGCACGTAGTATTGAAGCACATACTTCATACTTATCTCCACGTCGTGCAGAGCAGTTCAAAATGGATATGGATCTTGAGCTTGAAGGCATTGGTGCGGTATTAACGCCTGATGAAGACTATACGGTAATTCGTAGTTTAGTGCCTGGAGGCCCGGCAGACAAATCTGAGCAAATTAAAGCCGATGACCGCATTATTGGTGTGGCTCAAGATGGCGAAGAGTTTGTTGATGTAATTGGCTGGCGTTTAGATGATGTGGTTGATTTAATAAAAGGCCCCAAAGGCACTAAAGTGCGTTTGCAATACCTAAAGGGTGCGGATGCTCACGGTACGCCAAAAGTGGTTGAAATTACCCGTGATAAAATCCGTCTAGAAGACAGAGCTGCCAAATCAGAAGTCTTTGAAGCCAGTTATTCTGATTTAACCAGCAAAATTGGTGTAATAGAAATTCCTGGTTTTTACAATAATTTATCTAAAGATGTAAAAGTCGAGTTGGCTAAACTCAAAGAACAAAACGTAGACGGAATTATTATTGATTTACGTCAAAATGGCGGCGGTTCATTATATGAAGCTACGCAGTTATCAGGTTTGTTTTTTGATCAAGGTCCAGTAGTACAAATTCATACCTTAAACAACCGTATTGAAGAGCAAAAAGACCGTGACGGTATTACTTATTATGATGGCCCGTTAACAGTGCTTGTTGATAGGTACAGCGCATCCGCGTCTGAAATTTTTGCCGCAGCAATGCAAGATTATGGCCGCGCCGTTATCATTGGTGAGCAAACCTTTGGTAAAGGGACCGTGCAGCAGCATAAAGGTTTAGCGCGTGCTTATGACTTATACGATAACCCATTAGGTAGTGTGCAATATACGATTGCAAAGTTTTACCGCATTAATGGTGGTAGTACACAGCATAAAGGGGTGATCCCAGACATTACTTTCCCATCAGCCATTGACCCTGCAGAATGGGGTGAAAGTAAACAAGATAATGCCTTGCCATGGGATAGCATAGTAAAAGCAAAGTATAAGCAAATAGGGCGTTTAAACCCTATTATCAGTGTACTTGAAAAGCAGCATAATGAGCGTATTAAAGCCGAACCTGAATTTAATTATGTGTTTGAAGATATCGCTCGCTACAACGAAGAAAAAGATCGTAAAACAATTTCTTTGGTTGAGAAAAAGCGCATTAAAGAAAAAGAAGAAAATGAGGCACGCGCACTAGCCCGTACTAATGAGCGCTTAAATCGTTTAGGTAAAGAGCCAATAGAAAATCTGGACGATGTACCAGAGGTGATTGAAGAGCTTGACCCATTTCTTGAAGAAGCTGCACTTATTACACAAGATTATATTAAATATGGTCGCGTAGCTAAGCGCTAAAATAAGCTTCACTTTGCAAAAAAAAAGGCGCCTAGGCGCCTTTTTTACTATCGATAATTTGCTAAATTGTTATAATCGCGGATTACCAAAAGTTGAGCTAGATCAATAGTGCTCAATAAATGCGCGTACGTGCTAATAAAAATAATCAACATGCATCGAATGTGTGTAGGAGTCTATATTTTGAAGCCAATTGAAGAAAAACCACTAAAAAGTGCCTCGTTTTTTGATGCACTCATTCCAATTGCTGTATTAATTTGTTTATTAGGTGCCGCTGTGTACTTATTTGGTGATGACTCATCGTCAGGTCCAAATCAAATTGCCTTGTTATTTGCAACATTCGCTGCGGCGTTAATTGGTTTAAAAAATGGCTACACATGGAAAAAATTAGAAGATGCAATGATTGAGGGGATCACTTTATCTCTTAGTGCGATTTTAATCTTACTCATGGTAGGGGCATTAATCGGAACTTGGCTATTATCAGGAACCGTTCCGACATTAATTTATTACGGTCTACAAATTATCAATCCCAGCTGGTTTTACGCCGCGAGTTGTTTAATTTGTGGCATTGTAGCAATGAGTATTGGAAGTTCATGGACTACAGCTGCAACTATAGGTGTTGCGTTACTCGGTGTTGCTTCAGGACTGGGTTTAGAGCCGACAGTTACCGCGGGTGCTGTAATATCAGGCGCTTATTTTGGCGATAAGCTTAGTCCATTATCGGAAACAACCAATTTAGCTCCAGCCGTTGCTGGTGCAGATTTGTTTGAACATATTCATCATATGCTTTGGACTACAGTACCCAGCTTTGTCATTGCATTAATCATCTTTATTTTCATGGGCTTTAACGCTACTGCTGCGGGAGAGGCGGGTCAAATAGAGCAAATAACTGCAATTCTTCAGCAAAACTTTAACATTGGCTTAGAAATGTTGGTGCCGTTAATTGTATTACTCGCATTAGCTATTCGAAAAATGCCAGCGTTTCCGGCGATTTCTATTGGTGCCGTGATTGGCGCGGTGTGGGCAATGTTATTTCAATCGGACTTAATTGCTAGCCAAATAGACATGACTCAGGGTGAGTTTGTCGGTTATTTCAAACTAGTTTGGACCACCTTTTTTGATGGCTTCACAATTAATACGGGCGATGCAAAAATGGACTCGTTACTGAGTGGTGGCGGCATGTCTGGTATGCTAACCACTACATGGTTGATCATGACAGCACTGATGTTTGGTGCGATTATGGAGAAAACAGGGCTACTTGATATTTTTGTTAAAAGTATTCTAAAAATAGCAAAAAGCACTGGCTCTCTTATCGCCTCAACCATTGCAACGTGTATTGGTACCAATGTTATTGCTGCGGATCAGTATATTGCCATTGTGGTGCCTGGACGGATGTTTAAAGAAGAATATAAAAAGCGTGGCTTAAAGCCTGTTAACTTATCTCGTACTCTAGAAGATGGCGGCACAATTACCAGCCCACTAATACCATGGAATACCTGTGGTGCGTATATGCAAAGTGTTCTATTAATTAATCCGTTTGATTACGCGCTTTATGCTTTCTTTAACCTTATAAATCCTTTCTTAGCCGTTATTTACGCTTACTTAGGAATTAAGATACTACGTATTAAACCTAAACAAACGGCTTAATTTAAGTAGCTCCTTTTATCACTAAAAGGGGCTATTTTTTTGGAGTGAACATGACTGAACTACAAAAACCTCAAGCAGAATACCTAAAAGACTACCAAGCCCCTCATTTTTCAATCGAACACACTGAGCTGACATTTGATTTACAGCCATTAAAAACTCAAGTAAATGCTTTATTAACGCTTAATCGCGTTGGCGATTCAAATGCGCCACTGGTATTAGATGGCATAGACTTAACTTTGATCTCTTTGTCGGTAGAGGGTGAAAAGCTCACAGATTATAAAATTATAAATCAGCAATTAATCATTAATAACTTACCTGATGAATGTCAGCTAAGCATAGTGACGCAAACATCACCGCAAACCAATACTTCACTTGAGGGGTTGTACTTATCGGGCGGGGCTTACTGTACCCAATGTGAAGCGCAAGGGTTTAGAAAAATAACCTATTATATGGACCGTCCTGATGTCCTTTCTACTTTTGATGTCACTATAATTGCAGATACAACATTCCCGCATTTACTCTCAAATGGTAATCAAGTTGATAGCGGTGAAACGCAAGATGGACGTCATTTTGTAAAATGGCAAGACCCATTCAAAAAGCCAAGCTACTTGTTCGCTTTAGTGGCAGGGGACTTTGATGTTTTACACGACAAGTACACAACTCGTAGTGGTAAAGATGTCACCTTAGCGTTATTTGTTGATAAAGGAAATTTACCAAAAACAGAGCATGCCATGACGTCGCTTAAAAAAGCGATGGCTTGGGATGAAACTCGTTTTAATTTAGAGTACGACCTTGATATTTATATGATTGTTGCCGTTGATTTTTTCAATATGGGAGCAATGGAAAATAAAGGGTTAAATATTTTTAACAGTAAATGCGTGTTGGCAAATCAAGAAACGGCAACTGATAAAGATTACCACACCATTGAGTCTATTGTTGGCCACGAGTACTTTCATAACTGGACCGGAAATCGTGTAACTTGTCGTGACTGGTTTCAATTGTCTTTAAAAGAAGGCTTGACGGTATTTCGAGATCAAGAATTTAGTAGTGATTTAGGCTCTCGTGCGCTTAATAGAATTGATGCTGTAAAAGTGATGCGTACTCATCAGTTTAGTGAAGATGCAGGCCCTATGGCTCATCCGATACGTCCAGAAAAGGTAATTGAAATGAATAACTTTTACACTGTGACTGTATACGACAAAGGGGCAGAAGTAATTCGCATGATGCATACCCTTTTAGGTGAGCAAAACTTTCAAAAAGGCATGGCTTTGTACTTTGAACGCCATGATGGGCAAGCGGTGACCTGTGATGACTTTGTTGTAGCAATGAGTGATGCATCATCCATTGATTTATCACAATTTAAGCGTTGGTATAACCATTGTGGTACACCTCGCCTGAACGTAACTAAAAAGTATGATGAACCTGCGCAAACGTTTTCGCTTAGCGTAGAGCAGCTTACGCCAGCGAATCAGCCTGACAATGCAATGTTACATATTCCTTTTGCTATTGAGCTTTTAGACTCTCAAGGGCAGAGTATTGCATTACAGTACCAAGGCAAGCAGCTTGATCATGTACTGGATGTAACAAATAGCTCGCAAACATTTCACTTTGATAATATTCACAGTAACCCAACCGCTGTATTGCTCGAAGATTTTTCAGCCCCATGTATTTTAAATCAATCTATTAGTGAAGCGGATTTATTACATATTATGCGTTTTGCGCGTAGCGACTTTTCACGCTGGGATGCACAACAGCAGTTATTTATTAACGCACTTAAAGCCAATGTTACTTCAGCAAGTAAGACTCCTTTGAGTGAAGATGTGATTGATGCACTTCGCGCATTGCTATCTCAGCGTGAGGGCGATTTAGCGCTAGTTGCTGAACTGTTGAAGTTGCCAAGTTTTGATACCTTAGCTGCTGAATTTGAAATAATACCGGTAGATCAAATAACGGCTAATATTGAGTTATTTGAACAGCAAATTGCCACGCAATTGCACAGTGAATTTTTAAGCTGTTACCAAGCCATTACCGATGATGGCAGTGTGAGTGCCCAAGCGGTAGCAATACGTGCGCTCAAACAGCTGTGCCTTCACTATTTGGCAAAAACCGACAGTGTTGAGGCGGCAAGTTTAATTGAGCAGGCTGCATCTTCAACAAATATGACCAATGTACTCGGTGCGTTAAGCAGTGTGGTTAAAGCAGCTCACCCATTGTCGGATCAATTACTCGAGCATTTTGACGCTCAATGGCGCCATGATGTATTAGTAATGGATAAGTGGTTTGCTTTGCAAGCGATGAACTCTGCTGAAGATGCTATCGAGAAAATAAAAGCCTTGTACTCGCATCCTTGCTTTGATTTTTCGAATCCAAACCGAGTACGTGCATTAGTGGGCAGCTTTTCTCATTTTAATACCGCACAGTTTCATCGTTTAGATGGCACGGGCTATACATTACTTGGCGATTTATTGATTAAGCTTAATGCGATTAATCCGCAAAATGCATCTCGTATGTTAACGCCGTTTATGTCGTGGCGTCGTTATGATGAAACCCGTGCAACTGCAATGAGGGCCCAACTAGAGCGATTAGCTAACTTAGAAGGGTTAAGCGACGACTTATTTGAAAAGGTTGAAAAAGCCTTACAATAAATCATGATAGAACATTACTTTAGTATGCATTTGAGCTACACAAAGTGCATGGATTATTACCATGGACGGTATAGCTCTATCCAAGTGACAGCTGATAGCGGTAAAACAATTCGTTTTTCCGCTCATCACCTTCGACCTTTTATTTCTAGCCTAGGTATCCGTGGTCGATTTAGACTCATTTTAAGTAATGAAAACAAGTTCATCCGTCTCGAACGAGTAGCTTAGCAGTCATTTTTTGTGTTATAAATACATATTAATATTGCTTTTTTGTTAATTTCGGTTTGTTCTATTGTTAATTTACGTGTATAAATTATCTGGTATGACGTCTTACCAATACGTAAACGTTGAACAAATAAAAAATATAACTGATTGAAGGCGGCCATTTGTAATTTGTTTGATTCGCTTCTATCGTTACGATTACACTAAAAACAATAACTTGATCACACAAAAATACCCGCGACAGGGGGGAACCAAAATGATAAGAAGATCGCTTTTTGTTAAAAATAAAATAGCACTTGGCTTAACAGCTGCGGCTATGGGTTTAACTGCAGCACAGACACAGGCTGCAACATTTGAGGTGGGTGGTTTTGATATCGCCTTCGATTCTACCTTTTCATATGGTCAGAGTATTCGGGTAGAAGACCGAAATTTTGATATGATTGGTAAGAGTAATAATCCATCATTTGATTGGACGGGTTACAACCCAGCACTCAATACGATTTATTCATCCCAAGATGTCTGGGCTCAACCAGGGTCCTACTCAAACAACGGTGACGCGGGCGGTTTAAATTTTGATAGCGGTGAGTCTTTCTCAAAACTATTAAAAGGCACGCATGACTTATCAATAAGTAAAGATAACTACGGCTTATTTACCCGTTTTATGTATTTTTACGATTTTGAATTAATGGACGGCGATCGTGCTTATGTTAATCCAACATCAGGGCAAGGTGTAGACCCTTGTGATGACGATGATACTAAAGAGCAAAGTTGTGCCGACCTTCGTTTACTTGATGCCTACGTATGGGCGAACTTTGATTTAAACGATGGTAATAACCCGCTTTCAATTCGTGTTGGTCAACAAGTAGTAAACTGGGGTGAAAGTACGTTAATTTCTCATGGTATTAACGTTAATCCGGTTGATATAGACCGTTTAAAAGCACCAGGTGCTGAGCTAAAAGAAGCGTTTATTCCGGTTGGTATGTTGTGGGCATCGTTAGGGCTTACAGAAAACATCACCTTAGAAGGTTTTTACCAATACCAGTGGCATGAAACTCGTCTACCGGCAGCAGGGACTTATTTTTCTACCAATGATTTTGCTGCAGAAAACGGTTATCAACAAAATGTACAGCTAGGTTTTACTTCAAATCCTGATATTGATTTAGCATTTTTAACAAATAGTTTAAATAACTTGATAGCAACTCACTCTCAAGTAGCTGCAAGTCAGGGAATTGATCCATCAAGTGCTGCAGGTCAACAGCTATTAGCTAATATGTACTTGACACACCCGACCAAGGTTGCCCTCAAAGGTAAAGGCTATGATGGCAAAACAGAGCCAGATGATGGCGGCCAATACGGCTTACGACTCGGTATGTTTTTACCAGAGTGGAATGATACCGAAGTAGCGCTTTATCACGTAAATTACCATAATCGTCGTCCGCTTATTTCGGGTCGCGTATCAAACTTTACGCAAGCATCAATTCAACAAGATTTAGCGATGATTGCAAGTACTGAAATTACCTCTGATAACGTATCCGATTTAAAAGCATTTGCTAAAGCAACTAACGAATACCCTGAAGATATTAAACTTTACGGTTTAAGCTTTAACACCTCGCTTGGTGAAACTGCTTTTGCGGGTGAGTTTACTTTTCGTGAAGACGAACCGCTGCAAATCGATGACGTAGAGCTACTTTACGCTGCGATGCCTGAGCAGTTAGCTATTGCTGGTTTACGCCCTGAGTTTGCAGGTATTTCGCAAATGAGTAAAGGCGATGATGCAAGTGTTGTTGGGCCAGGCGAGTTAGCCAAAGGTTATATCGAACGCAATACGTCACAATTACAGTTTACGGCAACACATCTATTTGGTCCTTCATTAGGCGCTGATAGTTGGGCTGTTGTGGGTGAAATTGGTGGTGTTCGTATTAATAACATGCCCGAGTACGATGAGATCCGTTTAAATGTCTCTGGTACTGGCCGAAGTGGTGTTATTCAGGGGCCTGGTAGTTCAGATTACTCTTCACTACATATGGCATTATCTAATGGACCTGAGCAAAAATCGTTTGCTACGGCTTCATCGTGGGGCTACCGCTTAATTGCTAAAGGTGATTACTTTAACCTTTACAATGGTATTAACTTCTCACCACGTTTTGTATTTTCTCATGATGTAAATGGTAACACGCCAGATCCAATGTTCTTATTCATTGAAGATCGTAAGTCGCTAGGTGCTACCATGAGCTTTAATTACCAAAATGCATGGTCTTTGGATGTAAGTTACAACTCATTTTGGGGTGGTGGCGACACCAACACTTTCTCTGACCGAGATTACGTTTCTTTTAACTTAAAATATTCTATCTAGGGGTAACATTATTATGATTAAAAAACCTACCCTCATTGCTACAGCGTTTTGTAGTTTGTTTGCAAGCCACGCAGCGCTGGCTAAAATTAGCCCAGAAGAAGCTGCGCGCCTTGGTAAAGACTTAAGTCCAATTGGTGCGGAAAAAGCAGCGAATGCTGATGGCTCAATCCCAGCATGGAATGGCGGTATTACTGCTGCTCCAGCAGGTTATGAACCGGGTATGCACCACTTGGACCCTTATGCAACCGATAAAGTATTATTCACTATTGATAAAAGTAATATTGATAAATACAAAGAAAACTTAAGCCCAGGACAAATCGCGTTATTTGAAGCGTACCCAGATACGTTTAAAATGCCAGTGTACGAAACCCGTCGTTCTGCGTCTTTTCCACAATTTGTGTACGATGCAACCAAAAAGTTTGCAACGTCTGCTGAATTAGTTGAAGGCGGAAATGGTATTAAAAGTACAGCTATTGGTATTCCATTTCCAATCCCTAAAACGGGTTTAGAAGCAATTTGGAACCATTTACTTCGTTACCGTGGTCAGTCTATTGAGCGTTTTGGTGGTCAGGCAGCACCGACGGCATCGGGTTCATATAACTATGTTGGTTTTGATGAGCAGTTATTAGTTAAATATTCAGATCCAAGTGCTACTCCGGCTGAACTACAAGATTCTAATATTTTGTTTAAGTTTAAACAGCAAGTGACAGAGCCAGCTCGTTTAGCAGGGACCGCGTTATTGGTGCATGAAACTATGGACCAAATTTTAACGCCGCGCCAAGCGTGGACGTACAATTCAGGTCAGCGCCGTGTTCGCCGTGCACCTAATGTAGCGTACGATGCACCGGGTACAGCAGCAGATAGCTTACGTACAACTGATGACTTTGATATGTTCAATGGCTCGCCAAATCGTTATAACTGGACGCTAAAAGGTAAGCAAGAGCTTTACATCCCATACAATAGCTACAAGCTTCACAGCGACAAGCTAACTTATGATGATATTTTAAAGCCCGGTCATATAAACCCTGAGCATACACGTTACGAAAAACACCGTGTATGGGTTGTTGAAGCAAACTTAAAAGATGACACCCGTCATATTTACAAAAAACGTGTTTTCTACATTGACGAAGACAGTTGGCAAGTTCATGTTACCGATATTTACGATAATCGTGACCAACTTTATCGTGTAGCAATGGCTTATGGTCTTAACTACTATGAAGTACCGACACAGTGGAGTACGCTTGAGGTATACCACGATCTTAATTCACGTCGCTATTTAGCCATTGGTTTAGATAACCAAGAAAAGATGTATGACTTTTCTCAGTCATTTAATGACAATGAGTTTACATCGAGCGCTTTACGTCGCGCTGGCAGATAGTATAAAAGCAGGCACCTAGTTTCCTAGGTGCCTTTTTTCTTTCACATCGCGTTTGTCTATTAACGCACAGGTTTTCCTCTTTATAACAGACAAACAAATCCTCAGTTCAAGGCGAATTAAATTTATGAAGTATTTGGTCTATGCCAGCCTGATCCTAAGCGGTGCGAGTTTTGCACAAGACGCACCTCAAAGTGCGATTAGCGCAATTAATGCAGATAAAACACTCCTTACCGATATTACCCAAACTTCAGCTGGGCTTATTGCTGTAGGTAAACATGGGACGGTCATTAAAAGTATTGATGGTAGCGATTGGCAACAAGCGAAATCAGTACCTACACAAGTATTACTAACAGCGGTTGAATTTACTAATGATTCTAATGGCTGGGCATGTGGACATGACGCCACAATTATTAATACCACCGATGGTGGTGAAAATTGGCAGTTACAACAAGCAAAACCAAGCTTAGATAAACCCTGTCTAGATATTTATTTTAAAGATGACTTAAATGGCTATGCTGTTGGCGCTTACGGTATGTTTTATCAAACAAGTGATGGCGGAAAACATTGGCAAAAACGCTTTTTAGATTCGCTGTTATTTAGTGAAGATAGAGATTATTTAAATGACTTAAAACAAACAGATCCTGAGGGTTACGAAATAGAAACCTCGTCTATATTACCTCATTTTAATCGCATTGAACCGACTAGTTCGGGTTTAATACTGGTCGGTGAGATGGGCTTAATGGCAAAAAGTGATGACGATGGCCAAACATGGCAACGTTTAGATGAGATTTACCCTGGTTCATTTTTTGGTTTTGCTTCAGATTCATCGCAACAAATTGTTGCAGGGTTACGTGGTAATATTTTTATAAATAAAACCGATAGTCAGCAGTGGCAGCACTTAGACAATGATAAAACAGCTACTGTAAATAGCATCATTAATTATAACAATAAACAATGGCTATTATTGGCTAATAGCGGTGTTATTTTTCAGCTTAAAGATGATGTGTTGTCTTACGAGCAGTTGGCTGATGGTAAAGCGATTCTTGATGGCGTGATTGTTAAAGATAAACTGATCATGACAACAGAAAACGGCATTAAAGTGAAGGAGTTGACCCCTTAATGCAAGCAATTTTAGATTTTTTAGAAAAAGCGATTTTTAGACACCGCTTAGTGGTGCTCATAAGTTTTGTGTTGATCACCTGTTTATTGGTTTTTAAAGCAACGCAAATTGAGCTCGACGCGTCATTTAATAAAAATATTCCGCTTAACCATGATTATATGAAGGTGTACACCAAACATGAGAAACAGTTTGGTGGCGCTAATAGTATTTTAATTTCAGTATGTGATGACAGTGGTGATATTTTTAATCCTGAATTTTTTACTCAATTAAAAGCCGTACATGACCAACTTTACTTTATTCCAGGAGTAAATCGTCCTTTAGTAAATTCAATATTTTCACCTAGTGCGCGCTTTGTTGAAGTTGTTGAAGACGGCTTTGCTGGCGGGCCTATTATACCAGCCAACTTTAAAGCCGATAAGCAAGGCTTAGGAATTGTTAAAGAGAACATTGAAAAGGCCAAAGTAGTGGGTCGTATGATAGCAAGCGATTATTCGTGTGCCATGGTCACCGCCCAATTGTTAGAGACTGATCCGCAAACACAAGAAAAATTAGACACTCTCGCTTTTGCAAAAAAATTAGAAAGCGAAATTCGTGAGCCTCTAAGTACCGAAAAAATCAGTATTCATATTATTGGTTTTGCAAAAATGGCCGGCGATATAGCCGAGGGCGCAAAAGGGGTTGTATTATTTTTTGCTATTGCAATTGCGTTTACTTTTGTCATGGTATGGCTATTTTGTGGCAGCTTAAAACTCACTATTTTACCGATTGTGTGTTCAATTATTGCGGTAATTTGGCAGTTAGGATTGCTTTCTAGTTTAGGCTTTGGTCTTGATCCTATGTCTATCTTAGTGCCATTTTTAGTGTTCGCTATTGGCGTAAGCCACGGTGTGCAGATGATTAACGCCATTGGTAAAAAGGTTGCTGAAGGTAAGTCTACAGCAATATGTTGCCAATCAAGCTTTAGAGCTTTACTTGTGCCTGGCGGGATTGCGTTGTTATCTGATACGGTTGGCTTTTTAACCCTATTAACCATTGATATCGGTATTATTCGTGAACTTGCTATTACAGCGAGTTTAGGTGTGGCAGTGATTATATTTACTAATCTGATTTTGTTGCCAGTGTGGGCATCGTATATGCGCTTTGAAAACAGCATCCATATTCAATCAGGTGATGCTAATAAACCGAACATACTTGATGCAATGCGCGATTTATTAGTTAAAGCAACCGATCCAAAAACAGCAAAAATTATTATTGGTTTCACTTTGGTTTTATTTGCACTGGGCTATTGGCAAGCAGATAAAATGCGTATTGGTGATTTACATGCAGGAGCACCATCCTTGCACCAAGATGCACGTTACAACCAAGATACTTTCTTAATATCGGACAAATACACAATTTCATCTGATATTCTTAAAGTCATTGTAGAGGCTTACCCTGCAGCGTGTACCGAGCATGACGTCATGGAGCGTATATCACGCTTTCAATATAAAGTTGAAAATTTAGCCGGTGTACAATCAGCGGTCAGCCTAAGTTCAGTGGCACAGTCAGTTAATGCCGGTTATAACGAGGGCAATTTAAAATGGCAAAGTTTGCCGCGCAATTCTGCCAGTTTGGTGCAGTCAACCTCTCGCGTTGAAACCAGCACAGGGTTATTAAACGGTGATTGTTCAGTAATGCCCGTGATTATATTTTTAGATGATCACAAAGCACAAACTATTGATAACGTTATTGCAAAAGTAAAACAATTTGCTGTAGAAGAGGGCACAGATAAACTTGCTTTCAAATTGGCATCAGGCCCTGTAGGTGTAATGGCAGCAACTAACGAGTCTGTTTCAGCTGCACAAATCCCTATGATGCTCTATGTTTATGGTGCGGTGATTATTTTATGCTTACTAAGTTTTAAGAGCGTAAAAGCAACTATTGCAGTGGTATTACCTTTGTACATAGTATCAACCCTTGCACAAGCACTTATGGTACAACTTGAGATTGGTCTAACTGTTTCAACTTTACCAGTAATTGCTTTGGGTGTAGGTATTGGTGTTGATTACGGTATTTATATTTTGTCATCAATGATGGGGCAGTTAAAACAAAACGTGCCACTGAGTATTGCTTATCGTAATGCATTAGTTGAACGTGGGAGTGCGGTGTTATTTACCGGTATTACGTTAGCAATTGGTGTTAGTACGTGGATTTTTTCTGATTTGAAGTTCCAAGTTGATATGGGAATTCTGCTTACCTTCATGTTTTTAGTAAATATGTTGGGTGCAGTGTTACTTTTACCTGCAATTGGCAGCTTGCTCTGGACTGACCAGAAAAAATAAGGTGAATAAATTTGCTCCTAAATGGCCAGTAATGGCCATTTATATCTATATTTTGTGAATAGATGACCAAATAGCTGAAATGCTTAAAATGTTTTCATCGAAAAGGCTGTTTATTAGTTTTAAAAGGGTTAGAATTTAACTGACTCCACGCTAATAAATGGCTGTACAAATATTCTGCTAAACTAGCAGTGATAGATTAAGGAACATACAATGACACGAAATGAAGGCCAAGCCTCGGTTATTTTAGATAACGTCTGTAAGCTTATCCAGAAAAAAGTTCGCGCTGATAATGTGTTACTCGTTGAGAAATTCGCCAAAGCCTTGTACAGCAATATGTCTAAAGAGGATTTGGCAAATCGCAACGACAGTGACTTATATGGTGCTGCACTCAGCCTTTGGAATTCGCTAGAAAAAAATACATCAGATGACGCAGTTATTCGCGTTTTCAACCCTGAAGTGGCTAAAGATGGCTGGCAGTCATCACATACCATTGTAGAGATCATTGCTAAAGACATGCCGTTTTTAGTGGACTCTGTACGAATGGCCATGACACGAGAAAACATTGCCTCTCATTTACTTCTTCATAGCCCGCTGAAAATTCAACGTGATAAGAACGATAAAATATCAGGGTTATCAAGCTTAAAAGCAGAGCAAGAATCAACATCAACAAAAACTGTATTCTTCATAGAAATTGACCGTCAAACAGATGCAACTGTTATTGAGTCTTTCAAAAAAGAACTTGAATCAGTACTCGTTGATGTATCGATTGCGGTTGAAGATTGGCAGCCTATTCGCGAAAAATTAATCGCGGTAAGCAAAAGCTTGCCTAAAAGCCATAAAGATAAAAGTGATAACGAAATAAATGAAACCGTTGAATTTTTAGATTGGTTAGTGAAAGACAATTTCACATTAATGGGTTATCGCCAATATGAACTTTCACCAGTTCAGGGCGACTATCAATTAAAGGGTAAAATGGATACCAGCTTAGGGTTAATGAAAAACTCTGATGCTGAGCATACACGTTTGCTTTCTGAGTTACCTGAAGTGGCGCGCCAAGAGGCACGCAGTAGCAACCTATTAATTTTAACTAAAACTAATTCATTGTCTCGCGTCCACCGTCCAGCTTACATAGATTATGTGGGTGTAAAACGTTTTGATGACAAAGGCAATGTTATTGGTGAAGATCGTTTCATCGGTTTGTTTTCATCAAACTTTTACAACAATAGCGCTGCTGATGTACCGGTTCTTAAAAGTAAAATTAATCGTATTATGGATATGTGTGACTTCGCTAAAGGGACACATGCATACAAAGCCGTATTAAATATATTAGAAACTTACCCACGTGACGAACTGGTTCAAGCTCGAGAGAATGAGTTACTTGAAGTTGCCATGGGCGTATTGCAAATACAAGAACGCGACATGTGTCGTTTATTTGTTCGTAAAGATGCATATGGTCGTTTTTTATCATGCATGGTTTATGTACCTCGAGAGCGTTATAACACAGCGCTTCGTCGCGAAACGCAGGCTATTTTAGCCAACGCATTTAATTCTGACGTTAAAGTCGAATTTACTACCTATTTCTCTGAGTCTACACTGGCGCGTACCCATTACACTGTTCGTGTGACCGACAACAATATTGAATTTAACGTGAAAGACATAGAAAACAACCTAATAGAAGCCGCTCGTACTTGGGAAGATAAATTACAATCAGCCTTACTTGAATCTGCTGGTGAGGCCCGTGGTAATGAATTAAACCGTAAATATTGCAATGCCTTTGCACGCTCATACAAAGAAGAAGTATTACCTAGCGCTGCAGTGGTCGATATTGAAAAGCTAGAAATGCTAAGCGATGATAACAAGTTAGAAATGTTGTTCTATCGCCCACAAGAAGAAGCAAGCAGCAATATTGTGCGTTTAAGCTTATTCCATAAAGATGAGCCAATTCATTTATCTGACGTTATGCCAATGCTTGAAAACTTTGGTCTACGTGTTGTAGGTGAAACGCCATACTCGGTTAAAACTAGTGATGGTGGCGTAAATTGGGTCATGGATTTCTCTATGCTAATTGACAGCAAAGGGATGGCTGATTTTGATAAGATCTCTGCACGTTTTCGCGCTGCATTAACCAGTGTATGGGCAAACCGTTTAGAAAACGATGGCTTTAACCGTCTAGTGCTAATGGGTGGTTTAACGGGTCGTGAATCATCAATTTTACGTGCATACGCAAAATACATGCGCCAAATAGGGGTTACTTTCTCGCAAACGTATATTGAAAGTACCTTTGCAAATTACCCGCATATTGCCGCTAAAATTGTTAACTTATTCTCTAAAAAGTTCTCTGTAAAAAGCCCTGCAAGTGCTAAAACACTTGAAAAACTAGGCTTAGAAATTTATGCAGAGTTAGAAAACGTAGCGAACCTTGATGATGATCGTATTATCCGTTTATACGTTGATATGATTGTTGCTACATTACGTACTAACTACTTCCAAAAAGATGCTGAAGGCAAGTTTAAGTCTTACATCTCACTTAAAATTCAGCCAAGTTTAATTCCAGAAGTCCCACTACCTGTACCAGCGTTTGAGATATTTGTTTATTCTCCACGTGTTGAAGGTGTGCATTTACGCTTTGGTAAAGTTGCCCGTGGTGGATTGCGTTGGTCAGATCGTCGTGAAGATTTCCGTACAGAAGTACTTGGCTTAGTTAAAGCGCAACAAGTGAAAAATACCGTGATTGTGCCGGTAGGCTCAAAAGGTGGATTTGTATGTAAACAACTACCTAGTGAACGTGAAGCGTTTATTAAAGAAGGCCAAGAATGTTATAAAATCTTCATTCGTGGTTTATTAGATATCACAGATAATATTGACCGTGGTGAAATTGTACCTGCTGTTGATGTTACACGCCATGATGAAGACGATGCGTACCTAGTAGTAGCAGCGGATAAAGGCACTGCAACATTCTCTGATATTGCCAATGGTATCGCAAACGAATATAACTTCTGGCTAGGTGATGCGTTTGCATCAGGTGGTTCTGTAGGTTATGACCATAAGAAGATGGGTATTACAGCTCGTGGCGCTTGGGAGTCTGTAAAACGTCATTTCCGTGAAATGGATATTAACTGTCAAACCACAGATTTTACAGCAGTTGCTATCGGGGACATGGCCGGTGATGTATTTGGTAATGGTATGTTGTTATCAAAGCACATTCGTTTGCAAGTGGCGTTTAACCATCTACATATTTTTGTTGATCCAAATCCAGATGCAGCGGCTTCTTATCCAGAGCGCGAACGTTTATTTAATTTACCACGTTCATCATGGGAAGATTACAATAAAGAGCTAATTTCAAGCGGCGGTGGTATTTTCTCGCGTGCTGCTAAGTCGATTACGCTGACCCCTGAGATGAAAAAAATGTTAGGCACTAAAAAAGCCAGCATGACACCGAATGAATTGATCAAAGCATCATTAATGATGGATCATGATTTACTTTGGAATGGTGGTATAGGGACTTACATCAAGCATTCGAAAGAAACGGATGCCGATGTAGGGGACCGTGCCAATGATGCGTTGCGTATTAACGGTAAAGATCTTGGTGCTAAAATATTTGGCGAAGGCGGTAACTTAGGTGCAACCCAATTAGGTCGTATTGAATTTGCAGCTCAAGGCGGTCGTGTAAATACTGACTTCATCGATAACGTGGGCGGGGTTGCGTGTTCAGATAACGAAGTAAATATTAAAATTTTACTCAATGGCTTAGTTGCTGAAGGCGACTTAACGCGTAAGCAACGTGATGAGTTACTTTACTCAATGACCGATGAAGTGTCTGAATTAGTACTTAAAGATTGTTATCGTCAAACACACACTTTATCGATCACTCAATCTAAAGGGACCTCAACGCTTAAAGAAAAAATTCGCTTTATTCATGCACTTGAAAAAGACGGTAAGCTAGACCGTGCAATTGAGTTTATTCCTACAGATGAAGAGTTAGCAGAGCGCGCCGCTGCAGGTAAAGATTTAACTCGCCCTGAGCTATCTGTATTAGTTTCTTACGCGAAAATGGTGCTAAAAGAGTCTTTGGTAACGGATGAAATTACTGAGAATCCATATTACCGTCAGTTATTAGTTAAATCATTCCCGCGCCCATTACGTGAGAAGTTTAATGATGCTATGGATAATCATCCACTACGCAAAGAGATTATTGCCACTAAGTTAGCAAATAATATTGTTAATGATATGGGCTTAAACTTTATGGTGCGAATGAATGAAGAAACCGGTGCAAACGAAGCTGAAATTGCATTGTGTTATTCAATCGCAAGTGAAATTTTCCAAATGCGTGAAACATGGTTATCTATTAGTGATTTAGATAATAAAATACCATCGAACGTACAAACAGAAATGTTATACCAGTTACGTCGTACAGTTCGTCGCGCTACACGTTGGTTCCTTCGTCATCGCACCAAAGCACAATCAATTGAGCAAGCGATTGAAATTTTCTCACCAACATTTGCCGATTTAAGTGAAAACTTAACTAAATACATCGTTAAAACAGAAAGCGATCGTATTGTAAGTGCCCGTGAAGAACTAACACAAAGCGGTGTACCTACAGATATCGCACAGCGCATTGTGTCGTTATCAAGCTTGTTCTCGGTAATGGATTTAACGCAAATTGCTCAAAACTCTAATCGTAAAATTGATATGGTGTCGCACACTTACTTTAAATTAGGTGCGCAAATGGGACTACATTGGTTCTTAGATCAAATCACTAATCAACCGGTTTCTAACCATTGGCAGGCATTAGCGCGTGCATCATATCGTGAAGAGTTAGATTGGCAGCAACGCACCTTGTCAGAAGTGGTATTAAACAGCTTTGAAGGTGAAAGCAGTGATGTAGATGGTCAAATTGAACAATGGATGGATAGTCAAGATCTATTACTTCAACGTTGGAAGCAAATGTTGACAGAGTTTAAAACATCGCAAAGTCACGATTTTGCTAAGTTCTCAGTGGCATTAAGAGAGCTCATGTTACTTGGTCACAACTGTGATACATCAGCAAAGTAACAAACTGCTAATGATTAAAACTAATCGTTAAACAGTTTTTGTTATATAATACCTCAGCCTTGTCTGAGGTATTTTTTTGTCTACAATTTTAAGAGGATTATATTCATGTTCTACGATTTAGCTCGCCGTTTTATGTTTACCCGTGATGCGGAGTGGGCCCATGATTTTGCTCTTAATAACTTACGTCGCTTTGCTAACACGCCATTAAGTGCTGCATGGTCACAAAGCGTGGCAAATAAACCAGTGAACTTTTTAGGCCTCGAATTTAAAAACCCAGTAGGGCTTGCTGCAGGTCTTGATAAAAATGCGGAGTGTATTGAGGCATTCGCTCAAATGGGTTTTGGCTTTGTAGAAGTGGGTACAGTAACACCGCGTCCTCAAGCGGGGAACGATAAGCCGCGGATATTCAGGTTGCCGCAGTCAAATGCAATTATTAATCGTATGGGCTTTAATAACAAAGGTGTTGATAATTTAGTTAACAATGTTAAAGCAGCTAAATACGATGGTATTTTAGGTATCAATATTGGTAAAAATAAAGATACACCAAATGAGCAGGGCAAAGATGATTACATTCACTGTATGCGTAAAGTGTTTGAGCATGCATCATACATCACTGTAAACATTTCATCACCCAATACCCCTGGCTTACGAGACCTGCAATATGGCGCAGCATTAGATGACTTATTACAAAGCTTGAAAAACGAACAGCTTGATTTAATTGCCAAGCATAATAAGCATGTGCCTATGTTGGTGAAAATTGCGCCAGACCTAGATCCAATTCAAATTGAACAAGTGAGCGAGTCACTGTTAAATAATAAAATTGATGGTGTTATAGCCACAAATACCACCTTAGAGCGTAGCTTAGTGCAAGGTCAGCAGTATGCTGATGAGGCAGGCGGTTTATCAGGTGCGCCAGTTAGAGAGCGTTCAACCCATGTTGTTTCTGAACTCAAGCGTTTAACAAACAATCAGTTACCTATTATTGGTGTGGGTGGTATTGATGATGCTAAATCAGCAAAAGAAAAATTTAATGCGGGTGCAGATTTAGTTCAAGTTTATACCGGTTTCATATACAAAGGACCGCAATTGGTCAAGTCGATCATTAACGACTTATAAGGATCAGTTATGTAAGCTTTTGATCGTTCGATAAATGTTCTAAAAAGACGTTTTAAAAATGGTCAAAAGCAGCTATACTCTAAGCTTATTGTCTTATTTTATTTTTTAAGTACTAAGTAGGGAGGAGCAAATGTTACAAGCGTCAAAGCAATGGCAATGGATAGCGTGTGCTGAAAAAAACCGCTTACTGCTTGATTTAAATGACGATATGCAACTTTGTACACCTTATAAGCTTAGACAGCTCACCGATTGTGCTTTTGAAAACCCATACTTCAGCCTTGAAGATGCAGCCTTTTATGAGCAAGTTTATTATTACCTTGCGCAGTTTAATTTATGGAATCCTGCCCAGTTATGCCAAATAGCGCTCAATGCAACGGCAGTTAAATTTCAATTAAAACCAGTGTTGGCAAAAAGTTGGTTTTTTAAACCGTATACTGGTAGTACACCTAGTACTGAAGCGGTTATTAATTTAAGCTCAGAATCACAAACTGGCGAGTTTTTAATTATAGAGCATTGTCCAGATGCTTCTGTGTGCATTAATTTAAGTGAAACCTTTGCACTAGATGACAATCTATCACTTGCCCAGTTTGAAGTTATCCGCGTTTTAAACAACCGAGTTCACCCCTTAATTACCTCACAGTACGATAGCCAAACAGCTTAGCCTAATTTAGTCTTTGAGGCTTGTTTAAGGCGTATTTGTACGCAAACCTATGTTATAATCCCGCGCAATTAGCTATTAAGGGTTTTTACTTTGCAATTTATCGCACTTACTTCTATCGGAATCGAAAATTTATTGGTTGATGAACTTACAGAACTTGGCGCTACGGTGTCAAAGCAAACTGTGGGTTCTGTTCGCTTTGAGGCTGACTCATTGCTAGCGCAAAAAGTGTGTTTATCTACACGCTTTGCTACGCGTGTACTTATGCTTATTGAAGAAAAAGAAGGCGTAAATGACAAAGACAGCTTGTACAAATTTGCACGCTTACAACCTTGGCAAGAATGGTTTGGCCCAACACAAACTTTTGCTGTTGATTTTAATGGCACAAACGATTCACTTAAAAATACCCAGTTTTCTGGTTTAGTAATTAAAGATGCGATTGTTGATTACTTTAACGATTTATTTGAACAGCGACCAAATGTAGATAAGCAAGATGCCAATGTGCGAGTGGTTGCACGTTTAAATCGTCATGGCGTTTCACTTTATATTGATTACTCAGGGCCGCGTTTATCAGAGCGTGGTTACCGTCAAGGTCAAGGCAAAGCACCCATAAAAGAGCATTTAGCTGCGGCAATAATAAAACGTAGTGGCTGGCTCGAAAATGTCAATCAACCACTATTCGATCCATGTTGTGGTGCCGGCACTATTTTAATAGAAGCGGCTGGAATGGCACGTAATGAAGCGCCTGGATTATTCCGTGAAGGATTTGCGTTTGAGCGTTTACCTAGCTTTAGAGTGGCAAAATTCAAAGAACTTAAAGAGCAACTTTTAGCGAATATTACTGATCCTAAATTATGGTTAATTGGCCATGATTACGATGCACAAGTACTTGATAAAGCGATTGCTAATGCGCAGCGTGCAGAGCTTGATACGGTGATTAAATTTAAGCAAAGCGATGCGACAAAACTGACGAGCGTTGCAAAATTGCCGGGTGTTGTTATTTCTAACTTACCTTATGGTGAGCGTATTGGTTCTATGGCTGAACTTGTAAACTTGCATCGTAGTTTAGGTGTTGGTTTTAAAAAGCACTTTAATCATTGGAAACTCGCTCTACTGGGCATGGATGAAAGCCTGTTTAAATTGCTTAAATTAGTGAAGCAAAAACGCTATAAATTTAAAAATGGCCCCCTTGATGTTGAATTAAACCTGTATCAGCTTGATGACAAGCAAGTCAGCCTTACCTCTGATGACAAACCCGCTTTAAACTTCGAAGGCTCGATGGCATTTGCTAATCGCTTGAAAAAGAACAAGCAAGGTTTAAAAAATTGGCTTAAGCAAAATCAAGTTCATGCGTATCGTGTTTACGATGCAGATATTCCTGAATACAACGTTGCGGTTGATATTTATGGTGATTCAGCGGTTATTTTTGAATACGCAGCACCGAAAGAGATTGATGAAAAAACCTCTGAGAAGCGTTTACAAGATGTTATTAGCTTGACAGCACAACAACTTGATATTGCACCTGAAAACATTGCTGTAAAAGTACGTAAAAAGCAAAAAGGTGAAGAGCAATATACACCCATGGCTAAGCAAAATAGAACCATGGTAGTAGAAGAGTTTGGTGCTAAGTTTAAAGTTAATTTATTTGACTACTTAGACACGGGGCTATTTTTAGATCATCGCCTTGCACGTCGTTACATTCAAGAAAACGCAAAAGATAAGCGCTTTTTGAACCTGTTTGCATACACAGGAACCGCCTCAGTTCATGCAGCCATTGGTGGCGCAAAAGCGATTACTACCGTTGATTTATCTAAAACCTACTTAAAGTGGGGTCAAGATAACTTTGCGCTTAACGATATTAGCAATACACGTTATCGTTTTGAGCAAGCAGATTGTTTAAAATGGCTAGAGTATGCACAAGGGCAGTATGACCTGATCTTTTTAGATCCGCCTACTTTTTCAAATTCTAAACGAATGAAAGACGCGTTTGATGTACAAAACGATCACATCAAGCTGTTAACTTGGGTTAAAAAAATATTGAGCCCATCGGGTACGCTAATATTCTCAAATAATAAACGCGGCTTTGTAATGGATGAAGTTGGCTTAATGGGCTTAGGTTTAATAGCAGAAAATATCTCTGAAAAAACCTTATCTCCTGACTTTAAACGCAATAAAAAAATACACAATAGCTGGTTAATTAAACATGGCTAAGTGGATTTTATATCACACCGACGGCTGCCACTTGTGCGAGCAAGCAGAGCAGCTGTTAAAACCGTTACTTTCATCAACCGATGAATTACAACTTATTGATATTATGAGCGATGACGCATTAATTTTAGAGTATCAAATAAGCATTCCGGTTTTAAAAAATCAACAAGGCCAACAATTATTTTGGCCTTTTACTGCACCTCAGGCGCAGCAGTTTTTAGCGCAAGCAGAATAAGAGTAAAGATTAACTATGGATTTAATTAGAATTTCAAAAGCACAATTAGCTTACGGTACACACCCATTACTTGATAATGCAGATGCAGTAATCGAAAGTGGCGAACGTGTGTGTATTGTAGGTCGCAATGGTGCAGGTAAATCAACGCTTTTAAAAGTACTCGACGGTCAAGTAATACTTGATGATGGCGAAATAAACCAAGTTGGTAGTTTAAAAATATCGCGTTTAGAGCAAGATCCACCTAAAGGGGCAAGTGGCACTGTATTTGATTATGTTGCCCAAGGTATGCCCGAAATTGCTAACTTACTGATTGATTTTCATCATGTAAGCACACAATTGCAAACAGATTGCACTGATCAACTATTAAATAAATTAGAGCGTTTATCTAATAAATTAGAGGCGGCAGATGGCTGGCGTTTTGATAGCCGAATTCAACTTGTACTTACTCAATTAGAGCTAACTCCTGATGCGAAACTTGAGTCGCTCTCAGGTGGTTGGTTACGTAAAGTTGCATTAGCGCGTGCTTTAGTGAGTGAGCCTGATTTATTACTGCTCGATGAGCCTACTAACCACTTGGATATGACAAGTGTAATGTGGTTAGAGCAATTCCTAAAAGAATTTAAAGGCGGTATTGTATTTATATCGCATGACCGTGCATTTATTCGAGCTGTTGCTACACGTATTTTAGATTTAGATCGCGGTAAACTAATTTCTTATCCTGGTGATTATGCAACTTACTTAGAACAAAAAGCGCATGATTTAAAAGTAGAAGAAACACAAAATGCATTGTTTGATAAACGCTTAGCGGAAGAAGAAGCATGGATCCGCCAAGGTGTTAAAGCCCGTCGAACCCGTAATGAAGGCCGTGTTCGTGAGCTGAAACAATTACGTAATGAACGTAAACAACGTGTGGAACAAGTAGGTAAAACTGATTTCAATATCGAAACAGCGGATCGTTCAGGTAAACTAGTATTTGAAGCTAAACACTTAAATCATGCATTTAAAGACAAAGTGATAGCTGATGATTTCTCTACCTTAGTGATGCGTGGCGATCGTATTGGTTTGGTGGGGCCTAATGGTATTGGTAAAACAACGCTATTAAAATTATTGTTTGGTGATTTAAAAGCAGACAGTGGTGAAATAAAGCAAGGTGTTAACTTAGAGTTTGCATATTTCGATCAGTACCGTGAGAAGCTTGATGAAGAAGCGACCGTTCAAGATAACGTTGCTGAAGGTAAGCAAGAAGTGATGATGGGCGGACGCTCACGTCACGTGTTAGGCTATTTACAAGACTTTTTATTTCCGCCAGCACGTGCTCGTACACCGGTAAAAGCACTTTCAGGTGGTGAGAAAAACAGGTTGTTATTAGCCAAGTTATTTTTGAAACCTTCAAATATATTAGTGCTCGATGAGCCTACCAATGACTTAGATATAGAAACATTAGAGCTACTTGAAGATATTATTAACCAATATCAAGGTACTGTGCTTATAGTAAGTCACGACCGAGAGTTTATTGATAATACTTGTTCTAGTGTTTGGGCATTTGAAGGTAACGGCAAAGTCACTGATATAGTTGGTGGCTACAGTGATTATGAAGCTTATACCAACTATTTGGCGGAGCAGCACAAAGAGTTGCAAAAGCAGCCAGTCAAAAAAGTTGAAAAAATAGAGCCAACGCCAGTTAAAAGCAATAACAAAGCAAATAAACTCTCTTACAAATTAAAACTTGAACTAGAGCAACTACCTAATAAAATGGAGCAACTTGAAGCTGAGCTTGAAAAACAACAAGAACGAGTAAGTCACGAAGACTTTTTCAAGCAAGACAGTGATATAACAGCCAAGGAATTGAACCATTTAGCCCAACTTGAGTCTGACCTTGAAGCCGCTTTTGAGCGTTGGGAAGAACTTGAAGAATTAAAGAATCAGTAGTAAGGAATAAAATGAAATATAAATTACTCGCGGCCAGTGTTTTGGCTACACTGAGTACATCAGCATTGAGTGCAACGTACCAGTTAACCGAATTAGGTGACTTTGAAGCTGCAAAACATACATATGTTACTGATGTGAGTGAAAGTGGCCATGTCATTGGCGTTGCTAATGGCTTATACAACCTACCTATTGATATTAGTTATATTGATTTTACAGAAAGTTCAATCAATAGTGCTTACGACGCGGAAGTTGCAAGGTTTAAAGAAATTGACAAAGAAATAACCTTTACGCTTGATGACATAGAAAATAACGATGCGATTTACACTAATGCTGATGCGCATACTTTTATGGTTCGTTTTTTATCAAACTTGTCATCTAACTTTGAGTATCAAAAAATCAGTTCAATTATTGCTACAAATTATAATAGTGGTGTAATAACTGAGCAGCCTTTATTTGATATCGCTTCTGTTGATTACGACGGTCTGACCCGCTCGACAAGTAATTTTTATAATGGCGTTGCAGAAGACGGAACGACTGTTGGCTGGGGCAGTGCTCCTTTTGATAAAGTGAGTTTTACACCAGATGGCGAAACAGAGGAAGAAACGTGGTTTACCCGTGACTTCATAGAACGTGGGATTTTAATATCTGCAGATGGTGTTGAAGTGCCGTTTGTTCCAGAATTTACTGAACACGGTGGGACTAGTAAAGCATCTGATATTGTTGCCACTGACACAGGTTACATTGTTGTTGGTAATGTATCGGTCAGTATTCCTGCTGAGAGACAAACCACAATTACTGATAATTGTGATGGCCTTGATGAACCGGTAATGGCCTGTATTGAATCACTTAACAGTCGAAGTACGCGTGGTTTATTCAATAAAACAGCGGTTAAATGGACTCTAGATAGTGCCTATAATGTGACTTCAACAGAGCTGTTGGGTTTAGCGCTTACTCCAGAAGAAGATGAGGACACTAATCCTTTTATTAGTAATGCATTAGCGGTTAATAAAAATGATGTAGCGGTCGGTTTTTCGAACACTCGTTATTTTGACAGAGATTCGACAATTTTAACTATGCCAACTTATTTTAAAGACGGTGAAGTGGTTGATTTTATAAACCAGCAAGATGATTGGCAAGCTGGTAAAGCATTCGCGATAAATGATAATGACATTGTGGTTGGTTATGCTTCAAAAGGTATTGAAGGTAGTTTAATCGCCAAGTTCTTTCATCATAATATAAATACTAATACGACCGTATTTCCTGAAGATTATTTTACTAGCTCAAACTCATACGCGAATGACATTAATAACCAAGGTTACATCGTAGGTGAGGGTGAGGTTGGTGATACAGCCAGCACAAGACGCTCAGAAGCCTTTATTTATAAAATTGGCGATGACAAAATCACAAACTTAAATAGTTTACTACCTTGTTTTGACAGTGATGGTGAGACTAGTTTTAGTTATAAAATGGTAGAAGCGAAATCAATCAACGAAAACAATGAGGTATTTGGTGTAGCAACTAAAACGGTTGAAAAGTTAAATTCACGAGGCGAAGTTGTAACTGATATTAATGGCAATATTCAATATGAAAGTGTTGCTGTTGCGGTAAAACTTTCACCGATTGCTAATGGTGAAGTTGAAAACTGTAAAGCTCCAGATACAGAGTTTTATGAACGTAGCTCAGCCAGTTTCTCATGGTTTGGTTTACTATTGCTGCCATTAGTTGGATTAAGACGCGTTTTTCGTTTCTAGGTAATGCTATTCGTTTATAAAAAACCAACTTGTTAAGTTGGTTTTTTTTTGTCTATATTAAGGTAAAGAGCAGCCCTTTATGGAGAACTAGGCGCTAGTTATTTCTAGATATCCAAGCTTTTCTTACTGAGCGGCGCCAAATCAAGTCAATACCAAAATAGCCAATCACACTGGCAATAGATGCACACACAAGCGAACCCACTAAAAAAGCGGGGCCAATTGTCGTTAAACTTTCTATAAACCATGCCCAACTTGCTTCAAACGCAAAATGTTGCTCAGGTTGATTTAGCACTAATGTACCAACCAAGTACGAGCCGTAAAAGATAGGTGGCATTGTAAGTGGGTTAGTGATCCACACTAAAGCAACTGATATAGGCAAATTAACTCTTAAGATTATGGCTGCGGCAGCGGCTAGCACCATTTGAAAAGGAACAGGGATGAATGCAAAGAAAAGTCCAACGGCAAAAGCACCGCGTGCTGAGCGTCGATTTAAATGCCAAAGGTTAGCATCATGCAAAAGACGACCAAATATTTTTAGTGATTTGTGATGTCTAATTTTATTTGGATCAGGTAAAAACCGTTGGATTGTTTTTTTAGCCATTTAAAGCAACCATTTACGTCTGTGTGGATGAGTCTTGGATTTGTTGTCGGTGTCGTTATTACCGTGTTTTATTATCAAACCCTTGAATTTACAATTATCACAATTTCAATCCTCATTGTGAGCACGTATTTTAAGCCGTTTTTAACTGTATTGTTAGGCTTTATTTGCGGTATTTGCTGCGTAGCAGCACATTTTATCTTGTTTTATTCATTTGAGTTACCTAAACAGCACGAAAAATATGCTTATTCAGTCGATGTTGTTGTAGAAGAGGTTATTTCTGCTACACCTCCCCAATATGTAAAAGTTAAATTAACGCGTTTGGAAGACAGTGAATATAGTCACTTTAGGGCACCTTATGCCTTATTAAGTATCAATTTTGCACAACCAATTCATTCTGGTGATGCTTTTAATGCTCAAGTGAGACTTAAAAACTATAGATCCATTAAGAATTTTACTGTTTTTGATAATCAGCTTTATGCTTTTACACAAAAGATAGCGTTTAAAGGTACGGTGCTCAATAAACAGCTTAATATTAAAAGCTCTCAAAAAAGTAATGCCGTTTCAGCCTATAGAGTTTATGTCAAAAAGTTGGTAAATAATGCTGAGCTTAATTGGCTCTATTATACGTTGTTAACTGGCGATAAGTCTTTAATGACATTCGAGCATAAAGAGTTAATGCAGAGTCTTGGGTTAAGTCATTTATTAGCCATTTCTGGGTTACATATCTCTCTAGTGTTTGGTTTTTGTTATTTTGTCACACGGTTTTGTCTTAAGTTGGTTAAACCTGAACTAAATCAAGCATTAAATGTTTCTATTGTTTATAGCGCTTTTGGTTTTGTTGTAGCTTTTATTTATGTTTATTTAAGTAATTTTATCATTTCTGCAACCCGCGCTTTAATTATGTTGGGCTGTTATTTGCTACTTTATTATTTGGCAAAGCAGTCATTGAGGTGGCGCAGTATTTTATTCGCACTGGTCATTATTTTAGCGATTAACCCATTTAGTGTATTAAACCCAGGGCTTTACTTTTCGTTTTTAGCAGTATGTATTATTTTTATTGTTTTAAAGCAATTTCCGCTTCGGGGTAACTCATTACTAGCCAATATACGAACATTATTTATTATTCAACTGGGATTATTTATTGGCTTATTACCCTTGTCATTATACTTTTTTAATGGTGTGAGTTTAGCGGGTTTAGTTTTAAATCTAGTCGCTATTCCCATTTTATCTTTTGTATTAATGCCTGCTTTATTTTTAAGTGTGTTACTGGGATTATTAACCGATTGGTACGCATTTATCGTATTATATGATTTTCCATTGGCCTATTTTTACCAAATGCTGCAGGCAATACCTCAGCAGGTACGTTGGCTTAATGTCGGACAGATAAGTATGACCACCATGGTGGCGCTTTATAGTGTTGTTCCTCTACTTTATTTTATTGAGCTTCGCTTACTGGCCTGCATTCCGATTTTGACTTTGCTTTTTAACCTTTACTCTACGCAAACCAGCCTTTGGCGGCTGAATGTATTCGATGTGGGCCATGGTTTAATGGTACTGATAGAAAAAGATAAACATGCGTTTATTTATGATTTTGGCCCGAGTTATTTTAATCGCTTTAGTCGTGTCACTAGTGTTTTACTACCCTATATTAATGCTCATAACCTAACAGTAACTAACTCGATTGTAAGCCATCAAGATAACGACCATTCAGGAGGCGTTGCGCACTTTAAAAAAGCCGGTTATGCATGGAGCTTTGATTATTTTCATCCCAATGGTGTATATAACGACTGCATAGCAACAACGATAGACTTTCAAGGTTTGAGTATTCAAACCTTTGCAAAAGAGGAGTTTAATAACAGTAATGATAATTCCTGTGTCGTTAAAATCTCAAGTGCCAACCATAGTGTGCTTCTCACTGGTGATATATCAAAGGCGAGGGAGTCTAAATTAATTAAACAAGGGCATGATTTACAAAGTACCGTTTTGTTAAGTCCTCATCACGGCAGTGATAGCTCTTCCAGTGTCGAGTTTATCGAGGCCGTAAACCCAACACTTGTGATTCATTCAAGTGCGTATCAAGGCCAGTGGCAATTTCCAAGTAAAGCGGTAGTTAAGCGTTACAATAAAATAAACGCCAAACAATATAGCACCGGTGATGTAGGACAAATTCGGGTTGATTTTTATGCTAAACACTTAGAGCTGAGTACCGCAAGAGGGGCGGAAAGTTATTGGTTTATCAAAGATTGACGTTTTGTTTTGCTGTTGCTAAGGATACAATAGGGGCTGTTACTGGTTTTAGAGAGTGTTATGGAACAAAGTACTACACAAATATATAAACGGCTTGTTTCTTACGTTGGCGCTTATAAGTCGATTGCCATCGTCGCGATTATAGGAATGATAGGTTATTCAGGTATGGATGCATTATTCATTCAACTGATGAAGCCGTTTATCGATGAAGGTTTAAACGAGCGTAACAGCCAGGTACTTACTTATGCGCCATTTGTGGTTATTGCGCTGGTTATCGGGCGTGGCGTATTTAACTTTATGTCATCTTACTGTTTAAGCTATGTAGGCTCACAAGTCGTGAGGGCGCTGCGCCAAGAATTGTTTGAACACATTTTACATTTACCGGTGTCCTTTCACGATAAAAACTCAACCGGCGATTTGATTTCTAAAATTACCTTTGACACCGAGCAAGTTCAACAAGCAATCACCAAAGCACTGCTTATTGTTGTGCGTGAAGGCGCTTTTGTGGTGTTTTTACTCGCTGTGATGTTTTATACCAGTTGGCAGTTGTCGTTAATCTTTTTAGTTATTATCCCGCTTGTGGCTACCATAGTAGCTGTGGTGTCTAAACGCTTTCGTCATATCTCGAAAAATATTCAGTCAGCGATGGGACAAGTTACCCGTAGTTCAGAGCAAATGCTCAGTGGTCACAAAGTGATCCATGGCTTTGGTGGGCAAACACAAGAAATTGATCAATTTTCTAAAATTAATAATCATAACCGCCAACAACGTATCAAGATGGATGCGACTAAAGCGCTAAGTGTCTCTATTATTCAAATTTTGGCTGCCAGTGCTATGGCTGTTATTTTATGGGTTGTGTCGATGCCCTCTATGATAGACAGCATTAGCTCTGGGGATTTTGTCGTACTCATCTCATCGATGATGATGCTACTGCGCCCATTAAAGCAACTTGCCAATGTAAACAGTGACTTACAGCGAGGTATTTCAGCTGCTCAGAGTGTTTTTTTAGTGTTAGATGAAGAAATTGAAAAAGACACGGGTACCTTTTCGGTTGATAAGGTAAAAGGGCATATTGAGGTGAAAAATGTGACCTTTAAATACCCAACCAAGGATGAAGCCGTGCTTAACGATTTATCACTGAACATAAAAGCCGGTGAGAGTATTGCGCTTGTTGGCCGCTCTGGCTCGGGTAAATCGACTATTTCTAACTTGTTACCCCGATATTATGACTTAGAAGCGCCAAGCGAAATTTTACTAGATGGTGTTGCACTTAACGAATACAAGCTTACTGATCTTCGTCGTCAATTTGCGTTAGTGTCGCAACAAGTGGTGCTATTTAATGACACTATTGCCAATAATATTTGTTATGGCCTACAGCGCGAAATCTCTATCGAAGAGCTTCATGACGTTGCAAAACAAGCTCATGTGTGGGAGTTTGTAAAAGACTTACCAGAGCAACTTAATACTATGGTTGGCGAGAACGGGGTAATGCTTTCAGGCGGTCAACGTCAACGAATTGCGATTGCTCGTGCTATTTTAAAAGATGCACCTATTTTAATTTTAGATGAAGCAACCTCGGCTTTGGATACTGAATCTGAAAAGCTTATCCAACATGCTCTTGATACATTAATGAAAGATAAAACCTCTATTGTTATCGCTCATAGGCTATCGACTATTGAAAATAGTGACCGTATCTATGTAATTGATAACGGTAAAGTGATAGAAAGTGGCACGCATACTCAATTACTGGCTAACGATGGTACCTACTCAGCTCTTTGTAAAATGCAGTTTGGTGAGCAGGAGTGAGTAAAATAGAGCAAAGCTGGTACAAACCTTTTAGCTTAATTACCTTATTGTTATTACCACTGTCCGCTATTTTTGGCTGTGTTGCTCTAGTGCGCAAATACTGCTACGAAGTGGGTGTTTTTAAGCCATTTGTTAGTAATACTCCAGTAATTGTTGTTGGCAATATAAGTGTTGGCGGCAATGGTAAGACTCCATTTGTATTGTGGCTACATGATTACTTAACCGCTCAAGGCTTATCTGTTGGTTTAATTAGTCGCGGCTATGGCGGGCAAGCAGCTCAATACCCATTATTAGTGACTGCAAATACGACGACTTTAGAAGCAGGGGATGAACCGGTACTTTTATTTAACCGTTTACAATGTCCGTTAGTTGTGGGGCCAAATAGACAGCAGAATATAGAAATGCTCAATCATCAGTTTCAGCTTGATGTAATCATTTCTGATGATGGCATGCAACACTACAAAATGGCACGCAGTATTGAATGTTGTATTGTTGATAGCGAAAGAAAATTTGGTAATGGTTTTTTAATGCCAGCAGGACCACTTCGTGAAACCACCTCTCGTTTAAACAGTGTTGATTTAGTCATTGAAAATGGTTCTGAACATGAATTTAGCTATCGCTTGCAGCCATCAATTATTAAACGTGTTGCTGATAATACTGAGATAAAAACGACTATAAAAACAGCGCATGCTGTAAGTGCAATCGGTAACCCTCAGCGCTTTGAAGCATCATTAAAAGCACAAGGTATAGCGTTGTTATCAACACATCATTTTCGCGACCATTATGCTTATACCGCCAATGACTTTGCTCAATTTGGTGAGGATTGTATATTAATGACAGAAAAAGATGCGGTTAAGTGCCGTGACTTTGCCAAGCCAAATTGGTATTACCTGCCGGTTGACGCTCAACCAACTGCAGCAGTAATAAACACATTAAATTTATTATTAAAAGAAAAAGGGATCCACCATGGCCTTTGATACAAAATTACTCGAAATTATTGCTTGTCCTGTGTGTAAAGGTAAGTTGCGCTTTGATAAACAAAACCAAGAGCTGATCAGTACAGCAGCAAAGCTAGCTTACCCGGTACGTGATGATATTCCGGTGCTACTTGAAAATGAAGCTCGTGAATTGACTCTTGAAGAGGTAGAAAAGTGGAATTCGTAGTTGTTATCCCTGCGCGTTACGCTTCTACTCGTTTGCCAGGTAAACCACTCGCTGATATTTGTGGCAAACCAATGATACAGCATGTGTATGAAAAAGCCTGTTTGTCAGGAGCTAACAAGGTGGTTATTGCCACCGATCATCAAAAAGTGTTTGATGCTGCTAAACGTTTTACTAGCAATGTTTTGATGACACGTGAAGATCATCAATCAGGCACAGAGCGCTTAGCCGAGGTGGTTGATTTACTTAATTTAGCCGATGACACTATCGTGGTGAATGTACAAGGTGATGAACCTTTGTTATCCCCTGATAACGTATCGCAAGTGGCGACATTATTAGCGCAATCAACGGCACCAATGGCAACCTTAAGTGTTGCTATTGAAGAGCGTGATGAAGTGTTTAATCCTAATGCGGTTAAAGTGGTCAGTGACATTAATAAAAATGCCTTGTATTTTTCAAGAGCGAGCATTCCTTTTGATAGAAGTGCCATGATGGACGAGCAGCAACCACTGAATTTAGCGCCTTTCCAACGCCACGTAGGTATTTATGCTTACCGTGCAGGATTTATAAAGCAATATATTGAACTAAGCGTTTCACCATTAGAAATACTTGAATCGTTAGAGCAGTTACGCGTGCTATACCATGGTTATGCAATTAAAATAGAGCAAGCATTAGTTACCCCTCATGCAGGAGTCGACACACCAGAAGATTTAGCTAAAGTGGTTGCCCATATTCAAAGTAAAAGCGTGTGAATACAGCACAAACGCCTATATTAAAAGTGCAATATACGCATGATGATTTTTACATCATAAATAAACCGCAAGGGCTTAATTTTCATTCTGAAGAAGGCCCCGGTTTTGTGGTACTAGCTGAGCAACAGTTAAACGAAAAATTATTTGCGGTACACCGTTTAGATAAGGTCACCTCTGGATTGATTATACTCGCGCGAAGCAAAGCGGCAGCAGCAGAATTTACGCAATTATTTACTCAGCATGCGATTAATAAGTTTTATCTAGCGGTTGGTGATACCAAGCCTAAAAAAAAGCAAGGCTGGGTTAAAGGTGATATGGCTAAGTCTCGCCGTGGCACGTATAAATTATTAAACTCACAGAGTAACCCCGCTATTACACGTTTTTATTCGTTTAGCTTTAAAAGCGGTTTTAGAGCTTACCTATTAAAACCCTATTCGGGTAAAACTCATCAACTCAGAGTTGCTTTAAAGAGTTTGGGTGCCCCCATAATAGGTGATGCGAGTTATTCTGGGAGCCCTGCAGAGCGCACCTATTTACATGCATTTGCGCTGGATTTTTTATGGAAAGGGCAAAAAATACAACATACCCTGTTGCCACAATCTGGTAAAGAGTATGCGCAATTGATTAAACATCAAGATTTTGATTCTTGGCAAACGCCGTGGAAATTGGATTGGTAAATGAGTGAACAAGTAACTGATATCCGCTTTGGTGGTATTAAACGACTATATGGTCAACAGCAATTTGAGTGGTTACAGCAAGCACATTTTTGTGTTGTAGGTATTGGTGGTGTAGGCAGTTGGACTGCTGAAGCACTAGCGCGTACCGGCGTGGGTAAAATCACCTTAATTGATTTAGACGATATTTGTGCAACCAATGTAAATCGTCAAATTCATGCCTTAACAGGCACAATAGGGGAAGCTAAAGTTGAGGCGATGAAAGCTCGCTGCGAGCTTATCAACCCTGAGTGTGTAGTGAATGTGATTGATGACTTTATTACCCTTGATAATATTCAACAGCATATTCAAGGTTTTGATTATGTAATAGATTGTATAGATGCGGTAAAAGAAAAAGCAGCATTAATCGCACACTGTAAGCGTAATAAAATGCCTATAATCACCACGGGCGGCGCAGGTGGGCAAACCGATCCTAGTCAAATTACTTTTGGTGATGTGGCAAAAACGACTCAAGATCCATTGCTTGCAAAAGTGCGTTATATTTTGCGTAAGCAGTATAATTTTAGTTCTAATCCAAAACGTAAATTTAATATTGACTGTGTATATTCAACAGAGCAGCTTGTTTATCCAGGTAACGACGGCAGTGTGTGTCATGCGAAACAAAATGCAGATGGCAGTATGAATATGGACTGTAATAATGGCTTTGGCTCAGTGACGATGATCACTGGAAGTTTTGGCTTCTTTGTTGCCGCTAAAGCAGTGAGAAAATATTTAGATAAGCGTGTACGTTTAAATATTTAACTACAGGCTGCTTATCATACTGTTATAAAAAGCGCTTAACGCGCTTTTTGTTTAGCTAAGATTTGTATTTTTTCAACCATAGCTTTTATCCCATTGCCGCGAGAAGCGCTTAAGTGGCTAATTAAGCCAAGCTTTTCAAATTCTTCATAGGCATTAATGTTTAATACCTCTTCTGGTGTTAAACCGTTATACAGAGCTAAAATTAACGCCAATAAGCCTTTTACTATGCGCGTATCAGAATCACCAATCACAACTAATGCATTTTCTGTCAAATCAAATTCAACAAACATCCACACTTTACTTTCACAACCTTGCACAAGCGCATCGTCGGTTTTTAATATATCGGCTAATGGCGGGAGTGTTTTACCAAGCAACATAATTTCACGGTATTTCTGTTGCCAGCTTGCACTGTTTTCAATGTTTTTACTTACCAGTTGGTATGTGTGAGTCATTATTTATCCAAATTAGTCTAATAAAGAGATGCATTCTTTAAGCGCAGTAATAAATTGGTCTACATCTTTAGTCGTATTATAAAATGCAAAACTCGCTCTGAGTGAGCCATTTAGTTTCAAATGGGCCATTAATGGCTGCGTACAATGATGACCACTTCGCACTGCAACACCATAGCCGTCAAGTAAAGTTGCCAGATCGTACGGATGTTCATTTTTATAATTAAAGCACAATGTACCAATGTTCGATTTTAGGTCGCTATAAATACTAATACCGTCTATTTGATTCAGTGCGTTCGCTGCATAAATAAACAACTGTTGTTCATATTGTTTTAATGTTTGCTGATCAAGTGCCATTAAATAGTCAAGCGCCGTACCAAAGCCTAAAACACCGGCTATATTTGGCGTCCCTGCTTCAAATTTAGCGGGAGCGTCACGATAAGTGCTTTGCGTTAGGGTCACTTTTTCAATCATTTCACCACCTGTTTGGTAAGGTGATAATGCATTAAGTGCGCTGTAGCGGCCATATAAACCGCCTAACCCGGTTGGCCCCAACATTTTGTGAGCTGAAAACACGTAAAAATCACAATTAAGCGCTGTCAAATTAGGTCTTAAATGTAGAGCGCTTTGTGCGCCATCGACTAAAGTTAGCGTATCTACAGCCTTCGCAGCAGTTATCAGCGGGGTTAAATCGGTAATATTGCCCAACGCATTAGAGGCGTGAGTGATTGCAAGAAGTGCAGGTTTGGTGTGTTTAATCACGTCACAGCACTGGTTGATATCAAAAGTGGCATTGTCATTAAGTGGCAACGCTTTTAACGTTGCACCAGTGTATGCCGCGAGTTCTTGCCACGGCACAATATTCGCGTGATGCTCGATTGGGCTAATTAAAATGGTGTCGTTAGTTGTTAATGTATTTCTTAGGCCATGTGCAACTAAGTTAATCGCCTCAGTAGCACCTTTAGTCCAGACAATTTCATTACCGCTTACCTGAAAATAATCAGCAACGCGTTGACGTACTAGCTCATAAGCCGTTGTAGCTTGCTCACTAAGGGTGTGACGGCCGCGATGAACATTTGCATTCTGATAGGTGTAAAACTTGTTAGTAGCGTCAATCACGCATTGTGGCTTTTGCGTTGTTGCAGCCGAGTCTAAATAAACCAAAGGGTAGCCATTGATTGTCTGATTTAGAGTAGGGAAATCATTACGGATTGTTTTAGGATCAAACAAGGACACAGACATAGGCTCATAAAGTTAATCAATTCGGGCAGGAATTGTAATCGGTTTAAGATAATTCTCAAGTAACATGTAATAAAAAAGGCCGCAATAGCGGCCTTTTAAAGCTAACTTTACAGCTTAGCGCTTGTCAGTTGCTGTGTAATCACGGGCTGTTTCACCTGTGTAAAGCTGACGTGGGCGGCTGATCTTGTGGCCAGGTTGAGAAAGCATCTCATCCCAGTGTGAGATCCAACCTACAGTACGTGCCATTGCAAAAATTACAGTGAACATACTTGTAGGAATACCAATCGCTTTTAAGATAATACCTGAGTAAAAATCTACGTTAGGGTAAAGTTTCTTCTCAACAAAGTACGGGTCTTCAAGTGCAATTTGCTCAAGCTTCATTGCGATATCAAGCAATGGATCTTGAATGTTTAGCTCTTCTAACACTTCATGACACGTTTGACGCATTACTGTTGCACGTGGATCGAAGTTTTTGTAAACACGGTGTCCAAAGCCCATAAGACGGAACGGGTCCGCTTTATCTTTTGCTTTTGCTACGTATTCGTCAATGCGATCAACTGAGCCAATTTCTTCTAACATGTTTAAACATGCTTCGTTAGCACCGCCGTGAGCAGGGCCCCAAAGTGATGCAATACCCGCAGCAATACATGCATAAGGGTTAGCACCAGAAGAACCAGCTAAACGTACTGTTGACGTTGAAGCATTTTGTTCGTGGTCAGCATGAAGCATGAAGATTTTATCCATTGCTTTAGCTGTTACTGGGTTTACTTTGTATTCTTCTGCAGGCACAGAGAACATCATGTGTAAGAAGTTTTCTGCATAGCTTAAATCATTGCGTGGGTATACAAACGGTTGACCGATGTTTGTTTTGTATGCCATTGCTGCAATTGTTGGTAACTTAGCAACTAATTTAATAGCGCTTGTTTTACGTTGAACTGCGTCTGTGATATCAAGATCTTCATGGTAAAAAGAAGATAAAGCACCAACCACACCACAAAGCATTGCCATTGGGTGAGCATCAAAGCGGAAACCTTGGAAGAAATTTGCTATTTTCTCATCTAGCATGGTGCTACGAGTGATTTTTGTAGCAAAATCATCGTACTGCTCTTTAGTTGGTAACTCACCATTTAATAGTAAGTAACATAACTCAATGTAGTTAGAGCTTTCTGCTAACTGCTCGATTGGGTAACCACGGTGTAGTAAAACACCTTTACCACCATCGATGTAAGTGATGGTAGATTCACAAGAACCAGTCGACATGAAACCTGGATCATAAGTAAAGTGACCATGTGAGCCGAGTGTACGTACATCAATTACATCTTGGCCAGCAGTACCTTGATAAATTGGAAGTTCGATTGGATCTAGCCCATCAATATGGACTGTGGCTTTCTTATCTGCCATCTATGTATCTCCTATTAAGATAACTATTCTGATTTTTATATTCTAAAATCTATTCTAAGCACATCTTTACATTTTAACGTGAAAGAGGGGGTTAAAGTCAATTTTTATAAGTATTATGCATATATGTATAATAAATATTCGGTATAGATTGAATATTATACCATTGGCTAATTCGCAAACGTCTCAAAGTAAACAAGAATTGTAAAAGAGCCTCTGGCTATATATACTAACGGAGGTTTTTAACCGATTTGTATTTGGGTAAACTTTTTTTTACATAATATTTTTCATAAAAAGTGAACTTTATTAGTATCAATACGTTTATTTTGATAGTTCCACCAGAAACATTTGGTGGGTTTTAGAAAAACAAGTAGATGAGCCCCACTGCGGGCAAGATGGGCAAGTAACTGTGAAAAAGCAAAGACCTGTAAATCTAGATCTAACAACTATATCTATGCCGGCAACGGCTAAAGCTTCAATTTTTCACCGCGTCACCGGTGTTGCATTATTTTTTGCTTTAACGTTTGTCATTTGGGCTTGGTCAGAGTCTCTTTCTTCAGCTGAAGGTTTTGAATTCGTCAAGGGTCTGTTTAACGGATTCATTGCCAAATTTATAGCTTGGGGCACCCTTTCTGTATTGGGTTATCACCTTATCGGTGGTATCCGTCACATCATTATGGATATGGGGCATTGGGAAGAACTTGAATCAGGCAACACTAGCGCTAAAATTGCAATGGCACTTGGCGTTGTGTTTTCTGTATTGGCAGGGGTGTGGATATGGTCTTAAATCAAGCAACTCTTAAACGTGATGGCGTACAAGATTTTGTATCTCTACGCACAACGGCATTAATAATCAGTGCATATGCAATTTTTATTATTGGCTATTTTTTAGCAATGCCAGAAGTCACATATGACGCCTGGACAGGCCTATTCTCTAACCTAGCAATGAAAGGGGCGACATTAATCACCCTAGTTTGCATTATGGTTCATACCCGTATCGGCCTTTGGCAGGTTCTAACCGACTATGTAAAGGGCGCTAAATTGCGTGCTTTCTTAGGCTTTGTACTAAACCTAATGGCTGTTGCTTACGTAGCTGTAGGTTTAATCGTTTTATGGGGTGTTTAAGTGAAATATTCTGTTCGTGAATTTGACGCCGTAGTAATTGGTGCCGGTGGTGCAGGTATGCGCGCTGCTCTTGCTATTACTGAATCTGGCAAAACATGTGCACTAATCTCTAAAGTTTTTCCGACACGCTCACACACTGTATCTGCCCAAGGTGGTATTACAGTAGCGTTAGGTAATTCGCATGAAGATAACTGGGAATGGCATATGTATGATACCGTCAAAGGTTCCGATTTTATCGGTGACCAAGACGCTATCGAATACATGTGTAATACAGGCCCAGAAGCTATTACTGAACTAGAAAACATGGGTCTACCATTTTCTCGTTTTGAAAATGGCCGTGTTTACCAACGTCCTTTCGGTGGTCAATCGAAAAACTTTGGTGGTGAACAAGCTGCACGTACCGCAGCAGCTGCTGACCGTACTGGTCACGCATTATTACATCTTCTATATCAACAAAACGTTAAAAACAAAACAAATGTATTTTCTGAATGGTATGCACTTGATTTAGTTAAAAACGATAATGGCGATGTAGTAGGTTGTACAGCGATTGAAATTGAAACAGGTGAAATCACTTTCTTCAAATCAAAAGCAGTTGTGTTAGCTACTGGTGGTGCAGGTCGTATTTTTGCATCAACAACTAATGCTCACATCAACACTGGTGACGGTGTTGGTATGGCGACTCGTGCTGGTATTTCTATGCAAGACATGGAAATGTGGCAGTTCCATCCGACAGGTATTGCAGGTGCTGGTACGCTAGTAACCGAAGGTTGTCGTGGTGAAGGTGGTTATCTTTTAAATAAAGATGGCGAACGCTTCATGGAGCGCTATGCACCAAATGCTAAAGATTTAGCATCTCGTGACGTTGTTGCTCGTTCAATGATGACAGAAATTCGTGAAGGTCGTGGTTGTGATGGTCCTTGGGGTCCTCACCTTAAGTTGAAACTTGACCACTTAGGCGAAGAAACGCTTAATTTACGTCTTCCAGGTGTATGCGATCTTGCTAAAACATTTGCTCACGTTGATCCTGCAAAAGAACCAATTCCAGTTATCCCAACATGTCACTACATGATGGGTGGTGTGCCAACTAACGTAAATGGTCAAGTACTTAATATCGATGCCGCTGGTAACGAAAAAGTAGTACAGGGTTTATTTGCTGTTGGTGAGATTGCATGTGTATCTGTTCACGGTGCTAACCGCTTAGGTGGTAACTCATTACTTGATTTAGTTGTATTTGGCCGTGCTGCTGGTAACTTCTTAGGTAAATACCTAAATGACGTTGAAATTTCTAAAGCGGCTTCTGAGTCTGATTTAGAAGCGTCTTTAGCTCGCTTTAACCGTTGGGAAAGCTCAACAGTTGGTCAAGGCGAAGACCCAGTACAAATCAAGAAAGACCTACAACAGTGTATGCAGCTTAACTTCTCGGTATTCCGTGAAGGTGACTCAATGGCAACTGGTCTTACTGAGCTTAAAGAAATTCGTGAACGCTTACAGCATGCACGTCTTGATGATAAATCATCAGACTTCAACACCATGCGTATTGAATGTTTAGAATTAGACAACTTAATGGAAACAGCTTACTCAACTGCAGTAGCTGCAAACTTCCGTACTGAAAGCCGTGGTGCACACTCTCGCTTTGACTTCCCAGATCGTGATGACGAAAACTGGTTATGTCACTCAGTATTTAATCCGGTAACGGATGAAATGAGCAAGCGTAAAGTAAACTACGAGCCCAAGCTACGTGAAGCATTCCCACCTAAAGCACGTACCTACTAGGAGCGAGACGATGGCACAAGTACAATTTTCAGTTTATCGTTACAATCCGGATGTTGACAACGCACCTCGTATGCAAGAATACACTTTGCAAACTGAGGAAGGCCAAGACATGATGGTATTGGATGCACTTTTATTATTAAAAGAGCAAGATCCTACACTATCATTCCGTCGTTCATGCCGTGAAGGCGTGTGTGGTTCAGACGGTGTAAACATGAATGGTAAGAACGGCTTAGCATGTATTACTCCTTTATCTACGCTACAAAAAAATGGCAAAGGTAAAATCGTAGTACGTCCATTACCGGGACTTCCTGTTGTTCGTGACCTTGTTATTGACATGAGTCAGTTCTACACTCAATACGAAAAAGTAAAACCGTATCTAATAAATGACGAGCCTGCTGCAGGCGAACGTCTTCAATCTATCGAAGAACGTGATAAATTAGATGGGCTTTATGAGTGTATTTTATGTGCATGTTGTTCTACATCGTGTCCTTCTTTCTGGTGGAATCCAGATAAGTTTATAGGTCCAGCAGGCCTTCTTCATGCTTACCGTTTCTTAGCTGATAGCCGAGATACTGCAACAGAAGAGCGTTTAGCTGACTTAGACGATGCATTCAGTGTGTTCCGTTGCCACAGTATCATGAACTGTGTTAGCGTTTGTCCTAAGGGTCTTAACCCGACTAAAGCAATTGGGCAAATAAAATCTATGTTATTAAACCGCTCGGTTTAATTTCAAGTAGACGAAAGATGGCTAATATTTTATTAGCCATCTTGTTATATAACTATTAATTTCTGCGCTAAAAAAAAGGGCTTATAAATGCACGAAGGTGTGATGAAGGCATGGCTAGAATCTTCACATTTAAACGGCGGTAACGTTGCTTATGTTGAAGAGCTTTATGAAGCGTATTTAGACGATGCGACTTCGGTGCCAGAAGAATGGCGAGAAGTGTTCGAACAATTACCAAAAGTAGATGGTGTGGATGTTGAAGTAAAACATTCAGAAGTTCGTTCACAATTTGCGGCGCTTGCTAAAAACAAGCATAGAGAAGTAGTGGTAGCAGAGGGCAGTGGCGGTGACCTTAAACAGGTTAAAGTTCTGCAACTTATTAATGCTTTCCGTTTTCGTGGACACCAAAATGCAAACCTAGATCCACTAGGTATTTGGCAACGCGAACGTGTACGAGATTTAGAGCTAGAGTACCACGACTTATCAAATGCTGACTTTGACCGCGAATTTAACGTAGGATCGTTTGCCGTAGGCCGCGATACTATGCCTTTAGGTGAGTTATACCAAGCACTAAAAACTACATATTGTGGTTCTATTGGCGCAGAGTATATGCACATCACATCAACAGAAGAAAAACGTTGGTTACAACAGCGTTTAGAGTCTGTTCAGTCTAGGCCACAATTCGATAAAAATGAAAAGCTACGCATCCTTAAAGGATTGACAGCGGCTGATGGTCTTGAAAAATATTTAGGGGCTAAGTTCCCGGGTGCTAAGCGTTTCTCACTTGAAGGTGGCGATGCGTTAGTGCCTATGCTTAAAGAGCTTATACACCGCGCGGGTGAAAGTGGCCAAAAAGAAGCCGTAATCGGCATGGCTCACCGCGGACGCTTGAACGTACTTGTGAATGTACTTGGTAAAAATCCATCAGAATTATTTGATGAATTTGCTGGTAAACACAAAGATACTTTAAGCTCTGGTGATGTTAAGTATCACATGGGTTACTCTTCAGATTTCGCGACCAAAGGTGGCAATGTGCACATGGCACTTGCGTTTAACCCATCGCACTTAGAAATCGTAAATCCTGTGGTTATGGGGTCTGTGCGCGCACGCCTTGATCGTCTAAACGACAAAACGGGCAGCAAAGCACTTCCTATTACTATTCACGGCGACTCTGCAATCGCAGGTCAGGGTGTAGTACAAGAAACGTTTAACTTATCACAAACTAATGCATTTAGTTGTGGTGGTAGCATTCGTATTGTTGTTAATAACCAAGTTGGTTTTACAACAAGCAAGCAAGACGATGTACGCTCTACTGATTACTGTACTGATATTGCAAAAATGGTTCAATCACCAATCTTCCATGTAAACTCTGATGATCCTGAAGCGGTTGCGTTTGTTACGCAATTAGCGCTTGATTTCAGAAACCAGTTTAAACGTGATGTTGTGATTGACCTTGTTTGTTATCGTCGCCATGGTCATAACGAAGCTGATGAGCCTAATGCTACACAGCCTGTTATGTATCAAAAAATTAAAAAACACCCAGTTCCTCGCTTAATCTATGCAGATCAGTTAATTTCGGAAGGTTCTTTCACAGAAAACGAAGTGAAAGCACTTGCTGATGATTATCGTAATGGCTTAGATGATGGCAACTGCGTAGTTGAAGAAATTCAACCAGAAACGTCACATTCTTCTGATTGGGCTAAATACGTTGGTCATGATTGGAATGTTGACTACGACGCGAGCGTTTCTGTAGAGAAACTCAAAGAGCTCGGTAACATTGTCGCAAGCTACCCTGAAGATCACAAAGCGCAATCTCGTGTTAAGAAAATATACGATGATCGTAAAGCTATGGCAGCTGGTGAAAAAGCACTTGATTGGGGTATGGCAGAAACTTTAGCGTATGCAACTATTGCAGCTGAGGGCACTGACATTCGCCTAACAGGTCAAGACTCTGGCCGTGGTACCTTCTTCCATCGCCATGCGGTTGTTCACGGTCAACAAGACGGTGCAACATACTTACCACTACAAAACATTAGTGAAGATCAAGGTACGTTTGAAGTATTTGATTCGGTGCTATCTGAAGAAGCGGTATTAGCGTTTGAATATGGTTATGCAACAGCAGAGCCGACCTCACTTGTTTTATGGGAAGCGCAATTTGGTGACTTCGCCAATGGTGCACAAGTTGTTTTTGACCAATTCTTAAGTTCAGGTGAGCAAAAGTGGGGTCGTTTATGTGGCCTGACATGTTTGCTACCACATGGTTATGAAGGCCAAGGCCCTGAGCATAGCTCTGCACGTCTTGAGCGCTTTTTACAGCTGTGTGCTGATCATAATATGCAAGTATGTGTACCATCTACACCGGCACAAGTTTATGCAATGCTTCGTCGTCAATCGGTTAGACCTCTTCGTCGCCCATTGATTGTTATGACGCCAAAATCATTGCTTCGTCACCCATTAGCTACATCATCGCTTGAAGAACTATCAGAGGGCGTATTCCACAATGTGATCGATGAAATTGATGATATTGATGCTAAGAAAGTAGAACGTGTTGTATTTTGTAGTGGTAAAGTTTACTACGAATTATTGCAAGAACGTCGTAAACTTGAGCAAGACAACATTGCTATTGTTCGTGTTGAACAGCTATACCCGTTCCCACATGACGAAATGAAGACGATTATTGAGCGTTATCAGCATGTTACTGATTTTGTATGGTGTCAGGAAGAGCCGCAAAACCAAGGTGCTTGGTATTGTTCTCAACATCACTTTATTGATGCAATTCCACAAGATGCAAAATTAAAATATGCTGGTCGTAAAGCTTCAGCATCACCTGCATGTGGTTATATGTCAGTACATACTAAAGAACAACAAGCGCTCGTTGCCGACGCGCTTACTATAGAAAAGAAAGGATAAGCAATGAGCACAGAGATTAAAGTTCCTGTTCTTCCTGAGTCGGTTGCAGATGCTTCCGTTGCTACATGGCATGTAAGTGTTGGCGACAAAGTAAGCCGTGACCAAAACTTAGTAGATATTGAAACAGACAAAGTGGTTTTAGAAGTGGTTGCACAAAACGATGGTGTAATCACTGAAATTTCACAAGAAGAGGGTGCTACGGTACTTGGTGACCAAGTGATCGGTTTAATTGGCGATGCAGATGAAGCACCGGCAACTAAAGAGTCAAAAGAAGATGACTCAGCATCAGATAAATCAGAAGACGCGCCTGCGGCGCAATCAGCACCAGCATCAGAAGGTAAAGAAGTGGATATTAAAGTACCTGTACTTCCAGAATCAGTTGCAGATGCAACAATTGCTACTTGGCATGTTCAACCAGGTGACGCGGTAACACGTGACCAAAACTTGGTAGATATCGAAACAGATAAAGTTGTACTTGAAGTTGTTGCCCAAGAAGACGGCGTTATGGGTGAAATAATCCATGACGAAGGCGATACCGTTCTTGGTGAGCAAGTAATTGGTAAGGTAAAAGCAGGCGCTGCACCAGCTAAATCTGAAGCTAAAGCGAATGCACCAGCAGCCAAAGAAGAAAGCTCAAGCGATAGTTCAGATGTGCTAACGCCATCAGTTCGTCGTTTAATTGCTGAGAAAGGCCTTGATGCTTCAAAAATCAAAGGTTCAGGTAAAAATGGCCGTGTGACTAAAGAAGATGTTGATCAATTCTTAAAAGCACCTGCTCCAGCAGCAAAAGCAGAAGCAGCACCAGCAGCACCAATGGGTGACCGTACTCAAAAACGTGTGCCTATGACACGTTTACGTAAAACCATTGCTAATCGTCTTCTTGAAGCGAAAAACTCAACTGCAATGTTAACCACGTTTAACGAAGTTAATATGAAGCCAATAATGGATCTTCGTAAGCAGTACCAAGAAGTATTTGAAAAGCGTCACGGTATCCGTTTAGGTTTCATGTCTTTCTATGTGAAAGCGGTAACTGAAGCGTTAAAGCGTTTCCCAGATGTAAATGCATCAATTGATGGCGATGATATTGTTTATCACAACTATTTCGACATCAGTATTGCTGTTTCTACGCCACGTGGCTTAGTAACGCCAGTACTTAAAGATTGTGACAAATTATCAGTTGCAGAAATCGAAAAAGGTATTCGTGAACTAGCTCTTAAAGGTCGTGATGGCAAGCTAACACTTGACGACATGACTGGCGGTAATTTCACTATTACTAACGGTGGTGTATTCGGCTCATTACTATCAACACCAATCATTAACTTACCGCAGTCTTCAATCTTAGGTATGCACAAAATCCAAGATCGTCCAATGGCTGTTAATGGTAAAGTTGAAATCTTACCTATGATGTATTTAGCGTTATCTTACGATCATCGCCAAATCGATGGTAAAGAATCAGTTGGTTTCTTAGTAACAATTAAAGAGTTACTTGAAGATCCAACACGTTTACTGCTAGATGTTTAATTAAGTAGTATGAAATATAAGCTGTGAGTTAAAATCACAGCTTTTTTTTTGCGCCTAAGGTCATACTGGGGTTTTCATGTAGCGCCATGAGATCTATACTAGGCACGCAATTTGGGATAGTTGTTTATTTGCATAAATATTCAGCTCTTTTAATATAAAAAATTGGATAAAGCATCATGAATTTGCATGAGTATCAGGCAAAACAACTTTTTGCCGAATATGGTTTACCAGTTTCTCAAGGTTTCGCTTGCGATACACCTGAAGAAGCTGCAGCAGCTGCTGAAAAAATTGGCGGCGATATGTGGGTTGTTAAAACTCAGGTTCACGCAGGTGGACGTGGTAAAGCTGGCGGTGTAAAGCTAGTTAAAACTATCGACGAAGTTAAAGCGTTTGCAGCTAACTGGTTAGGTAAAAACCTAGTTACTTACCAAACAGACGAGAAAGGCCAGCCAGTTGCTAAAATTTTAGTAGAAAGCTGTACAGATATCGCAAACGAACTGTACCTAGGTGCTGTTGTTGACCGTGCTTCTCGTAAAGTTGTGTTCATGGCGTCTACTGAAGGCGGCGTTGAAATTGAAACTGTTGCTGAAGAAACACCAGAACTTATCCACAAAGCTGAGATTGATCCTTTAGTAGGTCCTCAAGCTTACCAAGCTCGTGAGCTTGGTTTTAAATTGGGTCTTAACCCAACACAAATGAAACAGTTCGTTAAGATCTTTATGGGTCTTGGCAACATGTTCAACGATTTCGATTTCGCATTACTTGAAATCAACCCACTAGTAATCACAGATGAAGGTAACCTTCACTGTCTAGACGGTAAAATTGGTATCGATGGTAATGCACTTTACCGTCAACCTAAAATCCGTGAAATGCACGATCCATCTCAAGAAGATGCACGTGAAGCTCACGCAGCAAGCTTCGAGCTTAACTACGTAGCCCTAGATGGTAACGTAGGTTGTATGGTTAACGGTGCAGGCCTAGCAATGGGTACTATGGACATCGTAAACCTACACGGTGGCAAGCCAGCTAACTTCCTAGATGTTGGTGGCGGCGCGACTAAAGAACGTGTTTCTGAAGCATTCAAAATCATCCTTTCAGATGACAACGTTAAAGCTGTTTTAGTTAACATCTTCGGCGGAATCGTTCGTTGTGACATGATTGCAGAAGGCATCATTGGCGCAGTTAAAGAAGTAGGTGTAACAGTTCCAGTAGTTGTACGTTTAGAAGGTACTAATGCTGAATTAGGCCGTGAAGTACTTGCTAAGTCTGATCTTAACATCATCGCTGCTGAATCATTAACAGACGCGGCTGAAAAAGTTGTTGCTGCTGCGGAGGGCAAATAATGTCTGTATTAATCAATAAAGATACAAAAGTTATCTGTCAAGGTTTCACTGGTGGTCAAGGTACTTTCCACTCAGAGCAAGCGCTTGAGTACGGTACACAAATGGTTGGTGGTGTAAGCCCTGGTAAAGGCGGTCAAACGCACCTTGGTCTTCCAGTATTTAACACAGTACGTGACGCTGTAGAAGCAACAGGTGCAACTGCATCTGTGATTTACGTACCAGCACCTTTCTGTAAAGATGCAATCTTAGAAGCTATCGATGCAGGTATCGAGCTGATTGTTTGTATCACTGAAGGTATTCCTACACTTGATATGGTTGACGTTAAAGTTAAACTAGATCAAACAGGTACTCGTATGATTGGTCCAAACTGTCCAGGTGTTATCACTCCTGGTGAGACTAAGATTGGTATCATGCCTGGTCACATCCACAAGCCTGGTAAAGTAGGTATTGTTTCTCGCTCTGGTACTTTAACGTACGAAGCAGTTAAGCAAACTACAGATGCTGGTTTTGGTCAGTCTTCTTGTGTTGGTATTGGTGGTGATCCAATTCCAGGTACTAACTTTATCGACGTTCTAGAATTGTTCGAAAAAGATCCACAAACTGAAGCAATCGTAATGATTGGTGAAATTGGTGGTACTGCAGAAGAAGAAGCTGCAGAGTACATCAAAGCTAACGTTACTAAACCTGTTGTTTCTTACATTGCTGGTGTTACTGCACCAGAAGGTAAGCGTATGGGTCACGCTGGCGCAATCATCGCTGGTGGTAAAGGTACTGCTGATGAGAAATTTGCTGCATTAGAAGCTGCGGGCGTAAAAACTGTACGTTCACTTGCTGATATCGGTAAAGCACTTAAAGAAAAAACAGGCTGGTAATCAGCGTTTATTCTTTAAAAAAGGCTCGCAATTGCGAGCCTTTTTGTTATCTAGAGTTCAGGTACCTAATTAACCACAGTTCAGTTTAATTAATATGGGTAACTTATATGCTGAAAAAAGCGTACTGATAAGTCTTGGCGTTGCTTATTAATTGCTAACTCATCGCATAATCCATGAATAGTTTTTTCTACTTGGTTCATAAAGCGACCATAGCCAATTTCATGTTTATTATGCTCAGCTGCCACAATGACAAAATTCAGTGTTTCGACTAATTTATCGGCTTCAAAGAATACTTTTATTTGTGGTGCTGAATCTTCTATATCAAAACTAATTTTTTGTAGCTCTTCATTCCCTTCATTTCTATCGACTTGGCTGTTGCGTATTATTGGCATTGCGCCATTAGCAACCATTGCAGCGTGGGTGAGTTTATTGTCTTCACATAACTGAGTAAATAGTTTTGAAAAGTGGGTGTAGAACGGCTGATAAGTTTGGCTGTTAACCTCACTTTGAAACTGCGTTTTAATATTACGAGTTATCGGTATCGAAAAAGTGACATAGGTCATTTCTGCGTGTGTGCTTGGTATCTCGCATTGTCTTGATTGATAACGAGGATATAAACTTCTTAATTTATAACCATAACTTTCTTTATTGCCTTTTTCTTTAGCGAATAAATCATAGGTCAAATGCTGATGATCACGTAATTTAAAGCTTGGTTGCTCTACAAATAATTGCTGTTGTAAAAGATCCAATACTTTTTGTACATTATTATGAAATTGGGCGGAGTGAGCGCGAATATCATCCCCAGTGGCTAAAAACAGTAAGCGAATCTTTTTGCTTTGCTGATCTTCGGTGTAATGAAGTTTATGTGCTTCATGGTAACGAGGGTTATAGAAAAACAACATTTGCTTATCGGTTTCAAGTTGATAAGACTCATCATGAAATCGCACGACCGGCAGTTTATCATTGGCGAGTAAATGCACATTGTGAAGTTCATATTCATCACAAGCGGCAAATAGTTGGCGAGCAATACGCTGATAACACGCATTAATATTACTAAAGCTCTTATAAAACTCATCGTTTGGCGTGATTTCAGCTAATAAATAATGGTTTGCTCTAGCATTGCTTGGGATATAAACACGGTGTTGATTTAATGAAGCCATCTTTCGTTCCTGTAAGTTGGGTTTATTTTTATACTATAGAATGCTTTGATGACTTAAATATTGCGCTAAAACAAATTTTGTTCATAAACTATCCCTTATTAAACAAACTTTGTTAATTACCAGCATAAACCCGTATCTATTACTGTATGTTACGCTTGGTTTTTGTAATAATGCATTAGTTTTGTTATCACGCAATATACAGAGGTTTATACTCCTATGGCGGAAATCGAGAATCGCCCAAGTAACTTTATTAGAACCCGAATTGATGAAGATTTAGCAAGTGGAAAACATGCCACAACGCATACCCGTTTTCCACCAGAACCAAATGGCTTTTTACATATTGGCCATGCAAAATCAATTTGCCTAAATTTTGGTATCGCCAAAGACTATAACGGTTTATGTAACCTTCGTTTTGACGATACAAACCCAGAAAAAGAAGATATTAACTACGTTAATTCAATTAAAGAAGACGTACAGTGGTTAGGGTTTAATTGGGATGGTGAGATTAAATATTCGTCAAACTATTTTGATGTGCTTTACGGCTATGCAGTAGAGCTAATTGAAAAAGGTTTAGCGTATGTGTGTTTTTTAACAGCCGATCAAGCGCGTGAATATCGCGGCACATTAAAAGAGCCAGGTAAGAATAGCCCTTATCGCGATACTTCGATTGAAGAAAACCTCGCATTATTTGAAAAGATGCGCAATGGTGAATTCAAAGAGGGCGAATGTGTACTGCGCGCAAAAATTGATATGGCAAGCTCATTTATGGTGCTACGCGATCCAATTATTTACCGCGTTCGCTTTGCTCATCATCACCAAACTGCTGATAAATGGTGCATTTACCCAATGTACGACTTCACGCATTGTATTTCTGATGCGCTAGAAGGTATAACACATTCATTATGTACCTTAGAATTCCAAGATAACCGTCGTCTTTACGACTGGGTTCTTGATAATATCAGCCTTGAATGCCATCCACAGCAAATTGAATTTTCACGGTTAAACCTTGAATACACAATTATGTCAAAGCGTAAGCTTAATGACTTAGTGGTAAATAACAAGGTAGAAGGGTGGGATGACCCGCGTATGCCAACGATTGCGGGTCTTCGTCGTCGAGGTTATACACCGGCTTCAATTCGTGAGTTTTGTTTACGTATTGGTATTACTAAACAAGAAAATATGGTTGAAATGGGTATGCTTGAAGCGTGTATCCGTGATGATTTAAACGAAAATGCACCGCGTGCGATGGCTGTACTTGATCCGGTTAAAATCGTGATTGAGAATTATCAAGCCGACACTGTTGAAACATTGTCAGTTGCTAATCACCCAAATAAAGAAGAAATGGGTCGTCGTGATGTGCCTTTTACCCGTGAAATTTTTATTGAACGTGAAGATTTCCGCGAAGAAGCAAACAATAAATTTAAACGTTTAGTACTTGATAAAGAAGTACGTTTACGTGGCGCTTATGTAATTAAAGCCGAGCGTGTTGAAAAAGACGATAACGGTGAAATTACCACTATTTACTGTACTTACGATCCTGAAACATTGGGTAAAAACCCAAGCGATGGGCGTAAAGTAAAAGGGGTGATTCATTGGGTATCTGCACCAGAGTCGGTAACAGCAGAAGTGCGTTTATATGACCGTCTGTTTAGTGTGCCTAACCCTGCAGCAGCAGAAGATTTTGAAAGCACATTAAACCCAGAGTCATTAGTTGTTATTAATAATGCAAAACTAGAACCTTCATTGGCAAATTCACAGCCTGCGCAAGGTTTTCAGTTTGAGCGTACTGGTTATTTCTCACGTGATACTAAATCAGAGAATGTGGTATTTAACCAAACTGTGGGTCTGCGCGACTCATGGGCTAAAATAGATCAGAAGTAATCCTGTTCTATTTTAGACACAAAAAAACCTGCTTTTAGCAGGTTTTTTTATGCAATTAATAAAAATTAACTGTTGTTTTGTGCAAACGCCTTACATGCGTCTTTATCTTCACACTCACCGTATAGGTAAAGAGAGTGGTTAGTTAGCTTAATACCGTTTTCTTCAGCAATCTCGAGTTGACGACGTTCAATTAAGTCATCTTCAAACTCAACAACCTTGCCACACTTTAAACACACTAAATGGTCATGGTGAGTACTGCCAGAAAGTTCAAATACAGACTTGCCACCTTCAAAATGATGACGGCTAACAATACCCGCATCATCAAATTGATTTAAAACACGGTAAACAGTCGCAAGACCAATTTCTTCGCCTAGATCTAATAAAACCTTGTAAACATCTTCAGCGCTTATGTGTTGGTTATCTGGAGATTGAAGAATCTCTAAAATTTTAATACGCGGTAAAGTTACCTTTAGCCCGGCTTTTTTAAGTTCCAAGTTATGATCAGTCATTAAATCTGTCTCAATTTTATTTAGTTATACTAGACATCTTGCAAGATGTACTCGTCACAATAACAGTTAGGATAACGTGCCTTTGCAGGAAGTGCAAAGAACAATTGATCTATATCAATATTAACGCGGAAAATGCTAACTGTTTGATAATATTTTAAACAGTTAGCATAAAAAGGGAGGGTTAATCTGCTAACTCACTTAAGCACATTTCATCATATACCTGAGCACACCATTGTTTAACGCGTTGCTCGGTTAGTTCCGGCTGGCGGTCTTCATCAATACCTAAGCCTACGAAATGCTTGTCATCCGCCATACCTTTTGATGCTTCAAAATCATAGCTGTCTGTTGGCCAATGACCAACAACAATAGCACCACGCTCTGTTACGATATCGTTGATCATACCCATTGCATCTAAGAAGTATTCTGCATAGTCTTCTTGGTCGCCACAGCCAAAAATAGCCACTAGCTTACCTTCAAAGCTTACTTCTTCAAGCTCAGGAAAAAAGTCATCCCAATCACACTGCGCTTCGCCATAGTACCAAGTTGGAATGCCGAATAAGATCAGATCAAATTCAGCTATCTCTTCTTTAGAGCTTTTTGCAATGTCATGCACAGCAACGAGCTTTTTACCCAATTCTTTTTGGATCATTTTTGCTACGTGTTCTGTGTTACCTGTATCACTTCCGAAAAAAATGCCTACACTTGCCATGGATTTAAACCTTTTATCTATCAATAGCCAATCTTTCTTGTAAAATTGTTTCGATCAACGCACTACGGCTAATATTTTGTGCATCTGCCATATCACTCAAAGCCTGATACAGCTGTGACGAAACTTTAAATTCAACACGCTTTAAGCCACGTGCTTTATCTCTTTTTATTTGATTACGTTTATTGACCTTTAACTGCATATCCCGTGGAAGGGGATTGGTTTTGGGCCTACCTGGACGTTTCTCGTATTCAAATAAATCAAGCGTTGTTCTATCTGTTTCTGACTTGGCCATGCTTAACCTACACCCGCACCTTGCCAAAATACCTGAATAAGTCCTTTGGCAATAAAGCCAGAGCAACCTAAAAAAAGTACCAGCCACACAATATAACGACCAAATTTAGGCACATTGCCGCTTTTCAGTACGTCTTTAATTGCCAAGCCGATAAAAATAAAAATACCTGCTAAGCCAAAATACAACCCTAAGGTATCAAATTCGTTAATAAACTGACTGACCATCGACGTATAACCTTTAAATTAAACGGCGCGTACTATAGCACATAAATCTTTAATTATTTAGTGTGATAAATCAAAAACACGCCACAAAAATAACATTAAACTGCAGTTAAAAAATCATTGATTGCTTTGTTTACAGCCTGTGGTTTTTGGGCATGCAACCAATGACCCGCACCATGGATGATTTTTGCACTTACATTTTTAAACAGCGAATTAATTGCTTCACGGTGCTCAGCTAATATGTAGTCAGAGTCATTACCTTTAATAAACAGAGTTTCGCATAAACAAGAATTATTTGCATTAATGTTGTCGGTAATTGTTGAATATTTATTATCAAGTACTGATAAATTGAATCGCCAAACAAGTTTCCCTGCATCATTTTTATATAAACTCTTTAGTAAAAATTGACGTACACCTAACTCTTCTATATACGGTTGCATTACTAAATCAGCTTGCTTTCTATCATTAATATCGGCATTTTTCACTGCATTTAATGCCTCAATGATTTGGATATGACGAGCCGGGTAGCTAACTGGGGCGATATCAAGTACCACTAATTTATTGACCAATTCGCTATGGGTTAATGCAACTTGCATTGCCACTTTACCGCCCATGGAATGCCCTACAAGGTGGGCTTTTTGTATTTTCAATTTCGCCATTAATTCCACAATGTCATTGGCCATGGCTAGATAATCCATTTCATCACTGTGTGGGGAAAGGCCGTGGTTACGTAAATCGACATTGGTTACGCAAAAGTGTTCACTTAATGGTTTTGCAATCACATTAAGGTTTTCTAATGAGCCAAACAGTCCATGGATCAAAACAACATCAGGACCTTGACCAATTTGTTTGTAATTTAATTGCATAAACGTCTCCCATAATTTTGCGCATAGTTTGCCGAGCATTAACTAAAAAAGCAAAAAATACAGATATTATTTAAACGCTGGATGCAAAATACCTAGCTCTCTGATTATTTGGTCATTATTAATTATAGTTATGTTAAGGCAGTGAGGGTTTAAAAGCGATTTATACTCGTCATAGCTTTTAATAATAGAACGACTATTATTTGCAATATTGTCTTGCCTAATATCGCTTTTAATTCCAACGACGCTCGCATCTTGAGGTGATTTGGGTATAATCATATCGAAAGAAAAATGTGACCCGTAATGACAGGAAGAACATGAAACAAATCGACATAGACGACGAGTTATATCAGTACATTGCTAGCAATACCCAGAGTATTGGTGAAAGTGCATCGACTATTTTACGTCGTTTATTAAATCTCAGCGGCGAAAAAATTCACACTACAAAATCAGACACTGATCATAAAAATGAAACCGTTAGTGTGTCTAATCCATCTGAAGAACAACAAGTTGCTGCCGTTGAACAGCCAGCCTCTGTGGCGAAACCGCCGGTAAATAAAAAGAATGCGAACGTATTTAATATTTTAAATAAAGAAGAGCTGGCAATGCAAAAAGGTGTTGTTGGTCGTTTCTTATTTATATTAAGTGCATTTTACCGAACGCACAAAACTGACTTTTCAGCAGTGCTTGATATCAAAGGCCGCGATCGTGTTTATTTTGCGACCAGTAAAGAAGACTTAGTGAATAGCGGTAGTAGTATGAACCCTAAAAACATCACCGATAGTGAATATTGGGTGATGACTAATTCAAATACTACACGTAAAAAAATGATGCTGCATGAAGTTGCACTTAGCTTGGGCTATAGCAATGAGCAAGCTGAAAAAATTCGTGATTATCTTTAAGGAAATACCATGGCAATTCATTCCGGCGCAGGGAAAACTGCACCACAATCGGTTTTAGTGAATGTACCAAAGTTAGTGTCTGCGTATTATTTAAATGAGCCTGATCTAGAGCAAAACCCTGAGCATTGTGTTGCCTTTGGCACCTCAGGGCATCGTGGTTGTGCATATGATGTGAAATTTAATGAATCCCACATATTATCAATCACCCAAGCTATTTGTGACTACAGAAAGCAAAACGATATATTTGGCCCATTATTTTTGGGTAAAGACACCCACGCATTAAGCGAAGCCGCCTTTAACTCAGCGATAGAAGTGCTGGTTGCTAACGAAGTGCAAGTGATCACCCAAGAAAATGGCGACTTCACACCAACGCCGGTAATTAGCCACGCTATTGTTAGTTATAATAAAAATCACCCAAATGAATTAGCCGATGGTATTGTTGTTACTCCGTCTCATAATCCTCCTGAAGATGGCGGGTTCAAATATAACCCACCTAATGGCGGCCCTGCAGATACAGATGTAACAAAATGGATTGAAGATAGAGCCAATCAGCTTTTAATGGAAGACTTAGTTGAAGTAGAACTGTTTCCATTTGCTAAAGCGTCGCGTTCTGGTTTTATCCGCTATGAAGATTTAATGACACCGTACATTAATGATCTTGAAAACATTGTTAACTTAAAAGCGATTAGTGATGCTGGTATTAAAGTAGGTATTGATCCATTAGGTGGTTCAGGCATCAACTTTTGGCCAGTGATTGCGAAAAAATACAATCTAGATTTAACCGTTGTAAATGACAGTGTTGATCCGCGTTTTGCATTTATGCCACTTGATAAAGATGGCAAAATTCGTATGGATTGCTCATCACCTTATTCAATGGCGAATTTAATTGCCCTTAAAGATGATTTTGATCTATCGATAGGCAATGACCCAGATTATGACCGTCATGGCATAGTAACACCTGATGGATTAATGAATCCAAATCACTTTTTAGCAGTAGCCATTGATTACTTACTAACGCATCGTGACTGGGATGCCAGCGTTGAAATTGGTAAAACCCTCGTTTCTAGCTCAATGATTGATAAAGTCACTGAGCGTAATAAGCGTAAAGTAAAAGAAGTACCTGTTGGTTTTAAATGGTTTGTTGAGGGGTTAAATAAAGGCAAGTTGGCTTTTGGTGGTGAAGAAAGCGCTGGGGCAGCCTTCTTACGTTTTGATGGCAGCGTATGGTGTACAGACAAAGATGGCTTTATCATGGGGCTACTTGCTGCTGAAATTCTTGCAGTTACAGGTAAAACACCGTCTACGTTATATAAAGAACTAGAGCAAGAATTTGGTGCACCAATTTATAAACGTTTAGATGCGCCAGCGACGCCTGAGCAAAAATCACGTTTAAAAGCGCTCAGTGCTGACGATGTTAAAGCCGATACCTTAGCCGGTGAGCCAATTATGCAAAAGCTTACTCATGCGCCAGGTAATAATGCAGCAATTGGTGGATTAAAAGTAGTAACTGAAAGTGGCTGGTTTGCAGCGCGTCCGTCAGGTACTGAAGATATATATAAAATATATCTAGAATCATTTAAAGGCGAAGAGCATTTAGCCTTATTAGAAAAAGAAGCTAAAAAACTGGTTGATTCAGTAATTAGCTAATCTGCAATTAAAATTAAAAACGGCTGATTTATTCAGCCGTTTTTGTATCTACAATTTATAAAACAAAAAGGGCTTTATAGTGATGTCAGCCACTTCAGAATATATTAATCAATTAAAACATGATGGTGATTTTTTAACGCTTTCTCGAAACCATGAATGGCATTTGGATGCAGGCCAATTTACTCTTAATAATACGCAAGTAACCGTGCATGATACCGGTGTAATTGAATTTGAGCCTGATTGTATAACGTCAAAGAATGTGGTGCTTTCAAGTGCAATTCATGGCAATGAGACAGCCCCTATAGAAATTTGCGATGAACTGATTAAACACATTATTAGTGGAAAACTTGAATTACAACAACGGGTTTTATTTATTTTTGGTAACCCTCAGTCAATTAATATTGGTAAACGCTTTGTAGAAGAGAACTTAAATCGCTTATTTAATGGGCACCACACTGTTGATGGCATCGCGATGAACGACGAACGTATTCGTGCTGCAAAACTTGAACAGTACGTTAGCGATTTTTATGCACGCTCAGAGCAGGACACGTATCGCTGTCATTATGATTTACATACCGCTATTCGTGGTTCTAAAAATGAGAAGTTTGCTGTTTACCCATTTTTACATGGCAAGCCTTGGAAAAAGTCGCAACTGCAGTTTTTATTGAGTTGCGGAGTTAATACGGTATTAATGATGAAATCACCCGCTACCACGTTTAGCTACTATTCATCGTTTGTGCATGGGGCTGATTCGTTTACCGTTGAGCTTGGGCAAGTAAAACCCTTTGGTGAAAACGACATGTCGCGCTTTGCAAAAACCAAGCAAACATTAACTGCATTAATTAGTCAAAAAGAAGTGGAATACCCTAAATTTAATGCAAGTGACTTTGAGTTGTTTTCTGTTCATCGCACAATTAACCGCACAGAGCAAAACTTTAGCTTCCCGTTTTCTGATGATGCCGAGAACTTTACAGGCTTTGCAAAGGGTGAGCTTTTAGCAACTGATGGTGATAATGCAATTTATGCGGACGTAGAAGGGGAAGCGATTATTTTTCCTAACGCACAAGTTGCTATTGGACAACGTGCACTATTAACGGTTGTGCCTATGCAGGTGGATAGTCGTTTTAGCTAATTCAACACATCAGACCACTTGTTATGAAAGTTTAACCAACTGATTAATAAGTGGTTAATTATATGTATAGTTAACTTGCCAGTTTTTTGCTCAATATTTACTTTTGTTTGGTCACAGTTTTGTTGAATAACACTTTACGTTAACGTAAAGTGTTGGCAGCTTTAATTAAATACAGTGCAGATGTTGCAAAGTTTATTCAGCAACAATCACCCATAATAATAATTTAAAGGGGCACTGTGATACCGACAACAAGAGAAGGTAGGTTATGAGTAATCCCAATAACGTATCGCTGAATATTAACCATGAGCTTGAGTTTATCGACGGTCACGCGCTTAATATTCCAACCCTTAGTATTTTAACTGAGGACGGCGACATTCATCCTAGTGCTCCTGCACCTGACATTTCTAAACAAACCGCTATTAAATTATACGAAACCATGCGTTTTATTCGTTTATTGGATGAACGTATGCAGGGTGCTCAACGCCAAGGCCGTGTTAGCTTTTACATGCAGTGTTTAGGTGAAGAAGCGGCGGTAACAGCCTCTGCGGCAGCCCTTGATCAAGATGATATGATTATGGCGCAATACCGTGAGCAAGCGGCGTTGCACTACCGTGGTTTTACGCTTGACCAATTTATGAATCAGATGTTTTCTAACGAACTAGATCTTGGTAAAGGCCGTCAAATGCCGATCCATTACGGTTCTAAAGCACTTAACTACATGACAATTTCATCGCCATTAGGAACTCAAATCCCACAGGCCACCGGTTATGCATACGGTCAAAAAGTAAAACATATCGATGCTAAAACAGGTGAACTAGCAAGCACTATTGATAACGTCACCATTTGTTACTTTGGTGAAGGTGCCGCTTCAGAAGGTGATTTCCACGCAGGTCTTAACATGGCTGCAGTGCACAAGGCACCGGTTATCTTTTTTGCACGTAACAATGGTTATGCTATTTCTACCCCAGCTGATGAACAATTTAAAGGTGATGGTATTGCATCGCGTGGCGTAGGGTATGGTATTAAAACCATACGTGTTGATGGCAGCGATGCACTCGCTGTTTATGCAGCAACTAAAAAAGCCCGAGAAATTGCAGCAACCCAAGGTGAACCTGTACTTATTGAATCGATAGCTTATCGTTTAGGCGCGCACTCAACGTCAGATGATCCTAGTGGCTACCGTTCAAAAGATGAAGAAGCAAACTATAAAGCGTGCCCAATAGAGCGCTTTAGAAAATGGCTAGTAAAACAAAACTGGTTAGATGACGCAGAAGATATAAAAGCGAAAGAAACAATTCGTGATGATATTTTGGCGGCACTTAAACGCGCTGAAGTAATTGATAAACCAGCCTTAGAAGAGCTGATTTCTGATGTGTACGATACGCCAATTCCATCTTTACAACGCCAATATGATGAGCTTAAAACACATATAAAAGCCCATCCTGATGCCTATCCAACAACAGCAGGGAGAATTAAGTAATGGCTAAAATGAACATGCTACATGCAATTAATTCTGCTTTAGATATCACTATGAATGAGCACCCTCAAGCGTGTATTTTTGGTGAAGACGTGGGTTATTTTGGCGGTGTTTTTAGAGCAACATCAGGCTTACAAGAAAAATACGGTAAGCACCGAGTATTCAACACGCCGCTTACAGAGCAAGGCATTTTAGGTTTTGCTAACGGATTGGCCGCATTTGGTGCACCAGCGCTTGCTGAGATTCAATTTGCTGATTACATCTTTCCTGCGTTTGATCAAATTGTGAATGAATCTGCTAAGTTTCGTTACCGTAGCGGTAATGAATTTAACGTGGGTAATCTAACAATACGAACACCATACGGCGGCGGTATTGCTGGTGGTTTGTATCACTCGCAATCACCAGAAGCATATTTTGCTCATACGCCAGGGTTAAAAATTGTCGTGCCGCGTAATCCTTATCAAGCTAAAGGCTTACTTCGCGCATGTATTAAAGACGATAACCCAGTGCTATTTTTTGAGCCAAAACGCTTATATCGTGCATCTACGGGTGAAGTGCCAGAAGAAGATTACAGCATTGAACTAGGCAAAGCCGAAGTGGTTCAAGAGGGCACTGACGTTACTTTATTGGCGTGGGGGGCACAAATGGAAATTGTAGAAGCAGCTGCTAAACAAGCCAGCGAACAAGGTATAAGCTGTGAGGTAATTGACCTTCGCAGTATTCTACCATGGGATGTTGAAACGATTGCTAAGTCAGTGACAAAAACAGGCCGTCTTATTGTTAGTCATGAAGCACCTATTACCAATGGTTTTGGCGCTGAAATTGCGGCAACTATCGCTCAAGAGTGTTTCTTACATTTAGAGTCGCCTATTTTACGTGTCTGTGGTTTAGATACACCATATCCGCTGGCGCTTGAAAAAGAATATGTTCCAGATGCATTGAAAATAATGGCCGCAATTAAACAATCAGTGAACTTTTAGGGGTTTCCATGGCTAAAGATTTTATATTACCTGACATTGGTGAAGGCATTGTTGAATGCGAAGTAGTCGAATGGCTGGTGCAAGAAGGTGATACAGTAAAAGAAGATCAGCCTATTTGTGATGTGATGACAGATAAAGCCTTAGTGCAAATTCCTGCGGTACATGATGGGGTGATCACTAAGCTACATTGCAAAAAAGGCGATATTGCTAAAGTACATGCGCCGTTATTTGCAATGGATGTTGCCGGGGAAGCACCCAGCGAAAAGACTGAAACATCATCTGCACCAACATCTACTCGTGAACACTTAGAAGATTTTATCTTACCCGATATTGGTGAAGGTATTGTTGAGTGTGAAATTGTAGAGTGGTTAGTAGCAGAAGGCGATGAGATTGAAGAAGACCAAGCTGTTTGTGATGTAATGACTGATAAAGCGTTGGTACAGATACCGGCTAAATATACCGGTACTGTACAAAAGCTATATTATCAAAAAGGTGAAATTGCCAAAGTACATAGCCCGTTGTTTCAAATGACCATAGCAAGTCAAGCCGCAAAAGAAGATGTTGATGTTAATCAAGCGGTCGTAAAAGCACAAAGCAATGCAACTACCGATTCACCGGCTAAACAAATACAACCACAAACTGCGATTGTTAACGAAAAAGCAGTTGCCTCACCTGCGGTTAGACGTAAAGCGCGAGAGCTTGATGTTGATTTAACTTGCGTACCAGGCAGTGGTAAAAATGGTCGTATTTATAAACAAGATATTGAAGCGTTTATAAAAAATGAAGTGCCTTCTGGTATGGATATTTCTGAGCTTAATAAACCACAAGCTTCTGAGAGTAAAAAAATCAGCAGCACTGAACATGTAACGAGCACAGGTGGAACGCGAACAGAAGCGATTAAAGGTATTAAAGCGGCCATGGCTAAACAAATGGTAGCGTCGGTTTCTACTATTCCACATTTTACCTACAGTGATGAAATTGACTTAACTGATTTAATTGCACTTAGAACTGATCTGAAAGAGCAATATAAAGCTCAGGGCGTTAAGTTAACTATGATGCCGTTTTTTATTAAGGCGTTATCGTTGGCAATGAGTCAATTTCCAGTACTTAACTCAAAAGTAAATGATGATTGTAGCGAAATTACTTACTATGACGATCATAATATTGGGGTTGCGGTAGATTCTAAAGTGGGCTTATTAGTGCCTAATATTAAAGCTTGTCAAACTAAAAGCATTGTAGAGGTTGCTAACAGTTTAACTCAGCTTACTGATTCTGCTCGCGAAGGGCGAGTTGCACCTGATGATTTAAAAGGTGGCACTATTAGCATTTCTAACATTGGTGCAATTGGCGGCACTATTGCAACGCCAATCATAAATAAGCCAGAAGTCGCGATTGTTGCACTTGGTAAATTACAGCACCATCCACGCTTTGATCAGCAAGGGCAGGTGGTTTCACGTGCAATTATGCAAGTAAGCTGGTCAGGTGATCACCGTGTAATTGATGGCGGCACGATAGCGCGCTTTAATAATTTATGGAAAGAATACTTAGAGCAGCCAGCTAAAATGATGATGGCAATGCGCTAATCTTTTTCATTAAATTATTAATATAAATAAATAAAACCAGCTAATTAGCTGGTTTTTTATATCTTGAAAAGTAAATTAATTCAATAAAAGGTAGTTCAATTTAGCTGAAAAAATACAGTCCATAACCCACTAATAACGCCGGAACTGCGGTATATAGTGTGGCAATAATGGCCGCTCTGGGTGCCATAGCAATGGCAGGGAAAAGCGCATCGCCATCGTTGGAAATAGCGTTCGCTGCTAAAGCACTAAACGGTATCACACCTTGAATATATAACGTGGTGACAATGATTTGCGGCCCACAACCGGGTAAAAAACCAATTAATAACGCAATTAAAGGTGCTAAATAGGCATAATTTAAAAACCATGTTTTTAAATCAAGACCAAACACGCTCACCAGTAGTTCAAACAATATAAAGGAGGCAACCACCCACGCGGTTACAAAATGAGTATCTTGCAGTACTTTTGTTATTTTTGAAGGCGGACTGCATACATCATCTTCTGAGGTCACTTCCTTGTAGCTTTCACCTTTTGATGATAGCGCCCACATAAACACCACAAACAATGCCATTAATGCGCCAAAAAAACTGACCGCATTTACTGCATGATTGCCAAATTGGCTTAAATCAATATTAAACGCCAGTACAAAAGCAATCACCAATCCAGGAATAATAGCAATTAACCAAATAGGCTTGCTCAACTTTATTATTTTGGTTGGCAATACAGTCACTGGCTGTGTTTGCTTTTGATTGGTAGGGCATAAATAACCTGTTTTATGCAGTTTATTAACCAGTAAGCCTGTTAGCGTTCCAACGACTAAGCCTATTGCCATTATTGTTAAGCCGTCAGTAGGGCGGGTAGCTAATAATAAAAATGCGGCATCACCCATTGTAGCCGTTAATACCGCAACAATAGCCCCAAAGCTGGCTTGTCCCTTAGTAAATTGGGTAACCACAATGATTGCACCACCACAGCCTGGCAGCATTCCTAAAAATGCAGCAAAGCTGACCTCTAACACAGGAGACTTAGCATTTAGATAACGAAGTTCTAGTTGGGGTAAATGATCAATCGCGTAGTAGTAAATAAATAGGGTCGCAGCAACAAACACACTGACTTGAAAAAAAGCATCACTGAGTGCAGTGATTGTTATAGTGCGTAAGCTGGGCAGGGCTAAACAGACTAAAATTAACAGGGGTAAAATTAGGCGTTTATTTTGATGAAAAACACGTTTTGCAGCTGGCGAAATAACTCCTAAATGTTCTGTTAAAAACATACAGTACGACCTAATTAAAAAACTAGATCGCACTGTACTATTTTATTAAATGATAATCAATATCATTTGAGTGGTTGCTTGAAAACGCTTATTTACGTTGAAACTCTGAGTTTTCATTCCAAGTAGGCCATTGAGTTTGCTGTGAAATATCAAAACCTACTTTATAAAATAGTTGTAAATCTTGAACCGCACCTGATAAATCCCACTCATCACGATATCTATCACAAGGCTGGTGGTAACAACCGCGCAATACTAAACTCATACGCTTGCGATAATTAGCCGTTTCTTCGTCAAATGCTTCTGAACCACCACCGGCATACATAGCAGGTACGCCCATATTGGCAAAGGCAAAGTGATCTGAGCGGTAGTAACCACCTGAAGATGGCTTAGGATCGCCTGATACTGTTCTGCCTTGCTCTTTAGCAGCCGTTGCTAGTATTTCATCCATTTGCGATTTACCAATACCCACCACACTAATATCTTTTACTTTTCCTAATAGGTTTAAGCTATCCATATTAATATTAGCAACGGTTTTATTTGCCGGAATAACTGGGTTAGCGGCGTAATATTTTGAGCCAAGCAAACCTTGTTCTTCAGCGGTTACCGCTAAAAAGGTCATTGAGCGGTCAGGGCGTTTACCTAGTTTAGTAAAGGCTTCAGCCACTTCGATCATACCGGCTGTACCTGTCGCATTATCGTGGGCACCATTATAAATTTGATCGCCTTTACGATTTTTATCCGTTCCTAAATGATCCCAATGCGCAGAGTAAATAATATGCTCATCTGGCGTTTTACCACCAGGAAGAGTGGCAATAAAGTTATAAGATACCGATTTTTTGATGGTATTTTTTACATTCACAGTGGCAGCTAAATCGCCCATATCTACATGGTAAGCGCCTTTAGCTGCTTCTGCTTTAGCAGTATCAAAATCAAGACCTGCTTTAGTAAATAGCTCTTTTGCTACATCAACAGTAACCCAACCTTCAACAGCAACACGATCCATGTTGTTATTATCTTTTACAAAACCAAACTGCTCGCCACTCCACGAGTTCTCAACCACTGACCAAGGGTAAGAAGCAGGAGCCGTTTCATGAATGATAATAGCGCCCGCTGCACCTTGACGGCTTGCTTCTTCGTATTTATAAGTCCAGCGCCCGTAATAGGTCATGGCATCACCGGTAAATAAGTTTGGATCTTTAGTTGCAAAACCAGGATCATTTACCAGCATCACGACGGTTTTACCCTTAACATCTAGGCCTTCGTAATCATTCCAATTATATTCAGGTGCGTTAACACCGTAGCCGACAAATACCAGCTCTGAATTTTCAATCCCTTCTTGCGCACTTATACGGCTACTACCCATTACCATGTCTTTTTTGTATTGGTAGTCTTTACCGCCAATATTAAGCACCATGTCAGAGTCTGCTTCTAATGATACAAGCGGGACTTCTTGGAAAAAACTATCACCGTTACCCGGTTCAAAGCCCAATGCAGTAAATTCTTTTGTTAAGTAGTTAAGCGTAAGCTTTTCACCTTCAGATGAAGGAGCACGACCACCAAATTCATCAGAAGCTAACACTTTTACATGCTTAGCAATTTCATCGGCTTGAATGCTGTTATAGCCTTTCGCGACATCGTCAGAAGTGATACTTGTTGTTGCACAACCCGCTAGAATCGCGGTTGTGATTAAGGTCAAAGAAAAATAACGTTTCATATTGGCTCTTTTTTTGTTCTAAGTGGCCCTAGTATATGAACTTCTGTTAATTAGAACCAGTTTTTGCGGTAAACTGTTAGGGATAAAAATGTACAGTAAAGGTAACAATGAAGCGTTTTACTCCCCCAGAACAATTCCAAGCAACGAGCCTAAACACAGGGGCATTTGCTCACTTACGTCAGCTGTTTAAAATTCATCAACAAATAGACTGGCCAGAACCTGCGTATTTTGCCCCGTACTTAAATGCCATAAACGCAAATAATCTCCCCATTCGTTTTGTCGATGATGCCAAGGTTGACTTTGCTGAGCGCTATTATGAACAAGTAATTTTTGAAACAGGGGAAGTCCCCACGCGCCAACAAAACTGGCATGATCTGTTTGGTGGTTTTATTTGGTGCTTATTTCCAAAAACAAAAGCCCTAATCAATCAGCGTCATGTAGATGAAATAGCAGTGCATGGTTTAAAACAACGCAGTAAACATCGTAACGCATTAACCCTGTTTGACGAGTGTGGCGTAGTTTTAGCTATTAGTGATTCAAATTGGAAAGCATGCTTAAGAGACCACCAATGGAAAACAGCGTTTATACAGCATAGAGAGCTGTGGGGTAAAACTATAGCGCCATTCATCTTTGGCCACGCTAATTACGAAATGTTGACCAAACCTTATATTGGGCTCACAGGAAAAGCATTATTTGTAAATGTACCCGATGAAATATTTTGTAAAGATTTAGTAACTCAGTACCAGTACCTAGATCAGCGACTTTATGAGATGATTAAAAATGATGATTGTTTAGCCGATAATAAACAGCTTTCACCTTTACCTTTATTAGGTGTTCCTGGTTGGTTTGAGGAGAATAACAATTCATCATTTTACGACAACACGGACTATTTTAGACCGAAACGAAGGACACGAAAATGATAGAAGTCACAGCGCTTAAGAAGAAGTTTAAGCTCACTAAAGATCATGAAAAAAATAAAACAGATGAAGTAGACCCACGCGAAGATAAAGACTTTTTTCATTCAGTAAAAAATGTCAGCTTTAGCTGTGCAAAAGGCGAAGTATTAGGGCTGTTAGGGCCTAATGGCGCGGGTAAAACCACCACCTTAAGAATGATTTCAACCGCATTAAAACCGGATGATGGCAGTATTACTATTGCTGGAAATGACATAATTAAAAAGCCACTCATTGGGCGTAAATCTATCGGGTTTTTGTCTGGCTCTACTGGTTTATATGGCCGTTTAACGGTAGAAGAAAATATCGAATATTTTGCAAAGCTACATGGCATGAGCAAGCAAGCAATCAAGGCACGCTGTGAAGAATTATTTACCTTACTCGATATGCATAAATTTATTGATAAGCGTGCTGAAAACTTATCAACCGGTATGAAGCAAAAAGCCAACATTGCGCGTGCTGTGGTGCATCACCCAGATGTTGTTATTCTTGATGAGCCAACTACCGGGCTTGATATTATGACCACGCAAACAGTAATTAACTTTATTAAAGGCTTAAAAGCACAAGGCACTCCTGTTATATTTTCTACGCACCATTTAGATGAAGTTGCGCTTTTATGTGACCGTGTAGCGGTTATTAATGAAGGTGTAAGTTGTTTTGATGGCACGCTCGCTGAATTTAAACAAGCGGGTAACAGCGAAGAATTAAACCAAGCGTTTATGAATATATTAACGGAGAAGCAAGATGTTTGAAGTTTTTAAAAAGGAATTAACCGAGCTGCTACGCGATAAAAAAACCTTGTTGTTCGTCGTGGTATTTCCGATAGTGGTTTTTCCGTTGTTATTTGCTGTGGTTGCGTTTATTTCTTCACAAGCCGCGCTTGATGCAGAGCAAAAGGTAAACACCTATGCGATTATCAATGGCGACTTTGCTCCAGAATTTACTGATAAAGTGTTTTATCATAAAAGCTTTGAGTTATATAAAGGCGATAAAACCTTCAATAGTGTTGAGGAGCTAAAAGCAGGCGTAACTGCTGGCGATATCGACATGGGCATATACTTACCAAGCGATGCAGTGCAAACATTAGATGATAAAAAGCAAAGTGAATGGCAAGTTGTATTTAATGATTCAAAATCAATTAACTTTTTATTTGAGCGAGTAAAAGAGCTTGCTAAAGAGTACAGCGATACACTTCAAGAAAGTAAGCTATTGAGCTTTGGTATCGATAAAAGCGCACAACAATCTATTTTAAAGCCTATTAATGTGGTTAAAGTTGATACTGCAGACAAACGTGAAAACTTAGGTGAAAAGATGGGTGGGCTTTTACCTTATTTACTTATTCCGTTAGTGCTAATGGGGGCAAGTTACCCAGCAATTGATTTAGGCGCTGGTGAAAAAGAACGTGGCACGTTAGAAACCTTACTACTTACACCAATTACTCGTACCGAGCTCGTATTGGGTAAATTTATTACTCTACTCACTACTTCAATCGCATCAACTACTATTACGGTGATTAGTATGGGTGGGTGGATAGCCTTAGCACTCGCATTTGCTGATCTAGAGTTTATTAAAGCTGCGTTTAGCACTTTAGGCATTACAGACTTGCTAATGATTTTTGTATTACTATTGCCAGTTGCAGCCATTTTTTCTTCATTAGCATTGGCTATATCAATTTATGCACGTTCGTTTAAAGAAGCACAAAATTACATGACGCCGTTAAGTATAGTGGTGTTTTTCCCAATTGTTATTTCTGTTATGCCTAATATGGAACTTACTACTAAAACAGCCTTTATTCCGGTTACTAACGTCGCTTTAGCGATTAAAGAAATTATTAAAGGCACAGTCGATTACACGCTGGTTGGATTGATATTTTTAGCTACGGCACTGATAGCCGGTGCGCTACTGGCATTTTGTGTTAAGTGGTTTAACCGCGAAGACGTGTTGTTTAGATAACCATTTTAATTGCAAAGTATAAAAAAAGGTCGCACAGCGACCTTTTTTATAAATTATCATTAAGAGAGAGTGCTATATGCTTAGGTTTAGTGTTTATCTAGAACTAGATAAGCGAACCTTGGTTTATAAGCTATTAATAAAAAACCGCTGTATGAAAAAATCATACAGCGGTTTTTTTTAACTTAAGACTTATGATTTAAATTGCGTTTTAATAGTTTCTATTGCGCTATCAATATCTATCATGAGTTTTTCACCTGTGCGACGGTTTTTAAGTTCTACCTTATTCTCATCAAGGTTTCGCTCACCAATGACAAGAGTGTAAGGTACACCAAGTAATTCCATGTCGTTAAACATAACACCAGGGCGCTCTTTACGGTCATCAAATAGCACATCTAGGCCTGCATCTTTTAAACCTTGATATAGGTTATTAGCAATATCAGGAATACGATGCGATTTATGCATATTCATTGGCACAATTGCTAAATCGAAAGGAGCTATGGTTTTAGGCCATGTAATACCGTATTGGTCGTTATTTTGCTCAATAGCTGCAGCAACAATACGCGATACACCAATTCCGTAACAACCCATAGTCATTATTTGGTTTTTACCTGATTCGCTTAGTACACCTGCTTTTAATGCTTCTGAGTACTTAGTACCTAGTTGGAAAATATGACCCACTTCAATACCGCGCTTAATTTGCAACGTGCCTTGACCACACGGGCTAGGATCGCCTTCTACAATATTACGGATATCAGCAACTTCGTAGTTTGTTACGTCGCGATCCCAGTTAATACCGCTAAAGTGCTCATCATCATTATTGGCACCGGCTACAAAATCAGCCATTACATCCGCTGTTCTATCAACAATAATAGGCATGTTTAAGCCAACTGGGCCTAAAGAGCCTGGTTTTGCGCCAATGGCAGCAACAATATCTGCTTCGGTTGCCATTTCAAGTGGAGAATCAACCAATGGGTGCTTTTCAGCTTTGAGTTCATTAAGTTCGTGATCGCCACGCAGTACTAATGCAACAAGCCCGCGTACGCCGTCTTCATTAGGAGTACCATAAACCACTAATGTTTTAACACCGCGATGGGGTTTTACGCCATAGTGTTTTTTAAGCTCATTAATTGTTTTAGCATCAGGCGTTGGGAATGCTTTTAACTCTTTGCTTGCTTCTGGGCGAGCTTCAGTTGGCGCTAATGCTTCGGCTTTTTCAATATTAGCGGCGTAGTCGCTGGCATCACTAAAAGCAATGGCATCTTCGCCAGATTCAGCAAGTACATGGAACTCATGCGATACACTACCGCCAATAGAGCCTGTATCTGCAATTACTGGGCGGTAATCTAAGCCTAAACGTTCAAAAATATTACAGTAGGCTTTGTGCATTAATTGATACGTTGCATCTAAACATTCATCGGTTAAATGGAATGAGTAGGCATCTTTCATAGTAAATTCACGGGCACGCATAACACCAAAACGTGGGCGGCGCTCATCACGTACTTTAGTTTGTACTTGGTACAAAGTAATTGGTAGTTGTTTGTAGCTGTTAATTTCTTTACGAACAAAATCGGTGATCACTTCTTCATGGGTAGGGCCCATGGCAAATTCACGATTATGACGGTCGGTAAAGCGCATTAACTCAGGACCAAACTCACTCCAGCGGCCAGACTCTTCCCATAAATCAGCAGGCTGAATAACAGGCATAAGCATTTCAATTGCGCCGGCTTTATCCATTTCTTCGCGTACTATGTTTTCTACTTTTCTTAGCACACGTAAGCCAGAGGGAAGCCAAGTGTATAAACCCGAAGCGACGCGACGGATCATTCCGGCTCTAAGCATTAATTGATGCGAGACAATTTCCGCATCGGATGGCGTTTCTTTAAGTGTAGCGAGTATATATTGACTAGTACGCATGTTTTTTCCGAAATAGAGTGATATGTTCTTTTAATTAAGGCGCTCAGTTTACCAGCGGTTGCATTGACACTAAAGCGCTAAGTGATTTTTTATCGAATTTTATAGCCATAGCAGGGCTTTAAAGTTAGCTTAACTGAGCTCAATATGAGTAACCAGATGATGAGAGTCAGTCACTTGCCAAGTAATATTGTATTCATACAAATTCATACCATAGCTTTGCACGCCTTGTTTTTGCTTTTTGTAGGCAGGGCGTGGATCTTGTTTTAGCACATTACTAATAAACGCTTGTAGCTCAGGATAGTGACTTTGTTTATTTATAAATTCTATAGCCTGTTGGCTAAACTCAACACTCATTTGAGTCTCTGGGCGCGTATCGGCAAATCCAGCGCTTGCATCGGGTAATGAGTCTGAATAGGGTAAATAAGGTTTTATATCTACGATGGGTGTGCCATCAAGTAAATCAATACCGGCGAGCAATAACGCCAACTGGCCCTTTGTATACTCAATTCCCTCCAACTTTACTGCACTCATGCCAATAGCATTTGGACGAAAAGTAGCACGAGTAGCAAATACGCCTTTACGCTCATTACCGCCAAGGCGCGGCGGGCGAACCATTGCTGAATAGCCTTTATCAGCAGTTTCATGAAAACGAAATAACAGCCAAATATGACTAAATTCATCTAATCCGCGAACAAATTCTTCACGATTAAATTCTTTGGCAAAAATCAGTTTAGCTTTAGCCTCGGGTACTAATCTAGGTTGCCTAGGAATGGCAAATTTTTGTTTATAAGGAGATTGAATATGGCCAATAGCCGAAATTTGATAATCGCTCATAATGCTCGGTTATAGAAAAAATAGAGCGTTATTCTACCTTTTATTGACGTTGCTGGCATTAGCTTAATTTGGGGATATTTTATTTTTAGACTAACAGGTTTAAATGTGAAATAAAAAAGGTAAGGCTGAAAATAGCCTTACCTAGCGTTTTAACAATTAAGCTATTATTAAAACATGTATTGGAATGATACTGACGCAACATCCATTTCTGGATCAATATCATCTTCTAATTCGTAACGCTCATACTCTAAACGCACTTGCATATTGGTTGTAAATGCATATTCAATACCTGCACCGTAAAATACGTCGCCGCCATCTTGAGATGCGCTTACGCTGCCAACTGGAAGTTCTTGAGTAACGTCTGCATCCCATTCAAACCAACCACCTTTTGCATAAACAGAAAAGTCTTCAGTAATAGGCGCTGCAAAACGTGCTGCTAACGATACGCCATCAATTTCAGCTTTGCTGTCTATATCACTCACTTCATCAAAATTTAGATAGGCAAGCTCGAGGCTTAAATGTTCATTAAATTGGGTACCAATGTAACCTTTTAACATTTGCGCGTCGTCATCAAAGTCGGTGTCGTTTTCGCTATCTTCAAACTGAAATGAATATTGGCCATAACCAATACCAGTGTAAATACGCGGAGAGTCCATGTCGGTAACATCAGCTTGTGCCGCTGAATTAAAACCCAGTGTTGCTAAAGCAAGTGCAGAAAGAGAAAGTGTTTTAATCATTATATAGCTCCTTTAAAAAGTAATATCGATGAATTATTTCATCAAACGTCGATTTACTAATTGCAGTGAGCGTGCCAAGTATTATTTAGCCTAATATATAGTCTTTATGTGTGTTTGTTAAGCTATTATGGTGTTTTTGGCACGCAAAACAATCAGGTGTTCAGCGTGCAGTTAATCCATAAAAATTAAAAAATTGTAGCTTTTACAAGTTGTTGTAGTTTCTACATACCTATAAAAGCAACTAAATTAAACTTTATCTAATAAGTTTTCTGTTTCTATGGCTATTTGCTTCATTTTAATTGCGTAGTTCTCAAGCTTTTTGTCTTCATCGGTAACCGATTTAAATTCTGGTACCGCCACAGGGTAACCCGTTTCATCCATAGCAACAAAGCTAATAACACAGTGATTGGTTTCAACTAAGTTTTGCGTTTTCGGGTCGCCACAGCGAACTTGAATAAAAATTTGCATGCTGGTTTTGCCGGTGTGTGCAATTTTTGCTTCAACCTCAACAATTTGGCCAACTAAGATAGGACGGCTAAACTTAACGCCCGCAACCGATACCGTTACACAGTAGTGGCCGCTCCAGCCCGCAGCACAGGCATAACCCGCTTGGTCAATCCACTTCATGACCACACCGCCATGCACCTTACCACCAAAATTTACATCGGTTGGTTCTGCTAAAAAACGAAAAATTACACTCGACGACGCCATAACACACTCTCATTCATTCATATTACTTAACAGCATAGCGCAAAAAAGGGGCCGAAGCCCCTGCAATTTAGGATAAGTTTATAATTTCTATAGAAAGGTTGTTACATATTGGGGTAGTTAGGGCCACCAGCACCTTCGGGAGTTACCCAGGTAATATTTTGGCTCGGATCTTTAATATCACAGGTTTTACAATGCACACAGTTTTGCGCGTTGATCACAAAGGATTGCTCGCCTTCTACTTCTTGTACTTCGTAAACGCCGGCAGGGCAGTAGCGCTGTGCTGGCTCGTCAAATTTAACTAAGTTAACGTTAATCGGAATTGATGCATCTTTTAGTTTTAAGTGACACGGCTGCGATTCTTCATGATTGGTATTAGATAAAAACACTGAAGAAAGCTTATCAAAACTGAGTTTGCCATCAGGCTTAGGGTAGTTAATTTTTTCAGCTTGGTTAGCGTCTTTTAAAGTTGCATGATCAGGTACGTTATCTTTAAAACTAAACGGTAGGGCACCCTTAAATATATTTTGATCAAGCGTGTTATATGCGCCGCCTGCAAATTTACCTAAGGTATGCATAGCAGGGCCAAAATTACGAGACTGATACAGCTCTTTAAACGCCCATGACTTTTTAAACTCATCGCTATACTGGGTTAAATCAGTATTGGCTAAATTGTTTTGTAGCGCATTAAAAATAACTTCAGCGGCTATCATGCCTGACTTCATAGCCGTATGGTTGCCTTTAATTTTTGCAAAGTTAAGCGTGCCTGCATCACAGCCCACTAGCAAGCCACCCGGGAAGTGCATTTTTGGTAATGAATGTAAACCGCCTTTAGCAATAGCACGTGCACCGTAAGCAATGCGTTCTCCACCTTCAAGCGTATTTTTGAAAATAGGGTGATGTTTTAATCGTTGAAATTCATCAAACGGGCTTAAGTGTGGGTTTGAGTAATTTAAATCAACAATTAACCCCACAACCACTTGGTTGTTTTCGCTATGATACATAAAGGCGCCACCGCCAGTGTCGCCACTTAATGGCCAACCGGTTCCGTGTACAACTTTACCCAATTGATGTTTAGATTCATCAACTTGCCAAATTTCTTTAAAACCTAAACCATAATGCTGTGGTGAACTTTCATCGTCTAAAGCAAACTGATTGATCAGTTGCTTACCTAGATGACCACGACAGCCCTCAGCAAATACTGTGTACTTAGCGCGTAGCTCCATACCTGGCATGTAACCGTCTTTTTCATTGCCATTTTTATCTACACCCATATCGCCAGTAATGATGCCTTTTACAACATCATCTTCAATAATGACTGAATGCGCACTAAAGCCTGGAAATATTTCTACTCCAAGATTTTCTGCTTGCTCTGCTAACCAGCGACATACATTACCCATAGAAACAATGTAGTTACCCTTGTTATGAAATGTATTTGGTGTAGCAAAGTGAGGAATTGAGGTTGCTTTATGTTCGTTGTTAAACCAGTAAATCTCATCATTTACCACCTTAGTCGAAACAGGAGCGCCGAGTTCCTGCCAATTTGGCAGTAATTCGTCAAGTGCTTTGGTTTCAAAAACGGCACCTGATAATACATGTGCACCAACTTCTGAGCCTTTTTCAACTACACATATCATGCACTCTTGTTGTTTTTCTTGTGCTTGCTGCGCGAGTTTAATTGCTGTTGAAAGCCCCGCAGGACCTGCCCCTACAACAACAACATCAAATTCTATGGTTTCGCGTTCAATCATAATAACCTCTTTATCTATGACGGACTCACCTTTGCATTATTTGGCAAAAAGTAAGCTAAGCAACCTGTTTCTTTGTTATGCAAATTAATCGTTACAGGTTGTGAATAGTTTAAGGTTATTTTAGGTTGACGTTTACGTCAACAGGAAGTAGTCTGATTTCATAAAATAAATAGGTTGACGTAGACGTTAGCTTATAGGTTTAAATAATTATGGAGTCCCTATGAAAGTTCTCGTACCAATAAAAAGAGTGATCGACTACAACGTAAAAGCTCGCGTTAAACCTGACAACAGCGGTGTTGATTTAACTAACGTAAAAATGGCCATGAACCCATTTTGTGAAATTGCTGTAGAAGAAGCGATTCGTTTAAAAGAAGCGGGTACTGCAACCGAAGTAGTTGTTGTTACTATTGGCGCTAAAGCATCTCAAGAACAATTACGCACAGCACTGGCTTTGGGCGCAGATAAAGCGATTCATGTTGAAACAGAAGAAAATTTAGAGTCTTTACATATAGCAAAATTGCTTGCCAAAGTAGTTGAACAAGAATCGCCTGAACTGGTTATTCTAGGAAAACAGTCAATCGATTCTGATAATAATCAAACAGGTCAAATGCTAGCGGCGCTGACTAACCGTGGTCAAGGTACGTTTGCTTCTAAAGTGGTTATTGAAAATGGCAAAGTAAATGTTACTCGTGAAGTTGATGGCGGTTTACAAACCGTTGCACTTAATTTACCCGCAATAGTCACCACCGATTTACGTTTGAATGAGCCGCGTTATGCGTCGCTACCTAATATTATGAAAGCCAAACGCAAACCGTTAGAAGTTATTGCGGCTGATTCGCTAGGTGTAGATTTAGCCCCGCGCATTGAATTAGTTAGTGTAGAGGAGCCAGCAAAACGCAGCGGCGGGATTATTGTTGAAGACGTTGCACAGCTTGTAGAAAAACTTAAAACAGAGGCAAAGGTGATTTAAATGAAAACTCTTGTAATTGCAGAGCACGATAACGGTGCCTTAAAACCAGAAACCTCAAAAACGATTAATGCCGCTAAAAAATTAGGCTTTGACGTAGATGTATTATTAGCAGGCATAAACCTTGGCGCCATGAGTGAGTCACTCGCGAGCATTGAGGGTGTTGCGAATGTTTTACTTGCTGATAATGCAGTTTATGAGCATCAACTTGCTGAAAGCATGACAGATCTAGTGTTATCACTTGCAGATAGTTACAGTCATATTGTGGCAAGTGCAACTACTACAGGTAAAAACTTTATGCCGCGTGTTGCCGCATTATTAGATGTAGCGCAAATTTCAGAAATTATTGACGTAATTGACGCAGATACATTTAAGCGCCCAATTTACGCGGGTAATGCTATTGCAACGGTTAAATCGCTCGATAGTAAAAAAGTGATCACAGTACGTGCAAGTAGCTTTGATTTACAAGGCGAGCAAGCTCCAGCTAATGTAACCGCTGTAGATGCAGTCTCTGATTCACAGTTAAGCAGTTTTGTTAGTGTTGAACAAACTGAATCAGAGCGTCCAGAGCTAACGGCTGCAGATGTGGTTATTTCGGGTGGTCGTGGTATGCAAAATGGTGAAAATTTTGCATTATTAAATGGCATTGCCGATAAACTCGGTGCCGCTATTGGTGCATCACGTGCAGCGGTTGACGCGGGCTTTGTGCCTAACGATATGCAAGTAGGGCAAACAGGTAAAATTGTCGCGCCTAATTTATATATTGCTGTGGGTATTAGTGGTGCCATTCAGCATCTTGCGGGTATGAAAGATTCAAAAGTTATTGTTGCCATTAATAAAGACCCTGATGCGCCAATATTCCAAGTAGCTGATTACGGTTTAGTTGCTGACTTATTTGATGTTTTACCACAGTTAGAGCAAGCACTATAAAGGACAGCAATAAGCCGCTCCTAAAGTAACAAATTCTGATTTAAAGCCGCCGTTTCATTATTGATTCTGCGGCTTTTTTAATTCAAGCATGCCACTTATCTAAATTACTTGCGATTTAAGTTTTTTTACTACAAAGTGACAGCGCTGTCATTTGTAGAAATACAAATTATTAAATAGGAGCCAAAATGACAAGGTATAAAGCACTTGATGCTATGCGTGGGCTAACCATAGCGTTAATGATACTGGTAAACACGCCGGGATCGTGGTCCCATGTGTATGCCCCTTTACTTCATGCAGATTGGCATGGTTGTACCCCTACGGATGTAATTTTTCCGTTTTTTATGTTTATTATTGGCTCTGCGATGTTTTTTTCGTTCAAAAAAACGAACAGTGCAGCCAGTGCTAGCCAAGTATTAAGACTAGTTAAACGTGGAGCAATTATATTTGCCATTGGTCTAGCTTTAAATATTTATCCCTTTACTACCAATATTGAAAACTTAAGAATATTAGGTGTACTGCAACGTATAGGGATAGCCTATATTTTAGCGTCTATCTGTGTGTTGTTTTTAAATAGGCGAGGGGTGTTAACGCTATCGGTTATTACCTTAATTGCTTATTGGTTATTACTGTTAAGTGTTGGCGCTGAAAATGCTTATACACTCGAACATAACCTAGTTAGAGCGGTTGATATTGCCGTACTAGGTGAGTCGCATTTATGGCAAGGTAAAGGGCTCGCATTTGATCCAGAAGGGCTGATCAGTACGTTACCCGCAGTGGTGAGTGTCTTGTTTGGTTTTGAAGTGACCCGCCTGTTAACGAGCACAAGTAGCCAGTGGACAAGCATTAAGCGTTTATTAGTTATTGGTGTAGTTGCAGTTGTTATTGGGCAATTAAGCTCAATGGTTATGCCAATTAATAAATCACTTTGGACCAGTAGCTTTGTTATTTACACATCCGGGATTGCTTGTATTGTGTTGGCATTTTTTGTTTGGCTTTGTGACATTGTTAAACCTGATCGTCTTGTTAATCCATTAATTGTGTATGGATCAAACCCACTGTTTATATATGTATTATCGGCTGTGTGGGTACTGAGCTATTCACTGATTAATATTGGCGAGCTAAACTTGGGGGATTGGATGTATCAGCAACTCGCCTTAGTTATGAGCGCTAAATTGGCATCGTTCACCTTTGCTTTATTGCATGTTATTGGCTTTTGGGTAATTTCGAATATGCTTTATAAACGAAAAATATTTATAAAGATTTAGTATTTATAACAATTTGCTTCCCTAAGCGGGAGGCAAATTGTTCAAGTATTTATGCACATTAATATATCAGACAATAAAAAACCAACCCGCGGGTTGGTTTTTTATTTAACGTTACAAAGCTTAGCTTAGTAAGTTGCGCTGCCTTTAGTACGTGGGAACGCAATTACATCACGTACGTTACCCATACCGGTAACATAAGCAACTAAGCGCTCAAACCCTAAACCAAAGCCAGAGTGTGGCACGCTACCGTATTTACGTAGATCGCGGTACCAGCTGTAGTCTTCTTTGTTTAAGCCCATCTCTTCAAGGCGTGCATCTAATACATCAAGACGCTCTTCACGTTGTGAACCACCAATGATCTCACCAATACCTGGTGCTACTACGTCCATAGCAGCAACAGTTTTACCGTCTTCGTTTTGGCGCATGTAGAATGCTTTAATATCACGCGGGTAGTTTTTAATAACAACCGGTGCTTTAAAGTGTTCTTCAGCTAGGTAGCGCTCGTGCTCAGACTGTAAATCTACACCCCATTCAACGTCGTACTCAAATTTCTTGCCACACGCTTTTAAAATCTCTACAGCATCGGTGTAGTCAACTTGGGCAAAGTCTTTTTCAACAAATTCTTCTAAACGGCTAATGGCTGTTTTTTCAACACGTAATGCGAAAAATTCCATGTCGTCACGGCGTTCTTCCAATACGGCTTTAAACACGTACTTAAGCATGTTTTCAGCAAGTTTTGCGATGTCTTCTAAATCAGCAAACGCAACTTCTGGCTCTACCATCCAAAATTCAGCAAGGTGGCGTGAAGTATTAGAGTTTTCTGCACGGAACGTTGGGCCAAAGGTGTAAATTTTTGACATTGCTGAAGCGTACGTTTCACCATTAAGTTGGCCTGAAACCGTTAAAAATGCTTCTTTACCAAAAAAGTCTTCGCTGTAATCAATCTCGCCTTTGTCTGTCATTGGCAGATTTTGCATATCAAGCGTTGATACGCGGAACATCTCACCTGCGCCTTCACAGTCACTTGCAGTAATAATTGGCGTGCTGATCCAATAAAACCCTTGCTCATGGTAAAAGCGGTGGATTGCTTGTGCTAAACAGTTACGTACACGTGTTACTGCGCCAATCATATTAGTGCGAGGGCGAAGGTGAGCGTGTTCGCGTAAATACTCAATGCTGTGGCGTTTAGCCGACATTGGGTAGGTGTCTGGGTTTTCAACCCAACCTAACACAGTTACTGAGTTAGCTTGAATTTCGAAAGATTGACCTTGTCCTGCTGATTGTACTAATACACCGGTAACCGACACAGAACAGCCTGCTGTTAAGCTTGTAACTTCATCATAATTATTCAGTGAATTAGGAACTACCGCTTGAATAGGATCAAAACACGAACCGTCATGAACGGCTAAAAATGATATTCCTGCTTTTGAATCGCGGCGTGTACGGATCCAGCCTTTAATGGTTACTTGGCTGTCTACCGCAACATTGCCTTTTAATAGCTCTGAAATCGCTAAATGGCTCATCTTCACTCCAATGATATAAGTTGCCTAACTATATAAATTAACTGTGCGTTACTCGTGCTATTTAGCATTTGAGGTCACTGCACTTGAACCTTGTATAATACCTAGTAAAGTAAAATAAAAAAACTGTTGTGGGCAACTCTTTAAAAGTTTTTAGTGGTACGTTGTTTTTTTAACCAATTTTTACAGTTAAATAACCACTATTACCATTTGTTGCTCTGAAATTTCATCAATTTGTGGCATTATTAGTAAATAAACCGAATTGACGTATTAATAAAAAATGGATGCTATGAAACAAGTTTTTATTTTACGAGGGCTACCAGGCAGTGGTAAGTCATATTATGCGCAAAATCTCGCCGAGGAACTTTCCGGAGCAGATGAAAGCCAATATTTTATTTGCTCAACAGATGATTACTTTGTTAACGAGCAGGGTGAGTATCATTTTGATAAGTTTAAATTATCGCAATATCATAATTTAAATTTGGCCCGTTTTATTAATGCCTTAGCACAAGGCATTGAACTGGTAATAGTGGATAACACCAATATTAAAAAGTGGGAATTTATTGCCTATTCACAAGCAGCCATTGCTTTAGGCTATCAGGTAAAAGAAGTGATTGTTGGCGAAGTGAAAGATAAATCAATGCAACACTTATACGCAAAACGCAATAGCCATAACATACCGTTAAAAACGATTAGTAAAATGGCTTACATGTTTGAGTGGTAATTATTAAATTTTAGCTAATACGTCTATATCAGAGTGTGTAATGGCATCTAAATGAGCGGTGATTTTTTCACTGCTCCAGTCCCACCATGCAATCGCTAGAAGTTTATTAATTGTCGCATCATCAAAACGCTTTTTTATCAATTTTGCAGGGTTACCGCCAACAATGCCATAGGCGGGCACATCAGACGTTACCACAGATTTACTTGCTATAATGGCACCATCACCGACTTTTACTCCTGGCATAATGGTGGCGTTGTAACCAATCCACACATCATTACCTATTTCAGTATCACCCTTAAAAGGTAAATCACCTTGTTGAGGTGCAGATTTTTCCCAGCCATTACCAAATATAAAAAATGGATAGGTAGAAAAGCCGGAGGTTTGATGATTAGCCCCATTCATTATAAAAGTAACGTCTTTAGCTATCGCACAAAACTTACCTATGATAAGACGGTCCCCGATAAAATCGAAATGGTAAAGTACATTTTTTTCAAAGTTTTCAGGGCCATCAGGGTCGTCGTAATAGGTATAATCACCAACGTCTATATTCGCAGAGGTGATAAAGTTTTTTAAATAACCTACTTGAGGAAACCCTTCCATAGGTGATGGATTGTTTGGATTTGGTCCGTTCATAGTTTCCTCCAAAGTAGAATATATAAAGCGCTAGCTTTTAAATGCCGCCAGTGGATGAGAGGTACTAAGCGATACATGCACGTTATCACCAGGATTTACCACTACTTCATGACTCACCCGACTTGTAACAACAGTACCACAGGCTAGTTTTATGGCGCATAATCTGCTGCCGCCTTCAAAGCGTACCCAAATTACTTCGCCATTATTTCCTACACTGCTTTGTACTAATAATACATCATCTGGACGAAGTAACACCTCTACCTCACCGTGTTCACAGTCAACACCATGAGCGGGGACATTACCAATATCGGTAAGTGCTTGGCCGTTATTCAGCGTTCCTTTTATAAAACTAGCTTCACCTAAAAAGCGTGCCACAAAGCGATTATTGGGTGCACTAAAGCATTGCTCTGGGCTATCAATTTGCTGTATTTTTCCGCCTTTTAGTACACCCACGCGATCGCCCACCGAAAGTGCTTCTTCTTGATCGTGCGTTACCCAAATAGCGGGTACGCCGGCTTCTTTAAGCGCATTACGTATATCCCAACGTAGCATGTCTTTTAAAGCCGCGTCTAAGTTTGATAGTGGCTCATCAAGTAATACAAAGTCTGGCTGGTGGGCTAGGGTGCGCGCTAATGCAACGCGCTGCTTTTGTCCGCCTGAAAGTGTCGCTGGTTTTTTATGTCTAAACGCATCTAAACCGAGTAGCTTTATCCAATGATCAGCAGGGCTGATGTCTTTAAGTTTAAAACACACATTTTGCTCAACCGTTAAATGGGGAAACAACGCAAAGTCTTGAAACACCATACCCACACTGCGTTTTTCAGGGGCTACAGTATGCTTTGGTGTAGCAGTCCATTTAGCAACTTTAATTTCGCCGTCGCTAATTGGTAAAAGCCCAGCTAGGGCTTGTAAAATAGTACTTTTACCACAACCTGTTGGACCAACAAGCATTAAAATTTCGCTTTCACCTAAAGTGAAATTTAAGTCACTAACAACACGATTACTGCCATAATCTATAGACAACTGACTTACAGATAGCATTTATATAAAATCCTTAATGTTCAAACTGGTTGCGTTTCTCGCCAGACATCATAATAGCTAAAGCCGCCGCCGAAATCACCACTAACAATAAACCAGGTATTGCTGCGCGGCCAAAATAACCAGCTTCGTAAACACGCCATAAATACGTAGATAAGGTTTCAAAACCAGTTGGACCCAATAATAGTGTGGCTTCTAATTCACGCATCGACTCTAAAAAGACTAAAGCGGCCCCTGCAATAATACCACGCATAGTCAGTGGTAAAGTAATTCGTGTGAAAGCTTCACGTGGGCTTGCGCCTAACACACGGGCTGATTTTACTAAGCTTGGATCGAGGTGCTCGGTGCTGGTACGCACAGAGCCAACCGCAAGCGGTAAAAAACGTAGCATATAAGCAATGATCAACAAGCCCAGTGTTTGATATAAAAATGGCAGTTGTAAGCCGCCATATACAAGCGCTGTGCCCATAACAATCCCCGGAATACCAAAACCAAAGTAAGTAACGCGTTCCATTACTTTACCTGCTTTTCCAGTTAATGCTGCATGCGCTACAGGAATAGCCACAATAACTGTAACAATAGCTGCAATGGCTGAAGCGTAAGTAGAGTGCCATGCAATACTAAAATCAAACGAACTAAAACCATCACGCACTAGCCAAAGTGTAAATACTGCGAGTGGTAAGCCAATAGCAAGTAATAAAATTGGTGCAAAGGTGGCAAACATCGCGCCTAATTGCCATTTTTTTGGGAATAAAATAAGGGGCCGGCCTTGGCGTTCAGACGCAGTTTTAATTTGCGATTCAATCATTAGTAAAAAGCCAACAATTACCATTAGCTGCATAGACAGCATAGCCGCACGGCTCAGTTCAAAGGCGTTATATTCTACGTAAATAACACGAGTGAAGGTATCTAGACGCATCATTGCCGGTGTACCAAAGTCAGATAACGTATACAAGGCAACGAGTAATGAGCCCGCAGCAATACCATTTACAACACGGGGTAAAATAACTTTAAACACGCTTTGTGTCATCGACATCCCCAATGTACGCGCTGCATTGACCATGCTCGCATCTAGGCTAAGTAGGGAGGAGCGGGTTGTCATCATTACAAATGGGAAGGTATACAGGGTCATTACAATGGCGGCGCCAGTTAAGCCATACATAGAAGGGGTTTCAAAACCAAGTATGTTATGTATTTCACCACCAGGGCCAAATGCAGCATAAAGCGTAAATGCTCCAATATAACTTGGTATAGCTAAAGGGGCGGCAAATACTACTAACCAAAACTTTTTAAATGGCAGCTGCACATAAGCGCTAATAAACGCCAGTGGCACACCAATTAAAATTGAGCCTAATACAGTTAAGCCCATTAACGACAGAGTATTTCCTAAAATGGTTAAATTATGGCTATCAAAAAAAGAGCTTGCGTCACTGGCAAGCGTTATTAAAACAAAAATAGGAGTAAGGGTAACAAGCGCTGCAAGCAGCGCCATAGGATAAGATGGTGGTATTCGCATTATAAAACGCCGCTGCTGCGCATTAAGTCAATAGTTGGACGTAAGTCAGCCAACTGGGTTAAGTCTATTTTAGGTGGCGAAATACTGGTTAATTTAGGCAAGCCATCAGGTTGCTTTATGTCATTTACTAGCGGAATTTCATACGCTTCGCTCGCTAAATAACTTTGTACTTCAACGCTGAGTAAATAGCGCATAAAGTTAGTTGCTAGTGGGTCGTCAGATAGCGATAAAATACCGGAGGCATTCACTAAACAACCGGCATCTTGCTCTGTAAATGCAAGATCAAGTTTAGCGTCGGGCTTACCAGACTTCAAACGTAACGTGTAGTAGTGATTAGCAAAACCAATATCTACTTCACCACGTTCAACGCCCATTACTACACCGAGTTCGCCAGCGTAAGTTTTTGAGCGTTTTTGCACTTTTTTAAGCCATTTAGCAGTTTTATCATCGCCTTCTAAAATTCGCATAGCGGTAACAAACGATTGAAAAGAAGCATAAGCTGGTGCCCAACCAATACTCAAATCACTGTCGGCTATTTCCATAATGCTTGTTGGAATTTGCTCTTTGGTTAAACGCTCAGTATTAAACGGCAAAGTACGTATACGACCAGTTACAGGAGCCCACTCATCGTATCTAAACTGTGGCTGTAGCTGTGCAGATAAATCACTAGGCATAGGTTTAGCAAGCCCTGCATCGGTTACTAAACCAATAGCGCCCGAATCGACAGCCCAAAATAAGTCTGCACGTTTAACACCCGCTTTGGCTTCGGCAACAATCGTATTAGCCAATGCTGCAGTTGGGCCGCGTCGAATAGCAAGGTCTAAATCCGGGTTCTTTTTTTGAATGGCTTGTAAAACGTTTTCGTATAAGCCACCTTCACCACGTCCCAAATAAAGGGTGAGTGCGCCTTTTAGTTTAGGTAATGTATCTACCGACACGGGGTTGGCAATATCAGCGGCAAACGCGCGTGAAAGAGATAGCGGCAAAGCGCCAGCTATCCCTAACGCAGCTAAGCCTTGAATAAAGGTTCTGCGTTCCACTTAAAATACATCCTTACGTGACTTTTCTGCTTTTTCAATTAGCGTTTGTGCACGAGTTAACTTAGTTTGCATATCAACAACCACTTCACGTACTTGATTTACTGTTTTATTACCTGAAATAGCTTGCGGTAGGGTTACGTTAAAGTCTTTTTCAAGTACTTCTACTAAGTTAGCGTCTTGCTCAATGAGTGTGCCTTCTACACCTTCAAATAAATGCAGGTAAGTATCGTGAACTATGCTTGTTGCTTCATCGCTTAAACGCTCTGCGTATTTAGCGACCACTCGGTCTAATTTGTGTTTAATTTCATCAATGGTCGCGCTTTGCGTCATTTCTTTTGTTGCTGTGGCTTTAACGCTTTTTAATAACCCTTTTTGTTGAAACTGAGCCGCTAGCTTAACTGCGCCTAGGCCTTGCCATAAAGCATTGTTCATTGCTTGTTGCTGCAAACGTACTTCTGAGGCTGGTTTTTTGTTGTCGATAGCCATTTTTATGCCATACAAACCTTGCCAAATAGAGGCATACACAGGGACATAATTTGTTTCTATGGCGCTGTGAAATTTAACCGATTCCCAGTACTCAATTAAGTCATCAGTATTAACTGCTTTAGCGCCTTTTTTCTCGTAATTGCTTACTAGGGTATCAACCTTTGAAACCATCCACTCAACGTCTTCGTTGTAGGTTTTTAAATTAGCTTGAAGGTGATTAACATGCTCACCAATTGGGCCGTTAGCAAGTGCCGGTTGTGCAAAAATCGCAGAAGCGAGTAAAAAAGTTGCACTTAATGTCTTGGCAGGCTTAAGTAATATTTTCATAGCAAGTGAGTCCATAAATGTTATTGTAAATGATAGTCATTATCATATCCCTAAACATCCCTTAGATCAACACACTAAATCAAGCCAAAGGGTTAAATTTACTAAACTTTACAGAGGAATAATAACTAAATAGAAATATCAATTTAATTTTAACTTTAGTGGCTAAAATAATTAACCATCTATACGTAATGTTTACCCTTTATGGCGTTATATATAGCATCGCAAAGCTGTTTAATACTGGCATCGTCACTTATATACGGTGGCATTAAGTAAATTAACTTACCAAATGGGCGTATCCACACTCCTTGGCTAACAAAATAAGCCTGTATTTTAGCTACATCTACTATTCCTGCCTCATCTGTCAGTTCTACCACGCCAATTGCACCTAAAGTGCGCACATTAACTACATCAGTAAGTGAGCCACACTGATGTAATTGTTGAAGTGCTTGGTTTACTTCACTAATTCGTTTTTGCCAATCTTGTTCAAGCAATAAGTCTATACTGGCACATGCCACAGCGCAGGCGAGTGGATTGCCCATAAATGTAGGTCCGTGCATCAAAACACCGGCTTCACCTTCGCTAATGCCTATCGCTATTTTATCGGTCGTTAACGTGGCTGATAAGGTCATGGTGCCGCCGGTGAGTGCCTTGCCAATACAAAGTATATCTGGCTGTACATTGGCGTGCTCTACAGCAAACATTTTACCTGTACGGCCAAAGCCTGTGGCAATTTCATCACAAATGAGCAATACATCGTATTGAGTACATAACTTGCGCACACAGGCTAAATATTCAGGATGATAAAAGTTCATTCCTCCCGCGTTTTGCACTATGGGCTCAATAATAAAGGCGGCAACTTGCTGATGGTGTTTTAAAAAATAGTGTTCTAGTTCATCCGCCTCGGCTTGATTAAACTCGTCATTAAATTGGCTAACAGGTGCAGGTACAAATACATGCTCAGGTAAAAAGCCAGAGTACAAGCTATGCATAGAATTAACCGGATCGCACACACTCATGGCCGCAAAAGTATCGCCATGATAGCCCTTAAATGGAGTCATTAACTTTTGTTTAGTACTTATGCCTTGGCTTAACCAATACTGCAGTGCCATTTTAATCGCGACTTCAACACTTACCGAGCCACTGTCGGCTAAAAATACTTTATTTAAATCCTCGGGCGTTATCGCCACTAGCTTTTTACAAAGCTCCACTGCGCTGTAATGGGTAATGCCGCCAAACATTACATGGCTCATTTTATTGATTTGCTCTGTCATCGCATTATTTAAAACGGGATGATTGTAGCCATGTATTGCGCTCCACCAAGAGGCCATACCGTCAATGAGTTTCTCGCCTGTTTCTAATTGGATAAGGTTGTGATTGGCGTTTGTAACAGGATAAACCGGAATTGGTTGAGTCATTGATGTATAAGGGTGCCAAATGTGATTTCGGTCAAAATTAAGGTCTATTGTGTGTTTTATGATCATATGTAAACTTTAATTAAGTTAGCTTCGTTGACAATGGTACGGCAATACGTATTCTAAGCCAATAACACCAAGAGCAAAAAATAAAAGAGAGTATTATGGAGCTTGCAACAGTTCGCCACGATTGGACCCATAGCGAGGTTAAAGCCTTATTTGAAATGCCGTTTAACGATCTGCTTTTTAAAGCCGCGACCGTACACCGTGCTAATTTTAATCCTAATCAGGTGCAAATTTCTACTTTACTATCAATAAAAACAGGTGCTTGCCCTGAAGATTGTAAATATTGCCCGCAGTCGGGTCATTATAAAACCGACCTAGAGCGAGAGCGCCTGCTAGAAGTAGAAAAAGTAGTAGAGCAAGCACGCCTTGCAAAACAAAAAGGCGCCACCCGTTTTTGTATGGGCGCTGCGTGGTCAGATCCTAAAGATCGTGATATGCCGTACATTTCAAAAATGGTTAAAGAAGTAAAAGAGCTTGGCCTTGAAACCTGTATGACGTTGGGCAAGCTTACCAATGAAAAAGCCCATGCATTGAGTGATGCAGGGCTTGACTACTATAACCATAATTTAGATACCTCACCTGAATACTACGAACAAATTATATCTACCCGTACTTTTGCAGACAGACTAAACACTATCGATCATGTGCGTGATGCCGGTATGAAAGTTTGCTCAGGCGGTATTGTCGGTATGGGTGAGCAACCCAGCGATCGCTATGGGTTATTAATGCAATTGGCTAATTTGCCGCAGCAACCAGAAAGCGTCCCTATTAATATGCTAGTAAAAGTAAAAGGAACACCGCTTGAAAACGTAGACGACTTAGATCAGTTTGAGTTTATTCGTACTATTGCCACCGCGCGTATTATGATGCCGCATAGCTATGTACGTTTATCGGCAGGGCGCAGCGCAATGAATGAGCAAATGCAATCGATGTGTTTTTTTGCCGGTGCTAATTCCATTTTTTATGGTGATAAACTCCTGACTACCGAAAACCCAGAAGCAGATGCCGATATGCAATTAATTAAAAAGCTGGGTATGAACCCTGAAACGGCCGAAGACTATTCAGATGAAGCCGTTGCTGCGTCGTTATCTTCTAAAGTGGCCGATAAAGCCAGTTCAGAATTGTTTTATCCTGCTTAACATTGTGTATTGCTATGTCATTTGATTTTATAAATAGCCATTTACAAGCGCGCCAGCAAAGCGCGCTTAACCGCAAGCGTTATGTTATTGAGCAAGCCAGTGCGCGTGAAATTATAGTTGATAATAAACGCTATCTTAACTTTGCTAGTAACGACTACCTAGGCTTTGCGGATGAGCCCACTTTGCTTGAAGGTATGCATAGCTTAGGAAGTCATAGCTCTGCTTTAGTTACTGGCTATCAAGGTGCGCAGCAACAGCTCGAAAAATACTTATGTGCTCAGTTGGGCTATAACAATGCCATGCTGTTTAATTCGGGCTTTAGTGCTAATAGCAGTGTTATAAAAGCGCTATTTCAAGATAAAGCCATTGCTCAACAAAGTGCGATTTTTCAGGATAAACTTAATCATGCGAGCTTAATCGACGGTGCACTGCATGCAAACGCAGCACTTGTGCGCTTTAATCATAACGACATGAATCATTTACGTTCACGGCTCGAAAAGTCAAATGCTAAGTATAAACTGATTGTGAGTGAGGGCGTATTCTCGATGGATGGCGATCAAGCACCATTAATTGAGTTACTTAGTTTAGCTAAAGCACATAACGCCTGGTTAATGATAGACGATGCGCATGGCTTTGGCGTACTGGGTAAATCGGGTTTGGGAAGCTGTGAGCCACTTATAGCGGCAGATAATTTGCCAGATTTTTTAGTGATCACCTTTGGTAAAGCGGTGGCAAGTAGCGGGGCGTGTGTATTAGGTTCGAGTGAATTTATTGATTACATGCTGCAGTTTAACCGCGATTACACTTATTCGACCGCAATGTCGCCATTTATTGCTTCGCATACATTATCAAGAATCAAAACCATACGTGATGCTAACCATAAGCGAGCAAAATTAAACGCCAATATTGCTTTATTTAAACGTTTAGCCAATGAGCAAAAAATTGCCTTAATGGATTCGACCACTGCCATTCAACCCTTAGTTTTAGGGTGTGCCGAACAGACCTTAAAAGCCTGTGAGCAGCTTAAACAACAGGGGATTTGGCTAACCGCTATTCGCCCGCCAACTGTGCAGCATAATACCTCAAGGCTACGCATTACCTTAACCGCCGCCCATACCGAGCAAGATATTACAACATTGGTAAATTGTTTAAAAAAGGCCATTGCATGATAAGCGCACACGCTGCAAATACGAACTCGCGTATAAAGTCACCGTTAGCTTGTTTAGCTGTTAATAGTTTAAAGCAGGTAACGCAACGCAAGTTTTCAACGGCGGCAAGCCAATATGTAGCCCACGCACATGTGCAAAAACAAGCCGCAATTGATTTAATTAAACTCATTAAGCTTGATGCGAGCACAAAGCACAAACACTGTGTTGATTTAGGCGCGGGGCCGTTAGTGAATACCGAAGAGTTACAAGGAATATATAAACAGGTAATTGCCATGGATTTAAGCCTTACCATGCTTAAAAATAGTGCAGTAAACGCCCCGCGTATTTGCGCCGACATGGATAATTTGCCATTTCAACAAAATAGTATTGATGTGGTATTTAGTAATTTTGCGATGCAGTGGTCGGCTAATTTTGAAATGCTAATGCATTCATTACATTCAGCTTTAAAGCCCGGTGGGCAGGCGTACATAAGTACGGTGGTAGAAGGCTCACTTGGTGAAATAAAAACGGCGTTTGCCGCGCTCGATTCGCATAGCCACATTAATAACTTTTTAAGTAGCGATAATATAAACCAATCGGTCAAAAAGGTAGGGTTTATTGTTAATAACGCGACAGAGGTTATTTATACCGATGAGTTTACCAGCCCGCTTAAAGCGATTAGCTCAATTAAAGCCATTGGGGCAACGTCGCAAAATAAAGCAACGCAGCGCCCTGGTTTATTAACTAAATCGGCGCTACAAAAAGTATGTGCAGCGTATCCGCTTATAAACAACCAAGCCCATGTATCTTACCATGTGGTATTGTTATCATTAGAAAAAGCAAAAATTTAAAGGTAAGGCAATGCAGCAATTTTTTATTACCGGTACCGATACCGACGCTGGTAAAACCCACGTAACCAGTTTGCTATTAAAGTTACTCGCCCAACATAAGCAGCGTGCAATAGGTTTTAAACCGATTGCATCAGGGTGTGAACTTGCGTTTGATCAGCTCGTTTATGCCGATGCCTTAATGCTAATGGAAAGCGCGACTGTGAGTGCTAAATACGACATTATTAATCCGTTTGCTTTTGAGCCCGCCATAGCTCCGCACATTGCAGCAGAGCAAGTGGGAGTAACCCTAAGCGTTGAAAAGCTACGTACCGCTTATAAATGTGTGAAGCAACAAGGTGCAGACTACCTGCTAACAGAAGGTGCGGGCGGCTGGGCATTGCCAATTAATAATAACGAATATTTATATGACTGGGTAAAAGCAGAGCAACTACCCGTAATATTAGTAGTAGGGATGAAACTAGGCTGTATAAATCATGCATTACTCACTGCAGCACATATGCAAAGTATGGGTGTTAATTGCATTGGCTGGATTGCCAACCAAGTTGATGCCACGATGGATGAATACCAAGCAAACCTAGATTCGCTTAAAACACGTTTACCATTCCCGTTGCTTGCTATAAGCCCCTATACCGAGCAAACCCCTAAATTACAAATTTATAAAACCCTGCTTACTGCACTTGCTATAAATGCCTAAACTATACTGCTTTGTAATTTTATAAATATACAAAGCAGTTTATATATTAAATACACCGGTTTAATAAATATGTTTAGCGCCTTGAAATACAAACCCTGTATGCATATATAACGCTAATTACACAGTGCTATTGTTACTAAGGAAATAACAAATACCATGACCCACCCATTTATTAAGAACTACGCTTATAATACACAGGTGAAGGCAGAATCAGATCTACCAAAAAGTGCTCTGCCTAAAACCCGTGTAGGTATTTTAGGTGGGGGAACTGCAGGGGCAACAATTGCGATTCGCCTTGCGGCATTGGGCATAAAAACGACTATATTTGAGAAAAAAACGTCACTTATTGATGGCCCTCCTATGTGCCATCTGCACGCCGGTGGTAATTTATACCGTGAAATTCCAGATCAAGACTGTATAGATTTACTAAAACAATGTATCGATATTTTACGACTATATCCTTACAGCATAGATGTACGCCCAACTGTATTTGCTGTGCCAACGCGTGATGATGATTCACCGGATGATTTACTGCCAAGGTTAGACAAGCTTACTAACGCATATAAAGACTTAATTGAACAAGATCATAATAATAAAGTTCTTGGCGAGCCTGATAATTACTATCAGCTTTATAGCCATGAGCAAATGATAACCTTGAGTAAAAAAGAGCAGGTTACTGAGCCTAAAACGCTAGATGAGTGGATGATCCCCGTTGCTAAGCATTTAAACTTAAACAAAGTAAAATACCCACTTATTGTTGTTCAAGAATACGGTTGGAATATATTTAGATTATCAGCAAGTGCGCAACTTGCGCTTGCCCAGTACGAACACGCTAATGTTCTTACCAGCACAGAGATAAAGCAAGTCAGCAAAGTTGAGCAAAGTAGTGCTAAAAATCAAATGCCAAAATGGAAAATTGAATACCAAAACAACCAAAGCAACACGACCCAAACAGTAGAAGTAGATTACCTTATAAACGCCTGTGGCTTTCAAACCGGTATTGTTGATGACATGGTAGGCGTAAAGCCTAAGCGTATGGTCGAATTTAAAGCCTCATACATTGCACACTGGCAAGGCGCTGGCGGGCAAATACCCGAAATTATTATTTATGGTAACCGAGGCACACCCGAGGGCATGGCACAATTAACGCCGTACCCTAATGGCTTTTATCAAATTCATGGCATGACTAACTCAATTACCTTGTTTAACGATGGCCTAGCAGATACAGCCGAGCAAACGGCACAGCCACAACTGCCTGCTAAGTACTTAAATTATATAAATAATGGTTGGGATCAGCAGGTGCTAAAAGCACGTGGTCAAAAAGCGATTGATTATGTAGCTGAGTTTGTACCAGCATTTAAAAACGCTAATACGCAAAACAATGCCTTGTTTGGCGGCCAACAGATCCCAGGCGAAGACGACACCTTGCGCGTTGCCGACGTAAGTTTATATTCGCATATTAGCTACGCACGAGCCGAAAATGTAAAAGCGTCATCAACTTTGATCGCTGCTGACGAAATAGTAGCTGAATTTGTAAAGCTTGGTTTAATTTGCACAGAACACGACAGTAATAACCACCGTAAGCATCACCAATGGGCCTACCTTGAGAACAGTTGTAATGAAAATATAAGTAAAATTGCACAAGTACTTGCAAAAGAGCGAGGCTTCCCCACAGATATGGCAAATGTTAATCACGGTTTATATAAAAGCGTATAGTATAAAAAATAAAATAACTTATTGAATTATAGTGTTTTTATAAGTGAATTTTTACTGTTAAACAGAAAAAATCCTAAAAAGTTTAACTTAATTAAATATATATAAAACTTTAAAAATATCCCTTGCGTTATGACATAGTTTGTCACAGAATAGCGTTGACGTTATGACATAGTGTGTCATAACGCAGTGATTGCTATGGCCGATCAACAAAAAGAAATCGCTCAGCAATAAATGTTATTTTTGGAGACCATGTATGAAACGTGTATTTTTGTTTTTATTAACTAACCTCGCGGTTATGTTGGTATTAGGTGTTGTGCTTTCAATAATAATGAGTGCGCTGGGCTTAAGCCATCGTAGCCTGGGTGGTATTTTATTAATAGCTGCTGTATTTGGTTTTGGTGGGTCGTTTATTTCTTTGTATATGTCGAAATGGATGGCGAAAAAATCAACCGGTGCACAGGTTATTACTAAACCAAGTAACGAAACCGAGCAGTGGTTAATGAATACCGTTGCCGCGCAAGCTAAAAAAGCTGGTATTAATATGCCTGAAGTGGCTATTTACGACAGCCCAGAAATGAACGCGTTTGCAACCGGCCCGAGTAAAAATAACTCGCTGGTGGCGGTAAGTACGGGTTTATTACACAACATGACCCAAGATCAAGCCGAGGCAGTGCTTGCGCACGAAGTATCGCACGTGGCTAATGGCGACATGGTAACGCTAACGCTTATTCAAGGCGTGGTTAATACCTTTGTTATTTTTGCCGCAAAAGTGCTGGCGGGCATTGTAGATAATTTTATAAATAGCGATGAAGAAGAGGGCGGCAGCAGCTGGACTTACTTCTTATTCGATATGTTATTCCAAGTATTATTTGGTGTATTAGCCAGTGTGGTGGTTGCCCATTACAGCCGCAAGCGTGAATTTGCAGCCGACAACGGTGCAGCTCAGTTGGTAGGCGCAGATAAAATGCGTTCAGCCCTTGAGCGATTAAAGCAAAACCACCCATCGCAATTAGAAGGCTCAATGATGGCCTTTGGTATAGCCAGTGGTAAAGGCATGGCTGAGTTGTTTTCATCTCACCCACCGCTTGATGCACGTATAGACGCACTACGTCGTTAAAAAAATTCAAGTTTTTCACAGTACTTGTAAACAAAAAGCCTGCATTTGCAGGCTTTTTTATGTTTAATTGTTTAATTTTTTAATTGTTTAATTGTTTAATTGTTTAATTGTGATTGAATAATATCGGTAATGCCCTCTGGTGAGAGTATTTCAATCCAGTAACCGTCTGGGTCTTTAATAAAGGCAAGGCCTTTCATTGAACCACCATCTGGCTGTTTTACAAACTCCACATCGTATTTAGCAAAGCGCTCACAGGCAGCGTATACATCGGGCACGCTAATCCCAATATGGCCAAAGCCTTTTGGTTCTTCATTGCCACTGTGATAACCGCTAAAGCTGTCGTCGTTTTCAGTACCCCAGTTATGGGTAAGTTCAATCAGCGCAGGGCGGCGAAACACCCATTGAGTTTTTTCTTTATCATCGCCTTTAGGCATATCTTGCTCATAGCCTAAAAAGTACAAAGTAAACTCCATACCAGGAAAGTCGTACTTTCCTAACAGCTTCATACCCAATACATTTTCATAAAATGCCAGCGACGGTTTTGGATCTTTAATACGCAACATGGTTTGCTGCATCACATAGCCCTCAGTGGCTTGTGCAATTTGCTCTGGAGATTCGTTAAAGCTAGACATGAAATAATCCTTAATAAAATGACTGAAAAACCTTAATGGATTTAAAAAGGCAGGGAATACGAACATCATAATCAACAGCGGCAAAAATTAAAACCACCTAGCTAAATTACCAGCCAGTGAGCTGAATGTTTTATAAGCGAAAAATGGCATATTTAGCGGTACTGTTTATTTATACAGTAATGGTGTTTTGTCCAATATTACTGATCTTCACCATTTTGGGGTATCTCTGCATTTATGAAGTATGAGCTGTAGTTAACTAGTTGTTTACAGGTGTTTATTTGAGGGTTAAGATAAATGCAATGTAATATATGTACATTTGTCGGTTTATAAAACGACAGTTGTCGTAGACAAAGTTGTTAGGTATACAGGGAGTGTTCAGTGTCAATTTCAGATAAAAACCGAAAAATTCTTTGGGGTAAATCTGGAAATAAATGTGCGATGTGTCGACATACGCTAGTATTCGAAAGTACTTCAAATGACAATGAGTCTGTTGTTGGTGAAGAGTGTCATATTATTTCTGGTGCAAAAAAAGGACCTAGGAGTGACTCTGACTTTTCTAGAGAAAAGATTAACGATGTGTCAAATCTAATATTACTATGTCGTATTCATCATAAACAAATAGATGATCAAGTTGAAACTTACACACCTGAATTATTAAGAACAATAAAAATTAATCATGAGAAGTGGGTTGAAGATAAGCTAAAAGATCAACCTGAAATACCCAGGGTACGTATAAAAAGAACTAAAGAAGAAATCCCTGATAAATTGCCTGTGATGAATTCGGGAAAAGAAATGTTTAATTTGGCTGCTGGTGTATGTGCTTTTTATAACGACTACAGTGATGATTTAACGGATGAAGAATTAGATCTAGTTAGTGGCTTTATTCAAAATGTTAAAGATTGGGCTGAATTAGCTAATGAGATGGAGCCAATACAGAGAATTAATGCATCAAGAGATCTTGATAAAGAAATTAAAGTATTACGCACATTTAATATTTTCGCTTTTGCGGCAATTGAGAAACAAAAAATGGTTGGGGGTATAGGTGGTGAATCATCATTTCCTGTACTTCACCTTTCAGTTAATAAAGCAAACGATTCAAATGTAGTTGCTGGTGAGTAATCAGTAATGTATACCTAACAAACTGTTAAACAAGGACAAAAAACAGTTGGTATTTGCTCCTTCGTCGCTTATTTTAACCAACTATTTTTGCCTGTTAACAGGGCGTTAGGTAACTATGGATGGTCAACCTTCTTAATCAAGCATTACGAAGCAGAGATGTTAGAAAACTCGTAGAACCTCATTTGCACGAAGTTGTTTGGGATTCTGGCGTTGATGAAACCAGCGAGTGGGTAATGGCTTCATTTGAAGATCTAACTCATATCCAAAAATTGGAGTCTTGGTTAAATAGCAAAGAACCAAAGGGGTCAAATCTTGACTTCAGACATCAAATTCATGCGGCAATCTTATAAGCCGTTTTTAAAATAAAATGCTGGTGGCTCACTATATAATTAATTTCTAAGTTAAATTTAAAGTAAAAGGAAGTTTTTATGAAAGGTATTAGACGTATTTGGTTTTGGTTTACGCTAGTTGTGTGCCCATTGTTAATTATTTTAGGTTTGGCTACCTTTGCACAGTTATTAGGGCAGTACATGTATTCTCAGCAATTTAGTTTTTCTTCGCTATCTAGTTTTCAAATTGCATTTATGGGGGGCGGAATTTGTGCGTTTTCTGTATTTTTATGCACATTAAAAGAAGCAAAAATACGCTTTTTTGCAAAATGAGTTAGTTAATAAGGAAACTACGGTTGTTGGTGGGCTCGGCTAGGTTTGCTTGGTTTTGAGCATGGTAGCACACTGGCTTATTTATTTTTATTATTGCGGGCTTTGTTTTTGAAATGGCGTTTTGGTTTAAGGTGTTTCCTATAAAAAAGAAATCATCATGATGGAAGTCGATTTTACTCACCAAAGAAAAACTTATGCCACACAGATAAATCCTTCATTACTTTGCTAGAGTAATTATTAGTTTTAAAAAATAATGGAGTACTTAATTACTCCATTATTTGAAAGAACTTTAATTTAGTGAAATTATTTACTCTGTTTCAGCTTCTAAAGACTTTCTATCGTCTGCAAATAAACCTTTCCATTTGCTTGGAATATAGCTGTCGATTATTTTTGTTTCAGTATTTAGTTCTGCGAGTGAGTCTTTTAATCGAGCCATAGTTTTTGGTATATTTTGGCTAGTATCACCAACTACTGAGCGAACTAAGCTTTGACTAAGTTGATTGACAGAGATCCCACCAGACTGTTGTTCGAATGTGGTGTATACATCAACTTGATAACCTGTTTGATATTGAACAACACATATGAAGAACGTTGTTCTTTCACTCCATCCGCTAACTGATTTATCTGACTTCATAGTGAGAATAGGAGATTCACACTGAGGTATTTTCATAGCTGAACCTCCTGATGCTTGTGATAAAGCTGAGAATCCGCTCATCACGTTACCTAACTGTGTATTTTGAAATGGACTAACTAATTTAAAACGAGATGCTTTAATATATTAATTATGGGTGTCACTTTATGTTTTTGTTTAAAACATCATGTGCTAAATTTATTACAGCTATATTTACAGGGAAGATAAAATGACAAAGCGATTACGTTTTTTATTACCATCAGTATTATTTTGTTTTGGAACAAGCGCGCTAGCAGCTGATCCGGTTCTTTATTACGGCGGAGATATTCTCACTATGGAAGGAGAAAAGCCGCATTATGAGGAAGCTTTAGTTGAGTCAGAAGGGCGGATTGTTTACCTTGGCAGCTTAGCGAAGGCCAGAGAAAAGTTTGACAATCTACAAAACAAAGACCTTCAAGGGAAAACACTTTTACCCGGTTTTTTGGATGCCCATAGCCATATGTACAATACGGGTTTAATTGCGCAATTGGCAAATTTATTACCTCCTCCCGATGGCCCCGGTGAAAATTTTAATAGTTTAGTGACAACAACCAAAAAGTGGATGGAGTCTGCTGAAGGGAAATTCATTATCGGAAAATTTGGTTGGGTGTTAGCTAATGGGTATGACGATTCGCAGCTTAGCGAAAAACAACATCCCACTAAAGATGTTCTAGATAAAATTTCATCTAAATACCCAGTGCTTATAATGCATCAATCGGGTCATCTAGCAAGTGTCAATTCAAAAGCTCTAGAAGTGGGTGGCTACACAAAGGATACTAAAGACCCTAAAGGCGGTGTAATTAGACGTTTGGCAGATAATAGTCCTAATGGCGTGCTTGAAGAAGCGGCTTTTTTTAATCTATTACTGCCTATTGTTGCCACTAAATCCGATGCTGAAGTACAGCAAAGGTCCATTGAGCTTGCTCAGCTGGAGTATGCTAAAAATGGATATTTAACAGCTCAAGATGGCCGCACCACAGCGGATGCGACTTCGGCATTAGAAAGAGCAGCTCGTGAGAAATCGCTATTCATTGATGTTGTTTCATACCCTGATATCGTCTGGAATAAGTCAGCTGTTAAACCCGAATTTTATAATTCAGATCGCAGTTATGTTAATCGATACAGAATAGGGGGGGTTAAATTAACTTTAGATGGTTCACCACAAGGAAAAACAGCTTGGTTATCATCACATTATCATACGCCGCCGGAGGGTAAACCGCTGGACTATAAAGGTTATCCTATCATGAGTGATGAGATAGCGATTAAACATATAAACACTGCGTTTAAAAACAAATGGCAGATTATTGCTCACACCAATGGTGATGCCGCGATTGACCAATATATTAAAGCTATTAAAGTGGCTAAAAAAAGTTATGGGTATGATGATCACCGTAGCGTGATGATTCACGGCCAGACTTTACGTAAAGATCAAATCCCGGATTTAGTCGATTTAGGGATCCTCCCATCGTTGTTTCCTATGCACACTTTTTACTGGGGCGATTGGCATGTAGAGTCTGTTTTGGGGCACCCAAGGGCAGATTATATTTCGCCATCACGAGATGTAGTTGAGGCTGGTTTAACGGTTACTTCTCACCATGATGCCCCTGTGACATTTCCAAACTCAATGCGAGTGCTCGATGCAACGGTTAATCGTATTACGCGTTCGGGTAAAGTATTGGGGCCGGATCAACGTTTAACGCCTTATGAAGGGTTAAAAACATTAACGCAATGGGCTGCTATTCAATACTTTGAAGAAACAAGTAAAGGTACGCTAGCTGAGGGAAAGCTCGCGGATTTCGTCATTTTAAGTAACAACCCTTTAAAAGTGGAACCACTTACTATTAAGGATATAAAAATAGTGCAAAGTATTAAAGAAGGTCATGTTGTATATTCAAATTGATATTCAACATGAAACAATTTTAACGCTTAACTATACGACGGCTTTAGTCGCCGTCGTATTAAACCTCAGCCTTGAGGTGCAACAGTGAAGTTTGAGATTTAATGAATATTAACCAAAGGGGTCAAATCTTGACTTCAGACATCAAATTTATGCGGCAATCTTATAAGCTGTTTTTAAAATAAAATGCTGGTTGCTTACTAGCTAATTAATCTCTAAGTTAAATTAAGGAAAAGGATTATTTATGAAAGGTATTAATTATGAAAGGTATTAAATGTATTTGGTTTTGGTTTACGCTAGTTGTGTGCCCATTGTTGATTATTTTAGGTGTAGCTACCTTTGCACAGTTATTAGGGCAATACATGTATTCTGAGCAATTTAGTTTTTCGTCGCTGTCTAGCTTTCAAATTGCATTTATTGGTGGTGGTGTTTGTGCTTTTTCTGTATTTTTAAGCACGTTAAAAGAGGTAAAAATACGCTTTTTTGCAAAATGAGGGGTTAATAGAAAAAAGGAGATCTCGTACCTCTGCAAATAAGCCACTTAAACACTTGTGATACCTTCCAAAACGCCAATTCAAACAACAGCAAACCCTCTTTTTATATTTTAAGAAAACAAAAACCAAATGGGGTCAAATCTTGACTTCAGACATTGTGACATATTTTCAATATTGCTAATATGGGTGTTACTTTAAATTGCTTGCTAGTGGTGCTCGAACTATGGCTATGGTTAATGAAGAAAAAGCCTTACATGAATTATACCTCAGAGGGATGATTGAACCGAAATGATAGGGCTAATAATAATAGGGTTTGCTTTTTTAGTTTACTACGGAAAAGTTAAGTATGATAAGCCCACTGATGAAGCCGTTATTAGTGGAGGCAGTAAGGCTTTACTGTTCTATGCTATTCACTCTGGTACAGCTCTTGGTTTGGGTTTTATGCTTCCGGTAATGGCTCTATTTTCAGTTTCTGAGCTATTGTTATTGCTGCTCCTGTTCATTGCAATTTTATCGGAATTTATCAATATTTATTTTTATACCGTCTCTAAGAAGTTATAACGTATGTTTACTTTATTTTTTGTAGCTTCTTTGAATATTGACTTTGCTCTTGTAGGAAAAACTTCAGCAGGTTTAAAGAGAACCTGAGGGATCAAATCTCGACTTCAGACATCAAATTCATGCGGCAATCTTATAAGCTGTTTTTGAAATAAAATGCTGGTGGCTCACTAGCTAACTAATCTCTAAGTTAAATTAAGGAAAAGAAAGTTTTTATGAAAGGCATTAATTGTAAAAGGAATTAAACGTATTTGGTTCATGCTAGTCGTGTGCCCATTGTTAATTATTTTAGGTGTAGCTACCTTTGCACCGTTATTAGGGGAGTATATGTATTATTTGCAATGCTTAAAAAGTAAAACACTGACGGATTAACATTTAATATCCGCCAATGTTTACACTTTATTTAAAGGAGTACATCAATTTGTGATAGTCAGGCTTAACCTTTTCTACGGTTAAGACTTATCAAACATATCGCTAAAAGTAATGTTGCAATCATACCAGAGGCACCTGCAACACCTGATGGCAGAAATCCATCACGTCCAAAAGTAATTAAAATGGCATTGGCTAACATTGCAACCACGCCTACAAAAGCTGTAAGCCCTCCTAATGCTTTACCGCCTTTGGCTATATAAGACAGTCCAAAAACAAGTGCCGCTAATCCTAATAATACTTTGGCTGCGTAGTAAATCATGAATGACAAAGCAACCACGCCATTAATTAAAGGTTGTGCTCCTTCTACTGAGCCTGCAACTTTGCCAAATGTTGAAAATAACGTAAGGCCAATACTCACTTGTACTATGTTAAGTACCGCGCTAAACGTAATAGCCGACCATCCTAGTTGAGCGTTTTTTGCTTGCACCATGGCTGAACCTGCAAAAGCAACGAGCAAAGTAAATACCAGAGCTTCTAGTCCCCAAGCAAACTGCCTTGAAAAGCTAATTTCAGCACTGTAAAGGGCTGAAAAAATAGCCTGTGATATAGCCAATACCAACAATAAAGATGCTGAAATTAGGATGGTGCGTTTATTCGTAAACTCCATTATATACCTCTTATAATTTTATATTTAACGCTTTAAAAAGATGCAGTAGCTTTGAAAATACAAAACATATGAAACTTTATATAACTAGCGTTCACTCTTGGGTCTGTTTATCTTTACAGGTTAAATTTGCAACAGTCTATTTGATCTTTTAGCAAGGCCTATGTGGTGTGGTTATTCACCATAAATAGGCGATAACCTAGTATAAATACCAAATAAGCGTTGACCGAAGGGGTCTTCCTCTGGGAAATTTATTCATTGTTACTCGGTTTATACTTAGCCCACTAGGTTACAATCTCACACCGCGATTAAATCCCCCTTAGATTGAACAAATTTTAAGTCTGAAAGATCAACAGGTCCTCAAGATACAAGACAGGTGAAACTATTTAATTATTTCACTTAAGTTGAAATAAATTAGACACCTGAACTTGTTAAATAAACAGAACTAATAGTGCGAGAGGAAAAACGGGGGCTTTATTAACTTCATTTTTTAGATGGAAAATAAAGGGGTTGCCTAACTGACTGTTTAGCTTTTGGAAAGGTGAGATATACGGATACACAGTTTTTTATACATAGGTTATAAAAGAACCAATAGAATAGTAATTAACTATAGCTATGACTTACAAAACTAAATGTAAGGCATAAACCCAGTTTTATACTGCCATAGCGATTTAACGAAAATTTATAAAACTTCTAACGGTTAATTTTTTGTAAATATTTGTACCTTTTTTGTTTACTTTTTAATTTCATATGCTAATTTTTAAATGCTCAGTTGAGCGAATAATAATCAAATTTAAGGATTAAAAATGAAAAACATACTAAAAACACTATTTATTTGTGGTACTGCGCTTACAGCTAACTCTGCTTTTGCAACTGATCTAGTTTGCGATGTATATCCAAATGGTTCAGGTGGAAACTCGATGAACGGAAGATCAAACTGCTTTACCATAGATTTTAGTTTTGGTAACCAAACAACAGGGAAGTACTATTTACAGAATATTTCAAAACCGATTAACAAAGTTATTTGGCAAGGCGATGCATCTTGCACAGGCGGTACATCGTGTAATATGACTGTAAGAGCTTACAGAAGCTATAGTGCATCTGCTTTAATTTTGTATAAAGATGGGACCTATGAAACGACAAATACTTCTCGTATGAGTTATGAAACAGGCCATTAGTAATCATCGCTTATAATAGAAGAACAATATAGATTAATATTTATTGTGTGAATGTATGTAGCGGCTTATTTTAGTCGCTATTTTTTTAGATGGTGTGTTAAACATATACAAATAAGGAGATACGATGAAACAGGCAATGTTGATATTGTTTATGTTTTTGCTAATTAGTTGTTCGAGCTTAGCGAGCAATAGCAAAGAATTAAGTAAATCTAAGCAAACTGAAAAGTTTATTACTCTTGTCAGTCAAGCCAAAACTTATGATTTGTCTCATAATTGGGATGAAAATTCCCCTATAGCGTCTGTTAATCCAAAATACTCAATGGCACTTAATGCAACTCATGCTGATACGCGTGGTACATTTGGTGATAACGATCAGCTCTCATTCACATCAGAAATAATGCAATGGAGTGGTCATCATGGAGGTCCTACTATTGATGCTTTGGGTCATATTGGTCGAGATGGTTTACTGTATGGTGGAGTAGATGCGGAGCAAGCGACCAATGATCGCAGAGGAATAGGGCGCAGTGGTGTAGGGAGTGACTTAGGAATTGATCATTATCCTGTAAACTTATTGAGTAACCGAACTGTGTTACTTGATGTGGCACGCTTTATTAATGGTGATAATACGCCACTAGCTGCTGGTTTTGATATAACGGCATTACATTTAAAAAGAACAGCAAAATCGCAAGGGGTAAAAATTAAAAAAGGCGATACCGTGTTTATTAGAACGGGCTGGGGGCAATACTTTGCTAATAACCCACAGCAATATATTGCAGATCATTCTGCAGGTGTTGGTGTAAGTGGTGCACAGTTTTTAATAAAGGCTGGTGTAAGTGTTGTGGGTAATGACACCCTTACCTTTGAAAAACGCCCACCCATTGCCACAGAACCCTCATTTCAGGTTTTTCCTGTACATATGATGTTATTGGCAGATAACGGTATTTACATAATAGAAAACTTGTTCCTTGAGGAGCTAGCAAAAGAAAAAGTCTATGAGTTTATTGCCATTGTGCCGCCGCTTAAAGTACGTGGTGGCACTGGCTCGGCATTACGCGTATTTGCACTTACAAGTCACTTATAGTTGAATAAAGAGTAAGGTTTATAGTGGTTGCTGTTTTTATATACAGTGGTATCGTTTTTTGAAATAAGAAACATACACAAAGAGTATTTTTCTTTATCATGATAAAAGTACTGGCTGTAAAATTAACAATACTTATATGAGCGCCTAAAGGATGAACAAAGGAATATTAAAATCGTGGAATGACGATAAAGGCTTTGGCTTTATTAAATCAAGCACACTGCAACACGATACCTTTATACACATATCGTCGCTCAAACATATGAGTCGTAAACCTAAAGTGGGTGACATTATCTATTTTGAGGTTGCGACTGAGCCTAACGGTAAAACTAAAGCTGTAAATTGCCGTATTGAGGGCGTACTAGCACAACCACACATAAAAGCTTCATCAAGGCCGGTTAGAATAAGTAAAACCTCAGGTAAGAACTCACCTTTAATGAAACTTATAACACTTGGTATTATTTTTAGTATTGGTTTTAGTGTGTATAAAACCGGTTTTTTAAATACCAAGCAAACACCAGTCGTAACTAATGCTAACTTAGAGTCATTTATGCCCGCGAGTTCAAGCTCACTTAATAAAACACCACCAACATTTCGTTGTGATGGCCGCCAACATTGTAGCCAAATGACCTCGTATGCAGAGGCATTATTTTTTATTCAACATTGCCCAAATACTAAAATGGACGGTGATAAAGACGGAGAGCCTTGTGAACGGCAGTTTGGAAATAGGTAGTTTTTATATTGGGGTTATTAATAAACTAAAAATTAGTTGATACCTGTTAAGTGGAATACGATTTTTAGTAATACTGTTATAAATAGCTGGTGGATTAAAGCCATTTATCATGGAGGTTGTTATGTTTAAAGTAATAATTGGATGTGCTGTTATATTTTCGTTTTTTTGTATGTTACTCGCCGCCGCACCTTTTACGCCTGCAATATCAGGATCATTTATTATGCTTTTATTTGCTGGGGCTATTGGTTACAAGGGCTATTTGCAATCAAGTTTGATACTGCTGTTAATTAATACGCTGGCGGTTATTGGTAGCCCAGCTACAGATATAGGCAACACTAATACATTACTGTTTTTACCGATATTATTTTCAATCTCATTTGGTGGTGTTTTATTAGGCGTAAGAAAGTTAACTTTAAAACACGTTTTGTAGACGAATGGCTTGCTGAGCTTTGAAGTAAAGCGTTTGTTATTGACTCATAAGGTGTAGCAGCGCTTTGCTCCCTTCGTGAAGATAGCCTTTCACATTTTTTCCTCTAAAAGCAAAGCGTCTGTTAGTTCTCCTAGTGAATTAAGCCCTTATGTTTAAACCTAATGAGGTCAAAAACTAAAGCACCTCAAAAATAGCAGCAATGCCTTGCCCACCACCGATACACATTGTGACTAGCCCATATTTGCCATTAATTCGTTTTAGTTCGTACAAGCATTTGGTGGTTAGTATGGCGCCCGTTGCGCCAACAGGGTGCCCTAACGCAATTGCGCCGCCATTCGGGTTTACCTTATGCGCAGGAAAGTTTAACTCGTTAGCAACGCACAGTGCTTGTACTGCAAAGGCCTCGTTAGACTCAATCACATCCATATCGTCGATGGTTAAGCCGGTTTTTTCAAATACCTGTTGTACTGCAGGAATAGGGCCGATACCCATTAAAGTAGGATCAACGCCTGCTCTGGCATAACCCACTAAACGAGCGAGCGGTTTTAAGCCTTGGTCATTTGCTTTTTGCTCTGACATAAGTACCAACATGGCTGCACCATCGTTTATACCTGATGAGCTTGCTGCGGTAACGGTGCCATCTTTTTTAAAGTAGGGCTTTAAAGATGCAAGTTTATCGGCTGTGGTATCGGCGCGAACATGTTCGTCGGTGTCAAAAATGTGCGTCCCTTTTCGCGACTTGATTTCTATTGGCACAATCTGCTGTTTAAAATGACCTGCAACAATGGCTTTTGCAGCTTTATGATGGCTTTTTGCTGCGTACTCGTCTTGCTGCTGACGGCTAATTGAATATTTTTCTGCAATGTTTTCAGCTGTTATTCCCATCGGGTTGTTATCCCATGGGTCTTGTAAGGTCGTGGTGAGCTCATCAACCATAGTGCTATTACCCATTTTTTGCCCCCAGCGGTTACTTTCGAGGGTGTAGGCAGAGCTACTCATGCTTTCTGCTCCGCCAGCAAGGGCTGCATCTACATCACCTAATTGAATTTGTTGTGCCGCTTGTATGATTGCTTCAAGCCCTGAACCACATAAGCGATTAAGCGTTACAGCGTGGCTGCTTATAGGTAACCCAGCATCTAGTCCAATAACCCTTGATAGGTAAGCGTCTTTTGGGCCGTTATGAATAACTTTGCCTACCACACATGAGCCAATTTGGTCAGGGGTAAGCTGAGATCTGGTTAGTGCTTCTTTTGCGCACAGTGTGCCAAGCTCAGCGGGGCTAAAATCTTTAAGGCTGCCACCAAAGCCACCAATTGCGGTACGAACCGCACTTATAATTACTACGCTATTGTTTGTATTTTGTGTCATTGCTGTTCTCTTATTATTTTTATAATCACTTTTGCTGAAATATGTTAAATAGACAAAGGAGATCAATATTTCTACTAACATCAAAGCATAACTTTTAAATAAACTAAAGGCGAGGTTGGGTTGAGCTGTATGTGTTTTCTAATAAAGTAAAATAGGCGTGTGATAATTATATTTTTGTGTAAATTTATAAAATAGGGCTCTCATTATGAGAGCCCACGGGGATTTATAAATCAATCATTTCAATATTAACAACTACATTTTTAAAACCAGCATCTTCAAACTCTTTTTTTAACTTTTCTGCACTTGAATAATCACTAGCTGAAACACTTCGCTTACTTCTTTGGTTAGTGACAAGTGGGGTTTCATCACCAAAATAAACGCTACCAGCAAATTGGCTTTGTGCATAAAAGTGACCTGTTAGGGTTGTTTTTTTAGGTCTTAAAACATGACTTAAATAGTATTGCATTGTTGATAAGCTTGTTTGTTGTATCATCCAAGGCCAATCCCATTTTTTATTCTCGCCTGGTATATAGCGGTGTTCCCATTGATACTCAATGCTCTTTTCTTGACCTGCCCAACGGCCTATTACAAAATTAGCAGTGTCATTAGGTCTGTTTTCAGGATGGCTTAATAAAGCATTGCCTCCCCAACGCATAAAGCCATTTATTGATAGATCGTAAGTAATATCAGCATCGAATGAATAAGGATACGATATTGATGATTTAAACAAATCGACCTTAGCATTAAGCTTTGTGAATGCTGGTACATTGGTTCTTGCCTGTACAACAACACGTTCAGCTTCTGAGCCGCCGTTACTTGTTCCCCATGCTTGCTCTGCTGCTATAGTAACCGATAACGAAGTGTCTGATCCGCCAGTAACTGAAGGGGATTTCCATGTATTGGATAATGTAACAGACTCAGAAATACTGTAGTCATTTGTTTTAGACCAATTAGTAGCTGCATCGTATTCAATGGTAACGACTGACATTTGAGCTGCTGACGTGTCATTCACTGCAGGGACTGTTAACGTTTTAATTAGTTCTTTGTCGGCAGCAACAATATCACCTGTTATTTTATATGATTCGTTATCCATCACATATTCAAAGTTAGATACGGTAATAGCTGATTTTTCATCACATCGATAACCATCACAGCTGCCCCCATTATAACCTTGTATTTTCCATCCAGAGCCTGCTTTAGATACCTCCATGTCATCACCCACATAGCTTGAGCGATTTCCACCAACCCACGCAAAACCCATTGTGTGAGCAAGATATGATAGGGGTTTTATAAAATCCTCTTTTTGATTTACTAAGTCCCATTCAATTTGGCTTTGACTGCCAGGCGCTACTTTTACGGGGCTTAATTTAGGGATCTCATTAATAGGATCGTTAGGGTAGCACCAAGAATTTACAGCAAACCCTTGTTTTATTTCACCTGCGTAGCCAGAGCCCATAATAACCCAGCCATCAGCTAATCCCGTTATTTGCCACTTACCCATTTTGTTAGTAAGTTCGTTTCTGTAGGTTTGCGCTTCAGCCTTTGTAATTAGTCTATTATCAGCTGAGCAAACTCCAGCACCTAAGCTTTCATTTTTAAGTTGATCTGGATAAATTGCAGTTGTATTAGCACTTACAAAACTTGTGTGTGACAACAGCAATAGAGGTATTATTTTTTTCATTAAGTTACATCCTTTAAAATCATATTTTAATTAGGCCCTAATTAAATAATCTAATTTTGGACCGATTTTGATTCTAAAGAACTCGCTATATTTTTATAGAGTGTTAAATGAAAGTTGGTTTTTCAAAAATATTAGTTGCTTAAATATTACAAAAATTCATTAAGACTATAGTGCTATTGTAGCTACATTTTTACCCCCTTGAGAGAGTACTCTAAAAAATCGATTAGATAGCGTGTGCTTTTTGGGATTAATTTATCAGGCCATATCAGGTTTACATCTCGTTTAATAGGTTTGAATTGCGTTAATACTTCAACCAAGCTTTCGTCTTTTATATGCGGTAATAAACAATATTTTGGACCATAATAAACACCTCTTCCTTCAATGGCAGCTAAGGCACACATTTCTATATCGTTGGAAATAAAGTTGGGTTGAGGTTTAAAAATTACTTTTTCATTTTTATTTGCTTTAAAAGACCAATTTTCAAATGGCGAGCACGATATGTGGGGGAGTTTAGCTAAATCGTCAAAATTACTTGGTATGCCATATTGCTCAATTAAACTCGATGAGCAAGCTAAAACAAAGCTCATTTGGTTAATGACTTTACATATATTTTGTGAACTATCTAATTTTCCGATTCTAATAGCTAAATCAAACTCGGTGGCTTTTAAATCAAGGCGTTCATCTGATAGCATCATATGAATCTTAATATTTGGATAAAGTAGGGTGAATTGATTTATAACGCCTGAGAAGTACACACTCTTTATAAAGTTTTGCGGCGCTATTAATTTAATTTTACTCACTTCATTTTCACTAGAGTTCTTAAAATTGCACAGCGTACTTTGTAAGCCCTCTACGTGAGCTAAGCAATGGCTATAAAAGCTCTTTCCTGGCTCTGTTAATCGCAAACTTCCTTTTTCACGATAAAACAACGCTAAAGATAAGTCTTCTTCAAGTTTTTTTATTTTTCTTTGTAAAGTGGGTAAAGGAATATTTAACTTTACTGACGCTTCATTAAATGTTTTGTAATCATTTACTTTTATAAAAAGCGCGATTATATCAAGCAAGGTAAATCTCCTGTATAAATTTGAGGTATAAAATCGTATTTAGTACTTAATTATTGGTTAGATTCATAAAACTAATCATTTATTTAAAGTACCCATTAGTCCCTTTTGTGGCAACAAAAATTTTACCTTTGTATTAAATGATTTAGTTACTCGTTTTAGGATAGGAAGTACTGAAGGAAAGTATTAGTTATTTTATAATAAATAACTCATTAGAAATAATTAGTAACATTTAATCAAACAATACAATAGACACGTAATAAGCTAGGTATTACGATTAACAAACTCAATAAAAAACGCTATAAAAAGCAGAGAGTTATTATGGAAGGTAAACCAATAGATAAGAGTGTATTCGATTCTTTTTTTGGGGAATATTCATGGATGTTTAAGGCTTGTAGCATTGTTGCTTTTATAATGTGTGTATATATCAGTTTTAATACTAAAGAGTATATATGGACGCTACTTATTAATGGCGATTTAAATTCTACTATGTTGGTTATGATACTCGGTTACTTATCTGAATTTAGATATCGCTTTATTAAAGAATCAAGAAATAATTGATAGCTACTAATTTAAATCTAAGGTACTAGAGATGAATATATTTATAAAATGGTTGATTTTAGCTGCATTAATTATTGCCGCTATTGCTTGTTATTCGTATGGTAGCACTACTGGCTTATTTATTTTTATTATTGCGGGCTTTGTTTTTGAAATGGCGTTTTGGTTTAAGATGTTTCCTATAAAAAAGAAATCGTCATTTTAGAAGGCTATTGAACAGTCTTGAAAAATAAATTGTTTAAGTGGGCTTGCAGCTTTGAGCATAGAATAAATAATTAGTCTGCTATTACTTTGCTTAAATATTAGAAAGGCTGCATTTTTTGCAGCCTTTATAGTTTTATAAACTTAGTGGGTAACTCTATCGCCCCAAATGTCTTCTAGGCGGCTATCACGACCACAGCGCCAGCGATAGGTATTATAACGAATAGGGTTATTTTTATAGTAATCTTGATGATAACTTTCTTTGCCCTTTATCGGGTAAAAGGTTTTCGCATCAAGAATAGGGGTTACCACTGTTTGCTTAGTAAACTCACTAATAACGGCTTGTTTAGATTTTTGAGCTAGCTTTCGCTGTTCCTCATTAGCTACAAAAATTGCGCTACGGTAGCTTGGGCCTTTATCGCAGAACTGGCCTTTGGCGTCAAAAGGATCAATGTTAACCCAGTAATGGTTTAAAATATCTTGATAGCTTAATACGTCAGTGTTGTAGGTAACCAGAACGGCTTCGTAATGGCCGCGATGATTACCATTGTAAGTAGGATTTTTAATTTCACCGCCAGTAAAACCTGAGAGCACATCGGTTACACCTTCGAGTTTTTCAAAGTCACTTTCCATACACCAAAAACAGCCTCCTGCTAAAATAGCTTGTTCGGTTTTAGCGTGAGCAAATGAGCTAGTCAAAAGTACGGCAGAAGTGACTGCAAATACGAGTGTTTTATTCATAAAAATTATCAACCTAGTGTGTGAGTGCGTAAATGCTTGTTATAGTAGACCCGCTAACTGTAAATACTCTTTCATTGTGTAGCAGGTAACTTGTTTTAAACTCGCTTTATATAAAATGGACTCTATAAATGGAAACCAGTAATTCGCGTAATGAATTAACCACACTTTTGCAAACCAGTTTTGCTTCTTTAGGCTATAAACTGCCAAGCGCTGATGAACTCGTTTCTCATGACCACAATGCCCAATACCATGGCTATGCATTTACTTTAAACCAAAAACGCATAATTTACAGAAAGGCTAAAGTTACACCCGACAGACCTGGCGCTTTTTTAGCACTATGGAAACGCCCAGCGGATTGTAAAAATAATAAGCCAATTCCGTTAAATGATGAGTTTGATTATTTACTCGTAGAGGTTAACAGCGAAGGTTTAACTTCTACGAACAACCAAGTTACAAATATTGAACGAGGCTTGTTCATGTTCCCCGTAAATGTATTACTAAAAAAAGACATAGTGAGTTCTTTAAACTCTAAGGGTAAAACAGCTTTTAGAGTGTTTCCACCTTGGAGCGAAAGCAGAGCCTTAAAAGGGACTGGCACATTTAGTAATTCTGCTAAAGTTACTCAGCGTTGGCAATGCGATTATTTCTTAAAGCAAGATCAAAATAAATTAATTGATTTATCTAAGTTAAACAAAATTTTAGCTAACGCTGTTTAAATTTGAATTATTAAGTCACTTTACCAGCATTGTTTTATATAGGGTTATTTACTAAAGTGAGATCATACAGTCATATGAATAGTAGGTAGGATATGAACCAGTTAACCGAAAAATCGATTAGTTGCCCTTACTGTGGCGAATCTATAGAAGTATTAATTGATGTGGCTGATATTGATGAGCAATACATAGAAGACTGCCAAGTGTGTTGCAGGCCTATTTCGTTTGTCGTATTTGAAGATAACGATGAACTTAATGTAAATGTATACAGTGAAGATGAGGCATTTTAAAGGAGTTACTCAGTCGAATGACATTACAACCACTTAATAATACGCATATCCTCGAGCTAATGAGCTGGTTTAACAGTCAACATGACATAACTCAATGGGCTGGCCCATACTTTAGATACCCATTTACAGAGAAGACTTTTATTGAGGACTTAAACCTTGGTGGCTCGGCTTCTTTTGTATTGGTTGGACAACAAAACGAATTATTCGCTTTTGGGCAATATTATCAACGAAAAAACAAATGCCATTTGGCTCGTTTAGTAGTAAACCCTATATACAGGGGGGAGGGAATTGCAGCCACCCTGATTAAAGAATTATGTAAGCATGGGCACTTAAACTTAAATGTTACTTATAGCTCATTGTTTGTTTATGAAAATAACCTAGCAGCAGTTTTGGCTTATAAAAAGCTAGGATTTATAGTTGAGACGAATCAAGATTCAAGCCCATTACCAGATAACTGCGTTTATATGGTTAAAGTAATAAATTACGTTTAAGTTAGCTATTTTGCTGTTCACGCGCTAATTGGTTAGGCAGCAACTCCTCCACAATTTCTCTCGCTGGTAAGGTGTAACGTACGCCATCAAACATAACCGATGTGAACTCATCAATATTAGTAATGCCGGTGAGAGTCCAACCTTCACCACGTTTTGGGCAGTAAACAGTAGTAGTTGGTTGTATTACTTTAAAATTGTCGCTCATAGTTTATCTTAATTAATGCTTGTGAATACGATATGGTAAGTTAATAATGACGTTCTATAAAGTGCTATTTAAAGCGCGTTTACTTTATTTGGCATAGGCATGTTTAAAACGATAAAATTACCCCGCGTTACCTTGCGTTTAATTACCCACAAACATGGCGCAGCGCTATTAACAATTTTAAATAATCCCCTCGTTTATGAGTTTAACGATTATAAAACGCCGCTAAATAAAGAGCATGTTAAGCAATTAATTCAAGATGATATATCGAGTTATTATCAAGGGGAAGGTGTTCGGCTTGCGATTGAACATAATATGTCTGGCGACTTAATTGGTACTTGTGGTTTGTATAACATTAATAACCAAACTAAAACTGCTTATTTGGGCTTTGAGCTTGATCCTTTTTATTGGCAACAAGGCTTAATGCATGAAGTACTTAAAGGTTTTGTCAGTGAGATACATCGCTCTTTGAACATTGAACACCTATACGCAGAAATTCATGGTAAAAATGTACGCTGTTATAACTTACTCACTAAGCTTGGCTTTGTATTTAACCAGCAACTTAATAACGGTGTATGGCATAAGCAATTAACTAAAATGGATGGCGCATGAGAATTAAAAAAGCGATTATTTTAAATATGTTGCTTACGGCTAGCGTATTTGGGCTTGCAATAACTGGGTTTAGCTATTATCAAAATGATGTTTCAGAGTTTGTTGATGTAACCCTAGATTCGAAAGTGCTTAAAGAGTCACGAAAAGTATTTATAAGGTTACCCGATAGTTTTGACAAAAATAAAGCGTATCCACTTATTATAAAAACAGATGGTAATTTTAATCTAGCTAATTGGGATAAAGCCTTAAAAGCATTAAATCATGAAAGTACATTAAATGAGGCTATTTTAGTTGCTATACCAAATCAGTTTTTTACTGATACTAGAAATCGTGATCTTGTGCCACCTTATGCAAGGAAGGACGTTAATACAAATCCTCGACCTAAACATGAAAGTTCGCCTGAAATTTTTGGTAAAGCTGATTTGTTTTTAGCTTTTCTAGAGCAAGAGTTACTTACTTATTTAGAGGCCAACTACACATTAACTGAAAATCGAATTTTGACCGGATTTTCAGCTGGGGGCAGCTTTACTTTATACACGCTGCATACTAAACCAAAGTTATTCAATGGTTACTTTGCATTTAGCCCAGCCGCTTGGTATGACGATATGACAGTGACTAAGCGGTTTGATGCATTTTTAAAAACAAATATAAATTGTATAAAACAACCGACATTTTTATATATCACTGTCGGTGGGGCAGAGCACTCTTTAATGTTAGGTGCATACAATAATTTAGTTACTAGTTTAGCAAAACATCCAAACGACTGGCTTAAGTGGGGAAGTACAATTAATAGTAATGCTGAACATAATCAAAACCCTGCACTGAGTGTCGATAAAGCACTGTTAAATTATACGGCGTTCTTGAGCTCGCAAATTAACACGCCTTCTGATTAATTAATGACGGTGATCAATTAAATATAGTTTGCATTGATTTTTATTGCTTTACTGCTGGTGGAGTATCCACCCTAAAGAACACATCATACTTTGTTTGATTTAAAACAAGTCTTAGCAATAGGTGAATTTTTTAAAAATATAATCAGGGAGGGGGGAAATTGTTGGCGTGTATTGGGCGTTTTTTTTAACTTATATCTACGCGTTTTATTAAGTGAGTTGTGTAGGAACAGGAAAACCAAATTAAACAAAGCAACAATGTAATTATTTAGATGTTCTAAGTTAGACATTTTAATTGCAGCTAACATCGGGTTTTCCATCAATGGTTCAGTAATACACAGACTTAAACTCCAGCTTTTTATAATTGACGTTACAACAATGCAATTTTGTTGCTCAGTTGCCTTAACATGCTTTCTGCATTCGGTATCTCGTCGTTTAAGCCTGTGATCAGGGTCATAAAATAGCAGTCCATCATCACACTTGCTTTTGTTTCATCAAAGTTTGGTTGTTTACTAAATAGTAGTTTTTTAAATTCATCCATTTGTGCTTTAAAAAAATCAGCACGCCAAATAATGTCGCTAATTAGTAATTTACTAAATTCACTGTTTTCACAATAAAAGGAGTAAAGGGGGTGAGCGTAGTGGCGTAACTTCAATCGAGGAGGGTGCTGAGTATCTGATTGCTTTGCTTGCTCGATAATAACTTTAATTTGTTGCTGCATACCGGCCATAAGCAAATCAATTTTATTTTCAAAATGGCTAAACACAGTACCAACGGCCACATTAGCTGCAACGGCAATTTCTCTTGTTGATGTGTGGTCATAGCCTTGTAATAAGAAAAGCTCCCATGCAGAAGCTAAAACTTTATCCCGTGTTTTTTCTTTTTTACTCATAGTATTCAATGCTTTATAATTTTGTTGGATGTTGAGCTTAAATCAGCACTTGATTAATTGAGCGCGCTCAATTAAATTTATGAGCATGCTCAATTAATCAAAAGGTGATACATGGAGTTTATCAAACGTGTTATTGGTTATGTACTTTTTATTCCACTTATTTATTTTTATTCTTTTATTCTCGGCCCAATACTAAAAGCCGTTTTAGTCCCAGGTGGGGTTACCTTTTTGTGGCTTATTTTAGGGCCACAAGAGGGAACACGTGCGTTAAAAAAAGCATTTAAGAAAAAGTAGTAAAATCTTCAGTAAAACAAATAAAAAGCCCTGCTATTTTGCAGGGCTTTAGGGTCTGTTGACCTTTACGGATTAAAATTTGTTCAAAATAGGAGCGGTTTAATCGCGGCGCGAGGTTTGTAACCTAGTGGGCTAAGTAAAAACCGAGCAACAAAGAGTAAATCGCTCCTAGGCAGAACCCTTCGGGCAGCGCCTGTTTGGCATTGATGCTGCGTTATCGCCTATTTATGGGGAATACCACACCACGTAGGCTCTGCCTTGCCTAAATACCAAACAGACTGCTGCAAATTTAACCTTGAAAGGTCAACAGACCCTATTAGTCTGTTGACCTTTGTTATTTTAAGCTTGAAAGCTCAACAGGCCATTAAAGAACGTATCTAAAACCAAAAGCAATACCGTCATCTTCCGATTGTTCCATTTGTGCTTGCTGCTGTTTATTATCACTTTCAAAATCACCAAAATCTTTTCGTGCTTCTAGATACAGCTGGGTGTTTTCATCAATTAAATAATGAACACCCATAACTGCAAACTGACGTTTAAAAACATCATTAGGATCGGCGTTAAAGTTTGGTTGAATTACGTAGTCATCACCTGCATCAAACAAGTTGTAGGCAATAAATGGTCTAAAGTCGTTTTCAAAACGATACGATACGAACGTTTCAATACCAATTGCATCTTCAATTAAGCGACCAATGTTATCTGTGTCGTGGTTTTCGTTTTTGTTGATATTAGCGGCTACATATAAACCTGGCGCATCAATATTGCCCCAAATAACACCTGCACCATAAATTAAATCGTCAACAGAGCGGGTTGTTCCGTCGCCATAAGTTAATTCAAACTCGCCGCGGTTAATACCCGCGGTCAGTTTTAGCTTATTAGTCACGTTATAGGTTACTGCACCGCCAAATGTATAGTTAAATTCAACTTGTTGCGCAGCAGTATCGCCTGACTCAAAATTAGCCCGGCATTGTGATTCTGTAATATCACTTACATCACAGGTATAAAAAGCGCTGTTTTTTAACTGAGTTTGCACACTAAAATCAAAATCACTGTAACTATTACGGTATTGCAATGTTTTATCGCCACGACCAGTACCATTTACAGCACCATCGTCTTTGTTGTAGGTATAGACACCTGCGGCGTTGCCATCCCAAACATAGCTGTAGTTAGTTGCATATACTACGTCGAACCACGCACCCCATTGTTTACCAATAGTAATTTGGCCGTATTTATCGTGTTTTAAACCAGCATAGCCTAACCGGTTATACAAAAATTCGTCTTGAATCGATTCAAAACGGTTGTTGTATACAATATCGCTACTGCCAACAGGGTTTACACCCCATTCAACTAAAGCCATTGCTTCCCAGCCATTCTTTAGTTGGCGTTTAAAATCAAAATTAATTCGTGAGGCACCATTAACCACTTCATTTTGACCTTGAGTATTAATTACTCGCGCATCTATATAACCGCCAATTGCGACTGTATTTTTTTCATCCTTAAATAGGGGTTTTGCGCCCATCCCCTCGAAATTAACCTTAGCTTGAATTTTCACGCTTAGAGTAACTTTTCGTACCATTGGACTTCACCCCTTGAATAACACAGTTTGTATTATTTAGCCCATCCCCTCGAAATCGGCATTAGTATTCTTAAGTAATAATACACAGTGGTAAACTATCTTATGAAAAGTTTACCACTTTAGTCGCTTAAATCGGCTTTATGGTAATGTTAAGCAGTTGACTGGTAAACATTAACCTCATTGATTAAGGTATGCTGATTAAAAATAACAAGAAAGGCTTACCACTATTTCTTCATCAAACACCAAGCGTATACAAATTCTCAGCGAATCAGAAATCAACGAACTCTATGCCTTACCCAATTTTAACCGTAAAGATCGTGATGATTATTTTTCGTTAGATAGTGAAACTCAAAGGCTCGTCAACGAATTAAGACGTATTGAAACCAGAGTGTATTTTATCTTACTGCTTGGTTACTTTAGGTCACGGCCAATAGTATTTAATTTCTCATTTACTCAAGTCAGTAATGATTTAGATTATGTAAGATCCAAGTATTTCAGCGATAAAGATATGTCTCTTGAGGATTTATCACCAACAACAAAAACTAAGCTGATTAATAAGTTATTAAAATATACAGGGTTTACAGCATACCAAAGCAAGTTAGATAAAGAGCCGCTATTAAAAAGGCTTAACGATGTTGTAAAAATCAACCTTGAACCAAGGTATGTTTTTGATGAATGTATTGCTTATTTTGGTCAAAACAGAATAGCGCTAGCTGGTTATACAACGCTGCAAGACACTATTTCTACGGTATTATCAAATGAGCGTAACCGAATTGAAATGGTGCTGCTTGATAGTTTGTCTTCAGGTACCAGAAAAACATTACTTAAATTACTTGAGTCAAATAATACCTTTACTGACTTAGCCAAGTTAAAGAAAATGGCTAAGGACTTTTCAACGAGCCAAATCACCCAAGAGCTGAAGACGCATAAAATTATACGCTCGCTTTATCCAGAAATTAAGTCACTGATTGCTGAACTGGAGCTATCACCTAAAAATCTTGAATACTATGCTTCACTGGTAAAGCACAAGTCCGTTTATAAGCTTAGAAAACACGCAGATAGCCAAACTATTTTATATCTCGTTTGTTACTTGTTCTTCAGGTACCGAGAGACTAACGACAATCTTGTTGCTGCATTTATTTACTTGGTAAGGAAGTTAACCGAATCAGCTAAAGGCTATGCAAAGCAGCGTATTGTTGAAGATGTAACCATTGTAAGAACCAAATTAAAATCCGCTGGTAGTTTATTAAAGTACTTCATCGATACCGATATGGACGATGATTTAAGCTTTGGTGATGTACGTAAAAAAGCCTTTGAATTGATCCCTGCTGACAGTATTAAACTGTTAAGTGATCACTTAGATAATAACGACTTTGATGGCCGTCAGTACGAATGGCAATTTATTGATAAACAATCCAGTAAAATTAAAAAACTTATCCGCTCATTATTTATGTCTATCGATATTGAGTTCATTCATTTAAAGGATGAACTCCATGAGCAGTATGTTATGGCACATTCTGAACTTAGTGAATTAAAGGCTATCCAAACCATTAACATCGATGTGGTACCTAAACATGACCGAGAGTATTTAGAGGGAGAAAATACCAAATTAATTGCTAATCGATTTGAGTATTTCCTTTATCGTAAAGCCGAACAATTATTTCACAGTAATAGCTTAACGGTGAAAGAAAGCGTTAATAACCGTAGTTTAACGTCAGATCTTATACAACCTAAAGAATGGCAGCAAAAAGAGACAATCATTGAAAACACTGGCCTTGATAAGCTGGCAACCCCGATTAACCAAACACTCGCAGATAAGAGCCAACAATTAGAAGTTAAGCTGAAGGAAGCAAGCGAGCATATCTTTAGTGGTGATAATAAGTATGTTGAGTTTATTCCTGGCAAAGCCGAACTCAAGTGGTCAATTCCTAACAGCCGTTGGCAACAAACAATTGAAAACCCGCTCTACAATCAAATTCAACACATGGGTATCGTTGAACTCATGTTGTTTGTTGATCAAAAGACAGGTTACTTAAATTCATTTACACACATATCAGCAACTAAAGAAAAATCACCAGTAAATAAAGAAGATCTGATCGCCTGTATATTGGCAAACGGCACCAATTACGGCCTATATAAAATGGCGAATATCTCTGACCGTTCAATGGGTAAATTACGCAGTGTAGATGATAGTTATGTCAGATATGAAACACTCAAAACGTCTAATGATCAGGTTTCTAATGCTATAGCCACGTTGCCAATATTTGCCTATTACCATGTGGACGATAATCAGTTGTTTTCAAGCATTGATGGTCAAAAATTTGAGTGTCGCATAAATACGTTTAAGGCTCGGTATTCGTCTAAGTACTTCTCCAAAGGTAAAGGTGTTTCAGCATTAACATTGGTTTCTAATCATGTTCCGGTGAGTACGCAAGTCATTGGCGCTAACGAATATGAAGGTCACTTTGCTTTTGACTTACTCTATAACAACTCTTCAGATATACAGCCTAATACCTTATCGACCGATACGCATGGTACCAATAATGTTAACTTCGCTATATTAGATTTCTTTGGTTACACATTCGCCCCTCGATACGCGAAAATGAAAAAGGTGTTTTTTGAGCTATTTGAAGTGACTGAAGAGAACGGAGGCCGTATTCAATTAAAGAAAGATATTAATCATAAGCTAATTGCTGAAGAATGGGACAATATTCAGCATATTGTTTGTTCATTGAGTCGTAAAACCACCACTCAAAGCACAATCATTAGAAAGTTGAGTAACGGCAAGAGCCGAAGATTGTCAGCATTGCATGAGTACGACCGTTTAATTAAATCTATTTATGTTTTGGAGTATGTTGATAATTCAACGTTGCGTCATTACGTCCAGCAAGCCTTGAACAGAGGTGAAGCATACCATCAGTTAAAACGTGCTATTACTTCAGTTAATGGCAATAAATTTCGTGGGGGGAATGATTATCAAGTATCACAATGGAACGATTGTGCTCGACTCATTTCAAATTGCATTATTTATTATAATTCCGCGTTACTATCGGCATTTTTACAAATCCAAGAGAGGAACGGTAGGCAAGATGTGGTTGATGTTATTTCTCGGCTTTCACCTGTTGCTTGGCAACACATTAATCTAAATGGGGAATATGCCTTTAATAAAGACCGCAAAGAAATCGACTTAGCTGGTTTACTTAGTGATGTAGAATCAATAAGTTAAAGAATGCCATCTGTTTGTATTTCTAATTCAAAAGGTACTGCGCATCAAAGTGCCATTAAAAATTGGAGGTGTTGATATTCTATATGCTTGATATATACAAGCTAACATTGATAGAAAACAGATAAGCTAACAAGTTTTTAGTCGAGCCATGAACTGTTCTATAATTGTTCTAATTGCAAAACTCTTCAATTTGGTTTGTTACTAGATTTAAAAATACTTTTCTATGCTCGATTTTAGTAAGTAGCAGCTTTTGGATGTCTTCAGGAACTTTTCTTTCTCCTGCATCTATTGCCATTAGTAATGGCTTGATATCAACTACAAGAAGACCTGCCGCCCTTGCTGCTCGAATGAACTTTAATCTCTTTAATGCACATAAGCCGTAAAGTGAATGGCCTGACTTAGTTTTTTCTTCGCAGTGTACTAAGTTCTCAAGAACATAATTTCTTACCGTATGGACAGATGTTTGTGCAGCTAGTGCCAGTTGAGAAATACTCAAAGGAAAATCCAACGCATCATCATCACTACTAATGAACTTATTGATGTCAGGTATCTCTGTCAAAAAACTGACTTCACCAACAGGAATGTTTTCAACCTTAGATTTAATCATGATTTAGCATGCTTCCAATTTGTGTTGTTAATGGAATGCCTTAAGATATCTTGATTACATTCAATCAATTGGCACTCCATTAACATTTCTGTAAGTACATTACCGTTAAATGATTACCCTGCGCAGCAAGATAGCTCTTTAACGTCTTTGCTAAAGGTTTGAGCGCATAACTTCAATCCTTCAACCATCGTCAAATACGGAAATAGTTGACCTGCCAATTCTTCGACTGTCATTTTATTATGAATAGCAAGAGCCGCACTTTGAATCAGTTCTCCGCCTTCATGGGCTAAAATTTGTGCGCCTATCAGTTTTCCCGTGGATTCTTCAGCTACCAACTTGATAAAACCATCCGTTTCAAAATTTGCTAAAGCTCTTGGTACGTTTTCCATATCAAGTACACGACTTATCGTATTTATTCCTACCGCTGAAGCTTGTACTTCGGTTAGACCTACCGTAGCAACTTGTGGGTCGGTGAATATAACAGCAGGCATGGTAGATAAGTCGAGTTGCGCATTTCCACCTGTCATATTAATTCCAGCCCTACTTCCGGCAGCAGCAGCAACATAAACAAATTGTGGCATATTGGAGCAATCTCCAGCGGCATAAATGTTAGCTGTTGATGTTTCCATCATACTATTAACAACAATGGCACCACTTTTATCTGTTTCAACACCAACATTTTCTAAACCAAGCTTTCCAGTATTTGCATGGCGACCCGTAGAGATAAGCAATTTTTCAGCGATTAATGTTCCTTCGTTAGTTTCCAATGAAAAACCATTGCTATCATAAGAAACATGACTTGCTTGCGTATTATTAAGTACCCTAATACCTTCTTTTTCAAAGCACTCTGCCAGTTTTTCACCTAATAACGGATCTTCAGCATATAAAAGGGTATGTCTGGCTAGAATTGTCACACGGCTACCTAAACGGGCATAAGCTTGCGCAATTTCCAGAGCAACAACGGAGGAGCCGATGACAACTAGACTACTCGGTAACTCTTCTGCAAATAAGGCTTCTGTTGATGTCCAATAAGGTGTATCAACTAAACCCTTAATTGGCGGAATGCTTGGTGTAGAGCCTGTTGCAATTAAAATGCGATCTGCAACCAGCTCTTCTTCACTACCATCAGACTTGTGAACTAGCAAGGTATTTTGATTTTTAAAACGTGCATAACCTTTAAGTAAAGATAGCGCGGGATTACTCTCTAAAATACGTTGATATTTAGCATCGCGTAGTTCTTCGACGCGAGCGTTTTGCTGATGTGCTAATAAGGAGCGGCTAAGTTGTGGCTGAATATTTTCTAAACCATCAAACGGGTTAGTACGTTGCTGATGCGCTAATTGCGCAGCACGGATCAATATTTTTGAAGGAACACAGCCGACATTTACACAGCAACCTCCGATTACATCGGCTCCTTCAATGATAGTAACTCTTGCTCCGCCTTCTGCTGCTTTAATCGCACTGGCAAAGGCCCCTGAACCACTACCAATAATGGCTACATGTAATTGTTCTGGCTGGATGTCATTTGACGAGCAACAACTATTCGTTGACATATTTTATTCCTCTTAAAAAGTTAAGCGGTACAAGTTTCATCATCACAGCGTTTATTCGCAGGAGAAACCATGTCCCAAATTGATACAGCAACCATTAGTCCTAGCCCCGTATAAGTAACGTATGAACTCCACCCGTACTGGAACCAAGGGTATAAAGAGAGTAAAACCAAAATGGGGCCAATTGAACCGATAAAACTACGGTGCCATTGACGATGGCTAAACCAGCCTAAGATATTCATTGCCAGCGCTAATACTGCAAACAGTGGTAACAACGTATTGATAAATACCCCTTCCCACTGACTAAGAAATCCCATCCCAATTGCCGCACCAAGACTAGCTATCGCGGGAAAACACATGGCGCATCCCATTGCCGAAACAAGTGCACCTATAGAGCCTGCTTTATCTCCGATACGCGTAACTAGTTCTAAGGGGCTAAACATTACTTATTTTCACTTTTTAAATTTGAAGGGTAGCCAGCGTTGGTAGTCGCTGCAATTAATGCATTGATGTTGGTTTTAGTGTCATCAAAAGAAACAACAGCTAGCTTAGGCTTGTAGGTAACTTTCGCATTTTCAACGCCATCAACATTTTCTAATGACTTTTTAACTGTGATTGGACATGTCGCACAGTTCATCGTTGGCACTTCCAGTGTAACTGTTTTTACTTCAGCAAAAGCACCAAAACTAGAAAGTGAAAGCAGTGCGGTTAATAATAATTTTTTCATAATTAGCTCCAAATTTTAAAATGTTATAAATTTCTTGATCTGTATATTAAGCAAACAAAAGTATCCAATAATTACTGGTCACTAAAATTGTCGCAACTATAACGCTCAGCCAGAAAATTACTTTTCGTTGTTGCTGTTTCTTAGGAATTGCACAGGCCGTTCCCGGCTCACACTCTTCTACAGGACGGTAAATTTTCCAACCTGAGTAACCAAACAACAACACTACAAATGCGATAAATAATGGCCTATAGGGTTCAAATGCAGTTAAATTACCAATCCATGAGCCACTTACCCCAAGTAATAACAGGAGCAAAGGACCTACACAGCATACGCCTGCGCCTAATGCTGCTATGATGCCTCCTATCATTGGAAGGTTTGATTCTTTTTGATTCATATAGATACCTCATTAAGTGATAATGCAAGTGTATTGCATGTACCTAAGTACGGAGTCAAGGGTGATTTATAAAAAATTTATCTTTGATAATCTGCTACGACAGATACGGGGAATAAGCTAACTTGAATTAAGGCGCAGAAGTAAAATTGGATATGCTGTTTTAGTGGGAAATGGTAGTTAAGTGAATCATTTACTTCGGTTGCAACGAATCAATTATTGGGCAGTGGCTATCGTCATCATTATTTTGGCATTGTCCTAAATGTTCTTCCAAAGCGTGTTCTAACAACAACAAGTCAGCCATCTTTTTTTGTACTGCGATCAGTTTTTTATTAGCTAATTCTTGTACTTTACTACATGGACTATCGTTTAACGCAAGTAACCCTTCAATCTCATTTAGCGTAAAACCTAATTCTTGAGAACGCTTGATAAAATGTATTCTATTTACCGTTTCTTTCGGGTAATGTCTATAGCCCTGCATAGGCTTTGGTGGTTGTTTAATTAAGCCTTTGCGTTCATAAAAGCGAATTGTTTCGACATTTACACTCAGTTCTTTAGCCAACATACTTATGGTTCGTTTAGACACGTTATCAATTACCTTACTGACTTTTTGTTTACTTACTTTATATCTAATTAAAGTGACCATCAATGAATACCAGTTTAAACATCGCTAATTGATTTTGTTTTTTCTTCTATTAAATAAGTAAAGTTACCGTTGTTACAACAATATTAAACCACAACAATGTATGGTTTATCCTTTTTCATTATCAAAGTCCAAATTAGTGTTATTACATGCAGTTCTACATGAGTACACCCTAAAGATACTGTTAATATATCACAGGCAATTACGTAATGACACCACTTAAATAAACCTATATGATATGACACCATCTAAATAGACCTAATTAGGCAAAAATGTTCATAAGAGCATATTTACGAGCATCAACTTCTGAGCAAGATGCAAATAGAGCAAAAAGCTCATTAAAAAAATTCGTTTCTGGCTTCAGCAAACGAATTGCTTCTTTTTATATAGAAAATAAATCTGGTAATTCTTTAGATAGACCAGAGCTAATTCGTTTATTGGATGAATCAGAGTCCGGTGATGTTTTGTTAGTTGAATCAATCGATCGTTTAACAAGGCTAAGCCCTGATGATTGGAAAACTCTTGTAGCCTCAATAAATGAAAAAGGAATTAGTGTTGTTAGTTTAGATCTACCAACCAGTCATTTAACATTTGGCAGTTTTCCAAGTGATGATTTTATGAGATCAATACTTAGTGCTATTAATAATATGCTGTTAGAAATATTAGCGGCCAGTGCATATAAAGAATATCGAGAACGTGAACGTAAGCAAAAAGAAGGTATTGTAAAAGCACAGCAAAAGGGACTTTATCACGGTCGTCAGCCTGATTTAGAGGCTCATGATAGGATTGCCTCGTTTACTGAAGCTGGATTTAGTATTAATAAAACGGCTGAAGCAGTTGGAGTTAGTCGAAGTACGGTAATTAGAGTTAGAAAAAAGCTTAAAAATTTAGACTAAGGTTAATTTCGAGGGGATGGGCGCAAAACCCCAAATACTTCGATTGCTGAAACACTCGGTGTTGTTAAAACACCTGCAATCGCGAGCGATACTAATTTTATTTTCATTGTGTGTGCCTTGCCTAAAAAAGACGTTTTTATAATTACTAAATTCGAAGTCGTGCAGACTAGCAAAGCAATAAAAGGCTCAAAAGTGAAAAATTATCAACGATAATTAATACGAAATGCGCTGCTTGTTCACTTTAAGTTAATACTGTTTTTATTTTGTAGCCGTATAAACTGCTATTTAATTTTGGAATAAGACATTAGGCTTAAATGCAGGAGAGAAAGTGTTGAGTTTTTTTCATAGTTGCTACTATCGGCATAGGTAGAGCTAAAACTCTAATACTATAAAAAACGTTAATATAGCCGTATTAAATGTTAATAAAAGTAAAATGCGACCAAATAGCGTTTTAGCACGTTAAATTTTATTTATTAGCAATGACTGTAATTGTTTTTTTATTAAACATTTTTTTACCGCATTTACAGAATAATAGTGAACTTTACATAGCTTTTTTTACTTTAACACGGTCTACCACTGTGGCTATTCCAATCCTTATTTAGCAAAAAAATAGCCACTGTTTACTTTAGGGTATGCTGTAAACTTTCATAGAAAAAAACGCTGATTTGGTTTAAACTGCGCGCAATTTAAATACTTCAGTCTCCCTTGGAGGGTAGCGCTATTATTAGTACAGCTAACATCACCATGCAATTTGGTGCTAAACCATTATTTGAAAATATCTCAGCTAAATTTGGTGAATCAAACCGCTATGGTTTAATTGGCGCCAATGGCTGTGGTAAATCAACGTTTATGAAGATTCTAAGCGGTGAACTTGAACCATCATCGGGTAATGTAAGCACAGATCCTAATGAGCGTGTTGCTAAACTAAATCAAGATCAGTTCGCTTACGAAGAATACTCTGTGATCGACACTGTAATAATGGGTCACAAAGAACTTTGGGATATAAAACAAGAACGCGATCGTATTTATAGCCTACCAGAGATGAGTGAAGAGGATGGCATGAAGGTAGCCGACCTTGAAACTGAGTTTGCTGAAATGGACGGCTATTCTGCTGAGTCTAAAGCGGGTGAGCTATTACTGGGCGTTGGTATTGCTACTGAACAACATTACGGTCCTATGTCTGAAATCGCACCAGGTTTTAAACTTCGTGTGCTATTAGCGCAAGTATTGTTTTCAGAGCCTGATATCATGTTGCTTGATGAGCCTACCAATAACTTGGACATTTACACAATTAAGTGGTTAGAAGATGTTCTAAATCAACGTGACTGTACTATGATCATCATCTCGCATGACCGTCATTTTTTAAACTCAGTATGTACGCATATGGCCGATATTGACTACGGTGAATTACGTATTTACCCGGGTAACTACGATGAATATATGTTTGCAGCGACCCAAGCTCGCGAGCGTTTATTGAGTGAAAACGCCAAAAAGAAAAGCCAAATAGCTGAACTACAACAGTTTGTATCGCGCTTTTCTGCTAATGCTTCAAAAGCAAAGCAAGCAACTTCACGTGCAAAACGTATTGATAAAATTCAATTAGATGAAGTGAAAGCTTCGTCACGTCAGTCGCCATTTATCCGTTTTGAACAAGAAAAGCAGTTATTCCGTAACGCGCTTGAAATGACTAGCTTATCGCAAGGCTTTGAAGAAACTTTATTTTCAGGTTTAGAAGGCCTAGTTGAAGTAGGTGAACGCATTGCTATTATTGGTGAGAATGGTGTCGGTAAAACAACACTACTAAACACCTTAGCAGGGCGTTTAGCGCCTAAAAGCGGTGAGTTTAAATGGTCTGAAAATGCTAATATTGGCTATTATGCGCAAGACCATGCCGATGAGTTTGAAAAAGACATGAACTTATTTGAGTGGATGGAACAATGGCAGCAAGAGGGCGATGACGAGCAAGTTGTTCGCAGCTTCTTAGGTCGTATGTTGTTTTCACAAAACGATATTAAAAAATCTGTAAAAGTTATCTCAGGTGGTGAGCAAGGTCGTATGCTGTTTGGTAAAATCATGATGCATAAACCAAATATCTTATTAATGGATGAGCCGACTAACCACATGGATATGGAATCTATAGAAGCGCTTAACTTAGCACTTGAAGCGTATGAAGGTACTTTGATGTTTGTGTCACACGACCGTCAGTTTGTATCATCAGTTGCTACCCGTATTTGGGAAATTAAAGACGGTAAAATTATCGACTTTAGAGGAAACTACAGCGAATACTTGGCGAGTAAAGAAGCATAACAGCAAGTATTTTCAGCATTTAAAAAAAGCCATGTTTAACATGGCTTTTTTATTGCCTGCTGGTCGCATTACTGCGGTATTTAAGTATATAATACCCGCCATAAAACCGGACATAAGTCCGCTATTTTTAAAATACATTACTGAGGAGTATTTATGACTGTTGGCATTATTATGGGTTCTAAATCAGATTGGCCAACCATGGAACACGCTGCGCTGATGCTAGAAAAATTTGGCATTGCTTATGAAACTAAAGTGGTTTCTGCTCACCGCACTCCTCAATTACTTGCTGATTATGCAAGTTCAGCAAGCGAGCGTGGCATTAAAGTAATTATTGCAGGCGCAGGTGGGGCGGCTCACTTACCGGGTATGGCTGCAGCGTTTACATCATTGCCAGTTTTAGGCGTTCCAGTTAAGTCAAAAGCATTAAATGGTGTTGATTCATTATTGTCTATTTGCCAGATGCCTAAGGGCGTTGCTGTAGGCACATTGGCTATTGGTGAGCCAGGTGCAGCTAATGCTGGTTTATTGGCTGCACAAATATTAGGCTGTCAAAATCCTGAAATTTTCGCCAAAATTGAAGCGTTTCGTAAAGAGCAAACCGACACTATTCTAGCTAACCCAAATCCTGCAGAGTAATAATGACTATATTAATTTTAGGTGCTGGGCAGCTTGCGCGAATGATGAGCCTTGCTGGCGCACCGCTTAATTTAAATGTGATTGCTTATGATGTTGGCAGCCAACAAATTGTGCACCCGCTAACCAACCAAGTGTATTCAACCACACTTGAGCAAGCTATCAATGATGCAGATGCGATTACCGCTGAGTTTGAGCATATTCCCGATGATGTATTAACGCTTTGCTGCAATAGCAATAAGTTTTATCCAGGTAAACAAGCAATAAAAACCGGTGGTGACCGTTCGCTTGAAAAAGCCTTGTTAGATAAAACCGAAGTAGCTTGTGCACCATACCAACTTATTACTGAAAAAGCGCATCTTGAACAAGCAGCTAAAATATTAGGTAAGCCGTTAGTTATAAAAACCTGCCAAGCAGGGTATGACGGCAAAGGCCAATGGCGTTTAAAATCTGATGATGAAATAGACACTATTTGGGCTGAAATGGCTGACTTTATTGCCTCAGGTACAGAGCATGCACCTCATTCAATTATTGCTGAGAAAATGATCCCGTTTGATCGTGAAGTCTCTATTATTGGCGCGCGCGACAAAGAGGGTAACGTTGCAATTTATCCACTTACAGAAAACCAACATACCAATGGTGTATTAACGCTTTCACTAGCCGGTAAAGATAATAGTTTAGTTGAGAGCCAAGCAACCTCAGCATTTACCCGTATTGCAAATGAGCTTAATTATGTAGGTGTATTGGCCATAGAGTTTTTTGATGTACAGGGTATGTTATTAGTTAACGAAATAGCTCCTCGAGTACATAACTCAGGACATTGGACTCAGCAAGGTGCTCACTGCTCGCAATTTGAAAACCATATGCGTGCTGTTGCAGGGTTACCTTTGGGTAATACGCAAATTAAGCAACCTACTGCTATGATCAATGTATTAGGCCAAGCACATATTCCTGCTGATGTTTTAAAAACGGCGGATGTAACCAGTCACTGGTATGGTAAAGGCGTTAAGCCCGGTCGTAAAATGGGGCATATTAATGTTTCGGGTGAGAGTTTACAGCAATTAGGTAACCGCCTAGCTGAACTTACATCATGCTTGCCAGAGCAGGATTACCCAGGCGTATTAGCTACTAGCAAATCGCTATTATAAGTTAAAAAATCAAGCGGTAAGTTGAATTCAATTTATCGCTTTACCTTCTAAAGGTTTCTTTTCAATGATCCACCCAAAGTTTCGTACTATTGTGTTCGCTTTTTTTATGGCACTTTTCATGTCAGGCTTTATGTCGTTTGTTATTTCAATTTTTAATGTAGGAATGGTCGAAAATATTGTAGCTATATGGCTTAAAGCCTGGTTATTTGCCTTTTGTATTGCCTTTCCTACAGTTATATTTGTTGCTCCCGTCGTACATAAACTGACAAATAAACTTATTCGGCCTTAAAGTGATGATTATCACTAAATTGCATAAGCCAATATTTATACTCTTACTCGCTTTGTGTATGACTCCTTTTTTAGGTGCTGGAAGTGCATTGGTTTTAGGCGCCATATTTGCCATTACCTTAGGCAACCCGTTTAGTGAGCTTTCTCAACAGGCCAGTAAAGTGATGCTTAAGCTTGCCGTTGTGGGCTTAGGCTTTGCTGTTGATTTTAATGAAGTAATTGAGGTAGGACGCAGCTCTTTAGTATTAACAATTGTGAGTATTACTGCCATAATCGGGTTTGGAGAGATTTTAACCCAAGTTTTTAAGCTTAATCGTAATACAGGCGTGCTAATTTCATTTGGTACCGCTATTTGCGGTGGCAGCGCCATTGCCGCTATGGCACCGGTTATAAAAGCTAAAGATCACGAAGTCGCTGTTGCCTTGGGGATTGTATTTTTACTTAATGGCGTGGGATTATTATTATTTCCCGCAATTGGGCACTATTTTGAGTTAACCCAACAGCAATTTGGTTTGTGGGCCGCATTAGCCATTCACGATACTAGCAGCGTAGTAGGGGCATCGGCTACTTATGGTGCTGTGGCACTGAGTATTGCCACTACGGTAAAATTGACCCGTGCGATGTGGATCATTCCTTATACAGCGGTTGCGGGAGTGTTCATGCGCTCTGATGAAAAGGCAAGTATTCCTTTATTTATTGTGGGCTTTTTATTAGCCGCATTAATAAATACTTATATGCCGTCGTTTTCATCGACATGGGAACTTATTAATAGTGCAGCTAAGCAATTATTAGTGGTTACACTGTTTTTAATTGGCAGTGGTTTGTCACTATCGGTTCTTAAGCAAGCAGGTATAAAGCCATTTTTGATGGCAATTACTTTGTGGGTTATAGTCAGCAGCACAATTTTATTATTAATTATAGATGGATTCATATAATGAAACGTAATCTTAGTATTACAGCAATCAGTAGTGTGTTATTTGCTGTTTTTTCTAGCAGCCCTGTATTGGCTGAATCGCTACGCGTAGCAACCTTTAATGTCAGTATGGATGCCACTAATTACACCGCTAAAAATGAACAAGTAAAAAGTGATGCACTGGTAAATGCACTGCGTTCAAACCACCAGCAAATTAAAAATATTGCTGAAATAATCCAGCGCGTCCGCCCAGATGTAGTACTACTCAATGAGTTTGACTACATTCCAAAAGAGCAAGGTATCGAGTATTTTAAAAGCCATTATTTAAATGTAGGGCAAAATAATCAAGCAGCAATTGATTACCCATACGTTTACATTGCCCCCGTTAATACCGGCTTAGCAACTGAGTTTGACTTAGACAATAACGGCAAAAAAACTGGGGTAATGGGTGATGCACAGGGCTTTGGTTTTTTTGAAGGCCATTACGCAATGGCGTTTTTATCTCGCTACCCGATTGATTTTGACAACATCAGAACCCTGCAAACCTTTAAGCACAAAGATTTACCTAATGTACAAATGCCGGTTGACCCAAAAACTAATACCAATTGGTATAACGATGAAGAGTGGAATACTTTACGTTTAAGCTCTAAATCTTTTTGGGATATACCCGTAAAAGTAAACGATAAAGTAGTCCATATGCTAGCGTCGCACCCAACACCACCTGTGTTTGATGGCGAAGAAGACAGAAACGGTATTCGTAACCATGATGAAATTAGGCTTATTGCCGATTACGTTAATAACGAAAGTTACCTTTATGATGATAATGGTAAAAAGGGTGGGCTTGCAGCAAAATCGCGATTTGTGATTTTAGGTGATCTAAATGCCGCACCTGAAGGTAATAAAAAGCGTACTAATACTACAGATCAAATACTTAAAAGCCCATTGATTAACGCCGGTTTTATTCCAACCAGTGAGGGCGCAAAAGAGCAATACCCGCAAGCTTATGCTAAAAACTATACCGCTAATTGGCAAGCACGCGTTGATTACGTACTCCCTTCAAATTATGGCTTAACCATAAAAGGTGGTGGAGTTTTTTGGCCGAAAAAACAAAGCGAATTATATCGTTTAATTAAAGATAGAAATGCATCAAGCGACCACCGATTAGTCTGGCTTGATTTAACGGTTGAATAAACGGGTTACTCACCCCAATATCAGCGTTGTTTGTCTTAAATAATTGCATTTATAAAGGTGCTTCTGCTTAAATATGGTTAATTATAATAACCGTCAAGAAGCACTATGATTTTTAAATTCTCATCTTCTAAAACACTTGTTGCAATCGCTGTTGCATCAAGTGTTATGTTAGCGGGTTGTACCGCAACCGCTACAACTTCTACTGACTCATCTATTCAAACAAATACCACCGTTGCTAGTGTTGTTAACACGCCCGCAGATTTGGGCGATTCAAAAATTACCCTTGAACAAGCCATGGCTCACCCTGATTGGATTGGACGCCAACCGCAAAGCGCTTTTTGGAGTGCAGATTCAAGTACCATCATTTACTCGCGTAAGCAGCAAGGTAGTGAGCTAAGAGATTTATTCGCTCAAGCTGTAAACTCACAAACAGCAGAGCAAGTGGCACTAGAAAAATTACACAGTGTTGGTTCAAGTAAAGCTGTTTTTTCAAACGATAAGTCACTTCAAGCTTATGTGTTTGAGGGTAACGTATTTATCAAAAACGTAAAATCAGGCGCAATTAAACAAATTACGCAAAGCTCTGCGACAGAGTCAAAACCACAATTTTTAAACGACGGTAACTTAGCGTATCGTCAGGGTAATATCTTTTTTAAAGTAGATTTAACCACAGGTTTAACCCGTGAAATTGCCAACTTAAAACTGGCTGATAAACCACAAGGCGTAAAAGAACCATCAACTTATATCGCCAAAGAGCAACATAAGCTGATTGATTACATTGCACTACAGCATAAAAATAAACAAGACAAGCATGCGCGCAAAGAGCAAGTAAAAGCGAGTAATAGCTCAATTGCTAACACCCATTATTATTTAGGTGATGGCAACACGGTTGATGAAGCCGAGCTTTCTCCAAATGGCGATGCATTAATTGTAGTAGTACAAGAAAAAAGCTCATGGCGTGGTGAAGGCGATATTATGCCTAATTACATCACTGATGATGCGACGATAGAGCCTAAAAAAGTTCGCCGTCGCGTAGCTGATTCTAAAGAGCAAACCTCAGAGCTTGTTTATATTAACCTTGCAGATCAAAGCCAAACCACATTAGGGTTTAACACCTTACCTGGTTTTGATGAAGATGTACTTGCTGAGGTTAAAAAAGAAAACTTCGCCCGTGACGGTAAAACCTATAAATCTAAAAAACAACCTCGTGGTATTAACGTTATTTCAGACTGGGGTTGGAATCAATCACCCATCAGCTGGAACGATGATGGTAGCCAAGTAGCGATTATGCTTGAAGCATGGGATAACAAAGATCGTTGGTTAGCCACTGTAGATTTTGAAAATAACAAACTTGTCTCTCAACATCGACTACATGACGACGCATGGATTGCTTATGCGTTTAACGACTTTGGTTGGTTAAATGATTCCAATACTCTGTATTATTTATCAGAAGAGTCGGGCTATAGTCAGCTTTATAAAAAGCCACTTGATGGTAAAGCGACTGCGCTTACCATGGGTAAATTTGAAGTATCTAATTTAACCCTCGCTGATGACAATAGTGCTATCTATTATAAAGCGAATGTTGAGCATCCAGGTCTTTACGAAATTTACCGTGTAAACCCACAAACAGGTGATAGCGAGCAAGTAACAGACTTAAATGGCATGACAGATTACACCTTAAGCCCTGATCAGTCTAAGTTATTATTAAAACACTCTAAAATTACCATGCCGACTGAACTTTATGTAGCTGAGGCTAAAGCAAACACAACCGCAACTCGTTTAACTAACACGGTATCTGACGCGTTCTTAGCTAAAAAACTAACGGCGCCTAAAATTGTTGCTGTGCCTTCAAGCAATACAGATCAGCCAATATACGCCAAAGTTTATTACCCAGCTGATTACCAAGAAGGTGAAACAGGTAAAAACCGTAAAGCGGTTATTTTTAACCATGGTGCCGGTTACCTGCAAAATTCACACATGGGTTGGTCTGGTTACTTTCGCGAATTTATGTTCCATTCATTACTTGCCGATGAAGGTTATGTAGTGATGGATATGGATTACCGTGCTTCTAAAGGTTATGGCCGTGATTGGCGTACTGCTATTTACCGTCAAATGGGAACACCTGAAACACAAGATTTAGCAGATGGCGTAAAATGGATGGCTGAAAATGCCAACGTTGATACTCAAGCGGTTGGTACTTACGGTGGTTCATACGGCGGATTTATGACCTTTATGGCGTTATTTACTGCGCCAGATTTGTTTCAATCAGGTGCTGCGCTTCGCCCTGTGACTGATTGGGCACATTATAATACAGGCTATACTGCTAACATTTTGAATCACCCAGATGTTGACCCAATTGCTTATGAACGTAGTTCACCTATTTACTATGCAGAAGGGCTTAAAAAGCATTTATTAATAAATGCGCCAATGGTTGATGATAATGTGTTTTTTCAAGATTCAGTGCGTTTAGTACAACGTTTAATCGAGCTTGAGAAAGAAAACTTTGAAACAGCAATCTTTCCAGTAGAGCCGCATGGTTTTGTGCAGCCTTCGAGCTGGTTAGATGAATACCGTCGAATTTATAAGCTGTTTAAAGAAACACTATAAATAGCGGTAAGTTGATAAAAAACGCCACAATGTGGCGTTTTTTTATTCTTTATTTTTGCTGATGAATTTAATAATTAAAGGAACGCCCAACAATGCGCCGCCAATCGCGCCAATTAAATGTGCATCAACAGCCACCGTTGAGTTGATCAATGCGCCAATATCAGCACTAGGGCCATTTATTTGTTCAGCGATTAGCTTTACCCACACACCAATAAACAACACATAACCCGATTTAAGTCCAACAGTGGCATCTTTTATGGCTCCCCAAATGATCACGCCATGCAAAACTGCACTAAGCCCTGTGTAAATTGTAATTGTGGGGCAAAACCAAAAAACACCTAAGCCACACCAAATTGCCAATGTGGCAATATTAAAACTATATCTGCTTGGGGATGTGTACTCACCATGCAATAACCAAATAAGCGCGATACCGGCACAATTCAGCCCTAAGTGCGCCCAATTGGCATGTACAAATTGGCTGGTAAACAAACGCCACAGTTGGCCTTGTTCAATCAGTTGACGATTAAATTCAAGTTCGTTGTTTATACCCAGCCATGCTAAGAAAGTACTTAATACAATTAAACATAAGGGAGGGAAAACATAGCGCGGCTGAAGAGGTAAATTAAGCATTTAGCGATCATTTTTATATTTATTTTTGCATATTGTGCCTGTTTAACTTTAAGATGCCAATTATCTTCCATGCAATTTAAGTTTATTAAGTGATTATGAATTTTAAGCTCAACTGTTTATTCGCACTGACTCTAAGTGCCTTGTCTTTTCCTTTGTTTGCACAAAACGCTAGCACAATTGAAACACGTGAACCTGAAGCGGCCACAGGTGTTGTACATAAGAAATTAGTGGCTGGCGATAAGTACATGGTAGCCGCCGCTAACCCGTATGCTTCACAAGCTGGTAAAGCCATTTTAGCGCAAGGCGGCAGTGCGGTTGATGCCGCTATTGCCACCCAATTAGTACTTACATTAGTTGAGCCGCAATCATCAGGTATTGGCGGTGGTACCTTTATGATGTATTACAATAAAGCGAATAATAAACTCACCAGCTTTGATGGCCGTGAAACCGCGCCGAGTAATGCCGATGAAAACCTGTTTTTAAATAAACACGGCAACGCAGTAAAATGGATTGAAGCGGTTGTAGGTGGACGCTCTGTAGGCGTACCCGGTATTTTACATGCATTTGCCAGCGCCCATAAACAGTACGGTTCTTTACCTTGGGCTAGCTTATTTGAACCTGCGATTAAACTTGCTGAACAAGGGTTTGAAGTATCGCCTCGGTTACATGGTTTACTGGTTAGACAATTAAACCCAGGCGTAATGAGTATGCCGGTGATTAATGAGTATTTTTTTCCTAATGGCAAAGTAATTGAAGTCGGCAGTATTAAAAAAAATCAGCCATTAGCTAATTTATATAAAGACATTGCTTCAAAAGGGATAGATGCGTTTTATAAAGGCGATAATGCCAAAGCTATGGTAAAAGCAGTACAGCAGTCAAAAATTGCGCCTGGTAAATTATCTGAGCAAGATCTTGCTAATTACAGCAGTAAAGAGCGTGCACCCGTTTGTATAAAATACCGAGTTTATAATGTTTGCTCTATGGCGCCGCCAAGTAGTGGCGGTATCTCAGTACTACAAATTTTAGGCTTGCTTGAACACAAAAACATGGCAAACATTAAAGCCAATAGCGCAGAGGCAATTCATTACTTTAGCCAAGCGTCACGTATTGCGTTTGCCGATCGTAATAAATACATTGGCGATCCTGACTTTACCCAAGTACCTACTCAAGAGTTATTAAATAAAGACTATATTGCCACCCGCGCAAAATTAATTACTGAAAAAGATCAAAAAGCATTGCCAGGCAACCCTGTTGATTACTTAAGCTATGCAAATGATGATTCTTTTGAATTGCCCTCTACCTCGCATGTATCAATTGTGGATAGCAAAGGCAATGCTGTTTCAATGACCAGCTCTATTGAAATGGCGTTTGGCTCAACAGTGATGGTAAATGGTTATATTTTAAATAATCAGTTGACTGATTTTTCACTTTCGCCACGTAAAAATGGCAAATTAGTGGCCAATAGGGTCGAAGCGCATAAACGCCCGCGTAGCTCAATGTCACCGGTGATGGTATTTAACCAAGATGGCAGCTTACGTTTAGTGGTGGGCTCTCCTGGTGGGAGTCGTATTATTGATTATGTAGCGCAAGTTGTTATTGGCGTTTTAGATTGGGATTTAAATGCACAACAAGCCATTAATTTACCGCGTACAACTAATCGTAATGATTATACTAGCCTTGAAAAAGGCACTGAACTTGAAGCGCTTGTACCTAAGCTTAAAAAGCGCGGCCATGATGTACGTGTTATTGACTTAAACTCAGGGCTGCATGCGGTAGAAGTTAAAAACAACCGCTTGTATGGCGCCGCCGATCCGCGCAGAGAAGGGATGGCGTTATCTGATTTAAGTAATAATAAAGCCTCATTTAAATTTTAAACCATGTATAATAAACAGCAGGTTTGCTGCCTGCTGTTTTAAATATAACAGATTAATAGTTAATAACTATTTGAGTGAAAATAGCATGTTAACTAACGTAAAAAATTAGCAAACCTAAAAATAGCCGTCAGTGTTGTTACCATTAAAAAATAAATCGTTTGTTTAATGTGCGTTTAATTTTTAAATCCACAATCGGCAGCTAACATATTCACCAAATATGAGAGGCTTTATACTAAAGTAGCGCTTGTATTTGAACATTTTCAATGGTCTGACAAGCTTAAATGTCATTGCAATTTAGCCTTTAACAATGATAATGGCAGATCATTATTTAAGATTCAGTAAAGCTTGGAAATATGACTACAAATACCGATCCTAATTATCTTTATATTCCTTATTCTGGCCCAGGCCTAATTGAAACCCCATTATTGAATAAAGGAAGTGCTTTTAGCCAAAAAGAACGTGAAAACTTTAATCTTGCAGGTTTACTTCCTCCTCGTTACGAAACAATAGAAGAACAAGTTGAGCGTTGTTACCAACAATACTCAAGTTTTAATGACAATTTAAATAAGCACATTTATTTACGCGCTATTCAAGACAATAACGAAACGCTTTACTATCGTTTAGTGCGTGATCATATTGAAGAAATGATGCCTATTATTTACACCCCAACTGTGGGTGATGCCTGTGAAAAATTTTCTGATATTTACCGCAGTGCACGTGGTTTGTTTATTTCCTATGAAGATCGTTTCCAAATCGACGATATTTTACGTAATGCCACTAAAGGTAAAGTTAAAGTTATCGTGGTTACTGATGGCGAACGTATTTTAGGTTTAGGTGACCAAGGTATTGGCGGTATGGGTATTCCAATTGGTAAGCTCTCTTTATATACCGCCTGTGGTGGTATTAGCCCAGCGTATACATTACCGGTTATGCTTGATGTAGGCACGAATAACGAAAAACTATTAAACGACCCAATGTACATGGGTGCACGCCATAAGCGTATTGCGCAAGATGAGTACGATGAGTTTTTAGATTTATTCATTAAAGCGGTTAAGCGTCGTTGGCCAAGCGTGTTACTGCAATTTGAAGACTTTGCACAACCAAATGCTATGCCATTATTAAAGCGTTACCGTAATGAAATTTGTAGCTTTAATGATGACATTCAAGGTACTGCATCGGTTACTGTGGGGTCTTTATTAGCAGCTTGTCGTGTTAAAGGCGCTAAACTATCGACTCAAAAAGTTGTGTTTGTAGGCGCAGGATCTGCAGGCTGTGGTATTGCTGAACAAATTGTTAGCACTATGGTGGCCGAAGGTATCAGTGAAGCACAAGCTCGCAGCCAAGTATTTATGGTTGACCGTTTTGGTTTATTAACTGATGGCATGGAAGGCTTACGCGACTTCCAACAAATGTTAGCGCAACCAACGAGCTGCCTAGCCGATTGGACTTACAGCGGCGAATACGCGTCATTATTAGATGTAATGCACTGTGCAGAACCAGATATTTTAATTGGTGTATCAGGTCAACCGGGCTTATTCACTGAGCAAGTTATTCGCGCTATGCACGCAAACTGTGAAGCACCTATTATTTTCCCGTTAAGTAATCCATCTAAACAGGTAGAAGCTTACCCAGAAGATGTTATTAAATGGACTGATGGTAAAGCGATTGTAGCTACAGGTAGCCCATTTGAGCCTGTTGTTTATAACGGCGTTACTTACCCAATTCCTCAATGTAATAACAGCTACATTTTCCCAGGTATTGGCTTAGGTGTAATTGCTGCTAAAGCAACGCGTATTACCGATGCAATGCTAATTATGTCGAGTGAAATGTTGGCAGAGTCATCACCATTAGCTAATACGGGCAAAGGTAGCTTACTACCTGCGTTAACAGAAATTGAAACGCTTAGTAAACGCATTGCATTTGCCGTCGCTAAAAAAGCAATTGAAGAGGGCGTTGCTCTTGAGATTTCAGATGATGCTCTGTGGGCAGCCATCGACAGAAACTACTGGTTACCGAAGTATCGTAACTACAAGCGTTGCAGCATTTAATGCTTCATTACTAAAAAACAGGCTTTTGCCTGTTTTTTTATGCTTGTTCATCTGCAATTAACCACATAAGGTGTTAACTAAGGCAATCAATTTAAAAGGATAGAACTATGAAAACACTTTCGATTTTAACGGCTGCTTTGCTAAGCACGTCAGCCTATGCAACTAATGCCCCTGAAGAGCCTCATATCTATGTAAAAGGTGAAGCTTCGGTAACGACTATGCCAGATCATGTTTTATTAACAGTGGGTATTACGGAAATAGATAAAAACTTAATTGCCGCAAAAAAACAAACTGATACTACGATGGCCAGTGCAATTAGTTTAGTAAAAAAACTAGGCGTAGCTGATGCAGATATTAATGCTGGTCAAATCTCAATCTATCGTGATAATCAATATAACCGCGAAACAGGTAAGCAAGAGTTTACCGGGTTTAAAGTATCCAGAACGCTTACAATTAAACTCTCAGCGATTAATAAATACCCTGAGCTTTTACAAAGTTTAGTTAATAATGGTATTAATGAAATTAGACAAACGCAGTTTTTAGCGAGCAACTATGATGAGCTGCACAAAAAAGCACAAAAATTAGCTATTAAACAAGCTAAAGCAGCGGCAAAAGAGTTAAGTGCTGATTTTGATGTTGAATTGAAAGGCTTATATAGTGCGTCTTTAAGTCCGCTTGATATGCCATCAGTACCTTACATGCGCAGTGAAAAAGTAATGATGGCTGATGGTGCACCGAGTAACTATGTACCCGATGCATATCATGCTGGTGAAATTACAATAAGCGCATCAAGTTACGCAATTTATTATATTGATTAAGCGCTTATAGATGGGTGGCGCTCAAATCGTGCCACCAACTGCTTTCCTTGTGATTCACTAATACGCACAATGGCATACAGCATATTACTAATCTCTTGACGATCGTATTCGTTAACTATGTGCTGATTAATATCATCAACAATGGCATTTAAATAATTAAACACACTGTTTCGTGCATCCACATTCTCATTAGCAATAAATAAAATATTTTTAAATGCTTCAATAACGTTAGTCATTACATAGGCATCGGCTTTTGCATAATTGCGTAAAGGGGTGAAGTTATCATGAAGCAGTTCATCAAAACTGGTTTCATGAAAGTACAACAATGGTTGCTCATCTTTTTGATAGCATGAATAATTTATTGCATTAATCTTTAGTCGTTCTATTAATAATATACTGAGCATATCAATAGATTTAACGGCAGTACCCGGATCGTTTATTCCTGGGCTCATAGCTTTTACGGCAATTTCTGATATTTGTGTTAACCCATAGCGGTAATGGTCGCTAATGTATTCTTCTATATAAAAAATAAAACAGTCTAAAATTTTCTCAATTAACTCTTCGTTCTCAGATATGTCCTTATTACACTTTAAAAACGGGTAACCTTTAACTGTAAAATAACCTTGCTTAACCGTAATAAACAGCTCAATATTTTCATCTGCTAGTAGGGCACATAATTTATTAGAATGAACCCCTTTGTAGTAACCCTCGGTTGTACTGTTTATTGAATGCCAGTTTGAAAACTCGGGAAAGTTATCAACGGGGTTTTCGTCTTGCATATTGATAATGTCTTGAATTTCTTTTTTTGTTTGCCTAAACAAGCCATTTAATACGTTATCTACTTGTATTGCTTTTGAAATAGAATGAATAAAAAATACAAATAATCCTAAAGATATTAACCCAAAAACAAGCGCAAACAATACGCCAAGTGAGGGAATCGCGGTATTACCATTATCGAGTTTGTTGATATTTATCAGCATTATTATTGAATAAATAATACTACCCAAATAAAACCCTAATACCATTTGGTGTGATTTACGGGTAATGAGCCCAGGAACAACTCGGGGGGATAAGCTAGCACTGGCTGAATTTAATACCACCATCACCATAGAAAAACTAAATACGGTTAACGAAATAATGCTGCCAGCGAGGGTGCTTAAAATGGTACGTGCGTTTTCTGCGCTATCAACTAATATAAATGAAATTAGTGATTTAAGTTTTTCGATGGGGGCTAAGTACTCGACTGACATTGTCAGTACGGCAAAAAATAAAAAAGCAACAGATAATAATGAGGGATAAAACCCAATACTGTTAATTATTTCGCGGTAGCTATTGGTTATTTTTGTTCTTAAATACATATTATCCTTACTTATTACGATACCAATCTATAAATCACTCTAGCATATTTGATACTAAAGTAAGTGATTTTACAGCTTAAGTTATGTGTTATTATTGCTTAAAAATTAAATGGAAAAATACTGTGATTATATCGAGTTATGCTGCTTTACTGGCACTATATTATATTTACCTGAGTATTAATGTTGTAAAAATACGCAAGTCTGAAGGCATTTCACTTGGTAATGGGAGTCATCCTGAGCTTGAACGTGCAACTCGAGCTCATGGGAATTTTATTGAGTATGTACCAATTAGCCTAATTTTACTGTTCTTATTAGAGTATCAAGGCTTAGCAAGTCATTATATGCATGCACTTGGCGGTTTGCTATTTATAAGCCGTGCACTTCATGGCTCAGCTATTAGTACTAACAATCTAAAAGCACGTGTATTAAGTATGATGATGACTTTTGCTATTCTTTTTGTAAGTTCCTTAATTTTATTGTTAAGTCGATAAATAAAGATGCGATTCGCTATTGTTTTTATAAGCTTATGTTTTGCCACTTCGTTGGCGTCATTTGTATGGGCAATAGAAAATGACAATAGCAATCAAAGTATTGATTGTTTAAATTATGTTTATCCAAAAACGATGCGAGTTGGTGAAGATGAAGTTCTTTATCCGTTAGTTTTATTGAGAACGGCCTTACAATACAGCGGCGCAAAATATACATTAAAAGCATCGAGTATTTCTATGCCTCAAAGCCGCTCATTAAAACAAATTATACATAATGATGAAGTCAACGTTGCATGGACCATGACTTCACAGCAGCGAGAAAAAGAGCTATTGCCCGTAAGAGTGCCTATTTTTAAAGGTTTATACGGGTGGCGCTTATTGGTAACCACACAAAATAAGCTCAATAGTTTTTCAAGCATGAATAGTCTGAGCGATTTCAAACAAGTACATTTTATACAGGGACATGATTGGCCTGATACACAAATATTATTAGATAGCGGTTTACCTGTAGTAACATCAATTGAATACAGCTCTTTGTTTAATATGTTAATTAAAGGCAGGGGCGATGTATTTCCTCGTTCGTTGCTTGAGGTTGAAATGGAGCTAAATACGTTTAAAGATGATGCTGGTGAAAACTTAACCGTAGTACCACATTTAATGTTGCAATATCCAACCGCCATTTACTTCTTTTTTAGCAAAGACAACCCAGAAATTGCACAAGCTGTTGAAAAAGGGCTCGCAATTATGCGTAATAACGGTGAGTTTGACCGCTTATTTAATGCGTATTATCGCAGTGCCATTGAGCACGCAGATATCAAAAATAAGATTATTATTAGATTAGAAAACAAAAACTTACCCTTACTAACACCACTTGAGAATACTTCACTTTGGTTTTCAGAAAAAGACATGTAAAACCCCATGAAACAAAAAATATTTATTATTGGCTTACCGCGAACCGGTACCACCAGTGTATGTAATGCATTTTTACATTTGGGTATACCTGCTGCTCATACTGCATACACTACCGCCTGTTTTGATAATGCGGTCGCAATTGCAGACACCCCCATATTTAACGATTTTAAAGTATTAGATAAATACTATCCTGGCGCAAAATTTATATATTTAGAGCGAGAGCTTACTGCATGGATACCATCAATAAGACAGCTTTTACAGCGAATGCACACTAATTTAACCCGTGCAGATGGTGGCTTTAATATTCATTTAAAGCGCTGTTATTTAAATACATTTAAAGACTTTTCACTAGATAATATAAATAACGATCAGTATTTAACTGATTGTTATAACGTACACATTAATAATGCTAAGGCTTATTTTAGTAATCGAGAAGATGATTTTTTAGCGATAGATATTGCCAACCCTAACAGTTTTAGTCAGCTTTGTGATTTTTTAAATATTACCTCTGAGTTAAATGGTTTTGAAAAAATGAATATGGGGGGTAAGGTCACCGCGTGGAATGATATAAAACATCCATTAAAAATTGAATCGACAGCGAAAGGGCGGATAGATAAATTTTTACCTTATGAGAGACAAATTTAAACCGCGAGCAAAGATTTTTATTTTTAAATACGCTAAAATCCACGCATTATTTTATAAGTTGTATCCATATGTTTGAATTAAAATACCACACGCCATTTGAATGGACCGAAGTTGTTTTAGACGACTTTGAAACTTTTTTACAAGACCACGCTGCTGCTGAAAAAAAAGCATCGGGCATGGCTATGTCTATGCTTTCACATTACCCTGATAAGCGTAAATTAGTTAAAGCCATGACTGACTTAGCCTTAGAAGAGTTAATTCATTTCAAGCAAGTGCTGAAATTACTCATTGAGCGTGATACTAATTTAGGTGACGATAAAAAAGACCCTTACATTAAACAAATTCGCGCACACTTTAGACATGGTCGCGATGGTTTTTTAATGGACAGGCTACTTGTTGGCGGTGTAATTGAGGCGAGGGGACACGAACGTTTTTCTTTAGTTGCTGAAGCTTTACCTGAAGGAAAAGAAAAAGATTTTTATGTTGCGATAGCCAAGTCTGAAGAAAAACATAAAAATCTATTTGTTGAACTTGCTTACGAATACTTTGATAAACAAGAAGTTGATGATCGTTTAGAAGAGTTATTAATAATAGAAGCAGAAATTTGTAAAAATATACCGTTTACTGCTGCTCTACATTAATAGTTAACCACGGCATGTTGATAGCAAGTTAGCATGCCAATATAAATACTTCCCTCTATTGTTATGAAAAATATTTTTTAATAACGCATAACTAGATCAACTTAACTGCACTTAGTTAACACTGCCTAACAATAAACAGCTATTATCATTTTAATGTATAGCTTGCTTTAAGGACGTGAACCGATGCAACCAATTCATCATATTGCCGTGCTTACCTCTGGAGGTGATGCTCCGGGAATGAACACCGCTTTATTTGCCATCGTAAAAACCGCTCAACAACAAGGCATAAAAGTGTCAGGAGTTCGAAAAGGATATGAGGGTTTAATTGATAATGATTTAGTGACACTTGATTGTAAAAACCTGCAACAGAGTATGCACTTGGGTGGTACCGTTTTAAAAACCGCACGCAGTGAAAGATTTAGAACGGAGGCAGGTAGACAGCAAGCTTTAGCTACAATTGAACATAATAATATTGATGCCTTAATTGTCATAGGTGGCGATGGCTCTTTTAGAGGCTGTTTATGGTTATCACACATAACCAATATCCCTTATATTGGCATTCCCGGCACCATAGATAACGATATTGCAGGCACAAACTACACCTTAGGATTTGATACAGCAGTAAATACATCAATGCAATGTATTGATAATATTAGAGATACAGCAGAATCTCATAATAGGGTGTTTATTATAGAAGTTATGGGGCGTGACTCCGGATATATTGGCACTTATGCCGGTTTAACCTCTGGTGCCGATTCAGTATTGATCCCTGAAAATGACAAAGATATCGATGATTTATTGCTAAAGATTAGCGATTATCATAGCGAACACGCATTTATCGTGGTGGTATCTGAGGGCGATGAAAATGGTGTTGAATATGTATGTGAAAAAATAACTGCCGTAAATCCAAGTATAGATTTACGTGTAACCAAGCTAGGGCACTTACAGCGCGGCGGAAACCCATCGGCTGCGGATCGTATGCTAGCAATAAGATTAGGCGTACACAGTGTTAAGGTTTTATGTGCTGGAGACAGCGCTAAAATGGTGGGTATTTTAAATAACACAGTTTCAAATACTCCTATGCAAGATGTTGTAAAACAACATGTTATAAATGAAGAGCTGCAAGGGCTGTTATCTGTATTTTGCCGCTAACGACTAATTAAGTAGGAGTAATGAACAATGCGAGATAATAAAAATTATAAAATGACAATTATTAAAGGTATTACAATAAGTTTTTTATTAGCCGGTTCAACAGTCGTATTGGCCAAAGATGATTGTGCAGATTTAACGGGATGTGCGAAAAAGCCTGTGAAGTTAACCTCGAGTTATTAGCTTCAAAACACCAAGGTAATTCACACAAAGTTGCAGGTCTTAATAAAGCACTTAATAACATAAACGCATATTGTACCAATGATGGATTAAAAGCAGAGTTACAACAAAAAATAGATGATACAAATTCAGAAATTGAAGAATATAAAATCGATCTTAAAAAAGCTAAGCGCCAAGGTAAGCATGGCAAAGTTGAAAAGTATCAGCAAAAGCTAAACGACGAAACTAAACAGCTTAAGCAATTAATTGATGAGCTAAATAGTTTGGTTAATTAAAATGTCATTACAGAGTTTTTATATTTAATAAAGTAGAGCATTTTATTGAATATAAATATTAAGCGATAAAAGGGCTAAAATACCGTGTTTATAAGTGACCTAATTGCCGATAGTTGGTTTGATAAAGTACACTCTTATCTTATTTAACATAATATAAATTATAGGTAGTAGCATTTATATTATGTGTGGCGTTCTATTTTAATAACTTCAAGCTCACTAAGTCCAATACTAGACGGTATCGGACATTAAGTGTATTTAAACGACTATTACGGTAATTCATAGTTATCAGCTTGAGGTTCCTTAATGCTTGGCTTAATATTAAACCACAAGCCGTAAAAAATGTTGAAGTATTCATATGGAATTTGTACGCCCACTCGAACCAATTTTAATTATTGATGATGTTAAACAAATCCGTGCTGACTTAAGCCAAGTGTTAGCCGGCTTAGGTTTTGATGACATTATTGAGTGCGATAATTTTGATTGTGCTAAACCCTTACTTAGCGAAAAATCACCCAACGTTATTTTTTTAGATGTTGATTTGCCTGATTCTGAAAGCATCGAAATTTTAGAGTCGATTAATAACGAGCACCCATATGCTCATGTGGTTATGTGCTCAGGCCATAATAGTTTTGAGACCGTACAAAATACTTGGGAACTTGGCGCAAAAGAATTTATAGCTAAGCCTTTCAACGCGCAAAAAGTTGATGCCGTAATGAAACGTTTAGAACTGATAGATTAAAGGACATTATGCAGCACCTAGTTACCACTATTATTGATGACCTATCTACCGTTATATTTGGCAAGCAACAACAAATAAAATTAGCATTAACCTGTTTGTTTAGTGAAGGTCATTTACTAATTGAAGACTTACCAGGTATGGGTAAAACCACTTTATCGCATGCATTAGCTGCTGTTTTGGGGTTGTCGTATCAGCGTATTCAATTTACTAGCGATTTATTACCCGCTGATATTATTGGTACCAATATTTTTAATACTAAAGAACACAGTTTTTCATTTCATAAAGGCCCAATTTTTAGCCAAGTAGTACTTGCTGATGAAATAAATCGTGCGGGCCCTAAAACACAAAGTGCGTTATTAGAAGCCATGGAAGAACAACAAGTGACCGTAGATGGAGAAAAGTACCCGCTCCCTACTCCGTTTTTTGTTATTGCTACTCAAAACCCTTTATATCAAGCAGGGACTTATCCGCTGCCAGAATCGCAATTAGATCGTTTTTTAATGCGTATAAGCTTAGGCTTTCCACCTAAAAACGCTGAAAAAAGATTACTATTAAACAATCAAAAGCGCGATTACTCCCAATTACCACAGCGAATTAACCAGCAACAACTTAAACAAATACAAGAATCTATAGCTAATATTACGCTAAGCGCTGCGGTTATTGATTATATAATTGAATTAGTGACTTACACACGTGAGGCTCAATCGTTAGCTGCTTCGCTTTCACCAAGAGCCAGTATGGCGCTGGCAAAATCTGCAAGGGCATGGGCCTATATTGAAGGTCGAGACTTTGTTCTACCTGAAGATGTACAAGCGGTATTTTCTAGTGTGTGCCAGCATCGATTAGGTTTGCATAGTGAGTCTGGCAACAACCAAATTGCAGACATTTTAAAACATGTTTTAGTGCCCGTTTAGATCAATGGGTATTTTAAAATTAAAACGCCCTACTTTTATTCATGCTATAAAAAGTACAATTTTAACGACTTTATTAAAAAATAAGCACAAAAAAAATAGCATCACTTTAACGCATAATACTATTTATGTTTTGCCTTCCTCATTGGGTGTATATTTTACGATTGTTGCACTATTAAATTTTGTAATGGGGATTAATTATCAAAATAATTTAATACTGTTTATGGCGTATTTAATGTTTGTGATTATTATTTTTGCCCTGTTGTTAGGTTATAGCAACGCAAAAGGCTTAACTGTCAGCTTTAAGAATACTATTGAGAGTTATGCGCCACAGCCACCTCAATTAGTGTGGCAAATAAAATCAAACGTCACATGTCAGTCAATCACCTTAAGTTATCCCAATAATTTAGAACAAGACTGCTATATAGAGAGTGTTAAAGCCGATACCATACAATGCCAGTTACCATTGCCTTATTTAAAGCGCGGTCGCTATTTACTAAAGCCAATAAAAATTGCCAGTAATTATCCATTTGGTTTGGTGAGTGTATGGAGCTATATTCAACCAGATCATACCGTTTATGTTTACCCTTCAATTATTAAAACGCCAAATTACAAACAGTTAAGCCAAATAACTGCTAATGATGATGGTAATGAAAAGCACCAAGGCGATGACGAATTTGAAAGTTTAATTACCCATTTGCCAGAAATGGGGTTGCAGCGAGTTTCGTGGAAACACTACGCAAAAACTCAGCAATTATTAGTAAAACAATTTAGTGATTTTAAATCTGCCGATACACAATTTGACTTTAATTTAATGACAGGCGATACCGAGCAACGCTTAGGGCAATTGTGTTACCTAGTATGCCAAGCGTTTGAAAGCGACATTAATTACTCGATGAAATTGCCCAATAAATCCATAGAAAATGGCTCAGGAAAGTTTCATCAGCAACGCTGTTTACAAGCCTTAAGTAGTGTAGGCACTGACTATGAATAAGATTAAAAATCAACGCGTTATAAATTTTTCTTTGTCATTTATTTACTTAGGGTTAGTGAGCTTTTTTATAGAGCACTTGCCCCTGCCCTTTATTATTATGCTCAGCATGTTATGTGGCTGGAATATTTATTTAACCCTTAAATACAAGCAAAAGCCCAATGCGTGGCTGGCCAACGGACTCGCTGCAATAGCATTAATTATTATGCTCAGCAGTATTGGCTTTAAAGATACCGTGGTGCTGTTTGTTGCCATGCTTTTGCTGTCATGCGTTTTTAAATTACTACAGGCAAAAACAAAGCAGCATTATCAATTGATCATCACCCTCACATTCTTCTCACTTTCAGCAGTGTATTTGTTTAGCCAAACTATTTTTACCACTTTAATTATTAGTACACTGTATGTTTTAAACTTTGCGGTACTGGGTTTGCTCGAATCGAGTCATAGTCTAAAACTGTCATCAAAACAAAGTGCTAAAATAATGTTTCTGGCTTTTCCTTTGGCAGTTGTACTCTTAATATTTTTACCAAAACTTCCTGCATTTTGGCAATTACCTGGCCCTAAAATGGCACAAACAGGCCTATCGGAACAAGTAGACCCATTTGATATTGCAAAGTTATCAAACTCCGATGAGTTGGTTTTTAGAGCGAAGTTTGATGATAACTCAGCCTCTACCCCTTATTATTGGCGCGCTATTGTACATGATGAATTTGACGGTAACGCTTGGAAAACATCTTCGTTTTTAAAACAAGCAATGAGGTTGCCAACCCAAAATAGCAGCAATGGAAATACCACTCAATACTCAATAATTGCTGAGCCAGCAATGGCTGATTGGTTATATGGGCTTGGCTATGCCAGTAGTAACAATGAAAATGTAGTTTCCAATTCAGTGGGTTTACTGCGTAAAAAACAATATAAATCCAAAGTGTTACAATATTCTGTTAGTACTAAACCATTATCGACTAAGAAGCTTAATAGCGTAGAGCAGCGTTTTTATAAAACGCTTACTGTGAGTAATAACCAAAAAAGTTATCAACTGGCGCAACAGTTAAAAAACAGAAGTGCTAACGCTGATGAGCTTTTTAATAAACTGTTAGATTATTTTTCGCAAAATAGTTTCAGTTACACTCTTACGCCAACACCTATGCACGGTGATGATACGCTTGATCAATTTATGTTTAATAATAAACGTGGCTTTTGTGGTCATTATGCCAGTGCAGCTGCCTTTATTTTTAGAAGTGCTGGCGTTCCAGCGCGGGTAGTAAGCGGATATCTAGGCGGAGAGCATAATCAAAACAATGACTATATTACCGTTCGTCAATACGATGCGCATGCTTGGGTTGAGGTATATACTAATGCAGGCTGGAGAATATTTGATGCAACAGCGGTTGTTGCGCCCGAACGATTAAATGGTTCTTTATCACAGAGTGCTGCATTAAATGATGAATTTAAAAATAATATTAATTTTGGTTTAGTTAGCTTAAGTAATTATGCTGCCATAAACTGGCTTCGCCTTGAATTGGAAAACCTCGATTATCAATGGTCTAGTTGGGTGCTGGGATTTGATAAAAATAAACAACAAGATTTATTAGCGTCCCTATTTGGTAACACTTATGTTTGGTTAGTACCGCTTGGAGTTATTATTGTTTTAATTTTAAGTTTTAGTGCTTATTTTATTTATATAAACCGCCCCAAGCCAACAACAAAACAACCTCCGCTGGTAAAAGAGTATTATCAAATACTCAGTTGGGCTAATAAGCACACTATAAACTACCCTGAAAATGCTACGCCTATTCAAACATTACAACACATTAGTCAACAAGCCCCCTATGCAGAGCAACAAATAACCGCCTTTTGTCACTTATTTGAGCAAGTGCGCTATGCGAGACAACCATTTACCAAAGAACGTAAAAATCAGGCTAAAGATCTGATAAAATTAATTAAATCTATAAAACAGAGAAATCTATGAACGCAGTTATTATAGGCGTTATTTTAATGCTTGGACTCACTTTGGTCCGCGTAAATGTGATTGTTGCAATGACAATAAGTGCGCTTGTTGCCGGATTAACCGCAGGCATGGGCTTAAAAGAAAGTATTGATGCTTTTAATTCTGGCTTATCATCAGGCGCCGAAATTGCTTTAAGCTATGCGATGCTAGGTGCATTTGCCGTCGCTATCTCTAAGTCAGGCTTAACGCGTATTTTGGCCGCTAAGTTACTCGCTAAAGTAAATGCTCAAACAGGCTCTAGTGAAACCATATTAAGCTACTTTATTCTGTTTATTATTTTGATTTGTGCTATCTCTTCTCAAAACTTGGTGCCGGTGCATATCGCTTTTATTCCCATTTTGATCCCGCCGCTGCTTGTGGTGTTTAATAAACTGCGGTTAGATAGACGTGCCATTGCTTGTATTTTAACCTTTGGTTTAGCCACCTCGTATATGGTGCTGCCGTATGGTTTTGGGGGGATTTATTTATACTCAATATTACATAAAAATCTAGTTGATAATGGCCTTGAGATTGTTAATACCAGTGTCCCTTTAGCAATGATAATTCCAGCTATTGGTATGTTTGTCGGCTTGTTGATTGCCCTATTTATTAGTTATCGAAAACGCCGCGAATACACAAGCACAGCATTAACTGTGCAAAGCCAACAAGCTAATGTTGAAAACCCAAAAAAGGTAATGCTAGTTGGTTTATTTGCCGTGCTTGCTTCTCTGATCGCTCAAAATGCCAGTGGCTCAATGATATTAGGTGGCCTAGTCGGGGTGGTTATATTTAGTGTATTTGGTGTGGTTAAGTGGGAAGAAAACGGCGACGTATTTAGTAAGGGTGTTGCCATGATGGCAATGATTGGTTTTATTATGATTTCAGCGCAAGGTTTTGCTGCGGTAATGAAAGAAACCGGACACGTTGCTAGCCTAGTCCATAGCAGCGCCGCCATTTTTGACGGTAATAAACCCATAGCTGCCGCAGTAATTTTATTGGTCGGCTTATTTATAACTATGGGCATTGGTAGTTCATTTTCAACTGTGCCAATAATTGCCACTTTATTTGTGCCTTTATGTTTAGAGCTAAACTTTTCTGTAATGGCAACCGCTGCGCTTGTTGGTACTGCTGGCGCATTAGGCGATGCTGGCTCCCCTGCCTCTGACTCCACTCTAGGGCCAACATCAGGACTTAATGCTGACGGACAACACGACCACATTTGGGATTCGGTTGTGCCAACCTTTATTCACTTTAATATTCCGTTATTGGTGTTTGGCTGGATAGCCGCTATGGTTTTATAGTTATTTAAAGGCGTGCATTGCACGCCTTTTTATTAGTCTCATTTATTACTTTAATACGCCCTGCTTATTGAAAAACTAATACTTTTTATTATATTCAATTGCTAAGTTGTCCATTAGATGAATATAGTATGATGTGTTCTTTATGGTTAATAATATAAGCACCATAATTGGTGCTTATATTATTTTTACTGTTAGGTGTTATAACTCAAAACCATGCAGCATTTTGTCACACACGACAGGTGTTGGCCTGTGGTTATCATCAACAGCAACAAAGGTAAAGCTGCCTGTAATAGCAGAGTGCTTGTTATCTTTGTGCATAGTTTCTAGGAATATTTCAACATCCACTTTTAAACTGGTATTCCCCACATGCGATACCTTTGATATCAACTCAGCAAATGAACCAGCAGGAATAGCTTCTTTAAAGTCGACTCTATCTGATGAAATAGTTACTAATGGTTTACGGCAAAAACGGGTGGCAGCTATAAAAGCAACTTCATCCATCCATGCTAATGCGTCACCACCAAATAGCGTATTATGATGGTTAGTACGCCCAGGAAATACGGCTTTAGTTACCGAAGTGGTCGAATCTTTTATACGTTGCGCAATAATGGCTTCGCGCTCTACTTGAGTCATAATCTCTACTTTTTGTTAGCTAATGTGTCTTGCATTAATAATGCAGGGTCAAGGCGTTCACCTTGCCAATTAAATCGCCAATCTAAATGCGGCCCAGTTACACGGCCCGTAGCACCTATTTCAGCTACCTTTGTACCTTGTTCAATCTTCTGCCCTACTTTTACATCAAGCTTACTTAAATGAATATAAGTAGAAGTAACCCCATGCCCATGATCTAAAATCAAAGTACCACCAGAGTAATATAAATCTGGTTCAGCAAACACCACGGTTCCGCTGATCGGTGCATACACAGGTGAACCTGTTTTGTTTGCTATATCTAAACCAAAGTGTGGCCTACGAGGTTCGCCATTAAAGTAACGTTGGCTACCATAAACACCTGAAATGCGTCCTTTTGCAGGCCTAAGTACTGGCTGTAAAAAGTATTCTAAATCAGAGTTAACAGCCCGTGCTTTTCGTACTGCGATCGCTTCACGGCTAATACGTTCACTTACCGCTTTTGGCGGCGATACGTATTTTTTAGCAACACCGGTAATTTTATCTATATCGTAATCGCGAAGAGTAATAACTAAATCTTGGCTGTGGTTTTTACCGGTTTTATCTACCCAGCTTAATGTATGTACAGGTTTTGCATCACGGCCAAAACCAAATACAAATAACCCATTATCAGCAAGTTTTAACGACTTACCATTGAGGCTTACCGACTTAGCGTTATCTAATTGCCCTGTTACTAGGCCGCCTTGAGTTAAATGCCCTTTTAGCTCAAGCGCTATAGCACTAAAGCTAGTTGATACAATTAACGCCGAAACTAATAAGGATTTAAGCATAACTAATCGACCCCTTTCCAACACCTTCATAGGCGGTAATTTTAACGTCTTTTTCTGGGTGCTCTAATTTCACTTGGCTGGCAATGTAGTCAGCAATACATTCTACCGTGGTATCAATTGGTAAAATGTCGCAACGTGATTCACTAATAGCCATTTCAAAGTAACCTTGCGCCGCAGTATACGCAAAACAAACATCATCACCTTTAGCTGAGATATGTTTTAATTCAGAGGCGTTTATTTGATCTTCACTAGATGCTAAGTAAATATCACGCCATTTATCAGCCCACTGTTTTTGCAAACGAGGCATAGAAATACCGCCAAGGCTTATACCAATTTGTGAGCGATGACCATGAATAATACGCTGGCAATTACCGTCATGCTTTTTAAGTCCATGGCTATAGTGGTAATAAAAGCTCTGATTGTGCTCAGGCTTTAACACCAACTCAATCTTTTCAATATTATCAGGAAGCTGTGGAAGTATTGTGGCAACTAAGTACTCTGTTACTGATTCAACGTTAATCTCATCAGTATCTATTAAGCAATATGCTTGATGAGGCGCACTCATTGCAAGGTGCTTGTTATCAGCAAATGTACAATCCAATGTTTTGTGATCAGCAAACTCGTTGATGCTGCCATTTATGTTGTTAGGGACAGCTAAACGGTGATCTATACACTCATCAATAATGCCTTTAATTTGCTTTTTAACTAAGCCAAAGTCTAAAACCATAGACTCTTCGTTTAGTTTGCCATGTAAAGTCAAATCAACAATCCAACTTTCGCCAACTGCACCGCGTTTATTGCATAAGTAAGAAAAATCAATCACAGTGAGTGAGTTAACAAAAAGGGTCATAAATTTCCTTTAAACTGATTAAAAGTCAGCCCCAATTATAATGATTTCTGTTAGTAATTGCGCGGTTTAATCATACTAAAATCAGTTGCATTTACTGATTGCTTATAATTAAACCATTTTTTAACTGCTCCGAGTTGTTTAGCGTACAAGTGTACGCTAAAGTACGGGGCAATTTCTAAGCAAAGATAAAGTGTTATGGAACCTAAAAATAGCTATACAAAAGAAGATTTGATCCTTTGTGGTCAAGGTGAAATGTTTGGTGAAGGAAATTGTCGTTTGCCAAGTGACAACATGTTAATGATGGATCGTATCATTTCAATTACCGATGACGGTGGTGAACATGGTAAAGGTCAAATAGTTGCAGAGCTAGATATCGACCCTAGCCTTTGGTTTTTTGACTGTCATTTTAAAGGCGACCCAGTAATGCCTGGTTGTTTAGGCTTAGATGCTATGTGGCAACTTGTGGGCTTTTTCTTAGGTTGGTCTGGTGGTCCAGGTCTTGGTCGTGCACTCGGTGTAGGTGAAGTTAAATTTACCGGTCAAATATTGCCAACAGCTAAAAAAGTAACCTACCGTCTAGACATGAAACGCGTTATTAAGCGTAAATTGTTTATGGGTATGGCTGATGGAACCGTAGAAGTAGATGGCCGCGTGATCTACGAAGCAAAAGATTTAAAGGTAGGCTTGTTCCAAGATACCAGCGCGTTTTAAGTTTAAAACACGCAACAAAAAGGCCTCCATTTGGAGGCCTTTTTGCTTTAATTCGTTATGAGTTTATGTTTTATACATATTGCGATTTTCTATTGCCTCGCGCCAACCACCAAGCCACTCAGACTTAGGATCAACTTGTTGATAAGGGCAGTGCTCTTTTGAGCGACCAGCTAAACCTGCTTTAAAACCTTGAGAATGAGCTCTTTCTAAACGATCTCTTTTCTGTCTCTTCATCGGTAAAATCCTCACCTTTATATTTATATTTTTGTAGCATAAAGTTCATCTACATTTAATAAATAGCCAACAAAAATGTTTAATTCAAACACAAAATACAATTAATTTGTTTGACTTTAACTAAGCTGCTGATGCAATGATAAATTAATTAAAAAATAAATTTATTGCTCAAACTTAGGGTCTGTTGACCTTTGCGGATTACAATTTGTTCAAACTAGGAGCGGTTTAATCGCGGCGCGAGGTTTGTAACCTAGTGGGCTAAGTAAAAACCGAGCAACAAAGAGTAAATCGCTCCTAGGCAGAACCCTTCGGGCAGCGCCTGTTTGGCATTGATGCTGTGTTATCGCCTATTTATGGGGAATAACCACACCACATAGGCGCTGCCTTGCCTAAATACCAAACAGACAGCTGCAAATTTAACCTTGAAAGGTCAACAGACCCTAATCAACTTTAACCTATATAACTTTATTTAAATGTTCCGACATATCGGCTCAAAAACACATAAGTGTCATATTTGTTACTGGCAATATAAGCTAAAGTTCCTCATAAATTTGTAATTGAAAAATGAACAGATTTCGTTGTTTAAAAAGATTGAAAATAAACACTTGATTATTTAAAACCGATCGGTCTAATATAGGTTATGAATAAAATCTCAGCAGTTACAAATAGGCGTGGCCGCCCACCTAAAATAGCCAGAGACAACGCAGACACTAAAGCGTTGCTCCTTCGTGTGGGATTAGAAACCCTCACTGAGTTTGGCTTTAGTGCCACAGGGCTCGACACCATATTAAAAAAAGCCAAAGTCCCTAAGGGCTCGTTTTACCATTACTTTAAAAGTAAAGAAGCATTTGGCTTAGCTTTGGTTGATGCGTACGACACGTTTTTTATAGCTAAACTTAAGTTTTATTTAGAGCAACCTGAAATACCGCCCCTAGAACGCATTGTTAACTTTACCCAAAGTGCTATAGCTGGGATGCAAAAGTATGATTACAAACGCGGTTGTTTAGTAGGCAATTTAAACCAAGAACTCAATCATTTAAGTGACGAGTTTAAAATACGCCTAATGCAGAGTTACCATGCTTGGCAAGCACAGTTAACACAGTGCTTAGACTTGGCTCAACAGCAACACACTATTAAAACTGATGTTGATACTACACAAATGAGTGAATATTTTTGGATTGGTTGGGAAGGCGCTGTATTGCGAGCTAAACTAACACAATCAAGCAAGCCACTGACTTTATACACAGAAATGTTTTTACGCACATTACTCAGATAATGCATTTTTTTATCAATTTAAAGACGATCGGTCTAAAAGGAAATCTAATGAGCAATCCTATTAAAGCTATTGTTATAGATAAGCAAGACGACAACTACAGTGCCAATTTAAGCAGCATAAACAGTGATGATTTACCAAACGAAAATGTATTAATTGACGTACTGTACAGTACCCTAAATTACAAAGATGGCTTAGCCATTACCGGCAAAGGTCCTGTAGTTCGCAGCTTTCCTATGGTACCTGGCATTGATTTAGTAGGTACAGTTACTAACAGCGACAGTGAAGAATTTAAAGCTGGCGATAAGGTTATTTTAAATGGCTTTGGTGTCGGCGAAAAACACTGGGGTGGCCTAGCCCAAAAAGCGGCTCTTAGCAGCGATTGGTTAATTCCCCTACCCGCTAACTTATCTGCTAAACAAGCTATGCAAATTGGTACTGCCGGTTACACAGCAATGTTGAGCGTAATTGCCCTTGAAAAACAAGGGATCACTCCTGACTCAGGTGAAGTGTTAGTCACGGGTGCCAATGGTGGCGTAGGCAGTTTTGCTATTTATTTACTAAGCCAGCTAGGTTATCAAGTAACCGCAGCAACAGGTCGTATGGAACAAGCTGACTATTTAAAATCATTAGGTGCAACTAATGTAATTGATAGGAACGAGTTTTCAAACTCAGGTAAACCACTGCAAAAAGAACGCTTTGCTGCTGCAATTGATTCTGTAGGTAGCCACACACTTGCTAATATTTGTGCCTCACTTAAATACGGTGGCGTAGTAACAGCTTGTGGGCTTGCACAAGGTATGGATTTACCAGCGTCTGTGGCGCCATTTATTTTACGTGGTATTTCTTTGATGGGTATTGATAGCGTAATGCGTCCTAAAGCGGATCGTGTTGAAGCATGGGCTCGTTTAGCATCCCTAGTTAGTAGCGATTACTTAGATAAAATTTCGACCGAAATCACACTTGATCAGGTTATTGAAAATGCCGAACAGCTCATGCAGGGCCAAATTCGTGGTCGTGTTGTGGTTAATTGTCAAAGTTAAGCATTTTTGCTATTAAACTCTCGTTATTAAATTTATAATGCTGTCCGTATTTTTAATAACGAGAGAGCACCTATGAGCAACCAAGAACTTTTCAGTAATAACCCACTGCAAGGCGTTAAATTAGAGCAAGTGGTTGAAGAACTGGTTGAGCAATATGGGTGGGAACTCCTGCATGCCTACTTACAACTCAACTGCTTTAAAAATAATCCTGACATTAAGTCAGCAGTTAAATTTTTACGAAAAACCGAGTGGGCACAACAAAAAGTAGATAATTTCTATTTGTACCGCCTTAAAAACTTACCACGCCCAGATGACGTGCAATACGAATTGCCACCCCGCGACCGTATTATCCCTGAAGGTGATAAGCCAGGTGAACCATGCGAGTTAAGCTTTTCTGATGCTAAGCGTATTCAAGAGAAAAAAGCAGCCAAGCAACGTGCCCGTACTCGTAAACAGCGTTCAAGTTCAAGTAACCCTTGGGGTAACTAAGCTAATTTCATAAAAGAGCTAACTTTATTGTTAGCTTTTTTGCTTAATGAAGAAATTAATAGCATCGGTGTTTCCAAAAGTCGTCTTCTGTTTTGGTTTTTTCTTCGATAAGTTTAAATGTCTTATCAGCAATGATTTTTCCTGCTAATGATAAGGTCATACGCCAGTTACCTATTTTATCTTCTATAGGCTCCCACACGGTGTCGCCTAAATAAAACGACCAATCGTTATCTTTAACATATACATTCCCCTCAAAAGGATGCATCACTTCGCCATCGGCATCTATAATACCGGGGTGATAAATACAATAATGTAGCTTTTCGCCTTTGGCTTTTTTGATATTTACTATTAGGCCAAATTCCACATCAATACACGCGGTTACCTTTGTGGTGAATTGCGTGATTTGTGGTAACGATTTACTGGCTTTGTCCCAGTTGGAATATATACCGTAACTTTCTAATGTAATTTGTGGTTTAGATTTTGCCATTTAACTTTCTATTTTTTCTTTCTATTGTTAAGCCACCAGCCTCAGCGAGTGACTTATTAATTAAGTAGTTGTTTTGGATTTTTAGGATAATAATTGCTGGGTTGCTGCTCGCATAAACTAAACTCGCGAGTATTTTTATACGGCAACTTCATAAAACCAGCGACCCCAACATCAGTTATATTAACAGCGTACTGCATGAGTTTATTTAGCAAACGTTTAAATTCAACTTCTTTACTAGCATCGAGTAATCGATAGTAATGGTGAATTTTCATCCTATCTGGTAGTGCTTCAAAAATAATACAACCCGTATGATGTATCTGGTTTAGCTCAAATACACATTTAATCACCTTTTTAGGCAGTTGCAGTTGCTCATCGGGATCTTTACCATCTTCAAAATATGAGTGCGGACGGGTTACATCGCTGGCTTTTACATTAACCACTTCATAGTCAAGCTCAGGTAACTGGTTAAATTTAAACGCACCGGTGCCATCGCGTTCTAGCTGAATCGTTTTACGGGCATCAAATAAACAACACTTAAATAAGCCTTTTTGACTAATCGCTTGTGCCAGCATTACAGTATTATTTACCGCATCAGTAAACGCGGTGGCTAAAGCTTCATCGTGCATAATAAGTGATGACTCAACATACAAAGAATCATCTTTCCAATGAAAACTCAGTCCCCCCACTACTGGGTATTTCGCTAAGCGACTAATTGAGGCTAAAAACGCTTTTTCGGTATCTCCGGTATCAAATAAAAATTCTTTGTAATACCTATCTAACTGAGCATCGTTTACATCGAGTAATTGCTGTTTATGGTCGGCTTGGCGTAAAAACTGTTTTCGGGAACTATATACAACGGTTTCGGGCTCAGGATCTTGGCTAAACCAAAAAGGAATGCGTGCTTTAGTGTCTTGCTTTGGTAGCTCTGGTAAAAATGCTTTTGCCATAGTTTCTATGTTACGCATAAAATAGTCGCCGGCTTTATCCCTTACACTACGCTCTTTTGAAAGCATGCCGTCAATTACATTCGCCAGCTCTTTAGGGAGCATTAAACTACTGGCCGGAATAGCCTGAGCGCCAAATCGACAAGACTGAGCCGATGCAAGTGCATACAAAGTTGATGCAACCCCCTGCTCATCAAAACGGGGGGATGACTTTTCGCCAGACATTTGCGCATCACCAATAAAATACACATCACCCATTCGCGCGTTAGTGGTGCTTAAATCACCCGACATTAAATCCATAAAATTACTGGCAATTGGGTTGCCTTGTTCATCTACTTGGGCATATACCGAACTACCCCAATCAACCAATGAAAGCTGCTTGGCATTTTCATCCCAAACCAAGTTAGAGGGTTTAATATCGCCATGCACAATAGGTTGTGGGCTTAATCCATTTTTATGATGGCGTAAATCAAGCAACACGTTTCTTAATTTAACCGCTAAGTTCATTATTTTTGCGGCAGATAGCCGCCCTTGCTTAAGTGATACTTTTTCAAGATCTTCACCTATTGCACGAGCCATCATCAAAATGCCCTGTTTTTTAATTCGCTCAAAGCCATAAAATTTTGGTATTAGCGGATTATCAATTTGAGACAGCATATACGCTTCGTCTTCAAGGCGATCTCGCACACTTTGTGCCAGCGTTATTCTTGAAAATTTAAACACCCAAGGCAGGCCATGTTCATCATCACCCGCAAATACAAATCCAAACGCACCAGAACCAATCATTTCAACATTTTTATAGCCAAGTAGTGTTAGCTGTTTAATACAAATGTTAAGCCATTGGCGATGCTTTTTGGCATCACGGTGCGATAACAAATAAACAGACTGTTCTTCGTTAATATAAAAGTTGCGAATTTCTTTTGCTTTCAATGCAGATTCTCTAGGTTGGTGGTTTAAAGCTGCGTAATGCCTTTATGTTTGATAGTAACGCGACCGTTATTTTTATTAAACCTTTAAGGTCACTTCCATTAGTCAAATTTATATTATTTACTAATGATTTTGACGTATATCGCTGATATTTGCGGTTTCACCGTATCCTACTTACCCATAACAGTCTAAATAGGGTAAAACACCCCTTTAAATTATTCTTAGGTTAAAAAATGAAACGTATTATAAAAGCCTCTTCAATCGCGCTTGCACTGGGTATGTGTATTAATGCACAAGCAGCAGACTTTAATTTTTCTACAAAAGTAGACAGCGACGCAAATACGCTGGTTGTATTTTATAGCCAAGATGGCAGCAACAGCCAATTTAAAACACTTGATAAACAATTCGATGGCCAATTACAACGTGTTATCGATATAGAAAACTTTACTGGCGATTACGCTAAAGTCGCGCAACTTGTCGCGCCTAGTAAAAGTAACTACAGCCGTATTTTGGTTGTAGGTACAGGTAAAGCAGACGAATTAAATAAAGCAAAAGCGGCTAAGTTAGGCGGTAATATTCATGCTCGCCTAGTTAAAGCTAAAGCGGGCACTGCCAGTGTTATTTTTGATGATGTTACGGGTGCAAACGACAACGCAGCACTTGCTGCTAATTTTGCCCACGGTGCAAACCTACGCGATCACCGTTTTGAAAACTACAAAAAAGAACCAAGCACTGAAACAGTTAGCTATACGTTTGATGTTGATAACACCAAGCAAACTCGCAAGCTTTACAGCCAATTAGAGAGTATTCAAGCAGGTGTATTTTTAGCACGCGATTTAACATCAGAAGTGGCTACAGAAATGACGCCGGTTGATTTTGCCAATGCAGCAAAAGAATTAGCGTCGTTAGGTGTTACTATCAAAGTGTTAGAGCCTAAAGAGCTAAAAGAGCTAGGCATGGGCGCATTAGAAGCTGTAGGTAGAGGTAGCCAGCAAGGTGCACGTTTAGTGGTTGCTCATTATAAAGGCTCTGACGATGCCCCTATTGCCCTTGTTGGTAAAGGTATTACGTTCGACTCAGGTGGTTACAGTATTAAAACCGGTGCGTCTATTGCACGTATGAAATCAGACATGGCTGGTGCTGCTGCAGTACTTGGTACTGTAAAAGCAATGGCGTTAGCTAAAGCCGATAAAAACGTGGTAGCCGTTATGGGCATGGCAGCTAATATGGTATCGCAGTTTGCTGTAGCTCCTGGCGATGTTGTTCGCACCGCTGAAGGCTTAAGTGTAGAAATTTTAAATACCGATGCTGAAGGTCGTTTAGTTCTAAGTGATGCAATGTGGTATGCACGTGAGCACTACAAGCCAGAGATCATGATTGATGTTGCAACCTTAACGGGTTCTAAAATTCGTGCTGTTGGTAATGAATACGCAGCGGTATTCTCTGATGATAACACGCTAGTATCGCAACTTACCCTTGCAGGTAAACAAGTAAACGAAAACCTATGGCGTTTACCGTTAGGTTATAAAGATATGTTGAAATCTGACATTGCCGATATAACAAATGTGGGCTCAGGTGGCCCTGGTGCAACCACAGCCGCTTCTTTCTTAGAGCATTTTGCTGGCGAAACCCGTTGGGTACATATCGATATCGCTGGTAATGCATTAGTGAAAAAAGGCAAAGATGAGCTTTCACCAGGTGGTACAGGTTTTGGTGTACGTTTACTAAGCGAATGGTTATTAGCTAACTAATCAGTATAAATTGATAATTAAAAGCGCCAAAATGGTTTACTGTTTTGGCGCTTTTTCGTGTATGAATAACGTGCTTATTTATACACATTATTTTATTTAATAATTTTGTATTGGTAGCAACAAAGCATATTGCTTTAACTGTGTTTAGCTGGTTTAGAGAGCATTAAAGTGGCAATAACAATTAAATTTCCCACATACCATAAATCTTTAATTACAAATTGCCCTAACCGCGCCAACAGCGTACTTGAACTAAATGCTTTAGGGGCAGACAGTAAAAACGTTTGGGTCATTAAAAAAACGCTCAAGCATGCTAAACCACTAACTATAATTAGTTTTTTATTATTTAATAAAATACCAGCGCCTAGTAGTAGCGCAAATAATACATCAAACCCACCAATCACGTTCGACGCACCTTGTACGCTAAATAAACTATATAACCAAGACATAAAAGGCGAGGTTTCGACTAAGCCTACAATGGCCTTAGCTTCAAAATCGTAAAATTTCATACCGCCAATCCATAGCAAAACCATAGCCAAAGGAATAAAGTTTAAAAGGACATGCTGTTTGTCGCTCATCTTATTTTTATAAAATAAAAATAAGTATAAAGGCACTACAGCAAAGTATTTAATTATTCCCTGCCCACTACCAATAATAGGAAAGCCCCCTAACTGAGTCATCCAGCGATTACTTGCTAATAAGGTTAGTAAAGGCACAATGCTAACAACAAGCGCTAGCATAAATGCTGAGGTTGGCTGTATTAATTTAAAGTGTGCCAATAGGGTTACTACCACTAACATAATCATGGCTGTACCACTTAGTAGACCTAGCGTATTAGTATTTAATACGCTATCAAGCTCGTAAAAGCTAAATGTCGCTATTAGTGTGTTTGGATTTGCACCGAGCGCAAACGATACACCAAGTAGTATAAAACTAAGTGCAAGTAGAAAGGTAATTGCGTTATTTGCATATGTTAAGTTCATTGTGTGCCCTTTAAATCTTTAATGACTAACAAAGACCATATTTTTACAAAAAACAATTCAACTAACGCTAAATGATTTTATAAAATGTCTGCAGACAAGATTTTATCCATTTGACTACAGACCCCATTGGCTTCAATTGCAATGATATACACAGTTCATTATCCACAATAATAAAAATGTAATTTTACCATTGAAAGCACATAATTAAAGATGGATGTTTTCTTTAGTTACAATGCGATGTTTCTACCGTAACCTGAAACCATTAGTTATTTTTTGTAGCTGTTTACTGAGCTGATCTAGCTCCATACTCGCAGCAGATACCTGATCAGCACCCGCTGCATTATCGATAGCTGCTTGTTTAATTGAATCGATACTGTGTGCTATTTCTTCAGACATGCTACTTTGTTCATGAGCTGCTGTTGCAATAATTTCAGCTCGGCGGGCTATATAATCTATTTGGTCAACACTATTTTTTAATAATTCTGCGCTTTGATTCGCTGTGGTAATCGTTGATTTTGTTTCATCAATTGATTTATGCATTCCGGTAACAGCTTGTTGTGTGCCCGCTTGTAATAGCTCAATCATATGCTCTATATCGGCTGTTGAGTTTTGTGTTTTTTTAGCAAGTTGTCTCACTTCATCCGCAACAACTGCAAAACCTCGACCATGTTCTCCTGCCCTAGCAGCTTCAATTGCAGCATTGAGTGCTAAAAGATTTGTTTGCTCAGCAACAGAACGAATGACCTCAAGTACTTTATTAATATTTTGTGCATTATCTTCTACACGTTTAATAACTAATTCAGCATTAGTGATGGTATTGTCAAGTGAGTGCATTTTTACGATAGTTTTCTGTAAATCAACATCCGCAGAGTGTGATGTTTCTCTTGCTCTAACACTTAAGTCGGCTACTGCACGAGCACTTTCGGAGACCTCTTCGATAGAGGAATTTGTTTGCGCTATGGCAGTCGCAACATGTTCGATGCTCGCATGTTGCTCTTGTAAGCTGGCATTTGATTGTGTACTGGCCGCGCTCGTTTGCGCAGCTGTAGATGCAAGCCTGTCAGTTACTTGAGATATTGTGCTTATTGTTTGATGCAAATAGGTATTCATTTTTGCCATAGCTCCGTATACACCAATCTTAGGTGTATCAGAACTAAACTCCTGACTAAGATCACCATTTGCGATACGTTTGCTGATCGTCTGCATTTGCGCAGGCTCACCGCCTAGAGGTTTAATTATAGAATGAGTAATTCCTAAAGCTGCAATAATTACAACAACCAAAGAAAGCAATGCAATAAGGCTTATAACCCAGTATAGAAAATAAATAGGGGCAAACGCTTCGGCCTCATCGATTTCTGCAAGTAAAACCCAGTTTAATTGTTCAAATTTAAAAGGTTTGTAGGCTGATAACACTGGATTACCGTTATAATCAATTATAATTTCAGTGTTAGTGTACCCCTGAAGTGCTTTTTGAACTGCAACAGTATCCACGCCATTATCTTTTACATTACCAGCAAAACTTGCAATAACCGAGTGACCTTCTGGATCTAAGTATGAATCAGAGCGCATCAGTAAATCGTCACCTACTAGATATGATTCACCGGTTTCTCCCATCCCATCACGAGTTTGCATAATATTATTAATTGCATTAATTGATAATTGTAATGCGATTACTCCAACAATTTCATCATCAATAATTATTGGTTGACCAATAAATGCGGCTGGCTCGTCGTTACTCGGTGCATACTTCGAAAAATCAACCACTTCAAATGAGCGAGTTATCATTATTTTTTTAAAAAGAGTGGCTAAACCCGAAGTTTGATAGGGTCCTGTTGTAAGGCTGGTTAAATAATCGGCTTCTTTTGCGAAGGTGTAATCTATAAAGCCCGCTGGGCTAATAACAAATAAGTCATAATAACCTTTATCCGTTATAAACCCATCAAACCATGTATGATTTACTGTTGCAAGCTCTGATATTGAGAGATCAGAGTTATGCTTTGATTGGCTTTCCCAATTTTTTGTTAATAAGTTTAAATCTGTTTCTGTACCTTTGAAATAATCGTAAAGTTGCTTGCTTTTTATATGGCTTATTGATGAAAGCTGGTTATACGTTTGTTTCTCTAATCCTTGTGCAGATATATATAAAGATAATACAGAAATAATACCTGCTGGGAGTAAACCTAAAAGCAAAAATGAAAGTAATAACTTAATTTTAATGGGCATGCTTGTACCGATTCTAAATTTTGGACGCAAGATAATACATTAGCTTTTCTCTTTTTATAAGAATCTATGCACTATTATTGTAAATAAACGTTAATCCTTTTGTTATAAAAAAGGATTAAGAGCCTCAGCAACGTCCTTGACACGACATGGTCTCGTATAAGCTTAGAACGACTAGTTTCTATTTTGAAATTAACCGCGTGGCACCATGTTTTTTAAAGATTTTCATACTCACATATATGTTCTTGTATTGAAAATTTCTCAATGAGATTTACAGGCTATCTTTGACGCAACGCCACATTAAGAGGCTAAAGATAAAGTGAAAAACAAATGCAGGGCCATATATAATAATCGCACTAAACAAATTTTTAATGACCCCACAGGCATTCACTGCGGTAGCCATGCAGAGAGCTTTTAATTACAAACCTATAAGCGCGATACCGGCGAGATATTGCATGATCTATCGGTGCCAATTATATGTAAATGGTAAACATTGGGGTGGGTTTAGAATTGGATTTAAGCGTATTAAACATTAAAAAGGGAGACTCTGTCTCCCTTTTTACTGTTAAGTTTTATTATTTAGGTAAACGCATTCGCGATACCGTATTATCAGTTAAAACATAATGATGAAACAAAGCCGCAGCCGCATGTAAACCTATTACGTAATACCCCACTTCCCCTGCGGTTTCATGTATCTCTTTAATACTTTTAGCAAGCTCATTGTTTTGAGCAGCCAAAGCAGGTAATTCTAAACCAAAAAACGGGATGGGTTTACCTGCTAAACTCAAAATTAGCCAACCAGCTATAGGCATAGCAAACATAAACACATACAGCGCAATATGAACAAATATAGCTAATTTATTTTGCCATTTTGCAGGCTCAGGGTGTATGGCAGGTGCTGCACCACCCACTAAACGCGCAGCTAACCTCACACTAACTAAAGCTAAAACCGATAAACCCAACATAAAATGCCACATTTTAAAGGCATCACGTGTTTCAGTGCCTTTATCAAATAATTCGCGAAGTTCAATACTGCCGTACACAGTCACAATTAAAATAAACATCAACCAATGTAAAGCAACAGAGAGTGTATTGTAATGAGTATCTGTATTTTTAAAATTCATAATACCTCCTAATAAACGCATTAAAGTTAAAAGCTCACTTATGGGTATAAGTATATGTTTTCAGGCTAACCTTTAATCATCCTCTGTTTAATGATCTGAAACATAAAATGAGTCAGTAAATCAGATGCATGGTTTAAAGGTTCTTGAATTTGAGTATTAATTGAGTAAGCTTAAAATAAACTTAAATAGTAGGAATAAAAAACGGCAACCTAAAGTTATCGCTTTAATAAATCAACGTGTTTAGAAGTAATATACAGCAGTAAATATAAGAACAATGAGGTCGTCTGGCTTTGAGTAACTAATACTTTTATAGATTGGGCTTTTGATGTCTGAAGTAAAGATTTACCGCATATAGTTCGACCAGCATAGTTTTTAAAAGCGCGCGAAGTATGGTAGTTGCCTTAGCGCGATTTTATTTATTGTCTACGCTTTGTTAGGTTATTGGTTCAACCGAGCCAGCTGCTTAAGGGCATGTTGATTATTCGGCAAAAATGCGAGTACTTTTTCGTAATTAGCTATCGCTTCTGGTTTATTTCCAAGTGCAGCATAGGTTTCACCTAAACTATCATAAGCATTTGCATTGTCGGGAAACAAATGAACATTTAGCTTAAATATCTCTAATGCCTTTGCTAGTTCATTTTTAGCCACATAGCGATAGCCCAAAAGATTAATTTCTTGCACATCAAACGCTGCACTTACTTTCATCTCATCCGCTAAAGTGATGGCTTGATTAAAGCCCTGTTTTTTAATCCCTTGGAAAAGTTTGAATAAGTCTTGTGACAACCCCCAACCATTTTCAGCTTTCATCTCAGGGTAATAAAAGCCAGCAATTTCATCAATAAAGAATATTGGCAAGCTTCCTAGCTTATTAGTTAATACAATGATGGTTAAGTGATCTTTTGGATAAATCACCATTGAATTAGCATCACCACCACTGGCACTTACTGCTGGATGCTGCTCTCGTCCAATTGTTTGCCAACCTAGAGCGTAACCATTTTCTAAATTGCTAAAACCTGCAGTTTGACCACTCTTTAAACGCGTTGGTGACCACATTTCTTTAAGGTACTTCTCATCAAGGAGTTGTCGTTGTTGAAGCGCTATCGCGTAATTAGCAAGCTCAGTTGCGGTAGCACTCATACCCGCCGCAGTTCTAAAGAATGGGTCGAAAGTTATTTGTACCGTCTTTAGCTTTCCTTGATTGCCAGCAACGTAAGGACGAGCTTGATTAGGGACAATAGATTCAGTATGAGCAAAACCTGCAGCCAAAGTTATGGGCATATCTAGTTTAGCCAACTGATTTTTCTGAATATAATTAGAAAAAGGCTGACCCGATAACTTATCAATAATTTTACCTAACAAAATGTAACCTGTTTGGTTGTACTCAAAGCGGCTATTGGTTTCATAACGCATTGGTAAAGTAAGTACTTCTTGCCACGCAGGATCTGGCTGACCATTGGAAATTAAATCAACCCAATGACCATTTAATATTTTAGGTAAACCAGAAGTATGGCTTAGCAGCTGACGGATAGTTAGCGGTTGCCATGCTTTAGGCAAATCATCTAAATGCTTTGAAATCGGATCGTTAACCGATAACTTGTTTTCAGCGGCAAGTTGCATAATTGCAACGCCAGTAAAAGCTTTAGTCATCGAAAAAATAGGAAAAGGGGTATGGTTTTGTACCGTGATCTGGTCTTGTAAGTTCGACAGGCCGTAACTGGCTTTTTTTATCAGCCTATTGTCTTTCACGATTGCCAGTTGTAATCCTGGAATATTAGCTGTGCGCATTTTCTCTAGTAAAAAGTCATCTATTTCATCGGCCTTTACCTGTGGTAGTAGGCTGGTAAGTAATAATGTGCTTAATGATAAAATGTGTAAGCTGCAACGAATGTTTTTCCTAAACATTGGAACGCGTTTTCCTTAATTGTAATAGTTTAGATAGAATACCTTTTATAAATAAAAATATTCAAAGGTAAATATATGGCTCGAAGTTAGTTATACATTTATACTCGAGTATCAGCGCTTATAGTTTAGCAAAATACGCATTAAAGACAATTGCTTAGATTTTTATACTAAGCAATGTTTTAAAGCGACAGCCACTTTAGTGAACGAACAAAATGCTAATATCAGTTCTCGGTGTTTAAGCGTCACAACGAAGAAACTTTAACGCCAGTCATTTGCAGCTCACCATTTGGCCTTGTCAAAATAAAGCGCGGGCTGACCATCTGCAAATTACTATGTATTAAGTTTAAAAACTGGATCCCCCCAGTTTGAGTGCTTCTTCCTGTTGTGTCTTCGCCAACCAATGGCGCAATTGAAAAATCTTGTAGGGTGTTAGCAAACACAATTGCTGACGAATAAGTGTAAGCCCCTATTTTTACAGCAACATCCCCGGTAAAAAAGTTAGCAAGATCAGGTTCTGGCTGTATAAAACGAGTGTTTTCACCAGACTCAATTTCACCTACTATTTGGCCTGGATCACGATACTTTAACAACACCTTAGAGCGATAATGGGAAAAGTGACGATATGGTACATCCGTTATATAACGCATAATTCCTGCCATCCAAAAGTCATCATCGCCACCGCCATTATTACTGATATCAATTATTAGGTGCTTTATGTTTTTTTCTGTTAGCTGAGTAAAAGTGGCGTCCATAAAGCCAAGGTATTGCTTAAAATCAGGCCATGAAAATGAATTAACTGTAAGGGTTGCCGTCTCACCTGTGTACTCAACATTAAAAGTATCTACAAATGAGCGTTCAACCATGCTTTGTGGCAAAGTTTTGCTCGCAGCTAGCGTGAGCTCTTCATCTGCTAAGGTAATGCTAAATTGTTCTGAGTAACCAAACGTTAAATATAATAAACGATGAAATTGACGTGCTAATACTTCTTGTCTAAATTCATCAGTATCACCATGTGTGCGGCGTAATAACTGAGCTACGACTTGCTCATATGGCACGCCATTAATCGCCTTTATTTGCTGCTCAGCATAGCCACTCTTGGTACCGCCCGTGTTAGATTTTATATAAAGTTGCTGGTTTACAATCGCAACTTCAAATGGAAAAAGCCCCACGCCACCATTGACCCATTTACGCCATTGCGACGTAGAAGCATGCCCTACTTTTAAATGCCCATCAGCCAATGTTGAATTTAATACCGCTAAACGGGCCCATAATTCCCGCACGCTAAGTTCATCGGTAATAGCTGCGGTTATAGTATTTAGTTGCAAGTAAAAAGCATCAATGTCGGCCACACTGTGTTTTAAATCAGGGTGCGTACTGTGCAGCCATTGTGACCACTGCGCAACATCTCGCTTTGCTTGTTGAGGTGTGATTATTTGTTCAAAAGGTAAGTTAGTAGCTTGCACGGGCTTAATACCCGCAAAGCTAACTAATACCAATAATGCTATATTTAAAACCTGCTTTAAGTAGTTCATACAAAACCTTTATTATTTGCTTTAAAACTTAGTCGCAAAAACTGTTATAAAGGTTTAAATACAGAGTAAAAATATTTTTTAGATGATATTTTGAGAGTCTTTTTCATAGCCCGCAATGATTGTTACGTGAGATACAGACACGTCAAAGAATTGAGCTTTTACTTTTAAATATTCAGGATCTGAAAAGAAGTTTTCTGAGATGGTTTTATTTGGGAAATGAATTGTAAACACTCGATTAATAGGAGTATCAACTTTTGAAAGAAGAACCTCCGAAACTACAAAATCAAAACCGAAACCGCCACCAAAAGCACTAAGAATGGGTGCCATAGCCGCTCTATAGTCTGAATACGCGCCATTGTCCGAAACTTCCAAGCCAACTAAAAATTCATACATTTTGTAACCTATTATGTTAAAGACTAAACTAATCCATCACGCCCAAATAATAGGCAAATTTAGTTGATTTAAATAAGTGACGAAGGAGAAAAGCCAACAATTTTTTGTCCTGTTGTAATGGCTTGATTCTCATTAAGCCTCCTCCCCTGCATCGCGATTATTCAACTTCGATGAAAGGGTAACCAACCTTATAGGAGACAGCTCAATGAACTTTTACTGTAACATGAATCCATAATTTGCTGTAAGCTACTTACTTAACAGACGAAGCAAACGAATTGTTTTTTGATTTAGAATTAAACGTCAATTTATGAAAACGGTAAAAAAACTAGTCCATTGACTCGGTTAAGGTTCATATATGTTAGCACTATAAAGTACGCATGAAATGGTCAATTATTGACTGTTTTATTTCAGGCGCTGTCTCTTGACTAAAACCATGACCTGTTGGATATGCGTTGTGTGTGACGGAATGTTTGAAATTATGTTTTTTAAGATATTCCTCTATCTCGTTCGACATTTGAAATGAAGGCCAAACTTGATCGTTTTTTGCTGAAATCAGCAATATTGGACCATTTATTTTTTCGAAAGAGAATAATGAGTTTGCTACATTGTCTTTATTTTCTAAAGCAACTTCAAATCGATTAAGTAAAGGAGCCTTTTCATCAAGTTCCAAGCTTAAAGCAGGAATATCTTTTCCGTTAAATGTCCACGCTGACCTTGCTGTAGTCATTCCGTACCAAGCTACTTTACTTGGAGTTGTCGCTACAACAGATTTTATGCGTGGTTCCTTCGATGCTAATAAAAGCGCTAATTCAGCTCCCCTAGAACCACCAATAAAACCAATTTTTGACGAATCTATTGAAGAAACAGTCTCAAGATAATCAATTGCACTTAAAAAATATTCTAAGGGTATTTGATCTAGTGTCTGAGCAATCCCTTTTTCTTTAAAGTAGGCGAGCCCTAATACAGCGATCCCATGTGGTGCAATCATTTTACCATTGGCATCACCTGTGCTGATTCCTCCCTCAGAACCACCGATTGCAATAACCACAGGAACTTTTTCTGAGGTATTAGGAAGATAGAGATTGGCAACAATGTTTTTGAACCTCACTTCCTTAACAAAAAAGTCTTGCGCACTTGATACGCTCGAAAATAAAGTTATCAATATAAATATAAATTTAATACGCATGTCTTCCTCTTGTGGGACCAACGAGCCTGTAGATTAACTCGTTTTTTATTTGTTTTTATTTATAAACAAACCATAGCTGAGTTCCTATTTTGGTTCAATCAATTACTGTACTCTTACGCAACATATAAAGAAGTGTTTGATATTTTTAATCGGCGTTTTGAAAGGGATTACAAGTGTCTGAGTGGCTTTTATTTAGGGTAAAAAAATTATCGATCCAAGAACTTTCTTAGTCATGCTAAGTAAAGTCAGAGCCAGAAGTGAAATTACCCCCGATCTCTTCTGCACTTCGTGAAGCACAACCAGAAATCATAAATATAAAAAGAAATAAAATCGTAGATTTAAATGCCACTGCTCATCCATGTGTATAACGCTCTGCACATGCGCGCGAACTTGTGAGCGTCATTCCGGGCCTTCGGCCCGGAATGACGCGGATTGTTAAGCTAGACTACTGCGGTTGCGCCCTAAAAACTCGAAAAACTAATGACTTTATACATACGTGAGAAAACCATGGAATCCCCGCTATTAACAATATACCTATGAGAGGTATTATTGATCCAGAAAAAACTATTGAGCCAAACACATAACCAAAAATACACTCTGCTCTGTATATAGGCAGGAATAGACCGACTACTACCAAACCTAAAGACAAGTAAATTACAACATTTTCGTAGCCGACACGAAAGCTAAATGACTGCACAAAACTTAAAATCAGCATACCGAAAAAACCAATGCGCACGACTCAAAAAAATCTTTGCCCTTACTGGCGCGTCATTAGGGTTATAGTGACTAACCCACATTTAGGCCAATCTAAGGTGTCACGGCTACTCTAGTCTGAAAAAAACGTCGAAACCCACGCTAGCGGCGTTCGCAATATCTTGCTGAGGGAAAATATGAATACCACTGAGCTTCAATTGAGAGAAATCTCAGTTAAAAAACAAACAGCCTGAAGGCCGTATGGATTATTAAACATCTAGCTCCATTACAACACCGTCTTCATCATCTTCTTCGGTCACTTCAAAACCAAACTGTGAATAGAACTTGCGCATTGCATCATGACCAGGCATATAAAGTATGGTGATTTTCTTACACTCTGGAATTACTTTCATTTCATTAATTACCAGTTCTGTAGCGATTTTCCCAATACCTTGTCCTTGATGTTTAACATCAACCATGAACTGGGCAATATAAAACTCATCCGGTAGCCCTTCTTCAAGCTCCTGATAATATTGCATAAAACCGACGACTATATCGTCAAGATAAATTGCACGATTAACATAATGAGGGTAAAAACTGGATTCAGCAATAGACTCTGAATTTAACGCTACGTAATCTTCTTGCTCTTTAGTAATCTCTAGATGAATAACATCAAGCCAATTGTCTTTCGTAACCTCACGCAAACTTACATTCATAAAATTCCATTTTATTTTTCACATAAAGCTAACTATATATGGGAGAATTTAAAAAAAACAATACTTAATTTGAGATAAACCCGATAACTGCGTGTTATTTGTCTGCGTAAAATCGCTTGGTAGTTAGACCGTCACGTTTCCTTGGTAATCACACTAATACACCTATTGACAGAGTTTAAGCTCATATGTGTTAAAGCTTTTTAGTGCCACCTTTCAGGTGCATTAATATTAATTAAAACGTCATATCCAATATATGGCTTCATTTTTTCTTGCTGTCTCGGCGATTGGTTAAAATACATTACACTTAAATGTATTGCTTCACTATTTCTATTTATTGCATTTACAAATATATAGTCAGATGAATCAATACCACTAAAATTAATTTTAAATTGGCCTAATAAGGTTCCAGAATACGAGATCCAATCTAAGAATATATTTTGAGGGAATGTATTAGAAATAACAAAAACCTCTTCATTTAAACAATGTACCTGTTTAATATTATGAGCAGGTAAAAACATTTTTCTGTTAAAACTTAAAACTCTAGCAGATATATCTTTTCTTGCTAAAATAGAAAAGCTATCAGGACAATTAAATAGGTTTTTTCGCACTTTTTCTGTTTTTAAAATTTTATTTTTTATAGGTAAATAGGTATAAGCTGTTTTTGGGTAAGGTATAACTCCTACCGCGCCCTTAATAGGTAATGTTGGATTTAGAACTTCCCTAACGAATAGAGCGCCATATTGACCTTGCCAGCCTTTCGAGTTATCAGAAGATATATCGCAGTTGCTATTTGAACACTTCCATTCTTTATAAGCTAAAATGTCGCCTGAAACTTGGTTTTTAATATAAGTTCTTTGAAAGTTATACTTACGGTTATAAATATCTCTACTCTCAATGGTATTTTCTACTACAAATTTTGACGTTTTTTCTATTGGTTGTATTAAAGAAGCACCCGAACCTATTTGATGAAACTGCTCCCCTTTGAAATTTATTTTTTCAAAATTAAGCCACCTCAAATAACCTAAACTAGTGTTTGGGTAATAACGATTGTTTTCAAAATTTTTATTAATCAAAGTGATTTCTGTAATATCATTTTCTCGATCTAAAATTACTTTTCTGTCAGGTTCAACACCAAAAAAATATAAATAAATAATTGAGGAAATTAGGAGAAGAATCGCCCAGCGTACTACTTTCATTTGATAAAACTCTAACGCCCATTTAAAAGACTGATAATAGTTTGCTAAAATGTGTAACGAAACGAAACCGAGCAAACTGTTAGCAGCAGCGTCCGTTTGAGTAACTTGTTATGCGTATTAGCCTGGATATATAGAGTTAAACTCTTTTTTACTTAATGTTTTGTTTCTCTTGTTTTCAAATGCTTCTTGTTCTTCTCTTTTAAATTTTTTCATTTCTTCATCAAATTTTGCTGAATTAATACGTAAGTTCCACATGTGACCGACTGCGACAGTAGTTGCTATTACAATTGTAGCTCCTGCCCATGCAGCTTTATTTTCAGCAACGATAACAAGCACTTTATAAATAGGTTCAAATTCAGAGTACTGAATACCAAATTGTAAAAGCAATGAATAAAGAAACATAAACAAACCAATTAAAAACAAACCTAATATCGAAAACATGCCTAAGTAGTACATAATTGAAGAACTACAAACCCACGTATTTCTAACTACAGTTGGTATGGAAATTAATAACAGAAGAAACCTATGCCCAATCTCTAATACAACTTCATTGTATTTATCTGGTAAAAAAGGCCTTAATAGATAAGAAATAATCCATACAATGAGACAAGCTCTAAACAAAAATATAATATTATCGAAAGACACAGTAATTCCTTATACGCATAACGCTTACATAAGCGGAAAATTATAGTTGGCTATGATGTTTGAGGCACGAAAAACAGCCAACTGTAAATTTTCCGTTTAATTACCTTGTTAGCTAGCATTTCCACCATGCCTTGGCCAACCAAGGATAATTTTGGCACCAACTGCAATAGCAAGTAATGCTAATGCGAAATTCAAAATAGTTGAAAGGTTATTGTGTATTCTATCGTCGTTTTTATCTACGCCAACTTTAAGTTCACTCACTGACTCTTTAAGTGATATAACTTCCATATTCAATTGCTTTAACGCTAAAACTTTTTCAGGGTCTTTGATTACTAATTTGTTTAAATCCTCAACAAGTTGTGAATTATTTTCTGCTACTTGAGTCAGTTTTTGTAATTGCTTTGTATAATCAATTTTTTGAATACCAACAAGATCTTCTACACCATCAGTGTATAATTTTAGTTTGCTCTCTAATGTATCAATTTTATTCGTTAACTCACTCACCTTTGAATTAACAGACTTTATTTCATCAAAATTATTCTTTATATGGGTGGTAACTAAAATAAACGCTGTTATTACCGAAATGGTAATTATGATTATAGATTCCAGTAATTTTTGAATCATAGTGCCTAATACTTCAAACATACATTTCCTTGCTAGCTAACAGCTTATTAAACACCACTTTGGGGGGTTATAACACCCCAAAACGGCGTATATTACATTGCTCAATAATTCCACTAAATAACTTCAATGTAAACAAGTTATTACGCAAGTTATAATATTATCGTTGTTAAAATACACCAAAACGACTTTTAATAATGTTATTGGACAAAACACCACACACTGTCTATATATACAGCATTATTTTTTAAGTTGAATATCGTTTATGAAATCTCTGTTTCTAACCATGATTAAAATATAATGGTGGATTTAAAACTAAAAAGCACAGCTCAAAGAGCTGTGCTTTCAATAATTAAGTTAGATCTAACACAGTTATAAACGTATGCCGCCGTCTATCTCTACTACACGGCCAGTGAAAAAGTCGTTTTCGATAATATACTGAGCAGTATGGGCTATTTCAGCGGTTTCACCTAAGCGCCCTACTGGTGTTACAGCAAGCATGCGCTGTTTAGCTTCTGGCTTCATTACATCGGTCATTGCGGTGCTAATAACACCTGGGGCAATGGCGCCAACGCGAATACGAAAACGACCAAGTTCTTTAGCCCATGTAGTGGTTAGTGCCACAACCCCCGCTTTTGAGGCGGCATAGTTAGTTTGGCCAATATTACCTGCACGCGCTACGCTCGACATGTTTACAATTACGCCACCTTTGCCTGATTCAATCATGTGGCTTGCAGCTTCGCGCCCTGCTAAAAATACACCTGTTAGGTTAACGTCAATCACTGATTGAAATTGATCAAGCGACATTTTTTTTACCACTTTGCCGTCTTTGGCTTTTATAAACATGCCATCGCGTAAAATGCCGGCGTTATTAATTAATACCCCAATGTGACCAAAGTCACTGTTAATGGTATTAAATACGTCTTCAACTTCGCTCTCAACGGTTACATTAGCGCTGTAGCCTTTAATAGTGCCTGTTACGCCTGCTAATGCAGATAGTTGCTCGGTTGCTTCATTTAACTGGGCTTGTGCCATATCAATTAAGGCAATATTAGCGCCCATTAAGGCAAACTTTTGCGCCATTGCAAAACCTAAGCCTTGTGCGCCACCGGTAATAACTACGGTATTATTTTTTATTTCCACGATACTTTCCTACTTCGAAAACAATTTAAAAATGGCACTAAAATCATCACTGCCTGCACCTTGGTGCTGCATCATAGTGTATAAATTTTTAGCCATTGAGCCCATTGGCGTTAGTGAATTACTCTGCTGCGCGGCCTCCATAGCAAGGCCTAAGTCTTTAGCCATTAAATCGACCATAAAGCCAGGTTTATAGTCGTTACTAGCTGGTGCGGTTTCCATAACACCTGGGCAGGGGTTATAAAGTTCTAACGTCCAATTACGACCCGAGCTTGCGCTCATTATGTCGCTGAGTACTTTTGCATCGAGGCCGTTATTAATTCCCATTTGAATAGCTTCACTGGTACCCGCCATTAAAATACTCAACAGCATATTGTTACATATTTTAGCAACTTGCCCTGCACCAATATCACCGGCATGGAATATGTTTTTACCCATATCAACCAATACACTATTGGCTTTATCGAATGCAGTTTGCTCACCACCCACAATAAACGTAAGCGTACCCGCTGTTGCCCCTGCTACACCACCCGATACCGGGGCATCAACAAACGCAATACCTTGCTCGCTTAGGGCATGGCCTACATCACGAGCCGATTGCGCATCTATGGTTGAACAATCAATCACTAAGGTACTTTTACTTAGTACTTTAATTAAACCCGATTGCTCGTCTGTGCCTAAATAAAGTGATTTAACATGTTTGCTTGCCGGTAGCATGCTAATTAGCACATCAGCCTCGTGCGCACAGTCACTTGCGCTTTGCGCCGCACTAGCCCCATGATTCACAAGCTCTTTAACGGCCTCTGCACTTAAGTCAAAAACGCGCACACTGTGGCCCGCTTTAACTAAGTTTGCTGCCATTGGGCCGCCCATGTTTCCTAAACCAATAAATCCTATATTAAGTTTACTCATCGCTTTACCCTTGTAAATTTAGTTGTGAAAAGTACGGCTCTAGCGGATGTTGCTCGCCAAAGCGATTTGCAAAAAAGTTCTCTACCACTTCTTTTGGTACATCAGCTAACGTTTTAAACTGCCACTGTGGCGTACCGTCTTTATCGATTAGTAAGGCACGTACACCCTCTTGAAACTCGCCCACTTCGCCAGCACGAACCGACATGCCTAATTCCATTTTAAAACAGTCAGCTAAGTTTTTGCCTTTGCTGTGTTTAAGCTGCTCACTCACTAAAGCACAACTTAATGGACAACCATGCGCCAACGATTTTTGTGCACGTTGTAGCCATTTGTCATCTGTGGTTAGGTTTAAAATGTAATCTACCTGCTGCTGTAACGTGTCAAAGTCGCCTAACTTTTGAATTAGCGATAAGTTGGCTTTTAAATTGCCTTTAGGCATACGGCTAGAGTTGTTATCTAACTCAATGAGCAAGTTACTTAGCTTGTCGTGGTTTAAACTTGCTGTTTTACCCCATTTAGTATTGAGTAACGCTTCAACAAGCTCTGGGTATTTATCGGCATTTACAAAGTGATCGGCAAGCGATACAAGCTTAGCGTCTTCACAATTAATTGATGCCGAGGTAAGCCCTAAAAACAAACCAACATGGGCGGGCATTTTATGTAAAAAATAACTGCCACCTACATCAGGGTAAAGACCAATGGTTTGCTCTGGCATGGCAATGCGTGATGTTTCGGTAACCACACGATGACTGGCACCGGCCATTAAACCTAAACCGCCGCCCATTACAATACCGTTACCCCACACTAAAATGGGTTTGTTGTAACAATGAATAAGGTAATCTAGCTGATACTCTTGAGTAAAAAATTCTTCAACCAGTGAGCTCGGTTTACCTTCGCTCATGGCTTCGTGCAAACTCACTACATCGCCACCAGCGCAAAACGCTTTTTCACCTGCGCCTTTAAGAACCACTAATGCAATGTTATCGTCTTTGTCCCATTGCTGTAGTTGCGGCTCGAGTAAGCTGATCATCTCAAAATTTAACGCGTTTAATGACTTAGGCGCGTTAAGCGTAGCAAAACCAATGAGTCGGCCATTGTCTGTGGTTGCCGTTTCAAATACCACGGCAGCATCAGCTGAATTTAAACGGGTTAATTCACTCATTAGCCATTCACCCAATTAGCTTTGCGTTTTTCTAAAAAGGCGTTCACGCCCTCTTGCTGATCTTCGGTATCAAATAAACCAACAAACAGTTCACGTTCCAGTGGCAATGCATTTGCCATAGGTTGATGACGCCCTTTTTGAATCAATGTTTTACATGCAGCAACCGACGATGGGCTTTGCTCTGACACTTGGTTTGCCAGTTTTAGTGCTGCAGCAAAGCTTTCACCTTGTGCAACCACTTCTTCCACTAAGCCAATTTGCAGCGCTTTATCGGCTTTTAAGCGCTCACCGCATAAAATCATGCGTTTTGCCCAGCCTTCACCAACGAGCCATGCTAAGTTTTGCGTTCCACCAGCACAGGGTAATAAACCCACTTTTGCTTCAGGCAATGCCATTTGTGCTTGCTCTTCGGCAATACGAATATCACAAGCAAGCGCTACTTCAAGCCCGCCACCCATTGCATAACCATTAATGGCTGCAACCGACACGCCTCTAAAATTAGTTAGCGCTTCAAACGCTTCACCAAATACACATGACATATCTGCAGCGACACCTTTGTCGCCACTGGCAAATACATTTAGGTCGGCACCGGCGCTAAAAAACTTTTCGCCTTCACCAGTCAGTACTAATGCATAAATATTTTTATTGGTGTTGAGTTGATTTACTGTGTCTTTAAGCGCCACTAAAGTGTCTTTCGTCCAGGTATTCGCTGGCGGATTCGACATAGTTAAAATAGCTACATGGCCTTCAATAGTTAACTCAATGCTAGGATTTGACATACTAATCTCCTTATAAAACTTCGCTGGCTGATTCGGCTAAGATACGACGCGCAATAATCACGCGCATAATTTCGTTAGTACCTTCTAGAATTTGATGAACGCGTACATCGCGTACGTGGCGTTCAAGTGGATATTCTTTTATGTAACCGTAGCCACCATGAATTTGCAGCGCATCGTTACACACAGTAAAACCAACATCGGTTGCAAAGCGTTTAGCCATAGCACAATAAGTAGTTTTTTCACTGTCGTTAGTATCAAGTTTAAACGCCGCGAGTCGTACCATTTGGCGCGCTGCTACAAGCTCGGTATTCATATCGGCAATTTTAAATTGTAGCGCTTGAAACGCAGCCAATGGTTTACCAAATTGGGTACGCTCTTTTAAATACTCACGTGCGGTATTAAGTGCCGCTTGTGCAGTACCAATAGAACAAGTGGCAATATTAATACGGCCGCCATCTAAGCCTTGCATGGCAAACTTAAAGCCTTCACCCTCAGCGCCTAACAAGTTTGCTGCTGGAATTCGTACATCTTCAAAACTGATTAAGCGTGTTGGCTGGGCATTCCAACCCATTTTTTCTTCTGCTTTGCCGTACTCAATACCTTTGGCATCTGCTGGTACAACAAACGCTGAAATGCCACTTGGACCATCTTCCCCAGTACGTGCCATTACCACTAAAATCTCTGTTTCACCGGCGCCAGAAATAAACATTTTTGAGCCGTTAATAACATACTCATCGCCATCGCGAACTGCTTTAGTTTTTAATGACGCAGCATCAGAGCCAGAGCCTGGCTCAGTTAAACAGTACGATGCCAGTAATTCACCCATTACCAATTGCTCAACGTATTTGTCTTTTACTGCATCGGTGCCAAAGCTTGCGATCATCCAGGTTGCCATATTATGAATGGTCAGCATAGCTGTAGTTGCTGTACAACCCAGTGCAAGTTGCTCAAAAATAATGCTTGAATCTAAACGAGATAAACCTAAGCCACCGGCTTCTTCAGGCGTGTATAAGCCACAAAAACCAAGCTCACCAGCGGCTTTAATGGTGTCTTTTGGGAAAATATGTTCGCGATCCCACTTAGCTGCATGTGGTGCTAGTTCAGATTCTGCGAATTGACGCGCCGTTTGCGCAAAAGCTTGTTGATCTTCAGATAAGTTAAAGTCCATGGTAGACCTCTTGTTGTGTTTTGTTTGTTGTCGGTGCATCCCATAAAGGGAGTTATTAGTGAGGAGCGACAACATTATGTGTTGTGCCCCTCTTTTTTATTGATTATGCGGTTAAACTGTTACTTAAGATTAATACTCATATTTGGGCCTGAAGCGATATCATCTTCAAACCAGCGAGATGTAATGGTTTTGGTTTCTGTGTAAAAACGAATACCTTGTTTACCATACGTGTGAGTATCGCCGTAGAATGAGCCTTTCCAACCCGTGAACGAGAAAAATGGTAAAGGCACAGGAATTGGCACATTAATCCCCACTTGACCCACTTCAATTTCGTGTTGGAATTTACGTGCAACCGCACCACTTGAGGTAAATAGTGAGGTACCATTGCCGTAAGGGCTTTCGTTAATAAGCGCAATGGCTTCTTCAAGGGTATCAACAAACATACACGCCAATACTGGGCCAAAAATCTCTTCTTTGTACAAGTTCATATCTTTGGTTACATCAGTAAATAATGTAGGGCCTACCCAGTTACCTTGCTCGTAACCTTCAACGCTAAAGTCAGAGCCATCAATTAAACAGGTAGCGCCTTGTGCTTTACCATCAGCAATCAGTGATAAAATACGTGCTTTTGCAGCAGGTGATGTTTGTGGGCCATAAGCCGCGTCTGCATCATCCCAAACACCTGGGCGTACACCTTCAAATCCTGCTTTAATTTCATCAACCCAGTCTTTTGCTTGACCAACAAATACCGCCACAGAGATACCCATACAGCGCTGACCTGCCGCACCTACAGAGGCACCCACAAGGTTATTAACAACATGCGATTTACTCGCATCAGGCATAATTACCATGTGGTTTTTAGCGCCAACACACGCTTGAACACGTTTTAAGTTTTGTGTGCCTTTAGAGTAAATATAGGCACCTACACCACATGAACCCACAAATGAAATAGCACGAACGGCTTTGTCTTCTAGTAAGCGGTCTACTTGTGGTTTAGTACCGTGCACAACTTGTAACACGCCCTTTGGTGCACCGGCTTCAATAAATAGCTCAGCTAAGCGCATAGGAGTAAGTGGATCTTGCTCAGACGGTTTTAAAATAAAGGTGTTACCACACACAATTGCCAGTGGGAACATCCACAATGGGATCATTGCCGGAAAGTTAAATGGCGTAATACCTGCACACACACCCAGTGGCTGCATGTAAGAATACGTATCGATTTTGCGCGCTACGTTTTCCATGGTTTCACCCATCATTAACGACGGCGCATTAGCAGCTTGTTCAACTACCTCAATACCACGCCACACATCACCTTTTGCATCTTCAAACGTTTTGCCTAGCTCATGACAAATAATAGTGGCTAGTTCATCATGGTTTTCTTTTAATAGCGCCGCGTATTTCATCATAATGCGCGCACGCTCAGTAATAGGCACATCTTTCCATGTTTTAAATGTTTCGCTTGCTGATGCAATCGCCGCATCCATCTCTGCGTCTGTAGCGCATGGCACTTGCGCGAGCACTTCTTGATTAGCTGGGTTTACAACATCAATTAATTCATTTGACGTTGACTGAACGAACTCGCCGTTAATTAGTAAAGGTACTTGGTGCATAATAAATCCTATTGAGTCAATTTAATTGCCGCAGCGCTGTGATTGTTATAGTTGCTGCGGCTTTGTTATCAGTTAAAGTGCTTCGACTGCCATAGCAACGGCTTCACCGCCACCTATACACAAGGACGCAACGCCTTTTTTGAGGCCTCGGTTTTTAAGCGCATGAATAAGTGTTACTAAAATACGTGCGCCACTGGCACCGATTGGGTGACCCAATGCACACGCACCACCATTAACATTAACTTTGCTTTCATCAAGCTTTAATTCGTTAATAGCCAGCATAGTGACCATGGCAAACGCTTCATTAATTTCCCATAAATCAACATCGGCGGTTGTCCAGCCAGCTTTTTCAAGCACGCTGTTCATTGCGCCCACTGGGGCTACGGTAAATTCACTTGGTTTTTGAGAGTGAGTACTGTGAGCAACAATTCTACAAAGTGGTGTTAAACCCTCAGCTTTTGCTTTTGATTCGCTCATTAGTATTAGCGCAGCACCACCATCTGAAATAGACGATGAATTAGCGGCAGTAATAGTGCCGTCTTTTTTAAATGCAGCTCTTAAGCTTGGAATTTTTTCAGGACGTGCGTTGCCAGGTTGCTCATCAATTGAAACAGTGACATCGCCTTTACGCGTTTTAATAGTGTGCGGAGTAATCTCGTTATCAAACCACCCATTGTCTATGGCTGCATTTGCTTTACTTAATGAACCCAGTGCAAACGTATCCATTTGCTCACGACCAATACCATATTCATCGGCTGTGTCTTGAGCAAAGCATCCCATTGCTTTATTGTCGTAGGCGTCTTCTAGGCCATCACTCATCATGTGATCTTTGATTTCGCCATGCCCCATACGCATACCGCCGCGGGCTTTAGGAATAAAGTAAGGTGCATTGGTCATGCTTTCCATACCACCAGCGATTGCTGATTCAATAGAACCTGCTTTAATAAGGTCATTCGCTAACATCGCTGCTTTTAATCCAGAGCCACATACTTTATTAATAGTGGTAGCGCCGGTGCTTAGTGCAAGCCCCGCTTTAAGCATTGCTTGACGTGCAGGCGCTTGGCCTAAACCGGCTGGTAATACACAGCCCATAATTACTTCATCAATTGCATCATTGCTTAAACCCGTTTGAGCAAGTGCACCTGCAATTGCCGTAGCACCAAGCTCGGTAGACTGCGCATCACTTAGTGCGCCCATAAATCCACCCATTGGGGTGCGTTTTGCTGCTACAATTACAACGCTTTCGAAAGACATAAAAGGCTCCATTTTCAATTAACGCAAACATGTTTTATTATGTTTAGCTTAATGTTTAAACTAATCTGATAAATACGAGCATACATAAAATTTACGTTTACGCCAACGTAAATCTAAAATCAACTTTCTAATTAGTGTAAAAACTGTAAAGTTAGCTTGCTAAAAATTTATTACATACTGTCTAACTGGCTTATAACGTTTATAAACACTCAACTTCTGCTGTATTTCCGCTTTTATTTTATACGTCTAAAGTATAACAACCAGATCGCACTTTACCTTTACGTAAACTTCACTTATATTGGGGTTATTCGAATGAGGTAAACATTACAATGAAATCAGATAATCAAACAAACTTTGCAAATTCAGCCAACGAGCCGGCTAAAAACGAACAAACTTTTAGCATTAGTGAACTGGCTAAAGAATTTGATATTACTACCCGCTCTATCCGTTTTTACGAAGACCAAGGGTTAATATCGCCAGAGCGCAATGGCCAAACACGTATTTACTCAAAGCGCGACAAGGTTCGCCTAAAGCTAATACTGCGCGGCAAGCGTTTAGGTTTCACCTTAGCTGAAACAGGTCGTTTGTTTGAACTGTATGATGCTGATAAATCAAGTGCAAAACAGTTAGTCACCATGCTTGACCTTATCAGTGAGAAAAAAGCCGATCTTTCACAACAGATGGATGACATTAAAGTGGTTCTTATGGAACTGGTCACCGCTGAACGTCGCTGTCGCGACACGCTTAGCAAAATAGATGAATAAAATATAACAACGTCATCAACACACAGGAATTAATCATGAGCACTATTTCACTATATAAAGAAATGAACTTTGGCCTTGGCGAAACTGCAGATATGATCCGCAGTCACGTAAACAGCTTTGCCAGTCAAGAAATTGCCCCACTAGCTGAAAAAACTGACCTTGATAATGCGTTCCCCAATGAACTTTGGCCGCAAATGGGTGAAATGGGCGTGCTTGGCATGACCGTGGATGAAGAATTTGGTGGTGCTGGCTTGGGTTATTTAGAGCACGTTATTGCCATGGAAGAAATTAGCCGTGCAAGTGCCTCTATTGGTTTAAGTTACGGTGCGCATTCAAACCTGTGTGTTAATCAAATAAACCGTAATGGTTCACAAGCACAAAAAGAAAAATACTTACCTAAACTTATTAGTGGTGAGCACATTGGTGCACTGGCTATGAGTGAGCCTAATGCGGGCTCTGATGTTGTTTCTATGAAACTCAAAGCAGAGAAAAAAGGCGATAAATACATTTTAAACGGTAATAAAATGTGGATCACTAATGGCCCTGACGCAGATACGTTGGTAATTTATGCAAAAACAGATTTAAACGCCGGTGCAAAAGGGATTACAGCCTTTATTGTAGAAAAAACATTTCCTGGTTTTTCAACCGCACAAAAGCTCGACAAACTCGGCATGCGTGGCTCAAATACCTGTGAATTGGTATTTGAAAACTGTGAAGTACCCGAAGAAAATATTTTAGGTAACTTAAACGAAGGCGTTAAGGTACTTATGAGTGGCCTTGATTATGAGCGTGTTGTTTTAGCGGCTGGCCCACTTGGATTAATGCAAGCGTGTATGGATATAGTGGTGCCTTACATCCATGAGCGTAAGCAATTTGACAGCCCTATTGGTCAATTTCAGTTAATACAAGGCAAAATTGCTGATATGTATACACAAATGAACGCAGCTCGCTCATATGTGTACACAGTAGCCAAAGCATGTGATCGCGGCGAAACCACCCGTAAAGACGCTGCTGGCGCAATTTTATATGCCGCTGAGCTTGCAACTAAAATGGCATTAGACGCAATTCAAATTTTAGGCGGTAATGGTTATATAAATGAATACGCAACAGGTCGTTTACTGCGTGATGCGAAGTTGTATGAAATTGGTGCAGGCACCTCAGAAATACGCCGTATGTTAATTGGTCGCGAATTATTCACTGAAAGCCGCTAAGGATTAGTTATGACGATTTTAAAATCGAGCGTTAATCCGCATGATCCAAACTTTGTGCAAAATCACAACAACATGTCGGCGCTAGTGGATGATTTACGCAGTAAAGCAGCAACAATACGTTTAGGCGGTGGCGCTGCGCTAATAGAGCGCCACGAAGGCCGCGGTAAATTGTTTGTCCGTGACCGTATTACCACTTTGCTAGATGAAGGCTCGCCATTTTTAGAAATATCGCAATTTGCTGCCTTTGGCGTTTATGAACAAGATATTCCTTGTGCCGGTGTGGTTGCGGGTATTGGTCGCGTTAAAGGCGTTGAATGTATGGTGATTGCTAATGATGCGACAGTAAAAGGCGGCACCTATTTCCCGCTGACTGTTAAAAAGCATTTACGCGCACAAGACATCGCCGAACGTTGTCATTTACCGTGTATTTATTTGGTTGACTCTGGTGGCGCAAACTTACCTGAGCAAGACGACGTATTCCCTGACAAACTGCATTTTGGTCGCATTTTTTACAACCAAGCGCGTATGTCGGGTAAAGGCATTCCACAAATTGCTGTGGTTATGGGGTTATGTACTGCAGGTGGCGCGTATGTTCCTGCTATGGCCGATGAAAGTATTATTGTAAAAGAGCAAGGCACTATCTTTTTAGCTGGTCCGCCGCTGGTAAAAGCTGCCACCGGTGAAGTAGTTACTGCAGAAGAGCTTGGTGGCGCCGATGTACACTGTAAAACATCAGGTGTGGCCGATCATTACGCTGAAAACGATGCTCATGCGTTGTCGATTGCTCGCCAGTGTATTGAACGAATTAACTATTCGCGCCCTACCTCACCATTACTAGAAGAAGTAAAAGCCCCTCGTTTTGATATTAACGAACTTTACGGCATTGTCGGTACTGATCTTAAAAAGCCATTTGATGTCCGTGAGGTCATTGCCCGTACTGTTGATGACTCATCGTTTGATGAATTTAAACGCTACTTTGGTGAAACACTGGTAACAGGTTTTGCCAGCATTTATGGTCATCCCGTAGGCATAGTGGCCAACAACGGTATTTTATTTAGTGAGTCAGCACAAAAAGGCGCGCACTTTATTCAACTATGTGCTCAGCGCAACATTCCACTGGTATTTTTACAAAATATTACTGGCTTTATGGTTGGTAAAAAATACGAGTCTGAAGGCATTGCTAAGCACGGCGCTAAAATGGTGATGGCGGTATCGTGTGCCGATGTACCCAAATTTACCATTTTAATCGGTGGCTCATACGGTGCAGGTAACTATGGTATGTGTGGCCGCGCGTTTGAACCGACCATGATGTGGATGTGGCCGAATGCCCGTATTTCGGTTATGGGTGGTGAACAAGCCGCTGGTGTAATGGCGCAAGTAAAACAAGATGGTTTAGCCCGCAAAGGCGAAAGCATGAACGAGCAACAAATTACCGATTTTAAAAAGCCAATCATTGATCAATACGAACAGCAAGGTCACCCATATTATGCCAGTGCCCGTTTATGGGATGATGGCATTATTGACCCTGCTGATACACGCAATGTTCTTGGGCTTGCACTTAGCGCAGCTAAAAATGCTCCTGAGCGTGAATCAAAATTTGGCGTATTTAGAATGTAATGGGAGCTTAAAATGTCAGTAACACTACAAATAACAAAATCTAATGTGGCTGTACTTGTTTTAAGTCGCCCAGAAAAACGCAATGCCTTTAATAGCGACGTTATCCATGAGCTTATTCAATGTATTGAACATGCTAATACGCTCGATATTCGTGCCCTTGTATTAAAAACTGAGGGTAAACACTTTTCAGCCGGTGCCGATTTAGCCTGGATGAAATCGATGGCAGATAACAACTATAACGATAATTTGGCCGATTCAATGCAGCTGGCTAAGTTAATGCAAGTTTTAGTACAAAGCCCACACCCTACAATTTGTGCGGTACAAGGCGCAGCATTTGGTGGCGCATTGGGCTTAATTGCTTGCTGTGATATCGCGCTCAGTAAAGACGACGCCCAATTTTGCTTAAGTGAAGTGAAACTCGGCCTTATTCCTGCTGTGATCAGCCCTTATGTAATTAAAGCCATTGGTGAGCGCGCTGCTCGTCGTTACTTCTTAACGGCTGAAGTATTTGATGCGCATACGGCTAAACAGCTGGGGCTAGTTCACCAAATTACAGGGAATTTAGACTGTGCACTCGATAACCTACTACAAACGCTGATAGATAATGGCCCGGTAGCGGTTAAAGCAGCTAAAGCGCTAATTAATGATGTGGCAAACAAAGAAATCGATAACGAAATAATTACGCTCACTGCAGAACGTATAGCCAAAATTCGTGTATCAGACGAAGGTCAAGAAGGTCTAACTGCCTTTTTTGAAAAACGCCCTCCCCAATGGCAACTCTAGGACGCATTATGAACACAGTACACTTACAAAAAATTCTGATTGCTAATCGCGGAGAGATTGCTTGTCGTATTATGCGAACAGCAAAGCAAATGGGCTTGACCACGGTTGCGGTTTATTCAGATGCAGATAAAAACGCTCAACATGTAAAAATGGCGGATGAAGCCTATCATATTGGTGCAGCGCCGAGTAAAGACTCATACCTAGTTGCAGATAAAATACTTAACGTTGCCAAAATGAGTGGCGCCGATTGTATTCACCCTGGTTATGGATTTTTATCTGAAAACAGCGAATTTGCCAATGTTTGTGAAGCCAATAACATTGCCTTTATTGGGCCGCCAGCAAGTAGCATAGAAGCTATGGGCTCTAAAACCCGTGCAAAAGAAATTATGGCAGCCGCTAATGTTCCTTTGGTGCCAGGTTATTATGGCGATAAACAAGACCCTAGCTTTTTACAAGCTGAGGCTGAAAAAATTGGCTACCCTGTGCTTATCAAAGCGGCCTTTGGTGGCGGTGGTAAGGGCATGCGTATAGTTTCAAAAGCCAGTGAGTTTATAAGCGCATTAGAAGGTGCTAAACGTGAAGCTACTGCCGGTTTTGGTAATGATCTGGTTTTGCTTGAGCGTTATGTTGACCAACCACGCCATGTTGAAGTACAAGTATTTGCTGATAACTATGGCAACTGTGTGTATTTAGGTGATCGTGATTGTTCATTGCAGCGTCGGCATCAAAAAGTGATTGAAGAAGCGCCTGCCCCCGGTTTATCAGACTCATTGCGAAAAGAAATGGGCGAAGCCGCGGTACGATGTGCCCTAGCAATTGACTACCGAGGCGCTGGCACTGTGGAATTTTTACTCTGTGGTGATGAGTTCTTTTTCATGGAAATGAATACTCGCTTGCAAGTAGAGCACCCAGTGAGTGAAATGGTCACAGGCGTTGATTTAGTTAATTGGCAAATTAATGTAGCCAGTGGTTTAGCGTTACCTTTAGCGCAAGCAGATATTCAGCTACAAGGACACAGCTTTGAAGCACGTATTTATGCTGAAGATCCAAGTAATGACTTTATTCCGTGCTCTGGCACTATTGAGGCACTATATACGCCCGCTAACAGTGAATATGTACGTATTGATACTGGTATTGCCCAAGGTGATGAAATAAGCCCGTATTACGATCCAATGATTGCCAAACTTATTGTTCATGATGATAACCGCGACCAAGCACTTTCGCGTTTACAACAAGCATTAACACAATTTCATTTAGCCGGATTTAGCACTAATATCAGCTTTTTATATAATTTAGCGATTCATCCACGCTTTAAACAAGGTGCTCCAAGCACCCACTTTATTTCAGAGCAAGGTGAAGCGTTAGTTACTATTGACCCGTCTTTATTACAAACTAGCCGCTTAATTGCAGGTTTTGCGTATTTAGCATCACTTGGTAGTAATACAAGTAGTGCAAATCCATGGCAACAATTACATGGGTTTAGTTTAAATGCGCCGCAACAAGTTAACATTCCATTTAGCGATACCCCCTTAAACGCAATAAAAACCGCGCAGGGCTATAGCATGACCATTAATGACAACACCTTTGAAGTGCAAGGTGAGTTAACTAATGGCTACTGCAACGTATCGATTAATGGCGCTAAACACACTGCGCATGTTAGCCACGTTGATAATGCCATTACTGTAATGAACCAAGCACTGCAAACTAAGTTTGAATGTGTTGATAAACATTTCATCAGCTCACATGAAAATGAGGCATTACCCCTTGCTGCCCCACTTAATGGTACTGTAGTTAAACACTTGTTAGAGGTGGGAAGCACCATTACTAAAGGCGATGCAGTGGTTATAATTGAAGCAATGAAAATGGAATACACGCTTAATGCCCCACATGATGGCGTATTAAAAAGTTACTGTTTTGCTGAGGGTGAACTGGTAAGCCATGGCGCTTTACTGGCCATAGTTGAAGACACAACTGCAGAGGAACCCGCTTAATATGAGTTCATTATTACCTAAAGCAGTGCGCATTGTTGAAGTGGGCGCCAGAGATGGACTTCAAAATGAAGCCGCTGTAGAAACTGCTGATAAAATAACGCTTATTAACGCACTCGCCGCTGCAGGCATAAAAGACATAGAAGCTGGTGCGTTTGTCTCACCTAAATGGGTGCCACAAATGGCAGACTCTAGTGAAGTAATAAGCGCACTTAATTTACCTGAGGTTAATCTCAGTGCCCTTACCCCTAATTTAAAAGGGGCAGAGGCAGCAGATGCTGTAGGTATTAAAGAATTTGCAATATTTACCGCAGCGAGCGAAGCATTTTGCCAAAAAAATATTAACTGCTCTATTGAGCAAAGTTTGGCGCGTTTTAGTGAAGTTATGGCTTTTGCAAAGGCGCATAACATTCGCGTGCGCGGTTATGTAAGTTGTGTGTTAGGTTGCCCGTATGAGGGAGATGTTGACCCTCATACTGTACTGGCTGTTGCTGCTAAACTCTTAAAAATGGGCTGTTATGAAATTAGCCTAGGTGACACCATAGGTGTTGGCACACCCGCTAAAGTAATAGAGCTACTTACATTGCTACTTAAACATATTGATAAATCTAAACTTGCTGTACATTTTCATGACACATACGGGCAAGCGCTCACAAATATTTACGCTGCGCTAAACCTTGGTATAGCAACGGTTGACAGTGCTGTTGCCGGCCTTGGTGGCTGCCCATATGCCAAAGGCGCGTCAGGAAATGTTGCCACCGAAGATGTTGTATACTTACTGCAAGGGCTTGGCATTGAGCATGGAATTGATTTACAAAGGCTTGCTGAGGCAGGTTGGCAAATTACGAGTGCACTGAACAAACAACCTGCTAGCAAGGTTTCTGCAGCATTACACGCACAATAATTATTTAGCACAGAATGAGGAGTCACTCATGGCCGGTTTTGATAAAGTAGTTTCTAGTTATGAAGCTGCAATGGAAGGTTTAAAAGACGGCGATACAATAATAGCCGGTGGTTTTGGCTTATGTGGTATCCCTGAGGGGCTAATTGCCCAAATTAAAAAAATGCAAACTAAAGAATTAACTGTTGTTTCCAATAACTGTGGTGTTGATGACTTTGGTTTAGGGTTGTTACTGCACGACAAGCAAATTAAAAAAGTGGTCGCCTCATACGTTGGCGAAAATGCCTTGTTTGAACAGCAACTACTAAGTGGCGAAATTGATGTAGAACTTACGCCACAAGGTACTCTTGCTGAAAAAATGCGTGCTGGTGGTGCAGGAATACCTGCTTTTTACACAGCCACAGGTTACGGCACACCGGTTGCTGAGGGTAAAGAAGTAAAAGAGTTTAATGGTCGCCCTTATATTTTAGAAGAGTCAATTACCGGTGAATTCGCTATTGTAAAAGCATGGAAAGCGGATCGCTACGGCAACTTAGTATTTCGTCATACAGCCATGAACTTCAATCCAATGGCGGCTACTGCGGGTAAAATTACCGTTGCAGAAGTAGAGGAAATTGTTGAGCCAGGCGAACTTGAGCCAAGCCAAATACATACGCCAGGAATTTTTGTTAACCGCGTTATAAAAGGTAACTTTGAAAAACGCATTGAACGTGTTACCACACGAGATTAAGCAGGAGCACTAACAATGGCATTATCACGTGAACAAGTCGCAATGCGCGTAGCTCAAGAGTTACAAGATGGGTTTTATGTTAATTTGGGCATTGGTATTCCGACACTCGTCGCAAACTATGTACCCGATGGCATAGAAGTTATGCTACAGTCCGAAAATGGTCTTTTAGGCATGGGCGAATACCCTACAAAAGCCACTGTTGATGCGGATATGATCAACGCGGGTAAAGAAACCGTGACGGCAGCTACCGGTGCAGCTATATTTAATAGTGCAGATAGTTTTGCCATGATACGGGGTGGTCATGTAGACTTAACCGTTCTGGGCGCGTTTGAGGTAGACCAAAACGGTTCTATAGCCTCATGGATGATCCCTAAAAAATTAATTAAAGGCATGGGCGGAGCGATGGATTTAGTCGCAGGTGCAAAAAACATTATTGTTACCATGACCCATGCCAGTAAACACGGCGACTCTAAGTTATTAGAAAGCTGTACGTTACCGCTAACGGGCGTTAACTGTGTTAAAAAAATAGTTACTGATTTAGCCATTCTAGAAGTAAAAGACGGCGCTTTTCATTTACTAGAACGCGCACCAGGCGTATCAGTTGATGAAATTATTAGCAAAACGGCAGGTAAATTGCTTGTTAATGGTGATATTCCTGAGATGGTGTTTTAAACCACTCATAATTTCACTCTGTACCGACCTCATTCCCAGTGCCAATGGCGCTGAGTTACCCAAAATCCCTCGTAAGAGGGATTTTTTTTGTCTATATTTTAGTTTTTGCACTATAGTGACAATTTAACGCACCACTTAGGTGAATTCGACCTAATAAAATAAATAAATTGCTGATATAGTTAGTTTTTATTTTTGGTTTAATTATTGCCTATTACTAGGCGATTGAAATAACTTTATACTGGATACCATGCAAACACCTATTCGCGGCCTTCGCTCTTTTTGTTTTGCCGCAAAAAGCTTAAGTTTTAAACATGCTGCTAAAGAGCTTTACTTAACGCCCTCGGCTGTAAGCCACCAAATTAAACAGCTAGAAGAGCAGCTAGGCATTGATTTATTTCAAAGACAAACTCGATCTATTAGTTTAACGCCTGCAGGTAAAAACTTTTTTGAAGCAATTTATCCAATTATAAATATGCTAGAGAGTACCATTAATGAATTTAGTCAGTTACAACAAAATGTAAACTTAACCATTACCCTGCCCGAATTTTTTGCCAGTGAATTGTTAATGCCTAAGCTCAGTGAATGGACCAGCGAGCACCCTAACATTAATTTACACATGGATACCCTTAAAACTCGAAAGGAATTAACCCGCCAGAGTGATTTATCAATAATTTTATCTTCAAGTAAACCACTTGATGGACTGGCTACCGAGTTATTTAATTTAGAATATATTCCAGCGTGTAATAAAAAACTGCTTGAACAATGGCAAAACGATCATTGTCAGGCACTTAACCAAGTACCCCTTATTGTGCATAAAGCAAGGCCTTGGGCTTGGCATCAGTGGGCAGAAAAAGTTGGGATTGATGACTTTTCACCAACACAAATTATTCAAATAGATAGTATGTTTGGTGTAGCAAGGGCGGCGCAGCAAGGAATGGGGATTGCACTTATTCCTCTGCCAATTAGCCAAAGCTGGCTGGATGAGCAATGGCTTTATAAACTATTTGAACAACCCCTTACCACCAAAGATAAATACTACTTGGTACAACATGGCTCTAGTACGGCAAACCACCCGCTCGATTTGTTTGCAAAATGGGTAATTAACACCTTCAGACAAACAAAATGACTATTAATTAAACGCCCTTTTATGGGCGTTTAATTATTTACGACCTTTTTAAAATATTTTTTCGTGTCACACGCAAACCTAAAAAATAAAATATAAACAGCATTATCAATAACTTGCACAACCTTCTATTAACTAAGTTTATAGATTAGATTTTTTCACTTATTAGTTTTGTTTTTATCGCTTGTCGAAATTGAGTAAAAGCTCTAAAGTTAACTCAACAAATCAGCAACGACCAAAAATAATAAAACGCGTTACTGAAACCAAATTTAATTAGTTTGTAACAACAAGCTAGTACAAAAGAATCTTTATTGTGTGTGAAGATGTTGTCAGTGTAAAAAACAGCTCAAGTTCGGTGGTGACTTAGCTTGGGTTGTTTTTATTTTACGCTTACACCCGCCAATAAATATAAGAATCTTTATTGTGTGTGAAGATGTTGTCAGTTTAAAAAGCAACTCAAGTCCGGTGGTGACTGAGCTTGAGTTGTTTTTATTTACATTCACATCAGCAACAATAATTCAGCATTAGTTTTTACTAATACAACCCCCCGAATCTTTATTGTGTGTGAAGATGTTGTCAATTGAAATGCAGCGACCTTTTTTAAGTATCGCTGCTTTTTTTTTGCTTAAAATTTGCCTATTTGCTAATTAGCTTAAACATCATCTGATCTGTTTATTTCCTCACGAGCAACAAATTCTAATACAGTGGCATTAATACAATATCTATCTTGACCATTTGGCCCTTCACCCGGGAATAAATGCCCTAAATGAATCCCGGTACTTTTAGATTTAAGCTCAATACGTTGCATTCCCCAACTGTTATCTTCATGCTGCGTTACGCTGTCTTTTACAGGGTGTGTAAACGACAACCAGCCAGTACCCGAATTAAATCTGTCGCGGGTATCAAACAAGGGTTCACCACTGAGTTTATCGATAAAAATGCCATCGGGGGTGTTTTTAAAAATAGCGTATTCTTTGCAATATGGGCTGTCGGTTTTAGCGTTAAACGCTACTTTATAAGCTTCACTGTCACCGAGTTTAAATGCCCCTAGCGCTTTATAAAACAGTTCGGCATCCATATAACCTTGGCGAGAATACACTTCTACTCCATCTTCTAAAAATAGTATGGTGGGTGTAGCCCACGTAGCCGATTTGATGGTTAAGCCATTGAGCTGATCAGCATGGCGAAATGTCATTGGTATTGTGCCTTTATAGTCATTAGCTACCGCCGCTTTAAATTTTTCACAGTAAGGGCAGTAATCGCGAGAATCTAAAATAACAATTTGTTTGCCAGTCAACAATGCAGTGTTATCAACCTGCTGCTTTTCATCTTGACTAAAAACAACGCCGGTTGAATGGTCTGGGCAATAACCGTTTGGATTTTTTTCAAGATAATTTTGATGATATTCTTCAGCAGAATAAAATTGCTCTAGTGGCTTAATTTGTGTAGCTATTGTTCCATAACCTGCTTCAGTGAGTAACTGCTGGTACTGCTGTGTTACAGCAATCGCGGTATTTGCTTGCTCGTCACTTGTAGTTAAAATAATAGAGCGATATTGTGTGCCTACATCATTACCTTGGCGGTTTTTTTGAGTCGGATCGTGGCTTTCGTAATAATTTTGCAGCAGCTCTTTTGCCGAAATAATATTGCTATTAAATGTAACCTGCACCACTTCAGCGTAGTTATCTTCATCAAAGCGACGCGATAGCTTAGTTATATTCCTGTAGGTTGGTTTAAACCCATGCCCATCGGCATAGCCCGACTCTGCATCGAGTACCCCATTTAGTGCTTCGTAGCGTTTTTCTGCCCCCCAAAAACAGCCCGAGCCAAGCACTAGCTTTTCTACATGCATAGTGGCATCTAACTCACTGGATTTAGTTACCTCATCTGACGAGATAGCGCTCATCGTACTTAGTAATCCCAACATAGAAAATGTAGCTAATATTAACCCCTTAAACATACGATTACCTCTTAGTTTTAGTTACTCTAGGGTCTGTTGACCTTCCAAGGTTAAATTTGCAGCAGTCTGTTTTGTGTTTAGGCAAGGCAGAGCCTATGTGGTGTGGTTATTCCCCATAAATAGGCGATAACGCAGCATCAATGCCAAACAGGCGCTGCCCGAAGGGTTCTGCCTAGGGACGATTTACTCTTTTTTGCTCGGTTTTTACTCATTCTTACATGGATGTAAGCCAGTAGAATAACGCAGGAGCAGTTATCGAGCCTACTAGGTTACAAACCTCGCGCCGCGATTAAACCGCTCCTAGTTTGAACAATTTTAATCCGCAAAGGTCAACAGACCCTAAAGCAGACCTGTGAACTCAACAATAAATTTCACACACAACAAAACTTTACGGATGAGAGAGTTTATTCGATCCGAGCTTGTCTATTAATATCGTAATAGTACAGCGACTGTGATAGCTTAAATGTAATTAATATTAATGAGTTATCGATATGAGCATGATTCCTAGTATAAAAATTTTAACGAACTCTAGCCTGCTTTTTGATGTTTCTCACTACAGCGAACCACACATACTTGCGACCCAAAAAAAGCTTTGGGCACTCGCCCAACACTGTAAAAACAGCAATGAATTTATCGATTTGGTACCAGCTATGAATTCGTTAACTTTGTATTTAAAGTCCTCAGAAATGCTTAATAAATGGTACAACACCTTAGCTAAGTTATGGGAGGAAGTAGATGATTATCAGTTTGATAGCCAGCACCACCAAATTAATACCTACTACCAAGGTGAAGATTTAGATTACGTAGCTAACTATCATCAACTCACAATTGATGAAGTGATTAACTTACATAGTAAAGAGTTATATCACGTTCTATTTTTAGGCTTTGTACCCGGTTTCCCTTATTTACATGGGCTCAACTCACGGTTATTTACCCCAAGGCGCGATAACCCGCGAGTGAGTGTACCTAAAGGCGCAATTGCCATTGGAGCAGACCAAACAGGTATCTACCCTGAAGATTCGCCAGGTGGTTGGCATATTATTGCTCACACTGATGCCTGCTTATTTGATTCTAAAGCGGCTAATCCTTGCTTATTTAAACCTGGCGATACCATAGAGTTTGTGCCTGTAAAAGGAGTAAGCAATGATTAAAGTAATCAAGAGCGGTATTCAACTAACAATTCAAGATTTAGGCCGTGTGGGTTTTCGACATTTAGGGGTAAGCCGCTCAGGCAGCCTTGATACCTGTGCACACATCATTGCAAACCGTTTATTAAATAACACCGACAACACTGCCGTGCTGGAATTAACCGTGGGTTTATGCGAACTGCAATTTCAGTGTGATACCGTTATTGCCCTTCATGGAGCCGACCTCAAAGCAACCCTTGATAGACACCCGCTTTATCCAGGCTGGAGTTACCCAATAAAAGCAATGCAAACACTTAAATTTGCAACTGGCCGTGGTGGTTCACGAGCCTACATCGCGGTAAAAGGCGGTATTGAATGCCCAGAGGTTATGGGGTCTAAATCTACCGATTTAGGGGCAGCCATTGGCGGCTTTAATGGCCGTGCACTGCAAAGCGGTGATGTGCTAGCCATAAGCCCTTATACTAAACCTTGGTTATGTAATAAGGGCGCCCTTACCCCGCCAAAGCGAAGCATCATCCGTTTACATAAAGGCCCTCATTATGAGCTACTAACACCCGCGTGTATTAATACTTTTTGTGAGGCCTCATTTACTATTAATCCAAATAGTAACCGTATGGGCGTACGCCTAGACCATAAAAATACGGCTATTATGCAACATACACTTTCATTGCCCTCTGTAGCCGTAGCACCTGGGAGCATACAGCTTCCACCTGATGGAAACCCTATTGTATTATTAAATGATGGGCAAACAACGGGGGGTTATCCTTTAATAGCGCATGTGATAGAAGCCGACTTACATCAGTTTGCACAATTTAGAACTGCTGACCCAATCACCTTTGAATTTGTATCACTTGAGCAGGCAAATGCTGCAAAAAATAAGCTCGATGCTCACCTAGCACAACTTAAGCTGAGTTTAAGCCGCTACTGGGATTAATTAATAGTGCACTCACACTCACTCACTGAGTAACTCGACCGCTATTTATTTACTTTTCTCCTTGCACCTCCTTGGTGCAAGGCAAACTAATTGTTGCAATTTAATTTAACTTTAACGTAATTTTAAATTAAAAATTGCACATTGCATTTTAATCTCCTTGCCAATATCACCACATTGGTGCAACGCCAATTTATTTGGTGCATAAATTATTCTTATTATTTTAAAAAAGCCATGTGACTTAGGTATTTATTTCTGATAAAACAAGGTTAGTCTTTAGCAAACTCGCTATCGTAGGCACTTAATAGGAATGAGGAAAAATTATGTGTTCAATATTCGGCGTACTCGATATTAAATCGGATCCCAGCCAGTTACGCGCTCAGGCAATCGAAATGTCCAAACTGCTTCGCCACCGCGGGCCTGATTGGTCAGGGGTGTATTCATCAGACAAAGCAATTTTAGTGCACGAACGCTTAGCAATAGTTGGCGTATCAAGCGGTGCGCAACCATTATACAACCCAGAAAAAACGCATATTTTAGCGGTAAATGGCGAAATTTATAACCACAAAGAGCTTGCCGCTAATTTAGAAGTCGAGTTTGATTTTCAAACGCAGTCAGATTGTGAAGTTATTTTAGCCTTGTACAAGCAAAAAGGGCCTGCATTTTTAGATGACTTAAATGGTATTTTTGCCTTTTGTTTATATGATGAAGAGCAAGACGCTTACCTAATTGGTCGCGACCACATTGGTATTATTCCACTGTATACAGGCCACGACGAGCATGGCAACTTTTATGTAGCATCAGAGCTAAAAGCGCTTTCACCTATTTGTAAACATATAGAAGAGTTCCCACCTGGGCATTTCCTTTACAGCAAAGACGGTAAATTAACACCGTACTACCAACGTGATTGGCAAAGCTACGATGCAGTTAAAAACAACGATGCCAAGGCAGAAGATGTAAAAGATGCTCTAGAAGCCGCGGTAAAACGCCAACTAATGTGTGACGTACCCTACGGTGTATTACTATCAGGTGGATTAGATTCGTCGGTTATTTCAGCTATTACTCAACATTTTGCCGCAAAACGTATTGAAGACAACGATGAAAGTGATGCTTGGTGGCCTAAACTGCATTCGTTTTCAGTGGGTTTAGAAGGCTCACCCGATTTAGCTGCAGCGCAAAAAGTGGCTGATATGATAGGCACTATTCACCACCCTATTATTTTTACTATTCAACAAGGTATTGATGCTCTTAAAGAAGTGATTTATCACATTGAAACCTACGATGTAACCACTATTCGTGCATCAACCCCTATGTATTTAATGGCACGACAAATTAAAGCTATGGGCATTAAAATGGTACTTTCAGGTGAAGGTGCCGATGAATTATTTGGTGGTTATTTATATTTTCATAAAGCACCCAATGCACAAGAGTTTCATGAAGAGCTAAACCGTAAAGTATCAAAACTGCATATGTTTGATTGTTTACGTGCTAATAAATCAATGGCTGCTTGGGGGGTTGAAGCACGCGTGCCATTTTTAGATAAAGAGTTCGTTGATGTGGCCATGCGCATCAACCCAGAAGCTAAAATGTGTAAAGACGAAAAAATTGAAAAACATATTTTACGTGCTGGCTTCGACGGCTACCTTCCAGACGAAGTGTTATGGCGTCAAAAAGAACAATTCTCTGATGGTGTTGGCTACAGCTGGATTGATACTTTAAAAGAGTATGTGAATGAGCAAGTAACGGATCAAGAACTAGCGAATGCTAAATTTAAATACCCAATTAACACGCCAGATTCAAAAGAAGCGTATTTTTACCGCCGTATTTTTGAATCGCACTTCCCGGGCGATGCCTCTGCTAACTGTGTACCACATGGTAAATCAGTAGCATGTTCAACCCCCGAAGCACTGGCGTGGGATGCATCATTTCAAAACAATGCAGATCCATCTGGACGCGCCGCAGGCGTTCACAATGAAGCATATAAAAAATAGTTACCCCCCTATCTACGCTGCAGCTTAAAAACTGCAGCTTTTCTTCGCTGTCTTAGTGAATAATTTCTTGAAATTTTATGGCACTAAGAGAAGTGAATGAAAAAGCTAAGCCATTCAATTTAATCATTTATGTTTAATTACTGTTGTTTGTCACTTCTCTACAAGCGCAGCGTTTCTTTGCCATTTTTGTAAATTAAATCTCAAAGGTGAGATAAACCTTTGACCAATTTAGTTTAAACAGTAAGATTTAGTCGCTTTTTATAAAAACTATTTCAATCTCGCTTTTTCATTAACCTCATGAACAATATCTATCTAACTCATTATCCCAAATCATAAAAACATAGTTAAAATGTCATTAATAAATCATTTAATAAATGAATAGTGATTTTAAAACGCTGACTTAGTTTTTTACGTATTCAATAGCGTTTTTTTAGTTATTTACTTGTCTGATTAGGCCGAATATTCATTCACTTAGCTTTGCATTCAATGCTATATACGACTATAAAATAATTAGCTGACACATTAGTTATCATTTGTTCAGTTGCCAGATGTGTACAATAAAAAGGCGAAAGCAGCTTAAAGTTTTGCCAAAGTGTTAATTCTTTTGCATTTAATATTTAACTCCCCTATTAGTAAAGGTATGATGGGCAATTAAATTAGTTAGTCTTCTAACTATTCGTGTTATTAGCTTTAGTTATAAATCTAATAAGACGAATACAGTGAACTATAAAAAAACTGGCATTAAGCCAACCTGTTTCATTAACCAATGAGGTATTGCATGAGCGAGAATCATGACAAGTACAGTATTGATAATACGGACTACACCGTAGGTCAAGACAATGTACAAAAGTGGGGATTTGATATACATAACCCTGTATTCGGGATCAGTGCAGGGTTAATAGCACTTTTTTTAATCGCCGTACTAGTGTCAGATGCCGAAGTAGCTAAAACAACACTAAATGGTATCAAAACCGATATTATTAATAATTTTGACGGCTTATTTATGTGGGCTGCCAACTTCTTTGTTATTTTTTGTTTAGTTTTAATTTTTTCACCATATGGCAATATCCGCTTAGGCGGTGACGATGCTAAACCATCGCATTCTCGTATTTCTTGGCTGGCAATGTTATTTGCTGCAGGTATGGGTATTGGCTTAATGTTCTGGGGTGTTGCTGAACCAGTTGCATACTACACTGGTTGGTATGAAACGCCGCTCAATGTAACAGCTAACACACCAGAAGCCGCGAAAATGGCAATGGGTGCAACTATGTTCCATTGGGGTCTTCACCCTTGGGCAATTTATGCTGTAGTTGCGCTTTCGTTAGCATTTTTTACTTACAATAAAGGCTTACCGCTTTCTATTCGTTCGATTTTTTACCCAATTTTAGGTGATAAAGCGTGGGGGTGGCCTGGTCACATAATTGATATTTTAGCTGTATTAGCAACCTTATTTGGTTTAGCAACGTCACTTGGGCTAGGTGCACAACAAGCTTCTGCCGGTATTAATCATGTATTTGGTTTTGAAGGTGGCGTAGGTTCACAAATTCTGGTTATTACAGGTGTTACGTTACTAGCAATCGTCTCTGTTATTAGAGGCATTGATGGCGGCGTTAAATTACTTAGTAACGTAAATATGCTCATTGCTTTAGTATTACTAGTATTTGTATGTTTAGTTGGTTTTGCGGTCTCTATGGGTAATATCCCTAACACGGTAATGGGGTATGTAGAGAACATTATTCCATTGAGTAACCCACATGGCCGTGAAGATGAAACATGGATGCATGGTTGGACAGTATTCTACTGGGCTTGGTGGATTTCATGGTCACCGTTTGTAGGTATGTTTATTGCGCGTGTTTCGCGTGGTCGTACAATCCGTGAATTTTTAACCGCGGTATTACTTATTCCAACAGCGGTTACTATCCTGTGGATGTCTATCTATGGTGGCATCGCAATTGACCAAGTAGTTAATGGTATTGGTGCTCTTGGGACTGACGGTCTAACAAGTGTCCCTATGGCGATGTTCCAAATGCTTGATGAAATGCCAATGGCGAGTGTGCTTTCTTTCATTGCTATTGTATTAGTACTGGTATTCTTTATTACTTCTTCTGATTCAGGATCACTTGTAATTGATTCAATCACAGCAGGTGGCAAAATTGATGCACCGGTACCACAGCGTATTTTTTGGGCTACTGTTGAGGGCGCAATTGCTGCTGCATTACTGTGGATTGGTGGTACTCAAGCGATTGAAGCACTACAAGCTGGGGCTATTTCAACCGGTCTACCGTTTACCATTGTTTTACTATTAATGTGTGTAAGCTTAATTTTAGGTTTACGAACTGAGCCTCGCCCAGTTAAATAACACCCTACATTAAAAAACGCCGCTAATTGCGGCGTTTTTTTTACTCTATTTTTCCTATAATATTTTATAACGTTTCGCTAAAGCCAAATTTCACTTAGTGGCGTATCTAACCGATAATGATAACTCAGCTGAGCTTGCAGTAATTCTGCGGTGGCTAAAGCGTCAGTCAGTGCATTATGGTTTTGATACAATGGCAAGGAATAACGCTCCCTTGTATCACTTAACCTTAATGAACCTAGTTTTGTATTAAATAGCCTACCTAGTAGCCCTTGACGTGCTTTTAGCGCTCGCCTTTCAATTTCCATAGTGTCGACAAGAGCAAATTCAATCCCTTCTTTTATACGTGTGAGCAGCGCATTATAAAAAAAGTGGCGCTCAATGGCGGCATAATGCACCACCACCACTTTCCCTTTAAGTGCATCAAGAAGTGGGGCTAAAATTCGATTAAGGTCGGGAGCTTCATCCACTTCTGAGTGGGTAATACCATGGATAACAATCGACTCTTCACTCAAATCTCGTCGTGGTTGTACTACCCAATGACGGCTCTTTTTACAGTAAATACGATTTACATTAAAAGGCACTAACCCAACACTAACAATATCATCGGTATTAGCGTCCAGACCAGTTGTTTCAAAATCTAGCGCCACAAAAGGTACGTCTTTAAGTGGAGCAGTCTGATTGGTAAATGCCTGCTGGTAAAAGTCTTTAAGCAATGCGTTTTGCGCACTATGTAAAAGCTGCTCGTAACGATGGGGCCAATCTAACGGTGATTTAGCCATAGCTTATTTCACACCTGAATGAGCAGAATAACTAAACTTTAAAAAGCTTTGCGCTTTTTCTAAAATCGCAAAAGCTTCTTTTAAATTACTTTGCTCAAATGGTGAGAGTAAATGCGGGTCTAAATCATTATCGGGCGCTTCCCCCTGTTCTATCTGCCATGCCTGATGGCGAATACGTACAGTGGCAATATATTCAAATGCATCACGCAAATCTTGTGCCTTGCCTTTAGGTAATAAGTTCGCCTCGATAATATCTTCTAATCGCTCAAACGAATTTTGTTTACGTGAACCGACCGCTAATGCATGAACGCGCACCACATCAGATAGCGGCGCTGTACCACGACGTTTTAAGTTCATTGAGCGCTTATGTTGGCCATTGTGCTCAAGTACAAAGCCGTTAAAAAATCCCAATGGTGGCGTTCGATTGCGAGCATTAGCAGCAAGGTTAGCTAAAAAGCGTTTATTTACTTTGCTTTCTTTTGCCACCAGCGTTTTAAGCTCATCGGCCCATTTTAGCTTGCCCCAAACGCCATCTAAGTCAAAAAATATCGAGCTATTGAGCAGTGCTTGCGGTTTGGGCTCGGCCATCCAGCTAGCAAATTTTTCTTGCCATTGTTCGCGGGTCATACGCCATTTTTTAAACGAGGCCATAATTTCACCATCACAATAGGTATAGCCACACTTAGCTAAACCATTACACACAAAGTCTGATAAGTTTTGAAAATACTCATCGTGCAATGCCTCATCGAAGCTATTATCTAAAATCAGTGCATTATCTTGATCGGTTACAATTAACTGCTCATCCCGCGCCATTGAGCCCAGCGCAATAAAACAATAAGGAATGGGCGGCTTGCCAAACTTTTCTTCAGCTAGCGCTAATAAGCGTTGTTTAAAGGTACGCCCTATTACTGCCATGGCCGTTCCTATCATATGCGAATTAGCATCTTCGTTTACCATACGTACAAACACGTTAGGGAGTTGGCGGGCATAATGAACTAAATCTTCCACTGATTGCTGCGCTAAAATACCCCGTACTAACAATAAGCTACTTTGTGACTCATAACGTAGAATATCGGATAGCGATATTACCCCTATTGGGCGTTTTTTATGTACCACAGGCAAGTGATGTAAGTTATCTCTGAGCATCGCTAAAACGGCTTCAAATACATAGGCATTACTATCGAGCAAGACTAAACTTGAGGTCATAACCTCTTGCGCAGGCGTATCAAACGTCAACCCTTGGGCAACAACTTTAGTTCGGATATCTCTATCTGTGATGATCCCGACAACCTGTCCGTCATCCTCTTCTGGGTCGTCGCTTATTTGTTTTTCTATGTCAGTGACAAGTACTGAAGAGACCGATTCTTGTGTCATTAAAAACGCGACGTCTTGTATGGGAGTTTGCGTTGTAACCGTGACTACATCACGATGAAGTAATGATTTAACTTTGGCGGTGGTTAAGTCATTGCTGTCGGCTTGCTCTACTATCGCTTGGCGCAAGCGTACATTGCCATCCACTTCGAAAAAGTCAGCAAAGGTTTCGTATTTATCACAGTATTCGTTAAAAATATTAACGTTAATACAATACGTTAAGGTATCTTCAAGCGCACGAGCCGGAAACCGCACTTTGCGGTTCATTAATAAGCCCATTTGGCCAAAAATACCGCCTGTAGCTAAACGGTTATAGAGCTCGCCATTACGACGTGAAATCTCAACAGAGCCACTGCGAATAATATACAAGTCACTAATATCTTGCCCTAAATGTAGAATATCAGTTTCGGCACGAAAGTAAGCAACCTCTATTTGCATTGCTAATTCATTCAGTGCCTCTGTAGGAAGCGTATCAAATGGGGGGTGTTCAACTAAAAACTGGGCTATTTCAACTTGCTCGGCCTGCATAGGGAATCCTTGTGGCGTGAATCTAGTTGAATTGTGAGCCTAATTGGCTATTTTTTCAAAGAAAAATAGCCAATTTACGTAAATAGTTAGCGATTAATTATCTACTTGCTCTAACTCCTGCGCTAATTGTTTTGACTCATCACCACGAGGGCTGGTAAAACGTGCAAGTCCTAAATAAATCACGGGTGTTAAATAAAGCGTAAACAATACCGCTAAGGCTAAGCCACCAAACACCACCCAGCCAATCGCGTTACGCGCCTCAGCGCCCGCACCTGTTGACATAATAAGCGGTAATGCGCCCAATAAAGTAGAGATCAAAGTCATAGTTATAGGACGTAAGCGTACCAGCGCTGCTTGTTCCACCGCTTTACGTACAGCTAAACCCTGATCTCTTAATTGATCAGCAAACTCAACCAATAAAATCGCATTTTTGGCGATTAAACCAATTAACATTACCAGACCAATTTGCGAATAAATATTGAGTGATGTACCGGTTAAATATAGCGCTAAAATTGCGGATGTAATACCAAAAGGGACGGTGATCATTACTACAATGGCGCTATTAACATTTTCAAATTGTGCCGCCAAAACTAAAAACACAATTAAAAAGGCTAACACGTAAGTCATTAGCACTTCATTTGAAGTTTCTTCAAAAGTGAGTGCCTCGCCTTTGAACGCTAAAGTAATACCTGCTGGTAATGATTGCTCAGACACTTGTTTTATTTGCTCTACCAGTGTGGCAATAGTTAAACCTTCGGGTAATTCCATGCTTAATTCTATGGCACGTCGCTGAGCATGGCGCTCAAGCTCCGCAGCAACGCCCTCTTCTGTAATATTTGCCACACTACTGAGTGGTACTAATTGATTATCGCGGGCGCTTACATATAAATTTGCTAAATCACTTGGGTCGTTAATGGTTTGATTTTGAGCCTGTAACATAATAGGTATTGATTGATCGCCGATGTTTAAATCAGCTATATCGTCGCCATTAATAGCAGCTCTTAAAGTAATGGCAATATCGCTTAACGATACACCGAGTTCTTCTGCGCGTCGTCTGTCTATATTAACGCGAAGTTGTGGTTGCGATGGTTGATACGATACGCGAACCGGTGCAACTTCAGGTACTGCTTTTTCAAGATCTGCTGAAAACTGCTGGGCAGCCTTAAATATTTCAAGATAATCTTGGCCCAGTAAAGCAACTTCAATACCGCCACCTTGGCCACGTAAATTTAAACTATTAGCGCCTCCTGCGTATGCGGGTGCTCCAGGAATATTCATTAAAGGCTGACGAATTTTATTGATGATTTCTTGTTGACTAAAATTACGTTCATCCCAGTGCTTTAAAGGCACAGTAATGAAGACAATATTAGGATCCCACTGACCAACAACCGTGTAAATAGACTCTATTTCACCGCTTTCGACGAAAGGAAGCAAAGTGTCTTCCATTTTAATGGCTTGCCTGTCCATAAAGTTCAAGCCTACACCATCTGGCCCACGAGCAAATATTCTAATTTTACCGCGATCTTCTGTTGGTAATAGCTCGTTATCTAAGCTCATATACAATGCACCTGAGCCGCCGGCCACTAATAAACAGGCAATAAAAGTAAGCCACGCATGATCGAGAACTTTATGAATTGTTTTGGTATATAAATTAGCAAGTACGTTACCAAACTTAGCAAATGGATGAAAACCTCCTTGCTTAAGCTTTAGCTTAGAGGTAAGTGCCGGCACTAACGATAGCGCAACAAAGCTTGATATGATCACTGCACCGGCAAGTACCCCCCCAAACTCTCTAAATAAACGCCCTGCAGTAGAGGGTAAAAAAGCGATGGGGACAAACACAGCTGCTAATACCGCCGTGGTGGCAATAACCGCAAAAAATACTTCACGGGTGCCAACAACCGCTGCGGCACGCCTGCCTAGCCCTAATCCACGTTGGCGTTGAATGTTTTCACTCACCACAATCGCATCATCAACGATTAAGCCAGTAGCAAGTACAAGCGCGAGCAAGGTTAAAATATTTATGGAGAAGCCCAATGCCCATATCAGTGCTAATGAGCCTATTAATGCGACCGGAATAGCAAATGCAGGTACTAAGGTTGCACGCCATGAGCCAATAAACACCCATAACGTAATGATCACTAGTAGCACTGTAAGCACTAATGAGTTAATCACTTCATCCACTGAACTTCTAATAAATTGTGCGTCATCTGATGTTAAGGTAAATTCCATCTCAGGAAAGCGTTCACGCATTCCTTCTATCAGCTTTAGAACCTCATCTGATATTTCTATGGTGTTAGATTGCGCTTGGCGGATAATTTCCATACCAATAACGGGTTTACCATTAAGTCTTACCATAGAGCGCGGATCGGCTGGGCCAAAATATACCGCGGCGATATCGCTAATACGGGTATCACCACGAATGATAATATCACCTACTTGATCTGGTGTTACCGAGGTAGCATCAGCACGAACAATAATTTGCTGATCGTTTGATTTTAAACTTCCTGCTGGCACATCAAAGGGAGCTTGCCTGAGCACGTCAGCAACATCGGGAATAGTTAAATTGAAGCTGCTGAGCTTAAGCGGATCGATACGTACTCTAAGCACTCGTTCTCTATCACCGTTTAAGCGCACATCAGCAACACCGGGAATAGTTAAAAACTGTGGCGCTAAATCAACATCAACCCGCTCGGTTAATGCCTCTAAAGAAAAACTCTCACTTGATACGGTGAGTGATACAACCGCCTCAGCATCGTTATCGGCTTTTATGATAGATACACGCTCAACTTCTTCTGGGAGCTCTCTTTGCACTCGCGAAACTGACTCGCGTGTTTCATTAGCGGCATCATCCAGATTAACACCAGGTCTAAATTCAACCACAATACGTGAGCTGCCTTCTTCACTTTGTGCACGAATAGATTTAACTCCACTCACACGGGCAACAGCCCCTTCAAGTTTGCTGGTGACTTCAGTATCGACGGTTTCCGGGGAACCACCTGGAAACGAAGCTGATACCGTAATACGCGGCCTATCTACATCAGGAAGCTCTCGCACTTCTACGCCAGCTATAGCGGCGATACCGGCAATAATTATTAATAAATTAAGTACCACAATAAGTACAGGGCGGCGAATTGCCATAGACGGCAAGTCTTGCATCATAGGTTGCTGTTTCATGGCTACTCCTGCGTACTAGCGATAGGTGCAGAAAAGCTTAATTTTTGATTGGCTCGCAAGCGCTGAACGCCTTCAACAACTAACGTATCGTTTGGCTGTAATGCCCCTGATACGAGTAAGCGCCCAGCCAAGCGTTGCTCTATTTTTACATCAACCCGGGTAGCTTTGTTATCCACACTCGTCCACACATATGGACCCGTTGCGCCCCACAGTAGTGCTGCTTCAGGAATAGCGGCAAAGCGTTGACCTAATACTTTTATATGTACTCGAAAACTCATACCCGGTAAGAATTGTTGATCTTTGTTATTTAACTTTGCTTTGACTCGTAAGGTGCGAGTTTGTGGGTCTATACGTGAGTCTAAATAGGCTATTTCTGCCTCAATAGGCGCTTGCGATTGCCATGGGAACACGCGTACGCTAGCATTATTTCTGAGCATCGCAATAGCTGATTCAGGCGCGTTAAAATTAATGTATAACTGGCGGGTATCATCGATGCTGGCAATCATTGTTTGTGTTGTTATTCTGTCACCCACTTCAACGTCAGTCAGTCCCATAGTGCCACTAAAAGGGGCTCGAACTTGACGATCTTCTAATTCAGTTTCGGCTTGTATGAGAGTAACTTTTGCAAGCTCTACGATGGTTTTTGCATCGTCTACATCACTTTGTGGCACAGCACCCTTAGCTTGGCTTTGTTTTAAACGTTTTAAAGTTCGCTGACTATCTGCTAATTTTATTTTAGCCTCTTCAAGGGCCGCTTTTTGCCTACGTGAATCTAGCTCAAGTAAAATATCACCTTCTTTAACATTATCGCCAGGTTTAAAATGAACCGCTGCTACTTTATCCCCTACGGCAGGATATAAAATAACAGAATGGATAGCTTCAGCGTTACCAACAGCCTGAACTTGCTGTTGTGCTTGTTCCATAGCGATATTTTCAACGACCACGGTAGCACTAATTACTGGCAAACTAACCGATAAGAATATGGCCGTTATGCCCATTAAGAAATTTTGCGACTTCAAAGCAACACCCTAATTAATTATTATTTCCATTATGTTACGCAGTTTAACACCTCTATGATCAATAAATAGCTTAGTACGACAAATTAGCAAAACAACGCGCTGAAATTAAACATCCAGGTATTTTCTACATATTCTTACACCAGCCTACAAAATCACCACATATTTTATGCGTATTTAACATTAAGATTTAGTCATTAGAGTGAACATACAAAGGAGAGTTTATGAAAAAAAGTATCATTATGGTTTTACTGCTTAGTGGCTGTGCATCACAAGGGGTTGACCGGACAAGTCAAAATCAATTAATTAAACGCTATTATGCATCTGTTAACTCAGAGCAAAAAGTGACACTTTCCTCAGAAGTAGGAACGGGAATAGCTGCTGGAGCGGGTTTTGGCTTTGTTGATAGCCTTGATGGCAACACCGAAGAAATGATCGGTGGCGCTATTGTGGGCGGTTTAGTTGGAGGGCTATTTACCGCCTTATTTGAGGGAGGTAATACGGCTTATCAGTATAACTTATACGCTGTTAATGAAGGTGAATTTACCGTTATTCAAAAGAAAAAACTCGATAAAAACACAAAATGTGTTCTTGTTAACTCAGCTAATAAAATTACACTTACGCCGATAGATAATAGTTATTGTATTCGTTGATTAAGCTCAAAGTGAGTATCAAACCTTTAAGCTGCTAAGCTATGTAGCTCGCTATTTATAAATTACTTTTAAATAAAAACCTCAGTGTTTACTGAGGTTTTTTAATGAATAAATAAACGCGTGGTGTTATTTATTTCGTTGTGCGTCTTTTTGCGCTTTTTTTGCTTCTTTACGTTGTTGTAAAGCAGCTTGAGCTTCGTTACCAATATGACCTTCACCGCGTGCTTGTGCCAATTCTATTTGTTTTTGACGCTCAGCAAAACGAGCGCGTTGCTCGTCGGTCACATCATCAATACAGTGATGACACGACACCCCTTCCATATATTCAGGCTTTTGCTTTTCTTCTTCTGTGATAGGCATCCGACATGCGTGACACTGATCATATGAGCCTTTTTGTAAGTCATGATTTACCGCGACACGGTTATCAAATACAAAGCACTCGCCTTCCCACATGGTTTCTTCTTTTGGTACTTCTTCTAGGTATTTTAATATGCCGCCTTCAAGGTGGTATACCTCATCAAAGCCCTGCTCTTTCATATAAGCTGTTGATTTCTCGCAGCGAATACCACCAGTACAAAACATAGCTACTTTTTTATGCTTTTCTGGGTCGAGATTTTCTTTGGCCCACTGTGGAAATTCGCGGAACGTCTTCGTGTTTGGATCGACCGCGTTTTGAAATGTACCAATTTCAATTTCGTAATCATTTCGGGTATCAACAAGGATAACCTCTGGATCAGAAATTAGGGCATTCCATTCATTTGGCTTAACATAACTGCCCACTACTTTTAATGGGTCTACGCCTTCAACGCCCATAGTTACGATTTCTTTTTTAAGTTTTACTTTAGTGCGGTAAAACGGGCATTCGTCATCATATGATTCTTTAGTAACAATATTGTCTAAATTAGGTTGGGTGTCTAACCACGCCAGTAAGTTATCTATGCCTTCACGTTTTGCGGAGACAGTCCCGTTAATTCCTTCTGCGGCAATTAACAAAGTACCTCGCACGTCATTTTGCTCCATTACATTAAGTAAAGGTTGGCGAAGTGCTTCAAAGTTAGGTAAAGAAACAAATTTATATAATGCACACACAACAAAGTGTTCGCTGGTTACATTATCTTTATGGATAGCAGTCATGGTTTTCCTATTTTGCTTTTTAAACCCGCAAGGGGCGTTTACCGAATCGTAAATCCGGCGCATATGGGGCGCGTATTTTACGCTTTTTTTATTTAAATGCAAAAAAATGGATGATAATGCGCTTTTTACTGTTAGCGCAGTGGCTCAGTGGGCTATAATGCGCGGATAAATTTACAAGACTTGCTCATATTGGAGAAATATACATTGCACTTTACTGATCTTGGGATTGATACTCGCCTAGAAACACAATTAGCGCACCAAGGGATCACCCAGCCTACCGATATTCAAGCTCATGCTGTGCCAACGGCACTCGCTGGACATGACATTTTCGCTCAGTCAAAAACTGGGTCAGGCAAAACTTTAGCGTTTTTATTACCTGCTGTGCAGCGAGTAATGAAACAAAAAGCACTCAGTAAACGTGATCCTCGTGTACTTATTGTTGCTCCAACTCGTGAGCTTGCAACCCAAGTGTTCACCCAACTACGATTACTTATTGCCGGTACCAATATTAAGGCAGTTAAAATTCTCGGTGGTGAAAACTTTAACGACCAAATTAAAGCACTGCGCAACGACCCACATTTTGTGGTTGCTACACCAGGGCGTTTAGCCGATCACTTAAAACAACGCTCTTTACAGTTAAGTGGCTTAGAGCTACTTATATTTGATGAAGCTGACCGTATTTTGGATTTAGGTTTCACAGAGCAGCTTAAGTTAATTAATGAACTGGCAGATCACCGATTACGCCAAACCCTATTGTTTTCAGCGACATTAGATCATGCTCAAGTTGATGCCCTTTCGCGTAATTTATTAAAAAAACCAAAACAAATTATGCTCAGTGCAGCCAATGAGCAACACAGTGATATTAAACAAACATTGTATTTAGCCGATCATCTTGATCATAAAGAAGCGCTACTTGAGCATTTCCTTAATCAAGATAATGTAGGGCAATGTATTATATTTACCGCAACACGTGCTGATACCAGTCGCTTAAGCGAGGCATTAAATAGTAAAGGCTTTAAGTCTGTCGCACTAGCCGGGGATTTAACTCAAAGTAAGCGCCTTGATATCATGGATGCGTTTAGTCGTGAGAACTTTAAAATATTAATTACTACTGATGTTGCATCTCGCGGTTTAGATTTACTCAGTGTTACCCATGTTATTAATTTTGATCTACCAAAACATGCTGAAGAATACGTTCACCGTATTGGTCGCACAGGCCGTGCTGGTTTTAAAGGCAACGCGCTATCATTTGTTGGTCCTAAAGATTGGGCAAGCTATTTAGCAATAAAGTCATTTTTAAATGACGAATTGTCGTTTGCGACGGTTGATGGTTTAAAAGCGAAATTTAAGGGCATCAAAGAGAAAAAAGTAACGCCAGTTAAATCAATTAAAAAGATAGTAGCTGATAAAAAACCACAGCAAAAACGCAAAGCGAAACCGAAAAAACCAGTAGCCCCAGTTAAAGCACCACTTAACATCGATGGTGATACCCCTATGCGTCGTAAAAAAAAGCCTGAGCAGGAATAATTATGAGTTACCTTGGAACTACCCAAACCTTATTTGTAAAAGAAGTCAGTAATGAAGGTGCCTATTTAGATGGCCATGACTTAGGTGAAGTATTTTTACCTAAACACGAGATTAAACATGAACTTGAAGCTGGCGATAGCATCAGCGTTTTTACCTTTTTAGATAACGCAAACCTGCCAACAGCAACAACTAAAAAACCACACGCACAAGTCGGTGAATATGCCCTACTGCGCGTTAAAGAAATAAACAGCATTGGTGCTTTTTTAGATTGGGGTTTAGAAAAAGACGTGCTTGCACCGTTTAATGAACAAAAACCGCGTATGCAAGAAGGTTACTCGTATTTAGTCCGTTTATACCTAGATAATGCCAGTCAGCGAATTTGTGCTTCAACCAACTTTAATCGCTTTTTATCAAAAGACGAGCCGCAATATAGCCACTTGCAAGAAGTCGATTTAATTGTGGCAGGTAAAACCGATATCGGCTACAAAGTACTTATTGAAGAGTCTCATTTTGGTGTTGTATTTTACAACATGGTATTTAAAAACCTATTTGTTGGTCAAAAGCTCAAAGGGTTTATTCAAAAAGTGCGTGAAGACGGAAAAATTGACGTTATACTTGAAAAGCCAGGTATGGGTAAAGTCAGTGAACTTGGCGAAAAAATTATGGAAAAACTAAAAGATGAAGGTGGCATCTTAGCCATAGGCGATAAATCTGAACCTGAATTAATTAAAAAAGTTTTCTCGACCAGTAAAGCAAACTACAAAAAAGCCATTGGTGGGTTATTTAAACAAGGCTTAATTGATATTGAAGCTAAGTCTATTCGTTTAAAATAATTCTATAAAAAAGCCACCTAGGTATAAACTTAGGTGGCTTTTTCGTATTTAAAATTTATAACTTAATGTTTTTGTAAGGTAAGGTACAACGTGAATATTGATTTGAATATTCAATTAACTCTTTTTTAGATGTCATATTTAATGGCGCTAATCTAAATACTTTTTTTGTACACTCATTCTGCATTTCATCGTGTACATCAACACATTCTCTACTACTTATATCAAGTCCTGCTAAAACAGCTTCATTTGTATAACATAAATGCTGAGCATAGTTTTGGGCGATTTTTTTAAACTTAAATAAATCAACGGGGTAATCAGATACCAAATCGGTAACATTCGAAACATCATCATACATTTTGGTTGAAAATACATATTTATTAACAGCAAAGCCACTAATGATAATTACCACTACAAACATTATTAAACGCAAAGTTAGTTCCTCACTGCATAGCCGTAACTAAATGTAGCACAAACAAAAAGAGTTGTAATAAACTCCTTATAATTATGCATACTTTAAATTTAAGCTATTGATTTATTAACATCATTTAATACTTCTACAGGGTTTTGTGCCTGAGTAATCGGACGCCCTATTACTAAATAGTCACTGCCAGCTTCAATCGCGTCTTTAGGTGTCATAATACGTTTTTGATCGCCCGCATCACTGCCAGCAGGACGAATACCTGGGGTTACGAGTTTAAATTCTTTGCCTAAAGCCGCCTTTAAACTTTGTGCTTCTTGTGCAGAACAAACCACACCATCAAGCCCTGCTTGCTTTGTTAGTTTTGCTAAATGCATAACTTGCTCTTGTGGTGATTTAGTTATACCTAAACGCCCAAGCTCAGTTTCATCCATGCTGGTTAAAACGGTCACGGCAATCAATAAAGGAGCTTTATCACCAAATTGTTCGAGTGCCTGCTTTGCTTTATGCATCATTTCAAAACCACCACTTGCATGAACATTAACCATCCACACGCCCATTTTAGCTGCAGCGGTTACTGCTTTAGCAACAGTATTTGGGATATCATGAAATTTCAAATCTAAAAATACATCGAAACCTAAATCAACCAGCTCTTTAACAAATTCAGGGCCAAAATATGTGAACATTTCTTTACCCACTTTTAATCGACAGGTATCCGGTGATAACTGTTTCACAAATGCTAAAGCAGTTTGCTGATCATCATAATCAAGAGCGATAAGAATTTTTTTTGATTGTTCGAAAGACATAACTATCCTACTAGTGAGCGAAAAGTATAAAGATTAAAATCCGTCTAAGCCTCTGCTAGGCACAATGGTTTCCCAATGTTTACACGAAGGGCAATTCCAATAAATGGTGTAACTTGTAAAGCCACAATGCTGGCATTGAAAGTCAGGCTTGGTAGCAATATATGAGGTAACAAGTTTATCTATTTGATTAAGCACATCTTTGGTATTTTTATTTTCGGCGCTCATTAACTGCAGTAAAAAACTAAAGCCACGGATGGTAGGTTGACGTTTTAAACTGTCGGTTAAAAATTCAAAGGCTTGTTCAGTGTGACCTTGCTCAAGCAACGCTTGGCAATGCTGTATTTTTATCATTACCCCACCCTTATCTAATAAGTCGTTCACGAGTTCATGAAACTGATGGGTTAGTTTAAGTTGCTTATAACTATGCGCTAACTTATCAATAAATAATGGCGCAAAAAAGGTAAATTGACAGATAAGTTCTCGCCAATAATAAATTGCTTTTACGTAATCTTCTTTTGTATAGGCAGACAAACCAAGCTCATATAGAGGCCTGATTGTTTTAAAGTTTAAGCTAATAGCTTTGCGCATAAGTTGAGGATTATTACTGGTAATAGCATATTCACAATAAAAGTTTGCGATGGCTTTGAAGTGTTGTTCTTTTGAAAAAAGCTCAGTATGCGCTTCAAACATACTAATGCCTTTTTCCCATTCACGGGTCTGAGAATATAAGGAAATAATTGGCTCAAGAGCATCTTCATGGTTATTTTTTACCAGCCATATTAAATGTTCTTCTGCGCTATCGAGTAAACCTGCCATAATATAGTCTTCTGCTAATTCTAACCGACTATTGGCAGCTTGTTTTTCGTTAAGGCTTGGGTGTTTTAATAGCAATTCATGAATTTTTATTGCGCGGTCAAGCTCGCCACGGCGGCGAAACATAGTGGCTAATGTAGAATAGTGTTCTACAGAGTCAGCAGCTACTTCGAGCAAATTAATTAAATGCTCAAGCCCCTGATCTTCTTCTCTGTCCAGTAAGAACTTTAACCCTTTACTGTATTCAGAAGTGATTTCTCTATTAAATTGATGAGCCTGATTTTTCGCACTGTTTTTTCCCATGATCCAGCCATAACCGGCGGCGACAGGAAGCAGTAAAAACAACAGCTCAATCATAATTAGGTATCTTTGTTGGCAATACGCTTTTTATTATCTTTTTCAGGCGTTATTTGCTTTTTTAAACGGTAATTTTGCCACTTTAATTGCGTAAACAATTTAAAGCTCACAAAGCAACCCACTACAACACCTAACAAAAAGCAGATACTTATTATAACGGCTAAAGGTAATGTATTACTGGCTATTATGTAGTTAATTTGTGTTAATTGTGGATTTTGCGAACCCAATACAAATGCACCAATTAAAAAAAGTGCTGCCAGAATAATTTTTAATACCTTGAACAAGTAACTACTCCAATAAATTTACTAAGCAATGCTCTCGTTTACACGGTCACGTAGTTCTTTGCCTGGCTTAAAATGAGGTACATGCTTACCATCTAACTCTACAGTTTCACCTGTTTTAGGATTACGACCTGTACGAGGTGCACGGTAATGCAAAGAGAAACTTCCAAAACCTCGGATCTCAATACGATCTGAAGAAGATAATGAGCCGGCCATTTGTTCAAGAATTTCTTTAACAGCGTTCTCAACATCTTTCACAGGAATATGTGCGTGTTGTTCAGCAAGTGTTTCTATCAGTTCTGACTTAGTCATAGCGTTTCCTTAAAAGAAATAGTGGAAGGGCATAAACTGCCCTTCCAATTAAAAGACTATAATTAATTAGTCTTTTTGTGCATTTGCGAAAGCAGCTGCCATTGCGTTTTCGAACACTGGCTCTTCTTTCTTAAGCTTCTCTAGTACTTCTTTCTCTTCTGCTTCGAAAAGAGCTTTAACAGATAAGCTTAAAGTGCGGTTCTTACGATCAACACCAACGTATTTAACTTCGATTTCGTCGCCTACAGAAACAACAGTAGTTGCATCTTCAACGCGCTCTTGAGCGATATCAGCTACACGGATGTAACCTTCAACGCCTTCGATAAGTTCAACAGTTGCGCCTTTCGCATCAACTTCAGTCACTTTACCTTTAACAATAGCACCTTTTTTGTTTGCATCAAGGTAGTTATTGAATGGGTCAGCTTCGATTTGCTTAACACCTAGAGAGATACGTTCACGCTCTGGGTCAACTTGCAATACGATAGCAGTGATTTCGTCGCCTTTCTTGAATTCACGTACAGCTTCTTCGCCAGGTGTATTCCAAGAAATGTCTGAAAGGTGTACAAGACCATCAATACCACCGTCAAGACCGATAAAGATACCGAAGTCAGTGATTGATTTGATCTTACCAGTAACTTGATCGCCTTTGTTTTGTAGACGAGCAAATTCCTGCCAAGGATTAGCAATACATTGCTTAAGACCAAGAGAAATACGACGACGTTCTTCGTCGATTTCAAGAACCATAACTTCAACAGTGTCACCAAGTGAAACAACTTTTGAAGGGTGGATGTTCTTGTTAGTCCAATCCATTTCAGAAACGTGTACTAGACCTTCAACGCCTTCTTCGATTTCTACGAAGCAACCGTAATCAGTAAGGTTAGTTACACGACCAGAAAGTTTAGAACCTTCTGGGTAACGACCAGCGATAGCTGCCCATGGATCTTCGCCAAGCTGTTTAAGACCTAGAGATACACGAGTTTTATCTTTGTCGAATTTAAGAACTTTAACTGCGATTTCGTCGCCAACATTAACGATTTCTGAAGGGTGCTTAACACGCTTCCACGCCATGTCAGTAATGTGTAGTAGACCATCAACACCACCAAGGTCAACGAATGCACCGTAGTCAGTAAGGTTCTTAACGATACCTTTAACTTCTTGACCTTCAACAAGGTTAGCAAGAAGCTCTTCACGTTCTTGTGAGTTTTCTGATTCGATAACTGCACGACGTGAAACAACAACGTTGTTACGTTTTTGATCAAGCTTGATTACTTTAAATTCAAGCTCTTTGCCTTCAAGGTGAGTTGTGTCACGTACTGGACGAACATCAACAAGTGAACCAGGTAGGAAAGCACGGATTGAATCAACTTCAACAGTGAAACCGCCTTTAACTTTACCGTTGATAACACCAGTAACAGTCTCTTGCTCTTCACATGCTTTCTCAAGACGGATCCACGCTTCGTGACGCTTCGCTTTCTCACGAGAAAGGATAGTTTCACCGAAACCGTCTTCGATTGCATCTAGTGCAACATCTACTTCGTCGCCAACAGCAACTTCTAGTTCACCAGCAGCATTTTTGAACTGCTCTGCAGGGATAGCACTTTCTGATTTAAGACCAGCATCTACAAGTACAATGTTGTTCTCGATTGAGATTACTGTACCTTTAACGATAGAGCCTTGCTCTGCTTCAAAACCCTTTAAGCTTTCTTCAAATAACTGCGCAAAATTTTCTGACATACGAATATACGTCTCATATATTAATACCAATAAGCAACCATGCTGCATGGGGTTGTTAAAATAGCACTGGCGTCCTGCTGGTGCATAAAATGTGTTTAGCTTCGTTTAGGAAGCTTACCTTCAGAGATGCTTGAATCTAATAAAGTTATAACTTTATCAAAGACTTGCTGTGCGTTGAGTTCGCTAGTATCAAGCTCAATCGCATCCTCTGCAGGTACAAGCGGCGCAACGGCGCGATTCATATCGCGATCATCACGTGCTTGAATGTCTTGTAATAGACCACTTAGTGTAACATCAAGCCCGCGCTCATTCAACTCAACAAAACGTCTGCGAGCACGTTCTTCTGCACTTGCGGTTAGAAATATCTTTAATGGCGCATCAGGAAACACAACAGTGCCCATATCGCGACCATCAGCAATTAAGCCATTTTCAGTTCTAAACGCACGCTGGCGACGAAGTAACGCTTCACGAACTCGTGGCAATGCCGCAACTTTGGACGCTGCAGCTCCCACTTCTTCATTTCGAATAGTGGTTGTTACATCTTCGCCTTCTAAAATAATCTTTCCTGCATTAGTATCACTGTCTATCAGAAACTGCACATCAAGATTTGCAGCTAGTGGAACCAGTGCTTCTTCGTTATCTAACGCAATTTGGTGATGAAGTGCTGCAAGTGAAAGTACGCGATAAATTGCACCGCTATCTAACACATCCCAGCCTAATTTTTCAGCCAATAAGCGACAAACAGTTCCTTTACCAGAACCACTTGGGCCATCTACGGTGATTACGGGCATTAATAACGCCGGCATTTAAAACCTCCTTCAATGCACACCAAAATAAACCGCCACATTATACGTCAATTATTAAAGATTATCCGCTTTTAGTATGTAACTTTTTATAAATACTTATAAATAGCCTATTTACTGACAGATGCTAACACGTTGAAAAATGTTGGGAATGTCTTATAAGTACAGGCTGGATCGTTAATCGTGATTGGCTTACCCCCTACCGCCACCATTGCAAAGCACATGGCAATACGGTGGTCATCATAGGTATCTACAGCCACATTATTAAATTGTTTTGGCGGTGTGATCTCAATAAAGTCATGCCCTTCAACTACTTCAGCCCCTACTTTTTTAAGCTCTGTGGCCATAGCGTGTAAACGGTCAGTTTCTTTTACTCGCCAGTTATAAATGTTGCGAATTGCCGTTGGCCCTTTTGCAAACAAGGCAACTGTAGCCAGGGTCATTGCAGCATCAGGTATTGCATTCGCATCAATATCAATACCGTTAAGCTCACCTTTACGAACAACTAAACGTTCGTCATACCAATCAATTTTGGCACCTACTTGCTCCATAACATTAGCAAAACCAATATCACCTTGAACTGATTTAGCACCGACGCCTTTAATTTCTATTTCGCCGCCGGCAATTGCTGCAGCAGCAATAAAGTAAGAAGCAGATGAAGCATCCCCTTCGACCATAATACGCTCAACGGATTGATAGTGCTGTGCACCTTTTACAATAAAAGTACTGTAATTGTCATGCTCAACGGTAACACCAAAACGCGCCATTACATCAAGAGTAATATCAATGTAAGGCTTAGACACTAACGTGCCTTTAATTTTAATTTGAGTATCACCTTTAAATAACGGTGCAGCCATAAGCAGCGCAGTTAAAAATTGGCTTGAAATACTACCGTCAATTTCAACTTCACCACCCGCTATTTGCCCACCAACAATTTTAAGCGGCGGATAGTCTTTATTTTTTAAATAACTAACATTACCACCTAAGGCTTGCAGTGCATCAACTAAGTGGCCAATTGGTCGCTCTTCCATACGTGGCTCACCAATTAACTCATACTCCCCAGCAATCGCTGCAAGCACGGCCGTTAAAGGACGGTATGCTGTACCTGCATTACCTAAAAACAGTGCTTCAGTTGGCGTTTTAAATACGCCACCTACACCTTCTACGGTCGCGATGGTTCGCTCATCATTAAGTGTCACATTCACACCGAGCTGCGCTAAGGCGCCCAACATATGACGAATATCATCACTGTCTAATAAGTTTTCTACAACCGTAGTGCCGTTTGATAGTGCAGCCAATAATAGAATGCGATTTGACAAGCTTTTCGAACCCGGCAGAGTAACACTGCCATTAACCTGTGAAATAGGCGCTAAAGAAAGTTGATCCATTAGCTGTTCTCCTTTGCGAAAGCCGCCATAAAATCAACTAATGCTTTAACTCCTTCCAGTGGCATTGCGTTATAAATACTCGCGCGCATACCGCCAACAATACGGTGCCCTTCAAGCGCTAATAAGCCCGCTTCTGTTGACTCTTTAACAAACTTATCATTTAGGCTTTCATCAACTAACCAAAAAGGCACATTCATACGTGAACGACAATGTTTTGCTACCTTGTTGGTGTAAAAATCAGACTCATCGATAAAGTCATAAAGCAGCTGCGCTTTGGCAGTATTATGTGTTTCCATGGCTTTAACACCGCCATTTTGCTCAAGCCATTCAAATACTTCAGCTGCTAAATACCATGCAAATGTAGGTGGAGTGTTAAACATACTGCCTTGTTTTGCTTCAAGTGCGTAATCTAAAATACCTGGCTTAGCTAGCCCTTCACGCTCAAGTAGCGTTTTACGAACAATTACGATAGCAATACCCGATGGGCCGATATTCTTTTGAGCACCTGCGTAGATTAAATCAAATTGATTAACGTCAATTTCGCGCGATAGAATAGTCGACGACATATCGGCGACAATCGGTGCTGTTGGGTGACTGGGTACATCAAAAATCTCTAGACCATCTACAGTTTCATTTGGGCAATAATGAATATATGCAGCATCGGCTGGTAAAACCCAATCGGCTACCTGCTTAATAGAAAATAAGCCATTATCGTCATTACGTACGTCAATAGTGTGAGTTTGAGTAAACTTATCAGCTTCGCTAGTTGCACTTTTTGACCACACGCCGTTTTCACAATACACCGCTTTTTTTCCATCAACGTGGAGGTTTAAAGGTACGGCACTAAATTGTCCTCGACCGCCGCCGTGCATAAACAGCACTTCAAACTCATCACTAATATTCATTAAACGACGCAGACTAGCTTCACACTTAGCCGTTAATGCTAAAAATTCTTTACTGCGATGGCTCATTTCCATTACTGAAACACCAAGCCCTTGCCAGTCTAAAAACTCTTTTTGTGCTTTTTGCATGACAGCCGGTGGTAGCATTGCAGGACCCGCACAAAAATTATAAATACTCATTACCTTTTCCTCATTCCAGTAATCTACTGTTTAACTTGAATTAAACTAATTCAAGTGTCTTTAGTTTTTTTCAACCACATAAAAAAAGCGGCCAAGGCCGCTTTTTTCAATCTCAATTATTCTGAAGGAGGATTGTCATCCGCTACTTCATCTATAACCGTATCTACTGTTTCAACGTCTTCGATATCAATCAAGTCACTTTCAGTCACTTCAATCTCTTCTATACGTTGTAAACCAACTACTTGCTCTTCGTCAATAGTTCTGATCAAAATAACACCTTGGGTGTTACGTCCAACCGTAGAAACTTCATTAACGCGAGTTCGTACTAAGGTACCACGATTCGAAATAATCATTATTTCGTCGTTGTCATCAACTTGAACAGCACCAACAACGGCACCATTACGCTCACTCACCTTAATTGATACAACACCTTGTGTTGCACGACTCTTAGATGGGTAGTCTTCAAGTTGAGTACGCTTGCCGTAACCATTTTCTGTTACTGTTAATATTGCACCGTCATTCTTAGGTACAATCAGTGATACAACACGTTGTTCGTCTGGCATCTTAATACCACGAACACCCGTTGCAGTACGACCCATAGGGCGTACACCTTTGAAGCGAATCTCAGGCTTACCTTCTTCGTCAAGAACAGGGTTACCATTTTCATCAACTACCGTGGTTTCTTCAGCTTCTTTAAAGCGTACAACTTTACCCGCATCAGTGAACAACATAATTTCGTTGCTACCATCGGTAATATCAACACCAATTAAGCTATCACCTTCGTTTAAGTTAACGGCAATAATACCGCTAGCACGTTGACGGCTGTATGCAGTCAATGGTGTTTTCTTAACCGTACCAAATGCTGTCGCCATAAAGATGTATTTATCATCTTCATAATCGCGTACCGGCAAAATAGCAGTAATACGTTCATCTGCTTCAAGCGGTAATAAGTTAACAATTGGCTTACCGCGCGCTGCGCGACTTGCAAGTGGTAACTGATACACTTTAAGCCAATATAATCGACCCGCAGTAGAGAAACATAAAATAGTATCGTGCGTATTGGCAACAAGTAGACGTTCAATGAAATCTTCATCTTTCATCTTGGTTGCTGACTTGCCTTTACCACCACGACGCTGCGCTTCGTAATCACTTAACGCTTGATACTTAACGTACCCTTCGTGTGATAAGGTCACAACCACGTTCTCTTCGTTAATTAAGTCTTCAAGGCTAATATCGTGTGCAGCTGCATTAATTTCAGTGCGGCGCTCATCACCATATTGTTCTTTAATTTCAACTAACTCATCACGAATAACTTCCATTAAACGTTCCGGACTTGCCAAAATGAATAATAGTTCAGCAATTAGGTCTAGTAACGATTGGTATTCAGTAAGAATTTTTTCGTGTTCAAGACCTGTTAGTTTGTGCAAACGTAAGTCTAGTATTGCTTGAGCTTGTTGCTCAGAAATATAGTACTGACCATCACGAATACCAAGATCGCTTGCTAGCCAATCTGGGCGGGCAACATTGTCTTCACCTGCTTTATCAAGCATGGCTTTAACATTACCTAATTCCCAAGGACGCGCTGTTAGTGCAACTTTTGCTTCAGCAGGTGTTGGTGACTTACGAATAAGTTCGATAATTGGGTCAATGTTTGCCAGTGCAATCGCTAAACCTTCTAGCGTGTGCGCACGGTCGCGGGCTTTGCGTAAATCAAATACCGTACGACGGGTAACAACTTCACGACGGTGAATAATAAATTCTTCAAGCATTTCTTTTAAGTTGAAACACTTAGGTTGGTTGTTAATTAACGCAACCATATTCATACCAAACACAGTTTGTAACTGAGTTTGTGAATAAAGGTTGTTCAAAATAACTTCACCTACGTCACCACGTTTGATCTCGATAACGATACGCATACCGTCTTTATCTGATTCATCACGTAATGCGCTGATCCCTTCAATTTTTTTATCTTTAACTAGCTCAGCAATTTTTTCAATCAAACGGGCTTTGTTAACTTGGTAAGGGATTTCATGAACAATAATCGTTTCGCGGCCAGTTTTCTCATCGGTTTCGATGTCAGCACGCGCACGCATGTACACTTTACCACGACCGGTTTGATAGGCTTGTTCAATGCCTTTTTTACCATTAATAATGGCCGCAGTTGGGAAATCAGGCCCTGGGATGTAATCCATTAACTCAGTAATAGTTAATTCAGGGTTTTGAATAAGCGCTAAACAGCCATTCACTACTTCTGTTAAGTTGTGTGGCGGGATATTTGTCGCCATACCAACAGCAATACCTGACGAACCATTAACTAACAGATTAGGTATTTTAGTCGGTAACACATCAGGAATTTGTTCTGTGCCGTCGTAGTTAGGCACAAAATCAACCGTTTCTTTTTCAAGATCGGCTAATAATTCGTGCGACATTTTTGCCATACGTACTTCTGTATAACGCATTGCCGCTGCTGAATCACCATCAACCGAACCAAAGTTACCCTGACCATCAACTAGCATATAACGTAGTGAGAATGGCTGAGCCATACGTACGATGGTGTCATAAACTGCACTGTCGCCGTGTGGGTGGTATTTACCAATTACATCACCGACCACACGGGCCGATTTTTTGTAAGGCTTGTTCCAGTCATTACTAAGCTCGTTCATTGCAAACAAGACGCGGCGGTGAACAGGTTTTAAACCGTCACGTACGTCTGGTAATGCACGTCCTACAATTACACTCATGGCGTAATCTAAGTAGGAGTTTTTTAACTCGTCTTCAATATTGACTGGCAGAATTTCATTGGCGAGATCAGTCATTTGATATCACATTCCTTCAGTATCAGCTCTTAACAACCCAGTATTAGGTATTAAGAGTGTTTGTTATTATTTCTAAGCAACCATGCTATCACAATTAATTTTAATTTACAGGCGCAAAACTTTGCGATTTATCAATTTAGCCCTATATAATGGCCTCAGATTGACGAGGAAGTATTTTATGACCGAACATCAAAATGTAGATAACGCAGAAATAGCAAAGTTTGAAGCCATCGCAGAGCGTTGGTGGGATTTAGAAGGCGAATTTAAGCCGCTTCACGAAATTAATCCATTACGATTAGATTTCATCGCAGACAAAACTAAAGGATTATTTGACAAAGAAACCCTCGATGTAGGATGTGGCGGCGGTATTTTAAGTCACAGCATGGCGCGAATGGGTGCAAAGGTAACAGGTATCGATATGGGGCAAGAGCCTTTAACTGTCGCTAAGTTACACAGTTTAGAAACAAGTGTACCCGTTGAATATATAAAAGTACCTGCTGAACAATTTGCTGATGAGCACCCTGAGCGCTTTGATGTGATTACTTGCATGGAAATGTTAGAGCACGTTCCCGACCCTGCTTCTATTATTCATGCGGTCGCTAAATTAGCAAAACCTGGGGCGGATGTATTCTTCTCTACCCTTAATAAAACCCCTAAAGCTTATTTATACGCTATTGTCGGTGCAGAAAAACTGTTAAAAATGGTGCCTGAAGGTACCCATGACCATAAAAAGTTTATTAAACCTGCGCAATTAATCGCATGGGCAGAACAAGCAGGCTTGAAGGTACGTGCCAGTGCAGGATTAAGTTACAACCCACTTTCAAAGCAATATACGGTTAATGATGACGTCAGCGTAAATTATATGCTGCACTTTGAGAAGTTAGCGTAATGGCAAGCTTGCAAACACCTACTAGCCCAATTGAATATCAAGCATTGCTGTTTGACTTAGATGGCACTTTACTCGATACCGCTGATGATTTAGGCGCCGCGCTAAATAGTGTGCTGCATAATCATCAACAGCCCTTAGTGGGCAGTAATATATATCGACCCGCAGCTTCAAATGGCGCAGCTGCATTACTTGCTGCTGGTTTTAAAGAAGCTTGGGCGCAACAACCGCAAGAGCAACTTTTAGCAGAGCTAGTTGCACACTACGCTGCCAATATTGCCACCCATACCCAATGCTTTGTAGGTATAGAACAGTTACTCATTGCCCTTGATAATAAAGGGATCCCGTGGGGCATTATGACAAATAAGCCTGGCTTTTTAACCGATCCTTTAGTCGAGGCGATTCCTGTATTAAAAAATGCTCAAATTGTGATAAGTGGTGATACCTTAGCTGAATCTAAGCCCTCACCCCTTCCTTTATTACATTGTGCTGAGCAAATGAGTGTTGATCCTTCGCGCTGCCTATATATAGGTGATGCACAGCGAGATATACAAGCAGGTAAAGCTGCGAATATGCACACCGCTACCGCACTGTGGGGATATGTACCGAGTGTGGACGAGGCATTAGCTTGGAATGCAGATTTTAATTGGCATAGCCCTATTGATGCTTTCAACCACATATAGTGCCATACTAATTTATAAACACTACATATTGTGATTGTGTTAGTTTTTACGCAAAGCTTGATGATAAAAAAAGCAGACAAAATTTATTTTTAAAAAGCGTAAATTTAATCTTTCCTTAGTTGATTTTTACAAATTTCAACTTAACCGAATGATCAAAGGTTAATGCCTACTAACACAATTACGTTATCCCAACGTTATCCACAATGAGAGCGGTTTCTGTCCCTTGCAAAAGATCACAGACCACACTATCTTGTGATCTCTAATTTGAACAACACCAGATATTGTGGCTAAATGTTATTCGATTAAATTTACCTATGCGGTGGAAATAACAATAAAAGAATAGGCACTGGGCGTTTTAAGTGCACTCATTGGTCAAAAATATTTAATTCCCAAGGAATACAGGCAAAACTATGAACCAACAGTTATCTGTAAGCAAACGTGACGGCCGTAAAGAGCCGCTTGATCTAGACAAGATCCATCGCGTTATTGAATGGGCCGCCGAAGGTTTAAACAACGTTTCGGTTTCACAAGTTGAACTTAAATCGCATATTCAATTTTATGACGGTATTCGTACTAAAGATATTCATGAGACGATTATCAAAGCCGCTGCGGATCAGATCTCAAAAGAATCACCTGATTATCAGTATCTTGCTGCTCGTTTAGCTGTATTCCATTTACGTAAAAAAGCGTATGGCCAATTTGAGCCACCGCGCCTTTTTGACCACGTTACTGACATGGTTGAACAAAAACGCTACGACGCACATTTGCTTGTTGATTACACAGAGCAAGAACTTGATGAATTAGATGCTTACTTAGATCATTCACGCGATCTTAACTTTAGCTACGCAGCAGTAAAACAGCTTGAAGGTAAATACCTAGTTCAAAACCGTGTAACCGGTGAAATTTACGAAAGTGCACAGTTTTTATATATATTAGTTGCGGCAAGCTTATTCTCAGATTACCCACGTGAAACGCGTATTGATTACATCAAACGTTTTTACGATGCGGTCTCATTATTTAAAATTTCTTTACCTACACCAATTATGTCGGGTGTACGTACACCAACGCGCCAATTTAGCTCATGTGTACTGATTGAGTGTGGCGACAGCTTAGATTCAATTAACGCGACATCATCAGCGATTGTTAAATACGTTTCTCAACGTGCCGGTATTGGTATTAATGCCGGACGTATTCGTGCATTAGGTAGCCCTATTCGTAACGGCGAAGCGTACCACACAGGTTGTATTCCTTTTTATAAGCATTTTCAAACAGCCGTTAAAAGTTGTTCGCAAGGCGGTGTACGTGGCGGAGCCGCTACTTTATTCTACCCGCTTTGGCATTTAGAAGTAGAAAACCTACTGGTACTTAAAAATAACCGTGGTGTTGATGATAACCGCGTACGTCACCTAGACTACGGCGTACAGTTTAATAAATTAATGTATTCGCGTTTAATTAAAGACGATTACATTACCTTATTTAGCCCTTCAGACGTGCCGGGCCTTTACGACGCATTCTTTGAAGATCAAGACGAATTTGATGCACTTTACGTAAAGTATGAACAAGACGAGTCAATTCGTAAAAAACGTATTAAAGCCATTGAACTGTTTTCTATGTTTGCTCAAGAACGTGCCAGCACCGGTCGTATTTACTTACAAAATGTTGACCACTGTAATACACATAGCCCATTTATTTCGAAAGTGGCGCCTATTCGTCAATCTAACTTATGTTTAGAAATTGCATTACCGACTAAGCCACTGAACAATGTAAATGATGAAGAAGGTGAAATTGCCTTATGTACCTTGTCTGCATTTAACTTAGGCGCGATTGAGTCACTGGATGAATTAGAAGAGTTAGCTGAGCTTGCAGTACGTGCACTAGATAACTTACTTGATTTTCAAGACTACCCAGTACCGGCGGCAAAAAATGCCACTATGGGACGTCGTACCCTAGGGATAGGTGTGATTAACTACGCCTACTACTTAGCTAAAAACGGTAAGCGTTACTCAGATGGCAGCGCAAATGCACTCACGCATAAAACATTTGAAGCGATTCAGTACTACTTAATGAAAGCATCTAATGAGCTGGCAAAAGAGCGTGGAGCATGTCCTAAATTTAACGAAACTACGTACTCACAAGGTATTATGCCAACAGATACGTATAAGCGTGATTTAGATAAAATTTGTGATGAACCACTGCACCTTGATTGGGATACGTTACGTGCCAACATTAAAGAGCACGGTATGCGTAACTCAACGCTGAGCGCATTAATGCCATCAGAAACATCATCGCAAATCTCAAATGCAACCAATGGTATTGAGCCACCACGTGGCCATATTAGTGTTAAAGCAAGTAAAGATGGTATTTTAAAGCAAGTTGTTCCTGAGTACGAACGCCTTAAAGATAACTATGAGTTACTGTGGGATATTCCATCAAACGATGGTTACTTACAATTAGTAGGCATAATGCAGAAATTTATCGACCAAACAATTTCAGCAAATACTAATTATGATCCAAACAGATACGAAGGCGGTAGAGTACCTATGAAAGTCTTACTAAAAGACTTACTCGGTGCCTACAAGTTAGGTGTTAAAACACTGTATTACCATAATACCCGCGATGGCGCATCAGATGCTCAAGAAGACACTCCAGAAGTGGAAGATGATGATTGTGCAGGCGGCGCGTGTAAAATTTAATAGTTAAACTTAAAGCGGGCGCCCTGCCCGCTTTGTCCTGATAGTTTTAGTGATAGTTTTTTGAGTGATAAACATGTCTTATACTACTTTTAGCAGAAACCATAATAACCAAATGCAAGAGCCAATGTTTTTTGGTCAAACCGTTAACGTGTCACGTTACGATCAACAAAAATACCCTATTTTTGAAAAACTAATTGAAAAACAATTGTCTTTCTTTTGGCGACCTGAAGAAGTTGATGTAAGTAAAGACCGTTTAGACTTTCAAGCGCTTCCCGATCACGAGAAGCACATATTTTTAAGCAACTTAAAATATCAAACGCTGCTTGATAGTGTTCAAGGTCGTTCGCCTAACGTAGCGCTATTACCGATTGTGTCTATTCCTGAGCTAGAAACATGGATTGAGACATGGGCGTTTAGTGAAACTATTCATAGTCGTTCGTACACCCATATTATTCGTAACGTAACCCAAGCACCTGAACTCATTTTTGATGACATTGTTAGCAATGACAAAATAAGTGAGCGTGCCGATGCGGTAACTACTTATTATGATGACCTAATCAATTCTGTATCGCTTTACAACCTATACGGTGAAGGCAAACACGAAATTAATGGCCAAACCGTGGTAGTTAATTTATTTGAGCTGAAAAAGAAATTGTACCTGGCAATGATGTCAGTGAACATTTTAGAAGCCATTCGCTTTTATGTGAGCTTTGCTTGCTCATTTGCGTTTGCCGAGCGTGAATTGATGGAAGGTAATGCTAAAATTATAAAGCTTATTGCCCGTGATGAAGCACTCCACCTTTCAGGTACTCAGCATATTTTAAATATCATGCAAGATGGTAAAGATGACCCTGAAATGGCGATTGTTGCCGCACAGTGCCGTGAAGAAGCAATTAAAATGTTTGTTGAAGCCGCAGAGCAAGAAAAAGAATGGGCCGAGTACCTATTTAAAGATGGCTCGATGATTGGTTTGAATAAACACATTCTATGTCAATATGTTGAGTACATTACCAATGCGCGTATGACCGCGATTGGTCTGCCTGCACAGTTTGAAAATAACAGTAACCCTATTCCATGGATCAACTCATGGTTAGTGTCAGATAACGTGCAAGTTGCTCCTCAAGAGGCCGAAATAAGCTCATACTTAGTTGGTCAGATTGACTCACAAGTAGATGCCGATGAATTTGGTGACTTTGATTTATAATGACTGATAGAACCACTGCAAGTATCACACTTGCAGAAAACAGCCAGCGCATTGATTTTGCCGCTGGCTGCCCTTCTCTTTTACATTGCCTTGAATCAAATAAGATTGATGCCGCTTACCAATGCCGTGAGGGATATTGCGGTGCGTGTCGAGCAACACTTGTCTCTGGTGAAGTTAATTATAATGAAGAGCCGTTAGCGTTTGTTCGCGATGGTGAAATACTCTTGTGTTGCTGCAAACCAAATGGTGATATCAGTATTAATTTAAAGTAAGTAACTCACATTAAGCGTATTTAACAGCACGAGAATAATATATAACAGCTAGGTTTGTACCAAACCTGTATGCCGTGTTTTTAAACTCAAACACGCCTACTAGTACAGTGTTATTTACTCTGAATATTCTGCAGGCACAAATCGGTAATGACCCGTAATTGTATACGCAAAAAGCATATCGCTCATTCCTGGTCCACGACCAATATTATGCACAATAAGCGGGTTGCCGCTGCCCTGCGCTATTTCATTAACGACCATACCAATATGCGGTAAATTACCTGGCAGCATCCAACTAACTATGTCACCGGCTTTATAATCCTCTGCATTAAGCGATTTAGTTAACACTTTTGCATGGCGCTCGAAGTAGACCTGTAAGTTAGGTACACGTCGATGGTCAATGTTTTTATCTGGCTTGGTTAATCCCCAAATACGTTTGGAAGGATATGCGCGAAAATTGTTCTGCATGTCTTCGTGTACTAACTTTTGCAAATCAACACCAAGCTGTCGGTACGACCTAATTAAAACATCAGTACACACACCAATATTAGCGGGCACATCACCACCAGGGTATTCAAGCTTATGATAGGCGCCATCGTAAGTTACTGGTTGTGTTGTTCTATAGATTAATGCATTAACGATATCATCATCAAAAGAGCTCGCCTGCACATGAAAAGCAAATAGGGCTAGTGGATAGAGAAAAAAACGTGACATATAAATTCCTTTTATAATTTTAACTAAAGCTGTTGCGTAATGTAGTCAGGGATATTAAATTTATTTCCATTACTGGTATAATGCTCATCAAGTTCATAGGCCATTATTTCAAGTGGAGCATCATTGTAACCAAACGTTTGGATTTCATTGATGTAGCGCATTATAAAAGCGTGCGCACCGAGTTCACGCCATTGAACTACATGAACAAGCTCATGAAAGTGCACTCTTAAATTATGCACAGCGCTGGGTAATATATAATATGTATTTTTATAGGTTATTCCAGCTACATCCATATCAATAAAATTGCTTAAACCAAGTTCACGCAAACCTGTAAAGTCAGGTTTAGGAATTTTATCAACAACTACATAAAATGCAGTTTTCAAAAATTCATTTGGGTAAAAGCCCTCAAACTCGTTAGCAAATTTTTCACAGCATATTCTTTTATGTGCATACACGCTATTCGTTTTATCAATCCATTGTTCTATTTGCGCTAGCATTTTTTCTCCAAAAAATTACTCGGTAAGTTATTTATAAGTATTTTATGAAGTTGAACTTTATCTTCTTCATAAAAAAGCGCCAAGTGTATAACTACTGCCGCTGATTATTAATAATGACTATAAAGTTTCCTAACCTTCTTCTTCAACGAGTGACTCTAATAGCTCATGGATCTCTGACTTTAATTCTTTGTCTTCAATTTTATTCGCACTGACTTTTGCATCTTGTAGGTTTTTAATCGCCGCTTCTTTATCACCCAGCTCAAGCTGCAAAGTAGCCATAGAAAATGCAACCGACGACATATGATCTTTGTTATTAATTTCTATCGACTTCTGCAACGCTTTTTCGTAAGTCTCAATAGCGTCTTCTAGCTCTTCGGTAAAATCTGCTAGAGTTTCCCACTGTACAGGGTGATCTTTAGCGGTATTTTCGTTTTCAATACAAATTGCTTTGAGCTCTGCATATAAAGATTCAAACTGTTTAGTATCATTTTTATTGGCAGCTGCCATCAACTTTTCTGCTAAATCGTGAACCGCTTTGTATACTTTAGTATTCATAATTACTCGCTACCTTAATTAATGCGCCTATTTAATTTTTTACAGCGCTGTGTCAGAAACCTATTATCTAATAATACATTATTATTAAGCGCCGCGTTGTTACAAAAGTAGTATAAGCAACAAAAAGCACTGTTTAGTTTATTGACACGGATATTAGAGTGCTACACTTAATGCTTACTATTAACAGCAACAGTAAAAATCTACCCTATGCAAAATTGCAATCAATGCGGTAAGTGCTGTACCAAATATGGTGCGGCAGATTTAGATACTAATCAGGATGAAATTGAAATGTGGGCGTTATTCAACCCTGAAATATTTCAATACGTTAAAAACGATCAATTATGGTTTGACCCAACGACGGGTGAGCAATTAACGCAATGCCCATTTTTAGAGCTTGCCAATAAAGCATCCCCTGAAGAAAAAGATAAATATACTTGCAGTATTTATCATGACCGACCCCAAGATTGCAGGCATTATCCGAGTTTAATTTCAGAAATGATAAACGATGACTGTGAAATGCTCGAACCAGTCGATAAGCAAAATCATTTTAAAGCACAAAAAAAGTTAGACATACTGATGATAGACAGTCGCTCTTAAATTTAACTGTAATAATACCGTGCTAGATTAAATTTATCGCTCTATTGTGTTATTCAACGCAAATTTTAAAGTTATAGTATAACATTATTGATAGCATAATTTTGTAGTGTTATATTATATCACAACATAACAACCACGAATTGAAGTAACTATGACTAAGCTAACACTCATATCCTCAGCACTACTGTCTGTTTTGTGTTCTCACTCTGCACTTGCAGCGACGATTAACGGCACGGTAACAGACACAAAAAAGCAACCCATTGCCAATGCCACAATTCATGTTCATGGTAAGTCAAAAAGCGTGCAAAGTAATGCACAAGGCCAGTTTAGTATTGACATAGATTCTAAGAGTCAATTACATATCAGTAAAGATAACTACCTAGATTCTCGTATATCGCTTGAAAATACAGACAACACTATTAATGTTACTTTAAAGCCAACTTCGGTTGAAACTGTTGTTGTATATGCCTCAGCCCTGCATAAAAATAGCTTAGAAATGATTTCACCAGTAAGTGTGCTATCAGGCGATGAGCTAAAAAATAAAGCTAAGCCGACGCTAGGTGAGACACTTAAAGGCATACCTGGCGTTAATGCTAGTTATTTTGGCCCTGTTTCATCAAGTCCGATTATCCGCGGCCTAGGTGGTCCTCGAGTTAAAATTACTCAAAATGGTTTGGATAGCAGCGATGCGTCTCGCATTGGACCTGATCACGCTACATCAAGTGACAGTCTAGCGGCAGAGCAAATTGAAGTGTTACGTGGCCCAAGCACCCTACTTTATGGCTCTGGTGCTATTGGCGGTGTAGTGAATGTGGTTGATAACCGTATTCCAACCAATAACATTGACTCTTTATCTGGGGCAGCACAATACACGCACGATACAGTTTCAAATGCGAATACATTCGCAGCAAAACTAGAAACTGGCAGCGATAACTTTAATTTCCATTTTGATGGTACTAAACGCAGCGGTGATGATTACCAAACACCTCGTTTTAATTTACCGGATGAACATGAAGAAGGTGAAGTACATGTTGAAGGCGATGAAGAAACAGCTACTTCAGTTGAAAATACCTTTATAGACAGTGAAACAGTTAATTTTGGTACTAGCTATGTGGGTGAGCATTTAACCGTTGGATTTTCATACGGTAATATCGAAACAGACTATGGTATTCCAGGCCATTCACATGCTCATCATGAACACGATCATGCACATGAAGAAGCAGGCGAGCATGAAGAACACGAAGGTGAAGAACATGCAGAAACACCTGTTTATGCTCATTTAGAACAAGACCGTTGGCAGGGGCTGGTAAGTTATGCATTTCATGATAACTGGATTGAGTCAATCAACCTACGTCTTGGTTACACAGACTATACCCATAGTGAAATTGAAGACGGCGCTATTGGCACCACTTTTAGTAATGAAACCACTGAAGCACGTTTAAACGTAGAGCATCAATTAAGCCAATGGCATGGCATGATTGGCTATCACTATAGTGAGTCTGATTATGACGCGATTGGTGAAGAAGCGTTTACACCTGCAAGTATCACGACGACTCATGCGCTATATTTACTTGAAGAACGCAAGTTTGGTGACGTCACCGTAGAACTTGGCGCCCGTTTAGAAGATTATGAGATAAAAAGTGATGTGGATACACATCAGCATAGCCATGATGACGAACCTGCATCAGCAGATGAAACTGTTAACTACACCCAAAGCTTTACTAATCTAAGTGCCTCAGCAGGTGCAATTTGGGAGTATATGCCAAGTCACAACCTAGCCGTTAGTTTGTCACATTCAGAGCGTGCACCACTTTCAGCGGAGCTACTCTCTAATGGTGTGCATATTGCTACTGGGACTTACGAACTTGGTTTGGGTTACCATATTGAAGGTAACGAAGCGCATTTTGAGCCTGAAGAAATTAAACAAGAAACATCAACTAATCTAGATATTAGTTTACGTCGCTTTAGTGGAGACTTTGGTTACACCGTCAACTTTTTCTATAACGACATTAAAAACTTTTATTATCAGCAAAACACAGGATTAGTGTTTGATGAAATGGATGGTTTTAAACCTGCTGCCATTGGTCACAGTGACGCAATTGATGTTTATCAGTTCACAAGTAAAGATGCTGAGCTGTATGGTTTTGAATTTGATGTACATTATCAAATAAACCCCAGCGCCATGGTAAAAGTATTTGGTGATTCTACTCGCGCCAAACTAAAAGATAATGAAGGAAATTTACCACGCATTCCTGCTAATAAATTGGGTTCAGAACTGCAATACACCCTAGGTAGCGCACAATTTACCTTAACAGGAACACATTATTTTGAGCAAAATGATATTAGTGCATACGAAACAGCAACAGATGGCTATACATTGATTGATTTACAAGCCAATTATCAGCTTGATTTAGGTGCCGTTGACACACAGCTTTACCTAAGTGTTGATAACATTACTGATGAACTTGGTTTTGTACACAGCTCGTTTATTAAAGACACCGCGCCACTTCCTGGTCGTAACTTCCAATTTGGAGTAAGAGGCTACTTTTAAACAAAAATCAGTTTAATGAGACAATAAAAAACCGCATTCATATTAATGAATGCGGTTTTTTCATAACTAAAATGTTATGTACGTTCTAATTAAAGAATTGCGTGTAACTCAACGTCGAATACAAGTGTTGAGTAAGGTGCGATTGCTGCACCGGCACCACGTTCACCATAAGCAAGCTCATGAGGAACGTATAAACGCCACTTAGTACCTACTGGCATCATTTGTAATGCTTCAGTCCAACCTTTAATCACGCCGCCCACTGGGAATTCAGCAGGTTGACCGCGCTCGTATGAGCTGTCAAAAACAGTACCGTTTACTAAAGTACCGTGGTAATCAACACGTACTGTAGACTCAGCAGTTGGCTTCTCGCCTTCACCTGTTGCAAGTACTTCGTACTGAAGACCTGACTCAGTTACTGTAATTTCAGGACGTTTTGCGTTTTCTTCTAAAAATGCAATGCCTTCAGCAGCGAGTACTTTAGCTTCTTCTTCACGACGAGCTTGGATCTCTTCGTTAATTTTTTCAAATGCAGCTTGGATCTCAGGGATCTCAACTTGAAAAGCACTGCCTGCATACGCATCTTTCATGCCTTCAAATACTGAATTTAAGTTTAAACCTTCAAAAGGATTAGCCTTAAGTTGCTCACCCATTTGTAAGCCAATACCGTAACTTGCTTTTTCAGCATCTGTAGTAAAATTATCTGACATAATGTGTTATTCACGTTTTGTTAGTTAAAAGACCCGTATATGCTATCACAAAATAAAAGGTCTTTGGGGCTAGTTTTTATTGAGTTTTTCTTTAATTAAACCAATAGCAAAGGTACACACAGGCAAACTGAGCAAAATTCCAACAAGTAAGCTCATCGACAATAACCCAGCCACACCGACCAGTAAAAGAGGCACAGCTACTAAACCGATAGTGCCAATATAAAACGCGCCCCATACAGGCCAATAATTATCGTATTTTGTAATTAAATGCCCCGATAAAATATTAAACCCGATGCCATATAATAAGGTCATTATTAGCGCGTCGTCTGGATATGCATCAATAGCCATTTTTTGTAATAACGATATGGCGCTTTGGTAACAATAACCAAACACAGTCCATAGAAGAATGTGCTTAAGTAAACGTTTAGAAAAGGATAATTCCGGGGACTGTGACATTATAAAGCTCCAGATAGCAAAAAACCGCCAATAAGGCGGTTTTTTAAATAATGGTGGAGAGATAGGGATTTGAACCCTAGAGGGGCTATAAACCCCTGCCGGTTTTCAAGACCGGTGCATTCGACCACTCTGCCATCTCTCCGTACGGCGCGCATAATAAGATCATACGCTTAGCTTGTAAAGCCCTATTTTAATAAAACCGGCTAAATAGTTAAATATAAACCGCTTTAGTTATCAATTAGCCATTATTAGTAATATTGCTTAGGCCTACGAGCAATCCAAGAGCACACTAAACAGACCAATAAGCTGGCTGTTAAAAATGCAATACTTTGAAATATTAAATCGAAGCGATTAAAATCATCGCTCGGGATCACAACCAATACAAATGAAGGCAGTACAGTGAACAGTAAAACATAACAACATATTTTAAAGGCTCTGCCAAAATCAAACCGTTTCGATTGTTGCATCCACCAAGTTAGCAATACCAGCACCCCTATTGCTGAAGCAGCAATAAAATGCTCAGCTTGAGTGCTCATTGCAACATAAAATGTCGCAAGCGCGCCAACTACACCCCAGATTGACCAAGCAAACCAGTTTTCTTTTTCACGTAAAAATAAATTTCCCATCATTTTCGTCTTCTTTATCGTTATTATTGGTAAGACTTTCCATACATTACCAAAAAACAACCGATTAAAAAACAAACTGAAGAAGATTTATTACGTTTAGTGCTTCCGTGCGCTTCTCGCAGCTACAATATTAACCGCAGTAGTGTAACACGATTAACTTAATGAATTATGACTATATTGAATATAAAAAGTTCATACTATTTCTACAAAAAACTAAAATAATTTTCTGGTTTGTGCCTTGGTGACTTTTTGCATTCAATTGCCGGCGTCCCTAAATATAAATAACCGACTATTTCATCATCATCATTTAAGTTAAGCGCCTGTTTAACACTGGGGCTTTGTGCAAAGTAACCCGTACGCCAAATACCGCCTAACCCCTGAGCGAATGCGGCTTGTTGCATTGCCAATACGCCACAACCTGCGCTTTGTACTTGTTCAATTCTAGGAACTTTTGGGTGTGGTTGATATTTTGCAATCGCAATAATAATCATGGGTGCTCTAAGCGGTAACTCCTTAGCGCGATTAATTACTTTTTCAGCCTGCTGCTCTGCTATAGCGCTTTGATAATAAATTTCACCTAACTTATGACGCGCATCACCTTGAACAATAATATATTGCCACGGTGCAATACAGCCATGATCGGGCACTCTCAACCCAGCCTGCTGAATAATGTTTAACTGCTCTTCATTAGGCCCTGGCGCTGTCAATTTTGCATCAGATTGGCGAGTGAGTAAAAGCTCAATAGCATCCATAGTGTGCTCTCAAAATTCAAAACGTAAGAGTAACATTTATAAGTAAAAAATAAACACTGTAGGGTTAAAACTACCACGCAGATAAAATTAATGAAGCGAGTGTTTATATCCTAGTAACTATTGATGTAGGCACCGCGTTTAAACCAATAATCTAGGCTTACAAAACGCCCACCTCCCGTAAAAAATAAGCTCAGTAACATGGCAAAATAAATAGCAGAAAATTCGATGCCGTTATTTAGTATTGATGGTTTACCTTTTTCGTATAGGTAATCTTCAAAGCCATATTCTTCAACTAAGCTGCGAATTTTACCTATGCGGAGTTGTACTTCTTTTGAATTTTCAAGGCTTTCTTTGGCACCAGGAACTGATAACCAATCAAGTACTTGGGCGGCACTTGTTTGTGGATTTGTTGGCGCTATAGCAAACCAGCCGTTATGCCAGTGTACTGTTGTTGCTGCTACCACCATTGTAAACATAAGTGGAATACTCACTAAGCGCGTAAATAAACCAATAAGTAAAAACCAACCTCCTAAAAACTCACTCCAACCGGCTAAAAAAGCCAGCAAATCAGGAAACGGTAATCCTAATCCCCAGTCACTATTGCCAAACCACTGAACGATATCATCAGAGGCTAAAAACTGGTTAAAAAAACCATTAGTATCGCCACTTATTGCGAGTTTGTTATAGCCTGCAATAATCATTACAGGCGCTAAAATCAAGCGAAAAAGCAAAGCAGGCAAACCATCCAATAAAGATAATTTACCTATAATATTGTCGTAAAGTGTAATTAATTTAATCATGCGCACTCTTGTATGTTCATTGTTTATTAAGTTATAGACTATAAACAAACATGACCGCGCACAGAGCTAAATTATTTCGCCCTTAAAGATTAAATTTGCCTTGCTACTTGTAACGCTTCAAATATTGCGCGTTTAGCATCAATAGCAGCAGCCAATTTAGCGCCACCTATAACATGCACGTTGGCGCTCTCAGCTTGTGCTTTAAATAACTCGTCGTTAGACACTTGACCAATACAAGCAATAACCGTATCAACTGGCAGTACTTGAGTTTCACCAGCAACACTAATAGTTAGGCCGTTTTTATCAAAACTATGATATTGGCAGTCTGCAATTTGTTTAACACCATGCTGTTTGGCAACTTGACGGTGGATCCAACCCGTAGTTTTACCTAAGTCACCACCAAAGCGCCCTGCACTGCGTTTTAGCATATAGAGCTGACGAGCATCTTTGTGCGGTTGAGGTTCGCACTCTATACCCCATTGGGTTTTAAAGTCGCTAATGCTTTGTGACTTATGTTCACTTAAAAATGCCACCATATCAAAACCAATACCGCCGGCACCGAGTATAGCGATAGAACTGCCCAACTCTACTTCACCGCGTATAACTTCATCGTAAGCAAATACACGCTTATCATCGCTGCATTTAATCGTAGCCTCACGCGGCCTTACACCGGTTGCAAATACCACATCATCAAACTCAGTTAGCATACTGTCACTAAATGCTTTACCTAATTCAATGGTTACATTAAGACGCTTAAGTTCATTAGTAAAGTAAGCTAATGTATGATTAAAGTCTTCTTTACCAGGTATTTGCATCGCTAAATTGAATTGCCCACCCATGTGTTGCTTTTGGTCAATCAGGGTTACATTGTGCCCTTTTTGCGCTAAGTAACAGCTAGACGATAAACCTGCAGGTCCAGCGCCAACAACTAATACATTTTTAGCTTTCTCTGCTTTTTCTAACGGGTAATCAAGCTCAAAACCTGCTTGTGGATTTACTAAACAGGTAGCGCGCTTACCTTTAAATACATGATCTAAACAACCCTGATTACAACCAATACAAATATTAATATGCTCAGATTGCTTAGCCGCGTATTTATTAAAAAATTCAGGATCGGCTAATAATGGACGCGCCATAGAAATTAAATCAGCTTCGCCAGCATTTAAAATATCATTAGCAATCTCTGGGGTATTAATGCGGTTTACCGCAATAACAGGCACACTGATAACGTCTTTTAAACGCTTTGACGCTTCTTTAAATGCACCTGGTGGCACCATACTCGCAATTGTAGGTACGCGCGCTTCATGCCAACCAATTCCGGTATTAAAAATATCAACACCCGCTTTTTCAAGTGCAACAGCTTGTTGAGTTACTTCATCAGGGGTGGAACCATTAGGGATTAGATCTATAACCGAGAGTCTAAAAATAATTAAAAATTTATCCGATACTTTTGCTCTTACCGCTTTTACAATTTCAACGGCTAAACGCATCCTGTTTTCAAGGCTGCCGCCAAATTCGTCGTTTCGTTTATTAGTATGCGGTGCCATAAACTCATTAATCAAATAACCTTCTGAGCCCATTACTTCCACGCCATCGTAACCAGCCTTTTCAGCTAAATAAGCCGAGTTAGCAAAATCTTTAATCGTTTTGTTAATTGAACTTAAAGACATTTCCTTTGGTTTATATGGATTAATCGGGGCTTTTATAGCACTTGGTGCCTGATTAAAAGGGTGATACGCATAACGCCCAGCATGTAATAATTGCAAACATATTTTACCACCATGTTGATGAACAGCTTGCGTATATGCACGATGCTTAAATACATCATAATAACTATTAAATGATGAGGAAATAGGCGTTAACTTACCGCGTAAGTTAGGGCTGTAGCCTCCGGTAATAAGCATTGCAGTGCCACCTTTGGCACGTGCTTCATAAAAGGCACGAAGGCGTTTACGATTGTGCCAACCTTCTTCAAGGCCGGTATGCATTGATCCCATTACTAAACGGTTGCGTAGTTGTGTGTGTTTTAGTTCTAGTTTTTGTTCTAACATCCTGTGCCCCAATAACTGGTCTAACCTGTGTGTTTGTCCAATTCTGCTTTAATGACGCAAAATAAGCAATATACGAGCAGCTTAAACTTAAACTTTTTAATTTAAAACGCTCGTTTTATGTATAACTGTTAATTGTAAAATACGGCTAAAAGTGACATAAACATTCGTATAATCATATGTGTAATTGAATTTATAAATGTTTCGTTACGATTTAGCAGTTAAATTAATTTATATTCTAAGCTACTATGGCAATAACGTTTTAGCTGTACGAATTTAAGGAGCTATTTTGATAGCGAAGGTATTTAAAGGTATATGGACAGGGATTAACTTCTCGCGTCGTTTAGTACTAAATTTATTATTTTTATTTTTGGTTATCATTTTCATTGTCTCAGTATCAAGTGACGGCGATAAAATCATTGTCGAAGAGGGTTCTGTCCTCAGGCTCAACCTAAACGGTCCTATTGTGGAAGAAAAAACCTACGTAGACCCTGTAGAAGCGGCCATTAATGATGCAACAGCAAGTGCTGATACCCCTACTGAAATACTACTTGATGATGTCATTGAAGTGATCAATGAGGCGTCACAAGACTCTCGTATCAGCGCAATTTTGCTTGATTTACAAGAAATGCCAAAAGCGCACTTAAATAAGCTTAAGCAAATTACAAAAGCACTTGATGCATTTAAAGCAACTGGAAAAAAAGTAATTGCTTCAGGTTATTACTATACACAAGCGCAATATTACATTGCCGCGCATGCAGACGAAATTGCGATGCACCCTTATGGTAGTGTGCTTATTGAAGGCTACGGTATGTACCCGCTTTACTTCAAAGATGCATTAGAAAAATTAGAAGTCACTCAGCATATATTTCGTGTAGGTACTTTCAAATCTGCCGTTGAACCGTTTATCAGAAACGATATGTCAGAAGCAGCTAAAGAAGCAAACCGCGTATGGTTAGGTGCTTTATGGAACGAATATAAGCAAGATGTAAGTGCGGTGCGTCCATTTGACGAATCAAATTTTGATGAAACAATGGATACTTATTTAGCCAAAATGCAGGCTGCCAATGGTGATGCGGGTAAATACGCGCTGGATAATAAATGGGTTGATTCTCTCAAAACTAATCAACAAATTCGTCAGCAATTAATTGATCTAATTGGCGCTGAGGAAGATGGTAAAACATTTAAACAAGTGTCTTTTGGTGAATACTTAAGCTTAGTTAAGCCGCCAATTGAGTTTGATAACCCAATGACAGAAAAAGTCGCTGTTGTTGTAGCTAAAGGTACCATCGTAGACGGTGAGCGTCGTGCCGGTGAGATTGGCGGTGATTCAACAGCTGCACTATTACGCAAGGCACGCCTTGACGATAAAGTAAAAGCAGTCGTGTTACGTATTGATTCTGGCGGTGGCAGCATGTTTGCCTCTGAAGTTATTCGTGCTGAAGTATTGGCGCTTAAGGCCGCAGGTAAACCAGTCATTGCTTCAATGAGCTCAGTAGCTGCATCAGGTGGTTATTGGATTGCATCAGCGGCAAATGAAATTTGGGCAGCACCTAGTACGATTACCGGCTCAATCGGTGTATTTGGTACCTTTATGACCTTTGAAGATACCTTAGCTAAAATCGGTGTTTACTCTGATGGTGTAGCGACTACAGAAATGGCCGGTTTTTCAATAACTCGTCCACTAAATGAAAAAATGGCACAAGTGATTCAAATGAGTGTTGAAGAAGCTTATGAACGTTTTTTAAATGTGGTTGCCGATGCGCGTAATATGACCCCTGAGCAAGTTGATAAAATTGCCCAAGGCCGCGTTTGGATTGCATCGCAAGCTCAAGAGCTTGGTTTAGTTGACAAGCTGGGTAACAAGCAAGACGCTATCAAAGCGGCTGCAGAGCTTGCTAAACTTAACTTCTATGAAGTTAAAACAATTAAACAATCACTTAGCCCTCAAGAACAAATGCTCCAAGATATTTTTGGTAGCGCCGCGGTTAAATCAGTGCTTGGACTTGAAACACAAAAATCAGCAGTACTAGCTAGTCAAGCTAACCTGCAAAGCGTGATTAAGCAATTAAGCAGCGAAGTAGAAAACCTGAAAGATTATAACGATCCACAAGGTGTTTACGCGCGCTGTTTAGAATGTACAGTTGCACAATAATGCCCTAACAGGCTGTATTGATTAGCACTTAGCGTTATACTAAGCCCAGTTTTTTTACTGGGCTTTTTTTATGAAACGTAAACGCATTTACATCGCTTATACTGGCGGTACTATAGGAATGAAAAAATCAATCCGCGGCTATATTCCTGCCGAAGGTTTTTTAACCGAAACTGTGGTTAATAACGCAGAATTTAATCGTGAAGAAATGCCATTATTCGATATTCATGAATACTGCCCACTGATTGACTCTTCAGATATGTCTCCTGCCCACTGGCAACTTATTGCTGATGACATAAAAAGTAAGTACCAAGATTACGACGGCTTTGTAGTGCTGCATGGTACAGATACCATGGCATATACGGCATCGGCTTTATCGTTTATGTTTGAAAACTTAACAAAGCCTATTATCGTGACCGGCTCACAAATTCCGCTCTCTCAATTGCGCTCTGATGGTCAAGTTAACCTACTTAATGCCATGTATTTAGCAGCTAACTACCCGATAGCAGAAGTCAGTTTGTTTTTTAATAATCAATTATTTAGAGGCAACCGTGCAACCAAAGCACATGCCGATGGATTTGATGCATTCGCCTCCCCTAACCTAGAGCCATTAGCGCTGTCTGGCATTAATATTCAACTGATCAAAGGTCAGTTAAGTCCGTATGTAGAAAATGAATTACAAGTTGCGCAGATCACTCCTCAAGCCATTGGTGTATTGTATTTATACCCTGGGATCAGCAAAGAAGTGGTTAAAAGCTTAGTTAATGGCAACATTAAAGCATTGGTACTGCTGAGCTTTGGTGTGGGTAATGCACCGCAAGACCCTGAGTTTTTGGATATACTTGATGAAGCGAGTAAGCGCGGCGTTATTATCACAAACCTCACTCAATGCCTAAAAGGGCAAGTGAATATGGGCGGATATGCCACTGGAAATGCGCTACTCAATATAGGCGTGATCAGTGGTTTTGATATGACCTTAGAAGCCTGTTTAACTAAACTGCATTATCTTTTTAGTCAAAATTTAGAAATCGAAACGATTCGCCATTTAATGCAAGATAATTTGCGGGGTGAGTTAACTCGTTAGGTGTTCAGCTAAACGAATAACAAAAAAGGACGCTATTTAGCGTCCTTTTTATTTACTTAGATTTTATTAACGAACTTTTGCGTCAATATCAACTAAGTCAGTTAAATGACACGTTTCCCCACTGTGGGTCTTAATGCCATGCTCACCAAAGTAATCACGCTGGGCTTGTACTAAATGCCCATTACTTGGTGTTGTTAACGTTGCTAAGTAGGTTTGTGTTGCACTTAGCACAGGGAATGCCAGACCCGTCATGACCGCTTGGCCCGTTACTTTACGCATTGCGAGTGACTCTTTTTCAAGAGTATCAATAAACTCAACACCTTGCGCTACACTGTCTAAGTAATCTGCACGAATAATACACCCTGCACGCCAAGTTTGTAGTGTTTTGGCTAAATCAACTTTCCACTGATGAGTACGAGAAGCACCTTTAATTAATGCAAGCCCTTGACGATACGCTAGTAAACTTGCAAGAGTAAATGCATCTTTTAGTTCATCTAAATCAACATCAACCTGCGTGGTATTTTGTACGCTGTACGTCATCTCTTGTGCAGCAGTGGTATTGCATGCATTAGTTAAATGACGTGCTTGAACAGCGGCGACTAATGACGGTACCGCAATACCCAACTCAAGTGCATTTTGAGCTGTCCATAAGCCAGTACCTTTTGCGCCAACTTTGTTATCAATTAAGTCAACAAGGGGCACATTTTGCGAATTTTCAAGTGACAAAATATGGCTAGAAATTGACAATAAATAGCTATTTAACTGACCTTGTGACCATTCATTAAATATCTCAGCAATTTCTTTTGGCGAGCGCTTAGTTCCATGACGAAGTAACTGATACACTTCAGCAATAAGTTGCATCAGTGCGTATTCAATTCCATTGTGAACCATTTTTACAAAATGACCGCTGGCTGATTGACCAACGCGAGCAAAACACGACTCGCCTTTGTAGCTTGCAGCAACTTTTGTAAACCATGGCTCGACACGCTCCCAGCCACCTTCAGAACCACTTGCCATCATAGCTGGCCCATGACGCGCACCCTCAGCACCACCTGAAATACCCATGGTGGCAAACTCAAACTTGTCTTGGTATTTTAGCTTGCGATTAATTCCGTCTTTGTAATTACTGTTACCGCAGTCAACAATAATATCACTACATTGAACACCCGCTTCAATAAGCTCGTTGCAAACTGCATCAACCAACTCACCCGCAGGTACAAGTAATAAAATAGAACGCGGTGTTTCTAAACGCCTAACCATATCCCCTAGATCAGAGACAATGTGAAGTTTGTCAGCCATGCCTTGTGACTTAGCACAGCTTAATAACTCTTCACCCGCATTTGGGTTTTTGTCATAAGCGACCAGCGTTATCCCTTTTTCAATCAAGTTCAGGGCAAGATTTTTCCCCATAACGCCTAACCCTACTAATGCAACTTGCATTTAGTGCCCTCCTCGGTAACAACTATTTGGTTAGTAAATTAAAATAATACCGCGTGCATTATACTCAGGCCTAAGCCATGAGCAAAGCTACATGCATTTATTACAGTTAAAATAAACACTGCAATTATATCAAACAACCGCCCTCACAGGGGAAGAAATAGCGCTGCTATTTAAATTTTTAGATCATTGACGCCCTGTGACACCGGTGTCATAATGATGACATATTGATCTTGTATATAATAGTCGCAATGTTATAAAAAATTGCATAAAACTAAAAATTACTATTTAACCTGAAATCTTCTTTGAAGATTTATTAAGTAGTCACTAAAACAAAATAACCGTCAACTTGCTTAAAATAAGCGCACAGGAGAATTTAATGTTAAGACGTACAAAAATAGTCGCGACACTTGGACCTGCAACAGACAGAGATAATAACTTAGAAAAAATTATTCGCGCAGGCGCTAATGTCGTTCGATTAAACTTCTCACACGGTGTTGCACAAGATCATAAAGACCGTGCACAAGCTGTTAGAGATATAGCCGCTAAACTGGGTAAGCACGTTGCAATTCTTGCTGACCTACAAGGTCCTAAAATCCGTGTTTCAACCTTTAAAGAAGGTAAAGTAACTTTAGCGGTCGGTGCAAAATTCATCCTTGATGCAAAAATGGAAAAAGGTGAAGGCGATATTAACGCCGTTGGTATCGATTATAAAGAGCTACCACAAGATGTAGCTCCTGGTGATTTACTCCTTTTAAACGATGGCTTAATTCAGCTTACTGTAGAGCATGTTGAAGGTCACTTAGTGCACACTGTTGTTACTGTGGGTGGCGTGCTATCGAACAATAAAGGGATTAATCGTTTAGGTGGTGGTTTAACTGCACCCGCGTTTACCGACAAAGACAAAGAAGATTTAATCACAGCGGCTGAAATTAATGTTGATTATATTGCCGTTTCTTTCCCGCGTAGTGGCGATGATATGCGTTATGTTCGTTCTCTTGCAGAAGCTGCAGGCTCTAATGCACAGCTTTTAGCTAAAATTGAACGTGCTGAAGCAGTAGAAACACAAGAAGCAGTAGATGATATCATTTTAGCGTCTGACGCTGTGATGGTTGCCCGTGGTGATTTAGGTGTTGAAATTGGTGACGCAGCTTTAATGGGCAAACAAAAACTCATTATTCGTCGTGCTCGTTCATTAAACCGTACCGTTGTAACAGCTACGCAAATGATGGAATCGATGATCGATAATCCTATGCCAACACGCGCAGAAGTTATGGATGTTGCCAATGCAGTACTTGATGGCACGGATGCAGTTATGCTTTCTGCTGAAACCGCCGCTGGTGATTACCCAGAAGAAACCGTTGCTACTATGGCGCGTGTTTGTTTAGGCGCTGAGTCACAAAAAGAGACCCATGTCTCTAAGCATCGTTTAGATAGCCGTTTCTCTTCTAATGCGGAATCAATTGCTCTCTCTGCAATGTATGCAGCTAATCACTTAGACTCTGTTAAAGCGATTATCACCCTGACTGAATCCGGTAGCACAGCAAAACTTATGTCACGTATTAGCTCAGGCTTACCCATTTACTCACTTTCACGTCATGCCAGTACATTAGGACAAACAGCACTATACCGTGGTGTTTACCCAGTGTTTTTTGACTCTACAAAATGTGAAAAAGATAACATGGTTAAAGACGCATTAAGCACGTTAGTGGCTGCAGGCTCACTGCAAGTAGGCGACACCGTGATTATCACCCATGGTGATGCGATGGAAACGATTGGTGCAACCAACACGATGAAGATTGTGACTGTTTCGTAAAAGTTACTACAAAAAAACGCGAGCTATATGCTCGCGTTTTTTATGCTGTTAATTTAACCTGAACTCTGGTTAATTTAGCTTGCCAGCGCTGCTTTTACTTTGTCTCGATAGCTTCGGCTAACTTTGAGCTCTTGACCGTTTTCAAGTACCAATAGGTACTCACCACTTACCTGAGTAACCAGCTTACTAATTTGTTTAGTGTTAACAATTGCGCTGCGATGGACACGTACAAATAAGCTTGGATCTAACTCTTGTTCTAGCTCTTTCATGGTTTTACGTAATATATGCGTTTGCCCATCTTGGCAATGTAAACACATATAATCACCCGCTGCATCTACCCACTGTATGGTAGCAACTGGCACTCTGACAATTTCGCCCTGCTCTTTTACTGCTAATGATTCAGGGTAGCGACGATCAGTTAAGGTATCACCTGTGGCTAATTTCTTTAAAATCTCTTCACAGTTATTACCCGTTATTCCAGCTACAAAGCTAGCTAATTTTTTCTTATGGGCGTTGTCCTGCTGTGTTTTTAAATAGGTATGCACTTTTTCTACCGCCTGTTTTAATCTGTTATCATCAACGGGTTTTAAAATGTAATCTAAAGCATGGATTTCAAATGCTTTAACAGCAAAATGATCAAACGCAGTCACAAACACAATAGCTGGCAAATCTTTACTACTTTCACTCAATGCGCGCGCAACCTCAAAGCCGTTCATCCCAGGCATTTGAATATCTAAGAACACGAGGTCAATTTTTTCGTTTTTGCAGCTTTCGATTGCATCAAATCCTGAGCTACATAGTTTGATCACTTCAATATCAGAAAACTCTTCAAGCCTGACGGCTAAACCTTTACGTGCTAATGGTTCATCATCAACAATAAGCGTTTTTATTCTTGTCATTTCTTCACAGCCTTCTCAAACGGGACTCGCAGATTAACTTTTAATCCACTTGGCGTATTATGTGATAATACAAACGAGTAATTATTTTCGTAGAGCGTTTTTAATCTGTCTCGGGTATTTGCCACACCCACGCCTTGTGCATTAACTAACTGGCCATTTACAATTTCAGTGCCTGGACCATTATCGCCCACTTCAAGTAATAATTCATTAGCAAATACTTGTGCTTTTATATCAATCACGCCACCTTCTGCCATGTGGGCAATGGCATACTTAATAGCATTTTCAATGATCGGTTGTAATATTAAGCTAGGTACCAATGCTTGTTGTGCTTGATCACTCACATCAACATTAACTTGTAGCCGTTCATCAAAGCGCACACGTTCAATTTCTAAATAAAGCATTAATGCGTGTAACTCTTGCTCTAGCGGCACTTTTTTAATTGGATCAGTGTTGAGTGTATAACGCAAAAAATCACTCAACTTAGATACCATTAAGTTAGCATCTTTGTTTTCTTTAACCAAAATTAAAGTGGAGATAGCATTAAGGGTATTAAATAAAAAATGCGGGTTTAACTGATATCTGAGCATCTTTAGCTGCGCTTCATGCGCCATTGTAGTTGCTTTTAACGCTTTTTGGCGTTCACTTTGTAATAGTTGATAATACTTAACCCCAAAGTACAAGCCACTCCAACACAAAATAATATAAACGGAGTCTAACCCTTGTTGTAAATAATAAAACCATTCTTCAGGGCGATAACCGTGACGATAAATCTCCCATAAGTTAAACTTTTGAACCACGGCCCAGAGCGTACCAGTTACATACGAGGCACCAAATACAACAATAATTAAGACCCACGGCGAGGCATTCCAAATTTTGCGATATATATAACGTAACGGGACAGTCATTAAACAGCCCGCATAGGCATTGAGTAAAATAACAAATACGTAAATATCACGCATTTCAAATACTTTAGAACCAATGTAATTAACTAACGCATACCCTATCCAGCCAGCGATTTGTAAAAGCCAGAAAAAGCGTTGTCTGTTATCAATTAAAGACTGCCAATTCAAAATTAATTATTACCTTGTAAATTTGGTATTATTATATCGATTTATCAACGGGTATAGCACTACCAACTGTCTTACTTTTTAATAGCCCTATCGCAAACTATAACCCAAGCTTATGCATTTATAGTTAAGCATTTCACTTAAGTTGTACGCATAAAAAAAGCGAAAGGTAGGTACCTTTCGCTTCTCAATGTTTACTTTTTATTTATTAAGCAAGCTTGTCTGAAGCAACTTTATAAGTTGGATCTTCAATAACGTTTACTTCCACTAAGTCACGCGCTTTATGAAGTAGTTCAGTACAATCTTTACTTAAGTGACGTAAATGCAACTTTTTACCGGCTTTATTGTACTTATCAGCTAAGCTGTCAATTGCTTCTATTGCACTGTGGTCCGCAACACGGCTGTATTTAAACTCAACAATAACGTCTTTAGGGTCGTTCTTTACATCAAATAAATCGGCAAAGTTTTTAACTGAACCAAAGAATAAAGGCCCGTGTAACTCGTACACTTTTGAACCTTCTTTATCAATATAGTTCGTTGTGTAGATATGTTTAGCATGCTGCCAAGCAAACACTAATGCAGACACAATAACACCCACACACACAGCAATGGCTAAGTCAGTGATAACCGTCACACCCGATACTAAAACAATTACAAATGCGTCAGATAAAGGCACGCGTTTCATCATTTTAAAACTTGCCCATTCAAATGTTCCAAGTACTACCATAAACATAACACCAACTAATGCCGCTAGTGGGATCATTTCAATTAAGCTTGAGGCAAAGATAATAAACGCAAGTAACATCAGCGCAGCACTAATACCAGATAAACGCGAACGGCCACCTGAATTAATGTTAATCATAGATTGGCCAATCATGGCACAGCCACCCATTGCACCAAAGAAACCACATGTGACGTTTGCCGCACCTTGGCCAATACATTCTTTATTAGAATGGCCACGTGTTTCTGTAATTTCGTCAATCAAGCTTAGCGTTAATAATGACTCAATTAAGCCAATTGCTGCAAGAATAAGCGCATACGGGAAGATAATTTGTAGTGTTTCTAAATTAAAAGGCACCATAGGAATATGGAACTGCGGTAAACCACCTGCAATTGTTGCCGCTTCATTACCTGTCATTCCTTTTAAGAAATCAAGTACTGTACGCGCTTCTAGGTCAAGGCCAATAACTAAGCCAGTAACCGTCACAATGGCAACCAATGACGAAGGGACTGCGGTCGTTAATTTTGGTAAAAAGTGAATAATAGCCATAGTTAGCGCCACTAAACCGAGCATGATATACATTGCACTGCCCGTCATCCACTCTTGGCCGCCAGCACCATCAGGCACTTTAAACTGCCCAAGCTGAGCTAAAAATATCACAATTGCTAAGCCATTAACAAAACCGAGCATCACCGGATGTGGAACCATACGTATAAATTTACCGAGCTTAAATACTCCGGCCAATATTTGTAATAGCCCCATGAGCAAAACGGTGGCAAATAGATATTCCACTCCGTGATCAAGCACTAAACTTACCATTACAACCGCAAGCGCACCGGTTGCACCCGAAATCATACCCGGACGACCACCAAAAATAGCCGTAATTAAGCCAACAATAAATGCGGCATATAAACCAACAAGGGGTTCTACATTTGCAACAAAGGCAAATGCAACAGCTTCTGGGATCAAGGCAAGTGCCACGGTCAATCCAGAGAGAATATCGTTTTTAGCAGAGCTTGGCGCCCTACTGAGTAAGTTAAACATTGAGTTCCTCAGTTTTATTTAGCTGACAAAAAAAGCGCTGAATTCTATCAAATTAGCGCTCATTTCACAATTATAGTTAATGCAGCCGATTTGTTTATCATCGGCTTATTTTTATTTTACAGTGGTAAGGCTGTACTACGTTTTACACAGGTCATGGTCACGTTAGAATGAACCTCTTGGACGTACTCTAAGCTAAGTAGGTTATCGCGTACAAAGTGTTCATAACCTTCTATGCCTTGAGAAATAATACGTAACATAAAGTCCATAGTACCCGCCATAGTGTAACATTCAGTCACTTCATCATAGCTAAGTATCAGTTTTTCAAACTCGGCTAGATTCTTTTTACCATGGTTTGATAAACGTACATGGGCGTAAACCAACATATCAAAGCCCAGCTTTTTTTCATCAAGCAATGCGACTTTACTTTTGATGTAGCCATCTTGTTCTAATTTGGCAATACGACGCCAACAAGGAGACTGAGATAGGCCTACTTTATCTGCAATTTCAGCGGTTGATAAACTTGCATCTTGTTGTAAAAGTGCCAATATTTGGCGATCTACGTGATTTAGAGACATTTTATTTCTTATTTATCTAATAAATTGGTTAAATTATACAGCCTTTTTAAAAAGCAGTCTGCATATTTTTAACAATTAAACACATCAACCAAATTGACCACTTACAAACGGATTGGTTGCCTTCTCATTGGCGACATCGGTATCTTCACCATGGCCACTTAAAATTGCGGTACTCAGTGGCAACGTCATTATATGGGCCTGTATTGAGCTAATAAGCTGCTTACTGTCTCCTTTTGGAAAATCAGTACGACCGACTGAGCCTTTAAATATAACATCACCCACAATAACGGTGCTTTGCGTATCTTGATAAAATACAACGTGTCCTGGGGTGTGCCCTGGGCAATGCAGTACTTTAAATGCAAGCTGACCAACTTGTACGGTATCACCATGTGCTAGCCATTCATCTGGGTAAAAAGCACTGATAGGTTTAAATCCAAACATTGTGGCTTGCATTGGTAAGTTATCAAACCAAAAGCGCTCATCCTTATGTGGGCCAATAATCTTTATATTGTATTGCTCACGTAAGCTATGAGCACCACCCACATGGTCTAAGTGTCCATGGGTCAACCAGATGGCTGACAAGCTCAAGTTATGCTGTGTTAGTGTTGTATTAATTTTGTCAACATCACCACCGGGATCTACCACCACAGCTTGCTGGGTTTGTTCGCATACTATAATTCGGCAATTTTGCATAAACTGCGTAACGGGAATTGTGATTATTTTCATCTTATATTTCTTTATTTTTTTGCGCTGGAATAACTATATCTTGTTCATATGACATTAAAATTGGGTATTTTAAATAAGCTTGATCGTAAAACGGGCTATGTTCATAGAGCCAATTTAAGCGCGCCTCAGGATCTGTAGCAAATGCTTTATCTTGCTTCAGTTTTTTATTAAATGCTTTTGCTAATTTAGGATCATCACTGAGCATTTTCTCAGCAAATGGGAGCAATGCGTAATTTTCCATATACTCTGTTCGCTGAAAAATTGTATTAAATTCACCCCATGCAAAAAAAGAGTCAGGAGCTTCTGGATGCAATAAATGTACAGCTAACTCGCCTGCTTTTTGTTGGGTACTGACCTCAAACCAACCATCTAAATCAACATTCGTGGCCGGTTCATAGTTAAAACGTGCCGACACTCTAAATCGTCCTTCAAATGGTGCTTTATCAAAGCTATATTGCGCCACTTTTGCCATTTTCAACGGCTGAGTATTGGCGCCATTGAGTTTATTAATTGATACCCCATGTAAAGCAAGCTTTTCGATAATATCGGTATACACTGGCGGGATAAAAAACGATTTAGGGACTTCAACCGTGTGCTGTACTTCTTTTTGCCAAAAAATAGGCAGCTTGTCATAATCTTGCTTTTTACCTAAATAACTTACTTCTTGCTGATTTGATAAAGCATTCATATTCTTAGAATAAGCAATGCCTTTAAATTTGATATGATCAGCTTGCTCAGCGTAGCTACGTTTAACAATTAATTGCTTAGGCACAAATTGCTGTTCTTTTTTTACCGCATTGGCGAGTTTATCTTTATGGTTTGCTAACGCTTCAATAGCACCATCTATAAATACATAAGTCCCTAGCACGCGTTGCTTATAGGGTTTTAAAGAATGGTTTTCGACTAGAATAGTTGGCAATGACCTTAAATCACCCCAGCCATTAGAAAAACGAGGCGTCGCCACCCAACCTGCTAACCCTGATTTAAATTCTTGTTTATCCATAACAAACACTAAAGGGCCAGGGATATGTCCTTGCTCAGTTAAGGTTTGATCAATAACAGGTTTAAAGTAACGGTTGAGTGCATCCGAAATAGCGGGCGACTCGCTAGCAAATACTGGGTTATAGCCGTAGGTTACATCATATTGGTAATCGGCCCCATCAGTCACATGCACGTCTATATATAAATTTGGATTATAATCATTAATGACTGTAAGTACGCTTTTAACCTCGGGGGTATCTAATTTAGTGAAATCACGATTTAAATTAAGGTTATTGGCGTTTGTTCTAAAACCCATTTTTACTGGGCCGCGCTGATTGATTCGATTAAATGCACTACTGCGTTCATGCCCATCAACATTAAGAATGGGAATAAATAGAATGTTTACCTTTTTTAATATATCGCGACGTTTACCTGTGGCAATATCTCTAAGCAACATAAACATTGCATCTTTACCATCAATCTCACCGGCGTGAATACCAGCCTGAATAAGCACAGTTGGTTTAGTACTGTTAGCCATTTGTCCAGCATCAAAAAAGCCTTGTTCGCTGGCAATCAACATTTTTATTGCACGTTTACTATTGCTGTAGCCAATCGTTTTTGATTTAAATTGAGTGGGATTAGCCGCTACCAACCTATCAACAAATGCCATGGTATCAGCATAATTAGGAGACGAGACTCCTGCAGAAATTTCAAAGTCTGTGGTTAAAGGTCCCTGTTGTTGCAATAGCGATGTGCTCGCACCTTCCCATGGTAATAATGGCGGTAAATGACTGTTATTCGCCATACTTGCAGATAAAACCAATAAACTTATAAACATATACTTCTCTAGCAAACGCATTAATTAAAAAAAATTATAGCAATTAAAGCTTTTTAGATGCCAAAACTGCGGTAGTTCAACAAAAAAATGCAGCCAATTGCAGTTTCCTTTGATTATTTGCTCAAGTCCTAGTCAAGTGCTGATAAAAACATAATTAATATCAACCTTAAGAGCAACAATGAACATGCCTAAAATTCTGGTTTAGCTAGTTAAGTTAAATGGATACACGGCACTAAAAGGTATGACATAGCTAAAACAGTAAATAGCAGGCACAAAAAAAGGAGCCATAGGCTCCTTTTCAATACTTATACAAAAACTTAAGCTGCCGCTAGGCCTTCTTTTGCTTTTGCTACAAGCGCTGCGAATGCAACTTGGTCGTAAACAGCGATATCTGCAAGGATCTTACGATCGATTTCTACAGATGTCTTTTTAAGACCATTAATAAAACGGCTGTAAGACAGACCATTTTGACGTGAAGCAGCATTGATACGTGCAATCCATAATTGACGGAAAGTACGTTTCTTAGCACGGCGGTCACGGTAAGCGTATTGACCCGCTTTAGTAACAGCCTGGAAAGCTACGCGGTAAACACGTGAACGTGCTCCGTAGTAACCTTTCGCTTGTTTTAAAACTTTTTTGTGACGTGCACGTGCGACAACGCCGCGTTTAACTCTTGCCATTTCTAAAAACCCCTATTAAGCGAATGGTAACATACGTGAAACTAGACCATGGTCATTTTTATGAACCATCATCTTAGGACGTAGGTGTAACTTACGCTTAGAAGTTTTCTTAGTCAGAATGTGACGAAGATGCGCTTGTTTACGCTTGAAACCGCCAGAAGCAGTCTTTTTGAAACGCTTAGCTGCGCCTCTGTGACTTTTTAGCTTGTAAGCCATTGCAATAACTCCAATTGTATTGCTTTAAAATTAGTAAGAAGGCGTGAGATATATTGCTATAGCTCCACTTTAAAGGCCTAACTTACTGCTATGTTCCGGTGAAAACCCGATATAAATACCGCAATTTTACTTTAAAACCGGTTAACTCAGGTGGACATTTCATATCACTTGCAAACCTGAGCTAAATTCGGTGCGTATTATCGCCTAATTATTACTTTTTAGCAACCGGCGCCATCATCATAACCATTTGACGGCCTTCAACACGATTTGGGAAAGATTCAACAACTGCTAATTCTTCTAAATCGGTTTTAATACGGTTTAATAATTCGATACCAATTTCTTGGTGAGCCATTTCACGACCACGGAAGCGGATAGTTATCTTAGCTTTATCGCCAGCTTCTAAGAACTTACGTAAGTTGCGTAGCTTAACCTGATAATCACCTTCATCCGTACCTGGACGGAATTTGATTTCTTTAATCTGGATCTGCTTTTGCTTCTTCTTCTGCTCTTTTAGTTCTTTGCTTTTTTCAAAGATGAACTTACCGTAATCCATAACCTTACAAACAGGCGGCTCAGCATTTGGACTGATCTCTACAAGATCAACACCCGCTGCATCAGCCATAGCTTGCGCGTCTTTTAATGACTGAATTCCAGCTTGTTCGCCGTCGATGTCGATTAAACGAACTTCTTGCGCTGTAATTTCTTCGTTAATACGATTTTTTTGAGCTGTTTGTTGCCCTTTCTTGCCGCCTCTAATAGTACGTTCCTCCAAGAATATCAATAATATAAGCGTGTAGCTGGCTATTTTTGCTTGCCCTACACGCTCGATTTTTACTGTCGATTTTTGATTTCTTCACTGATTTTAGCTACAAAATCATCGACATTAAATTTGCCTAGGTCTTCACCTGTGCGAGTTCGTACTGCTACTTCTTGTTGCTCAACTTCTTTGTCGCCAACAACCAATAAGTAAGGAATACGCTTAAGTGTATGCTCACGGATTTTAAAGCCAATCTTCTCATTTCTCAAGTCAGCAGCGGCTCTAATTCCAAGTTTATTTAATTTTTGTACAATTTCCTGAACATACGGTGCTTGTTTATCGGTGATATTCATAATCACCACTTGCTTAGGCGCAAGCCACGTTGGGAATAAACCAGCATACTCTTCTGTTAAAATACCGATAAAGCGCTCAATAGACCCTAATATAGCACGGTGTATCATAACAGGTGTACGACGTTCGTTATTTTCAGCGACATATGTTGCGCCTAAACGACCAGGTAATGCAAAGTCTAGTTGCACTGTACCACACTGCCACGCTCTGTCTAAGCAATCGTACAAAGTAAATTCAATTTTAGGGCCATAAAACGCCCCTTCACCTGGTAGGTAATCAAATTCAATGTCATTTGCTTTAAGTGCATCAGCAAGTGCAAGCTCAGCTTTGTCCCACATTTCATCTTCGCCAATACGTTGCTCTGGACGAGTTGAAAGTTTAACTACAATTTTTTCAAAGCCGAATGTTTCATACGTATCGTAAACCATTTTAATACAGGCCGATACTTCATCCATGATTTGCTCTTCAGTACAGAATACATGCGCATCATCTTGGGTAAAGCCACGCACACGCATTAAACCGTGAAGTGCGCCTGATGGCTCGTTACGGTGACAACAACCAAACTCAGCCATACGCAGTGGTAAATCACGGTATGATTTTAAACCTTGGTTAAATATTTGTACGTGACCTGGACAGTTCATTGGCTTGATTGCGTATTCACGCTTTTCAGATTCCGTGGTAAACATGGCTTCTGAATATTTTTCCCAGTGACCTGATTTTTCCCATAACGAACGATCCATCATCATTGGACCTTTTACTTCTTCGTATTGGTACTCACGTAATTTTTCACGCACAAATTCTTCTAATTCACGGTAAATGCTCCAACCATCGTTGTGCCAAAATACCATGCCTGGCGCTTCTTCTTGCCAGTGCCATAAATCAAGTGCTTTACCAATACGACGGTGATCACGTTTTTCAGCTTCTTCTAAACGCTTTAAGTACGCTTTAAGTTGTTTTTTATCGCCCCACGCTGTGCCGTAAATACGCTGCAGCATTTTATTTTCAGAATCACCACGCCAGTATGCACCTGCTACCTTCATAATTTTGAAGTTTTGACAGAATTTCATGTTAGGAACGTGTGGTCCACGACACATATCTACATATTCTTCGTGGTGGTATAAACCTGGGCGATCATCTTGAGCAATATTTTCGTCAAGAATTTCTATTTTGTATGTTTCGCCACGCGCCGCAAACGTATCGCGTGCTTCTTGCCAGCTAACGGTTTTTTTCACTACATCGTAGTTTGTTTTTGCAAGCTGTAACATACGCTTTTCAATCGCATCAAGATCATCTTGAGATAACGAATGTTCCATATCAATATCATAGTAAAAACCGTTATCGATAGTAGGACCAATCGCCATTTTAGCGTCTGGGAAAAGTTGCTTAACTGCATGACCAATTAGGTGGGCACAAGAATGGCGAATAATTTCTAAACCATCGTCATCTTTTGCTGTAATAATTTCAAGACGAGAGTCGGCTGAAATTAAATCACATGCATCCACACGTTCGCCATTAACACGGCCGGCGATGGTTGCTTTAGCAAGACCAGGGCCAATATCGTTTGCAACATCAAGCGTGCTTACAGGGTTTTCAAAACTACGCTGACTACCGTCAGGGAGAGTAATAACTGGCATTATAAATCCTTACATACAGTGGTGACACCTACAATGTATCACGTGTATTTTTTAATTAATTAAATGAGAATGACTCGACAACGCTTTTACGAATAAGCATTGACTATTTTTCGCCGCCAAAGGCTAATGTAGATGTTGAGTCTGATCAACTACAAAAAAGATATTGTCGCGTGCTGCAGCGTTAATTACAAGTTTTAAGCTACTAAAAACCACGCATTTTTAACATAAATGTGCAATTAATAACTTTTCTTCAGTCACGCCGCATCAAATTAACGTAAAGGACTATATTAAAGCAGCACACAAAGTGCTTAAACTCGCATTTTAATGCGTGTTGCGTATAATAACCGGTAATTAAGTTATAGTAGAGATTAACAATGAGAACATGTGGTGTAGAAATTACCGGTAGCGATGTACTACTTTGTATTTTAAGTAAAGATAACGACGTTTTTGATATTCGTGACGTGCGCCAAACACGCTTTACATTAGGTAACGGTAACGACACTGAAATAATGCGTAAATTTCAATTTGATTTTGCAAAGCTGATGCAAGATTACCAAATTGATTCTGTTGCCATTCGCGAACGCCAGCCTAAAGGTAAATTTGCAGGTAGCGCTAAAGGGTTCAAAATGGAAACGGCGATTCAATTAATCGACAACCTCGATGTTCGCGTGTTTTCAACTACTGAAATAAAAGAGCAAGTAAAACGCAACCCTATCCCTATCGCGTTCGAAGACACTGGCCTTAAAAAATATCAAGAAAATGCATTCGTTAATGCTTACGTTTATATCATGAAAAAAACCTACCGCAGCGACGAAATGTAATACCAATTGCATCCTTGTAAAAACGCGTAATAGCTCAATATTACGCGTTTTTTTATGTCTAAATTTTCAAATAAAAGTGTAAGACATTAGTCTAACCCCCTTCCCTTTGTCGACAATTCATGTTTATTTAATCAACAAGCCTTGGATAGATAAAAACATGGAGAATGTCATGAAAGCAACACAAACAGTGCATAAAGAAGTAGAACAAATAAACACTATACCGCTATCAAATAGTTATTTTAAGGGGATTCAAAGCACACCGCTAATAGAGCAAACTATTGGAGAATACCTTGACTCAATTGTCGACAATAACCCAAAGGCATTGGCAGTTGTTGTTGCTCACCAAAATATTCGCTTAAACTACAAGGAATTTCAGCAGCAGATTGATCAGCTTGCTATGGGGTTATTGGCATTAGGGGTTAAATCAGGTGACAGGGTCGGTATTTGGTCACCCAATAATATACAATGGTGCTTAACTCAATTTGCAACGGCTAAAATCGGCGCAATCATGGTGTGTATTAACCCAGCTTACCGCCCCAGTGAACTGCAATATGCACTTAATAGTGTTGAATGTTCCACGCTTATTACTGCTACCTCATTTAAGGGCAGTCACTACGTTAATATGCTACAAAGTTTAGCCCCAGAGCTAAATAGTTGCCAAAAAGGGGAATTAAAAGCCGCTAAACTCCCTTCATTAAAAAATGTAATTTGTATAGGTGATGAGCCAGTAAATGGTATGTTTTCGTTTAATGAAATTCTCGCTTTACCCTCAGAAGCCCACCAGTTAGAACTTCAAGCGGTGGCTAAAACCCTCAATTGCAATCAAGACATTAATATTCAGTTTACCTCTGGCACCACAGGAAACCCTAAAGGGGCTACGCTAACGCATAAAAATATTCTTAATAATGCACTGCTTGTTGCCCAAGCAATGCATTTTACTGAACGCGATAAGCTCTGTATCCCTGTACCGCTTTATCACTGTTTTGGCATGGTTTTGGGTAGCTTATTGTGTGTAAGTAAAGGCGCTGCGGCTATTTATCCTAGTGATTCTTTCGATCCAAAAACCACATTAGAGGTGGTACAACAAGAAAAGTGCACCGGACTTCATGGCGTGCCTACCATGTTTATAAGCGAATTAGAGCTTAATAACTTTAGTGATTATGATTTAAGTACATTACGAACCGGCGTTATGGCTGGCTCAACCTGTCCCGAACAAGTTATGCGTAAAGTACAAACACTGATGAATATGAACCAAGTCGTTATAGCCTATGGACAAACAGAGTGTAGCCCAATCAACAATATCACTGAAACCGACTCATCAATTGAACGTCAAGTCACCACAGTAGGAAGAGCACTTGCGCACACTGAAGTAAAAATTATTGATGAAGTGGGTGAAGTTCAAAAAATAGGCCAACCCGGAGAGGTTTGTAGCCGTGGTGCCGGCATAATGCGTTGCTACTGGAATGATGAAGAGAAAACCAAAGCCACTATCGATAATCAAGGCTGGTTACATTCAGGTGATTTGGGGGTAATGGACAGTGAAGGCTTTGTCAGTATTGTTGGCAGAATTAAAGACATGATCATTCGCGGCGGTGAAAATATATACCCCCGTGAGATTGAGGAGGTTTTATACACCTACCCAGGGATACAAGATGCGGCAATTTTTGGTATTACCGATGAAAAGTTTGGCGAAGAAGTGTGTGCCTGGATCCAACCTAAAGAAGGTGAAGTACTTGATGAGCAAGCAATTCGATTGTTTTTAAAAGACAAACTCGCCTACTTTAAACAGCCTAAATATATTCGCTTTGTCGAACATTACCCAATGACGGTAACCGGCAAATTGCAAAAATTTAAAATGCGCGAACAAATGCAAGAAGAACTCGCCGAGTCTGCATTTTCGTAATAATTAACGGCTACTTTATTACAATGCAACGATTAAACGTTGCATTGTATTTTAAATATAAATTATCAACCTAAGGCTCAGCAACATTAGGGGATGCGTATTTCGAATTTTAAACTCTCTATTTTCTTTCGCACCTAGTGATATGGAGCAGAATAAACAACAAAGTCCAGTGTAATAAACATTCTAGCTTTCTTAAATGTGTAAAATTTAAATGTTGAGCTTCTTTTTATTTGAGGCGCTTCTAATTTTATTTGCAATAGGCCTTTCAAAGAATACGTACGATAGATGCGCAAAAAAAACACTCAGGCTTAGTGATAGCAACAGTTTAAGTTCAATATTTAAATTAAACTTATTCACCATTCCAATAATAGGCATATGCAATAAATAAAATGAGTAAGACACTTTACCTAAAAAGTCACCAACCTTATTTGCTAAAAAAATATTGTTGTCTGGGATTAAAAAAACAACACAAAAGAATACTGTACTCATAACAAATAGAACTTCATAACTAAGCCACATTCTTTTCTTGTCAACCTCGTTAATAGGTGAAAACTCAGGATACAATAAAGGTATTAAACACAAAGCTAATATAAACCAGTTGCTCTTCATATAACTCGGCACTTTAAATAATTTGTAATACAAACCAAATATAACGCCAATAAAAAAGTACGGTAACGTTCTTAAAGTACTAAATATGTTGTAATGGACACTTTTAATTTCACCAAATACTCTTGGGAAGTCAGCCAAGTACCAAAACATCATAAAAGTCACAATTAGTAAATATATATACCCTTTTCTATCGCCTGCTAAAAACCAAAAAACGAGTAAGATTATATAAAATTGTATTTCTGGTGGAATTGTCCAAAGTACGCTTTCACCATGCATGAACAAAAGGTGACCTATTAGCGAATTAAGATCAGTTATGTTGTATAAAATGTCATAATTATTTTGAGTTAATAAGTAAGAGCTAAAAACAATTACAAGGTACAGAGGTAAAACTCGTCCGGCTCTAGCTAGTATGTATCGTCTAATGTTCGCTCTGCTAAATTTGGTATCTAAATAGAGAAATGACATTAAAAAACCACTAAGAAGGAAAAATAACATTACGCCATAGGCTCCTGAACCGCCGCCTAGGGAACCATTTAACCAATGAGTAATATCTGAAAAGTGAGTAACAAATACAATAAGGGCAGCTAAAGCTCTTAGAGAATTTAATTTTCTAATTTCCATGAAGTTGATTTAATCCTTAGCTTATTATTTTTTAAAATTGTTTAAATTTAATTATCGGCTATGTGAACTTAGGCTTATACGATATTACTGAATCTTTTTACGTTTGAGCCACGCTTTAACGGGTAATATCCATTCTTTTCTCGGTGTGAAAAAAGCGCCATGTTCTTTACCCGTTGAAATAGATATTTCTGTGTAAGAACTAACCGTATCAACACTCCTAGCAACTAAGTCGTCACACGAACCAACAGAATCAGAGGTTTCATAGACTGAAAATAAATGACCATAAATAGCTATTTCTGCTTTTTTAGCTAATCCACTGGTACAAGCCGCTAAAATCACAACGTTAATATCGATCTTTTTTAAATGGCTCGATGTAATTGCCGAAATAAAACCGCCGCGAGAAAAGCCAACTAGCGATATATTGCTCGCAGGTATTCCATTTTTTAGTAACTTAGTTACTTGTTTAGATAGCTGTTGAGCGTAGTTAAAAGGGGGAGTCTTAGCTGGCCGATGAGTAGCAATTAAATGATAGCTTGAGTCGGCAAGTTCCTGTTTAATCGCTGGAAAGTTATATTGCCCCCAACGCTCATGAATAGGTGTGGGATCTTTACCCTCTACAATGAATCCGTGAGAATAAAAAACATAATGCTCTGATGGATTTACTTTGTCTGGGAAGCTCTCATATACTTTGCCACCATAGCTAAATGAACTAAAAAGAAAAGTAAAAATAATAAAAAGCAGCTTTTGATACATATTACACCTTTATAACTCTATAAATATTTGAAATAAAAGCCATTATTTTATGATTTAGTAACGAGAACTAAACTAGGATCAACTCTTTGGTTGTCTTTAATTACTTCAAAGTGCAGATGAACCCCTGTCGTTTTACCTGTATCACCAATGATACCAATAACCTGCCCTGCTTTAACCCAAGAGCCGACTTTAGCGTCACTTGATTCTAGGTGCGCATATAACGTTTGATAGCCACTTTTATGTTGAATTAATACAGTATTTCCATAGTTCGAATGCAAGGTTTTGTTACCTGAAATAACTATTACTCCATCTGCAGCAGACAGCACAGGGCTTCCTCTTTGGGCAACATAGTCTATACCTTGATGCGGTTTATATCCTCTGACTTTGCTTATGCTACGAAATGTTGAGCTGATCGTATGGCTATTTAGTGGATGTTGCCAAGTGAGCTTCCCTGTCATTGCGGGGTCTTTTAAAAATGTATGCAGACTAAAAATAACCAGTATCATTAAGGAGAACTTAAAAGTTAAAGCAAGTTTGCTTTTACTCGATGGCGAAGCAATGTTTGAAAGCCTCGCTTTGTAATCATCAGCACAAAGCACAGCAGAATTAAATTGAGCGACTGGATTATTGTTACTAAATTGAATGCTCTTTTTTAATGATTGCAGCAGTGCCTTAGCATAATCATGTTTGTTGAGATTAAAGCGACATATTGTATGTCTATCACACCTATGCTCCATAGCGCGAATAAACTGCCATTCCATCTTTTTAACAAATGGGTTTATCCATAAAACGATGCTTAAGATCCTCCATAAAAGAATCGTAATATGATCTTTGTTTGTAATATGGGTTAGCTCGTGTTGAATCAAAATGCCTTGCTGATCTTTATTTAGGAATGAAAAATAATGAGGTAGCACAACATAGGCTGTTGTTATACCAATGACAAAAGGACTGTGGTTTTGCGAGGAAATGACAATCTTCACCTTACTAGTCGACAGCTCATTTATTGACTCAGAAGATCTCGTTAAGCTTTTGAGTTTCTGCCACACAAGCAATAATTTAACGAGTTTTAAGCAGGTAAAACCAAAGTAACCAACAATTAGCGCTGTTGAGATTAAATCAATTTTCTGCAAACTTACATGGGTTATACTGGCTTGCTTTACTATTTGTGCGCTTTGCAAACTAGAGCTTATATAATCGAAATCAGGGATAGGTATATTAATAGTGCCAAGAGATAAAGGAATAAAAGGTAAAAAGCTGGCTATAAGCGCAGACCACCAAATACCTGGCGAGGTATTGTCGTGCTTGGTTATATAAGATGAGCAAACATAAACAAGCCCAGAAAATATAAGCCAAGGAAAAATACTATTTACTATGAATTGAATAATGAAAGAGTCCACTACTTTCGTTTTTCATCCTTTGAAAGTTGATTTAACAATTCCTCTAATTCATCGACTTCAGCTTTATTTATTAAACGGCTATCAGCGAACATAGTGACAGGGAGTGGTTCATCTAACTCTAAGACATTGGTTGCGAATTCCTGCATATAAGATGCTAGCGTCGGTATTTTCTCAACTAATGCTTTAAAGGTTTTTTTGTTGCCAGAGGAGCCCACCTCTAAAATTCCTTTATTGCCCATTCTTTCTAAGGTTTTACGTGTAGATGAGTATGACCAGCCATACTTTGATTCTAAGTGTTCATGAATCTCTTTGGCTGTACGTGGCTGTTTTTTCCAAAGTAATTTCAGTATTTCTAACTCTGTTGAATTGGGTTTCATATAAAGACTCAAGAGGTGTGACTTGTGTCGCACTTTAACATCCTGTATGTTAAAACGCAACACCGTGACACGTGTCGCACTATGAGTTTGAAACTGGATAAAACGTTAGATGGACATCAAGTTACTGTTTGTCATACTAAAAACTTTTCAACTTTAACATTATCGATAGCAAAGGATTTAGCCAAAATGAAACCGACTACTTTTTTGACAATATGCAGTTTAATTATTTCCTCCTCGTGTTTTGTAAAATACTTAGCTTTAATTTTTATGCTCAATATAATTTGCAGCAATCTTGCACTCGCTGAAGGCCATCGTTTTGAAATTGCTAACAGTAAAGTAGTAACAATTAAATCCACAGTGCTGGGTAAGAAATACGATTTATATATCAAAGTACCCCGTAGTTATTTCTTAGTAGAGAATAAATCTAAAAAATACCCTGTACTTTACTTAAATGATGGACCTTATACTTTTAAAGTAGCTGCTGGTGTCACTCATGTTCGAGACATGGATAAAGTCATTATTGTTGGTATTTCATTTGCTCACGGAGAAGACGGTCAATTTAGTCGAGTTAGAGATTTAACACCTGTCGTTGATCAGAGCTGGACAAAATACACCACAGGTGGAGCAACTGAATACTTAGCATTTATTGAAAAAGAAATCTTTCAGTACATTGAGCGCAATTACCGAGTTAACCCTGAACAAAGAATATTGTCTGGGCAATCATTGGGGGGATCTTTTGCCGCTTGGGTATTGTTGACCAAGCCTGAGTTGTTTGCTACTTATATCTTAACCAGCCCTTCACTCTGGTTTAAGAATAATTGGATATTTGAGTTAGAAAATAAATATGCCCAGAAAAACACATCGCTGCAGGCTAATGTATTTATGGCAACTGGCGCATTAGAAACGTTAGAAAATGGCATGAAAGAAGATATGGTCGCAGGTCATGTGAAGTTTGCAAATCTATTACGCTCACGTAATTACCAAAAATTAAAGCTAGAAGAGGAAGTTGTTGAAGGAAGCGATCATTACTCGACCTTTCCTATTGGGCTATCAAAAGGATTGGTAAAATTTTACCAATTACAGAAATAATCGCTAGTACTTACCTATCAGATAAACTCCAAATTTATTAGTTGGCATTATCAGTTAGATATGAGGCGAATAAAATCTAAAAACAGTCACTTTATTTATTTGTTAAAACTGTACCAAATTCAAAATACAAGTCCGCTTTTACATATTGAATTTTTAGAATGGGTGTCAGCTTAAGCTAACGGGTGTGAGAGATTAGCTAATAGCATAGTTATACTCCAGTCTCCGTTTTGATCCATAGCCCCGCAGGAGGGGCTGGTAGTAATTTGCTAAAATGTGAAGCGAAGCAAAACTGAGTGAGCTGTTAGTATTCACATGGTTACTAGGCTCGTTAGTTTTACTTTTTGCTTGCTAGAGTTGCTGCAACGAGTTGTAATGCTTGCTCTTTAGTAAAACCCTCTTCAACCAAAGCTTCATATAAACTTTTTATATATTTTGCATTGGCTTTAATTAACTTTGGGTTATTCATTACTTTCATGGAAGTTTCTAGCTGTTTTGAAAGTTGCTTTGCCATTTGTTCGTATTGCGAATCATTATTTGCGAACGTGCTAGCTGAAAATAAAGTAGTGACTATTAAAAGACTGAAGATTATTGTTTTCATCGTGCGTTTCCTACAAAAGTGATACCTCATTATGAGGCAAAAAATGGTTGGCTAAAATAAGCGAAAAAGGAGCAAATGCCAACTATTTTTGTCCTGTTTAATGATTTGATAAATAGGCTTTGCACGAAATTAGTTTTATTGAGTTAGCTGAAAAACATTTACCGGTGGTAACCAAGTATGAAAGCCAAAAACTCACTCTATTTGCCCTGGCGTAATACATGCAAAAGTACGAAATTCCCGTGTCATATGCGCCTGATCACTAAATCCAAATTGGTGAGCAACATCAGCTAAGTTTGCTTTTTTGTATGTTCGTAAAAAGCTGATTGTTTTTTTAACCCTTAAAATCCGCTGATAATGTTTGGGAGTCATTTCTAGCCAAAGTTTAAAAATACGCTCAATTTGCCGTTGGCTCAAATCAATACTTGCACTTAATTGCCCCGGCGTTTCATCCTGCTCGATATACATTAGTGCTTTCTTCAGAGGGGCTGGAATTACTTTGGAATAATCTAGGTTTTTATCTGCCCAGCGGTGCAGAGTTTCAATTCGCCTTTCAATGTCTTTTTGAATTCGGAGATCATTATAAACCCCATAAAGGTTATAAAGCTGGTCTTCCTCTGGCAATAAAAGTGTTGGCTTGTCGTAATGCTGTCCCAAAACACCATAGCAAATGGCTGGATGGAAACGAATGCCTGAGAGTTGTGCTCCAGATTGCAGAACAATATTCTCAGTCTGTTTATTTATAGCAAGCATAATGACACCTTCCGGCAGGGTTTCATTGCCAATCATCACGTCACCAACAAGGTTAAAAATAATGCCGCTGCCAGCATCAGAATACAGCGGCTTTACTATCGGAACCGGTTGCTGTACAGATGCTGACCATACTCCCTGCACAAACGCAGACAGCTGCCCCGATGGTTGAGACAACTGAAAATTAAATGCCTGTTCAAATAATTTATTACGGTTTATAGCTGCCTACCTCTGGCATAAACGTCTTAGCAATTCGATTCCAGCTATTGATAGCATTAATCGCAATGGTCAAATCCACTACAGCTTTTTCACCTAATACTTCTACCGTATTCTTATAGAACTCTTCGTCTACGGGGTTAGCTAGGGTCAAATATTCAGCCCAATCGAGCGCAGCTAGTTCTGTCTTAGAATATAAAGGCATATTACGCCATGCACTTAAGCCAATAATACGTTCATGAGTTTCCCCATGACTCAATGCGTCTTTGCTGTGCATATCAATACAAAAGGCACACTGATTCATCTGCGACACTCTTAGTTTAATCAATTCCCAGATCGGGATTGTTACTGTTTCTGAAATACTAAATTGCTTACGCAGATAGTCTTCTTGGTTCATCAGAATCTGTATTGCTTTAGGTGCTAGCTCAAAATAATTTGCACGAAAAAACATATCTCACCTCCTTAAATGTAGTTGGAGCTAAGATAGCTTTTGTCTCAATATAGGTATTGAATATTTTCGACACGTATTCATTTTAAATTTAAGCTGGGGTTAGATTAGGCCTTTTAACGTCATATTAAGCGCACTAAACAGTGGTTTCAATATGTAATGGTTCAGAGCCTAACCAACTGTTTTAGAAAAATTAAAATGGATTTTATATAAAATTAAGCACCTAAATAGTAGAGTCATTATTATTTATAACATCGTTTTTGAGTGCCAAAACTGCGACAAATATTAAACCTAATAGCGGTATAAATGACAATAAAAAACCAATAAAGGTTGTTGTTTTAACATTTTGGGTTTTACGTTTACCGAGATAAAAGCTTAAACCAGTTATTACGATCATTGATATAAAAATAAATTGACCGAGAATTGTTGCATTGATATTCATACGAAATTCCTTTTTGCATGTCACAGCTTTATTAGAGGACAGTTTCTCTATTTTCATGAAAAACATCCTCATTTTATGAACTTATATTAATAACAAATAGTGTAAGCTATTGCTAGTTATAAATATTATGCTTTTTGTAGATTATTTGAATATGTAGAAATGACGAAAGTGCCCTTTTAATATAACTTAGCTAATGACACCTCACTTCAATAACTATCTTTCGCTCATACCTGCCTGTTCGTTCAAAACTTATTAAATGTCACTATCAAACAGGTATAAGCTACTAAAAATTATATATTAACCGAGCTGTTACACTACACCTTGTTCAATCATTGCATCGGCTACACGTCTAAATCCAGCGATGTTAGCGCCTAAAAGTAAGTTACCGGGTTGATCAAACTCTTTTGCAGTGTCGTTGGCTGTTGTGAATATATCTTTCATTATTTGTTTAAGCTTTTCATCTACTTGCTCAAATGTCCAGCTTTGCATACTGGCATTTTGTGCCATTTCTAATTGGCTGGTTGCCACCCCACCTGCATTTGCTGCTTTGCCAGGTCCATAAGCAATTTTTGATTCAATAAAGCAATCAATCGCTTCTTTGGTTGAAGGCATATTTGCTCCTTCACTGACTAAAGTACAGCCATTTTCAAGTAGTGCTTTTGCATCCGCTTGGGTTAATTCGTTTTGTGTAGCACAAGGAAAAGCCGCATCCGCACTGTAACGCCATACAGTATGACCATCCTGAGGGTACTCATCGCGAGGCGTATACTTTGCCTGAGAGTGAGTATCTAGGTAGTCACTCAGGCATCCTCGTGACTGTTCTTTTAATTGCTTAATAAGTTTTAAATCAATGCCACTCTCATCGTACAAAGTGCCTTTTGAGTCACTACAGGCAATAGGCGTGGCCCCTAATTGATATAATTTTTCCATAGCATAAATAGCCACATTGCCAGAGCCTGAAATTAAACAGCGTTTTCCTGATAGACTGTCATCACGATCTTCAAGCATATAGTTAGCAAAATACACTGCGCCATAACCCGTTGCTTCTTTGCGAGCAAGCGATCCGCCCCAAAGTAAACTTTTACCGGTTAGTATGCCTTCATAGCGCCCTGTTAAGCGTTTGTATTGGCCAAACATATAACCAATTTCTCTCGCCCCTACGCCAATATCCCCTGCAGGTACATCGGTTGTAGGACCAATATGACGATATAACTCGGTCATAAACGATTGGCAAAAGCGCATTATCTCGCCATCAGAGCGTCCTTTAGGATCAAAATTAGCGCCTCCTTTGCCACCACCTATAGGCAAACCAGTTAGTGCATTTTTAAAAATTTGTTCAAACCCTAAGAACTTTATAATGCTGGCATTCACACTTGGATGAAAACGTAAGCCGCCTTTATATGGCCCCAACGCCGAATTAAATTCGATACGGTAGCCTTTATTGACTTGAATATTGCCCTCGTCATCAACCCAAGGCACACGAAACATTAACTGGCGCTCTGGCTCTACCATTCTTTGAATAATTGCTTGTTGTTGGTAATCACTGGTTTGCGCAAATATTGGCTCTAGCGAGTCTAGCACTTCTTCTACAGCTTGATAAAACTCACATTGCGCAGGACTCGTCTGCTTTAATTGCGAAATAGTTTTGTGTATATAATCCATATTTACTCTTCCATGTAGGTATTTTTAAATTCGAAACAGGAAAAATGATCAATGTTATTATTTAGTGGAGAAATTGATTATGCGATCATTATATTTTTACACTTTAACATCAAAGATAAACTGGATGCACGTGTTTGATGTTGAATTAAATTGTTGTTTCTTATGTATAAAAAACCGTTAAAATAGAATTTATATGCTAAAAACACCAGTTTAAATGAATAACACGTTAAAAGTATTAAAAAAATAGTAAAACAAAATACGACTCTACGTTTTTACAAGAGCGACAACATAAAATGCTTTATAAGACTGAAGTTGTAGAAGGATAAGACTAATAATAGCGTAGATTTTAGTGAGTTAGTTTAAGAGGTTTAAATGGAGATTGCTAACCAACCTCCATAAAATGCATTAAGCTTTATCGCCATCTGGGCGAAAAGTACGCTGTACTCCGGTTAAAAATAGACGTAAAACTTGATCGTTACACACACGGTAATGTTTGTTTTCAACTTTACGTGAAAATGCACTGAGCTCATGCTTACTTAAATCAAAATCCACCAAGGCGAGTGTGGCAATTACGTCCTCTGCTTTCATATTTAAAGCAATACGTAATTTCATAAAAATAATATTATTGTTTAATTTAGTTTCTGGAATTGGCTGCTCACCGTCACGCTTACCGCGCTTGGTATTTATAAAGCCATTTAAAAATACCGCAAATTCGGTGTCACTTATTGGGGTGTAACCTTGCTCGCCCTCTTTAGTTAACCATGCAATCACCTGCTCTGTGCTGACGCTGTGCTCTGCAGCGGCGAACACGTCAACCATTGCTGAATCGGTTAAATCAAAGGTGTAGCGAATACGGCGTAAAATATCGTTATTTGTCAAAGTAAATCCCAGGTAAAATAAGTGCTCAGCAAACAAAAGCTGTTTAATAGCGGCGCAGTTTATCAGAGTTACACTAAGCGCCCTATTAAATACTGTGTTTAATTACCCAATACTTTTGCCGGATCAACACGTGTTGCTTGCCATGCTGGATACAGCGTCGCCAATATTGCAAGCACAAAGGTGGCAATAACAGTTAACACTATATCTTGCCAAACTAATTTACTCGGTAAGAATTCGATAAAATACACACCTTCTAGCGGATTTTCACCCAGCAATAAACTCAGCCAAGTAAAGAGCTCACTAATATTGATTGCTAGAATAACGCCAATAATAGAGCCTAAAACTACGCCAACAAATGCTTGAGTTAAGCCTTGCATTACAAAAGTAGCCAATATGGTACTGTCTTTGGCACCCATGGTTTTTAAAATGGCAATATTGCCTTCTTTTTCGCGCACTTCCATCACTAATGACGAAACAATGTTAAAACTGGCGACTGCAATAATTAAAAACACCACAATATAAACAATCGTGCGCACCATTTGAATGTCTTGATACAAGCTGCCTTGGGTTCTAAACCAACTCGATATATACACGTAATCAGTAACAGTTTGCCCTACTCTCAACGCTATTTGGTGCGCTGCAAACACATCATCAACCCGTAAACGTAGACCGGTTACTTGGCTTTGATCGTAACCTAAGGTTTGTTGTGCTTTGCTAAGGTGAATAAACGCGGCACTGCTATCAATAGGCCCGCCCATTTCTATAATGCCTGCGAGTGTTAACGTAACCCGTTTTGGCGCAAGTAATGATTGTCCTTTTTCACTAATTTGTGGGATCAATAAAGTGACATTGTCGCCTATTGATATATTAAGTTGAGTGACAATTTGCTTGCCTAAAATAACATCCTCAAGTGCTAGCTGACTGACTAATTTACCTTGTGTAAATTGGTTAACCGCTGATACGTCGCTCTCTAGCGAAGGCTCAACACCTCGTATTTCAACTGCTTTTAATTGGCTTTTAAATTGCGCCATACCATTTACTGCTATAAATGGGGCTGCTCCTGTTACTTGTGGTTGCTGTTTTAATTTTTCGACTTTGCTGGGCCAATCAGCAATCGGCCTGCTTGGTGCTACATATTCAACTTGTGGCACTACACTTAATAAACGATGAACCAATTGTTGTTCAAAACCATTGATCACCGATAACGCCACAATTAAAACGGCAACACCAAGTAAAATACCAATAGTAGATGCCTTAGCAATAAAACTAACAAACGCGTTTTTTTCATCTTTATGGCCTGAATAGGCTCTGAAACGTTTACTTATAAAGGCACTAAGCAACATGGTTTGACTCTTTTATTGATAATTTACCATCATCTAAATACGCTATTTTACCCAGCTTGTCGGCAAGCTCTAAATCATGAGTCACCACCACAAAACTGGTGTTTAAACTTTTATTTAGCTGATTAATTAAATCGTAAATTTTAATCGCGTTTTGCTTATCTAAATTACCCGTTGGCTCATCTGCAAGAACCAGTGCAGGCTCAGTCACTAAAGCACGCGCTATGGCAACACGTTGGCGTTCGCCACCAGAAAGTGCCGACGGTTTATGGCTACTTCTGTGCGCAAGGCCGACTTTATCGAGCATGTCGAGCGCTTTTACATTTGCTTCTTTGGCACTCAAGCCTTTTATTAACAGTGGCATAGCAACATTTTCAACCGCACTAAATTCCATTAATAAATGATGAAATTGGTAAATAAACCCTAAGTTTTGATTTCTAAACGCGGCTTGTTGGCTGCGAGAAAGTTTAGCCACATCTTGGTTTTTGATTTTTGCACTGCCAGAACTGGCGGTATCTAAGGTACCCAAAATATGCAATAAGGTACTTTTACCTGAACCTGAGCTACCTACAATAGCTAGCATTTCACCTTGGGTTAGGGCTAAATCAACCCCTTTTAATACCTCAACTTGGTTTTGCCCGTCTTGGTACACTTTACTTATTTGTTCACAACTAATTACTAAATCATTCATAACGTAATACCTCGGCTGGGTTTACTTTAGCGGCCTGGCGCGCGGGATATAAAGTCGCTAAAAAGCTCATGGCTAAGCTTAAAAGCGCAATCACACTTAAGCTAAGCGCATCAAATTTGACCGGCAGTGAAATCCCCGATAATAAATTTAAGCCAACCAACGCCAGCAGTTCATTAATATATAAGCTAAATAAAATACCTAAAGAGGCACCTACTGCCGTACCAATCACACCGTTATATAAACCTTGAACCATAAATACAGTTTGTACTTGGCTTGGCGTTAGCCCTAGTGTCTGCAGTATCGCAACTTCGCTTTGTTTTTCACTCACCATCATGGTGAGCGCCGACACAATATTGAACACCGCCACCAGCACGATTAAGCCCAATAACATAGACATAATGCGTTTCTCCATCGCCACAGCGGCAAATAAAGTGCCTTGGCTACTGCGCCAATCGGTGTATTTAAAATTCTTCAGAATAAGTTGGCTGTCTTGAATAAATTCATCAAGTGCAAATGGCTCATGCAGTGACACACTTAAATTAGGGGGTGTAGAGCTACTTTGCTTTAATACTCGTTGCAATGACACACCACTGGTAAATGCCAGTCCCATGTCAATTTCTGAACCAGTTTCGTAAATAGCAGCAATTTTGAATAAACGCTGGCTAGGGACACGACCAAGGGGTGTATAAGTTGACGCATTGGGCATAATAACGCGCAGTTTATCGCCCAAGCTAACGCCGAGTTTACGGCTTAGATAACGGCTAATAGCAATGTGATAATTATTATTCAATACACTTTGCCAATTCCCCTGCACTACTTTGTCAGTGATTTTATAAAGCGAGCCATCATTATCATAGAGCCCTTGCAGTAGCACACCATGCAGGTCTTTATTGGTTTGCAGTATGGCTTCACCATGGCGGTATAAACTAACATGTTCAACATACGGTGATTGCTCAAGATCAGCTTTAAGAGTATTCATTTGCGCTTTAGAGTGTTGTTTGGCCTGCACTTCAACGTGTGGAATGAGCCCGAGCATATTCGTTTTCAGGCTGCTTTCAAAACCGTTCATGACACTACTTACTGTAAAGAGCGCCATTAAACCAATCGCTATACCTGCAATAGAAAAAAAAGAAATAAACGAAATAAACGCATTGCCTTTGGAAGAGCGACTATATCTAAGTCCGATAAACAGGCTAACAGGTTGAAACATATTAATTAAAACATTAATGCTAAAAGTGTGGCTTTATAGTAGCACGAACTCAGCGCAATTGAATATCACCATAAATGTAAGAAATAATTTATAAATCTTATACTTGGCTATATTATAAGCAAATCACTAAGCCAAGCTAAACTTTTAATCCTGTTACTAGATAATCAAGTAATACCCGTACATTAGTAGCAACAAATTGCCGAGGAGGATAGAGCCCCCACACACCCTCTTGCTGAGGTTGATAAGCTGTTAATATTGGTACTAACTGCCCTGTTTTTGTCTCATTCTCTATGTAGTAATCCGGCAACTGAACAATACCCAACCCTTTTTTAGCGCCGTCAACCAGTGCCCAACCGCTATTGCAATGCAACCTCCCTGCTACTTTAATATGTTTGTCACGACCGTTTTCATTTACTCGCCAATAACTACTGTTACCAATTAAGCATTGATGCTGGTTAAGTTCACCTAACGTGTGGGGTTCGCCAAAACGCGCTAAATAGCTTGGTGCAGCACACATAATAAATCGCCGAGAGCTCAAGCGTCGCGCTTTTAAACTCGAATCTTTTAAATGGCCTAATCGAATGGCTAAATCAAAGCCGCCCTCCAGCAAGTTTTCTTGCTCGTTAGAGAGCGTTGCGATTACTTCTACCTCGGGGTGATCATGCATAAACGAATGCACTATCGGCATAATAAAACTTTCACCATACATAACCGGTGCGGTTAATTTAATTTTACCTTTAGGGGATGTTTGCACAGACGCGAGCCCCTGAGTGGCTTCATCCATAGCGTGTTGTAAATGTTTTACTTGGTGTAAAAACTGCTCACCTTCTTTGGTTAATACCACCTTTCGGGTCGTACGCGTTAAAAGTTGGGTATTTAACCGTTGCTCAAGCTTAGTAACATGGCGGCTAATATGGGCAACCGATAGACCCAACGCCTGTGCAGCTTGAGTAAAACTTCCCTCTTCGCCAACAGCAATAAACTCATCAATCCCTTCCCAACGCATTATTATTACCATACTGTAAAAGTGTTTTATTAATTTAGAGATTATCATTGTTATAGAAATAAATACAATAGACACATCACCCAAACAGTTTGGGTCTACAATTGATATTCAAACCACTACAAAGGATATACACATGTCTGAATTTATAAAATCAAAAGCAGCGATTGCCTGGGGCCCTAATCAGCCTTTAAGCGTTGAAGAAGTTGACGTGATGATGCCTAAAAAAGGCGAAGTGATGGTAAAAATTACTGCCACAGGTGTATGCCATACAGATGCTTTTACTTTATCAGGTGAAGATCCTGAAGGCATTTTCCCCGCTATTTTAGGCCATGAAGGTGCCGGGGTGGTTTACGCTGTGGGCGAAGGCGTTACAAGTGTAGAAGTTGGCGATCACGTTATTCCTCTATACACCGCAGAATGTGGTGAATGCAAAATGTGTACTTCAGGTAAAACCAACTTGTGCTCTGCTGTACGCGAAACACAAGGCAAAGGCTTAATGCCAGATGGCACAACGCGATTTTTCAAAGACGGCCAACCAATTTATCACTATATGGGGACGTCGACCTTTTCTGAATACACAGTACTTCCTGAAATCTCGCTAGCTAAAGTAAATAAAGAAGCCTCTTTAGAGGAAATTTGCTTATTGGGCTGCGGTGTCACTACCGGTATGGGCGCTGTAACAAATACGGCAAAAGTAACAACGGGCGATACGGTGGCAATTTTTGGTCTAGGTGGCATTGGTTTGTCGGCCATTATTGGCGCCAAAATGGCTGGTGCAAGCCGTATTATTGGTATTGATATTAACACCTCTAAGTTTGATCTTGCGACTAAACTCGGTGCTACCGACTTAATTAATCCAAAAGACTTCGACAAGCCAATTCAAGAAGTGATTGTAGAGATGACCGACGGCGGTGTTGATTACTCATTTGAATGTATTGGTAACGTTGATGTAATGCGCTCTGCCCTTGAGTGTTGTCATAAAGGCTGGGGAGAATCTGTAATTATTGGTGTAGCTGGTGCTGGCCAAGAAATTTCAACTCGCCCGTTCCAACTTGTTACTGGCCGTGTATGGCGTGGTAGCGCATTTGGAGGCGTTAAAGGTCGTTCGCAACTTCCTGAAATTGTAGAGCGTTACATGGCGGGTGAATTCGCTCTTAATGATTTTATTACCCATACCATGAGCCTTGAAGAAATTAACGATGCCTTTGATTTAATGCACGAAGGTAAGAGTATTCGTACTGTTATTCATTACTAGGGTCTGTTGACCTTTGCGGATTAAAATTTGTTCAAACTAGGGGCGGTTTAATCGCGGCGCGAGGTTTGTAACCTAGTGGGCTAAGTAAAAACCAAGCAACAAAGAGTAAATCGCCCCTAGGCAGAACCCTTCGGGCAGCGCCTGTTTGGCATTGATGCTGCGTTATCGCCTATTTATGGGGAATAACCACACCACATAGGCTCTGCCTTGCCTAAATACCAAACAGACTGCTGCAAATTTAACCTTGAAAGATCAACAGACCCTAATTTCTTTTAATCACCATTACCAGCCGTTGCTATTAAGTAACGGCTTTTAAGGATTGTTATGTTAGAAAATATCTCAACAGCAAAAGTGGCTGGTGGCTGGCATAAGCAGTATAGCCATACTTCCTCAAGCACCCATTGCAGCATGCGTTTTGCGGTATTTTTACCACCAGGCGCCAGTGAAAAAAATAAAGTACCAGTACTTTATTGGTTATCAGGATTAACCTGTACCGATGAAAACTTTATGCAAAAAGCAGGCGCGTTTAAAAAAGCGGCAGAGCTAGGCATCGCTATTGTCGCACCTGATACCAGTCCGCGTGGTGAAAACGTTCCTAACGAAGATAGCTACGATTTTGCCCAAGGTGCAGGGTTTTACGTCAATGCAACGCAGGCACCTTACAATACTCATTTTAATATGTACGATTATGTGGTGAAGGAACTACCTGCATTAATAGAGCAACATTTTCCAGTAACAACTAAAAAAGCAATTTCTGGGCATTCTATGGGTGGCCACGGCGCATTAATAATTGCCCTTAAAAATCCTAAAGCTTATACCAGCGCTACAGCATTTAGCCCAATTGTAAACCCGATAGATTGTCCTTGGGGTGTTAAAGCTTTTACTGGCTACTTAGGTACTGATAAATCAGTCTGGGCAGAATATGATAGCTGCGAATTAATGCAACAAGCCAAACAAGCTGATTATTTACCTACGTTGGTTAGCCAAGGTGATGCAGATAACTTTTTAGATGAGCAACTTAAGCCACAAAACTTAGTGACTGTAGCTACACAGAAGGGCTATCCGTTAACACTCGAAATGCAAGCTGGCTACGACCATAGTTACTATTTCATTAGTAGTTTTATAGACCAACACTTATTATTTCATCATCAGTTTTTAACTGCTTAGATTCATTACTGTGTAGAGTAGATTTATCTACTTCTACACATTCTTTTAAGACCTTAGTAACCTGCCTACATTTTCTAATCACACCGTCATCTCCTTTTACTAAACTAAATACTGCAGAGTCTATTTTTAAACCTAGCTCTGCAAAAGAAAATCCGTCCTTATCAACGGGAACTGGCTCAAATGGATTTTCATAAGGAGTAGACCGAGCTGGATTTTTCATCCGCTGATTTTCTTGTGCATTTGAGGCTGCTTGTCCATCCAACATAACGCCAAAAAATGTACAGCCATTAAGCATCAGCAATAGTGATAAAAAAAATATTTTTTTCATGTTTAACCCTTTAGTAGCTTCAACTTTAACTATTTAGTTAATAGAGTAACTCCATTAAAAAAGTAAAACTGTAAAAATCTGTTAGTAAGTGAAAATTGTTTACAACATAATTTATACTAAAGTATTTTATTATCACTCTCGAAAAATGATATAATATAACATACAATTAAACTCGTTTTTTCATCCATACCAAAGCATATTTATGTCATTACCTTTATCTCAAAATCGTTTACACCATATAGACTTACTCCGAGGTCTTATCATTATATTTATGGTGATTGATCACGGCATGTATTATTGTCTAAATTATTCAGTGACCGATCCCATGACCATACCAGGAACAGATGCGCTTACTTTTTTCACTCGTTTTATATCGCACTTTTGTGCGCCATTATTTGTATTTTTAGCGGGCCTTTCAGCTGCGATAACCGAGCATAAATACACTTCCACGCAAGCTTTTTCAAAAAGTTTAATTATACGTGGACTAGTGCTTATATTATTTGAATTTACTATTGTGTCATGGTCTTGGAGCTTTAATCCACTGTTTCCAATGTTATACGCTCAGGTTATTTGGGCGATAGGTTGGGGATTTATTATTCTAGGGCTTTTACGCTTAATCGGTCTGTATGCAATTTTTGCCATGGGCTTAATTTTAGTATTTGGCCATAACTTATTTGATGCCGTCAACTTTGAGCCAAATACAATCGCAAATACGATATGGTCTGTTTTACATCAGAAAAATGTACTCGAACTTCCTTTTAACTTTAAAATTAGAACCACCTACCCCGTAGCTCCTATTGTTGGGTTAATGGCGTTAGCCTATTGTGCAGGTGTTTATTACAAAGCCAAGCAATACAGTAACCGAGTTATGGATTATGGCTTAATTTTGGGTGTAAGCTGCCTAGTTTTATACACGCTTTTGCGTGGCTTTAATCTTTATGGTGACGCGTCAATATTTACGATTAGTGACTCTTATTTACTCACTATAATGTCATTTTTAAACCCGACCAAATACCCACTTTCCCTGCAGTTTATGTTGTTAACCGTTGGTATAGGCCTAATTATGCTTAAACTATTGAGCAAGCTAAAAAGTGATTTTTCGCCAACATTTTTACAAGTATTGGGTAAAACCAGTATGTTTTCGTACTTAGCCCACTTGTATTTACTGCATGCAATAAGTTGGTTACTTATCCCTGTTTTAGGCTTTAGTTTTTCTGATATGACTTATGGCGAAACTCTGGTGGGTTTACCAGCTGGATACGGTATGAGCTATGTTGCAACACTGCTATTTATTGCAGTCGTAATTGGCTTAACAGCCGTTCTTGCCAATTATTATTTAGCATGGAAGCAAAAAAATAAACACAGTTTAATTGCTAAGTATATTTGAACAAACATTAAAAAAGGCGCTATAAAAGCGCCTTGCTAACAAGTATGTGTGCTTAGAACATATCTTGATAGGAATTTGTTGTACTAAATGTAATTGCTTTTTCAAAGCCTGGCATTGTAATGCTGTGCTCATCTAAAACAATCTCATTTTCATCAATTAAACCATCACCAAAACGGTAAATTAGCGAGTATTGACCTAAATCGGCTTGCGTTTGGTAAGTATGCTGTGCATCTTTTACTTGGCTATGTTTTTCAACATAGCTGTTCATCAGTGCATCACCATGGCGTTTAACAAGCATCTGCATGGTTACTTTTGCGCTCAGCACAGTCGCTGTTGCATTATTTCCACCAAAGCCTTTTGAGTTAATAAACGCAATATCCATATCACCACACTCATAGTGGCTATTACGAATATCTAAATGTTCGCTGTAAACATCGTCGGCTACTTTATCAATGGTGGTAATACCTGGCATAATATTATGACTAAATACACCTAACGCAATGGCAAGCTGATCGCCACTAGCAGGCGCAATAGTATGGCCTACATAGGCTTTAGGCGCAGTCACTTTCCAGTTATCAATAGCAAATGTTTGCGCTACTTTATGATAAATTAAAGATTCAGTAACACGATTTTGTGGCGTACTTGAGCCGTGCGCTAAAATAAAGCTACGTTGTTGCAGTGCCTCTTTACCTAACAAGCTAGTAGCAAGTGCTGCTGATTTCGCCATGGTGATGTAGTTGCCAGGCCCAGGTGAGGTAATTGACTTTTTAACTCCATCGGCATTCACAAATACATCCGGCACACTGCCCATAATATCTGCACCGAGTTCCAGAGCCAGTGCATCATCCATTAATATAGCAACCTGAGCCCCCTCACCTAAGGTAAAACCGCAGTTCTCACCAAATGGACGACTACTTTTACGATAATCAGGCTCGTCATCATTGGCTAAATTATCTAAACGGCGCAAACCTTCAATATTAGCCAGCGCACTCATATTACCAAAACCTTCAACCACTTCTGGAGTAATCGCACATTCAACACTGGCAACCACTGCAACACGGGTCCGCCCAGCTTGAATATCGTTAACGGCAGCGCGCAAGTTATATAAAAATGTGGCACATGCGCCTGAAGTTGAAAAAGTTGTCCCTACATTGCCGGTAACATAGGCGTTGATAAAATCGGTCGTCATTGTATTTAAACCCAGCGCTAATTGCTTAGTACTAACACGATCGCCCTGCTGGCGTGCTTTAACTAAACCACCTAAGCCTTTATCATCCATTTGACCAATAACCGAGGCTGAGTAGGTGCCAATTTTGTCAGGCTCTACGCTATTCATAATATATTGCCAATCAAGTCCTGTTGATTTTATTGCATCGGTGGCAGCAAATATGGTCGCTTGTAAACCTCGCGGCTGGTAGCGGCTGTTATACATAATGGCAGGATCAAACCCGGTTGGAAATTGCCCAGCCGACTTAATCGGGTTATCACGGGTTGAGTCATGTTTTACATCTAGCTCAGAAGCAATCGTGACTTTTACTTTTTTATTATCAAGGTCATCTATTTGCCAGTTGCTTGGTAAAGGCGATGGTAAGTCACGACGACGTGTTTCAAACACAATTGAACTATCATCTGAAGCCGTTAAAGTCATTTTTTGCTGCCAAGGTGTGGCATCAACGTCAAAATGTTCTTTTTCAATTTTTCGAATTAATGTACCAGCAATAATTTGCTCACCAAAGCGTGCTTCAATGTCGCTTTGCTCAACATGATTACCTTGGCTGTCTTCAAGTTGGCCGTTTACTGTAGTCACTAAGTTCATTAATGTGGCAAGGCCTAAAAACGTTTCTTGGCGAGCTTGCGCCGCTAAGCTATCTAACACGATACGACGATAACCTTGATGAAAAGAAGTACGGCCAGCGGCATTAATGCCTCCCATGCCTACAATAACGGGTAATGCAGTCATAATTTACCTTTAAAATGCGTGTTATAAGAATATGACATTAGTTTAATTGGATTACAGAGACGTCTTTGTGCTTTAATAGCCAAATAAGCGGCATAAAAGGCCAAAAACAACTGGTCGGAGCATTCACAATGAGCAATAACTCATTAACTCCCCCCATAAATATTGGTATCGCAGTGTTTGAGCATTTGTTGGTAACCAGTCTCACATTACCGATTGAGATGCTGCGTGCGGGTGAGGCTTTTGCTAAAGGCCATAGTGATAAAAATAACTTTAAACCTCTGGCTATTCATTTAGTGGCTAAAAATAGTGATGCCATTAAGACGCGAACTGGACTATCGATTATTCCTGATTGTACTAGCGAAAACTCACCTTATTGCGATTTAGTTATTGTGCCTGGTATTTGGCGTAATCCTCGCCCAGTGATACGCGCTAATCAACAATTAGTCACTTGGCTGATCGAGAGCTTTACCGTAGGAAGTCATATAATTGGAGTAGGCACAGGTAATTGTTTTGTTGCAGAGGCTAGTTTACTTGACGGACATCCCGCTACTACCCATTGGCATTATGCTAAGCAGTTTAAGCATGACTACCCTAATGTAAGTTTGAAACCTGATTTTTTTATCACCCAGTCAGAACGTATGTATACCGTAGCCAGTTTAAATGCACTTGCTGATGTTATCGTACATATTATTAGTCAATATTATGGTAAAGAAGCGGCACAACATGTGGAGCGCAACTTTTCCCATGAAATTCGTAAACCCTATGAAGATCAACGTTACTTAGAGGGAGCAGTAGATAGACACCCAGATGAGCTGATTGCACAAATACAGTTTTGGTTAAAAACCAATCTAGCCAGTGAGCTCAACTTACAGGAGGTTGCGGCTCAATTTAGTCTAAGTTATCGCACCTTTACTCGTCGCTTCAGAAGTGCCACTAACCAAAGCCCAATCGAATATTGGCAACAATTACGAGTAGAAGGCGCCAAAGATTTATTGGCATCTTCTAATTTATCGATTCAAGAAGTTGCTTTAGAGGTTGGCTATAACGACCAAGGGCATTTAACCCGAGTATTTAAAAAAGTTTTACGCCAAACACCCAGCGAATACCGTAAAGTCGTGCGACGAAAATTATTTGGTTAAGTTTTAACTAAACCGTGTTCACTTTTGATGGTTAGCAAAGATTGATATAGCCTTGATTAGATTTTTTTATATATATAAATTATAGTATTACGCATGAAGCGTGGTGAAATTAATACAGGGAGATAGCTGATGGATAAACTTACCAATCTGCTTGTCGATCAACAAAGCAACGCATCCATTGAGGCTAAACTAGCTGACTTACTCGCGTTAGTTCGCAAACATTTAGATATGGATGTTGCTTTTATATCTGAATTTATTAACGATGAGCGGGTTTTTAAAGTGGTCGATAATCCCTCTGAAAACCAAATTGTTAAAGTGGGTAATGCCGATCCCATTAAGGAAACGTATTGTCAAAAAATCACCGATGACAAGCTTAGTCCTATTATTACTAATACCTACGCAAACCCAATAACCAAGGCTATGCCCGTAACCGAAAAGTTAGGTATAGGCGCTTATATCGGTGTACCTATCAACCTGTCAAACGGTAAATTATACGGTACTTTTTGTTGTTATAAATCACACCATGATGAGAGCTTGAACGATCGCGATTTATCGTTTTTAAATATTATTTCGGAAATAGCGACTGGCTTAATTGAAAAAAACTTATCAAAAAGTATATCGCGTAATCACGCCAAGTCAGCTATTGAGCAAATTATTAGCGATAATGATATTAGTATCTACTTTCAACCTATTTTTAGTTTAAAAAATAATAAAGTTGCAGGTTTTGAATCACTTGCTCGATTTTTTACTACACCTTATAAAACCCCTGATGTATGGTTTAAAGAAGCAAAAAAGGTTGGCTTAAATGAAGCATTAGAAATGCTAGCCATTAAAAATGCAGTCACCAACATAGCCAAATTTAATAATTCAACTTACATTGCTATTAATTGCTCACCATCGCATATCCTAAGCGGTGCACTTGAAAATACATTACAAAACATTGACTGCACTAGGCTAGTATTAGAAATTACTGAGCATTCACCAATTTCCGACTACGAAAAAATGCGGACAGCACTTACCCCACTCAGAAAAAGAGGGCTTCGCTTAGCTATTGATGATGTAGGCGCAGGCTTTTCATCATTTCAGCATATTTTAGAGCTTGAAGCCGATATTATTAAATTAGATATTAGCCTCACACAAAATATAAACACTGATGATCGTAAGTTTTTGCTAGCAAAAGCACTGTGTGGGTTTGCAAAAGCAATCGACTGCACCATCGTTGCCGAAGGAATTGAAACTGAAGAAGAACTCAACTCGTTAAGAAAGCTCAATGTAGATAGTGTGCAAGGTTATTTTATTGGCCGCCCTGCAGCAATTAACGATGCACTTAGTTTGCTAAACGCAACTCTACCAGCATGAAAAACGCCACTATTTAGTGGCGTTCGCTATCTGTACTGTCTTTTCGGTAATAACGTTTGTGATAACTTTTTACTTTAGCATGCACACCTTTGCTGAGGCTTTTAAACTTAGCTTCGAGCACATCAACACCATATAAAATACCAACCACCAATATAGAAAGCTTAATTGCAGCACCTAAGTTTTCGGTTGCGATCATCACCCCAATAGACGCAAGCACCCAAATAGTGGCCGCAGAGGTAACCCCTACCACTGCACCGTCTTTTGCTAGCATAACGCCTGCGCCTAAAAAACCAATACCCGTGATTATTTGCCCCACTACACGAGAATGATCAATCACATCTCCTTGTAAATTAAACGCCGTAGATAAAAACAAATATGTACCTAACGTTATTAATGCTGATGTGCGAATACCCACAGGTTTACCGCGCAATTGACGCTCTATACCAATAATAGCGCCACAAAAAGCGGCGGTGCCAATAGCTGCCCATGAGTATGGCGCTACATCGATAAAATCTAAAAATGTCACTTAATATCCTAATCTATTTTACTTTACCAATAGCAACTGCCGTTCTGAGCCTTTGACTACCAAATGCCGACATTTTACTAAAGTCGCTACGTGCAATTGGTACGTACTGACAATCTATTGCTAGCTGGTTATCTTTTCCAGGCTCGCAAAATGGGTCATGTACGTAAACACAATGTGCATCTAAATGGGTTACACACACCCAGTGCGGTGATTTTTTACCATCAAACCGATACGTACTAATTAACAGCAACACACTAAACCCCTGACTCAACCAGTTTTCTATGTCAGTTAATTCAACATCTTTTTGTGTAACTGAAATATTTGCCGCTGCAATACCCTCAACAAACTGTTGATGAACCGTGGCCAATACTGATTTTTTGTTATCACTGCGAACCCCATCTAAAAATAATGGTTCAGATGTATTAACAATTACCTCACTTGTAAAACCGCGTTTATTTGCAGCCAGTGCCAAGCCAAACGGGTGACACCCACCATGTCCAGAGGTCATAAAAATCGTGGTGCCTTCACGCCACAAAGCTAATTCATGTGACTGACTCAGCTCTGTGTTTGAGTCAAGAGCAGCCATTGCCATTAATAACGCAGCAGGACCACAGGTAAACTCGGTGGTTTGCTGATACCATGGCGTTAAACGCTCAACCTGCAACTCACTGGTTTGGCGAATATTTTTTTGCATCCGTAAGGCATCACTGTGATCGTCATAATAATCACTGTATTGACCAAATACGCGATACCCCACACTTTTATAAAGCCCAATGGCGCTGTCGTTATTTACTGCAACTTCTAGGCGCAAATAAATACGTCCACGCTCACTGGTCGCTTTTTCAAGCGCATTGAGTAATTTTTTGGCTATGCCCTTGCCATGCATCGTTGGTAATACGGCCAATGAGTACAAACGTGCTAAACGCGTGCCTTTATGGCACCACACTAAGCCATAGCCATATAATTGCGCATTTTGCTCAGCAACTAATAAAATCCCATGTTTAGCACTGAGCCAGCGCTTTAAACTACGCGCACTTAGCTTATCGTTACTAAAGCAAGTATTTTCAAGCGCCACCAACGCCTTTAAGTCAGCGGTTATTGCAGGGCGAATAACTAGCTTGGTCGCCACTGTTACTTTTTCAGCCAAAGCAATAGGCATTAGCCGCGGCCTCGTGCTTCTAAACGCTGTTTAAACTCATCCATAATGATCATGTATAGCTCGTCACCTAAGTAACCATCTTCTACTTTGTGATCAATACTCGGGTTGTCGTTTACTTCCAATACATACGCACGACCTTGGTGCTCTTTTACATCTACACCATATAAACCTTTACCCACTGTTTTACAGGCCTTTAAAGCAGCGTCTAATACTACTTTTGGTAACTCAAAGGTTGGTAGAGTTTCAAAGCCACCGGAAAAAAACCGTTTTGCGTCATGGTTGTATATTTGCCAATGGTTACGCGCCATTAAATAACGACATGCATAAATGGCGCGGCCATTAAGTACACCTACGCGCCAATCGTATTCGGTGTACATGTATTCTTGTGCCAATACCAGTGCGCTATATTCAAACAGCTCGGTTAGTTTAGCTTCAAGCTCATCGCGGTTTACAACTTTAAACACCCCTTTTGAAAACGACCCTTCTGGCATTTTTAAAACCAGCGGATAGGTAAATGCTGCTTCTAATTGCTCAAGCATTTGCACTGATTGATCAGCCACAACTAGCGTTTTTAAACTTGGTACTTTTTGATAGTTAAATGCATCATGTAAGTACACTTTATTACAACAACGTAAAATAGATTCAGCATCGTCAATTACCACCAACCCTAAACTCTGTGCTTTACTTGCAAGGCGGTAGGTTGGATGGTCAATTGCTGTAGTTTGGCGAATAAATAACGCATCAAACTGGGCAATATTGTCTATTTCCTCAAAGCTAAGTGCTTTTGCGTTAATACCATGTTTCGCTGCTGCTTTTATAAAACGGGCTATTGCATCTTTATCACTTGGCGGTACTTTTTCGTTATGATCAACCAATATCGCCATATCCCAACGAAAACGGCGCTCTACTTTACCAATACGCCATTGCGTTTGGGTAAACTCATTTAGCTTTTCAATAAACGCAGCATATTGTTGCTCACTTAATGAGGTTAAAGAGCCTTGTTGCAATATACCTTGCTGATCGACAAATAAAATAGGCGCTGGGTATTGTTTAAATATCGATTTAGCCGCTTTACTTTGTAATTCGTTAAGAGCATTACCAAAATAAACTGCGCCATCAATTTGCCCAGTATTTAAAGTAGGTGCTTGGCCGCTTCTAAGCGCGTTTATTGTTTTAACGCTTGGTAATACTTGGTGTTTGCGGGCTTCTGCAAGCAATGAACAATAATAACCCTTACTCAAGTATTGGCTTGAGTCGCATAAATTAATAATGCGGGTTTTAGGTTCGTTGCGTTTTGGGTAGTCACGTAAGTAGGTGTTAAACGTAATGACATTTTCAAATGAAAGAGCAAGTGCTTGCTCGTTGTTATCAACCACTATTAAGGTTTTAAACACGACTTTTCCTAGTTAAGTCAAAATATAAAAATCCCTGGCTAGTTAGCTCAGGTAGTTAAACAGCAAATAGAAACACCTATCGCACTAAGTGCAGCAAATAGCAAATCACTTAATACGATAGGTGCTTTAACGAATATCTACTATAAACGTTAGCGCTTAAATTGCTTAAGCGACATGTGATTTATAAGGCCTTTTTTACATACACACAAACGAGATATTTTTAGCGTGAAGATAAAAATTTTTGATGAACTTTTTTATTGTTAATTTGTGTTTTAAAATAGCCAAAATTTACCACTAAAAGTGATCATTATGTCTCTTCCCGCTTGCCCTAAGTGCCAATGTGAATACGTTTACGAAGACCAACAACTGCTTATATGCCCAGAATGTGCCTATGAATGGAATCCAAATAATACAAGCGATGAAGACGCTATTTTGGTAAAAGATGCAAACGGCACTTTACTAGCCGATGGTGACAAAATAACCGTTGCGAAAGATTTAAAAATTAAAGGCAGTTCTCAGGTTATAAAAATTGGCACGAAAGCGGTAGTTAGACGTGTGCTTGATAAAAAAGATCACCAACTAGATTGTAAAGTCGATGGCATTGGCGAAATGATGGTAACGGCTAAGTTTGTGAAAAAAGCCTGAAATTACAAAAACTCACTTGTAAAAATTAACACAAAGCAATAACGCTTAACTGCTAATTTTTTAGCTCTTTAGATAGCGCAGCTAATGTTTGATCGTAAGCATTCTGATTAAAGTTACTCGAGTGTGGGTTCATAAAACCATGTAAGTATTCAACACGCTTTGCGCTAACATTAGCCTTTGTTGCCAGTTCAATGTGTAGTGATTTAACATCAAAGTGCGGCTCATAATGCGGAAATATGAGTTCAATCTCAAATTGTGGTTGTATATCTGTATGGTGCCTAATTTGCGAGCTGTAAAAACAAATGCCCTTAGCTATCGTTTTAATCGCCGGGTGTGCAGACATTGACCAAATTGCCGATGCGCCAACACTAAAACCTATCAATATAGTGTTGTCAGCGAGTGGTTTAATCGCTTTTTGTAAAATAGCTACATACTCATCAAGGCCAATATGCTGACTAAAATACTCATAGGCCTGCTGTTCACTGTTAAATGCCATATTAACCCCGCCATAGGGATCGACAATAGACTGAGCGTTTAGTTTTTCAGCTAATGCTTTTAAAGCCGCTGTATTACCAAAAATATCACTGACCAATACTAAGTTCATAAACGGCTCATCTTTAATTTTATTCTATAAGTTTTAGGCAATTATTTAACAAAGAGGCCTACGAGATGCTGCGCCTCTGAGTAAGAGACAAATACAAACTACATTTAAAGTACTTCAACCACGTAATAACTATGTTTTACATCACCGATAGTTAAACTAACTTCATCATCGACTTGTTTACCTAATAACTGTTGCCCTAAAGGGGCACCAGAGGTAAGTACTTGAATAGTTGTGCCTTTAATATCAACGGTTAATCCACCAGCTGCTGGGCCTAAATAAAACCATTTTTGTGTGCTGGCATCGTCTTCTAAACATACCAATGAGCTTATAGCGATAGTGTCTGTAACGGGTTCGTTGTATATGGCTTCAAATAGTTGTATTTCTTTATAGCACTCATTAACTCGCTCTGCATGGCCTTGTGCTAAATAGGCAGCTTCAAGCCCAAGGGTATCGTATTGGGTCTCTGCAATACTTTCTTCATGGGTAGCGGTATCGTGAGCTGTTTGAGCTGCAATTTTAGCAGTGTTTAGTTGCTCATCTAAGGCAAACCGCAGGTGCTCAGTAACATGGGCTTTAATCATTTGGAGAATTCACTCAATTCGATAAAATAATTTGTTATTTTATACCAATCTGCTTGGATATGGGACCTATTTTAACGATAAGAAAATTGCTCTATAACTAGGCAAAATTTTTGACATCTAGTTGTTCTAAATGAAAAAATGTTAACAACGTTATAGGGGAATTTAATTCGTTAAATTGTTCAAATATTTATGCAGGTTGGTATTAGCATTGTTGCCACATCGAACACTATCCCTTTGCTGTGTAACAACAATGCTAATTTAAGGCTATGGCATATCCATTAATGCCTGCGTTTGCTGATCCACTTGCTTATCGTAGTTTTTAGCACTTAACCCAAGTAGCTCAGGTAATGTAGCAGCAATACAAATAGACGACAGCGTGCCTACGACTATTCCTGCAAACAAAGCAATGGCAAACCCCTGCAGCGGCGTGCCAGCTAACAGCCAAACACTTGCCACCGTAGCTAGCGTAGTTCCTGAGGTAATAAGCGTACGAGTTAAGGTGCTTTTAATAGCACTGTTGATAATACTGCTTGGTTTGAGTGTGATGTTTGTTGGTATGCGTAATAGCTCACGTACCCTATCACCCACTATTATTGAGTCATTTAGGGAGTAGCCAATTATTGCCAATAAACTGGCTAAAACGGTTAGATTAAACTCTATTTGTAACCACGAAAATAAGCCAACCACCAGCACTAAATCATGTAATAAAGCCACCACAGAGCCTAATGCCAAACGCCACTCAAACCGAACAGCTAAATAAATCATTACCGCTACCATAGCAGCAAATAAGGCTAAGCAGCCTTGCTCAAATAATTCATCACCCACTTGAGAGCCAATATAAGCCGATGATAAAACCTCAGCATTTATAGTTGGGTTTTGGCTAATCGCGGTTTTCCAAGCATCATTATTAGCTTCCTCACTTGGCGCTTGCGTTAATTGAAAATGATTATTGCCCTGTGCTGTTAGTTCAAATTCACCTTGATGGTTTTTAGCAATAAATTGCTCAAGCTGTTTTAGTTCAACACCTTGGCTGGTGGTAAATTCTGTTAAATAACCACCCGTAAAATCAAGGCCAAAATTAAGCCCTTTTTGTGCAATGGTGAATACCGATAACAACACAAACATGGCACTTATAAGCAAGCCTATATAACGCATACGTGACCCTGTCTCACATTTAAAAAAAGTGTTAAGCATGCGCGTTTACTCCTGCTTTTTTACCCAGCTTTAAATATAAGCTTTGGCTTAAATATTTCGATACATACACACCAGTAAACACCGATGTAATAAGGCCGAGCGCCAGCGTTATCGCAAAGCCTTTTACAGGGCCATAACCTATGCCATATAAAATAATCGCGGTGATCATGGTGGTAATATTGGCATCTAAAATCGTATTCGCAGCTTGTTTATAGCCCTCTTGTATCGCTTGATACGGGGGGCGACCTTTGCGACGCTCTTCTTTTATGCGCTCAAATATAATCACGTTAGTATCAACCGCCATTCCTATAGTTAATACTAAGCCTGCTATCCCTGGAAGAGTTAAAACCACCCCAGGTAATAACGACATTAGCCCCACTAAAGAGGTTAAGTTTAAAATTAACGCAACATTTGCAATAAGCCCTAAACGGCGGTACCACAGTGCCATAAACGCAAGCGTTAAACCCATGCCTAACATTAGCGCTGCTAATCCATTATTAATATTGTCTTGGCCAAGGCTTGGACCAATAGTTTGCTCATGCACTATAGTTACGGGCGCAGTGAGTGATCCTGCGCGTAGTAATAGCGCTAAATCGGCAGCCGCTTGTTGGCTTTGCATATTGGTTATACTAAAACGCGAGCTTAAATGCTGGGCAATGTTCGCTACATTAATAACTTCGCTTTTTTTAACCACTTCACCTTTGGCATTTTGTGAATACTCTGAATGGAGCGTTGCCATAGGTTTACCTATATTCGCCTTTGAAAAAGCCGACATAGCATCGCCACCTTGGCTATCTAAGCTCAGTTGTACCAAAGGTTTACCCCAATCATCACGCCCTATATTAGCGTTATTAATATGCTCACCGGTAAATATAGGTACAGGGTCAAGCTTTATGGTCCCTCCCGATTGCAGATTAAACGTTTGCCCGCCTCTCTCTTTAAGTTGATAAAACCCCAATGACGCGGTTGCACCAATTATGCGTTTTGCTTCAGCCGGATCTTGCACGCCAGGTAGCTCAATACGAATGCGCTGCTTACCTTGGCGCTGCGTAACAGCCTCGGTTATGCCGAGCTCTTCAATGCGTGAGCGAAGTGTGGTGAGTGTTTGGCTCATCACTTCTTTATCAAATGCGCTGCGCCCTTGCTCAGAATAGCTAATTTTAACGACCTGTAAGTTGCCATTAGTTGATGTGGTTGTAGTGAGGTTTTCAAAACGGCTTTTAAGCTCTTTTATGACAACTGTTAGCTTATCGCCAGCATTCTCAAGCGCACTTATTTCAAAGCCCTGATTAGTCTGCTTCGCTTTAACGCCATAGGCTTTTTGCTTAACAATAATGGCTTTTGTTTGTTGATATGCACTGAGCAATTGCTCATCAATGGCTTTATTTAAATCAACATCAAGTACAAACAATACCCCGCCGTTTAAATCAAGACCCAGCTTTATAGGCGATAAGCCAAACTCTTGTAACCAAATAGGGCTGGTTGCATGTTCAACAATTTTAACCTGTGTATTTGGAAAGTTTGATTTTAAAGCCGCCTGAGCTTGGGCACTTTGTGTAGGTGTATTTAAAAGTACATTAATATTTGCTTGGTCTTTTAAACTTTCACTCACTTCAAAACCTTGGCTATTTAAAAAGCTAACTAGGTTTTCAGTACTTGGCATTACTTGCGTTTTAACATCAGAAGCTGCACTAATCTGCAACCATGACTTATTCGGATATAAATTAGGTAAGGCGCTTATTGCTAGTAAAACCAATACAATCAACATGGCTACATAGCTTAATTTAAATTTAGCCTTAAATTGCTTTTTATCTTTTTTTAGACTTAACATAGTTATTCCTTATTACTCGGCATAGCCCAGTAACGTACCTATTAGGCACAATTAATCTGCAGGTCAAAACGCGAAGCGTTAAAACCAATTAAATTAAATAAGAAACATTAAGCGTGGTAGGTGGTTACAGCGGTGTATAACAGGTTAGCGTCTTTCCAGCCGCTCAAGCGCGACTTTTTACTTTTAAATACCCAGGTATACCAAGGCTGACTTATGTTGACTGCTTGCGGTCGCAAAAAAATATGCCTACACCCATTTAGGGCAAAAAACTCATGCACTACATCGTATTCAGGATCGCCCTGCGCACTGTGTAAAAATAAAAATGAGTTATTGGCTGTTAGCCTAGGTTGATGCGCATCAAAATCAGAATGCTTTGAGTTTTTATGCTGTAAATCGCCAAGCGATTTTGTAGGTACGGAAATGTTAGTTAAATGGTCAACATTAATAACATCGCTATAACCGCTTTGGTTACTGTTTAATTCGTGCTTTACGCCCATAGCATGGCTTTGCACACTAAAGAGTGCAGCAAAAAACAAGCAAGTAGCTAAAAAAACGCGAAATTTAAACATTGGTCATTTAAAAACTAAAATAAAGGATAGCTAGTATATAAGGGCAGCTAATTAAAATACAATAGCCGTTCTTAAGCTAATTCATTTATATAAAAACAAATACTGAGATCCTCGATGCGCTCCAGACAAAGTTCAGTAAAACGCCCCGACGCCATGAATTTAAAACAAAGCATTCAAACTCTTTGGCCTTATATCACTAAATTTAAAGGCCGTGTGCTCATTGCCATATTAGCGCTAGTCGGTGCTAAAGGCGCGACATTACTCATGCCATGGGCTTTAAAAGAAATAATTGATTCGGTTGATAAATCAATTAACCCACTACTGCTCGTTCCTACTTTATTACTCGTTATGTACGGCGCATTGCGCTTTGCTAGCGTATTTTTGGGTGAAGTACGCGATGCGGTATTTTCGCGAGTCACCGAGCATGCCATGCGAGATATTGGACTTAAAGTGTTTAAACATTTGCACTCATTAGATTTAGCCTTTCATTTAGACAGGCAAACTGGCGGCATAAGTCGAGACATAGAGCGCGGCACCAGTGGCTTAAGCTTTTTAATGCGTTTTTTAATGTTTAATATTGTGCCCACGTTGTTTGAAATAATGACTGTGGCGATTATTTTTGGCAGCTTGTTTTCTATTTGGTTTGCGCTGATCACCCTATTGGCTGTGGCTATTTATATTTTTTTTACCGTGACGGTTACCCAATGGCGAAACCGCTTTATTCGTGAGTCAAACGCTGCTGATAATCAAAGTAACACCCGTGCCATCGACAGTCTATTAAATTACGAAACCGTAAAATACTTTAATAATGAACAGCATGAAGCCCAAACTTACGACACATTTTTAGCAACCTGGGAACAAGCACGATTAAAAAACAGACTCTCGTTACTGGCGCTTAATTCAGGGCAAGCACTGATCATTGCATGTGCCATAACCGCATTAATGTGGCTTGGCGCCAATGAAGTGGTTACCGGCGAGTTAACGATTGGTGAGCTGGTAATGATCAATGCGTATATGATCCAATTATTTTTACCGCTTAACTTTTTGGGATTTGTGTACCGTGAAATACGCCGTGCCCTTACCGACCTTGAAAACATGCTAGGGTTATTAAATACCTCACCCAAAGTAGCAGATAGCGAAACCGCGCAACCATTAGCACTCAAAAATGGGGCAATTAGCTTTGAAAATGTCAGCTTTAGCTACGATAGTAAACGCCCTATTCTTAAGAACGTTAGCTTTAATGTGAACCCTGGTGCTAAGGTAGCGGTTGTAGGTGCTAGTGGCGCAGGTAAAAGCTCGTTAGCCCGCTTGCTATATCGTTTTTATGAACTTTCATCGGGCGCTATAAAAATTGATAATCAAGCCATAAACACGGTCACCTTGGCAAGTTTGCGTAAAGCTATTGCCATAGTGCCGCAAGATACTGTGTTATTTAATACCAGTATACGCGAAAATATTCACTACGGCAGACCCAGCGCCAGTGAAGATGAAGTAAACAAAGCTATAAACATGGCGCATCTAACAGACTTTATTAATAGCCTAGATATAGGCGATAAAACCTTAGTAGGTGAACGCGGACTAAAAGTCTCTGGTGGCGAAAAACAACGTATTGCTATTGCTCGCGCTATTTTAAAACAATCACCAATTTTAATTTTTGACGAAGCCACTTCCGCGCTCGACTCACAATCTGAACAAGCCATATTAAACGCTATGCAAGAGGTTGCCTCTAACCACACAAGTATTGTTATTGCGCATCGCTTATCAACAATTACCGATGCCGATACTATTATCGTGCTTAAGGCGGGGGAAGTAGTAGAGCAAGGTAAACATAATGAATTACTCATGCAAAATGGTGAATATGCGCATATGTGGACCTTGCAACAAAAACAGTCAAAGGCGCAATAAACTAAGCCTCTCGAGTACGATTGAAGTATCTGAGTGCTTTTTTGCTATTTTGCTAGTATTTCATTTATCTTATCGACCGGTACGGTTATTCACCTCAAAAGGTTTGTTTGCAGTGAAGTTATCAATACAATCAAGTAGCTATTTTTATAACAAAAATATATAACGAATTAAATAACGTGAATTCATAGGGGAAAGTAATGAAAAAAAGTTTAATTGCAGCGGCACTCGCCGCTACATTTATTACCGGCTGTTCTGAGCCACAAACAACAAAAACTGAGCAAGTAGCAGCAGTTGCAGAAAAACCACAAGCAACAGAGCAAGCCGAATTAGGCACGTTTGGAGTTGATTTAACTGCGCGTAACGAAGCTGTAAAGCCAGGCGACGATTTCTTCATGTACGCCAGTGGTTCATGGTACGACAACTACGAAATGCCAGCAGATAAAACCCGCTACGGTGCATTCTCTGCGCTAGCTGAGCGCAGTGAAGATCGCGTTAAAGAAATTATTGAAGACATTGCAGCACGTGAAAACTTAAACGCCGAAGAGCAACTGGTCGCTGACTTTTATAATTCGTACATGGATACCGAGACACTTAATAAACTTGGTATAACGCCAATTAAGCCGTTGCTTAACGACATCAATTCGGTTGCCTCTACTGATGATTTGGCAAAAGTATTTGGCCAATCTTGGCTTACGGGTGTAAGTGCACCACTTGGCGGCGGTATGTGGTTTAACCGTTTAGATCCCAATAAATACGAAATGTCATTAGGTGCAGGTGGCTTAGGCTTACCCGATCGCTCATACTACCTTGAAGATGCAGAACGTTTTGTAAAAACTCGTGAAGCGTATGTGGCACATATTGCCGATATGCTTAAATTTGCAGGGGTTGATAATACCACAGAGCGTGCACAAGCGATTTTAGCGCTTGAAACCAAAATTGCAGAAGGTCATTGGCCTCGTGAAAAACGCCGTAATCGTGATTTAACCCTAAACCAAGTAAAACGCGACGAGTTAAGTACACAATACCCAGGATTTAACTGGGATTTATACTTTGCGCAAACAGGTTATAAAGTACCACAATTAAACGTATCGCAGCCTGAACCTGTTAAAGCCATGATTGACTTAATCAATAACGAAGATTTAAGCGTATGGAAAGACTACCTAACGTATCATGCAATTAATGGTAACGCTGGGCTGTTGTCTGAAGAGATATTTAACACCAACTTTGCTTTTTATGGAAAAGAGTTAAATGGTCAACAAGAGCCACGTCCACGCTGGAAACGCGCTATCAGCCAAATGTCAGGCACTAGCTCATTAGGCTTTGCAATTGGTAAAATTTACGTAGCTCGTTATTTCCCTGAGTCATCTAAGCAACAAATGTCTGAGCTAGTTGAAAACTTACGCACAGCCCTTGGTGAGCGTATTGATAACTTAGATTGGATGGGTGCAGAAACAAAAGTGAACGCGCGTGCAAAATTAGCAGCATTTGTACCAAAAATTGGTTACCCAGATGAATGGCAATCATATGAAGGCTTAAGCATTAGCAACAATGATTTAATGACTAATGTAAAAAATATGCGTGAGTTTTTCCAGGCTGAAAGTGTAGAAAAAGAGCTGAAAAAGACCGATCGTAATCGTTGGGGCATGACACCACAACGTGTTAACGCTTACTACAATAGTTCATTTAACGAAATTGTATTCCCTGCCGCTATATTACAACCACCGTTTTTCGATCCAAATGCAGATCCAGCAGTAAACTACGGTGGCATTGGCGCTGTAATTGGCCATGAGATGGGCCATGGCTTTGATGATCAAGGCTCAAAATCTGACGCTAACGGCATACAACGTAATTGGTGGACTGATGAAGATCGTGCTGCTTTTGATGCCAAAGCTGACAAACTGGCAGCTCAGTACAGCAAATACGAACCAATTCCAGGTAACTTTGTAAATGGCCGCAACAGCTTAGGTGAAAATATTGGTGATGTGGGTGGTTTAGCCATGGCTTATCATGCTTACAAACTAAGCCTAAATGGTAAAGAAGCACCGGTAATTGATGGTGTAACCGGCGATCAACGTTTCTTCTTAGCATGGGCACAAGTATGGAAAGAAAAACGTACTGAGCAAAGCATGTTAAACCAATTACGTGGTGGTACTCACGCACCAGGTCGCTTTAGAGCACAAGCACCTCGTAACCACGACGCTTGGTATAAAGCATTTGATGTAAAACCAGGTGATGAGTTGTACCTACCAGAAGAAGAACGCGTTCGTATTTGGTAATACCCTGACAACCGTTCATCGTTTGTAACAAATAAACAGCCCGCTTATGCGGGTTGTTTTATTTTTGGCTACTAACAATACTTACTAGCCCTGCCCGGCATTTACCTTTAGAATATGGGCTTGCAAATTTTATCAATTATTTATACATATTAAGGCGAAACGCAGATGGGAAGAGCTTACCAAAACAAAAAAGATTCAATGGCTAAAACTGCGGGTGCTAAAACTAAAGTTTATTCAAAATACGGTAAAGAAATTTATATTTGTGCTAAAAATGGCGGTGTTGATCCAGACGGAAACCTAGCACTACGTCGTTTAATTGAACGTGCTAAAAAAGACCAAGTACCGGCTCACGTAATTGAACGCGCCATTGATAAAGCTAAAGGCGGCGGCGGTGAAGACTATGCAGCCACGCGTTATGAAGGTTACGGCCCAGGTAATTGCATGATTATTGTTGATTGTTTAACCGACAACAACAAACGTACTTTTGCTGATGTACGTGTATGTTTTACCAAAGCAAACGCTAAAATTGGCGCACAAAATTCGGTATCACACTTATTTGATCATCTTGCTATTTTTGTATTTGACGGTGACGACGATGAAACCGTACTTGAAGCGCTGATGATGGCAGATGTGGATGTTACCGACGTTGAAGTAGAAGACGGCAAAGTAACCGTATTTGCACCGCACACTGAATACAACAATACCCGCACAGCACTTGAAGAAATGGGTGTGACAGAATTTGACGAAGACTTAATTGCCTTTGTACCTCAAGTTGAAGCCCCTATTGAAGGCGAAGACGTTGAAGTTATGGAGCGCTTTTTAGCCATGCTTGAAGATTGTGACGACGTACAAAACGTTTACCACAACGCTCAATTTTAATCGTTAAGCAAATAATCTGAGCTCTGGATAGTAAATCTATCTTCAGCGACAACTCCGTTGAGTTTACTTGCGATAGGTTATGTTTAAAGGCCAACTTAGTTGGCCTTTTTGTTATTTGTAGAATGGATTAGTTAATTAATAACCCCTCACAACTAGGGTCTGTTGGCTTTTATAGTTGTATGCGACCATGAATCTTGTGGCCACAATCTAAAACTACAGACTATTTTTGTTTTTTAAACGGGTAAATTTGTTGCTTTAACATACCTACAGGCATGTAGTCCCCGACAACACCATATTCTTTAGGCCACTCTGCTTGGCCTTTTACCGCAGTACCAAATAAATAATCTAAAAACGAGAAATGGGCTGCATAATTTCGATCAATGGCAGCTTTATCGGATGCGTGATGCCAATGGTGAAACTGCGGAGTTACCATAAAATATTTTAACCACCCAAATTTTACATTCACGTTTGCATGATTAAATACGGCTTGAAAACCAACAATAATTACATATAAGCTGATTATTTGCTGTGAAAACCCCAGCACAAATATAGGGGTTAGCACTAAACTACGGGTGATCAGTATTTCTAAAATATGCTGACGGGAGCCCGCTAGCCAATCCATTTCTTTGGCACTGTGATGCACACCATGAAATCGCCACATAAATGGCACTTCGTGATAAGCACGATGCGTCCAATACTGCATTAAATCAGCCACCAAAATAATTAAAAATAGCTGTAGTATAAACGGCATTTGCGCTATGTAAGCTTGCAGTGTGCTCGAAACCGCCCAACCAAAACCATAATGCACAAAATGATTAGTAACCAGTAATACAAAACCCACTATTAAGTGATTAACAAAGAAGTGGTTTAAATCCCCGCGCCATTCACTACGAAGTATTTTTTGCTCTTTTCAATGCGGAAGTAGTTTTTCAATTAAAATAAAAATTAAGGTAGAGCCTAGTAAGTCTAATATAAACCAATCTAGGCCAATATAAGGAGTGTTATCTGCAAAGTCATTCACTTCAACATTCGGGCCACCAAAGCTAATGGCCAGTATAATAAAAAACCACGCAATGGCACCCAAACGCTTATTCGTATTTCGTACAAAATTAAGTAACCCTAAGCTACCGGAAATAATAAGAGCAACAAACATGAGCTGACGTAAAAAGTCGACGCTATAGCTTTTGCGTAATTCTGGAGTCGTTAAATATTCCGGAAAGTGGAATGCAAGCACTCCTAAGCAACTTAATATCGCTAAAAAGCAAGCAATATAACCACTGATATTACCCTCACCAATTTGCAGGTGGCTGGTACGAAATAAGCGGCGGAGTATATGACTAAGTATTGAATTATCCTTTTTCAATTTTTCGCTAGAATAGAATATTCGCTACTAAATGCTAAAAGCCTAAGATTATTTTCCCTTACAAATAGAAACTACTCATTAATTACTACCATTCGGATATTTTGTACAAAAAAGTAGAGTAGTTGTTTTAATTTGAATTTGGCTGTTGACCTAACATGTATTATTAAGTAACATTTCTTTATATTATATTTTTAAAGGAATAAAAATGTCATCATCATTTTCTATTAGTAATCTTCCATACAATTTACCAAACAACTTAAATGAGCAACTCAGAATACTTTCAAATATAGTTAAAATACCTTTCTCCTTAGTCAAAGATGGTGGTCAAAATGAAGTGGAGGCTATATGTGGTGCAATTCTTTACAGGCACTTAGACCGTCATCAAAAAATAGAAGCAATGACTTTAATTAGATCCGTACCAAATGGGGCGTTAAAAGCGAAGCTTATATCAATAGCTGTTGAGCCTACATTCGTTAATAAGGATTGGGGGATATGGTCTTTTACAACGGAAGAACTTATAGCTGATCAGTATTTTCATAGTCAAGTTGATAACTTTGCATCATATATTGGTGTTGGAGCCTCGGCTTTAAGTGGAAAGGATTTATTAGTAAAGCTTTGGAGTAATAGAAAAGTGACCAAAGGTGGAGTCGTTACTCTCGTCATTTGGGGTACTGTATTATTTAATAAATCAGAGCTATCAAAAGTAAATAATGAAATTCAACGTCGAAGCTCAATTAGAACAATAAACATTCAACCTTAATCATGAAAACTTTTACTGCTCACATACTATTAACATTTTGTATGACCATGTTGATGCTTCTAGCGTGGAATTTTACAATGAATAATCTCCAAGAAGACATTGTATTTTTTAGTTCGTTAGTGGTTATTTTTATTTACTTAAATTATCTGTCTTGTTTAAAGACAGAAGAGAATAAGCCAATAAAATGAGTGTAAGAATCCTAATAGCTTTATTTCTTAGCATTTTTTATCTCGATAATGCATACGCTAAATGTAACTATAACTCTCACAAAGTACCTTTATATTCTGAACAAATAACTTCAGAAAAAACATCATATAATTTGAGTATTTGGCCATTAAGAGAAAATAGGCTTTTGGAAAGTGATATTGATCTTAGTAATAAACCAGTATCAATCTACAAAAGCATTTTAAATTCATATCAAAAAAACACTTTAGAAGATATGCTTTTTTATGAGACTGAAGTTATGACTGATATAAAAATATTACATGGACACCAAAGGATAATTAAAGCGGTATTTCAGCAAAGCGATACTTTCGATTTATTTTTAATTCAAATCAATAGCAACTTGAATAATTATTTTTTGAAAACAATTATATCGACAAATATCAAATCTGCGAATATATCAAAAGTTATGAATGAGTTAACCAAAATCTCAGCTCAAATTAAAAATGTTTGCGATAATAAAAATGAATAAACTACTTAATTTACTCATTTATCTATTTATATTTATTGCAATGACTTATCACTGGTTTTCATCTTCAGCTGATACTAGGCAAGCTATGTTTTATGGACTCGTAAGTGTATTTCCAATTTTAGTATGTCGAATTCTTTTTAAGATATGGAAAAAATAGCCTTATATATTTCTTTTTAGGTTTTAGCATTTATTCCTCTAAGCTTACATTTAGGTTCACGACAACAAAAAAAGCCACGCAGTGCGTGGCTTGGCTGGATAAAGTAAAATTTAACTACACGGAAAAATTATAAATAAGCACCCAGCGCTTTAACTTGATCTAACATGCGGTTTGAGAAACCCCATTCGTTGTCGTACCACGCCATTACTTTAACTAATTTACCATCAGCACGCGTTTGCGTTGCGTCAAAAATAGATGATGCTGGGTTATGGTTAAAGTCGATAGAAACAAGCGGCAGCTCATTGTACTCTAAAATACCTTTCATAGAGCCAAACGCAGCATCTTTAACTACTTGGTTAATTTCTTCAATACTTGTGTCACGCTTAGCAATAAATGTTAAATCAACTAACGACACATTAATGGTTGGTACACGTACCGCCATGCCATCTAGTTTACCGGCAAGTTCAGGCAGAACTAATCCAACCGCTTTTGCAGCACCCGTTTTAGTTGGGATCATAGATTGAGTCGCACTACGCGCGCGGTATAAATCTGGGTGGTATACGTCAGATAAGTTTTGATCGTTTGTGTAAGCATGAATGGTGGTCATACTACCTTGTTCAATTCCTACTGTGTCGTTAATCGCTTTTGCAACAGGCGCTAAACAGTTGGTTGTACATGAAGCATTAGAAATAATGTTGCTATCGGCATTAATTACATCGCTATTTACACCATGTACTACCGTTGCATCCATATCAGTACCAGGAGCCGATACCACTACTTTTTTAGCGCCTGCTTCAATGTGCTTGTTAGCTGCTTCGCGAGAAGTAAATAAACCCGTACATTCAAGTACGATATCAACGTTTAGTGCTTTCCACGGTAAATTAGCAGGATCACGTTCTTGCGTTAGCGTGATCACATCATCGCCAATTAGCATGGTGTTGTCTTTTAGCGTTACTTGCTGTGAAAAACGACCGTGTACTGAGTCAAACTGAGTCAGATGAGCATTTACATTGGCTGGGGCTAAATCGTTAATAGCCACAATTTTAATTTCATTATTTTGCGCTGATTCGTACAGTGCACGCAATACATTACGACCGATACGGCCGTAGCCATTAATTGCTACATTAATCATTTTTGACTCCTATTAACTTCACATGCTTGCCGAGCAAGCGTTTCAATGGCTTGCCAGTCTTTATTTTCAATAAGTTGTTTATCTAACATCCACGTACCACCTACGCAAATAACATTGTTAAGTGCTAAGTAATTAGGGGCAGTCGCTAAACTAATGCCACCAGTTGGACAAAAAGTAATATCAGGTAATGGGCCGCCAATCGACTTAATCATCGCTGTACCGCCTGCGGCTTCTGCAGGAAAAAACTTTAAAAATTTAAAGCCATGCGCTGCCAAGTTCATCACTTCGCTTGGGGTAGCTGCACCGGGTAAAAAAGGGATAGTTGACTCTTTTGCCAATGCTAACAGTTCATCACTTACACCAGGGCTCACCATAAAGTCAGCGCCCGCTTCTACTGACGCGTTAAAGCTTGCTTTATCAACCACCGTGCCAGTGCCCACATATGCCTCTGGTACTTCAGCTTTCATTAACTTTACAGCTTGTGCAGCAATTGGTGTACGCAGTGTAATTTCAAGTGCTTTTAATCCACCGTTATACAACGCTCTTGCAAGTGGTGCAGCATCTTCTAATTTTTCGATTACCACCACTGGCACAACGGGTGCCGATGCTAAGATTTTTTCAATACTCATTACTTGTTCCTCATTACCCAATATGGCTAATTATTATTCAAGTCCAAAAGCACTTGCACCTAAATCGGCACTGCTTACGATATTTCTAAATCCAGTAAATAATTCACGGCCTGTACCAAATGTTTGGCTTGCTTGGCTAATTTGTAGCTCACGCTGTGCAAGCTCTTCGTCGCTTACATGCACTTTTAAAATACCATTTGGCGCATCTAAAGTAACAATATCGCCTTCATGGATTTTAGCTATAATGCCACCTTCTACCGCTTCAGGTGCTAAGTGGATTGCCGCTGGTACTTTGCCTGATGCACCCGACATACGTCCGTCGGTAACTATGGCCACTTTATAACCCTGATCTTGTAATGTTGCCATTACCGGCGTGAGCTTATGAAGCTCTGGCATGCCTTTAGCCTTAGGGCCTTGCTCTTTAAGAACAGCAATAAAATCTTGGTTAAGTTCACCACGGCTATAAGCATCTTGTAACTCACCTTGAGAGCTAAATACTTTAGCTGGCGCCGACACCACTTGATGAGATTCTGCAACAGCAGAGACTTTAATAACGGCTTTACCTAAGTTGCCCGTTAATAACTGTAAACCACCTTGCTTACTAAATGGATTATTTACAGGGCGAAGTACTTCTTCATCATGTGAGTTTTCTGGACACGCAACCCATTTAACTTTACTAGGGCCATTGGCATCACTCATAATCAAGTTATCGTCTTTATCAAGCAGTGGCTCACACATGTAAGGTGCAAGGCCTTCGCCTAAAATAGTGGTTACATCTGTGTGAAGATAACCAGCACCTGCTAATTCACGCATTAAGAAGCCCATACCGCCAGCTGCTTGGAAATGGTTTACATCAGCTGAGCCATTAGGGTAAATACGCGTCAGTAATGGTACAACTGCTGATAAATCAGACATGTCTTTCCACGTAACCTGAATACCAGCCGCTTTTGCAATTGCCACAATGTGGATTGCATGATTGGTTGAGCCACCGGTTGATAGCAAACCAACCAGGCCATTAATAATAGTTTTTTCGCTGATCACATCCGCTAAACACGGGCCATCTTTGTTTTCTGTAAGCTGCTTAAGCATGGTCTCAACGGCATTACCCGTTAAGCCATCACGTAATTCTGTGTATGGATTAATAAACGAGCTACCTGGTAAGTGTAAGCCCATAATTTCCATTAACATTTGGTTTGAATTTGCAGTGCCATAAAACGTACACGTACCAGCGCTGTGATAAGATGCGCTTTCTGCTTCTAATAGCTCTTCACGTGACACTAAGCCTTGTGCAAACTTTTGACGAATACGTGCTTTGTCTTTGTTTGGAATACCTGACTGCATTGGTCCTGCTGGTAAAAAATACACAGGCAAATGGCCAAATGATAAAGCGCCAATTAATAGGCCTGGAACAATTTTGTCACATACACCTAAACAAAACACACCATCAAACACGTCATGCGATAACGAAACCGCAGTTGACATAGCAATAACATCACGAGAGAAAAGCGATAGTTCCATGCCGTCACGCCCTTGGGTAACGCCATCACACATCGCAGGAACACCGCCAGCAACTTGCGCGGTTGCGTCAAATTTAGTGGCAATGCTTTTAATTAAATCTGGGTATTCTTTGTAAGGCACATGCGCAGATAACATGTCGTTGTATGAATTAATAATTGCAAGGTTTGGCACCTCATCTGCTTTTAAACGCGCTTTGTCATCGCTGCTGCACGCAGCCATAACATGGGCAATATTGCCACAACCTAAACCAGCACGAACTCTTGTTTGTTTTTTTGCGTGCGAAATACGATCTAAATAGGCTTGACGGGTTTGTTTACTGCGCTCAATAACGCGTTCTGTGACTTCTTGAATTCGAGGGTGCAACATAATTTTACTCATCTCTATTCGTTAGAGGATAAAGGCTCAGTAACAATTATAGACTCCACGAAAATAACTGTACTGAGCATCTTTGACTTACCCGTTCAAAGGTACGCTACCAGGGAGCCTCTCACAACAACCCTGACACCGGTGTCAGGGTATTAACGCATGACACTGACACCGGTGTCAACCCTGAGTAATAAAAATAGTCCTTTTTTTTAACATGTACAATAAATAAACGTGAATTTTTAGTGAAATACCAGCGGCAAATAATGAAGATCAAAAATGCAGATAAAAAAAGCCCGAGTAAGCGTCACTCATACTCGGGCTACTGTGAAAAAGCGGTTTTTATTTTACGGCTGCGGTTGACTCTCGCGTGATTAATTTTGCTTCTAAAATCACTTTGTAAGGCGACTCTTGCGGCTCAATAATGTGGGTAATCAATTGGGTAACAGCTTGTTTAGTCATTTCTTCTACAGGTTGCGCTATAGTCGTTAGGCCTGGCCAAATATGACGCGCTATGGGAGCGTTATCAAAGCCAGCAATAGAAATATCGTCTGGTACACGTAAATTACGCTGTGTAGCTAATTTAAGCACGGCTGCTGCCATGTAATCATTCGATGCAAATACAGCCGTAGGGCGTGGCGATAAATCTAAAATACTACGGGCACTGTCTACCCCTGAGTGATAACTAAAGTTCCCCTCTTCAACTAAGCGTTCGTTAAATTCAATACCATGGCTTGCTAGTGCGCGCCTGTAGCCTTTAAAACGTTGCTGTGTAGCACTGTGATCTGGGTGACCTTTAATAAACGCGATAGAGGTATGCCCTAAGTTTATTAAATGTTCGGTAATTTCAAATGCGCCCTGCTCGTCATTACTGGTAACAGAAATAGAGTCATCTTCTAAAATAGCAGAAGCCACTCGAGCATAAGGAATTTTTTTAGACTTTAAAAAATCAACCAACTCTGAAAAGTCACAAAATGGCGGCGTAAGCACTAAACCATCAAGGCGTGATGACTGCAATAGCTGCTCTATGTTGTTAATGAGTGCTTCACCTCTGAGCTCACAAGGGTGAATCAACAAGTTATAGTTGTTTTCTTGGCATGCAGCTAATGCGCCTGTTTGCACACGGGTAATATAACTTTTACTTGGATTGTCGTATAAGCAACCAATAATAAAACTACGGTTTTGTGCAAGTCCTCGAGCAATGGGATTAGGTGTGTAATCAAGCTCTTTAAATACCGCTAATACTTTTTCACGTGTGGCCGCACTCACATTTGGTTCGTTATTCAATACGCGCGATACTGTTTTTTTAGATACACCGGCATAACTGGCAACGCTATTTATAGTGACTTTTTTCATCTATTTATTTCCAAATGTATGCAACGGAATTAAACCTGTTGACTCGTATGCAAACACGCGGCAGCACCAATTAAAGGAATGTTGTCTTGTGTTACTAAAGTGACCGGAATTTGGCCTGTATATTGCGACATAATGCCCTTTTGTAAAAAACGCTCAATAAAACGGCTTTCTAGTAAACGAGCCTGCATTCTTGGCAATATGCCACCACCAATATAAAGCCCACCAAGAGCGCCATAAGCAAGCGCCAAATCGCCAGCAACACTGCCAATCCAATCGCAAAACTGATTAAGCGTTGCGTCACACACTTCACATTCACCGCTATTGGCTAAGCTGCTAATTTGCGCCGCATCTAAATTTTTTGCAGCCACCCCTTTAACCGCCGCCATAGCTTTATATAAATGAGCAATGCCTGGGCCAGAAAACACCGTTTCTACCGATACATGTGGGTGGTCTTTTTTAAGCTCTTGAATAAGTTGAGCGTCAAGTTCGTTTACGGCCGACAGTGAAATATGGCCGCTTTCTGAGCTCATTACCGCACACGAATGTGCTGTACGCACTAAACACGCAGCACCAAAGCCTGTACCTGGTCCCATTACACCAATATTAGCAGTGTCATCTGCTTGGCCAGGTTTAACCGTTACGTTTTGAGAAAGGTCTAAGTACGGAGCAGCGTAAGCAAAAGCAGCAAAGTCGTTTATTATGCTTAATTGTTCAAAGTCAAAATGATGTTTAATATCATTAACGCTAAAGTGCCAACCTAAGTTAGTTAAGTGAACTTGGCCTGCGTTAATTGGACCTGCTACGGCAAGACATGCGCGCTTAGGATTTATATGAGACACTGTTGATAAATAATACTCAGTGGCACTTTCGAGTGATCCATAACTAGCACTTGGAAACGTATGGTTATGTTCAATGGTAAATTGATTACTTGATTCGTCGAACCCAGTTATCAATGCAAAACGGGCGTTTGTACCGCCTATATCGGCAACCAGAATAGGCTCAAAGTGTGTGCTAGAGTGTAAACCCATAGTGTTATCTCTTTTGTTTAAGTAATGAGTACTTATTATTTTAATGGGGTGTCCATTGATACTTATTTACTTTGAGCTATCACCTCAAAGCAGCTATCACTATAAAAAAAGGCTACCTTTAATAATAAAGGTAGCTAATACGTTTTGACAACAAAATGATAAAACACCCTCATTGTGACACCGGTGTCATGTTAAAATCAATAAAAAAATGCCTTTATTGACAAATAAGCTTGAAAAAAATCATTAATAAACGAGAATAGCCCCTTATTGTCCTCTTAAATAAGTAATCGTGATGAAAGGTAAAGCCACCTCATTTGATATAGCCCATTATGCTGGGGTGTCTCAATCTACAGTTTCTCGTGCTTTACGAAATAGTCCTTTGGTAAATGATGAAACCCGAAGACGAGTTCATGACATTGCCAAAAAGCTTAATTACAAAGTGGATAAAAACGCCAGTAACTTGCGCACTCAACAAAGCAGCACCCTAGCGTTATTGTTGTTTGAAGATCCTACCTCTGACGAATCGCAAATAAATCCGTTTTTTTTAGCTATGCTGGGCAGTATTACTCGTGCTTGCGCTAAAGAAGGTTACGATTTACTTGTGTCATTTCAATCGGCAAGTGCTGATTGGCAGGCAGACTATGAAGACAGCCACCGTGCAGATGGCATCATTTTATTAGGTTATGGCGACTATATAGACTTTCAGCCTAAATTTAATACTTTGCTTGAACAAAACACTAAATTTGTTTGCTGGGGAGCAAGTGTTGATAACCGCCCCGACTTAACCATAAGCTGCGACAACTATGGAGGCGGAAAGCTAGCCGCTGAGCATTTGTTGGCACATAATCGCAAAGATTGCGCGTTTATAGGCGATGCCTCTGATCATAGCCCCGAATTTTTTGCCCGCTTTAATGGCTTTAAAGACGCGTTACAACAAAATGGCATTACACTTAATGAGCGTAAAATTGCCAATGCTATCTCTACCGAAGAATCAGGCTATCATGCCACTCGTTCATTAATTGCTAATAACATTACCTTTAATGCACTTTTTGCTGCCAGCGACCTTATAGCAATAGGCGCAATACGGGCATTAAAAGAAGCCAATATTAACGTACCAAAAGATGTAGCCGTGATAGGCTTTGATAATATATCTATTGCCAGTTACATTAATCCGCCGCTGACAACCATAGAGCAAAATACCACTATTGCTGGGCAAATGTTGGTTGAAAACCTATTAAAGCTCATTAGGGGTGAGCAAGTGCAAAGCACCCTACTACCACCGCGTTTAATTGCACGTGGCTCAAGCTAATTTATTCAGTAAAACCACTTTTAAGAAGCAACAAAATTAAAGACAACAGCGCTCTTTTACCTTAAATTAATTCAGGCTTTATTGCATTTTTACGGTCATTTGTCCTTTTTGCTTTCAGTACTATAGCTGGTGCTTTCGTAACATTAACAGGCTATTCACACCTCGCTATCACATTAGTTTTTTTAATCTGAAAGCAGCTGTTTTTAATGTAATTTTTCACTCGTCAATGCATGCTTTTATCACTACAATCCTGTTTTTATTTTATTGTTAAAACTTCAAGCGATCATCTCATGCTATTAACCATCGTTTATATTATAGGTATTACAGCAGAAGCCATGACCGGTGCTCTTAGCGCTGGGCGCAGAAACATGGATTGGTTTGGTGTTATGTTAGTAGCCAGTGCCACAGCTATTGGTGGTGGTAGCGTACGAGATATTTTATTAGGTAACTACCCACTTACTTGGGTAAAACACCCAGAATATTTACTGATCACTTGCCTAGCCGGTATTGTTACCACTTGGTTGGCAAAATGGGTGGTTAAATTTAAAGGCATATTTATGCGCCTAGATGCACTAGGGCTTGCTGCGTTTAGTATTATTGGCTGCCAAGTTGGGTTAAATATGGGTTTGCACTATGGAATTTGTGTGGTCGCAGCTATAGTAACAGGTGTATTTGGTGGATTATTGCGTGATTTAATTTGTCGCCAAGCACCATTGGTACTTCATCATGAACTTTACGCAAGCGTAGCGCTTATTGTTGCGTGTTTATACTTAGCACTGCACCACTACAACATTGATGACAATATCAGTGTGGTTGCAAGTTTAGTGGTAGGCTATTTAATTCGTATGGCGTCGGTGCGCTTTAAGTGGCGCTTACCGACATTTAATTTATTAGAGCCCGCTAATTTAAACAATGAGCAATAACAGCAGTGGTTAATGCCCACCAGCCCTAGCACTTTTAAATAGCCCGAATACTTTTCGGGCTAACGAACTAACCACAAAAAGAACTCCCAAAGCAAAACACAGTATGCTCAAAGGCATAAACAAGCTTTCATGTAGAACACCATTATGATCAACATATTGATACACACTGTTTTCTATCAGCATAAAACTCGTGCCAAGCAATATAAAGCAAACACTTAATGTGGCTGTTTTGTTTGTAAAAAAGCGCATAATCTATCCGTAAATATTTTATTAAATTGTCGAGATAGCAGTTTGAATGAGCGAATATTAATCTACAGTGACTGAGCAACATTAATTTTTTAAATAAAAGTCACGCTCATTAAACTAAGCTTTTAGACATATAATAAAATCTGTCGTCTTCTTTATCTATGTTGAAACCTGAACGTGTGTAAAGCTTGTGCGCAGGACTTATTTTAAAAACGCGAAGCCTAAGTTGCATAGCACCTTGGAGCACAGCTAAACGAGCCCCCTCATTAATTACTGCTGCACCAATACCCATATTTTGAAACGCAGCATCTACTTGTAGGTCACGTATATAGCAACCCTCATCATCAAAAGCCAAGCGCATTGCACCCACTACATCGCCATTTAACAAAACATCCCAATTTTCAAGGTCTGAAATTTGCTCACATATTTTAAGTTGCTGCCAATCAACACCATAATGCTCATAATATCCACGCATATTGGTGTAGGTTAACAGTGCCGATGCCATTAAATCAGCTGTGGGTTGATAACACATATTCATTATTGTCATTCCTTTGTTTAGCGACCTTTACAAAACTTGTTGTGTTTGCTGGTTTTTAAAATATTTATTTACTAATAATGACTGCAACAAGCTAGTACTACTGGATGTAGCCCAGTACAAAGCAATTGCAGAAGGAAAATTAACGAGAGTAACCACACAAATAATTGCGGGAATTAGGAACAATAAGGTGCTGGTTTGTTCTGCGCTACCTGGCATCATCATTATAGATAAATATGTAATAGCCCCCACTAGTAACGAAAGCGCAATATCAGGCTTTGCAATACTGGCAATCCAGGCAAACTTACTAGTAAATATAATTTGTTGCAGAGCTTGAAAAGTTCCAAGGCCAAATACACCTTGGCTTGCCATATTAATCACACTTTTTTTATCGATAAACTTAATGTTGTGCTTTTTATACAGCGCCATAGTTAATTTTGCGATTTCGCTGGGCTGGTCTTTATAGTTGCTTTTTATGCTATCTAGCTCAGGTTTTAGTGCGGCAATTGCTTTTTTATTTCTAACCATATTAGCCATAGCAACAAGGTTAATCGGCATTAAAACTAATCGCCCAATAACGGTAAACAAAATAATTGCAGCCGCTTGGCTTACGCCCACATCTTGAGTAAAAAAGGTGATTGATTGCACGATCAAATCAGTAAATAAATTCCAAATTTCCATTTTAGTTTTCCTTTTAATATTATGTATTAAAAGTAACCACCACGACATATTATGTCAACAATTTATTTTAAACTAAAAGAGATTTGCTATGTTCGAGAGTTCACTTAAACGGGGAAAAGAGCAAATTCGAATCTAAAACTTTATTTGGCATTGTGCTTTTTAATCCACCAGTTTGTAAATACTAAAACTAAAAAAAAGCCTAAAAAGAAAAAATGCACTGCAACAAGAAAATAGTATGTCTGCGGACTTTGTTGGACAAAATAGTCAGTATTTCCTTTCCAAGAAATATACCCCTCCGAAAAAGCATAATATAATTTGCTAGCTAAAATTATGCTGAGCAAAGATGTGATGACTTTTACGAAAACGAGCCTAGAAAAAAAGTCACGGTCTTTGAGAACTTGTCGTTCTTGAGGCTTGTTGGCCGCAACCTCAATCTGCTGGCAAATTTTAAAATACCGAAGTGGGTAAGCTTGCTGATCAATTGAGCTGCGCGCCTCCAATAACTCTTGGAGGCTATAGTTTTGGTAATCTGGCTCCATTAAGCATCCTGCGTAGATGCCTATAGATAATGATTCCCACACGGTGTTAGCTTAATTCAAAGCCAGAGCCATAATTAGTTTGTCAATTAACTAAACGACAAACGTTAACATGAATAAACATTCACATAAAGAATTCAATGAAGCCGCCTATATTGAAGAACATAGGGGTGCTCAACCTGTTCACCTTGGTCGAATTTCGTCTACCAAAGCATACAATGACGCCCATCCTAACTGCCAGCTATAAACTTAATCATAATTAAGTTCCTAAATACATTCTTACTTCTGTATATATAAGAAACCCAATTATCTTATAAGTTTATTTTATTGAGCATACACTTAAGTGATAACAGCAGATATTACTATTAATGCCCCACTAAACATCAACCAAAAAAAAGCAAAAACAAACCACTTTTGAATATGTTTAGGTACACTCTGCCTTTTTTCAAACATTCCGTAACGCTTAGCATGAAAGGACCAAATAAAAACTGTAGCGTATTGTAGAATTCCGCTAGCGGATAAAAAGATGTTAAGGCTATAAAACTTAACACCATCATCAAGAGTTTCTTCGAGTAATGGTAACCACTTACTTTTTAAGTAAATAACCAAACCAATCCAAATAAAAACACCTATACAACCACCGAAAAAAAAGTATGCTGAAATGACTTGAATGGAAGATGGATCAATTAATTGCATTAGTACAAGTGACCAACTTTAGCCTAACCCCAAATGTAAAATCAAAACAGCAATAAAACATAAAGCAAACGTCACCATAAACAAGCAAAAATAGACGATAAACCATCGCTGCACACTTTTAGGTACTAACTGTCTTTTATCAAATAAGTCATACCGCTTTGCATGCCTGCTCCAAAAGAAAACAGTAGCGTAATGCAATATTCCCATTCCAGCTGTTAGTATGTTTAATGAATAAAAAGCCTTGCCATTATCAAGAATATTTTCCACATTTTTTAATTTTCTATTTTTAATAAAAAACAGCATCGGTATTAATACTATAAAAAATAAAATAAAAATAGTAAGCCCTAAAGCGACTATAAAAAAATCAGGAAGGCTCATTCTTTTTCCTTAACACTGTAAAAAGAGCATATAGTGACAGCCACCTTAACTTCTTAATGAACCTGCGTCACAAAATTTACCAACTCTAACATGACACTCATCACAAAGAAATTAAGATGGGTGTAAGCTTTATTTATATTGAACCAACAATGTACACAGTAAACCTAATATTCAATTCACAACAATCACACTATCAAAAAATTTAAGAAGCACGACAGAAACATGTCTTACTATTGCTTATTTTTAACCATAAGATAGTCAATAGTTGCAACACATATAGAAAAGTAAAGTACGCCAAGGTATTTCCACAATAAGTACTTTGTACTATCGGGTGATGCAATATTAAAAGAAAATAAGCGACCGTCCTTTATAACAAAGACTAAGGCAAGAAAAAGTAAACAACCCATTATATTTAAATAAGTTAAACGGTTAAGTTTATCAAGAATGAAAATGATAGGAATACCAATTACTGTATTACCCATATATGCAATCACCCCCCCAAAAAAACTGATCATCTTATAAGCTTCCCAGAGTCCACTTTGGGTGACACCTAGTTGTACAGAGAAAATACTAGCGAATAAAAATACAACGCCTAATGCCGGAAATATTATTAAAGGTGCGAATAGCAACATGCTTAAATATCTCAAAGCAACCTCCTTGCTATAAAAAAGCCGCAATAACGGCGTACAATATTAGATGGCTAAACATAGTGTGAGTGATTATATCAACGGATATTACAACAACGTTAGGCCACATCATTATAATGCCCGTTTAGCACCAAATGAATCTGAGGTTAGATACAAAGACTCTAAAACTGTGGCCAAATTAGTTGACCCCTATACTTTAACGCTTTGCTAAGCGGCAATAAAATAGCTGGCTAAAATTAGCGAGGAACGAGCAAAAGCCAGCTGTTTTTTGTCCGTTTAAGCAACTTGTTAGAGCTATTTTTTAAAGGCTTTAATTATGGTCTCGAATGTAGTTAAATTTTTATAAGTAAAACAAAATAAAACAACGTAACAAGCAATACATTTATTTAAATCTATTACTGTAATTTCATTCTCTAACTTTCCGTGTGCAATTAGGTTTCGTATTTTTTTTACTTCACGTAATAAGCCTTGAAACTCTCCCCAGATTGGCACTTGTTTTAGATCGTCCGTAGCAAATGATTCTTTCGCAACAATTTTAACTTTTAAATCTAGTGCTAAGTGCTCTAGTGCATCATGAAGTTCTGTATGAATCTTCAGCTGAATTACATCAAGTTTACTGCGAATAATTGCTTCCATTGCGGAAAAGTACGTAAAAAAAGCCATTTTTATATTATTTTCAGATTCTAATAAATATGCGTCAATAGCCAATTCTTTGTAGAGGCTTAAATTTACATAATCGCTTTTTAATAAGCCTGTTATGCAGATATCTGCTTCGGCATCCATGTCAATATCAGAGTAATCTCCCTGTAGGATACCTCTCAAAGTTACTTTTCTTTGACGTTCATTTACCTCTTCAATCTCATAGCTTAAACCTCGTTCGTCTCCTAAATCAGTATGTAAATCACCATCGATAACAAAGCCGTAATCCTCTAGGTTAGCATTCACAATGAACGAATAATCTGTCGATAAATCAATATCATCTTCTAGAAAGTATTCTTTAAGTGAGAATCTATCATGTCGAATAAGATCAGGGTCTGGATAGGTATTGATCGTTACTCTTTCTGAGTGCTCACCTATTTCCTCAATTAAATCTAAATGTAAAATAGAACCGTCAGATATTCCTTGAATAATTTTTTGCATGCCTAACCTCTGGATAGCTCTAACGCCCGATTAACGGGTAAAAAATTGTGGGCTAAAATTGAGCGAAGCGAATAGCCCGCAAGTTTTTTATGATCTTCACCCGATAAAGTGGACACCGTCCACGTTTCAATTAACTGCCAATTCAAACTCGGCAGGTGATTTATATCCTAAACTCGAATGCAATCTCTGTCTATTGTAAAAGTAATTTAGGTAAACC